>Ga0209749_1000004_pt1 | contig 923263 bp, 670 predicted proteins | sample EPASupsiteSAE347_FD_187267 | JGI IMG/M metagenome (GOLD analysis project Ga0209749, IMG submission 187267) | Bioremediated contaminated groundwater from EPA Superfund site, New Mexico - Sample SAE3-47 (SPAdes) (version 2) | ecosystem: Environmental > Aquatic > Deep subsurface > Groundwater >... | reverse complement strand
GGAACACCATCGCTATGTCGCGGTCCTTGGGCGGCACCTCGTTGATCACCCGCTCCCCGATCCTGACCTTCCCGCGCGTGATCTCCTCCAGCCCGGCGATCATGCGCAGGGTGGTTGACTTCCCGCAGCCCGACGGACCCACAAAAATAATGAACTCCTTGTCGCGGATGTTAAGGTTAAAGTCCTTTACCGCCGTGACGTTCCCGGGATATATTTTCCAGACATTCTCCAGTGTTACTCCAGCCATTTTTATTTTCCTTTCTGAAAGCAGTCAGAAGCCAGGAGCCAGGATTCAGAATGAAAAAATATTCCATCTTATTCTGTCTGCTGACTTCTGTCTTCTTCTTATAATTACTTCTCCGAAGGCACCACTATTCCGCGCATGATAATGTTCTGGCAGAACAGGAAAATCAGGAAGGTCGGGATGGCGGCGATGATCAGCGAGGCATACATCACCGCCTGGCCGCTCATCTGCTGGAGCTGGTAAAGCCAGACCATCAATGTCCACATCTTCTGATCCTGACACACCACGAACGCGAACATGAAATTGGAATAAGCATGAGTGAACGCCCCGAGCGCAATCACCGCCAGGATCGGCTTGGAAAGGCTCATGGTCAACTGCCAGAACATCGTCCATTCGCTCGCGCCATCCAGTTGGGCGCTCTCGTACAGTTCCCGCGGAATGGAGTCAAAGAACCCCTTCAACAGGAAAATGGCATAACCATTGGCCAAGCCGGGCAAAACCAGGGCCGCAAAAGTGTTCAAAAGGTGCAGGCGGCGGAGCATCAGGAAATTGGGAATCTGCGTGACCATGGCGGGAAAAGCCATGGTGGCCATCAGGAACAGCAGGATCTTGTAGGTTGACGGCATCTTGTACCGCGAGAGCGCATAGGCCGCCAACGGGTTGACCAGCAGGGCGATCAGCACGGCCAAGGTGCAGTAAATCACCGTGTTGGCAATCCCACGCCCGTGGAACAGCATGTATTCCGCCACGGTCTTGTAATTGCGGGTGACGAAATCCCACTTTATATCCTTTTTATGATCGAGAAACCAACGGTAGTGCAAATCGCGCTGGGGTGGAATAATCTCATTATACGCGCTGAAATTGGTCTTCAGTTTTTGATTCAGGGCGTCAAGATTCTTATACTTTTCCTGCAAATAATCGCGGAACAGATATTCCACGCTGAAAATGCGCAACGATTCAACCGGCGCTTTATGCATGATGCCGGTATCGGGATCCTTCCACCCCGTGATAAATCCTTCCCAATCGCTCAGGATCAACCCGGATAACGGCGGCTCGCCGATCAACGGAATCTCATCAAAGGTTTTATATTTAGTCCCATAATGCCGGTTGAGAACGGATATTTTTTCATGCCGGGCTTGAAGATAAACGCGATAGGCCGGAAGCGCTGAATCATCCGCCCTGACCCACTGGAGCGCAACCGTATTACGGACAAAATCCTCCCAATCCTTCTTTTCGGACGCGTTTTGGGTGTCCCGCCAGGAACGCACCAGGCGCACCTGGTCCCATGACGAATATTTCGTTCCGTGTTCCTTGTTGTAGTTCGCGATGTCCAGGCTATACATTGATTTTAAATACATTTTCTTATAGAAACCATTTATTGAATAATAATAACGCCATTCCAGCGGAAGCCGCGTTGCAAAATCATTCACCGCCATCGTGAACGCCGAGGCGCTTGGTTTCTGCCGCCGCATAAGGCAGACAAAAGGCCGGAAACCGATGTTGTTCCAGTTGATGTATTCCGTTCCCAATCCGCGGTTGACATCCTGGATATCCCGGCCGAATTTTTCCCGCAGGAAGGATTTAAACAATCTCAACCCGGACGGCTGGGTGCGCGAGTAAGGAGAGTACATATAGCCGGCAAACCAGGCATACGCAGATTGAGGTTGCTTGACAAGAAAATCAGCCCATTCATCCGTCAAGCCCGGATTCATACCCGCGGGCATTGTCAGCGTTTCAAAGCTGACAACATCCTCGTTATAGACCATGTTCTCGTCCAAAATCTGCTCATTAAACAAAGCTTCAATATGCTTCCGATAAAGCCACTGGTCGTCATAGAGAAAACGCGGTATGGCATCAAAATATTTGATGTCCACCGCGCTCTTGGTGCTTCCGGACACCATCAGCATGAAGGGATAAATCATGGCGGCCGACCCAACCAGGAGGAAGACGTACATGCCGGCATACATCAGGTTGGTCTTAAACGTCTTGCGACCTATTTTTGATACGATTGGCATATTGATGAATTTTCGATTTTTCCGCCAGAGGCGGACCAGCCCTAGGCTGGAGATTTGCGATTTTAGATTTACTTTGCGCCTATGTGCCTTCTGCCTTTGTGCCTTTCCTCACTTGTTCCCCGTCGTCTTGAATTCAAGCCGCGACAGAATCCTGAGTTGATGCACCGTGAAACCGATCAGCATGAAGCCCAGCACCCACGCCATGGCCGACGCCGGCCCGAATTTCAAATACATATAGGCCTTGTAAAAGATGTGCAATCCCGCGACTTCCGTGCCGCTGGTACCGCCCGTCATCGCCAGGATATACGCCTCGCTCTGCCAGGAGGCGATAAAAACGCCGATAAACTGGATGATCAGGAGAGGTTTTAAAATGGGAATCACAACAAACAGGATTTTGTCAATAAACGACGCCCCGTCAATATCCGCCGCCTCATAAAAATCTTCCGCGATCCCCTTCAAGGCCGCCAGATAAATAAGACAACCGGGGCCCATCCCCGCCCAGACCATCGGCAGGACACAGCAGAACATGGCCGACTTGGGATCCAGGAGCCAGCGGTAAGGCTCCTGGGTTTTCTTGAACAATGCCAGATACCACGGCACGCCCTCCTGCATGAGCATCGGCCGCGCAAAGTTAAAGAAAAACAGGAACAGCGCCAACCCGGCCAGGAAACACATGACGCCGGTCACATATTTATCGTGCACAAAAAGACGTTTTGCAAAAAAGAACAGGATAAGAAAGAAGATGACTCCCATGATTATGTACCCGATGGCAGGAATGGAGAGCACCACCGCGTTCAGCACGCCGTATTCCGTCGGCTCATAAAATGATTGCCAGAGAAAAATCACCACCAGGCCGGTAATAACCGCCGGAAGATAAAATATCGTCCGGAAAAGTATCTTGCCGCGCGGGATTTCCTGAAGCAGTACGGCCAAAATAACGGGCGGCAGAAAAGTAAGCGAGATTACCAGAAAACAATAACGCGCCGAGTTCCACACCGCCGACCACCAAGCTTTATCCCAGAGCACCGCGCCGAAGTTATCAACGCCGACCCACGGCGAGCCGCCCATAATCCGGTAATCCTTGAAAGACAGCAAAGACCCCATCCCCAGCGGCAAATATTGCCAGAAGAAAATAGTCAGCAGGGCCGGGAACAGCAACATATAACCCCAGGCATATTTTTTAAATCCCCATCCCGGGGGCTTTTCGCCAACAATAACCGGCGCCGCGAAAACTTTGGCTATCTTCCGGAAGACAAGCGTAAAGGCGACGATAATCATTGCCAGCACGATAAAAGCGGTGATGCGCCGTTTCAACATTTCACCCGGCGGAATCATGCCGATCATCTTTTCGTTCGTTTCTTTTACCGCATCGTCCAGAAGAGTTTTTAATTGGGCATATCTCTCTTCCTTGTTGTCCGACAAGGTTCCCGCCAATGCCATTGATTCCGCCGTCATCATCGGCACGGTCATTTGACGATAGACCAGTTGGCAGTTCCGTCCGTAAGGTTCCGGCTTGCCGGTTTCAGTGGCGATTTCAAAACATTCCTCCCACCCCTTGGGCGCCAGCCGGATAATGTCATCGTAACCGAACAGGCGCAGATAGATGGGATTGACAAACCGGCCCATGCCGCCCTCAACCAGGACCTTTGTGCGAACGCCGACCGCCTCCTTGTTGTCAATAAAACGCAAATATTCCCAGGCCGCGTCCCGGACAACCGGGTCTTTTATGCCGGCAAAAATCCCCTGCATCCGGGAATTAATTTCGGCGCCGCGCAATCCCGTGGGACCCTTTGGCACGGGCACGATGCCGGTAATATCGGGATTGATTTCCGCAAACATTTTTTCATTAATATAAGAACAGTTAAACGCGATCTTGCCCAATTCCCATTTTTTGCCGCTCTCTGCTTCCTTGTATGCATATCCGTATCGTTTGCGGCCGGTCTTGTCCGTCCAAACCTCCGTGCAGAGCCTGGTGTAAAAATCCAGGGCCGTGACCGCCTCCGGCGTATTGAAGACGGCCTGCCATTCTTTTTTTGCCGGGTCAAAAACCATCGCTTCCGCTCCGGCCGACCATAAAAACGTCACCCAATGCCAGCTTTCATCCAAACTGCGGGTAAGCAGAACGCCATAATTACCTTCCTCGGGATTGGTCACTTTGCGGCAAATCTCAAAGAAATCATCCCAGGTCCAGTCGTTTTTCGGATAGGGAATTCCATGGGCGTCCAGGATGTCTTTCCGGTAAAACATGACTTTGCCGTAAAGGCCTCCCTGGGGCATGGCCCAGACGTGCATCCCGCCCGGCCCCTCGCGTTTAATCACCGGCCATATTTTCGGATGAATCCGGAAATCCAATTCTTCCTTGGTCATACTCGCCAGATACTGATCTTCCGGCTTGTCAAGCGGATAAAGAAATCCCTGCTGGATATAGGTGTCCGACTGGCGGAAATTGACATAAAGAATATCCGGGGCAACGCCGCCGGCAATTGCCATAAGCGGTCCGGAATCCATGCCGAAACCGGCAACCGTAATCCCGGAAAAGCGATGCAGCTGAATCTCAACCTTGTTCCATGATCTTTTCCCATACCGTCCGGGATTGGCCAAATATTTTTTCCGGTAACGTTCGGCAAAAATCTTGGGAAACTGGCGCGTGAACTCCTTGACAACCTCCACCTCGGCCTGAACTCCGGGAGTAGGGTTGGTGGGATCAGGCAGGGCCCAGGCTGAAACATGAATTATGGTTTTGCCGTCCTTTTCCTCGACATATCCGCCGGCATTTGCCGCCGCAACCGCCGTGATGAGCAAGATTGGAATGAACAGCGCGCGAAAAAAAAGATTTTTATTGTTCCACATTCGCATGGTCCATGTTCTTTATACTGATATTCAAAAAACTTCAAGACATTTTTTCGGTGTTATTTTTTTTTCTTGCGGCCGCATAATTTTACCAGCAGTTTTTCCAATAATATTTCTTCCAGGCCGGCGGAAGAAACGAGCTTAAGGCGCGTTTCAAGAATCGCATCCCGGGCCGCCTCCAATTCCAGGACGGAAAACAATCGCGCTTGTTCCACAAGTTTATCCAGGTAGTAGCCCTGCGGGGGGCGGCCCTTTTCAGGGGCCAGCAAGGGCTCCAGCGCGCGTTTTTCATCGGATGACATTTTCTCGGATATCATCACGCGCAAAATCAACAGGTAACGGAAACGCGTTTCCAGCCCCATGACCAGCCCGATTTCGCTTTCCTTCTGGAAAAGCAACTGGCGTAAAGTTGCAATCGCCTTCGGCAGATTCCGGGTGCCGGCCGCGTCGGCCAGGTTGAATGCGTTGTTTTCGCGCGCGGAAGAAACAATCGCCGCCACGTCGTCTTCGCTCACTTTTTGTCCGGGATGGACATAAACCGCCAATTTGTCAATTTCCTGGGACAATTGCCGGCTGTCCGTCCCGGCCAGGCTCACTATTGCCGTGATGACGCCCGGCGGCGCCTGCAGCTTGTTCTTCTGCAATAACCCGCGGACAAAACTTATGGCGGTCTTTTCCTTTTGCCAGGGTTTTAACTCCTCCTGCTGGTAGATTTCGCCCTTGGAATGACACGCTTTAAAAAAGACCGAGGCCTTGTCAACCGCCGTGGCTGTCACAACCAATATGTTTCCCGCCGGCAAACCGGTTTTGATTATTTCCACAAGCGAACCAAGAACCTCGCCGACATCCTTTGAACGGGCAAGAACACTGCGGTCCAGAAAATTGACTCCGCGCAGCCAAACCACCTTGCGCGCCCCCATGAATCCGGGGGTTCTGACGGCTTCAATGCAATTGGCAATAATTGTGACCGCCTCGGCCACAATCCTGGCCCGGCCTTCAATTATTTCCAGGCCGAGAGTCTGTTCCGCCGGCGGCATCAGCTTGTTGACAAGGTTTTTGGCATCCTGAAGAAAAAGATACTCGTCCTCGCCGCTGAAAATATAGACCTGAATCGGATTGGCTTGCGCCGTTGATTTCATCTGATTTTTTTCCCCTTTTGCCAGGGAGCTCCTTTGTTCTTGGTTTCGCGGCGGACAACCCAATACCCGCCTTTATCAGGGCCGACGCGCCTGATCAAATCTTCATCCTTAAGTTTTTTCAAATTCCACTCAACGCCACGGCGAGTCAATCCGATTTTATCCATTATATCCTTCTGGGTGATTTTCGGATCGGCCTTGATCATGGCGAATATTTTCTCCACAGTTTTCTCCACAGTTTTCTCCACAGTTTTCTCCCCGCCTTTGTCAACCAGTTCTCCCTTAACCGAAATTCCCGGCCGGTAAAAAGTCACCATAAAACCGCTTGTGATTTTTTTGAATTCAATCTTTATCCCTTCCGCCTTGCATTCCTGGCTAATACGCCGCAATCCGGAACCCCATTTCTCAATATCTTCCGACAGATACAACGCCTCGGCAATCAAGGGATTACGCGGCACGCTGGGAAGATTGCCTTTAACGAAGTCTTCGGGCTCATATTCATAAGGAAACTGGCCGGGATTGAATATCGCTATCCGGTCCCGATAGATGGCGATCTCGTTGCTTTTGGGATTTGTGAAATCTCTATGGCACAGCGAATTAATAATGGTTTCCTTGATGGCGCGAACCGGAATTTCGGGTATTTCGATTCTCCGGCTCCCGGAAAGGTCAGCCCGCCAATTGATATGCTCCTTGACATACGCCTCGCTCTTTTCAATGAGGTTAAAAAGATTGCCGCGAAAGCTTTGAATGTCCAGAAAGGTTATTTTGTCCTTCCCGGCAAAAACAGCCGCCTGCACTTCCACGCCGTTGTCTTTGCAGAAAAGCGCCCGGCCGGCATTGAGCAGCTTATTACCCTTGATAAGATGCAGTTTATTCAGGACATTCCTTGTTGAATCAAAAGAAAAGCTGATCCTGCCCGCCTCTTTGCCTCTTTTGATAAACGAACGCAGGGTTGAAACATCCGCGCCGGTAACCGGGGTTCCTGATACTTCCGCACCCCATGAGTAGACGTAGTTTTTCTCCTTCTCCACAAGGCGTTCGATTTCCCGGGTCGAGAGCTTTTTATTTTCATCTCCGGCGCGCAGATAAAACCGCCCGTATGCGGAATACAATCCTTCATGGCCGTTGAATTCCACCACAATACAATTCTTGCCTGATATCTTCTGAACCGTAAGATCCGGGAATATCCTGGGGTCAACGTGGTCGGCTATCGCCCGGGAAACATCTTTAAGCGTTGATTTGCCCGTCTGCTGGCCGACGATTCTGCCGTTATCCTCAATCCCAAAATAAACCTTGCCTTTGCCGTGCTTATTCAGCATAGCGCCGATAGAAACGATTGCTTCTTTCAGCTCGGATGTTGATTTTTTTAGTTCAACGGTTTCGTTTTCTTCAAATTTCATGTCTTATATCTCGGAATTTGCTGTTTATTCTATATTTTTCATCCGATTGCAGCAATGAAAAATATGAATGGGGCGGCAATATTTCTTGCACAATGAAACCAAGCATAGTATATCTTCTCCCTGTGAAACGTTCAAGAGCGGCGGGATGAACATGAAAAGAATCTGGGCGCCCTGGCGCATGAAATACATATTGAAGTCGCGGCAAAAAGGCTGTTTTTTGTGTGATGTTTTTAAAAGCAAGCAGGATAAACGCCATTTAATCCTGAAACGTGGCAAATATTGCTGCCTGCTCCTGAACCGTTACCCTTACAACAACGGCCATCTGATGGTCGCACCTTACAAGCATACCGCCACCCTTGAAAGTTTACGACCGGAGGAAATGAGCGAAATAATGCAGTTGGCTTCAACGGCCTGCAAGGCGCTCCGCAAAAGCCTAAATCCCGACGGATTTAATTTAGGCTTGAATATCGGCGCGGCGGCGGGGGCAGGATTGGAAGACCATCTCCACCTGCATATTGTCCCGCGCTGGAAAGGCGATACGAACTTTATGCCGGTCCTGGGCGGGGTTAAAATCATTCCCCAGCCGTTGGATGAACTCTGGCAACAAATAAAGAATGCTTTGACTTAATATTAATCATAAACAGAATTTCACCGACCGCTTCCACGTCGCCCCGACAAATCGGGGCAAGTGGCCACTTGTCCGATGACGTGGCGCTAGAGTCGCAGAGATAAGAAAAAAGCTGAAGGGGGGGTCAGATTCAGAAAATAATAAAATTGATTTTGTTTTATCTCTGCGACCTCCGCGCCTCTGCGGTAAAAACATTTTTCATTGCGAGTGAGTGAGAAAAAATCAGCAAGAATATCCATCAATGCGAAAGAAAATATTCAATCCTAAAACAGCGCTCCTGCAATACGGCATCCGGGAGGTGATCGAGTTGTCCCAGAAGCTCGGTGAAGCCGATCCCAATTTTAAATTCATCGGCGAAAACATCGGCGACCCGGTCGCCAAGGGATGGGAGGTGCCCGCCTTTATCAAGGAAATCCTTGCGGATTTAATTCTAAAGAATAACGGCGTTTTTGGCTACGCTCATTCAAGGGGCATACCGGCAAGCCGGCAATGGGTCGCCGCATGTTCCAAAAAATCAGTTCCCTCCAGCCGGCTCAACAGCGAACATGTTTTCTTTACCAACGGACTCGGCGCCGCGATCAGCCTGATTTACCGGACTTTAAAACCCGGCGCCCGTATTATTCAGCCGCATCCGGGTTACCCCGCCCACATATCCAATGAAAAATTTGCCGCCGGCGGAATATCCATCGGTTACCGGTCAAACCCTGAAAACGGCTGGTCGCCCGATCTTGAACACCTTGAAAGCCAGATAAAAAAACACCGGGAAATTGCCGGCATCCTGCTGATTAATCCCAACAACCCGACCGGCGCGGTCTATGGGGAAGAAATTCTTGAGCACATTGTCCGGCTGGCCGAACGCTACCGCCTGATGCTGATTTCCGATGAAGTTTATTTCCGGATGGTTTTCAATAAAACAAAATATACGCACCTGACCGAACTGGCGGCGGGCCGCGTTCCCCTTATTGTCATGCGCGGCTTGTCAAAAGATATTCCCTGGCCGGGCGGGCGCTGCGGCTGGCTTGAATTCCACAATGTTGACCTGGACAATGATTTTCAATTGTTTTTTGAAAGCCTGAAAAAGCCCCTGATGCTGGAAGTTTGCGCCGCGGCCCTTCCCCAGGCGGCCGCCCCATTGATTTATGAAAACCCCCGGTATGCTTGCTGGCTTAAAACCTACACGGCCGAGCTTGAAAAAATCAGCAACGAAATAGCCGGCATTCTGGGTTCCGTTCCCGGATTAAAGGCCCGGCCCATCCAGGGCGCGTTTTATTTGATGGCGCTTTTTGATAAAGGAACGCTGAACCGGCGCCAGGTCCTGCCGATCGCGAACAAGCGCGCGGCTGAAATCATCCGCGCCGAAACAGCCAAACCGGATTTTCCGCTGGACAAGCGGTTCGCCTGTTATCTCCTGGCCTCAACGGGAATATGCGTTGTGCCGGCAAGCGATTTTTCGTCGCCCTGGCCCGGATTCCGGGTCACGACCCTTGACCGCGACCCGGCCCACAGAAGAAACACATATCAAACCCTGGCCAGGGCCATCGGCAAATATCTTGCCTCGGCATGAATCCGACCGCCAAAATGATTGTTCATATCATAAACCGCCAGAAAATTCGCAGGCCGCATCATTCCAGAATAAAGACACTCCTGAATTTTTTTATGGCAAAAACCGCGCCGGGCGGCGCAATCGCCAACTGGTCGGAAGCGTCATTATTGCTGACCGATGACGAAAACATCCGGCAAATCAAAAGGCAATTTTTTGATGTTGACCGCGTCACCGATGTCATCAGCTTTTCACTGCACCCCCAGCCGGCTGAAGGCCAGCGCCGGACGGCGGAAATAGTGGTGAACGTGGAACAGGCCGGCCGGGAGGGAAAGAAGCGGCGCGGCATGGAACACGAATTTGCGCTCTATCTTGCCCACGGTTGTGATCATCTTGCCGGCCATGACGACCGCACAATCAAAGAAAGAAACAAAATGCGCCGGCGGGAACTACTCTGGCTTAAAGAGGCGGCAAGGATGAACTTGTTGTCGGACCTGTTCGGCCCGGCTTCAAATGATCGCCGGCATTCCGGAAAGAATGATTCGTGAATAACAAAGAGTTTTGTCTTTTAAAAAGCCCTTCCGCGCGGTATTGTCGCTGCCAGGTAAAAAAACAATATTGATGAATCGGGAACAGTAGCATCCCATAGGATGCTCAAGTTGTAGGCTATAGGCTGTAGACTATTAGGTAAATTAATATTTTTCGGGCCGATTTATAAAACTGCATTTCCGGTTTTTAAAGATGCGGCTTCTGTGTTTTGCACTACAGCCTACAGTCTCGGCGTCCCTATGGGACGCCAATGAATCGGGAACAAACATCCATGGAAAAAAAATCAAAAAATCTGCAGATACGGGACGGATTGTTTGACCATATGGTGGCGCAACGGCATTCAAACGGGTATGGGCGCATTTCTTTTTCCGGCAGTTGTGCGGGAGTTGCCGCGGGCGAAGTGTGCGTGCGGACAAAAAATGGCCCCTGGCGGGTTGCCGGGCGGGCGGTTAACGGTACGCTGCGCGGCTTGATGGAACGCATTCCGGTCGGCGGTCCCTATACGTTTGAAATTGGAATCAGGGATAAAAAGCGGCGGATAACGGCAATCACTCGGATTAAAGACGTGTACGTGGGCGACGTGTGGGTTCTTGCGGGGCAATCCAACATGGCCGGAGACGGTTTACTGGCCGAAAGCGAAAAGGCGCTTCCATCAATCCGATGTTTTTACATGGATGACACCTGGGACAGGGCCGCGGACCCCCTGCACTGTCCGGATGCGGCCGCGGACCAGGTTCACCACATCTTGGCCGGACGAAACGGACCGATCGGCGGCCGAAAAAAGATTGACCAGGCCCGGCGTTGGGGGACCGGTTGCGGAATTGCCTTTGCCAATGAGATGACGCGGTCTTCCGGCGTGCCAATCGGGCTGATTGCCTGCGCCCATGGCGGAACGTCGCTGACCCAGTGGCTGCCCCCGCAACAGCCGGCGGACAGTTCCCTATATGGCGCGCTCCTGCGGCGTATCCGGGAAAACGGGGGAGCGGTGGCCGGCGTCTTGTGGTATCAGGGCGAGTCCGACACCACCTATCCCGATGCGGCTCATTTTTTCCAACGCATGAAACATCTGGTTTCCGCTTTGCGGCGTGATTTGAAAGCGCCGCGCCTGCCGGTGGTCCAGGCGCAACTGGCCACCCTTCATACCACGGAAACCGGGTTCAAAGAATATCTATGGATGTTCGTGCGCGAGCAACAGCGCCGCCTGGGACGGGAGCTGAAACGCGTGGCCACCGTTGGAACACTTGATTTGGGCATGAAAGATGCCATTCATGTGAATGCGCCGGGATTGATCCGCCTGGGACGCCGCCTGGCCAAAGCCGCGCGGGCAATGATGACAAACAAGCGTGAATCGGGCGGGCCGGACATTGTCTCGGCCGCGTTTAAACGGGGACCGGACGGCATGTTTGTGGAGGCCGCATTTACCGGGGTCCGCAACGGATTGCGGGCGCCGGGCGAGCCGGCTGGATTCCGGATTATCGGCGAGTACGGCTGGGAACTGGCCATATTTAAAACAAAATTACACGGAAACCGGGCGCAACTTTATTTTTGCAATGACAACCCAAAGCGGGAGCGATTCTTTCTTTATTACGGTCACGGCACACAATCGGTCTGCAATATCGTTGACGACAAAGATCGCGCCATGCTTGGTTTCGGACCATTCCCGATAGGAGTCAAGCCACCCCACCCGGCCTGACATGATAAACCGCCCGTACCGCCCCGGATTAGACAGCAATAAAATTTAAAATTAATGAAAAAAATATTGAATAAAACCGCCATCGGGTTTCGCACGAACGTTCTGATCGGGCTTTTTCTCCTGGCCCCGCTGGTCGGCACATTGTGGATTGTTGACCTCATCATTACTTTTGTAAGCAATCACGTCGTCCCGGGCCCATGGCTGGCGACTAAGTATGCGCCGTTTTTCCGCATCGCGGCGTTCATTATTGTCGTGGCCGCCCTTTACTTCGTGGGATTGCTGACGCGCAATTTTGTGGGCAAAAAAATATACCGCCTGGCCGACCGGTTGTTAACGCGCATCCCGGTGATCAACAGCGTTTATACTTCCATCCGCCAGATCAGCGAATCGCTGGTAAATTCCCAGAGCACGCTTTTCAAGGACGTGGTGGCCGTTCAATTCCCGCGGCTGGGTCTTTATTCAATCGGTTTTGTCACCTCGCGCGTGCCGGAAACCATTTCGCGGAAAATCGAATCCGGCGCCGCCGGCAATGGCGAGATGACCTGCGTCTTTGTGCCAACGGCGCCGAACCCGACCACCGGGTTTCTCCTGCTGATGGCGAAATCTGAAATTATCTATCTCAACATCAGCGTGGCGGCGGCCATGAAAATGGTGATTTCCGGGGGCGCGGCCAGCCCGTGGAAGAACGAGGCCGTACCGCAACAGACCCTGCTGGATTACATTGAAGCCTGGATCAAGCGCGGCGAAACTTCTTCTCTGTCGAAGATGCCGGCAATGGATGACAAGACCTCGGCAAATCCGAAATAGTTGAGCATGATCATCAAAACCCATGCTATTGTCTTGAATATCTGGCCTTTTTCCGAATCTTCCCACATCGTATCCTGGCTGACGGCCGATCACGGCAAGATTGCCACCATCATAAAAGGCGCGCAAAGGCCGCGCAATATTTTCCTGGGACAATACGACCTCTTCTATACCTGCGAACTTCTTTTTTACCTGCGTTTATTCCAGGGTCTGCATATCGTCAAGGAATGCGCTCCCTTGAATCCCCGCCCCGCCTTCCGCTCTTATTGGCCGGGAACGGCATGCGCCTCGTATTTTGCCGGCCTGACCGCAAAAACAGCGCCGTTCCACGCCCCGCAAAAAACTCTTTATGTCCTGCTTGAAGCAGCCTTGGATTTTTTTGCCAAGGAACAAAACCTTGCGACAGGCCTTTTCTGGTTTGAACTTAAACTGCTCGGCGCGCTGGGTTATGCTCCGCGCCTGGACGCCTGCATACAATGCCATCGGCCATTGGCAACAACCGGCGGCGCATCGGAACGCGGACCTGCTGCTATCAACTTTTCGGCGGCGCGCGGCGGCGCGCTTTGCGGCAAATGCGCCGGACAAAACAGGAAAACTTCCGACCCGATCGCGCCGGACAGCCTGGCTTTGCTCAGATTCTGGCAGTCATCCAGGAATATCCATGCCATCCGGAATGTCGCCTGCAGCCAACGCCAGATAAGGGACGTCGGGATTATTCTCGGGAGCTTTCTCCAGCACCATCTTGAGACGGAAAATACCGGCCGTGAAGCCGCGTTTTCAATTTTACGCGCGCACCGGAGGTTAAGCACTCAGCCTTTGAAGATATAATATTTCCGCACGACAAAATTGACCATGGCCGCCGCCACTATGTCCGCGGCGAAGGCAAGCGTTGTGCTTGATCCCACGTATTTTATCAGCAAGCCAAGGACCGCAGTTCCTATTCCGACGCTGATGGCGGAAACGGCATAAAACATCGTTATTTCCACCCAGCGGCTGTGCCGGCCGGACTTAAACACCCATAAAACATTCAGGACATACGCCACAAAATTTGAAAAGATAAACGCCAGGAAGTTGTTGATCATCGCATTCCGCGCCCGGACCGTGTCGCTTATGGCGGTCACCGAAAAATTGGAAAAAAGATTTAAAAATTTGACAAAGACATCATCTTCCTTGAGCGCCGGCAAAACCAGCCAGGCAAAAATATAAAAAACGACGACATGAACCGCAACCGCCACACAACCGGAAAGCGAATACTTTACAAATTGTATCGGCAGCGAGGCTTCACGCTGAGTTAACTGAATAAAAAATGATTTTATGTTCATGTCCCGATAATTTACAGCTTTTCCAAAAACTGCGGCAAGTTTTCATCATGCGCGCCGCATAGTCAAGTCATTTTGATCTTATTCCGGCCGCCATTTCCGGCGTCAGGCTCGTCAGATCAAGCACGCCATCCTTAATGACAAGGTGCAGCATCCCGGCATTCAGGGCATCTAAAACATATTCCGTGAAAAAGCCAGCGACTATTTCATTGGGCTGAAAACCCCGTCATTCCGGCAGATAATAATTTAGCCGAACGTGATTTGCGGCCGTTAGTCATTGCCCGCAAAATTAGCTTTGGCTCACAGTCCGATTCCGGCGCCAAAACGCGTGAAATACTGATGACGGTTTTACACACGCTTAAAAAACGTTCCGGCAATGTTGAGTTATCCTTCAAATCCGCCCTTGATAAAATCGCGGCCGATCCCAAGGTTGATCGTTATACAGCCTTGTTCAAGCAAGACTCTGCCGCCCTGCACAATCCATCATAAAGCCGAAGATGTTAAACGGGCGAGTATCGCGCCAGGGGGATTGCGTGGCGCGAGATGATCCGCGCAGCGCATTTCGCTGCCCGAAGGGATTCGAAAAGATCCGGCCAGTCCGGCTCAGATGTGCCGACGCCGCGCGAAGCGCTATACTCGCGTATGCGCGAGCGCGGCAACGGAACAGATGGGCTGCCGCGTCGCTCCCAAGGGAGCAAGCGGCCACTCGCGAAGCGACGTGGGAATAGCCGGATCTTTTTCGAACGTCATACCTTAGGCAGATCCGCCTTTGGCGGAAAATGCGACGCGCATTTTTCGCACCATCAACTATGCGGACATCACCCAAATACCCGCGAGACTGAGGCATTACCTTATTCCGGCAAGACAATGACATCCTGCGGATCCACCCCGAGGCAGACTTGTTTCTCCGGTTCGGCGCAGGAGGCCGTCCCGGCCTGAAGCGCGTTGATCATGAGCCCGCCGTTCAACTCCACCCGGTACTCAACGGCGGATCCCAGGTAAGTCGCCTCTTTCAAGCGGCCGTGAAAAACATTTTTTACCGCAATGTCCGCCGGCCATTCGCCGAGGCGCACTTTTTCCGGGCGGATTGCCACGGTAACTTTTGCTTCATCCGGAAACGTCTGCCGGCCGGATTGGGCAATCCATGGGCCGGCGGAGGATGAAAGGCGCAAAGATTCGGAGTCGCTGGAAATAACTTTCGCGTCAAACAGATTGGCATAACCCATGAAATCGGCGATAAACCGGGAGGCCGGCCGCTCATATAATTCACGCGGTGTCCCGATCTGCTCAATCCGCCCGGCGCGCATGACCGCGCAGCGATCGGCCATGGCCAGCGCCTCGGTCTGGTCGTGGGTGACATAAACGGCCGTAATGCCGAGTTTCTTAATGACATGTTTTATTTCCAGGCGCATTTCCATGCGCAATTTGGCGTCGAGATTGGAAAGCGGTTCGTCCAGCAGAAGACAGGCCGGCTTGACAATGAGCGCGCGCGCCAGCGCCACCCTTTGTTGTTGGCCGCCCGACAGCTGGCCCGGCATCCTTTTTTCCATGCCTTCCAAATGCAACAGGCGAACCATCTGCCGGACGCGTTCCGCCCTTTCCGGCTTGGACACGCAGTGCGCTTTCACCGTCAGGCCGAAGACAATATTTTCCTCAACCGTCAAATGAGGCCAGAGCGCGTAGTTCTGAAAAACCATGCCCGCGTTGCGCAGATGAGCGGCCAGGGTGTTGATTTTTCTTTTATCAAAAAGAATTGTCCCTGAATCGGGCGCGCAGAAACCGGCGATAATCCGCAAAACGGTGGTTTTGCCGCAACCCGAGGGTCCGAGCAGGAAAAAACATTCGCCGTCATTGACTTCGAGTGAAACAGAGTCAACGGCCTTAAGCTCGCCGAATTTCTTGGAAATGTTTTGCAGGGCAATTTTCATGGCAATGAAAACCTGCTACATAAGGAACGGTATCCTTCTGCAAATAGACAGAAGTTAAACAACAAAATCAATCATCGGCGCCGTTGAAGCAATTGTCTATGCGTAGGCCAAACGATGTCCTTTCGGTTGAGGAACAGGATCGCCGAATTCCTTGGCAGTTTTTAGCCACAATTGCATAGCATCTTTGATATTCCGGAGTGCGGCATTATGGGAAGAACCATGCGCCATGCATCCCGGCAATTCAGGAACTTCGGCAATAAACGCTTGATCTTCTTCGCTCCAGTAAATAATTATTTCATACTTACTCATTGAAAAAAGATATATTATTGCTCATCACTATTCAAGACTTAAACTATTACGCTTAATCGGGCAACCCATTCTCTCAAGCGCTTTTTTCTTGCAGTTGACTGAGGGTTGTGGAGCCAATCTGATCGGCAGAGAGCAAAAAATATTCAGCGCTCATTCGTTCTTTGTTGAGACGCGTCCCTGATTCTTTATCTTGCCGCAACCCGAAGGCCCGAGCAGAAAGAAACATTCGCCGTCGCCGGCTTCATCAAAGGAAACGTCATCAACCGCCTTAAAGCCGCCAAAAGTTTTGGAGATATTTTGTAAGGCAATTTTCACCGGATTTGGGAATTGGAACGGGGATTAGTAAAGCAAAGTCACGTCAGACCGTTTAAAATTCGCTGCAAATAAATTATCCAGATTCCATGTCAAGGACAAGAGGCTCTCTTGCGATTTTTTTATGCATTAAATAGTAATCAAAGAGTTTTTTGATAAGCTCATGTCTGAATTTTATTTGATACTTCTCGCCCGGTGCATTACTTAAATAAGACTGGAGTTTATAAATATTGGAATTAGTCCTATGCATTCCTTTGTTAGCTTCATTCTTTAATTCTTTTATAAGCCCCCCCATGAACTCAACAAAATCATGGAAATCATTTTTGCCATTCTTTATCATATCTTCAAATAATAGATAAACGGATAAAACTAATGATCGGTTTCTAGGAATGTTATGTTTGTATACGGAATACATTGTACTTAATACATTCATGATATTTTCTGTTTGCTGGTCAAAGATTTTTTTTTCTTCGCCAGTTGGACTAGCATAGAACAGGAAAAAATCTTGAAGATCTTCAAAACGTGTTCTGGCGAACATATTTAATTTTGCATGAAAAAAAGAATTAATACATATCTGGGCACATAAAGTTTCGTGTGCAAACCTCCGACGCTGTATAGGGGTATTTTTTCTTATAAATGAATGGGCGGCCATTCTTTTAAATATAAAATCCCTCATTTCCCCAGTCATTGCATGTAGCTTTTCTCCCGTAACAAGCAATAGTCCGAGTTGCAATCTTAAAAAGAGCGTTCGGAGATATTCATCGCTAGCATCATGAATCAAAGTGATTTGAAGTTTATAAGTATCAATTTTATATTTAGCATCCTTTGTCAAGCCTGTATACTTTTTACCATTCCATGCGAAGTCATCGTCATAAAAACCCCAAATCGCCCACAAACGTTGTTGTCCATCGACCACTTCATAATCACAGTCTGGTGACTCGCTGGGGGCAAAATACAATTTGGGTATATCAATATTTTCCATTATGGAGTCTATAAGCAACGCATTTTTTTCTATGCCCCATAAGTTCCTTTCCCGTTGATATTCCGGGAAATTTATTTTTGCACGCATGTCGTGAAGATCTTTAACTGTTTTTTCGACTAATTCGCGCCTAATGGGGTTCATTGTTTTTCTCCCAATGCTTTCTTGACGTATTCTCCCAACTCTTTCTTGTCGTCTGCGTCAAGAAATCTTACTTTATTTTTAAGCCAGAACAGAAATGGATTGTCAGAGTCCGGAATCCTACTTTTACCGTCAAGTTCATCGAAACCTGCCAACTGTATTATTCTATCAAATCCAAAAATATTGTCTAGATAAGAGCAGTTCGATTTAACATGCTTTGAGGCTTCTAGAGGCATTATTAGTTCTATTCTAAAGCAGGCGCCATTTTTTCGTAACTTTTGAATATTTTGTGCCGTGGATATTATTGATATAAGATTCCAATCATTCTGGCTTAACGAGCAACCGATTACTCTTAAAATGTCACATTCCTTTGAAAGAACTTCATGTGCAAGACCAGCTAATTTATTGTATGGATACAATCTCGCTTCTTTAATGATATTTGGGGGGATCCATAACATGTTGTCACTATATTGAGTGTCAAGGGAAAGGCGATTAACATTAATTTTATGGGCAGTGTTCCAGGAAAAACACCCATGTAAATGTATTAGTGGCGGGGGTTCGTTTCCGATTTTACTTACAAAGTTAATGTCGGACTCAAAATCAAATCCTAAGTTTACACCACCATACACTTTTTGGAACGCGGACATGAATAAATGGTCGTGATTTAGGCTAATTACAGCGGATAATTCTTCCTTTTTTTGAATAGTTTTGTGTAGATCAAGCAAGGCCATCGCCAAAGAAGGTTCCGTTAAGACCTTCGTTTCATGAAGCACCTTAACAATTTCATAAAAATATGTTTTTCGTAAAAAATCAGCCCCTTTCACATACTTAGGAATTCCACTAATTGCCCAAAGATTTATTGTTTTTTCAATGTCAGGTGGATTAATTGTTAAGAAATTTGCAACCAATTTACTAAGATTCTTATCTTTCTGTGCACGCAATATTATTCTTGCTGCCAAGCCACTTTCCCCGCCCATGATCAATTGAGTCTCATAGCCTTTGTATGCAATCTCAGACTGAGTTGCTCCCGCCCCAAGCAGATATACGACTTTGGTCGCTTTGTCCATAATGTGTTTAATTTGTAGAATTTATGTTCTTAAAAACTATTAGACTTTCCCTTGATGGCATCCGCTTATACTTCAACATTTGCTGAGAGCTATTGCCTCTGTATCGTAAAACGTGAATCCCACACAGTTCTAAACCAATTGACTCTCCAATTTCTCCTAATAACTCATCTACCGGAACTGGAATGCCGGCAAACCTAACATTGCTGACAACCATTCCAATATATTTGTTTCTTTTTAGAACATTTTTCATCTCTTGTAGGCATAGATACATGTCTTCAAAGTAACCCTCAAGAGTGGTTATCACCCTAGGATTATTGGTGCCATTTGATTTTATTTGAGATTTGATGTTTTCAAACTGTTTCGGCGGCGTAAAATTCTCGGCGTTAAAATGTTTTTTGGCTTCCACATGAGAGCGTAAGGTTTTATATCTTAAAGATTTAATGGCGTCGGCATCTTTCATAAACCCAATTAAAAGCTCAAGCTCATAAACACGAGTGTAATCATGCCTGTTGGGGTATGGTGGCGACGTTATTATTGCATCAAACCTTATGTCGCGTATTGTCTTTTGATATTTTCGAGCATCTCCAAGAAATGTTTTTACAACAGAACCTGTAAAATTATATTTAGATGCCTCGGTAATTCTTTGCGTGGCGATGGAAACAAAGCTTTTCATGAAGTCTTTCGGACTAGTCATGCGTCTGTCCGTTATTCGCAGGAAGCCACCAGCTTTTTGAGTGCGACTTAATCTGTCTATTGTGGAAAATAATGTTAGCAAGAAAAAATATTTATTCTTTCCTCCCAATTTTAAAATGCAATTTCGTAAACCAAAAATTAATTTTAATGTGTTTGCTGAAAAAGATTTCCGCAAAAGGGGTTTGTCTAAAACGACCGGGTTTGGGGCAATGTCCTTGGATATAACGTCCAAGGAATATGCGAGTGACGCACAATCATATTGCGTGGTCAATGCTCGTCCTAAAAAAACAGAAAACGGGGATATATCAAGGCCATATGCGTTATAATTGTTTAATTTTGCATTAATAAGCGTGGTAGCTCCACCGCAAAATGGGTCTAAAATTGTATCACCCTCTGATAAGCCAAACATTAAGATTAACTCTGAAACTAATTCCGAGCTGAAACTGTGCTTGAATCCATACCAACTAAACGGTACGGTGTTTTTGTTCGATCCAGGAGAGACAAATCTCGCCCACCCTGTTTTGTCCAATATTTTCTGTGTAGCGTTTGACATAGGTGACCGGGCCCAATTTTCCGAACCAGATAGAGAGTTAGTCTAAATCTGTTTTTGATAATAGATCATGAGTCCTTGTTTGTCCATCCCAAACGAATTCCTGCCCATCTTAAATTATTTATCCCCCCGCCGCGCACAGCTTATTGACCCATTGAACCGGATTGATCCCTTTATTAACCCGCATTTCTCACACCTTGTGCGAGAAATGCACCCAACGGGTTTCGACGCGCCCCGAAACCGGTGCTTGCTCAGGGTTTGCCTTTCGGCGCGTCGAAAAGCTATCTTGAGCAAGGTGCGCCAGCACCGCGCCGAAACTTTTGCCGCAAAGGATTGCGGCAAAAGCGCATATCTCGCAGGCGGGTTTCGCCTGTGAGATATGCGGGTTAACAAGGAGAAACCTATTATAATATAACCAAGAGAAATTATTTCTCCTTTTTATGGGTGAGGAAAAGGCAGTTCAGAAACGGGCGGTTATCTGAGTGAAAGTGGGAATCCGGAATTGATTTACCTTTCTCTGGATTTCCGTTGTCACGGGAATGAGAAGCCGGATAACCGGAAAAGTTATTTATGAGCCGCTATCGGCGCCGGCATCGGGCGCTTTTTTTTCTGAATGAGCTGTTGTACGATGACGATGCACTGATTGGCCGACCAGTAGAGCACAAGCGCCGAGGGCATCATATAAAACATAACGAGCATCATGACCGGCATGAAAAACAGCATCATTTTCTGCTGGTTCGGGTCGGTTGCCGGCATCAAGGCCTGCTGCCAGGCCTGGGTAGCGGCCATGAAAATCGGGAGAATATTCAAAGGTATGGGCAGGATGTCCGCAAAAAGCCGTTCCGGGGCGCTTAAATCATTGATCCAGAGAAACGGCGCAAAGCGCAATTCAATCGCGCTGCGCAGGACAATAAAGAGGGCGATAAAGACCGGAATCTGAATAAGCATCGGCAAACATCCGCTGATCGGATTGACTTTATGCTTGCGGTATAAAGCCATTGTTTCTTCCTGCATCTTGCGCGGGCTATCCTTGTGCTTCGCCTTGAGTTCATTGATAAGCGGCTGTAATTCCTGCATTCTCTTCATGCTTTCCGTGCTCTTATGCGTCAGCGGCCAGAAGATGATCCTGATCAGGATCGTCAGGATGATGATCGCCAGGCCGTAATTGGGAATGAAATTATAGGTCATATTAAGCACGGTCAGCAGGAATTTGCAGACCGGCGACCACATCCCGAATTCCATCACATCCTCCTGATGCAGGCCCAGCGTCCGCAAGATTGAATATTTCTTCGGGCCGACGTATAACCGATAAGTCTGGCAAAAAGCTTCTCCGCTCTTTAACGTCCTTTCGGCCATGAGGGCCGAGGCGCCGACGCTTTTGATTTCAGCGCTTTTCGGCTTAAGGGCCGGATTTTGGTCCTCGCCGGCAATCGTGACTCGTTCCGCCGCCAGATTATAACCGATCGCCCCGCCGTCGGGCACAAGAATCTGGGTGAAGAATTTATTTTTAACGGCCACCCAGTCAACGGGAACATCCTCCGCCTTGGCAACCGTCTTGGGCAGGAACGGCGCCTGTTCCTCATTCTTAAAAGTCTTGAAAAGCTTCGCCAGTTTGCCGGCCCAATGAATCACACCCTCGCCGCCGCTTGAAGCAATAACATCAACACCGAGGTAGTCCATGCCGCTCATGCGATAATCAGCCGCAGGCAGTTGCATGGCCCCAAGCTGAATGGCGTGTTTCGGAACCGTGCAAGCCTGGGCGCCGGTGTTTGTGAACAGGTCGCTCACGATCACCTGATTAATATTATTCAGCTCCATCGTCCGGACAAGTTTTAATCCGCTTGAATTTGTCGCGGCAATGACGGCGGACTCCCCCTTATTGCCAAGAATGGAGAAATTATCAGCCGCGGAAAAACCGCTTATGCCCTTATAGACCAAAGAAGGTCCATTGGTAAAATCCATCACCGCCGGACCGCTGTTTTTGACGACCGACTTGCGGTAATTGCCGAATTCCGCCGAGACAATACCGCCGCCCCGGGAAGAAATCACGATTGACGAGCCGGCGTTTGTGATCGTCACCAGCTGTTCCGGAACACCGGCGCGGGAAGGTTCCGCCGCCGGTTCAACGGCCGGTTTTGATTCAGCCGGCGCATCCTTTACGGGTTCTTCCACCATCGTTGCCGAAGGCGAGGAAGTTGAAGAAAGCCGGGCAACCGTGTTGGTCGGCGACTGGCTGTAAGCCTGCGGCGCCACCTTGGGTTCAATCCAGCGCTTATAAACAAAAGGCCACGCCATCAGGAGGCCGAACAACACGGCAACAATCATTAAATCCTGTTTTTTCATTTGGGTCAGCAGACAATATAACCAGGCATGGTAAAATTCAATGCGGTTTTTTCACGGGCACCGGGTCAAAACCAAAACCTCCGGGATAAAAAGGATGGCACTTGCACAACCTTCGAACGCCAAGCAACGTTCCTTTTGACGCACCCCATTGCCGGACCGCCTCCATAAAATATACCGAACATGAAGGATAAAACCGGCAACAGCCCCCCAGTAAAGGCGAAAACGTCACCTGATACAAACGGACCAGGAATATCAACAATTTACTCATAAAATTTTGCCGTTTTTCATTCTGTCTTCTGACTACTGACTACTGACTTCTCCGCCAGAATACCGGCCCGGCCGGCCAGTTGAATCAGTTCCGATTGAACCTCGCCCCAGGGAGCTTGGTTAAGTCGGCCGCGGGCCATAAGGACGATATCGCAATTTCCCCGCAGACAATGGCGGTTCAGCCGAAAGACCTCGCGCAAACGCCTTTTTGCGCGGTTCCGCTGGACCGCGCCGCCAATGGTTCGGCCGGCCGCGACTCCCAGCCGCAACGAAGCGTCATTGCCTTCCCGGAGCCACATAATCATCAAACGTCCCGCAAAACTCCGGCCTTGTTCAAAAGTCTCCCCCAGCAATTTTGAAGATTTTAAACGCCGTTTGCGCGGCAACCTATAATCCGGATGGTTGGGCTGATGCAGGACCAAATGGATATTCCTTGCGTTATTACCGGAGTCGGCGGCCTTTGCCTTTCAGCGCGCTGTGCGAAATCCGCGGCGTCCGGGCTCAAACCGTAAGCTTGACCCGGCCCTTTCGGCGGCGGCGGGCAAGAACTTTACGGCCATCGGCCGTTGCCATTCGCGCCCGAAAACCGTGTTTGCGTTTCCTCTTTTTGGCTGAAGGATGATATGTTCGTTTCATATTTATCAGTCTCTGGCTCGTTCATTCCTATCAAAAGCAAAAGTCTAAATGATTATTAAAGGTTGTCAACATTTTTTACGGACTCGGGCGGGAGTTCTTCATCCTTTTGCATTATAATGCTGATGACATAGTATCCGATCGGCACGCCGACAACCATTCCCCAGAGACCAAAAAAGCGTTCCCCGAGGAGCAGGAGGATCAAAACAAGGATGGGATGAATATGCAGGATGTCCGCCGTGATTTTTGGATTAAGGACATAGGCTTCAAAGGCATGGATGGCGGCAACGAGCGCAATCAACTTCAGCATGAGCGGCATTCCACCGGCCTGCGCGCCAAAGAGCAGGATCGGGATGGAACTCAGGAAAGTGCCCAAAATGGGAATAAAACCGCAAAAAAAGACAAGCGTTGAGAGAAGCGCGATGTTCGGCACATCAAAGAGCCAGAGTCCCGCCGCGGTCAGGATCGTATTACAGACGGCGATAATCGCCTGGGCACGGAGCGCCTTTCCCAATACATCGGCAAAAGCCACGAGATGCGGCATGGCGCCAAGATAGAAAGTCCGAATACGGCTCGTCTCCAATTCCCGCATTTTACCGACGATCTTCCGCCAGTCTTTGACAAGGATAAAAGAAAAAACAAGGGAAAGAAACAGATAAACAAGCATTTTCCATCCGAACTTGACGATATACAGGAGGATTACGAGCATATGCGGCAAGACCGCTTTAACCGCCTTGACGATTTCATCCTTGCCGACTGCCAGCATTGAGGAATATTCGCTTGACCCGATGAAAGCGTAGGCCTTTTCTTCGCCCAGCATGCCGATAATGATTTTGTCCAGGAATTGTTCCGCCGTTTTCAATTCATCCTCTTCGCCGGCGACGGCAAGGCCGGTCAAGACGCGGTTGGACTCAATAATAAGTTTCGGCCCCACCCAGGCGCCGATGGCTGCCAACAGGCTGACAAACAACACAAAAACCAGGACCGTCGTCAACCGGTAACTGATCTTAAACTTTTCCACCAACCAGTGAACAATGCTTTTTATGATATAAGTGATCAAAAACGTTTCAAAGATCAGCAGGAAAAAAGACCTTAAGAGATAGAGCACCCCCATGAGAATTGTCCAGAGAACTAACGTCTCCCAGTTGTTCTCAAAAAACTTCTTAATCCTTAATCTATCTTGCATTGGGATTCCTTTTCCATTAAATTTACCGGTTTATATTCTGGAGTCAAGACAGCAACAGGCGTCGGAATCCGGCCAAACAAGCATTAAAATAAAAATATATATATAAATCGAGCTAATTGCAAAACTCATCGCGCCAATCCAGGCTTCGCCAAAGGCTCCGCCGAGGCGAGCGGTATGGCGCTCCTACAATCGTGATTTTCCTAAGAAATGTAGGAGGCTCGCACCGACGAGCCGATTCCCTGGCTAGCCTGCTTATCTCACGGGGCGCGTGAGAAATGCGGGCTAGCGCCGGGCAAGCTTTCTGGAGTTTTGCAACTGACTCAATCGGGAGATTGCATTGGAAACAATCAAACAATTCATTGACTATTTTCTGCATCTTGACAAGCATCTGGCGTATATTATAAACGCCTGCGGTCTGTGGACATACGGCATATTGTTCGCCATTGTTTTCTGCGAAACAGGGCTGGTCATCACCCCTTTCCTGCCGGGAGACTCAATGCTTTTTGCCGCCGGCGCGCTCTCGGCGAGCACCTCATTAAATGCCGCCTGGTTAATTATCATCTTAAGCGCGGCGGCGATCATCGGCGACGCTGCCAACTATGCGATCGGCTACTATATAGGAGAAAAACTGATTCGGAACAAATTAATCAAAAAGGAATACCTGGACCGGACCCATGAGTTCTACGCAAAACACGGCAAGATGACGATTATCCTGGCGCGTTTCGTTCCCATTGTGCGCACATTTGCGCCGTTTGTCGCCGGGCTGGGAAGCATGCGCTATATTGAATTCGCCGTTTACAACGTCACCGGCGGCTGCCTGTGGGTCTTTTTGTTTGTCACCGCCGGACGGTTATTCGGCAACCTGCCGGTCGTAAAACAATACTTTCCGCTCGTTATTGCGGCAATTATTGTCATTTCCGTGCTGCCGATTATGTATGAAGTATGGCGGCAATGGCGGGAAGCCGGGAAAAAGGCTTCCTAAAAACACCCCGACCCTTATCCTGCCCGGGCTAGAAATAGCACCGGACACCCATCTTCAGGCCAACGTCGTAATTCTTGGCCTCGCTGCCGTTGATGTAGGCATCCTCGCTCGCAAGGTCATAATATAATTCCGTGTAAATCGCCACGGTTTCCGACAGGAAGAATTTCATGCCGCCGGTGAATTCAACGTTGATAAAATTCTTGATGTAGAAATCGCCGAAGAAATATTGCAGTTTCAAACCGGCATACGGCATCATGAAAATATCCAGGTCAAGGTTAAATTCGGTGAAGCCGCCGACGCCATACCCGAACTCCGAGCCGTCATAGCCCCATGTTACCAGGCCGCCGGCCTCAATATTATCCAGCACAAAATAACCCAGCCCCGTATCAAACAGGAAATCAAGCTTGCCGTTGGGATTGTCAAAATCCATGTTCCCGCCCAGCCTGAGCTCCAGCGTATCCTGCTGAATCGGCGTCGCCAGGGCGCCGGCCGCAATAAACAATCCTAATATTACCGGAATAATTTTTTTCATCTTGCTTAACTCCCCAAAAATGTTCTTGTCAAATCAATTGCGTGTTTCTCCAAATCTTGTCATCGGACTAAAGTTGATCTCACCTCCCGATTCCCCTTGATTTTTTAAAAGCATTGTTCCAATGCCCCTTTATTTGAAGAGGCACTTTATTGATTTTCCCTCAAAAAAGTCAAGGAAAAATCAGAGTAAATTATATAGCATCTTCATTTGACATGTCTTGGCCAAACGTCTATGTTATGGGCTGTTTTAAGAACTTTTTTAACCGGCATTGAAAGGAGTAACCGACTTGGATTTGGAAACGATGCGCCACAGCGCGGCGCATGTCATGGCCGCCGCCGTTGCACGGTTGTTTGAAAACGTCCGGCTTGACATAGGTCCGGCCACTGCCGACGGTTTTTATTACGATTTTGACCTCCCCGCCCGGATTGCCCCCGAAGACTTCCCGCGCCTTGAAGCCGAGATGGCCGGCCTGATCAAGGCTGACCTTCCCTTTGAAAAAATCGAAATGAGCCGCAACGAGGCGGCGGAAGCATTGCAGGGGCAGAAATATAAGCTGGAACGCCTGGCCGACATTCCCGCCGATGAAAAAATCACCTTTTACAAATGCGGCGATTTCATTGACTTGTGCCGCGGCCCGCACCTGGGGCGCACCGGCGAAATCAAGGCCTTCAAACTCCTTTCGGTGGCCGGATCCTATTACCGCGGATTGGAAACCAACCCGATGCTCCAGCGGATTTACGGGACCGTGGCCAATTCCAAGAAGGATCTCGATGATTACCTGAAGAGTCTTGAGGAGGCAAAAAAACGCGATCATCGCAAGCTCGGCCAGGAGTTGGACTTGTTCAGCACGCACGAGGAAGTCGGACCGGGCCTGGTGCTCTGGCATCCGAAAGGCGCCGTGATCCGCTCGCTGATCGAGGATTACTGGCGCAAGGAACATCTCCGCGAAGGTTATGACCCCATCTATACTCCTCATATCGGCCGGTCGCATCTCTGGACCACTTCCGGCCACCTGGGCTTTTACCGCGAGAGCATGTACGCCCCCATGGCCATTGACGAGCAGGAATATTTCATCAAGCCCATGAATTGTCCGTTCCATATCATGGTCTACAAATCGCGCCTGCGTTCTTACCGGGAACTGCCCCTGCGCTGGGCGGAGCTCGGCACGGTCTACCGCTACGAAAAGGCCGGGGTCCTGCACGGGCTCTTGCGCGTGCGCGGGTTCACCCAGGATGACGCCCATATTTTCTGCACGCCGGAACAGATTGAAAACGAAGTCAAAAAGGCTTTGCGGTTTGCCATCAGAATTTTGCGCTCATTCGGGTTCAGCGATATTTCCGCCTATCTTTCAACCAAGCCGGACAAGGCCGTCGGCAGTGATGAAAACTGGAACACCGCCACCGACTCACTGCGCAACGCCCTCCAGGCGGAGAAAATCGCCTTCAAGGTCGAGGAAGGCGGCGGGGCGTTTTACGGCCCGAAAGTTGACTTGAAAGTACACGACGCCATCGGGCGCGAATGGCAGATGAGCACGATCCAGTTCGACTTCAACATGTCGGAAAGATTTTCAATCGCCTACATCGGCGAGGACGGCAAGGAGCACCGGCCCTTCATGGTGCATCGCGCCCTGCTGGGAAGCCTGGAAAGATTTTTCGGGATCCTGATTGAGCATTATGGCGGCGCGTTCCCATTCTGGCTTGCGCCCGAACAGGCGCGGATTTTGCCGATCACCGAGAAGGAAATTGAATATGCCGGCAAGGTCGCCGAAGCTTTACGACAGGAATGTATCCGCGTCAAGATTGACACCAGTTCCGGGAAAATAGGCGCGAAAATCCGCAACGCGCAGATTGAAAAAATTCCCTACATGCTGATCGTGGGGCCAAAGGAACAGACGGCGCAGACCGTATCGGTGCGCAGTCGTTCCGAAGGCGACAAAGGCGCCATGACGCTGACGGCGCTGGTTGAAAAATTTCAGGAAGAGTTGAAGGTAACTAAACAGTGATGTTGTATTAACAAGTAACAAAGGAGGTCCGCTATTCGTAGCCAAGTAAGGGTCAACAACCGCATCAGAGTCCCGCAAATCCGATGCATATCGGCCACCGGCGAAATGCTGGGCGTCATTTCAACATCCGAAGCGCTCAAGCTTGCTTTTGCCGCCGGCTTGGATCTTGTGGAAATATCACCCGCGGCCAATCCGCCGGTCTGCCGGATAATGAATTTCGGCAAATTCAAATATGAGGAAAGCCGGAAGGAAAAAATGGCAAGGAAGCAGCAATCCGGCTCCTTGGTCAAGGAAATAAAATTTCATGCCAATGTTGAAGAGCATGATTACCAGACAAAGCTCAGGCATATCCGCGAATTCCTTGAAAAGGGACACCGGGTAAAAGCATCGCTGATGTTCCGCGGAAGGGAAAACGAACACCGCGATCTCGGCTTTGAGCTTTTCAAGCGCCTGATGAAAGACTGCGAACCGGTGGGTATTTCCGTGGCGCCGCCAAAATTGCTCGGCAATAATCTTTTCCTTCTACTCCATGCCCCGCACACTGTTAAAAAAGCGGATGCGCCTTCCCATCAGGCCCCGCCGCCACCGGCAAATCATTAAAAACTTAAATGGTTTTCTTAAGAAACGCGCGGATTAGATACCAGTAAATCCGGAAAAGGCAGGAAAAGACGGCGATTAAAATCCGGCCCGGGGCGGATTTCCCCAGGCCGCCGGGCAAGTCAATGTGATCGCCGCGAAGCAACAAGGCATCGCCCAGCTTTTTAATTGACTGCACCGCTTTTCTTTTGCGCCTGATGTCCGGCGCACCGCCCAGCGCATCCATTACGCCGCGACAAAACGCGCCGGCCTGGCCCTTGACCAGGAAAAACATGAAAGCGCAAAACTGAAGCAAAACAATCGCCGGCAGGGCCAGGAAAATAGTGCGGGCATCATAATTCTTGAGGATAAACCACCAGCGGTTCCTGGTCTGATAACGCGTCCATTTATTGCTCCGTTCGCGGCTGATATGATAACACACGGCCCGGGAAACGGCATAACAGGGATAACCCGCCAGCGAAAGCCGGAAAGTCAAATCGCCATCCTCCCAGCCAATAAAAAAATCCTCGTCAAATCCGCCGACGCGAACAACTTTTTGCCGGTCAAGCAGGACGGCGCCGGCGGAAACACACCCGACTGTAATCGGCCCGGCGGATTCCAGCCGGTTAAGCATTATCTCCCCGGCATAATGGATATAAGTTCCGTTATACTGAATCGTATCGGGCCGGTCATGGAATCTTATCTGGCCGGTAACGGCGCCGGCCGCGGCATTCTGCGAATGAACCTGCATCAGCCGGGAAATGTAATCGGGAGCAAGCACGATGTCATTATCCATGATCAAAACATAATCGCGCGAAGCCAGCCGTAATCCCTCGTTGCGCGCCGGGTTTGGCCCGCGATTGACCGCCAGCTTTTTAATCATAACCCGTGGAAATTCAGCCGCGACCAACTCAACCGAGCCGTCAGTGGAATTGTTGTCCATCAGCAAGACTTCGGCCAGCGCGATATTTTGCTGGGCAAAAACGGATTTAAGCGTCGCGGCCAGCGTTGTCCGCCCGTTAAAGTTGATGACCGCCACGGAAACTGATTTTTGTGATGCTTGATCATCCATAATAATTTTTCGGGTTAGCCCGCCAAATTACATTAAATTTTAAAGACGAATGTTTTTCTTTTTTTTTCGCGGCCTTTTAGCGGGCATTTTTGCCCTGCGGTCTTTCCGCTTGCTCCGGCGCGACTTCCAATTTAACCGGCAAATAGACCGCCCGGCGCGCCTGCGGAAAATCAGACCGAACTTTCAAGCGATCCTTCGCCTCCGGCTTGGCAAGGGGGAAAAGCCCGAATTCCATTTTATATTTGCCGGCCGGAGCATTTTTGGGAACATGAACAACGCTGTGAAAAACACGATCGCGCATATCGCCGCGCGGGGGAACGGAATGGTCATCCTGGAAAAAATATTTTGAGCCTTCCTTCATAAAATGCACAAACGCCGACGGCCGATTTCCCGTAAAATTTTCCGGCACATCCCAGAAATAACGCGCTCCAAACCAACCGCCCGGGAAAACCGGTTTTTCGGGAATTTGCATCCCGAGAAGCCGGATGCCGTTCTCAAACACGGCCAGGGGCGCGCCCGCGTTGCGGAGCAACTCCGGCAGGGTCACAAAAACAAATCCCGTCGCTTTCAATTTATCCACAATCAGGGGAACGGCCGCCACGGTAAGGTGCCGGTCGGCATCCGGCCTTGTTTCCCACCCGTCATGCAAAAGAATAATGTCGCCCGGAGTCGCCCGGCTCACAATTGTGTCCACCAGCTCATCAACCGGATGAGGATTCCAGTCGTTGGCATCCAGTGACCAGCCGGCGATAACCAAGCCCTGTTGCCGGCCGACCATCTCCAGTCCGACGCCGTTAATGCCGAAGGGCGGACGGAACCAGAGCGGCCTGAGACCGGCCGCAGTTTCTATCGCCCGGCTTCCATCCGCGATATCTTTTTCCATTTCAACCGTGGTTATTTGGTCAAAACGCGGATGCCGGCAGGTGTGGTTGCCGACCAGATGTCCTTCCGCAACCATGCGTTTCATGATCTTCGGGAACCGCTCCGCGTTGGCGCCGATGACAAAAAAAGTGGCCGGTGTTTTACGCTCATGAAGGACGTTGAGAATCTGTTCCGTGGCGGCGCCGTTGGGTCCGTCGTCAAAAGTCAAGGCAATCATCTTTTTGTTGTTCGGGACAAAATAAACCGTTTCACCGGGCAATGAAGCCTGATTAAATGGTTCCACCGGCTGACGGCACCCGGCCGCGAACGCAAGCGCGCCGGCCATGAATAGAAAAAATAACGGTTTGAAATTCATGTTTATTCCGGATGAACAACATATATCTTTATAATTCCCCCTCAACACCGCTGAAGGGGACCCAGGAGCTTTTTTCCGTTCCGATCGCGGTGCTGTAAGTATGAAGCATGCCGTAATTGTTGCAATTCACCGCATACCAATCAATATTGCTGTTGTGGGCCAGATCGCTTTTTATTTCATCCAGGACAACGACGCTGGACTTGTCGCTTGAGTGTATTTTTTCAATAACGAATTGCTGGTCTTCCTCGGTCAGGAAAGAATAAACCGGCATCAGGGCATGCTGGTCAACGATGTCCACGATGTCCTCCGGATAAACATCCTTTTTGGGTTCCACCTCAATGTTAAAAACGCTCAATTGACCAAAAAGGCTTTTCAGATTATCCGCTTGTTTGACGGGATAGGTGGTGATGCAGGGCACCGCGATTTTAAACAGAATGTTTACCTTGCCGGAAATGGAGGGCGCCTTGACCGCATAGCGGCACAAATACCTGACAAGACACTTCTCTTTTGAAACCGGAGTCCGTTTTTCAATGAAAAAAGGATAATCAAAGTTAATCCTGACCACCGAGGCCTGCAGTCTTTTCACATAATCCTTGATATTAACCGCCAGCGTTGCCGTCCCTATTTTGTCGCGGTGCTCGTGAATAATTTTGACAAACTCATCAATCCAGCGCGCCTCAAAATCATGCATGATCCGCGCGCTGACGGAGATGGTGGCCACCGTGGACTGGCCGCCGGGATTAGCCCGGGAAACAACCTTCATCGGGAAAGGCAAATCATTCATTCCAACATCCACCAGAAATCTTTTTTCTTTCATTGTATGGTTCTCCTTGTTTTTAATAATTCGGCAATATTTTCCTCCATGACCGCCCATTTGCTGTATCGCAGGCAAAAAGCTTTTACCGGAGAAGACTTCCCGGTCAAATTCAAAATGTTTTTCCCGCTACCGGCATTCTTTTTATAATTCAATCCCAAAAACCCGAACCGCCGGCAGATATCGGGGATAACCCCGCCGAATTCATCCGGTTTTTCGCCGAAAAAAAACACGGCGTCAATACCACCGAGCACGGCCATAAAACCGCCCATTAATTTTGCCGCATTGTAGCAGTAAAAATCCCGGGCCGCCATTGTTTTTTCATCTTTCCCGGCATTTAAAACATCCGTTAAACCGGTCTTTTTCCCCAGCAAGGCGGCAAATCCGCTTTTTTGCGAAAGCAGTTCATTTATTTCTTTAAACGACATGCCGGCGGCGTGCAGGTAAAACACGATGGTCGGGTCTATACTGCCCGATCCGGTTGACGACAGCATTCCTTCAATCGGCGTGAAGCCAAAACTTGTTGCCACCGGCCTCTTGCCGTTCAGCGCGGATATATTCGTATGGTCGCCAAGATATACGCTGATGACCTTCGCCCGGGGAACGGCAACATATGCCTGGATCTGTTTTGCTATCCAATGGTGGCCCAAGCCAAACCGGCCGTAACGCCTTATGCCCTGCCGCTGGAGCCGGTGGGGAATGGCATAATTGAAAGCGCTATAAGGAAGCTGGGTAAAAAAGGCCGTGTCGCATAAAAGGACATGGGAAACACCGGGAAGTTTTTTCAACCAATAAGCGGCGATTTTACAGGTCAAGTCATTGTATTCCGGCAGAAACTTTACGCATTTGGCAAGCTCGCCGAAATTCTGCGGCGTCAGGAAACCGGCGGACTTCCTGATCCGTTGGCCGCCATGGTGCAGAAAGTATCCGATCGCCTTGACTTGTTCCACGCCGCCGATGCTCCTGGCAACAATATCAGGCCAGGCGGGCGAAAAGTCACATTGCCCCGCGCTAATGCGGCCGTCCCGGACCGCATGCCAGCGGATATGAAACGCGTCATTATAAAACATCAATATCATAAGCCATTTCCCAGCAACTTCAGTCCTTCCAGGCAAATAACCCGTTCTTCGTCATTGGGGATGGAAAGAACCCTGACTCTTGATTCTTTTGAGTCAAGTTCGGCGATCACATCGCTCCCCGCCTTCCGGTTTTTATCCAGGTCCAATGAAATTCCGGCCCAAGTCATATCCTGACACACCTTTTCCCTGACCAACGCATTTTGCACTCCGATATCATCGGTGAACACAAGCGCGTCGGTGCCGTTCAGCACCGCAAGGTAACTTCCAATGTATTCCTTCAACCGGTGAACATACATATCCAACGCCCGCTTCGCCTGTTTTTTGTCTTTTCGGTCAATGATGTCCCGCAGATCGCTTGAAAAACCCGAAAGCCCCATCAAGCCGCTCTTTTTCTCCAGCATCTCCAGCAGGGAATCGGGACGATAGCCATAAGCCGCCATGAGATAAATCGTCAGCATCGGATCTATATCCCCGCAACGGGTGCTCATGACCAGACCGGTCAAAGGCGAATACCCCATGGAAGTATCAACGGAATGTCCATGCTTTATCGCCGCAACGCTTGATCCACCCGTTCCAAGATGGCAAACAATCATCTTCAGGCGTTCGGCGGGAATTTTCAAATAGGCGGCCGCCTTCCCCATTACGTCCAGGTAAGAAAGCCCGTGAAAGCCGTATTTGCGGTAAGCGAATTTTTTTACGATTTTTTTCGGCAAGGGATAAGTGTAGGCCACCGGCGGCAGGGTGGAATGAAAGGCGGAGTCAAACGCCACATATTGCCTGGTTGCCGGCAAATTTTTCTTTGACGCATAAATGACGCTCAAGGAAATCGGATTATGGATCGGCGCCAATGGCAGGCATAATTGCAGTTTTTTCAAAGTTTCCGCGTCTATGATGGCGGACCTGGCGAAAAAATTGCCGCCGTGCACAAACCTGTGCCCGACAAGGTCAACCCGGATGCCGTTTTTTTTGATGTAATCAAAGATCAAGCCCGCCGCTTCCTTATGGGACCCGATCGGGACAACGTCTTTCCGCGTCTGGCCATCATAATTGTAAGTGATAAACGATGCCTTGGTCCCCTTTACTCCCACCCGGTGCGCCTTGCCGTAAACAAACGTCTCAATCCGCTGGAAATTGTTTGCCCGGAAAATTTTATATGACAACGACGAACTGCCGCAATTAAAGACCAATATGCGCAAATCGGCGTTTTCTTGAGGGTTGATTTGAGAAGATGTTTTCATTTCACGTTTTGATTCTCAGCATTTTGCCGGCAGTTGCACAAGCATAAAATCACATTTAACCCGGGGGCGGAACGGAACCGCCCGGCCCCTTGTCAAACATATAAATGATGCCGCCCACCGCCGTGGTCAAGGTGGTCAGGAGCGAAACGACAAATGACACCATGAAGGCGTCGCTTTCCGGCATCCCCGCCAGGGAAAAAAAACCGACGAAGCTCACTTCCCGCACGCCGATGCCGTTAAACGAAACCGGCAACATGATCAGCACCATGATGAGCGGGATAAAAACAATATAATACATCAGGGGCGCATGCAGTCCGAAGCCCAGCGCCACAACGTAAAATATGAAAATCCGCACAATCTGGACCATTATTGAGTAAAAAAACGCCAACAGGAGCAGGCCGGGGTATTTTTTGTATTCAAGACAGGATATTATCCACTGGCGCAAAGTCTGCGTTATCTTCCATTTGTTGAATCGCTGAACGAGCGTCCTGTCCAACCAGCGGAGAAATGTTTTATGGAACAGGAGAAAAACCGCCAGGGCCGTCAAAATGGCAATAATAAACGTCAGTTCGCGCAAACGCTCCAAGCCGGGCCGGCAGCTGGCCAACCAGCCGCCGAGACAGGCAAGAACAACGAGGGAAACACCGGAAATGAACCGGTCGGCGGCCATGGAAGTCACGGTCAAACTCAAATCAGAAGTGGCCTTTGAGAGATAAAATCCGCGCACAATGTCGGCGCTCACGCTGGATGGAAGAACCAAGCCCCAAAAACCGCCGACGTAGTTGATGATAAAGAGCCGCCAAAAACTGATGGTTGCCCCTTTCACGCTTAAAAAAAGCCGCCATTTAATGACGCTTAACACTCGTTCCAGCGTAAGCAGAAAGACGGCAAAAATCATCATCCAGAGATCGGCCTGGCGCATTAATGCAAGGCACTTTTGCCAGTCAACGGCCTTAATTAAATAACCCAACAACAGAAGGCTGACGACAACTTTCAATAACGGCTTTATTATTCCCGATTTCCACATAAAGGGAATATTGTTACATGTCCGGACCGAATGAATCAACAACCGATTTTAATCCAGGGGCGACGTAAGATTATTAAGGAAAGAGCTAACCCACATTTCTCACACGCCCCGTGAGAAATGCGCCCGAAGGGTCGAAGTAGAAGCGCTTTGCGCTTCACTTCGGGGTGGCCCCGAAGCGACGTTCCGTCTGCTTCGGCCGGCGCCAATGCCTTCCCAAGGCATTGGCAGACCGGTGCTTATCTCACAACCTGTTTTAGGTTGTGAGATAAGCAGGCTAAAAAGACAAAAAAGACAGAAAACGCTTGATATTATACAATAATTAAGGTATATTCTTTTCCAAACAAGGCAGAGAAGCTGAATAACCGTTAAATAGGAGGAGGAAATTATGAGTTCATTCTTGAAACTGATTTGTATGTTGTTGACCGTTGCCGTGCTTTCCGGAAAAGCATATGGCGCCGATGAGCTTGCGCCGGCGGCTGATCCCGCCGCGGGTATCGCGCTTACCGCCCCGGATGCTTTGGCTGACGCTTCCCAGGGATATTATCAAGACTCTGAATATCAATACTACGTGTATTATTATGGCGTGGCTTCGGATTACGCCAGCTATTACTATTCAACCGGAAATTATTACTATCTGGCCGTATCATATTATTATTACGGCTACGCGTATTATTATTACATGCTGTATTATTATGGCGATTCCAACTTAGCCAATTGCTATAATTGTTATTACGATGCTTACGCGTATTATTACTATTACTTGTATTATGGCGATTCTAATTCCGCTAATTCTTATTACTATTACTACATGGCTTACACATATTATTATTACGCCTATTACATTTACGCCTATTACGCGTATTATGGCGACTACAGTTCAGCCAGTTACTATTACAATTACTATATGGAGTACGCCTACTATTATTATTACCAGATTTAGCCATGCCGCATTGACCGGCGACAGTTTATTGGACTGATAAAAAAAGGCCCCGCGGAAAGCGGGGCCTTTTTTATTGAGATGATCAAGATGACGATGCAGGGCGAGCCGGCGTGTTTGTTATTTTCAACCTTTAATGCAAATGAGCGGCGTCAACCTTGCGATTTTGCGCGCCAGGCCTGATTTAACCGTTGCCTCGACAACCTCGCTGACATCCTTATATGCGCCCGGCGCCTCTTCCGCGATCCCGCGCAACGACTGGCTCCGGATAATTATGTTCCGCAGGGCAAGCCGAGTGACCACGTCCCTGCCCTGCCATTGTTTCGCCGCCTGGCTCCTGCTCATACAGCGGCCCGCGCCATGACAGGCCGATGAAAATGAGAGCCGATGGCTATCATTCGTGCCGGCAAGAATATAGGAGGCCGTGCCCATTGAACCGCCGATAATCACCGGCTGGCCGGTCGGCTTGAATTCATCCGGAAGCGACGGATTGCCCGGGCCGAGCGCGCACGTGGCGCCCTTGCGATGAACGAACAAATTACGCTTGTGTCCGTCAATTTCATATTCTTCCTCGTTGCATAAATTGTGCGAAACATCATAAAGCAACGGCAGCCCGATATTTTTGAAAATACTTTGAAAACCCTCCCGGGCCAGATGGGTTAAAATCTGCCGGTTGGCCAGAGCGCAGTTGGCGGCCGCGCGCATCGCGCCAAGGTAGGCCTGGCCGTCATCCGACCTGATCGGCGCGCAGGCCAGCTCGCGGTCGGGCAGGAGAATCCCGTGTTTTTGCGCGGCGGCCAGCATTGATTTTGAAAATTCCGTCGCGACCTGGTGGCCCAAACCGCGCGAGCCGCAGTGCATGCTGACAACAATCTCACCCTTGCGCAAACCAAAAATCTCCGCCGTCTTTTCATCGTATATCTCCGTAACTTCCTGGACTTCCAGGTAATGATTGCCGGAGCCAAGGGTTCCCATTTCATCGCGCTGGCGCTGGCGGGCCTGTTTTGATATGAGCGCGCAGTCGGCGTCTGGCATAACGCCGTTATTTTCAATCCGCCTGAGATCGGCGGCATGGCCGTAACCGCGCTGAACCGCCCACCGGGCGCCTTGGGAGAGCATATTGTCGGTTTCGGAATTCGTCAGCCTGATTCTCCCGGTACTGCCGACACCGGCGGGAATTGTGCCGAACAAGATGTCGGCGATTTTTTCCTTCTGCGCGTTAAACTCGTCAACCGGCAGGCCGGTGAGCAAGGTCCGCACGCCGCAGGAGATATCAAACCCCACCCCGCCGGCGGAAACCACGCCGCCCTGGTCGGCGTCGAAGGCGGCCACGCCGCCGATGGGGAACCCGTAACCCCAGTGGGCATCCGGCATTCCGTAAGCAGCCGTTACAATTCCGGGCAGGGAAGCGATGTTGGCCAGCTGTTCGATGACCTTGTTGTCCAGCTCATTGACGAGCAATTCCGAGGCAAAAAGACTGGCCGGCACCCGCATCTTGCCGGTCCGCGGCAGGGTCCATTGGAATTCACTTGAGCGGCGTAAAAATGATTTGTCCATCAAAGTATGCCCTTCGACTTCGCCCGGAGGGCGAAGCATGGAGGCGGGGGGAATTGAACCCCCGTCCGCATGAGCATCACACCAGCTTCTACGCGCGTGTTCTGTCTTTTGTAATTCGCTTAAAGCGCTTGCCAACAGACAGGCATCGCTTCAACTAGCGTCCAACGTTTATTTCATTCCACCGTCCGGTCGCTCAGCGTTGGAACTAACCCGCTATCGTCGCCTTGTCCGTTTAGCAGGTGGTCAACGGCAAGACGTCGCGACATTAAGCCGCGAGGGCTAATTCTGTATTAGCGTTTATCTTGATTTCCCGGTTTTTTAACGAGGCCGACCGGGGGTCCTCGGCGCGCGACTGATGTTTCCACTCCTACGTCGAAACCGGTCGCCCCCTCTGAAAGCAGAAGTCAGTAGTCAGAATTCAGGAGTCAGGAGTTTAGATTCAGAATTCTGTATTCTGACTACTGTCTACTGGCTTCTGGCTACTTTCTTTCTATCGTCTTCATCAATTCTTTGGTGCATTCCGGGCAAAGGCCATGGGAAAAAGTCAACAGGGAACGTTCGCCGATATATTCCTCTATTTTTTCCCAGACGTCATTGTTCAACCGCACCCGATGACAGTTTGAGCAGACGGAAATCATGGACTTCACCACGCGCTGTTCCTGGAGATAAGTGTTGCCGATCGTGATAATTGCGGCGATTAACACGGCCACCGTAAGGAGACTGGCCCGGTAAATATTGAATTCTCCCGAAGACGCATGGAAGAAAATTGCGGCGCCATCCCGCAGTTCATTTATCCATACCAGCATGATAAGAATAATAAATGTCATTAACTGCCAGAAGGCGATATACGCAAACGGATCCTTGGGCATGTTGACCGAATCTCTCTTTTCATTCATTTTTTTACCCTTCTTCGCCAAAAAAACCCTGTAGACTGCCGCAGGGTGATTCACCTGCCTGATTCAAATATTAAGCCATCAAGACTTGTTGCTTTTTGAGAGTTTATAATATAACTTCCAGCCAGTGTCAATAATGAATAAAACAACAGAGACGACAAATCGCGCATTGCGCCCCGTTTCCGGGAAAGCCATCCACGGCATTATTTTTGACATGGACGGCGTTCTCTGCGATTCGGAACCATTCATCTGCAAGGCCGCCCAACAAATGTTCAGGGAACGCCATTCCCTCGTCGTGCAGGCCGAAGATTTCGCCCCTTTTGTCGGCACCGGCGAGGACCGATTCCTCGGCGGCCCGGCCGAAAAATACGGCTGCCGCATCAACCTGCCGGCCGACAAGGACCGGACTTATGCAATTTATCTTGAGCTAATCAAAGGCAAGCTGGAACCGCTGGCCGGGACCGGGGATTTTATCGCTGAATGCCGCGCAAAAAAAATCAAACTGGCCGTCGCCACCAGCGCCGACAAAGTTAAAATGAACGGCAATCTCGCCGAAATCGGCCTGCCGGCCGAATCATTCGACGCGCTTGTCTGCGGAAACGAGGTCGTTCACAAAAAACCTCATCCGGAGATTTTTCTGCTGGCGGCGAAAAAACTCGGCTTGCCGCCGGAAAATTGCCTTGTGATTGAAGACGCCCCGAACGGCCTCAAAGCGGCCAAGGCGGCGGGCATGGCGGCGGTGGGACTAACCACCAGTTTTGACAAGGCCACCCTGAAAGCCGCCGGCGCCGACTGGACCGCGCCGGATCTTGCGCATTTGCCATCACTGCCCATCAAATAAAAAAAACAATCAGGCGACAACGCCGGCCATGAGCTTGCCGCTTGTTTCTCCCCACCGCCAGGCCGCTTCGGTTCCCTGCAAGTGAACTCCGCCAACCCATTTATCAATGCCGTTCAGCCTGATGCCATCCTGTTCGCCGGCCAGAACTTCCTTGCCCAGGTCCGTAATGTTCACTTCCAACAAACGCCGCTTTTTCATTTTCGACTCCGGTGATTCTCCCGAGTTGATATTGATGAGTTCCGTCAAACTCCCCGGACCGGAAACCCGCAGGAGCGGCGCTTGGCATGACGCCAGTTGATTGATACATCGCCACAGGCTGGTGTCGCCGACATACCGTCTTTCTTCCTTATCTGAAACCGCCCGGAAAATCGGACCCAGTTTCCTTGCGCCGGATGCAACAACCGTCAGGATCTGGTTTTCAAGCCGGTTCAGGCCATTGCGGACCGAAGGGAATTGCTGAAGATGCCGCAACAGGGCCTCTTTGAGGTAAGGAAGCGCTGAACAGTCGCCGCGCAGTAGATGCTCAATATCACGAGGATCAGCCGACGTGAACGCTTGCCATGCTTGCCCCGCAAGGTTTATCTCGTCTTGGGTGACCTCGTGTCTGGTGTCAATGAGAGATGCCAGCTGTTCAGGAGATAATTCCCCAAGTCCTGAAAAACGTTCAATTCCGGCAAATTTGCCGACGCAAATCAGGCTTAGTTTTGTCTTTTTCCATGATTGCCTTGCGCAAAGATCAATGAGATAAATCATCATGGTTTGATCGAACAGGCAGGCGTCAAACCACAGGACAACTTCATCATACTTGCCTGCTTCTTTAATCTTTCCGTATGATGCGGAAATACCTTGCAGGACAGCATCATAGTCCAACCCGAAAGTCGCAAGGAATCCCGCCCGGATTTGCCGGAACTCCCGTTCGGACAAACCGCCGGGCACAGGACCTTCAACATATATTTCCCTCCAGACCAGGACATCACCCGGAACCTTGCTTGCCTGCAATGTTTTTGCCGATGAGTCGCCGCCGTGGATGTGAAGAAACCGCCCGGCATCAATTGATTTCGCCTCAAGGCGGAGGTGTTTAAGACTGGAGTTTGATGGCAGCAATTGGATCATTGAGAGCCTCCTTTCTTGCCCTTTTGGGACATGTTACACCCGGCGACTGCTATCTCGGGAAAAAGAAGGTTCTCTAACTGTTTTCAGTGAAGGTGACCTGAGTTCTTCCGGCAGTCAGCGAGGCGCCCTTCAAACACCTGCCAAGACACTGCTGAAAAAGTGAAGCAAAGTCAAATGGATTCAAAAAAAAATTGACTAACAGGGGAATATGCAGTATATTTACCGTGTAAATTTTAAGAAAAAAAACTATTCAATGAAAACACATAAAATAGGCAGAAATGCCATAGCAAAACTCGCTGGGGTTAGTGGAGCAACCGTCTCTTATGCTTTATCTGTAAATAATGCTTACCGTGTAAACAAGCAGACACGGGAACGAATCGTGCAACTGGCGGATGAGCTTGGATATCAGCCGTTTTTTCCCGGGAAAACACTTGCCACCGGCAAGAGCTATCACGTCGGATTACTGCTTCCGTCTGAACACCTGCTTGCATCCCAGCACATAATGGCAATTGTCCGCGGAATCTCCGGCCAAGCATCAAAAACGGATTACAATCTGGTTTTATTTTTCAAGAACGATCTTGCCAAGTGCCTGGATTCCATTGACTCAAGGAGAATTGACGGATTATTTGTCGTCGGCAATTCCTTTGATTTCAACCTGGACAAGCGCGCGAAAGCTTTCCCAGTGGTGGTTGTTGACGGACCGCAAGACACAAAGGGATTTGATAACATCTGCAACGTGCGGTCCGACCACGAAAAAATGATAAAGGAATCCATGGATTTCTTTATCGCGCACTCATGCGGAAATGTGCTGGGAATTCTGCAAGGGACCCATGATGCCGAGGAAAGCACCGTGACGCTTGCCTCCTTTTCAGAGCAATGCGGCGGGAAAACCTCAAAAATTTTCGGCTCAACATTGAAACCAAGCCGAAACTTCTCCGAACAGATGCGAAACATGATCAAGACCGGGCAAAAATGGGACGCTTTTTTAATCAATAACGAGTGTCTTTCAAACCTGGCCCTTGATGTCCTGGAAGAGAACGGACAGAAAGAGGGAAAAAATTTCCAGATGATTGTCTATTCCACGGCTAACCAGCGATTTTCCTGCGACAACTACAGAAACAAGATCAAGTGCCGGCGCCTGTATGTTGAAGAGGAGTCGGCCATGGGCGTAAAAGCATGGGAAGTCATGGAAAATATTATCGCCGGGCAAAAGCATGACGAGAAATATCTGATCCCTTACCGGCTCTGGGAAAAGCCTGAAAAACCACTGCCCTGCCATTGGAACTCGGAAGCGTTTTTTGGGGGGAGGGATATTCACCACGGATGAACACTGATTGACACGGATGGCAGAGAGCGGAGTAAATCCGTGGACAGTTTTGCGGAGAAACCGGAGGGCGAACCTAATGTGATCCGTTCTGAGATCGGCTCGCCGCAGTCTCGCCCTCCATAAAACAATTTTGGTTGTGGCCGGATGGCCGCCTTGGGAAGAAACACAAAGAACAGGAGGAAAAAACATGTCACGGCATTTAAAAAAACAGCTCGTTATGGGATCTTGTCTTCTTGCCGGTTGTTCGTCGGTTGTATCCGCCGGACATCTTGGCCCTTATCAGTGCTTGAAGACCGACACCCCCATCATAATTGACGGCAAATTGGATGAACCCGTCTGGAAGAAAGCCAAGGCCATTCACTTCAAAGATATTGCCACCGGCACGCTTCCCGCCCTGGAATCCGAGGCCAAACTCGCCTGGGACGATAAATATTTCTACGCCGCCATGTCTTTCAAAGACCCGAATGTATGGGGCACGGTGGATCTTTCCAAACCAGGAAAATGGATGGGAGTGCAACATCCACGGGGCAAATACGAGATCATGTTCTGGGATTGCTTTGCCAAATTTTTCTTCGATCCGGACGCCGATGGCGAGAATTATATTGAGTTCCACATCAACCCCCTCAACTCGATGTACGACGCCTATATCACAACCGGGTATGATTCGCTGAATCATCAGCTCCCGCCAGGATACACCCTGCACTGGGAATGGAACTGTTCCGGCACGCTTCACGCCGTGCACGTTGACGGAACGCTCAATGATTTTTCGGACACCGACAAAGGTTGGTCGGTGGAGTTGGCCATTCCCTGGAATGACATCAAGACCTTCATCAGGGGAAACTCGCCACCCAGGAACGGCGATATCTGGAAAGCGCATATGGGACGGGTTTATCGAAAAGGCCCCGCCGGCGACCGTCAATACTGGACGTGGCCGGTCATGGGAATCGTCCAATGCCATATTCCCGACAAATGGGAGACCATCCAATTTGTTGAACCCAGTGCGCCTGAAGCGGCGGAAAAAGTCTGGCGGGGCGGGTGGGCAGGAAAGGAGAAGGATGCCCAGTCCCTCGTTGACACGGCCAAAAAACTGGGCTTCTCGGCGTTGATGATTCATGCAGGCAACGACTTCAGCTACCTGAACGATCTTTGCGCAAGGGCGCGAAAGGCCGGTGTTGATATTTACTATTGGTTCCATATCATCGGGAATGAAAAGAACAAGGATTGGTGGCAGGTTGTCACGCCTGAGGAGACGGAAAAGGCCAAACGGATAAAAGATGATCAGGAGCCTGATAAACATGGGTATCAATCCGGCGGCGAACCGATCAATGACCAGACTGATGTCAACACCGGCGAGTTTCTTTGTTTCCATCGGCCGGAGGTGGTTGAAAATTGCAAACAGAAGCTGGAAAAGGTCATGAAGGAATGCCCGGAACTCACCGGCATTGCCTTTGATTTCTTCGGTTATAAGAATTACCGATGCTGTCACTGCCCAACCTCCGAGAAAATGTTCGAGGACTATTACAAAAAATTCCTTGACGGCAAGCTCTCACGTGACAAGGCCTTGGAACAGTTTTCCCTGGACACGCTCGTTGATTTCAACAATCGGCTGGCCGAACATTGCCGAAAGGTCAAGCCCGGGACAAAGATCGTTAATCATGTCTATCCCACCTTCATCGCCAATCCCGTCTATGGGAACAGATTGAACATGGATTACTGCATGCAGACCGTTGCCTGGTATTTTGAGCCTTTCTGGGATTCCGAGAAAGTTAATACATACACGACGTTTGTCGTTAAGGACGCCAGGCGATATTTCGCCGCCCCCCAGGGGATTCCATTTGTGGGCATTTATCTTGACAATAAAAACCCCAAAATGAACAAGCCGATTGAACGTTTCCGCGAAGAATTGAAGACCATCAGGAAAACCGGCACGCAATCCTTCAGCATCTGCCCTTTCAACATTTTCATCACCCATCCCGAACTGGGAGACATCCTCATCAAAGAGATCGGGCTTCCCGATGTGAATCAATGATTTGGACTTGTTTTTGCATTCGCGCCAATGTCCGGGATCGAACGCGGAAAAGTCTGTCCCGCATTTCTCACACGCCCCGTGATAAATGCGCCCGAAGGGCCGGTGCTTATCTCACAACATGTTTTAGGTTGTGAGATAAGCAGGCTATTATTTGTAACCTCAGTCCTCGTTGGAGACGGCCTGCCTGCCCAAGCTCGGCCAGGGACCCCAGGCCGGACCCAGATTTTGTCGAGACGAAGAAGACGGGACGATGGCGTCCCGGCTCCATACAGACACCAACTGAGGGAGGGGCCCCTATTATTTTCATTAACAACTTGATTTTCCAGATGATTTGTGGATAAAAAGAGCTTTCCGATTGATAAAAAACAGGAGGAGAAACAAAATGCCGTTAATAGACATGCCGTTGGCCAAGTTAAAAAAATATCATGGTCGCAACCCCAAGCCGGCTGATTTTGACCGTTATTGGGACCGGGCTTTGCGCGAAATGCGTTCCACCGACCCCAAGCTTGAACTGATTCCCAGCAAATTTCAGGTTGATTGCGCGGAGTGTTTTGACTTGTATTTCACCGGCGTGCACGGCGCGCGGATCCATGCCAAGTATCTGCGCCCGAAAAAGAGCCTTAAACCTCATCCGGCGATGGTCCTGTTTCATGGCTACACGGGCAATGCGGGTGACTGGAATGACAAACTGAATTATGTGGCGCTCGGGTTTTCAGTGGCGGCCCTGGATTGCCGCGGCCAGGGAGGACTCTCTGAAGACAACGGCGGGATCAAAGGAACAACCTTCAAGGGGCATATTATCCGCGGGTTGGATGATTCGCCGGACGCCCTGCTCTTCCGCCAGATATTTCTGGATACCGCCCAGTTGGCCGGCATCGTAATGTCCATGCCGGAAGTGGATCCGAAACGGGTCGGCGCAACAGGCGGTTCCCAGGGCGGCGGATTAACCCTGGCCTGCGCCGCCCTGGAGCCGCGCATCAAAAAGGCCGTTGCCCATGTTCCCTTCCTCTGTGATTATAAACGGGTATGGGAAATGGATTTGGCCCAGGGCGCCTACGAGGAACTAAAAACTTTTTTCCGTCAATTTGATCCGCGCCACGAGCGGGAAGATGAAATTTTTACCCGCCTGGGCTACGTGGACGTCCAGCATCTGGCCGGGCGCATCCGGGCGGAAACGCTGATGATGACAAACCTGATGGATACGATCTGTCCGCCCTCAACCCAGTTTGCCGCCTACAATAAAATCAAAGCGCGCAAAAAAATGATCATCCATCCCGACTTCGCCCATGAAAACGCCCAGGAAAGCCTTGACACGGCATTCAGTTTCCTGGCTGAACTTTAGCCTGCTTATCTCACAACCTAAAACAGGTTATGAGATAAGCACCGGTCTGCCAATGCCTTGGGAAGGCATTGACGCCGGCCGAAGCAGACGGAACGTCGCTTCGGGGCGGCCCCGAAGTGAAGCGCAAAGCGCTTCTACTTCGGCCCTTCGGGCGCATTTCTCACGGGGCGTGTGAGAAATGCGGGTTAGAGATTCGGGGTCAAACCCCTGGCCGGGCTTGGGCAGGCTAACTTTAATACTTAACGGCACTTGTCATGCAGGCATCATTTGATGCTTCGCCGCCGCAACTGTTTCTTGAGCCAATGCTTCAGATCGTAATAATAAAACGGAATATTCATCCATCCGTGGTAACGACGGCCGGTAAATGCCATGTATTTGGCAAGGAAAACTTTCCTTCCATTCCAGCTGAGCGGATGGCAAATGCGCATCAGATCGCAAAGTCTTTGCCGCAAGCCGATGCTCTGATCGTAAAACGCGGCCCGGGCGGTATCAATCAGCGCAAATTCCACCGTTTTATCGCCCTTGAACCTGAACAACAGATTTCCCGCCGAAAGGTCCCTGAAATACACGCCGCGGTCGTGCATTTTCCTGAGGAAAATGGCGATTTGATTATAAAGCTCTCCGGATTTCATCCCTTCAAACCCATCCGCGCCACGGCTGAACGCGGTGAAAGCGTTCCTGACCGAAAAACCGCCGGCATATTCATCGCATATATACCAGCTCTCCGCGCCGAGCGGATCGCCGGAACCATGAAAGAAAGCAATCGGAAGGGGAGTGAAAATGCCGCGCCGCAAAAGCTCCTGCGCGCCGTTCCAACTGCGCAGGGCCTTGTCGCCCTTACGCCCGGCGAAAAAACGCCTGGCCGGGGACAACGGCCTGAATTGCTTAACGACCATGGCCGCGTTTTTATCCCCGCCAGGCATTACGCGCCAGACCCGGTTGCGGGCGTCGCGCAAGACATCAAAAGCCGGATTTCCGCCGGACTTCAGCGCTGAAAACATGCCCGGAATTTTTCCCGACACATCCGGCCGGCAAACGCCGCAAAGATCAGCGCGCGCAACAAAGTCATACTGGATTCCCGCAATGTTCGTGAAATGAATATTTTCCAAGAGCCGCATTTTGTCCGGGCCGGCAAACATGTGTTCAATATCATTGGACAGGCGCTTTTCTCCGAACCAGATGATATAAAAGGGGCTTCCGGAAATCATCGCCGGAACACGATCGAGAGAGACCCCGTCGCGCGAATAACATTTTGCCCGCTCCAGGATATCGCCGCGATAACAATCTTTTGCCAGGGCGCGCCGGCCGTTTATTGTCCAGGCAACATGAAGCAAACCGTCGGCCGTTTGAAATTCATGAATTTCCAGGCCGCGTTCCGATTGAATCTTGCGGATATATTTCGCCCCGGCAATAAAGCGGTTGACGGCCTGAAACGCGTAATAAGCCGGCCGGATTCTATAAGCGCTGATATTGCCGGGCGCGCGGCCGTAAAACGTCACATGCGGTATCTCGGGAAATGCCGTTGTGCCGTCGTCAATCAATCCCTCGCGCTGGCCGACCAACGGCCCCCAATAGACCCGCCCAAGCGCCCCGGAGGCGGCCGCCAGGCAGCAATAACGCGCCAGGTAATCGGCTTGTTTTTCCTCGGTGTCCTCAAGAAGCCGGAAAATCCTTCTCAGGCTCCAGGACACATGCGCGCAGATTGTTTGCCGGACGCCGAAAGCAAGGCCGATATCATTCAGGACCCGGGCCTTGCGGACAAGATTGAAACGAAACAACCCGGCCAGCCTTTTGCCGGCAATTTTATGGTCGTAAGCCTCCGGTTCCACGGCGCGTTCCACGAACAGGTTATCGGTATGCACGGCGGGCAAAATGCCTTTTCGTTTCATTTCGCTTAAAAGCGCAATGTTATAAACCGGCTCAAAATCGGTGACATTAGGACCGGCCAGCGGACAATTATTGGCGGAAGCCACCTCCCGGGCAATTTTCCACGCCGTAAGAAAACCCGGCAGGGAATAACCGGACCATTTGCGCCGGTTGCAGGTGGAGCCGATTTCAATGAGTTCGACTTTATGGCCGTAATCGGCAAGCGTCTCGGCCACAAACAAACGCCAGTCATCCCTTGACTGGCCGCTTTTTTGAATCCGCCCGGCCTCGGAAAAGGGTTGGACCAAATGCAGACAAACCTTGAATTTTTCAGCCGTCAGCCGCCGCAGGAATCGTTCAGCGTATTGTCCCCGGCTATTATAAGTATAATCAAGCCGGACCCGGGTCAAACCGAGTTCCTTCAGCCGCTCAATAATATAATCATCGCAGGCCGGGGACTCACTGCTCGCGACACAAACGCCGAAAAAATCATCGCCGATCGGATGCTCACCGGCCGGATTGCCGGCCTGATCAGTCCGCCAGCGGCCGGAAAAGCCGTATTTCAGCACGGCCGGCGAGGCGCGAAAAAAAACAAATAGATTTTGCCAAAAAGTCGTCATTTCAATAGAATATTACAATTTACGTTGATATTGGAAGGAAAAAGAGAAGAATGGCGCCGGCGTGGAGGCCGGGCGCCCCACCCAGGAGAGGAAATCAATGAAAAAGCGTGACTTCAATCTAACCCGCATTTCTCACACGCCCCGTGAGAAATGCGCCCGAAGGGCCGAAGTAGAAGCTCAGAAGTCTTCACTTCGGGGCCGCCCCGAAGCGACGTTCCGTCTGCTTCGGCCGGCGCCAATACCTTCCCAAGGCATTGGCAGGCCGGTGCCTATCTCACAACCTGATTCAGATTGTGAGATAAGCAGGCTAACCCAACTTCCCGAATGGAAAAGGCTCGCGCGGCATTACCAAGCCATAAAATCTGCCCATCTGCGCGATTTATTCGCCCAAGACAAACACCGGGCGGAAAAATTCACGGTTACCGCCGAAGGCCTTGTGCTTGATTATTCAAAAAACCGGATCACATCGGAAACCATGCGCGCGCTTTTTGCCCTGGCGCGCAAGCGCGCCCTGGCGCAAGCGCGTTCGGCAATGTTTTCCGGAAAGATCATCAACCGCACTGAAAATCGGCCCGTGCTCCATATCGCCCTGCGCAATTCTTCCAACAAACCAATCCTGGTCAACGGCATGGACGTGATGCCGGAAGTGAACCGCGTGCTCAAAAAAATGCGCGTTTTCGCCAATACCGTGCGAAGCGGCGCATGGCGCGGTTACACCGGCCGGCCGATCCGCAACATCATCAATATCGGCATCGGCGGTTCGGACCTCGGCCCGGCCATGGCCTATGAGGCCTTGAAGCCCTATGCCAAACGGAACTTGACCGTGCGGTTCGTCTCCAACATTGATGCCACCCATCTCATTGAAGCCACGCGCGATCTCGCCCCTGATGAAACGCTTTTCGTGGTCACATCCAAAACATTCACCACGCAGGAAACGATGGCCAACGCGGGTTCGGCGCGCGAATGGTGCCTGGCCAAATTGAAAACCGAAAAGGCAATAGAAAAGCATTTTGTCGCCGTTTCAACCAACACGGCAAAAGTAAGGGAATTCGGCATTAACCCGGCCAACATGTTTGAATTCTGGGACTGGGTGGGGGGAAGATATTCGCTGTGCTCGGCCGTGGGGCTTTCCCTGATGCTGGCGATCGGACCTGAAAATTTTGACCGGCTGCTGGCCGGTTTTCATGCCATGGACTTTCACTTTCTCAACGCTCCGCTGGACAGGAACCTGCCTGTTATTCTCGCGCTCCTGGGCGTCTGGCACAATAATTTTTTCGGCGCGCAAACTCATGCCATCCTGCCATACTCCCAATATTTGGAAAAATTTCCGGCCTATCTTCAACAGGCGGACATGGAAAGCAACGGCAAGGGCGTTGACAAAGGCGGCAAAAAAGTCGGATGGCAGACCGGCCCGGTAATCTGGGGGGAACCGGGCACGAACGGTCAGCATGCCTTCTACCAACTGCTCCACCAGGGCACGAAACTCATTCCGGCGGATTTTATCGGTTTCTGCAAGCCCGCGCAGAAATTGGGGGAGCACCATGCCATGCTCATGTCCAATTTCTTCGCCCAGACCGAAGCGCTCGCATTCGGCAAAACCGCGGACCAGGTTGCCGCGGAGGGGGTTCCCGCCGAACTCATTCCGCACAAGACTTTTGAAGGCAACCGGCCGACCAATACCATCCTGGCCGAAAAACTTGACCCGGCAACGCTGGGAAAATTAATTGCGCTCTACGAGCATAAAATATTCACGCAAGGGGTCATCTGGGATATTTATTCGTTCGACCAATGGGGCGTCCAGCTCGGCAAGGAGCTGGCCGGGAAAATACTGCCGGAATTACTGGCCGGGAAAGAAGGCCGATTGAAACACGATGCTTCAACCAACGCGCTGATCCGGCGCTTCCGCGCCATGAATTAATAAATATGCGGGCTAACCCGTTGGGTGCATTTCTCGCACAAGGTGTGAGAAATACGGGCTAATTCATATCGGCCGGATTCAGCCAGACAGGCATGTAATCCGGGCCGCCGAAAACAACGCTTGTGCCGACATAGCCGCTGCCGGAGAGCATGACATACCAGCGACCGGTGGTCTGCTGGTACACACATATATCCATCTTCAGGTCCCCGTCAAAGTCCCCCGGCACCGGCCGGCCGCCAGGACCGCCAAAAGTCACGCCAACCGTGCCGTACCCATATCCCGACAAGGCTGCATACCAATTCCCCGTGGATTCCTGATAAAGCGCCACATCCGTTTTGCCGTCGCCGTCATAATCACCCGGCACCGGGACATACCCGGGCCCGCCAAAAGCGACCAAGACGGTTTCGTACCCGCTGCCCGACAGACTTGCATACCAATTCCCAGTGGATTCCTGATAAAGCGCCAAGTCAACTTTTCCGTCGCCATCATAATCGCGCGGGACAGGCTGACAGCCCAAAGCGCCAAAATTGACGGCAATGGTTTCATACCCGCCGGCCGACAGCATGGCATACCAATTACCCGTGGATTCCTGATAAACGGCAACATCGGCCTTGCGATCACCATCGTAATCACCCGGCGCCGGCCGGCAATCCGGTCCGCCGAAGGAGGCCGCAAACGTCATGTATCCGCGTTGCGACAGGGCAAGCTTCCATTGCTGCATGACTTCATCATAGACTGACGGATCGGTTTTTCTATCCCAATCATAATCACCCGGCGCCGGTTGGCAACCCGGACCGCCAAAGATGGTGGCCACGCTCGCATATCCGCTGGCGGAAAGACTCGCCAGCCATGTGCCGGTATTCGGATCATACAAGACCAAGTCCATTTTTCCATCGCCATCCACGTCCACGTCCGCATAGAGCGTGGAGTATAATCGCGCCGGAATGACGTGGTCCAGCAGGTAGCTGCTCAACTGCACCAAGTTATTGGCGTATTTGGGCGGCGCCAGTTGAGACGCGGAATAAAATTTATCGTGGGCATAAAAGGCATTGCTTGAAAATGCAACAACTCCCTGGCGAATGGGCTGGCTCTTATCCGTGGAAATCGTGATCACTTGCAGGTCCTTGACAAGCGCGACCGGGCCTGAATACCAGGAGCGGATATCCGTCATGACGGCGTTCGTGGTGTCGTCTTCAAACTGGCAATGGGTCGCCACCGCCAGGCGCGGGGCGGCGTTGCTCAAGTTAAGTTGATTGAGCATATAGCCGAGCGCCTTGGCCGGCGTATGGGAGCAGTCCTGGACCGTCCTGGCCGTGATCACGGCGTTGGAATAGATGGGGTCGCCCGGTCCGCGCCCGGTATTCTTGGCGGCCCAGACTTCCGGGGCCAAGGTTACCTCGTGAACCAAGACGTCAAGATTGGTGGCCTGGTTCAGCATGAACGTGTTCGGCCGCGTATCGCCGGAAAAGACCATTGAGACGCCCTGCCACTCCAGCCGGAAACTGATCGCTCCATCCCGGTCATGGATCGCCGGGAAAGCCGTGATCCGCACGCCGTTGGTGTTGTAGACAAGACTGCCAATCTGCTCATAGGGAATTTCGTATCCCGTGAGATCATACCCATCCAGGCCGTTTGTCAGCCCGGTGGAGAGAAAACTGAAGCTTTCGCGATGCCACCAGGTCAGCGATTTCATGGCTTCGCAAAAATATGCCGTGCCTTCGTTGGTGCTGAGGCCCGTGGGGGCGTTGGTGCCTGGCCCCGTCGGTCCCCACACATACAAGGGCGTAAAGCGGTCCGTGGAAGGTCCAAAGCAGTAGATGAACATCAGGTCGCTCATGTGATCGGCATGCAGATGCGTGAGAAAAATCTTATCCATCTGGGAATAGGCCACGCCCGCGGCGACATATTTTTCAATCACGCCGGCCCCGCAATCAAAGACAAAATTCTCGCCGTTGCCGCACTCCACGAACACGCTGTTGGCCGCCTGTGAAAGGCGGGGTAAAAAGGAAGTGCCCATGAACGATATCCGCATCTCATTTGTCGCCGGCGCAACGTCGAGATGAAATTGCCCGGCGCCGGACGAACGGGAACGATTCAACGCCGCAGGGTTATCCAGGACCGGACCGGCGCTGGTCGCCAGACTGGTCGGCGGATTGGTATATAATGACTCGGGAATGATGTGCTCTTGAAGCCAGTCGCTCAGTTGCATCATATTGTTGGTGTATTTGGGCGGCGCCAGTTCAGACGCCGGGTAATTTGTCGCCGTTGAATAAAAAGCATCGCTGGAAACGATCGCCGTCCTCTGCCGGATGGGCTGGCTCTTATCCGTGGAAATATTGAGCACAACCAGGTCCGTGGCAAGCGCAACCGGATCCGGATACCAGGAACGGATATCCGCCATGACGGCATTCGTGGTGTCGTCTTCAAACTGGCAATGGGTCGCCACCGCCAGGCGCGGGGCGGCGTTGCCCAGTTTAAGCTGGTTGAGCATGTACCCGAGCGCCTTGGCCGGCGTATGGGAACAATCCTGGATCGTTTTGGCCAGCGCGACTCCCTGCACGTACCAAGGATCCAACGATGGCGTGAGTTGGCCGTTCTTGGCGGCCCAGACTTCCGGGGCCAAGGTTACCTCGTGAACCAAGACGTCAAGGTTGGTGGCCTGGCTCAGCATGAACGTGTTCGGCCGCGAGTCGCCGGAAAAGACCATTGCAATGCCCTGCCACTCCAGCCGGAAACTGATCGCTCCATCCCGGTCATGGATTGCCGGAAAATGCGTGATCCGCACGCCGTTAGTGTTGTAGACAAGATTGCCCACCAGCTCATACGGGCATTCGTGCGCCACGAGATCATACCCATCCAGGCCGTTGGTCAACCCGGTGGAGAGAAAGCTGAAGCTTTCGCGGTGCCACTCGGTGATGGCCTTGGTGTTATCGCAGAAACAGGTTACACCGTCATTGGTGCTGTCACCCGTGGGACCCCATACATGCAGCGGGGTCTTGCGGTCGGTGGATGGTCCAAAGCAATAAATGAACATCAAGTCGCTCATGTGGTCCGCGTGCAGATGCGTCAGGAAGATCTTGTCCATGCGGGAATAGGCAACTCCCATGGCGACATATTTTTCGATCACGCCGGACCCGCAGTCAAATACAAAGCTCTCCCCGTTGCCGCACTCGACGAACACGCTGTTGGCGGCCTGGGTCAGGCGCGGCAAAAAGGAAGTGCCCATGAATGATATCCGCATTTCATTCGTCGCCAGCGGCTCGCCGGGATAATAAAAACCATCGCTTGCCACGCCAACCCGCCGGCTGATTCCTTCCGATGAATTCCGTGATAAACCAGCAAAAGTCAACGTTGAAAAAGCAAGCGCCGCGCATACCAAAGTTTTAAATGAACTCACGACAGGGACTCTCCTTTTTATAGTCCGCCGGGCAGACACTGTTTTGATTTCCATCGTCCAATCTCAACAATGGAGAATATCTTTCCCGGGCGCGGAAGCAATAAAAAAAATTATTACCCGATTACAACCAGCCATTTGTTCTTTCCCGTCACTTGCCTGTTGACGCCCGGCAGAAACACGTCGGCCTTGACGCCGGACGGCAGCTCAAGCACAACTTCAGCCTTGTCCCGATTCAGCTTCCATTTTGACTTGATCAGGCCGTGCGGTGTCGGCACAACACAATCTACAAACCCGTATTCCGGCATTATGGCCGGACGGAAAATTATTTCTTTCCAGTCGACGTGTTTCTGCAAAATGCCGCCCAAGGTTCCCGCCAGATGATACAAGGGATGCGCGGCCCAGGCATGCGTCACCGAATGAACCCCGAATTGGTTTTCAAACACCTCCCAGGCGCCGCCATAAGGTATCATCGGCGACCAGTTTTTCCGGATATGCCTCACAACTTCCGCGCCGTAACCGGCCTGCTTCAAGGCTTCATACACATAAGTCACCCAGTAGCTGGAAGGCTTTGAACCCGGAACAACTTCCCCGCGCGCATACGGCAAAAGAAGTTTTTCAATCATCGCTTTCAATTGTGTCTTCTGCAAGCCGCACAATATCGCCAGAGTCTGCGTATGGATTGAATATTTTTGGACTTGTCGGCCTTCTTCGGTCAATCCGTCGGAAAACATTTTTTTCTTTCCGTCCCAGAACGCCGCAATAACCTTCCGGCAAAACACTTGATGTTCATGCGCCAATTCTTTCTGCTCCCGGGACATGCCGGCCAAACCGGCCAGCTTCGCCAATTTTTCAAGCGCCAGCACATACCATAAATTCAACAGGGCCGGATTGCCTTCATTATACAAATCGCTCCAGTCCAGAAACAGCCAATACCGCCTGTCAAAGCGCAACAATCCGTTGCGCGACTGTCCCTCGCCGCGAAAATACCCTAACACCCTCTTGATCCGCTCATGTTGTTCCCGGAACAACTCAATGTCCCCGGTCTGATAATAATAATCCCAGACCGTCAGAATCCAGGTCAGCGAAAAATCCGGAAGAATACAACCATGGGCCAGGGTCGGCGCATGACCATAGGTCAACCCGTTCGGAACTTCCTGGCGGGCAATCGAGCGAATACCCCGCGCAAACAGACGAACGTCTCCGCTCAAATGAAAAGTATTCCAAGCCTGAACGCGGGCGTCACCCCACCATTGCGCCTGCTCGCGCCAGGGTGTATCAACGTAGCTGTCCAACGAGCAGACCCGCTGGGTCTGTTTGCAGATCTTATAAATCTGATTCAAATCCTCATCACCCGACTTGAATGAGCCCTTGATCTCCATCGGATAAATCGTCTCTCTCAACCGAAGCCTGATCTTCAACGGCACCGTGGTTTCCCGTGCAATCACCGTCACATACCGGTGCCCCATCATCTGGAAAAACTCATGCCGGGTTACGCCCTTGCGCAAAACAAGCCTGCTCGACATTGACATTCCGCAGCCATAACCGCCATTGATATTATCAACCAGCACCGGGCGTCCGTGATCTGCAACAACCTCGCAAAAGAAAAAGTCCAGAATTTCGCCACCTTTTGCTCCGGCCGCATCAACAATTAACGTTCCAACCGTCGGACGACCCATATCAAAGACGACCGCTTCCAGCTTGCCTTTCCCGGATATAGGGATCCCGGCATCCCTTCCATCTTCATCCATGCTTTCCCATTTTAAATTCTCAATTTCCCGAAACCAGGGCAACGTCAAATTTGACGCGGTTTTATATTGCGAATCTATTCCTCCCGATCCACACGTTACCACGCGCCGATACGTCAGCACTTCGTTGCCCAGGTTCGGAATACCGCGCGGCTCCAGGGAATGCCACGGCATGCAGCCAAACGGACGGATGATTGCCGGAAATTTCCAGCCGGACGGCCGGCGGGCCGATCTGATCCATCCCTGATCGTCAACCCGCGCATCAACCCATTCCTGGTAATTCAACGGCCCGCTATATTTGGCGGTATCACGATAATTCGCCAATGACACCCTGCCCTTCCAATTTTTACCGCTCAAGATTATTTCACCGCAAATCTCGCCGGCACAGAACATTCCATAAGCCCCTTGATGAAGATACTGAAAGGTACTGCGGCCGGCATTATAAACTCGCACGCTTATCCAGTTGACCCCCGGCCGCACATACCCGGCCAAATCGTATTCATCATACGGCCAGCTGCATTGATAACCCCGCGCCGGGCCGCGGCCGATATATTCGCCGTTGAAATAGAGCATGTAACACTGGTCCGCCGTAATCGCAAGCCGGGCCTTTCCCTTCGCGCGCTTAAGCCGGAAATCATGCCGAAAATCGGCGTACACATTCCTCCCATCTTCATGAGCGCTTCCGGGCCAGATCCACCTTGCCTGTTCAAACAAAGATTCTTTTTTATGCATGAATATTTTCCCCGTTCTTGTTTTTAATTTATAACACAAACAATATAAGACTAACGCCGGAAAAACCTTGATTATTCATTCAAAAACCAGCACAATTCCGTCATTTGACCGGCCGCTTGCCGGCCAAGCAAATACGCCATGACTCAAAAAAAAGCATTCCCGACAAAATGGAGTTTCGGTGATTTTCCGCTGGCCATCATGCACTTTTCACAAGGGCCCGCGGATTTTCATTTTCACGAGTTCATGGAGCTGGTGGTCATTGAAAGCGGCCGGGGGATTCATTTCACGGAAACCGAGTCATACCCGGTCGCGGCCGGCGACGCCTTCGTCATCAGGAAACGCGCCGCGCACGGATATTCAAACACCAACGATCTCCGGCTGACGAACGTGCTGTTTTATCCCGACCAGCTTGCCCTGCCTTTTAAAGAACTTGAAAGCCTGCGGGGATATCATGCCCTGTTTGAAACGCGCCCCACCCGCAAATTTTACGGTCTGGAAAGCCATTTGCGCCTTGACCTGAAACAGCTGGCGCTGTTCACCAACCTGACGGGCGCCCTGGAACAGGAATTGAAAAAACGCGAGGATGGTTTTTCTTTCATGGCCAAAGCGCTCCTGATGCAGATTATCTGTTCCCTCTCCCGTCTTTATGAACACCGGCAAACGATGACCCGCCATCCCCTGGCAAGAATTGCGCCGGCCATTGCGTATCTTGAAAAAAATTACACCGGGCCGATCCGGCAGTCGGAATTGACCGCCCTGGCGCATACCTCATTGAGCAATCTTTACCGCGATTTTAAATCGGCCACCGGGCTTTCCCCGAAGGAATACCTTATCCGCCTGCGCGTCATGCGCGGCGCGGAACTCCTGCGCCGGGGCGAGCTGAACGTGACGGAAACGGCGTTTCAAACCGGCTTCAATGACGGCAACTATTTTTCCAGGCAATTCCGCAGGATCATGGGCATGTCCCCGCGGCAATTCATTTATTCCGGAGTATAAAATTGGATTGAAGGTGCCCTGTTGCTTAACGATTAATGCCGCCACGAAGCGACGTTCCGTCTGCTTCGGCCGGCGCCAATACCTTCCCAAGGCATTGGCAGGCCGGTGCCTATCTCACAACCTTATTCAGGTTGTGAGATAAGCAGGCCAGCTTGACAACTTCCATCGCCCAGAGCGGGAACGAGGAAAGCAAAATAATAAGCCCCCAGTCATGCCACCCGAGATCGGCCGTCTTGAAAACCGCATGACTGAAAGGCAATTCCGTAATCACGACCTGTAAAAAGAAAGATATACCAACAGCCAGCAGAAGCTTGGGATTGGAGAAAAAGCCCAGCTTAAAAATTGATTCCGTATTGCTCCGGCAGTTAAAGGCATGGAAAAGTTGGGAACAGGCCAGCACCATGAAAGCCGTCGTGCGTGCTTCCGCCAGCGATTCTTTTTCATAAAACAATACAATGCCGAAAGCGGCCAGCGTACAGGCCGCAATAAACAAGCCCTGCAAAACCATGATCGTCCCGTTTTTACGCCCGACAACCGGCTCGGCCGGCATGCGCGGAGCTTTGCGCATGATATTCCGGTCAACCGGATCCATGCCGAGCGCAATCGCCGGCAAGCCATCTGTCACCAGGTTCACCCAGAGAATATGAATGGGCAGGAGCGGCGGAATCATTCCCGCCAGCGAGGCAAGAAACATGACCAGGATTTCCCCCGCATTGCAGGAAAGGAGATAATGGATAAACTTTAAAATATTATCATATATTCCCCGTCCCTCCTCCACCGCCGCGACGATTGAGGCAAAATTGTCATCCGTGACGATCATGTCGGAAACTTCCTTGGTAACATCCGTGCCGGTAATCCCCATCGCCACGCCGATGTCAGCCTCCTTGATCGCCGGCGCGTCATTGACGCCGTCGCCGGTCATGGCCACGATTTCGCCGCGCTTGCGCCAGGCCTTGACAATCCGGAGTTTATGTTCCGGCGCCACCCGCGCATAGACCGCAACTTTTCCCACATTCCGCTCAAGATCATCATCGCTCATTTTGAACAATTCTTCACCGGAGAGCGCAAGTGAATCGTCATCCGCCATCCCGATTTCGCGCGCAATGGCCACGGCGGTGTTTTTGTGGTCGCCGGTGATCATCACGGTCCTTATGCCGGCCGACTTGCATTTCAGAAGAGCTTCGCGGGCCTCCTCGCGCGGCGGATCAATCATGGCCGTCAACCCGGCAAATGTCAGGCTGCTTTCAACCTCATCGGCCGAGATATTTTCGGGGACATCATTCAACTCGCGGAAAGCCACCGCCAAGACACGCATGGCCTTCCCGGCCATCTGCTCGTTGGTCTTCAAGACATTCGCCTTATCCTGCGGAGTAATCTCTTTTTTGCCGTCAGGTGCCAGCCATTGGGAACAGCGGGAAAGAAGAATATCGGGGGCGCCCTTGACAAACGCAAAGGTTTTGCCTTCCGGCGTTTTCCGGATCATGGACATCATTTTGCGTTTTGAGTCAAACGGCAGTTCCTCAACCAGAGGATATGATTTTTCCCGCGCTTCTTTTTGCACCCCGGCCTTGCCGGCGCAGGTCAGCAAGGCGCCCTCGGTCGGATCGCCGACAATCTTCCATTGTCCCTTTTCCTCCCGCAAACCGGCTGAATTGCACAGGACCCCGCATTCCAATGTCTTGATAAGCTCCGGGAAATCAGAAGGATTTATCGCATTATCCTTGGATTTTGCATCCATCAGGATAAATCCACCCTCCGGTTGATAGCCCGTGCCGCTCACCTGGAACAATTTTCCGCCGGCATAAACCTGGCGCACGGTCATTTCGTTGCGGGTCAATGTGCCGGTTTTATCCGAACAGATCACGGTGGCGCATCCCAGGGTTTCCACCGACGGCAGTTTACGGATGAGGACATGGCGCCGGACCATGCGTTGGACGCCGAGCGCCAGCGCAACCGTAACGACCGCCGGCAACCCTTCGGGGATGGCCGCCACGGCCAGGCTCACGGCAGTCAGGAAAGAATCAAACAAATTGCCGGCGCGGAACCACTGCAGGAGAAAAACAAGCGTTACCAGGACAACGCAAACCTTGACAATGAATTTGCCGAAATCCGCAAGTTTTCGCTGCAAGGGTGTGTCTTCTGTTTTCGCCTCCTGCAGCATGCCGGCAATTTTGCCCAGCTCGGTTGCCATGCCCGTGCCGGCAATCAACGCCCTCCCCCGGCCGCTTACAACCGACGTGCCCATGAAAAGCATGTTCTCGCGCTCGCCGATGGATAGTTCGGCATCAGGCAAAGCGTCAACAATCTTGGCAACCGGCATGGATTCGCCGGTGAGGCTCGCCTCCTCCACGCCGAAATTCGCCGTCTGCGACACAACCCGGCAATCCGCCGGGACATGGTCGCCGGCTTCCATCTCAACGATATCCCCGGGCACGATATGGGCGGAAGGAATGATTTGCAGGACGCCGTCACGCAACACTTTGGACGACGGACTTGCCATGCGGCGCAGGGCGGCCAACGCCTTCTCCGCCCGGTATTCCTGGATAAAACCCAGGACCGCGTTCAAGATGACAATGCCGACAATCGCCAGCGTATCCACCAGCTCGCCCATCAGGCCGGAAACGATTCCCGCCACAATCAGAACCCAGATGATAAAATTCTTGAACTGGGCAAAAAAGAGCGCCCATGGTCCATCTTTTTTTCCCTCCTGCAACTGGTTTTTCCCGTACTTAACCAGGCGTTGTTCAACCGCCGCCGGCGTCAGGCCCCGGGCCGGATCGCAATCCAGTTCGCGTAAAAGTTCCGATATGTTTTTTTGCCAGATTTGTTGCATAATCGGCAAAGAATATACGGAAGAAAAAAAAATGGCAAGCATGACTGGATGGTTAAATTTAAGCCGCGACATTATTAAAATTGACATTGACGCCTTCTCAAGATAATTTTTTCTGAACATTCGTTGAGCATTAACCCGCTAAATGTTTTTATCAAGGAAGGTTTATCATGAAGATATACATCAGCACCGATCTTGAGGGCGCAACCGGCGTGTTTAAATTCCGCCAGACGCGCGAAAAAGAAACGCCGGAATTCAAGGATGCCATTCGTCTCCTGATGGGCGACATTGCGGCGGTGGCCGACGGCTTGCGCGCCGCGGGCGCCGATGAAATTTACGCAATGGATGGACACAACGGCGGCAACAACTTCATTCCCGACTGCATGGCCGCCGGAGTGCAATATATCACGGGCTGGCCCCGCGGCGGCGGTTTTGCCGGACTGGACCGGCAATGTTCCGGCGTAATCCTTCTCGGCTATCACGCCATGAAAGGCACGCCGGACGGCGTATTGAATCATACCCAGAGTTCCACCAACGAAACAAAGTATATTTACGACAACATTGAACGGGGAGAAATATACCAGAGCGCGGTTGTCGCGGGCGCATTTAACGTGCCGGTGATGCTGGTTACCGGAGACGAAGCCACCTGCCGCGAGGCGCGTGCGACGTTGGGCGACGATCTGACCACGGTGGCGGTCAAAAAAGGTCTTGGCCGGGAATCCGCCATACTGCTTGCGCCTGAAGACGCGCGCCGGTTACTGCGCGAAGGCGCCCGGCAAGCCGTTGCCGCCCTGGCGCTTCGCAAACCTTATAATATCAAACTGCCGATTCATTGTAAAATAAGCAGCATTGACCCGCGCGACCCAACGAATGCCACTCCCCGCGTGATTGAACGCGAAATTGAAATCAGCGATCCGTTGAAAATCACCGGATGAATCTGTTTGTTACCTGAAAGTTGCATATCTTCATGCAGCTTTCAGGTCCTATACATTCAGATAGGCGTCCATCAGCGCCGTTATATTCTTAACCGGCGTATCGGCCTGGATATTGTGCGATGTGCAAAAGATGTATCCGCCGTCAGACTTGACAACGGAAGCAATGCCTTCCACTTCACGCCGGATATCATCCGGCGTGCCATAAGGCATGGTCTTCTGGATGGATATTCCCCCTTGAAAGCACAGCTTGCCGCCGAATTTCTTTTTCAAATCAGCCAGCGCCATGCCCTTTGCCTCGGGTTGAACAGACTGCAGGATTTTCAACCCGCACTCAATCATGTCCGGTATGATTTCAACGACCGACCCGCAGGTATGATGCATGGAAACGGCCTTATGACTCTTGATAAGGTCCAGGTATGCCCTGAAACCCGGCTTGATGGAGGCGCGCCACATATCCGGGCTTATAAGAAGCCCGTTCTGGGCGCCGAAATCATCGCCGGTCAGGATAATATCAATTTTACCCTTCGCGGCGTGGAGTATCCTTTCAAGATAACCCAGATAGAATTCCTTTATTTTCCCGAAGACGGCCTGAACGAGTTCCATCCGGACGGCGATATCCATGAAAATCTTTTCCGTCCCGAGCAGATACATGGCCGGCTTGAGCTGGGCCACGCGATTCAAGCGATCACCCATAAAAACGACCACCCGTTTTTTCTTCAGGATTTCTTCACACTGTTTTTCAATGACGCTGTAATCAAACCAGTCGGGGGAAGGCCAATGCGCGTATTTTTCAATATCCGCAACGCTTTCCGCGGCCGACAACGGCGGGCTGATTACTTCACTGTAGGATTCCGACTGGCCGCCGGAACCGGCCGCGACGGCGCCGCGCCTGACACCCCAGATATCCGCCCCTTCTTCAAGCTCAGGACCAATATAACGGGGACCGGCGATATAGCGCAGATCAACATCATAGTGATCCAGGAACTGCGCGCGCGTCATGCCCAACTCGCGTTCCAGATGTTCCAGCACCGCCTTGGTCGCCCAGAAATCTATCGGGATCCTGTCGCCGGTCTTGTGTTCAAGGGCTAAAAATGTTCTTTCCCGGGAATCCATTTTCCGTTTCGGCATATTCCTTAATTTTGTAATGTCTTCGTTGGAGACGGCCTGACCACAGGCCGGAGAAGACGGGACGATGGCGTCCCGGCTCCATACATACACCCACATAACTGCGGTTACTCATGACCGTACGTTATCATGCCGGCTCATTTTATGTCAATATCCGGGGGTTAATTCATTTTTTCATCCCACGACCGCATCTATCATGGCTTTGTACTGCGGAAAACACTCTTTTCCTTTGCCGTAGATATAAGGCGAGGCGGTCGGGCTCACGATGAGCCCCTTGCCATCGTCAAAGCAGGTTTCAATAAGCGCGAGGGTTTCCGCGCGTATTTCAGCGGGCGTTGCTTCGTACAAACGATTAATTTGGATGTTGCCTTCAATGCAGATTTTTCCGCGCGCAAGCGATTTTGCTTCCCTTGATGTAACATCTCCCATCGGAGGCGCCTCAAATGGGTGCAAAACATCCGCGCCCATTTCAAGAAATCCCTGAAAAACTTTTTTAATGGATCCATGACAATGAACATGAATCCGGCCGCCGGCATTATGGATCAAATCAATGATGGGTTTGTCATAACGAACATTGAAATCATTAAAATCGGCGGGACCATGAAGCGGGGGAACAATATATTCCTGCCCCAGCATGGCAAAGAAAGGCCCAATCCCGCCGTCTAACATATACTTCAACCTGCTGATCATGAATTGCATCCGTTGTGCGCATAAGGCATGAAGGATATCACGGTCGGTTGCCGACAGCATGGCGAATGTTTCCGACCCGAACAGCTCGGCGACAAATCCCGCCGGATTAAGTCCCAGGCCGGTCTCCACGATACCGGCATCTCCCATTTGCTTAACAACGGAAGGGAAAGATGAAAGATCGGCTTTCGGCCCGGAAAAAGGAAGCGAAAGAAAAAAACCAGCGTCTTCAACCGTTTTGAGCAGATTGGTCTCAACGATGGTTTCGCCGGTTGCCAGGCTCACAAGCCAGGAACGTTCCAAATTCCCCTTGGGGGTGCGGATGGTTTCTATCCTCCGTTGAAATTCGCTTGAATGCGGCTCCATCCTGATTTCTTCGGGGGCGCTGTCCTCCCATTTGGGACTCCATCCGCCTCTAAGCTCGGCGTGCGCCCGAAGATAGGCCTTGAGCTCATCATAACTGTCATCATGCGGCGGGAACCCCGCGCGGCTGTAGACCGCAGGTCGGTCTGTCTCTTCATGAAAATAGCATCGTCTTAATCTTTCGCGGCGCGTCATCATGTTTTTCTCCGGATAAGCCTATCCTTCATGCACGGTACGTTTACCAACGACAAGCAAGGGCGCTATGCAACTGAGCGAGATAAGTGAACAAAGGATGAAGAAAAGATGATAGTGGTTTAACTCAGCGCCCCATAGCCGATAATGCCAGTGATCCATACCGCGGAGAAAAAATCCGGAACCTATTGAGACCGCCATTATTATTCCCCCAATAATGACCCGGCTAAAACCGAAATACCCCGCCCGGCCTTTGTCCGGAAAAATTTCCAAGCCAAAATTAATGCCGAGCATGGAATGTGTATGTCCGGCCATTCCGTTCAAAAACTGATAGATAATTACGGGAACAATACCCCACCAGGCCGAGGCGACCCACAAAAACATGCTGCCGGCAACAACTCCGGAAACCACAAGGAGGGGGATGCGATTGCCATATTTATCGGTGATGTTCCCCAAAAACCTGAGTATAATTATGCTCATAACGGATTGGATTCCCGTAATGAACACAATCTTTGTCATGCTGTACTGGTATTGATCTATCAGGTAGGCGGTCGTGAAAGCGCCCATTGCCCCACGTCCACTCGACCATAACAGGTAAAAGACTATATAACACCAAAGCGGCAGACTCTTGTAATTCAGCCGTTCGTGATGAGACGCTCCGGCGGAAATGAAGTTTGCATTCCGGGGAACCCGGTCCGTAATGGTCAACATCAGGAAAATGGCGAGGACATGGGAAGCGGCCACAATAAAGAACATACCGGCATAAGTCAGCATGGTGGGGCTGAGATCCGCGGCTTTCCCGAAAAACAGCATGAAACAGAAAATACCGAGAACCGCCACGATCCACTTTGGACTGGTGAACCAACCCAGGATTTCCCGGGGCACCAGGTCGCCAATCCAATTCGTTTCAATGTTCCACAGCACGCCGCTGATCGCGGCGAGAAAAAAACCGAGAATCAAGTAGCCCCACAGGGAATACATCTTGAAAGCGGGGTTGAGGGCCAACAGGATGAAGACGCCGATTAAGCCGGCAACCAAGGCGCCGCAAACCAGGACGGCGTTCATGGCTTTCCGGTTTGAATCGTACTTCCGTAATACAAGAGACCCGACCCATTGAACAAGCGAACCGATGCCGCCGATGCTTCCGCAAATTCCAATGTGCAGAGCGCCGCCACCCAATGCCCTGATAATCACGGTATGAATCGGACCAAGTCCTATCTCCTCGCCCTGGTACAGGATATTCGCAAAGCCAAATTTGTATCGGGCGCCCTGCAGAATTTTACGGTCCGTAACCTGATTGTGCTCGTTAAGCTGGCCGGCCATTGGAGCTTTTGCCTTAAATAATCCGGCAAGATATTTCATATGTTTGCTCATATATTGCTATCATTGCCGCCATCGCCGCCATGTTTTGCCCATCCGAGCGTCGGCCAGGGCTTGCCAAGCCACAGGCAGGGCTCGATTTCAACACAGTCTCGTTACGGAACACGCACTGTGACCATAATGTTCCTGGTTGGTGCCATATTTTCTCCGTCCATCGTCTCCTCCTGATTGCCCGCTTGATCCGTAACCAGACATCTGACTGAATGCGTGCCGACCGGCAATTTAAAAGAACCCGTGTATGGAGTATATTGCGCCCCGTCAATGCTCACCTCAATTGACTTGACGCCGGATAGTCCGTCCTTGGCTTCAATGGTCAAGAACGTCTCCGGCGTGATATACAACGCATTTGCCAGTTGCTCAAACATCGGGGTGGCCCGGACATATATTGTCGGCGGAGTCCGATCAATACAAACCTCCCTGGATTCTTCATTGGTCGCCAAAGCCGTTGGCTTAGTTACTATCTTTTGAATCCCCTCCCAACCGATATCCACTTTGCTCCCTTCCTTCCAATCTTGCTTATTAAGACGATAGAACATGTTTGACTTGAAATCCACAGTTATGGGTAGGCGCCTATTGGGGTGACTATACCATACGCGCCCAGCGGTTTTATCCATGGATATTGATACGGAGGAAGCCGGCGGCGCTTTTGGCTTATTCTGCCCCTGTACAAGCGCGGTGAGGACTTCCGTCCCCAACTTCATTTCCGGACGAAACTCATTTCCGGACGCATAACGCAACAAGCCGTCCACAAGCGTGATCCGGGACGGATTGTTCAAGTTCGCCTGACACGTTGACACGAGCAAGCGGCCTTTACCAACCTGCGCCTCAAAAATAGCCGCTTGCTTGTCCACCCGCCCCGGCATGCTGATCATTTCCAGGATCGGATTAAACGGCGTTATATCAAGAGCGGAACATTCGGTTTTGCAAAACCAGATACGCGGCGCATGCGCAAGCAGGGGCATAAATATCCAGTCACCCCAACCCTCATCCGGTAATCCCTCAAATATTGGATGTTTCTCGTTAATAATCGCTCCAACCGTAAGCCCAAGACGCGTGGCCATACCAGGATATCCGTAATTTCCCTGTGTCGGGAATGGCCGTGTTCCCAACAAGAGTACGTCTCCGCCTTGCAATAAATAGTCCACTTCTTTTTGCGTGATTGCAGAGACAACATGAAGTTTCTCTTTTGAATCCACAGTCAACGGACTTATCTTTGGGTAACGCCCGGCTAATATCTTTTGGCAGGAAGCGTCCGCGGCGGCGGAAACCTCCGGCGGTGCAAGTTTCGGAAACACCCAGAAATCCCAATCATTGACAAGCTGGTAACCAGAACCGGCCAGGCTGACACTGAAATTAAGTTTTGTGGTCTTTTTAACCTCCGGCCATTCGATCTTCAGCGAATGGATTGTGTTGACGTATCCGTTCCGGATATCTTTCAGTTCGCATTCGCCTTTCAGGACTTCCCTGCCGCTCTCGGTCTCCTTGAGAACCCAAGCCAGTTGCCCCTTGGTTATTGGATTCGGACCGTAAAGAGAGAGCATGATGTCCGCCGGCAAGCTGTCCTTCGCCCAAAACGACCGGTTGATTCCGCCATCGTCTTCAAAATCAAGCAAAAGAACGCTTTCATTACTATAGCGCAAAATGCCGGCCATATCGTCGCCAGGCTTGAATTGGAGCAATTCGTCCAACATGCCGGAGAGATATCCGCATGTGTTTCCTATATTCAGCTCGGATAATCCAAGCAATTGATAACCGGCCAGATTGTCGCATTTACGTGTTTTTTCCATGCAAAACTTCCTGGCAATGGAATTCAGCTTGCCGCTGTTTTCCCAATAAGTCCGCCATCTGTCCGAAAGTCCGGCATCGGCAAGCTGTTTGCGCATTCTGTCATATATGACCGGCGGAATCCGTTCGGTGTATTTCGCCGCGTTGTCCGGATTCAAATATGAAGAACGCATGTAAACCTCATGAGTGACAACCGGATGCTGGTAAATGGTCAGACATTTTTCAGAGAAACGCCAGGGAGTATTCGTGGCAAAAAAATTGTAGCCGAATCCTCCCGACCCCGCATTGAAGCTTCCAAAAATATCGTTGGCCTTGGCATATATTGCCAGTCTTTTCGCATTATGCAGAAAAGGTTTTTGAGTCAGTCCCTCCGGATCTTTTAATTCCTTCGGTTCGTTATTGCAATCGTACTCAATCCATCTCATTCCCTGCGAAGCCATAACCATACACTCGGAATTCATGCCTTTGACAAGGTCATACTGCTTTTGAAATTGTTCCAGACATCCTTCGTAATAACCGGACTCAGCCCCAAACACATAAACACTCATGCTCGGATGATTGCGGGTCCAGGCCACGATCGGTCGCCACACATCCCGGTAATATTGACGATATTCTTTATATGCAGTATACTTGTCACCGGCAAAAATGATCATGCCGAGCTCATCCGCCGTTTCCAACAACGCCGGGGGCGGAACGCTTAGCTCAAAGTCAACATAGTTGAACCCTAGCTCTTTCGCGCGCTTCAGACGGGTCATCCAATATTCCTTGGATACCGGCATGTTGGCGTAAATGGAAAAATCCCACTGACTGCCAAGATCGCCCCTCAGGTAAATTGGTTTGCCGTTGAGAAAAAGTTTCCGTCCTTCAGCGCTCCATTGCCGCAAACCGAAACGTTCCTCCCGTTTATCCAGAACCTGATTGCCGGACAGCCATTGGATTTTCGTCCGATAAAGATTCGGATTCCGGTCGCTCCACGGCTCAACTGCGTCAATTTTCTGTTTCCAACTCGCCTTGTACGCCTGCTTAAAAGCCGGCACGGTGAATTCGCCTTCAGCAATCACCGCATTGTCTGTGGCTTTGCACACTTCCCACAGGAGTTTTGATTCGGACATATTTCCCACGGATTCGGGAACATCCAGATCAACGCCCCAGACCACTTCCTTCAAATCAGCACCCGCCCTCACATAAACGTCATATATCCGGCCGGCGCCTTCTGAAACATGCAAACTGACAGAACCGGCTATGCCGCTGGCATTGCCGTGGCATGCGCCAAAGAATCCGCCCTTGGTTGAAAACCACCTTTTGCCATTATCCAGACCGATGATCAATTCGTTCTTTTCTCCGGCTTTTAATTGTCCGGTCAGGTCAAAAGAAAACGGCGTATATCCTCCATGGTCATACCGTCCAACCAAACGACGGTTGATCCAGACATAGGTAAGACCCGGCGCCCGCCCGCCCATCGTCAGGGTCACCGGCCGCCCGCTCCACGCGGAAGGAACGTCAATCATCTTCCGGTGCCATCCAATCCCGGAAAGGTATTTAACTTCGTATTCAGCGGTGGCAAAACCGACTTTTGGCCACCAACTCGCATTTTTGAAATTATCCCACTGGTTATCCCAATATCCGGGGATTTTCACTTTCGCGTCAAACGCTGAGTCGGACGGAAAATCGGGAATTTCCTTCACGGTCGTGGGGGTGAAAGTAAAATCCCATTCCCCATCCAATGAAATGTCACACTCCTGCCGGCCATCCTGCCGGATAATAATGCCATTATTTTGATTTGTTTGGCCGGTTGCATCGGAGGATTCGTTTTTTCCGCCCGAATCCGCCGCCAAAATCGTCGTTGTTATTGCCGCAAGTGTCGCCATCATTGCCAACATTGATGTCTTCATGCGTCATTTATCCTTTTTGTTTTTTTCTTGTTGTCGCAACAGGTTTTCCTGCCCCATAAATTACTGATCATCCCGGCGCTTCACTTTGCATTTCCTATGCCTTGAGATACCGGCTGACAAGTTCGTACCGGACATTAATTTCTTCCTTGACGCTTTGCGGCGAATATGTGCCGGCAAACAGCGTTTTTGTCCGCCGGCGTGATTTTTCAAGCGCGCAAATCAAGCATTTTTTTTCGCGGGAAACAGATTTTGTTAAAACCGCCAACGCCAACCGCGCGAGCAAACCATCCACGGCAACGCCCTCAAGCCAAAAGTCAATATTACCGGCATTGCGCCGCGCCTGTTCCCGGAAACGCCTGAACATGATCGCGGATTTTTCATAATCACCCAATATGCTCTCAAGATAAAGGCGGGTTTTATACTTCCCGCCTTTTTCTTTTATCAGGCCGGCAAGATATTTTACCAGGGGTTTATTGTTTTTCTTGTTCATTTTTGCGCAGTCCTGAAGGACATGCGCCTGAAGGAAAGAAATCCCCGCCCCCTTTTCCGCCAGGGCCACGGCCTCGCCAAAGCCGGGCAATTCCACGCCGTACATGGCGACGGTGTATGACTTCCAGAATTCAACCTGGTCAAAAGGCCCTTTCCTTTTCAATCCCCATGTTGCCGCATAAGTCCCCGGCAAGTCCACTTCGGGATGATTATGCCGCACGGCCCAGGCAGTGACCAATGTGCCCGCTCCATCATGTATTCCCTTCCGCGCAAAATAATAACAATTGGGGATGTGCCGGCTTGATATCGGAATTCCAACCAAATCGCCCCCGCAACGATTAGCCGGGGCGGTCAAAACCGTAAAACCATTATCAATCAGGGCATCGGCGCAATAAAAGGCGCGGAAAGAGCCATCCCGGCCGGTTTGCTTATCCGCCGCATATTTCATTAAATTCCGACGAAAAGGCTTGTCAGCCTCCTTGCGCAATTCATTCCAATTCAGCAAGCGATTGCCTCTGCCGAACCCGCCCCAAACAAGAATCGCGCCCGGCCGTTCATTCATTGACCAATAATTCCAATCCATTAATGCGACATATTTCGGGATTCCGGCAATAATTTCCGGGTGAGTCAGGACCATGTCCGCCCAGATAATCGGAACCAATCCGCGTTGATGAATATGTTCCCAAAGCGGCCGCATGTGCCGCAAATAAAGCCCGCCCCGCCCATGTTGCCTCATTAGCGGCCGGCAGCGCTTGCTGTTACCAAGTTGCCAGGTTTCGTCGCCGCCAAGGTGAAAACATCGTGACGGCTTCATTACATCAATAATTTCATCGCACAATTTTATCAGCAACGGGATTGACCCGGGATTGGTAACGTCAACATGCGTGGTCAATTCCGGCGCTTCGCGCAAATGCGCATATTCCTCCTTCCCCACGATAAATTCCAGATGTCCCAATGACTGCATCAAGGGAATGACCTGTATTCCCATTTTGCGGCACTTTTCCGCAAAGGCGGACGTTTCCGCATGCTTCCAGGCATCCGAATGATGTATGACCGGGTGTTCGGAAAAAGAAAATTTGTCCTCCATCTCGCAAACAAGGGCATTATATCCCCACTTCTTCAGTCGTTCCACAAAACCATCCAGATAAGACCGCCTCCACATCGCCCGCTTGAAATCAAGATGGTATGCAATAATTTTCATTGTTTTTGCCTCAATTATTTTTGCGCCAATATATGCCTTTTTGTCATTTACAATAAACCCGCCTGATAATAGCATCAAGAGGAGGATAGTTTTGATTTCTGGACTTTAGTATGCCGATTAACGAAAAAGGATTCTATCGTCCGGCGGCAACGCCGAACGACAACCTGCCGTTCAGCGCGCGGAGCACCGGCTACAGCAAAGTTCAACCCCCATTTGCCAACGGTCGCAAGCGAATCATCTCTTTCGTCCAATTGTTCTGGTGCACGCGCGGTTCAGGCATCATTGAATTCGGCAAAAAACCATGCATTCTCAAACAGAATCAAATTGCGCTGTTTTACCCGAACATGCGGCCTTGCTGGCAGACCGACCGGCAGGATTGGGATTTTTACTGGATGACCATTGACGGCCCGTTCGCGGCCTCCATGACGTCCGCCTTCGGACTTGAAACTGGAATTTATGACGCTGGCCCCGCGCCGGCGGCATTATTCAAAACCTTGCAGAAGCTGGTGGGGCAAACCTCAAAACAGGCCGAATTGCGCGCCTGCGTGATCGCATTCACAATTCTGGCCAAAGCGGCCGGGTCGCATGCGGATCAAACGGACACCTTGATGGATAAAGCCGTCCAACAGATGAACCGGCAATACTTTGCGCCGACGCTCAACATCAAATCACTGGCCGCCGGCCTGGGTATCGGCCGCGCCGCGTTCTTCGTGCGTTTCCACGCCGCAATGGGCATGACGCCCGGAGCGTACCTGGAACGATTGCGCATCCAGAACGCGCTCGCCATGCTGAAACAGAAGCAATTTACGATCGCCGAGGTCGCGGCGCAATGCGGCTACCCGGACGCCAACTATTTTTCGCGCGTGATCCGCCGCACCACCGGCCGTTCGCCCCTGCAGTTCCGCAAACATTATCTGGCTGGAAAATGAAGCGCTTGGCTGCGAACTGATCACATGACATCGGATAAACGAACGCTAATGAACCCGGTAAATATTCCCCTGCCGCAAAACCGCTTCATACGCGCCCATATCCACGATGCCGTAACGGATGCGCGGAATACCATCCAGGTCAATCGCGCTGGGCATCCAGGGCTGGTTGGTCCCGGCATTAACGCATGGTGAATTCACGCGCAGATGATAGTTGCCGCCATCCAGATCAAGCATGAGCGGATTATTCGTGATATTGCCGGCGCCACCAACCGCCGGAATCACGCAGGAATAATTCAACCCGGTATTACCGGCAGAATTAGTGAAATTATTAGCGCTCACCCCCGCCGTGTTGAAATAAATGATGTTGTTTGTGCCGTTGCATTCCGGACCATCAACATAAACCCCGCCGCCGGAAACCGCGGCGTAATTGCTCACGATCGTGCAACTCTCAACATTGCTGTTGGTCATCCATATTCCGCCGCCGGTATTCGTCAAGGACTGGTTCCGCGCAATCAGGCAATTCCTTACCATCGCATTCGTGCCGATAGTGCCTCCAATATAAAGTCCACCGCCTTGATTAGTGGCAATGTTTCCTATGATCGAACAATCTTTGATGATTAATTGAGATTGCCTGATGCCGCAATAATAACAGGATATTCCTCCGCCACGCCCCCCGCCGGTAACAACATTCCCTGTAATTATGCAGTTGACAATAAGATTATTCGTCATGGGGACTGCGCTGCTGTAACCATCCGCTGAAAAGCAAATCCCCCCTCCGTCATCTCTGGCTGCATTATTAATTATCGTGCAATTTGAAATCGTGGTGTTTTTGGAATTTATAAACATTGCCCCACCGTATGATGCGCCTTGCGTAGTACGGTTGCTCTCAAACCGACAGTTTGCAACTAATATGGGACCGCTTCCGATCATATAAATACCAGGCCCTAAAATTGTTGCAGTATTATTTCTGAAAATACAATTGGTGGCAGATGTACAAGCATACACCGAGCCACCCTTGGTGGTGTTTTTAACAAAAAGACAGTTTCTTACAGTGGTGCATGATATTATCCCATAAAATATAGTGTTATTACAATTTGTCACCGTAAAACCATCAAACACAGAACCACTGCCCAAAGATGCGCAGATATTTGTATTGTTTGCCCCGTTTATAATCGTCGCATCGCGCCCGTTGACGCTCCGGAGCGTAATTGCGGAAGCGTTATAGCATCGTTGCGTGGGATAATAAAGGCCGTTCGTTACCAGCACAGTGTCGTTTACCGCCGCCGCGGTAACCGCCCAGGTCACGTCCGTAGAAGCGTCCGCCCAGTTTGTGTATGGCGAATTGTTCGTGCCTGACAGCGAAACATAATGCGTGTCGGCCATGCATTTCATGCCGGTCATCAATAAAATTAATACAAATGCCAATCGCATGAACTTAGTATTGCATAAATGTTTTGGCAAATCAATTGCACAAAAGCAATCCCATTCAAAGCCCTGATATAACCTCAAAAGAACTGCAAAAGGAGTTGATAATATTGTTTTTATAAAAAAGTTCCACGACCAGTTGATATTTGCCAATATTTAATTTGCCTGTCAACAGGGCCATTTGAAAAACCTGGCTTTCCGGTTTAAGCTCCGTCGTCCACACCGACTTGCCGTCCAAATTTTTTATATCGGCTTTCAAGGTATAAGGGGAAAGATCAGTTTCATTCAAGCCGCCCAGAAGAACATATCCTTCCCCCGAGTACACAAGAAACGGTTTTCTCCAAATTGACATCAAGGGCGGAAAATTGAAGTTTTTTGAGAAAACCGGCTGTTGTTTCCCGGCAATTTCGTCCGCCAAATTTAGCAACGCGACATATCGGCCTTCATTTTTCCACGCATTGTAGTCAACGATCGCGGTAATTTCCCTGTTTGCCGCCATGGTCAGCTTGTCGGTCTTATATGTCGCATGGAGTTTCCCGTCAACATCCCTGATTTCCATGATAACCATGCCCGACCAGTTGTTATCCGACCGGTTGGCCAGTTTCATTTTAATGTTATGCCTGCCGTTGGCAACGCCGCCCCAGTCAACATCCGTTATATCAACGGCGGCCGCGCCGTGCTGAAGGTTTTTCAAATGTCCGTATTTTTCAGCCTGATTAAATCCGCCATAAGTACATGACCAGGCGCTGCATTCGGAATTATCGCCGTATTTCTCCCGGCAGAAATTTATCCCCAAAACATCAATATTTCCGGGCTTCAAGTTCAACGTCTGGAATGGAATTTTCATTTCCACGCACCAATAATCATCATTTAAACCAACGGCCGATTCCCAAATGCCATCCCAGGAGGAGTCCCTGGTTTTTTCATCAGCTTTTGTATTACGGGAGTTCACTATAAAATGGTAATATTCAGAATGGGAATGATTGCCGTCAATATAAACTTCCACGCAATCATCAACCCAGACTGCGCCGTCCCTGTTGGTATGTGAATTTTGCGCCAGCAGACCCGGCATGTTTGGTTCCGAACACTTAAAAGCCACGTATAAATTCTGATCATCGTATAAAACAAAAGCCTCGGTCCTCGTCTTGGCCGGCAAGGGATTTTTAAAGTCAATGAAATTTGCAACATAGAACGCCCGGGTCCATTCTTTTTCCGTCATTTTGCCGTCAATTATTACCGAACCCTCGGCACATTTCACCGGAACGCCTTCCGGCTCAAGCGCCGGCGCAGGAAACGGCACAGCAAGCAAAAAAACCAGGCATGCTAATAACGACAAGGAATTATTTTTCATTTTAACAGCTCCTTTAATCTGCTTATTTCTTCAGCCAACAACCAGCGCAATTTGTCGGCAAGATCACTGGAAAAATTTCCGGGCTTGGAGTAACAATTTCCCGCTTCATATTCCAGTCGCCAGGGAACCGCGGCCATTACTTTTGCCAAAACCCGTCTTGCCTTTTCGGCTTCTTTATCCAGTTTTTTATCATCCGCCCGGTTTATATATTTCTGCAAAGTATCGGCATATTTATAATCAATAATGCCCTCGCGGATTCCCTCCCACTGCAAGGTGGATAACGAAACTTCCCCGGCGGAATTGCTGCTGCAGGGATAGGTGATGCACGCATCTTTGCATCCATCCGTGGCGCCATCAAAATCGTCATCAGGCGACCCTTTTACCCACTGATAAAACCAGGACACATGCGCGGGGGCGCCCAGTTTATAAAACAAAAATCCGCATAAATATCTGTTCGGCATCAGGCCGCCTTCCTGGCCGCCATAACAACCCGCGCCCAAAAACCAGTATTTGAAATTATTGGTTTCTGCCAGGTTTTGAAATTTTTTAAAGCTCTCCTGGCTATCGCCTTGAAAGACATTGATATCCACATCAACATGAGGCGCAATCGGGGCCAGATGGTCATAATAATAGACGGCGGTCGCAATTTTAACTCCAGCTTGCCTGGCCATAGTCCACTCCCAAAGCGCCTGCGGCATGCGGCCTTCATTGGCCGGCTCATCAATGCCAAAATAATACCAATCCATATCATGCTTGCGGACTGTTTTATCCACCTCGGACAATATGAACTTGAAGCCATCCTGCACCGCCGGCAATGAATTCTCCTCCAGCGGCCATTTTATGCCTGATTTCTTTTTGCCGGTAATTTTTTCAATCAACCCCAATTCCAAAATATGTTCCATTTCCCAGACAAAAGGCCCTTTTAAACCGGCCTCCTTCATGATGGAAAACAGATCCGCAAAAGACATCGGCGCAAATTTCAAATTTTCTATCTTGCCGGCATTGTAATCATAAACCGGAAAAATTCGCAGCGGAATAATCCCGGTAATGCCATATTCGCTCATATCGCGGAAGTATCTGACTTGTTCCGCCCGGGTAAACGAGCGCGGCATAAACTTGCCCGCGGGAACAGACGTGAACATCATCCAACTGGCCTTGGTTTCCTCCAGTTTAAAGGGCAAAATATTCAGAGAGAGCGGAAGCTCTGATGTTTGGTTGTTTTCAAAAACCAGCTTGACTTTTCCGGAATATCTGCCCGATTTGACTTCATCCGGCACTTTAAGTTGCAGCCAGAATATCCGGCTGGAATTTGAGGTAATTTTCAGCTTCTCAAAATTTTCCAACAGCTCAGGTATAATATAATAGCTTGGCCGTGCCCCCGACGCCGCTTGCTTCCAGAAAGACACCGTTTTTTTCTGAAATAAATTGCCTGAAATTGCCTCATTATTGCCGCCGGTCAAGTCACTTGCCTGAAAATCAATCAAAGTCTTGTCTGTCCCGGCATAAACGGCAAAACAATAGGCGGCGATTTCCCCGGGCACAGCAAATTTTTTCAGGACGGTTACTTTTTCATCAGGTTGGGGAATACTGTCCGGATAGATCATCCGCGGATCTCGCTGATAGAAAATTATCGCCTCATTTTTTTCCGGCAAGCTTCCATCCTGCCGTGTCGGATCGGCCATTTCAAAGCGCGGTTTATAAGAAAAATTTTTGCCGTTTATTTCAATCGTCTGCTCTTTATTTGTTCCTGTTTCCTGTAAAATTATATTATCTATCCAGATATTGCCTTTGCCATTGAAAAAAATGGTTATTAACCCCTGTTCGGCATCCGCATCAGCATCATACACTTTCTCGCTTGTTGTCCATTCTGTCGCCGGCCCAAGCCTGACCCAAAGGTAATTTTTGGGCAGGGGTTTACCTTTGGCGGTCATGGTCATCAACCTGACCTGAACCGGTTCTTTGTTATCGGTATTTTCCGTTTTATAGGCAATTTTCAACGAATAACTGGCTTGAGGCTTCAGCGGAAATAACGATGAGTTCGCCCAAACGGCGTCAGCGGAATTTTTCACTACTTTCAGGGAAGCAAGCCCGCTGAAATAATGCATTTCGTCAATCTGGCCCACCGTGGACTCCACACCACTTGAGCCGCCATCAGTGATTTTCCAAAATGCCAGTTTATTTTCAAAATCTCCGTTTGTTATCAGATTACTGACGGCATCCTCGGCAAACATGCAATTGGTCATAAACGATAGCAACAAGATGCCGCACATCAAAATTGATGCTTTAAATATTTTCAAAACATTCATTTTTTCTCCTCACGTTCGGTTGCGTTCTCATTTTATCATGATATCCCGGCATCTTTCCAACGCCCTGACCAATCCATCCTCGTCACTGCCGGATATGATCAGTGCCTCCCTTGACTTGTCGGTCGGGCAATAATACGCCTTGTTGACGCTCTCGCTGACCTGGATGACTCCGCGTCCTTTGCCGGGATAACTCCCATCCACATCTTCCATAAGCTTGTCATAAGTGTAATGTTTCCCCGCCAAATGATTTATCCATTTGTTGTTTTCCATATTCCCAACCATGATCAGGTTGCAGTCGGTTTGAATCACCGCATTGGTCAATTTCGCCAATTCAACCGAACCGCATCGGGCCACATATTCTTCCTGCTGAATGGCAGGGGTTACCCGTTTAACCCGCACGCCATCCGCTTCCAGTTTTTTCACCAGTTGTTCCGTCGCCTTGACAATCCGTTCGGACAAGCCCTCCCCGACGATCAGGCCTATTTCCGGCACGCGCACAATCGCCTTGATTTCATATTCCGGGCAATCCACGTTCACTTCTTCGGCACTGGCCCGGATCAGGAACACTTTCCCGTCATCGCTCTCCATTCGCACCGATATGCCGGCCTCTTTTAACTTTTGTGTTTTTATCTCTTCAGCCACCAAATCCGGTTTACCTTCCCGACTCAGTTCCACAACCCGCCATTCACCTGGCGGTAAAAAGTCCGGATACAAGCGCACTTCCCTTTGTTCCTTGTCTTCATTCAAACATCCGACCAGCCAATATCCTTTTCCTTCCAGATGCCGCGTATAAACCCGATGATTCCGGTTCCCTTCTACTTTTATCGGCCTGGCCGCCGCGCCATCAACCATTTTCTCCATCATGCCGCGCAGGGCTTCTCCCTCATCCGCGCTCTTTCCATAGCTGCGTCCAATCGTAAATCCGACATACCAGACCCGGTCGTCATGCGAAGCCACGATCACGGGCTCCCCGGTTCCCTTGATCCGGCCCACCACCCGGCCCCCTTCCATCACGTTGACCGGCGTCACCAGCCCCATCACCGTCAATATCGTTCCTTTTTTCGCGCCCTCGCCCATATCCTCCAATATCTCCACTTCCACCGGCTTATCGCCGCTGATCTTCCGAACCACTCGGCATCGCGTTATTTCATCCAACCCAAATCCCGGAATAGCCGCCTCCTCCTTCAAGTTTTTCTCATTATATCGGAATGCTTCCGGCATCATGATCAAATGGCCCTTCCTTTTCACATATTCCTTCAATTTCCCGGCCGCTTCGGCACTTCCCAGCGTCGCCCAATATCCGACCAAAATCGCCTTGAACTCTCCCCATTCGTTCATCAACTCGTCGCTGGTCACCTCGAATGGGACATGCATGTGTTGCATCATCGCCTCGATGGAGTCGCGTTCTTCAAGCGGGATATATGCTCCGGTCACGCCTTTCAGGCTTTCGTCAAGCGTCCAGCCGATCAAATTGCTTTTCCGCATGTACAGCATCGCCACTTTGCCCAACGGCAATCGCGCCGGCAACAACAACGGCGCCAATTTATATATCACCCCTTGCGCGCGGCCAACGTCATAGGCGTATGGTTCTATGAATGCTTTCGGCAGATTTGTGGCGGAATAGGTCTCAAACTGTGAAAAATCACGATGCACAAGATGCCAGTCAAAAGAATCATAAGCATAAGTGAAATTACATTTCAATCCCTCAAAGGGATACTTTAAATGTCTGGTAAAAAAAGTGGCCGGCGCCATTTCGTTGCCATGCACATCCCGGACGGTATTTGTAACTTGCCAGAATGGCCGGGTTGCAACCGACCGGATGACTTTATCCCTATATTGGCAGAATACCCAGGCGGCAGATTGCGGCACAATCCGGTCGGCGCCCGCCCAGCGCACTTCCGCCCGAAGCAAAGCGAGTGAATTACCACTGCCGCCGGTTCGTATATCGCACCATTTTGTATCAAGCCAGCGGCTCGCGCCTGATCCCCATCCGCCATGATAATATTCCCCGCCGGAGGCTTCGGCGGCAACCGGCTTGCCGGGAAATGCTTCCTTGAGCGCTTGATACAAATTCTTCGCATAGCTGTTTACAAGACTCGCGCGAAACTCCTGGAAATTAATAAAACTGGCGGTTGCTTCACGCGTTTTCGGCGGCTGGATTTCGCCAAAATCCTTGTATTGAGATCCCCACTCCTCGTTTAACCGGCTGATCTCGCCATATTTACTCCTCAGCATGTCCCGATATCGTTGCCGGCTCCCGTCATCCTGGGGCGGCAAATATGCTCCGTTACATCGCCAGGCCAATTCCTCATGCGCCGCAATGGCGCCCAATGCCGGATGCCGGTTCATTGCCTGCCCAAATTTCCACATTGCCTCCCTGATACATTGCTGATACCCGGCGCTGCCAAGATTCGGATATAAACCGCCATATTCGGGTGACTCGGCGATTTGACCGCGCGAATCAATGGCTTTTATATCCGGAATCCGCCCCATCGTTTCATCCCTCAATACAAAGCGACTACTTACATTGTACGGGATAAAAGATAAATCACCCAAAATATCATTGCGGTAAAAGTCGGCGAATAATTTCAGCGCATCCCTGGGAATAAATTCTTCCTCTTTCCAGTCCGAGGTTAATAATTTTGTCATACGCATGACGTCGGTCGCCCCGATTTCCAGCGAATTCCCCCAATTAAAATAAAGCAAATTACGGTAACTCTCGGAGGAGGATGTCAATCCCTGAATGTGCAGTTGGTAATAGGGCCGTCCGTTTTTCACCAGGCACCCGTCGCGCACTTCAATCACCGGCGCGCTGCCGGCCGGAATTTCTTCCGCTTTCGGCAACACTGAAAAATCAATTTTAATCTGTTGGCGTTCATAATCCAAAATTCTTTTTTCCACGTCATCCCGCGTCACAATCCCGATTTCGCCTATTTTAAAAACGGCCTTATAATTTTTTTTGTATCCCCGATCCCCCCCATCGTTTTGCCAAGCGTCGGTCAAAACCAATTCATTTTTGCCCGTTGTCATGATGCCTTTTAACGAAAAGGCATACCAATGCGTCAAGCCATCGGTTTTATAGGCGTCACTAGTTCCATCGTTCATAATGAAGTTATTGTCAAATTTAAATTTCCACCCCTGGTCCTTTTCGTATTTATCCAGATTTTTCCCCGCATTTCTGACATTCCATGGCATTTGATAGGTCGGCTGGTTTGAAAAAAGCATGTCCGGCGTCAATGGCCGGCCGTTTGCTTCTATTTTCAATGACCAGCACCAGCCGAATTCGCCATTCCTGCTTTCAGTCCCACATCCCATAATCCACAGATATGGCTCGGCCAGGCGGTTCTCCACCGCAATCACCGCCTTGCCGTCAGGTTGAATCATAAAATTTGTCGTCATTCCATCGGTTATCGTCAGACGCATCTCCTCCCCGCCAAACACTCCCGTGGCGCAAATCGCTATTATAAAAAATGTTATTGCGCGCAAGAAAACCATGCCAGCCGGGGCTTTGCTCCGTTGGTTAAACAATTTTTGATATAAATTAAAGTGATAATTCACGGTTGTTAATCTCTTTTCTTCACGCTTTCAGGTCGTTTTGTTTTCCGAACAATGACACTGGTTTTGAAACAATTACATCAGAATCGGTGGCCGGTATGAATAAGAATACGCAGGTGACTCCCGGCTAGCAACTTTCGGCGTTCAACTACTTCATAAACGGCATTCTTTTTCATGCGTGTTACAACGAATACACCAGCCGTTGTCCAGGCAGCAAACAGTCGGTAGTCGTTATATCCATTATTCAAACGCTATCGTCAATGGCACGGGCGTGTAACCGCCGGATGAGAACATGACGATCCATTCATTGCCAGTTGCGCTTCTGACGGCCGGATCGGCAAGACCATCGCCATCGTAATCGGTCGGGACAGGAATATAACCAGTTCCGCCCAATGACTGGGTCAATATGATCGTCTGATAATTCGCGCTGGACATCCTAAACGCCCACACACCGTTATTTTCTTCGTAGATCGCCGGGTCGGCCTTCATATCCCCGTCATAATCCGCCGCCACGGCCCGGTATCCCGTCCCGCCCAATAATCCCAATATTTCCACGGAGTCATAATTGGCAGACGATAGCAGGACTTTCCAATCACCCTGCGTTCTTTGATACACGCCGGGGTCGGCAAACTTGTCACCATCGTAATCCGCCGGCATGGCACTGTAACCTGATTCACCAAGCGTCAAAGTAACTGCAACGGAATAATTTGCCGTAGAAGGCAGAATAATCCATCGTCCGGTCAATTCCTGATAAACGGCCGGATCGGCAAGACCGTCGCCATCGTAATCCGCCGAGACGGAAACATAGCCCGGTCCGCCAAGACCGTTGAAATCCGTGACCCTAAGAGAATCATTCGCGCCAGACAGTTTTACCCGCCAGGTTCCTGCGCCTTCATCGTAGACAGCCCAGTCAGCCTTCCCGTCGCCATCGTAATCGGCGCAAGCTCCGGACAAAGACTTCACCTTGTCGATCGTACCGTCAGCCGAGGCGGTCGTATGGATCGTCATCGCCGCCGACGCGGTGAAATTCGCGCCGGGCGTGGGGCTTGCGATCGCCAACGTCGATGACTGATTCGCCAAGTCGGCGATCTCTTGCACCGTCAGTTCGCGGTTATAGATGCGCGCATCATCAATCGCCCCGCCGAACCTGTATGTGCTCGTATTATTTGTATTCCACCCCGACAGGAACACATTGGATGTCGCGATCCTACTGAGTGGCATGTTAGCCGTACATTTTACCAAGGTCTGCGGGACACCGTTGATGAACAGCTTCGCATTATTTGTAGTCGGCATTCCGTTCGGGAATACCGCCGCCACATGCACCCATTCCCCGGCATAATTCGCGGATGTAAACGGTATTCCCAGCATATCGGCGTTTCCCGTGTTGATCCCGAAGTATCCGTTCCCTAAAAACAGATTATAATATGTACCGCCCCATGCAAACGGCATTTGGTTACCGTTGCCGTTCCATTTCATCCAGAAGGCCACGGTGTTTACACCTCCGGTGGTCGTATTTACGACCACATTGGACGCCGTCACGTAGTCGTTGGCCCCATCAAAATTGAGCGCCCCGCCAATCTGCCCGCTCGTCCACACCGGACCGTTCCACAGTGTTCCATTGTGTCCGTAGCCGGAGAAATCAACGGCGGTTGTCCCGCTCGTCTCGTCAAGTTTTAGCCAGAGAGCCGGCGGAACACTCGCCAGCGCCATCACCTCCACCTCCGTCAATTCACGGCTGTAGACCCGGACATCATCAATCGCCCCGCCGAACTTGTATGTGCTCGTATTATTTGTATTCCACCCCGACAGGAACACATTGGATGTCGCGGTCTTGCTGCTTGGCATGTTGCCCGTGCATTTAGCCAAGGTCTGCGGAACGCCGTTGATGAACAGCTTCGCATTATTTGTGGTCGGCGTTCCGTTCGGGAATACCGCCGCTACATGCACCCATTCCTCGGCATAATTCGTGGATGTAAACGGTATTCCCAGCATATCGCCGTTTCCCGTGTTGATCCCGAAATATCCGTTCCCTAAAAACAGATCATAATATGTACCGCCCCATGCAAACGGCATTTGGTTACCGTTGCCGTTCCATTTCATCCAGAAAGCCACCGTGTTTACCCCTCCGGTGGTCGTGTTCACGGCCACATTGGACGCCGTCATATAGTCGTTGGCCCCATCAAAATTGAGCGCCCCGCCAATCTGCCCGCTCGTCCACACCGGACCGTTCCACAGTGTTCCATTGTGTCCGTAGCCGGAGAAATCAACGGCGGTTGTCCCGCTCGTCTCGTCAAGTTTTAGCCAGAGAGCCGGCGGAACACTCGCCAGCGCCATCACCTCCACCTCCGTCAATTCACGGCTGTAGACCCGGACATCATCAATCGCCCCGCCGAACTTGTATGTGCTCGTATTATTTGTATTCCACCCCGACAGGAACACATTGGATGTCGCGGTCTTGCTGCTTGGCATGTTGCCCGTGCATTTAGCCAAGGTCTGCGGAACGCCGTTGATGAACAGCTTCGCATTATTTGTGGTCGGCGTTCCGTTCGGGAATACCGCCGCTACATGCACCCATTCCTCGGCATAATTCGTGGATGTAAACGGTATTCCCAGCATATCGCCGTTTCCCGTGTTGATCCCGAAATATCCGTTCCCTAAAAACAGATCATAATATGTACCGCCCCATGCAAACGGCATTTGGTTACCGTTGCCGTTCCATTTCATCCAGAAAGCCACCGTGTTTACCCCTCCGGTGGTCGTGTTTACGGCCACATTGGACGCCGTCACGTAGTCGTTGGCCCCATCAAAATTGAGCGCCCCGCCAATCTGCCCGCTCGTCCACCTCGGCCCGTTATTCAACGCGCCGTTATTGCCGTAACCGGAGGAATCCGCCGCCATGACGCCGTTGATCTCATCCAGATTCCACCATCCAACAATGCCGGCCTCAGGCACTGTAAGATTCGCCCCGATATAATTGAGAATATAATTTGCGTTGGCCGTCAAGGTCCCCCGCGTGATCGGATAGATTCCCGCCGGCGATGCGCTCGTGGCGGTCGTGGCAAGGGCGCCGCTCAAAACCGTGGCCACCGTGTCGCCGTTCACAAGACCGCTTACAGTGTAAGTCAGCGTCGGCACTGTTGAGCCCATGACCATGGTCTTTGCGTCTGCCTTGACCCATAACGTCTTCTTTGCAACCGTCAGCGTTCCCACCGCCTGACCTTGATATAACACCGTATTCACCACGCCGGTAACTGCATAACTCCCTATCGCAGTTGGCGCCTCTGCCGAACCGTTATACGTTAAAGTTACGCTTAAGCCCGAAGGAACCGTCGTCGCTGTCACCACCCGCGGCGTTCCGTCATAAGTCTGGGTTATATTGTTCAGAGTAACCCGTGCGGTTGCCTTGGTCACCGTGAACGTGTTTGTTACCGGTGCAGCCACGTTCCAGCTTGCGTTCCCAGCCTGGGTTGCAACCACGCGCACTGATCCGGCGCCGGTAAATGAGAGAGTCCCGCCCGTGATCTGAGCCGGCCCGCTCGCCACCGCAAAGCTCACCGGCAGTCCGCTCGATGCCGTCGCCGTCAGGGGCACCAGGTTGGTCGTCAATTGAGCCGGAATTGCGGGGAAAGTAATTACCTGATTATTCTTGATGACCGTCAAGGTTGCCTCTCTGCTGGTCACATTGCCCGCCGCATTGACCACCACTACGCTGAACACCGCTCCGTTATCCGCGGGAATGGTCTCCGGCGTCGTGTACGAGGCGTTGGTCGCCCCGCTGATATCCCAGCCGTTCTTTTGCCATTGATAATTCATTGGTTCGGCTCCACTCACCATCACGCTGAACGTGGCCGTTTGCCCCACCGTCACCGTCTGGTCGTCCGGCTGGGTCGTGATCTCGGGCGCACCCGCTCGATAGATGCTCCACATCTCATCGGCGCTGAGCGCGCGGCTGTACAGTCGCATGTCGTCTATCATCCCACGGAACGAAAGGGTACTGTTTCCCGCCCAGGTCGAGCCGTACGGATACACACTGCCGATTACCAATGTGAAATTGCCATCCCCACCCACCGGCGTCCAGTTGGTAATGTTATGAGTTGTCGAACCGACTTCGACCCCGTCCATGTATATCCGCATTGTTTTGTCATCTCCGAACGTAAACCCGACCTGATGCCATTCATCCGCGGATAACGCCGTACCGAAACTAACGGAAACAGCATTCGATCCGCCCAAACAGAGAGATAACTTCCTGTCCGTTTCCAACTTCAGATAATAATTATACTGCGACCTTCCGTTCCACGCCTTGGAAATGATATATCCGCCAGTCCTTTCATCCGCCCCGATTTTGATCCAGGCCGACAGGGTCATATTGCCTCCGCGGTATTTCAGCGCTTCGGCGGAGGGAACGTGAATCCTTCCCGTGAGCCCATCAAAGGACATCGCACCGGCTATGTACCCCATTGACGCCGGTGAAACACCGCCGTACGCGGCGCCGGTGTTTGTGCCCGCGGAGTCGAAGACCACATTGCTCGAAAGGCCGCCCAAACCGTCCATCTTCCAATGCGCAGCAAGGGAATTGGTTGAAACGGAAACAACAATGGTCATAATTGTATTTGCTACCGGCCTAGCCGCGTTCCAGTTTGCATTCCCATCCTGGGTTGCAACCACGCGCACTGATCCGAAGCCGGTGAATGAGAGTATCCCGCCCGTGATCTGAGCCGGTCCGCTCGCCACCGTAAAGCTCACCGGCAATCCGCTTGATGCCGTCGCCGTCAGAGTCACCAGGTTGGTCCTTAACTGATCCGGAATTACGGGGAAAGTGATTACCTGACTGCGCTTGACTGTCAGTGTCGCCTCTCCGCTGGTCATGTCGTCACCCACCGCGTTGATCACCACCACGCTGAACACCGCTCCGTTATCCGCGGTAATGGTCTCCGGCGTCGTGTACGAGGCGTTGGTCGCCCCGCTGATATCCACGCCGTTCTTCCGCCATTGATAACTCATCGGCACCGTCCCATTCGCCTTCACGTTGAACGTGGCCGTTTGCCCCACCGTCACCGTTTGATCGGCCGGTTGGGTCGTGATCTCGGGCGCAATGGCTTGATAGATACTCCATATTTCATCGGCGCTGAGCGCGCGGTTGTACAGTCGCATGTCGTCTATCATGCCTCGAAACGAATAGGCGCTGTTTCCTGCCCAAGCTGTGTTGTACGGATACACACTGCCGATTGCCAAGGGTAAATTGATATCCCCATACACCGGTATCCAGTTGATAATGTTATGAGTTGCCGAACCGACTTCGACCCCATCCATGTATATCCGCATGGTTTTGTCATCTCCGAACGTAAACCCGACCTGATGCCATTCCTCCACGGTTAACGCCGTACCGGAACTAACGGAAATAGCATTCGATCCGCCCAAATAGAGCTTTAACTTCTTGTTCGTATCCAACACCAGATAATAGTTATAATACCCCATTCCGTTCCATGGCTTGGAAATGATATATCCGCCAGTCGTTTCATCCGCCCCGATTTTGATCCAGGCCGACATGGTCATATTGCCTCCGCGGTATTTCAGCGCTTCGGCGGAGGGAACGTGAATCCTTCCCGTGAGCCCATTAAAGAACAACGCGCCGGCGATGTACCCTGTTGGCGCCGGTGAAACACCGCCGTACGCGGCGCCGGTGTTCGTGCCCGCGGAGTCGAATACCGCATTGCTCGAAAGGCCGCCCAAACCGTCCATCCTCCAATACGCCGTCAGGGAATTGGTTGAAACGGAAACAGTGGTATTTGTATTTGTTACCGGCGTGGTCGAATAATAGTCAAAATGACCGCGCACAAACTCTCCCCAACCGACGTCAAATCCATTCAGTTGCCATTTGCCTTTCGGATCATTCAGCGCCAATGGAATATCAACCTCGCCGACGCCGTCACGCAATATCACGTTCCGCATGTAATAATCATATTCTCTTGTCCGGTCTTCCCCGGGCCGCACCAAGTCAAGATTTACCACCGACAATCCGGGGCGGGCGCCCTCGGTCTTGACTTTGATCCGCGCCATGCCTTCGGACACCGTTGCTTCCGCAGACATCAGCGGCGAAGGCATCCGATGAACGGCATACATCAACACGCCGTTATATGGCAAATTCGCCTTGATCTCGTCCCCCTGCCCGATATCCTGCTTTGCCCTCATGTCATAAATATATCCGCCTTGACTTAATTTAATATTCACGGGCGTCGCAACCGCCTCCGGTTTGCGCACATATGTATGCTGGTTGGGATGCACCCGCCCCTGCGGCGTGCCCCTGATTATCATCAAATACTCGGAACCGGCGTCCTTGTACCACATTGATTCGCATCCATCCACCGGCGCGCGGGAGTCCGCGAAGACGATCTCATGCTTCGGCGTGATGCCACACCACCCCAGTATTCCCTTCAATATTTTGCCGTATTTCATCTCTGTATTAGTTTCCAACGCATTCACGTAGCCGTCAAACACGCAATTCAGGTAAATCCCGTATCCCTCGCCATACCGGCTCACGATCAATTGATTGTTTTTTGCGCCTTTGCCTTCCAATGACGTGGAAGCATTGTGCGGCGGCAGGGGCATGCTTATATCGGGAAAGTTCGTCGGCTTGCTGATCCCTTCCGTGCCGAGACCAAACACGTCGGCAAGCAGACTCCCGCTCTGCCATGCGCAATGGTTATCCATCAACCCGGGCAACGCATCCGCTATGACCACCCCGCCATTTCTCACAAACGCCTTGATGTGTTCCGCTTCATTCGTTGAAATCGCCATTGAATACGGCAGGAACAACGCTTTGTATTTCCCGGACTCCAACTCGCCCGCTTCAATCCCTGTGTAGGACACGAATTTATATTGCAGGCCGATATCATCCAGGGCATATATCATGCCGAGCCGGTTATTGTCATAAATCGGCAAAGTGGTGTTGCCGCCCATCGGCCCGACCGTTTTCATGATATAGGCCGCCTGCATGCTGGCCTGCGAGTAATGCACGGCGATCGGCGGAATATCCTTGTCAAGATGCATCAACAGCTTCCCGAGCCCATGCCGCAATTCCCATAAATGATCCTTATAATCAAGTCCGCATGGGTTAAGCGCCCCGTCATAATTACAGCATAACATTTCATGGTAAAAAGAGATTCCGCTCCCGCCATTAATGATTTCCCGCCATGTAAACCAGCGCGCTCCTTCACCATACGCACCATAGCCGGACCATCCGGCGGTTTTAATATTGACAAACGAGCGGATAAATTCATGCTGATTGACATGCCAGTAATTATGCAAATAATCCCAATTAGGTGTCAGCTTGGCATAATCCAATCCGCCGTAGGCCGATGCCGCCTGCGTGCCCGATGTCCCTATCTTTAATTCAGGATCTATCTCGTGCGCCAGGTTCCGCATCCAGCCGTACCAGTCGGCCGCCAGCGTGTCAATGTAACTCCTATGATCGGCCCATGGCGCATACCCCAGTTTGCCGTCCCGCGCCAGTACCTCCTTGGCGGTCATCGGCATTACATTGTCCCATAAGGCAAACGTCGTCCCCCATGTTTTATTCAATTCTTCAAGGGAACCATATTCCTTTTTCAGCCATTCCCTCATCTCGCGCATGGTCTGATCCGCAAAACAAAAATCATAATACTGAAGCTCCCTCTTGTTAAAATGCTGTTCATCTCCAAGACAATACCCCCAGAAATGATACGGCAACCATTCCTTCAAGGTCTGCTGAAAACCTTCTTTCAACTCTTCCCTGTAAACCTGATCGGTAATTACCGGCTTACGGGCCAGATATTTTTTATCCCCCGTCTTGTCATACATCTGAACGTCTTCCATAGTGTTTTTGACCTGGTCGTGTAGGGTATAACGACCATCCCACGGGAAGACATGCATCCCTGCTTTAAGATATGACACAAACTTCGCGCCTGTTGTCATGCTATCGACAGAAGAATTAATCGCCGTCGCGCCCATTTCGCGTAACGAATTTAATATTACCTGGCTGTATGGATGGCTTACTACAGAATACGTAAGAACAATAACCTCAAAGTCATCCCATTGGCGGTCAAGCCATACGAGATAGTCTTTTTTCTTTCGGCTCATTATTTTATCTGCATTGCGCAACGCGGCGGTCATGAAACAGCCGGCGGCTAATTCACTCCCGTAGCTATGTTCAAAAGCGATTTCCTGCCCCGTTGCTTCCTTGTTTTGCCGGTCAACCAGGCGTCCATACCCATCGTAAAAATCAATATCCAGGATCAGTTTCTCCGTGGATTGCGCCGCTTTATCCGATAACCGGACGCATCCCTTCATCGTTTCCCCGGCCTTCACATACGGAACGGGATCACGTTCCATTGTTATTTCGTCTATCTTTTCCGGCGATTCCGGTATCGCAATTCTTGTCATCCCGGCCTTCACCCCATTCACAGAAAACGCCAGGTAGTCCCCCGGCGCCAGTTGCGAAACACGTCCCGTCCATGAATTGATAATCTCCCCCGTGAAATCATCTATAATCCCGGCATCTCCGCCTCCATCAGCAACCAACCGGTCATCCTTCACTCCGATGGAAAGAGCCGGAAAATCCTGGTCGCGTTTCGCCGCCCACGCAATGGCCCGGCAGAGCGCGTAATACGCTTGCTCGCGTTGGCTCGCGGATGAAGACGGATCATTGTCGGGCAATAAATAATCGCTCTTCGGCCAGGCGACTTGCACCGTTCTCCCGCCGGCGCCAGCCGCATCCCTCGCTCCAACCAGAAAACAGTTCTTTGCGACAACGATGGACCCAGAATCGGTAATTTCAGGCGCTTGCGCCGGATCAAAGCGCATGGCATTAAAACCAATCGCAACATAATGTTCACTATTGGTCATATCGCCTGCCAATGTGCCGGAAGACGAGGCATACAAGGGGAGAAACGAAATAGGAACACCATCTCTTGGCAAATTACCGACATAAACCAGCCCGGCGCCACAAGCAATCTGTGTCTTGATTTGGTTGATGATTGGCATGAAACTGTAATCCGTCTCTCCTTGGGCAACGATAATCACGTCAAAATCGTGGTGCAACAGGCGTCCGCCAAGATCATTATATACCTTCTCTAATGTCCATTTACGCGGATATTTGTCATCTGCATTGCATGCCATTGAAACCACCTCGTATTCCAACGGCATGCGCTGGGCGAGTTCCGCCACTGTCCGTTCATCATTCGGCGCAATGATAAATAATGCTTTGACCGGTTTTTTGATTTCGCAATACCACGGCACATGCGGAGTAATAATGTTTGTTGATACGTTGACCTCATACTTCGGATCTCTGGACCAGTCCGGCAACAACATTGCCGTTTCATCCTCAATACGCAGTCCGTCAATTAACGCCTCGCCCCCGGTTGCGGCGTTAACTAATTGCAGGGTATTGATTCCCCTGCCGCTCTTTACCAAATCCTTGTTTATTTTTATTGTCCATTCGGAAAGCGCCGTGTTGGTTGCGAGGGCGCTGATCTCCCCAACCTGCTGGTCATTGAACAACACGCGCATGCATGGTGTTCCGTTGGTGTGGATTTTATACCCCAGCCTGATTGTCAAATTACTGGCGGATGGAATTTGAAATGACCATTGGAGATTGTTGTTTGTCGGCGACGTTCCCAATCCATATCCGGCTGCGTCACCGATAAGCCCGGAATCTATTCCGCCTGATAATTCCGCGTCGTACGCAATCTCCCTTCCTCCGCCGGCAATGACCGGAAAGCCGGAATCAAAAGACATCTTTGCTCTATCACCGGCATCCCCCCTTAACTTCCATGCAACCGACCGTTCCAGACTTTTCGGCCAGATTATTGTCTTGCCCGGCACGGTTTCTTTAACACCCAGATTAGCAATCTGGTCAGACGGCACACTGGTGACCACGATGTTCCTGATCAGACTGTCAAAATTCCATTCGCCGCCTTGTACCTGCAATCCGCTTTTCCAAAAACGCAACGCCATCTGGCCGGTGCCTGCCCGATACAGCAATTTGACATTCTGCCACCCATTCGGCCCGGCCAAGTCCTGAAACCAGACCAACTCGTCGTTGAGCGTCAGGTATAATGCCTGATAGCCGGAATGGGTATTGTCCGTATATCCGTCGGCATATGCAAAAGAGATCAAATAATATTCGCCGGTCTGCACTAAAATACTCTGCCCAATCGTTGATTGAAAATGAGGGGTGGGCAGATTCTGTTGTCCCAGGTTATAACACGCGTCATTGCTTTCACTTTTCCACAATCCATTGGACACAAACCCCGAACCGACCTTGATTTCCCAACCTTGAAGACCGGCCGAAAAATCGCCGTTCTGCAACAGATTAGTCTCCCCGCCAAACACTCCCGTGGCGCAAATCGCTATTATAAAAAATGTTATTGCGCGCATGAAAACCATGCCAGCCGGGGCTTTGCTCCGTTGGTTAAACAATTTTTGATATAAATTAAAGTGATAATTCACGGTTGTTAATCTCTTTTCTTCACGCTTTCAGGTCGTTTTGTTTGCCGAACAATGAAACCGGGTAAGAGGCTCAACTTGGATTTATCAAGCGACCGCTTAATTTGAAGGGGGCAGCGGTTGATGCGGCGCTTTTTATCCTTATTTTCAGGATTTCCAACAACTTCTGCGCGGTCATTTGTGGTGAAAATTCATAACGCGCCACCGGCATTGCGTAAGGATGACGGATCCCCTCATTGGCCATGGTAATGATCTTGATGTTCTTTGGCGTCATGATCCCTTTTTCCGCAAACGCGAAGGCCACGCCACGGGTTACGATATCGTCCGAAATCAAGAGGGCGGTTGGTTGGCGGCGGGACTCTTCATTCACCGCCCATTCATCAATCATGGCCATGGTCTTCTGGAAAGCTTTTTCTTCAAGAGTTGCGCAATCCGCCGGGTTATACGGCAGTTGAATCACTTCCATGGCCGGATGCCCCGGGGGTTGAATCACGCTGTTGATTCCCGCCAGGTCCTGGGTGCCATGGGGAGTCATATCCAGGGTTCGCAGGTAAATAATCTTCTGAAAACCGTTCCGGACGATCCATTCCGCGCATTCGCGGCCGAATTGATAATAATCCAAAATCACATCCGATCCCCCCTCCTGCCATGTAAAATTCAGTTGGGCATGGGGGACCCGGTTTATGTGGGGGAAATCTTCGAGTATCTTTTTCAAGGGCAATCCAAGACCAATGACTGCTTTGAATGAGTAATTTTGAAGATCGTTTTTAAAGCGTTGCGCCAATGCAGGGGGATAACCGTGCTTTTCGGTGACCCAGCCGTCATAGACCTCGGCGGTCCAAGGGTAGTCTGAATTTTCGGATAATTCCATGCGGATAAATTTGACCACTGCGCGCAAAAAATATTCAACTTCGTGCATCAAATTGGGGCCGACGAGAATTCCCAGCATGGCTTGTTCGTTGGTATTCCGGACAAAAGTCCCCCGGTTGCGCTTGCGTTCAATCAGCCCTTCGGCAACCAGATTTTCCATGGCCTTTTGAAGGGTCAGACGGCTTACCTCCCATCCCTGGATCAATTGATCGGTGGTCGGCAGACGTTTCCCCGGTTTCCATATCCCTGTCTGGATCTGGCGGCGGATATGGCGCTCAACCTGTACATGCAAAGCCCCTGCCGCCGTGAACTGGAGTTGGCTATTCATTGTTTTATTTAATTCTTATTAGTAAAATAAACTAAAACTATCTTGATGTCAAACTTTTTCTATCATTTTTTTGCAAGCGAATTATTGTCAGGACTGCGATCTGGCGGACGCAGTCCGCGAGGGCAAATTTATTAAACCTGAAAAATATCACAATGCTTTCTTTTTCAAAGCAAGAAAAACATCTTCAATCCCGATTTCCGCCAAAGACTCATTGGAAGGAAGCCGGCTTTTGATGACCAGAACATTCTTCCCGCGCGGCGCCCAGATGGCCGGATCAGTCGGCCCGAAAAGCGCCACGACCTGGATGCCCAGGGCGGCGGCAAGGTGCGTGATGCCGGAATCATTGCCGACATATCCATCCGCCACGGAAAGAATTGAAGCAATGTCCGCGAGCGGAACATTGACAATAAAATTAAATTCCGGCAACAACGGACGCAGAACGGCCATTGCCTTGTCATCGGCCTCGCCCCCGATGATAACCGGCGCAAAGTCCGTTTCATTCCAGATTTTTTTCGCCAGCGCGGCAAACTTTTCCGCCGGCCAATTCTTGGCGGGACTGCCGCTGCCGGGATGAATAATGATGACCCGCTTTTTGCCAACTTCAGCCGCAAGACGCCGCCGCGCCGCCTGTTTCAAGGGCTCAGGCCATTCCAGTTTCGCCGGCAAACAGCTTGCATCTCCAAGAACGCCTTTTAATGCCGAAAAAAAATGACCGGCCGCGTGAAGCTTTATTTCAACCGGAGAAACTGCGATAATATTTTCTGCGCCCGCATCCTTCAGGTGCTTCAACAGGACGCCTTCGGGATCGTACAGATAAGAAACAATAAGATCAAATGACCGGATATATTCTTTTTCTTCCGGCGGCAAGGCGCATTCGCCTTGAAAATAAAGCGCCATGCGGGCGGAATCCAGTGATTGCAGGCGGTCAACGAGTCCCGTGACCAGGGCAAGGCGGGTGCTTTTTTCATAGCCGGCAAGTTCAATATATGCACCAGGCCAACGCCGGCGCAGGGCCGAGACGGCCGGCAGGGTCAGGATAAAATCCCCCAAAGCCCCGCCCCGAAAGATTAAAATTCGCTGTTTGGTTTCGTTAACAAACGCAGGCATGCAATTATCTTAATAGACAACCAGTCCCAGGACAATCATTGCCACGCCCAACGCGGAGCCGGCCAGAGTAATTACCGGGCGGGCATTTGCGCGCACAACAAACTTGCGGAATAAATAGGGACTCCAGACAAGGACCATGCCGACAACAACCAGCAGATAGGCGAAAGTGGTCATCAAGAGCCGGCTCTGAGCCGGATGTAGAAAAGCCGCGTTAATGACCCAGAACGGGACTAAAAGAAAAAGTCCGCCCAGCGCCCGGACGGAAAGCAATTCATCCATGAGAAAAACAACAATAAAAAACGCCAATGGCGCCGCCAGGAAAACAAGCTGGCGATGCGCGTCAACCCATGAAAATCCCTCCGAAAGAAGGAGAAAGGCCACCAGCGCAATATCAATCGCCGCCAATATTCTCCCGGCCCAGACATTCCGCGGAAACGCGGCCAGCCACGAGTTAATTGTCTGCGGGAAGGAAAACCAGGCCAAGCAGAAGCCGAGCATGATCGATCCGATCACAATGGCATAGACAGTCAACCCGGATATTTCAGACATTGTATCCTTATAAAAATGATTACCGTTTTCAGAAAGGAAGTAATCTGCCAAAAATCTGAAACAAACACAAGAGAGTTAGTGAAACTGTTGGAATGCTCAATTATTTGGGTAGATATATGGAGCCGGGGTGACCTCACCCCGGTTTTATCGGCCTGTGGTCAGGCCGTCTCCATCCAAGATTGAGAAGCTGTGAAAAAAAATTCGGACACGACAACTCGAAGGGTGCAAATTGCATGTCTTCGTGCAATTTTCAGGTGTTAATTTTTAAAGCACCCGGTCAATTCAACCGGAACAGCCGGGGTTATCAGCGGATCGTCAATCCAAGCCGCCCCCTGCCGGCAGGGAAAACTGATGCCGAATCTGCCAATAACCGCCCCGGCCGGGGCGGTCAGCACGTTGCGCTTGAACTGCCAATCCCAGGAAACGGGCGGCGCGCCGCTGATATTGCCCACGCCGGGATGATTGATATAGCCGCCCCGAGCATCATACCAGTAGACATCCGATAGAATTGCCGTGTCAATGCCGGAGGAACTATAATACGCGCCGCCACAATTCTCCCCTTTTGACCAGAAACCAAAAACATATGATTTCCTCTCCTGGACCCTCAAACCTTCCCCACCCGCCCCGGTTATGCTGACCCCGCCGCATTTCTCATATTTATCCGACCCCCATGCCTTTACCGACCGTTTCCCGGAATGGAATACGGCCGTATCCAGCCCGTTGGACCGCGCCAAATCAAAATAGGGCGTATTATCCGGAATTCCGTCATTATTATCGTCTTGCTCAAATCCCTGATTCGGCGCCAGGTTTGGTTCGCCGACAATCCTGCCATATTCCAGCTTCGGCTTGGAATCGTTTTTCATCACATCAAAATAAATCCGGATTTTCTTTCCGGCCGCCTCCGGACGCTGTTCAGCCGGGACAATAAAAATCAGCTCGCCGACCGCGTTCTTTTTGGGATCATAATCTTTTTCTTTCTTCCACCGGCACGGCAAGGCGGCCCCCTCGCATTCGCCAGCCAAGCCCGTTGCAAGGCGTACTCGCAGGGAATCTTCGTCAAAAGCGCCTTTCTCCTTGACCTTGCCCAGCAGATAGGTGAAATCCACATATACCGATTGCGCTGTCTCCCACGCCTGCGCCATTACCTCCGTCTCGGAGTAATATTTCCACTCCGGCATGTCACCCGCGTTGGTGTTGCCGACCAGAGCCATGCCCGCCAGCAAGATGATAATAAATGTCCTCATTTAATCACCTCCATCCAAAGATCGTCGTGATCACGCCAGTCAATTTTACCGTCCCCGTTGGTATCGCTCCGCGCCGATACAAAAATCACCCGGGCGCCGTCCGGCGACCAGGCCGGCATCTTGGCCGAAGCGCCGACCGCGCCGGACACCAACACGGATTTGCCCCCTGTCCGATCCGTGATCCGGATCGTCCCTGCTTTTGCATACACCAGGGATTGTCCGTCCGGCGACCATGCCGGATCGTCGCCTTCCGCGATTTTCCTGCAGCTTTTGTCCCGTAAATCAACGGCAAAAATCCAGCTTCCGCGGCCTTCCGCGTACTTCGCCCCTGACGACACAACCGCCGCAATGGCGCCATCCGGACTGATTTTCGTGCCCACATAATATTCCAAAGGTTCAACTTTCATCCATGATTCCTCGCCTTTTTCCGGATCCACCATCCACAGGTCACCGTCGGCCGCCATCAGGATCCGCCGGCCCTGTTCCAGGACTTGAAAATCAAATATCATCCTTTCCTGCCGCGTCAATTTAACCGGCGCGCCATCCGGCTTTTTCAGCCACAGATAATTATCTTTGCTGAAATAGACCGCGCCATCCGTTCCCGCAACATATTTTTCGCCGGCGGTGACAAGAACATCGCTTGGCGCGTTCAAGTCGCGAACATAAATGCTGTCGTCGCGGCCATACAAGAAGCGCCGGGAATCCATCCAGGCGAACGAATTGCCGGCGGTCAGTTCGCCGGACTTTCCGTTCTCATCACGAAGCCAGACGCTTTTCTGCCCCTTCTGATCGCAGATAAACGCTATCTTTTTACCATCCGGGCTGAACGCGGGGCAGAGCTTGTTGCCGGGATTGTCGGTCAGCCGCTCGGCGGCCGGCAACAGGTTTCCCAAAAGCATGGCGACAATTATGACACAGAATGAATGTACAGTATTCATGTATTTCCTTTCTATAAACTGCCGCGCAGAACTCATGTTACCTTACGGTGAACAAGGTGCCGTTGGGCATATATTCGTAACAACCGATATCAACGATGCCGCTGAACTTGTCCACCCGGCGATGGCCGTCCAGATCAAAAGCTCCGTTCATCCAAGCTTGGTTCACCCCTGCATTGATGCACGGTGATCCCTTTCTCAAACGATAATCGCCGTTCGTCCATCCGATAAAGCGCGGATCAGCGGTAATGTTATTAGAGGAATAAGCCTGTGAAGTTCCGCTGATCGCGGGAGCAAGACAGCAATTGGAATAACTTGCGAACGCAAAGCCCCATGCATGAGAATAATTGCTGGCTGATCCGCTGGAAATGTTGTAGTAAATAATGCAATTTGCCAGATAATTTGTGCCGCCGGCCTGGGTCAACGCCCATACCCCGCCGCCGTCAGGGCAACTATTGCTTACTACCGTGCAGTTTTCCACCAGATTCAGATTTTCAACAATCATGCCGCCGCCACGCACCAGAGCCGAATTACCGGCAACCAGGCAATTCCGGATTCCAGCGCTGTTGTTGGCATCCACTCCGCCGGCCCCGTAACCGCTGTAATTGTCCCTGATTATGCAATTATTCATCATTGCACCGGAAAGACGCACCCCGCCGCCATAGTGTCCGGCGGCAGTGTTTGTGCTGCTGTTGCCGGTAACCCGGCAATTGACAATGCTGGCATCGCTATATGATGCGCAAATCCCGCCCCCAAAAGTGTTGCAGATATTGTTGCTCACGTTGCAATTTGTGATCAAGCCGTGATTCATCAAAACACCGCCGCCGCTATTCGCGTAATTTGAGTAAATATTACAACCCACGATTTTTGCATAAACACGGTCGGTATATACTCCGCCACCGGTGTTTGTGCACCGGTTATTATAGATGATGCTGTTGGCCAGCACACAAGGAAAACTATCGCCCCCCATCAAGATACCGCCGCCACTGCCTCCGGAACTGCCGGCCAGTGTCCAGTTGTCACGAATCACGCAATTAGTGACAATTCCACTGGCCGTGTAATAAAAATATATTCCCGCCCCGTTTGTGGCCGTATTATATGCAATCAGGCAATTTTCCACCACATTGGTATAGTTGCTGACATAAATGCCGCCGCCGCCATAGCCTCCACCATCCACCACGTTGCTCACGATGATACAGTTGCGGACCGTTCCCTTGCTCAGAGCGATGCCGCCGCCCTCAGAGGTGGCGCGGCCGTTATAAATCGTAAAGCCATTGACTACCGCCCCGGTATTGGCAATAGTGAAACATCTCGTGGCGGCGTTCCCATTCACGATCGTATTGGTCTGATCAACAGCGCCATTGTGAAAACTCTGCACGGTGACCGGCGCGCTGATGGAAACCTGCGTTGCCAGCACATAGGTCCCGTTGGAAACCAGCACCACATCTCCCGCGCTCGCCGCCTTCGCCACGCCGTTGCTGATCGTGGCCACCGCATTAGTCCAGTAGTCCAGACCGGTGCGAGCGTCAACTCCATTCGTCGCCACGTAAATCGTCGCTGATCTCGCCAGCCAAACCGCTGTCATCCAAATTGCCAGCCAAACGATATTTTTAATAATAACTACTCCTTACACCACAGCAAATGCCTTTATATTCTCTATTCCCGCAGATTAATGATTTCCTGCGCGATCTTCCAGCGGTTTGCATCATAATCCTCGGCCCGCCACCAGTTCCCGCGCATATACCATGAAAAGTCGTAATTGATTCCGTTCATGATTTCATCCAGCGTCTTTTGCGCCTGGTCGGCCAATGCCACCCGCTTCGCATCGCCGGATTTCCTGGCCTGCTCGATCAGGCCGGATAGAGTATTCAGATATTTTGCGTCATCAATACCTTCCCGGTTATCATAATATCTAAGAAAGTGAAATATCTCCCCGTCCGGGCCGATCTTGACCACCCCTTCATCATAGTGGACAAACGGTTCATCCAGCTGATTGAACTGATCGCCGGGCGCATTATTATAATACTCGGTGACGGTGCCTTTGGCGCCAATGCGCCAGTAATAAAATCCGTATCCGAACCGATTATGGCACTGGTAATGGAACAGCGTTTTACCCTTGCTTTTCACGTAAGCGATGTTTTCCTCATTCAAGGGCGCCCCAGAATTCATTCCGACAATATTAAAATAGGGTGTCAAGATTTTCACTTCATTGGGTCCATTCATCATGCCCGCAAATTCATATCCGCGCAATGTGGTTAAAAACGTCTTCATCATCTCCTCAACCGGGCGGATTGCCGGCAAACCGCCGTTGCTCACTTCTCCGGCGGTATAAAAAATCGGCCTCAATCCGTTGCGGCGCGTAATGCCGTCAAACGATTCCAGAATATATTTTGCCGCTGTTTTCCATTCCTCGCTCGGATAGTGATAGTCGCCGATATCATAAAACCAGCCATCGGTTTTTTTGTTAAGTTTCACGCCGCAACCGAACGTGCGATAAAGCGACATTACGGCGGTGCCGTTGGTCGGAAAAACCCGGCCGGCCATTTGAAAATATTTTTCCGTTTGATCAACAGTATACCCGCTGGTATTCCATCGGCCTTCCGCCCGTCCGTCCTTGACCGTGACACCCCCGAACTGCCACGACGTGATCCAAGGCGCGCCGTTGCATCCCATTTCGCGCTGGTCAATCAACTGATTTTCAATCATTGCCCAATATATTTCATCCGCCACCGGATATTGCTGGCTGACATACGCCAGGAACGGGAACCACTGGTAACTGATGCTGTGTCCTTCCAGGGGCGCCAGCCGAAAAGGCAGGACCCTGATTTTCAACGCCAATTCCCGGGAAGGTTTTCCTTCCGCGCTGAACATTACTTTGCCCTCATACATGCCCGGCTTGGCGTCCTCCGGAGCCTTGATTGTCAGCAAGTATTGCTTGGTTGTTCCCTGCCTGATGTCAAAATCAGGCCGGACCATCCCGTATTGCGGAATAATTGTGTATTCCGCCGATCTCCGGCTCACATACACGTTGTAGATAATCAGTTCCACTTTGACCACTTCCTTGGGGAGGACGTTCCCATCCTTGCTCGCCAGGTCGCCGACCGTTACCCGCGCCTTCTTCAAATCCGTCAGCGGATACACCCCGAACGTTACCGGCTCATACTCGCCGGGCGTTATGAACGCTTTCAATTCCCCGGATATTTCCGCTGTCCGCGGCTTGCTCCGCGGGTAGATGCTGTCCATGTAATGACGCGTGAACAACACATAGCCGCGTTCATTATCATCCTTGTTCGGAGTATATATATCCGGGGGATCTTTTTCCTTGACCTGTTCCATCCAGCAGGCGTCGTATCCTCTCTGCCGCATACGGTCGCCCTGCCGCAACTCCTGTTCGGCCGCCTCCTTGTTATCCGCGAAACACACCATCATGCCGTTGACCGGACAAGAGGCAAGATACCCATCCGACCCATGATTTATTTTCTCTGACTTCCACCGGATGTTAAGCTGACCATCCTTTACGGTAACCGCAAAACGCCGGACTGGAAAACGGGGTGAAATATAAGTTTTCCATAAACTGTCGCCCGGATTGAAATCCACGCCACACGCCGACGCAAAATAGTTGTGATAGAAATTCGTCGCGTTAATTTGCTCCCGGCAAACCACTTCCCCCTCCGCCGTAATCTCAAACGACCGGTTGGGAAACACATAACTCCCTAATCGCCCCATCCAGAAAAAGACTTCATACTGACCGTTGGGTAAATCCAGGCAAAAATCCTGGGCGCAGTCCGGTCCTTCCACCGGCGAGGAATAAATGCAGGAACGCGCCAGATCGTCCCCTACCGGCTCTTCCGATGTCCGGGCGTTCAGTTTGCAATTCGTGCTCCAGCCGTAACCGACGGACTGGTTGTACCGGTCGGCCGGGGACGCCAGCACAAAATCGGAAAACTTCGGCGCATTCGTCGGCCCGAACTGGAATTTCCACAGTTGCCCTTCGGCCCGCGCCGTTGAAACCGCCATTGCCATTATCGCCGCAATAACAACCAAACATTTGTTTACCATCATGACTTGCCCCCTTATTTTTCAATATATTTTGCAGCCTTATCTAACCGCAAAATATTTTTCCGCTGTTTTGCCGGATATTATTTCTTTGACACGAACTTTCCATTTGCCTTTATTTTCATTCCTGGCCAGGATTATTTTGTCCCGATAATTTCCTTTTTCCGCCAAGAGGTTCATGGCGTAATATTCAACGACTTGCCCCCGGGGGTTAATCAATTCAAGCCGGACGGCATGGGTCGCGAGGTCTTTTCCGGATGCCTGAACCTCAATCGCATAAGCAAGCGCATCGCCGCCGGCATATGTTTCCCGATCCAACTCAAGCTTTATGCCGTTCACCTGATAAGGCGAAAGAGCAAATATTTTTGCCCCGCCCGGAGAAAGCTTGGTTGTCAACTTTTCAGTATAACCGCAATATTTGCCGCTTCTTACATCATAGACATGCGCCTGGTAAGGAAACGTAATGGCTGCCTTCTTCTCTGATGGGTCTTTAATGTAGTAATCCTTCAACAGGCAGGCGTATTCAATATTGCCGTTCTTAAAAAATACCCTTTCCGTTGCCGCCAATTCATCGCCGGCAGCGGTCATCAGTTTTAAACGGGGGCTGACGCCCGCCAGCCGCATAATCTCCGCCACTTGTTTCCTTTGTTCCATTTCTTTCCCGTCTGCCCGGCGGCTCATATAATCTTTCAGGAGATCTTTCAGAAACACCGCCTTGCCGTCGCCGTATTGGCAGATTTTCCCCTCGGCTTTAAACCCTTCAAAAACCTCCGCCAACGGAGAACCATTCAGCAACTTGCCATGTTCATCCATTGTGCCGGGAACATAGTCCGCGACAAGCACTCCGCCTTTCCGCACAAATTCCTTTATCTTTTCCACTTCTATGGCGGACAAAGCCCGGGCTGAAGCCAAAACCAAAACCTTATAATTCTCGTTCAGCGTGCCCGACTCCAACTGTTTGCCGGCTATATAATTAAACTGCACGCCGATGTCCTTCAGGACGGTAATAAACGCCTGATGCGAGCGATAAAGCCCATAAGCGGCGCCAAACAACGAGGGAGTATCCGGCTCCGCCACCGGATCCTTGATTAATTCCTCCGGCCGTTCTTCAGGAGGAACGCGGTTGTTGGCCTGGATCGTATCGGCATGGACGCTGGCCGGGGAGTAAAGAACGGCAATATTGTCGGTTTCCCGCGCGGAGTTTATGAGCAGTTTTCCAATGCCCCCTTTGATTTCGCTGATTTCCTCCAATGCCCGGGAAAAATACGGCAGAGGGGACAAATCGGGACCAAGCGCCCCAATAAAATTTCCATCCGATGTTCCAACCCACCACCATACTCCGCGCATGCCGTTGAACAGGGACTGCCAGGGAATAAAGCGATTGAACGTTTCCAGCCGGCAATATGTCCCGAACCAGATGCCCGTCGGAACACCGGTCTTCCTGACAAACGAGCGGGACAATTCAATCTGGTCGTCGCGCCAGTGCCACTTGCCGAAATACGGATTGCAGAAATCCAGGGCGGTCATCAGGTCATACCAGTTATAACCGCTGTAACTGCCGGTTTCATTCGGTTCATCAAGCCCGACTGCGACTTCCGGCGTCATGCCCTGAATTATATTTTTTGCAAAAATATTTATATCCGTGAATACCGCTTCCATATACAGGCGGTGATCCACCCAAGGGGCATAGTTCCCGTGCGTCTTCGCCTCCTCAAAATCCATCGCCCGAACTTCCGGCCAGGCGGCATAGCTGGTATCCCATTCCCTGTTCAAAGCATCCAGGCTGCCATATTCCTTCTTAAGATATTCCCGGAATTGCTCCAGGCAGACAGGACAAAAACACAGATCCGCTGGAACGCAGCGGATATTCGACACCCCGCCGTTAATGCTCAGGCTGTAATAACTCACATATTTCCTGAGCGCTTCTACTTTTCGCCGCAAGTTCTTCTCCAAGGATTCCCGGTATTGCGGATCATTAAAGCATGGTGTTCTTGTTTTGCTGCCTTCTTTGGTGCGCTTCGCATCCTGATAACCATATCCGGGGAAAAACTCTCCCGTCGTATAGGGAATCACGCCCAGATTGGCGCGGGCACAATCTGGCGCCAGATGCGTTTCCGCCGAGTAATTGAAATCCACTCCGCAATCATAATATTGTTTCAGCATTAACTTTCCGACAAAATCATTGCATCCGCCCACCCACATGGCCAAATAATAATCATCTATTTTCTTTCCCTTGACCGTAAATTCCCTGGCCATATCACAAACAACCTGCTCTTCATTGAAGAGTTCCGCCTTGACCCTCAGCATAATGGAAAGCGCCTGTTTAATGTTGAACGTAAAGTCCGCCTGCTTTCCATTTATCTCAACCGGTTTTTCATCCATAATCCGGCCGAAATGATCCAGCAGTTGGACTTTCAGGTTCAAGTTCTTGCCCGGGATTTCATTAAAAACAACCTTGCCCTGAATAGCATCCCCTTGCCCGTATGATTCCCTGTCCAATACAAGCTTTTCTATTCTGCTTTTGACGGCGCTTGTTATTGCCACCGATCCCCAGTTCAGTATTTTATCATCTTGCTTGATCCATATATCCGCAAAATGTAATCCCGCCTTTAACGGCGGAATTTTAAAAGACATCTCGTTTATCCCCGTATTTAGCTTGATAACGCGAGCCTGGTTGTCTTCAACGTCATTATCCCGGTCTCTGAGAGTCAGTTCCAAATTCACATCCTTGCTTTTTACATCCTTATTCAACAACACGACCTCGACCGATTTGTCAGCGAACTTTATCTCTTTTATCAAGACATTCGGATCCTTGCGGGCGGCCCAGATTACCGATTTCGCCAGCAGACCGTGATAATAGTCGTAGTTAATCGTCCAATCCTTGTACGCATTGACCGGCGTGAGACTGTGCAATTGGAGGGCACCTTGGCCGTAATCAATTTTTGCCACCCGGCCCTTGCCAAAAAGGCTTGTGCTCAATAAATTTTCAATCTTCAGTTCCTTTAACACCGGTAAAATCTTGAAAGGTATTCCATTGGTAATAAAACCTTCTTCATCTCCTGTTTTATTTCCGTCAAACAATGCCTGCATTTCCTCGCAATCACGGGGACATATATAGACCAGCCCCGTGCCGTTCCGCACCTGATCCAGTATCCACGTCTTGACCTCTTGAGGAAATATCTTCCATGAAATTTTGCCGATGATTATCACATCATAGCTTTCTTTCAATTTTTTCCTGACTATTCCTTCCGCTGTCTCAGCGAAAACAGAATGAGGCCCGTCGTATCCATAAACAGTGTAGCTATAGGTCATGAGCGGGGTATAGTTCAGGCTTAATCTCTGGGCTAATTCCACGGTCTCGCGCTGGCCGTTAAGCGGCGCGATTACAAGCGCCTTAATCTCGCCCTGATAATATGGCCGCGCCCATTTTATATGGGGAGTTACAATCGTTCCCGACAACCGGTCATATGGCTGGTTTGCATCCAAACAATTTTCCGTTCCAGATAAATAATCCAGGACCATAAATGATGACATAATCAACAAAATAGTTTTTACATTTATGCTCAGCCGCCGTTTCCGTCTCATCGCGCCTCTATATGTTTCACTGTCTGGTTGATAGCTGGTCGCTTTTTTCGGGTCCTATTCCGTGACGCGGTTTACGCCCGGGTTCATATGGTTCGTATTCAACTTTTCATAACCCGCCGCAGCTTGTTAATCCTGCAGGTTCATGATTTCCTGGGCGATTTTCCAGCGGGTGGTCTCAAAATCGGCGCTTTTCCACCAACTGCCCGTCGTTCCGTACCAACTGAAATCTATGTTGATGTTCGCCATGATTTCATCCAGGACTTTTTGCGCGGCCTGCGCTTTCTCAACCTTCTTCGGGTCTCCGGATGCCTTGGCTTTCCCAATCAACCCCTCCAGGGTATTCAAATATCTGGCATCATCAGCCCCTTCCCGGCAAAAATAATATCTCAAGAGATGCACCGGCTCCCCATCCGGGCCGACCTTGCTCACATCTGTGCCTGAATAATCGCTGTTTTCGCAGCCGGCGGAATCCAGGTTATTGAACGGGTCGCCGTAAATACTATTGTAAAACTCAACCACATCCCCCCTGGCGCCGATCCGCCAGTAATAAAAACCATAATCAAACCGATTATGTCCTTGGTAAAGAAAAAATGTCTTTGCATTGTTTTTGATATAGTTGATATTTGCCTCATCCAATACCGGATAATTTACGCCCATGACATCGCAATAGGGCGCCAGAACTTTGACTTCCTGCGGACCGTTGGCCATGTCGGCCAGCTTGACATCCGGAATCGTCCGCGCAAACTTGAACAATTCCTCGGTCCGCCTGATCCCCGGCAATCCGGAATTGGAAACTTCTCCCGCCAAAAGGAACAGCGGCTGCAATTCATATTTGGCCGCCATCTGCTTAAAGCTGTCAAACAGATATCGGACCGCTATCTTCCATTCCTCGCTCGGATACTTGTAAGGGCCGATAGCGACAACATCTTTCGCGTTATACAATGTTCCATATAATGCAATAACAATATTGCCACGCGGCATTACCTTTGATACCAACTTGAAATATTTGTCGGTCAATTCCTCGGTAACACTGCTGCTCTGCCATTTCCCGCTCGCCTTGCCGTCCTTGACTTCAATGCCGGTCAGGGGCCAGCCCGCCAGCCAGCACGCCGCCGTATGCCCCATCTCGCGCTGGTCTATCAGGTGTTTCTCAACCACCGGCCACCAGTCCTCTTCCGGCGTCGGATAGTGATTCAGAAAATAAAACGGCATGAAATGCCACTGAAAACTGATGCTGTGCCCATCCAGCGGCGCCAGCTTGAACGGCAGCACCTTCACTTTCAACTCCATTTCACTCGCGGCCCGCCCCTTGGCAGTCACCGTGACTTTACCATGATACAAACCGGCTTTCGCTTCCGCCGGAACCTTGGCCGTCAGGAAATACTGCTTGGTTGTCCCGGCCGGAATATCCGCCTTGCTCCTGTGCATCGTATATTCCGGCATGATCACGTAATCCGCCGTCCGCCACGAGGCCCAGGCATTGTAGATCACCTGCTCCACGTTCACCTGATCCGGCGGGATCGCATCGCCCGCCTTGCTCTTCAGCTCGCTGACCTTGATTTCCACATCCTGTAAATCCTCGAGCGGCTGGATTCCCAGCGCCACGGTCTCATATTCGCCCGGCGTCGCAAACATTTTCAAATCACCCCCGACTTCCTCCCTGGCCGGGACCGTATCCGGAAACACCAGATCCATATAATTACGAACGAATAATACATACCCCCTGGCCTTGTCCTGGGCGGTCGCCGCATATGGTTCGCGGGATGGCAAGGCGGCCGAGGCAAAACCGGCGATGCCGTCTTTTTTATTCTCCGTCCAAAAGGCGTCATATCCGCGCTGGCGCGAACGGGTAATCCGTTTCAATTCAGTCTCCGCCTGCCCCTTGTTATCTTTCGCGTACACCATCATCCCGTTCAAAGGACAACTCGGGCACCAGTTGTCAGAATTGCACCCCAGTGCTTCCGATTTCCAGGCCACATTCAATTGTCCATCATTGACTTTCACGGAAAATGTCCGCTGGGAAAAACAGGGCTCAACGTATTTTGTCCACAACCCCTTGTCGTTGCTCGTATAATCCACGCCGTAATATCGGGCATAATACAAATGACGGAATGTCTTGGCGTCAACCTTATCACCGCATTTTGTTTCGCCTTCGGCTTTACATTCCCAGGTGCGGCTGGGAAACCGATAATGGCCCATTGTACCCATCCAGAAAACCACCTCGTACTCGCCATTGGGCACATCCACGCAAAATTCCATAACCTGGCCCAGCTTGCTTTGGATACACGACCGCGCCAGGTCATCCCCGCGCGGCTCTTCGGCCACAGCGCCCGTCTGTTTGCCGGCTTCTTTCCACCCATAGCCAACCGCCCTGGCATACATATCCGTTTCCGTCACCCGCGCGAAATCCAGGAATGCTGTGCCATTCGTCGGGGCCATCTGAAACTTCCAGATTGTATCCTCGGCCCGCGCGCCGACCGCAAACATCAGGCCGGCAACTACTCCCATAATCCATCGGCTTTTATTCATTGGTTCCTCCTGCTTGGTTTGTTGGTTAATTATTTTTATTCGTCAAACGGGCCCTTGATTTTTGACATTTTCCCTTCCCCTGAGCAAACTTTCCTGTTCCCGTTATCAAAAATCACCGCCTGGATCCGGTAAGACCCCGCCTTGAATCCGCTGATATCCACGGGAACAACAACGGGATTATTCGTCATTTTTTCAGTTTTCCGGTTGAATACTTCTTTCCCGCTCTCATCCGTAATCGTCACGTTGGCGCCCGCCGTCCGCATGGTCTCACGGCCCATCGCAAACTCCAGGCTCACGTTCGCAACACGGTCGGACAAGTAATAGTCCTTCTTATCCGGCTTCACCGCAACCGGCTCGGCCGAAATATCAAAATATTTCGTCTTAAGCCAGACCGTCTTCCCGTTGCCCGCGTCAGCCAGCGCCACGTTCATTTTCCCGCTGCCGCCGGCCGCACCGATCTCATAATCAATTTTCAGCGCGCCATTCCCCCCGCCGGCCAGGGCAAGGGTGTTTGAGCCGGTTCCTTTCAGCGCCCCTTCGCATTCCAGCGTCAATATCCCGGCGGCTTTTTTGTCGGCCCCCGCGGTATTTTTAACTTTCATTTCAATCCAGTCTTTTCCCAGACCGCAGGAACCCCAGTCAATATTCTCAACCTCATACACATAATCCGCATAATTCAAGTCCATCCCTTCCAAGTTACCGCACTTGACGGGATCATAGCCGTACACCGTCCCCCAACTCTGTCCGCCCATCAGCCGCGGTTCCCACCGCGAGATATTGAACTTCCAGGCGGAAGTGGTTTTGGACGTCACCCCCAACTCCGCCACGGGAATTTTCGCCTCCAATATCCAACCGGCCTTCGCTTTCCCCGTGCAGGCTAGAATATTGCTGTCCCAGGTATTGTCGCCTTTTTTTGGATTTGAAAAATCAATATCAACAATGCGGCCGGCGGCATTGATGATCCATTGATAATATTTCGCGCCACCGTCCGGCGCGATGAAGATTTCCATGCAGTCATCCCCCCACGCGCCATCCCTTTTAACGCAGGCGTTCGTGCAGACCTTGTCCGGTTCCGGATCAAACGCCTCCACTCCGATATAGATAAAATTATCATCAAATAACAGTTTGACCGCCGTGCGATTGGAAGGCGTACCGCCCCGTTTGGCGGCCGGATAAATTATTTTGAAGTCCGGCAAAATCGCGGCTTTCTGCCAGCACGGATCGTTTAAAATGCCGTCTATAACCGGCGGCGCGTCCGCCTTGATTATCGCAACCTTGGGATTTTCCTCCGCCCGGCTCATCCATCCCAGCATTATCACCGCAACCACCAGCACTGCGCATTGTCGTGTGTGCATAATTTCCTCCTTGGTTATTAATACTGTTTATTCCCGCGAAAATTAAATCCGGTCTTTCAATGTTGCCGCACTGTCATCCGCCGGTTATGGCCGGCGCAACAGCGCCGAGCCCCTTTCAACCAGTTTGCCGTTCACAAACACCTGCCGCAACGCTTGTTTCGGGTTCTGAATCCGGCTGATGAGCAAATCCACGGCTGAACTTCCCAACTCCTCCATGGGAAAGCGGTAGGACGTTAACTGCGGAACAGTTGCGCGCGCTTGTTCAACGTCATCCATTCCCAAAACGCTTATGTCCTGCGGCACGCGCAGTCCCAGCCCTTGTAATTCCTCAATTAAACTGCAGGCATATACGTCAAAAGTCATGATGGCCGTGGGCCGCGGCGACGCTTCCGCCAATGATCGGGCATATTCCTTCATAACCGTTCCGTGACTCTCCGGCGAAATATCCCGCGGCCGGCAGAGCTCCGTTTGAGCCATGGCCATGTCCTTCCCGGCGCAATACTCGCGAAACGCCCGCAGATAATGAACCACCTGCCAGGATTTGACATCCGGTTGAAAAATCACAACATCATGATGCCCCAATCCAGCAAGATAATCCAATTGCTCGCGCACCGCCTGTTCAACGTTGGGTAACACCGAATCAGCGGCCAAACCATCATAAATCCTGTCTATCAGCACCAGCGGCATACGTTGCGCAATCAAATCCAGCACCAGGCGCGGAAACGTGCCCTCAACAATGAGTCCCTCCACGCGATTTTCCGAAACAATATCCGGCAATTGCAGGTCATCGGTTTTCAACCCCTGAATGGTTAAAAAATATTTATGCGCGGCGATCGCGCGCTGGATACCGGAAAAAACCAGATGATAATAACCGTCATCATGACAGGCCTGCCGATAAATTTTTTCGCTCGTGTAAAACCCGATCGTCCGGGTTGGATTGACCGTGGAGGAAACGAGCCGGCCGGCGGTTCCGCGCCTGCGGAACGCACGCTGAAACACCGGGTCGGGCACATAATGCAGTCGCTTGACAATCCGCAACACCTTGGCGCGCGTTTTGTCTGATAACACCGGCGAGTTGTTCAACACCATTGAGACCGTCGTCCGCGAGACGCCGGCCTGGCGCGCCACTTCACGCATGTTGACCTTGTTTTTCTTCATGCCATTTCTTTGCACACCTAGTTGACAATTTAGTTGACAATATGATTACACAAAAAAATTTAATTTGTCAATATTTTTTTATGGTTTTTTGCAAAGCCTCAGTCTCGTGGATGGATTTTTGGAGACGGGACCCGACTTCGCCCAAGGGCTACGACGGGCAAGCAGACCTCGTCCCGTTCAGAGCGGCCTGGGGGCAGGCCGGCTCCACCGAAGACTGAGGCATTACTCGCCAAATGCAAAAACAATGGACAATCAGGGACAAACATGCTTAACTATGCTTGTTGGATTTTTACGATGGCCTGACCCATGGGGCCGGTCATGCCGGCCAAAGAAAAGATCCTTTAAACTGTTTTTTTTAATTCAGAGGAAAATAATATGATCTGGATTTTCATCCGCTGGACAATAACGACCCTGGCCGTATGGGTGGCGGTGGAACTGGTGCCCGGCCTTGATTACGCCCGCTGGCAAACACTGGTCCTGGCCGCGCTGGTGCTCGGCATCTTGAACACATTTGTAAAGCCGCTGCTGACTTTTATTTCAATTCCTTTCATTATCATCACGCTGGGGCTCTTCTTGATAATCATCAATGCCGCCCTGCTCAAGCTGACGGCCCTGCTGGTCCCCGGTTTCCTGGTCGCAAACTGGCCCTCCGCTTTTGCCGGCAGCATCATCATCAGCATCGTAACGTTCTTTTTCGGCGGCCGGCATTTATATCAATGCTATCGTTCGCCGGATTCTGACTAACTCGACCCCTTTCGAAAATGTTTTTGGAGGGCGAACCTGTGGTGAGCCGGGTGCAAGTCGCGGAGCATGATGAGTGGAAGATTGGGACCGCACTTGATTCTTCCTCAATTTATGTCAATTTCCTACTCGCGGCTCGGCGCAGCCTCGCCCTCCATGGTTTGCAGGTTTTTACATGACGCAACACCTTTTTAATAAGCTCCAACGCGGGCTATGCCCGCAACCCAAGAAAATCAACCGCGGATTACACTGATTTTACGGATAAAGAACCCAATGTTAAAACCCCTCAAAGGATCCTCTCTGCCTTCTAATATCCGTGCCCATCCGTGTTATCCGTGGTAAAAAAACATTTGCTGATGTTTTCTTGTTTTTTATAGCGGTTCCCAACGTTTAAGGTACTAACATGAATCCTGATGAAATATCCGGATTAGATTCTTTGTTGCCGCCGATTGCCCAGGCATTCGCCCGGGAAAAATTGTGCCGTTTTAAACCGCTGCCCTTCGCCGCCGCCGCCCTGCTGGCCATTGCAATGAAACGGTTTTTCAACCGGCCGGTCGTCCTCATAACGGAAAGCACGACGTTCATGGAGGAAATGCGACGGAATCTGGAAACCTTCCGCCAAAAGACCAATGACGCATTGCTTGATTTCCCGCCATTGGAAAATTTTGGAGACGGCCGGCAAACAGAAAAGCCTTCGCAAAACTCCGCCGGCGGCGAGCGCTTGCGCACCCTGGCGCATTTGGGCCATTATCGCGAACCTTTTTTGCTCAACACTTCCGTTCAAGCCCTGATGCAGAAAACCTTTTCGCCGGCCGCTCTTAAAACAATATCCCTTTCCCTGAAGTCCGGACAGGAACTGGATCCCGAACGCCTGGTTGCCTGGCTTGAAAAGACGGCTTACGATTTTGTCAACGAAGTGCAGGAACGAAGCCAGGCCGCGCGCCGCGGCGGCCTGATTGACGTCTGGCCGCCATCCGAGCCTGATCCCCTCCGGATTGAATTTGACGGAACGACCATTGAATCCATCCGTAATTTTAATCCGGTTGACCAGCGCTCATTGGCTTCATTTATCAAAATAAACGATATGATCCTGCCGCCGGCATCCGAAGCTGCCTCGGCACATTCAAGACATGGTCGCGCCGATTCCCTGGATAAATCTCTTCAAATCGAAAATCGAAAATCGCCAGCCACAGGCTGGTCCGCCAGTGACGGAAAAATCGAAAATTCCTCCGATTCCCTGGTAAAACATCTGCCCACCGACACAATTTTTTTCTGGATTGAAAAATGCCGGACGGAGCCCGGAAAAGGCGCGCGGCAGTATGCCGGGCTTGCCTATCACGCCGATCTGCTCGAAAAATCGTCCGCCGATCCGGGCCCATCACAACAAATTATTACCTTCAGCCAATTGACCGATGTCATTGCAAAAGGGAATCACCGGCAATGTTTTTCAGTCCTGGAAAGCTCGCCTTGGCTCGCCTCAACTCGCCTCGGCGAAACACTGGCGAAGCCCGGGCAAAGCCTGGGGGGTTCGGCCGCGGATTTGACGGCCATTGACCTCGGCTTCCAAGCGCTCCATAACATTGAATTCGTCCCGCGTTCTTTTTTAACATCCGATCTCGCGCAGGAAAACCGCCAGCGCTGGATGACAATGCTTGAGGCAAAAGCGCGCCGCGGAATGAAGGTTCATTTCTTTTTCGACACCCAAGGAGCTTTTGACCGCTTCCGAGCCACCTTCAGCCAATATCCTTTTAAACTTCATCTCGGGACCGTTACAGAAGGGTTTTTGCACGACGAACTGGGGTTGGGCATAATCGCCGAGCTGAATATTCTCCGGCCAAATATAACCCGCCGGCAATCCGGCCGCAAGTCACACCCGGCGGAAATCCGCCGCGCGGCGCCTTCAGCGGCAACCGGCGGCATCACCGACTTGACCAATATTGAACACGGCGATTTAATCGTGCATGCGAACCACGGCATTGGAAAATACCTTGGCCTGCATGAGATTGTGTTCAACGGCAAGCTCCAGGAAACGCTCGCCATTGAATATGCCGACCGGGCCAAGTTGTATGTTCCCGCCGCGCAGGCCCATCTTCTCAGCCGCTACTTCACGGCCGGCGGCAGGAAGGCCAAAATTCACCGGCTGGGCGGCACTCAATGGAGCAGGGAAAAAAAGGCCGCTGAAAAGGCAATTTATGACCTGGCGTCGTCGCTCCTTGAAACGCAGGCCCTGCGCGAAACCGTTGCCGGCTTTGCCTTTCCCAAAGATACCGTTTGGCAGCATGACTTTGAAGCCGCCTTCCCATACGAGGAAACTGACGATCAGGAAATGGCAATTTCCGCCGTGAAAGCCGATATGGAATCCCCATCCCCGATGGATCGCCTGGTTTGCGGCGACGCCGGTTACGGCAAGACTGAAGTCGCCATGCGGGCGGCCTTCAAGGCGGTCATGGCCGGCAAACAAGTTGCCGTGCTTGTGCCAACCACCGTTCTTGCGCTTCAACATTACGAAGTGTTTCAACAACGGATGGCGGCTTATCCCGTCCGGATTGAACTCTTATGCCGATTCCGCTCGGGCGCCGAGCAACAACATATTGCCGGCGAACTTAAAAAAGGCGCGGTGGACATCGTCATCGGAACGCACCGCCTCCTGCAACCGGACGTGGCTTTTAAAGATATCGGCTTGATAATCATTGATGAAGAACAGCGTTTTGGCGTGGAGCACAAGGAACACCTGAAACACCTGAAAAAACTTTCCGACGTCCTGACGCTGACCGCCACCCCCATTCCGCGCACCCTTTACATGAGCCTGACCGGGGCGCGAAAAATCAGCATGATTCAAACCCCGCCCAAGGACCGCCTGCCGGTTGAAACCATGGTCGCCAAAAATGATGAACGGCTGGTGCGCGAAGCCATTTTGCGCGAGTTGAATCGCGGCGGACAGGCCTTCTACCTGCACAACCGGGTTGCATCAATAGAAACAACATGGTCGCGGCTGAAACAGATTGTGCCGGAAGCCCGGATCGCAATCGCGCACGGTCAAATGTCATCGCGCGAACTGGCGACAACAATGCATGAATTCAGCCGAGGCTCCTTTGATGTGCTTTTATGCACGACCATCGTTGAAAGCGGCGTTGACCTGCCGAACGTCAACACCATCCTGATTGACCGCGCCGACCGGTTTGGAATCGCCGATCTATACCAATTGCGCGGCCGGGTGGGACGCTCCGACCGGAAAGCTTATGCCTACCTGCTCACGCCCGTGCACGGGTTCCTGCTTGATATTTCGCGCCGCCGGCTGGGGGCGATCATGGAACATAATAAACTGGGATCGGGATTCAAGCTGGCAATGATGGACTTGGAAATCCGCGGCGCCGGCAATTTGCTCGGCCCCGAACAGAGCGGTTATATTTCCGCGATTGGTTTTGACCTGTACTGTCAATTATTGCGCCGGACGGTTGAATCCATTAAAAATGCCGGTGCAGCAAAAACTTCCCCCGCGTTGATCGCATATCCGGTTGACGTCGAGATTAATCTTGATTTTATCAGCCTGGCATTAAAGAACAGCGATCCCGATTCCTCGGCCTTCCTGCCGACCGCTTATATTGAAGACGAGGAAACACGAATTAAGATTTATCGTCAAATCGCCTCGACCGGAAGCCTGGAAGCAATCGAGGCGCTGCGCGATGAATTCAAAGACCGGTTCGGGCCGTTGCCGAAGCCTTTTGGCCGACTGCTCAAAATAGCCGCCATCCGCGTAATGGCGTCAGGAAAAAACATATCCATGGTTGAATCCAAAGAAGGCAAACTCATGCTCACCCGCCGGGGCGAGTATTTCCAGATAAAAAATCAGTTCCCGCGCCTGCATTCAACTGACGCCGACGACAAATTGAAGGAAATCATCGGCTGGCTTGGACGGATAGTAACGCCTCGGTCTTCGTTGGAGACGGCCTGACCCCAGGCCGGACCCAGGCTACGACGAGGCGAGGAAGACGGAACGAGGGCGTTCCGGCTCCATACAGAATCAAATGGCCGAGGAGGGGGTACGCCGGATATGAAAAATCACCAGCTAGAGGTTTCTATCTTTAAGTAATAAAATATAACATTTTTGTTGTATTTTATTACTCAAAATGCCAGAATACCCACAAATAACAGAAAAACTATATGGACAAGAATCAACAGCTTATTGAAACGATTCAGAAAATGATAACCAGACTGGTAGCTACCAATCCTGTCGGTTACAGACTCTGCCTGATTGGCGGATTTCGTTACCGCCTGCTCGACCAAAGCGCCAGAATGTCCGCGGATATTGATTATCATTGGGAAAACGACTTTGGCAACAAGCAAAAAGAACTTGCCGCCGTCTTTCAGCGCAAGCTTATTCCAGAAGTTAAACGCCAATTGGGCTACGACGGAACAGCGCTTGAAGCAACCGGCCCTGAAGCGGAATCTCCTGCTGTTAAGATCGTCAATCTCGCCTTCTGGAAACCTGATGCGCCATACAGCCGGATTGAGGTTCCGGTTGAAATCACCAGAATTATCTGTCACGACAAAATGACCGTCCGCGCGGCGGAAGGCGTGATCTATCCGACCGCTTCTGATGCGGACATGATTGAAAGCAAAATTATCAGCGTTTTCAACCGCCGCGTTCTGCAACACCGCGATTTGCTGGATATCTTCCTGTTTGCCGGCCGGTTAATATCCGAATCACCCGAACGGATTACAAAAAAAATGGGCGAACTGGGAATTGAAAAAAAAGACGTTCAAAACCGATTGAACGATTTTGAAAAAAGCTTTGGCTATCATGTCAAAACCATTGATCAGGTTATTGACTCCCAATTTGAACCGGAGTCGGCCGCCAACCTTAAAGCCGCCGGCGGCGGAGAAATGATTCTAAAGGAAATCATAAAAATACTTTCCGCAGAAACGGCCGATTTTTTGAAAGAATAATAATGAAAACGCGTGACTGGCTGAAATATTTACAAACGGAATTGCGGCAACACGGCAAGAAACTTTTTACCGTCACCGAGCTTGCCAATGCGGCCGGCGTCCCTCCTCATACCGTGAACGTGGAGCTGAATCGCCTTGTAAAGAAAGATGCAATTTTCCGATACGCGCACGGCAAATACGGCCTGCCCGATGCGGCCGGACCTGAGGATTTGCTTCCGTTTCTGGATGCCGGGGCATATATAACCGGATTCTACGCTCTTTATCGGCACAACCTGATAACCCAGGTTCCCGCGGTGATTACCTGTTTCACGAACCGCCGGCACGACCGCTCCAGGATAAGGAAAACACCGCTGGGTAAATTTATTTTTTCGTGCGTCGGCAAAAAGATATACCATTTCCCCGAAGATGGCCTGATAGCCTCACCGGAGCAGGCTTTCTTTGATTGGATTTACATATCGTTGCGTCAGGGGGTTCGTCCCGAAACCCAGGCCACCCTCCGAAACCTGAATACGTTCCAGCCCGAAGTCATGACCGGTTTGCGTCTCCGCTATCCGAAATCGGTCATTGAGAAAGCGGAACAAATTTTATCCTGAACCAGGACAAAGCTGGAGGAAATTATAAATTGGCTAAACCGAATAACCAAAGCATTATACACACCGCAAATCGCTCCTGTTAGATGGCATTTGCGGGATGGAAGGAAAAGGTATATTTTACTTGTCCTGGCAATTTTCGGCGATTATAATGCTTCCAACAAAAAGGGAAGAGGCCTGATCCGGCCATTAACAAGACATGAAATTGATTGATTTAAAAAACTCGGCCAGTCATCCGGTCCAAAAATGGCTCCTGACGGTCCTGGAACACCCGATTGAAAAAACGCTTTCCATCAAGGCGCTCAACGACGCCTACGAACGGATGGAGTTTTTTTCAAGCCTGGCGAACCATGACAATGTGTTCCAGAACTGCCTGGACTGCGTGCAGGCGCATTATTCACTCTCCGAACAGGACATTCAAAAAATCCCCAGGCAGGGGCCGCTGGTGGTGGTGGCCAATCATCCTTTCGGCGGGCTTGAGGGGGTTGTGCTCGGGGACATTATCTTCCGCGCCCGGCCGGACGTAAGAGTTCTGGGAAATTATCTCCTGCAAAACCTCGCCTCGTTGCGCGAATGGATCATCCCGGTTGACCCCTTCGGCAACCGCAGTTCTTCCATGGCCAACTCCAAGGCAATCAAGGCGGCCATCCGCTGGGTGGCGGATGGCGGCTCTTTGGTAACATTCCCGGCCGGCGAAGTGGCCCATTTTGCATGGGGCCAGGCAAAAATCACCGATCCAAAATGGAGCCCGCATGTCGGGGCCATCATCAAGCACGCGCACGCGGATGTTCTGCCCGTTTTTTTCCCCGGCTCCAATTCGCTTTTCTTTCAAATCGCCGGGTTGCTTCACTCGCGCATACGGACCGCCCTCCTGCCGCATGAATTGATCAACAAGAGTTCCAGCGCCATCAACGTTTATATCGGCAAGGTCATTCCCTGGAAAAAACTTCAGGATTTTGATGATAATGAAGCCATAACCGAATACTTGCGCAACTGCACGTTTTTTCTCCAAAACCGACTGCGACCGCTTAAGCAAAGCCTTTCTTCCATTATGTTCAGCCGCCTGCCGGGCCGGCATCCCAAACCGGTGGCGCCCGCGGTTGACGTCACCCTGCTCCACCGCGAAATTAAATCCCTCGCACCGGAACAATGCCTGACTCAAAGCCATGATTTTGCGGTTTATATCGCCCGCGCCCAGCAGATTCCGGCCATGCTCAACGAAATCGGCCGCCTGCGCGAATTGACTTTCCGCGAAGTTCACGAAGGCACGGGCCAGCCGGCCGATCTTGACCGGTTTGACCCCTATTACCTGCATCTGTTTTTATGGAACCATAAAAAATCTGAACTGGTCGGCGCTTACCGTCTTGGAATGGTGGATGTCATCCTCAGGAATCAGGGCATTAAAGGACTTTACACCACCACCCTTTTCAAGTTCAAACGGCCGGTTTTGAAAGAGCTTGAATGCGCGATGGAAGTCGGCCGTTCATTCGTCCGTTCCGAATACCAGAAGGAATACAGCTGCCTGGCTTTGCTCTGGCGCGGAATCGGCCATTTCTGCGTATTGCATCCGAAGTATAAAATTCTTTTTGGCCCGGTCAGCATAAGCCAGGATTATCAAATTTTTTCAAAAAACCTCATCGTGCAATTTCTGCGGCAGAACAAACTGCATCCGGAGCTCGCGCGCTACGTGAAAGCCCGGTCCCCATACCGTCCGGGAAGGACCGCCAGGGCCGACCACCAGACGGTAGCCACGCTTGCCCATGATATTGACGACGTGTCGTTCCTTATCTCCGAAATAGAAAAGGACGGCAAAGGCGTCCCCATCCTGCTCAAGCACTACCTCCGGTTGAACGCCAGGATGTTAAGCTTCAACGTTGACCGTCAATTTTCCAACGTGGTTGACGGCCTTATCCTGGTGGACATGACAAAATCCGACGGCAAATTGCTCGGGCGCTTCATGAGCCCGCAGGGTTATAAAACATTTGCCCAATATCATGGAATTATCTCCAACGATTCTTTTGACAACTTGAAGGATAAAAAATGAAAAGCATTATCTATTGGTTTTCGGGCACCGGCAACTCGCTTGCGGTCGCCATGGATCTGGCCAAAGCGCTCGGCGACGTGGAATTAATCCCGATTGCCGGCATAATCAACCGCCCGATCCGGCCCTGCGACCGGATGGGCGTGGTGTTTCCGGTCTACGCCTTCGGCCTGCCGCTTATTGTCCGCCGGTTTTTACAGTGCTCCCCGGTCAACAAGGCCGGTTACATTTACACGGTGGCCACCATGGGCGGCATTGCCGGGGCGGTTCACCGCGAAGCCGGTAAAATTTTGTCCGGCCAGGGCGCCAAACTCTCGGCCGGATGGTCTGTTCCCATGCCGGGAAATTACCCCGTGCTCAAAGGTCCGCCGCCGCCTGAGAAGCAGGAGCTCATTTTCGCAAAAGCCCGGGCACGGATTGAGAAAATCGCCGCCGCTATCTCCAGGGGCGCAACCGGAATTTACGAAAACACTCGCATTCCACTGCGCTGGCCGTTGGAATTCATCCACAATATGGCCGGCGATAAATTTTCCGACGCCGACGATAAGTTTACGGTCAGCCCGAAGTGCATCCATTGCGGACTATGCTCCAAGGTTTGCCCGGTGGAGAATATCCGCATGGTCGAGAAAAACCCCATATGGATGCATCACTGCGAGCAATGCATGGCCTGCCTGCAATGGTGTCCGACCCAGGCAATAGAATACGGTTCATCCACCGCGGGCAAAACCCGCTATCACCATCCGCGTTTCAAGGCTGTTGATTTTTGCCTGCGGGAAGAATAATTTTAAATTGGAAAGTTGACTTAATTTATGACGCAAAGATTGTGGACTTTCAGCTGGATCTGGCTGACAGCCTCCTGTCTTTTCCTGGCGTTCACCATTATCCATATCAATCGGATACCCGCCAAGAGCGGCGCGGCTCCGGACAAAAATGCCGGAGCCGGCCAGGCGGTAACGGCCAAACCTGCCGGCCTGCGCCATAAAACATCACCCATTGGTCATCAGGCAAACATCACAACCGGATTGACCGAAGAATCCGCTGATCAAAGCAAGGCGATATCCGGTCTTGATGAAAAACTGGCCGAGCTTGCCAAACAAGGCAAATGGGATGAATTGATAGCCGGGCTTTCCGTGAAAACGAATATCGTGGTCGGCAAGGAAAAAGAAGTGGATTATACGCCCGTGGACCTGTCGGGCGCGGGCGGCACACAATCAAAAATAGAAAAAATACTGGAGCGATTCAAGGATGCTGCCGGCTACCAAAAACCCAACGAACTGGTCAACCAAATCATCGCCCTGGGCGAGGACGCCATTGAGCCTCTGCTGGCCATGTGGCAGGAATGCAAAGACGAGCACGCCCAATGGGCAACCCGCATGGCAATTGAGGACGCCCTGAAAGGATTGCTGACCGAGAAACACCGCGATTTGATTGTCAAATATTTCAACGAACAAAACTTGTTCGCCGATTTGATTAAAAAATACGGATTCAAGGAAGCCGAGGAACCGGTCATGGCCAGGCTTATAAAGTGGGAAGGCGGCGGAAGCGACGATGCCAACGCCCTCGTGGATGCGGCCCTGAAATATGACGGGGCCCGCGCGGTTGAAATTCTCATGGCGAAAATGAAGGAAGGATATATTATCGGCAACGCGGCCGAGCGGCTGGCATCCGTTCCAGGATTGGACATGACGGATACTTTCCGGCAGGCGGCCGAAAAGGTTCAAGGAAACTGGGAACGCGAAAAACTGTTGACGCCCATGATGGAAAAAGGCATGCGGGAAAGCGTTGATCTGGCGCTGAAAATACTGCAGGCGGGAAGGTCCGGGGGCTCCATTGAAACAGACAATTATTTGCGGGAAAAAGTCTGCCGGCAAATATCCAATTATATCGGCGTAATCGGCACGACGGATGAAATCACGGCCTGGCTGGAAAACAATCGTAACAATCTGGTGTGGAATCCGAATACGCGGCATTTCGAGCCGCGCGGAGGAAAATAGCAAATCGTGAAGGAACACCTGGACAAATTGCTTAAACCGCCGCGCGCGCATGCCGGCTTGAAGACCGCCGGCATAATCTTCTTGGGGCTCGCGATAAATATCGCCGCATTGTTTCTCCATACCAAAGCGTCTTCTCCGTCCGGCGTTAAAAAAACAACCGGCCCAATCCCGGCCATGGACAATGCGCCCGTGACCCAAAATGACAAGGCATCGGCGGAAAAAATCGCCGCAGAATCGGATACCCCCGCCAATGTGACCCAGTCGGCGGAAGATAATTTTTCCACGAACAGCATGGCGGCTTTGGCGACATTGGCGGGAACCTTGACGATTGAAAAACGGATCCCGGTGGATTTGACCGGCATAACCGATATCAACGAGAAAGTGTCCAAAATATTCAACGCGTTCCTGGAAAATGCCAGAAATAATAAAATGATTTCTTTCCCAAGCCCTTATGCCGACCAGATGGCGGAGCTGGGCGCGGCGGCCGTTCCGGAGTTATTAAAAATGCTGGAGGAATGCATGAAAGCAGATCCGTTCAGTGAAGATGGCGGACAGGAGAATTTCAACAAGCAGAAGTTTCTGGCCGAAGCGCTTGGTCAGGTCCTGACCGATCAGAACAAGGACGTGATTTTGCAGTATTTTGACAAATACGGCATGTTTGCGGGTCTGGTCGCAAAATACCGGTTTCCTGAGGCGGATGCCATGATATTTAACAAGCTGGAATCGGGCTATCCCATGCGGGATAATATGTACGGCAATTATAAGGATGACCGGGATTTGATTGACGCGGCTTTGGCCGTTGATGAAGAACAGACTGTCGCGCTGCTTATTGAACAATTACGACAGGGAAATAGTTCTGAAAGCGCCTTGGAACGGATGGCACATATTCAGGACCTGGATCTGAGAGAACCGTTGCGCGAGGCCGCGGCGAATAGCAAGGGTGATTATGACCGTCAAATCCTTTTAAAGCCAATGCTGGAATTGGGAATGAACGAAGGGCTTGACCTGGCGCTGGCGCTGTTAAAGTCCGACCAGGAGTGGACGCGGAACAATGTCCGGGATTTACTGCCGAATTATACCGGGGTGCTCGGATCAACCGATGAAATGACAGCTTGGCTGGAAATCCATCGCAACGAATTGGCTTGGAATCCGGAATCGCGCCGGTATGAGCTCAAGACCGGATTGTAGGATGCACAAGCTTAGCTGAAAAAATGACTTGCTGAATTTCAGTAATACGGTATATTTATGATATGACAACAACCATACAAATCAATACACGGGGCACATTGACACTGCCGAAACCCCTGCGGCAGGCGCTCGGTCTGACAAAAGGCGGAGTAGTCGTGGCGGAAACCTCGATTGAAGGCATTGTGCTGAAACCCAGCGTGACGTTTCCGATTGAGATCTATTCCGACGAACGCGTCACAGAATTCGACAAGGCAGAGATCGAACTCATGCGTCATTTAAAACGGAAACGGAAATGAGGGTCTTCCTGGACGCCAACATCTTGTTTTCGGCCGCAGATCCGGTCAGCGCCACTCGTCGGCTTTTAAACACTCTCTTTAACCACGCCTCGGTGGTCGCCAACCGGCATGTCTGGGAAGAGGCGGAACGCAATATCGAACTTAAACGGCCGGCGTTATTGCACGAACTGGGTGAATTGGAGGAGCGACTGGAGTTTGTTTCCCAGTTCAGCAAAGCCGGGCCTGTGACGATTCCAGAAAAGGACCAACCGGTTATTCGTGGGGCTGTAGGTTCAAAATGCACGCATCTTTGGACCAGCGACCTTCGGCATTTCGGAAATTTTTATGGCAAGGAAGTCCATGGAACAAAAATAGTTTCCAGCATTATGCTGGCGGATGAGCTTAGTGATCAAGGATGGCTATGAATATCTGTCCACGCCTGATTTATTTTTGCAACAGTTTCGCCAGGTCCGGATCCGGCGCGGCGCCGAATTTCAAGGCATTCAGATAATACTCCACGGCCGTCGCTTTGTTCCTCGGTTCCTTGCTGAGCAGAAGCCGGGCCAGATTGTAATGAGCTTCGTTCAGGCGGGGATTCAGGGCGAGGGCTTTTTGCATCTCCGACAGGGCTTGGTCGGTTTGTCCCATCCCGGCCAGGGCAACGCCCAGAACAACGTGCGCCGGGGCATTGGAACCATCGTCATTTACCAAAATTTCAGCAAGCTGGATTGCCTTGGCAAACTGCCGGTCATGGCAGAAAATCAGGGCCAGGAGATAATTAATGCTGTTTTCAGGCGAAGGGATCACGCTCCACTGGAAAAGCAGATCGCGCGCCTGGTCAACCATGCCCAGCCGCAAAAAACACCGGCCGGCGCCGCCAAGCGCGGCGGAATTCTGGTTGTTCTGCGCTAAAACCGCCTTATAGAACTCCAATGCTCCTTGAAAATCAAAGGATTGCTCCAGCTTGAACGCCTGCGCAATTTTTCCGGCGTTTGCCAGATCCCCCCCGGATTTCTCACCCGGCTCCGCCGGCCGCAAAGACTCGGCCGGACGCGACGGGATCGCAGCCTGGGTCAAGCTTGCGGCGGAACTGGCCGGCCGGCCGTCGGCGCCCGATCCGGGCTCGGACCGGTCTGATTTCAGCGCCTGATTAAACCCGTCATGGCAGTAATTGATCCGAAATGCCACCAGGTTTGTTTGCCATGCGGGATATTCCGCCGCCAGCTTTTGAAATAATTTAAGGGATTCAGCGTAGAGAGCGGCGGCATCCTCTTTCATTCCGCGTTTTAACAGCCAGTCGGCCGTTGACATGGATTCATAGGCCATCAGATAACTTTTTGAAGGCGAACTTTCCTCATTCGTTTCCGCCGCCGATAACTGCGCGCCGGCGAAAGCCGCCAAAATCACCGGCAATAACAGGCATGATTTAAAAATCTTTTTCGGCATGATAGGATCCTTATTTGACTTCTGATTTTTATGTGATAATAATATTGAAAACAGGATTTACAAAACAACTTAATGCAACGACTTGTCAATACTATAACGTCTGCCCCGGGCCAATCAAGCCAATACCCTGATTTTCAACAATCCAAGGGCGGGGAATCCGGCATTGTTCTCGCGGTCGTCCTGATCCTGCTGGGCATCATCATGGCGCTGGCTTTGCAGGCCCAAGTCCTTGCGCGCTCTTGTCTGAACCTTGATAAGAACAGATTGATCAGGACCCAACTGCGCGAAACGGCGGGCGACGGTATTTGGCATGCGCTCAACAAACTGGCGGCCGACCCGGTCCTGCTGGTTGACCATACAAACGAAGAATGGGCCGCGCCGATGTTTTTTCAATTGCCGGGCGGCATTGACACGGAGATCAGGATTATTGATGAAAACCGCTTTGTTGACGCCAATATGCTCGCCTATCTGTCGCCCGCCGAACAATGGCGTCCCGCCGCTGCCATTATCCGCGACCTGCTCACCGGCGAAAATTCATTCAATCCCGAGATGCAAACCGAAATCATGAGGGATTGGGTTGATCAGAATTCGGAAGGCGGCTATGAAAAAGAATATTACCGGCAACGGCAGGTGCCATTCCATCCGGACAACTTACCCATGGAAAGCCGTGAAGAATTGCTCTGGCTGTTGGCCCCCGCAACCAATCATGCATCCCGCGCAACGTCGTTGACACTTCTGCCGGCAAAAGAACCGCACATTGAACCGGTCAACGTCAACACCGCCGACCGCGAGGCGCTGCTGGCAGTATTCGGCGGCATCAACGCCGCAATGGTTGAAAGAATAATCCGCGGACGGAATGCCGCTCCGCTTCTGACGCTGGGTCAGATTCTGGACCCGTTGACCCTGCAGAGATACTCATCCTATCTTTCCGTCAGAAGTTCCTTTTTTTCGGTCTATGCCAGCGCTAAAATGGGCGCTTCAATGGAAGAGGTGTATTGTCTTGCCAAACGTGATCCTGCGGGTAATGTGCAGGTTATCCGGTGGGTGGAACGTTGAATGAAATAAACAAATGAATCTTTCTTTCATAAAATGCCGGTACGGAGCAAGTCTCCCGGGAAAAACGCTGAAAATTGTCCGGTCAACGCGTTCGCTCACCGGCCGGATAATTCATTCCACCGTTACTTCCCTTCCCGGGCAACAACCAACACTTGAAAGCCCCTCCCCCGTGGCCGGGTGTATCGGCATTCAAGAAAGCCTTACGCTCTGGCTGGATACGCCTTTTACCTCAAAGAACAAAACCTTAAAAGTTCTGCCATCAATGCTTGACGTTCAACTGCCGTTTCCGCTTGAAGATTGCTGTTACTGCTTTGTCCAATTCCGCAGAAATGCGGCCAGGACGTTTTCGGTCCTCGCTGTCGCCGCGCGCCGCGCAATCATTCAACAGAGGCTGGATCAATACAAGGCCTGCGGAATTGACCCGATAATAATTGACCATGAAGGCCTTGCGCTCTGGCAGGAGAGCCTCCGGGAAAAGCCCGCCCGTTCCGACACAACCCGCATTATTATCGGCCTTGAACCGGATCATATTTCTTTTGTCATCGGATCGGGGAATATTTTTCTCAATGCCCACAGCCTGCAAGCCGCGCCTGAAGCCGGCGCTGTTCCAAAACCGGAAGAAATATTTCAACGCATGCATCGTATTCTTTGCGCCGAACTGCAAGCAAAAAAACCGGTTGAATGGTTTTTCTGCGGCGACCTGGCGCGCCGGCCGGAGCTTGTCAATTCCCTGCACCGGCTTTTAAGCGGCGAATGGCCGGGCGCTTATATGGTTCATGGGTCGCCGGAAACGTTTCTGCCGCGGGCCCTTGCTTCCCGCGCGCTCGCCAACGGCGACACGGCCTGCAATCTGCGCCAGCGGGAGCTGACCCATGCGGACGTCCGGATGGAACATAAAAAACGCTCGACGCGCGCTTTCCTTATGCTGTTCCTGGCCGGCATGACGCTCTGCCTTTTCAATCTCGCCTGGCAGATCACCGGCTCAATCCAGTTCAAAGACGCCAAGCTGGAAATCTCGCGCCTGACGAGGGAGCTTGCGCCGGACTGCGCCATTCCCTATGGACGCGAGGTGCCCGAGGTCCAGAAAATCGTGCAAAAACGCATGAATGATTTTGCGCCGGTCCTGCACGTTTTTGCCCGGCCGCTCGCAACACGGCTGGCAGAGATAATCAACGCCGGCAAAGAAGCCCGTTTGGCTTACACCCGCCTTGAAATTACCCGCGATAAAATAATAATCGGCGGAACGACTGAAGACTGGAATTATTGCGAACGCCTCGCGAAACGCCTGGAAAACAGCGGCTACAAAACGGAGATGGAACGGACGGAAGGTCAGGAGGATAACTTGGTTCATTTCATCATGAAAGGAACCGCCCAGCCATGAAAATGAAAACCGCATCCATTCTGCGCATCGGCGCCGGGGCGCTTTTCGCGGCCGGCATCATCTGGACGGCCGGCAATCTTCTGCAATCCGGCGCTTATTTTGACAAGATGCGGAGCAAACAAGATGCAATCACTAAACTGCGGGAAATAAAACAACAGAATGATCTTCTCGCAGCTTCATTTGACGCACTCTCATCCTTGCCAAACACCGTGCCGTCATTATCCGCGCTGGCATCGGCCACGGTCACCGGAGCGGTGGCCGAGATTCGGGAACTTGACTCGCGGACAATGGGCCGCGGATGGGGAGCAAAAAGAACGGAAATAAAATTCAGCGATGTCAGCCTTAATTCAATCGCCGAGTTTCTGCGGTCCGCTGAAACCCAGCGTCCTCCCTGGCGGCTTGCCGAATGCGTCATTGTCAGCTCGCCGAAAGCCGACGGCATCGGCTCCGTCACGTTGACGATGGAAATGGTAATGCGCCAGCCATAGGCAAATAGGTAATTAAGATTTACCCACACACGACAAGACATCCGGAATCAGGGTCAGACTTAAAAATATTAAGTATTAAAGTTAGCCTGCCCAAGCCCGGCCAGGGGTTTGCCCCCGTTTCTGCGGGGGAGGTCAGGTCTTTTTGGTCAGGGCTTCAACCATTTTGTCGGCCTTGAAGAATTTCATCCAGGCTTCCTCGGACAGGGCAAAGCGGACGACAAGCAAGATAGTGATGACATAAATGCCGCCCAGGACAAGCAGTCCGATTGCAACGGCGGCCAGGGTCTGGAACCACAAATAAAGCCCGACAAAGAGACTTGCATGCAGGAGCACCACTCCCAGCGCAAAGAAAAAAACACCCAGCCAGACCAGCAGGGCCGCAAAGAATCCCTGCCGCCCGCTCTGGATCGCCTTAAGATAATAAGCGGCCGCTTCCAGCTTTACCAGATCAATTGAGATCTGACGGTAGCGGTTCATAAACCAAAACGCGGCCGCACCTGCAAGACTTTTTAGAAGACGGTTAAGCATAAAATTGCTTTTCTGAAAGCAGAAGCCAGCAGACAGAATAAAGAATTCTTAATTGACACCGTATTCTCTCTTCCCCATTCTGGATTCTGACTACTGTCTCCTGACTTCTCTCTTCTTCCTTCTACTATTTGTTCCGTCCGAGAATATAGCCGATCAGGAGGGAGCCGAGCGCCACGCCGCCGATATAAGGCCACGGATTTTCGCGGACTTGCTGGTCAACCTCGGTGGCAATTTCCTTGGCCCTTTCTGTGCCGATTTCCGAGGCATGGGCGGCCGCTTTCAAGGCCTGTTTTTTGGCCGCAAGCAGGGCATGGGTAATATCCTCTTCCTTGTCAATCAAGGCTTCCTTCAGATGGGAATATTTGCCCTGAATCATGTTTTGAAGCTCGTTTTTCTTTTCCTTGGCCGCATCCTCAAGCAGTTTCAAGGCTTCCGACAGTTTTTCATTGCTGATTATGGCAGTATTCATTTTAAAGCTCCTTTCAATGTGATAATAATGTCAAATGGCGGCGGCAGCGTCAATACTTTAATCAATAAAAAAAACTTGGTTATCCGCCGCCTTTGCCTTATATTGCCCGGCGTGAAAGTATTGGTTACAGGCGGGGCGGGATATATCGGCAGCGTAACGGTGGAAATGCTTCTGGATGCCGGCCATGAAGTAATTATCTTTGATAATTTCGAGCGGGGGCACCGGGCCGCGGCCGATAAACGCGCCATTTTGATTGAAGGCGACCTGCGGGACCAGGCCGCGATTGAAAATGCCGCCGCGAAGGCAAAACCGGCGGCGGTCATTCATTTTGCGGCCTATGCCCTCGTCGGCGAATCAATGGCCGTGCCTGAACAATATTTTGACAACAACGTCAAGGGCGGGATCAATCTGGCCGGGGCGATGCTGAAATCAAAAGTTAAAAGAATCGTTTTCTCCTCCACCTGCGCAACCTACGGTCAGCCGAAGGAAATACCGATAAAAGAAGACGCGCCCCAACAGCCGACCAATCCATACGGCGCGTCAAAGCTGATGCTCGAAAAAATACTGGCTTGGCACGAGCGGCTGCATGGATTGCAGGGTATTTATCTCCGCTATTTCAACGCCTGCGGCGCTTCCGGAAAATTCGGCGAGGATCACGCGCCGGAAACTCACCTGATACCCAATATCATGCAAGTCGCCCTCGGCCGGAAACCGGAGCTTCAGATTTTCGGGAATGATTACGACACGCCCGATGGCACCTGTATCCGCGACTATATTCATATCAAGGACCTTGCACAGGCCCATATCCTGGCGTTGACCGCAAAGCAAACCGGGGCGTTCAACCTCGGAACCGGAACCGGATATTCAGTGCAGGAGGTCCTGAAAACCTCGCGCCGAATCACGGGCCGTGAAATTCCGGCCAAAATGCTGGCGCGCCGGCCGGGCGACCCCGCACGACTTGTCGCCGATGCATCAAAAGCTTCTTCCGTTCTGGGCTGGCGGCCAACCAACAGTTCCCTGGATGACATCATTTCAAGCGCCTGGACATGGCATAAAAGCCACCCGGATGGGTACCCGGCCTGACGCGGCCGGCACAATCAGAACTTTTTTCTTGCCTGAAACGCAAGAGGGGCATAACTTATCCGGTCAAGGCAGGACCGGCTCACCAGGATAAGTCACGGTGACAACGTCGTGCCCGCGCGGGGCGCGGCAGGTGCGGTGGAATTGAAATTACTGTATTTTGAATCATATCAATTGGAAACCGATAAAAAATGGCCATTCCAGCATTAGCTTTTGAAAAACCGATTCTTGAACTGGAAGAAAGACTGCGCGAACTAAAGGAATTCAGCGAGTCGCATAATATTGATGTTTCCGCCGAACTGGCTGATTTGAAGAAAAAGATTAACGAGACCCAGCGGAGAATATTCGGCAATCTTACCCCCTGGGAAGAAGTTCAGCTCGCCCGCCATCCCCAGCGTCCTTATACCCTGGATTATATTGAAAAAAATTGCGCTGATTTTGTGGAACTGCACGGCGACCGGCGTTTCAAGGATGACCTGGCGATCGTGGGCGGATTCGCCTCGCTGGACTCTGAAAAGGTAATGATTATCGGCACCCAAAAAGGGCGCGACGTTAAAAGCAATGTTGAACGCAATTTTGGAATGGCGCACCCGGAGGGCTATCGCAAGGCCCTGCGGCTTATGAAACTCGCCGCCAAATTCAATTGCCCGATCATTTCATTGATTGACACCGCCGGCGCCTACCCCGGCATCGGCAGCGAGGAACGCCATATTTCCGAGGCCATCGCCGTCAATCTCCGGGAGGCTTTCCTTCTGCCCGTTCCGATTATCGTGACGGTTATCGGCGAAGGCGGCAGCGGCGGCGCGCTGGGGATCGGCATCGGCGACCGCATCCTGATTTTGGAGCATTCCTATTATTCCGTGATTTCCCCCGAGGGCTGCGCGGCCATCCTCTGGAAAGACAGGGCCTATGCCGGCAAAGCGGCCGAAGCCCTGCAACTCACGGCCAAGCATCTCCTCAAGGCGGGCCTGGTGGATGAAATCGTTCCCGAGCCGCCCGGCGGCGCCCACCGCAACCCGGATGCCATGGCCGCCGAATTGAAAAAATGCCTTTTAAAAAATCTGCGCGAATTGAAAAAGCTCCCGGCCGATATTCTGCTTCAAAAACGTTATGATAAATTCCGGGCGATGGGAGTTTTCCAGACCGAGGCCGCTCCGCAGGAACCGCCCGAAAAACACGCAAGCAAAACCAACGGAAAGAAACCATGACCAACCCGAGCCTTCACCCCTTCCGCACCCATACCTGCGACGAACTGCGGGGCGCGCACATCGCGCAGACCGCGCGCCTTTCCGGCTGGGTTTTCCGCAAAAGGGACCACGGCCAGCTTCTCTTTATAGACTTGCGCGACCATTACGGGATAACCCAAATCGTGATCCAGCCGGACCGCGATTTTTTTGACTTTTGCACGCGCCTGAAACTGGAAAGTGTCATCACCGTAACCGGCCAGGTCGTGGCGCGTTCCGCCGACACCATCAACCCGAACCTGCACACCGGTGAAATAGAAATTGTGGCCCAGGCCGTGACGCTGGAATCGGCCTGCGAATCCCTGCCGCTCCAAATTGACTGCGAGGAGGATGGCCCCGAAGACACGCGCCTCCGTTACCGCTATCTTGACCTGCGGCGCGAAAGGATGCACCGCAATATTCTCCTGCGCTCGCAGGTGATCGCCTTCATCCGCAAGCGCATGACCGAGCTCGGCTTCAATGAATTTCAAACTCCCATCCTGACCAGCAGTTCGCCGGAAGGCGCCCGCGATTACCTTGTCCCCAGCCGCATTCATCCCGGCCACTTTTACGCCCTGCCCCAGGCGCCCCAGCAGTTTAAACAATTACTGATGATTGCCGGGTTTGACCGCTATTTCCAGATCGCCCCGTGCTTCCGCGATGAGGATGCGCGCGCCGACCGCTCGCCGGGCGAATTTTACCAGCTTGACCTGGAAATGTCGTTTGTAACGCAGGAAGACGTCTTCGCCGTGGTTGAAGATATTTTTTCCAAAACGTTTGAACAGTTTTCAAAAAAACCGTTTACCCCGCCCCCTTTCCCGCGCATTCCCTATGCGGAGGCAATGCTTAAATACGGCACCGACAAGCCCGACCTGCGCATCCCGATTGAATTAAGGGATGTGACCGAAATATTCAAGAATTCCGGCCTGAACGCGTTCCGCTCGCTGATTGAACAGGGCGCCTCCGTCCGGGCCATCCCGGTCAAGGCCATCGCCGCCAAACCGCGCAGCTTTTTTGACAAACTGACCGAGAAAGCAAAAATACTCGGCGCCAAGGGACTGGCTTACCTGGTCTGGTCGGGTGACGCCGTCAAGGGACCGATTGCAAAGTTTCTTGCCCCGGAACAATTAAACGCCATTGCCAAGGCTTGCGATACAAGCACGGGCGACGTGGTTTTCTTCATCTGCGAACGGCCGCCGGCTTTGAACCGGCTGGCCGCCGAAATCCGTTCAACCCTCGGAAAAGATTTGAACCTCATAGACGAAAGCGTGTTCAAATTCTGCTGGATCGTTGATTTCCCGATGTTTGACAAGGACGAGGAAACCGGGCAAATCATCTTTTCCCACAATCCGTTTTCAATGCCGCAGGGCGGCCTGGAGGCGCTCGAGAAACAGGATCCGCTTGCGATCAAGGCTTACCAGTATGATATCGTCTGCAATGGCTGTGAGCTTTCCAGCGGCGCCATCCGCAATCATCTGCCCGAGATCATGTACCGCGCCTTCAAAATCGCCGGCTACACGGAAGAAGACGTCAACGAGAAATTTACCGGCATGATCAACGCTTTCAAGCTGGGCGCGCCGCCCCACGGCGGCATTGCACCGGGCATTGACCGGATCGTGATGCTCCTGGCCAATGAGCAGAATTTGCGCGAAGTGGTCGCCTTCCCGATGAACCAGCGCGCCCAGGACCTGATGATGGGCGCCCCCGCGCCGGTCACCGAAAAACAACTCCGCGAACTGTATTTAAAAGTTGCCCTGCCCCCGGCAAAAGAAGCAACCGCATGATTTTCCCGGCAGGCTGAAAAGCAGGGAATACCCCGCCCCGTTTCATGATTAAAAATTGTTAAAACTTGCTGGAAATTTAACCTGTTATCGGATATTATCACTTCCAATGAGAGGTAGATGATGCAAATGACAACACATGAAGTTGCTGAAAAAGTCAAGGCTTTACCTGATATGGAAAAATTGGCTTTGGTGAATCAGATATTGATCCAATTGGATCACCCCGATCCCGAAATTGACAAGGCATGGGCGGCAGAATCACAGAAGCGCTGGCAGGCGTATCGTGCAAAGCGCGCGGAGAGCATCCCATATGCCGATGTCATGGCAAAATACCGACGCCAATGAATATCCGTTTTTTATCCCTGGCTCAGCAGGAATTGGATGATGCCTACGCCTGGTATGAAAAACAGGCATTCGGCTTGGGGTTTGAATTGCTGGACGAAATTGACCGGGCACTTCATCGGGTTAAAGCATACCCTCACTCATGCGAGGAGTTTACCGCCGACCTACATCGCGCTTTGGTCAATCGTTTCCCCTACGGCCTGATCTATGGTTTGGAAAGTAATACCATTGTGATTGTGGCCGTTGCGCATTTACACCGCGAGCCTTATTATTGGATGGATAGAATCCATTGATGTTCCAAAAATATAAATCCATGCCTAAAAAAATCTTAATACTGTCGGGAAGTCCCAGGAAAGACGGCAACACGGCGGCGCTGGTGGATTGGTTCGCCAAGGGCGCGCGCTCCAAAGGCGCTCGAATTGAGATCGTACGCACTGCTTTCTTGAAGTATAAATCCACCGGGTGCACAGCCTGCCGGGCCTGCCAAAAACGGGTTGAGTATGAATGCGTGATTAATGACGAGGCCCAGCCGATCCTGGCAAGGATGGCCAAGGTGGATGTGATTGTCATGGCCACGCCCCTCTATTTCTTCGGAGCAAGCGCCCAGCTAAAGCTCGTCTTTGACCGGATGTTCTCGCTCTACAAATGGGATAATAAGGCCGGCACCATGGAAACCCCGTTAAAGGGAAAGACGCTCGTCCTGATGGCCAGCGCCTTTGAAGATGTGGGGCTGGATGCCCTCATGAAGCCATTTGCCTTGACCGCCAAATACACCGGCATGAAATTCGCCGCGCTCCTTGTGCCGAACGCCGGCGTATCGGGCGACATCAGGAACAAGCCGGGAATCCGCAAGAAGGCAATCGCATTGGGCAGAAAAGTTGCGTAAACTCAAGTGATTCTTAACAAGCAAGGGAAGCACATCATGAAACATTCATTATCGCTCGCATTGAGCTTGACCGCGGGTGTTATTGGTCTCGCCAATCAAACGGCCTTAGCCACAAGCTATACCAACACCATCGCCCAGATGACCGCCTATATCACCAGCCAGATGGCCATTAATAATATTCCCGGTTTATCCATAGCCCTCGTGGATGACCAGACCGTGGTCTGGGCGACCGGCTTTGGCTATGCGGACCGCGAGGCCGGCGTAGCTGCGGACGCCGATACGGTTTTCCATGTCGGGTCTTGTTCCAAGGCTATCCTCGGCACCGCCTATATGCAACTATGGGAGCAGGGCCGGGTTGACCTGGAAGCCCCCTTGACCAACTACATGGCCGAGTTTTCCATGCTGCCCCGTTTTACGAACTCAACCGTCACCATCCGGTCCCTGCTCAACCACCATAGCGGTCTGCCCGGCGATTTCTTTAACGGTATGGGCACTACAACGCCTTACTACAATTTACCGGCATGGCTTATCAACTGTCTTCAGGGCGATTATCCTTTCGCGCCGGTCAATGAGCGCAATTACTACTGCAACAGCGGGTTTGTGCTGCTCAGCGACGTGGTCCGGCGCATCACCGGCACGAATTTCCCGGAAGCAACCGACGCCATGCTTTTCAGTCCGCTGGGCATGGAGGCCAGTTCCTTCCTGCCGGACAAGGCCGCCATCTCCAACCGGCTGGCGGCGGCGTATGACACGAACGGCGAACGCCATCCGACTGAATTCATGAACGCGCTGGGCTCGGGCAGCATGTATTCGTCGGCGAACGATCTGACCAGGTATATTCGGATGATTATCGCCAACGGCCGCTTCAACGGGCAAACGTTGGTCAGTTCCAATGCCATTGATCTCATGACTGAAGCGCAAGGAACCAATCTGCCGTTGAACGTGTCGGGCAGTTACCCGGGATTGGGCTGGGACGATGTGAACGACTATCGCCTCCGCTATGCGGGCAAAGTATCCTGGAAAGACGGCGCCACTTACATGCACAGCGCGTTCATGGCGGTTTCACGCGATCTCAAGCTCGGCGTGGCGGTGATTCAAAACACCGCCGGCAGTCAATGCGATGCCATTGGTTTCCAGGCTTTGCAATTGGCGGTATTGGACAAGACCAGCGTGCATTGGCCGACGAACACGTTTGTGCCGACGCCCTCGCCCGTCACCAACCGGCCTCAGGCCGAGCTCGATGCCCTGGCCGGCCTGTACGCGGGAGATTCCGGCTACCATAAAGTCGTGGCCGAAACCGGCTCAATCACTTTCATTAAGGATGCGTATTCCGATGCGGCCACCAGTTACAGCAACCTGGCGCCGCGCGCCAACGGCTGGTTTTCCCTGACGAATTCACAGGAAGTCCAATTTGCCTTCACCAATTTATCTGGGCATGACATGGTAGTGGTGCACGAGGTCAGCGGCGCGTTCGAGATCGTAGCTTCAATGGGTGAACGTTATCTGCCCTTGCCGCTTTCCGCGGCCTGGAACAGCCGGACCAACCGCGTGTACCGCATGATGGATATGTATCCCGACGATTATTTCTGGGGAACCGGTAACCCGCAGACCAAGACGCTGCGCTTCCGGACAAAAGACGGGGCGCTGTTGACTTCCTGGATGTTTGGCATGTTCGTGATCCAACCCACGAACGACAATCTGGCCTTCCAGCGCGGGGTTCAATACCGCAAGGGCGGAGCCGTCCAGGCAACCACTACCAACGGATTCGAACTCCTGAATTATTCCAGCTACCGGTTCATAGACGAAGCCGCTATCCCGACCATGGCGATGAACTCGGCCACCAACGGCACAATTCCGTTTGCCAACGGTACGCAGTGGTATTTTTTCTCAGGGCAGACCGGCAAAACTTACCGGGCGCAAATGTCGGCGCCCGGCCAGGAGGTCTTTGTGCGCATCACCGATCGTGAAGGAATCACCCTGGCTTCTGGAACCAATGGCCCGACAACCTGGGCCTGCACCTCCAACGGCACCTATGCCATTGCCGTCAGCGCCACAAACGTTTTTTCTTACAGCCTCAGCCTGAGCATGTCCGGCCAAGCCCTGATGCAGTGCGATTTTGATGGCGACAGAAAAGCCGATCCAACCATCTATGATGAGCAGACAGGCGTTTGGAAGGTGAAACTATCAAGCGCAAATTATTATCTCATAACCACGACGCTTAACGGCCTGGGCGGCCCCGGCTATGCTTCCGTGTCCGCGGATTACGACGGCGACCGCTTGGCAGACCCGGCGGTTTACCAGGAAGCAACCCCTTCGACCGGCTCAGGACAGGCCGGACAATGGATTGTCTTGCCCTCAACGGCCAATTATGCCGTACCGGTCGTTCTTGCGCAGGCACTTGGCGGACCGGGATACGATGGCGTCCCGGCCGATTACGACGGGGATGGAAAAGCCGACCCGGCGGTTTATCAAAACGACCAGGGCAATTGGAACGTAAGATTTTCCTCGGCGAATTATTACTTGGTTGAAATGCCGGGTCTGCTGGGTGCCGAAAGATATGTGGCTGTGCCGGCGGATTACGACGGGGATGGAAAGGCCGACCCGGCGATCTACGACGAGACCAACGGCTACTGGATAATCAAGCTCTCAAGCTCAGGCTATCTTGCAATCGCCTTGACCCAAACCCTGGGCGGTAGCGATTACATGCCATGCCCGGGAGATTTCGACGGCGACAGATTGGCCGACCCGGCGGTCAAGAACATATTCAGCAACGAATGGATCGTGATGTTCTCATCCGGCAATTACACGCCCGTGCATTTGACGCTTGTGTTTGAATAGCGCACAAAAACCGATTGAGCACGAATGTGTAATCACTGACGAGGCAGAACCGGTCCGCGCAAGGATGGCCAGGACAGAAAATTATTCCAGTTCTTAATTTAACGCGATTTGTTTTTCCGTGCGGTCGCGGAGATTTTTGACGCGGACCATTCCCGAGGCAATATCATCCGGCCCGATAAACACGGCTTCCGTTATCCCGCCCTTCCCCACCCGTCCGAAAAAATGTTTGGGTTTTTCGGCGCGCAAACCCAAGTCAACTTTCTTGCCGGCGCCCCGCCCCGCCTGCGCAATCCGGACCGCCGTCGGATACTGGGCGGGTTCCATGAACCCGACCGCCAAATCAATCTTGTCCGCGCCGGCCAGGGAATTTATCTGCCCCTTCTCGCCGAGCAAATCGGTAATGACAACGTCGCCGAAACCAAGCCCGACCGCGGTCATCTGGTTCCCGCCCATATCGCTCAGGAGCCGGTCATAACGTCCGCCGCCGAAAATCGCCCGCATTTTATGTTCAACGGCAAAAGCTTCAAAGACAATCCCCGTATAATATCCCAGGCCGCGCACCACGCTGACGTCAAAGCAAAGGCAATCAGCCAAGCCATAATCCGCCAGGCGCCGGAGCAGTTCGGCCACGGCCGCCACCGAAGGGGTTTCCGCGCCGAGAAAAGAACGCGCCTCATCCAGCGTGTTGATCGCCATTATTTTAAACACCGCTTCAATTGCCGGCGCATCCAATCCGGCCTGTTTTAATAAAAGCAAAATCTCATCGTCGGGTATCTTCCCGCGTTTATCCAGGGCCAGAAAAGTGGCCGGGTGACTCTCGCCGCGAATGCCGGCCTTCAAGAAAAGATCGGCCAGCAGGGCGCGGTTATTGTAATGCACCATGACGTCGCGTTTGCCCAGGCCCATCGCGGCCAGGGCGTCAAGCGCGCAGGCAAGAATTTCAGCCTCGGCGCTCAGCGAATCTTCGCCCACAATATCAAGATTCCATTGATAATGCTCCCGCTTGCGCCCCTTGGTGGTGCGCTCATAACGGAAGCACTGGGCAATCGTGAACCATTTCAGGGGAAAGGAGAGTTGTCCCTGCCGGGCGGCAATCATCCGCGCCAGGGTGGGCGTCATTTCCGGGCGCAGGGCAAGGTCGCGGTCGCTCTTGTCCTTGAAGGTGTAAATCTGATCAATAATTTCATCGCCGCTTTTGCGCTTCAAGAGTTCCAGCGATTCAACCACGCAGGCATCATACTGGGCAAAGCCAAAACGTTGGGCGGAGCGGCGCCAAGCGCCGAAGACGGCGTTGCGCGCATCCATGTCCTCGGGGTAAAAGTCGCGCATTCCGCGCGGCGGCTCAAAATGGAGAACGGTCTCCGTCATTATGAAACGTTCTTCATGACGCGGGACTTCATGATCCGCCCCATTTTGAATTTGACCACCTTGCGGGCTGGAATTTTGACGGGGATCTCGGGCTTGTGGGGATTGCGCCCAATGCGCGCTTTCCGGGTCTGGACCTCAAAAACACCGAAATTGCGAAATTCAATATTTTCCCCCTTGGACAGGCCTTCAATTATATAATCCAATATCTTCTGTAAAATCGTCAAGACATCCTGTTGAGCCACTCCGGTTTCCCTGGAAATTCGCATAACCAAATCGCGCTTTGTCATTTTAAACCCCTTTCAAAAGAAGGCACTACCATTTCTGCGTTGCAACTGCTTTCTGATTTCTTTTTCGGAGTCACTTTATAAACAATGCTGAATAATATCAAGCCTTTTTTTTATGTTTGTCTCAATTCGTACGATCCGCATGGTAAAAATAAAACTTGATAATTTATGATTAATTAGATTAAATGATTATTCCGCTGGAATAAGTGGGTGGTTCCAGGGGAAGAAGCGAAAAATAGAACACCCGTAAATTAATTAACCGCGCCTTTCCGCCTTGGGCGAAAAAGCGTGACAAGCTGTAACGTTATGGAATCAGATACTATCCAAAAAAAGAAAACCAACATTGACGTCAATGCCTTCGGCGGAGACAAACAGGGCGCCTTGGCCAAAATGTATGAAGAATCGCTGAAAAACATCAAGGAAGGCGGCATCGTCAAAGGCAAAGTGCTGGAAATCCGCTCCAATGAGGTTGTGATTGACATTGATTATAAATCCGAGGGGATCGTGCCGGCCGAGGAATTTTCCGACCTGGCCACACTCAAGCCCGGCGACGAAGTTGAGGTAATGCTGGAACAGATTGAAGATGACGACGGCCACATCATTCTCAGCAAGCAAAAGGCCGAACAACAGCGCATGTGGGATGACGTCCTGGCTTCAAGCGGCGAAGGGAGCGTTCTGGAAGGCGAGGTCAAGAGCCGCATCAAGGGCGGTATGATCATTGATGTTCACGGCGTAAAGGCTTTCCTGCCGGGCTCGCAGCTTGACGTCGCCCCGGTCCGCAACCTGGACGATTTTATCGGCAAGAGATTTGAATTCCGGGTAATGAAAATAGACCGCAGCCGCAGGAACATCGTTCTTTCCCGCCGGGAATTGATTGAACAGCGTCGGCGCGACAAGAAGAAAAACATAATGATGGATATCAAGATCGGGCAACTGCGCACCGGTATTGTGAAAAACATCACCGATTTCGGCGCATTTATTGATCTCGGCGGCCTGGACGGGCTTCTGCATATCACCGACATGAGCTGGGGCAGGATCAGTCATCCTTCAAAAGTTGTCAAGGTTGGCGATTCAGTTGAAGTCATGATCCTTGATATTGACTTTGAAAAGGAACGGGTTTCGCTGGGCTTGAAACAAAAATCGCAGAATCCTTGGGACAATATTGACCAAAAATATCCGATCGGCAGCCGCGTGCACGGCCGGGTCGTCAACCTGATGCCTTACGGGGCCTTCATTGAGATCGAAGAAGGCGTGGAAGGATTGGTCCATGTTTCCGAAATGTCCTGGGTTCAGCGCGTCGGCCGCGCCTCGGATATGCTTTCCGTCGGCGATGAAATCGAGGCCGTTGTTCTTAATATTAATCGCGAGGAACAGAAAATATCACTCGGCATCCGGCAGACAACCGCCAATCCGTGGGAACAGGCCCGGGAACGTTACCCGGTCGGAACCCGGGTTGCCGGAACCGTCAAAAACTTCACCACCTACGGGGCCTTTGTTGAACTGCAGGAAGGCATTGACGGCATGATCCATGTTTCCGACATGTCATGGACCCAAAAGGTCGCCCATCCTTCTGAAGTATTGAAAAAAGGCGACCAGGTGGATGTGATTGTCCTTGAAGTATCCCCGGAAAACCAACGCATCAGTCTTGGATTAAAACAGGCGCAGGCTGATCCGTGGACGGTAATCGCTTCCAAATACAAAATCGGCCAGGTTGTCGAGGGAAAAATCACAAAACTGGCAAACTTCGGCGCCTTTATGCAGCTTGAGGAAGGCATCGAAGGCCTCATTCATGTTTCACAAATCAGCGATGAACCGGTTGAAAAAGCGGCCCAGGCCCTCAAGCCGGACCAGCAGGTCAAGGCAAGGGTTATTAAAATAGACCCGATTGAACGCCGCATTGCCCTCAGCATCAAGGCCGCCGCCCTGCCCGACGAGGAATTCGTCGTCAAGGAAGAAATGCTGACCGGCTTGAAACCCGGCGAAGACCTTGTTGACCTGGCCGGCGCCTTTGACGAGGCGTTCGGCGTCGGCGCCAATCTTCAGGAATGGCGTCCCGGCGAAAAATCCAAGGAAGGCAAAGAGACCGGCAAAAAAGAAGACAGTGAATAGCATAGCGTAAAGGCGGATAGCACAGAGCGTAGAGGAACATCAAAACGCTATCCGTTGAGCGCTATACGCTATTTCTTCATGCGTTCTCACGAGATGCGAGGAACGATATGACTTTTCCCGTTGAGCGCCAGCTTGAAATTATTGCCGCCCGCACGGTTGACCTGGTCTCAAGGAATGAATTACAGCGGAAGCTGGAAAAATCCATCAGCCAAAACAAGCCGTTGCGGATAAAATACGGCGCGGATCCTTCCGCTCCTGATATTCATCTGGGTCATGTTGTCGGCCTGAAAAAACTGCGCGAGTTCCAGGACCTGGGGCACACCGTGGTCTTCATTATCGGCGACTTCACCGCCATGATCGGCGACCCAACCGGCCGCTCGGAAACGCGCAAGCCTCTCGCCCGCGAGGAAGTTGCGGCCCATGCCAAGACCTATCAGGAGCAGGTCTTCCGCGTCCTTGACCCGGCAAAAACCGAAGTCCATTTCAATTCCGAATGGTGCGCGGGCATGACGTTTGACAATGTGTTGAAATTGTCCGCCCGCGTAACCGTGGCGCAAATGCTCACCCGCGACGATTTCCAGAAACGATTCCGGGAAAACCACCCGATTTCAATCGTTGAATTCATCTACCCCATCATCACGGGCTACGATTCGGTCATGGTTGAGGCCGATGTTGAACTGGGCGGAAGCGACCAGCTTTTCAACATGCTGGTCGGCCGCGATCTCCAGAAATCATTCGGATGCGAACAGCAGGTTGTCCTGACGCTCCCGCTTTTAGAGGGACTGGATGGCGTCAAAAAAATGAGCAAAAGCCTCGGCAATTATGTCGGCATCAGCGAGCCGCCGAAGGAAATGTTCGGCAAGGTAATGTCCATCCCGGACAAGCTCATGTGGCGCTATTTTTCACTCGTGCTATGCCGGACTGAGGCTGAAATTGAGGGAATAAAGAAGGATTTGGAAACCAACCAACGCCATCCGCGCGATATCAAGGACGGACTCGCCCGCGACGTTGTTGCCGCTTTTTATGGAAAGGAGGCCGCCCGGGCGGCCTCGGAGGAATTTTCCCGCGTTTTCAGCGAACACAAACTGCCGGATGAAATCCCGACGGCCAACGTTTCTTCCGTCGATCTGAAGGACGGCAAGATATGGATTATTGCCCTGCTTGTTTCGGCCGGCCTGGCGGAAAGCAAGAGCGCCGCGCGCCGGCTTGTCCAGCAGGGCGCCGTGAAAATTGAAGGTCAAAAAATCATGGATGACAAAGCCGAAATACCGGCCGCCGACGGAAATATTCTTCAGGCCGGCAAACGCGGAATCGTCCGGATCAAAATATCATAAACTTTCAACTGCATAGCACATAGCACAAATTGGTATTTTTATCTCCTTTTATCATTGAATCATTGAATTTTCGGACTTGACTACTTTATCCTGAATGTTACCTTCACTGTGTTGTTTTTCATTCCGCGATAGCTCAATGGTAGAGCGGGTGACTGTTAATCACCATGTTGCAGGTTCGAGCCCTGCTCGCGGAGCCACACAGTAGAACAAAGTTCACTGTGTGGCGGTGAAGTGAACCTGGTTCTACTTCACTGTCCCTTCTTCCCTTGATTCTCTCCCCGCTTCGCTAGAAACAAGGTCGCTCAATCCGTGGCGGTGAAGTGAACCACAGGTTCTACTTCAATCTTGAACCCCGAAGTGAGCTATGCTCTACTTTATGGGTGCCTTCCAAACTCCAATACTGCGTCTACGTCTTGCTCTCCATGCACGACGGCGACTTGTATGTTGGCTTCACCACCGACCTTCAGCGGCGTCTCACCGAGCACTTCCACGGCGAATCCAAGGCCACCGCACCCCGCCGCCCGTTCCGCCTGATCTTCTGCGAATACTTCTTCTCCAAGGAAGATGCCGAACGCCGTGAAATGTACCTGAAGACAACCGCTGGCCGAAAAGGCCTGAAACTGATCCTGCGGGAAACCCTTCAGTCCCGCGTCTGGGATTGAATCTTTTTTTTCTTTGATAATTCTGGATAAGCCAACCAAAGTTTACGGCTTAATAACAAGTTCGCAATGAGAAGATGAAAAGATTGATCACATGCCTAGCTTTGGCTGCCCTATTATCAGGATGTGGGATCGGAAGCCGCACACATGACGTTGTTGACGTTACGAAAAGCGAGACCATCGTCCTGAAAAAGAACCCAAGACAAGGCCTGATCCATTCACTGTCCGTCAGTGGTCACGGGAAGATTAGCGGTAAAGCCGAAATCGTTCTGATTCTGAACGCTGGACCATACAAGACTAAGCAACTGTTTGGTTCTGTTGATTTCCGATGGGGTGGAGACTGGTATTCGGATCAAGCGGAAATAAGATATACGCCCATATCGGTTACAGGCGGGAGTTTGAAGCTCAGATACACGTTCAATGACTTATGAAGGAATTTGCCAGCCATCGTGCTTCACGCTATCGCTATCCGCTCAGCGTGAGCCGTAACGTTAGAAATGGAGATACTATGAAGAAATTACTGGTTTACCTGATTCTGGCCTGCATAGCCGCATCAGGTTCTGCAAGAGAGAAGAGTCCTGAAGAATTGGCCAATGCCATTCTCCAAGACAGGGTAGCCATGTGTCCACGTGTCGGATTTGCTAAACCAAACGATGACGTCTTCCTAATGGAATTCGATGTGAATCTTTATCAGGCCGCACTCGATTCCAAAGACAAGAAGATCAAAGCGCTTGTCGCCATCAAGGCTATCAGGTCTATGCCCTGCTTGGTGAAAGATGGAGAGCAGCCGCTGTCAAAAGAAGAGAAGGAGAAGAGATTCAGAGACAACCCTGACTATGCAAAACTGAAAGCTTGGTACCTTGAATTGATACACGAGCAAAAGAAATGAATTTCTAACCAGAGGCTGAATGGTACGTGGGAAACCCGCACCCGTTAGTCTTGTCGTTTCACATGGAAATGAGATATTTCGGACTAATGGTATTCGGAACCTTTACGTTGGCCGCCACGGCGGGCGTTGTCGTGTTGGCCAACAGAATATTGCATGTTGGCAAAGCAGGCGGGATAATGGCGATTATGGTGTCACCGATTCTATGGCTCGTGCTGGCTGGCCCTTGCGCATTCTTAGCCCTGATCTGCTTCTTCCGATCTCTGAGAAAGTGACCATGACTGAGTGGAATCAAATACGATAGCAATGCAAAGAACACCTCCGAGAGTGTTGTCGCTAAAGCGCCAAACTTGATAAATATTGCCAAAGTTTGCGTCTTAAGAGTAAGGGTCAGGTCTACACATTACATATTACAATTGACAAACCGAAGGCGGGATGAGATATTGAGGACATGAGCAGGCCATTAAGAATAAATCGCGCCGGGGGCTGGTATCATGTGATGGCGCGGGGCATCAATCGTCAGCGCATTTTCCTGGATGATATCGATCGGCGGCATTGGCTGGGATTGCTGACCGAGCTGGTGGGCCGGTTTCGCACGCGAATTCATGCCTATGCCCTGCTGGATAATCACTATCATATGATAATCGAGACGCTGGAGCCCAACCTGAGCCGGGCCATGCAGTGGTTGCAGACGAGTTACAGCATGTGGCACAACCGCCGGCATGGCCGGATTGGCCCATTATTTCAGGGGCGGTTTCGCGGCGTGGTGGTGGAGGATGGGAGTTGGGGATATGAGTTGAGCGTGTATGTGCATTTGAATCCGTTGCAACTTGAGAAATTTCGTTTAAGCCGGAAACAACGCAAAGCCGGGCGGAAAGGGCTTGATCGCCCGCCGACAGCGGCAGAATGTCGGCAACGGTTGGAAAAATTGCGGAACTATCGGTGGAGCTCGTATCGTGCCTATGCGGGGTATGAACAGACGCCAAAATGGTTGACGACCAGAGAAATATTGAGACGGTCTGGCGGGGAAGAAAAATACCGGCAGGCGGCGCAAGGCCGGCTGAGTGAAGGAACAGATGAAGGGGTGCTGGAACGATTGCGTGATGGGGTTGCGCTGGGGAGCGAAGCATTCCGGCGAAGGGTTGCTGCAATCGGCCGGGAAAAAGGGAGGGAGATAGCCGGAAGGAGAGAATTCAATCCGCGGGTGCCATATGAGGAAATGATCAAGATAGCGGAGAAACTCACTGGGGAGAAACTAGAAGATAATTTAAAGCGGCGCAGATCCACGGTTAAGCCGCTGGTTATGTGGGCGAGCCGGAAAGCATGCGGTTTCACACTGCGTGAGATTGGCGAGCGTTTGGGTAGGATGGACTATAATGCGGTGAGCATGGCGCTGCACAGGTGGGAAGTCAACCTGGAGCGTTCGCCGGCAACCGCAGCCATTGCCATGCAATTAATGCTAATGTGTAAGGTGTAGACCTGACCCCTTGGATGCGAGCGTAACACGGGCTGCCTTTTCTGTTAATCGGAAGTCATTGTCTGTCGCTCTTGTTCTCGGGGGAAGAACAGGCCGCTACCGCCTCCGCGCGAGTATCCTTGAGCGGGATGAACGAGTCAAAGCCGGACATCGTCAGAGCTTTTTTGATCGTACCGGTGGCGCCACAGATAACCAGCTTGCCGCCAAGCGGCATGATTTTTTGCGCAATAATGAAGACAGCCCGCAGGCCCGCGCTGCTTATAAACTCGAGTACAGAAAAATCGAAGACCAACGCCTTGCATCCTTTTGAAATTATTGACATACCCTCCGACTCCAGTTGTGGCGCCGACGTTGCGTCAAGCTGGCCTGACAGCGCCAGCAACTTGATTCCCTGGCCCTCGTCATTGATTTGTGTCTTCAATGTTGTGTTACCATCCTTTCCTGTTTGAGTGCGACTTGGAAGCCCACTGCTATCTTGTTCTTGCGTGGTCTCAAAAACATACGGAAGTCATGATATGAATTCGGCCGTGAATATAAAGCTTTTTCAGCTGTTTATATCGCCAATTATTTTTCCGCTTATTATGAACGTTTGCCTGACTTGGGTGTCGGCATTTTATAATATCTTACCGTATTAAACAAAATTAAGTATTAAAGTTAGGTTTGACCCCGTTGCCCTTGTCCCAGACAATATTAAGGCACGGGGGTCCAGCCCGGCCCGCCCCAAACACCAACGTTGTCGAGGATGATTCCGTTCGCCAACGAGTAGATGGACCAATAGCCATTATAATACACAGCCAGATCGGCGATGCCATCGCCGTCATAGTTCCCTGGCACCGGGGGCCAGCCTGGCCCGCCCCAGACGCCAACGTTGTCGAGGATGATTCCGTTCGCCAACGAGTAGATGGACCAATATCCGTCAAGGTATACGGCCAGATCGGACTTGCGATCACCGTCATAATCCCCTGGCACGAGGATGGAATCGGGGCTACCCCAGGGACCGGTGGTGTCGAGGATGACTCCATTCGTCAGGGAGTAGATAGACCAATAGCCGTCGAGGTACACGGCCAGATCAGACTTGCCGTCGCCATCGTAATCGCCCGGCACGGGTATCCAGCCCGGGCCGCCCCAGACGCCAATGTTGCTGAGGAGCTCACTGCCCGACATCAGGTAGATGGACCAATAACCATCACGGTATATGGCCAGATCGGATTTGCCGTCGCCGTCGTAGTCGCCCGGCACGGGGGTCCAGCCCGGGCCGCCCCAGACGCCAATGTTGTTGAGGATGATTCCATTCGCCAACGAGTAGATGGACCAATATCCGTCACCATACACAGCCAGATCGGCGATGCCATCACCATCATAGTCCCCTGGCACTAGAATGGAATCCGGCCCGCCCCAGACGCCGACATTGTTGAGGATGACTCCGTTCGTCAAGGAGTATATTGACCAACAGCCGTTGCTATACACGGCAAGGTCGGCTATGCCGTCGCCGTTGTAATCGGCCGAAACGCCGGAGGAAGTGGCGTGCAGAACAGGTGTTACCGCCGGCGGAGCCCAGGTCCTATTCACAATATTTGATCCCGGCCAGTAAGTGCGCATGAGAAGGTAAAATTGGCCTATGGGCGCCGGCAGCCAGTTCGATTCCTTGTCCGCGCCCGGCGACACATTCTGCACATAAACAGGATAACTGCCGTCGGGGTCAGGCCGCAGGGCGCCAACCGGATAGGTGCCGAATTTGTAACGGTTCAGCGGATTAACCACGAGGTTGTGGTCATAGCCATACATGGTTACCGACCAGAAAGCGTTCACATCAGGCAAGCCCCCCGCAGGAAAACGGATGATATACTTGTTGACGCCCCTGAGCGGAAACCCTTCCGCGTCAGTGGCCGCGTTCAGGTAAACGGCCTCGGCCGTGTCCGAAGCCACGATACCGATATAACATTGGGATGCGGCGCGCGAAAGGAAGTCGTTGGATTGCCCGCAACGGCCCAGCGTCGCGGGAGGGTAAAACCAGCCGTTGATTTCCTTTCCATATCCTCCGGTTTGGTTGAATTCCATCATCACTGCCATGCCATCCTGCGCCGCCCGTATCAGGCCGCGCTTGGTGGCCGCGTCCATCGCCTCCACATCCTGGTCTGGGCCAAGGCCGATTTGTGCAATCTCATCCACAAAAGACTGCTGGTTCGAAACATTGGGGGGATTTTCGGTCATGGCCCGGTTCATCGTTTTCCAGGAGGCGAGCGGATCGCTCGTCGAATACGGGGCCCACACGTTGCGATCTTCGGGCGGCAAATTTGTCGTGCCCCAGTAGCTCAGCGGCGTCAGTTTGTACTGGCTTTGAATCGCGTTGACGTTTGTAACGTCGTCGGTTCCGTACACCAGCGTGCGGCCCAGAACAAAGGCATATGGCGTGAGCGAATGCGCCAGCTCCGTCACTCCCGTTGGCAGCGTTCCCGACCAATTGGGGCCGATGATGGCATAGTTTCCGGCATTAGTGCCTGTGGTTCGCGTACCGACAAGCGCGAAGTTGTCCGAATCCATCGAGGCCATTTCGAACGAGTAGTAACGATCGGCGATGGCAGGCACGGAAAGGATCAGCGGCTCGCTCGACAGGTTCACCCAGGCCACGGAGTACAAGGTATCGCTCTGCGGCGAGCCGCCGTCGCGGTAGGTGGCGTCAAAGAGATGCTGTGCGTGCCAGAACTGGTTCAGCGGGGCGTATGGAACATATTCGGGGTCGGTGGGCTGCGTCACATATTCCCAGCGAAATTGGGACAAGTAAATCCACGGGAAGCCGTAGATAAAAGCTTGCACCCCGAGGGTGTAGGCAAATTCCTCGCGCCACTCTTCTTCCGTTGTAGACGCACGGCCTGTGGCCGACGACAGGCTTATCGCGCAGACCGCCGCCAGCAATAATGGGGTTCGAATTGAACGATACTTTTTCATAAAGCAGTTTCCTCCTGTTTTGCAAATGTTATCCGACGAACAAGAGACGCAAGCCCATCCTGTTCCGCTCCGTCCCTCGAGACACCTGCAAGGCATATCATTGTCCGTTGGAAAAGGTATAATGGCGGCATTGCATCGGAAATACAAGCGAAAGAAATCTCAGAAAGGGGAGGCTTGAAGACAGGAATGCCGTCGGGATTCAGACTTCAGCTGGGCAGGATCGGGCGGCGGAAACGTGGCTTGGATGCCCCAAACCCCATCCGCTGCCATATTTACAAACCATCCTAATTAAATAGCTTCCGTCAGGTTATAGCCGTGGGTTGTCCGGCGTAGCCCACGTGTTTCGCAGCGAAAACGCTTTACTTCGCAGAGTAGCATTGGCGGAGTCGGAAGGTTCTACTTCACACGCCCCATTAATTCTTCCCTTTTTCCTGACCACCACCAGCTCGGCGATCCCGAAAAAATACAGCCGGGAAACGACGACGGCGAAACCTTTACTCCGGAGCATGGCCCGCAGCCGATCCCGGTCCGGGAAATATCGCAGGCTTTCGGCGATGTAACTGTAAACTTCATGATTGCGGTGCAGCAGGAACCCCCACAATCCGCCCCAAATTTTCAGCAGCCAATATTCCAGGCTTTGCAACGCCTTTGACCGCGGCTTTGAGAAATCCAGAAAGGCCGCAACCCCTTCCGGCTTGAGCACCCGACTGATCTCCTCGATCACGATATCCAGGTCCGGCGCGTTCCGCAACGCATAACTCCCGGTGACAATATCAACGGATTGTGCAAGGAACTCGAGGGCGCCAATATCCCGAAGGACGAAACTGACGTGCGGGAACGTGTTGCGGCGTCGGGCAATATCCAGCATCGGCGCCGTGATATCCAACCCGACAATATGGCCGTGAGGGTATTTTCCGGCAAGGAGCAAGGTGATGTCTCCCGTGCCGCAGGCTAGGTCCACGCAGAACGGATTATCAGCCGCGGGCAACGCGGCGACCAAGTCGCGCTTCCAATGCGCGTCGCGCCGAAACGAAAGAGCCCGCGTGATAAAATCATAGCGAGGCGCAATCTCGGCAAAGACTTTTTCGTTATAGTCCCGCTTCTGTTGCGGGGTTTTGAGGTTATCACCGATTTTTAATGTGAAATGTGGCGCCATACATCGGAAACAGTTACGGTGCGATCATCCTTCCATCAAGCACAAAATCGCCGTTTCGATCGTCAACCCCGGCCCAAAGGCGACCGCGCAAACACGCTCATGACTGATCTCCGCGCGATTCGCTTGCATCAGTTCTTTCAATACAAACAAGCTGGTGGCACTACTCATATTGCCATATCTGCGCAACACGGCGCGCGAGGCCTGGATCTGCTCCGGCGTCAGTTCCAACTCTTTCTGAACCTTGTCGAGAATGGCCTTGCCTCCCGGATGAATGGCCCAGCGGCCGATATCCGCCACGCGCAGACCACTATCCGCGAGCGGCGGCTCGACCAGCGACCGGATATTGGCGCCAATGACATCGGGCACGTACGTGGAGAGCGTGATCTCAAACCCCTTGTTGCCGATGCGCCACGCCATGTCTTTTTCGGCCCCCGGAATCAGGGCGGATGCAAAATTGTCGAGACGATATACGGTGCGGGCCACCGGCGGCTCCCGCGCGCTGACCACGGCGGCGGCGACACCATCGGCGAAAATCGCATTGGCCAAAAGTGAGTCTATTCCGTTCTCGAAATGAAGATGCAGGCTGCAGAGCTCGATGGCCACAACCAGAACCACGGCCGAGGGGTCGGCCCGGCAGAATTGCCACGCCATCCGCAACGCGGGCAAAGCGGCGTAACAACCCATGAAGCCCAAGGCATAACGCTGGGTCGTCAGCCGCAGGTTGGCTTCGCGCACGATGTAGTAGTCCGGCCCCGGATTGGAGAAACCCGTGCAGGTGGTGGTGATCACATGAGTGATGTCCGCCGGATCGGCGCCGGGACAGTGCGCGATGGCGCGACGGGTGACCTCCACCGCCAGTCGCCTCGCTTCGCCCGCAAACCGCTCGTTGCGTTCGCGGGTTCCCGGCTCCACCGGCTTTCCGTCCGGACCGATTTTGAACAGAGGATCCACGACGCCTGGCCTGAAATCGGCCAGTACGCTGTAGCGGTTTTCGATGCCGGAGTGCCGGTAAACATGATCGGCCAAACGGCGCTGTTTGTCGCCGTCAAGCCATGCTTGCATCCGTTCGCCGGCAAAATCCTGGGAATAGGCATTCCCGGGCACCAGGGTTTCAATATGTTGAATATAAACAGACATGGTTCACGCTCCATATGGCCAATGTATCGGCAGCCCATCCGCCGGCCAGCAATCAGTTGCCGGTTTATTTGTTTCCGGCCTTAATGGTTTATAATCACCGATCGTTTTTTTTCGCAACTTTCATTCCGCCAATTTCCCGGATCATTCCGCACCAGTCCTGCTTGAAATTGACCATCGAAAGATATAAGCCGAATTGCGGATAGATGGTCCGGATGAGCTTAAGCACCGCGAATGGATCAAAGGCCATGTTGCCGGCATTTGGTTCCCGGCCAATGCATTGATAAAACAGATCAATGCGCTTCGACATCCAGACGCCGACCCAGGCCGGTAGCCGATAATCAACCAGCGCCTGAACCTGCGCATTATCATCCATTACCGGTTGGGTGATGATAAATTGGGCGCCGGCCTCGATTTTACGACGCAATTTCTCCTGTTCGTGCTCGATCGGCTCATAGGGATTGAACGCGACCCCGCAAATGAAGCGGTCCCGGTAAGAACCGGTGATATAGCGGATAAGTTCGACCGAGGTGACCGTGTTGCAGTCAAGGTTCAGATCGGCCGGCGCCAGTTTCGGCAACCGGGGGGAACCATCGCCGCTGACACACAGCAGGCGTTTGATTCCCATCTCCGCGATTTGGTTCAGGATGGTGTCCAGGTCGGATTTACGATGAAAGGTATTCAAATGGATCAAGAGCCGATCCGGATTGATCTCGGTGTTCAAGTATGACAGGACCTCGATGGCGGTAAAATGCAGATGGCCCAGCGGGTTGTCGGGAATTGATACCATGCAATCACAGGCTGTGATCCGCGCGTAACGTTCACCAAATACGCCCAAATCCAATTCAAAATCAGGGCTGGATTGCTTAGGTGTCAATAATTCTACCAACACTTGTGTCATCTTCCGTTCCTTCCACGGTACGATTTATGAGCGCGTCTGTTTGCCGCATCATAATTGTTGACCCAAAATTAACCCCGGCCGCATCGCCTCAAACCGGGAAAGACCACGCAGATTTTTTTTCAAGACTGGCTTGGATGCTCAGATTTTCAGAATGGTTTTGCCATGGACATGATTGGTTGCGGTCAATGTTTGGGTTTGCGCGGCCGCCGCCAGCGGAAACACAGGAGACAATCCGCCGGGCTGGATACCTGCGGCTTTCAGCGCCACCAACCCCTCATCCTTTCTGCATCCCGAAGTTGTTCGGCCTGATCAAACAGAACTGATGCCGTTCATGCCTTACCGCTTTTTCCCTTTTTTATTGTGATCATGCCGTGACACCGCAAAACATGCCATCGGTTTATGCCTTAATCTTCAATTCTAAATTCCTGATGCCGATCAGGCCATCAAGCCGGGAAGGAAATGACCTGCCATGTGGCCCGGTAAAACCAGACCCGGCAAAAACCCCCGCAAACTGATCTTACGGAAAACGCTTATCTTTCCTGATACCCTGTCCCTCAAGATATTCAAGCCAGGTTATCGAAAGATTTATCACCCTGCCCAGCCATCAGCCAGGGTTTAACATCGTTGCTCCGAAGCCAGCTTCCGCAAGCCGAGCACATCCAGCTTGCCGCTGCCGGTAAAAGGCAGTGACTCGACCGGATAATAGGCGTCACGGTCCGGTTTCCAGAGGTTGGGAATGGAGCTCTGTTCCATGATCGAATGCAGACGGGCGGGATCGCCGGCCGCCTTTGTATAAAGCACGATCAATTGTTCGCCTTTCTTTTCATCGGGAATGGAGGTGACCGCCAGGATCGGTTCAACGGTATTCAACCCGCGTAAATATTCATCTTCAACGGCCAGATGCGGCACCATCTCGCCGCCGATCTTGCTGAAGCGCGATAGCCGGTCGGTAATAGTAATGAAGCCATCCACGTCCATTTGGGCAACGTCGCCGGTGCGATACCAGCCGTCACGAATGACTTCCGCCGTCAGGTCCGGCCGGTTGAGATAGCCCAGCATCACGTTCGGCCCTTTGACAAGCAACAGGCCGGTTTGTCCGAAAGGCATTGATTGGCCGGTTTCCGGATCAACGATTTTGACGGCAATGCCCGGCAAGGCTTGACCGACACTGCCCGGCTTGGAGCCGGCCTGGTAAACTCCGTCCACTTCAATATCCGGAAGCCCCAGGGACACCACGGGCGAAAGCTCGGTGGCGCCGTAACCCTCAAGCGGGCGGATGCCGAATTGTTCCTCAAATGCGTCGGCCGTACGCTTTTTCAGTTTTTCGGCGCCGACCACCACGAGCCGGAGGGTCCTGAAATCCTCGCGCTTGGCGCGGCGCATGCAGGCCAGCAGGAACGTGGGGGTGGTGAAAATTGCCGTGCAGCGGTTTTCACGGATGATCTCGGCGACTTTTCCGCCTTCCAGCGGATTGGGGTGATAACAAACTCCCGTGCCGTTCAGCAACGGCAGAAAAAGACAGCAGGTGTAACCGAACGAATGGAAAAAAGGCAGTGTGCCGCAAAGGCAGTCATTGGATTGGGGACGGAAAACCATGCCGGCGGCCTCGGCGTTGGAAAGGACATTGTGATGACTCAGCATAATGCCCTTTGGTTCTCCCGTCGTGCCCGATGAAAAGATGATGGTCGCCGGGTCATCCGCTTTTACCCTGGAAACGCCAAGAAAACAGGCGGGCACGAAACGGGCCTTGAGCCAGGCGATAATTTTTGAAGCCCCGGAAATCAACGGCTGAATATCTTCAAAAAATACCAGCCCCGGAAGATTGGCGAGCGCCGGGAATTTCCGGATAAAGGCGCGGGAAGAAATTATCGTTTTAATTCCGGCCTGCCGGATGGAGGAATCCATGACTTCCGCGGACACCGTGAAGTTAAGATTGACGGCAACCTTGCGCTGCAACAGAACCGCCAGGTTGGTTAATGCTCCGGCGACCGAGGCCGGGAAAAGGATGCCGATATTATCCTGTTTTTTGCTGATCCGGCCGATTTCCCGCGCGAGGGCCATGGCCGCCGTCAGGGCTTGCCCATAGGTGAGGTTATGGCCGGTGCCGATGGTGTCCATCATGGCGCAACAAGACCAGTTTTTGCGGGCCGATCGGATGAACCGGCCGGCAAGCGAACGGCGGGCCGATTTCAGGATTTCAAAATATTGGCAGGAAAGTTCCATGACCGCCTGCCGGATTTCAGGCGCGGAAGTTGTTGAAGGCATGGCCGATCCGAAAATAATTGTCACCGGATACGGGAATTGGACCGGAAGGCGCGCATGCGGCCGGCCGTAATAATGGCTGAACATACTCCCCCAGATCCCGCCGATGTAAATTGGAATGATGGGATGTGAGCTGTTTTTGACAATGCGTTCGAGACCGGATTTGAAATCGCTCATGAGACCGGTGCGCGTCAGCGCGCCCTCGGCAAAGATGGCGACCATGAAGCCGTCGTCCAGCGCGGCCCGCGCGGCGCGCAATGACCGGATGATTTTTTTCGGCGGGTCTTCCATGGAGATGGGAATCATGCCCGACAGCCGGAACAGGAAACTCCACCAGTGCCCCTCGTAATAGTCGCGGTCCATTACGAACCGGATGCGCCGGTGCTGGGTCGCCAGTATCAGCAGGGCATCCATGTAGGAAACATGATTTGAGACAAGCAGGGCCGGTCCATCAACAGGCAGATGCTCGATCCCGACTGTTTTAATGCGGTAACAAAAGCGCGTGAGGAGAAGGGCGATGAAACGCGCCAGGAAATCGGGAAGGACCTTGATGGTGACCGCGGTCAAGATCAGCGTCAGGATGCCGATCACCACGAACCCCTGCGCCGCCGATAACCCGGCCACTTCGCTTAAAACATACAACAAGGCCGAGGCCAGCAATATTCCCACCCAGGTCAAGAATCCGTAGGCGGCCATGATTTTACCGCGTTGATCCGGAGGACTGCGGAACTGGATGAACGCGTCCAACGGTATTATAAAAAGTCCGATGCTCACCCCCGCCATGAAAATGGTGATGCCGGCCCAGGGAACGAGGCGGGAAACGCCGTTTAAAATAATGACACAGACGGTAAGTCCCAACGCGCCGACGGGGATGAGACCAAACTCAATATGGCGGCCGGACACCCATCCGGCCAGCAGGGAACCCAAACCGATACCAACGGCGGCCACCAGGAACAAGTAACCGCTCTGCACATCGGTCAGCTTGAAATGCTCCATGCCGTAGGGAATCAGGTTTAATTGCATGAAAGCCGCGATCAGGTAGAAATAGGCGCCGCCGATAAAAGCCAAAAGGAGATAACGATCAGGCCGAATTAAACGGAGCGTATGCCAGACATCCTTGAAAAATAACGGCGAAATGCGGGCTGATGAGCCGGCCGCCGGCGTCCGTTCGATGCGCAGGGCGGCCAGGATGCCGGCCATGGCGATGCTGACGCAAACCAGAGCGGCGACGTTGAAACATCCCCCCGTTACCGACACAATCAACGGGGCGCCGGCCGTACCCAGGATAATTGCCATGAACGTGGCCGACAGGATGAAACTGTTGGCGCGGGATAAATTTTCGGATGAGACCAATTCGGCGATAATCCCGTACTTGGAGGGCCCGAACAGGGCGCTGTGCGTTGCCATCAGGAATATGATCGCATAAACCATCCACGGCTGGCCCAGCATGAAGGCAAATACACCGCCCAGCATGACCATTAATTCCAGGCATTTGCAGAGAACAATAATATTGCGCTTGCTGAAACGGTCGGCCAGGACGCCGGCGGCCGGCGTAAAGAGCAGGAAGGGAACGACGAACACCGCGCCGGTCAGCGAAACAACCAGGCTGGAAGAATGCGTCCCGGCCAGCCGAATCAGGAAGAATACCGCCAGCAGTTTAAAAATATTGTCGTTCAACGCGCCAAAAAATTGCGTGATGTTCAACCACTTAAAAGATGGCGACATATCCCGGTTTGTGTTCATATCCTGTTTTTTTCTGTAAAATGAATAATACATTATTCCGGAAGCCAATTCCATTATTTCATCAAAACAATACATTTTGTAAATCCCGAACTTATGCAACCCGTTGCAACTATCGCGTTTGCAAGTACACCCTGTATATCCAGTTGAATAGAAAAAGAACACCTGCCAGGATCAAGGGACCGGATTGGCCTGGTGAAACCGGATGCCCAGGCGCGGCTGTTGGCCGGAATCGAGGCAGGACTGCTGGATGCCGAAGCGCTGTTATCCGCTTATTGCAACCTGCTGTACCAGCGCGGGCCGGCATTTCGGCCAGTTTATATATGGGAGTCAGTTGCAAAACTCCAGAAAGCTTGCCCGGCGCTAGCCCGCATTTCTCACACGCCCCGTGAGAAATGCGCCCGAAGGGCCGAAGTAGAAGCGCTTTGCGCTTCACTTCGGGGCCGCCCCGAAGCGACGTTTCGTCTGCTTCGGCCGGCGCCAATGCCTTCCCAAGGCATTGGCAGACCGGTGCTTATCTCACAACCTGTTTTAGGTTGTTAGATAAGCAGGCTAGCCAAGGAATCGGCTCGTCGGGGCGAGCCTCCTACATTTCTTAGGAAAATCACGACTGTAGGAGCGCCACACCGCTCGCCTCGGCGGAGCCTTTGGCGAAGCCTGGGTTGGCGCGATGAGTTTTGCTTAGCTCATGGCTAAGAGTAGTAACGCGGCGCCAGCTTGAAAGACGGCCAGGCCTCAGGGTCATGGCCGGTGATGATCCGGATGCCTTGCTGGTCGCGGAGATGCCGCAGGCGCCGGATCGAACGGACGGTATCCGGCGGGCTCCATACCAAACCGGGGAGAACATCTTCGTTGAGAATTTCTTCCGTATAACAACAATCGCCGGTCAACAGGAAGGGACCGGCTTTCGGCAAGCGGACCAGCAACGACTGATGCCCGGGTGTATGGCCGGGGGTGAACATGATTTTTAGGCAACCATCGCCAAAAACATCGAAGCCGTCATCGGCGGCGCCTTCGAGAAAAAACCACTGGACCGGTTTGTCAAAATCAGCCCGGATATAGGCGCCCTGTTGATAAAAATCGGGCACGTAGGCCCACTCCAACTCCCGGCGTTGGACGAGATATTTGGCCCGCGGAAAGGCGCCAACGCCGCCGGCATGATCCAGATGCAGGTGGGATAAGATCACCCAGCCAATATCTTCCGGCTTAATATGTAGAGATGCCAACTGGGCAACCACAAATTGTTCCGGCCGCATACGGGGACGATATACCTCGACCATCGAACCCCAATGACGGCGCGAATTCAGGGCAACCTCCCGGGCGTTGCCCGTATCAAAAAGGACCAACCCCTTGGGATGCTTGATCAAGAAGAACGGCACGGGCACGGTATATGGCTGCCCGAGGCCCCGGCCAAAAGTGATAAGATGTTTTTGCGTAACCAGCTTACCGCATTCAAAAAAGAAAAGCTGCATGGCAAAATCCAATATTTCAAGCGGCCGTTCCGGCGGTGATATCCTGATGCGACCGGCAAACAGACACTACCCCACCATTCCCCTGAGCACAACAAGAAAAAAAATGATCGGGAAACCGGCGTCAGGACCACATCCTGCATGTTAATATTTTCCGGCGAAAATTTTATTCAAACGAAAGCGTTACATGCACCGGGGTGTAACCGTTCGACGATAACATTACAATCCATTCATTGCCGGATTCGTTCCGGACGGTCGGGTCGGCCTTGGCATCGCCGTCATAATCGCCGACTGCGGGAATCCAGCCCGACCCGCCCAACAGATTATGCACTTCCAGACGGGAATATCCGGAGCCGGACATCATGACGATCCAAGTGCCGGTGGAGAGTTGATAGACCGCCGGATCGGCCCTGCCATCCCCGTCATAATCCGCCGGGACAGCGAGATATCCTGAACCACCAAACGCTTCCAGAGTTGCCAGGGCATACCCGCCGGCCGACAGTTTCGTCTGCCAATTACCCGTGGAGGCCTGATATACCGCGGGATCGGCCAGGCGATCGGCATCGAAGTCGGCGGCAATCGGTGTATAACCCGATCCGCCGAGAAACGCGCTCAGCGTGATAAGGCCATATCCACTGCTGGACAGCATCACCTTCCAATCACCGCTTGTTTCCTGATAGGTGGCGGGATCCGCCAGACGGTCGCCGTCAAAGTCAGCCGCCAGCGGCCGGTCCTCCCCGGCACATAAGTTATCCAACGTTGAGACAAAGAAAGCATAGCCGCAAGCGGACAATCTCAGCCGCCATTCGTCGGCGGGTTGATTGTAAACGCCCGGGTCCGCTTTCCCATCTCCATCATAATCGGCCACCGGCGGAAACGCCTGTCGCCAACCGGCATCCGAACCGCCGAAGGCGCCGGAACCCATGATGTTATTCGCCTTGACCCAATAATAATACATCACGCCATTGGCGGCCGACGAATCAAAGTAATTTGTGTACGCATAGTCCACCTCCGCCAGTTTAATCGCGTTGCCGGATTGATCGCCGGTATGTCTCCAGATTTCATATACCTGGGCATTGGTCACTGCGCTCCACGCCACCAGCACCTCATTGGCATAGTCACCATCACTGGCTGAAACACCGACCGGGGCGGCGGGAACAGCCAGCTCTTCCGGCACATTGGTTACCGTCACCTGAAATGTAACCGTGCGCGAGAAGCTTTCCGTGATCGCCTCATCAGGAGTGGGTTCAGGAAGAACGTCTTCATCGTTTGCCGTCGGCGCTGTTTCCGCCGAGGTCAGGTACGCCGTGCCGGCGCTGTTGTCGGCCCGCACCACCACGGTATAAAGTCCGTTGGTCGCCGGGTAAAACGCGGAATAACTCCCCGGAGCATTATTTGAAAGCACGAGGGAGACCGTTGTTGAATCGTTTGTTTCCGTGATCTGCGCGGTGACTACCGCGCCGTTAATGCTCCGGGTTTTGCCAAGACAAGCCACAATCTCCAGCGGCGCCGGGAAGGAAACGACATTCTGGCCGGCCGCGGACGCCGTCAGGTGATAGGTGAATTCTTTAACACCGGCTTCCGCTTGATACCACAAGTCGGCATCCGATGCCGCGGATCCGGCGATACTCCAGACGCCGGGGACGGGGGCGGACACGGCAAAAAACAGAACTCGTTCAGAGTCCGCATCATTAGTGGAAGAAGCATGATAGACAACTCCATCGGGCGAATTCAGGGTCACCGCAACCGTATTGGAAGTTGAATACCCCACAACAACGCTGATGTCGCTTAACGCGGCATCCACGGTGAAGGGAATGTTGATATTGCCGGAAGCCTTGAACGCCAGCGCGGCGGCGGCCGCCGCGTTGCCCTGCGCCAGGATGGGCCGGGCCGCCGCCACGGCATAGGCCTGGCGAAAGGACTCGACGACATTCTGCAAGTTGGTGAGCGCTGAAAAAGATTCTCCGCCGGTGGCCCAGGCCATCAACGGGAGCCGGTTATCCCAGTCTTTGCCAAGACAAAAGGCCATAAGGGGCACTTGCGCATTGGCATAATCCAGACAAACTTCCAGCGGATCAATCCCCTCGTTGGAATAGCCGTCGGAGAGAAGAAAGACCGACTTGGTCATATTGGAATGACCGAAGGCGTTCAGTTCGTTCAACGCCGTTTGCGCCGCATCGCCCATGGCCGTGTAATCCCCGGGCGTGAGCGTATCAATGGCGGATTTTATGCTCTCCCGGACGGCGATATTCGTGACCAGGGTGACCGGATACAACACCGTAACGGTGCTGTCGAAATCCACCACGCCCACCGCGGAGCCATCTGAAACCTGATCCACCAGCAATTTAGCCGCTGTTTTTGCGCGGCTCATTTTTGAGTTGTAACTCATGCTTCCGGACCGATCAACCACCAGTTCAAGGGCGATATTATTGGATCCCATCCAGATAATATTGAGCGATCTTCTAGACGGCAACGTGTCCAGGGGCGCGGTCCTTGATAAATTAATTTGCGGCGGATTGGTCCCCGCCGGCGCCACGGTCGCCAGCTCCGGATAATGGATTCTCTGGCCCCAACGCTGCCGGAATCTCCTTTGATAGGCCGTTCCGGTCGGGTCATTTATGGGATTATTGCGAAGCGTTCCCCAGCAACTGTTTCCCTGGAGTTGATGCTGGGCGCCCCGGAGCCGGTTTTCGTAAGGCACAAAATCATCCACGCCGTTGGTTCCATGGCCTTGCCATCTGATTGAGTAATTCAACCAGCTATAGTTGCGGTTTCGCGCACGCCGCTGGGAATTCATGACAGAGGGCTGGACTTTATCTATGGCAGGCAGATTTGTCCAGTCCGACCCATTCCACCGGCAATATTCATCAAAAAGTCCATACGCGTAATGTCCCCATTCATGGGTCAGGCAATACCCTCCCACCTCATGGTCCGCGCTGTTCGTATAGACCGCAACAACATTGGTGCCGTCGGCAAAGACATCATACATGCAAAGCCAGGCGGACTGGCCGCTGGTATTAAGGGACCGGGCATTGGGATGACCGATGGCGGTCCAGGTCACATCGGCATCCGGTCGCTGGCCGCCACGGTAGATGCGCACGTTGCGCAGGGCGTGGCATCCCTCGGTGGCTTCATAAATGCCATCTGCAAAATATTGAACAATGTATTCGTAATTATCCTGCTCTTCTGATCCGGGGTTGCCCTGGGTGCGGCCATCGTCATCGCCGCGCGGATTGTTATAGAGCGAAATCACGATATCAATCAATCCATTCGTGACATAAATCGTGCTGATATCCCGAAAGCGTTCCACCGCCGTGGCGGCCGTGCCGGCTGAAATCGGCCACGTCTGGTCATTGACGGTTCGGGCAGTGAACCAATTGTTTTTTCCAAAGGCGGCCGGCGCGGCGGCAAGCCAGGCCGCGACCAGGAGCCAGCCTCCCAGCCTGCAAGCTCCCGGCCGAAATATTCCGAAGCATTGATCTTTCATTATATCTCCTGGATTGGACACATATTTATGGGGATAGATTGAACGCATAAGGGCCTTGCCGGGCATAGTTGAGACTGGAGAGCCAAATATACCACAGGCCTTCATAGACAAGGGCCGGATCAGCCAGGCGGTCGCCGTCAAAATCGCCGGCCACCGGCACCGCGCCGGGAATGTCGTAGTCCTCCGTGCGCCCCGGCGCGTAACCCATGCTTGAAAACCGGATATACCAGAAAGGGCTGGCATAGGCCGCCAAGTCAGTCAGGCCATCGCCATCATAATCAGCCGCCACCGGCATCCCGGATACCCCGAAGTCCAATGCTCCCAACAGGTTATAGCCAAGGACGGAAAACCAGATATACCAATTCTCTCCATCCACAACGGTCGGATCAGCCAGATGGTCATTATCAAAATTGGCGGCGAGCGGGATGGCGCCGGCAATTCCGTAGTGATATGGTCCACGGCGCGCATACGAGGCGGAGGAACACCAGGTGTACCAGTCGGCGACAGAATAAACAGCAAAGTCCATTATGCCGTCGCCATCAAAATCGGCGACCACCGGCGTGGCGCCTTCAATCCCCCGGGGGTATAGGGGCCCCAGCTTGAGATAGTCAAAATATGAGAGCCATACATACCAGTTGGTACCGGCATAAACGACCGGATCAGCCAGGCGGTCGCCGTCAAAATCAGCGGCCAGGGGAATACTGCGGCGGTTGATGATATTTACGCTGTCGCTGACCACCAGCCCCTCGTTGTTGGTGCCGTAGACCGAGATGGTGTTGGTGCCCGAGCGCAAAGTGATGTTGGTTATGCTCCATGTGCAGGCCGCTTCCAGTGTGCCGCCGCAGACGTGACTGTTAGTCCACCACATCGTGTTGCCGACCACCTCGCCATAAGCACTGCCGGAAAGCGTGTAACGAACGACATCATAATCGGTGGTCACGCTGCCGGTCACGTTGGTGATGTCCACGGCCGGACTGGTGATCCAGGCCAGGCGCACGGATTCATGGAAGAAACTGGAGCCGGCATATATGCCGCCAACGCCATAGCCCCGCGCGCGGATATAGACATTCCGGTTCGTCGCAAGGGAAAGTCCCGCCAGTTGCCAGCCGTTGGTGTTCCATGTGCCGGCGCCCAGGCTTGTCCAGATCGTGCTATTGGTGGATTGTTCAAAAGTGACCCGCCATACTTCCGGGCTGGCGCCGCCGCGGGTCCAGGTAATGATTGAACCGGTATCATTGACGCTGAGGTTTTGCAGGGCGGCATCATTGTTGGAGAGCCTTCCGAACCGGCTCCGCGCATAGCCGGCGAGATTGTCGAAGTTGCCGCCGACCAGAATTTTGCCGTCCGGCTGAATGGCCAGCGAACAAACAAAACTATCGGCGCTGGCTTGTATGCCGAAAAAAGTGTCCAGGTAACCCCCGGAATACAACCGCCCGATGTTTTCACCGATGGAGGAAAAACTGCCCCCGACGATGATTTTTCCGTCGGCCTGCAGTGCCAGCGTGAAAACGTTTCCGTTGACATTAGGGTTAAACATTTCATCCAGCGCGCCGGCGCTGTTCAGCCGCGCCAGCCGGTTGTGCGCCTGGCCGCCGAGTTCAGTGAAAGCGCCGCCGGCCAGGATTTTGCCGTCCGGCTGCACCACGATGCAATACACGTTGCTGTTGGCGCCGGGATTAAACGTTGAATCAAGGGTGCCGTCACTGTTCAAACGACCGATGTTATTACGTACTCCGGCGCCGAGCGTGGAAAAAAGACCACCGACAATGATTTTGCCGTCGGCCTGCAAGGCCAGGGAATAAACAGAACCGTTACAGGCCGGATTAAACGAGGCATCCAGCGAACCATCGCTGTTCAACCGCCCAAGGCTGGAGCAAGCCCGGCCGACGAGGGCCGTAAAACTGCCGCCCACGAGGATTTTTCCGTCCGCCTGCAAGGCCATGGCATAAATGCTCACGCCATCAACGCGCGGATAGAAAGAACGATCAAGCAATCCGTCGCCGTTTATCCGTCCGATATGGCCGCGCTCATCGCCGCCGAGTTGCGTGAAGTCGCCGCCGGCGACGGTTTTGCCGTCCGGCTGGAGTATCAAGGAAATAACCGGGTTATTGGCCCCTTCATGACAAAAAGTTCCATTAAATGTATTGCCGTTAGCCACCTTTGAAATACGGTAACAGGTATAATCGCCCAGCATATCAAAAGCTCCGCCGATCACGACGGTCCAATTTGTTTGCGGCATCATGGAGTAGACTCTATCATCCGCATAGCCCCAGAAATCCTGGTCGGTGATGCCATCCGGGTAGAACAGCCCGATATGGCTGCGATTCCTGCCGCCCAGCTCGGTAAAATCTCCGCCGGCCAGAATCTTGCCGTCGGACTGAACCGCCACGGCGCGGACGAGCGCATTGGCGTCGGCCGTTGCATTAAAGGCGGCGTCAATGGTTCCATCCAGGTTGAGTCGCGCAATGTTGGTCCGACCGCCACCGCCAATGGCGGTGAAGTCGCCGGCAACGACGATTTTTCCATCGGCCTGGATGGCCAGACCGTACACATCGCCGTCGGCATTCGGGTTGAATGACGTATCCAGCGAGCCGTCGGTATTAAGCCGGGCAATATGGTTGCGCGCCTGGTAGGAGACTTGCGTGAATTTGCCGCCCACGATGATTTTGCCGTCGGCCTGGATGGCCAGGCTGTACACATCGTTATCGGCCCTGGCATGCATGCTGAATGACGTATCCAGCGAACCGGCGCTCGTGAGCCGGGCGATACAGGCGTGATCCTGGCCGGCGATCCGACCGAACGCGCCGCCCACAAGTATTTTACCGTCGCTCTGCACCGCGATGGCGCGCACTTCGCCATTGGCGGCCGGATTACCGAACGCCATGTCAGGAGCGCCGTTGGTGTTCAGTCGCCCGATATGATAACGCGACTCTCCTCCGAGTTGACTGAAGTCGCCGCCCACGAGAATTTTTCCATCTTCCTGGATGGCGAGGGCGAATACTTCGCCGTTGGCTTCCGGGTTAAACGACGTATCCAGGCTCCCCCAGCTTTCCAGTCGCCCGATTCGGCTCCGCGCCTGGCCGGCCAGATTGGTAAAAACCCCGCCCACGATGATTTTGCCGTCCGCTTGGATCGCAAGGCAACACACGGAAGTATCGGCGCCGCCCGCATTGAAAAAGTCGTAATCAAGCCGGCCGTCGGCATTGATCCGTCCGATACGATTGCGTGACTCACTGCGGAGCGTGGTAAAATCCCCGCCCACGACGATTTTGCCGTCCGCCTGGATGGCCAGCGTCCGGACCGTATTGTTGGCGCCCGGGTCAAACCGGTCATCGGAATACTGCGCAAAACCCGGCGCCGCCCACAGCAGGAGCCCCATTAGCAGAACGGATAATATTTTCATAAGAACAGCCTTTTCCTGGGCAACCTTCGATCATGCATGGACACGGATGATTGCAAAATATTATTTCCTTACCTTATTTTTTAGAAGAATAAATGATTGGACTGAAAATATCAAGGAAAACATGAACTGGTTATCGCGCGGGGCTCCAACCACGGCCGGGCCTGGGGAATTTTTGCCCGCTTCGGGCGCATTTCTCACGGGGCGTGTGAGAAATGCGGACTAGTTCCCCGACAAAAGCCGGAAGACCAGCATGGTGACGTCATCGGATTGTTCCGCGCCCGCCGTGTAACGACGCAGGGTCTCCCGCATGGACCGCACTATTTCAGCGCCGGGAAGGTGTTGCATTTGCCGTAATTCAGCGATGACCTGGTTTTCACCGAACATATCACCGGCGGAGTTCATGGCTTCCGTGACGCCATCGGTATAAATAAACAGCGTTTCACCGGGGCGCAATGTAAAAGTATCCTCGCCAAATTCCACCCCCGGCATGACGCCCACCACGCAGCCGCCGGTCGTGGGCAGGGGCGTTATCGCGCCGCTTTCGCGGAGGACGAACGGAGGATTATGCCCGCCGTTGCTGAAACGGCAGGATCCGTCCGCCAGGTCAATCAGCACGCAGAATAAAGTGACGAACATATTGGCATCATTACCCTCCGCCAGTTCGCTGTTCAGGCGGCGCAAGATGACGGACGGGCTGCGCTCCTCCCGGGAAATCGCCTTCAACAGCGTCCGAGTGACGGCCATGAACAAGGCGGCGGGCATGCCCTTGCCGGAAACATCGCCGATAAAAAGAAAAATATGTTTTTCGTCGGGCATGAAAAAATCATAGAAATCGCCGCCCACTTCCCGCGCCGGATCAAGAATGCCGAAAATATCCATGTCATTCCTGTTCGGGAACGGCGGAAAGGTCTTGGGCACCAGATCCATCTGGATGGCGCGGGCAATACGCATTTCGCTCTCAATCCGCTCCTTGACCGCGGTGGTTTCCTGCAACTTGGCGATATATTTTTGCAAATCGGCGCGCATACGCTCGAAGGCAAAAGCCAACCGGGCGACTTCATCCTCGCCCTTGACCTCCGGCAAGGGCGCGTTGAGATTGCCCTGGGCCAGCGTCTGCGTGGCAAGCGCCAGCCGGCGCAGGGGATTGGTGATTGAGCGCGCAATGCCCACGGCCATGGCCAGCAGAAGCGCGATGCCGGCCAGTCCCAAACCAATAATCACCCTGTTCAGGCTGAAGATCTGCCGCATCAGTTCATCCCTTGAAAACATTATGGCCAGGGACCAGCCGGTCGCGCGGATCGGCGCAAAAAAGAGCCATCCCTTCTTGCCGCTGACCACGCTGGTAAAAGGCACAAAATCCGATTCGCCGCGAATCATGCGGCGGCCAATTTTACGGCCCGCCGCGCGGATGACAGGATCGGGATGAATTTCGGAGGTGCTGAACACCGTGTCGTTCATGATAAGCTCGCGCACCGGGTGGGTAATGAAAGTTCCGTTGGCGGAGACAAGCCAGGCATAACCGCCTTTATCCGCCGAAAGTGACGCCAGCAGGTCGTTGAGCCATTCGAGCGACACATCACTGGTCACAACGCCCCAGAACTCATTGCTCCTGAAGATTGGAACGGAATATGTGACCATCAGGATATTGCCCCCGCCCTCGTCAAAATAGGGTTCGCACCAGAATTTTTCCTTCATTTTTTGGGGGAGAAGAAACCAATCCCAGATGTCATAGCGGTAGTTGCCGGCGCCAAGATTCTTTTCCACCAGCCGCCCTTTTTCACGGAACACGTAGGGAGCACAAAAAGAATTACCGTCAACATTCACGGATGGCTTCAAGGCTATGGCCGCGCCGTAAATATCGGGATTGTTTTCCAGCGTGCGGCGCAGGAGCCGATACATGCCGTTGGTGGAAGGTGTTCCCGTTTCCAGGTCAACGGCCATGCCCTGCACCACCTTTGCGACCGAGCGCTCCACGGTTTCGATGTGATTGACCGTGGCCAAAGCCATGTAGCGCGCTTTCGTTTCAAGCTCGGCCATGAGCATGCCGCGCACGGCAACATAAGTGTAGCCGATGATCACGCCGAGAATACAACCGGCGCCCAACAAAACCATCAACGCCATCCGGGCCATAATACTGCGCCTAATGAACATCGGCCGATACCTCCCGGTGAAACTTGTCAAATGACGGTGCCGACCGAATAAGGCCTTGTTCGCGCAAAAGCCCGGCGGCGCGGTCATAACGTTCCCGCGAAAGGATTCCAAATTGCCATTGATCGCCCGGCCCGGGGAAAATGGAATCCAGCATTTTTTCCAGCATCCATTTCATGTGCGCGCGGTTGGTCGGCACATGACCGCGGCGGACATAACCCATGACAATATCAAGCGCTTCTTCCCGGTGGTCCCTGGCGTACACCCATCCTTCGAGGGATGCCTCCACGACGTCACGGCACAAAGCAGGTTGGTTTAGCGCAGTTTGTTCCGTGCAATAAATTCCGTCTTCGGGACAGTCAAAACCGTGTTCCCACATCTTGAAAGTTGTCAGTTCTTCGGGATTAATGCCGCACTGCAAAATGGTGTGATACTCATTGTAATACATGGCGGCACAGGCATCAACGCCGCCCCGCAGGAAAAGATTGACCGTGAAATATTGCGGCTCAGTTACCGGATGGAGCTGATACCGCCTGAAAAAACCCTCGTAGGGCGCGCCAAATTCGCCGATCCAGAAACTCACCCGGCGGCCCTGCAGGTCCTCCGGCTTGACTATGCCGCGATTCTTCCAGGCCACCAGGCTGAAGTTGGCGCGGTTGACCACTTGCGCCAGATGCACGACGGGAAAGCCCTGGTCGCGGTATCCCAGGGCCGTGAACAGCATCGTCGTGCAAAAAACCGGATTGGTTTCCGCCATGCATTTCAACGCGTCAACATCATAACCACCCCGCCTGATGACCACCTCACGCCCGCGTTGCTGATAAAAACCCCTGTCGTGCGCCACGTAATAGCCGGCAAATTGGGCTTGATGGCTCCAATGCAGAAGGAGCGTCGCTTCTTCCCCGTGAACGGGCAACAAGAAACAGACAAACAGCATTGTCCATGTTATGCTAATGCAGCGTTTCATTTTTCATGCGAACAAGCAGTTCCCCTATTTTATTGAAGCCATTTTTTATTTCTCCCAGCATGTTTTCGTCAAGCTCAACAAAGCCTTCTTTTAAAATTTTCCCGGTAGTAAATTCCAATCCGGCCGAGATTTGTTCAATTTCTTCCAGCTCCATCATTCCGGACAATCCTTTAAGACTATGGGCGTAACGGCATATATTTTTCAGCAAATCATTTTTGTCCGGGCCTGATTTTAAAAGTGAAAAATCCTTCTGAAAACCGGCCATAATCCGGTCGGTATCCTCAAAAAATGCTTTTCTATACAACGGGTTTTGAAAATAATCATTCATACGCACGAATCCTTTTTTTCCAGAATGAATTGGACAATAAAAAGCAACTTCTCTCCCGCCCTATTTCGCCTTAAATTTGCGCGCGATCATATTCAACGCCATTTTGACACAGGAAAGCGTGTCCGCGCCAGCGCTTATTTTTGGCCCGCCTGGCCGGGCTGAGGGAATTCAAGATTGTCTTTATTCCTTCGGGATCAGGAAGGAAAAGGAAAAGACCGCGGATTTTTTCCTGCTCTATGCTGAATTCCGTGTCCAGCACGACCGCGCTTTCGGCTTTCAATGCCATTTGAATCAACATGCCGTCCAATACGGCCTGAAGCATATCGGTTGCCATGCTCGGGACGGAATATTTGAAACTTATTTTCAGGAAATCAAACAAGGAAGTCAGGTAAGAGCCAAGGTAAATATTGCCCAGCTCTTTCAGGGAAGACGCGCTTAATTCGTCAAAAGCGGCGAGCGATCCTTTCGGCCGGTCCAAAAGAATTTCGGCAATTCGCAACGCCTCCTCCACCGGAAAAAGCAACATGGCGCTCCCGGAAAACTTGCTGACGACCTGAAAATAGACCGCAGCAACCATTTGCTCCGGCCCGCCCAGCATGCCCGGCACTTTTTCCAATTTTGCCACCACCACGGAGGGCAATTTAATATCAACCCTTTTATTCAGCATCCTGGCGAGGCCGGTGGCGGCATTGCCGACCCCGATGGTTTCGATTTCTTTCAGGATATCAAGCTGTGATTTTGACAGTTTAATTTCCATCTGATTCCTTTCCAGCTAAAACAACGCGTTCACGTCCACGATCAGCACCACTTTTCCATCTGCCAAAATGGTGGCGCCGGCAACCCCCCGCATGCTCTTCAATGGTTCCGTCAAGGTTTTAATCACCACCTCTTGTTTTGCCGGAAAACGGTCCGCCACCAGCCCGGCTTTTTTGCGCCCCATTTCAACGACGACGATGGAAAGACAAACCGGCGTTTTCCGGTCCATTTTGCCCGGCCCATGCGCAACCGGCAAGTCATCGGCGACGCTATTTTCGGCCGCGAATCCAAATCTCTTTCTCAGCCTTATCAAAGGCAAGACTCCATCATGATAAGGAATAACCTCATGATCTTCCGCCATCTTGATGATATCAGGCTTAACTTTCATTATTTCAATTATATTAACCAGCGGGATAGCGTAAGTTTGATCGGCCACGCTCACCAGGAGCGCCTGGATGATTGCCATGCTGAGCGGTAATTTTAAAATAAACCGGCTGCCCTCATGCGGCTTGCTCTCTATGGTCAAAAAGCCTCCAAAAGACTCCACGGTTGTCCTGACGGCATTCATTCCCACCCCGCGACCGGAAGCCTCGGTTACCGCCGCGCTGGTGCTGAACCCCGGCAAAGTTATCAGCAGCAACGCATCTTCCGCGCTTAATATTGAGGCTCCTTCTTCAGAAATCAATCCTGCCTGGCGGGCGGTTTTTTTAATCAGTTCAACATCCATTCCCAAGCCATCATCAGCCAACTCAATCACCACGAAGGCCTTTTCCCTGCGGGCGGACAATGTTATCTTGCCGGCAGGATTCTTGCCCGCCTTTTTTCTTTCTTCCGGCAATTCTATGCCATGGGCCACGGCGTTTTTAAGAAGATGAACCAAGGGGGCATTGATCTCATCCAGGATGGTCCTATCCAGCCTGATATCCGCGCCCTCCACGACAAAATCCACCTCTTTCTTTTCCTGCATGGCCAGATCCCTTACCAGGCGCGGAAACCGGTTGAAAATATAATCCATGGGAACAAGCCGGACATCAATAATTTCCGTCTGCAGCTCACCGACCAGCCGGCTCATCTGGTCCAAGCCCTCATCCAGGGACTTCTGGTCCAATACCCTCGCAATATCCTTTAATCTCAACTTGTTGATCACCAGTTCGCCCATCGTGTCCATTAAATTATCCAGTTTATTCAACGGCACCCTGACCATCTGCGTCTCAGGCCTTGAGTCTTCGACATTTTTCGACCTGATTTTCCCGGGAACAACGGATGTTTGTTCGCATGAGAATAATGACGCATCATCCGGTTTAAAGGGCTTGAGAATGACAGCCTCCACATCCTGAATCGCCTTGATTTTTTCGCTGATCAATTCCGGCCGCTCATTGGTGACAAGCAGGAACTCAAAGCGGCCGTCAAAATCGCCCGCGGCCATTTGTTTATAAAGCAATTCGGGGCGTACCACCCGGCCGGCATTCTGCACGGCTCTTACGGCCACAAAAGCCCGCGGCCGTTTAAACTCGCTTTCCCCGGCAACAGTGACGGCCACCTGGTAGGTTTCACCCTCTTTACCTTCCGGTTTTTCATTCGCGGCCAGATGCAGGTTCTCGGGAAGTGGAGGTGCGCGTTTCACCTGTCCTGGGCATGCCTGCGGTGAGTTGGCCGAACCTGTCGAATGGATCGCGACCGTCTTCGTAACGGATGAATCATTTTTTTCAATCAGATTCGTTTCGCCTTTATGGCCGGCAGATATTTTCTCCAGCCTGGCCGCCAGCGCCGTAATATCACGCTTATGCTTGTTATTGCCGGCGTCTTTCCCGCCTGCAGCAGTATCCGTCAATTCTTCCAGGGCATCAAATGAATCAAACAACAAGCCCACGATGCTTTTATCCGCCCGCAAACTTCCCCGCCGCAGGAGATCCAGTACGCTTTCCATGGCATGGGTAAGCTTGGTAATACCATCATAGCCCATGGTGGCGGCCATGCCCTTTAACGTGTGCGCCTGCCTGAATATTTCATTCAGGCACTCCTTGTCTTCGGAATGTTTCTCAAGATTAACCAGGCATTTATTCAGAATGCCCAATATTTCATTGGCCTCGCTCGCGAACAGTTCTTTGTATTGGTTGGTTTCCATTGTCTCTCTTCTGGGTCATTTTGTAATACTGTATTTTGAGCGCATAAGGTTGTAGCAAGGGTTTCAGTGTTCAGGTTTCAGTGTTCAGGTTTCAGGTGTCAGGTTTCGGAGGTCGGCCATCTGCCAGCGCCTGTCTCCATGGAGGGCGAGGCTGAACCGAGCCGAGCGCGGGACATGAGCATGAATTGAGCAAGAATCAAGCAACATCTCACTCTTCCACTCATCATTCACTTCGACTTGTCCACGGCTCACCACAGGTTCGCCCTCCAAAAACCTTTTCGAATGGGAGCAAGTTTCCGCTCCACGTCCATATACGTTCGCTCGGTCATCTTCCCTCTCTTTCTTCCTGAAACCCGAAACCTGACACCTGAAACCTCTCCCTAACATCCGCCACCCCAGATCACCCCGCCCAATTCATAATCTCTGCCGCGATTGCCGGCAAAGGCAGGATCTTGTCAACCGCATTTGCCTCAACGGCACTTTTCGGCATGCCGTAGACGATGCAGGTTGACTTATCTTCCGCGACGGTTTTTCCGCCGGCCTGCTTTATTGCCTTTAAGCCTTCCACCCCGTCACTGCCCATGCCGGTAAGAATAACCCCCAGACAATTCCGGCCGTAAAGCGGCGCCGCGGATTTCATGGTCATATCCGCCGAAGGACAAAGCTCGTTTTCATTCGATTTATTCAATATCCTGACTTTGACGCCATTGTTGGTTTTTTCCAGCATCAAATGGCGCCCGCCCGGAGCAATCATGACCATGCCGTTCGTGATGGAATCGCCGGCTTCAGCCTCCTTAACCATCAACATGGACTCGGCATTTAACCTTTCCGCCATTGACCGCGTGAATCCTTCCGGCATGTGCTGAATGACGACCAGACCTGCTTCAATATCCGGCGTCAGCTTCGGTAATATTACGGCCAGAGCCTTCGGTCCGCCGGTGGAAGTTGCAATAACCACGATTTTATCGGATATAATATTTTTAGGCTTCTTTTTGATGGAGTGCGTTTCAACAAAGGCCGGTTTTAACAGGCTCCGCCTGACTCTGCTGGCCGCCTTGATTTTTTGCAAAAGCTCGTCTTTCTTTATCTTCAAATTAAGGGAGATCGGGCCGGCGGGCTTGATCACCAGATCCACAGCGCCATATTCAAGACATTTTAAAGTATCTTCCCCCCCAAACCGGGAAAAGCCGGTAACAATGACGACCGGCGTCGGCCACTCGCTCATTATATATTTCAGGACGGAAATTCCATCCAGCTTCGGCAACTGGATATCCAGGGTGATTACATCCGGCCTCAGAATAGCCGTGCTTTTAACGGCCTCCTCGCCGTCCCTGGCCGTGGCCGCAACCTCGCATTCCGGATCAGAACTGATGATATCGCTGATTATTTTACGCATCAGCGCCGAATCATCTACTACCAGGACACGTATCTTTCTGATATCTTCTTTCATCTGCCCAATGTTCTCTTTTTCAACGAAAGTTGTGCCCGCAATCCAAATTATTTCAGAAAGCAGAAAACTTTCAACGCTCAACCTCCAACTTCCAAGGGCTTTGATAATGTTGAACGTTCTCCGCCTTGACGGATCCGCCTCAGGCGGAAATGTTGGACGTTGAATGTTTCCTCCGTCTTATTTGGTTGCGGTTAAACGCCGATTCGGTCACCCAATAATCCTCTTCACCTCCGCAATAACCTGGTCCGCCTTAAACGGCTTGATGATGAATCCCTGGGCGCCGGCCTGAATCGCCTCAATCATTAACGCCTGCTGACCCATCGCGCTGACCATGAGAATTTTAACCTGCGGATTGGCGCCGATTAAATTCCTGACCGCCTCAATCCCGCCGCCGCCCACCATGACGATATCCATCGTTATCAGGTCCGGTTTAAGATGCCCGGATTTCTTAACGGCCTCTTCGCCCGTCTCGGCTTCGCCCGCCACTTCATATCCTCCCCTGGTAAGAATATCGCGCAGGGTCAGGCGCATAAACGCCGAATCATCCGCAATCAGAATTTTCTTTGCCATGTTGTTCCCTTGTTTATTGTTTTATGTTATAGGCGTTCGCGAGCGAAACGCCGAAATTAGAAAATGGAAATTCGAAATTGGGAAGAAAATCATGCCGCAGGCAGATCCGCCCGTGGCGGAGATTCCGATTCCGTCCAAATTTCCAATTTCTAATTTCATCCTGCACATCTTCCCTCTTGCCAATTTCTAATTTCAAATTTCTTCTTCCAATTTCATCCTAGTACACCACGTTCCCCCCCCTAATCGTCTTCACCCGCACGCTTCCGTCTTTGATATCAAAAACAATTGTGCGTCCGCAGTGCCCGCCCAAATCCTCGGCCACGACAGCTATTTTCCTTTTCATCAGTTCCTCTTTAACCGCCGTCGTATTCCTTGCGCCCACATTCATTAATATTTTGCCTTGCACGGCAGGGAACATATTGGCGCCGCCAAACATCTTGGCCTTGATATTGCGCCTTAAAGAACCGCACTTTTCCATTTCCGTCACCATTAAATCAATGACCGTATCCGCAAACTTGGCAGGGTTGGATTTGTTTTTGGCTGCACTTTGCTTCGGAAGCATGATATGGGCCAGGGCGCCGATTTTATTGATTGCGTCATAAAGCACGAGCCCAATGCAGGAACCCAACCCGATGCTTGTCAGCACGGCGGGGTTTCCCATCACTTTATATTCTGCCATTCCAACCTTGATCGGTTCCATGTCGTGGCTCAGTCCCTGAGCAGGCGGGCAATTGCCTCGGTTATCCGCGAACGCTGGAACGGCTTGACGACAAAATCCCTGGCGCCGGCCTGGATGGATTCCACCACCATATCCTGCTGACCCATTGCGCTCACGATCACAATTTTGGCGTCTTTATCGGATTTTAAAATATACTTGATGGCCTTGAGCGTATCAATGCCGTCTATCTCCGGCATAATGATGTCCATGGTAACGATATCCGGCTTAAGCCGCTTATATAGTTCCACAGCTTCCTTGGCGTTCTCCGCCTCGCCGACAATTTTATGGCCTTCCCCGCTTAAAATATCCGCAAGGATCTTGCGCATGAATAACGCGTCATCCACGATTAAGATATTTGCCATCTTCTCCTCTCTTGCGCTTTGTTATATGTTATAGGCGTTCGCGAGCGAAACGTCGAACGCCGAAATTAGAAACTTGAAATTCGAAATTGGGAAGAAAATTCGGGATCGAAACTGGAAATTTGGCCTTCACGTTTTTGTGCTGTTAATGAATGCGTTCAATTTGGGGCCGAGTTTATCAATTGTTGTCTTGTATTCTGCCACGCTTGGCTCAGATATAACTTTTCTCCTGATAAGTTTTTGCAGTCATGATTTGGTCTCTTCCAACGAACCTCTTGAATACAAATAGAACTTTTTTCTGTCAGCCGGAGTGTAACGACCATATCCTTCCGCTATATTTGCGGCTATGCTGTCAGATGATCGAATTACCTGATATCCTATAGTTTTTTGAGCTTTATTGCTCCACTTGTCAAAGTCGTTCCAGATCATATCCGACAAATCTTCCGCTAATTTGTATACATCCAATTCATAGACCAGTTTCATGTCTCACCCAAATTTCATCCTGCACATCTTCCCTCTTCCAAATTTCCCATTTCCAATTTCTAATTTCCTTTCCCTATTTCCGCCACCTTCCCCGCCGCCTCCGCTTCATGGAAGGAAAGGACGTTGTTTAAGTCCAAAATAATTATCAGCCGTTCATTAAGTTTGGCCACGCCCTTGATGTAATCCCGGTTAATTTCGCTCGGGATTATCTCCGGGGTCGGCTCAATTTTTTCTTCGTAAATTTTTATAACTTCCGGCACTTCATCCACGATCAGGCCCATGGTTACATTACGGACTTCAACGACAACTATCCGGGCGGTTTTCGGCAATTCCTTTTCTTCTTTCAGTCCGAACTGCCTTGCCAGGCCAACCACCGCCAAAACTTTTCCTCTCAAGTTGATCACGCCTTCTATGAAACCGGGCGCCTCCGGAATGCGGGTTATCGCCAACAGGCGTGATATTTCCAAGACCGAGCTTATTGCGACGCCAAATTCCTCGGCGCGCAGGCGGAATATTACCAGTTGTACTTCCCGGGCCTTTGGTTTAGGTTCCGTTTTGGCCATCTTAACCTCGGCTTACGCTTCCGGGTGATGCGGTTCGGTTTTTTTTCTTAACTCTTCAAACCGTTTCCGGTCGGCTTCCGGCTTACCGCTCAAAGCGCTCTTCTTGACCACCGCAAAAAATCCTTCTTTGGGCTGCATGGCCGGTTTGGAGCCGTCTCCGGTTTCGGCAACCTTAAATTTTGCCACAACATCCCGCAAATTAACCGCCATCTCGGCCAATTCCTGCGCCGAAGCCGACATTTCCTGCATGGAAGCCGTCATCTCCTCGGTGGAAGCGCTCGCTTCCTCGGTGGCCGAAGCGGATTCCTCGGCGGAAGAAGCGATGTCATCCACGCTTTTGACCACCTGTTGAGTGCCGGACGCTATCTGCTGGGTGGCGGCGGAAATCTGCCCAAGCAAGCTGGCGCCATCTCCCGCTGCCTTTATAATTTCAAGCAAGGCCGCGCTTGTTTTCAAAATGACTTCACGCCCCTCGCCAACCTCTTTTGAACTCGACTGCATGGCCTTTACCGCTTCCAATGTTTCTTTCTGGATTTCCTTGATTAATTTACCTATCTGGTCGGCCGCCTTGGCCGAACCTTCGGCAAGCTTTCTTACCTCCTCCGCCACCACGGCAAAACCGCGCCCGGCCTCGCCGGCCCGGGCCGCCTCAATCGCCGCATTTAAGGCCAGCAGATTGGTCTGATCGGCAATGTCGGTGATGACATGGATGATCTCGCTGATCTGTTCCGAGCGTTCGCCCAGTTTTTGAACCACCCCGCTGGATACGGTTACGGTCTCGTAAATCATGTTCATCTTTTCCACGACTTCTTTGGTCGCCTTGCCGCCCTGGAGCGCGCTCTGGCTGGCCTGCGCCGCAGTGCCGGCCGCATTCCGGGTGCTGGCGGCCACCTGGCCGACCGACGCGTTCATCTGCTCCATTACCCTGGAGGTTTCTTCCACGCGCCGGGCAATGGTTTCGGCGCCCTTGGCAAGCTGCTGGACCGTTGAGGCAACTTCCTCGGTGGTGGCATTCATCTCCTGGGCGCTGGAGGAAAGCTCCTGGGATGAGGATGAAACACGCTCGGCGGTGGACAATGCCTGCGAGACGATGCTCCTTAAGCTGACAATGGTCTGCTTGAATGATTTTGATAAAACTCCTATTTCATCCACCGCCTTTGTATCGGCGATATCCTGGGTCAAGTCGCCCTCGCCTACCTTCTGCACCATCCGCGCGATCAAGGTAATCGGCCTTGCAATGCCTCTCGCAATCAGGTAGGCAATCAGCGCGATGATAACGCTGATGACCAGCCCAATGATAAGAATCGCAAGCCCCAATTTTTGAATCGGCGCGTAGGCCTCGTCATCATCTATTTCAGCCAGAACCACCCAATCCAATCCCGGGCATTGCTTCGCCAATTCCGCACCGCCTGAGGCGCCCAACACCAATTGCCCGCGATAATCAGGATATATTCCGTTCATTTCTTTCCTTTGCGCCTGCCAAAGCTTGACCGGCATTGTTTCAGACTTCTGTTTTAAGACCACGCCTTTTTTATGCCGCAATTCGGTGATAATGACTCCATCGTTGTTCACAATGTAAAATTCGCCGGTTTCGCCCAAGCCCGTGCGATCGGCGGTAATTGCGTTTAATGCTTCCATGCCATAACGAATGCCAAAGACGCCCAGCAACTCCTTGGTATCAGAATATAACGGCCCTGAGATAACAAAACCGATTTTATCGGTTATATCGGAAAGATAGACGTCCTTGATGTGAAATCCTTTTTTGCCTTCCAGAAAGTATTCATCCTTGGAACGGTCAACGCCGACATGCTTTGCATCGGTGCTGGCAATAATCTTGCCCGACATGTCCACGATAAAATATTCCATGTCCTTGGAAGCGCCGTCCAGCCTATCTTTCATATAGGCAATAAGCTCGCCCAGCAATCTTTGTGAATCAGGATCATTCCGGCTCAATTTTTGCATGTATTCCCTTATGGAAACACTTTTCGCAAGAAGTGAAAATCTTACATTTGATTTGTCTAGAAACATCATCACCGTGGTTTCCCTGGAACAGCAAATATTTTGGAAATCTCTCAGAATCTGATCCTGCATGATGACTCGCCCCGCAAAGTAGGCCAGAGCGCCGAGGATTGACACCCCGATGACCGAAACGGCCAGGAACAAGACAAAGACCCTGACTTTTAAATTAGTTTTTAATATATTGGCCATGTTCTCCTTCTTTAATTTTTCGCTGTTATCAAAACGGCGAAATTTGAAATTCGAAACTGGAAATTAGGAAGAAAAGATTCCGTGCCAATTTCTAATTTCCAATTACATCCTTCGATAGATTCTTTCCTTATTATCCACCGTCTCAAATAATCCCCGGTCGAAACCCCAAGGCGATTCCACCTTGCCCAAGACCAGGAACCCGCCCGGCTTTAGACACCTTGCAAACATGTTATAGACGAATTCATGCAACGGCTTTTTAAAGTATATTATCACGTTACGGCAAAGAATCAAATCTAAATTTTCAAACGGTTTATCGGAGATCAAATTGTGCGGTTTAAACTCGGTCAATTGCCGCACATCGTCGTTGACCCGGTAGTTGTTTCCCTCCCTGGAAAAATATCTGCTCAGGATATTCCTGCCGGCCTCTTTCAAATGGCTCGGCTCATAGAGGCCTGTTTTGGCTTTGGCGACGCAATCCGGGTCAATATCCGTGCCCAATATTTTAACTTCAAAACCGGCGTTTTTTTTCTGAAGAAGCTGGAGAAACAAGATCGCGACGCTGTAGGCTTCTTCCCCGTAGCTGGCGCCGGCGCACCAGACGCGGATGTGGTTTGACCGTTGACGGTCGACCGTCGTCCGTCGTCTGTAATCAGTGGTTAGTCGCCGAAGGCCTGCCTTATTCTTTATAATTTCCGGCAGAACCTTTTTCCGGATTGCGAGAAAAGTATCCGGATTGCGGAAAAACTCGGTAACGTTGATGGTTACCGCCTCAATCAGCCGGTCATATTCCTCCGGATGGCGATTGAGACAGGAGACATACTCCGGATAATCCGCGCACCCGGTTGTCCTTAACCTGGAATCTACCCGCCTTCTTAAAGTGCCCTCGCGGTAGAGGCTGAAATCCACGCCCTTGTTCCGGCGAATATTTTCCAGCAGGAATTGGAATTTTTTGTCTGCGCTCATTGTGTTCGATGTTCGGGAATCGGTGTTCAGTCTTCCCCTCTTCCCAATTTCCAATTTCCAATTTCTAATTTCCTCCTGCCTTCCGCGCTCTCGCCTCGGTGAAGCCTACGGCGGAGCCTGGGTCCCGTATATCCTGTTCTCCCTGTCAAACTCAATAAACCTGCCGGGAGAAGCGCCCCACAATGACTCGGTCAGGCCCAGGACCAGAAAACCGCCCTTGTTCAGGGCGCCGTAAAACTTTTCAAGACACTGTTCCTGGAGCTCGCGTTTAAAATAGATAAAAAGATTGCGGCAAAGAATCAGGTCAACATTTTTAATCGGCTCGCTCCGGATCACGTCCTGCTCGCGAAAAACAAGGAATTTATCCAGCTCCTTTCTACGCCAATAACGGCGATTGCCCATGGAAAGAAAATATTTTTCTTTTAATCCCGCCGGCAGATCTCTGAATTCATATTCTTCATAGACGCCGTTCTTGGCCTTTTCGATGCTCAATTTGTCTATATCCGTGCCGCAAATAAAAATCCGGGGTCTATTGATTTTTTCCTTAAGGTATTCGGAAATCAAGACAAGAACGGTGGTTGCTTCCTGTCCCCCTGAACAGCCGCAGCTCCAGATGCGCACAATCTTCCTTTTTTCAATGACCTCGGCGGAGAAAAGCCGGGGAATTATTTTTTTCGCCAAGGCCCGGAAGACCTTTGGGTCCCGATAAAACCGGGTCACATTGATGGTCAGGGCGCCAAGCAGGGCATCCATCTCATGCCGGTCAGTTTTCATGAAACGAATGTATTCGTGATACGAATGGCATTTGGTTGCGTGCAGGCGGGTGGCGATGCGCCTTTGGATCAACTGCTCGCGGTATTGCGAGAAATCAATATGGCATTCCCTGAAAACCTCGTCGAGCAGAAGCTTTAAATCTTCGTAATTTCCCATTTTTTATTCAATATCATGATAAGTGACCCGGTCCACTTCTTCAATCGTGGTCAAACCGCGGAGCACTTTTTTAAGACCGTCATGCCGCAGGGGTTTAAAGCCCGATTTAAGGGCTATTTCCTCCACAATCAGGATGGAGGCGTTCTGGGCGATTTTCTCGCGGGTGGCGCTGTTAAGGATGAATAATTCGTGAATGGCCAATCGGCCCAGATAGCCCGTGCCATGGCATTGGGAACATCCTTTGCCCCTGAAAAAATATATTTCGGAAACGCCGTCCCATTCAAAATTATCATCCAACACGGACTTGGGCGCGGGATATTTTTCCTTGCAGTTGGGACAAATCCGCCGCACAAGCCGCTGGGCCATCAGGGCAATCAGCGAGGGCGCAACGAGAAACGGCTCAACGCCGATGTCAATCATGCGGTTCACGGCCTGCAGGGCGTTATTGGTATGCATGGTCGCAAAGACCAGATGACCGGTCAACGCCGCCTGCGAGGCAATGCGGGCCGATTCAATGTCGCGGATTTCGCCGATTAAAATCACGTTCGGATCCTGGCGGAGGAAAGAACGCAGAACGCGCACAAAGTCAAGATCAATGCTGGTATTGACCTGGACCTGGTTGATGCCGGGCAGCCTGTATTCCACGGGATCTTCAACCGTCATGATGTTGATATTGGGCGTATTGATATATTTAAGGATGGAATAAAGCGTGGTCGTCTTGCCCGAGCCGGTCGGGCCGGTGATGAAGAAAACGCCGTTGGGCGCCTTGGAGACGCGTTTTATGGAATCTAAAATTGAAACTGAAAAATCCATTTCCGTGATATTGGGAATACCGCGCAAGAAAGTTGAGCCGAGCAAACGGAGCACAACTTTTTCCCCGTAGAGCGCCGGCACCGTGGAAAACCGGATGTCAATCTTGCGGCGGGCCAGCACAAATTTGATCCGTCCGTCCTGGGGCAAACGCCTTTCCGCGATATTGCAGCCGGCCATGAGTTTCAACCGGCTCACCAATGCCAGCACCAGCGATTTTTCCAGGATAAATTTTTCCTGCAATATCCCGTCAATCCGGAATCGGATGCGAACCGATAATTCATCCGGCTCAATGTGAATATCGCTGGCCATCTCGTTCATGGCCAGGAGAATCAATCCGTTGACAAATTCAATAATGGAATGACTGTTGGCCCGCTTGGCAAGGTCCTGCGTGGTGGGAATGTTTGCGGGATTGACCGCGATATTTTTTATTTCTGCCTTCAATTCCGTCACGATTTCATTGAGATTTTCGGCCGATTGGTAGGCGATGGGAATGGTATCCGCGATTTCTTCCGGAAAGGCAAAAACAAAACTGGGGACAAGGTTAAACTTGTTCACGACGCGCTCTTCCAATTCCCGGTCCTTGGGATTGGCCGCCGCGATTGAAAGCGACCCGCCAAAGGAATACAAGGGCACAATTTGATTTATTTCGGCAAATTCGCGCGTGATTTGCCGGACCGCTTCCGGCTGGATGGCGGTCATTTCCAGGTTGACATACGTGAATCCAATTGAGTCACCCCATAAATGACCAAGTAATTCCTTGAAGTGCGGACGTTCCGTAATCAGCTGCATCAAGGCGGCAAAATCGTTACCGCAAAAGCGTTCGGCCATGTCCGCGCCCTCCGCCGGGGTGATCAGGCGATTTTCAACCGCCAGCTCCAAAAAACGCGGATTGACAATGCGCAAAGCGGTGTCCTCCGTTTTGAGGCGGCCGGACAGATCGTCGGCTGCAAAGGTTTCATGCATTAGCGGATATTCAACCGGCACGCTCATCCTTGGAATCCTGAAAATCAAGACGATGCCGACCGTGATCAGCAACAGCAACAAGATCACGATTGCAATTCTCAGTCCATTGCCGGAGCTTGGCATACGTTCAGCAGTTTGCACTACGACGCCTTCTGCCGGCACGGCGGGCAAAGGAGCCTCAATCGCCGCCAGGGCCGCCAGCTTGGCCGCGCGCTGTTGTTCCAGCAGCGGCGGTTTTTCCGGAGCTTCCTGCGTTGCCGGCGGACGCGGCACGGCTTCTTCATTGGTTGAACCAAGCGCCTGGACGGATTGGAGTGGAGCCAGCAGACTCAAGGCAAGACATAAAAACATGACGTGAAGTTTAGATGTATGGTAAGATTGCATTAGTGTATCTCCCTCCAATAGTAAGTATATGGTACTCCGTTGCTGCCTGACGACGCAAAAGGCAGGTTTGTTATGTTTGCCAGATTGGACAAGACTTGCTTGCTGTAAAGGATTTTGAAGGTTCCTTGGGCTTTAATTCCACACTGGTTGCCCAGGCAAACCAGGGCGCCATAGACTGTGGCCGTTTGATTCTGCGTTAGATCGTTATTTTTGCTATTGTCTGACACCAGAATAATCATGCCCTCATAGTAAAAATTTTGATTGATTTGCAAAGTCGCATTTACCGGTATAATGAGAATTCCCGCGCCGCTTTTAGCGCTGGCGAAAGTAGTTGCGCCGCTTGGCAACATTGTTATGACAGGAACCGCGCGGGTTCCCAGGGAGCCGCCTGCGTAGGTCGTCGCTAGCGGTATTATGGTGTTCAGGAATTGATTCCAATATGTCGCGTTATACGCGCCAACTGCATTGGTTTGGGGCGGATTGCCATCGATTGAAATTTTCTTGCTTGTACTGATCTTGGTTGAAGCATATACCACGCCCGGCATGTCGTCGGTGGAGGGACTATTTTGGCTTCCATTGCCTTGGTTGAAAGTGACGGGTGGATTCCAGTTATCACCGTCAATGGTTAATGCGCCGCTAACGTTCACGGTATCGTTGGTGCCGTACATGCCAAGCGCACTTGTGGCAATGATCGGCGCTCCGCCCGTGCCCGTGCTCACGCTCATCTGCATCTTTTCCTGTATCTTGCGGCGAACCAGCCAATTAGCGCTCTTTCGGGCATCCGCCACCAGCGTGAGGGTGACAAGATTGTTGCCCGAATTGGTGATGCTCGCAACCTCTGCCAGAGTCACGAACACGGGCGTTCCATTCACCGTGAGCGGCGAAGGGATATTATAGCGCGGGGTGGCGCCGATGGCATTGGAAGACCAGTTCAGGAACCAAGTCGCCGCAGACTGGCCGTTGGAGCCGTAGGCCTGGATCATTTCGTATTTGACCTGTTCCATGGCCGATTGCGCATCCAGCAGGCATTGGTCCGCGTCATGCCAGCGGCGCGCGGCCTGGCTGTGGTTGTAAGCGGAGTAGAGGAAAAATCCGCCAATCGCGCCGGCCGCCAGGATGGTCAATAATGCCACGTAAAGCACGAATCCCGCTTTAGTATTATGAGGGTTCATGTTAAGGGGATGTTTAATTTTCGATTTCAATCTTTCCCATTTTCAAAATTCCAATTTCTTCTTGCAAATTTCCATTTTCACTCTTTTCATTCATTCAGCATATAGACCCGGATTCGCTGGGGCTGCGTGTATTTTTTCCAGCCATTGGTCATTGCCAGGGTTAAATCAATGTTCAAGACGTTTCCGTTGGTGGCGATGCTTGCCTGGTCAACGAAAGTACGGCTCTGGATCAGGCGATACTGGCCGACGGCGTTCGAATAGGCAGCCGGTTGATTGGCTTTCAAAAGCAGGGTAAAGACGTTGGTGGCGGTGGTGGAGACTTCCCTGAAACTAATCTGGTTGGTGGTGTAACTCAATTGCGCGCGGCTGGCATGGCGCAAACCGAATTGGCCGTTGACCCCGTGCAAGACGCGTTCGCGCGTGACGCGGCTGTGTTCGCTCAATTGCAAGCGCGCCATGCCGTCGCGCCAGAGCCCCATGCTCATTACCAGTAAAGTCAGGAACATTACCAGCACAAGGGCGCTCAAGGCGGCCGCCACCAGAACTTCGCTCAAGGTGAAGCCGGCGTTACGATTTCTTGTTTTCATCTTTTCATTAATTACGATTAACGGCATAACGCGTAACCCGGTATATCACATCGTTGGTCAAGGCAACCGTTTTACCGCCCGGCCAAAAACGATCACGCTTGACCCGCACTTCCACGTCCCATTTGTAGGGCGCGCCCGTGTTCGGCGTGATCATCACCCGGATTTCCGAGTTGCCGGGAAGCAGACTGGCCGCCGGCGGGGAGGCGGGCGGCAGGTTGGTGGCCAGGACCGCGCCGGCAAAATTGTAGGTGTTGAAAATTTCCAGCGTCTTATCAAACGCCAGCGCTTCCGCGTCCAGGCGCTGTTGATTGGCGCAGATCATCGCATAGCCTATCATGATCATGGAATAAAACGCCAGGACGGCCAGGGCCGCAATGGCGGAAGCATAGACCACCTCAAGGATGGTAAAGCCCGATGCAAAAATGGGGATTGCTTTTGACATCCGATTCATAGGCCCGGTCAGTTTCCGCTTTGACTTGCTTCTTTTGCCGGACTCCTGGCCTTTTTAAGCATCTCTGAAATGTTGTCCTGCGAGATTATCCTGCGGACAGGCTTGGCGGCCGCCTCGTCTTTTTCAGCATCAGCCATCAGCTCCTTGAGATTATATTTTATTTTTTTCATGTTTTGGCCTTAAGGTTTTTTACGATTTCCTCAATCATGACCTTGATCTTGTCCAGGGGGTTGGTCTTGAGAATATAACTCAAAGCGCCTTCCTGAATGCATTTTTTAACCGTTTCCGTTTCCGCAACCGATGTCAGCATGACAACCTTGGCGTTTGGAAACCTGGCGCGAATATCCCTGAGCGCTTCATCACCGTTCTTGCCGGGCATGTTGATGTCCAGAAACATTATGTCCGGCTTTTCCTTCTCATACAACGCAACGGCTTCCTGGCCGTTTGCTGCCTCCCCGACACAATCCATATTGAGACTTTTGATGATGTTTTTCAGCGCGTAACGGATCATGGTTTCGTCATCCGCAATGATAATCCGGCATTTTTCAGTTTTCATAATTTTTTTAAACTAATGTTTGTCTTATGCTTTATATTAGATTATCCTAAATTTTTGGCTTTGCGTCAAGTTTTATGAGGAAAATGAATGAACGAAAAAAATACTTGACAAAACACCGTCTATATGTGAAACATTGCGTCAGTTTTTAACTTAAACAATTTCAGAGGAGCAACGATGAAAAAGACATTGGTTTTGGCGGCGGCGGTAATTGGCGTGCATTGCGTGGCGATATCGGGATTATTTCTTGTCCAGGGCTGCAAAACAACCAAGGGAACGACCAGCGCCTCGCCTTCTCCGACCATGCCGCCTTTGTCGGCGCCCGCGGCTGCTCCGGCAACAATTGAACCCGCGCCCATTATTTCGGAAAAAGACACCAAGTCCGAAGGAACCATTGAGTACACCGTCGTCAAAGGCGACTCGCTCGGCCTGATCGCCAAAAAACATAATACGAGCAAAGCCGAATTGATGGAGTTAAACAAACTGACCGACCCGAACAAGATCCGCGTCGGCCAAAAACTGATCATCCCCAAACGCGCGCACGCCGCTGCTTATCCTGCCGCCAAGCACGCTGATGCCAAAGCGAAGGATAAAGCAAAGGACAAAGCAAAATCAGAAGACAAAGCGCCGGCCGCGACCCTTGCCACGGGCATAAATGAATATGTGGTTCAAGCCGGCGACAGTCTGTCAAAGATTTCCGCCAAATTAAATGTGAAAATCAGCGAATTACGGGAAGTCAACAAACTCGTCAACGATAAGCTCAAAATCGGCCAAAAGTTGACGGTTCCGGCCAAGAAAACCGAAGGCGCGCCTGAATCGCCGGCACCGGCAGTAACTCCGGCGCCCGCGCCGGCCGCTTCGGAACCTGCAGCGCAGGCCACACCGGCCGCAGCCCCAACACCTGCACCGGGAACGCCGGCGGTTGTTCCCGCGGAAACACCGGCCAAGGGTATTTCTTCCGGAATAACGCACACGGTTCTGGCAAACGAGGATATTAACACCATTGCCAAGCTTTATGTGGTTTCCGCGGATGACGTTGCGGCCGCCAACCAGATGGGAACAAACCGCACCGTCCATGCCGGGCAGAAAATCATCATTCCACAACCTTAATAAAGATTGTTTCATTCCCCTGTCCCTGTTCGACGACAGGAATGAGCACGGGTAATGTGGAAAACTTCCACTATTCTTGTTTTAATTGTGCTGTGCCTGATGATTTTCGGCATAGTGATGCTGGCCAGCACAAGCGGAATAAGGGCGCAGGCTTTATACGGTGACCCCCAGTATTTCGTCAAACGCCAGCTCCTCTGGGGATTGATCGCTCTCCTGGCCGGCGTTATCGCCTGCCGGGTGGATTATCATCGCTGGCGCTTCCTCGCCGTTCCGGTCTTCGGACTGGCGGTCATTCTCCTCGCGCTCGTTTTCGTTCCCGGCATAGGAGTCAAAATCGGCGGGAGCCGGCGCTGGCTTCATTTCGGTCCGGCCGGTTTTCAGCCTTCCGAGTTCGCCAAATTCGCGCTGATTCTCATCATGGCCTGGTGGATGGCGCGCGAACAACGGCATGCCCCGGATTTTTTGCGGGGGGCCTTGCTGCCGGGCGGACTGCTGGCTGTCGCGGCGGGATTGATCTTTCTGGAACCGGATTTCGGCACAACCCTGCTCTCGGCAGTGGTCGGGATGCTGATCATGTACGCCGGCGGGACGCGGATAATTTATCTCCTGCTGTTCGCCATCGGCGGATTGAGCGTCTTTGCTTTGGCGGTCATGCGCGATGAAGTCCGCCTGCACCGGATCCTGGCGTTTCTTGATCCGGATAAATATTCCCAGACATATTCTTTCCAGCTCGTCAGCGCCATCAACGCTTTTATCGCCGGCGGAATGAGCGGAGTCGGGCTGGGGCAAAGCATGCAAAAACAATACTATCTGCCTGAAGCCCATACGGATTTTATTTTCGCCATCATCGGCGAAGAACTCGGCGCATTTGCAACGGTCGCCGTCGTCCTGCTGTTCGCCGGCCTGTTTTTCTGCGGACTTAAAATCAGTTACCGGGCTTCGGATGTTTTCGGAAGGCTTCTGGCCTTCGGGATCACAATCATGATCACGATCCAGGCGGCGATCAACATCGGCGTGGTTACCGGCTGCCTGCCGACCAAGGGCCTGCCCCTGCCCTTCATCAGTTTCGGAGGATCAAGCCTGATCATGTCCCTGATTGAAATCGGCGTACTCATCAATATCGCGCAACATGAACAGAATCCGGTCAAGGGCGATGACGTGCGGATAATCAAGGACCGCGTTCACCGGTTTTGATTTTAAAATGAATCACTTTCAAAACTGTCTCTCACCCGCTCGCAAAGCTCGCTTGACTTCACAGGGAGCACAGAGAAAGAATATGGCCTGTAAATTTTCGCGCTCACGCAAAAATTTACAGGCCATGTCTGCTCGGCTTTCGCCCCTCTCTGTGCGCTCTGTGATCTCTGTGAGAAACAATCTTTTCCTCACCTTTTCGAATTTTGTAATTAACTCACAATGAAAATCGGAATAGCTTGCGGCGGCACTGGCGGTCATATCTTCCCGGGACTGGCCACGGCGGAAGTCCTGCGCGCGCGCGGGCTTGAAGTCGTGTTATGGATGGGCGGCAAAGATATTGAAAAGAAGGCCCTGGGCGACTGGACCGGGCCGGTCATTACCGTGCCATCCCGGGGATTACCCCCGCGGCCGGGAATAAAATATATCGGCGCGTTCCTGGCGAATTGGCGCGCGTTTCTGCGGTGCCGCCGCCAAATGCGTTTTTCGCCGCCGGCCGTCTTTCTCGCCATGGGCGGTTATGCCTCGGTCGCCCCGGTCATGGCCGCCGTGTCACTCTCCATCCCGGTTGTCTTGCACGAGGCCAATGTTATCCCGGGAAAAGCCAACCGTTTTTTAAGCCGTTGGGCAAGGGTGTTCGCGCTCGGATTTGAGGAAACCAGGAATCATATCAGGCATCGGAACATTATTTACACCGGAATCCCCCTGCGCAGGACGAACGCGGAAAAGCTCCCGACCGACGGTTCCGCCGGAGTTTCGACCGCACGCGATTCGGAACGAAGGCAAACGGAATGGAACATTCTCAAGACAGATGTTTTTACGATCATGGCCATGGGCGGCAGCCGCGGCGCCCGCACGCTGAATGAAATTGTGGCCAAGGCCGTGGTCAGTCTGCATGCAAAGGGCAAGAATGTGCAGATTATTCACTTGACCGGTGTTGAGGATGAAATCAGCGTCAGGAAAAAATATCTTGATAACGGTGTAACCCATCTCGTTTTCGCTTTCCTGTCCAATATGGACCAGGCTTATGGGAAAACTTCGCTGGCAATCTGCCGTGCCGGCGGCTCAACCTGCGCCGAGCTCGCAAAATTCGGCGTTCCGGCGCTCCTGATTCCTTATCCGCATGCCGCTTCCAATCACCAGTTGGCCAACGCCCGGGCGGTGGAAAACTCCGGCGCCGCCGATGTTATTGAGGAAAAGCATTGTGCCGCCGAATGGCTGGAAACTTATATCTTCGCGCTCATGACCGACATTGCCAAATTACAGCGCATGAAAAATGCGGCCCTGGAACGCGCGGATCGGGACGCCGCATCCGCGCTCGCTGATTTGACGCTGAGCATCGCCCGGCGGAACTGATCAATGATTTTTGACGCTCTTGACTCTGCCGGGGCGAGCGCTTATGCTGTTTTTATCAGGATAAATTTGCAGAAAAAAAAATATAAATGACCGATAATAATGATATAATTGACAAAATCACCGATATCCGCAACCTCCTCCGCCGAAAAGAATCGCGCATTCACATGCTCGGCATCTGCGGCGTCGGCATGGCCGGCCTGGCGTTTCTTTTGAAGAAAAAAGGCTTCCGGGTAACCGGGTGCGACCAGTCCCCCAATCATCTTGCCGGCTGGCTGAGGAGGCGCGGCATTCCCGTCCTGGCCGGCCATTCCGAAAAACATATTGCCGGCGCGGACTGGATTATCCGGACCAGTGCAGTGGCGGAAAACCACCCGGAACTCCAGGCGGCGAGAAAGGCCGGCAAGAAAATATTCCAACGCGGCCTTGTTCTGGCCGAAATAGCATCGGCCGGGAATTCCATTTGCGTAAGCGGCACGCATGGCAAGAGCACAACCACGGCCATGATCGCCCAAATCCTGGCCAAATCCGGGCTTAACCCCTCCTTCTGCATCGGCGGCGAGGTGCCGGCGCCGGGCGGCGTGGCCCGCCCGCCACAATGCAAGGCTTTGGGCGTGGCCGGATATGGAACCGGCCAGGCCATCGTCCTTGAAGCCGATGAAAGCGACGGCACTCTGGCCTGGTACAAGCCGTTCATCTCCGTCATCACCAATATTGAGTTTGACCATGCGGAGCATTTTAAAAATCTTGCCGCGCTTAAAAAATGCTTTGCGCAATTCATCCGGGGGACAAGACACAAGGTGGTCTATTGCCATGACAACAAAGAAGCCGCAAAAATCATGGCCGGCATCCAGAATGCCGTGTCCTATGGTTTTTCTTCCGGCGCAAACCTGCGGCTGAAAAAATGGCGCGATACTCCGGGCGGACTTGTTTGCAGCGTTGAGCATGACAAAAAAATGCTGGGACAGATAAGACTGCCCGTGCCCGGCCGGCACAACGCCCTGAACGCGGCCGCGGCCTGCGCCGTCGGTCTTGAACTCGGCATTCCCTTCGCCGCCATCGCCGGCGCATTAGATGATTTTCAGCCGGTGGCGCGACGGTTTGAAAGAATAATTGCGACAAAAGACCTGCTGGTAATTTCCGATTACGCCCACCACCCCACCGAAATCGCCGCCCTGCTGAGCGGCGCCAGCGCGTTAAAACGGAAACGCTGGCTGGCCGTGTTTCAGCCGCACCGTTACAGCAGGACAAAAGCGCTGGGCGGACTTTTCCCGCCGGCCTTCAGCGGCGTGGACGAGTTGGTCCTGTGCCCGGTTTATGAGGCATCGGAAAAAATCATACCCGGCGGCACATCATGGGACCTTTACGAAAAATTCAGGCAATACGGCAAGGTCAAGACGGTCTGCGCCCGCTCCCTGCGGCAAGCCTGGGACTATTTGAAAACCAGGGCCGCGGCCGGCGACGGCATTCTGATTATCGGCGCCGGCGACGTGGTAAAAATCGGCCAATGGGCAAAGGCTGAGATTGTAAAAGATGGAACGCAACTCCTGCCGCCGGCCGTAAAATGGCGGGACAGTTTGAAACGGTTAAAACTGAAAAACAGCCCGGTCAGGTTTAACGAGCCCCTGGCCTTAAAAACAACCTTGCGGGTTGGAGGATTAGCTGATATCTATATTGAAGCGGGCGATTTGACCGACTTGGCGTTGATCCTGAGATGGGCCGGGAAAAATCGCGTTCCCGTCAGGATAATCGGCGCCGGAAGCAACGTTCTCGTCAGTGATCTGGGCGTGCGCGGAATTGTTCTCCGGCTCAGGGGGATAAACTGGCGGAATATAAGGCGGGAAAAAGGCGGCCGGATCGTGACCGGGGCCGGTGTCAGCCTGCAAAAGCTGGTTTCATGGACGGCGCAGCAGGGACTGGCCGGGGCTGAATTCCTGGCCAGAATACCGGGAACGGTCGGCGGCGCCTTGCGGATGAACGCCGGCGCCTGGGGACGGGAATTTTCCGACATTGTCAGATGGGTCAGAGTGATGGAACCGAATGGAAAGGTCCGGCGGATGAACCGGGCCCGGCTTGGTTTTGCATACCGGTGTTGCAAAGGAATTAAAAACAGGATTATTTTAGAGGCGGCCTTGACCCTGTATAATGGAAAAACGGACACCATCCGCGGGGAAATGCGCCAAATCATGGAGCGCAGACGCTGGATGAGCTCAATGCGATCGGCCGGTTCCGTTTTTAAAAATCCGGAAAAGGATTTCGCCGGGCGCCTTGTTGAAAACCTGGGTCTGAAAGGAAAAAGAATCGGATTGGCAAAAATTTCGGAACAACACGCGAATATTATCGCGAGTGAAAATGGCGCCAAGGCTTCCGACGTGCTGGCGCTTGTGGAAATTGCGCATTACCTGGCAAAGATGAAATACGGCCTGGACCTGGAAAGGGAAATTGAATATCTGGAATGAGCAAAAGATTTAATCATGTTGCGGTTTTAAAGGGCGGTTTTTCAAACGAACGGGAAGTTTCCCTGCGATCCGGGTCCGCCGTGGCCGGCGGGCTGCGCCAGGCCGGATACATTGTTGACGAAATTGACATTAACGGCCCTGATTTCATCATTCCGGCCGGAGTGGAAGCGGTCTTCATCGCCCTGCACGGCAATTTTGGCGAAGACGGCCAAATCCAGCGGATACTTGAACAAAAACATGTTCCCTATACCGGCGCCGACCCCCAGGCCAGCTGGCTTGCCTTTGCCAAAAACCTGACAAAAGATATCCTGGCGCACCATAAAATTGCGACGCCGGTTTATGAGATTTTGCGGCCCGGACAGAATCGAACCCTGCCCCTGCCGGTCATTGTGAAGCCGACCCGGCAGGGATCCAGCTTCGGGGTGCACAGGGTTCTGGGCGAAAAGGACTGGAAAGACGCGCTGGCGGAAGCAATGACTTATAATAACGAGGCGCTGGTGGAGGAATATATTGCCGGCCGTGAATTGACGGTCGGAATCGTGGGCAACGAAGTTTTGCCGGTGATTGAAATCAAGGCTCCGGAAGGCAATTATGATTTCCACGCAAAATATACGAAAGGCGTAACCGAATACATTGTCCCGGCCCAGTTGGAAAAAGAACAAACCGGTTTATGCCAGAAGCTGGCATGGGAAACCTATTGCGCCCTCCAATGCCGCGGGTTGGGACGGGTGGACTTGCGCTTGTCCCCGGAAGGGCGAATGTATGTCCTGGAATTAAACACCATCCCCGGATTCACGGAAACAAGCCTTTTGCCGAAGGCGGCCAAGTCGGCCGGATACAGTTTTCCCGGCCTGTGCGAACGAATCATGGAAATGGCAATGATTTAGACCAGGTTAAGGAGCGGCAGGAATCCATATGTGGAAGAAAAAGGGAAAAAATCGGCAGGAAGGCTTGCACACCTCCAGTGTTCTGCGCATTTCAACCGGCGGCGCAAAAGGCCGCCGCGATAAAATATTCCTGCTCCGGATGGCGGTGATTCTGCTCATTACCCTGGCGGGAACGATTTCCGTCGGCATACTGGCCTGGCAGGGGGCGCGTTCCATCAGCCAATACTTGTTTTTTCAAAATGATATTTTCCGCCTGCGCAATTTTAAAATCGTTTGCGACGGGGAAGTTGTAACGCCGAAACGCATTGTTGAATACCTGGAGCTGAACGGCTGTTCAAACATTTTTGCCTTCAACATGGCCGAGAAACACGCCATGCTGCTCAACAAGGTTCCGCGCATTAAAAGCGCCGAGTTTGCCCGGCGATTGCCCGGCGAGTTGATTGTAACAATTCATGAACGCCTACCGCTGGCGCGGCTGCAAATGAACACCTATTACCTCACCATTGACCGGGAAGGCTATATCCTGGGCACGTCCTCCGCGTCAAAAAACCTGCCCGTCATTTTCGGCCATGAACTGTCCGGCCTGCGACCCGGCATCCGGCTGGGAGAACGGAAAATAACGAGAGCCCTGGACGTCTTGACCGTGTGCAATACCACCCCGGCTGGAAATTACGTGAAGGTTAAAAGCATTGATATCAGCAAAACGGACTTGCTGGAGCTCGCCCTCGCCGACGGAGAATACGTCAAATTGTCATGGGCCGACATGGACCAGGAATTTCCGGCTTCCAAAGACAGCCTGGAAAACAAACTCACAAGGCTTGCCGAGAGCCTCAGGTCGGCCGGCGCGCGCGGCAAGAAAATCGCCTCAATTGACATGACCGTGGAAAACAATTTCCCGGCCCAGGAATATTGACCCCATCCCGGATTGCGGCTCTGAAAGCGCGGGCGGCACAAACCGGATAAAAGATGAGCAGCCAAGCGACAACAAAAATCTGGGTTCCCAGGGAAGTTACGGTTCGTTCAACCCGCGACAAGGCGGGACAAGCCACTTTGTGTCACAGCCACAATTATGTCCAAGCCGGAATGATACTTTCCGGCGCCTGCCATATTGAAATTGATGATCAACACCGCATGACAGCCGAAGCGGGCGACTTTTTCAGCATTGCCCAGCACCAGGAACATGTGATTGCCGTGTCGCAATGGAGCGATGTTGAACTTATTGAATTGCGATTCAAAGCTCATTTGGCCGACGTGGCCGGATCAGCTTCAGAACCCGCCGGCCGGCGGCTGACCGGAATCATCCCCGACCTGTCGTTCCGGATCATAAAAAAACATGCGCAACGCCTGCAGCCGATCCTGAACATAATGCTGGCCCAGGCGCGCATTATGGATGACACCTGCGCGTTCGTCCTTTGCATGCGCATGATGGAGCTTGCCGCCCTGATCCGGCAAACACCGCGCCGCGTCTGCAAACGGATGAACATGGATGCTTCCCTGGAACATCAGGCCGTGATCAAGGCGCTGGATTTGATTCGCAAGCGATATGCCGAACCATTGGGCTTGGCCGATCTCGCCGCCGCAACAGGAGTGAGCGCGTCACATTTGTCGCGTCTCTTCCGGCGATTCACGGGCACCAGTCCGAAACAATATCTGTTAACCTGCCGGATTGAGGCGGCCAAGCGATTGTTGCTTATTCGCGACACTTCCCCCATGAAAAACATCGCCGCCCAGGCCGGGTTCACGGACCAGCACCAGTTCTCACGCGCGTTCCGGCACGTAACCGGCTGCGCACCGACAGAATTCCTGAAATAAACGCCAGACGGTCAGCAGGCAATTAAATATTGCCGACCACCTCAAAACCCCCGATTTCATATCAAAAATACAGGGTCATTTTTGCCACCAGATAACAGGTTTTGTCCAATGACATCCGGAACGGACGCTGGTAGAGTGTTTACATGAAAAAGATCAAATCAACGCTCTGAAAAAAGGGAACGGACCAAAATGAACAATGACTCATCAAATTCAATCATCATCCGGAAAATGCGGCCGGACGACCTCGCCGCGATTGTTGCCATCACCGGTGAAGCGTGGGGCGACAACACCCTGTATAAACTGCTGGAAGACCGGCATGGCGTGATCGGCGGGAAAGGATGGAAAGAGCGGAAAATTGCCGATCTCAACAGCTTCTGCAAATCACGTCCGGAAAACGTTCTGGTCGCCGAGAAAAACGGCCAGGTGGCGGGATATATCACGTTCAGCGTCAACAATGAGGACGCCACGGGGCATGTGCTGAACAATGCGGTTGATCCGCGTTTTCGGGGCAAAGGAATCGGCACGATGTTGAACAAACAAATCATTGACCATTTCCGGACAATCGGCTTGCGGATTGCGCGGGTCGCCACCATGGAACACGACAAATCCGCCCAAAGAGTTTATGAAAAACAGGGGTTTAAGGAAATTGCCCGGTCCATTCTTTACTCAATGGAATTGAAATAACAGGAAAAATCAACTTGGCGGCCGCCTTGCTTCTGCAAGCAAACGAATAAAAGAAGCATTATTATGAGCTGGAAACACGGCAAGCAATGGGTTTATTCAATTACGTATGACGAAGGCTGCGCATTGCTTTTAAAATATGCTCTGCCCATTCACCGGAAATACGGCATTCCCGGGCACGTTTCCCTTGTGGCCTCCCAAATCGGCATTCCGCGTAATGTGCCGGGTTCCAGCTATAACGGGATGATGATCCTCAACCGTGATGAGCTGCAGATGCTGGTTCGGGAAGGATGGGGAATCTCCTGCCACGGCATGAACCACATCCATATCACGGAAGACAACGTGGACCAGGAACTTTTTCAATCGCGGATTGTGCTGGAAAATGCGACCGGGCTGCCGGTGACAATGTTCTGTCTGCCGAGTGACAATTCCCATTTTCCAATAGTCCATGACCGCGGACCCGCGGCGGGCTATGCGGCCAACATGACCATCTATGACAGGGTGAACAGCTTCGACGGCGACCTGATGGCGCTGGGACGGGTGCCGTTGCACACCGAGTACCCGCCGCCGTTTTATTCGGCCTATGACCAGTACAAACGCATTCACCAGGCCATGGATGCCGGCGGCTGGATCATTGATTATGCTCACTGTCCCATGCCGGGCAAGGCCGTTCACCCCCGGAAAGACTGCACAACCGAGGAACTTGAACAACGTTTTGCAACCGTTCGCCAGCTCGGCGGCGACGCCGTCTGGCTGGCCGAACCGAACGAGGTGGCGGCCCACTTGCTGGAACAACGAAAACAAATGCAATGAAAGGAAAGCACATTATGCCCGACAACCTGCAACGAGCAAAATATGGCGCTGAAGCGTTCAGGGGAATGCATGGCAAACTGCCCCTGCCGTTTCCGCGAACCATCGGCCCAAATGCAATGAAGTATCTCCAGGAAGTCGTGGAAAGCGGCCTGACGAGCAAGATGGTCAGCCGGTTTGAAAATGCCTTCGCCAAAGAAATGGGCATGAAACATTGTATCGCCACGCCGGGCTGCACGCCCGCGCTGGCCGTGCTGGCGGCCGCCTTCGGTTTTCAACCGGGCGATGAGATCATCGTAAGCCCGATCACGGACTATGGAACCATCCAGGGGCTGGTCAATGAAAACTATATTCCAGTTTTCGCGGACACCGAACCGCACACGGTGAATATCAGCGCAAAAACGATTGAGCCATGCATTACGGACCGCACGCGCGCGATTCTTGCCGTCCACAAAACCGGCATTATCTGCGATATGGACCCCATCCTGGCCCTGGCCGAAAAACATGGCCTGATCGTGTACGAGGATGTTTGCCAGTCTATTTTCGGCGAGTACAAAGGCCGGCTGGCGGGAACAATGGGCCGGGCGGCGGGCTTCTCTTTTGACGCGGAAAAAACCATGGGCGCGGACGTCGGCGGTTGTATTGTCACAAATGACGACCGCTTGGCCGAGCAGTGCCGGTTTGTCGGCCAGAGCCGCGGGAGCGTGCAAAAAGAAGGGTTTGGCCGCCAACATCTTGTGGCCGGTTATGCCTATCGCATGCCCCAGTGTACCGCCGCCATTTGCCTGGCCCAGCTGGAGATCATCCGGGAGCAGGTCGCGCAACGCGACCGCATGATCCGCTTGATGAGCCGGCTCATCGGCAACATTCCGGACGTGATCCCGTTGCCAATCCCGGACTATCTTACTGTGTATTCCCCGTGGATGTTCGGGATGTCCATCAATCCCAAGGCGTTTAAATGCACAACGGACGAATTTGCCGCCCAGTTGGCAACGGCGGGAATTCCCGGGGCCGGAACGGGACAGTATTATCTGGTACCGGTGGCCTGCGTGTTCCTGCAAGATAACGCCGGGAAAAAGATCTATCCCTATTCCCGGCCGCCGGCATCAAGAACTTACACCTATGACGCGGATACCTGCCCGACAGCGCACAACTTTCTTAAAACCTGGATCCGGTGGGCGACTTTCTGCGAGAAATACACCGAGGAACACTGCGAATTGGCCGCGCACCTGGTAAAGCAAGTGGCGGAAAAGAACCGGAAATGAAAACGGAAACGCATCCCCTGCGGATTGCCATTATCGGCGCCGGGAAAGCCGGGACGAATCTCGGCCTGGCTTTCCGCGCCTGTCCGCAAACGGAGGTGATCCGCATAGTGTCACGCTCCATGAAAAGCGCCGCCAATCTGGCCGAAATTCTGAAAGTGTCATCTTTTGGCGACAATCTTGACGAGGCCCTGCATGATCCGCTGGTGGATGCGGTTGTCATCGCCACGCCCGATCGCTTCCATGGCGAACAAGTCATCGCGGCGGCCAAGGCCGGGAAGCATATTCTCTGCGAGAAACCGATGGCGCGAACAGCGGCGGAGGCGGAGGCCATGATCGGCGCATGCCGGGCCGCCGGCGTAACTTTAATGATCGGGTTCAGCGAGCGGTTCAACCAGCCTTGCCTTGAAGCCCACGAGCGCATTGAAGCCGGTGAAATCGGAGTCCCGATGATGATGCTGGCCCGGCGCTGTCATCCCCGCACGCTGGTGAGGGACCGGAACTGGCTCAATGACCGGGAAACCGGCGGCGTCCTGAATTATGCCGGCACACATAACATTGACTTGATCTGCTGGTTCATGCAAAGCCGGCCGGTCCGGGTTTATGCGGAAATGGGCCGCCTGGTCCTGGCCGGGCAGGATTTTACCGATTGCGCCATCATGACGTTCCGGTTTGAACATGGCGGCATTGCCGTTTTGTATGAAAGCTTCGGTTATCCGGATCCGTACCCGCATCCGGTGGATCGCAGCCTTGAAATCCTCGGGACCAAAGGCAGCCTGACGGTTGACTTCATGCGCCAGCCCCTGACAACGCACACCGCGCAGGGATATCGGGTACATGACGCGGTTACCTGGCCTAAAATTCAGGGACAAATCGGCGGCGCCATTCTCGCCGAGGCGGAACATTTTGCAACGGCCATCAAGGAAGGTCGGCCGGTGTTGACGCCCGGCGAAACCGGCTTGACGGCCATTCGTCTCGCGGAAGCCGCCGGCGCCGCGTTCCGGGAAGGCCGCGCTATGGTTGTTTCTGGCAAAGAAGGGTGAAAAAAATATGAAAAGCAGTTATTATACCAAGAGGATGCCATAAAAACATGCCTGGAATTTCTCTTAAATCAACCATGAACAAAATTAAAATTGCCGTATTAATCAGCCGGGAAATGCGCGAAAAGTGCATTGGCGAACCCGATTTTCAACGATTGCAGAATCTTGGCGAGGTGGTTTGTTCCGACCGGGATAAGCCATCCGAACAACTGATCACGGAATGCATGCACGGGGCGGACGCCTGTCTCACGGGCTGGGGAACGCCGCCCATCACGCCGGCCATGATTGACCAGGCGCCCGGTCTCAAATTGATCGCGCACTCGGCCGGAAGCGTGAAAGCCATCTTGGCCTCGATCCGCGAACAGATTCTCCAAAGAAACATCCTGGTCGCCAGCGCGGTCAGTTCACTTGGAATCGGCGTGGCCGAGTTCACGCTCGGCATGATGCTCATGACCATGAAAAGGGCCTGGCGGTTCAACGATCTCGCCCGGCACGGGCAATGGCGGGAGAAAGAAGAAATTTCACGGATGAAGGAACCCTACCAGGCCGTGATCGGCGTTGTGGCCGCCAGCCATGTAGGGCGCCACTTGATCAAGTTGTTGAAGAATTTTGATGTTCGCATCCTGGTCTATGATCCGTACCTCTCCGCTGAAGATGCCGGTCAGCTTGGTGCCGTCAAGGTTCCGCTCGACGAATTATTCCGTTCATCGGACGTGGTTACCATCCATGCGCCGTCCACCGAAGAAACACGCCATATGATCCGGGCCGAATACCTGCGGATGATGAAAAATAACGCCATTCTGATCAATACGGCGCGCGGAGCGCTCATCAAGGAAGACGATTTGATCGCGGAACTCCGGACCGGCCGCATCACCGCCTGCCTGGATGTAACCGATCCCGAACCGCCGGCCGCTTCCAGTCCGCTGAGGACCCTGCCCAACGTGATCCTTACCCCCCACATCGCCGGCTCCGTGGCCAATAATTGCCTGCGAAACGGCAAATTCGCCGTGGACGATATTGAAAACTATTTCCACAACGGAAACATCCTTCACCCGGTGAACATCAAACTCTGGGACAGATTGGCTTGAGAGCCGGCATTGCCTTATTGCCGTTGACGCGTCATGGAACACGAGCTCAACCGTGTTGCGCTCATTCCACCACCGGTTGGCAATTCGAACCGCCGAAAGTCTCCGCGATGACAGTATAACCACTGGCCGAGAACATAATCAGCCATTGGCCGTCCGTCTCCCGGTAAACCGCCGGATCAGCCTTGGCATCGCCGTCATAATCGCCGATTACCGGCGCATACCCGGGCCCGCCGAATGAAGTCCTTGCCTCGCTGTATCCGACGCTTGAGAGCAAAACAATCCATGTTCCAACCTGCCCTGAGCCGGCCGAACCCGTCGAATTGATTGCCTCATACAAGACCGGATCGGCCAGCCCGTCACCGTCAAAATCAGCCGCAAACATGGCTTGACCCGGGCCGCCCAACGCCAGGCTTGCCGAAGAATATTCATTTCCGGAGAACATCACTGTAACCCGGCCATCGGATTCCGAATAAACCGCCGGATCGGCCAGCCCGTCGCCGTCAAAATCGGCCGAAACAAACCGGCAACCAGGTCCGCCTATCAAACATGATGCCCGCTGGTCAAAAGCGCCGCCGTTGGAAAGCACGGCGGATAAAACGCCGTCTGTTTCATTATAGACTCCTATGTCAGCCAGGCGATCGCCGTCAAAATCGGCCGTCACCGGATCATTCCCATTCCCGCCACCAGGCTCCGCCGAAACGCTACTCCCAGGCGAGAAGATCGCCCGGATAATCGGATTATAACCCATACTTGATAACCTTGCCAACCATGCGCCGGAGTCCGCGCAATATGCGACCGGATCCGCTAATCGGTCACCGTCGTAATCGCCGGTTACTCCCTGACCGTGTTCAGCGCCGATGGTAAATATCTGTCGGCCAAGCGCAGAACACAAGGCGTCCAAAACACCAGACAAGGGATTGAACAGCACCAAGTCAGACAGCTTATCACCGTCATAATCATTTATGGCCGATGACGATGCCGGCGATGCGTTCACCTGCCTATATCCGGTATCATGACCATAATCCAGGCTTGAACAGAGTCCGTTGCCGGATTTTACCTTATAATTATAATACACTCCGGATTTTGTCTGATAATCATCAAGATACACGTCTTCCGTTTGGGCAACTTTGGTCAGGTGCCCGCCATCGGAATTACTCCCGGGGACTTCCTCCCGCCACACTTCATACCAAGCCGCATTTACAAGGGCATTCCATGCAACCCGGATATGGTAAGGATAGGAGCCCTTGCTGGCGCTCACTCCATTCGGAGGACTCAACCGGCACCAACCGCTTTCCTGACCGCTGTAATCGCCGGATTTATTCGCATTCCCAGCCCTGATCCAGTAATAATAATAAATGCCCTGAGCAACAGACAGATCATTATAATTTGTTTCCGTCGGCTCGCCGACCAGCCGCGCGGTCGCAGGAATATTTTCCGTATTGCGCCATACTTCATAGCGCGTGGCGCTGTTGACCGCCTGCCACGCAACCCATATCCGGTCGGTATAAGTTCCCTTGCTCGCTTGTACGCCAGTCGGGCTTGTTAAATTTGCAACTGAGCCGCAGTAGCCGTAATCCGACGGGCCTAATCCGCTTCCGCCCGCCGCGGCAATCGCCTGAATCCAATAATAGTAAAGGACGTCGGGAGTAGTTGAAGTATCCAGATAAAATGACGTGGTGCAATCCCCGAGCAGGGAGGCATATTGCGCATTGCTGCTCGTCCCGCGCCATACCTCATAGCTTGTCGCGGTCAATATCGCATTCCAATACACCAGCACTTTATCCGCATAAGCGCCTTTACTGGCCGTTGGCGAAGGGGCGGAAATTAGTTTAGTTATCAAGGTCGCCGCCGCGCTGGTGGCGCTTCCGGCAGGATTGGTCACCACTACCGTGAATTGCGCGCCGTTATCACCTGCCACCGTTGCCGGGGTGGTATAGGAAGCGGCGGTAGCACCGGCAATGTTCGCCCCGTTCTTCCGCCATTGATAACTCAAGGGGGCTGTTCCGGTTGCCGTCACGCTGAACGTGGCCGTCTGACCAACCGTCACCGTCTGGCCGGAGGGTTGGGTTGTGATCGCGGGCGCCACCGTCACCGCAATCTGCAGTTGTATAATTTTGTCTGCAATCTGACGGCGCGTTGACTGCGCATCACTATTTGAAAAATTGCCTTTATTTGAATATGAACTGCCAACTTGCCATGTTTCAGACCAAGGCATGCCGGCCAGCAAATTGTTTAAAAATATTTGCGCTTCCTGGGCCACGCTGGTAAAGCCCATGGCATTGACTTCCGTTATCAACTCCTGCAGGGTATAGGCATACCTGTAATCGTCAATTCCCTCCCTGATTCCTTCCCATTGAAGGGTTGATACCGTAACCTTCTGCGAGGTTATGTTCGTTGCCGGATAGGTTATACATGCATCCTTGGGCTCAGTGCCGGTTCCATCCAAATCCGTCAAAGGAGTTCCTTTTATGTTTTGATATGTCCAGCTCACGTGCGCCTTTGCCCCGCTCTTGTAGAGCAGGAAACCCGCCCCGTATCTATCAGGCATTAAGCCTCCTTCCTGCGAAGTATAGCAGCCAGCGCCAAGATACCAGAGGCTGGTATTATACAGGTTACATAGAGCATGAAATGATAAATTGTCAGATTCATTTTCGGTCATATAACTGTTTGCATCCGCGTCGAGCCCGTATGGTATAAGCTCTTCCAGGGAATCAGACGGATACACGGTGGCATATGTTTTTATTCCGGCGGTTGCCGCATTAGCACACTGCCAGATGGCCAGCGGCATTCTGTCGGCATTGTGCGGCTCATCAATAACATATTCATACCATTCCGAGATACCCGCATTATTGACAATAGGATCAAGCTCCTGAAGTTTCGCCCGATAGGCTGACTCAAAAACAGAATTGGTCATCTCGGGATGCAAGGTCATCCATGTGCCGGTTAATGTCACCCCGAGTTCTTGGGCTACCATGTATTGGAGCTCGCTGCCAAAAACGACCACATTGGTCATGCCGATATCGTGCATCAGGCTTACTGTTTTTTGCGCAAACTCCAAATTCTTCCAGACGTGTCCAGTATCATACCAATAAAGCGATTCTATAAGACCGGTGATGCCGTAATCCTGCATGTCGGATATATATTTTCTCAACTCATCATCCGTATAGGTATGCGGACCAGTCTGGCCATGGCCGCGATATCTTTGCAAAAGGTCAGAATACATCAGCCAATTTATATTGCCCGGTTTTTTCAATTGAAACGGCAGCACCTGCAGAGACAATTTCATGCTTGTTGCAGTCTTGCCGGCCGGCGCGACCGTTATTGTTCCCTGATAGGTCCCGGACGCTGCGGCCGCCGGAACTTTAACCTGCACCCAGAATCCCTGGCTTGTGCCCGCCGGAATATCAATATCGGCCGGCGCCGGCAGGTCATCCAATAATTCCGGAATCTTATAATAGCTTTGTCCGCTCCAATAACATCTCTGTTCCCAGAACTTAATTATGTTCAATTTAATATTGTTGGTCGAAATCGTATTCCCGTTTTCGGACATCAAACCACCCGGTAGGGATATGGCTACGTCGTTAATATTTGCTATCCCGTACACGGCAAACCAGAAAGGCGCATATTGTCCCGGACAGGCAAAATTTTCCAGCGTTTCAGTCGCTTCTTCCGGTTGAGGAATGCCGTTCTCAGGATACAGGTATCTGGGCTCCCGGCAGAAGGTAACATAGCCTTTGCTTCCATACGCCGACAGGAGGCTGGAAGACAAAGCCGGGTCGATATTGTTTTGATAGCGCGGATTATATACAAAAGTTTTGCCCCCGTAAGCAATAGTTTCCACTTCCGCCGGATTGACCTCCTCAAAGCTTACTTCGTCAAACCAATAAGTTCCTTTGCCGGTGTTTTGGAGATAAAGCCTTATCGACGTGGCGTTAGTCGGGGCAATCAGATAAAAACTGCACTTTCTCCAATCATACGTTCCCTTATCAAAACCTATGGGATGAGATTCATCCGGCCCGTAGAACCAGTATGTCAAATCGCCATCCGTGCCGCCCTCTGCCTTAACATAGACACTAACCTTGTATATTTTATCAGTCACAACAGCTATCGGCGGATCAAGGTACCAGGCGGCCCTTCCGGTTTCGTTGGTGCAGGTTATCTTAACGGATCGCGTCCCCGCGTATTTTACCGCATTATCATACGCGCCTTGATATCCTCTCACGCCTGTGGTTGAATATGGTTCCCATTCGCCATATATCCAGCCGCTTGAGGTTTCAAAGCCGGGATTCGGCACAAGATTCACCCCCGCAACAGGATGGACTGTTAAACCTAACAAGCACATCCCCAGGATTAACCCCATTTTATGACCGTTGTAATGGCTTAGTTTCATAACCTTAATTATCCGATACAAACACCCCTCTAATGCATTTTATGATAACATTTTCATCGTCAATTGGCAATTTCTATCCTGACATTGTCTCATGCTTTTATTGACAGCCTTTCCTGTTCGTGTTATTAAATTCAACGTTTGACAAGAAAGAGGAGATAATGACTAAAGCGCCCTTTGCCGCCCTTGAGATAGGAACTTCCAAGGTTTGCGCCCTGGTGGGAGAACTCCGCGAAGACGGCAACATTATGATAACCGGAATGGGCAATTGTCCATCCTGCGGCGTCCGCAAAGGTGTCATTGTGGACATGGAAAAAGCGGCCGGATGCGTCCAGGCCGCCATCCAGGAGGCCGAGACCAGCGGCTCGGTTGAAATCAGGCAGGTTTATCTGCTGGTCAATGGGGAACATATCCGCGGAGCGCTCAACCAGGGGAGCGTGCCGGTATTTGATCCGGCCGGCGGCATCAGCGCCGATGACATTGACGATGTAACGGACATTGCGCGCGCAATTAACCTGCCCCATGACAACGAGCTTTTGCATACGATTCCTCAAACCTATTCGGTTGACGGCCAGGCCGGCATCATCAACCCGCAGGGCATGCACGGCGCCCGCCTTTCGCTTGACATGCTCATTGTCCACGGCTCGCGGAATATACTCAATAACACAATCAAGGCGGCGCGGGATGTCGGCCTGGAAGTCTTGGATGTGGCCTTCAGCGGGTTGTGTTCGGCGCTGGCCGCGCTGACGCCGGAACAAAAGGAATGCGGCGCGGCGGTGATTGACCTGGGCGCCGGCACCACCAGCCATGTTGTTTATGCCGATGACGCCATTGCCGCCCTGGGTGTAATCGCCGTGGGCGGGGACCATATCACCAATGATATCTCGCAGGGATTCACGATTTCCCTGCGCCGCGCCGAGATATTAAAACAGGAGTCCGGCGCCGCGGTAACCGACACGGGCGACCGTTTCCGGCGCATTGTCATCCCGCCGGAAGTCGGCTTCCCGGCCTGCTCGGTGGCGGCCGGCGACTTGGATTCCATCATCAACGCCCGCATGGACGAAACCCTCCGGATCATCAAAAATGAATTGGAAAAGAAATCCCTGCTTCAGGAACTCGGCGCCGGCGTGATTTTGACCGGCGGCGGATCGCACCTGAAGGGAGTCGAGACGCTGGCCGAGGAAATATTCGGCGTATCCTGTTCAATCGGCAAGCCGCGCTATTTCAGCGGCATTTCCACCGTGCATGAAGGTCCTGAATACACGGCGCCATTGGGCATGATCCGTTATGCAGTCCGCTCAACAACAAAGCATACGAAAGAAAATATTTCCCTCGGAAGCCTGATCAAGGGCTGGTTTATCGGACGGTAATTATTTAAATGACCTGGTTACACTGAACAGACATATGAATGATTCAATTTCATCATCCGGCCGGGAATCGGCGCTGTTGATTGTCGGCGTCGGCAACGGCGGCGGCAATACGGTGCAAGCAATGGCGCGCCTGTGGCCGGGCGGCCCCAGGATGGCCGCGGTGAACACCGACCGACGGGCGCTGGCGCAACTTGAAAATGTCGACCGCGTCCATATCGGCGAAAAGATTCTAAAGGGGCTTGGAACGGGCGGCGATCCGCGGATCGCGCGGCAGGCCGCCGAGTCGGATATTGAAAAACTGCGTTCTTTGTTTAACGGCGTTGAGTTCGTGATATTCGCCGTCGGACTTGGCGGCGGAACCGGCTCCGGGGTCGCGCCGCTCCTGATTGATGAGGCAAAAAAGGCGGGCGCGCTGACGCTTTGCTTTGCCATGCTCCCGTTTGAATTTGAAGGCTCACGGCGCAAAGAACAGGCCGAACGCGGGTTGCAGGCAATCCGGGATTCGGCGGACGGCGTTATCTGCCTGCCATGCCAGCGCCTGACGGCGCTTGTTGAAGACAAGTCCAATATTCAAGAAGCATTCCGCCGGGCCGAAACAATGCTCGCCGCCGGAATCCAGGAACTGTGGCGCGTGCTCAACCGCAGTTCAATGATCAACTTCAATTTCGCCGACCTGCGCGCCTTTCTGCAAAACAGCGCCGGCAACTGCATCTTGTGCAGTTCGGAAGGCGGCGGCGCCCAAAAGATTGAAATGATTCTTGACGGCATCAAACGGCATATTCTCCTCAACAATTGCCAGACTCTCGCCGAAGCGGATTCGTTCATCATCTGCATCACCGGCGGGACCGACCTCTCAATCGGCGACGTGAACAGCGTGGTCAACGGCATCCTGGCGCTCGGGCGCAAGGAATCCCTGGTAATGACCGGGGTCGGCTGTGAACCGGAATGGCATGATAAAATCCATGTGACCATCCTTGCGGCGGAAAACGGACACTCCGGCGATAAACTGGCCTTAACGGATATTGACCTTTCCCGGCGGGACGCCAAACGGAAAAACACGGCGGGGGAAAATGCAGGATCAGGCCGGGACGACATGATTCAAACCAGCCTGTTTGACGCGGTGGAACAGGGCCGGTTCAAGGGCATCAATCCGACCATTGTTGACGGCAGCAACCTCGATATCCCGACCTTTATCCGCCGGCGGATCCCGGTGCAGAAAGCCAAAATCGCAAATATCTGAAACCATCCGGCAGCCAGGAGACAGCAGCCATAATATTCAAACTTATCATGAATAATTGTATTAGATTTCATACTGAATGCTGGCTTCTGACTACTGGATTCTCTCTTTAAAAACATGCAACTTTCAATCATCGTTCCGGCGTACAATGAAGAAAAACGTCTGGCAAAAATGCTTGATGAATACCTTCCTTTCTTCGCGCGCGCTTACGGCAATGATTTTGAAATGCTGGTCGTGATCAACGGAACTTCCGATGGAACGGAAACTGTCGCCAATAAATACACGGCAAAGTTTCCCCAGATGCGCTGCATTGTGGAGCCGCGCAAAATCGGCAAAGGCGGGGCAATCATGCTCGGGTTCGCCCGGTCCATGGGAGCGCTGGTGGGGTTTGTTGACGCGGATGGTTCAACGCCGCCCGCGGCTTTCCAGGATCTTGCCGACAACATCCGCCGGGCCGATGCAATCATCGCTTCCCGCTGGCTGCGCGGAGCGCAGGTGAGTCCCCGCCAGCCATGGTCGCGCCGAATGACGTCCCGCTTTTTTAACATCATGGTCCACCTCCTTTTCGGTCTGCATTTTTCGGACACTCAATGCGGCGCAAAGCTGATAAAAAGCCACGCCGTCCGGCAAATCCTGCCGAAGCTCGGCATAACGCGCTGGGCGTTTGATGTTGATCTGTTGTTTCAATTGCGCCGCGCCGGATACAAAATAACAGAAATCCCCACGGTCTGGCATGATGTCGCCGGCTCGCGGCTGGAAATCACCCCGGTATCGCTGGAAATGTTCGCGGCGCTTGTCCGTTTGCGCCTTTTATATTCGCCCTTCAAGGGCATTGTGGTCTTTTACGACCGGTATTTTGCGCGTTTTTTCAATGTTTAACCCCGGCGTGAAACACATGAAATAACATTTCCTTTATGGTAAGCATTTAGCCATTTGCAGAAATGATACAGTTTTGGTGAAATTTCAGCCCTCACGCTCATTCTCGCCCGTCAGCCGACGGGCTCCGAGGGATCCGCATGGCGGATAATCCGCTTTGAGGGCAAAGATTTCACCAAAACCGATTACTGCAGTTGGCTAAATGGATACCCTTTATGAAAGCACGCAATATTTTCAGCAATCTACCCCGGAATAAGATGTCAAAAGAGTTGTTTGACATAATTGCCAAGACCGGGAACGCAACAATCGAGCGGATAATATCCCGGGGACACAAATCGCCGCCCGGTTTCTGGTATGACCAGGATTTTGACGAGTGGGTCGTGGTGCTGCGCGGCGCGGCCAAACTGCGGCTGGCGGGCCAAAAAAAAATAATCCTGATGAAGGCCGGCGACTACCTGCTCATCCCGGCCCGCAAGCGCCACCGCGTTGAATGGACGCCTCCGGACAAGCAAACCATCTGGCTGGCCGTAAAAATTGGCCGTTGAAGTTTTTAGCCAGCGGCAAAAAATTTTGAGTCGGCAGACATCTTTGAGCGAGCTATTCGTTTGTTTCATCAAAAATTTTCCGAAAATTTATCAATCGTTGATCTCGCCCGGCGTTTTGGATGCAGCTCGGGGTATGCCTGAAAAATCAAGAGATTTTTGTTTTTGTTCGTGCAAAATTAAACAAAACGCGCTATTCTGGACGCAAATGACACCAACCATAACTCATGATCGCAGGGAAGAAACCATTGAGGCAAAAGCGCTTTGGTTTCAGTCTCTTTCCATGGCCGAGCGGATGGAGATGTTCTGCTCGTTCGTTGATCTTGCGCTGAACATAAACCCCAAATTGCAGGAATATAAGGATGCTAAACCGGCTTCAGGACGTGTTCAAATCCTTTCAGCAACACGAGGTTAAGTACCTTGTAATCGGCGGAATAGCTTCCATTCTTTATGGCGTGCCGCGCGCCACGTTTGATCTCGATATCCTGATTGAACCGGCCACAAAAAACGCCAAACAACTGCTCGACGCTCTCCTTGACGCCGGCATTGGGACGGCTTCGCTTACCACGCCGGAGAACATCCTTGCCAACGAAATTACAATCTTTAAGGATCGTGTCCGGATTGACGTCCAAACATCAACCCCGGGCATTCGGTTTGAGGATGCCTGGGTTCGCCGGCAGACGATGACTTATCAGGGACAGGATTTCTTTATCCTTTCAAAGGATGACCTGATGGCATCAAAGCGGGCGGCAGGACGCGATGTTGACAAAGAAGACGTGCGGCTCCTGGAACTAAATCGCGACACGGAACCCAATAAACAACGAAGCGAGAAATGACCGTCTCTTTTCCTGCATAATTTATCTATTGCTATTTTCCGCAATGAATCTTAGAGATAAGACCGTTCTAATCACCGGCGCGGCGGTTCGCATCGGACGCGGACTTGCCGAGGCCCTGGCCGGGGAAGGCTGTCATCTGGCCATCCATTGCAATCATTCCATCGCCGCGGCCAGGGCTCTTGCCCGCCAATTGCAGGACAACGGCTGCCGCGCCGTTGTAATAAAATGTGATTTGCTTAAACCGCGCGCGAGTGAAATTTTAATAAAAAGGGCTTTTCAAGCCCTCGGGGGGTTGGATATCCTCATCAACAACGCCGCCGTTTTCAGCAAGGAACCACTGGCAACTTCCACTGAAAAACAAATCCGGGAAACGCTTGAACTGAATTTGATGGCGCCGATCATGCTGACCCGCGCTTTTGCCAAAATCGCCAAAAAAGGCAGGATCATCAACATCCTCGACCAACGCATAGCCGGCGTTGAAGCCGGCCTAGCCGCTTATCTTCTCTCAAAGAAAGCCCTGGCCGATTTCACCAAAATCGCCGCCCGGGAACTGGCGCCGGATATCGCCGTCAACGCCGTGGCGCCGGGTCCTGTTTTGCCTCCGGAAAATATCCGTGAAAAAGCGGGTAAAATCCCGCTCAACCGGCGGCCGACAATGGCCGATCTGGCCGAAGCCGTGACTTTTCTCTTGAAATCGGATGCCATAACCGGTCAAATTATTTTTGTTGACGGCGGCCAGCATTTGACCGGGCAACAATAAAAGGCCATAGACGACAGACCTCAGATTAATGAAAACAAATATCGGAACTGATTCAATTAACATCCGCGGACTGAGATTGAAATGTCATATCGGCGTTACCGCCCGGGAACGCCGCAAGCGACAGACGATCATGGCGGATATCGCGATAAAATGCGATTTGCGCCGCGCCGGCAAATCTGATTGTCTCAGGGACACGATTGATTATGCTGTCCTGGCCAAAACCATTGCCGCCCTGGCCGCCAAAAAATCATTCTGCCTCCTTGAATCGCTGGCGGAAAACATCGCGGAAACCTGCCTGGCCGACTCCAGAATTCAACAGGTTACCGTAAAAGCGGCAAAAACCGGCGTACTGGCAAACGTCCGGACGGTTGAAGCGGCAATTACGCGTAATCGCAGTTCATAAACCAAAATCAGCTTGGACATTCACACCAGGCCCATGGCAATTTTGAGACAGGTTCCAACTTGAAGGAGAAAGAATGCTTATGAAAAACGAAGCGTTGACGCCGAAAGAAGCATTGCAAACTTATGCCGACTGGTTGCTTAATCAACGGACTGACGACCAGTTTTTCAAATGTTATGAGCATGGAACACTGAGATATGAATGGTATATGATTTTTTACTCCGTGCGGGCATTGCTCTGCGCCGGCCGGCTCCTCGGCGAACGGCGGTACATTGACGCCCTTTTTCCGTATTTTGACAACTATGTTTCCGAACAGCTTCCCAACGGCGGCTTTACATCCGACTTTAGAAAGCGCCCGACAACCCGGCTTACGAAGGCAGAATTCCATGAAATCCTCCGGGGCGGCAAGGTCAACCTGGCGGATGCCGGTTCAAACGTAACGGCGCTTATCCAGGGAGCATTTGAAGCGGATGAAAACAGACGGAAGCAGTATCTGGATGCGGCGCGGCGTTGGCTGGACGAATGGGCGCCGATCTGGGCGCTGCCGGAAGGCGGATACGGCAACGGCATCTGGGTGGGCCACAAACTTAACGGCCCCTACACGATGGCCATCGCCGATACGGCCTCCGCTTATTCCGCGTTTTTCAAGGCAACGGGCGAAACGGAATATCGCGAGGCCGCGGAACGATGCATCCGATTCCAATGCGGCCATTGGCTCGCCGACGGACGCCCGGTCAACCTGAGCATCTATCCAACCCCCCATCGCCAGGTAATCAACGATTACGGCCGGGTTTTCTATCTTCTGGAGGGACTGTGCTGGACTCATTCCGTGACCGGCGACCCCGGGTTGAAATTGTTGATTGAGACCCGGCTTCGCGAATGGATATTTGGCGCAAACGGCATTCTTGCCCAATGGAACGGCTCGTGGTTTGACTTTAACTCGTGGCGGGCGCCAAATGTGTCTTCGCCTGAGGATCAATTGCCCGAATCACGGGCCGGTCTAAGGCACTTTTGGCAGTATGCCAAATCCAATGGGATTCTTTCATTCTTCTCCTATTATCTCCATCACATTGAGGATGTTCCCGCCTTGAGGGAAAAAACGGAAAATGGAATCCAATTTCTTTGTCAACCCCGGAAAGCGGTCATGACGGGCGTAATGTCCGATCCCGGGGAATCTTACGGCCAGTTCGCCGTTCAGGCAACCGGTTTCGCAGGGCTTTCACTCGCCGAGGCGATCAAGCCGGATAGTTCGTTCTTTATTTCCCACTGGTAATATTCAGACAAAATGGTAAAAGATGAGTTCATTCCTGATAAAAATATTAACGGATAGCGGGAGCGGAAATTATGCCCATCTATGAATACGAGTGTAAAAAATGCAAGCGGCGCTTCGAGCATCTGCTGAAAAGCGCCCGCGACGTGCCGGCCGGATGTCCGCATTGCGGGGAAAAAAACATTGAAAAAGTTTTTTCCGGCTTCAGCGTGGCCATGGGCCAAAAAACAAGTTCGCCATCGGGTTGCGCCTCCTGCCCGAGCGCGGGTTGCCCGCACCGGGGACATTGAAAATGAAGAATGCAGGAATCGGAATATTAGCCACAAAAAAGCACAAAATTCACAAAATCAAATAACTTTGTGCCTATGTGCCTTTGCCACTTTGTCCCTTTCTTAGAAATCATATGCTCCAGAGTCTCCAAATAAAAAACCTGGCGCTGGCCGAATCGGTCCGGATTGATTTTTCGCCCGGGCTCAACGTGGTCACCGGCGAAACCGGCGCCGGCAAATCAATCATCATCGGCGCTTTGAGCCTGCTTTTGGGAGAAAGGGCGGACAAGGGCGTTATCCGCGAAGGCGCGGAGCAATGCTCCATTGAAGCCGTCTTCAATTCCGGGCCCGCTGAAATTGACCGCCTTTTGCAGGAGAGCGGCCTGCCGCCGTGCGGCGAAGGAACGTTGATATTGCGCCGCATTTTATCCGCCGGCGGCGCCGGAAGACAATTCGTCAATGACAGCCCGGCAACCCTGCAGGTCCTGAAATTGATCGGCGACTTGCTCGTGGACATGCACGGACCGCACGACCATCAATCGCTCCTGAAACCTGATTTTCAGCTTAACCTGCTCGATGCTTTCGCCCGCGATGAAAAAATCATTGCCGCGTACCAGGCGATCTTTGAAGAACGCCGCGAACTTCTGGAACGGAAAGAGACCTTGCAGACGAACAACGGCAATGCCCCGCATGAAATGGACATGCTCGCCTTCCAGATCAAGGAACTGGAAGAAGCCCGGCTGGATGAAAATGAGGAAAACGAAATTGTCAACGAGCATAAAACCCTGGCCAATGCCGAACGGATAATCCAGCTTGCTTCCGAAATACAAAACGCCCTCAACGAGGCCGATAACAGCGCCTTTGACCGGCTGGCCGCGGCCCAGCAGGCCGCCGGCGAGCTCGCCAGGCTGCTGCCCGCCGCCGGTGAATGGCAGCAGGAGACGAAAGACATTGCCGCCCGTATTCAGGAATTGACCAGGGTCATCGCCTCTTTCGCCCAACAAATCGAGGCGGACTCGGCGCGCCTGCAAAGTCTTGACGACCGGATCGCCCTCTATCAAAAATTGAAAAACAAATACGGCGGATCGGCCGCTGACTTGAAAAAAATACTCGGAAAGTTCAAGGACCGGATGGCGGACCTGCAGAACAGCGCCGAACGCCTTGCCCAAATTGACGCCCAATTGAAGGAAACCCACGCCCGGCTTGAAAAGACCGGGCAAGAGTTAAGCAAGAAAAGAAAGGAAACGGCCGACAAGCTGGCCAAGGCCGTCCTGCGCCACCTGAAAGACCTGGCTTTCAGCCACGCCTCGTTTTCCGTGCAGTTTACCGGGGTTGAACCGCAACGCTCCGGCCTGGACAGGATTGAATTTGTTTTCTCGCCCAACAAGGGTGAATCCGAAAAATCCCTGCGCCAGATCGCCTCCAGCGGTGAAATGTCGCGCGTCATGCTCGCGCTGAAAACCATCCTGGCCGGGCAGGATAAAATCCCATTGTTGATTTTTGACGAGATTGACGAAAATGTCGGCGGCCAGACCGCGCAGGTGGTCGGCCGGAAACTGGCCGAACTGGCCGGATATCACCAGGTAATCTGCATCACGCACCTGCCGCAGGTGGCGGTTCACGGCCGCGTTCATTTTGCCGTCCGGAAAAAAATCGCCGGCGCGCGCACGATCAGCAATGTTTTCCCCCTTGGCGCCGAAGAACGGATTGAAGAAATCGCGCGGATGCTGGGCGGAAAAGACCTGACCAGCGTAACCATGAAACATGCGCGCGAAATGCTGAATAAATGAACGGCCGGGCCGTTTATTGATCATGGCGGCGGCGAAACTCGGACGGCGAACAGTTGTAGTATTTCCAGAATATCCGGTTAAAATGGCTGGCATCCACAAATCCCCATTGACGGGCAATCGCCTTGACAGGATCGTTGCCGTTTAAAAACCGGCTGACCGCCGACTTAAGGCGAAACCGCAGCGCAAAATCGGCGAATCTTATTCCCATCCACTTTTCAAAGAGCTGGCTGAAAACATTGCGGTTTAAACCGCACTCTTTTGCGGCCCGGGTTGTGGAAACAAAGGCCCGGTTGTCCAGGACCAATTGTACAATGCGGTTTAATTTGCTCCATTGTTCCGGGCGGAGACCGGCATTGGCCGTCTTTAATTGCGGGGAAAGCGTCAAAAACATCGTCAGGATATTCAACAAACATAACCTGGCCCGGGCCTTTTCCAGCGGGTTTGACAGTGCGGCCAGGCTTTTCAATAAACGAGCCTGTTCAAGGCATTCTTTTTGCCTGGCGGGCGGAATTTGCGGACGGACGGAAGGATTGGCGAGAAACGGCGCCATCCATTTCAAGTCCGGGGACTCCTCAAGCCGCATTTGGGCCAGTAAAGGCGGCCAGATTATGGCCACGACCATTTCACAAGGCGCCTTGACCACCTCAAAACCGTGCGGCTCCCACATTCCGCAAAACCAGACCTGCCCTGCCCGGCAAAGCCGGCTGTAACCCCCGATATAATCCCGGCGGATAACACCGGAGAGGATAATTCCCATCTCCAGGCCAAAATGCATGTCATACAACGCTTCGTGGCGATGCGCCAATATCCTGGAGTGGATTTCTATCGGCGCGGTCTCCGAAATGGGAATGTTCAATTGCCGGGCTTTTTTTGCAATGGAGCGCATAAAATTTCACGGGCAATAATACATGTTATAATGGCATTTATACAACCATAAACAATTGATGTTTTCGCGCCGTTGTTGTTTAATGATCGCAAAAAGGAGGCATGAAAAATGTCAACAAAAACAATTCGGATTCCCAGGGAAGAGTTTAAGCTTCGTCAAAAGGCCGCCCAACGCCTGATGAAGGAGCGCGGTTTGGATGGCCTGCTGGTTCACGGCAATGAGGCGGAATTCGCCAATCTCCGGTATTTCTCGGATTATTGGCCGATATTTGAAAGCGCCGGCGTGTTTCTTCCCGCCAACGGCGCCCCGACTCTGCTCATCGGCCCGGAAAGCCAGACTTTCGCCCGGGATCACGGCGTCATTCCGGACATCAAAAAAGTGCTTTGGTACCGGGAATCCGCGGAACCGGATTATCCGAACATCCCGCTGGACACCTTTGAGGGCGTCTTCGCCGCAGCCAACGGAGGCAAGGGCGTGCGCCGGCTGGGGATTGTGGGCTATACGGCCATGTCGGTCAGCGTTTATGAAGCCGTCCGCGCGGCATCGGCCAAGACGGAAATCGTCAAGGCGGACGACCTGCTTTACCAGATGCGCATGATCAAGAGTCCGGCCGAAAGCGCCATGTTGCGCGCGGGATTCCAAGTGTCGGAAAAGGCGCTGGATGAAGTCCTGAAACGCATCAAACCCGGAATGACCGAACTGCAGGTGGTCGGCATTGCCCAGGAAATGTTTTACCGGAACGGCGCGGAATACGAGGCCCATCCCACCTATGTGCTGTCCGGTCCGAACAGCACGCATGCCATCGGGCGCCCGACGCACCGCGTAATCCGCAAAGGCGACCTGGTGCAGCTGGATATCGGCGCGCGCGTCGGCGGGTATTCCCCCAGCGTCGGCCTGCCGATCTGCATGGGGAAAATGCCGGCAAAAATGAAAGACTTGGTGTCATTCGGCCTGGAAGCCCATCTGAAAACCATTTCCTGGATGAAAGCCGGCGTGCCGGCCGGAACGGTTGCGACCAACTTTTTTAATTTCATCCGGCAGCGCGGTTACGGGAAAAACATGCTTTACGGACCATGTCATGGACTCGGCATGATTGAAGTGGAACGGCCGTGGATGGAAACTTCATCCACCTACCCTCTCCAGGAAAACATGACGTTCCAGGTTGACACGTTCCTGTACTGCAAACAGTACGGACTGCGCTGGGAAACCGGGGTGCGGGTTACCAAGACCGGCGTGGAGGAATTTTCCAAGCGGTTTCGTAAAATCGTTGAAATCACCTGAAATGATAAATAAAAAAACAGGTCATGCATTTTTGAGATTAAAAAATCGAGTTAAGCTGTCCGAAATCTCCGTGGTGATATGCCTGCTATTAAACGCCGGCTTTCTTTTTGCGGCCGAAAAACCGTCGCTCCTGCCTGACGGCAAACATCTATGCAATATAAATTCAACTGACACCATCTTGTTGGCGGAGAACGGCAAGGCCAACGCCGAGATCGTGGTTGTGCGACCAGGGGCTCCGGTCGCGGCCTTTGCGGCCCGTGAGTTGAAAACATTCCTTGACCGGGCGACCGGGGCGGATTTCAAGATTGTTAATGAGCGCACGAGCGACCTGCCGGCTATTTTTGTTGGTGACAGCGAGTGGGCGCGGGCTTGGGGCGTGGAGGTGAACTCCCTGGCGCTGGACGGCTTCATCATCCGCCGGGTGAAGGACATAATCATCATCGCCGGCAGGGACGATCCCTATATTGACCCGGGAAAATATCACCGCGGCAGCCGCAACGAACGGGGAACACTTTTCGGCGTCTATGATTTCCTGGAGCGTTTTGCCGGTGTGCGTTTTTATTTCCCCGGTGAAATCGGCACGGTCGTGCCGAAATCTTCTGTCTTGCGCGTGCCGGGCATGAATATCCTGGAAGAGCCTGATTTGACGTTTAGACAACCGGCTATGGACGGCAAAGAAACCTGGTTTGGGCAATCCGATCCGAAAGAAATTGCGCGTATGCAACACCAGGAAATGTTGAGACTTCGGACGCTGGTACATACCATTACGCCATGCCATGGATTGTACTGGCTGAAATACCCGGAGCGTTTTGGCCAGACCCATCCCGAGTTTTTTATTCTCCGTCCCGATGGCAGTCGCGGCGTCGCCTCTTCCCAGCTTTGTTATTCAAACGAAGGATTAATGGAGGAAGTTTATAAAGACGCCGAGGCGCGTCTGACCGGAAAACCCGGTTCCCTGCGCCGCGGAGATGTAAAACCCGGCGGCTGGGATTGGCCCGGTGGTGGCGGGGCGACCGCTTACTTTGACGCCATGCCCCATGACGGCATGGCGTTCTGCCACTGTCCCCGGTGCAAACCATTCTACGACAAAACAAATATAAATGAACTGGTTTGGGGATTTGAATGCGACCTTGCGCGGCGGCTGAAAAAAAACGGCATCCCCGGCTACATAGGCATGGGTGCCTATTCCTACTACCAGAATGTTCCGGATATTGATATTCCTGATAATATTTTCGTTTCGTTGTCTCTCACGGGGCCATGGATGGAAAAGTATCCGTCAGTCCAGGAAAAGGACGACAAGGTCATTCGCGACTGGCATAGCAAGCTCAAACACAAGGTCCAGCTGTGGAATTATATAAACGATTTTAACGGCGCGGTGCCGCCGGGCATCCCGCCGCTCAGCACAAAATGGATTGCCGAATACTATAAAAGGAACGCGCCCCATATCAGCGGCGCTTTTCTCCAATCCGACACCGACCATTTCCTCTCCCAGTATCTAAACTGGTACGTCTACATGAAAGTTGCCTGGGATCTTTCCACTGATACCGACAAACTCATTGCGGAGCACCATCAAAAAATGTTCGGTCCGGCGGCGAAACCGATGGGACGGTTTTTTGCCCGGCTGGAGGAGATCTGGACCAATGAACTCATGGGCGAATTCAAGGACACAAGCCTTGGACCGACATTTGTAAAGCCGACTGAACTGAAGACTTGGGAACAGGTCTACAGCGAGGAGCGGATGAATGAACTCGGTAAACTTTTTGACGAGGCTGAAAAACTTGCCGCCAATGAACCCGATTCGCTGAAACGCGTTAAATTCTTCCGGGAAAACATGTTCGGGGAAATGATCAAGGCGCGGGAGGCATACGTAAAACGCAAACACGAGATTGACGACCTGGTTTTTGAGGTGACGCCCCTCCCGGCCGGCCAGGCCATCACCGTGGACGGTGTTCTGGACGAGCCGGTCTGGCAAACCGCCGCGGATGTATTCCTCGTCAGCGCGAAGGAAAACGAGCCGGCCCTTGTGAAAACACGCATGCGGGCCCTGTGGACCGAAAAATTCCTTTACCTCGGATATGACTGCGAAGAACCGAAATCGGACGATATCGCCGTCCTTGACCGCAAACGCGACGACCAGGCCATGTGGACGGATACCTCGGTTGAAATTTTCCTGAATCCCTCCAATGACCGCGCAAATTATTTCCAGTTTATCGTGAATGCCAAGGGTAATTTAACTGATGTGGCGTATCGGTCGGAAAACGGGGCAAACGTTAGCGATTTGAACTGGAATTCCAGGGCGGAATCGGCGGCGCGGATTGAAAAGGGCACCTGGACGGTTGAAATTGCCATTCCAGTGGAAGACCTCAACGGCAAGGGTATAAAAAACGGGGACACGATGATCGCCAATTTCAACCGCTCCCGCCATGTTCGCGGCGGGAAGCCGGAGGAAAATCAGATCTATACCTGGAGTCCGTTCTTAAAAGACGGCTTCCACAAACTGGATCGGTTTGGCAAAATGAAATTTGTCACCGAGAAGAGCAAGCCGGTTTCGTTCTTAAAGAACGGCAGTTTTGAGGAAGTAAATGCCCAGGGACTCCCTTCAGACTGGAAGCTGGAAGCATTTCCACGGAAAGGCGACGACAGCACAGGAAAGGATTGGAGCAAGAACAAGAATTTATTCACCGCGGATAATTTGTTCGCATGCCATGGCCGGAATAGTCTGCGGATTAAAGCCGACCAGTCCGTAATAGCCTGTGCAGTCCAATTGTTTTCCGGCATTAAGCCCGACACCCGGTATCTCATCACATTTTTCATCAAGACGGATGATGTTCAGCCGACGGGACCAAAAGGAGGGGCATTTATCAATGTCTGGAAGGGAAATCTTTTCTTCCCGGCAAGCGGATACATTGGAACCATACCGTGGACCAAGCAGGGATTTGTCTTCACCACCGGGCATGAAGCAGGCGACCAAGGAGGTCAATCATGCATCCGGCTCTGGCTGCGCGAAGCAACCGGAACGGTCTGGTTTGATGACATTTGTATTCGCGAAGACAAGAATGGATAATCTTAATAGAATAATCACATGAAAGAAAAGCATACATGCGCATAGACGAACGTTCCGGGAAAATCGTGATTTCAAGCACCAACTACGAAGTTGCCTTCGTTCCGGAAAAACTACTGGCCATCCTGCAAAAGGATGGATTTTATTATGGCATGTGCATGTTGAGCGCCGTTGACACATTAAATGCACGCGATGCCGGCCAATGCGCTCCTGAAATATCGGTCGTTGAAAAGACGGAACACGCGGTGCATGTAACCATCAGGTCGGACTCTTCAATCTGGCAGCAAAAAATATGCCACTATCTCTTTCAGGATGAACAGGTTGAATATTGGATCGAACTGCATGGTCAGGGACAGGTTGATCGGGTGTATTATTTTCGCGGCTTGATTGAAGGCAATGAAGTCGCCTCCGTCCCCGGATTCACGCAAATATTTTCTCCCCAGGCTAATTTTATCGAGAAACAGGTTTTTCATGCCAATGAATACACGGCCATCGCCGCCGGCAACGACGAAAACGTCTTTAAGTCGGTCGGCGCCTTTGCGTTGCACGGCGCGCCGTTATGTTTTGTATTTCATGATGAGGGAAAACCGGCCTGTCTTGCGGCGGGCATCCTGGCAAAAGCCGGTGAATACCAGTTTCATGCTTTTGAAGTCAATCATGGCGAGCATGGCACCCAGGCGCTGTCGCTTGCTTATCACGGGCACCTGCAGGTGAACGGCATTTGGCATACGCCGCGCGTGCGCCTGCAATTCGGGCCGGACCGATTCAAATTGATTGAGAATTATCTGGCGGCCCTGGCCAAATATGGCGGAACCGTGAAACGTGACCGGCCTTATGAGCCCTGGACCTATCGTCCTATTTATTGCACATGGCATGACCAGGAAGCGGCGGCGATGCAGAACGCCAGGAAAAGCAAATTCAGCTTTGCGCGCGATAATCTCCTTCCGCAGTTTTTCGCCCAATGCAACCAGGCCAATTGCGAGCGATGGCTTGGCCTGCTCAAGCGGCATGGTGTCAAGCCCGGCACGATAATTATTGACGCCAAATGGCAGGTCCTGGCCGGTGATCCGTTCGCGGACGAGGCTAAATTTCCAAATTTGCGCGGGTTTGTGGACGCCTGTCATGCGGATGGCATCAAGGTGATGCTCTGGTTCAACGGCTGGGATCGCGAGGGCATCCCGGACGAGGAATGCATTTACGTAAACGGCAAACCAGCCCATGCCGACCCGACCAATCCCGCCTATAGAAAGCGCGCCGCCGCTTATATTCGCCGCATGCTTTCCGATGAACCGGGGTGCTATAATGCCGACGGGCTGAAAGTTGACGGCATGACGGCCACTCCGGGCGGCCGCACGCTCAAGACGCATTCCGGATCGGCTGGTTTTGAGCTGGCGCGCGAGTTTCTGAAGTTGTTGTTTGATGCCGCCAAGGCGACAAAAGAAGAAAGCGCCATCGGCCAGTTCACGGCCTGTCCGTATCTTGCTGATTTATGCGATATTGCCCGCACCGGGGACCTGTTCACCATCAAGGGGGATTCAATAACCACCAACGCATTTCGGGCGAGAATTCAAAGATTGGTCATGCCGCAGGTTGCCATTGACACCGATGGCGCGCAGGAATTCAACTATGTGCTGCCGTTCCGGGAAATCATTGAAAAACAAGCTGAAATCGGCGTTCCCTGCATATATCAAGCTGAATTATTATTGCAACAGCGATTATATTGCATACCACAAATCCGTCCTTTGACGGATGATGATTATGCCGCCATTGCCCGCGTCTGGCGCCGAAATGAAACCGGATGTAAAACCGTGCGGGAATGATATCATAACATCACAAAGTGATTAAAAAATGAAAATGTTCAAATTGATATTGACGGCCGGAGTGATCGCACTCATGCAGATCGTATCCGCAAATACCGGGGCGGAAAACACTGTCCCGAAGGAAGGAACACGGGAGTTCAAGGTAAAAGACAGCGTCATTTATGCCGACGGCAAACCATTTCCGTTCATTATGAACGTCGCGATGCTGGTCACTGAGCCGAACGATGAATTTTTTCATTACTGGTCGCGCATGGGCGGGACATGTCATTATATTCAAAGCGAAGCCATTCGCCCCGTTGAGAAACAGGATTTCACAAATATTGACCTGGAAATTGAACGGGGCGCCAAATTTGGAATTTATTCGGTCGTCTCTCCCAACATCGCAGTTTTTGGCGGCGCATGGGGATATGCCAGGACCAATCCCGATGCGGCGATGAAAGGCCCCGATGGAAACGACGTCTCTTATTATCCCAGTTTCACCCATGAGGGCTACCGGGCGGCGCTGGCAAAAGCGCTCCGGGAATTGGCCTTGCATTGCAAGGATAAGCCGTATTTCCTGGGATATTATTTGCAGGATGAGTTTTCTTATCCCGGAGCGGGAGGGTATGAGGCGGCTTCCGTAAATGTTTTCCGGGACAGAATGATGGCGCAATACGGCAGTCTGGATAAACTCAACGCGGCTTGGGGAACTAAATACGTCAACAAGGAAGATATTGTCCCGCCCAAACCCGGAGAGCAAGAGGGTCGCCGTTGGGCCGACTGGCGGTTATTCCGAAGTTGGGCATATGCCGACCTGTTGCGGGCATGTTATCAGGCGATCAAGGAAGTTGACCCCAACCATCTTATCATCAACTCCATGTCTTTCTGGCCCTATCAGAGCTCTACGGCCTCATGGTGGAACGAGACGCCCTATGTGGATATCCTGATGCGACATGGAATCGGTTATTCCATCGGATTTAACATGATGGTTCTCCGTGATATTGCGGAATGGTCCGGGAAGGCGGGGAATGCCTTATGCATGTTGGCAAAGCCGTCTTTTATTCACTTTATGACTCTTCTGGACACAAGCCGTAATGGTCTTTCCTACGTGTGCGTGGCGGGAGGTAAAAAAAGCGGCAATTATCGCGGCGCGGCCGACAGCGAAGATGGATACCGCCGGCGCGAACCACTGTATACTCCCTCCAAGTCAATCATCCAGCTTGAACGTTATCTGGGCGACACGTATCTCACCTCAAAACGCAGACCGCCGCAGGTCGGATATCTTATCGGCGATAACAAGGTTACGATCGCCGGCGGCAATGCGGCCGGCATAGCCGGGATGATGGAAATTCTCACTGATCTGAGCCTGGATTTTGAGATAGTGTCCGAACATAATTATGCCCCGTTGCAACGTTTCCAGACCATCATCATCGGACCCGAAATGCAACTGGCATCGGATGAAATGGCGGCCGCCATCAACAAATATGTCCAGGACGGCGGCGCAGTGATTCTTATGCCGGGGGCGTTTGAAAAAAATGAATGGAACGAATCGGCTTCAACGAATCTTTTCTCATTTTCAGGCCGTTTCGGAAAACCGGTTCCGTGTAAAGCGGTGATTGCCGATGAGATCGAAATCCCCGTGTTGAGCGCATGGGATAAGGTCAAGAGCGTCTGTCCGGTGGAGGTCAAGTCAGGCGACAAGGTTTTGGCGCGGATAGCGGCGGGGCAGACAAACGATGCAGCCGCAGTAATTTCCGGAGACGGAAAGATTCTTTTCCTGGGATGGGACGTCGGCATTGGTTACCAACAGACCTGGTCCGAAGATTTTGCCAATGTCGGGAAAGACGATGATGCCCAGGCGGTACTGCGCGACAATGCTTTCGGCGCGGCCGCGGGCGATCTGTTAAAAGTTGAGACGGCAGCCGGCCTCCAGCCGCAACGCCGGATTACCGCCTGGATGAAAGATTTTCTGGGGGCGCGGCAGGCGTCGCCCTATGTCATTGTGGAAGGACACGAAACACCAGGACTGGTCTATGCCAAACCATTCACAGCCGGATCTGATATTTGGGTGGGCATTGCCAATCGGGTGGTCAAGCCCGGGCAGAATCTTACGGGATCGCAATGGGACATGGAAAAAGAGCCCGAACATGGCGGCGCCTGGCCGGCTGACTTGCATGTGCCGGTAACGAATGCCGCAGTATGCGTCAGGTTGCCGGAAAATTTTCCTGAAAAAATAAAATGTTTCCTCATGCCGAACATGAAAGTAGAAGGGAATCATATCGCGGCCGTGCCGGAAGAACTGCCGGTGGAAATCGTAAAAACGGGGAACGAGAAAAAAGCCCGGTTCACAATTGACAGGATTGATGACTGGGCCACAGTGGTTATCTCTCCGGGATACAAGCCGCTTGCCGGGCTTGAGATTGAACGCCGGGAAATAATCCAGGGGACAACGGGCGTCAATGTTAAAATGACGCTCCTGAACGCTTCGGACAAGACGATCAAGGGTGAATTAAGCCTGAAGGATGAGGATGGTCTCTGCAAGGAGCCTCCCGCGCCGGTCTCCTATGAGCTTCGTCCGGGCGAGACTAAAACCGTCGCCCTGACACTTTCGGTGGCGCCTGATGTTAAGGTCGGCTATTACAGTTTGAAAACAACGGCGTTTGGCGCGGACGGAACAGTCGCGGAATCCATGGGATTGGAGGTTCGGGTGCTTGAACCGGTTATAATTACAATGAAACCCGAAAACGGATATCTTTATGTCAAACCGGATGCGCCTGCAAAAGTGGAAGTAAAGGCTGTCCTGCGGGATGATAAGGCAGGGGGCGCGGTCAGCGCTGAATTTGAAGGGTTCACGAAATTTGCGTTTGAAAAAAACAAGGAAGAATGGACGCTGGACGGCGCGAAGGAACATACATTTGCGTTTACCGTCAAGGCTCCGCAGGTTGACAATATAAGTGAAGCCGGAAAGATGATCGTGCGGGAAAGTTTTGCCGGAGGCCTGAAGCGCGAATGGTCGCAACCATTGCGCATCACCGCCGGCGCAGCGGCCTACCGTGAAACCGGAAAAGGAAAAAGCACCAATATATCGCCTGATGCGGTTCTTGAGTTTGCCTGCCTGGAAAACGAGCATCTGATTGCCAGGTTTATAATTTCCAGCGGCGTTTTGCATAATTTGATAGTGCGCCGGACAGGAGTGGAACTGCTGAGTCCTGATTTTTATCCGTATGGGTTGGTGTGGTATAACCGGACGGGAGGAGGCTGGACCCTTAAGAATATTGAAGCGGGGCAAATTATGCTTTCAGGCGGAACGGTCGGCATGACGGCCGCCCTGAAGCCCGGACAGGAATGCGTGGACGTGAGCTATGATGCAACCGGGGTAAAGTTGACAAACAAAGACAATTTCTACCTGATGTCGCAGATATCAAGAGGTGATGGAATATTCAAGGATAATGCCATGCATGTTCCCTTGAAAGATAAAATTTTGGAGATGAAATGGGGAAGCGCCGGCAAAACATACAAACCGGAAGAAATCGTCAAGCCATGGCTGGCGGTTGAGGACAAGGCTTCCCGTCATATTCTTGCAACATTTTTTGAGATTCCGGACCTGGAAAAAATATCGGTAAAATTACAGGGCTGGAATTATCAAATCTTTTATTTAAAGGATGGGGCATCTTCCGGAAAAATACGTTTCCGTCTGTTCGGCGCCCAAGGCGGGATTGAAAAGATACCGGAATGGGAAAAGACACGGAAAGACGACGGACAATGAACAAAAATCAAGAAGGTTGCCTGAACCATCGTTTTAACCGGTTGTTGTTTCCCGCTGTCCTGGTTTTTACCTTCATGACCGGTAATGAGATTCTCGCCCAAAACAACTTGAAAACAAGCCCCGCCGGCCGGCTTGAAAAACAAACGGTCTGCCGGGTTAAAAAAGACGGGGATAAGGTTGATATCAAATGCTTTTTCAGTCCCGATCAGGACCTCTTGTATCATGTCCATGTCTGCAAGGGAAAGGGCAGAAACAATCAGATAACCTTTGGCAACACAACGCTTGTTGCGGCTGACACGAACAGCGGCGTCCAGGCAAAAGAAGAACTCATCCATTTCGCGGAAGATGACTGCACGCCATGGAATATAAACGGCACATATATCGGGGGGAATCACGGCTGTTCAAACGCGCGCGAGCTGACTTGTCCGGGACACAATAAAACCGTCTCTGATCTGGGCAGCGAATGGAAAGATTCCGCCGGCGTCAAGTTTTATATCATCAAGATTGTTGACACCAACCGGGTCTGGGTTTTATCGGAAAACAAGGGCAGTAATGATATCTGGAAATTTGTCACAACCATAACCGGCGGTTCGCTGACAAACACTTTTTCATCGGATGTCATGAATATTTCCTCCAACTGGATGGCCCAGATAATCCCCGCTTGCCGGATCCAGAAACAGGAATATCTGATTGACGGCAAAACGCCTCTGCCTGAAAACAGGGAGGTTGAATGCGCTTACCTGGATATAGTTGAGGAATACGACATTATCAATCCGGGGTCGTTGCTTGATAAAATCAGGCGGTCTCCCGGCCAAGAGATTGATTTTGCCGGCCAAGACCTCGCGGGCGTCATCCATAACAGCATCATCTACCGCTTCCTGCCCAACGGGGCCGTTGTGGTTCAGCATACGTCAACCGCTCTCCAGCAATTCATGATTGGTTATATGGGGTTTATCCAATCGCTCAAGCTTAACACCGGGAAATTTCAGGCCCATGAATATTATATTCCAAAGACAAAACCGTTCAGCCTTGGAGGGACAAACTATAATTTTCAGGCCATCCAGGATTTCAGGAAAAAAATTCCCGCCGCAATTAAATTTCAGTCATCTGCTGGAACCATCGCCGACGAGCAAAATCTGCCCGACCGGTTTATTCAGCTGCTGGGCGTCCGGGAGAATGGAAAATTCATAGCCAAAGCGGGGTTCGCCTTTGGCTATTCACCTGTTTCCGGCGTTACAAAAATCGGGGAACGCCCGCACCATACCAGTTCGGGCGGTTTTATTTTTACTTCCAGCAAATCATATCCATACGCGCTGGATAACAGGATTGGCGATATTGTCCCGGCCGGGACAATATTCAACTGCACGGCTTACCGGGTGTATTTTGATCCCCGGCGAAACCCCAATGCCACGTGCGTCTATTGGTACAAGGAAAACAACGATTACCTTGTTTATCTTGACTATCACCGGAACGTGGAGAACGAGGTTGTCGTTTTGCCGCCGGAAATGAGAGGGAAAAAGATATCAATCCTTGAAAAAACACCGTCATTCAGTCTCCGGACGGACAAGACCGTCTTGGAAAATGGCATCATGCTCAGCGTTACCAACGAATATGGTTATGCCGTACTGCGCATGGCGGATTAAAGCTTATCACGGAAAATGACAACTTTGAAACTCAAGCCTTTCAACGTACAATTTATTTAAGGAGTTAATCGCATGACGGACGAATATGCCAACCAGCCTCCCGTAAGCGAATGGAAGTTCATTGAATTGCTCAAATCCCCGCTGCATACCAAAACCGCCTGGCGACGTTTCAAAAAAAACATAAACGAGGCAAGTCTAAAAAATGGTGTTTCGCTGGACTTCAATTTCCCCGATCCCGCCGGAAAGCTCGCCACGGCTTACGATGACTTCAAAAAGTTCCTCCAATCCGGCAACATTGGCACGAACGGTCCATACAAAATAATCACCGCCATCACCCCGACCTCATGTTTTGAGGAATATATAATGGAGGCCGGCGAGGATTCCTGCCGGCTCCTCGCCAACGATACCGAAGGAATCCGCCGCGCGCTGGTGTTCCTTGAAGACCGGATAACCAGCACGGGCGGCCCCTTCCTTGCCATTGGCAAATTCCAGAGAAAACCCTTTATAAAAACAAGGATATCAAGGTGTTTCTTCGGCCCGATCAAGCGGCCGCCGATGAACCGCGACGAATTGATGGACGAAGTCAATTATTACCCCGATGAATATCTCAACCGGCTTGTCCATGAAGGAATAAACGGGCTCTGGCTGAGCATTGAGTTCAGGGATTTGTGCCCTTCCAGGTTTTTCCCCGAGCATGGCAGGGAAGGTCAAAAGCGGCTCGCAAAACTCCGTCAGACCGTGAAACAATGCGCGCGTTACGGAATAAAGACTTTCATCTACTGTAATGAACCGATCGGGTTCGGCAGTGAATATTATCTTCTCCCCGCTGCCCATCTGGAGAAACATCCTTGTTTTGCCGGACATAAAGAAAATAGCGGACAGTTCGACTGCACTTATTTCTGCACGTCCTCCCGGGAAGCCCGGGAATACCTGGAAGAATGCACCCATTTCATTTTCTCCAATGTCCCCGGCCTCGGAGGCATGATAAGCATAACCCACGGGGAAAGGCCGACCAACTGTTATTCCTACGCCCATAATTTCAAGGACAACAATTGCCCCCGCTGTTCAAAGAGAAAACCATGGGAAGTATACCACGACACCCTTGCGGCCATGGCCCGGGGGATTAAAACATCCGCCCCGGAAGCGGAATTTATTTCCTGGCTCTATACGCCCATTCTAACCGACGACAACAATTCATCGGCGGAAGAAAAACAAGAAGTGATAAGACAGATCGCGGCGCATACCCCACAAGACGTGGTGATGCAGTTGAATTTTGAATCCAGCGGCAAAGTCCGACAGCTTGGCCGGGAATTTATCGCCTATGATTACTGGCTCGCCTGGCCGGGGCCCAGCAAACACTTTACCGACTGCGCCGCCGGCGCAATAAATGCCGGCGCCCGCGCCTCCGCCAAGATCCAGGCGGGATGCTCGCATGAAAACGCCTCCATCCCGTTCATGCCCGTGCCGGGCAGTCTTTACCGGAAATATCATGCCATGAAAGAACTCGGGGTGAGTTCCGTGATGCTGTGCTGGTATTTCGGCAATTACCCCGGGCTGATGAACAAAACCGCGGGGGAACTTTCTTTCCTGCCCTTTGCCGGAAGCGAAGACGAATTTCTGGAAAACCTCGCCAGAATAGACTGGCCGGGTAACCACAAAAAAGTCAGCCGGGCATGGAAACATTTCATGAAAGGTTATTCCAATTTCCCGATAGCGCTTTCCTTCACCTGGTTCGGGCCGCTGCACTGCTCGATCGTCTGGCCAATGCACCTCTTCCCGGTTGACCGGCCGATAGCGCCGAGCTGGGAATTCGGCTTTCCCGACAGCGGAGACCGGATCGGCGAGTGCATTTGCTTCAATCATTCCCTGGACGACATTCTCACCTTGCTCAACCGGATGGATGATAACTGGCAAAAGGGCATTCAAATCCTGGCGGGCATTGAAAAGGATTACGCCGGCAATAATGACCGGCAAATGGATATAAGCCTCTGCAAAGCCATCGGACTGCAGATAAGGAGCACCAGGAACATTTTTAATTTCTACGACCGGCGTGAAAAACTTCCCTTCCGGCGGAAAAATGAACAGCTTGAATCCCTGGAAAAGATGGAATCCATCGTTCATGAGGAAATTAAGAATTGCGTTGAAATGGCGCAACTGTGCGCAAAAGACCCTCGTTTGGGTTTTCATTCAGAGGCGGAAGGCTATAAATTCTTCCCGGCTAAGCTCGCCTGGCGGGCTGATTTGCTCAAGAAACTTCTTGAAAATGATTTCCCGAAAGTGCGCTCCGACATTGAAAAAGGAAATAAATTATTCCCCGAATACACCGGGACCGCGCCGAAAGGTAAGTTCCTCCATTGCGGCAGGAATCGGGATGAAGCGCCGGTCGGAAAATTTGACGACGGATCCGGTTCATGGAAAGCATGGCAGGACGGTAAAAAACTATTTTTTGAAGTGACCTGGACCCAAAAAAACCGTGAAAATGAGGCAATAAGAATTGACATCGAGCCGCGCCGCCTCTGGCCTTGCATAAGGTTTGAAATTTCTTCTGATGGCAGGCAATCCCAGTACATTCCGTGCGCACAAAAGGCTGCCAAATGGAAGGACGGCGCAAAGAAATCAGGCGAATTCATCATTTCCACATTCGCAATACCATTCAAGGCAATTCCATGGTATGACGGCACAAGGCCTTTGCGGGTCAACATCTACCAAACTGATGCCGAGCGTCATCAATATCTGTGCGGCTGGATAAAACAGAATCCCCTGCCGTCAAGGCTTCTGTTCGGCGTTCACAACAGCGCCGATTTGGGCTGGCTTTTCGCCGCGCCCCAGGGATGATGTTCGCGGAGAATTAAATGAACTGCCGGCGATAATGCCCCGGCGAGCATTTGAAATAACGCGCAAATACCCGGTGAAAATGGGCTTTGTCCGCAAAACCCCAGGTCAACGCTATGGATTTTATGGGATCTTTTGATGTCACAAGCTGTTCCATGGCGCATCCCAGGCGATGCCGCAGGGAAAAAACAGGGAAACGCACGCCCATTACCTTGTAAAAAAGACTGCTGAAATGGTTCCGGCTCATGCCGCAGGCCTTGGCCATGGCTTCAACCGTGAAAAAATCATGACGGGCAAACACCTCGGTGACGGCATTATTAATCCGCACGTAATAATCATGCGCTATATTTTTTTGACATGAACGTTGTTCCCAGTTGTCCGTCAGGGTCAACAAGGCTTCCATCAGTAAAGTGCGACACCATAACCGGTTGGCATTTCCCCCGGATAATTTATCGGCGGCCTGCCGGCCCAGGTCAAGCATCCGTGATTGTTTGTCCGGGGAGACGGTCGGCCGCATGTCAAACGGGGCGCTGAATGGGGCCATCCAGTTGAAGTGCCGGTTTTCAGGGAAACACATCTGGCTAAACATGTCCGGCCACAGGATGAACACGACCACCCAGCAGGGCGAACGGACAATTCGCCATCCATGGGGTTCCCATACGCCGCACAACCATACATTGCCCGGTGTAATGGTCAGCGTTTTATTCATGTACTGCCGCTGCATGCGGCCGGACAGAACAATTCCGAATTCCAGGCCATAGTGCATGTCATATGCCATGGAAGTCTTTTGCTTGTGCACATAATGCGCCGCAACAATCGGCTTTTCAAAGGAGAGGGAATACTCGTTGCGCTGGATAGCGGATAAATTAAGTTTATTGGCCATGATCGGTCAACCGTGCAAATGTTCACCTTTTTGTCAAAGAAAATACAACTCATTTGTCTGGCCCGTCAATCATATTTTTCATATTGTCAATGCAATTACACACGCTTTTTCAAAACACATATTCAAGGAGCGATTATGAACTGTATCCTGCGGCAATTATGGAAAGTACTGGCTCTTATTGCTCTGACCGTGGCCGGCAATATTTTATACGCGGGAACCGGCCAGGTCGTCATCGCCACCAATGAGGTCACAAATTACCGTCTCCAAAAGGATCAACCTTCCGTGACGTTTGCGCTGACAAATAATGCGGATGAGCCGTACTTGTGGATCATGGGCCGCTTCTGCGACAACCGCAATATTGAACATGGATTCGGCGGACTGTTGAAGATTGAAGTCAACGGGGTGGAAATCGGGAAAGACCGGTCTGTTTTGCAAGGTGAGACCGGCCGAATGCCGGTTCATCCGACAGCCCGACGGAAAATATACAGAAAATATGACGAGACCAACGACCAGAAATTCAAGGGTTGGCGTTTTAAATATGACGTTGACTTTGTGATGAATAATGGATGCGGGAGTACGAGCAATTGGTTACACTACACAACAGTTGATCTCAATCACTGGTATGCATTCAACGTGAAGGGGATTGCGACTAACGGCGAAAATCGGGTGACGCTGACTGAACAGATCAATCCTGGTTCATGGAAAGCTGAATGTTACGATGGATTCATGGCGGGAGCGCTCGGATTCGGGAACCTGGAAGACATGAACCAGCGGGTGGCGGCTTATGAAAAGCAACAGATCAAGATTGGTCCCGAAGAATTGAGCTGGGAAAAAGTCGCCAAAAAGCAATATAACCTGGACATTCCAAAGGGACAACCGCAGAAGTTTGAGGTCAAGAACGGTTTTATCCGCCGGGACGGGAAGCCGTTTTTCATGGCCTATGCGAATCCGTTTTCGGGCGGCCGCGACAGTTTGCTGAAGATTTATAATTATTACGGATTGATCAACGTGAGGATGTCTGGCGGCGGTGCCGGTCCATCCCGGGAAATATTCGGTCTGCCGATCTGGTTAAAGGACGGGTGGGATAAATACCGTCCCCAGCCGTGGGAAATCGGACAACTCTTACATGAGACACGGTTAAACTATGACCAGGGCATCTTGACCATATTGTATTGCCTGGAGCCATATAGCATGACCAGCCCCTACCTGCCAGATAATTTTCCGGAACTGATTGCGCAGACCGCTGATGGGAAAACGGCAAAATCTCCGGAAAGTGTAGACTTTTTCCCGAACCATGCCGCTCCGTTGTACCAGGAATACTTACGGCAGAGCCATACGGTGCTTGGCCGGGAATTCAAGAATCATACGGGCGTCTTTGGCGCGAGTTTATGGGAGGAAATGAGCTGGCGGGTAACACAAGGCAATAAGAAATTAATTCCCCAGGGACCGGAAGACCTGAAACGATACCGGGAATGGCTTGACAAGAAATATGGAAAGATTAAACGGCTCAACGAGGAATGGGGCGCGGATTATAAGGCTTTTGATGATATAAAATTCCCGGAGTCCAGGGAACAGACGGCAAATTTCGCCAATTTTCAGTTGTGGCGGAGCGCGGCAACGGTGAAATGCGCGCAAATTCAGTATGAGGCGTTTAAAGGAGCGGCGCCGGACCAACTGGTGATGGGCCAAAAATCGTATGGAGAAGACTACACCCGTGCCCTTGACGATTGGGCATTGACGGAATGGACGGATGTGTCGCGGGAATACAGCGCCAGCAGCAGCGCTATGGCGCATCTGGGCCGGTCATCGTGCCAGGCATTCGGCGGCAAGGCCATGGAGGCGGATATTTGTTTTTCGGCCTGTGAATTCAGGCAATGGGACAAAACAAATGAATGGACCTATCTGTTGGATTTGAAGGGTAAATCAGCTTATCCGTATATTATCCAAATGGTCTTTAACGGCAACAAGGCCCTGCATTGGGAAATGTATGATTTAGGGTATGGCGGTGATTTTCATTTTTTACATTATAGCAAACGCTGGGGCAATGGCGGCATGACATGGAACGGGAAAAAGATCGGATATGACAGTCCAGGAACTGCGGACGTGGTGATTGAGGAACGGACCATGAAGATTGCGCGGGCGCAACAATTGATAATGCGGAATGCTTCATTGATTTTGCCGGCGGGCGTGCCGAAATCGGACATAGCGGTTCTGATGACGACCGCATCACAGATGATCGGATATGATCCGAAAAATAATTTTGTCAAAGCTACTAAAAAACTTGCCCAGGGATGGATGGACAACATTATTTGGGATTTTTTCATTCTGGGTGGTTTGTTTGATAACCTGCACCTGCCGTTTGATTGCGTGGAGGAACGGATCATAGACGAGATATTCAAATATAAGGTGTTGATCGTCGGCTACCAGGCCAACGTGATGAGCCGGAAGACGGCGGAGAAGATCAAGGAGTATGTCAAGAAAGGCGGCACGGTCCTGTTCTATCCGGAAGGCGGCACATGGGACAGCGTTAATTTCCAGAAGGATAAGGCCGTTAATGAAATATCGCCCGGATTTGGACTGAGCGATCTTCTTGGTGCAAAAATAGATAGCGAGAAAATCATAGACCAAAACGGGATAGTCGTCAAAAAAGAGATAAACGGATACAAGGCCGGTGAAACGGTGATGACCAACCGTTATTACGGCGTCAAGCTTGAGTCAACCGGAGGCGAGGTTGTGGCCACGACCGAAGACGGTCAACCGGTATTGGTTAAAGGATCGGACGGCAAGGCCTGGTATTTTTCCGCGTATCTTGGCTTGGCCTATTATCAAAGTTATGACAAGCATGAGCGCTTCGCTCAACTGATTGAAGGCATATTGAAATCAGCCGGGGTTGAAAAGCGCGTGGAGATTGAAGGGATGACGGATCGTCGAAAAGTTATTCCCGGTCTCCTGGAAGGAGAAGGAAAAAAATACTGGCTGGTCGGAGTGAACAACTTTGACGATCAGGGGCAGAAACTGCAGGTAAAGGTCAATCAAATACCGGAAGGGGAATATGAGGTGGTGGATATCAGCGGGGAAGGATTCACTTTTGAGAAGGGAAAAGACGGGAATAATCATATGAAGCCTGATCCGGAAGGCGCGCGGGTAAAATATGTGACGGAAAAAATCAGCGGATCCGACTTGAGCCGGAATGGATTTACGGGAGACGTTGAAAAATATATGAGCAAAGTGTGGCTGATCCGTCCGGCGGGAATTGACGTATGGGTGAACGCGACAAAAGAAGCGTTGAAGTCATATATGGAATTGAAGAAGCCGTTGAAGATAGTAACGGGGCATGGGGGTGACGGCGAAGAACAGGAACAGGCCGAGGAGTTAATGAAATTATTGGCAAAAAAAGGTTTAACGGTGTCCGTGGTCAAGGATAACGAGATAAAAACCAAAGTGGTGGAAGGAAAGCTGGCTGAAGACGGGTATGAACTGGAGAAATACCGGCACGAAGTGATTGACGACGACGCCAACCTGATTGTGATCGGCAATGCCGCTGAAAACAACGTGGCAAAACATCTGGAGACGGCCGGAAATTACGTGTTCAGCAAAGTTCCTGAAATAGTGGATGAAAAATATCCCGGGAAAGGTCGCGGCGTGATTCAGCTGGCGGGAAGCATAAACCATATTTCCTATGACGCCACGGACAAAGGCCGGGATGCAATCCTGGCGGGCGGCAGCGACCGGGCGGGAACGATCAAGGCCTTAAAGGAATTGATGCGGATTGCAAGATGAATGCAAAAATTTTAAAACCGCCATTTTTCAAAACAGGCGATTTTATCCAGCGCATGCCGGTCTTTTGGCCTAACGCCATCCTTTGGATAGCCGAGCGCAAGCAATTCCACCACCCGGACTTCCTGCGGAATGCCGAGAATTTCCCTGACCTGTTCCTCGTAGAATGATCCTACCCAGCAGGTGCCGAGGCCTTCTTCAACCGCCTGCAGGGTCATATGGTCAATGGCAATGGCCAGGTCAATCGGATGTGAAAGCTGGCCACAGCGCATGACATAATCGGTGTTGGTTGCGCAACAGGCGATCACCACGGGCGCCGCGCCGACAAACGCCTGGTTATTGGCCGCGACCATCAACTTGCACCGGGTGGCCTCATCCTGAACGACAACAAAACGCCATTCCTGGAAATTTTTAGCCGAGGGCGCCAACCGGGCGGCCTCCAGCACCGTCAGCAGCTTTTCCTTTTCAACCGGACGCGACTGATATGACCTGACCGAACGGCGGTTTTTAATCTGAGATAATAACGTCATGATGTCCTCCTTCTTTTCCAGCAGCCAGAATGCTCCAGAGAAATCCGAAAACCGAATCCTTGTAGCGGCTCTTGAGATTGCTCGCAATCAGGTTGGCAAGGAGATCGCGCTGCACAAGAATATCGGCAAGCACATTCATGTTTTATCCGCGTAACCCTGGGGATTGGCCGTCTGCCAGCGCCAGGCATCGGCGCACATTTCATCAATGCCCCGGAGCGCTTTCCAGTTCAACTCGCGGTTGGCTTTTACCGGGTTGGCGTAACAGGCGGCAATGTCACCGGGGCGGCGCGGAACTATCTTGTACGGCACTGGCCGGCCGCAGGCTTTTGAAAAAGCGGCCACGGCTTCCAGCACGCTGTAGCCTTGGCCGGTTCCAAGATTATACACGGCCAAGCCTTGTTTACCGGCGATTTTTTCCAGGGCCTTGAGATGGCCGTTGGCCAGGTCAACCACGTGAATATAATCACGCACCCCGGTCCCATCCTTGGTCGGATAATCATTCCCGTAAACGGATAATTCCTTCAGCTTGCCGACCGCCACCTGGGAAATGTAAGGAAAGAGATTGTTGGGTATGCCCTTGGGATCTTCACCGATTTTGCCGCTCTTATGCGCGCCAACCGGATTAAAGTAACGGAGCATGACAATATTCCACGTCGCATCGGAGGCATGCAAATCGCCGAGGATTTCCTCAATCATGAGCTTGGTTCTTCCATAGGGATTCGCCGCCGACAACGGAAAATCCTCCGTGATCGGCACGGTTTTCGGATTGCCGTAGACCGTGGCCGAAGAGCTGAAAACAAGCGTCTTGACCTTTGCCTGCCGCATTACCTCGCACAAAACCAGCGTGCCGGTGATATTGTTCTGGTAATACTCCAGGGGAATCTTGGTTGACTCACCCACGGCCTTCAATCCCGCAAAATGAATGACGGCGTCAACCTGGTTCTGCCGGAATATTTTTTCCAACTCCGTTTTGTCCCGCAAATCGGTCTTGTAAAACAAAAGCTCGCGCCCGGTGATTTCCTGAACGCGCTTGATGGCCTCATGTTTGCTGTTCTGCAGGTTGTCAACGACGATCACCTCGTGGCCGTTCTGAAGCAATTCAACACAGGTATGACTGCCGATATAACCCGCCCCGCCGGTCGCAAGAATTTTCATATGTTTTTTTTTGTAATTAGCGTTTAGTTACGAATTAATACCGGGAATATTGGCCGGAAAACATCAAATGTCAATGAGAATTTGCAGGCCGGCGGGCGGTAAATTTGACAAATTGTTTTTGTTATGCAATCATGGCCGCCATGAAAGCAGGAACGGCAAGAATTGACATCACCCCGTCCGAACCGGTCTTTATGGACGGCATGATCCGCAATCACAAATCAACCGGCATACGGCACCGTCTGTATTCAAAGGCCTTGGCGTTTTCCTCCGGCAATCTTCCGGAGGATATTTTCGTCATTGCCTCGGCGGACGTGTGCGCCATTGCGCGCGCGGATCATGAGAACATCTGCGCGAACGTCGCCAGGCAAACGGGCATATCAACGGAACATATTATCCTGGCGGCCACGCATAATCACTCCGGCCCGGCGACGGTCGGCTATTTTAACCCAAAAGAAGAACAATATCTGAAATATTTCATCAAACAGACCGCGGAAACCATCACCCGGGCGGTCTTCAATATGCGGCCCGCCTTGATGGGATGCGGCGCGGGTATTGAAAACACAATCAGCCATTACCGCCGCCTTCTGGCCAAAGACGGGCACGTGATCATGAACTGGGAGCCGTATTCCGCCGACCAGATTGTCGGTCCGCTCGGCGAAATTGACCCGGAAGTCGGGGTATTAAAGGCTGTTTCCACTGATCCCGATCACAAACCGCTGGCGATCCTGTTTAACCATGCCGGCCACCCGAACGTCATGTCGGGCGACAATTATCTTTTAACCGCCGATTATCCCGGCCGGGCCGAAAATATTCTTGAACAGCGGCTGGGAGGAACGGCCGTGTTCGTCAACGGCGCCCAGGGAACAATGGATATTGACGGACTGAAAGACCGCGATTGGCAGGGCATGGAACGCGTCGCCGGGGCGCTGGCGGAGGCCGTCATGCAAACATCGGCCGCAGTCGCGGTCAAATCCGATTCAATTGTGCGCGGGGCCTGCGCCCATTATGCCCTGCCGGCCAGGCAAATTTCATCCCGGGAACTGGAATGGGCAAAAAATATCCTGGCCGGAACAAAGGGAAAAATCAACACCCTCCCCGACGGGGTCGGCGATGATTATAAGGCGGCGCTCTTCAAACGATTGCATGCGGTCCAGGAAATTCCGCATCAGGTTGAACAAGTCGGCATTATCGTCGGCGATACGGCCTGGCTGAGTTTTCCGGGCGAACTATTCACCGAAATCGGCGTGCGCATCAAACGCGCCAGCCCCTTTGGCCATACCCATCTTATCGGTCTGGCCAACGGCAATATCGGCTACGTGCCGACCCGCGCCGCCGTCCGGCAAGGCGGTTATGAGCCGGAGACCCGGAATGTTGATGAAGCGGCCGAAGAAATTATCTTTGAGCAAAGCCTTGCCCTCTTGAAACGCCTGCAGGCCGGCCGATAAATCCCGGACCGGCAACAGATTGACTCTCGCCCGGAGACCGTTCCGGCATCCAGCTTGCCGACTACAAAGACTTGAAGGCTTATCACGCAAGACGCGGCTTACTTCGCGGAGCATGAGCCGGGCTGCGGCCCGGCGATCCCGGCCAATTTTCTCACATGGTTTGACTGCTTGCTGTTTTTTTTGGTAATATTTCAAAACGTGTGAAAAAATTGTTTTCGTGGAAATATACGCAATTTTACCAGTGGAGGGATCCAGCCTTCGCAGCCAAGGGCTTTGCTTCCTCCTGCGCCAAGGCTACTGAGGACAAGTCGGCGGAGTAGGCTACGCAGGGCGATCCATCGTGTCCGGACAATTTTTTCACACGTTCTCAGTCTTTGGTGGAGCCGGCCTGCCTGCCCAAGCTCGGCCAGGGCCCCCAGGCCGCTCTGAACGGGACGAGGTCTGCTTGCCCGTCGCAGCCCTTGGGCGAAGTCGGGTCCCGTCTCCAAAAATCCACCCGCGAGACTGAGGCATTACTTTTTTTGCATTTTTCTGCTTGACATTTTACAATGGTTATAACAATATGACCATTATAAAAAAAAGGACCATTGTCGGGAAACAGAAACTGAAAAACACAAAGAAACCTTCCAAGGAAAAATTAACCCATGAGCACGGCCTATAATCAACTGGCGCAAAGCCTGCGGGACAAGATCATCTCCGGTAAATGGTCGAGCGGCCAAAAAATCGACACGGAACGCGAATTGTGCGGCCGTTATGGATTTTCGCGCATCACGGTGCGCCAGGCGCTCCGCGCCCTGGAAGAAGAAAACCTGATCGTGCGCCGCCAGGGGCTGGGAACATTCGTGAATATCCGGCCGCGGCGGAAGATTCCGATCGTGCGCGGTGATTTCACGCACAGCGTCCTTAAACATGCCCCGAATATCACGCGGAAACTCATTGAGTTAAAACAATGCCGCGCGGGCGACGACCTCTCCAAGCAACTTGGCGTCCCGCCGGGCGAGACGATCATCCTGGCACGCCGGCTGGACATGCTTGACAACCACCCAACCGCCACAGACGAGGTTATCATGCCATTGCGCTATGCGGACCGGCTTTTAAAATCCGACTGGGAGGCCATTGATTTCATTGAACGCTGGCGCCAGCGGCAGGGGCTGGCGCTGGATTACGAGAGCCAGGTCATCGGGGCCGCTCCGGCGGCCGGAGCGCTCCCTGGATGGCTCAAGGTCCAACGCGGGTATCCCCTCCTGCTGGAAACCAATTTCATCTACCTGGCCGGCGGCGAGGTGGCGGCAAGATTTGTCAGTTATTATTCCCACAAACACTATCAATTCAATTCCGTGGACCGGGCCATCGGCGGTCCCGCCCGGCGGCGAGGCAATGAAAAATTGTAATGCGGGTGGAGCCGGCCTGACCACAGGCCGAAGGAAGCGGGACGAGGTCTGCTTGCCCATCGTAGCCCTTGGGCGAAGTCGGGTCCCGTCTCCATCCATCCACTCGCATAACTTATGAGGGGTAAAATTAACAAACAAGCAAAGGATGCGTCGAAAATAACCGGAGGAAAATCATGAAGGACAAACTGGCGATCGCTGGCGGCAAACCATTGTTGAAAAGGAGCGATTATAAAAACTGGCCGATTATCACGGCTGACGACCGTAAATACATAAACGAGGTCCTGGACAGCGGGATTGTCTGCGGCGGCACCGCCCCGCAGGCCAGGGCGCTCGAAACCGCCTGGGCAAAATACGTGGGAACCAAACACTGCCTGACGACCTGCAGTGGAACGGCCGCCCTGCAGATGGGTCTGGCCGCCGCGGGCGTCGGGCCCGGCGACGAGGTCATCACCACGGCCTTCACTTTTCTTGCCTCGGCGTCGTGCGCCCTGCACCAGAACGCGATCCCGGTTTTTGTGGATATTGACCCGAAAACCTACAACATGGATCCCGCGAAATTGGAAGCGGCCATAACCAAACGCACCAAAGTAATAATTCCCGTCCACATTCAAGGCTTGCCCGCGGACATGGATCCGATCATGAAGATTGCCCGGCGGCATAAATTATTCGTCCTGGAAGACGCCGCGCAAGCCCACGGCGCGACGTACAAGGGAAAGAAAGTCGGCACGTTCGGCGATGCGGCCGAATTCAGCCTGAACGCCCTCAAAAACCTGTGCGGCGGGGAAGGCGGTCTTTTCGTCACAAATGACGCCGACATCATCAGGAAGGCCGGACTGGTGCGTTGTTTCGGCGATGAAGTTGACGAGGCGACGCACCGGCGCAAATACAACGCGTCAATCCTGGGATATATGTATCGCAACCAGGAACTGCCGGCCGCGCTGGCCCGCGGACAGCTTAAGCATCTGGACCAAAACAACGCCGTGAGGATTGCCAACGCCAATTATCTTACAAAAGCCCTGGGCAAAATACCGGGCGTTATCCCGCCCTATTGTCCGCCGGACTGCAAACACGTTTATTTCATGTACAACGTGCGCTTCGATCCGTCGGCCGCCGGCGTGAAATGCGAGCCGCGCCGGTTCCGTATTGCCGTTGAAAAGGCGCTTTACAAGGAAGGGCTGCAGATCGGGCAATGGCAAACCATGCCGGTCCCCGCCCAGGACCTGTTCCAAAGCAGACTGGGATACGGCGGAAGCGGTTATCCCTGGACGGTCAACGAGGCCAAGGGAATCAAATATGATTACAACCTTGACCGCTTCCCGGTTGCCAAAATGTTGTGCGACACTTACACGGTCGTGCACGGCATTCACCCGCCGAACAAGCGGCTTCTCATGGACAAGATAATTGCGGCGTTCAAAAAGGTGTTTGCCAACCTGAATGCGGCGCTGGACCATGCCGATGATCCGATCTTTCCCGGAATGGACAGCAAACTTTACGGAGCGGCATGATTGCCCGGTCGCCGGCCGGACAGCCGGCGGCAGGATGACCAGCGGTAAAAACATCTTTGGAGATCATCATTTACGGAGGTTGAATAATAATGAAAAAAACACGCATAGGATTGATAGGTTGCGGCGGCATGGCAAACACGCACGTTTCGCGCTTTGAAAAAATCAAGGACAAGATTGACGTTATTGCGGCGGTGGATATTGACCAAGGCAAGGCGCAAGCGACGGCGCAGGCGCTTGGCGGAAAAACCAGGGCAATAACCGATTATCATGAGATTATCCATGAAGTGGACGCCGCCTTGGTGGTGTTGCCGCATCATCTGCATCATGCGGTTACGCTGGATTTTCTGCGCGCGGGCAAACACGTTCTGGTTGAGAAGCCGATGGCGAACACGGAAAAAGAATGCCTGGAAATGATCGCGGAGGCGAAAAAGGCGGGGAAAATACTGATGGTGGCGTACTGCATGCGGTTTCACCCGCTGGTCGTAAAGATGAAGGAACTGCTGGACGCAAAAACATATGGTGAATGTTTCCAGCTATCCATCTGGACGGAACAGTTTACAAAATACGCGGAGGGACATTGGGCCCACAAGGCGGCAACACTCGGAGGCGGCCAGTTTTTCAGCCACGGGTGCCATTACGTTGACTTGATGTTGTGGATGATGGGGCGGCCGGTCCGGGGCTGTCATTTCGGGACCAATAAAGGCACGCCCTGGATGGAAAAAGAAGGCACCAGCAACGTTGTGATTGAGTTTGAGAACAAAGCCATGGGCTATCATTTCGGCACGTGGGGAGCGCGCGGCGCCAAGTTGAGATACGCGTTTCATGCGCATTGCGAAAAGGGCATGCTGGAACTGGACCTGGCCGAGGGCAAATTGATCGCGCACCAGTCAATGCGGCAACACGTTCCCGGCGAGACCGATCAGGAAGAGAAAACGGAAACGCTTTTGCATGTGCCGTTCGCCAAACCCACGGAAGTTGAAATGGAGCATTTCATTGAATGCATTGAAACCGGACACCAGCCATTGACGGATGCCGTGGGCAGTCTGGAGGGACTAAAGGTGATCTGGTCCCTTTATGAAGCCGAGGATCATTCGCGGCTGGCCGATCTGCACGGCCTCGGACTCGGAACAATGAAAATATAATTTTCACAAACGGAAGACCAACATGAATGCCCGCGACCGACTTCGAAGCGTATATCACGGCCGGACGGCCGATCGCCTTCCGTGGGCCCCAATAATTACAGCGGAGACTATATCCACGTATTGCGACGACGTCCGGAAGGCGGGTCCTGTTGCATTCACCAAGGCGGCCGGCGGAGACGTGTTATATCGCGGCGCTTTTTATCGTACCGGGCATCCCAAGGTGCAGGTTACCGGCAACAACACGGAGGAAGGCACAAGAACGACCTCCTACTCCACTCCCTTGGGAACTATTACGGAAACTTCTTGCGGCGAACGCATAATGGAACGGCAGATCAAGAGCCTGGCCGACTATGATATCTTCCGGTTTATCTACGAGAACCAGGAGTTCAGTTTCGATGAACAAAGCTATCGCGAGGCGGAAAGGGAGGTCGGCGAAGCCGGCATTATCACCGCGAGCATCGGCCCCACGCCGGTCCAGCGTTTACTGCAGTTTGAAATGGGGGTTGATGCTTTCGCCTATAATCTTGCCGACCACCCGCAGGAACTTGATGAGTTGATGACACGCATGCATGCGAAAAATCTTGAACTCTATGAAAAGATGGCCGACTCATCCGCCGAGTTTATCATGCTGTATGAAAACACGTCCACAACGATGATCTCGCCGGCCATATATGAACGTTATAGCCTGGGGCATGTTCGGGATTTTGTTGAGGTTGTGCACGCGCGCGGCAAGGTTGCCATTGTGCACATGTGCGGCAAGATCAACAAACTTCTTCCATTGATTCGCCGGACCGGCCTTGATGCCGTTGATTGCCTGACGCCTGCTCCGACCGGTGATGTTGATTTTGAAGAAGCCTTTGAGATATTGGACAACCGCGTGACCATTCATGGCCTGCTGGACCCCTCGGAATGGACCCATCAGCCCATTGAAACTATCCGGCATAACATTCAAAAACTGCTTACACCGAAAATTTTGAAACGGCCTTTTGTTTTCTGCACCGCGGCCGATGGCCTGGCTGGAATTCCGGCGGAAAAATTCATGGCAATTGGAAAAATCATAAGGAAATACTCGCTTATTGAATAAACACACCATATCAGGAGGCAATGTAACATGAAAAGGTTCAAACAAATACTGGCAATTGCAATGATTGCAGGCATGCAGATGGCGTTTGCGGTTATGGGCGCGTCCGGCGCGGGAACCGGGGAAGTTGTGATCGCAACCAATGAGGTCGTAAATTATCATCTGCAAAAGAATCAGCCGTCCGTAACCTTCGTGCTGACAAATCGGGTGGATGAGCCGTATTTATGGATCATGGCAAGGGCCTGCGATAACCGGGGTATTGAACATGGATGCGGGTTGTTAAAGATTGAAGTCAACGGAGTGGAAATCGGGCCGGACCGGTCGGTCTTGCAGGGAGGAACATTCCGGACGCCGATCAGTTCTCAGCCGGCAACAAGGCAGCGAATGAACAGGAAATATGACGTGACAGACGACAAGAAACTCAAGGGCTGGTGTTTTAAAAATGACGTGGATTTTGTGATGAACAATGGGTGCACGAGCACGAGCAATTGGTCAATTTACACTACGCTTGATCTCAATCACTGGTATGCATTCAACGTCAAGAGGGTTGCGACCAACGGCGAAAATCGGGTAACGCTGACGGAATTGATCGGCCCTGGTTCATGGAAATCAAGATGTTACGATGGATTCATGGTGGGGGCGCTTGGATTTGGGAATCTGGAAGACATGAAACAGTGGGCGGCAGATTATGAAAAGCAACAGATCAAGATTGATCCCGATGAGTTGAATTATGAAAAGATCATTAAAAAGAAATATAACCTGGAAATCCCCAAAGGCCTGTCGCAGAAGTTTGAGGTCAAGAACGGTTTTATCCGCCGGGACGGGAAGCCTTTTTTCATGGCCTATAGGAATCCTTTTTTAATCGGCAGCGACAGCGTGCGGAAGATTTATAATTATTACGGACTGATCAACGTGGCGGGGGCCGGCGGTGTTCAGTCGCGGGAAATATTCGGTTTGCCGATCTGGCTAAAGGATGGATGGGATAAATATCGTCCCCAGCCGTGGGAAATCGGACAGCTCTTAAACGAGGCGCGGCAAAACTATGACCAGGGCATATTGACTTTGTTGTATTGTTTGGAGACGTTTGGAATAACAGGCGCTTATCTGGCGGATAATTTCCCGGAAGTAATCGCACAAACCGCGGATGGGACAAACCCAAAAACAATACATTACTTATTCCCCAACCATGCCGCTCCGCTGTTTCAGGAATATTTAAGGCAGAGTCATACTGTGCTTGGCCGGGAGTTCAAGGATCATCCGGGCGTTTTTGGCGCGAGTTTATGGGAAGAAATGGGCTGGCGGGTGGTACAGCCCAACAAGAAACTGGTTCCCCAAAGCCCGGCAGACCTGAAACATTATCGGGAATGGCTGGCAAAGAAATATGAAACAGTCGTGAAACTCAACGAGGAGTGGGAATTGGATTATAAAACTTTTGAGAATATAGAATTCCCGGAATACAAGGAACAGACGGCGAACTTCGCCAATTTTCAGTTATGGCGGAGCGAAGCAACCGTGCAATGCGCAAAGATAATGTACGAAGCCTTCAAGACGACGGCGCCGGACCAGCTTGTCCTGGGCCAGAAAACATATGGGGATATGATCGGGTCAAGCTGGGCATATTGGACGCACGCCATTGACAACTGGGCTCTGACAGAATGGACAGATATATTGCGAGAATACAGCAACCAATCAGCCATGGCAAGCCTGGGACGGGCATCATGCCGGGCGTATGACAAAGTAATGAACGCGAATAATTGTTTCACTGCCTGCGAGTTCATTCAATGGGGCAAAACCAACGAATGGCATAATCTGCTGGATTTGCACGGTAAAGCTACATATCCCCAGATCATGCAACAGATTTTCAATGGCAATAAGGCCATGAATTGGGAGATGCCCGAGTTATCCTTGATGCATTTCATCCATTACAACAAACGTTGGGCAGAAACAGACACCAATAGTTTGTCCAAAAAAATAAAAACTTATCAAATTGACGGAAGAGGTATTGTAAAGAGCGCCGGAACAGCGGACGTGGTGATTGAAGAACGAACTATGAAAATTGCCCGGGCCCAGCAATGGGTTATGCGCAATGCTTCGTTGGTTCTGCCGGCAACCGTTCCGCAGTCGGACGTGGCGGTGCTGATGACGACTGTGTCCCGCATGATCGGCTACGATCCGAAAGGCAAGCTTGCCGGACTCAAAAGGCTCATTCCAGGATGGAGGGATAATGTCGCTTATGAGTTTACATTTCTGGGGGACCTGTTCGACAACATGCACCTGAAGTTTGATTGCGTGGAAGAACGGATTATTGATGAGATATTCAAATACAAGGTGTTGATCGTGGGCTATCAGGCAAACGTGATGAGCCGGAAGACGGCGGAAAAAATCAAGGATTATGTGAACAAAGGCGGGACAGTATTGTTTTATCCTGAAGCCGGCACATGGGACAGCATTAATTTCCAGAAGGACAAGGCCGTCAATGAAATATCACCCGGATTCGGACTAAGCGGCCTGTGCGGCGTAAAAATAGATAATGAGAAAATCATTGAACAGAACGGCATAATGGTAAAAAAAGAGATAAACGGATACAAGACAGGGGAAACGGTGATAACCAACCATTATTACGGCGTTAAGCTTGAGTCAACCAGAGGCGAGGTTGTGGCCACGACCGAAGACGGCCAACCGGTGCTGGTGAAAGGCGCGAACGGGAAGGCCTGGTATTTTTCCGGGTATCTTGGCTTGGCCTATTATCAAAGTTATGACGAACACGAACGCTTTGCTCAACTGGTTGAAGGCATCTTGAAATCAGCCGGGGTTGAAAGGCCGGTAGAGATTGAGGGCATGGTTGACCGGCGGAAGGTTATTCCTGGTCTGCTGGAAGGAGAGGGAAAAAGATACTGGCTGGTCGGGCTGAACAACTTTGACGATCAGGAACAGAAATTGAAAATAAAGGTGCACGGGATACCTGATAAAAAATATGAAGTGGTAGATATCAGCGGTGAAGGTTTTACGTTTGAAAAGGGAAAAGACGGCAATTGCCACATGAAACCCGATCCGGAAGGAGCTAAGGCGAAATACGTGACCGAGAAAATCAGCGGGAAAGACTTGGGCCAGAACGGGTTTGAAGGGGAAGCGGCAAAATATGCCGGCAAGGTCTGGCTGATTCGTCCGGCGGGGGTGGAGGTATGGGTGAACAGTACGGTCTCGGCGTTAAAATCATACGTGGAATTGAAGAAACCGTTAAAGATTGTAACGGGGCATGGGGGTGACGGCGAAGAACAGGAACAGGCCGAGGAGTTAATGAAATTATTGGCAAAAAAAGGTTTAACGGTGTCCGTGGTCAAGGATAACGAGATAAAAACCAAAGTGGTGGAAGGAAAACTTATTGAAGAGGGGTATGAACTGGAGAAATACCGGCATGAGGTGATTGATGACGACGCCAACCTGATTGTGATCGGCAACGCCGCTGAAAACAGCGTGGCAAAACATCTGGAAACGGCAGGAAATTACGTGTTCAACAAGGTTCCTGAAATAGTCAGCGAAAAATATCCGGGGAAAGGACGCGGCATAATTCAACTGGTTGAAAGCATAAATCATGTTTCCTATGACGCCACCGATAAAGGCCGGGATGCGATCCTGGCGGGCGGGAGCGACCGGGAAGGGACAATCAAGGCCATGAAAGAATTGATCAGGATTCTGAGATGAACAATTGAAGGCAAGATAAAAAATGGAAAGATGGAAACTGATATTGGCGGCCGGAATGATTGCAGGTATGCATGCGGTATTAAATACAAACGCCCAGACGGTTTGTGCGCAGGAATTCAAAGTAAAAGACAGCATCATTTACGCCGACGGCAAGCCGTTTCCGCTCATCATGGATCTTACGTTCACCGACACGGAGCCGAATGATGAATTCTTTCGCTACTGGTCGCGAATGGGCGGAACGTGTCATTATATTAAAAAAATTGCCTTTCAGGAGCAGGATTTTGCAAACATTGACATGGAGATGGAACGCGCCGCCAAATTTGGAATTTATTCAGTGGTTTCTCCTGGTATTGCAACGTTAGGCAACTGTGGATATGCCAAGACTTATCCCGATGCGGCAATGAAAGGCCCCGATGGAAGCGATGTACAGAGGGGATACCTTAGCTTCACGCATGAGGGGCGCCGCGCGGCGCAGGTAAAAGCGCTAAAAAAACTGGCTGCCCATTACAAGGATAAACCGTATTTTCTGGGATATTTCTTACATGACGAGTTTTCTTATCCCGGATGGGGAGGCTATGAGGCGGACTCCGTGAACGTTTTTCGGAACAGAATGATGACTCAATATGGCACCTTGGATAAGCTGAACGGGGCTTGGGGAACGAAGTACGTTAAGATGGAAAATATTGTTCCGCCCAAACCTGAAGAACAAACCGGACGCCGTTGGGCCGACTGGCAGTTATTCCGCCGTTGGGCTTATGCCGACCTGTTAAGGGTATGTTGTCAGGCAATCAAGGAGGTTGATCCCCATCATCTTATCATCAACTCCATGGATTTCTGGCCATCCCAGAATGCCGCTTCAGCTTCATGGATTGTGCCGCCTTATGTGGGTGTTCTGTGGCGGCACGGGATCGGCTATTCAATAGCGTTTAATTTTCTGGTCACTCGTGATATTGCGGAATGGTCCGGCAAGGCTGGAAACGCCTTATGCATGCCGCCTGGATTCAACCCGTCATTCATTCAGTTTATGTTTTTTATGGATGCGTGCCGCAATGGCTATTCCCATGTGTGTGTGGCGGGAAATAAACGGGATGCCCATTATCGCGGTGCAGCTGATAGTGAGGATGGTTTCCGCCGCCGTGAACCGCAATACACGCCGGCCAAGGCCATTATTCAGCTTCAACATTATTTGGGAGACACTTATCTCGCCTCAAAACGCAGACCACCGCAGATCGGATATCTTATCGGCGATCAAAAGATTACCATCGCCGGCGCAAACGGGGTCGGCATAGCCGGCATGCTGGAAGTTCTCACTGACCTCAGCCTTGATTTTGAGGTTGTGTCCGAACATAATTACGCCCCATTGAAACGTTTCCAAGCCGTCATTATCGGACCCGAGATGCAATTGGCGTCGGGTGAAATGGTGTCTGCGGTCAACAAATATATTCAAGACGGCGGCGCGGTGATTCTTATGCCGGGGGCGTTTGAAAAAAATGAATGGAATGAAATCTCTTCAACAAATCTTTTCCCTGCTTCCGGCCGTTTCGGAAAACCGGTTTCGTGTAAAGCTGTGATTGATGATGGGGTTGAAATCGCCATGCTGAGTTGGAATAAGGTCGTCTACCCGGTGGAGGTCAAATCAGCCGACAAGGTTTTGGCGCGGCTGGCGGCCGGGCAGATCAACGAGGCGGCCGCGGTAATTTCGGGAGACGGGAAGACTTTTTTTTTGGGATGGGATGTCGGCATTGGTTACCAACAGACTTGGTCCGATGACTTTGCCAACGTTGGGAAAGACACTTCTATTCAAGCTGCATTGCGCGAAAATGCTTTTGGCGCCGATGCGGGCAATCTGCTGAAAGTTGAGACGGCCGTCGGCTTCCAGCCACAACGCCGGATTGCCGGCTGGATCAAAAACTTTCTGGCGGCGCAACAGGCGACGCCCTATGTTATTTTGAAAGGACATGAAACGCCCGGACTGGTCCATGCAAAATCATTCACGGCCGGTTCGGATATTTGGATAGGCATTGCCAATCGGCTGGTCAAGCCCGAGCAGAATCTTGCGGGATGGCAATGGGATATGGAGAAATATCCCGATAATGGCGGTGCATGGCCGGCTGATTTTCATGTGCCGATAACGAATGCCGAGATATTCGTCAGGTTGCCGGAAAACTTTTCTGACAGGGTAAAATGTTTCCTTATGCCGAACATGAAAGTGGAAGGCAACCGGCTCACGGCTGTGCCGGAGGAACTGCCGGTGGAAATCGTAAAAACAGGGAATGAGAAAAAAGCCCGGTTCACAATTGCCAGGATTGACGATTGGGCCGCAGTGGTGTTGTCGCCGGGATACAAGCCGCTTGCCGGGCTTGAGATTGAACACCGGGAAATAGTTCAGGGAACGACAAGTGTCAAGGCAAGGATGACGCTCTTAAATGCTTCGGATAAGACGATTAATGGTGAATTGCGCCTGAAGGATGAGGACGATTTTTGCAAGGAACGGCCCACACCGGTTTCCTATGAACTTAAACCGGGAGAAACGAAAACGGTGGAATTGGAACTTTCCATTGCAGTGGACGTCAAGACCGGTTATTTCAATTTGAAGGTAACTGCAATCGGCTCGGACGGGACTGTTGCGGAATCCATAGGATTGGAGGTTCGGGTGCTTGAGCCGATCACAATCACAATGAAGCCTGAAAGCGGGAATCTTTATATCAAACCGGACGGGTCGGTAAAAGTGGAGGTAAAGACCGTTCTGTGCGATGATAAGGCCAAGGGCACGGTCAGCGTTGAACTTGAAGGGTTCACAAAATTTGTATTTGAAAAAAACAAGGAAGAATTGACATTGGACGGCACGAAGGAACACAGCTTTGTGTTCAACGTCAAGGCACCACAGGTTGACAATATAAGCGAAGCTGGAAAATTGATAGTGCGTGGAAGTTTTAGCGGAGGATTGAAACGCGAATGGGCAGTGCCGTTACGTGCCACAACCGGCACGGCGGCCTATCGTGAAAAAAGAAAGAGGCAAATCAGCAATTCGTCGGATGAAGTTTCGGATATTGATTTTGCCTGTCTGGAAAACGAGCATCTGATTGCCAGATTTATGATTGCCAACGGCGTTCTGCATAATTTGGTCGTACGGCGGACGGGCATGGAACTCTTGAGCCCTGATAAATATCCGTTTGGATTGACCTGGTATAACCGGAAAGAGGGATGGACACTTAAGAGTATGGAAACCGGGAAAATTACGCTTTCATCGGGAGCGATCAGCATGACGGCAACTCTGAAACCCGGACAAGAATACGTGGACGTAAGCTATGACGCCACAGGGGTGAAATTGACCAAGGAAGATTCATTTTATCTTATGTCACGGATAGGGATTGATGGAATATATAACCAAAATGTTATCTGCGTTCCATTAAAGAACGAGGTCAGGGAGATGAAATGGGGAAGCACTAGGAAAGAATACAAGCCGGAGGAAATTGCCAAGCCGTGGTTGGCGGTTGAGGACAAGGCTTCCCATTATATTCTCGCGACATTCTTTGATGTGCCGGATCTGGAGAAAATATGTGTGTCGCCAAATGAATTCAATTACAAAATCTTTTATTTGAAAGATGGCGTGTCCGTCGGCAAGATACATTTTCGTCTGTTCGGCGCCCAGGGCGGGATTGAAAAAATCCCGGAATGGGAAACGGAATGGAAACGCAAAGAATAATTATGAGAACAGACTGAAAGCTGAAAAAAATCGGGCAACGCCTGTTCATAATGCTATCCGCGCACAACGTTGCAGATGGAAAAATTTTAGAAGCGTTAGAAAATGTCAATGCAAAAAATGATGGTTATTATTGTCGGGTTATTGCTTACGGCAAAATGCATGGCCGCCACCCATTACGTGGTGCCGCCCGGAACTGCCGGCGTGACGGCGACCGCCCCCTACACCAATTGGGCCACGGCGGGGACGAATCTTATTGATGTGGTAAATGCGGCCATGACCAATTCCACGCCAAGGATTGTATGGGTAACCAACGGAAATTACCGCATGACAAACGTGATTAACGTTACCAATTCGCTTACAATCCGGAGCATTAATGGGCGGGACTTTACGAGCTTAAATGGAAATAGTCCTTTTTACACAAACAGATGCATATATTATTCAGCAAACGAACAAGTATTTGACGGGTTTACCGTGTCAAATTATTATAACATAAATGGTGATGGCATTATATTCGGAAACAATTACATCAATATTTATAATTGTTCATTCACAGGAAACACCAATAAATATGGGACTTCCGGCGGAAACGGAGGGGCTGTATATATCAATCAAGGCGGCCAAGTAACAAATTGCATATTCAAGAATAATTATGCGTCCACTTATGGCGGCGCCATGGCCGGCGCCGATATTCGCTCATACTTGAAAATTGACAGATGCCGTTTTGAAAACAACATAGCTCTGAATATTGGCGGTGGAGCTCTTTATTTAAGAGGCTATAATATCTCAGTTTCAAATTGTGTAATAGTGAACAACCGGTGTTCTTCTCTAGGAGGAGGCATTGACAATTCCGGCGGCAATAATTACGGCGATAGTTTAACTATTTCAAAATGTTCAATTACGGGGAATATCGTTGACTGCCAGGGGTCTGTTAAATCAGGGATTGGCGGGGGTGTCGCCTGTTATGGACAAACAACCATAAAGGATTGTTCGATAATAGGGAATGTGTCCACAAATATCAGCGGAGGAGTGTGGGGCACGAATCTGACAATGCGAAATTCATTGATTGCGTTGAACCGCGCTTCAACGAATATCGGCGGCGGGGTCTGGATGACCAACGGCATTGTTGAAAGCTGCACGATTGTGAGCAATTATGCCGGAGTAGCCGGCGGCGGGCTTTATTTTAATGGCCCGGCAGTCGGGACGAATAACATCGTTTATTTCAACACAGCTCCAAATGGGGCGAACTTTACCAATACGGCCGGAAACGCAGGGTTGAATTATTCCTGCGTGATTCCGGCGGTGAATGGCGCCGGCAACATCACGAATAATCCCGTTTTGAAAAATCTTGCCGGGGGTGATTATCGCCTGCGCATGACCTCGCCCTGTGTTAACGCCGGGACAAACCAGCCCTGGATGACCAATGCGGTTGACCTGGAAGGGAACGCGCGCATCCTGAAGAATATCGTGGACATGGGCACGTATGAAACGCGTATATGGCAGGGGACTATTTTCAGAGTGCCTTGACAACGGCTTTATTAAGAACTTGTCGAAAAGGCCGCACGCTTTCAGAAGAAAAACATGGTTGCAAAAAAATCACGGAATCAGGAGGAGGAAATAACATGATCAGCAGATCTTTATTCGGCAAAAAACGTTTGAATATTGAAGAACGACGGATCGAAATCGCCCCACCGGACGAAAACCACGTGACGGTCAAGGTGCGCGCCTGCGGCATCTGCGGCACCGACATAAATTTTGTCCGTGACTGGCCGGATGATCCCATGCCGTTGGGACACGAAATCGCGGGCGAAGTGATGGAAACCGGCAAAAGCGTGACAACGGTCAAACCCGGCGACCGGGTGATCGTCGAAGACTGCGCGATGTGCGGCGTCTGCGAGAACTGCAAAAGCGGCCACCCGGAACTTTGCCGGGAAATGTTCACCCTGGAGAATCAGCCGGGAATGGGAGAATATATTTGCGTAAGGCATAACCTGCTGCACCGCTTTGCGGATCTTGACTACACAATCGCAAGCCTGACCGAGCCGCTCGCGGTCGCCTTGACCTCCGTATTGAACGCTGAAATTCCATTGGGCGGCAGTGTTGTCGTGCTTGGCAACGGACCGCTGGGCTTGATGGCCGCCAAGATCGCCAAACTGCGCGGCGCCGGTTTCACGGCCATCACCGGTTTAAGCGCATCCTCGGAAATGGAAAAAGCGCGTTTCCGGATTGCGCCGGATTTCGGATGCGACCTGGCAATTGAATCCTTGAAGGAAAGCGTTGAAGAATCAATCAAAAAGCTCTTCCCCAAGGGGGTTGACCGCGTTATCGTCACTTCTCCGCCGCAAAGCATTTATGATGCGCTCAAAATCATACGGTTCGGCGGCATTATTTCTTTCTTCGGCCTGCATTTCGGGGGTAAAAACAAGATTGAGGTGGACATAAATGACCTGATCTTCCGCAAGATAACCCTGCGGCCGACCTTCGCCGAACCGGCCATTAATTTCCCGGTCTCATTCAGGCTTTTGCGCGATAAATTGATTGACGGACAAAAACTGATGACCCATACTTTCAGTTTCGGCAACGCCCGCGACATTTTCAAGGGCATAATTGAAGGAAATCTGCCGGCCGTTAAAGCGGTTATGCAACCGCACGGCGGATGAAAGACCAGACATGTTATTGATTCGCAACGGACAAGTTCTCCTCGCAAACGGCCGGACCACCCGGTCCGACATCCTGATTGAACACGGACGGATCAGGAAAATCGGGCGCATCAGGCAAAAACGGATTCCTGAGCTTGACGCCGGCGGCGCTTATGTTCTGCCGGGGTTGATTGACCTTCACACCCACGGCATCGGGCGCGAATCCGTCAACGGCTCCTTGAAGGCCTACGCGGAGCTGGAAGCGGCCAACGGAACAACAACATTTTACCCCACCCTTTTCGGCCCGCCCGGCGAATCCTGCGAACACCTGCGGCGCCATTTGCGGGAAACCAGAAATCTTAAAGCCACTCCGCAAGTCGGGGGATTCCGCCTGGAATCGCCGTACCTGGCGAACACCGGCGCGGGAATCAACAATGACCTTACCCCCATCTCAAGGGGACTTACCAATCAGCTCCTGAAAGCCGGCGGCGGTCACATAAAAATCTGGGATATTTCGCCGGAACTTCCCCTTGCGGAAAAAATAATTCGTTTCCTGTCGGCGCGCGGCATCATTTGCAGCCTGGCGCATACCACCTGCTCCATTGAACAGGCCAAGGCGGCCGTGGAAGCCGGCGCCCGCCTTGTGACCCACCTGTTTGATACTTTTACAGTTCCAAAGGAAACCGATCCCGGCGTCTATCCGGCCGGATTGACCGATTACCTGCTGCTGGAAGATCGGGTCGCCTGCGAGATAATCGCCGACGGCACGCACGTTCCCCCTTTACTGGTTGAAAAAACCATCCGTTGCAAGCCTTCCGAGAAAACGATTTTTGTCACGGACAGCAATTTCGGCGCCGGCCTGCCGGCCGGTGAATATACCTTGCCCCAGGGCTGGGGACGCGTCAGGATTGACGGTCCCAACAGCGGTGTTCGTCTTATTGATCGCGCCATGGCGCTGGCCGGCAGCGCGCTCACGCCGATCCAGGCGTTTCGCAACGCAATCAAACTGTTCGGGAAAGACATGGCCGCGGCATCGCAATTATGTTCCCTGAACCCCGCGCGCCTGATGAATCTGAACAAGGGAGAAATTGCCGTTGGCCGCGATGCTGACCTGGTTATTTTAAATCCGGATTTGGAATTGACGCATACCATCGGCGGCGGAAACGTGTTGTATAAAAACCACGCACATTAACCCGCCGCCGCAATAATCCACCTGTAACCTCAGAACGTGTGAAAAAATCGGCAAAGATCGCCGAGACGGGGCTCGACTCCTACATTTTTCATGAAATTATGGACTTTTTTGTAGGAGCGCACTTCGGCAGGCTCAGTGTCCTGAGCAGAGTCGAAGGACCACACCGCTCGCCTCGGCGGAGCCTTTGGCGAAGCCTGGGTTGGCGCGATGATTCTAGTTTTTTTCACAGCTTCTCAGTCTTGATTGGAGACGGCCTGTACTACGCTGTGAAATCAACGAAGGCTGCCTCGCTACGTAGCATGAGACCCCAGGCCGATAAAACCGAGGCGAGGTCCGGCTCCATACAGACTCAGATGGCTGGGGGGGTACCCTCGTTTTTTATTACACCTTGACGGCTAACCCGCTCGTCAATGCCCGGTCGCAGGCCAGGGTCAAATTCAAGGACTTAAGACCATCGGAATAATCCGAGGGGCTATTACTCCAGTCCCCCGATTTAACCTGCTTCAGGAAAATATCATTTTCGTATTCATAAATGCTCCGCGATTCCTGCTGGAATTGCAACGGGGCTTTTACCGCCGCCTTCTTTTTCTTTCCGCCGTAAAGGTTGCATTCCGCCGCCACGGGCTGATCGCCCGTCAAAGTGCCGGTATTTAAATTAAGCCGGTAGAAATTCTTTTCACCGCTGAAACTTATTTCGTTGCGCCAGCGGTCGGCCACCCAGCTGTGCGTATGCACGGCAATGACCCCGCTGCTGAAAGTCAGGATCAGCCCCAGGGTTTCATCTACCGTATACCCGCTCTTTTTCCTGTTCACCGGATTTTTCGCCATCCCCCGCACCTCGCGCACTTCCCCGAAAAGCGAGCGCAGAAGGTCAAGATTGTGCGTGGCCTGGTCTATCAGCGCGCCGCCGGATTTGGCCTTGTCATAAAACCATTTCGGCAATGACATTTTAAGGCTCACGTCGCAGGCATAAAAAGAATGAATCAGATGAATATCATCTTCCTTGATAATTTTCCGCAGGGCCTGAATCACCGGCATAGTACGGAAGACATAGCCGACCTGGACCTTCGCTTTCCGTTTGCGGAGTTCGGCGGCGATCTGCCGGCCGCGGGCCGCATCGCGTTCAACCGGTTTCTCGCAAAAAACCGGAATGCCCCGGGCGGCGCAGGCCAGCAAGGGCGCGCGGCGGACCGAGGGCGGGGTGCAAAGCCAGACGGCGTCGGGCTTGGACTGTTCCAGCATTTCCGCAAAGTCGGTGAATACGTCGCCGCCGAATTCTTTCTGCCGTTTCACGGCCTGGTCGCGGTTCATGTCGCACAGCCCGGCAATTTTAACGTCCTTGCGCGACTGCAAATATTTCAAGTGAACGGCGGAAATGCCGCCGGTTCCGATAAAGCCGACTTTAATCATTATGTTGCCTCCAATAATTCCTGCAGGTATTTGATTGTTTCCAATATATCCCGCGCCTGCTGTTCGCCGGAAATTTCGCGCTCAATGATAAATTCCCCTGAAAAGCCGACTTCCTTAAGACGGCGCACAAGATCAGGGAAACGCACCCGCCCGGTTCCCACCTTGACCTCTTTGCCCAGCTTCATGGGGTCGGCCGGATAGAGCCCGTCCTTGGCATGGATGTTCCGGACATATTTGCCGAACACGTCCAAGGCATCAACCGGATTTCCCTTGCCGTAAAGAATGAGGTTGGCCGGATCAAGGTTGATCCCTAAGTTGGGCGTGCCGACCGCCTGAATCAAACGCATCATGGTAACAGGGGTTTCCTGTCCGGTTTCAAACCAGAATTCCAAGCCCAATTGCTCAAGATGGCAGGCGATTTGCCGCACGGCAATGACCACATCCTGAAACGCGGCATCCAGCGCATTTTCGGGAATGAACCCCAAATGCGTAATAATCGCCTTGACTCCCAGCGCCTTGGCAAAGTCACCCGCCCGCATAAGCTCCTGCGTCCTTTGATGACGATAAGCCGCCGGAACCAAGCCAAGCGTAAGCGGGCCGGTTGTAAAATTCCAGTCCGCGGGAGGACAATATCCCGACCAGAAGGAAGTGATATGAACACCAGCCTCACCGGCTTCATTCCGGACTTTATTGGCAAGCGACTCATTCCAAATATCCGGCGCCCAACTGCACAATTGACAGACGTTTAAACCATAACGCTTTAACTCGGCGAAGCAGGGCTTGTCGGCGTGAAGCGATGTAATGACACCTATCTTGTTTTTCACGGCTCATCCTTTCCATTATTTAATAAAAATTTGCGAAGATATTGACCAAAGAAAATGAAATGTCAACCGGGAAACGCATCCCTAAAAAAGCTGGCCGAAGCAGACGGAACGTCGCTTCGGGGCGGCCCCGAAGTGAAGCGCAAAACGCTTCTACTTCGGCCCTTCGGGCGCATTTCTCACGGGGCGTGTGAAAAATGCGGGCTAGAAACATCACCCCGCCACAACCCGGGCCTTGTCTTCATCAATCGCCGATGAAGATGGTAGTGGTCATTCCGAAGGCTTATGCGTTTCAGGCAGGGTGCGCGTTTAAGCGGTAATCTTTTGGCCTAGCGTGCTAAATCGATAAAGAGTAATTCGCCTTTGCTTATCATTTTTCCCCGACGCTGATGAGTAATACAATTGCGCAAAGCTTCCAGTAACACGCGATCTTCGCTCGCCTCCTGGGACAGAGTTTCAAGAAGATCCAGAATCGCTATCTCGAGGAATTCAATAGATGTTCCAAGAGGAAGGGAGAGAAGATAGCGGACCGGCGTGATCTCAACCATTCGCAACCAGGTGATTTTGCGGAGGCTCTTGCTGGGGCCGACGACAATAATTGCTTTTCCGGGTATTACCTCGACAAGTTCCACCGGTTTTGCGGGATGCGTGGCGGAGCCCGCCACAATGTCAACCGCCTTTACAATACCCTGTGCCCGGTCTTCGTTTATATTGCCCAATTGCCGCAGGGTTCGTTCCGGCAGCGTTACCGTGACCGGACGGCTCGCTTCATCAAACTTTTTGGGGCGGCCGATTAAATTTATTTTATTCATAATTACACGGACGTTCCGCGCGCTTTTTACGGCATAAAACCATATTTATTAGAAATGATAACACAATAATTATCAATATGTCCATAAATAACGGTACTTTTTATGGATTAATTTAATAATCGAAAACATTTCCCGTAGAAAAAAATGAAATGAAACGAAATTTTCGTTTGACTGCAAAAAAGAAATATGGGCTTGTTGTTATGAATGAAAATGACATCAACATCGCCCTTTTTAATTTGGCAAGCCATCGCCAATCGATATCGCACGGTTTCAGTTTTCATTGCCCACGCAAGGTCCCCATCCCGGTGTTTTATTTTCCTCGGTTTACTTCTCGGAATTGCCGCGATCGTTATGCGCGTATCCATGATGGTGGCCAGCGTGGAACATGTGCCGGTTACGGCGGATGAATCCATTACCGTGTTACAAGCTAAACGCATTTGCGAGGGCGAGCTACCATTACTGGTCCTTGCCCAGCCCTATCAATTTCCCGTGGAAGCCTATTTGTCAGCCCCAGGAGTCCATCTCATTCCACGAAACACCCTGGGCGCACGCTATGTGTCATTTATAGAAGGATTTATTGGCTTTGTCTTATTGATGTTGCTCGTGCGCAAGATTGGTACGCTGCGCCAGACTTGGCCGATCATGCTGTTAATCATGTTTCCGTCCGCCTATCTATTGATGATCCAATTCGGCTATTCCTTGCCACATAACAGTCCCTTATATCTGGCGGCGTGGAGCGCTATGCTACTGACTATTGGCACTCCCTTGCGTTTCACTATGTCCCGTTGTTCAATATTTTTATTGGCCGGCATATTATGCGGGCTGGCATTCACCAATAACATGTTGGCCCTGGCCCTGATTATTCCCATTTTAATGGTAACGGTCTTTCAAGGCGACTGGCGCCATGTTTTACCCAAGTTGCTTCTGCTAGCGACCGGCGTTTGTATTGGGCTCATCCCATATTTTATGGCGATCCACTTATATCCGGGCGCGCACGAGTCGGTGGCGGGAACCCGTTCCATCGACAACATGCTTGATTACCTGTGGGAACCGGGGATTACAGTGACTTTCACCCGTGCTTTAGGCATTACGCCCACGCTGTTTCCAGACACGGCGCATCATCTGGATTTTGCCGCCTGGCTGTTTCCGATTATGCCTTTTATGGTTATCGTTACCCTGTTATCGGCAACCGTTTTGCGCGCCATGGCCATCATTCGGCAGCTGATTCGGAACCATACCCTTGGATTAAATGTATTGGACGTGTTTATTGGCGTTGCCTGGCTGAACCTCGTGTTATTTTCCGCGAGTGACCGCAGCAATTCGGACTCCTACCGGTATTTAGTACCGGCGGCTTGGAGCGTACCTTTTATTATCGGCGCCGTGTACATCTCTGCTGGAAAATGGATGCACCGGTTCATCGGATCGGCTTGTATTGTACTGGCCATTGTCAACATCATGACGACCGTAAAACTGACTGAAGCCTGGGGGCGTCCTAATTTCGCCGAACGCGTGGTGGATGCGCCGGATGTCAAACCGGTGATCGAGTTTTTACGACAGCAGGGCATCACGCATTGCGTGGCCTACCACTGGCAGGCCTACCGCCTCAATTTCTATACGGACGAAACGATTCTCTTCAGTCAGCCGTACAATGATCGCTTCAGAGATTGGCCCCTGCCTTACAAGGATCAGGTTGATGCCAGCACCAATGTGGCTTACGTGCTTTCCGAATTCAGCTGCCGGGATGTCAATCCACCCCGATTTGAAGCGGATCTTAAACGGATGCAAGTCACGGCACAAAAAGCGGTGAGGGGCCAATTCAGTATTTACTATGGATTCAGCCAGGAACGCGCATTGATGGAAGAGACGCTCATTCCGGCAGACTTGCTAACCGTGACGACCAGCCATAATCCGGCTGAAGCGGGAAACCTGATTACTAATCGTCTTAGCAGTTGGTCAACGCAGTGCCGGCAGGAAAAAGGCATGTGGATACAAATCAACCTAAAGGATCCCCAATGGTTAAGCCGGATTGTGCTGATTTACGACCGGTATTGTACGGACAGAGCGCCCAGGATGAACATTGAAGTCAAGTCAGCGGGTCAATGGCAACTGGTGGGCGACCATGTGAATGGCGATATCGATCCATTTGAATTTGAAAATGGGAAACCGGTTTACAATCGTTATGTTCAAGTCATAAGGGCTAACCCTGTTTTTACCGATGGATTGCGATTGACAATCGTTGAAACTGATCCCCGTTATTGGTGGACATTTATGAAAATAGAGCTTTATGCGCTGCCCGAGCCCTGTAGCAAGTGAGCCGTTAGTACCGGTTGTCATCGTCCCGCCGTCCTGCTTGCGCGTTCCGCGCCACAGGATGATTATCTGATGCCGAGCCCAAAAGAGTTAAATAAAAAACAACCAAGTTGACAGAACAAAGATGGGCATCAGAATAACAAGTGAATATGCCATATATCCTAAAAAAACCGGGCATTTTGACGCCGTTTTCCTCGGCGATGGCGCGCACCATAAAATTTGGCGCGTTGCCGATATAGGTATTCGCGCCCATAAATACGGCTCCGGCTGAAATTGCCTGCAGGATGGCCGGATGCTCGGCAATCAGTTTAATGATGGCGGTCCGCTCGGGAAGGCCCTTGACGAAATTGCCCAGCGCCGTTGTCAGGAAAACCAGGTAAGTCGGCGCGTTGTCAAGAAAACTGGACAACAAACCTGTTATCCAGAAAAAATGCCACGGCTCCCTGGCAGCGTTGGTGATAAAGGCCAGTTGTCCGGCCGGACCGGCGCGGAGCATTGCCAGCACCGGCAAAATAGTAATAAATATTGCCGCGAAAACAATCGCCACTTCCTTCATTGGTCCCCAGTGGAAACGATTCTCGGCGCGGATATGGTGGGACGTGGTTTTCAGTGAAAGAATAGAAAACACCAACAGCAACACGTCGCACACGATATCCTGCAGCTTGATCGGGGTACCAAGGACAATTATCTGCCCAAGGTCAACAGTGCCGCTGAAAAGAACGGCGGCAATGATTCCCGCAAGATAAATAAAATTATGCCAGCCATGAAGGCGAATGGCGACTTGAATGTTCTGACCGGCCGGCGGCGGCAAATGATGCTTCTCGCGCAAATAATAAAACGTATCAAGCAGGAAAAAAAGCGCCAGCAAAGAAATACTGACAAATAAAGCGGAAGGCAACAGATTAAATGTCCAGAAGAACGGCACGCCGCGCAAGAAGCCCAGGAACAGGGGAGGATCTCCCAACGGCGTAAGCGATCCCCCGATATTACTGACAAGAAAAATGAAAAACACAATAATATGAGCTTTGCTCTTGCGGATTGCATTGGAACGAATCACCGGGCGAATCAACAGCATCGAAGCGCCCGTTGTGCCAATCCATGAGGCAATCAGAGTGCCGATCATCAACAGTAACAAATTAGTCAGCGGTGTTCCTTTGAAAGCGCCCTTGATGTAAATCCCTCCTGCGACCGTGAAGAGCGACAGGAGCAGGATCATAAAGGGAATATAATCCAATAATACCAAGTGACAAATTTCAGACATTGCCGGTTTGCCAAGGAACCACAAGAGGGGCACGGCCAGCAGCAGCCCCCAGGACATAACCACATAATGATAATTGCGCTGCCAGAATTTGGGCGCAAAAAGCGGGAACAAGGCCAGGGATAATAAAAGACCGACAAATGGCAAGGCGCTCCAGTAAGGCAGCAAAGCTCCAAGATCAACGGGTCCCGCCGCCGACAATTTATCCAATCCAAAAGCAGGTGTCATAACATGAGCGAAACCCGGCAATGTTTTTATTCCATATTGTGTGCACGCAATTATATTTTTTACAAAATCAGAATAAAACCCCAAACACATGGGCCAATATCAGAAACAGTAAATATACCGGCACAACCACAAAAATATGCCTGCGCAAATGTGCCATTGAGGCGGGTTGACCATATACCGTTTCACCTTTTAAGAAACGGATGTCAATAAAGCGGGCAAGTATAATCAGCACGATGACTAATAAATAAAGACCATCATAAATTGAAAGGCAACGAGCATTCTTTTCGAAAATAAGCAGGACAAAAATAAGCAGGACTGCATGGCCGACGATTGTCCATAATGAACGAACCAGACAGCCGCTACCCGACACATATGTTTGTGGTTGATTATCCATGAGCCACCTCCGATAAATTAAAAAACAATTTACCGGATGGCGGCCCGACCATCCAACAACCTATGATAGATTTACACCTATCACACCCTTATATGCCGCACCTCGATCTATTTGCCCAAAAATTATGTTCATACTGCACTAATGTCAACTTTAATTCTCAAAACGCATTCCGGCCGACGGCGTCAAAAATCACAAAGGCCGGCAGGTTTTTTACCTGGATCCGGCGCACGGCTTCCATGCCAAGCTCGGCAAAATCAATGACCTCCGCGGCCACAACATGTTCCTGCGCGATCAACGCCGCCGCGCCGCCGATGGTTCCCAGGTAACAGCCGCCGAAAACCCGGCAGGCTTCCGCGACCGACGCCGACCGGTTGCCCTTGGCCAGCATGACCAGGGAAGCGCCCTGCGCCATTAATTCCGGAACGTAAGCATCCATGCGCTGGGCGGTGGTCGGCCCCAGGCTCCCGATCACTTTTCCCGGCGGAGTTTCCGCCGGTCCCGCATAATAGACCGGATGTTTTTTAAGATAATCCGGCAACCCCTTCCCTTCCCGCAATGCCCGAACGAAACGTTCATGCGCCATGTCACGCGCAACAATCAACGGGCCGTCCAGCAACACCAGTGAACCGGCCTTGTATTTTCCCAATGAAGCCAGGATATTTTCCATCGGCCGGTCAAGATTAATGTGATCAAATACGCCGGGAACATTTTGGCACGCTTCCAGGAAGCGCGCCGGTGATTTTTCAAGCTCCTCAATGAACACGCCTTCGGCGGTTATTTTTCCGCGGATATTTCTGTGCGCATAACAGGAAACGCCGATGGAAACCGGGCAGGAAGCGGCATGGCGCGGCAAACGGATCACGCGGGAGGCCATCACCAGATGTTTCCCGCCGAACTGCGCGCCGTAACCGGTTTCTTCCGCGATTTTTATCACGCGCTTTTCCCACTCCAGATCGCGGAAAGGAGTTCCGGCCGGCGTCCCGCTGGTCGCCAAGTCATCCAGCCAGCCGGCGGTTGCCAATTTGAGGGTATGCAAATTGCGTTCAGGCGACGAGCCGCCAATGACAACCGCCAGATGATAAGGCGGACAGGCCGCCACGCCCAGGGAACGGATTTGTCCGGCCAGCAGTTTTTCCAGGTCGGTTTCGTTCAACAGCGCCTTGGAACCCTGGATCAAAGTTGTTTTATTGGAGGATCCGCCGCCCTTGGCAATGAAGAGGAATTGATATTCCCGGCCCGGCACGGCGTGGATATCAACCTGCGCCGGCAAATTATCGCCGGTGTTCTTTTCATCAAACATGGTCAACGGCGCAACCTGGGAATAGCGCAGGAAATGTTTTTGCCAAACCGCGCGAATGGCGGCGCTCATCACCGCCTCATCGTCAGCGCCGGTGCGTACCCCCTCGCCTTTCCAGGCCACGACCGTCGCCGTGCCGGTGTCCTGGCAAATGGGTAATACGCCTTCGGCGGCGATCACGGCATTTTTAACCAGGGCGGCAACAACAAATCTTTCTTCCGGCGAAGCCTCCGGATCGCGGGCAATCGCCGCCAACGACTCCAGATGGGAAGAACTCAGGTAATAAGCCATGTCCGCAAAGGCCGTTTCTGCAAGGGCGGCTAACGTTTCCGGCGGCACTTGCAGGATTCGCTCCGCCACCGGGACAAGTTCCGGCGATGCAACCGGTAAACGGCGATAACGCAAACTTCCCTTGCCGTTATCATTGCCGGTCTGATGCATTTTGCTGTTTCCTCAATGCTGATTATTTCTCTGCCGGGGAAAAAATCGCAAAATTTGGGAGAGTCCTGTTTTATTCAAGTTTCCGCGACTGGGTGAGGATATGACATTCACCCGGAGGGATGCGCATATCCATGGGCGATCCGAAATCCTGATGATCAAGGAATTCGCCCGCGCCGCCGGCCGCCCGGCCCAGCGCAAACCCCAGGAAAGCGCAGTCTTCAACCCGTTTCAGAGTGATTTTCTTTTCCATGAGCAACGGCCAGCAGATTGCCAGCCAGATGCAGGCAATTGCGGCGTCAACATTCACGGCCCAGACCTTGCCGGAAACTCCGATCACGCAAAAGTCCTTGACGAGTTCATGGTAAAAATCAAGGAATACATTGTGTTTGCCGGCCTTGGCGATGAAACGATAAATGGCCTGTTCACGCGGATCATAATTGACCGGTTCCCGGTTATAAACCGGGTGTCCCACGCATGGAATTCGTTCATAATCCGCCCCCGCCTCCTTGGCCGCATCCTTGATTTTTTTGAACTTGCGCGCCGCCGCCTTGGCAATTTTTTCCGCGCTTACGGCATCCCCGGGTTCATACGGATCAACCAGGCTGGTGTCCTTGAAGTTTTCTATCAGGAACCGCACCGCCTTGGCGCCGTTGCCGCCGTGGGTCGCGCCGGTTGCCGCCAGCGTCGCGATCATGGCGGTGTTGGGATTGTTTCCGGCGCTGGCCGAAAGTTTTGCGCCCTGGGCGGAAATGGTACCCGGGCCATTGGTGAGACTGGCGACTAAGGCCATTTCGACAAGGCGCGCCTCAAAATCATGGCGCGGCAGTTCGCCGGTCCAATAAAGAATCAGCGCGGCGCCGAACGACTGCTTTTCCATGAGCTTTGTCACCGGATAGCCGTAGATATGCGCTTCGCCATCGTCCATGCTTGACGCAAAGGATGCGTTCCGCATGTCGCGCCGCGCCGCCGCCAGCCCGATCGTTTCCTTCATTTGCCGTTTAAACTGCGAAGCGTACGGCTCCGGAATAACCCCGGGTCTGAGAAAAATGGCAGCCGGCAATTTATCGTTCAAGCGCCGATAATTTATGAACCATGGATTCAGCTTCAATTCCTGGCGGATGGGAAAATCCTTTTTCCAGCCCAGGGTGTTGAAGATTGTCAGGGCCGCCTGGGAAAGATGATGCAGGGTGGTGACGCGGATGCCGCGCTTTAATTTTTCAACATATTCAGGCTTGTTATAGTTTTCAACCGGATTGAAAGGCTCAACGCCGAAATACTCATCAAACATTTTCATCTTGCCGGTGGCGCTGGTTTCCCGGCCTTCAACCACCGCGCCGGCGTGGCCAAGCGATATGTTCCGCCCTTCCATCAGGCTGCCGGCCACGTAGACAAGAACGGGCTTGTTGAATTTGTTTTTCTTCATCCATTCAACGGCGATTTTTTCATACAGGCCGCCCGGTTCAACATAGAGCACCGCCAGCTTGACTTTTGCATTACCGGCGATCAGCTTTAAGAACTCCACCAGCTGCGTTAAAATCAGCAGGTCCTTACCGGTGGAAATCCCGAAACAGGTGCCGATGCCGGCCGCCAGCATGTAGGTGGCAATGGTATTCACCATGTTGCCGGAATTGGAGATGATGGCGGCGCTGCCCGGCACAAAACTTTCTTCGGGCGCGTCGCCCCCCACCGCGCCAACCCGGACATGGTCATGGGTGTTGATAACGCCCAGCGTGTTACAGCCAATCACGTCAACCCCGGCCTGGTCGCAAAGCGATTTGATCTTGGAAGTGACCTCGATGGAAACATGCTCGGTAATGACAAAAATTGTCTGGAGCTCCTTCGCGCCGAACTGCAGGGCCTTTTTTACCTCGCCATAAACCGCTTCCGGCGGCGAATAAATCACGACTTTGTTCGGTCGCTTGTTTTTTGGAAGCTTATTGTAAAGCTCCTCGCAGGTTCCGAACACCGGGATCGGTTGCTGCCCGGGAACCTCAATCTTCTGGTCGCCTTTGCCCAAGGCCCAGCCGCCGACAATATTGCCGGCATAAATCTGCGACTTGACGGAAACATTCTGCGCCTCGCGGCCGGTGATATTGCTCACCGCAACGCGGTCGCCTTTTTTCAAAATACCGGAAAGTTGCTTTGCCTTCACTGTACTCCATCCTTTTCTTTTGCGACAAACTGGGCAAGTTTTGCGGCGTACTCCGCCACGAGGGTGAGCGGCGTATCCGGCCCGAATATCACATAAGGAAGTCGCAGCGCTTCAAGGGCTTCACGCATAATAATGAATCCCGGCACCATGCGGGGACCACCGCGGCCGATAATGACCGGCAGATCAATCTTTCCGTGCGTTTCCACGTATTTGACAAGCGCATCGGCAATTGCCTGAAATGTCACGTCAACCATGGTGTTATTGGCCTTGCCGCCGAGAATAAGGAGCAGCTTGGCCTTGGCCAGATGATAATTAAAACATCTTTCGACGGTGCCGTACATTCTTTCGTATGGGGGATTGCCGCCAAAATCAGAAAGGAAGATCGGACTGCCCCCGGCGATTTCAAGCGTTTCGGTGATGATGGTGCTGGCGCCGCCGCCGAAAAGTATGGGGAGCACGCTGGTGCCGCCCAGTTCACTCACATGGGCCTGTCCTTGATGGCTGGAAGCGCTCCATTTCGCCATTTCCTCCTCAAAATCGGACACTGTTTCGGGGTATTCCGGAAGCAAGAGATCCTCGTTTTTCATTTTAAAATTTGATTCATCGAAGATAGCCTTGAAATCGCAGGCATACGGCTTGTTATTATCATCGCTTATCCGCCACGGATTCACCTCGGCCATGCGCATCCCGGTGGATATGAACATGTCCCAGAAACTTACCAACGTCCGGGACATTACGGAAATCAGATTTTTCTGAAGACCAAGCTCGGTAAGTATGCCGGAGGCTTGATAAGCATCCAGTCCTTGAAAAACATTCACCGGGATGGTTTTGATGTTTTCAGCCTTTACGGATTCAATGTCCACCCCGCCCTCAAGCGAGACAGTGAGAGACGGTCCAAGGAATCTTGAATCGTAGGTTATGGCGGTATATATTTGCATCCTGGCCGGAATGAATTGAGTCAGGTAGGATGTCCGCGCCTGTTTGCCCTTGATCTCAATGGCGGACAGGCGTTTCATTTCGTGCATGGCTTCCTGCACGTCATTCACCACCTTGACCGCACCGGCCTTGCCCCGGCCGCCGACCATTACATCGGCCTTGACAATGCCCTTGCCGCCCCATTTGTCCAAGGCCTTGCGGATATCACTCCGGCTCGCATCTACGCCAAGATGTTCCGGCACCGTCAACGCAAAACGACGGGCCAATTGCTCAAGAAATGTAAGTTCCGTTATTTGAACAGGCATGTTTTGTCACCCTTCTTCGCCAGTCCAGCCTTCGTAGCCAAGGGCTTTTACGGCGGAGTAGGCAAAGGCCCTGTGACTTGCCACAGGGATGATGTTCCCCTTGGCTACGCAGGGTTCCGCAAAAATTCCCCGCGGCTTTCCGCGGGGTACTTCACTCTTTTCCGGGGGCAAAATTATAACAACCAAACCTGATTTTCAAGCTTTATGTGTATTTTTTATCAACCTTTTCGAAAACTAATTTCTCATTTTTTACAAAACGAGAAATAATGATTATTAAATAAGGTAATTTAAAAAATAGGCATAAAAATGTATAAAATTCACAAATAAAAAATAAAAGGCAGGATTTCAAAACGTATTGTGTTGTATATTAAATGCTTATAAAATATTCAGGCTTTATATTTCCTGTTCTTTTTTATGGCAAAAATAGTTATGAAACTGGCCCCATGAATATCCCCATAAAACAGAATACCCCACTATAAGTCGTGACAACACCGTTAGTGGTTTCTCGGTTTTGACATCTTATTTGGACGTTTGCCATAAACGCCCCATTCTAAAACTGTTAAACCGATTTATCCTTGGTTTGTACCACGAACAAAGCAGGGTATTCACTTATTTATTGGTTATTAAAGAACATAATTCATTCGGCGTATAGACTGAAGGATGAAAATCCACAAACATCAACCATCTTTCAAATCTCGGAGTTACTGACACTCATCTTCAACTCCGTCTTCATCCTTCAGTCTAATTCACCTATGTTTATAATAAGCATTTCATGTGCCAATTCAGCCTGCTTATCTCACAACCTAAATCAGGTTGTGAGATAAGCACCGGTCTGCCAATGCCTCGGGAAGGCATTGGCGTCGGCCGAAGCAGACGGAACGTCGCTTCGGGGCGGCCCCGAAGTGAAGCACAAAGGCTTCTACTTCGGCCCTTCGGGCGCATTTATCACGGGGCGAGAGAGAAATGCGGGTTAGGCTGGTCGTTTTCCGGCCATAATAAAAAAGCGGTTTGACCATCGCCAATTTAATTGATTGTATATTACACAAAACACAGGAATCCAATGTCCAAATTACAGAACCAAGAATTGTCCACGATTGAGCCGGTTATAATTGCGGATGGGCTGACAAAGGTCTTCCGCGATTTCTGGCACCGGCCGATTGTGAGCGCGGTCAAAGCCGTGCGCTTTGAAGTTCATGCCGGCGAGATATTCGGTTTGCTTGGCCCGAACGGTTCCGGCAAAAGCACAACTCTGCGCATGATCCTCGGGCTCCTGAAACCCACCGCCGGGGTGTTGCGGGTGTTCGGCAAGGAACCGCAAGATGTTCATTCCAAGTCAAAAATCGGGTATCTGCCGGAAGAGTCGTGCTTGTATCCGTTTCTTACAGCCCGGGAAACATTGACGTTCTACGGCAGTCTTTTCAATCTTGATTCATCCATTCTGAACGAGCGCGTCAAACAACTCCTGGAAATGACGGGGCTTGAACATGCCGCCACGCGCCGCATCGGCGAATTTTCAAAAGGCATGTTACGCCGCATCGGCCTTGCCCAGGCGCTTATCAACGATCCGGACCTGATTATCCTGGATGAACCGACCTCCGGCCTGGATCCCGTCGGTTGCCGCCAGATCAAGGACCTGATCCTCACCCTCGCGGGACGCGGCAAAACAGTTTTGATCTCATCCCATCTGCTGGCCGACGTGGAAAGCGTATGCAAGCGGGTGATAATCATGAACAATGGAAATATTATTGTCCAAGGCCGCCTGAATGAACTGCTCGAAAATGAGGCCATTTACCGCTTCTGTGTTTCATCCGCCTCGGCGGAACAGATCCAGGCCATTCAATCCTTCCTGCGCCTGCAGACCGGAACGGACCCCCGGACGGACCACCCCCGCAAAACCCTGGAGCAATTTTTCCTTGAAACAGTTGCCCGGGCCCAGCCGGGAACAACAACCCCAAGCGGGGTCGCTTACGCGGAAAAAGTCGCCCCATTCCTGGCCGGCAAAAGCCCAAAGGATGAAAAAACGCAATGCAAAAAATAGCAACCATTGCCGCCCTTGCCATTCGTTCCGCGATCCGTTCCCGGGTAATTGCCGTGGTCGCCGTGGCGATCATCGCGGTCATAATCAGCCTGCCTTTTGTGATCAAGGGTGACGGCACGCCGGAAAGCCGGTCAACCATATTCATTAATTACTCCTTCGGGCTGTTAATGTTTGTCTTGTCGCTCACCGCAACCTGGTGCGGGGCGGGGGCAATTGCGCTGGAAATCGGCGAGCGCCAGATGCAGCTTTTGATCACCAAACCCCTGCGATCCTTTCAGATCTGGGCCGGCAAATTGCTCGGGCTGATGACAGTCAATCTTGCCCTGCTTGCGCTCGGGGGAGCGTTAATTTGCGCAATGATTCACTGGACGCTCGGACCAGCGGAGATGAACCGGGCCGGCCAACAGGATTTACGCCGCAAAATCCTGACCGTCTACCGCGCTGTTCCGCCGCTGAAAGCATCCGGGCTTCAAAGCGGCCGGGCGGCGATCGGGCCGGGACAAACTTATCGCTGGCATTTTGACATTGCAAGGCATACGGCCGGCACACCGTTTGCCTTGCTTAAATTCAGATTTATTCCTTCCCCGTTTTCCCACCAGTCGCCGGTGGCCGGCATCTGGCGCGCCGCCACGGAAAAACAGCCCGACCTTCTTGAGCAAACGCTCGCGGCCAGCCCGAACATGACGGATTACCTGAATATTCCCAAAATATATCCGGCCGGCATGCTGGATATTGAGCATCAGAATATGCAGACCAACCCCGCGGTAACTGTTTTCTTTCCGTCAGAGAATGATTTATCCCTGTTAATCCCGGAAAGCAGTTTTGAGGCAAATCTTCTGCGCGGCCTGATCATCGGATTTACCCGTCTTGCCTTTTTCACGTCGCTCGGGATGATTGCCGGCACTTTGTTCACATTCCCCGTGGCGGTTTTAGCCTCGTTGGGCATGCTGGCCATGGCTTTTTCAGGCGGATTTGTGCGCCAGCTTGCCGAAAAGGGGCTGTTGACCGACCCATCCCACGAACAAGTTTCAATCATGGCCTTTATATTGAATGACCTGGTGCGCGTTTCGTTCCGTTTTTTCGCGTTTCTTCTGTCACCGCTTGACCGTTTTGATCCCCTCGCTTTCCTGCCGGACCGCCTGTTTATTCCCTGGAGCCTTGCCGGACAGTCTTTTGCCGTCCTTTGCTGCCTGTATCCCCTGGTTTTACTGTTGATCGGCGCCGGATGTCTGCGCCGGCGGGAGATTGGTCTCCCGTCCCAATAAAAAAAATGAAAAAAAAATATCTTTTTGTATTTCTTGCGGCGGCGTTTTTTTTCTGGGCGGCCGCACAAACGCGCATTGGTCTGACCAAATCCCGGGAACGGCAAAATATTGCCTTATCCGACCAGTCGGCCGGCAATCCGCCGTTAATTGTTCTGACGACGGTTGCCCTCGGCGGTTTCCGCGGGCTGGTGGTTGATATTTTATGGATCCGCTTAATCAGCCTGCAGAAGGAGGGAAAGGTCTTTGAAATCGCGCAATTGGCCGACTGGATAACAAAGTTGGAGCCGCAATTTACGGCCATCTGGGCGTTTCACGCCTGGAACATGGCCTATAACATCAGCATCCTCTATGCAAACCCGGAACACCGCTGGCTCTGGGTCAAAAACGGCATCCAGCTTCTCCGCGATAACGGCTTGAAATACAACCCCGGCGAGCCGGTTTTATACAGGGAACTGGGTTGGATTTACCAGCATAAGGTCGGCCAATCATGGGACGACGTGCATGTTTATTATAAACATAAACTGGCAAAGGAAATGGATGATCTTTTCCGCGGACCGCGCCCGGATTACGCAAGCTTGCATTCCGATACAAAAAAAACACAAAAAATGCGCGCGGAATACAAACTGTTACCGGAAATCATGCAGTCAATTGAACAATACTACGGGCAACTGGATTGGCGTCTGCCGGAAACGCACGCCCTTTACTGGGCTTATCGCGGCCTGCATTCCGCCGCCGCCGGCAAAGACACAAGCCAATGCGACCACATGATTTGTCAATCAATGGCGGCCGAATTCATGTATGGCCGGCTTTTTATCAACCCGGACGCCGGGATTTACGTCCCTACCCCGCGCCTTGATCTCCTCCCGGGGACAATCAAGGCTTATGAGGACGCCATTAAACGCGCACGGGTGGATTACCTCCGGACAGCTTATGTTAATTTCCTGTCAGAAGCCGTTTTTGTTTTACACGCCTATGGCGATGACCAGAACGCGCTGAAATTATTTGATAAAATGCTCGCCGTGGAACCCGGATTAAAAACGCAAATGAGCCCGGAAAAATACCTGCGCAAATGCGATCAACTTAATATCACCGAACTGCCGGCGGCCGTCGCTGTCGCCTGGATTGAAGGTCTTTTGTATCAAAGCCACGCCGTTGCGCCCGGCGTCCAGGCCAAGAACGCCTCCGGCGTGCGAGACAAGGCTCTGCTTCTCTGGCAACAATATACGGCTGACCGGCAAAACCGCAAATCTTCGGAAATTTTACCGGATTTTGAGATGCTTGACCAGCAGGCGCTCCGGCGGGCTGACGCATTACGGGTTGCGCATTAAATCGTCCAGGAGGCGCAGAACGGTCCTGCCCACTATTTCCAGGCTTTGAACGCTCAGCTTGTCAACCGTGTCCTGCGGAGTGTGCCAATAGTCGTTTTGGCCGCGCGCCGAGCCGTATTCAAAATCAATTATGTCAATAGCCGGCATGCCGGCCGAAAGGAAAGGCGAGTGATCATCCAATATTTGCATCGGCCAGAGCGTAAATTTTTCGCGCGTTCCCTCGGCTTGTGCCGCGGCAAACAGCGCCGACACCAGGCTCAAGGCGCTGTTGCGCGGAATGGTGATATTCAAATCGCGGTCGCCGACCATATCAAGGATGATCACTGCGCGCACTTTTGCGGAGCGGTTGTCCCTGGCCAATTGTCCCGCAAGGCGGCGGCTGCCGTGAAGCCCGTCGTTTTTTCCATAGCGGGTCACGCACTCCTCGCCGTCAAAAAAAGCAAAAATAAAATTCACCGGCAGGGAGGGACTGTTTTTAATGACCCGCGCAAGCTCCAGCAGGACTCCGACCCCCGACCCGGAGTCATTTGCCCCCTGAAAATTATCCGCAATGCCGGCCTTGGCGTCATAATGCGCCCCGACAACGATCCACGCCTCGGCCGGTCCGCCGGCGGCATTCCGGCCGGGCAGAACGCCGATAACATTCCGAAAAAGCGTTTGCCCGGCGGGAGTTTCTTCCTGAAATTCTTCGAGGGATGATTGCATCCCCGTCACGCGCAATCTGGCGAGCAGATGTTCGGCCGCCTTTTGCGCGCCCGGCGAACCGGAATGCCGCGGGGTTATCGCGGCCAGCGCTTTGAGTTCAACAAAAGCATTGGCGGCGTTGAATCCCCCGGAATTCAACCGCAAGCAGGCGCTTTTTGCATCTTTTTCATCCAACGGGCGGCAGCCGGCAAAAAAAAACAACAACACCGCGCCAAGGACAACAAAGCCGTGAATAATATAAATTGCAATGGAATCAATCATTTCCCGCCTTCGCGCGGCCCGTTATGGCGGGCGAAGGAAGGAAGCCAGGCGGCCAAAAGCTGCTTGAGTTCCTCGTCCGGCTTCCGGGTCAGCAATGTTTTCATTCGCGCGCGCTGTGAATCCAGGATTTTTACGGCCAATTCATGATCGGTGAGCACCCGGTTGATCAACTCGGCCAATTCCACCTCGTCCAAGCCGGAATACATAACACCGGCCCCGGCCATGGCTTCCGGCATGCCGCCCGCCTCGCGGGCAATGACCGGCACCGCGCTGTGCATTGCCTCAACAAGCGGCAGGCAATAACCTTCATGGATGCTCGGGCAAACATATATGTCCGCAACCCGGTAATAGGCCGCCAGTCCCGCCGGCGAGGCAAATCCCTCAAAGCAGACATTCGGCAGGTCAAGATCGCCGGCCAGCATGCGCAACATCGCGTAATAACGCGGCGCGCTCCGGTTGGAACCGACAAGCAACAGCCGGCTGAACGGATTTATGGTCTTATTGAACCAGGCAAACGCCAAAATTAAATCCTCAATCCGTTTATTGGGAACAATCCTTCCAACAAACAGAATATTTTTCAGTTTATCGGCAAATTTCCTGATAATCAGCGGTTCCGGAGTCATTTCCAGCGTCCGGGACGAAAAAAGAAGGGGAAAGACATGCACATTTTCAACGCCCAGGGCCTTCAGTTCGGAGGCGTTAAAACGGGATACGGTCCAAACCCCGTCAACATAGCGGCAGATATCGCGCAACCTTTTCCGGCCGGCGCGAAGCTGTTCCGCGACCGTGTCATCAAAGCCGTCAAAATATTCGGCCGGGGTAATGTTGTGATAAATAATTATTTTTTTTGAGGCCGAAGCCAGGAATATATCAGTGGAAGGCGAATTAATGCCGTAATGATGGAGACAAACGTCATCGGCGGTCGCCGAATATTCAGAAAGCGGACGACATTCATCATACAAGCTCGGCGAGACCCGGGCAAGATCGCAAAAAATATCGGACGCGCATCCCCAACTGCGCAATATTTTCCGCAACTGGATGGCTTCGCCGGAGATGGCGTCGCCATCGGCAAATCCGGCCAATATCTGGTGAATATTCATTTTCCCTGATTTATTGAAAATTAAGGGGTTTCTTTTTCCTTTAAGGCATCAAGCAGCGCCTCAATTTTGTCGAGGCGGCCGGCAAGCTCATCATCTGTCCTTTTTCTTTCAGCCATCTCAAACTCAACGGCGCTCGTAAAAAGGCCGTTGATCAGATTCTGGCGGAAGGCGATGCGGTCGTGCTGATAACGCAGGAGCTTCCAGAGCGCTTTTTTGATCCTCGCCATCAGGGAACCGACCATGCCCGGCTTGCGGGGAATGTCAAAATCATAAGTGTCAAACGCATCACGATAGCGAAGCAACCTGACAAAATGACTCAAATAATCCGCGTCAGAAACGGCTTTATGAAGCGCCAGCGCACCGATTTCAGCGGAAACTTTCGGCGGCGCCGCGCGCCCAGTCATTTTTTTCAACTCGGCGGCTTTCTGCCATATTTCCCCGCCCAGTTCTTTCGTGCAATCCTGCCCGGCAATTATGATTTTCATATGAAAAACCGCAAATCATTGGCCAATAATGAATAGATTGCCGCATGTTATCCGAAAAAGCATGGATGTCAATTACAGAAAACATGATCAGTCATTTGAGCACAGATAGTTTTAACCTGAAAATTGCACGAAAACGCGCAATTTTCACCCTTTGGGCCGTCGTCACCCCGCAAATACGGGGTGACAAGGGGTTAACCACTTGCGTGGTCGGATAACCCATTAGGTTATCCGACCAACGCGACGTCTTTTCGCCAAAGCCTCATCAGGCATTGGCGAAAAGCGAATATTGTGCGATTATCGTGCAATATTCGGGTTTAAAATTAACTCGTCAAATAAAATGATTCTGCTATTATTTTTTTTTATGACAAACGATTCCATACAGGAAATTGCAAAAAATATCGCCGGGAAGCTCACAAATATCAGGCATGATATCCATTCTTTCCCGGAAATCGGTTTTAAAGAAAAACGAACCTGCCAAAAAATTACCGGCCATTTAAAACATATCGGCCTGGACCAGGTGCGCTCGCCGGTCGCCCGCACGGGCGTGGTCGGCCTGCTTCCGGGCGCAAAAGGCAACGGCAAAACCGTTGTTGCGCTCCGGGCGGATATTGACGCCCTGCCGATCCAGGAAGAAAACCCGGTCCCTTATAAATCGCGCCAGGCCGGGATAATGCACGCCTGCGGACACGACGCGCATATCGCCATGTGCCTTGGGGCGGCAATGATCCTCAAGCGGTTGCAGCCTGAAATCCACGGGCAGGTAAAATTCATTTTCCAGCCGGCTGAAGAAGGACTGGGCGGAGCAGAGGTCATGATCCATGACGGCGCAATGAAAAAACCTGAGGTTGATGTCATTTTCGCCCTGCATGTTGACCCGGAAGTTGACCTGGGGAAAATCGCCTGCGCCCCCGGGCCGGCCTGGGCGGCAACCGATAGTTTTGAAATTGAAATTACAGGGCGCGGCGGACACGGGGCGTTCCATCATAAATGCGTTGACCCCATCATGGTCGCAAATCAGATTTATGCCGGCTTGCAAAGCATTGAACGAAACTTGCGCGGGACCGATGCGCGCGTGATTTCAACATGCTCGCTCCACGGCGGGTCGGCATTTAATATCATCCCGGAAAGAGTCACCATGAAGGGCACCGTGCGCACGTTTGACAGAGGAGTCCAGGCGCTGATCATCAGGCGCATGCGCGAGATTGTTTCCGGCATTGCCGCGGCGCACGGCGCGAAGGCAAAAATCAATTATCAAAAGCTTCAACCGGCCGTAATTAACAATGCAAAGGCAAGCTCGCTTTTATGCCGGGCGGCAAAAGACACCGGCCTGAAGATAACACCCTTCATCCCGAACATGGCCGGCGAAGATTTTGCGTTCTACCTGCAATTTGCCCCGGGCGTGATGGCCAACATCGGCATTCGCGACCGCAAGAACCACCCGGGCCTGCATAACAACCGCTTTGACGCCGGCGACCGGATCCTTCCCGTCGGCGCCGCCCTGCTCGCCAAATGCGCGTTAACGGCCCTGGAAACGCATTGAATAATTGCACCCGCAGCGCAAACGGCATCGCGTCATCATGAAAAATTTTATATTCGGAGTGATCCTTGCGATCGGGGCAATAACTGCAGGCGCATGGGCTTACGGCGAGACTTTTTCGTTTGCCGTTATTGCCGATCCGCATATTGATGGAAACCCGGACCATAAAGCAAAATTTCATGCCGCCATTAACTGGATCATCACCAATAAAAATTGCACGGATATCAAATTGCTGTTTATAGCCGGAGATATTGCCTGGGGCGGCGCCGGGGTGGAGAGGAACCTGGATATCGCAAAAGCCAAACTGGATGAACTAAACGACGCGGGCATCCCTTATATTCCCATCATCGGCGATAACGAGGTCCATAGCGGGTGCGAGGAGGAATTCAACCGTGTTTTTGCGGACCAATACCGGTATCTCGCCGGCATTCTGGATAATTGGCGGAAAGCTCCCCTGCCGGCTGATAACAAGTATCTTCAAAATTTCTCGTTTGATTATAAATATTGTCACTTCATATGCGCAGATTTTTCGTCGCGGTTAAAAGGCGACGAAGGCGGGGAACTTCACGATTTTCAGGGCGGTTCATGGCCATGGGTCAAAAACGACATTATAAACTGCGCCAAACCCAGGAAGGAGAACATAGTTATCATGACGCATATTGGAATGTTCAGTACAGGCTATGATACCATGGATCGGTTTCTTTTTTCACGCAATGAAATGTCAAAAATAACGGATTTTATCAGTGCTTATGGAAGTTACATTGCCGCGAATTACGCGGGGCATATTCATCAAAACTGGGAAAAAGATGTCCGGTGGCGGTGGCGGCGGCTTTATACTTCCAGAATAACTGATGAAACCTGGCATGACACAAGACGTCCGTCGGAGACCAATGACCAGTCCTTAACCGTAAGATGGATTTCCGTAGATAACGGCGGGACAACAATTAAATATATGCAACATCTCAAGGATGCTCACCACACCGGCAGGACCGGGATGTAACCGGGGCCGCCGAAGGGAATGGTGGCCGACAGCGAACCGCTCACGGTGCGCAAATACCAATTGCCCGTGCTTTCCTGATACAGAGCCAGATCGCATGTGCCGTCACCGTCATAGTCGCCCGGCACAGGCATGAACCCCGGACCGCCGAAATAAAGCGCCTCGGCAATGAGCGCCGAGCGCTTCAAGGACCAGATATACCAAAGCCCGGTTGATTCCTGATAAACGGCAAGGTCGGAAAATCCATCGCCGTCAAAATCGCCGGAAACCGGTGTTGCATTCGCAACCCCCCAGAAAGCGCCCCAGGTGATTGCTTTGCCGGTCATGGCCATGATATACCAATAACCGGAAGATGGACTATACATGGCAAGATCGGACATGAAGTCGCCGTCATAATCGCCCGAAACAGGAACGAACCCCGTTCCGGTAAGCGTTGTTCCCCAGAGCAACGGCACGCCTACGGAAGAGACAATATACCAGAACCCTTCCGGATCCTGATAAAGGGCGGCGTCATAGATTCCATCGCCATTATAATCGCCCGAAACCGGCGTCAGGCTTGGCCCGCCAAACGACGCGGATGAAACAATCACCGCCAGGCGGGAAAGCGAAGCGATTGACCATTTTCCCTGCGTTTCATCATACACGGCCGCATCCGTGGTCCGGTCACCATCGTAATCGCCGTTAATCGGCAGGTATCCCGGCCCGCCCCAGACCAAATCCCAGGCAAGAATAAGCCAGCGGTGAATCGAACCAATGCGCCAAGCTCCGGTCGCCGTGTTATAGACTGCAAGGTCAGAAAAACCATCGCCGTCAAAATCGTTATATTTTATCCGGGCTGTAACCGACTGATTGGTGCCGACCGCGCGGGCAATGGTGCTTCCAAGAAGAGAAGGATGAAAAGACTGGGCATGCTGGGTTGGCGTCTCCGCCAGCGACTGGACGGCGGCGTAATTATGCAATTCCAGGAAATTATACTGGCCGCTGTTGTTGGTGTCAACGGATGGAATATTACAACCTTTAATCAGATACCCCATGTAACGGCTGTAGTAATCGCTGGTATAGCTGTATTCGTTATAGTCGCAGGCGGTCATGAAGGCGATATTCTGCCCGAGCTCCTTGGGAACCGCCAATCCCTGTTTTTTAAGCTGGGCGGCCTTAATCTGCCGGTAATGGGCCATTGCGTTTTCGGCAAAAAGCCATGGCGGCGGAGCAGTTTTAAACCTGTACATACCGCCCGAGTAACAGGCGTCAAGGATCACGATGACCTTCGTGTCGCTGTTGAACAAAGTCAAATCGCCGCCGAACTCCGCGGCGGTATAATTGGCGTCATAGGTGCAGATAAACGAGTTGGATTCTCCCGAAGTGCCGCCATGGCTTGAATGGACATAAACCACAATATCACCGGCGCTGCTGGCCGAGGCCAATGAATGCAAGGCGTTTTGAATGGTTGTTTTGGTCGCCTGCCGGTCAGTGTACATGGTCATGTTTGTTAAAGACCAGCGGTTGGAAGGATCGCCAAGGAAAAAAGTATCGCGCATGCCAATGGCGTCATTAGTGCAAGTCGTCAGGGGCGTCGGCCCGTAAGAGGCGGAATAATTGTCTATGCCGACCAGGATGACCCTGCGGGCTGCCTCAGCGGGGGCGATCCCGCAATAACCCTCGGCGCTCGGGCTGAAATTGGTGCTGGCGCCATAAGTATTGCGCGATCTGACCTTGTAAATGTAATGCAGGCCGGCGGTGACATTGGAATCCGCATAAGTAGTTATCAGCAGGTTGGTGATAATTTGAACGGAGCTGTTGGTGCTGTAACTGCGCCACAAGTCATAGCCGGTTGCGCCGCCGGCCGCATTCCAAGTCACGTCAATGCGATTGGAATATGTTCCCTGGGAAGCCGAAATCGTGGTTGGCGGGTCGGGAAGATTGGCGATACTGGGACTGCCGGCCATGAAATCCATCTCCAGCGTATAGGCCACGCTATAACGGTCTTCTTTGTCCTTGCAGAGAATAGTATAGACGCCGTTGGAGATGATCGCATAATTGGAAATGACCGCACAGGTTTCAAAAACGTCCGTGGTCCGCGCCAACTGAAGGCCGGTCGGCCCGTAGAATTCAAGCACCGGGTTCAAATCCACATCCACATCCTGCATGGTGACGGTGACCACATCACCGCTGACGGCGTTAAAAGACGCAATATCCAGGTCGCCCGGTTGATTTATTGTCCCGTTTTTCTTTTCCCCGCTGATGATTGGGCCGATATCGGGATCGGAACCGCCCAATGTGCCCGGAACCTGGATCATCGTCAGGGCATACTGTCCCTGGGCGTTGAATTTGTCGGAACAGACCACGGTATAGATGCCCTGATTGGTGAGCGTGGCCGTGATTTCCGACCGGTAATCAGTGGGAAAATCATTGGTAACCAGCACGCCGTTGGGATCATAAACCTGGATGTTCGGCACAAGCGAGTAATCTTTTTGCCCCATGCGGATTTGCATCGTGCTGCGGTTGTTTGTAACCGCGAAAAATCCGGCGTCAAGATCGGAACTGACATTCATCGTGCCGACCTTGGATTGCCCGATCTCCAGCGTGCCCACATCCAGGTCCTGGTAAGAAAGCGGGATATTGGGTGTGCGCAGCATGGAACAATTGTAAACCATCGTGGTTGTTCCAGGCGGAATGGTGCAGACAAAATCATACCAGCCGTAATTTGTCACCGCCAAATGATATTCATTGGTGCTGACCGGCACCGCGGCCGCGGCGCTGCCATCCGGGTTGTGAATTGTAAAAATGGGATAAGGATCGTGGTCGGCATGGCCGAGCCGGATGATAACGGTCTCGGCGGGTTGGGCAAAAAATTCATAGGTCGTCGCCATCTCAGAGGGCTGATTGGTGGCAAGATCATCGGAACACCATTGCCCCGATTCAATGGCTATCGCCAGAAGAACCGGCGCATTAATGCAAAAAAAAGCCGCGCCAACCACAAAAACCAACAACCGGTTGATCAAATTCATATTCATGTGCCTGATAATCATTATTTCTTCCCTGCCTGCCGCATGCTTTACTTTTTTTACGAATTGTCTTCTTTTTTTGCGGATTGTCAATATATTTTTTGGATTCCAGCTTGAAGAAGCGAGGGGGGAAGATTATCCTGTGTGTTTACACACAGCAATGAAAGGATTGGTGACGAAATGAGTCTACTGCATCGTATTTTTAGTTCCCGCTCCGGGAGCCGGACGGATTTGAAACAATTTTGCATCGTTGATGCAAACGGGTTTATTGAAAAACGATACCGGGAGGCCAACGGCCTGCCGAGTCCGCGCGATAATTTTTATGTTTTAAAAAATCTTGCCTACTTCGCCCAGCGGGAAGACATTAAAATGACCGCCGTGTTTATCGGCCGGCCCTTGCGGGAAGCCGGGGAAGGCGAATCATTCAAGGGAGTGACGGTCCATTATGCCAATGACGAAAAGTCCCTTTCCCAAAAAATCAAGCGTCTGGCACACTCCGGCGCGGCCCGCAAGGAAGCTCTTGTCATCACCGATGACCGGCAGATTGAACGGGAAGCAATCAAGGACGGCGTGCAATGCATGCGCCTGGCAACTCTTAAAAAGGGGATGGAGGGCGGCTTTGATCATGACCGCCCGCCGCGCCAAGCTCAAAGGCGAACCGCCTACTCCGCCGACCTCCCTGCGCCCGCCGGCGTGGGCTCCGCGAAGACGGGCACAGTTCCGCCCGCGAAGGCCGGATCCGCGGCGGAAACCGAACCGCCATCACCGCCCGCCGAGGAAAAGACAAACAAAAACGTCCTTGACCTGATAGATCCGATCTGATTTTTTCGCCAGGCGAAAAAATGCATGAATTTTCAATATGCCAGGCATTGGTCGCCGCCGTTCTCAAGGAACTGGGCAAGGTTAAAGACAAACAAATACGGCTTAAAAAGGCGCGCATCGCGGCCGGACAATACCACCGCATCGTTCCCGCCAGCCTGAAATTTGCTTACAAAATCCTGACCAAGGACACGCCGGCGGAAGGTTCATCGTTGCTGATTAAAACCGTGCCGATTAAACTGAAATGCAATAAGTGCGGCTGGAGCGGCTTGACGCGCGATATATGTTTTGTCTGCCGGAAATGCGGCGGGGTGAACATGGAGATCATCGGCGGCAAGGATCTCTGCCTTGAAAGCATTGAGGTGGAACGAAGACAGGCACAAAGACACAGAGGAACAAAGTGACAAAGTTTTTTCGAAAACGGAAAGATTTATAAAATTTTCCGGCTTTGTGCCTGTGTTCCTTCTGCCTATGTGCCTGATTAAAACAATGAAAATCAAAGTTTATCGTAATTTAATGGGCGCCAATGACAAGTGGGCGAATAAAACCCGGGCCCTGCTTGCGAAAGAGAACGTTAAAATGCTCAACTTGATCGGTTCGCCCGGGGCCGGCAAAACCGCACTGCTGGAACAGACCGTCAAAAAAAATTCACACCGCGCCTTTGCCGTCTTGGAAGGCGACATTGAAACCAGGAACGACGCCGAACGTCTCGCCCGCCTTGGTTGCGAAGTGAGCCAGCTGCTGACCGGCGGCGGCTGTCATCTGGAAGCCAAAATGGTGCATCACGCCCTGCGCGATCTTCCCCTGCACCGGCTTGACCTGGTGATTGTGGAAAATGTCGGCAACCTGGTCTGCCCGGCCGAGTTTGACATCGGTGAACACGCAAAAGTGGTTGTGCTCAGCGTTACCGAGGGCGAGGATAAGCCGTTAAAATATCCGGTAATATTCCGGGAAGCACGGGCGATTGTGGTCTCAAAAATTGACCTCCTTCCCCATGTCCCTTTTAAATTGAAACTATGCCTTGAATTTATCCGCAAAATTAACCCGCATGCGCCTGTTTTCAAGGTATCAGCCATGACCGGCAAAGGGATTAAAGAATGGATAGACTGGCTGACTGCCGCGGGTTAGGACTATTCGTCCAAGCCAACGTCAATGCACCCTGTAAACATTCCCATGCTGCAAAACCGCTTCATACGCGCCCATGTCCACGATGCCGTAACGGATGCGCGGGACGCCATCCACGTCCACGGCATCATTCATCCAGGACTGGTTTGTCCCGGCATTAACGCAGGGCGAGGTAATTTGCAGACGATAATCACCCCCGGCCAGATTTTTCAAAACGGGATCATTGGTAATGTTTCCGGCCCCATCCACCGCCGGAATCACGCAGGAATAATTCATACCGGTATTAACGGAAGTGTTGGTAAAGTTCGCGCCATTGGCCGCCGTATTGAAATAAATGATGTTGTTCGTCCCGCTGCTATCCAAGCCGCCATCAACATAAACCCCGCCGCCGGCCACCGCGGCTTGGTTGCTCACGATCGTGCAGCTCTCAATAAGACCGTTGGTCATCCAGACCCCGCCGCCGATATTCGTTAATGAAATATTGCGGGCAATCAGGCAGTTTTGAATTGTAACATTTGTCCCCCAAACTCCGCCGCCTCTGTTCGTGGCAACATTCCCGATGATGGAGCAATCCCTGACGGTCGTTTTCCCTCCGGTATATATGCCTCCGCCAAGTCCCCATGGTATGGCGGCTGATGGTCCGGCGCAAACATTCCCCGTAATCGTGCAATTGACGACAAGATTATTCGTGCTGGATGAACTGATAAAAATACCGCCGCCGTATTGCGGAGTCCTGTTATTTATAATCACGCAATTTGACACTATATTCTGCGCGACTCTTAAATCACACGCCCCGCCATAATAGGTGCTGGCTCTGTTGCCTTCAAAATGACATCCCGCAATTGTTATGGAACTTGTAGCCGTGACGCTTGATTGACTTGCATAAATGCCGCCGCCCAGGAGTCCGGTATTATTTTTAAAAATGCAATTGGTGATGCTCCCGTCATATTGGCTGTTATTGAATGACCAAATAATCCCCCCCTTTGATGAATTATTGACAAAGATGCAGTTTCTTGCGTTACGAATTTGTATTGTTCCATAGACCAACGTGCTGTTGCAGTTCGTCACCGTGAAGCCGTCAATCACCGATGATGCGGATGATAACACTGCGCATAAATCGGTGTTGTTTGCCCCGTTGATAATCGTCGCATCGCGCCCGCTGACGCTCCGGAGCGTAATCGCAGCGGTGGCGTACATCCGGTTTGAAGGAAAATACGTCCCGTTTGTTACCAGCACCGTATCATTGGCCGAGATCGCATCCACCGCCCAGGTTATATTTGTGGCCGCGTCCGCCCAGTTCGTGTACGGATAATTATTCGTGCCGGCCAGCGACACATAATGCGTGTCGGCCGGGCATTTTGCCGAAAGCAATAACCCGATAATAATTATCGCCAATTTTTTCATTGAGTTCCCGGTATATGGAATTTGACATTTTTATCTTAATTCCATAATCCCTGTCAATTCTTTTATGGCTTTGATTGTCGGACAGAAATGGCAATAACTATGGCGGAAAGAAGTTAGCCCGCATTTCTCGCACAAGAGAAATGCGAGTTAAAGAAACGCACCGTTCTCCAATAATGCCTTGCGTAGAATGCCAAATTTCAAATTCCTTGTAATAATATTGCTTTTCACGCACAATGCCGCGGCCGTGCCGGCCGCCTGCCCCATCACCATGCAGGTGGGCATCAATCTTGCCGCTCCCAATGCCTTTTGGGTAGCCGAGAAACATCGGCCGGCGACCAGCAGGTTATCAATGCCTTTCGGCACCAAGCACCGGAATGGAATGTCAAAACTGGTATTCGGCTTCATCCAAACATTACACGGCTTTTCATTTGGCAAGGGAGGCAGATGTACGTCCAGAGTCCAGGCATATTTACCTATGGAATCCTTGAATTTTCTGGCTTCCAGCACGTCTTTTTCCGTCAATTCATATTCGCATTGAATTCGCCGCGTCTCCCGGACACCGGGCAATGCGGCGGTGTCTATTAAGAAACACTGCTCAAATCCCTTGCAATATTTTTTGAACAGCATGGTCATCTCCTGGATTTGCCGCCTTCCGTCCATCATGGCTTTTGTCAAATCAACGGGTTTCGTGGCGTCAATCCCAAAACTATGCTGGCTATTGACGGCCACGACTCCCGACATCCCGGGGATGGCATTAATACAGCCTAGATGATACAAACCTGACACTATGCCGTTCTGCCAGGCTTTTCTGAATATCTCGTTATATTTTTCACTGTTGCCCCCTACTCCATACCCCCGCCCAAAATATTTTACCCCGCCCAGCCGAAAAACAAGCGTCACACCCTGCATTTGCCCATCCTCTTCTCTTCCCTTCTTAAACGGGCACCCGCACAACGCGGCAATATCCCCGTCACCGCTGGCATCAATAACCATGTCGGCGCTTTCCGTTTTAAGGCCCGCCTTGCTGGCGGTAATGATGCCGGTTATTATTTTGCCTTTCTTGATTACATCAATCGCCTGGGTAAAATAAAGCACCGTGATCCCGTTTTCCTTCATAAGGACATCAAAAAGGTGTTTGGCCTTTTCGGGATTAACGGGCACGCAGCCGGTCCCGAAATCAATCGCGCCGCCGGCTTTAACCAGCCGATTCAAAATCTCTTCCGCGATCCCCCTGACGATTCGCCTCGCAACCGGTAAATCTTTCAAGGTTTTCCACGTTTTTTCACTCTTTTGGCTCAACTTTTTGTCCACTTCCGCATCCACATGGCGATCCATATCATCAAACGACGCCCAAAAAGACAGGAGGCCGGATGTCAACATACCGCCCAGACAACCCGTAGCCTCGATCAACAATACGTTGGCATTTTGCCGTGCAGCAGCAATTGCCGAGGCTATTCCAGCTGGCCCGCCGCCGCAAATGATCACGTCATACTTTTTCTTATCCTTCTGCATTTTTATTTTTCTCCTCCAATAGTTTCCCGATATAATTCCGATATCCGGGCGATTTAACAGAAGATATTCTATCATGTACAATCCGCTCATAAATTTCTGCCGTGTTGGGAATTGTCATTCCATTTGCATTCAATTCCGGAACCACAACAACGTTTTTCTTATGACGGGCTTTCCGGTTCAATGGGCAAACGTCCTGGCATTGTTCACATCCTAACAACCAATGGTTTAAAACGGCGCCGGATGATGGCAACTCAACCGCCGGCTCGTCAGGATGCCGATTCAACATGGAGATGCACCTCAACGGATTGATGCCATATCCATTTTTATCTATGGCATGCGTTGGACACGCCTTGACGCACCTTGAACACTTTGCGCATCCGGCATGACAAACGCGTTCTTTTCCTTTTCTGCTCTCTTCCAATTCAGCATCAATTCCAATGGTAGATATCCCCACATATGAGCCGATATCATCGGCATAAAACATCGTATTTTTGCCGATGAACCCAAGCCCGGCCAGACATGCGGAAGCCCTGGCCGGCAAACCCAGTTCTTCAGCCTTTAATCCTTGCTTCCTGAGATAATCAAGAACGGCCTCCACTTTTGGCATTAAAGTCTGCCAGCAAGCCCGGCAATAATTCGCCACTTTCAGGCCTTTCCCTTGGTAATCATTTCCAATCCAATAATCCGCCACAAGGACAATAACGGTGCGGAATTGATCCGGAACACAAGCAATCTGCCTGAATTTTTCCAGGGAACGATATTTGATCCGACTATATTCTTTCCTGGATTCAATTGCCTGCAAATACAGGGGGAAATTTGCGGATTTAAACCAGCCGATCTTGTCTATTTCATGCTCTTCGGCCATCTTTTTTAAGTCTTTTTCCAGCATATATATAATTCAGGATATTAGTTCCGGCCATCATGGGGCTGCTCTTTTTACGCCGGCTGGTGAAACAATTTCGCCACGGGTTTTCTCGTACAATTCCCAAACCGAGGACGGCAGAATCGCCCCCACCCGTGACGGTTGCCCGTAACGCTTCCCCGCCTTGTGCAAAAAAGAATCCCCGGAAAATTCAACCTTCAGTCTTCCCGCCAATTGAGGATCCCGCCATGTTGATTCACGATCAAAGTCCAAATCCGGACCGGACTCGTTTCCCTGGCGCTCACCATAAACCGTCTCGCCCACCTGAATGCCGGGAGTGTCAAAATATACATTGTTTTCAAACTGCATCCGGCCCCTTGCCTTTTCACTCAAAGTGACAAAAGGCTCCGAAAAGCGCGTCAAAACACAATTTCTAACGCTCAACAATCCGAACGAAGCGTCCTGAATCCGGCAGAAAAACGGCGCATCCGCCATGGTGCATTGTTCAAAATAGACGGTGCCGTTCTGCAGGCGCATTAGCCCGGGCTTGCCATCGCGGTTTCCAATGATCACGCAATTGAAGAAGTTCATTTTTGCCTGGTGCAAGGCCCAGATTTGTTCAAAAGGCTGGTTGCCAACAATCAGGCAACTTTCATAAATGTGGGAAGTCTGCTCCGTTGCATAGACACCCGCTTCAAAAGTGTTGTTGACAAGAACACACCGCCGATAGATCGCCGCGCACTGGTTCACATCGCAGGAACCGGAGCTGGCGCACCGTTCGGCCAGACAATCTTCATACAACACGCTTGACCAGTCATGACATGAAAATCCCTGCCCGCAGTTGTCGGTGGCAATGCAGTTTTTGAATACTATGTTTTTCCCGGAACCATGCGCGTCAAAACCGTCGTTCCATGAAAATATTGAGCGAAAATTCATGACCACCACAAAATTACAGTTAATATTGATGGCCGTGCCGTGGACCGGTATTTTAACTTCAACTTTATCAATCGTTTTGCCGACAGGAAGATGAATCCATAATTTTTTGATTTTTTTGTTCCAGAAAAATCCACCCGGATTTTCCTTCAGTTCCTCTTCGCTTTTGCAGTTGAACGCCGGCTGGCCGTCAAGCCACCATATCTGCGGGGAGCCTATCCAATGGTTTATTCCGCTGTATCCCCTGAGATAATTTGACTTTGGCCAGAAGTCGGTTTCGCAAATGTTGTTTTGCAGTTTTTTCCAACTTTTCGCGGGAATTATATCAAGCCCGGAAATAACGGCGCCATGGCCGTCAATAACCATCGGACGTTCGGCGGTGCCCCCGGCTTGGGACAGTGAATTCCCGCCGGGATATGGCTTGCCCGTATTCGCAACGCTGATTTGATCCGACGTCACAACCGATGAAAAAGCTTTCTGCAGCGACGCGAACGGCCCCTTTCCGGGTACTTCCTTGTTTGGTTCCGGCGACAACCCGTCAAAAAAATCACTGCCGGTTTCATTATTGACATATAATACGCGAGTAGCATTTGTTTCCGCCCGGCAAGCAGCATCCGCCATCATGAACGGAAGTAATCCGGTCAATAACAATGTTATTAATTTTTCAGACATTTTTGATAAAAACCAAAGGATGATGCTGGAATCATTTTATCAGTTTCCATAATCCGCCGTTTTTCAAAGTATCCACAAGACATGAATCGCGGTTAAACCACTGCCTGACCTGCCGTTGATTATGATAATAATCCGGCCTGGTTCTGGCATTTGCCAGACACAAACATGTGTCAGCAACCACTGTCATGGCCTCCTTGACATCAAAGACATCCACCTTGTCCAGGGTATCACGTTCAGTATGCCCGTAAGTCAAATAAGCGGTATCAAACAGCCACCCACGCCGTTCACGCGACATCATCCAGACCGAGGGAACCCCTCTCATCAGAAATGGAAAACAATCGGTATTATAAGCTACATAACGCTCGGCGCGATTCTGCCATCCGGCTGTTGAGGCAAACCGGCTCAACCACTGAAGCATTCCGGCAAATCCGCCGACCCAGTAATTGGTTGATCCCGCCGGATCAATGGCCAACATCAGCACAATGTTGCGCAATTCCCGCAAGTGGCTTTGCGCATAGGCGTTTGACCCGAGCAGGCCCATTTCTTCGCCTGAAAAACAGACGAATTGAATCGTCCTGGCGGGCCGTTCCCTGCACTTTGAAAATAGACGCGCAAGTTCCATTACCGCCGCCGTGCCGGAGGCGTCATCCAGCGCCCCGACGGTGTTATCCTGCGAGTCATAGTGAGCCGTTATCATGATTTTTTCATCCGGCCATAATCTGCCTGTGAGCTCGCCGATAATATTATATGACACCGACTGCCGGCCGGTTTTGTTTTTAATATGCAAATTAACTGCCAGTCCTCCGCCATTACTCGATTGATTCTTGAGCCATAATGCGTCCTCGCGCGCAATCAAAGCCGCGGGGATAGGCGCCGCCATATTCATAAAACTGCCGCTTACCGTGCGAGCCTTCGGGGAAGCAAGGATCACGGCCCGGGCTCCTGATGCAGCCGCGCGCCGGACTGTAATTGACGAATGTTCCACCCGCACGCCCTTCCCGGCTTCTTCCGGAATAATCAAGGCGATTTTTCCGGTTAATGATTTTTGTTTTTTTATCAGAACAGACTCCACAATAACCATTTCCCCCTTCAGTCCTCCGTCAGGGGTGGAAGGCGAATATCCCATGGCGGTCAAACTAAATCTTCGTTTATCCGGTCCGAAGACAGTCAAACAGGCTTTTCCCCTTTTCCACGCGTTAAAGACAAAATCATCTTTATAGACTTTATCCAGACCATATGACCGGAATTCGTTCAGGATATAACCTGCCGCCGCTTTTTCGCCGGAACTGCCCAAGGCTCTCTTCCCTATCCGGCTGCAGAGCATATCCAGGTGCCGCTCCAAGCTCCGGAACGCCCAGATATTTCCCATTATATCAGCGCGTGAGTCATAAGCCCGGTTAATATCATGCTGAATTCCGACAAGTGTGTTTGGTTTAGTTTTCATTTTTGCCCAGCCATTTTACATAATTAACAAGAAGCTTTGTTTCTGCTTCAGCCAGTTTTTTCGTATCAGCGCCGCCACCCAACGTGCCATCCGCGATATACCTGCCCTTCCCGGTTTCGCCCGCAATCACCACCGGCTGGCCGCCGTTAATTTTATCCTTGATGATTACGGTGCCGTTTGTTCCGGAAATCAACTGCACATGATCGGCATAACTGTGCGGATATTCATCGCCAACTTTAAATCCCCCGGTCGCCGGGTGGGTTTCGGCAATGACGCACAGCGCGGCGTCTTTACCGGAAAGTCCCGATGTATTTCCTGTTCCGCCCGCGCAGATTTCAGGAAAAAGCGCTTCATATGTCTGATAACCAACCACATTATGCTTCGCAAGAAGGCCGCCGCCGTTTCTTACCCACTCGGCCAATTCCTTGTTGCGTCGGCCGACAAGTTTCTTGATCCATTTCTCATCCTTGAAGGTGGATTGGCAATAAATCAATACATTGATGTTTTTCTCCTTCAAGGTTTTCAGGCTGATGTCGTTGACGTAGATCGGAACAATCCCCTCGGCAGAACTTAACGACCTGAAGGTTTCCTCCGCGCCGAATGTTTCCTTGGATATTTCCTTGATCGGCTTGAAAATTCCAACCACGATTCCTTTCTTTCCCGCCAGATCCGGAGAGTTGAGGCCCATTTCATCATCCGTGGGGGTCTCGGCATTCTTACGCATCAGCGATTCGGCCGCCTGCCATGACACCCCCGACATCACCCCCGCAAAATCATCAAGACCTCCATAACCGGCCACGGTCATCACCTTGAATTCGCCTGGCACGCCGAGGGTAAGCGGTATTCCCTTGCGAAGCTCTTCGGCGGTCCATGCGGCGGCGTACCTGTTCAAGTCCCTGTCTTTCCTGTCCCGGTAAGGCGATTCAACTTCCCGGCCGGTGATAATGTCCTTGACTGAGAAAAGAGCTTCTCCCATTGTGTCCAGTTGGTCGCCTTCCAGTTTTTTACCGGGTATTTGCAATGCCGTCACATCAATTTTCAGGACACTCTGCGCGGGTGGATTCGTGGCATTAAGATTTAGCCCCAGTTCGGCCGCCTCGGCTTCGCCCATGTCCAGCTTTATCAGCGTATTTTTGATATCTTGAATATCTTCTCTTTCATTCTTGTCTGCCATGACAACCGCCACGCGCTTATCCTTCAATACCGTCTGCACGATCTGGATATTGCCTTCGGCGGTGATGGGTAGTTTTATGTAATGGCTGATGATTTGCGCCAGGATTCCGGCATATTGATTTTCTCCCTCCGCCATCTTCTGGACAATCCCGCTCCAGCAACTGATCACTTTCCCCTTGCCCAGCGAACGCTCGCAAATCGCGAGCAAACTGCTCTCCTTGTGAACCGCCAGTGTTTTCACTTCCGGCCCGGCGGATATGACCTTGTATATCTTGACCTTGTTCGTACTGCCGCAGTCCACTTTCCCCAGCCAAGCAACTTCGGAACACAGGGAAGATTCCGATTCGCCCGCTTCCTCAACCTTGCATCCGGTGATTTCTTCCGTGACATCGCTCATGTCCGTCATGTCTTTTCTGCCGATGGACCATAAGGCGTCGGTCGTGATGATTATTCCACCTTCTTTCACATAGCCGGTCAAAGCCGCGTAAAGCTCCTTCTCCATCGCAACCGGTACGCCATGGGGAATAATAATGCAGGGATATTGTTCAAGGCATTTTGTCTGCGGCAATTGAAAACCATCCACGTCAATATGTTCGGAAAGTTTTTCAAACAGCGGCGCAATGAATCTTTTATACTCGCCGTTGGTCTTTTGGGGATATTGCATGGTGAAAACGGGGGAGTTTATCGCGACCGCCACCCTGGCGGGGGATTCTCCGCCGGTCCAGGAGTTTAGCAAATTGAACCAGTTGCGGTTGTTCTGATGACCGCAAAAAAGTTCCCATTCGGTGTCCGTATAACGGGGAAGCCGGGTGGTGGTGCCGCAGGAATAGGCGTGGTCGCTGAGGTTTTTTCCATGGAAACTGGCGGACATTTTTTCGGCCAACCTTCCATAGGCTATTCCCACGGCAATTATGATATTGTCATAATTGAGGTATGGATCAAGACTGGCCTTTGTACCCGAGGCACACCAGACATAATCACATATCGCGGAATATTCGTTGACGTTCATCCCGCATTTCCACGGCCATCCGTCCCAACCTTCCAGGTGTCGGTTGGGCTTGATGATGGCAAATCCAAGCTTATGGGCATGTTCTTTCATTTCCGACAGGAAATCGTTTATAATATGCATGCGATAAAGCATCTCACGCCGCACCCAGACATCCTGCGGATCAACCCCCTTGTTGAATTGCGGCATGACCTTGCCGGTATATTTTTCCCCGAAATTCTTTTCACAATAAACAGAAAAATCATCAATATCATCATTCAACGGATCGGCAAGCAAAGTCAATTCCTGTTCATCAAAGACAAAGCCGGCGATCACATTATAATGCCCATATTTTTCCCTCAGCTCGCTCATCAAGTCTTTTTGATATTGAATAAAAGCCGGACTGCGCAAGTCATAGTGGCGGACCCAAGCCCCTTGTGCTTCTTCTTTGCGATATTGAATAACTTCCGGGTTGCTCAGGTCAAAGTTATTTTTCCATGCCCCTTTTACTTTACCGAGGTAAAAGCCCGCCTCTTCGCGCTCCTGCAATACTTTCGCCGCCAATTCAGGCGAGCAAGATGGCTTGCTAGTATCGCGCGCCATACAAGAAACCCAAAGCTTCATGCCATATTTGCCGGCGGCCCTGCATATGGCATCATACCTGCCAACATCTCCACTGTGGGGAAAAGCCAATTTAACTTCCGTGGGCCATTTAACCCCCTCCAGGACAACTTCAGTGCACCCCCAGCTCTGAAGTTCCTGGAACATTACCAAGGCATTGGAACTGCTGACACAGTTATAGGTCCACCCCCAGTAACGCGGCCGGCCGCCGGAAGTTTTCATGTTTTTGGGCAGATCCGAGGCAAGCACAGAAACGATTGACAGAAAAAACATCAACAAAACCCGGGAAATTTTTTTCATAAACCAATATCCATTTCAAATAAACACTTCTTGTTTCAACAATACAGCGCGCAAGGCATTTGTTTTCAGGTCACACGGAAGGACGGCGTCTTTGGCGCAAAGCGCCGCCGCCGTGCCGGCCGCCTGGCCGATGGCCATGCAACACGGGCCGATGCGCGTTGAACTCAAGGCCTCGTGGGTCGTGGAAATACAGCGCCCGGATACCAATAAATTATCAGCGCCTTTCGGCAACAAGCACCGGTAAGGTATATGATAATACTGCTTCGGAAACCCAAGTCCAAGCCCTTTTTTCTTTTCTTCCAGGCGATTGTCATCCGGCTCATTATGGATATCCAGATGATACGCATTGGCCGCCACCGCGTCTTCAAATCGCCTGCCGGACACAATATCTTCAACGGTCAGAACATATTCCCCGATAAACCGCCGGCTTTCGCGGATGCCGATCAAAGTTGAAGTATCAACTAAAAACGCTTTTTCACATCCGGCCACGTATTTCCTGAAAAAATAAACAATTTCCTGCGCCTGTTTTCTTCCCGCCATTTCGGCAAGGGAAAGCGCTTCCGGCGAAGTGGGATCAACACCGTAAATGTGCGACATGTTCACCGCCAGCACGTCATCCATGCCAGGCACAAAAGCGGCCGCGCCGATTCCATCCGCGGGAATGGTCATCTCGCCGCTCTTTAACGCTTTTTTGATATCGTCGGAATATCTGAAATTGCCTTCCCATTTGTAGACCCTGGGATCAACTCCTCCCAGACGGCATACCGTCGTTAAAGGTTGCATCCATCCATCGGGCTTGCGGCCCATCTCATATTTACAGCCGGCCTTGAAAGCCACGTCGCCATCCCCGGTGCCGTCCACGAACACTCCGGCGCCGCATTCCATAAGGCCGCCTTTGTTCGCAATGATTATTTTGTCAATCACAGCCCCCTTCATTTTTACGTCAACCACAAGTGAATGATAGAGCACATTAACGCCGGACTCCTCAAACATCCGGTCAAACAGCAGTTTCAGCATTTCATGATTGATGGGGATAAAGCCGAATTCAACCGGAGTTGTGCCGCCCATTTTCGTCAGCCGGTCCACAATTTCAGCCGGAAGGCCGCGAATGACGCGCTGATGGCCGTCATCCAGCGGTCCAAGCAGGCTCAGGATGCCGGAGGTCATCACGCCGCCAGCGCAATTCTGTTTTTCCACCAGCAGCGTTTTGGCGCCCAGGCGGGAAGACACAATCGCCGCCACCGCGCCGGCCATCCCCCCGCCGCAAACAATCACATCATATTTTGCCTGGTCAATTTGCATTGTGCTCCTTTTTTTATTAGAAGCATAATGCATTGCATAGATTCCCGCCTTGAAAAATCAACCATTTTTTCTTGAAAAATCAAACATTTGCCGCAGTTTTATCCTGCAAACGTCTTGTAAATAAGCATTGCAAACTTACATTAGAGTTGTATTATTTCGCCATGACTAAAACATACATGGATCGCCTTCTTCGTGTTCCGGAAAGATCTTTCTTTCTCTTCGGGCCACGCGGCACGGGTAAAAGCACTTGGCTGCGCCGCCAAATGGCTGATGCATATATTTTGGACTTACTGGATAGCGCTCTTTTTTTGGAATTGACCCGTGCCCCGGAACGTCTGGAAGCTTTAATCGGTCAACGACCGGCCGGTAGCTGGATAGTCCTGGACGAAATTCAAAAAACGCCCCATCTCCTGGACGAGGTTCATCGTCTGATAGAATCCCGCGGTTGGCGGTTTGCGTTGTGCGGTTCTTCAGCCCGAAAGCTTCGCCGCAGCGGAGTTAATCTTCTTGCCGGACGGGCAATCACTCTGCATATGGAGTCTTTTGTTGCCGCGGAATTAAAAGAAAAATTCAATCTCCAGTCAGCGATAGAATGGGGCTCCCTGCCCTTTGTGGTTGACGACCACCATCAATCCCCGGACATTCTGGCGGCATATGTCAACACTTACCTCCAACAGGAAATACGCGAAGAAGGCCTGATACGCAAAGTGCCGCCATTTCTAAGATTTCTGGGCATCGCCGGTCAATTAAACGGACAAACGGTCAATGGCCAGAACATTGCGCGGGAAGCGGCGGTCCCGCGCAGCAGCGTGGACGTTTACTTTTCAATTTTGAACGACACTTTGCTCGGTCATTTTCTTCCGGTATGGCGGCCTCGCCTGAAAATAAGGGAAACGTCACACCCAAAATTTTACTGGTTTGATTCCGGCGTGGCTCGCGCCGCCGCCGGTTGGTTGCGCGATCCGGTTGACAGGCTATGGAAAGGTTTTGCTCTGGAAACACTGCTTTTCCATGAGTTGCGCGTCTATAACGAAACCTCCGGCAAGCACCGTCCGATTAGCTACTATCGCACGGCTTCCGGCGTTGAGATTGATTTTATTATTGAGACGCGAAAGGCATCAGGAAATGAACCGCCGCATATTATCTGCATAGAGGTTAAACTGGCGCCAAAATGGGATCGCGGATGGGAACGGGCAATGCGCGACTTGCGTTCTCAATCCGGAGTGCGCGCAGACCGGTTATTTGGAATATACACAGGAACGCAAAAATATCATTTTGACGGACTCAATGTTTGGCCGGTAGAGGATTTTCTCAAAGCGCTGCACAGCGGCGAAGTGTTCTAATAAATCAGACTCGTCTTGATTTGCGTCTGTTCATAAACAGGGGAAATAAAATGTCAGAATCAAACACCTTCAATCTTGCCGATTTGATGCGCTGGGTTGAAGCAGAGACCGGCGGGGTGGTCAACTTCCACGAGTTTCTGCCCCTTTCCGATATTCCGGCCTTGAAACTGCCCAACGAAATGTACGGGCATCACGGCCCGTTCTGCGAATTTGTCAAATTACAGGGCAACCTGGCAAAATGTCTTTCCGAAAAGCAAAAAAGCCTTGCCCGGTCAAAAGCCGGCCGCCCTTTTGAGAACATATGCCGCCACGGCATTTGGGACCTGGTTTATCCGGTCGTCTTTGAGGGGGAAACGGTCGGCGCGCTGTATTTGGGCAGTCTCCGCTCCAGCCAAACGCCAAAATCCATCAACGGCAATGTTTATTCCGGCCCGCCGGTCGCCGCCGTCAGCACGGGGAAAAAAAATCAACTGCGGCATTGGGGAAAATTCCTGGCAGACTTCATAATTTTGCTGCTGGCGCACCGGCGGCGGCTCGGGGAAAAAATTACCCGGCAAAGGAAAAAAGAATTTTACGCCCAGGCTGCCGACACCTTCATTAGCAATCATTACCGGGAGAATATTTCCCTGCGCGACCTGGCCGCGCAGTTGGGCTGTCATCCGAATTACCTGGGCAAAATGATCCAACACGCCTGCGGAAAAAACTTCCGGCAATTGCTGGTGGAATTCCGGATTGAAAAAGCCAAGCCGTTTTTGGCGGTTGAGCATTATTCCGTCACCGAAACGTCCTCCGCCTGCGGTTTTGCGGACTCAAATTATTTCAGCGCCGTGTTTCACCGGCTGACGGGCGTTGCGCCGAAAGACTTCGGCGGAAAGCGCCAATAACATCTCAAACCTGACGGACGTTTACAAAACGGCCGCTCAGCAATGATTCCTTGGCCGCCAGGCAGGCATATACGCTCTGGATGCCGGTCTCTATCGGCGTCCTGGATTTCCTGATGTTGCCGCGGATAAGCCCGATAAAATCGCGCGCCAGCTCGGAGTCGCCGCCGAAATGGCTCAGCCCCTCGGCCGCGCGGATGGTGTCCGTGTAGGGCTCATGATGGCGCACGCGCCGCAGGGTGTTCGTGTACCAGTCAAACCCGACGGTGCCCAGATACCCGCTCACCGTGGCGCCGCGCGCGGCGGCGTCGCGGCGGGAGAAAAACACCTGCGTATAAATTCCATGCGCGCCGGATTCAAATTCCAGGAGCGCGCTGGAACAATCCTCGTTCGTCCCGGTTGCGGGCGTTCCGCAGGCAACGCTGAAAACGCACGGATGATCGCCGGTATGCCCGGAAAGGTTGTGTTTGCGGTTCTGCGGACTTTCCAGGCAACGCGCCTGCTCCCGGCATTTGGAACATACGAGGTTCGCCGGTTTTCTGCCGCCGAACACGTGCCGGAAGGTGGCCGTGGCCGCGACCCGTACGATGCGCTCGTTCATGAGATAGCTGATATAATCAAAATCGTGCGTGGCCTTTTGGAGAAACAGTCCCTGCGTGATCTTGTAGTTTCGATATTCATGTTCCCAATAACAAGTGCCGTAAGTCACATAGTTGACCGCCGTCACGTGAACAGGTTTGCCGACCGCATTGTCAACAATCAGCCGGCGCGTCAGCTCGCACAGGGGACTGACCCGCAGGGGAAAGCTCACAACAACCGGGCACCGGCTCTTGACAAAAGCCTTTTCCAGGGCCTGCGCCTGGAGCATTGAGATGGCCACCGGTTTCTCAAGGTAAAGCGGCAGGTCGTATTTCGCCGCCTCAATGGCGTAGGGCGCATGCAGATTACAGCGCGTGCCGATGGCCAAGGCATCCAACTTTGCTTTCTTCACCATCTCGGGAAGCGATTTATAGAACACGACCGAATCCCGGTCGCACTCGTCCAGCCGCGCGCGGGCGCCTTCCTCGTTCGGATCCACGATGCCCACCACCCGGATATCCGCGGCTTCCGGCCGCAGGCACGACTTTATGACTGAACTGATCCGCCCGCCATGTCCGACAACGCCCAATCTGATCATTGTTTTATCCTTTCTTTCTTAATAAACGCAGAAGTTTCTTGCCGGTATCAAGGGCTAAATTCATATCAGGCAAAACAAGGTTTGGCAACCGCGAAAAAGGAATCATTTCCGCCGTCAGCGGCCCACGATAACCGATCCGCTTCAACGCCTTGAGCGCGGCCGCCCAGTTGAGATCGCCCTTCATGATGTCATCGCCGAAGCCGTGCAACGTGCCGCCGCAATCGTTGCGCGAAAAGTTTTTCAGGTGAACGGCGACAATCCGCTTGCCGAGGATTTCTATCCAATGCTCCGCAAATCCGTTGACCAGGCAGTTGCCCATGTCAAAATATACTCCCACCCATTTGCTCTTAAACTGATCCACAAAAGTCCGCATCGCAACCGGATCGGCCAGAAACCAGTTCCAGACATTTTCAATCCCGATTTTGACCCCGCATTCTTCCGCGGTCGGGATAAGGGCGCGAATGGCATCCGTGGCATATTTCCACACCGTCTTGTAAGAAACCGTCGGTTGGGCATTATCCCAGGGAACCGCCACGGCGCCCGGTATAATCAACGCCGTCCTGGCGCCGACCCATTTGGCCGCCCGAAGGTATTCCCGGCTGAAAGCCAACGCTTCCTTGCGCGTTGATTTCACGGGCGAGGTCAACGATTTGTTCCAATAATTTCCCGACGCCGCCGTCTCAATTTTCATGCCCAGCTTACGGGCAACAACACTGATTTCACGGCAACGTTCGGCGCTGATTCCCGGGGCAAATTCACCGGCGCCAAAACATAATTCCATTCCTTTAAACCCGATGCCCCGGGCTTCCCGCAAAGCCTGTTCAATCGGTTTTTTTCCTTCAAATCCGCCGATGGTCCAATAATTAATCTGCAAGACATTTTTTACGTTCATAGAAACGTTCCTTTCTCTAATTAAATTGAACCTTTTTGCCGGCAACCGCCGATTTGATCTCCGTTTCCACGAGTTTAACGCTCAGCATGGCCGACTCCGGGGAAACAACGGCGGATTTCCCGCCGCCGGCGATACACTCAATAAAATGGGTCAATTCGCGGCCATATCCATCGCCGGCGGGAACATCCACGGCCTCGGGATCGCGCCCGGGTTTATAAAGCATCAGCTTGCCGTCGGCATGCAAAGCCAGGGATGCTTTTTCCATCGCAACCCGGAAGGTCATGGAAAACGGATATTTATTCTCATAGCCCCACCCGCCTTCGGCAATGACAATGTTCTTTTTGGCGAAATCGTATGACGTCACAATATGCTCAAAGCCGGAACGGGCCGAGCCGGAACCATGACTGCACACGGCTTTCGGTTTGCCGAAAAGATAAAGAATGAAATCGGCGTCATGAATATGCAGGTCCAAAGCGGCGTTGCCGCTCAATCCGGGATTCAACAGCCAGTTGTTCCAACTCCATGTCGGTTTCGGACTGATTCGGGAAAACACCGCCGAAAGGACCCGGCCATGAGAGCCGCGGCGGATAATTTCCCGGGCAACCTCATAAGCGGGCCAGAAGCGAATGCAATGCCCGATAAAAAGCCGGCGATGCGCCTGCCGGGCGGCGGCGGCCATTTTGCGGGCGTCGAGCGAAGACAGCGCCATCGGTTTCTCGCAAATGACATGCTTGCCGGCCTTGAGCGCCTTGATGGTCCACTCGGCGTGAAGATAAGTGGGCAGGGTAATATCCACCACGTCAACTTCCGGATCGGTTATGAGCCGGTAAGCTTCGGTATAGGTTTTAATGCCGGCCAGGTCTTTTTTCTGCCCGGCGCCGCCGATATTGCCGGCAACCCCGGAATCATCCCGTAATTTCCCGCCGTCACAATCGCATAACGCCGTTATGCGCGCCTTGGCAACGCCCTTATAAGCGTTGAAATGACAATTGCCCATGAACCCCAGGCCGAGAATGCCGATTTTGATCGTCATGTTTTTCCCTTTCAATGATGATTTCCGATATTGCATTATGCGATTGGAAATGATTGAATTCCCGATTAACTGAACTAACCCGCATTTCTCACACACCCCGTGAGAAATGCGCCCGAAGGGCCGAAGTAGAAGCGCTTTGCGCTTCACTTCGGGGCCGCCCCGAAGCGACGTTTCGTCTGCTTCGGCCGGCGCCAATACCTTCCCAAGGCATTGGCAGGCCGGCGCCTATCTCACAACCTGATTCAGGTAGTGAGATAAGCAGGCTAATATTGTCAGACCGGACTTTAAAGGCAATGTGAAAATTTTCCAAAAAGGTGGACTTTTATGACATCGAAGACACCGGGTAACGAAAGGTTGTTCCCGTGAGATCCAACACGACGTTTCGGCGCTGGGAGGTGCATCGGCCGCCCGCAAAACCGCCATCCAAGCTTCCTTTTTGGATTGAATACGCCGGGCATTATCAGTCCGCGTCCGGATTTCAAAGCGATGTTTCCATAATAAACTTCATCCAGGTGTTCTGGTGCGCGGCCGGCGAGGGAACAGTTGTCATCGCCGGCCGCGAACGGATTATCCATCCCGGCCAGGTAGCGCTTTACTTCCCGGGGATGGAGCATCGTTATTACGCCGCCGGTAAAAACTGGGATATTTATTGGTGGACAATGCACGGCATGCTGGCGCCAAGCATTGTGGCCGCATTCGGGCTGAACGCGAACGTCTACAACGCGGGCCCGCCGCCGGTGCGCCTCTTTCGCGCGCTGGCCCGCGCCTTGCGCAATCCGGCGCCATATGGCGAAGCGCAAGCCGTAAACATCGCCTTTCAACTGCTCGTCAGGGCGGGGTTCTCCCATGTCAGCCAAACCGACGATGACATCGCCGGCATAGCGGATCATATTAACGCAAACTGGAACAAGCCGACGTTAAACATAAAACACCTTGCCAGTACCATGAACATCAACCGGGCATGTCTTTCCCGCCGGTTTCATAAATCATTCGGCATTTCTCCCGGTGAATATATAGCGCGGTTACGGATCCAAAATGCCCTCTCAATGCTGACCGGCACAAAGAAATCGGTGATGGATATTGCGGCCTCGTGCGGCTACCTGGACCGGCGCTATTTTGCCCGTCTTTTGAAAAAAAGGCTCGGCGCCTCGCCTCTGCGCCTGAGAAAAAATGCGGCCGTCGGCCGGTAAGCCGGCGTCAAGGCACTTTGAAAATAGTCCCCTGCCATATACGCGTTTCATACGCGCCCATGTCAACGATGATCTTCAGGATGCGCGCGTTCCCTTCCAAGTCAACCGCGGTCGTCATCCAGGACTGGTTTGTTCCGGCATTAACGCAGGGCGAGGTAATGCGCAGACGATAATCGCCCCCGGTAAAGTTTTTAAAAACAGGATTGTTGGTGATGTTGCCGTTCCCGCTCACGGCCGGAATCACGCAGGAATAATTCAAACCCGCGTCCCCCGCCGTGTTGGTGAAGTTGGCCGCGCTGGGCGCCGTGTTGAAATAGATGATATTATTTGTTCCATAGTTAACACTTTCCACACCACCAAGATAAAGCCCCCCGCCGGATGTTCCCGCTTGGTTGCTTACTATCGTGCAGTTTTCAATCGTGCAGTTTGTCATCCATACCCCACCACCCCACTTTGCGCTGTTGGAAGCCACAAGACAGTTTATTATCCGTGAGCCAATAATGTTTGTCGTTCCCACGACGGAAATCCCGCCGCCCTTGCCGCTGGCGGTAACCCTGTTTTCCGTAATAACGCAATTTTTAATAATAGTGTCAACCGAAACGTCAACTCCCCCCCCCTGTCCGTAGGAGCTATTTTTTATCATGGTACAGTTTGCAATAATGTTATTCGTGTACGCCGCGCCCCCGTTCATATGGACGCCGCCGCCATATAGCTGCCCGCTATTGCCGCTGAAAAAGCAGTTTGAAATAATTGTGTTCTTGCATGAATATAATGTGCAAATACCATAACCAGAGTTGTTCCCTTCAAACCAGCATCCGAAAACGCTCAACCCGTTGCAAGGATTCGCATAAATTGCGCCGCCAATGCCCGTGGCATAATTATTTCTGAAAATACAATTGGTAATAATACCCCCCCAACCTATCAAAACCGTTCCTCGCCCCCCCCAGGAACCGCCCAAAGGGTTAATAACCGACGTGCAGCGATTGCTGACAATCGTACAATTATAAAATTGGTTACCATAAAGCACCCCGTCGTTGTATAGCGTGCTGTAATTCGTCACGGTAAAGCCGTCAAACACCGCCGAGGCGGAAGTAAAATACACGCATCGGCTTGTGGAAGCATTATCTCCGTTCAAGATCGTCGCCTCGCGCCCGTTGAGACTGCGGATTGTAATCGCGGCGGTGGAGTAAATCTGGTTGGTCGTATAATACACGCCGTTTGACACCATCACCGTATCATTGGCCCCCGCCTGACTCACCGCCCAGATGATGTTCGTGGAGGCATCCGGCCAGTTCGTGAAGGGGGAATTGTTCGTGCCGGAGAGCGAGACATAATGCGTGTCGGCCGGACATTTTGCCGCAAGCAATAACCCGATAATAATTATCGCCAATTTTTTCATTGAGTTCCCGGCACGTGAAATTTCACATTTTTATCTTAATTCCATAATCCTTGTCAATTCTTTTATTGCTTTGATCGTCCCTTCCCGGTCGCTCCCACCCGCCAGGATCGCATCCCGGCCTTTGTCCGTGGCATCATAGGAAATCGTATTAATGCATTCCGCGATCTGCACGATTCCGCGTCCCTTGCCCGGATACTTGCTGGTCACCATTTCCGGCACCTTGCAATACGTGTATTTTCCAGGCGTCTGCAAATGTTTGACTACTTTGTTCTCCTTGGCATTGCCAACCAAGATCAGGTTCGCCTCGTCGTCTATCACTTCATGAGAATATTTCTCCAGTTCATATCCGTCTTCCACCAGTCTGCCTTCCACCGCTTTCCGTTTGATGGCATCGTCTTTGACCACTTCCGCCTGAACCCCCCTCTTCTCAAGCGTATTCCTCAATTCCTCAACGCATTTCTCCTCTTCTCCGTTACTCCGAGACCCCGTTACTATCTTCAGCGGCTTCTTCAATTCCACGTATGACTTCAACGCTTCCTCCGTGGCATTCACCCACACTTCCTTCCCCATTGGCCTGATAAGCCAGACCTTGCTGTAATAGCCGGGCACTGTTGCCTCAAATCCTTTCTTCCGTAATTGTTCAGCGCTGAATTGATATTTCAACCGCGCCCCAAGCCACTTGTCATCCAACCACCCTGACGGCATACGCGCCACGTATTTCGGCTGCGCTTCCTCAAAGTTCGGTTTCAAATGGAAATTGCCGTCCTCACTCTTAACCATAACCGGCCTTTCCCCGCTGATGTCTATCATTTCATAATTTCCTTCCGGCAACCGATTGATTTTGACTGTCATCCGCTGATCTGCACTGGAAAAATTATTGATTCCCGCCAACCAATAATCTTTCCCTTCCAACAAAGCGGGGAATACAAACCGTGCCTCCAGGGATTCTGGCAATTCCAATTTTACTGCTTTTTCAACCCCGCCTCTTTTCAAAATATCGTCCCATAACTGCGCAAAACGGACATGCTGAGGATAACTTTGATGATAATTCAGTCCCAAGTATCCCCCAAAATAGAAGCATTTTCCCATTGAGTCGCTGACCAATACAGGGGCTCCGTCTTCGGCAACGGCCAAGACCACTGCGTTTGTTTTTTGCTGAAGGTTGACTGCGAAAAACTCTCCTTCGCAAAGCATTTCACCAGCATTCATTGTTGGCGTGAAGCGAGAGTCTTTCAGCATCAACCTGTGCTTTGAAACAATCTGACGATTATCAATTCTGGCACAACACAGCTCGCTCAATCCAAAACCGGGAGATTCCTCCAGACCGCCAAAATCCCTGTCCCGCCAGGAAAACGCCTCAGGGTAAAAAATGACCGTGCCACCCTGCCTGAGAAACGCTTTTATTTTGTCCGCAATAACTGCATTACCCATATTTGCCTGATAGCCGGCTATCAACACCTTGTAATCGAAGATATTGTTCAGAGTTCTCTCCTCGATGCAGTCGAACTGAAGGTGCAAATGATCGAAAAGAATGCCGAGCATGTCAAAGTCCTGCCCAACGTTGTCCACCCAAGAATCATTGCATTTGGGTGTTCCATGCAACTTGGTATGCGGATCATGTCCGATCATCCGGCTGTTCGTCAAGGTGAGCACAGCCACATCAGGCTTGATTACCCGTGATGGCAGCAACAGGGAAGCATTGCGAATACACCACTGGTGCAAACGGGCAACATTCAGAGTCTTTTCTGGAATAAGGACATCGGCACTTCCCGCATCCACCATACGAATCTCCCTGGCTCCATCGCATGTGGTCGCAGGCCGCTCGAGATTCTTCCATCGTTTATTGTAATGAATAAAATGAGTGGGAACTGCACGCGCAAGATCGTATATTTCCCAATGGATCGCCCGATTCCCGTTAAAAAGCATTTGCATCATCCAAGGGTAGGTGGCCTGTCCCTGATCCCACAAATGCCATGGGGCGGGCTTGTCCAAAATACGGTAGGGCTCGGGACCCAAACCACAATCGGCCTCCATGACTTTTCCAGTAAAAGCCGCGCAAGATGAACGCCCCAACTGAGCCATGGCTGACCCTGAACTGTATTCCCGTGAAATATCAACATATTCCGTAAGCCCCCAATTATCAATCGCTTCCATCCAATATCCATGGCTTCCGTACACATCACCATAAGTTTTTTGTCCCATCACAAGATGCTGCGGATCTGCCTCTTTCAGAGTCTCGTAAGACGTCTTTGAGGCTTCGAGCAGCATTTTGCTTCTCCATGCCTGAAAGTTGGCAAGATTTGCGGACTGTTCTTTCTGTTTCGGACAGGCAATTTTCGAAAAATCAGCATACGAGGTGTTCCATTCTGAATTGAGGCGATCAATGGTTTGATACTTATTCAGAAGAAACGCATGGTAAAGCGGGACATCCAGTGGTCCTTGGGGCGCAAGTCCGGTTTCCTGCGGAAGCCGCCAGCCTTGTTCCTCCCAAACGCTGTACCCAAAAAGTGCCGGATGATTTTTAAAGGTACGGCCAAATATGGTGTACATCTGGCGCAAGAATTCCCGGTATTTGGGTTGAGCAAAATTCGGGTAGGCAATGGTCTTCTCGGGGTCTGTGCGGTGAATAATTTTTCCAGAAGGATCTTGCACCAATGTCTCCGGAAAATATTTTTCCAGGTAAGGGAGTCCACCTTGATTATCCAACAGATATGGCAATGACAAGAAGCCGCGTTGATAGGCGATAAACATATTCCCCAGGAGGATTGGCATTTCCCAATCTGCCACCCGATAGGCATCCCATCCGTCTTTGAGATAGATAGGAAGATTCATGATTTCACGGCTGGTCCAACACCCGGCTCCTGTCATTGTGACAGTTATAAGGGTATAATAACTATAAATATCGAATACAGTTTCCCGCCCAATTGCATCACTGAACGAATTGAGATAGGCCAAAAAAAACGGTTTGCCGTCTTTCGTAATATAGCCATCCCTTATCGCCATTCGCTGGGCCCGTCCTTTTGGAACTTTCAAAACCTCCTTGTAACGGTTTCTTATAACATTAACGTATTCCAATTCTTCTGCAGGGATTATGATTTGTTCCCGGTTGTATTCGGCAATTTTCATTTTGATTTCATTTTCCGAACACAAGGAAATCTCTCCGATTTGTACACCGTCATAGCAAATACTTTTCCATTTAACGGCCCATGAATCGGGAGGGTCGGGCGGAATCTGCTCCAGAACTCTGACTTCGTTCACTCCAACCCGTGCCAATCCTTGCAGGTCAAATGCGTACCAGTGATTGTAGTCAAGGGTGGTATAGATCCCCCAGTTATTGTGCGAACCGGTTTGATTGTTCATTATGAAGTCAACATCATACTTGAAGGCCCACGCCTTCTTGTTTTCATCAAATTTGTCGAATTCTCTTTGCCGATGCGTTGGATGTGCGGGATAGCGATAAGTTTGGCCCTGCAGAATGCTTCTGTCTTTGTCCAACGCGACCCCATTGACTTCTATTCTCAATGGGCATGCGGAGTGCTCTATTTTGCGCGTATCACAACCGTGCGCCATGATCCATAGATACGGCTCATCCATTCCATTGGTCAGAACAAAAGTGACGGAAGGCTGACTTTTCGGAAGATAATAATTTACAACCTTATTGGTTGCAATGACAACGTCGCCCGTTCCCGCGCCGGCCGCGCGAATGGCCACGAACGTCATCTGCATGCCTGCAATCATTGCAACGGCCAGTATCTGTCTGAACCTTTTCATTTCATCTTGCCTTTCTGTTGTTTTCTCCGGTGATGACTGAACCTGTTTAAAATCTGACTTAACCCGCATTTCTCTTAACCTTGTGCAAGAAATGCCAGCCAAGTTTAATCATGGGCAAGTTCAAGTTTGATTTCAATGACATGCCGGCGACCCGAAAGGTCCGGATCAAGGAAGGTCTTCGTGCTGTCAGGTTCCCCCAGGAAAACCCAGCGGGTGTCATCAACAAGGATATTTTGGGCATCCTTGATGTTCCCCGTCACGCGGACTACTTTTGCGGGTATATAACGGCCGGCATCGGTCCGGATTTCAAGAAACGCCACGCCGATTCCGCCATATCCCCATGTTTCCAACCGCACTTTACGTGGTAATCGGTCTTGATTATTCAGAAGATAGGTCATTATATAATATGGCGTTTGGATGAAATCGGCCAGGTTGCTCTTAGGAACGCCGCAATATACCTGCTTCCAACCGCCGGATTTGAATTGGAGGCTTAAACGGACATTTTGAGCGCCGAACTGATCCGGCAGGAAATAGCGCAGATTCAAATGCGGCCCCAGGCCCCGATACTGGACAATGCGTTTCCGGAAAGACCGGACCGTGTTTGCAAGGAGATCGCAGCTCTTGTCAGTATGAATCGGCGTCAGCCCCGGCCGGATCATCCGCCATTCTTTGCGGCGAATATTTTTATAGCCTGAAATCTCCCCGATGATTTGGGCACATTGCCGTTTAATATTTTTCAGAACAAGGCCCGGATTCGGCCGGGCATGGAGCGCATCCACCAGCGCTCGCAGCCGATGGATGATATTCTCTTCCAACAGATGCGCCAGGATATCTTCAAGAATGAGCCGGCCGCGACTCGACCTGATACGGCGGATCCAGGGATGCAGCAGACGTTCCAGAAGAGACGTTTGTTTGGACCGCTCGTCTTCGTAAGGCGACACAGGACCAAGGAGAATATCCTGGAGCTGGCGAACTCCATGCCAATGGCCCAGATGTTTTACCGCCAGTAAAGCATCCAAAAAGGTCTCATCCTGAATTCCGAAAATTTTTCTGCATATTCCGCGATAAGTGTTTTCGGGGCCCAATCGGCGTCGTTGCTTCCACCATTGCCCGGCAAAAGCGACAGTCGGAAAATTTTCAAGAAGAAAATTATTGCTTTTTTCCCAGGAGGTCAGCAGAGCCCCCAAGGGGCGGTAAGGTTCCGCATAAGCAGTCAGGCTGGAAATGTTCCGCGGATGCCAGTCCCAGGGACAGACCAGGAATTCAAACCCCAGCCGATTATAAACAGCCGCAGGATTAACTCGCCGGCGATTGCCAAAATGCGTTTGCGGTTTATCCACCAGGCTGTCATAGTACCAGGAGCACATGATGATGTCCCGGGGAACACGCTTTAACGCTTCCGGATAAAATTCAAACAAGTCGTCCCACATCATCATCCGCTTTTTAAGCTGTCCGGTGATGATCGCGTGCGTTTTACGCAAATGCCCGGCAAAGATATCCGCCTGGGTTTCACCCTCCCGGATGCGTTTTTTGCATAAGCTGCAATACCCGATGTCCCAGGCCTCGTCATTCCCAACATGAAAATAAGGCGACGGGAAAAGGGCACTGACTTCGCGAAAATACGCTTCAAAAAACCGGTAGGTTTCCTCAAGGGAGGGACAGACAACATGTTTTAAGGTTCCATAACGTCCCGGTCGGCCTTCGCGTAATTCGGCCAGATGGGCCAGTTGCGGGAAATGCAGAAAATGTTCGGCATGGCCAAGGTTGGAAACTACTGGAATCACGTCCATGTTTTTCTCTTCCGCCCACTTGATGATTTTGCCTATATCACTTGGCGTATATGATTGATTGTCCGGCATGTATGAAAATGAAGAGGTCTTGACCCGCCCTTCAAGATAAAGCACCAGCGTATTAAAGCCAAAATCGGCGGTGAAAGCGATAAAGTCGCGAATATAAGCCAGCGTTTCAGGTTGGCGTGCCAAATCAAGCTGTACAGCCCTGATTTTCATAAAACCTCCATAATTGACAAACCTTTTGAACTGGACATAAATGCCATTCTCCATGTATTATGCTTGAAACAGAATTATGCCTTTTTTGTTTCTCATACTACAGACTTAATGATTAAACGGCAATGGATGTTTCTGCCATAATGATGGATTTTTCTGCCATAAAAAATAATGGCTAAAAACAAGGAATCATGCGATGAAACACCTGGGGGTCTGGACGGAAAAAATCCGGCGGTCGTTTGCCTTCCTCTTTCCGGTAAAGGCGCTCGGTTATGAGCTCGGAACTGTTTTGCATTCCCGCCCTCTTATGCACCCGACAATTGATTTCTGTCTTCTGCTCTCGGGAACGCCCGGTCACATGGAAAGATTATGCGATCAAGCGCGATTCACGGCGCGCCTCCCCTGCTTGATGGTCAATATTCCCGGAAAGACCTACATCAACCTGACGGAAGGAAGGGTTAACATGCTTTATTTCTGTTACGACGCCGCGCTTCTGGCGGCGTTTCGCCGGATGTTCCCCGGACTGGACGCTCCCTTCCGGGAAATCATCATAACTCCACCGCTTTCCGCCCAGGTCAAACACATCCACCATCTGGCGGCAAACTGCCACAATGCCGGCATGGCGGACCGGCTGGACATCTGCTGTTATGAGATGATCGTTGAAATGATGCTTAATTCTTCTTCGGTAAAAGAACGGCCGGACACTCCGGATATGATCGTCCGGCAAATCGCCTCTCTGCTGGAAGCAAATTTCACCGAACCGGTTTCATGGGAAGTGTTTTTGAAAGCGCGCGGCATTTCATACCGGTCGTTTATCCGGCATTGGAACAAGGCATACAAGACCTCACCGACGCGGTTCGTCAACACTTTGCGGATCAGGGAAGCCCAGCGGATGCTGACAACCACAAATTTACCGGTAAAAGAAATCGCCCGGCGGATCGGGCTGGAAGACGCTTATTATTTTTCGCGGATATTCAAAAGCATCGCGGGAATATCCCCGAACAGTTACCGGAAAGCGTCTTTCCCGGGGCATTCCGGCCCGTGAACACGGTCCCAGAAAAATGGGCCGACCTGAAGTGTGCGTCTGTTAACCCGTTGGGTGCATTTCTCGCACAAGGCGTGAGAAATGCGGGTTAGAAGTGAATAATTTTCCCGGATGACAATGCCAAGGCGTGTCCCGGGATAAACCTTATTTTTTAAGGATCTTTTTGAACTCGCCCGTCAACGCCGGCAGGACCTTGAATAAATCGCCGACAATGCCGTAGGTGGCGTATTTGAAGATCGGCGCTTCCGGGTCCTTGTTGATGGCGACAATAACGTCGGAGGAAGACATGCCCGCCAGGTGCTGAATCTGGCCGCTGATGCCGCAGGCAAAATAAATTTTCGGGCAGACCGTCTTGCCGGTCTGGCCGACCTGGTGGGAATATGGGATCCAGCCGGCGTCAACCGCCGCGCGCGATGAACCGACTCCGGCCCCGAGAACTTCGGCCAGCTCGCGCACCAACGAAAAATTTTCGGGCGCCTGCAATCCCCGGCCGCCGGAAACAATGATATTGGCCTCGGCAATGTTCATGGTGGTTTCAACTTCCGGCATGAATTTAACGCGCGCGGCGCGGCATTTTAAAATACCGGCGGCGATTTCCTCAATCAGCACCTGCCCTTTCCGGTTCGCGTCAACCGGCGCTTCCTTCATGACCTTGTGCCGGACCGTGGCCATTTGCGGACGATGGTTGGGGGTGATGATCGTGGCCATGATATTCCCGCCGAAGGCCGGCCGGGTCTGCAAAAGATTTTTTGTTTCCGGGTCAATTGCCAGGCCGGTGCAATCGGCCGTCAAGCCCGCCTTGACGGTAACCGCCACGCGCGAAACCAGGCTGCGCCCGATGGTCGTGGCGCCGCACAGGATTATGCAAGGCTTGTGCCTGCCAACCAGTTCAATGAGCGTGGCGGCATAAGATTCGTCCTGGAAATAGGCCAGCTCCGGCCGGTCGGCGATATAGACAACATCCGCGCCGCGGCTGATAAGCTCCCCCGCGCTTTCGCGCATATTATGTCCCAAAAGAACCGCGGCCAGGCGCATTTTAAGCTGGTCGGCCAGTTTGCGGCCTTCACCGAGAAGCTCGTAAGTGATGGACTGGATTTTCCCGTCCTTCTGCTCGGCAAAAATCCAGACGTCCTTATAGCCGCTCAAATCCCTGGTCGGCGCCGTTGCCTTGCGCAATTCAATCGCCTTGAATTTACAAACATCCACACAAGCGCCGCAAAGATTGCATTTGGTCAAATCAATAACCGCCAGCTTGTCCCTGACCTCAATGGCGCCGAAGGGACATGCCTTAATGCACAACTTGCATCCCACGCATTTTTCCGGAATCACGATTATCGGCTGTTCAGTCACCTGTAACTTCTCCATTTGTAATTATATCTGGAAGCGGATAGCATTAAACATCCATATCTTTTGTTTTCACTAAACGCTATCCGCTCTACGCGGCTCTATCCTGCCGACGCGGCAATCACCGAGTCTTTCAGCTTGGCTGCCAGCTTTGGAATAATTTCTTCCAGCTCACCTTTAAAAATTTCTCCGCCGCCGCGCGGCGGCGGACTGAATATCCTGACCACCTTGGTGGGCGATCCTTCAAGGCCGAGCGACTTGGAATCGCATCCCAGGTCGGCGCTTTTCCAAACCGTAATCTGCGCCTTCTTCGCGGCAAGTTTTCCTTTCAGCGAGGGAATACGGGGCTCGTTGATTTCCTTGACAACCGTCAGGAGACATGGGAGGGGAGCGCGAATATCTTCGGAACCATCTTCCAGCAAGCGCTCGGCAACAATACAATCGTCGCTGATTTCCACTATCTTGCGGACATAAGTGATTTGCGGCAGGTCAAGATGGGCGGCCATGCCGGGTCCGACCTGGGCGGTATCGCCATCGGAAGCCTGTTTGCCGCAAATAATCAGTGAAAGGGGCGTGGTTTCCCCGATTTTTTTCAGCGCCATGGCCAGGGTGTAACTGGTGGCCCAGGTATCACTGCCCGCGAAGGCCCGGTCGGAAAGCAGGATGGCGTTATCGGCCCCCATGGAAATCGCCTCCCGCAGTGCGTTCTCCGCCTGCGGCGGACCCATGGTCAGGACCGTCACCTTGCCACCTTTTTTCTCCTTGATCCGGACAGCTTCCTCGATCGCGTACATGTCAAAAGGATTGATGATCGAAGCCACGCCTTCACGAATGAGCGTGTTGGTCTTCGGATCAATTTTAACGTTCGTCGTATCCGGCACCTGCTTTATGCAAACAACAATATGCATTCCTAATCTCCGCTATCTGCCCGGTTGCGTTACAAACGCGGTATTTATATTCTTCCTCCATCCAACTTGCAAGCTGTTTCCAAAAAGTTTTTGCGAATGCCTCAGTCTTCGGTGGAGCCGGCCTGCCCCCAGGCCGCTCTGACCGGGACGAGGTCGTCCCGTCTCCAAAAATCCACCCGCAAGACTGAGGGATTACAAAGTTTTTGCGAATGCCTCAGTCATCTTGACCGGGGGCGGTCTGCGCCGCGCCGAACTGCAGGTTGAACATGGTAGCGTACCGGCCGCCGTCCGCCAGCAGCTGGCCGGGGCGGCCGCACTCCACGATGCGGCCCTTGTCAAGCACGACCATCAGGTCGGCGCATTGCACGGTTGACAACCGATGCGCAATGACGATGCAGGTGCGGTTTTTGCGCAGCCGCTCCATGGCCTGCTGAATCCGTTGCTCCGCTTCGCTGTCCAGATGGCTGGTCGCCTCGTCGAACACCAGAATCGCCGGGTTTTTAAGCAAAGCCCGGGCAATGGCGATGCGCTGGCGTTGTCCGCCTGAAAGTTTGACCCCGCGTTCACCCACCTGGGTATTATACCCCTCGGGAAACTCGGTGATAAAATCATGGGCGTTTGCCTCATGCGCCGCGGCCGTTATCTCGTCCGGCGCGGCGCCCGGCCGGCCGTAGGCGATATTTTCCGTCACGGTGCCGTTGAGCAGCAGGATTTCCTGCGATACCACGCCGAACTGCTTGCGCACCGAATCAATGGTAAGACCGCGCAGATCGCGGCCGTCCAGGAGAATACGTCCCTCTTGCGGATCGTAGAAACGCATCAGCAGGTTGACCATCGTGCTTTTCCCCGCGCCCGACGGCCCGACAAGCGCCACGGTGCGGTTCGGTTCCACTTCAAGCGATACGTCGCACAGCACAGGATCGCGGCTCCCCGGGTACGAAAAGGTTACTTTTTCAATGTGCAGCCCGCCCCGGCAAGAGGCCAACGGAATCGCATCCGGCCGATCCATGATATCGGGCGCAGTATCCATGATCTCGAATATCCGCTCCGCCGCGGCCGACGCTTGTTGAACCACGTTCATGACGTGGCTGAAACGCCGGATAGGCTGTTGCAGCAGTTGGTAATAGGCCATGAAGGCAACGAGCGTGCCAAGGCTGAGTTCGCCGCCCATCACCCGCATAACGCCGAACGAGAGAATAATAACCAGTCCCACGTAATTCATTATCTCAATCAACGGAAAATAGACCGACCACAGGCGCACCGCATTGATACTGGCCTGCATGTTGAGCATGTTCCGCTGGTCGAACCGGTCAATCTCGTATTCCTCGTTGCCGAACGACTTGACCACGTGGATGTTCGCGATCGTTTCCTGCAGATGCTCATTGACGTGCGCGATATGTTTTTGCACTTCCCGATAGGCGTTGCGAATGGCGGCGCCGAATTTCATGGTGACCATGATCGTGACCGGGAAGGTCGCCAGCAGAAAAAGCATCAGCCGCCAGTCCGTGAAAAACAAAATCACCATGATCACCATAAAGGTCATCGCGTCGGTCGCAATCTCCATCACCCCCGAGGTGATCAACTGCTGGACCGCATTAACGTCGTTGGTCACGCGCGACATGAGCTCACCGGTGCGGCGTTGCGCAAAAAAACCGAGCGACAGGGTCTGCAGGTGCCGATACAGGCAGTTGCGCAGTTCGTAGATGGTCCGTTGGCCGACGATTGACATAAAATAACTGCGCACAAACGACGTGGCGCCGATGGCGATGGCGGTCACGATAATTGCCGCCGCCACGAAAAATATCCTGGATATGTCTCCCGACGGGATCACCTGGTCAATGCTGATGCGGGTGAGCTGGGGCACCACCAGGTTAAGCAGTGATGCCATGACGACGCCAAGCGCGGCGATTGCAAGCGCACCCCTGGATTTGAGCGCGTATGCCGCCAGCCGCGAAAGAATTACCTTGATTGGCTGGCGCGGCTTTTCCCCAGCCGCGCCGCGCGTAAAGTGGCCGATATGGTATCCGCGCATCATCATGCCGGACGCTCGCTTGCCGGGCCTGCCGGAGAAAACGTCTTCATGGCAGTGCTTTCAGCTCCCGAATCAACGCTTGCGCGCCGGCCGGCGGCGGTATTTTCCCCTTGAAGATGTCTTCGACCTCGACGCGCTTGCCGTAATATTTCGTATTGTGTTCATTGCGCGTGATGATGACGGTGCCTTCCAGCGATAGTCCCGCAAACAAACCCTGGCTTTTGCTGTAAGTGTAAATTGCCGCCGTCGGCGCAACATCCACGCCCAAATCGCGTCCGACCGGTCCGGCCGCAACACTGAGATCCGTGCCGAGCGAAACATTCCCGCCTCTGGAAAAGGCTTTCACCGCCTCGGGCGTATTCAACACCAGCACGAATTCGCTGGCCTGCGCGCCGATCTGAAAACCCAAACCGGCGCCGCCCGTGGCGATGGCCGAAGGGCCCGACCATTCATTGGTGGAGATGCGGGCCACCACAATGCCCTGGCCGCCGCGCGCGCTCACGACAAAGCCGGCCTTGACCACGGTCAGAATGGCCAGGCCACGGGCGTCACGCAATACTTTCTCCGGAATGGATTGTTCCGGCATTTCCTTGAACCGCTTCAGGATGATTGCGGCCTGGTCCACCGAGTCCTGCAAGCCTTCCGCCCGCACCGGACTGACCGCCGCGATTAAAATAAATGATAATAACAGTTTCGAGATGATCTTCATTTTGTCTTTCTCCCTTGTCGCCAATGGCATTGATTTTTAACCTGAAAGGCATCGTAGACAAAGCCGGCCGAAATGTCAATTTAGGACGAGGCTGGCCCAACCCCTCACCGGCCTGGAGAATCAGGATTCGTTAAGTATTTCCGCCAGAGGCGGATCTGCCTGCTATGGCATGAAAAGTTAGGTTTTCTCTGACCCCGTTGGTGCTCGCGACATGGACTTGACGGCGGCGCGAAAAACAAGCAAACTGAAACTAATTTGCCAGTTATGGTAAACCAACCGACAATATTAAACGCTTCGCCGCGCCGGCATTGGCCGCTTTCGCTGATCGCGGCCGCATTGATCATTCTCATCGCGGCGGCGGCCATCTTTTATCTGCGCGCCCTGGCTTCACTCTATGAAAAAGCCTCGCGCCTCTCGGCCGCAAAATCCACCATTGATTATGGCGCCAACATTGCGCAATGGCTTGCGGAACAATCCTTCTTCCAGGACAATCAAAACGAAAAAGAGGTCCCGGAAAATCCGCCGGCCGGGGGGCAAAATTTCAACCGGACGGTTGACTGGCTGCAAAAGATGGAAAACGCCGTCCAGTACGTCGCGGTTCGCGAAGATAACGTCGTCCTTTATCAGCGGCAGATGGGTTCCGGGGGCGCAACAACAGAAGACGGAATCGGCGGGCCGCGAAAATCGCACCGGGGCCGGACAGTAATCGGCCGCAAAAAACTTATCCTGGGCACCAACATTGTCCCGGTAATCACTTTCTCCATGACACAGACAACTCCGGCCGGCCATAAACGCGAACTGGAGCTGGGATTAAACAAGGGGATTATTGACCGGCAAAGCGCCGGAGCCGCATCGGCTTTGAGAAAGCTGTATTACATCTCCCTGGCAACAATCGCGATCGCGTTCGGCGTCTGCCTTGCGGCAATCATCGCCCTGGTCCATCGCGAAATGGTCTGGCAAAAGAGAGGCCGGCTTGAAGAGCACCTGGCTTTTGCCGGCGCGGTGGCCGGAAGCGTAATCCATGATTTCCGGAACCCCTTGTCGGCCATGCGCCTTGATTCCCAGCTCCTGCAGGGCGAAGCGGCCAAAGGCAACGAAGCCCGCCCGGAACGCCTGCGCGAACTGGCGGAACGCGTTGTCAAGACCATTGACCGGGTTGACGGCTTGCTGGCCGAGTTCCTGGCCCTTGCCAGGCCGGACGCAAATGAGCCGCAAACGTTTGAAGCCAACGAGAGTATCCGCGACTGCCTGGAACTGCTGAAAATACGTTTTGAAAAGGCCGGGGTTAAACTGACGACCGACCTGGCCAAGGAGCGCCTCCAAGTCCGGGGTTTTCCCGCCCAGTTCAAGCGGGCGCTCCTGAACATATTGACCAATGCCGAGCAATTTTCGCCCCCTTCCGGCCGGGTAACGGTCCAGACCAGGATGGGAAAAAACCGCGCGGTGATCAAAATAACGGATGAAGGCCCGGGCGTGCCCCCGACGGACCGGGAAAAAATATTTGATTTGTTTTACTCAAACCGCCCCGGCGGAACGGGTATCGGCCTGGCGCTGGCCAAAACGGCCATTGAAAACTGCGATGGCGAGATTGAATACGAAACTCCGCCGGGTGGAAAAGGAGCTTTGTTTATCATTGAAATTCCGCTATCAGCATGAAAGGATAATCATACGGCAAAACTGAAACAAATTTAATACTGGATTACCGTTTTTACGGGGTGACAGAAAGATTACAAGCGGTCAATAAACCATGACAACCGAACCTGATCAAAAGCCGAAAATACTGCTGATTGAAGACGACCCCGACGGACGGCGCGCGGTGGAGGACGCCCTGCGCGAAGGCGGCTGCGAAGTTCTGTCCGCCGACTGCGGGCGCAAGGGCGTGGCCTTGTTCGGGGAACAGGAGTTTGACGCGGTTTTATCGGATATCAAATTGCCCGACATTGACGGACTGGAAGTTCTCCGGGAAATAAAACGGCCCGGTGGATCGGACGCGCCCATCCTCCTGATGACCGCCTACGGCACGGTCAAGACGGCAGTGGAAGCGCTCAAGGCCGGCGCTTATGATTACATTCTCAAGCCCTTGGACCTGACGGAGCTGCAATCAAAAATTTCCCGCGCCATTGAAACGCGCCGGTTGCGCTCACAAGTGGCTTCTTTGAAACAAGAACTTCTTGCCCGCCCGATAATCGGCAAGTCAAAACAAATAAGGGAAATATTGGCCCAGATCAAGGCCATCGCGCCCACCAGGGCCAACGTCCTGGTCCTGGGCGAAAGCGGGACCGGCAAGGAACTGGTGGCGCGCGCCCTGCATGCCCTGGGTAAAAATCCCGAAGGGAAATTCATCGCGGTCAATTGCGGCGCCTTTGCCGAGTCCCTTCTTGAAAGCGAATTGTTCGGCCATGAAAAAGGGGCTTTTACGGGCGCAACGCAGATGCGGCAGGGCGCGTTTGAGCGCGCGCAGGACGGAACGCTTTTTCTCGACGAGATCGGATTGGCATCGGCGCACGTTCAATCCCGCCTCCTGCGCGTCTTGGAGGAAAGGGAAATAATGCGCGTCGGCGGCTCAAACACGATCAAATTAAATGTCAGGGTAATCTCCGCCTCAAACCGGGACCCGGAAGACCTCGTGGCTGAAAAAATTTTCCGGCACGACTTGCTCTACCGGTTGCAGGTCATTACCATCCGCCTGCCGCCGTTGCGCGAACGCCCCGATGATATCCGCCCCCTGGCCGATTATTTTATAGCGCGCGCCTGTGAAAACCACGGGAAGCACATTGAATCGGTCGATCCCGATTTTTATTCCGTTCTTGAAAAACAGCCCTGGCCGGGCAATGTGCGCGAACTGGCCAACGCAATTGAATCGGCGGTCATCCTGACCACATCCCCGCGCCTGAAATCTTCCGCCATCAAACTGGCGCCGCCGGGAACACCGCCACCGGCCAGCTTGCAAGCTTCACGGACCATGGCGGACATGGAGCGGGAATTAATTCTCAATACCTTGGAGCGGCACAAGGGCAACCGCACGCTGGCCGCAAAAGAACTGGACATCTCCACCCGCACCATCCAGCGCAAAATCAAGGATTACGACCTGCCGTTCTGAAATACCCAGACAATGAGCGAGGCTGCCTGCCATGAGCTGAGTCGAATGGGGCCGAGCCTTTTTGAAATCGGCTCACCGCCAGCCTTTGCTCGGAAGCTGCGGCTTGGCAAGCAGGTTCGCCCTCCATAACAGGAACTTGGATTGCGGGCATAGCCCGCTTTGGGTAATAGACGCTTATAAAAAAAATTATTTCAGCATGTTCGCGATCAAGAAATATTTTTCTTCCTGCAGTCGGGTCCAGCAATCAACCTGCGCTTCCAGGTGTTTTTTATTCCGCGCGCCGGCGGGGGCGGCGAGATTCTTCAGCAGGCTGTCTTTTGCCAGGTGATTTTCCCGGTCAAAAAATTCAAAAAGAGGTTTTGCGCTTTTATTCCGGATAACGGCATCGCCCCGGGTATAAACACTGCCGTCCAGCAGGCCGCGCGGCGTCATGCTGCCGCCCATGACCAGCGGGAGCGCGTACGACCCGGCCGGCAACGCCATCCAGGCGCAGGTGGCGACATCCGGGCGGACGGGATCAATCTCAACCGTCATGCCGGCGATACTGCTTTCAAAACACATGCCTTCGCAACGCGACAAGGAATGAAACGCCTCAAACGACAAGGGCTTCGGCAACTGCCCGTACCGTCTCTTGATGCCTTTTCTCCTGCAGGAGATGTAAAAATCTTCATGAATCCGGCGCGCCACCACTTCCACGGCATTATTGGAGACCTCATAGGCGGTCCCGGTCCGGTCCGCAAAAAGCCAGTGCGTGCCGTCAATAGCACCGCCGGCATAATACCGGTTGCGGACAAATTCCCGCACTATTTCCACGGCCTCCCGGCAGGATGCGGCGCGCTCGGCGATATACCTGAGAATAAAAACATTCATCATCCCTTCATAAATGGGCCGGCCGCTTTGGAACGAGCCCAGCGTGTCCGCCGAGCCGGCCAGCCCTTTTTCGTTCACCATCATCATGGCGCCGATAACGCTGGCATCGCTGACGGCAATGAACTTATTAATGCCTTTGTCGGCGGGATGAAGAATAAACGCGCTCTGCGCCTTCTTTCTGTTGTCGCGCGTCTTATGGAATAAAATCCGGTCGTCCGCGGCAATTCTTTTTGAAACGGTGTATGAAGTGCACTCGCCCTGCAATAACAGGTTACGGTACACGCCGGCCATATAGGCGATATAGATCTCCGGTTTTATGCCGCAGACCGACGACAAACGTCCGGCCTCTTCCAGCCAGTGATTCCCATACTTTCCGGCAATGGCAACAAATCTGGCAACATGCCCGGCCACCCTTTCCTTTGATATTTTTTTGCGTTTTATATTCGCCAAAAAATCAGCCACGTGTTCCCTTATCTGCCGGCCGTTGACTGCGGCCCATTGGGATGCTATTTCAGCTGATGTTCCCGCCAGCTTCACCGGTTGTTTCTGCATAATATTGCTCGCTTTCAATAAAGACGGGGTGCAAATTGTTTCTTGCATTACCCGTCATTCTAACCCAATGATATGAAAATAAAACTCAGAAATGCTAATGTTTGCCGAAAAAGTCGGCCACCACTCGCGCCTTGCATCTGCGCCAAACTTGTGCGATGCAAGATTCCGGAATTATAAATCTAAAGGCCTAAAATTTTTCTTTAATATTTTTATGGCTTTTCCCGGGTCAAGCCTTCCATAAAGTCCTCCCACCGTGGAAAGAATATAAGAAGCATCGAGTAATACTTTTTTATTGGGTCGCAAAACAGTATATTCCTCTGGATTAAAAAGCGCCCCCTTCGCAATCATCCTGATATTTTCCCAAAGGTGTTCCTTGTTTTCCTTGCATTTATGGTAAATAGTTCCACCCACTAAAACCAGAGTACAATCTTGAGTAAAGAAATTGACTCCTTCCTGCAGGAAATAGACATCCGTTTCTTTTACATGCCCGACATTGTTTGCGGTAGCTATGGCTAAAGTTTCCTTGGCAAGAATACTTCGTATAAAATTCTCTTCTTCTGTCTTGGGCATTACATGAGGATTATTACGAATCCACGTCAAGTATTCGCTTAATTTGATGAGCCACTTCCTCTCTTTGCATACTAAAAACGCATCAAGCTGATCGCCATTGCCTTTAAAGTCAGGATATTTCCGGCTGAAACACTTGCTAATTTCCTTTGCCATCTTCCCGCTTTTAAATTTTTCCAATTCCATTAAATTTTCCGCATTATAAGCCAATCCATATTTGCCCTCCACTCTTCGATAAGCCAAGGGATAATTTGGCGTCTTCAATATGGTTCTTTTTGCTTTTTTCTTCGCATCATTCCAAGGGTAAAGATATAAAGGATTAGTGCGCACATTGGCAAAAAAGTCAGTGGTACAGCCTCCTATATCCAGGGCAATAATATTCCCAATACCTGCTTCTTCCCCATAACCGCGGGCTAAAAGGTTAATTCCAAGGAAAGCAGCTCGCGGGGTGGGGATGAATTTAGCGCTCATATATTCTTCAACTACATCAAACCCCTTCGCTCGAATAACTACTGTCTGAAATAATTCCCTAATTGCCTCGTTGACCACTTCAATGTTATAATTATTCACTTCCGGCATCAGGTTTTCAGTAAACTTCGCGTCAATATTATGTTTATGGAATATGACGCCAATCTCTTCCTTTACATCTTCATTGCCTGAGTAAATTATTGGTATGCCATATTTTGCATAAGTAGCTAATTTTGCGGATTCAGCTAAAATATTGGCATTATGCAATACGGTTTCCTTGTCTCCGCCGTCATTGACGCCGCCGGTTAATAATATTATTTCGGGCTGGTCTTTTAAATAAATATTATCGGCATCTCCTTCGACCAGTTTCCCGTGATAACTATTCAACAGTTTGGCGCCTGCGGTCAAGGCGGCCAGATCAGCGGCAAAACCGCTTTCTCTGGCCGTTAGCGACACGGTAACCATCTTCAATCCGCCCTTTGCGCTGCTGCAGGGTAATTTTACGTCAAACTCATCCATCTTCCTCTTTAAAGGATCCCAGTTTCCATTTTTCCGGCACTCATCAAGACAACCCAAGCCATTGGCCAATCCCTCGCGAAGATCATTAATGGTAGTGGGAATATAACGCAAATCAACATCATCCTTGCTGGTATCAAAGATGGCCACCTTGGTATAGGTGCTGCCAAAATCAACCGCCAGTATCTTTTTATTTTTAAAGTCGGAAATTCCCAATTCTTCTCTAAAAGCCTGGGTAGCATCTTCTTCGATGACATCCTTTGAGTCCGCCAATGCCGACCAATCGTCCGATTGGCTGATATTTTTATCAAAATACCAGGGGAACCGATTTCTTACCATGTCAACTCGCTCGAATTCATCTTTTACTTTTTTGCCGCAGAATAAATCGATCCTGCAGGTTCCATCCACCATTTTGGTTCTGCACATGCCGGATAATTCGTAGCGTTTATCAATGACCGTAACTTGCGGCGCTTGAAACAACCCCACTTGTAAAGCCAAATCCAGATTATCAGCGCTGATCATATTGCATTCTCTGGAAGGATAATTTTGCCCATCGATAAGATCCAACAACATGGTTTCGTAATTCATTTCCTTCTCTGCGGCCTTTTCTCTTTTCTCAGAAACTTCTTTGGAAACAGCATACGTGAAAAAGTTTTCCAAAGTTACCTGGCCTTCATATCCGCCCATCAAGGCCAGGTGAAAAATATTATACATCGCTCCTTTTTTCAATTCTTCCTTGCGGTTACTGACCCTGGGAATAGTCCATATCTCAGGGATCGGCGCCCGGGCGTATTCCCTGAAAGCCTGCTTGGTAATATCACAACTGGCAATAATATCTTCCGCTTTTGCATCATGATGCGCTTCGCAATAACTGACTACGTGTACAATTTCCGGCTCCATAAACATCTGCCAATAAGTAGTCATGGCAAGATGCGTTTTTGCCTCATCCAAGTTTGGCGGAAAACTGGACAAGCCCCCCCTGGTCTCCTTGATGATTTTAAAATCAAAATGCATGGTCAAAGACTCGATAATCTCAGTTGCTGCCTTCATTTTTGCCAAGTCACTCAAAGGTTCAATCTCTGGCGGCAGGTCAAACATTAACTGCATAACGTAATTTTTCAAACCCATCTTCAGGGCAATAATTCCACACAGGATGTGATCGGTCACATACATCTCATCTGAACACCGGCGCAATTGCCATTGGTGGGGGTCATTGATTTCCAAAGGCTTGTCAATGGACGCCCACCAACGCATCGTGTTATAGTGCTCATTGATTCCATCCAAAATAGAAAGAGGCCCGCGGCCGTCCAGGCGATTGTAAAAAAAGATGGGCACTGCCGGAAATGCCATATGCAGGGTTTCTTCAAATATTTTTGCTGCCGCAACTAATTCATCCGTCCCGGAATAAATCCTGCTCATCGGCCAGTTTCCACGTTTAGTCGCTTCTTTGAGGCTCTTTAAGTCTTCCCTGCTTCGGACAGGCGCTCCGCCTTCTCCGTTCCGATATTTCCTCGGGTCTTCTTCCTGACGGTCGAATTTGGGTAAAAAAGCTTGAGCAACCTGGTCGGGCGCTAAAGAAATAATTTCCAGGCACTCGGCTTCGCTTAAAGCTTTGACGCCATCTACCGTTGGATTGATGGTTTCTGCAGCTGTGCCGATATGCGCTCGAAGAATTGGCCGATTCTCTAATTCACGCACCTGCTTGATTCTTTCCAGCAAATCATCCGACCAAGAAATATCTTCTTTAGAAATCCGTTTTCTGTTACGGGCAAATTCATCCAATTCAGCCATGGTTACATAATCGTCCACAATTAAATCAAAGAAATTATGAAACTTGTCTTTGCCCTTATACGCTTTTGCGATCTTCTCTAGGTCAAAATGCTGGTCTTTTTTTGGAGAGAATTTATCCGCCAAAACAGGCAAGCCGGTCATGGCCCTTACTAAATTAGCCGCTATTCTTAAACCTCCAAAACAATAGCGGATTCCGCTTTTTTTCGGTTCAAGCCCGTACTTGTGAACATTTTCCACTAACTCTATAATGATTTCATCAACATGCAGGTCTCCCAGGCGGTAGCTAAAAGATACCACTTCCGGTTTTGACTCTCTTATTTTGTCTATAAGCTCGCCAATAGAAACAGCAGGCCCTAATTTTACGGCAACATAGCCCGCTCCGATGGTCTCCATCCATTCCCCGAATTTTTCTACACCTAAAGTGTGGACACACGGCTCAATAGAACAGTTTAAAACTCTTCGCTTTATCATTTATTTTCTCCTTTTTAGCGTGTTAACCCACAATGATTAATTAAAAACCGATAATATCTTCTAAATTATTGATCCCATAATTTTGCGGAATTCTGGCATCCTTTATGTCTTTTCCTTCAAACAATCCTCTCTTTACATATTCCTTTTCCATCCATCTGCTCGTAGTGAATATTACCTCATCAATTATCGGGGTATCTACCTTGGCTGATTGAGCAATGGACTTAGTAACTAACAAACCAAACGGCACATCTTCCGTTAAATAACGCGATTGAAAATCAGGCAAATAATAGTCGCGCTCATTTTTCATGGGCGCCGTCAGGCCCTGATAAGCGCTATTGGTGACAAAACACGCTTGCAGCGAGCTTTTATCTGCGATGGATTCATTATAGGAATGTACCAGCCAGTCCTTTAGGCTTAAAACATGGTCTAAATTAATGTTTGCATCCACATTTTTAATTGCCTTGGTTAATGCCAATATTTCTTCACTCATTGCTTTTAAAATCTGAGCCATTTCTTTAGTAACGCCCTGGTAAAATAAGGGGATTTTTTCTTTTCTAAACTTTATTTTCTCTTTGCCTTTGAAAAGGCCATACATAATTCCCGGGTGAATAATCTGGCCCACATTTGCCAGGGAAAGGGTCAACATGTTAGGCAATGGTTCTATGGTCAAATCAAGCGTTTGAGTCAAGAAGGAGGCTAATTCAGAAGTAACTTGACGGGGAAAGGCGGCCATTCCGACTGATTCCTTGGTGCCTAAAACATCTACTTTAACGGCATATTTTTTTATGCGACAAGCCCAGGGAAGGGTTTGCATACCAAATATCATTATTTTTTCACGTTTGTTGTCTTTTAATATTTTTAAAGCGGCGTATTCAAATCCGCTTCGGGCCGGGATTGCTCCTACAATTGCCTCGTCTTTTAAAAAAGGAACTAATTGCAACAAGATTTGCTCGTGGGCAAAAGCCGGCAGAGGCATAAGCACTAAATCTGCGTCTTGGCATACCTCTTTGGCAAATTTACTGGCTTTATCCGGCCTCCCGTTTAATCGCTTTCCATCTATTGTTGCCGTGATATGTCTTTTTTGATCAATTAATTTATTAAAGTGTGCGACTTCATCCCCATATGGGAGAAAAAGATTTATCGTACCGGAAAAATTCTTTCGGAGAATAGGAATAATGGCATGCGCTGCATTACCCCCTCCACATACAGTAATGTTCTTAATATTCATTGATTGATGCGCAACTAAATATTATTATAAAAAATATCGGTATTATTTTTGATGATATACCGCTAAAATGGAATGGACAAAATCAAGAAAATGATGGAAAATTTGTTGAAAAAGGCATTTTCCCCGGGTAGCATGGCCCAATAATGAAAAAGAAGTCGTCATACACGCTGGATATCCGCGCCCTGGCGCCGGAAATCAATCACGCTTTTTACCGGGAAAGACCGGACGGCATCGCCCGGGAGGAAATTATAAAAAATGATTTTGACATCACCTGGTTTTTGTCCGGAACGGGAAAATGCCGGATCGGTGACACCATGTATCACTATCAACCAAACGACCTCCTGCTCATTCCGCCCTGTGTCCGGAGGGAATACATCAGCCTGGGCGCGCCGACCAGGTATTACTGGATCAATTTTACGGTTCATCCGGAGACGGAAACGACGCTGGCCGCATCCATGCGCAAATTAAAAAACGCGCAAGAAATCTCAATTGTCACTTCCTACGGCGAAGTCATTCCGAACATTATCAGCGGCTTTCCCGCCGACAAACGGCGGTTTTTCGACAACATCGTCAACCTGCAGAAGCGGAGCGCAATCAATGCCCCTGAGATATCCGCCCTGCGGCTCAAGGACCACCTGATCCAGCTCCTGATAGAAATATTTGATTTTCTGAACGAAACGCATGAACGCGAAAAGAAAAAATTCTCCAAAAGCATCCAACACATCAACACGCATTACATGGATAAGATCGGCGTGCCGGCGCTGGCCGGAATGGAAGGCATCAGCGAAAGTTACTATATAAATCTTTTCCGCAAGGAATATGGAATTACGCCGAATAAATACATCGAATTCCAGCGAATGAAATACGCCCGGAAACTTATCGCCGAACGGGATAAAACAGTCAAGGATATCGCGTATGCAACCGGTTTTTCCGATCCCTATTATTTTTCAAAGGCATTCAAAGCCCATACGGGCCTGTCACCCCAGAATTATCGCAAATCAGTCCTCTGATAAAAAACGCGGTTCATTTCTGGATGTGCGCCAGTAGCATCCCATAGGATGCTTAGGTTGTAGGCTATAGGCTGTAGACTATTAGGCAAATCAATATTTTTCAGGCCGATTTATAAAACTGCATTTCCGGTTTCCGTGTTTTGCACTACAGTCTACAGTCTTCCGCCGAAGGCGGATCCCTGGCCGAGCTCGGGCAGGCCGCCGTGGCGGAAAACCGCTACAGTCTCGGCGTCCCTATGGGACGCCAGTGAATGTGCGCCGGACAAAATGTCCGGCACGGCGACATAAAGTCGCGTCCAAATGATTCCGCCCGATTATTCCGGAGCGCAACAGAACGGTTTTTGCCGGAACAATATTCAACATTTCTGTCTTGGCACGAAGATTGCTTATTATTTATATCAACAACAATTTTAACCATGACCAACCGTCAAAAAATATTTTTAATCTCAGGCATCATTATCCTCGCCCTCGTGGCGCTGGCGGAAGGAATTCTCCTCTTGCGCCAGTCCGGCCCGGGCGGCAACCTGATCCCGGCTTTTGACAGGGCGTTGGCGCCGTTGCTCGGTGCAAGAACCGGTTCCCTGCAGGCAAAAAATCAGCCGGACACACAGGAAGACCTGATTCTCCAGGAAACGGCCGAAGATCTTGAAAACATGCAAAATCAGATCAATCGTCTTTTTTACGAAATGACCAGGGACATGCCTTTCGCGCGGCAGAATATCAGCCGCCCGGATAACCATGATGACCGGCAAAATCCGTTTGCTACCCTGCAAAGCAAAGCGTCTTCGCTACGAAGCACGAGTCAGCCCCCGGATAATATCCGGCGTCTTCAGGCTGAAATCGCGCATATTTTCCAGAAAGCGCATGCCAGCCGCCATAACAACGCCTTGCATCTTATTGAACAGGACTGGAGCGACGTCGGCAAAATTTCATCCATGAACATGGAGGAAGACGGAACCAATTATGTCGTTACCGTTTCCATGCCCGGTTTTGAAAAGAACGACATTAATGTCAGTCTTAACGGCCGGATTCTCACCGTGGAAGCCGCCGCCGAACACCGGCAAACGGCGCAGGATTCCCGGGCAACCCGCTCCGGGTGTTTCAATACCCAAATCATGCTGCCAAGCGACATTACCGGCGAGGCGGCCCAGGCCTTTTACCGGGACGGCACATTAAAAATCATGGTTCCGAAAAAACCGGCAAGCAATTCGCTTGCACGCAAAGTTACGATTATGTAATTTTCATCATTTCAGCAATCAGAAAAAGTTAACCAATCCATAACCACGGATGGCGCGGATAACACCGATAAAAAGAGAGAAAAAACTAACAAGGAGAACAAATGCTGGCAGTAAAAAATCTTCAAAAAGCATTCGGCCCTTTGCTCGCCGTCCGCGGCGTCTCCTTTGAGGCCAACAAGGGAGAAGTGCTCGGCTTTCTCGGTCCCAACGGAGCCGGAAAAACAACCACCATGCGGATGATCACCGGTTTCCTGCCGCCGACTTCCGGCACGGCCGTGATTAACGGCCATGATATCGGCGCGGCGCCGCGCGAGGCCAAAAAACAAATCGGTTACCTGCCGGAAAACGCGCCGGTCTACGGCGAAATGACCGTCCAGAGCTACCTGGCATTTATCGGCGAAATCCGCGGTTTTACCGGTTCAGCCGGCAACAAAAGAGTTGAGGAAACCATTGAAACCTGCCGGCTGAACAAGGTAAAACACCAGGCCATCGGCACGCTCTCAAAGGGCTACCGGCAGCGGGTCTGCTTTGCCCAGGCCCTCCTGCACGATCCGCCGGTTTTAATCATGGATGAGCCCACCGACGGCCTTGACCCAAATCAAAAACACCTGGTGCGCACCATGATCCGTGAAATGGCCGCCCGGAAAACGATTGTTATTTCCACCCATATCCTTGAGGAGGTGGAGGCGGTATGCACCCGGGCGATAATCATCTGCAATGGCTCCCTGATCGCCAACGGCTCGCCGGCGGAGTTAAAGGCCAAGAGCCGAATGCATGGCGCCGTTGAGGCGACTTTCAGGAGCCTGAACAAGGATATTATTGAAAAAATCAACAAACTTCCCTCGGCCGCCGGGACAACGACCGACGGCAACACGATCACCGTCATGCCGCGGGATGCCGCAAAACTTTTTCAGGAAATGACTGATATGGCCAGGGCCAACCCCGACTGGCCGATCACGGGCTTGCGCGCGCTTGAGGGAAAACTGGATGATGTCTTCCGGGAACTGACCGGCGGACGCTGAAACAATTAAATGGAGGGAAAAATGGACTTTATCCGCAATACCAAGGCCATCGCCAAACGCGAGCTTGTGGCTTATTTCGAATCGCCGGTGGCTTATGTCTTTATGGTTGTGTTTTTAATCCTGCTCGGGTTCCTGACGTTTTTTGTCTCGCATTTTTATGAAATCGGCCAGGCCGACCTGCGGCCGTTCTTTTTCTGGCACCCATGGCTTTTCCTCATTCTTGTTCCCGCGGCCGCCATGCGGCTCTGGGCAGAAGAACGGCGGTCGGGCACGATTGAAACGCTCCTGACACTCCCGGTGACAATGACCGAGGCGATCCTCGGCAAATTCCTGGCGGCCTGGATTTTTATCGGCCTGATTATAGCGCTCACCTTCCCGATTGTCCTGACCACAAGCTATCTCGGCAACCCGGACAAGGGCGCCATTATCGGCGGCTATATCGGCAGTTTCCTGCTGGCCGGCACATATCTCGCGGTCGGCTCGCTTACCTCGGCCTGCACCCGCAACCAGGTTATCAGCTTTGTCCTCGCGCTGATGATTTGCCTCTTTTTGCTGCTGGCCGGTTGGCCGCCGGTGACCGACTTGCTTGTCCGCTGGGCCCCGGACTGGCTGGTGAACGGCTCGGCCTCCTTCGGGTTCATGCCGCATTACGAAGCGTCTCAAAAGGGCATCCTGGACAGCCGGGACATCGCCTATTTTCTGAGCGTGATCGCCTTTATGCTCTTTGGAACATATATCGTCCTTGAAAACAGAAAGTCGGCCTGAAACAGATATTTTAACCACGGATCACACGGATAACACTGATGCTGACAGTCGACCGTCAACGGCCTGAGCATATCCGTGCCATCAATGTAATCAGTGGTGAGTAGTTATAAAAAAAAGGAGACACATGAGCGTTGCCAGATTAAAAACGATTTTGAATTTGAGCGGGGGGGGCCTTGGATTGCTCGCCCTCCTTGTCATTCTGATTGCGGTCAATATTGTGCTGGGCAATATTCATTTCCGGAAAGACCTGACGGAGGATAAGATCTTCACGCTTTCGGAGGGAACGCAAAACGTTCTCAAAAAACTGGATACTCCGGTCACGCTTAAATTTTTCTTTACCCGCAGTTCCCCCGAGGTGCCGATCCCCTTGAAAACATTCGCCCAGCAGATGGAAGACCTGCTGAAGGAATACCGTCTGGCCTCCAACGGTAAAATCATCGTGGAAATTTATGATCCCAAACCCGACTCGGACGCCGAGGAATGGGCGGAACGTTACGGGCTGATGGGCCAGACCCTCGGCATGATTGAATCCCCCGTTTATTGCGGCCTGGTGGCGGTAAAAGGCGATCTGTTTGAAGTCATGCCCTTTGTTGACCCCAATTCGGAAGAACTGCTGGAATACAACCTAACCCGCATGATCGCGCGCATCGCCAACCCCAGAAAACCGGTGGTAGGCATAATGAGCGCCCTGCCGGTCATGGGCGTGCGTTCTTTTCCCTATGCCATGCCCGGCCAGCCGGCGCCGAAAAATCAGCCGCCCTGGGCCGCTTTCCAGGACTTGGGCAAGGATTACGAAGTGCGGCAAATTGCCGCCGGGGCGGAACAGATTGATCCGGACATCAATGTAATGATCGTGGTCCATCCCAAAAACCTTTCCGACAAGACCCTTTTTGCGCTGGACCAGTTTGTCCTGCGGGGCGGGCGCCTCATGGCCTTCGTTGATCCGCTGTGCATGTGCGAGGCCATGAATGCCGCTGATGCGCCCCCCGATCGCGCCCGGCCATTTTCAGATTTAAACAAACTGACCGATGCCTGGGGCATTAAATACGAAGCCGACAAGGTTGTGGCCGATCTTGAAGCCGCCACGCGCGTGCGGCGGAACGACAATGCCGTTGACGAAAGCCCCGTGTTCCTCAGCCTGCGGCAGGAAAATATTGACGGCAAGGACGTTATCACCGCCTCGCTTGAATCCCTGATTCTTCCCGGCGCGGGCGCCTTTTCTACCTTTACCGGAACAGGCGCCGAGGGTCTCAGCCTGACTCCGCTTTTGGTCACCTCCACCCAGTCGCAGTTGATTAACGTCATGACAACCCAGTTCGGGTCCGAGATGATCCGCCGCGATTTTCAGGCCGGTTTGAAGCGGATGAACCTTGCCGTGCGCCTGCAGGGCCGGTTCAAGACCGCCTTCCCGGACGGCGCTCCAAAAACCGCGCCGGAAACCGGCGGGAAAGACAAAGACCAGAAATCCGATGAATCAAAAAAACCGGATGTTCCCGCCTTGAAGGAAAGCGCCAAGCCTTCCATCGTCATCCTTGTCGCCGATGTTGACCTGCTTTATGACGCTTTCACCATCCAGGAAATGAACGTGTTCGGAACGCGCGCCCGCCAGCCGATGAACGATAATATCAACTTTTTCGCCAACGCCGTTGACAATCTGGCCGGCAGCGCCGATCTCGCAAAAATCCGTTCCCGCGGGCGCTATGAACGCCCCTTCGACCGGGTGATCGCCCTCCAGCGCCAGGCCCAGGAAAAATGGCTGGTGAAGGAACGCGAGCTTCAAAAACAACTGGAGACCACCCGGGAAAGACTGGAAAATCTCCAGAACCAGAAGGACAAGAATCAAAAATATATTTTAAGCCCGGAACAGGAGGAAGAAATCAACCGGTTCCGGCAGGAACAGGTCAAAACCCAGCGCGAACTGAAACAGGTGCGCAAAAATCTGCGCGAAGGCATAGAACAACTGGGCATAAAGGTTAAGGTCGTCAACATCCTGCTGGTGCCGGTCCTGGTGGCCGGCGCCGGACTGCTATTTGCCTGGCACCGGAGGTCAAAGACGAAAAACCCGTAATAAGAAGCCAGTAGCCAGTAATCAGAATTCAGAATAAAAACAAATCCCGATGACTTGATAAATCTTATTCTGACTACTGACTTCTGTCTCCTGACTTCTAGCAATTTAATTAACAAGGAGAACACAAAAAAAAATGAAACCAAAGACCCTGATTATACTTCTTATTCTTGCCGTCTTGTTCATCGGACTGGCCTATTATTCGGCCCGGAAGCAAAAACCGTTTCCGCCGGCCGTGATCGGCGTTAAAATTCTGCCCAATCTCCCGGTCAACCGCGTCAGCAAAATTGTGATCACCTCCAAAAACGGCACTACCACCGTCGCCAAATCAAAGGAAAAATGGGTGGTCGCCAGCCGGTTCAATTATCCCGCCAATTTTGACAAAGTGGCCGATACCATCAGGAAATTGAGCGAATTAAAAATCGGGCAGACCGTGAGCGCCACTCCCGCCCAACTCGACGATTTTAACCTGGTTTCTCCCGTCTCCTCCGGCACAAACAAACCAGCCAACGCGGGCACATTACTGGAATTGCGCGATGAAAAGGATGGTTTTCTGGCATCACTCCTTGTCGGCAAGGGATTTATGCGGCAACCGGAGACGCCTTCCATGGAAAATATGACGGGGTTCGGCGATTATTCCAACGGCCAGTATGTTCAGTCCGTTGACGGCCGGGTATATCTTGTCTCCCAATCCCTTGCACGCATGGCTGAGGACGCCAAAACCTGGCTTGCGGATGATTTCATCCATGCGCCCTCAACCGATATCAAAGAAATAACGGTCTCCGGACCGGACCGCGCACCGATCAAACTTGCCCGCGCAAAAGACGGCGATTCGTTCACCCTCGCCGATTTGCGCCCGGAAGAAGGAACGATTGACAGCGCAAAGATCAGCCAGATAACCGGCGCGTTGAATCGCCTCGGTTTTGATGACATTGCCGATCCCGCCCTGACCTTGAAGGAAACCGGCCTTGACCGCCCGATTGTTTTCAAGGCCGCGACAAAAGACGGCCTGATCTACACGCTGCAAATCGGGAACACTCTCACCAACGACACCTTTGACCGTTATCTGACGATTTCCGTAACCAATGAGCCGCCGGTTGATCAACAAGCCGCCGGGAAAGAAGGGGAGCAAGCCACGGAAAAGAAAAACGCTTCCGAGCAGGCGGCCGCCTTGAACGGCACGTTCGGTTCATGGATTTATATCATAAAATCCTACCGCGCGGAACCGATCCTGCTTGCGCGCGGCGATTTGATCAAAAAAACCGAGCCGACCAAGACGGAAGACAGCAGCAAGAAGAAGTCAGAATGAAGTGGCGCGTGGAATTTCGCAAGGACTGACAGCCTACGGCCTCAGCACCTGAATAATTAAAAATAATACAGGAGAAACACAATGGATCATACTGAAATAACCAAGACAACCGATCTGATTCACGAACAGACCGCCATCCTGGACTCGTTGCGCCAGGAGGTGATGAAAGTGATGGTGGGCCAGGAAAAAATCATTGACCGCATGCTCATCGCGCTGATTACCGGCGGGCATATCCTGTTGGAAGGCGTTCCCGGCCTGGCAAAGACCACGGCCGTCAAAACATTGGCCAAAACACTCGGCCTTCAATTTCAACGGATCAGTTTCACGCCTGATTTACTGCCGGCCGACCTGATCGGGACGCTTGTTTATGATCTTAAATCCGGCTCTTTTTCGGTCAAGAAAGGCCCGGTCTTTACAAACTTGCTGCTGGCCGACGAAATCAACCGCGCGCCGGCCAAGGTTCAATCGGCCCTCCTTGAAGCCATGCAGGAACACCAGGTAACCATCGGCGACACAACCTACCGCCTGCCCGAGCCTTTTTTGGTGATGGCAACCCAAAACCCGATAGAACAGCAGGGAACTTATCCCCTGCCCGAGGCGCAGATTGACCGCTTCATGCTCAAGTGCAAGATAACTTATCCGTCCAAGGACGATGAACGCCGCATTATGAACCGGTTCACCAAGCGCCAGCCGATAGAAGTCAACACGATCATGTCGGCGGAACAGATATCCGTCTTGCGCGACCTGATGGACCAGGTTTATTGCGACGAGAAAGTGGGCGATTATATCCTGGACCTCGTGTTTGCCACGCGCAAGCCTTCGGATTACGGCATCAAAATTGACCATCAGATTGAATATGGCGCGTCGCCGCGCGCCAGCTTGTACCTGAACCTCGCCTCCCGGGCCAACGCCATGCTCCACGGCCGGGGCTATGCCACCCCGCAGGACGTCAAGGAAACGGCCTATGACATCCTGCGCCACAGGATCATGTTGACTTACGAGGCGGAGGCGGAAGAAGTGGAGAGCGAGGACATCATCACCCGTCTCCTGAACGACATTCCGGTCCCCTGAGGGGTTTGAATATTCAGAAAATAATAATAAAAATATTTCGTTTTACCTCTGCGTCTCTGCGATAAAAATTATTCGTAAAAAAAATGGCCATTGACACCAAAGAATTGATGAAGCATGTCCGCCGGATCAAGGTGTTCACCAATAAATTCGTGGATGAACATGTCAGCGGCGAATACCATTCCGTTTTCAAGGGCCGCGGCATGGAATTTGACGAGGTGCGCGAATATGTCCCCGGCGACGACGTCCGTTCCATTGACTGGAATGTGACCGCCCGCATGGGCCATCCGTTCGTCAAACGATTCTGCGAAGAACGCGAGCTGACGATTGTTTTCATCGTGGACATATCCGGTTCAATGTGCTTCGGTTCAACCACCCGCTCAAAAGCGGAGGTCGCCGCCGAATTGACCTGCCTCCTCGCCCTGTCAGCGATCAAAAACCAGGACAAGGTCGGCATGATTCTTTTCAGCGACCGGATTGAGCGTTATATCCCCCCGCGCAAGGGGCGCACGGCGGCCATGCGTTTGGTCCGGGAAGTCCTGGCCGCCGAGGAAACCCGCCAACCAACCGATATCGGCGCGGCCCTGCGGTTTTTGAACAAAACCCAGAAAAGACGGGCGGTTGTGTTTCTTATCTCCGATTTTCAGTCCAACGGATATGAAAGCGAACTGCGCGTGACGGCCAGGCGCCATGATCTCATCGCCTGCCCGATTTGCGATCCGCGCGAACTTTCCCTCGTTAACGCCGGCCTGCTTGAAATCATTGATCCGGAAACCGGCGAACTCATTGAAATTGACACCGGCTCGCGGAAAACCCGCGAACACTTCAGCGCAAAAGCCAGGAGCGAGGAAGAAGAATTGGATACCCGGTTTAAACGTTTGAAAACCGACTCGCTCAAACTCTCAACCAACCGGTCGTTTGTGGACGATGTCCGCCGCCTGTTTCACAAGCGCCAACGGCGGTTCAGACGCGGATAGGAACATGACTTTATGCGTCGCCAATGCAAAATATTATTTAATCTGATCCTGCCGTTGGCCTTGGTCTGTTTTGCGCCGGCCTGCCGGCAAAACAACCCGGCGGCCGCGACCGCCGCCGCGCCCCTGACGGAAAAAAATTCCTCCGGACCGATTGAACTGACCATCATTGCCGATCCGGCCCAGGTTCATCTCGACCGCGACATTCTCCTGACCCTCCGCGTCAGCGCGCCTTCCAACCTGGAAGTGCGCTTGCCGCCGCTGGAAAACAGGCTGAAAGGTTTTGTCATCAACGGCGCCTTTACGCGCGATGCCGTTGACGCGGGAAACAAGCCGGTCAAAGAACACTGTTTCCGCCTGACGCCGACCTTGGCGGATGAATACCGGCTGGCCCCCATGCCCGTCACCTGGATCAACCGCGGACCGCCGCCTTCGGAAGGATGGTTCGCCACCCGGCCGGTCATTTTTCAGTCCGCCGACATAATGAAAGGTCCGCCCGGCGCAACAATTCATGACATAACCGACCCCGTCTGGATTTATCCCGCCTTCAAAACCGTCGCCCTCTGGACCCTTTCCGTCATCGGCGCGGCCGGCGCCTTTTATCTCCTCTGGTGGCTGAGCCGGCGGATTCACAAGGCCATAAAACTGCGGCGCATGTCGCCGCGGGAACGCGCGCTTTACGAGCTCAATGAACTCCTGGCGCAGGACCTGGTCGCGAAGCAGAAAATCAAGGAATTTTACCTGGAGCTTACCATGATTGTCCGGCGTTACATTGAGCGCGCGCACGCGATCCGGGCCCCGGAACAGACCACCGAGGAATTCCTTGTCGCCGTCACCCGCAATCCGGACTTCACCCGCGAGGTTGTCGCCAAATTAAAGATTTTTTTACAGACCAGCGATCTGGTCAAATTTGCCGCTTACCAGCCTGAGCGGGAAATCATTGAACAAACCCTGGCCACGGCGCACGATTACATTGAAACGGATGAAAACGCGAAACAGGAAGCAAAGGAAGATCAGATAAGGCATTAACATGTTCCGATTCGCCAATCCATATTATTTTTTCCTCCTGATCCCGGTTGCGCTGGCGCTCTGGGCCGTTTATGCGCGGCGGATCACCCAGGCGGTCGTTTTTGCGCCAACCCGCCGCCTGCCGCCCGCGCGCCGGTCGCTGAGGAAATTACTGCGGTTTTTTCTCCCGGCCCTTTACCTGGCCGGACTGATCCTGGCGATTACGGCGCTCGCCCGGCCGCAAACCGTTTTTTCAAAAACCTCCGTCAAAGCCAACGCCATTGCGATCCAAATGGTGGTGGACGCCTCCGGCTCAATGCAGGCGCTGGACTTCTCAACTTCCGATAAATCCATCACGCGGCTTGACATCGTCAAGGAAACTTTCGCCAAGTTCATCGGGCGCCGGCATGATGACCTGATCGGTCTGGTTACTTTCGGCGGATTTGCCACGTGCCGGGTCCCGCTGACGGTTGATCACGGCGTCCTTATTCACAGCCTGAAAGGGGTGGAAACACCGCGGCCGGCGTTTGACGCCCAGGGCAACGTGGCCAACCAGGAGGAACTGCTCACGGCCATCGGCGACGCCCTGGCCACCGCCTGCGCCCGGCTCGAAAAAACGGAGATGAAATCAAAGGTCATCGTCCTCCTGAGCGACGGCGAATCAAACACCGGGATTATAAAGCCGGATGACGCCATCAAGGCCGCCAAGGCGCTGGGCGTCAAAGTCTATACCATCGGCGTGGGTTCCAACGGCCGGGCGCCTTTCATGGTGCAGGATATTTTCGGCCGCAAGGCAATTCAATACGCCGAGGTGCGCATTGACGAAGACCTCCTGCGCCGGATAGCCGAATCCACCAAGGGACAGTATTTCAACGTGCGCGACCCGAAGGGACTGACCAAGGCCCTGGCCGAAATAGACAAGCTTGAAAAAACAGCCGTCAACCGGGAAATTTACAACCAATATAACGAATGGTATCTTCATTTTCTTGTTCCCGGCCTGGTTTTGCTGGTCATGGCGGCATCGTTAAACATGTTTGCGTTTAAAGAAATCGTTTGAACCGTAGTTTAAGATTATGCATCTACAATTCGCACACGGTTGGGTTTTGTTTCTTATCTGGGCCGGGCTGGCCCTGGCCGCCGTCTGGCTGGCGCTATACCGCCAAAAACAGCGGTCGCTCGCGGCATTCCTGGCCGAACCGATGCTTTCCAAGCTTGCGCCTTCGATCAAGCCGTTCCGGTTTTACTGGCAGGCCGCCATTGTCCAGGCCGGCTTGCTCCTGCTTTTAATCGCGGCCGCGCAACCGCAGTGGGGCATGGAAGAACGAACCGTGTTTCAACGCGGCCGGGATTTGATTGTTGCGCTTGATGTTTCGCGCTCCATGCTCGCGCGCGACGTCCACCCCAGCCGCCTGCAAAGGGCCAAAGCCGATATTCAGGACCTCCTGCGCGAACTGCGCGGCGACCGCGTGGCCTTGCTCACCTTCCGCGGGCGTGCCGTTCAATTGTGCCCGCTCACGACCGATTACGCCTACCTTGAGCAGATTCTTGACGATGTGACCGTTGAGTCGGCCCCCCGCGGCGAGACAAACATCGGCGATGCAATTGAAAAGGCGCTCGCCGCCTTTGAAACCGATGAAGGCGCGCATCGCGCCATGATTTTGATTTCGGACGGCGAGGATCTTGCCGGCCAGGCGAAATCGGCGGCGGAAAAAGCCCGGGCCAAGGGCGTCGTCATTTTTACCGTCGGACTTGGCGACCCCAAGGGCGCAACAATTCCCGGCGCCGCCCGGGCCGACACCGCCATGACTTACCAGGGCAAGGAAGTGATCAGCAAACTCCAGCATGAAACCCTCAAGGAAATAGCCGACATCACCGGCGGGGCGTATGTGCCGGTCGGCGTGGCCAATGTAAAACTCGGGAAACTCTACAGCGAGCACCTGAGCAAAATTACCGAGCGCGATATTGAGGAAAGCCTGCAGAAACGCATGGTTGAACGCTACCAGATATTCCTTTTCCCAGGCATCCTGCTCCTGCTCGCCGGCGCGTTCCTGAGCCGCGGCCGCCTTGCCGTGCGCAAAAAATCACCGGATTTATCCGGCCAACCCCTGAAAACAAATTTCACATCCACCAGCGCCGCAAAACTGGTCTTGTGCCTTGTATTTTCCGCCGCAACTTTTTCCGGGCGCTTGGCGGCCCAAACAAACGTGGAAAACAGCGGCGCCGCAGCGCCGGCAAACACGGTTTCCAATGCGCCGATGGATTCAGTCAAAACAAACTCTTCGCCGGAAAAATTTCCAACCGGCCGCCAGGGGGCCGGCAAGGCCCAATGGCTGTACAAGCGCGGCGCTTACCGCCAGTCGGCCCTGGCCTATCTGCATGCCATGAGCAACAGCAATCAACGCCTGCAGAACGACTGTCTTTTTAATGCCGGCTGTTCATTTTATCGCGCCGGGGATTACGCCAGCGCCTCGGAATCGTTCAATCAAATCGGGCCGGTCCCGCCGGAGCAAATCCTCGCGCGGCAACCTTCCCCTGCCCGCCAGGACGGGCGGCTGGATAACAATGAAAATCAATCAAAAGTTTATTATAATCTCGGCTGCGCAACTTACCGCCTGGCGGAACAATCCGAAAAAATGGGCACCAATCGTCCGGCGGAATTAAAGCCGTTCCTGTTTGAAAAAGCGGGCAATGCCTTCCAACGCGCCTGGCGCGCAAACAATGGTTTTCAAAATGCCGCCGCCAACCTGGCCGCCGTCACCAACCTGCTTCCCAAGGCCCGGGAAGACGCAAAACTCCAGGCGCTTATGGCGCAATACGGCAATCAACCGCCCGCCCAACTGGCCGACACAATGCTGGAAAATCAAAGGAACATCAGCAAGGCCCTGCCCGAGGCCATGACCAATGCCACGCCCGGACGCATTGCGCAATTTGAAAGCCTGGCCGAAAAACAACGCGCCAATTCCGACCTGCTGATTCCGCTCAAAATAACTGTTTCCGGCGCGCTGGCCCGACAGGGACAGGCCGGCCAACAACAGGCCCCCCAGGTTGGCCAGCACCTGGAAGCAATGCAAAATTACATGCATGAAGCTTATGAGAGCCTGCGCAATATAGACAACCTCTCTTTCCGGCCGGTCAGGACGGCGGAGCAAGGCGTTTATAATCTCTGGAAGGGATTGGCTTCCTTTGAAAAGTTATTGCAGGAGGACATAAGGCGGCAGACGAACGCCATCGCCATGACAACTTCGCTCCTGGCAAATGCCACGGGGGAAATCACGCCCCTCCCGCCGGAACAAAAAGAGGCGCAGGAACTGACCCGGCTCTTTGCGGAACGGTTCGCGCAGGCCGTCCCGCCGGAAGGGACGGGCGACAAAAAACTGCCGGGGCTTCCATCCGCCCCCATGCCGGACGAAAAAACCAAGGTACAAGCCACAAATGAAACGCCTCGAATCACCGCTGAAACCCGCACAAATATTCTCTGGCTGGCCGAACAGGCCGTAAAAACCCAGACCAGTGCCGGCAACTTGCTGGCGGCAACAAACCTTGCGGTTTCCCTGCCCGAACAGCGCCGCAGTTATGACCTGCTGAAAGAAATTGAAAAACTGCTTCCCAAAAATAAAAACCAGGACCAGCAGAAACAACAACAGGACCAGAATCAAAATCAAGAGCAAAAGGACCAAAAACAGGATAAGCAACCTCCGCCTCCCAAGCAGGATGAGAAACAACCGCCTCCCAAGCAGGAAGAAAAGCCGCAACAACCCAAGGAACAACCTTCACAACCTGAAGAAAAAGAACAGAAAGACCAGAAGGAAATGACGCCGGAACAACTTCGCGCGCTCCTTGAAAAGGCGCTCCAAAGGGAAAAAGACCATAAGGAAGAAAAAATGCGTGATGAATATATCCCGCCCTCCCCGGTTGAGCGCGACTGGTAGAAGCAGGCACAAAGTGGCTAAGGCAGCCTGCCCGAGCTCGGCCAGGGAAGGCACATAGTCAGAAGCAATAAAGCGATGGAAAGTAAACAATCAAAAATTAACTTTGTGCCTTTGTGCCTTTGTGCCTTTGTGCCTTTTTTACGTTATTTCATTTGTGCGATTATATGTGTCACCTTACTAACAGAAGGTTATGTTTCCGCCGAGGAACTCAGCGTCAAGGCCATCGCCAACCGGAACCAGCTTTACATCGGCGAATCATTTATCCTTGAAGTTACCGTATCCGGCTCAACGGGGACGGCCGAATTTGATTTTGCCGGAATCAAGAACTCCAACGTCCGCCATCTCGGCACCCGGAACATCAGCAACTATCAAATCACCATCATCAACGGCAAAATAACCAGGGAAGGTTTCAGCGGTTTTGTCTCCAGTTATGAAATCACGCCGCTCGCCTCCGGTAAATTCCAGGCCGGCCCGGTTAACGTTAAAATTGACGGCAAATTATTGACGGACCCGGGCCCGGTTGTTTCCGTCACCGACATTGAAAAGCAGGACCGGGTGATCATTTCCGTGGCCGCCAGCCGCGAAACGGCCCTGATTGACGAACCGTTCAGCGTAACGCTCAGTCTCAAAATAAAATGCATGCCGGGCGATGCCGCCGGATTTGAGCCCCTTTTCCCCGACAATCCCCCCGCCCTTGCCATACCATGGCTGGATGAGGAATTGAAGGGACTGACGGGGCCTGATCTTCGCCAGTTTTTGACCGGCTATCTGGCCCCGCATTGGAACCAACCCGGCATCACCATAAATAAATTCGTCCTGGCGTCCGACCCGTTTGACATCAACAGCATGTTCTCGCATGAACAACGCAAGGCCAAGTTCGCCCTGCCCGGAAACAAGATTCAATTCAACGGTCAAGCCTATCACGAATACACCCTTCAATTTGACTATGTTCCAAAAGACGAGGGCGTTTATGTTTTCGGGCCGGTTGTTTTCAAGGGCGGAGTCCCGGAAAGACTGGATGAACACGGCCGCGCCGTCGGCGCGAATGTTTTTGCCGTCGGGCCGGCCGGCACGGTCCGGATCATCCCGCCGCCGGATGAAGGCCGCCCCGAGTCCTACAGCGGGGCAATCGGCAGCAACCTGACGGTGCAAGCCGCGCTGGATACGCCCGCGTGCAACCTCGGCGACCCGTTGACCCTGACCCTGACGGTTGCCGGCCAGGTCAAGCTTGATAAAATGTTTCCGCCCAAGCTGAGCCTGCAGACCAACCTCCTCCAGCATTTCACCATCTACGACAATACCGTCCAATCCGTCAAGAAGGGTTCCTACAACCAGTATCTTTACACCATTCGCCCGACGCAGGCCGGAAAATGTGAAATTCCGCCGATAGAAGTCGCTTATTATGATGTTGTCAGCAGATGTTATAAAAAACTTTTCACCGCCCCCCTGCCGCTCATGGTGCGGCGCGGCGTTGAAGTGACCGAGGCGCAGGTTATCGGCAGCACCAACCAGGTCACGGTAAAAAAGGAGGAAATAATTGATGTCCGGAAAATCGCCGCCGCCCCGATCCGGCTGGACACCAACGGCGCCCGGCCGGCGAGCCTGCTGGGCGATCCCCGGATATTGCTGGCCGCCGGCGCCGGACCGGCGATTTATTTCATAATTGTGCTCGCGGCATTCATCGGCCGGTCCGGCCGGAAAATAAAGCGCGCCCGGCATATTTATTCGGCAAAAGACCGGGCCAACCGGCGCTTGAAAACAGCGGACAAAATCGGGCGAAAAGATCCGCGCGCGGCCGCCGCCCTGGTCTGCGAGACGGCGCGCAAATATCTCGGCGAACGCTTTTATCGCGGAACAGAATCAATGACGCCGGCGGAAGCCGTTTCTTTCCTGGCAGAAAACGGCGTCAACCGGGAGCTGGCGAAAGAATTCGGCGCCATTTATGAAAAATATTTCCACGCCGTTTTTGCCCATGCGCATCTCCATGGCAGTTTGCCGGATGACTGCCGCGCACTGAAGGAACTGATCGGACGCATTGACCGGGAACTGGGACGGAAAGGCGCGCCAAGGGGGGGATCGCATCGGCTCCGGTGTTTGCCGGTCATCATCTTCATTACCTGCGCCTTAATCGGCGGCAGCGCCCTGGGGCTTGATGTTTCCGAGCGCGCTTTCATCTGGAACGAGGCCAATGCCGTCATGCAGAACGCCAGGACGCCGCCGGAGTACTTGTGCGCCGCCTCGGTATATCAACGCCTGATTGACGATGGCGTCCGCAACGGCCCGCTTTTTTACAATATCGGCACGGCTTTGCTCCTGGCCGAAAGATATGAACCCGCGGCCGACGCCTTTGAGCGCGCGGAGCGTTACTTCGGCCGCCAGGCGGATAACGACCAGAACTTGAAAATTGCCTTCGCAAAAAAGGCGAAAAGCAGGATGGTTTTTCTTCCCTGGTACCGGCTGGCCGCATTCTGGCACTTTTACCTCTCCTGTCCGCAAAAAACATCCGTTGCGGCCGGGGCGTTCCTTCTCTTCTGGCTTGCGCTGACACTCAAGTACACGTTTCGTTCCCCTGCCGGGCCGGCCTTGCGGCGGATGGGGCTTAAACGAATGATGGACACGTTGATGTTCGTCAGTCTTGTGGTTTTCATCATTTTCGCGACCTCGGTCGCGGCAAACTGGCAAATGGAAAATTCGGCGAAAAGATATAACCTGAATATTCAGCCGCCCCCGCCGCCCACCAACACCCCGGCAGAAAACGGCAAATCATAAAATGACTGTAACCAAGTTGTGGGTGTAAGACAAAGATGTAAGAAGCTTGAGGCGGAGCGCTGTCAATGTAGAGCGCGCACTATGACCCCGTAGCGGGACAACACCGCTCCGGCAATGATAAATATTGCGCCGGCCAGCAGATGCCAGCCGACCGGCTCATTGAAATACCATCCCGCGAAAAGCGTTGATAAAAGGGGCAGCAGATAAGAAATAATCCCCAGCAAGACCAGCCGGCCTTTTTGCATGGCCAGGTCCCATAAAAGATAACTGAGCGCTATCACAAAGACCGTGTAGAAAAACAACGGAAAAATCACCGAGAGCGACCAGGTTGATTTTGTGCCGACAACCGCCTGTAAAATTAAAAACAAAATGCCGGTCGCCAGCTGAAAAAGTCCCACGCCGCTGGCGCCGCTTGCCGGCGCATACTTGCGCGCGCAGTTTGAATATACCGCCCAGCAGACCGCAGAACCGGTCATAAGCGCAAACGCCAGCGCGTTCTGCTTGACCGCATTCAAAAACAGGCCGACCGACACCGTTCCCGCCATGCAAATCATTATGCCCATGAACGTGATTGCCAAACCCGGAAGCAGGAAATACCAGCGGGCGCGATACTTCAAGAAATAAACCGAACCGAGCACGATGAATCCCGGCCATAAATAATTGACCACCCCCAGTTGCAGGGCAACCTGCCGATCCTTCGCCAGCGCCATGGCCGGGACATAACCGACGCTGTAACAGATAAAAAAGATACCGCAAAAAACAAGATAAGGCCAGGCGGGCGGCGACAACACGCGAATTTTACGGTACCGCCGGAACTCAACGCATAATGAAATGAACCCGCCGGCGCCGAAACTGACCGCCACCAAAACAACGGGGCCAAGCGCCTCGCTGAGCGTCCGCGTGAACGCGACGCTCGTCGCCCAAAAACCAAGCGCAACCAGCCCTAAAAACGTGGGATTAAAGAAACGCGTCAAATTTGAATCTCCAAAGCCGGATATAATGAGTCCTTCCGCTCAAATGTGTGTGATATTTTTTACCGTTCAGGCTACCCGGACAACAAAAGCCAGCCGAGCAGGAAATGATAAACGGGCGAAATAATATAATCCAGGACGCCCAGTCCCAGCAGGGCAAAAATTATAATAAAACCGAATGACTCCAGCCGGAGATAAGCGGGAACCAGGTCATCGGGCAAAAACCCCATCACTATTCTTGAACCATCCAGCGGCGGAATGGGAATGAGGTTGAATATGCCCAGGATCAGGTTGGTGGCGCAAAAGAAAAAGAGGAAAAGCGCCAAAGGCTGAAATACATGCCCGACAAGGCGGAAAAGGACCGCGCTGACCAGGGCGGCTAAAAAATTTATCAGCGGCCCGGCCGCGCCCACGATCATAATCCCGCGCCGCGGATCGCGGAAATAGGCGGGATTAAAGGGAACCGGCTTTGCCCATCCGAGCAGAACGGGACTGCCGGTAAAGACCAGCACCAGCGGAAGAATAACCGAGCCGAAAAGGTCAATATGCGCGATAGGATTGAGCGTCAGCCGATGCGCCCGTTTTGCGGTCGGGTCGCCCAGCAGATAGGCCGCGTAACCATGCGCAACCTCATGGATGACAACGGCAAAAACAAGGGCGAAAATTTTGACAATTACATCCATTGGATATTTTTTACTCGTCCCGGGCCGGCCACAAAAAAGAACGGACTTGCGGGTTAAAATACAATGGCGCAGTTGGCGTGTCAAGATTCTTCAACGACAGGCAAATAAAAAAGATTATCTTTGGATGGCTAAATTGATATTATTATCATATAGATAATATATCAGGAAATGTCCTTATGAAGGAGTAATGGCTATGACAAAATCAAGGCGCTTGGATCAATCCAGCCCAGTTGGCAACGCTTTACCCGCCGGCTGTATTCACCTGGAAAGCGCATGTGTATGTCGTCAGTCGCGCGACCTATACAGCGGCGACCTTGCCGTTTCTCTATCTTCTGCCTGAAGAAGCGCTTTTCACCTTGAGTCCATTCCGCGAGATCATCACCTTCACCTACTCAAAGGACGACTTTACCGGCGATTATTTCTTCGACGTGCAGACGGGGCTACATCGGGATATGCAATGGGCGGCCCGTATACGCTGAACGCGCCATAATCTTACGATGGCGATGGGCTTGCTGATCCGGCGATCACGCGCAATCTTTCTGCATCCCCTGGAGACAAGCTGCAATATTCAGCAATTGCCTGATAATACAAGGGATAATCATCGGAGGGCTCGCCGTAGGCGAGCGAAGGGATCCCGCGAAACGCGGGACAAGTTTTTCCGCCATAGGCGGACCCGCCTTAGGCATTATGCCGGGATTGACCGAAGAAGTCTGTCCCCCTTCGCGCGAGGCTTCGGGGGACACCCTTCGCTCTGCGGGTTTAATACGGATTTTAGGATGGCCTGCCACCCGTAGCTCAAGTCCGCTTGGCGGACGCCGAGCGAAGGGTGGAGCGAGCGAAGGGATTTGAACCCTCGACACCCACCTTGGCAAGGTGGAGCTCTACCACTGAGCTACGCTCGCATAAAAAACAACTAATTGATATCATGCTCCTGGTCTCTATGCAATAATATTTTTTAATGCCGCTTAGACCGTCATTCGATCGTGCGATTTGGCAATCCGCTTTTTGCCTTCCTTATTTGCGAAGTTTTGTGCATCCTTGGCCTGCGACTGGGCAGGCTTTTTTTACAGGAAACAATGGATAACCTATCATGATAGCCATCTCTGAAAATAATTCGGACTCCATCCGGAAACGTGTCGCCGGATTTTTTGAGAACGGCGGCACTCTGGACAAGGCCTGCGCCGCGACCCCCTTCCCCTTTGAGGTCCGCCCCCAACAACAGCAAATGGCGGAAGAAGTGGCAAAAGCCCTGGTCGAAAGTGAACATCTTGCGGTTGAAGCCGGAACGGGTATCGGCAAAACATTTGCCTACCTGATCCCCGCGATGCTTGCGGCGCTGGAAAATTCAACGCGCGTGGCGGTCTCAACCCACACCATCAACCTGCAGGAACAGATCATTTTCAAGGACCTGCCCTTCCTGCTTGAACATATCGGCGGCGATTTGAAGGTTGCCCTGTGCAAGGGAAGGCGTAATTACCTCTGCCGGCGCCGGTTGGAAAGCGCCAACCTGATGAGCGGCGACCTGTTCAACAAGGGCGCCGAAAAAGAATTGGCCCGCATCAGGCACTGGGCTGAAAAAACCGATGACGGCTCGCTCTCCGATTTCTCCGAGGATGACACCCAGCCCGCAATGGCTGTCTGGCGACAGGTCTGCTCGGAACACGATAACTGCCTCGGTAAAAAATGCCATTATTACGCGCGTTGTTTTTTAATGAAAGCCCGGTCAGAGGCCTTTAATGCCAACCTGCTCGTCTTGAACCATCACTTGCTCTTTTCCGACCTCGCCATGCGCCAGACCGGAAACGGCATCCTGCCCGACTGCGGCGCGCTGATCATTGACGAAGCCCACAATATTGAAGATGTCGCCGGCGAACACCTGGGACTCCGGCTCTCGCAGGGCGGCATCCAGCACTGGCTCCGGCGTCTCTACACTCCGGCCGGCGGCAAAGGATTGTTGATGGCGTTGAAAGAATTTCAAATTGCCGATGAAACCGCAAGAACATGGGACGCCGTTGACCATTTTTTCATTGAACTCTCCGGGCTTTATGCGGTTGACGGAGTTTTTGACGACAAGGCGCCCTTGCCAAAAAGCAGGGGTAAACGCGATAAATCATGCGGGGCGCGTGACAAGCTCACAATCAAAGGCCGGCTTGAATTGAAATCCATGCTCGCGGAACAAGTTGCCGTCCTGGTCGGGCATATTCAAAAATTGCACGAAGATATCCAGGATGAAGCGGTTAAAACCGAGCTCAAGGCAATTATTGCCCGCGGCGATGAAATCCGCCAGGCAATTGAATTTTTCCGGAAAGAACCTGACCCGAATTTCGTTTACTGGATAGAAAACGAGGGCGGCGCGCCGGCCAAGCCGGCGGAAGGGCACGGCAGGCCACGCGAAGCGCGTGGCAGGCTTGCGCTTGTTTCCGCGCCGATTGACGTCACTCCCCTTTTAAAAGACATGCTGTTTAACGCTTACTCCCCGATTGTCATGACCTCGGCCACGCTTTCCGTCGGCGGCTCGCTCGCCTATTTCCGCGGCAGGATCGGCGCCGAAAACTGCCGCGAGCTGATTGTTGATTCGCCTTTTAATTACGACCGGCAGATGAAGGTTTATATCGCCGCCGATATGCCCGACCCGAACGACGCAAAATTCCCCGAGGCGGTTTCCAATGCCGTGGCGTATTTCGCAAGGCAAAGCCGCGGCCGGGCCTTCGTTCTTTTCACCAACGCCGAGCTGATGCGCAAAGTGGCCGCAAGCCTGGAAAGTTTTTTTGCCGAGGAAGGATTGACCGCGCTCATCCAGGGCGAGGGCCTGCCGCGGCACGCGATGCTGAAAAAATTCAAAGCAGCGTATAATCCGCCGGAAATGCAGCATGAAAATGACCAAACCAAAACGGATAAGGCCGCCGTTCTTTTCGGCCTCGACAGTTTCTGGATGGGAGTTGACGTGCCGGGCGAGGCGCTTTCCAACGTCATTATTGTCCGCCTGCCGTTCGCCGTGCCGGATGAGCCGCTCATCAAGGCGCGGGTTGACCGGATTACCGCTTCCGGCGGGGATGCCTTCCATGAATATTCCCTGCCGCAGGCGATCTTGAAATTTCGCCAGGGCGTCGGCCGGCTGATCCGCACCACCACCGACGAGGGCATGATCGTCATCCTGGATTCAAGAATTATTACCCGCCGATACGGCAAGCATTTTTTACAGGCCATTCCCGAATGCCCGATTGAACAAGTCCATATTCGGGACCAAATCCCTGGTCAAGATGCTTGTCCAAACTCAACCAGGGATTCGGGTCGGCCAGGGGTTTGACCCCGGCGTTTTTTGATTAAAAAAAACCTAAAAAAAAATTGCATAAAACTGCGGTTTCCTGTATTATGACCGAGTTGGTATAATACTATGAAGCGATGTCAGAAAATAGCCCTTGCCCTCCTTTTCTCCTTGGCGCTCAGCCTGACGGCCGAGGCTGCAAATGTAACATATTTATTGAACTGCTCTAGCAATGATAGCATGTCGGCAAGCGATGTCGCTACATGGAACGATTTCATTTTTAATAATGGCGGCTGGAAACCAAGCTCTACAAATATTGGCTGGTGTGCAGGGGACGGAGTAACCCAAATCGGATTATTTGATAATTCGACATATTCAATATTTTTTAAACGTATTCGGGACTTTTATGTGCCGGATATACAAACTAAAACACTTGGAACTGCATCTTTGTATGGTTATACCAACTGGTATAACATTTATTCCAACACTCTTTCCGTAGTTGTTACTGGCTTAACGGGCGGGGCGAGTGCAAGCTGGCGGTTGACCGACTACCCGGTTAACGAATATACAAACTCCAGTTTTTACAGCGCGCATTCAAACGGAGTGTTCACGAATTCTTCCCCGCTTTATTCTTATACGCTTTCAACGATTCCCACGGGCACATACAGCCTTTCGTTCAACTCCGCTCGCGGATATCAAACACCGGCGGCGACCAACGTCAGCATAATCGGCACACCATATGCCTGGTTCAGCACCAATACGTATATGCCGTATTCAAACAACCTGGCGGTTACGATCAAGGGAATTACAACCACGACAAATGTGACTTGGAATCTGTCCGGTCCGGGTGAATTCACCAACTCCCTGAATTATGGAACAATTTTTACCAATGTTTTTGACGGCACAACCTCCACCACAACCCTCACGGTGGCCTCAATTCCGACCGGCAGTTATACTGTAACATTTTCGGCAGTCGCAGGTTACACGGCACCCTCGCCAATTACACAATCCACAAACATTATCTCGATCGTGGCAAATACAATTACCGGCGCATATACACGGCAAACCGGCACGCTGCAGATCAATGTTTTGCCGACAGAAGCTTCCAATGCAACTTGGACGATTATTTCATATCCCTCGGACTACACCAACCTGCTAAACGGCACGGGCACTTACACAATCGCCAGTGCGCCGGTCGGTAATTACACTGTGCAATTCCATACTTTAACCATGTACACAACCCCGTCGGACCAATCCGGCGCGGTCAGCAACGGCACAATAAGGACACTGACAGGCACATACACACTCAGCGGCCACGAGTTAACCGTGAATATCGGGACGTATGACATCAGCCAGGCGTCATTGCCAGGTATCGGCGCGGGTTATGTTGAAGTTGTATCATCTTTAGGCACCTATATCCAAACGGCAGCCCAAGCTACTTATACAATGCTATCGGGTGACACTATCCGCTTGACGGCGTATCCGACGGCCGTGGGCGGAATGGATAGTTTCGTCTATAAATGGTACGGAGATAATTACCTGTTTGGCGGTTATTCTGCGAATGGATATACTCTTTATGTGACGAACATTACGTTTTCCATTACCGCTGACCAGAACGTTTGGCTGCTCTTCAGCAAGGAGTCGTATTCCTACGACAACGCCGGCGATATTGACCAGGACGGGCTCCCCGATCGTTGGGAAATCGCCCAGTTCGGGGACGCTATATACGGCGGGCCGGCCGAAAATCCCAAGACGCCTTACGGCCGCACCGATAATCAAGACTTGGATTTTATTCCCAGTTCCAGCACGAACCCGCCGGCAGCAATAACGATTATTACCAACCAATGGAATTATACCGGGATTGACGGCAATGCCGGATATCCCCTGACCCGCATCCGTCTGCTCACTCCCGGCCAGGCTTATTACCAATCCGCAAGCCTGGGTTACGCCACCGGAGAAAAATTCAACAATTATCTGGAGTGCCGCGGCCTGGACGGATATTACCTTACCAACGTGCCGCCCGGCAGCTTGGTTTATGCATCACAGTATGGCGATGACCCGCTGACCGACCCATTGGATAACGATACCGATAATGACGACATGTGGGACGGTTGGGAATATTACTTCTGGTACTGGCGCTCAGCCAGCGCTTATAACGCGGGCGTCACAAACAGCGCGAACTTTTCATGGGTGCGCATTTCGCCCTGCGACGCGCGTGAACTTAACCAGACGAGCGGCGATTGGGACACCGATGGCGACGAGGGAACGCTTGTCGGTAATGATCTTGATGAATTCCGGCGCGGCACGGATCCCACCCACTGCGACACAGATGGCGACGGAATGGACGATTATTTTGAAATAGCCATCATTTCACCAAACTCCAACAGCAACGCGCTGGATTACGCCAATGCCGATCGCAACCCGGACGGTGATTTTATGGCTTGGGTGAACCAGGGCCTGTTGACCGCCGGCATGGGCGGGACATCGCTCGGAACGAATATCTGCTGGCAGGGCGGCACCGCGACCACTCCCAGCAATGCCTGGATTGACGTGTACACCAATAATTTCTTTGACCTTTACAAAGACACCATCCTGAAGGCGACGGCCCTAACCAATCATGCGGCCGGAACACGCTATGCTTACACAAATTATTACGGCACAAACACGGGGCTGAGCGGCTACAAGGATGGCTATCCGGTCTGGATTGACGTGAACAATACAGGGGTTTATGCAACCAACGATTACGCAATTGTCAATCCCCGCATCAAGCATGATGCAGTCTATGTCATGGCGCCCGCCACTCCATACCCGGGCGTCTGCTCTTTTAATCCCTATACCGCCTGGACCAATAACGCCCTGGTTACAAACGGCGTTCCCGAACCGGCCCCGAACACAATCCCCTACACCACCTACCAAGAATATCTTGGCGGAGATTATATCGGCAGAATTTCATGGAACGCCGGCGGACAACGGTCATACATCAACGATGAGGTGTTGTCTTTGAACCGCAATAGTTATTCCGATCCAAGCAAAGAGGATACGGATATGGATGAGATACCGGACGGCTGGGAACTTTATGTCGGACTGAATGACAACAACCCCAGCGACGCCAGCCTTGATTCGGATAGTGACAAACTCGTCAATCACGACGAATGGGCGAACGCTTCCCATCATCTTGGCTCTTGCGCCACCACATGGCCCAACAAGCTTTTACCCACTGACCCCGGCATTCTCACCGCTCCGTCGCCCAACGATCCCCACCCAATGGACACCGACTGGGACGGAATGACCGATGCAGCCGAAAAAACCGCCGGCTCCAATCCAGACAACTGGGACACGGACGGTGATTTTCTGCCGGACGGCTGGGAACTTTACGCCGGAACTTCGCTGACCAACTCGGACGCCAGGCTGGATTACGACGGAGACGGACTAAAGAATTGGCAGGAATACTGGTGCGGGACTGTGCTGGAATGGCAGTTTTGCGATCCGATATGGCAGACCACCATTAATTTCTGTATCCGCCGGGCAATGTCGTGGGATCCATTTAAAGACCCTGCTTGGGGAAGAACAAACACCCTTTTCATCCCCCCTGATTTTCTTACCGATGCATGCTTTATGTACGTCAACGGCGTTGATACGGACTTGGCTTCCTTGAGAGCCAACTATCCGGCAAGATCAGTGCTGAAAGGAGATTATCTAAATTACCATACACCTATCGCAAGCGGCACCAATGGCTGGGATAGTGATTGGGATGACATGGATGACTACTGGGAAGTGTATCACGGCCTGAATCCCATGCGGGGTTCAAGATGCCTTATGGCCGATAAACAACCCCGCAGTCAGAGTTATCCTGGAAACGTTTTACAGCCCGATGCCGACCTTGCGACGCCGGGTTATCAATTCGGGGAGGAAGGAAATCCATTTAGTTCCCTCGACGATTATATAACCTATATATTTGATGTACGAACAAACGACGTCATCCGTCCCACCTTTTTAAGAGAACTGGTCGGACCGTTTAACCTGGGCTTGAACGGCATGGATCCGGATGGCGACGGCCTGCCGAACCTGGAAGAATACAGCTACAGGGCGGCAAGAACGTTCTACCATACCGATCCATCGCCCATCTGGCGCACGGATCAGGATGACACAAGCAGTTTCGTTGAAATGAATTACAGGGCCGATGCAGCGCCGGCCGAGTTTTTTACAGCTTGGGGCGCGAATAACGTTCAAACAATTACGGTAATTACCCCGACAGCGACAAATACCACCGTTTTAGTTGACCCATTTGCATTTGAAACCGTGGAAGGATATGATACCGACAACGACGGCGTGAGCGATTACGCTGAAATCAACTCGACCGCAGGACAGACCGGCAACAATCCCCTTGATGACCGTAATCCTATCCGCAATCGCGCGCTTTATCTGAACGGCACAAATGACTTTATCCGCCAGGTTGAGCCACGCCACGACGAGGACTTGGCAGAATCCGATCTGACGCGCTTCTGTGTGGAAGCCTGGATTAAACCGAATAATCCATCGCTTGCCGGCAACCAGGTTGTCCTTGAAAAGGCCGGTTTATATGATAATCCGCTTAATCCGGGGAACTGGCTTGTCGGCGCCAACTTCCGGATGGGGCTTACCAACGGCCTACCCTATGTCCTCTATAACGGACGCGGGAGCCTGCGTTCATACCAGGCCACGGCCCAAACCAGGCACCGCCTCACATTAAGCACAAACTGGACGCATATTGCCGGATCTTACGATGGAACCAATTTAACCATATACGTGAACGGCGAGGAAAGCTTGTCCCTGCGAACAGCCGAATTGCCGGCAACCGGCTTTAACGTCCAATATCCCGACGGATCATTTTCAACAACTCCACAATTATTAATTGTCGGGGCGCGGGATAATAATGCAGGCGCGACACCGCCGGCCCCGATTAATTATTTCGGCGGGTGCATTGATGAAGTCCGTGTTTGGAACGGCGTCCATACCCGGGCCGAAATCCTGGCCAACAAGGACCGGCGGTTGACCCAAAACGATATCACCAACACCATGACCTCGATTTACAATTATTTTACGTTTGACGATGTTCCTGATCCGGACCGGGCGGGCGAATCAATATATCCGGCAGGAATGGCTGATATCAGCTTTAATATGCATCCGACGATTACCTGGTGGAGAGATCATGCTTTCCGTTCAACGGTTTACACCGGCGTAACCAATTCATATAATTATATAGTCTACGCTGAAGATCACGCTTGGCACAGCAGATTACTGACCCCGATGGCAGGAGTGCAGACCCCGGCCGCGGATGACTTTTATCACTTCAGCACCAATTTCAACAGCCTCAACACCAACTCCGCCGCCCCGGAAGGCTACATAAATCCCGGCAATCCGTATCACCGCAATCATTATAACCAGAATGCAATTTACGATCTGCGTCTCTATACCGGCGCGCGATCGGTTGCCACCAATTCATGGCTGAGCGGACTTACTCCCGACCCGGATTCAACCGATACCGACGGCGACGGCCTCCCCGACTGGTGGGAACAATTGTATGGCCTTGATCCCAATGACGCCACCGGGGACAACGGCGCCTGGGGTGATCCTGACCATGACGGCCTGAACAACCGGGCCGAATACCTGGCCGGGACCAACCCGCGCAATTCGGATACCGATGGCGACGGCATCGGCGACTACGACAGCCGTTCCGGCCCGTATCAAAGGACTTATGGTGAAATGTACATGGATGGCGACGGCATGCCCGACGTCTGGGAGATGCAATATGGCCTTGACCCTTATCACTACGACGCGAATTTGGACCTAGACAAGGATGGCTGGAGCAACTTATCCGAGTATCTGGCGGAAACTAATCCAAATGATGCCACAAGTTATCCCCAGCCTTTCCTCTTCGGTTCGGCCGATTATTTCGGCAATCAGTCAGGCACTCTCAAGTTCTTTGTCTATAACACCAATACTATGGATGGCACGCCCAAGATAACCCAACAGGGCGCGGATAACTTCATCACGGAAACCATCGGCGCTGCGGATGGCACACTTTACTTCAAAGGCCGCCTCCCGCTTTATCCTATTGATCCGGCTACGGTTGTTAATGTATCTGCAACGGCGGGCACGAATAATACTATTGTTACATTTACGTTCACCGGTCCGGAAGAATATACCTATTCCGGTCCAGGCACGGATTACGGCGCCATTCTTGATTATGGTACCGGCCGGATGACTCTGCGCTGGGCCTCGGTGGCGGTACCAGCAGCGGGAGCGGCTGTCAGTGTCGCCTACAACTACGTCAACCGCAATGCCGCAGCTTTCAGACTGAGCGGATTCAATGAGGGTGATTTTTATCTTCTCGCGCTGATGGATGACGGCAATGGAACATTTAACGCTGGCGAGCCGATGGGCATCATGGAAGATCAGCCCATGACCATGGAGTATTCATCTTTACAGAATGTCAAGGTGCATCTAAAGGATACCGCCCCCGGTTATGGCCGATTTGCATGGAACGAAGACTCGGCCGGCACGGGGAACTATTCGGTGGTCATAAACAAAATCAGCGAACAGAACGCTCCGACCGTGTTGACCCGCACCATACGCTGGCCGCGTAACTTTGTGCATGAATGGGATTATCAGATTGCGGGCATGTATGGTCTGCCAAACGGTCATTATCAATGGTGGATGAACGGCCAGCAGGGAACATTCAATATAACCTGGCCGGCCTCAGTAAGCACGCCAACGCTTGTCTATCCGCGCGGCGACCAGCTTAATTACGCCCTCAACCAATTCAAGTGGACCATGGACGTTAATTCCACCATGTATCACCTGCAGGTCGCCAGGAAGGCCTCCGACGGCGGACTGGCTTTTGTTAATGACCAATATTATCCGGTTCCCTACTGTGATCAAGACGGCGTATCCCAGGCAGACATGCCGTTGTATGCCGGCGAACTGGGCGACGGCGTCTATTATTGGCGCGTGGCAAGCTGGAGCCCGGCCGGCGAAAGCGCCTGGTCCGAGCCACAAACGTTCAATGTTAACCTGAGCGCCACCAACTCCCACTGGATTGCGGGAGATATTTATTATTTCGGCAAGGCCGATTGCGCGAACATTATCGTGGAAGCATTCGGCAACCGCGGGTTCAGCGGCAAGCCGGAAGCTCGCATACTTGTCACGGGCGCTTCGCCCTTCCACACCAACAGCTTCAAAGGCTCGTTCACCCTGCGCGGTCTTAATGAAGGGACTTATTATATCCGCGCTTACCTGGATGTTACCCCCGCCGGCGGAATACGCGACAACAAGCTGGACAGGCCTTGGGAATCATCCGGCTTTATCAGGGATCCGAACAATGACTACCAGCCGCGGATAATTACATTAGTAAATACAATGTTTGTGGATGGAACCAAATTGGTAATCCGCGATTGTGATACCGACAACGATCTCCTGCCGGACGCCTGGGAAATGTATTACTTCGGCGACCTTAACCAGACCGGCGACATGGATTACGACGGCGACGGCGAGACCAACCTGGAAGAATATATGCGCGATGACGTCAATATGAATCCGGCCTCGTGGGACACCGATGGCGACGGATTATCCGACGAGTTTGAACTTAATTATACCGCGCATTCCTTTGGCTTCTCGGCCAAGTCCGGTGGTCTTAACCCGACGCTATGGGACACCGACGGCGACCAATACTCCGACGGCGCCGAAATGAAGCGTTATCATACCAATCCGCTCGATCCGACCAGTTATCCGCGCTACCAGCCGATGTGCTTTGACGCTTCCCGCAGTCCGGGCGATTACGACGGCGACGGCCGGACCGATCTCAGCGTCTATGATGTCGCCAACGGCAACTGGTATGTGATGTCCGCTGCCGGGGACTTTTTCAACCTGCCCTTCGGCAGTTCGGCGACCCAGCCCATGCTCGGCGATTACGACGGCGACGGCTGTGAAGACTTTGCCGTCTTTGAGCCGGCCACCGGCGCCTGGCACCTTTACAACGCCTGGACCGGCCAGGCTTTCCGGCTGAACTTCGGCGATTCGGAAATGATTCCCGTGCCCGCCGATTACGACGGCGACACCAAAACAGACCTTGCCGTCTATTACCCGGCGGAAGGCATGTGGTATATTTATTGCGTCTGGTCGGGACAGTTTTATACGCTCAAGTTTGGCGGGCCCACCATGACGCCGGTGCCCGGGGACTATAACAACGACGGAGCCGCAGACTTGGCGACTTACGAGTCAAACAGCGGCAACTGGAATATTTTCACCTTTGACCATTACCGTTACGTGGGCCAGTATTTCTCCGGCAACTTCGGCGGCCCCACCATGATACCGGCCGCGGGCGATTATGACGGCGACGGTCGAAACGATGTCGCTTTGTTTGAAGCCTCAACCGGCAACTGGTATATCCTGACCTGGAGGGGACAGTTCCTCAGCGGACAGTTCGGCGGGTACGGTTGCATCCCGGCGCCCGGGGATTACGACGGCGACGGCCGGACTGATATTTGCGTCTATTATCCGCCGACCGGCGCATGGTATATTTACTGCTGGTCGGGCCAGGCATATCAGGTTCAGTTCGGCTTTGTGTCGGCGACGCCCGCTTTGAAGGGCAGATAAGAATTTCTCTCACAGAGCGCACAGAGTTCACAGAGAGAAGAAAGAAAAAGAGATTAAGCATTGGTTTTATTTTTTTCGCTTGGCGAAAAAAATAAAACCAATATTCTTCTCTGTGTTGTCCGTGAACTCTAGCAAGCTTTGCGAGCGAGTGAGAAAAATCTGAAAGGGAAAAAACATGAAGAAAGTATTATTGCCGTTGTTGGCTTTGCCGTTATTTTGCCTGATTTTCGCCGGTTGCGAGTGGTCCAGCGGCGCCGGCGCAACCACGTGGAACGACCGGGAAAATTTCGTTGATTTCAGCGGAAAGTACCGGGCCGCCGACGGCGGGGTGCTGGTGCGTCTGTTCGGCGCCGGCTCAAGTTCAACAACCAATACCACCACCTCCACCAATACCGTTTCCGGCGAGGTTCTGGCCACCGGTGACGGAACAACCACCGCCTTTTCCGGAAAGCTCGCCAATTCTCCGCCTCTCCGAGGCACGTTGACCATCGTGGTCGGCGGCTATCGTATCAACGATCCCGGCACCGCATCGGCCGGAACGGTCGCCCTCACCGTTACACCGTCGGACGGTTCCTCCGGCACATTAAATTTAGATACCGGGACATGGACGATTACGATCGCTTCGCCCATCGCCAGCGGAACGCCATTCCTGGCCGCCTATCAATATCTCTCGTCCACCAGCGTTGTTAATTCCAACCAGGGCAATCACGGCAAGCCGATTTATTCGTTGATCCTTTCTCAAACCGGCAATAAAATCACGATCACCGACAGCAACGCCAATACTTACGAAGGCATGATCGGCAGCGTGCGCACCACCGGCGGAGCGCCGATTGATCTTAATCCGACCACACCGGGCGCGACCCCGACTACCGGCCCGATTGTGGCCCAGTTTTCCGCCACGGGTTACGCGCAGGGATATAACATCCAGATTGTCGGGACCCTGCAGGGAACATTGACCGCCGGCACCTCCCTTACCGGTCGAACGATGCTGGCAACCTATATTGAGGAAGGCGGCTATGACGCCGATATCAATGGAGCGGCGCAATAAGAAGAAATGCAGAATGTAGGAGCCTCGCACCGTCGAGGCGATCAGGAAAAGCAATCGCGCCAACGGTGTGGCGCTCCTACAATACCCAATCCTGTTCCAGTCCTACATGTGGAGCCTCGCACCGTCGAGGCGATCAGAAAAGAATCGCGCCAGCGGCGTGGCGCTCCTACATAAATCACGTGTAGCTTTTGTGAAATTTCGGCGGTTCTTCTTCCGGTTTTGGTTCTGCTGCTTTGCCCTGCTCTTCGGGTTTTGCTGCTTCCGCTCCGCCGCTTTGCGCCGGTTTTTCATTCTTCATTCCGCGCGACGCATCCGCCATAGCTCCTTGAGCGACGGCGGATGCATTCTGCATTTCTTTCGTCTCCACAAAATTCATCTTGAGCGTGGAAAGGGTGTCTTTCATCAGCCGCGCTTCGTCCTTGTCCAGGTTCCCCTGGGTCTTGGCGGAAAGCATGTCAAGCATGTCAATCGTCGCCTGGGCCGCGTCCAGATTTATCCCGGCCTTGCCCGCGGCGGGATCAACCAACTTGCCCATCTGTTGCATGGCCGACATGCTGAGCATGCTCACCAGGTTGATGAAGAGATATTTGTTCGTTTCCGTGTTTGAATTTTCTGTGTTCATAATATTTTTCCTTTTTATGGTTTAATGACAATGTTCACGGTTTGAAATTAGAAACTGGAAATTAGGGGGAAGAGATTCCGAACCAGTACCGCAAATGGCAAACTTCGCCAAGGTAAGTTTTGTGCCAATTTCAAATTTCGAATTTCTAATTTCTTCCGCATACTACTCCGGCCTCACAATCACTGTAATCATCTTTTCCTGACACAGAATATCCGCCGCCGTTTTGCGGACGTCATCCGGGGATAATTGCGCAAGGCGTTTTTCCTTTTCAAGCGCGTGAGAATAGCCCCGTCCATAAAGTTCATTAAGCGCGCATTCCATGGCAATCCCGGCGTTGACCTGGAGGTTTTGCCTGTGCTCCGCCATGATTTGCAGCTTGGCGCGTTCAAACTCTTCGGCGCGCAATCCCTTTCCGGCTATGCGGTTTATTTCCTTTATGATGAGCGATTGCACGTTGGCGGCCTCTGCGGCGCGCGTGCCGGAATAGACGACAAACTGACCGCCCGCGATGCCGGCCCGGTGATACGCGCCGGTATAGTAGGCCAATCCCTTCTTATCGCGCACGTTGATCATCAGGTCGGATGAAAGCCCGTTGAGCGCGTTCAACACAATATCAAGCGCATCGGTCCGCTGGTCGGTGACGGCAAGGCCGGGAAATCCGGCGAGAACAACCGTCTGTTCGCGGGGGGAAGTCAATTCAATTTTTTTCAACGGGCAGGACGAACCCTGCGGAACGCGGGGCAAGCCCTCTGGTTTACCACGCTTCCAGCGTGGGTGAGCCGCTCTTTCAGACGGCTCGACCGGGACGCCTCGCCCTACCTCTTGCCATTCCTGTCTCCGGCCGGCGGCCATTTTTAGAAATTTTTCCGCCAGTTCCCCGGCTTTGACGGGGGATATATCGCCAAAAACAGCCAGAACGGTATTACTGCCCACCGTTGTTTCAGAATGAAGCCGGCGCAATTCTTCGCGCGTAACGGCCATGACGCTCGCCCGCGTCCCCTCCACGTTCAAGCTGTAAGGATGCCCCGCAAAGAGCGCCTGGCGCAAGGCTTCCTGCGCCAGGAACATGGGCGATTCATGCTGTTGTTCAATCCTGGCAGTTTGAACCACCTTGGACTTGGCGATTTCTTCTTCTGAAAAAACCGGGGAGAGCCGGCAATCCGAAAGAATGTCCATAAATAATCCGGCATCCTTTGAAAAGCAACGGGCCTGCAGGCCATAACTGTTCATCCCGGAAAACGAGGAAAATGATCCCCCGGAGGATTCAACCGTTTCCGCTATTTCTTCCTGGGAGAAAGTTTTCGTTCCCCGCGTCAGCAGTTCCGCCATCAGGCAGGTAATGCCGCTGTTCTTCTCGTTTTCCATAAGAAGGCCGCCTTGTGATACAATGCAAAAATCAACAAACGGCAGGCGATGATCTTCCCGGCAAAGAAGCGTAAGACCGTTGGGAAATATTTTTTTTACAACTTTTATCCCAACCGGAGCGCCGTTTGTTTCGCCGGCCATGATGTTTGTGACAGCCGGCGACAATATGGCAATGGTCCGGTTATTGTCGTTCAAATACCGGCCGGCCACGGCGCGCAGGGATTCCGGAGTGACATCCGCAAGGCGTTTGAGATAAGTGCTGAAATAGACCGGCGTACCGGCATAGAACTCGCCCGAGGCAAACGTGTCGGCCTTGCCGTGCATGGTCTGGAAAGCCAGAAGAGTGTCAGCGGTGATTTTATTTCGGGCTTTTTCAACCTCGGCGGACGTGAATGAATTCGTGCGCCCAAAGTCGGCAACCGTTCCCGGGTCTACCCCCACACACATGGCAGCATTGTTGCGCCACGCAGCAATTTCCGCCTCAATGGCTTTGATTAATTCCTCTTCCTTCGCGGGATCAAACGCGGCGCTTATGCCGAAAAGCCCGGCGTCTTTCGGGGTATATGACCAGGCGTCAATACTGAAAGCCAGTTTCCGATCTTCTTTTATTTTCTGTCCAAGCCGCGAGCTTTTTCCTCCGCCGGCAATTATGGAAAGAACATCAAGCGCCGGGGCGTCCGGATGGCTTAGATCAACCGTATGCCAGGCCATCTCCAACCGCGAGATGTTATAGGCGCCGGTTTTTCTTTCCACCCGCGGATTCAGCTGGGGCGGCTCAATGGTTTGAGCCGGCAGTGGCCGCGCCCGCCGGCCAGGGCCGCTGAACAGGTTTTCAACCGCCGCACGGACACGGTTTGCATCAATATTTCCCGTAATTGAAACAATCATATTGTCCGGCGTATAATGACGGCGGAAGAAAGCAAGCAAATCGGCGCGCTCCAGGGTATCAAATATTTCCTCCCTGCCGATTACCGGGAAACGGTAAGGATGGACAAGATACGCGGTCTGCCATAAAAGTTTTGAGAGCACCCGGTCAGGATTATCATTGTCCATGGCCATTTCGCGCCGGATGACGTCTTTTTCACGCCGCCATTCATCTTCCGGGAATGAGGCGTGCATGACGGCGTCCGCCAGCACATCCAACCCCGTCTGCCAATTTTCGGCCGGCATATCAACCCAGAAGACAGTCCGGTCAAGCGTGGTATAAGCATTGATTGAGCCGCCGGCGGCGTCAATTTCCATGGAAATATCAGCCGGCTTGCGTTTCGGCGTTCCCTTGAAAATCATATGTTCAATCAGGTGGGAAAGACCGCCGCCAAGATATTCCCCCTCCTGGGCGGAACCGCTGCCGACCCAGGCCTGAATTGACACGAGGGGAGCGGCGGAATCCTCCTTGATCAGGCACACAAGCCCGTTATCAAGCTGATGCCGTTGAATGCCTTCGGAGAGTTGTTGGATCTGATCGCTGAAAGCGTTAGGGGAGAAAGGCAGCAAGGCACAAAGGCACAAAGGCACAAAGTGACTGGCAACGGCAAGTAAAGAATAAAGAAAGATATCTAATTTATTCTTCGTGCCTTCTCTACTTCCTTCTTTCTCTGTTCCCTTGTGCCTTTGTGCCTTCTCGTCCATCGTAGCCTTGGCGAAGTTGGATGCCACTTTGTGCCTTCTGGTTACGCTTTGGTCTCTCTGCATTTCCTTGCGGCCTGATACGGGGCGCGGAATGCCGTTTCAAAATCATAGCCGCCATCGAAGTCATGAATTGAATCGCTTTCCGTTTTACGGAGAATGTTTTTATTGACAAGATTGAACACGATCCGGCCGAAATCGGCGCAATTATGAATGCCCCAATAATCCAGGACAGTCATCGTCAGCGGACCATATTCCCGGAGCGCATACTGCCGGATACCTTCCAGCAATTCGGCGGCCGACACGTGTTTTTGCGGTCCCTTGGCCGGTTTTTTCATCATCTTGGAGGAAAAATCAAGCGCCTCGCGCATGAACAAATAAGCTTCCGCGTGATAACGGCTGTCTTCCTTGATAATCTGGAATAAAGCTTCGTTGAAACTGATTTTTTTCATCTTTTTATAGTAATCAGTAGACAGAAGTCAGTAGCCAGGAGTTCTGATTCAGAATTCCAAATTCCGGCTACTGGCTTCTTCTTTCTACATTCTGACTACTGGCTACTGACTCCTGACTACTTGGCCAACATGCCTTTAATTTTCTCACCCAATTTTTGCATCTCATTGTTATCCTCGTATTTCTGCGGATTCCAGTTCCAGTGGTGGCCATCGGAAGCAAAACGCGGGATAACATGAAAATGAATATGATCCACAACCTGCCCGGCCGCGCGGCCATTGGACTGAACAATATTGATGCCGTCGGCCCGCAGCGCTTTTTTTTGCGCGCCGGCGATTTTTTGGACAATAACAATCAATTTTGCCAGGATTGCGGCGGGTGTTTCCAGCAAATGCGCGTAATGAGCCTTGGGAACCACAAGGAGATGACCTTTTACAATGGGCCCGATATCCATAAAAGCGAGGGTGTCGTCATCCTCATAAATCTTGCAGGAAGGTATTTGCCCGGCAATTATTTTGCAGAAAATGCAATTTTGCATGGCATGGTTTATGGTAACATTGAAATTGGAAATTCGAAAATTGAAATTAGCACAGACAGATCGCGACGGTGAGTCGGCGTAGCCTGGGCCGGAACCTTTTCCTCCTAATTTCAAATTTCTAATTTCATTCTGTATTCTTCATTTCTTCTGCGCGGCCGGATCAGTCAATCCCTTGTCCTTCATGGCCTCCCGGCGGCTGAGCCTTATTTTGCCGCGATCATCAATGCCGATGCACTTGACCCACATCTGGTCGCCTAATTTGCATATATCCTCAACTCGCCCCACCCGGAAATCGGCCAGTTCGCTGATATGCACCAAGCCGTCCGTGCCGGGGAAAATTTCCACAAAAGCGCCGAATTCCTTGATACCCGTCACCGTGCCGTCATAAATGACGCCTTCCTCCGGCTCGGCGCTTATCATGCCGATTTCTTTGAGCGCAATCTCCAGCGACTCGCCACTGGTGGTGAAAACATGGACCGTGCCGTCATCGTCAATGTCAATCTGCGCCCCGGTCAAATCGGTTATCCGGCGGATGTTTTTGCCGCCCGGCCCGATCAGGCCGCCGATCTTTTCAGGATTAATTTTAAGCACATGTACCCGCGGCGCATGCGGCGATAATTCCTTGCGGGGCTCGGGAATGACGGAAGCCATGTAATCAAGAATTTTCATTCTTGCGGCGCGCGCCATTTCAAGCGCCTCCTCAACCAGCCGCCATTCCAGTCCGCGTATTTTCAGGTCAACCTGGAAACCGGTGATGCCGTCGCGGGTGCCCGCGATCTTGAAATCCATATCGCCGCAATGGTCCTCGGCGCCGAGAATATCGGTCACCAGCACCGCTTTGCCTTTGCCAGAATCGGTGAACAAACCGATTGATATGCCGGCCGCCGCCTTTTTGACCGGAATACCCGCATCCATCAAGGCCAGCGAACCGGCGCAAACGGTCGCCATGGAGGTCGAACCGTTTGATCCCATGATGTCCGAAACAAGCCGGACGGTGTAGCCGTAATCGGCGGGCATGATCTGTTCCAGCGAACGTTCCGCCAGGGCGCCATGGCCGATTTCGCGCCGGCCGGTGAATCCAACCCGGCCCACTTCGCCGACGCTGTAAGGCGGGAAGTTGTAATGCACCATGAATTTCTTTTCGGGCAGACCGCCGGTAATGACGTCCAGCTCCTGGCTGTCCTGCTGGCTTCCCAGGGTAATGCTTGCCAGGGACTGCGTTTCGCCGCGGTTGAACAAAGCCGACCCGTGCGCCCGGGGAAGCAATCCCACCTGGCCGGCCAATGGCCGGACTTCATCAAACGCGCGGCCGTCAATGCGGCGCTTGTGATCAATCACCAGCGAGCGGACGGTTTCAATGGTCAACTCGTCCAGCATGGCCCGGAACTGCTCCTTGGTCATTTCGGGAAACGATGAAAGAAGTTTTGTTTTCAGGTCTTCCGTGACTTTTTTAACACGGAGCGCGCGCTCCGCCTTTTCAACAACGCAGAGAGCTTCCGAAAGATGTTGACCGGCGGCGGCGCGGGCGGCGTCAATCAACGTCCGGTCGCCGGCCAAGGCGGCTATTTTTTTATCCGGCAGGCCGAGTTTACGCCGCAGTTCAAGCTGGATTTCAATCAATTTTGCGGACTCCGCATGCGCCGCTTTCATTGCCTGGAGAAAATCCTGCTCGGAAATTTCCCGCGCATCGCCCTCAATCATCACCGGCAGCTCGGCGAGTCCCGTATAAATCAGGTCCAGGTCGCTTTTCAGCCGCTCGGCGTTGGTGGGGTTAAAAACCAGTTTCCCGTCAACCCGTCCGACGCGCACCGCCCCGATCGGGCCGTGAAAAGGCAGGTCGGAAATAACCAGCGCGGCGCTCGCCGCCACAATGCTCAGCACATCGGGATCATTCTGTCCATCGGCCGAAAGGAGCATATTGTTGATCTGGACCTCGTTCTTGAATCCCTCTTGAAAGAGGGGCCGGATCGGGCGGTCGGTGAACCGGGCCGTGAGAATTTCTTTTTCGGACGGGCGCGCCTCGCGCTTGAAAAATCCGCCGGGGAATTTTCCGGCGGCATAGTATTTTTCACGGTATTCCACCTGGAGGGGAAAATAATCAATGCCTTCCTTCGGGGCATCCGCGGCGGTAACCGCGGAAAAAAGGATGGTATCGCCCAGCTGGATTGTTACCGCTCCCCCGGCCTGCTTGGCCAGGAGGCCGGTTTCAATCCGCAGAAGTTTGCCGCCAATTTCAGTTTCTACAAAAATAGTGTTTTTCATGATTTCTTTACGGTCCTTTGTTGTTTTTATGGCGCGGTTATTCTGTTCAAGTCATTCAGACGGTGGATTGCAGGCGGATGGGAACCAAACCGGCAAACATGCCAATTCAAACGCTTTGAGTTTTGCAGGGGCGCGCGTGACATTTTCCTACTTTATACAGCCTGGCGAGATTTATCAGCGGCGCAGTTTCAGGCGCTGGACAACGTCCTGGTAGCGCGCCTGGTCAGACCTGGCCAGATAATCAAGAAGCTTCCGACGGGTGCTAACCATCTTAATCAGACCGTAGCGGGAATTATGGTCATGCTTGTTGGCTTTCAAATGATCGGTCAGATTGTCAATCCGGCGGGAAAGCAACGCCACTTGAACGCCGGCCGACCCGCTGTCCTTTTCATGACATTGAAAGGCCTTCTTTATTTCTGCTTTGGCTGTATTTTGCATTTCTTTCTTTTATTTGTTTTTTTTGTTACCCGGCATTATAAATGTCCTGCCCGTTTTGTAAAGCAAGTTTTTTTATTATTTTTTTTGCCATTTTTATATCCTGACCGATCTGTTCCTTGAGCGCGACGATTGAAGCGAAGCGCCGTTCCGCGCGGAGCTTCTTGACAAAAAACACCTCAATCTCCCGCCCGCGAATATCAGCGCGCGTGCCGAACAAATGCACCTCCAGGACTTTTGGTCGTTTTATATTCCCCCCCCGGACACGAGAAAAAGTCGGGCGAACGCCGATATTGGCCACCCCGGCATAACGGCGGCGGCCAACCACGGCGCGGATCACATAAACACCATCGGCCGGGACCGCCTCGTTGTGAAGATTCACGTTGGCCGTCGGGATTCCAAGCCGCCGGCCGCCGATCCCGCGCCCGGAAACAACCGTGCCGGAAATGCTGAATTCCCTCCCCAGCATGGCGGCGGCTTCGGCCAGTCTCCCGGTCGTCACCGCGCGGCGAATGCGCGTGCTTGAAATAAGCCCGCCCTGCCAGCTCACCGGGCGAACAACGCCCACGCCAAATCCATGATGGGCGCCAAGTTTTTCGAGAAGTTTTGGAGTCCCGGCTCCATTCTTTCCGAAGGTCCAATTACTGCCGACAACCAAGCCGCGCAAATTCCGGGCGGATTGAACCAATTTCGCGATAAATTTTTCCGGCGCCAACCCGGCCATAACGCGCGTAAAACGCAATACGACACAACCTTGAATGCCTTCTGCCGCCAGCAAACGGATTTTATGGGGCGTCGAGGTGAGCAACGGCGGCGCCGCATGGGGCGCCAGCAATTTAAGCGGATGCATATCAAAGGTCATTATCCAGGCCGCTTCGCCGCGCCGGCGGGCTTCCATAACCACCCGCCGGATAACGGCCTGATGTCCGCGGTGGACGCCGTCAAAATAACCGGCGGCAAGCCGGATGGGTTTTTGCTCGTGGCGCAAGTCGGAAAGGCTATTGTATAGTTTCATTTGTGCCCGGCGTCCGGCGAATGATTCTGTTCAAGGGCATCATTATCTGCGCCAGCTGCTCGCGTCCCATGGCCATAAGCTGTTCCAGCGAGTAAGCGTTGCTGACGCTGAACTCGCCGCTGTTCAGACGATTAAGGCTTTCCAGGTGGGCGCCGCAATTGAGCGCGGCGCCGATATCGGCGCAAAGGGTCCGGGCGTAAACCCCCTTTGAACAACGCAGAAAAAACTCTGCCCGCGGCAGGTTGAAAGAACGCAGGCTGAACTCATGAATCCTGACCAGTTTCGGGCGGCGTTCAACCACCTTGCCCTGGCGCGCCAGTTTGTACAGCGGAACGCCGTCTTTTTTCACGGCCGAAACCATCGGTGGAACCTGCATTATATCGCCGGTCAGCTTTTTCATCTCGGCCGCAAGGAGTTCCTCGGTCACATGGCCCGGATCAGCCTCGCTCACCACTTTACCCTTGGCATCCTGCGTATCGGTCGCAATTCCGAGGCGGATCGTTCCTTCATAGGTTTTGTCGCCGGACATAAGGCTGTTGGCCAGCTTGGTGCCGCGGCCGATCATTATCACCAGCAGGCCGGTTGCCTGCGGGTCAAGAGTGCCGGCATGCCCCACTTTGCCCAGGCGGAAATGACGCCGGATGGCATCCACCACATCGTGGGAAGTGGGTCCCGACGGCTTGTTCACCAGAATAATTCCGTCCAGGGAAGGTTCGCCGGCTGATTGTTCCTGTTTTGTTCCGAATGTATTTTGCATGGGTTTCAATCAGGCACAAAGGCAGGAGGCACATAGGCACAAAGTGAAAGATAAAAAATCTGTCTCTGTTACTTTGTGCCTTCTTCCTTTGTCCCTGTGTGCCTTTCTTCTTTATTCCTTTTCCAACTTGGCGAGCACGGCGAGCACATGGTCCCCCTCTTCCAGGGAGGTGTCCAAATCAAAAGTCAGCCGGGGAGTATATTTAATCGCCAGATCCTTGTTGATCAATCTTTGAAACTCCGCCCGGTGCTGGCGCAGCAAGGCCAGCATTCTCGGTCTTTCAGCCTGATGCTCGAGGATTGAGACAAAGACGCGCGCCTCGCGCAAATCGCGACCGAGAGCGACGCGGGTGATCGTAACCGCCGCCAAGTCAAAACGCTCATTTTGCATGACACGAAAAAGCGCGTCCGCCAGCTCGCGTTTCAAGAGTTCATTCAATCGCGTGATCCGGTCAATGCTCATGGTTTTACAAGATAGGAGTCAGTAGTCAGCAGGCACATAGTAACTGAAGAAGATTGGCGGAAAGTTATCTGATGATTCTGACATCTATTCCTGCTCTTACCACTTCTGCCTTTGTGCCTATGTGCCTTCTGCCTTCCTACAGCGTCTGTGGGATTTTTTCGTGCTCAAAAAACTCAATAATATCACCCGCCTGAAAATCATTGAAGTTATCCAGTTGAATGCCGCATTCCTGCCCCTCGCGCACATCATTGACCTGGTCCTGAAAACGCTTCAGGGTGGACACCACCCCTTCATAGAGCACGGCGCCGCCGCGTTTGACCCGGGATTTGCTCCGGGAGGTAACCTTCCCGTCAACCACAAGACATCCGGCGGCCTGGGAGTGCTTGGCAATCTGGAAGACCTGCCGCACTTCCACCCGGCCGACATATTTTTCCCTCGTTATCGGCTTGAGCATCCCGCCCATCGCTTTTTTGATCTGGTCAAAAATATCATAAATAATGCTATAAAGCCTTATTTCAACTCCCTCGCTTTTTTCCGCGCGGGCAACGTTTTCTTCCTTGCCCACGTTGAAGCCGAAAATAATCGCGTCCGAGGCGCTGGCCAGCATGACATCGTTTTCCGTGACATTACCAACCGCGGCGAGCACAATGGCAATGGATACTTTTTCGCTCTTTATCTCGCCCAGCATTTTTTGAATCGCTTCCAGCGATCCTTGCGTATCGCACTTGAGGATAAGGCGCAATTCAAGCCGCTGATCGGCCGCCATTTGGGTAAAAATAGTGTCCAGGGAAACTTTTTTCGGCGCCGTCATCTGAAGGTCACGCGCGGTCGTGCCCCGCTGTTCGGCCAGCTCGCGCGCCTTGCCGTCATCCGGCACGCATTTGAATGATTCGCCCGCCTTGGGAACGCCGGAAAGCCCCATGCACCTGACCGGGGTTGAAGGAATCGCCTTGCGGATTTTGATTCCATGGTCGTTGATCAGGGCCTTGACCCGCCCCCAATAAGGACCGCAAAGGATAATATCGCCGACGCTCAAAGTGCCGCGGGTCACAAGAAGGTTTGCGATCGGCCCCATGCCCGGCTCCATTTGGGCTTCAATCACGAATCCCCGCGCCCTTGTGCGCGGATTGGCTTTCAGCTCCATAATTTCAGCCTGCAAAAGAATCATTTCCAGCAGGCGGTCAATATTTTTGCCGGTCAGGGCGCTGACCTCAACACAGATTATATTGCCGCCCCATTCTTCCGGCACCAAGCCGATGGCCTGCAATTGTTTCTTGACTTTATCCGGGTCGGCGCCGGGCAAATCCATCTTATTGATCGCCACCATGATGACCGTCTCGGCGGCCTGCACGTGCTTGATGGCTTCCTCGGTCTGGGGCATGACGCCGTCATCGGCCGCAATCACAATCACGGCAATATCGGTCAGGTTCGCGCCCCGTGCCCGCATGGCCGTAAACGCCGCATGGCCGGGAGTGTCAAGAAAGGTGATTTTTTTTCCCTGGTGCTCGGTCGTGTAAGCGCCGATGTGCTGGGTAATCCCGCCCGCTTCACCCTTGGCAACCGCCGCGTTGCGGATCCGGTCAAGCAGGGAAGTTTTGCCGTGATCAATATGCCCCAAAAAGGTGACCACCGGCGGACGGATTTCCAGATCTTCGGGCCGGTCTATTATTTTTTCCTGGTCGGATGTGTCGGGAATCTTTATTTCGGCCGCTTTCTTTTCATGTTCTATGATAAAACCGTGCTTTTCCGCAATCTGCTGGACAACCTTGATTTCCAGCCGCTCGTTGATGGCGGCAAAAACATTCATCATCATTAACTCGGAGATCAACTGATTGGGTTTCATACCCAGCCGTTCCGCCAGCTCACGCACAACAATAGGACCGTAGAACACCAGCGTCTTTTTGAAGCTTCCTTCAGTCTTTTTGGCCTCCGGCGGTTTCACCGCCGGTTTTTCGGCGGAAACCGGGGCAGGCTCCTTGATGGCCGCCGGGGTCGTTTTCGGGACAGGATGCTTGATGGCCGGCTTGACCTTCTGTTCCGCAGGTTGAGCCGGCAACGGGCCAGCAACGGATGGCGGCAACCGGACTGGCGCTTCTTGAACCGGAGGTTTTTCTTTAACGGCCGGTTTTGTTACCGGCGGCGGGGGCGCTTTCGCGGCAAACATGCTCCTGATTTTTGCAACGGCTTCTTCGTCAATTGAGCTGGAATGGCTCTTGAAAGCCACCCCCATCGTCTGCAAGGCCGTCATTACTTCCTTGTTGGCGACACTCAGTTCCCGCGCTAAATCGTAAATACGCATATTTCCATTCCATCTCGCTGTTCAGGCGATCAAGGATCATTTCTTTTTCACGTTTAATTCATTATTCTTAACCGCCGCGGAGACAGAATCTTTTATGGCCTGGGCGGTCGCGGCATCAAGACCGGCCTGTTCCTGCAATTCAACGGCATCAGCGGCAACGATGCCGTCCACCGTCAGAAAACCGGCATGGACCAGTTTTTCCGCATGGTCTTTTTCAATTCCGAGGATACGGACCAGATCGTTAACCGCCATGACAATTTTTTCCTGGAAACTCACGTCTTCCTTGTCTTTTTCTATGTCAATTTTCCATCCAAGCAGTTTTGACGTCAGACGCGCATTCTGTCCTCTTTTGCCGATGGCCAGCGAAAGTTGATCGGCATCCACCACGATCGTTATTTTATGCGTTTCCTCGTCAATGATCAGCTTGTTCAACTTGGCCGGATTAAGCGCATTGGTCACGTAAGTTTTTATGTCCGGGCTCCAGCGGACAATGTCAATTTTTTCCCCGAGCAGTTCCCGGACGATATTTTTCACGCGCATGCCGCGCATGCCGACGCAGGCGCCGACCGGATCAACTTTTTCGTCATTACTGAAGACCGCAATCTTGGTCCGGTAACCGGCTTCGCGGGCAATCCCCTTGATTTCAATGGTCTTGTCGGCCAACTCCGATATTTCCAGTTCAAACAAGCGGCGGACAAAATTCGGATGACTCCGGGAAAGCACAATATGATGGCCGGTGGTATGATCCTGGACGCTTAAAACAAAAGCCCGGATCCGGTCGCCAACCTGATACTCCTCGGTCTGGACGCGCTCCCGCGCCGGCATAATCGCCTCCACCCGGCCCAGATCAATGATGACGTCGCCGCGGTCCACGCGCAAAATCGTTCCGCCCACGATATCCCCTTCGCGGTCCTTGTATTCCTTGACGACGATTTCTTTCTCGGCAAAACGGATTTTTTGAATGATGGCCTGCTTGGCGGTCTGGGCGGCAATGCGGCCGAACTCCCGGGCCGGCACTTCAATCTCAATAATGTCGCCGACCTTGACGTCGCGCTTGATTTTCTGCGCCGTCGCCGTTGAAATCTGGGTATGACGCGATTGAACGCTGTCAACAACTTCCATCTTGGCAAAGGCCTTGATGGCCAAAGTCTTGCGGTCAATTTCAATCCGGAAATCCCTGGCCGGCCCCGCGCTTTTGCGGGAAGCCGAAAGCAGAGCCGCCTCCACCATCTGGATGAGAGCATCGCGGCTTATGCCGCGCTCTTTTTCCATATTCTCTATTACTGTCAAAAGATCGTTGGCGCCCATAAAACACCCTTTTCCGACAAATTGTTATATTCCAAAAAAGAGAATATACGGATTAACAGGGGAACAGTCAATTATTTTCCCCGACAATATTAGGAGATTTCTGTTTGACATTTACCGTTGAGTAAAGCATAAAGAAACGCTTGCGAAAAAAAGGATCGCATATGATAACAATCAAGGCGCCGGCTAAAATCAATTTATTCCTGGATATTTTGGGCAAAAGACAGGATGGCTACCACAACATAAAAAGCATCCTTCTGCCCATTTCGCTTTTTGACACAATCCGCATTGAACACCGGCCCGGGAAGATTTCCGCCGCCGTATCACCGGTCTGCCGCTTCAAGGGCATCCCCTGGGGATTCTCAATGGGCAACAAGGAAGACAATCTTATCATCCGCGCCGCCAATTTTCTTAAAACATACACCGCCTGCCGGAAGGGCGCCGCGATATTTCTGACCAAACGGATCCCCATCGGAGCCGGTCTTGGCGGAGGCAGCTCGGATGCCGCCGCGGTTTTAATCGGATTAAACCGGCTTTGGAAAACCGGCCTCTCCCTGGAACAATTGATGGAAATCGGGCCGCGCATCGGTTGTGATGTGCCCGCGCTGGTTCATGGCGGGGCAGTCCGCATGGAAGGACGCGGCGAGATCATCGCGCCGATCAACGATCTTGTTAAATCTCATTTTTGGACGCTCCTTGTCTATCCCGGCTTAGCCATATCAACCCGCGATATATATCAACGCTACGATCAGCGCTCAAAAAAAAGCCGCCCGCGTGGCCCGGCCGACTCAAAATTCCGCCTTGTCATGGCCGGATTAAAACGCGGTTCAACCCATCTTGCGGGGAAGGGATTATTCAACGCATTACAGGAAACCGTATTCTGCAAATACCCTCTTTTAGAAATCATAAAAAATAGTCTTGAAAAGTCCGGCGCCAAACATGTACAGTTGACGGGCAGTGGTTCCACCGTGTTTGTATTGCTGAAAGAACGGGATGAAGGCGAGAAATTGGCAAAGCTGATCCGCAAGCAAATTGGATCGCCGCTGTGGACGCAAGTTGTTCAGACCATTGGGAAACGAGGAAGCGAGATTACCATTTGAGCGCTGCAACCAGTCCCCGGCCGGCATCGTCCCGGGCAGGCGGACAGGCGCCTGGCCCTGTAATTGCCCGATGGTGTAATGGTAGCACACGGCCCTTTGGAGGCCAGAGTCTAGGTTCAAATCCTGGTCGGGCAACCAGCGCAATGATCGATATGACGGCAAAAGCATTGAATATTAGATGAAAGGATTAATAAGTTGAAAATTTTTTCCGGAAGCGCCAATCCCGCGCTGGCAAAAGGAATCGCTGAAATCACGGGAATGCCCCTCGGGGAAATAGCCATTTCTCACTTCCCGGACGGGGAAGTCGGCGTAAAAATACTGGATAATATCCGCGGCAAGGATGTTTTTATCATCCAGCCGACTTGTTATCCCCCGAATGAAAACGTGATGGAACTGCTGATCGTCATTGACGCCATGCGCCGCGCTTCCGCCGCGCGCATAACGGCGGTTATCCCATTTTATGGCTATGCCCGCCAGGACCGCAAGGACCAGCCGCGCGTGCCGATCACGGCCAAGCTCATCGCCAATCTTCTCGTGGCGGCCGGCGCCAACCGTCTTTTGGCCATGGATTTTCACTCCCAGCAGGTGCAGGGTTTCTTTGATATCCCGGTTGATCATCTTTACGCGGCGCCGGTCATCGTCAAATACCTGCGCGAAAAAAACTTTGAAAACACGGTGGTCGTCTCCCCCGATCCGGGCGGAATGAAAATGGCCTATAATTATTCCCGCCTCCTGAATTCCAGCCTTGCCATTGTGGCCAAGCAGCGGCTCGGGCCGACCGAGGTTGAATCATATAATTTAGTCGGCGATGTCGCCGGCAAAACGGCGATCATGGTGGACGACTTGACTTCAACCGGCGGCACGCTTTGCGCGGCGGCCCGCTTGCTGCAAAAACGGGAAGTCAAGGAAATCTATGCGGCCGTCAGCCACGCCGTTTTTGTGCCCGTTGCCTCTGAAAAGCTGCGACAGGCTCCCATCAAAGAATTTATCGTAACCGACAGTGTTCCCTTGCGCATATCCCCCGAAACACTGCCCATCCGCGTTCTGAGCGTTGCGGGACTGCTGGCCGACGCCATCATCCGCATCCACAACAACCAATCGGTATCATCATTGTTCATAACTTAATATGGGAGAAAAATCATGATCCAGCAAATGGACAGCCTGAAATTGTCCGCTCAAAAAAGAGAGGTTGTCGGGTCCCGGCAATCGCAACAACTCCGCAAAATCGGATGGCTGCCGTGCATCGTGTATGATTCAAACGGCAAGTCTTTACCCGTCCAGATCAACCGGCATAATTTTGAACTTTTCCTGCGCAGCCGGGAAGGACAAAATTTTATCCTTGACCTTGAGATTGAGGGGGACAAGCCGCGCAAGGTGCTTTTAAAGGACACCCAGCGCAATCATGTCAATGATCATCTTTTGCACGCCGATTTTCTTGAGATTTCAATGACCCGCAAGCTGAAGATATCGGTCGCCGTCCGGCTCGTCGGGGATTCCATCGGCGTCACCCAGCAGGAAGGCGTCATGGAACAACTTATGCGTTCAGTGGAAGTGGAATGCCTGCCGGCCGACATCATCCAGGAATTCACGCTGGATGTCAGCAATCTCTCCATCGGCAACAAGCTTTGCGTGCGCGACATCAAGGCCGATCCAAAGCTGACAATCTTGACCGCGCCGGAGATAACGGTGGTCTCAGTGCAACTGCCTCATATTGAGGAAGAAAAACCGGCTGAAGAAGAAGCCGCGGCAACCGCCGAGGGCGCGCCGGCCGTTGAAGGCGAGGCAGCCGCGGCAACCGCCGCCGAACCCGGCAAGGAAACCAAGGAAAAAGGCAAAGAAGGCAAGGAAGCCGCGCCGGCGGAAAAAGGCAAGGAATCCAAGGATAAGGGCAAGGAGCCCAAGGAAAAAGGCAAGGAATCCAAGGGCAAGGAATCCAAAGACAAGAAATAATATTTTCTTTGTCATTTTCCAGGCAGCTTGTGAAAAAAAAATTAATTGTCGGTTTGGGAAATCCTGGCAAGCAATACATGCATACGCCCCACAATATAGGTTTTGCCGTCATTGACGAGCTGGCCGCGCGATTTGCCTTGAACCTGCGACGCAGTTTTCGCTTCCGCGCCAGCCTGGCGGACGGCCAACTGGACGGCATCCAGGCCTTTCTTGTAAAACCGACCGCTTTCATGAACCTGAGCGGACCGGTTGTGGCGGCGATTATCCGGCACAAGGGTTTTTTGGCGGATGACCTGATCGTCATCGCCGATGACGCCAACCTGCCGGAAGGCCAATTGCGCATCCGGGCCAAGGGAAGCAGCGGGGGGCACAAGGGACTGCAATCAATAATCGCCAGCCTGGGGCATGACAATTTTACCCGCTTGCGACTGGGCATAGGACAAGCCCGCGGCGGCGATGAACTTACCGAGCATGTGCTGACACCTTTCCCGGCGGCGGCCAGGAAAAAGGTGGAAAGCATGATCGGCAAGGCCGCCGATGCAGTCGTCTTTTTGCTGAAAAACGGAGTTGAAGCGGCAATGAACATGTTCAACAAGCCTATGAGGGAGGAAATTCTTTGAAAAAATACGAAGCGTTGTTTATTTTATCCCATGCCATTTCCGACGAACAGCTGGAAACAAAAATAGAACAAATCAGCTCGGAAATCGTCAAACTGGGCGGGAACGTCCAGGCGGCAACCAGGATGGGACGCATCACGTTCGCCCGCCCGATTGGGAAAAAAGAAGTCGGAATTTATGTGCAGTTGATTTTTCTGATGGAGCCGGACAAAATAAAGACCCTGCATGAGCGTTATCGGCACAATGAAGACTTGATCCGGCTGCAGATCATGGCGGCAAAATCACCGGCCCGCGCCCAAACTTCAGCCGCGCCCAAAAAAAGCAACGCCGCCAAGGTTACTACGGCAAAGCAGGCGGCAACATAAGATAAAATAATTAATGGAGACAAATTTGCCATGGCAACGATGAACAGGGTCTTTTTGGCGGGTAATTTAACACGCGATCCCGAAATTCGCTACAGCCAGGCGGGCAAGGCGGTTGCCGACTTGAATCTCGCCGTCAACCGCAAGTACAAAACGGCCGGGGGGGAACTCAAGGAGGACGTTTGTTTCGTCAACATCGTTGCCTGGGACCGCCAGGCCGAATTGGCCGGCGAATACCTGCGGAAAGGTTCGGCGATTCTCGTGGAAGGATCGCTGCGGCTTGATCAATGGGAGTCCAACGGCGAAAAAAGAAGCCGCTTGCGCGTCGTGGCCGACCGCATTCAATTCCTTGACCGGCTGAAAAAAACCGAGACGGGCGACGTTCCGGAAGACCGCGACCAGAAGGACATCCCCGTGCCGGGCGCTGACGCCGATATTCCCCCGCATGAGGAAAAACATGAGGAAAAGCGCGCGGAAAAGGGCGACGCCGATAACCTTCCTTTTTAAACAAAGCCATTGATACAGGAGAGTCAGATGATAAAAAAGCCATTCCGTTCAAAAAATAATTCAAAAAATAAAAACTACCGGGACAACCTGCCGTTCTTCATTGAGGAAAAACGAAGCCGTTTCCTGCAGGGCATTCCCGTCGTGGATTTCAAGGACAGCGAGCTTCTTAAAAAGTTTTCCACCGAGCAGGGTAAAATCCTGCCGCGCCGCATTTGCGGAACATCAAGCAAGCAACAGAGACAAATCAAGCGCGCAATCCGCAGGGCGCGCATCGTCGGTTTAATGCGTTGAAAGGATGATTGCCCATGACAAAAGAATTGATATTAACGGCTGATCTTGAAGGCCTCGGCTTGGAAGGCGAAACCGTCAAGGTATCGGAAGGCTATGCCCGCAACTACCTTGTTCCGCGCAAACTGGCCGTTCCGGTTACAAAAGCGGCGTTGAAACGCCTTGAAAAAAACAAGCTGGAGCGCGATGCGCGCCATCTCAAGGAATTGGAAGCGGCACAATCGCTCGCCCGCGCCATTGAGAAGATTTCCTGCACGATTACCGCCAAAGTCGGCGAAAACGACAAACTGTTCGGATCGGTCACGACGGCCGACATCATCGCCGCGCTGAAACAACAAGGCATTGAACTGGACAAGCACAAAATCATGCTGGCCGAACCCCTCCGCGAACTCGGCGTTTTCCAGGTTAAAGTCAAATTGCATCCGCAGGTTGAGACATCCCTCAAGGTTTGGATTGTCGGAGAATAGAGCCTATGGCCATGGAGACCCCTTCTCCCGCGACCGCATCACGGAATGAGCGCAAGCCCATTTTCAATGAAGAGGCGGAAATGGGCATGCTCGGGTCAATCCTGCTGGATGCGCAAAAAGTGCTTGATTTTTGCGTTGAAAAACAAATCCGCGCAGAATGTTTTTATCTCCGGCATCACCAGCTGATTTACGCCACGATGCTGGATATGAACCAGTCGTTCCGCCCGATTGACATCCTGACGCTTTCCGACCGGCTCCAAACGCTGGGCAAGCTGGAGGAAGTCGGCGGAATAGCCTATCTCAACCGCCTGCTGGATTCCACCCCGACCGCCGCCCATGCCGAGTATTATGTTGATCTTGTCCGGCAACAGCACCTGCTCCGCAGGATCATTGAATGCGCCAGGAATTCGGAGAATGAGTGCTATACTTCCGCGGAGGAGGCCGACGCCGTTCTCGCCAAGGTTGAGCAGGATTTCTTCAATATTTCCGAGGACCGGCACAACACCATGATCCCCTGGCCCCAGGCCGTCAAGGAAACCATGGTCACCGTTGAAAATATTTTAAACAAGGAAGGCATCAGCGGAATTCCGACCGGTTTCCAGGACCTGGATAAAAAACTGCTTGGGCTTCATCCGCAGGATATGATCATCATCGCCGCCCGGCCTTCCATGGGAAAAACCTCCCTGGCCATGAATATCGCCGAGAACATCGCCCTCGGCAAGGGTGACAACCAGCCGCGGCCGGTGGGAATTTTCAGCCTGGAAATGTCGCGCGAACAATTGATTCTCCGCCTTTTGGGCTGCCATGCCCGCATTTCAGTGCATGATATCGCCGGCGGTTTTCTAACCGACAAACAACACGGCCTGCTGACTTCGGCGGCCGATGTCTTTTCCAAGGCGCCGATTTTTCTGGACGACACCGGCGGATTGGATATTCTTGAACTTCGCGCCCGGGCGCGACGCATGAAGAAAAAAAATAATATTTCATTGTTTATCGTGGATTATTTACAACTGCTCCATTGCCGGGAACGGAGCCGCGAAGGCCGGCAAAATGAAATCGCCGCCATATCAGGGTCGTTGAAAAACATGGCCAAGGAGCTTAACGTGCCCGTCCTGGTCATCAGCCAGCTTAACCGCGCGCCTGAGGCGCGTGATCGCGAAGGCCGGCCGCGCATGGCCGACCTGCGCGACTCCGGCTCAATTGAACAGGATGCGGACGTGGTCTGTCTCCTGCGGCTTCCCTCCAAATACAGCGATGACGCGGCGGCTTTAAACGATGAAGCCGAGGAGGCAAAAATTGACATCGCCAAGCAGCGCAACGGTCCCACCGGCGAAATCAACCTGACCTTTTTAAAACAGTTCATGCGTTTTGAAGCGGCCGCGCCGGTTTCCGCCGGCGAGGCCATGGCAGAGGCCGAAACATGAAACCACGCCGGCTGTTAATTTTTTTATTGCTGGTTATGGTCATCTGGCCGCTGGCCGTCCAAGCCGCGGTCATCAAAAAAATCGAAGTGGTTGCGCGCGGAATCAAGACCACCGACCGTGATTTTGTCCTTGCCAACACATCCGTCCATGAAGGCGATGAGGCCAACCAGCAAGCCATCTCGCGCGACGTCAAGACCTTGATGGCCACCGGCCGGTTTTCCTTTATTGACACGGAAATGAATGAAACCAAGGCCGGCGACGGTTATGTTCTGACCTATATCGTCGCGCTCAAGCCAAAACTTGAAAAACCTGTCACGGTAACCGGCGCCAAGGAAATAGGCGAGAAAAAGGTGCGCAAATGGCTTGAACTGGATATCGGCGACTATGTGGATGACGCGATCCTGAACATTCAGAAGAACAAGGTCCTGGATGAATATCATAAAAGATATTACAGCGACGCCAAGATCACCTGGCAAATAGACGTCAATGAAACAACCGGATTTGCGACGGTCAGCGTCAATGTCATTGAAGGCGATCGCGCCAGCCTGCGTCAAGTCACTTTTGAAGGGAATACTTATGTTCCGCCCAGCCGCTGGACAAGATTCATGGCCGGCTTGTCGCACCAGAAGTCAGTTTCCGACAAATCGGTCCCGCCCGATGATCTCCAGGAGGCCGTCCGCCAGCATATCTGGCATATTTTCTCGTTCATCACCAAACGCGGCGTTTATAACCCCGATGACCTTGAATCAGACCGGCTGACGCTCCAGGCGCTCTATCAGAACCGCGGTTACCTGGACGCGCGCATCGGAAATCCAGAAGTGAGTCTTTATGCCCCGCGCAAACTGAAGGCCAACTTTCCCATCAGCGAAGGCAGCCAATACCGGATCGGCGAACTGTCCATCCGCGGCGAAACCCTGTTTACCGAGTCAAACCTCTGGCAAGTCGTCACGATTAAAACCGGCGATATCGCCGCCATGGACGCCATCAATCGCGCCGCCGAGGCGTTGCGCGATTATTATCAAAGCCGCGGTTATATCCGCACAACGGTCATACCGCATCTCAACCCCCGGCTCAAGGATGCGATTGTTGACATCCAGTTTGGCATTTCCGAAAGCAGTCTCATCGACGTGCACTATATTGACATCCGCGGCAATACCCGCACGAAAGACGTTGTCATCCGCCGTGAATTGCCGGTTTATCCGGGTGAAGTCTACAATCAGGTGCAGGTTAAACGCGGCGAGCGCCTCCTGCAAAATCTGGGGTTCTTTTCAAAGGTAACCAGCTACCCGCGGGAAACAATTGACCCGACAAAAGACGATCTGGTCTACGAAGTTGAAGAAGGCCGCACCGGCCAGTTTTCCATCGGGGCCGGCTACTCCAGCATTGACGAGCTGATGGGTTTTGTCGAGATGTCGCAGGGGAATTTTGACCTGTTCAACTGGCCGTATTTCACCGGCGACGGGCAGAAATTGCGGCTGCGCACCCAGTTTGGAAGACTTAACGAAAACTATGAGCTTTCCTTCGTGGAACCATGGTTCCTGGGCCGTAAATTGTCGCTCGGCGTTGACTTTTATGATTCAAAGCTCAGCAACCTGAGCGATTATTACAGCCAACAGCGCCTGGGCAGCGCGGTAACCATCGGCAAACCGCTCAAATGGCCTTTTTTCCACCGGGGCGAACTGCGTTACAGCCTTGAACGAATCACGATTTTTGACGTCGCCACCAACGCAACGGAAATGATTCAAAACGAGGAGGGCAGCCGCAACGTCAGCACTTTGAAACCCACGATCATCCACGACACGCGCAACAACGTCTTCATCCCAACCCGCGGGAACAAGACAACCCTTTCCGCCCGGCTGTCCGGCGGTCCGCTCGGATTTGACACCGATGTCTACGGTTTTGAGGGCGAAACCACTTCTTATTTCCCGATGATCTTTGACCATGTCCTCAGCCTGCGGGTCTGGGCGGCAACCGTCCAGGAATACGGCGATGACAACGACGTGCCGTTGTTTGACCGGTTTTTTCTCGGCGGCGCGCGGAATTTGCGCGGTTTCAAATACCGCTATGTCGGCCCCTACCAGAACGGCGACCCGATCGGCGGCAAAAGCGCCGGGCTCGGCTCAATTGAATATACGGTTCCCGTCTACGCCAACATAGTCCGGGTTGCCGGATTCTACGATATCGGAAATGTTTGGCTTGATGCCTTTGACTTTGATGTGCTAAAGTACTGTTCGGACATTGGAATAGGATTGCGGATTGATGTTCCCGGTTTCCCGATCCGGCTGGATTACGCCTGGCCGCTGGAAATCAACGGCGACGTGCAAAGAACGTCAGCCCGTTTCAATTTCTGGCTGGGTTATGGTTTTTAAAAAAGACAACAATCATAGGAGGAGGCAACAATGAATTCCCTTGTAAAATGGCAGATTATCACGGCCGCGATCCTGACCGCCGGCGGCGTAATGGCCGCGGAACAGAAAATTGCGTTCATTAACATGGAAAGAACATTTGACGAATTCCACAAAACAAAATCCGCGAACATCCAGTTCAAGGCGCGCGGCGAAGAAATAGACGTGAAGCGCAAGGAAATTGTCGCCCAAGCCAAAACCATCAAGGCGGACTTTGACAAGCTCAACGCCGAATACAAGGATAAATCGCTCAACGACAGCACACGCGAGAAGAAAAAAGATGCCGCGGAAGAAAAACTGAACGAGCTCAGGGAAATTGAAACAAAACTGGTGGAATTTGACAAGGTCTACAAGAAAGAGATTGCCGACCAGATGCGCCAGATGCAGCAGCAGCTGGTGAGCGAAATTCGCGGCGTCATCCAAACTTACGCGATAGAAAATAAAATTGACATTGTCCTGGATAACTCCGGAAAAACGCTGAACAACGTGGAATGCGTAATGTATTTTGACAAGCGGATGGACATTACCGAACCGATCCTTGCGATCATCAACAAAAACGCTCCGGAAACGGAGAAAAAAGACGAGACGGGGAAAAAACCGGAAGTTGAGAAAAAAACCGACGCCAAGTGAAAAAAGAATTGTCAGTAGCCGATATTGCCGCCCGTCTGCAAGGCCGGGTTGAGGGAAATCCGGAAGCCATCATCACCGGCCTGGCCGGAATTCGCGAAGCCGGGCACGGTGATTTGTCGTTTGTTGCCAATTTACGCTACCTTCCGGCCGCCGCCGCGACCAAGGCAACGGCCCTGATCGTAGCCGAAGACTGGAACCGACCCTGCTCCGCCGCCCTGATTCGCGTCAAAAACCCGGACAAGGCATTTGCCGAGGCCGCCCAATGGTTCGCGCCGCCGCCGGTGATTTTCCAGCCCGGCGTGCACCCCACGGCCGTGGTCGCCGCCGGCGCAAAACTCGGCCAGGATGTTTTCATCGGACCTCACTGCGTTATTGAGCCGGATGTTGTCATCGGCGATCATTGCATGATTTATGCCGGCTGTTACATCGGCCACGGATCGCTCATCGGCGAAGGTTGCAGGCTTTATCCGCAAATAACCATTCGCGAATATACGCGGATGGGAAAGCGCGTAATTATTCACAGCGGCACCGTGATCGGCAGTGACGGGTTCGGTTACGTGCAGGAAGGCGCGGTCCGTAAAAAAATACCGCAAATCGGCATCGTGGTCATCGGCGACGACGTGGAGATCGGCGCCAATGTCACAATTGACCGCGCGCGCTTCGGACAAACCCGCATCGGCAATGGCGTTAAAATTGACAATTTAGTCATGCTCGCGCACAACGTCACCATCGGCGACAACAGCGTAATCGTCGCCCAGGTCGGCATTTCCGGCAGCACCTCCATCGGCGAAAGGACAATTCTCGCCGGCCAGGTTGGCATTGTCGGCCACCTTGCAATTGGTTCCGATGTGATTATCGGCGCCCAGTCGGGGGTCTCCAAGGATATTCCCTCCGGTGTTTTCGTCACCGGCTCGCCGGCGATATTGCACGAGCGATTCCTGAAAAATCACGCGCATTTGATGCGCATGCCGGAACTCAAGGAAAAAATCACTTTGATGGAAGAACGCCTGGCCAAACTGGAACAACAGCTTTCCAACAAGGCATAAATAGTTTCTTGACCAAACTTCCCTTTCCGCCAATAATTGCTTCTATGTCCGCCAATACAAGATTTCGCCGGTATGTTCTTGCCATGCTGTTAAACGCCGTTTTGACGGCGTTGCTTCCCTCCATTGCGCCCGGCGCAAATCAGGATGACCTTTTAGCCAACGCCGCGGCCGCGCTTGATGACGAATTGTACGAAATCGCCGAACAAAATATCAGGCAGCACCTGATCCCTGCGGCCGGCACAAGCCAGTTGAAATTGGAATACATCATCATCCTCGCCCGGGCGCTTCATGGCCAGAAACGCTATCCGGAAATGCTCGCCCTGCTGCAACAGCGCCAAAGCGAATCGGAAAACAGCGTTTTTGCCGATGATTTTTCATTCTGGCTGGCACTCGCCTTTTATGACAACTCGCAACTGGCCGAAGCGCTGGAAAAAACCAATAATTTTGAAAAGCATTACCCCGGTTCGGCGCTTATTCCCGACATCATCCGCCTGAGGGCAAAAATACTGTTAAAACTCGGCCGGAATGCCGAAGCAATCGGAACCCTTGAGCGGCTGATAAAGGAATACAAAGACGACAATGAAACGGTTAATGACCGGCTGTTTCTCGGCCAGATGTTTGCCAATTCCGGCCGGACAAAAGAAGCCTGCGCAATCCTTGAAAAACTCCTCGGCGCCGCGCCAAACACAAGCACGGGCCAGAAGTGCCGCAGTATTCTCGGACAGGTCTACCTGGACCAAAAGCAATGGCAAAAAGCCCGCCTGGCTTTTGAACCATTAATCAACCAGAACAATATTCCTGAAAATTACCGCCTGCGGGCCATTGAGTCGCTTGCGGAAATTGCGATTGTTCAAACCAATTTCAACGCGGCCCTCGATATCCTGGAAAATGGCGTCCGCCTCATGCCCAACCCGCCGTATTCACTTGAGCTTTCCCTGCGGAAAGGCATTATTTTGCTGAAAATGGACAAAATAGACGAGGGTACCGCATTAATTCACAACTATGTCGGCGCCCAAACAACCAATGCGCTCGGCGCCAAAATCCAGCTTGAACTTGCGCAAACGCTTTTGACCCGCGGCTTGAATGAAAAAGCGCTGGTTGAATTTCAAAATTTTCTGGAAAGTTTCGTGTCCCAGGCGGATTTGACTGAAGCATTCAAGGGAAAAGGAACGGCCCTTTTTAACCTGGGCCGCTACCATGAGGCCGCCGCCGCTTTTATCAAGGCCGACGAGGCCGGCAAAAATCCGGAAGAAAAAGCGCAATGCCGCTATCGCACCGCCGATGCGCTGTTTGCAATCGGCCAGTTCAAGACGGCCGCCGAAACATACGCGCAGGTCATCGGCATGCGGCCGGATACATATCTGGCCATGACCGCCCTCTTCCAGGCGGCCGAATGCCGGGCGCAAATGAACAACCTGCCCGAAGCGGAAATGATTTTCTGGCAAATATACGACGCGGATCCATCCGATGCCCTGGCGCCCCGCGCCCTGCTGAGAATCGCCGACATGTTAATACTGAGAAACGAATTGCGCGCGGCGGAAACAATCTATTCCTGGATCAATCAGGATTGCGGCGATCAATGGCGGGCACGGGCAATTTACGGACGCGGCATGATTGCCTATCGTTCCGGCCGCTTCACCGACGCCCTGCAATGCTTTGAAGACGCCTTGCGGCTGGCCAAACCCGCCAGCCCGCCTGCAGGGGATGATGAAGTTGCAGCATCGGCGGCTTATATGGGCGGGTGGTCATATTTTATGCTCAATAAACCCGGCGAGGCCCGCAGCCGTTTTGCCGGGGTTGTCAACTCTTTCGCCCGTTCATCCCAAGCGCCCGAAGCGCTTTTCTGGCTCGGCGAGAATGATTATAACAACAAACGTTATGATTCCGCTGAAAATTTCTTCCGCCGTTTGGCAAACGATTACCCGAAATCACCGCTGGCCGAGGACGCTCTTTTCTGGGCGGGCCGGGCCGCTCTACAGCAAAACGAATTCAAACAAGGCCTTCATTCCTTCTCCACGCTGATCAAAAATTATCCTTCCAGCCAAAAACTTCCTGAAGCCCGATATTTTCAGGGGGTTGCGCTTTGCGAGCTTGGCCAGTTTGACGCCGCCATTCTCATTTTCAATGAAATAATCAACAAATACCCGGACCACGATCTGACAGAATCAGCCACTTTCAAAAAAGCTGATTGTCAGTTCATTCTCGGCTCGGATGAATCCAAACGCTATGAAGAGGCCGGCGCTTCCTACCAGCTTATCCTTGATCAGCCCGACCGTTCCCTGGCGGCGCGCCTGCAGGCAAGATATAAAATCGGCCGCTGCCTGGAAAAGCTTGGCAAGGCAAACGAGGCTTCCGCCCAATATTTGCAGGTTGTTTATTCATACCTGCAAAATCAGGATCAAACCCCTTCCTGCAACCTGTGGTTCACCCGCGCGGCTTTCAATGCGGCCGGAATCATGGAAGAACAGCAACACTGGCGCCAGGCGGTCAACATCTATCAAAGAGTGGTTGAGGCCGATCTACCGGCCAGCCGCGATGCGCAGGAACGGATTGACAAATTGCGCACCGAGCATTGGTTGTTCTTTTATTAAGAGACGGCCGGGATTTTATTTCCGGTCTTTGCCGGATTCGGGAAATATTTCCTGCAACCCGATTTCAGCGCAAAGATCGTCATAGCCGCACAATGCATCCGGCGTCCAGCCAAATCCACGATTGAGCTCCTCAAAACGCGCCCGCCATTTTTTATCGCCCTCTGGATGATTTTCAAACCAATTACCCAAGGACTGCCGTTCCTGTCCGCATTCCGCTCTTATTCCACCCAGATATTCGCAGGTAAGTTTAATTTGTTCGCGCCTCTTTTGCGCCGCCTCATCGTTGTCAACGGTTTTCCAGGCGGGGGTGCCGGTTATTTTCCCGTGATTGCCGTTTCCGGACCGGTCCTTGAGAAGACGAGCATCTCCCTCCGTCGTCAACTCCGTTTTCCCGTCCTTCATTGGAAACCAGGCCGCCAGCCCGTTTGTTACTCCATCCGCGCCTTCCTCCCGGTATACCGCCAGCACCTCTTCGTCCGTCAAGGCCCGGCGATAAATCCGAACGTCCTCCAAGGTTCCCTTAAATACCCCGATATTGTCCTTGACCGGGCAAAACCTCAATTCACCGCCGCGCAACACCCCGTTTGTCCCGCCGGAATATGTCAAATCATTCCCCTGTTTGATTCCATCAATATACAGTTTCATTTTCCCGTCACCCGCCGCGGGACTGCTCCAGACCACCGCCAGATGCCGCCAACGACTGCTTGTGGGCAAATATTCGTCCCAATCAAGATAACCGCTGCCCTCTAAATTTCGTCCAAGCAGGTAAACGCCAAAGTGCGGTGAAAACCTGAAGATCACCGGGCCATGCAACAGGGCGCCGGCCTTATACTCCCCCTTGACCCACATCATCACTGAAATTGCATTCAAGCCGTGCGTCACGCTTTTTACGACAAAACCGTCATACCGGCCGTCAAATCTTAATCCGGCTTGCGCAATCATGACCGGCATTACCGCCAACACCAGCGCCATAATCCCGGCCACAAACCCTCTTCGGTAATATTGTCTCCGCATTATAACGCTCACTCTTTGAATAATATTTCCATCATGCCCCGCGCAACACAGTCGTCGCTCCTCTGCGGGAGATTGACACAGGCGCGGGAAACAGGCATCAGCTCCCGGCAATCGGGGGCCGTCTGCGCCGCGAGTTTTACAACCTGTTTCCATATTGACAGCAATTTTTCGGCCTCGTCGTTGCCGCTTACCAGTTTCTTCATCCCGGCCAGTTCTTGCTCATATTCCTCCGCATACCGGGCCAACTCCCTGATTGATTCATGCACATATTGGATATATGCCCGGTTGATCTCTTTTTCTTCATCAATGACCTTGTCCCCGGCTGTTCCCTTGAATATAAAACGCCCGAAGTTAGGCACATCATGGAAACCTTTCTTGAGAAAAGGCCAGCTGGTGTGCCGTTCATCCAACGGTCCCGTAAATATGTTCCGGGCCACATTCGCCGGCCATTCATCGCCTTCCTTCGGCGGAATCCCAACCAGGACCGAGAAGGGAATGCGCAATTCCAGGAACCATTCCGTCTTCCCCACGGACGCTTTTGCGTCCCAATTCATCACGTCCGCGAACTCCATGCGCCGTTCATTAAAGCGCTTGCCGGCGCTGTTCGCCACCAGATGCGTGTAATGCGGCGCGCCGGCCGGGAAGAAAAACAGTTCCATGCTGTCATCCAACCAAAGATCGCCGCCGTCTTCCAACCTGGCAAATATTTTTTCCGGCGCGTTTTCCTCGGCCCGAACCGCCAGATAAATTGCATCATCGGCCCACCCCGCCTTGAAATAAGTCTGCTTTTCAACGGCATATTGCTCCAAACCGCCATAGATATAAAAACCGGTTGCTTCCGGTATATTTTGCCATGCTTCATCGTCAAGTTTGCCGTCAATGACCGGCGCCTGCGCCAGCCGATGGCAGGGATAGATCCGCCGTTCAACGGCATTGGCGCAATAAACCAGGGACAACAGAACAACCACCGCAAATATTTTTCTGATCATGTCCATAAAAACATCCTTTCTGCTCACTTCCGTTCCTCAACCATGAACGTTTGTTCCGCCGTTACGCCCGTGGCCGCATCTTTTATCCTGATCTTCCATTTTCCGGTTGCCTCGTTGAGCGCCAGGGGAAACGAGCCTTTGCATTTTCCGTTTTCACCGACAACGTTCTCGGCATAATAAGAAACAGACTCCCCTTTCGACGAGACCAACTCAACATGAAACACATGCAGACCGGGATGTTCAACGCCTTCAAGCGCCGCTTCGTATTCCACCATCTTCCCTTGTTCAATCCGTTCCGGCGCATTTAGCTTTATCCCCTTCACTTCATAGGGCAACAACGCAAACAGCATGCCCTGCGCTGGCACGATTGATGCCTTTATCCGGTCGGTATATCCAAGATATTTTCCGGCGCGGGCATCATAAACATGTCTTTTTTCGCCTGATTGCAGGACGGCGGAATTTGCAATCAAGGGTTTCGCCTCCCCCGTTTGGTAAGCCAGGGAACTTTCCGGCAATTTCTGGAGGGCGCCGATATAGACAAGGCCGTCCTTGACAAACCGGTATATTTGCAACCCCGCAATCTCCGGTTCAACCTTCACCGGTTCTTCCACGCCCGCCTGGGCCATCAGCGCCTTGAACAATTCCCGGATTTCTCCCGAATCATCGCCGGCCTTGACCGTGCTCTCCTCCAAATCCCCCGCCACCCCGGCATAGGCCGAGATTGAAAAATTAAGCAGGATCGCCTTGCCTTTCTCATACCGGTTAATGATCAACGCCGGCTTTTCACCCGCCAATGCCGCGTAAGCCTTGCCCGTCCCTAATCCAACCGACAAATCGGCCGCTGTGCTTTTCAGCGTTTTGGCATATCCTTCCAGATTAATATTCACGGCGCAGTTGGTCGCCAGCAAATCCGCCGGCGCCTGTTTCACACCGAAAACCTTGTCCAATATTCCGCCGCCTTCATAAGGCTTCCCGTGTTCATCACGCACCCCGGGCCGCAAATCCGCGATGACCGTTCCGCCTTCGCGAACAAAAGCCTCAATTTCCGCCGCTTCTTTCGGCGACAACGCCTGGACATACGGCATCCATAACAAGCGGTACCCGCCCCGCTTCAGTTCCCCGTTCGCCGCCTGTTCGTAGGAAATAATCCTGAATTGATGGCCCGTATCCTCAAACAACGGTGGCAGGGCGTTCAACACCTCCTCCATCGCCGGCAGCCCTTCCGTCAGGGTTGAAACATGCACGCTGGAGGCCGAATACAATATGGCCACGCCGTCATCGGCCCGTTGCGCCGTCATTAAAAGCTTGCCGATCCCATTCTTGATCTCCCGCAATTCAGCCGCGTTCGCCTTGAAAAAATCATACAATGACAAATCCGGCGCAACGACACTGCCGCCGTTGCATGGATCGGAAGTCCAGACCCAGAACGAGTTCGCGCCCCTGAACAAATGCCGCCAGGCAATGTAACGCTGATGCTCCGGACAGCGCGTGGAATTATACCCGCCGTACCAGCCAAGGCCCAAAAGCGTCCCGGGCCGGGCAAAACTCATCACCGCATACGGCACAAACGCGCCGTCATAGGTTCCATTTATCAGCATGGATTTCATCAGCTTGTAATGATCGGCGGCCCGATGGCTCCTGATCTGCGTATCGCTTCCTTCATAACCAATCCGCGCTGACGGCACAATCTTGTGAACCACGTCCGCGCTATAGGGGAAAATTCCCGCCCAGGTGCTTTCCATGTGCCGCCGGTAATCAACCCAGAGCGGCTGAAGGTTGTGATTTTTCCGCGCCTCATCCAGGGTAACCGGCTGAACTTCGCTGAAGGCTTTATACTGCGTTCCATATTCGCGGTTCATGGCTTCCAGGGTCTTGTATTCGGACTCCAGGAATTTATGAAACCCGGCCACGCAGGTGGGTGAAAAACAAAAATCACCCACGGTCCAGGAAAAAGCGCATTCATCGCCAAGTGAAAATTCAGTCACGGAAAACGGCTTTTCTTTTTCCGCGATCTTCGTTAAAAGCCCGGCCAACTTTTTTTGATACTCGGGATCCGTCAGGCACGGTGAACGCTCATGATCATCCTTGGCACGATTCTTCTTGTTGTCCATCAACCTGGTCGTATAAGGAATATGCTGGATATTAAAGATCGGCGGTATCTCGGAAAACTTGCCCGGTTGCGATCCATATTGCGTGTCAAAGCCCGCGTTGGCCAGCACGGCGCACATCGGATAAACGGAGTATGACGGCCATCCGTCGAACCATCCAATCAGCCGGATATCGTCCGGGGGAGGCAGGTTTGAGATTGAAAACGCCTTCTTTTTCCGGTCCAAAACTTCGTCTCCTCTCCGTAATTCCACCTCCAAATACTGCACAATGGTCAATGCATTGGCGCCCGAAAGTTCAAATTTTACTTCCTGTGCCGCATTGGTCTGAAGCGCTGTAACATCCACGCGCGATTCCGCCGTTACCCGGCCATGCGTGTCCCTCTGCCGCAGAAGAAGATTGATCCCGCCCCCAGCGGGAGCCAGCCCGTCCACCGCTTTCCGGGCGGTAATCCTGATTTTCCCCGCCACTTTCTCTTCCCGCCGGTAATCCGTTTTTAATTCAATCGTTTCAACCAGAGGATCACCGGTTAATTCCACAAATGACGATCCGAATGCCAGTGTTTTCCCGCCCTCCTTGACCCAGACATCCGCAAAATACCGGCCGGCCGGCGCCCGCGGCACATCAAATTTAACCGCCGTTCCCGCGGCAGAAAGTTTAACTTCCTTTTCCTGGCCGGCTGTTATTTGATTGTCATCGTTACGCAATGTGAACGCGCAGGTTACCGTCTTATCCGCCGGCCCGGAAACAGAATATTCCATGCTGGTCAAATCACAGCGATTAGTGAAAATATAATCGTTCCCCGCCACCCGCACCGCCGTCCGACCCGCCGCAAATCGCATTAAATGGCCCATCCAGGCCAGATAATAGTCATATTCCACGAGCTTCGCTTCCAAAAGATTGCCGGTCGGCCCGGGCGTAAAGGCCTGCAGTGGCGGAATTTCAATTCCCTTTAATGCCAGTATCTTTCCTTTGCCGAATTCAAAACAATCAACCGTGCCGTCAACCCATGCCGTCGCGTCTTTGTAACCGGCGAAGGCCTGAAGTCCTTTGAAAGGGACCAAGGCCGGCAAATTAAATTTCTCTTTTTTTGCCGTCGCCCGTTTGAACCACTCATCAGGCTTGGCCACAAATCCGACCAGGGACGTTCCTTCTTTGACTTTTTTCAACAACCGGTAACGGATGATCAGCGGAAACGATTTCCAGTTGACGTTTCCCATCGCGATCAGATCGTAGGATCCATCAAGTTTCGCCTTCAAGTCCTGCGTGAGCGCGAAACTGTTGCGTGTGCGATCCGGGTCATACCTGCTGCCCGACAGAAAATCGCTCGGCCGCTTGTCGTCTTGCGATCCAACGGCAAAAACCGTATAATTCAACTCCATGCGCTGGGCCAACTCCACCACTTCCCGCATTCCCGCCCGGCTCACGATAAAGAGGACTTTCATCGGCCCCTGCGCATCTGGTTTTGCCCATTTGATGTGCGGCGTCACCACTTCTTCCGTCGGCGACCAATATTTCGGACCATAATCCGGCCCCGCCCACATTTTCGCCGCCGCCAGCGTCATGATCGCCGCCACAAACAATATTAATAACCTTGTTCTCATATTCTATTCCCTTTCCGCATGATTCGGTTTTGTTATTTTTCCAGGATCACTTCCACATTGCTTTGATTTTCTCCATGCCCGCAACATATTGTTTGCGGTATGCACCGTCAGGATTTTCGGCATAACGGGCGGGATATTTTTCAATGGCAAGGAACAGGAACTCCCTGGCGGGCATGTGCGCGCCCCATTCCACATCAAGCTTGCGCAGGATGCGTTCCATATCCTGACCCACCTTGTATGCCCGTTCAAGATGCAATGCCGACTGACATGAAAAGTCTTTACCCCATACACATCCGCTGCCGTCCGGCACGTGCCGGATGCAATCCACGCACGCATCGTCAAAACATTCAACCAGCTCAAGTTCCTCATCCGGGTTTTCCAGGATACGTTGGGTAACCACGGGAATACCCTTGAATATCTCGTCTTCTTTTGTCGGACCGGTTGCAATCTGCCTGATCACGGCAAACAAATGATACGGACGAAGTTTAATCATAATGATCCTTTCTATGAGTGCGGTGCATTCTGCGAAAACGAATCTACGGCGCGGGAAACACGACGCCCGGCGGAAGGTATTCGTAAGCCACCATTTCCACGCTGCCGGAAAACCGGTTGAATCCGGGAATGGCCATACAAATCAACCACGCCAATAAGCATTGAAGCCTTATGTGGTGCCCAATTATGCAGTTACGGCATACTCCACGGCACGGGGATTTTCCATTCGCTTAGAAGCGTTTAGCACTTCAATGCCGACAATATTGCCATCTTTGTCGTAATCAAGAATAACACCGGGCTTATCCTCGTCGCTTTCTTCTATTGACGATTGGCTGAGAAGAATACGAAGCACATCAACCTCGGAATCATAAGTCACTTTCATTATGTTCTCAATATTTACTGATTTTACTCGTTCTATAAACCGTCACTATTTGCGCCGGTTCGGCCACCGGATTTATCATTACGCGAACCAAATACGACTTTCCCAGTTCATGAATTATTGACTGGTAACATACAATGTCACCATGTTCTTTCACTATTTGTTCCGGAGTTTACACAATTTGATTAACTAAATCTTCCGAAATACGTCTACGCGTTATTTCGGTCTGCGCATGTCTGGTAAACTCAAACTTCATGGTTATCATCATACCAAGTTACAATTGAGAAACAAGTCATATAAAAATCATTTCCATCGCAAAATGGCCGTTAAAAAATATCTGAATTACCTATCGGAACCGCGGCCCACCGACTTTGATCACGGCACGGAACAGATGAGGTAATGCTTCCCCTGCAAAAGTATTCGGAAGACACGTTCACAATTCCGAAAAATATGGTCAATTCAGAAAATTACGGAACACTGTAAATAGTCCCTTGCCATATACGCGTTTCATACGTGCCCATATCCACGATGGTCTTCAAAATACGCGTGTTCCCTTCCAGGTCAACAGTGTTTGTCATCCACGGCTGGTTGGTTCCGGCATTAACGCAGGGCGAGGTCATGCGCAAACGATAATCACCCCCGGCCAGATTCTTCAACATAGGGTTATTCGTGGTGTTGCCGGTCCCGCCCACCGCCGGAATTACACAGCAATAATTCAACCCCGTGTTTCCCGCCGTGTTGGTAAAGTTCGCCGCGCTGGCTGCCGTATTGAAATAAATAATGTTGTTTGTCCCGCTTCCAGAACCGTCAATATAAACCCCGCCGCCAGCAACTGCGGCGTAATTGCTCACAATCGTACAACTCTCAATAATGCCATTGGTCATCCATATTCCGCCGCCGCTGGTCACCGTGGACCGGTTCCGCGCAATCAGGCAATTTCTTATTATCATATTTGTGACACTATCTCCGGCCGAATAAATCCCACCCCCTTCCTTTTCCAGGCTGTTTCCGATTATGGAACAATCTTTGATTGTTCCCGACCCTGACAGAACAGAAACTCCGCCACCCTTACCCGTTCCACCACTTATCACATTCCCCGTAATTGCGCAGTTTAGAACATAAATATTCGTTGTTCCCGTGATATAAAGTCCGCCGCCAGAACTATTATTTCCGGCAATATTATTGACAATCACACAATTTGAAATAGTCGTGTTTTGGCGAAAGGCACACGCCCCGCCATTGACGGCCTCGTTTCCCTCAAACCGGCAGTCCAAAATTTTTACACCGACGGTGCTATTCGCGTATATTCCGCCCCCCAAACTGTCCGTCTTATTATTTTTAAAGATACAGTTTGTAACAATACCTCCCGCAGACATCAAAATAGTTCCTCTACCGCCTGTGTTCATGCCAATATGCGTGGTTGCATTGCTTACAAACCGACAGTTCAGGAAAATACTCCCCACAAGCGCCCCATCATTACCCACGGTATGATAGTTCGTGACCGTGAAGCCGTTAAACACCGTTGATGTCGAGGTAAAATACGCACAACGACTTGTGGATGCATTAGCCCCGTCCAAGATCGTTACATCACGTCCATTGACGCTTTGAAACGTCAATTCGTTGGTTATATAAATCTGATTAGTTGGATAGTACGTTCCATTCGTCACCCAGACCACTCTGGCGGCAATATTGGTCTGGGCGGCATTGACCACGTCAATGATGTTTGTACCGGCCGTTGCCCAGTTTGTGTAAGGGTCTTGTGCGTTAGAGTTGACCGGAACAATGTAATGAGTGGCGGCCAGACATTCAACCCCGGCCACCGTTACCACCAACATCCATAAATATTTTAGAGTTGTCATTTAATAAACATTTAACTTTTTATCTCCCGAGGCGAAAAAATACGGTTAGGTTCCTTAAATACGGACTGGTAATCTGAAAATTTAGGTAAAATATTAAAATAACTGCTTCATGCTATAAAGTCAATTTAGCACCTTAATCAAAGCAGACTATGCCCGCTTTGCCACGGGAAATGATCTGGTAAACATATCCGTATCCTTTCTTTGGATTTTGATGCACATTTATTTTTCCTAAAACCTATCTTTCATTCAACAACCGCAACCTTGATGGAATCTTTTCTTCCCGAGAGATATTTTATGGCGTTTTCAATGAGTCGAACGGCATTTTCCGTCGGAATGGTTTTGTCAATGGAACCATAGTTGTATCTGAGCCCACAATAGTGGCCGATTATCTTTCCTTTCCCGAGAGTCCATTCGCGAATGACCGCGCCTGGTGCGAAAGCTGGTTTTTCTGGAATTTTTTCTCCTTTTTTGGGATCGGCATAAAAATCAGCAAGCACAGTTCCTCTGGCTATGGATTCCGGCTCTTTTTTCCATTTGGCGCGAGTGAATTGATAATAGGTACCATCTGGGTAACTCTTATAAATAAAAAGCGCATAACTCAAGATGTCATTGCCATTTTTAATCGGAATAAGACCATTAAAGATAGGATGAACTGCCTTATCTACGGAAGCCGAAATTCCTATAGACAACAAATAAACCCAACTTGCAGACACGGGTTCCAGAGGAGGACGTGATCTTTCACCTAGAATCTCTGGGGCAATCTCCATGGCGTTGCATATCAGGAGAAGTCCCTTACCCTTCTCAACCTGCGAACGGAGAATATCAGCCAAGCGTTTATCCGCAACTACGGGAAGTTTATTTTGCAGAAAATGATTCCAGACTATCACGTCATATGCGTCAAAATTGTCCTTCCCGGAGGTAATATCCTCAAGACGCACAGGTTTGGCGTCAAACGATTTCAAATACGGAAGAGTGCGAAACATCTGCTCTTTACGCAGATGTTTTGAAATATCATCCGTCTGGTCAACCATGACCATATCTTTTCCCGAGCCGACCTCGCTAAGCCCCATGGTTATTTTACCTGGCTTGAACCTGATGACAGAGGCTTTGCCGTCAACTTTCCGGCAGAGTTCGGCATTATCAAGCGATGATATCGCCTTGCCCGGATGATTCACCATCGCATAGAAATGATAATCTTCCGGAATACTCTCTGTCCACATGGGAAGGCGAGCGGTAAATACAAGCTTGTTGTTAGAAAAATCAGATTCCGCAATGTCGGCAAATGTCCTAGCCAAGGAAGCATCGGTCGCAGCCCCCTCTGTAACCTCAATTTTGTAGTCCCCCCGTCTGTTCGGCAGGAAGACATGTTTCCCCTCAAAATAACGCCAGCTTTTACCGTTTAACCTGACGCTTGCCACCGGGGTCTTAAACATCACCCTCGGGGCAAAAATAAAAGATGTAATATCCATCACCTCGGCGGTTGCCGAGTATTTATTTCCATCCCGTGATACGTCCTTGAGCGCGACCATGTACTGGCATCCCCAGCCCACTTTGGCAATATCGTTGATAAAACCGTACTTGTTGATCTTTGCCGCACCATTCGCCGGCAAATAGACTTTTAGATAATCATATCCGTTCTCATTCTGAGCCATTCGCGCTTCACCAACCTGCGCCCCACGAAATACCCATCGCCCAAACTCATAAACTTGATAGGGGTCGTCTCCTCCGCCCTGTACTTTCACTACCTTGACCACCGGTATGTCAAACTGATTTTTCACCTCCGCCTCTTTTTCGCCATCCAGCGTTACCGTCTCTTCCGGGGAATTGATGAATTTGTATAAGGAAAAATATTCCTCCGCCTTGTAAAGTCCATCTGGTATTACAATAGCAAGAGTAATGCTTTCCTTTGTGCTTTTTCCCCTTGGGGCCGATTTCAAAATCAGCGCGTCTTTTGGTTTCCAGTTGATTTCATTAAGATTGCCTTTGTTAAGCAACATCAATACAAGTTCCGGTGATTTTCTCGTGCTATCCACGAGGCGGATTATGTCAGCAGTAGGAACTGCGCTCTCCGCCGTATATGTCTTTCCTCCGGTAATCAATTGGTCGTATCCCTTGACCGGAATCTCGGTTCCGATCGTGGCGGAAGCGTTATCAACGCTCCGATCAATGGATATGCGGACATACGGACTGTCATTAAGTATTGTAAACGTCCGGGTCTCGTCCACGTTTGTATCGTTCAACTTCATTTTATATTCGGCTCGCAGAACCGACTTATAACCGGCAGGTTCAACATGCTTGAACGTTACCTCCGCGGATGATGAGGTGGAACTATCCGCAATGGAAATTGTCTTTAGAAACGGCGTCGAGACAACGATCACATGCGAATTGCTGTCCCAATGGGCAACTCTCTCGGGATCATTCTGCAGGAGAATTTCATCCTTGTCAGGCATGAGAACCAGATTTAAGTAATTATTCTGAATGAAAGCCGCCTTGGAGGGATATGGATAACGCTGTGTCAAACGCGTAGCATTAGTTCCTAGAAACCAGCCTTCTCCCAAGGACGTGAACTTTGCGGTTACAGCACTCTTGATCGGATCCTGACTGCAACCATATACATACACCCTGTTTTCATCCGGACACATATATTCCGATTCATTAATCCACCAGATGGCGGAAGGTGACATGTTCCTGGATCCGCGGACAATGGCACGGCAACGGAATTGGTCGTTGATTTGTTTCAGTATCCAATCGGGATGCCCACGACCGCTATAGTGTGCCATATTTGCCCAGATGGAGAAACCTCTCCTAAACATCGCTCGACATTCCGCCTGACTGCCCCAAAACTGAAGCCCCCCACTTTTTTTTAGTTCCGAACGGAGTCGGGAATAACCTCCCGTCTGATCATCAGTTCCGTAAGAGCCACTCATACTACAATCATTCTCGTTAGGAAGAGTAGTATTGAAAAGATCGTTGTCAGTATAGAAATAAACGAATGGACTGTATGGCATGACACATTTATTAAAGAGCGAAGCGGTCATCGGGACCCACTGCTCGCTTCCCATGCCGTCAATTAACTCGCCGGCTGGCGTGCTAAGACAATCAAACTGATTACCGAACAGATTATCTGTATTCACAGCGCTACTGAACCAGTGAATGATCATGTCGCGCGAGTGGACGTGCTTGTGAAAAACCGCAGTGCTCTCTTTTGTCCATCCTTCGCGTGTTTCCAGTGGATAACCACCGCGATATATTTCAAGTATGTTCGCCCCCCACTTGTAACTCTCGTCAACAGCGCGTTTGCTCATATATTCCGGCGAAACAACCTCGGAATTCACGCGCTGGTAGAACGGGCTAGACTGCCACCCCCAGAGATCGAGGCAGACCTTGCCCGGATTGTCCGTTAAAAGTGAATGTTCAACGGGACATTTTGTTGCATTCGGCTGTATTTTAATATCCTGCGACGAACCGCAAGCGGCTATCATCGACATTAGACATAGCATTGTTATCTTTATCTTGTTGTTTCCCGAGCAGTTTATTTCCTTGAACCACACATTGGATTTTCTTGGCACATTCATTTCGTTCATCCTCCTGTTGTTGCTTCTTTCTACAAAGCGCTGCAACACCAATTGTGCACAACAACTTGGTCATTCATCAAATTGTTGCAGTTTTTCACATTCTTTTATAACCGGCTCCATTGATTCCACGGCGCTTCGGCCAAACAGTCGGAACCGGATTTGCCCGGCGGGAACATCATCCGCCAGGACAAATATCTGATAATTCCAACCGAATCCCGTGGGACAGGCCGTCATCACTTCTTTCAACGACGGGATCATAAAACATGTGCCCAGCGCCGTCTTCGCGTTTTTATCCCATACGGCAATCCAACGACCGGAAAATTCGTCTTTCCCGGACGCCAGCATCTTTTTATCGCCGTATTTGCGCGCCAGCATCTTTTCCTTCAGGGGAATATACATCACGGTTTCTATGGGCCATGCATCGGGGTCCACCGGGCTGCTCATAAGGTAAAACGACTGGCCTTTTGCCTGAAAGTCGCCGGCATCAAAAATAATATCCAGCCAGTTCCCGCTTAACCGGGCGGTCATTGTCACCGGCTTTTCCTTCCCGTCGCCGCCCGACTGAAATATGGCGGATACGCTTTCCCCATCCTGTTCGCTCCGCACAAACGACCAGCCCCGTTTCCATGTGTACCAATTAAATCCTATCGGATAATCTGAAACGGTAAGCAAATCCTGGCCTGTTTTGCGGAGGACAAAATCACGCAATGTGCCGTTGGGAAGAAAACGCACAACCAGGTTTTCATTCTCCAGGCAAACCATGTCCCGGATAATATTGTCATCAATGGCATTTGATTCGTTCCCCTCCCTGGCATCCCGGTAACAAACCGGACCGCTCGTCAGGCGTAAGGGTATTTTTCTGGTAAATACAATCTGCTTATCCAGTTCTGCCTGGACAATCATGACTCCCTGCGTGGTCATCCCCGCGCGTGGCATCATGACCGAAAAATCAATGTTGCTTTCCTGATTTTTTTTCAACACCACCCCGATCTCCCGGGGTGTCATGATTCCCTCGCTCAAGTTGGACACGGATATCCGAAACCGGACGTCATTCCCATCGCGGAACGACTTGAGGTTTAACCGCAAGGGAACGGCAGTCCCCGCTTTTGCATAAACACCTTCAACCTTGGCATCCAAATTGACTTCATAGGCCGGAAGCACTTCCGCCTCCATGTCCATGGAGGCTTCCTGGTAATCCCCAAAATCGGCCACTGCTTTCAAATGATAAATATCCGGATTTGTTTGAAAGGGAATATGAACGGCAAAATTCCGGACAATCTTTTCGCCTTTTGACAGGGATATCTCCGCGGTTAAATTGCTCATTCCCGGCAACAGCCCATCCACATCAACCAGACGGAGCAGCCCCTTGATAGTCTTGTCCGTTCCATTCAAAACGTGCACCCTGACTTTTAAATCACCGCCGGCACGCACCGTGGCGCTCGGCAGCTCCATCCCCAGCAAAGGCCGATAATTTTCGGCCAATACCAACGCCAGCCAGTCATCCAGGCGGCCGGGTTTGGTCTCAGCCCAATATTCATTCCCCTCCTGCTGAACCTTGACTTCTATTTCCTCGGGAACTGCGGTCAACCCCTTGTCCCGTTTTTCCATTTTCGGCATCACAATACATCTGATATCACCCTTCTTGCCCCAGTCGGGAAGACGAACCCGGACCACCGGGTTTGTCACGGAGACCAAATACTCATCAGGTTGATATCCGGGCCGTCCTTTCTGCTCATCCCATTCATAAGAAGTCGGCATTTTCATCCCCGGTTTCATCATCCGATTCGCAATGCCGACCCATAATGTCCGGTCATTTTCAAACCTGCAGGCATGAACCATTCCCGGGGTTTCCAACCCCTTGACGGATACCGATGGACTTACCTGATGTTTCTTCATAAATTCATTCACCCACAATGCCATTTTCTGCTTGTCGGCAGTCGCATTATTGGTTGCGCCGTCCTGGAACCGGCCGGCCTGCTCCGCAAAAGCATTATCGGCTATGGCTTCGGCTTTCTTGCTGTCCTCCATCCAATTATTGTATGCCGTCGTCCAATTCTTGCCATAAACCGCGCCCATGTCATATCCGATCAACATCAAACGCCCTTCCCCGGAGACGACAACCCCCGCATTTTTACGTTCCTTGTCCCATGCCAGCACGGTATCTTCTTTTCCAACCATAACCGGCGTAAATTTGTCGGTCATTTGTTGTTGCGTCTCATCCAGTAACGCCGTCTTGATTTCCTTGCCGAACCGCGACATGCATTCCACACGACCTGACGACTGGTCCTCATTCTTTTCATTCTTGGTAAATGCCCCGGGCATGACGATCGCCGCGCCGCCGGATTTCAGATACGCCTTGATTTCATCCGTGACGGAATTATCTGCGAGTGCAACGGCAGGTCCCAGTATCAACACGTTAAACCTGGATAGCGGGAAAAAGTTGTGTTCGGAAATCACTTCATAATCAAGGTTTAAATCAGTCATCAGATTCAGAAGCCCTGTGTCTGTGGCGGCTGTTCCACCCAGGATGGTTGCCGTTTTGGCGCCAAGGAAAAGCCCCACTTTTGGATTGATTGTCTTTGACACCAGATAAGTGCTCCCCATATAGCGTGATAACTGGATGATCGCCTTGCTCTGCGTATATTGGGGCTCACGCCGCCGGTATCCGTTCATGCAATCCGCAACTCCCATGTACACTCCGTAATGCGCCGGAGCGGCAGGACCGATACATGAAATTCCGGTATGGGCGCTGTCCATGAGGATCATATACTGCTCATGAGGGAGATAGTAGCCCGCCGGCATGCCAAGCGCGCAGGCAGTTTTCCCGGACCAGGCGGCAATGTCCCTTAATACCATAAAATTATAGGACATATTATAAGCAATTCCATGCCGGCAGAGAATATCAACATATTTTGGAACATCCCACCAGGCCGACATGGGAAAGTCCATGGAATTAAGAATTAAATGATGGGGATCTTCGGAACGAATGGCGTCATGGCACAGTTTCAAGATATCACAGTACGCGTCCCAGCGAAAAATCTCCCAGTCGGCCCAACGCACCCCTGGTTCGTATTTTACCGGCGCCACTATATCTTCGGGCGTCTTGTATCCGGTTTCCCATGCCTTATTGATATTTTCCACCCCGCCATATTTTTCCATCATTTTCTTTTTAAACGCCTGAAGAGCCGACGGATTATAATCACCCCCGGGATATGAAAACTCATCATTAAGATAATAGCAGATAAAATATGGGGTATCTTTCAAATGCGCCGCAAGTTTTTTCAATGAGACCGACAAGGCAGCCCGATATCCCTCATCCCAAAAACTGGCATAATTCCTTGATAACTTTGCGCCGTCGGGCCCCATCATCCTGGCTTCCGGATGCAATTTGACATACCCGCCTCCAAATCCATCGGCAATGCTGAGAAAGCTCATGGTATAAATGCCGTATTGACCAAAACGCCTGATATGGTCATCAACAAGGCGATAATTCGGCTCGCCATCGGGAACCAGCGGACTGCCGGTTTGAAGCTTCACGGTCCCGCCCATGCCCCGCCAAAACCTTCCAAATTGAGCGTCATAGGAATAAAAAGGAAAAGTGCACCCGAAATAAAACGGTTCGCCATCGGCCAGGATTTGTCCGTTCTTTGCCTCAAAATGCCTGGCCGGAGTTGTTTCCCATTTCCACTGTTGTCCCCACGCACAAATATCCGTAAAGGCCATGGACATGCCGGCAATTACCCCGATCATCATTATCTGTTTCATTCTTTTCATTTTATTTATTCTCCTGGTGTTGTTTTACATCACCGCATCCGGGCCGACCGGCATGGCGTTGTCAAGCCGTGCGATCATTTCTTCCGGCATGACCAGGACGTCCGCCATAATGGGACGAAAGCCGTTTGGATCCATTAGGCTGAAACGGCAATAGCCAAATCCGCCTTTTTCCAACGCCTTCTTCATGCCATCATGCCAGATGGGTACTTCCAAGTTTACCGTCCCGCCCGGCGGACATTTTACCGCGACATCCTGATACTGCCGCACTACACTCATCCATTCGCCGCCCGCATTCTGCTGGGTACGCAATATGCAGTCTTTCAAATCAATCGCGTTGTATTGATTGGTCAGGGTGACGGCAAAACTATCCGCGCCTTTTTTCCATGCCACTCTTGACGGGAACCAGACCGGGCTGAACAGAACGCGCAAGGCCCAAAAGAACGGTTTCGGCAGAAGATCGGCGGTTATCACGCCCCAGTCGGCATCCTCCCCCCAGCGCACCCACCCCCACGGATTGCCTTCAGGGCCTTTACCCGCGCCACAGCACAGCCAGGGAAAATAAGCGCCGCCAAGACAGGTTGGATCATCGCGCATATTGCCCCATTCATCCCGAAGCCGTTCGGTAAAAACCTGCAATGAATTTTCACCATTCAGGATATCTTTCGGCTTCCGGTCGCAAATCAAAGAAAGATACGGCGCATTGATCAAATCCGGCAGGCCGTTGAAAATTCCGTATTCCGAGCTGAACCATACTCCGCTCCAGCCGCGCGCCAAGGCCTGTTCGCGGGTCATTTCCTCCATGTCGGCATCCCAGCTCCGCGGATTGATCATCTTCCCGGTGCGACGGAATTCCTTCTGCAGGTTAAAGCTGTAATGCGTGTCGGCGATATCGCCCACACGCACCTCAAAAATACCGTCAATTTTATTGGCCGGGCCCGGCGGGGGGAACATGGTCGGACGGCTCGGATCCAACCGCTTGCAAAAACGGTCGTAAGTGCGCAGGATGTTCCAGCCGGTCTCAATCACGCTTTTACTTTCAGGCATGTTTTCGTTGCCAACGCTCCACACCATGACCGACGGATGATGCCGGTCGCGGCGGATTCCGCCCTCAATCCGCATCAAGGCCGGCCCAATCCACTCCGGATTGTGAATATAATGCGTGCCCCAATCTATCGGCAGTTCCTGGAGAAGATAAATGCCAAGCTCATCGCATAAATCGGCCAGGTAGCGCGGTCCGAGAAAATGTGTGCGAATGGCGTTCACATTGGCCTTTTTCATCAATTGCAGATCCCGTTTCAGCCACGCGCGGGGCGTATGCAGTCCGCCTTCAGGATGAAAGGTCAAATGATTGACGCCGCGGAATTTTATAAAATGACCGTTAAGTTTCGGTCCGGCCGGACTCAATTCAAACCGGCGGAATCCGGTGTTGAAAACAATTGATTGAAGCGGCTGGCCGGGAATATCCGGTTGTAATGCCTCTGTCTTGATTGGAGACGGCCTGCCTGCCCAAGCTCGGCCAGGGCCCCCAGGCCGCAAGGCACCACTGACGCATCCGCCCGTGGCGGAAAGGCGGGACGAGGTCGTCCCGTCTCCACAGACACATCCGCATGGTTGAGGGAAAATTTCAAGTTCCAGGCGAGTCTGGTAAAGATTGGGAAACTCATCATTCCATAGTTTTGGATTTTTTATGATTAGGCTTAATTGGACTTCCACGCTAGTCCCGGCTTCCAGAACCACATCCTTTATGACAACTGCCGCGGGGAAATCGTTTGATCCGGGTAGCACTTTAAAATTATTATACATCAAATTTGCTTGCAAAAGTTTTTTTCTATCGCTTTCAGACCCACCCCCCGTCCCGACCTCTTGAGAGTCGGGACGTACCCCTCCAAGGAGGGGATCAAAACCTTTTGCCTCTGACGTTCTTTCCGCCACCACACAACCACAGGCGGATCTGCCTTTGGTATGAAAGCTCCCCTCCTTTGGAGGGGTGGCTGAAAGCCGGGGTGGGTTCCGTCGTACCGACTCTTGCAACTGATCCAGCAAGGTCAGGCGAATTTTTCCATTCACCGCGGTGGTCCCATGATTCCGCAAAATAACCTTTCCCGCCAGCGTTCCGGTGGTGAGCGCGGAATCCAATTCAGCAGAGAGATGATAGTCGCTGATCTGGCATTGCTCCGTCGCAAAAAAGCAGGCGGACTGCGCCAACCCGGCAAATTCGAGGGCATGTCTGGGCATATCCATCTGGACAAATTTATGTCGGCGCAGAAGCCGGACGGCAACCAACGCGGGTTCTCCCGGAATCACGCAATCCGTCACGTCATATTCAACGGGGGTCAGACCACTGCGATGATCCCCCAGAAGCTTGCCGTTCAAATAAATCCGGCCGGCGGGATAGATGCTGTCAAACCGCAAATGAATCCGTTTGCCGGCCCAGAGCGCGGGCAGGCACACCTGCCGCCGAATTACCGCGCCGTCTTCAGGATTAATATGGGATAATGTAACCCGGTCCCAATTTGGGATGGGTGCATTTTCCGCATCCGGATCGCCATAAAAAATTTTACCCGGCTGGATCCGTTCTTCCCAGTCATCATCCGGCGTGACGGATGATGCCAGCATTGCCTCATCCGCCGGAAAAGGCCAGCGCTTGACACGCCATGCCCCGTCCAGGCTCATGGTCATTGAAGAATTGGATAGCGCCGGAGTATAGCGCACCGGCACAAGCGGTGTTTTTACACCGTCCGCCACAAGAACTTCCTCCGGCGAAACCGCCGCCAATTGCCGTTCAATTAATTTGCCACCATCTATCATTACGCTCATAATTGTCTATTCCTTTCTAAACGCGGGCTATGCCAGCAACAAAATCAACCACCGATTACACGGATTTCACGGATATGGTCAGACCGTTGACAGTCGATTGTCAGCATCCGTGCTATCAGTGCCATCCGTGGTTCCGCCTGTGCGGATCCGTCGGGGCGGAAAAATTTTTGTTTTTTATCATGGGTTATGATGTTTTAACTAAACAGCACATATCCGCCTTCCATAATCGCGGGCTTCCTCATACATCGCCACCAGATTTACCGGCGGAGTATCTATCTGGAGCGTATGCGATGGCGCCAGGATATAGCCCTCCGGACCAAGCGTCTCCATACGTGAACGCACCTCCGCGCGCACTTCCGCCGACGTTCCATGAACCAGGGTCTGCTGGATATCAATGCCGCCGTGGAAACAGAGTTTTTTTCCGAATGATTTTTTGAGACGGGCCGGATCCATCCCGGCCGCCGAAGTCTGGATCGGATTAAGCACTTCTACTCCGGCGTCAATCAAGGAGGGGATGATTTCAAAAATCGCCCCGCAGCAATGATGATAACCGCGCACACCGTGCTTCCGGCCCAAATCATAGTGCCGCCGCAGGCTCGGCATGAAAAAGCGGTCAATCATTTCCCTGCTTATCAACAACCCCTGTTGCATGCCGTAGTCGTCGCCGCAGCCGATCAAATCAATTGCGCCCGGATATTTCTCAAGTATGCGGCCGAGCAACGCCATGGTGTAATTTTGAACTTTTGCAACCACCGCCTCAATCACGGCCGGATTGATTGCCAAATCCATCATCATTTTTTCCATGCCCAGCATGCTCCAGGGAACGCCGAAAGGGCAAATACATGATGAGTCCAAGATAACTTTGTCGGCTTTCCACGCCGCCAGGTCAAATCCGGCGGGCAGATCCGGCAGGACAACCTCATCCGGCCGGGGCCAGTCGTATTGTTCCACGTCCGCCACGGTCTCAGCGTGGGCCAGCGGGGCATTCGTCAATTCCATATAACGGGCGTTGCCGGCCGTCACGTTTTCCCGGCGACAGCCCCAGATATCAACGCTTGCGTTCGGATTTTTTGACTGGTTGCGCAATTGCCGTTCCGGCAGCGAAGGACCGGCGCCAATGGCCGGCCAAAGCGAGGAAAAACAGTTGCATCCAAAATATTCGGCCACGCTGCCTTCCGGACCAAGCCCGAGGTATTTGCGAAAAATTCCGTCCGCCTCGCGCGTGGCGCCGTAAGTGTAGGGAATATGATCCGGCCTCCTGCCCGACACGGCAGCTAACATTGTTTCACGATTATTCATTTTTTTACTTCCTTTCGGAATCAAGCGCCGCCAGGGTGGCCCCGGAAATAAGGGATGGCGGAACAAGTTCCCTGACCCCGGAAAAATCTTTCGCGATCGCATATTCCACGGCCCGTTCCAGCAACTCCCGCCGTGGAAACCGAACCTGGGCCAGGGTTTCTACCGGCATCCGGTCGCAAATCAACTCCGGCGCGACAATCCCGGCCTCATCGGGCACGGCCACGCCCTCCTGGCGCAACAGGTCAATCAACTGCGCGCCGTACTCCTGCGCCGCGCAGAAAAATCCGGGACGCCGATTACGCAAAGCGCGCCATAATGTTCGCCCGGATGGTTTTGCCAGCCATTGTGTGCCGATAAAGTTGGCCCGTTCCAACGCGGCACCCTTGAACAGACGGCGTTCCCCGCTTAACCCAAGCAATTCCCGCTGGGCTTCCAGGAACCCGCGCTCCTGTAAAACATGAAACGGCGAAGGATTTTTCGGATCGCCCACGTACAAGATCGGATCATACCCGCGCAGGAGAAGAGCGGCCGCCGCCGCGTACCCGGAGCGTTTATAGTCCGGCATGATGAAAGATTCGGCCGGCAAAGTATCGCTGGAATATGGTTCCACGTGGATTACCCGCACGCCGGCGGCGGCCAGCTCGGCTACTAATAACGCGTTCGTGGGCTCGGCCGGAGTACAGCTTGCCAGCAGGGCCCGATGACTTTGCGCGCGCACTTCGCGCAAAAACATCGCCTCCAGCCGGGAATCCCAGCCCTGTTCCATCTGGGAAAACAGACTGAGCAGATAGCCGCGGTTGAACAACAGGTTTTGAAGCCATACGATGGTTTCACGCGGCCCGTGATACATGAAAGATACGGTATCCGACCGGCGCGACTGGCGCGCCGCGGTCGTCACGCTCGGCGTGGAGGCCACCATGCAGCCGACTCCCGGCCGATGAACCAGCCATTGTTCCGCCGCCAGCCTGGCAAGGGCGCGCCGCACCGTATTGCGGCAAACCTGAAAACGACCGCATAACTCCTTTTCCGTCGGCAGGCGCGCGCCCGGCCGCAGTTGCCCGGCCCTGATTCCGGTCAACAGCGCCGCGTAGACCTTTTCCGGCTGTTTACCCAGCCACAAGTTCTTTTCAGAATTGCCGGCATTCTGCCTCATGCCGCCTTTTTAGTACACGGCGACATAATTGTCAAGAACAATTGATAAACAATATTGTATTTATCTTGTTTGACAACCGGACGGGTTCAAGGCTCAGGGGGCAAACTTCGCCGAAGCAGGCCAGGAACCTGACAACCCATGCTGTAAAAATTTGTACCACCTCAGTAATGTGGGTGTCTGTATGGAGCCGGGACGCCCTCGTCCCGTCTTCCTCGCCTCGCGAGCTCGGCGAAGCGGGCAAAGCCTGGGTCCGGCCTGTGGTCAGGCCAGCTCCAATCAAGACTGAGGCATTGCAAAAATTCCAACAATGGTATTGTCCTGCAAAATCGGAAGTGATAAATTATTTCCAATTACTTACCACTGATTACACGGATGGCACGGATAACAGAAAAACAGTCAGACGGTCGGACCATTATCAGTGTAATCCGTGATATCCGTGGTAAAAACGCTTCAGATATGCTATCAAAGCAGTTTTATAAGCGCCAACTTGACATTGGGAGGGGAAAATGATGGAAATATTAATCCGGGGCGGCCCGTTGTTATGGTTTATCATGGCCGGCGGCATGGCCGCGCTGGTGATTTTTCTGGAGCGCTGGTTTCACATCCACCGCGCCAAAATAAAAACCGATGATTTTTTAAACGGCATCCTCAACATTCTCAGCCGTCATAATGTCACCGAAGCCCTGGCCATCTGCAAGGAAACGCCCGGGCCGGTGGCGTATATTGTCCGGACGGCGGTGATGCATTCCAGCCAACAGCCGGTTTTACTTGAACGGGCGGTTGACGAAGCGGCCTTGAATGAAATTTCCCGCCTGGAGCGGCATTTTGCCACCCTGGCCACGATTGCCCATACTGCGCCGATCATCGGCCTGCTCGGCACGGTCGCGGGCATGATTCAATCCTTTATTGCCATGCAACAGAAAGCCCCGCTGGTGCCGGCCGCCGACCTGGCCGGCGGCATCTGGACAGCCTTGATTACCACCGCCGCCGGCCTGATCGTGGCCGTCTTTGCTTATTTCACCTACAATCTCCTGGTTGTCAAAACGTCGGCCCTTGTCCTGGACATGGAACGGGCCGCCAATGAAATAACCGGCTTCTTAATCGGCCAGAACGCGGCAGAAGAAACCAGGAGGCAGGAGACAGGAGACAGAAGTCAGTAGCCAGAACATCTGGATGTGTCATTCCCATGGAAACCAATATTCATCAGGTCGGACAACGCTGGCGACGGTTTCAGGTGAATGTGCGCCTGTTTGACAGTCCGTTCGCGTTCATTCCGTTGCTGAACATATTCCTCTTGATATTTTTCTTCATCATTTTTAATTCCGCTTTTGTCCTGAAGCCGGGCATTAACGTCCAGTTGCCGGCCGGCGCTTTTCAACAGGGATCATTGTATAGTTCCATGACGGTTATCCTGACCCAGGAAGGCCTTGTTTTTTTCAATGACGAGCGCATCGGGCTTGACGCGCTGGCTGATGCCCTGCGCTCATCCGCCGGTAAAAACAAATCATTGCAACTCACGTTGGAGGCCGACTTGCGCGTGCCCTACGACAAGATTATCCGGGTCCTTAACATGGCCACGGCCGCCGGGGTGAGCAATATCTTTCTCTCAGTCCGGCCGACTTTCGGCGAGGAATTGATGCCATGAAAAAGACTGATCGGCTGGCTTGCTACGGGTGGCCGGCTCTGGCGGTAATAATCCTGTTTTCATTGTTCGCGGGGCTATTGTTTTTACCCGGCATAAAAAAAACCGCGGCCAGACCTTCATCCGATTCATTAAAAGTCCCGACCGTCAGATATGCGGTCACGGACAACCGGGAATTGCTCTCATCCGAAGAAAGGGCGGAAGTCCGCGCCCTTTATGCCTCCGATCTGTTTGCGTCGTCAATAGGGATCCCGTTCTCAGAATTGCATTTTGCGGCCGGCCGTTTGAACCAGACAAACATTGTTCCCCCCGCAACTCCCTTGTTCCTTCCTTTCGCCCCGGTATCAAACGAAATGAACCCGCGCTTGTCCGCGATAAACACGCCCGGCGCCGATAATGACGCCGACGATCTGCCGCTTTTTGTCCATCCGCCCAAACCATCAAACCGGCAAAAACAAAAAAAACCTGAATTTTCCATTGAACTCCGGGGGGAATTAAAACGTTGTTCCATTGATCGCGATGTTTTTCAAGGCATTTTCCCCGCCTCGCCGGCGGAACCGATGCTCCTCCAGGCGCAAATGCGCGTTAACGGCGAAGGTCGCGTTGAACAGGTGCTTGCCGAATCAACCGATTGCGCGCCGGCCATTTACCAGGAAATCGTCAAAAGACTTTATCAATGCCGCTTCGGCAATGTCACCAAACCATGCGAAGGCACGATCTTAATAAGCTATCCGGCATATAAAAAAGGTGGCAACCAATGAGCCGTTTTGGTAGCGTACGGTCATGACTGCAAAACAATTTTACGATTGGCAGACTTCCGGCGGAACGAATGATGTCATGAAACTTGTTGACTGCCTCGAAAGAGCGGACGTTACCTGGTGCGCCATAGGCGGCGTGGCGGTGAATCACTGGGCGGAGCAACCCATGGTGACCCAGGATGTGGATTTCGTCGTTGCGTCAGATTCAATCGAACGCACGATTTCATTGCTTGAAGAGGCGGGATTTCGTTCCGAGAGATTCAAGTGGTCCATCAACTTTCAGGGACATTCATCAGTCATCATCCAGCTCAGCACGGAGGATTTTTATCGGGATTTCCCCGCCCGCGCCGTTCCCGCTGATGTTCATGGCATTCTCCTGAGAGTAGCTTCCCTGGAAGACACGCTCAGGGGCAAGATGAAGGCATGGTCCGAACCGGAACGAAGGCAAAGCAAGCGGATCAAAGATCTTGCGGATATTGCCCGGCTGGTGGAGGCCCACCCCCGGCTCCGGGACTTGCTCACCGACGAGCTTAAACAACAAATCCAGCCTTCAGGAAAGGCATAGGACCGAACAAGCAAGGACAGGCTGTGACCCGAAACTTGCCGCCCCTGACTGGGCGACGGGTCACGAGATGAAAATAATCATGTTTGATCGGCAATAAAAAAACAATGACAACAGAACAACCAATAAAAATTCAAATGGCGCGCTGGTCGCCGGATGAACAGCCGGAATCGGTCATTTCGTTCCTTAAGCGGCCCGCCTTTGATCCAAATGCCGAGGAAAAAGCCAAAAGCATCTTAAATGCCGTGCGCCAGGAAGGTGATGAGGCGATAATCCGCTTTGCGCGCGAACATGATTCTATCCAACTCTCCGCCGATTCCATGCCGGTCAGTCAAAACGAAATGAACGAGGCCCGCGGGAAAGTGGAAAACTCTTTTGTTGTCGCGGCGCGCGAGGTTCACAAACGCGTCCTCACTTTCGCCAAGGCGGGGATGAAAAAAAACTGGACCATTTCCTCCCCCAAAGGCGGAACACTCGGCGAACAATTTACTCCTTTTGCGCGGGTCGGCGTTTATATCCCCGGCGGACAAGCCCCCCTGGTATCAACGGCGCTGATGACGGCCACCCTGGCAAAGACGGCCGGGGTGCCCGAAATCGCCGCCTGTTCCCCGGTGGGCGCATCCGCCCAAATGAATCCATACCTGCTGGTCGCGCTTGAGATAGCCGGGGCAACCGAAATATATAAAATAGGCGGCGTCCAGGCCATCGGCGCGTTTGCCTATGGAACAAAAACCATAAAAAAGGTACAAAAGATCGTCGGACCGGGCGGACAATATGTCACCGCCGCCAAACGCCTGGTCTACGGCGAGGTCGCCCTTGACCTTGTGGCCGGGCCAAGTGAAATCGCAATTCTCGCGGATGATTCCGCGGCGGCGGAAGCCGTCGCCGCCGATTTGCTGTCCCAGGCCGAGCATGGAACGGGATTTGAAAAAGTATTGCTTGTGACGCCGTCCGAGCGGCTGGCGGCGGCCGTGCGCGATGAAATGTTAAGACAAATAAAAGACCTGAGCCGCAAGGCGGCCATAAGCAACGTGCTCAACCGTGGAGCGCTTCTGGTCACAGTCAACAATCTTGACGCGGGCATGGAACTGTGCAACCGCTTTGCCCCGGAACACCTTGAAATCATCGTGCAGGAACCGCGCAACTGGCTGAAGAAGGTAAAAAATGCCGGCGCCGTGTTCGTGGGCGCATGGTCTCCGGAATGCGCCGGCGATTATGCGGCCGGGCCAAGCCACGTCCTGCCCACCGGCGGCACCACCGCCATGTTTTCGGGTCTGACGGTTGATGATTTTCTCAAGCGCACCAGCGTTATCGCCTTCACCCGCGCCGATTTGCTCAATTCGCTTGATATTATCAAAACCATCGGAAACGTGGAGGGCATGGATGCGCATGTCCGTTCCGCCCTGATTCGCTTTAATAAATCATAAGCAGGAGTCAGAATTCAGAAGTCAGCAGCCAGAAGGTAACAAGACAAAGCGAAAACAATACATCATGACATCTCTGATCAGAAATTGTGTCAAGAACATGAGCGCCTATGTTCCCGGCGAGCAGCCCGCGGATGTTAACGTCGTGAAATTGAACACGAACGAAAACCCATACCCGCCCTCGCCGCAAGTCAGGCGGGCGCTTAAAATGATTAAAGGCGACAACCTCCGCCGCTATCCGGACCCGGAATGCGGAAAATTGCGCGCCGTTATCGCGAAATTGCACAAGTGCGCAGAAACCCGGGTTTTTACGGGCAACGGGTCGGATGAAATCCTCGCATTGTGCACAAAAGCGTTTGTGGAGGACAAACAAACCATCGCCTTTTTTGATCCCTCCTATTCGCTCTACCCGGTCCTGGCAAAAATCCGGAACGTCAAAAGCCGCGCGATTAAACTGGATAAAAATTTTGAATGGCGGATGCCGCCGGCCGATGCCGCGCTTTTTTTCATGACCAATCCGAACGCGCCCACCGGCATTCTCTATCCCAAGAATGAAGTGGCAAAATTCTGCCGGAAATCCAGGGGCGTCGTGGTGCTGGACGAGGCCTACGTTGATTTTTCAAGATACAATTGCCTTGACCTGGCCTTGAAATTGAAAAACACGCTCGTGTTAAGGACGCTTTCAAAATCATACTCGCTGGCGGGCCTGCGCCTGGGTTACGCCATCGGCGCCCCGGAACTGATCGCGGCGCTCTATAAAATCAAGGATTCATATAACGTTGACCGCGTTGCGCAGGAGCTGGCAACCGCGGCATTGCGGGACCAGGCCTATATGCGCAGGAACGTGCGGCGAATCATGGCCGGCCGCCGGAAGCTTTCGGAAGGCCTATTGAAATTAAATTTTGCCGTCTTCCCCTCCGAAACGAATTTTGTCTGGGTCAAGCCGCAGGGCATAAGCGCCGAACAACTTTACCGGCTTCTCTGCCGGCAAAAAATTTTCGTGCGTTATTTCAGCAGAGAATTGACCCGGGATTATTTGCGCATCACCGTCGGCACGGATGAGCAAATTAATAAACTTATAAAGGCAATTGCCCGGATTATGAAGATGAAAGCTATGGAAATGGAGAACAAATGAAACCAAGAACCGCGTCAATCAAAAGAATAACCCGCGAAACACAGATCAAAATAAAGCTGAATCTTGACGGCAAGGGAACGGCGCGGATCAGTTCTGGCATCCCTTTCCTTGACCACATGCTCACCCTCTTGACGCGGCATGCGCTGATTGACCTGGCATTGGAAGCCAAAGGCGACCTCGAGGTGGACCTGCACCACACGGTCGAGGACATCGGTCTCTGCCTGGGGTCGGTTTTAAACAAAGCGCTCGGAACCCGCGCCGGCATCAGGCGTTACGGCTTTGCCTTTGCCCCGATGGATGACGCCTTGAGCCGCGCGGTCATTGACCTGGGCGGACGTCCCTTCCTGGTCTGCCAGGTCGCCAACAAGCGCCGCAAGATCATGGATTTTGATCTCGGCCTGATTCCCGAATTTTTGCAGTCTTTTTGTGTCCAGGGCAAACTGAACCTGCATGTCGCCCAATTATACGGCCACGAACCGCACCACGCCTATGAGTCGCTGTTCAAGGCGTTCGCGCTGGCCCTGCGCTCCGCGGTGACGCTTGATGCGAAGGAAAAAGGCGTGCCCTCCAGCAAAGGCGTCTTGTAAGGATTAACGAACGTTCTGCCATAACTCTCGGTCTAATCAGCAGTTTGTTTTTCCCGGCGGCCGGCAAAGCCGATCAGCGCCGCCGACGCCGCCAACAGCACGCAAAACATAAGAAGCCCCGCCTGGAGCGAAAGCCAATCGCCGATCCATCCCACCGCCAGCATGCCGAACAGACAGGCCAGGTTTATGATGATATTGCCGGCGCTGACGACAATGTCCTTGTCTTTCGCGATGGCGCCGACCGCATAGGCAATGCCAAGCGGATAAACAGGACCGAAAAAAATGCCCGCCAAAAACATTGCGCCGGCCGGAACGGGAAACCCCCGCATCAACAACGCCGTAAACACAAAGACACAGCCCGCCCCCACCAGTCCGGCGATGCCTGACACGGTCGGTTGCCACCGGATCCAAAACACAAAAATCAGCCGGCCGCCCACAATGCCGAAAAGAAACAGCGCAACGATCCTGGTGGCCTGCGAAAGCGACATTCCTTTCTCCATTTGGGCACACACCGCGCAAAAATATGATATCGCCGTTTCCAGGATGCAATAAACCGATAACAGGATAATCATCAAGACCACCCGTTTTTGCATGATGCAATTGAGAAAGGCCGCGACCGGGGAAGGACGTTTTTCAACGGCCCAGGCCACGGGGCGAATGCCGCTGACCATAAGCAAAACGCCGCTTATCCCGGCCAACAGCAGCGAAAACGTCTGCCAGCGCCCGAACAGCGCGCTGGCCGGCGGCGCCAGATACATTCCAATCCCCAACCCGCCCAGGAAAGCCGCATGAATAATACAAAAAAGATTATGCTGATTGCGTTCAAAATACTGAACCGTAATCAACGATGCCGCCATTGCGGCGCACGCCCAGGCAACACCAAACGCGAAGCGGCCGAACAGAACCGCCCCAAATGACGGAATTACCGACGCCAAATTGGCCATCACCAACAACGCAATGCCCGACTTGATCATCCGGCCGATCCAGACCGGGCCGGACAACACCAAGAAAGGCAAATATCCCATGATGACGCCGGCAAGGAAAAAACCCATTGCCAATCCAAAACTGGCATGGGTGATGTTCAGTTCCCGTTCCACGACCGCGCCCATGGCCGGAATTATGACCGTGCTCAACGAACAGAGCAGACAGTTAAAACAGCCCACGGTAAAGAGCATTAACCGATAATGGTTGCTGATCATGGCCTAAACACTCCATCTTTAAGCGAGACAGAAAAGACGGCCACGATGAAACGTGGCCCTCCACCACTTGGAAAAACTCTGGCGACGCTCCCTAGCCAGGATCGGGCTAGGCGGGCAAGCCACCTGTTTTAAAAAGTGGAGCGACACACGCAACTGATCCATCTGACCGAAACAGGCAACTTGAACAAATAATAAGCTTTTATTCAAGTCCCGAAGCGACCCAAGGAAACGCTTGCCTTACACATTCCCCTGCCATACTATATGCAATTAGACCCCATTCGAAAAGATATTCGAATTTTCCGCCTCGGCGGATCCGCTGTGGCGGAGAAAGCTTACGGCCTTTTCGGTAAGCCCGCCCCGGCGAGGGATTCAGGAGGAAATTTATTATGCCAGGTTTTATGGTCATTCCCGCAATTGATCTCCGCAACGGAAAATGTGTCCGGCTCCGGCAGGGCAAGCCAACGGATGAAACCGTCTATTCCACTGACCCGGTCAAAATGGCCGTTACCTGGGAAAAGGAAGGCGCCAAGATGCTCCACGTTGTTGACCTGGACGGAGCATTTACGGGCCGGCCCGTGCATACCGAAATCATCACCAAAATCGCCGGCACACTTAAAATTCCCGTCCAGACCGGTGGCGGCCTGCGGACCGCGGAGCAGATTCAACACCTGATTGACAATGGCGTCAGCCGGGTAATTATCGGAACGGCGGCCTGTCAGTCCGACAAGGAGACGGGCGCGCTGATTGAAAAATTCCGGGAGAAGCTGGCGATCGGCATTGACGCCAAAAACGGTTTTGTCCAAACCAAGGGCTGGGTGAATACAACCACGATCAATGCCCTGGATCTGGCCGGGAAGCTTGACCGGCTGGGCGTTCAGATTTTAATTTATACCGATACCGGACGCGACGGCATGCTTTCCGGCCCAAACACCGGCGCCATTGCAACCTTTTGCGGCAAAGTTCATTGCCGGGTAATTGCCTCCGGCGGTGTTTCAAAACCGGATGATATAATTAAATTGAGTAAGCTTGCACTATCAAATCTGGACGGTATTATTGTCGGCAAAGCATTATATGAAGGGAATATTTCGTTAAGAAACATTTTGGCAGCCAACCAATGATAAAATCCGATGACAAGATGATGGAGGTTCGGGAAACACGGCTGGGCAACGGCATCCGCGTTGTAACCGCCGCTCTGCCGCGGATCCAAAGCGTGGCCATCGGCCTTTGGATCGGCGCCGGGGGGCGCTATGAATCGCCAAAACTATCCGGCATAAGCCACTTTATTGAACACCTTCTTTTCAAGGGAACTGAAAAACGGTCGGCGCGCGAAATTTCCCAGGCAATTGAGGGCCGCGGTGGATTCTGCAATGCCTTCACCCAGGAGGAAATTACCTGCTACTATGCGCGGGCGGCATATGATCATGCCTGGAAAACGCTTGATATTCTCTGCGACATGTATCTGCACCCCCGGTTTGACCAGAGTGATATTGACCGCGAAAAGGGAGTGATCGTGGAAGAAATCATGATGTATCGCGATCAGCCGGAACATGTTGTCCAGGAAATGCTGATTGAAAACATGTGGCGCGACCACGAACTTGGCCGGCCGCTGATCGGCTCGCCTGAAACCCTGAAAAATATTACCCGCGACCAGATCATTGCCTTTAAAAGAAAAAAATATGTGCCGGACTCCACGGTGCTGACATTCACCGGCAAGGTCAATCATGATGAATGCGTGCGTGAAGTCGTGAAACTGATGGGCCGCATTCGGCCGGCATCGGCCCCCTCTTACCGGCTGGTTGATGCCGCTGTCGCCCAGCGCAACCTGGCGTTGAAATCCAAGGAAATTGAACAGACCCATATGGCATTGGGTTTCAGAATTTTCGGGCGCCATGACAAGCGGCGTTACGCGCTCAAGGTTCTTAACGTCATTCTCGGGGAAAACATGAGCTCGCGCCTGTTCCAGACAATCCGCGAAAAATACGGCCTCGCTTATTCCATTGGTTCCGGCCTGCAACTCTTCGCCGAAACCGGCGCCTTTGTGATCAGCGCCGGATTGGACCGGAACCGCCGCGCCAAGGCCATTGAACTGATCTTGAGGGAAATAAAAAAAATCAAGGATGAACCGGTCAGCGCCAAGGAACTGAATCTCGCCAGGCAATATATCATCGGCCATTTGCGCCTTGCGCTGGAAAGTCCGCTCGGGCAGATGATGTGGATCGGCGAACACATCATCAATTATGGTTCCGTAATTTCACCGGAAGAAGTCGTCGACGCCATAACCGCCATTCGCACCGAAGACGTGCAGAAAACAGCCGAAGCTGTTTTCAAGGACCGCCTGGCCACGTTCTCAATGCTTTCCCCGGGCGTTTCCGAACAGGAACACAAAGACTTGATGCAAATGTTAAAGGAGCTGTCATAGAACAACAAAAAAAGGAAAAAACAATGATCAGAAAAATAATCGTGATCGCATTAATATTGTGTGTAATCCTCGTGGCCGGCATCCAGCTTTTTCTTGCCTATGGCCTGACCGACTCCTTGCGCAAATGGGTTGTGCCGGCCATAAAAACAAAATATAACATGGATGTTTCCGTCAGCCGCATCAGTGTCAACCTTTTGGGCGGCGAACTAAATGTCCACGGCATCAAAGTGGCCAATCCGCCCGGTTTTGACGAGCCGCTCATGCTTCTTGTTGAGCGTTGCGGATTAAAAGTCGGGTTGCCGGCGCTTTTCAAAGCCGGCAGCGCCGACATTCAGAAAGCCGTTCTTAAGGAAGTAATCTTGACCATTTCCCGCAATAAAGACGGCGCGCTCAACCTGGACCCGGTTCTCGGTTCCATGCAAGCGCAGAAAGGCGCGGCGGCGGAAGGCGCTGAAACTCCGGCGGCCGGCCAGCCGGAAGCCGGCGCAAAGCAACGCCCTTTCCCGAATACAATCATCAAAAAGATGGAAATGATAACCAAGCTGAATTATTACGACTGGCAGATCGGCCAGCCTTTCAAGCTCGGCATTGAAATGGATCTTCAATTAAGCAATGTTGCCAATTACGGTTTTGATGATTCGCTCTCGGGGGTCATCAATCTTCACGGCAATATCCTGGAAAACGACAAGAAATGCGCCTTTGACCTAAATGGCCGGATTTCACCGATTACCGATCCGTTGCTGGTCTCTTTTGACCTGGCCGGATCAATGCAGACAATTGACCTGAAAACATTCAAGGGACTCATTGAAAACATCGGGCTTAAAGAAGGCAAGGCTTCCGGCACGATAACCTTGGTCTGCCGGAAAGGCCAATTTGATCCGGAGAAATCGGTGCTCCGTCTTAAATTCAGCGATATTGTCCCGACAAAGGAAAAAACCGAGAAAATGGGCGGCATTCCCATGCCGGCAACACTTAACATGACCATTCCCGTCAGTGGCCCCCTTTCAAAACCGCAGATCAATGTCACCGAGGCCTTTTTAAAATCAATGACCAGCGAGGACACCGTCAATTCCATCCTCAAGGGCATCATTGATGCAAAAGGGGCCAAGGGCGATGGCGCGGGAAAAGACGGCAAAAAGGCCGTGGAGGACGCTTTATCCGCCACCGGCGGAAAAGAGCCGTCTAAAAAATTATCCGACGTCAAGGGCATGTTCGGTGATATCCTCGGCGGTAAGGATAAATAAATTATAAATTCAAGCAGTCAAAATCAAGAAGTCAGGAGTCAGAATAAGATATGACGTGTTGTCATTCCGAGCGAAGCGAGGAATCCCGGCATGTGGTAGACGCTGAAAATGCTCCCGAACCAATTTCCGCTCCCTGGCTGAGGACCGGCTGGCTTATCGCTCTCTTTGCCGCCCTGGGCCTTTTTGCCGCCAACCTGATCCTCGGCAATTTGAATCAGGATGAAGGCTGGTATCTTTATGCAGCCGGGTTGATTTCCTCCGGCAAAATACCGTACCGCGACTTTGCCTTCACGCAAGGACCGGTAATGCCGTTTGTTTATTCCTTGGCCTATCCCGTCATTCAATGGGGCGGATTGGCGGCCGGGCGGTTGATAACGGCCGCGCTGGCGCTGGCGGCCGCGCTGGCGGCCGCAATGCTCGCCGCCCGGCTCGCCACCCCAAGCCAAAGCCGGCTGACCGCGCTGGTTTGTTTTATCCTTGTGCTGGTTAATGTCTACCAGGCTTATTTCTGCACGGTGGTCAAGACCTATTCACTTACCATGCTTTTTTTAACCGGCGCGTTTTTGACGCTTTACCATGCCCTTGCGCGGCGCAACGGGCTCCTGACAATGCTCGCGGCGGCGCTGCTTGTCTTGGCGGCCGGCACCCGCACTTCGGCCGCTGTTGTTTTACCGATCATCTTCGGCCTGTTATGGCTGGAACGCCGGCGGTTTGATTTCGCGGGTTGGATTTATTTTGCCCTTGGCGGCATTGTCGCGGCTATCATTGTCCTGGGCCCCTTCCTGGTGCAATGTCCGTCTAATTTCATCTACTTTGCCGGGCGTTATCACACCCTCCGGCATGAAGGCAATTTTTTATCGGCAATGATTTTCAAGGCCGGCTTTGCCTCGCGTGTTCTTCAGGCTTATTTTGTCTGTTTTGTTTTCTGGGTGGCGGCGCTGACGGTCAAGCGATTGCAAAAAAACAACCCGGCCGCCGGCAATTCGGGCCTTTCCTCTTTTTTACGGCGTTGCATCTGGATCAGCGCCATAGCGGTTTCCCTCGTTCACCTGAGCGCGCCTTTTCCATATGACGACTACCAGGTTTTTATCTATCCACTTTTTGCGATCGCCGTCACGCTCATGATTGTTGATGAAGTCCGGGAGCGGGACGCCAAATGGGTCATGCTTGCCGCCCTTTGCATTGCGCTTGCTTCGGCCATCTCGTCGCCTATCAACCAGGAATGGTTCATTGAGGGCCGCGAACTGATCTGGTGGCGGGCAAAAGACAAGCCGCCGCTTGTTAAACTGCGGGAAACGGCCGGCAAAATCAGATCGCTCTGCCAGCCAAACGACTTGTTGCTTACCCAGGACCCCTATCTGGCGGTTGAAGCCGGTTGCACCCTGCCGCATGGACTGGAAATGGGACAATTCAGCTATTTTCCGGATCTGACGAAGGAACAGGCCGAAAAACTTAATGTTTTGAACCGCGACATGTTTGCGGAACTGCTGCAGAGCTGTCCTGCTCCGGTCGCCGCGTTCAGCGGCTACGCTTTTGCGATGAAAGCGCCGCAAATCACACCGGTTTCATCCGCGGACAAAACTCTCTTTGAGCAAATTATCGGCAAGCGTTACGAATTGCTTGAGACCGTAACAAATTTCGGCCAGGCATCAACCGAACTGCGAATGTATCATAGAAAATAAACACAAAAAATCCGGGGTCACCTAACTTTTCATGCCATAGCAGGCAGATCCGCCTCTGGCGGAAATACTTAAGGAATTCACAATATGAAAGTCGGACTACTTGGTTTTCCGCAAGCTGGCAAGAAAACATTCTTCGCCCTGCTGACCAACCGTCGGGCGGCGGCCGGCAGCCGCCTGCCTTTGAAGGAAGGCGAGGCGTTGGAGGGCATCGCCCCCATCCGCGATCCGAGAGTGGATGTGCTTTCCGGTATTTTCAAGCCGGAAAAAACCAAGTACGCGGAAAACACTATTGTGCTCTGTCCCGACATTGATCCAAAAAGCGCAGGGGCGGCGCGCACCTGGCTGGAAAGCGCCCGGAACTGCGATTTGCTTTGCATTGTTGTCCGCGCCTTTTCTTCTTCGGAAGTCTATCACCCGCTTGGCGAAGTCAACCCGGAACGCGACCGGAGCAGCCTGGAATCGGAACTCCTGATCGCCGACCTTGAGATCATCGAAAAAAGACTTGAACGCATCGGCCGGGAAAAGAAAAGCGGACAGTCGCCCCAGCAGGTCCTGGAGGAAAATTGCCTGCTCAAAATCAAAGAAACCATTGAAAAAGAGATGCGCTTTAACGCCCTTTCCCTGAGCAAGCAGGAACTTGAAACAATCAAGAGCCTGGGCCTGATTGTGCTGAAACCGGTGATCTGGGCTTACAACGTCGATGAAGGTAACTTGTCCGACCTACAGTCTAACTGCCTACAGCCTATCCACCTTAATAGTTTTAATATTTCCTGCCGGATTGAGGAGGAAATTATGGGACTTGAAAATCCGGCAGAACGGGCGCTTTATCTCAAGGACCTCGGGGTTGAATCTTCCGGTCTTGACCGGCTCAACCAGGCGGCCTATGACGCGCTCGGCTTGATGTCGTTTTACACAGTCGGCAAGGATGAAGTGCGCGCCTGGACCATCCGCAAGGGCAACGCCGCGCCGCAAGCCGCCGGCAAGGTCCACAGCGACATCGAACGCGGATTTATCCGCGCGGAAGTGATTAAATATGACGACCTGGTCGCCGCCGGCAGCGAAGCCGCCGTGAAAGCCCAGGGAAAAATACAGCTAAAAGGCCGCGACTACATTGTCGAAGACGGCGATATCTGCCATTTCCGCTTCAATGTTTAATTGTTGGAACCACGTGAGAAATATATTATTTGTCGCTTTTCTCGCCAGCCGGTTCTTTTGACGATTTGTCATCCTTGCCGGCGCCTTTATCATTTTTTTCATTGGCCGGCATCATCGGGAAACCGCTTTCGGGCCGCGGCACAGGTTTCAACGCTTCGCCTTCTTTGGTATACTCAATCTTGGCATCGGATTTAAGTTTGCCTATCAAACCTTCCAGTTTTTCCTGCACTTTCCGGCTTTTTAAACGGAAGGCGATCTGGCCCTTGACATCATCAAACGTCATGGTCCGCGGCGAATTATGGCCGATGGTTTGAATAATATGAAATCCAAATTCGGTCTCAACCACGCCGCTGATCTCGTTGGTCTTCAATGAAAACGCGGCCTGTTCAAAAGCGGGGACCATATTGCCGCGCGGGAACTCGCCCAGGCTGCCGCCTTTGGCCTTGCTGGGACAATCCGAATTTTCCTCGGCCAATTTGGCAAAGTCGCCGCCATCAACCAGTTTTTTGCGCAGGTCTTCCGCTTTTTTCTTCTTGGCGTCTTTTTTGGCGGCATCATCGGCGGCATCAACCGCAACAAGGATATGCCTGGCGTTTACGGTTTCCGGTATCTCGTAATTTGCCTTGTTTTCATCGTAATAAGCCTTGATTTCCTGATCGGTCGGCGGGGTAATTTTCAACAGTTTTTCAATCTTAACCTGTTCGCCGACATCCCGTTCAAAAGCTTCCCGGGTAATCCCGTTTTGCTTGAGGAAATCATCAAGGCTGATCTTTTTCGGCAGAGTTGACTGAAATGTTTCAACTTCCTTGGCTGTTTCTTCCGGGGTAACGGTGATTTTTTCGCGTTCACATTCAACGGCGATCAGCTTGCGGACAATGAGCCCCTCCAGGATCTGCGGCTTGATGTTTTTAAGCATTGCGTCAAACTGCTGGGACGAACCGCCGCGGTTTTTCATCATCTGCCGGATCTGGCTTATTTCAGAATCCAAATCAGCCTGGGTAACGGTCTTGTCGTTAAATTTAACCAAAACCGTATCGGCGGAAACCGGCGCGGCGGCTTCCGGCAAATTAACCTGTACGGCCGCCTGATTAGTCTCGGCCACAACGGGTTTTGAGGAATCGTCCTCTTTCGTTTTCGGCGCCTTCTTGGCAAACACCGGCATAAGGCAAACCGCCATAAATATCAAAGCACAGCTTACCAGTCTTTTGTTTATCTTCATTTAATATCTCCTTTTTTCACTTTCCACCGCAGGCGGATCCGCCCGGGGCACGATTTTGTCCGTAATGTTCCCTACTAAACAAGAATTAGTGGAGCATGGACTTGCAAGCTCTGTTTGTCAATTACAATTATGTAAAAAAATTGCGAATTATTGAGGGAAGGAGAAAGCGGCCTGCGTAGCCAGATCCTATTCGAAAAGGTCTTCGAATGGAGTTCTTCGCCTTGGCGGATCCGCCTGGAAAGGTTCACGGAAATAACAGCAACAGAATATGATGCATCCGCGCGTTATTGACCCAGGATTTCAATATAAGAGCGGTCAGGATTGAAGTAGATTTTACTCGCGCTGATGGCATAACCCACAATCCTGACGATGTTGTTTGTTCCCGTCGGCATGGATGTTGCCAGCGCCCCGCTATTTGTATCCATGTAAATGATTGATCCGGCGGCGAACCCCCAGGCATTGGTGCAATATCCGTTCAACAGGAGCCCGGCGGCCGGAAGAGGCGCGTCCGCGGCGGCATCACCAAGCGCAAGCCCCAGCATTCCCTGGGCAGTCGTATTGGTGACGGCATTGGCCTTCCACCATTTGCTGTCCGACGCCTTATAATAGTAAAGATTTGAATAAGCAATCGTGTCACCCGCCGTACCCTCCGTCAACACCACGGCATTATTCCATCTTTCAACCTGGGCTGAATTTGACAGACTGTTGCCGCCCATATTGACGTTGATCAAGGCCGGGTATCTCGCCCAATTGCTCGCAACCGTGCCATCAACCAGACCGGCGGGCATTGTGGTCCAGTCAATATTGTTGGAATACACGCCACCAACGGCAATATTATAGTTTGAAATTCCGCCTTGAGCAATATTTGTGCTGCTGATCACATTAACGGCAATATTTGTAACCCCCGTATCCCTTCTGGCATAAATAGCGCCCAGCAGGACGTCGTTGGTCAACCCCCGCCAGTTCGTGATCGCCGCCGCATCCTGCAATATGATGGAGTTGGTGACATTAAGAACGTTGACCTGGTTCGTGCCGGTAATCATTGCATTATTGCTCACAATCAGCAGGCCGGTCATGGTATCGCCGACCTTATGAACAACACCCGTCAAGGAAACACCTTCAGCGGAAATATTGGTAAGTCCGCCGCCATCGCCGAAGAAACCAAGCTCATTAGTCAAGGGACCGGTCATTATGTCGCCGGCTTTACGCACACGGGCATTAATCCCGCTGTTCCACATATCATTGGTGGCCCCGCTGACATCCGACTGCAGGGCGCGTAAATTGACAGCTGCCCACAGCGCACCCGTGGCAGGGATGTAAGTGGAGGAAAGGACGCGGGCATTAATCCCGCCGGCGGCATCCCACATATCGTTGGTTGCCGCGCTGACATCCAATTGCAAAGCGCGCTGGCCGATTGCCGCCCAGATGCTGTTGGTTGATGGATTATACGTTACGTTGACCCAATTGGTAAAAACAGGATCCTTTTCGTCTAACAGAATCGACATCGGCTCCCAATTTCCATTACCGTCGGCATCGGAAACCAGCACATAATTATCGGTGGCGCCGGTCGGCATTTTGAACCCGAGCATATTGACCGTGCCGTTGACATCCAGTTTTACAAGCGGATTGGTCGTGCCGATACCCACGTCGCCGCTTGTCTGGTTTTCAAATATATTTGACCCCATGACGGTGCGTGAAACCAGCGCATAGGCGGCGGCCGTCATCTGCTGGCGGGGCGACATTGTCTCGCCATTGATTCCTAATTCAAGATAGACGGTATTCTGGGCGAATGCCGAAGCCGGAAGGGCGGTCTGGGAACCAAGGATGACCGAATAAACACCATCCTGGACGACAATGCCGGAATGGGTTTCCGACCACAGCAGGTTGCCGGCGGTGGCGGCGTCATAAATCTTAAACGACAGATTAACCGTGCCGTTCACGCGCCGTCCGTAGGAGTCAAGCAGGCGCGCCTGGTAATTAATCTGGCCGGTATCGGCCGCGATAAGCGGCAAGGCCATGGCCAGCCCAAGGAACGCGACAAGCATTTTATAGATATTAAGGAATATTATTTTTTTCATTTTCTTCTCTCCCGCCGATACTATTATTGTATTATTATTTGCAAATGATTACCACGAAAATTACCTTTGCCGGTCGCCGCGGGCGGAAATTGTCTGCGGACCGTCCGTTGACTCATTAAGATACCAGGTTGAGTTTCTGAGATCACGATAAAACACGGAAGCATCCGCGAGCCCATCGCCGTCATAATCGCCCGTAAGCGGCAGATAACCCGCCCCGCCCCATTTAAGCCCCCAGATAAGGCGGTCAAGTTTATAATTCATTACATACCACAATCCGCTTTCCCGCTCATAGGCCGCCGCATCGGCGCAACCATCGCCGTCATAATCATCGGAAACAAGAGAAAAGCCGGGGCCGCCATAACCGCCCGAAACCGACAGGTAACCACTGCCCGACATGGCAATGCTCAAAGCCCCGGCCGTTTCATTATAAACCCAGGGATCGGCCTTGTCATCTTCATCAAAGTCACCCGCCAGCGCCACGTAACCCTGCCCGCCAAATCCGCCGGAAATCGGCGCATATCCGTTTGCCGATTGCATCGCCGACCAAGTTCCGGCTCCCTGGTTATAGACGGCCGGATCGGCTTTCTGGTCGCCGTCAAAATCGGCCGGCACGGGATTATACCCGGGACCTCCAAAAACCGCGGATGCCGATGCATAATCAAGGGAAGAAAGAAGAGCAACCCATGTGCCGGAACTTTCCTGATAAACCGCAAAATCAGCCTGATGATCGCCGTCGTAATCCTCAGGAACCGGCACGGCATCCGTCAAGCCGAACGATACGCGCGAAACCGTCTGGGTGGCCGAAGAATAAATAACATACCATACCTGCGAAGGGACATGAAAATACCAGCAGTCTGATTTGCCGTCGCCGTCAAAATCATTTTTCACGCCTGCAACCCGGCGGTCGTAAGGATAGATAAATCCGCCGTAACTGACGCCATCAACGCTCTCCACCGAGGCAAAAGGACAGGAAGCCCCGGAAGAACTGATCACCGAATATGAAGAACCGTGACTCCAGCTGCCGACGGTGTTGACGGCGTGCCATTGCCAGTTTTCCGCCGTCGCGGCAAAGGCCAGCAGAAAACACGACACACTCGCGAGCACCGGCAAAACTTTATATTTTTGCATAAAACACTTGAAGTAACCACTCAAGCCTTCCATTTACAAATCATTAAAAATTTATAGAAATGTCTGAAACAAGTCAACTATTTTTTTAGGTTTTTCTATAATTTTTTATTGACTCCATTATAAATTATGATTAATCTTTTTTTTGTTTCTAATTGCAACATGTATAATGTATGTAATTTTATTGATGAATATAATATAATTTTTTAAAGGTTTATCATTGAAAAAATATATTGCCTTGTTTTTTGTTTGTTTCATGTTTTATCCAGTCCTCCAGGTTGTTGGGCAAGCGCAATCCGATGCCACCGTCCAATCCGGCGCTCCCGTTTCGGCTGATTCGAAGGCCAAGGCCGATAAAAAGGCAAGAAAAGAAGCCGACGCCAGGGCCGCGCTGGAACTCAAGGCAAAAAAGGAAGCTGAAAAGAAAGCAAACAGCGAGGCCAGGTTAAAAGCCGAGGCGGACAAGAAAGCCAAAATCGCGGCCGAGAAAGAAGCAAAATTGAAAGCTGAGGCAGAACAGAAGGCCAAGGAAGCCGCCGAGAAGGAAGCCAATTTAAAGGCCAAGGCCGAGCAAAAAGCCAAGGCTGACGCCGATAAAAAGACAAGGGAAGAAGCCGACGCCAAGGCCGCGCTGGAACTCAAGGTAAAAAAGGAAGCTGAAAAGAAAGCAGCCAATGAGGCCAAATTAAAAGCCGAGGCGGACAAGAAAGCCAGGGAAGTCGCTGAAAAAGAGGCCGCCGCCGCCGCAAAGGCCAAAATCGCGGCCGAAAAGAAGGCAAAGGATGCGGCCGAAAAAGAAGCCGCAATTAAAGCTGAAGCCGAACAGAAAGCCAGGGAAGCCGCAGAGAAGGAAGCGGCCGCTGTTGCAAAAGCCAAGGCTGAAGCAGAAAAAAAAGCCGATCAGGCCGCAGAACTGAAAGCAAAAGAAGAAATTACCGCAAAAGAAACAATGGCCGCCACCGCCGGCTCAGAAGCCAAACGGAAAAAAGCTGAGGCGGACAAGGCCGTGACAGCCGCAAAGAAAGCGGCTGCGGACGAGAACGCCATGGCTGAAGCAAACCGCAAGGCCCGGGAAGAAGCCACCGCGAAGGAAATCCAGGCCAAGGACACCGCGGCCATCGCCCTTGCCAGGGAAACTGAGCTTAAAAAAGCGCAGGAAGACCTTGCAAACAGCCGCCAGGCGCGAACCAATACCAAGCAAAAATCCGGTGCGGATGAAAAACTGGCCGCTGAACTGAAAGCCAAGGAAAAAATCGCCGCCGCCGCCAGATTGACGGCCAATCGGAAAGCGGCCGAGGCGGACAAGGCCGCGACAGCCGCAAAGAAAGCGGCTGCGGACGAGAACGCCTTGGTCGAAGCGAGCCGCAAGGCCCGGGAAGAAGCCGCCGCGAAGGAAAGCCAGGCCAAGGACACCGCGGCCATCGCCCTTGCCAGGGAAACTGAGCTTAAAAAAGCGCAGGAAGACCTTGCAAACAGCCGCCAGGCGCGAATCAAGGCGCGCCAACAAGCCGCGGCTGATGCAAAGGCAAAAAAAGAAGCCGCAATTGAGGCTAAGATAAACGGACAGGAAAAAGCACCGACAATCAAAACAGGCGAAGGACAACTCAGCGAAGCGCCGGAAAAAAGCTGGTGGAAACGTAATTTTGAAAACGCGGCCAAGCCGGAAGAAGCCGGCAAATGGAAATTTTCCGCCGGCGTTCTCTTGAGGATGATTCACGGCCAGACATTCAAAACATATTCCTACTCGCAAAACTACAACATTCCGGCAAAGGCGGGCGATGTTGCCCGCCGTTATGAGCCGGCCGGCGATTTAAATTCAGCGTCCGACCGGAACTACGAGGACGGCTATGTTCACAAGGATGACTACACGGACCTGGATGGCGGCACGGAGAACTGGGATTATGACAATGCCGGGCAGATTCAAGGCAATTCCGTCACGTTTCATTTTGTGGGACGGACCTATACTGAATATACCCGCAGCAAGGAAACTTCCGTTGGTGAAACGCATAATAATTCTGACCGGGAAATAGCGCCTTATATTCAACTGGAGCGGGTGCTTTACCGGGCCGGATGGTTTGACACGGGATTGCACCTTGACCTTGCACGGGTAACTTTTTCCGATGCGGCCCAGTACGCCAATTTCAGCGACCGGCAGGAATGGAAAAATTACGTCCAATATGACGAGGATGTTTATTCACTTTCCGGCGCGCCGGTGATTGATAATGTCCCGGACGCGCGGCGCGGCGCGGGGACGGTGGAAACCGGATCGTACAGTTACAATGCCGTCAATAACATCAAGCAGTCGCTTGACATGAACCTGGGGACTTTCTCTCTGGGCCCGGTGATGTCCGCCAATTGGCGGCGGTTTTCGCTGTCGGGTATTGCGGGGCCCACCTTCAACTGGGTGAACATACAGACGGATTACACGGAAACATTGTATGCCGCCATGAATAATGGAAACCGGGAAACGCTCCAAACCTGGAACGACAGCCAGGATTATTCCGAGTGCAAATTCGGCGGCTTTGTCCAGGCCCAGCTCGGTTTGCGGATCATTGACGGATTTGGCGTGGGCATTTTCGGCCGGTATGACTGGCTTGAAAACATGTCCGGAAGTCTTGGGCAATCCCGTTATATGATTAACCCCGAGGGCGGTTCGCTCGGCGCCACGGCTAATCTTTCATTCTGATATCTTTCATCATTGCGCATGATGCCGGCAATAATCAATGACGCTTTGCAATGGTACAATCTCAGCGGCGTACAAGACGCTTCTCTCACGGTCCCGCTGACAGAACTTGTAATTCTTTTCGTGCTTTTAACCGTTTGCCTGCTGTTGCGCCTTTCGCGCACCGGCCTGATAATCGCCTACCTGTTCATCTACCGCTGGGGTTGGTTTTTTTGCCTGCACAACAATTTCCCCGATCCTAAAATAAGGAACATGTTCCTGACCGGATACATTGTTTTTGGAATTCTCGTCCTTACCCTGGCAATTGTTGCCATGATGATTTCCAACCGCTCTTCCTCCGGCGAATAAAGCTCCCGCTGCAGTACGCCATAGCCTTCATGCAGCCGGTGATTGTAGCGTTGCCTGCAAAAGTCCTTTTCTGCCGCATTCAGTCCCCCCGCCTTGCGTACCCCTCCTTGGGAGGGGCGTGGCCGAGACTTGTCCGCCATAGCTCCTTGCCTGTTCACCATAGCTCTTTGCCTGCCCACCATAGCTCTTTGAGCGTCGGTGGGAGCGACGGCGGAAGGTCGCGGCGGTGGTGGGTTCCGGAAACAGACTTTTGCAACTGACTCTGTAACTTATTGATTTACAAATGAAGTGAAGAGCATCCCGCAGTCCCGACTCGAAGAGGTCGGGACGGGGCATCTTTGCGGAACCCTGCGAAGCCAAGGAGGACGCCATCTTGTCCTGCCATAGCTCCTTTGGAGCGACGGAGGATCCTCCCTGTGGCAGCCTACTCCGCCGTAGCAAAACGAAGGCCGGGAGCCACTAGGGCTTTCCCCTGGCCGAGCTTGGGTAGGTTGGCGAAGAAGGGCGAACGCATCAATGGTCTTCACTTTATGGAACTGGAATTTGAAATACCATTGATCAGGCGCGGATCGGCGCCATTGATGAAGATGATTTTTTCGTAGCGCACGCCATTGACCTTGACCCCCATGCCCTGGTACGAATACCATTCATAAGCTCCCATGTCCACCCGGCCAAAGCGCTTGCGTATGTTGCCCGCCAAATCAACCGCATTCTCCATCCATGACCGATTGGTGCCGGTATTGATACAAGGCGATCCCTGCCGCAGCCGGCAATCACCGGTCGCAACATTGACAAAGATCGGCTCACCGTTGATGTTATAACTCCCGGCAACATCATTATTGGGCAGGCCCACACAACTGTTGGTAAAGAACACGTTCGCACTGACATTCGTTCCCCAGTTTGTGTACCAGCCGCCCGACCTAAGCGAGTTAGAATAGACCACGACGTTCAGGCACGAACCCGTCATGCTCGTGGCAGTATATAATCCGCCGCCGTTGGTAACGGCCATATTGCTCGCAATCGTGCAACTTTCCACGAACCCGCCGTTGGCCGCGAAGTACACGCCGCCGCCATTGGTCGCCGTATTGCCCCAAACCAGGCAATCGCGGACCACGCCGCCCGAGCCCACGGCCACGCCGCCGCCATTGGTTGCCGTATTCCTCAACAAGCGGCAGTTCCAGACCAGGCCAGTTGAAACAAAGACCGCACCCCCATTTGTTCCTCTCCCCGCGCTGCAATTCGTGATGGTAAGACCGTTCAACGCCGCGCCGGGGTGCACCAGGTTGAATCCACGGAAGATCCCGCCGTTCAGCGTCACGCCATCCGCGCCATTCAAGCTGCGGACCATAACGTTCGACAACGTCACCTCGCCAAACAGATTATGCACTCCGTTGGAAAGCCAGACGACCGTGCTTACGTTGGTGTAGAAATTCGCCTTGTACACGGCCGCCGTCAGGGTGCGCGCCGCATCGGACCAGTTGGTGTAAGGGAACACATTGCCGCCGTTCGTCGCCACATAATAATTCAACGCCGCCGGCTCAACATTCAGGGTCAGCGCCACCAACTGCGTCGCGCCGTTGCCGTTTGCCGAGGCAACTTTCACCGTCGTGTTGCTAACCCCAGCCGTCCAGCCCCAGGTGGCCCGGTAGGTGGCCGTCAGCGTGTTCGTGCTCTGCGCGGCAACCGTTCCGCCCGTCGTTGAAGCCGTGATCCACTGCGCATTTGTCGTCACCCCATAGACAATGCCGACATCGCTCGTGTTAATCACTTGAATAGTCTGTTGCGTCGGGGTATCGCCAATCCACACCGTGTTCGTTACATACGGCGGCGTCACCACAAGCACGTTTGAAATATCCTGCACGTTCACCCAGACCGCCACCCTTTGTGTCGCAATAACCCCGCTGTTTGAGGCCACCACATCCACCCACGTATTGCTCCACCCCAACGACCACAAGGCCGTGTCCTCGGTGTTCGTCAGCGTCAGATTGGTCGCCGCATACGCGCCTAACGTCCCCGAGCTCGACAAGCTCGCGATCCAAGACGCCCCAGTCACCACCCTGTAGTCGAAACTAGAATTCATGTCGTACTGGTTCCGCACCTCAAACGTCCGGTTCGTCGGCTTGGTCCCCTTCCAGACGGTATTGACAAACTGCGTCGGCGTTACACTCAAGACATTTGAGAGGGCGACCATGTTCAGGACCACCTGCACCGTTTGCGTCCCCCAATCAGGCAAGGCGTTGTTTGTCGCCACAATCGTCACCACCGCGTTGCTCACCCCGGCCGCCCATTCCCTTGTGTTCGCGTAGGTTAACTTCAAATAGTTGGTGCTGTTGTTGGACACCACGCTCCCTTCCGCATTCATTACCGTGGCCGTAACCCAATTCTGGTTCGTCACCACCCGAAACCCGATATTCGTTGACCATACGTTTACCACGCTCACCGTCTGGGCATTCGGGTACACATCCTCCGGCACATTCGCATATAAGCTCTGTGACAGCGCCGACGGAACCACGACCAGCGGATAGGTGTTCGTATCCGGCGCCGTTACCGAAATATTGTCTATATAAGAGGTGGGCGAAAAATCGGGGCGGCCGTCACTATAAACATCAAAACCCACAAAATTCGTCAGATTGGTGTTGATAAACCCTATGGCGTTCGTCACCAGGACCCCGTTCGCGTACAAGTCACAATTCGTTTTTGTGAAATCTTCGTAAATATTGATCCGCACCCAGGTCAACGCGTTCGTCGAAATGGTCACGTTATTCGCCGCTATGACCCAGTTCGGCGAGTTGGTGGGATCGGTTGTCGGGCCATTGTGGACCACAAATTGCCCGTTGGTGTTCACGTAGAACATCAAGGCCACGTTGGTGTCCACGATCGGAGGATTGGTGCCGTCATACAACACCGGCGTCACATCCATCTGGACCCATACATTCGTCGGCGACGCGCTCACGAACCAGTTGGAAAGAGTGCAGTCCGGCGGAATCATGGCGGCATTCGTTCCCGACCTGACAAAGTTGGTCTGGACAACGACAACGTTGGATGACGCATACCATCCGTTCGTGCCGTTAATTAACGGCGTCAGGTTGGTATAGGATTCAAAATTGTCGCTCCATGGAACCGAATTGGTTTGCGGGGCGCTAAAACAGGTTGTCGCCGGCGACAATATTAAAAACAGAAAAACAAGCTGGATTAATCCCGTCACCCGAAACAGACGAGACGACATTAAGACGGATATTTTCATGCTATTGCCGCTTATATGAACAGGCACAAACCGCATTTACGCAAAAGGATTCCATTGACAGTTGTTAAAAAATTACCGAAATATCAAAATTAAGTCAATTTTATTTTTTCAGTTTTTTCAGTTCTACCTTCATTATTCCGCTGATACCGGATGCAATGAGAAAGGACGGGGCGGCATGACAAATTGACTCATCCTGATTTTCTCATATGGGAAGGGGGGATTTTAAGGGCCAGCCGGTATTTGGCCACCGTGCGCCGGGCAACCTGCAAGCCCTGGGCGCTCAAACGCTCAAATATTTCCTGGTCGGAAAGCGGGTGGGCGGCGTCTTCATCCGCCACTATCCCGGCAACCATGTCCTGCACCGCCTTGTTTGAGACAGAATGCCCGTTGCTTGTTTTAAAGCCCGGCGTAAAGAAATACTTCATTTCAAAGACACCGGCCGGCGTTTTCATGAACTTGTTGGCCACGCAGCGGCAGATCGTGGTTTCATGCAGGCCGACCCGCCGGGCCACGTCCGCCATTGTCAATGGTTTCAGGTGCGCGACCCCGGAATCAAGAAAATCCGTCTGGACACTGACGATCTCCGTTGCAACCCGCCGGATTGTCCGTTGGCGCTGGTCAATGCTTTTCATCAGGAAAAGACCCGACTTGATCTTATCCCGGATATATTTTTTCACTTCCTCCGTGCTTTGGCCGTCGGCCATCAACTGCTGGTAATACTTGCTGATGCGCATCTGCGGAATCTGGTCGTTGCTGAGCACAACGTAATAGCCCCCTTCCCCTTTCTCCACAAAAACATCCGGGGAAATATAAGGCGGTGTCTCGCCGCCGAACGCGCGCCCGGGACGCGGTTCAAGGGTTGCGATCATTTTGGCCGCCTGCCGGACTTCCTCGACTTTCACATCCAATACTTTGGCTATCTCGCCGTAATTTTTAGCCGCGAGGAGATCGAGATGCTCCCCGACAATTTTTGCGGCCAAGGAAGAATCCTGGCCGAAACGCTGGAGTTGAACCAGGAGACATTCTTTCAAATCGCGCGCACCGACTCCGACCGGGTCAAAATCACGGATAATCGCCAGGACATCATGCAAACCGCCCGCCTCGTAACCCGCCGAAACGGCGATATCCTCAATATTTTGAGTTAAATATCCGTCCTCGTTGATACTGCCGATAATCAGCTCGCCGATGCGCTGATCACGCTCCGGCAGTTCAAGAAAGGCAAGTTGTTTGGCCAGATGTTCCTGCAATGATTCTTCCCGCGTCCGAACCTCCAGCGCGTAATTCCTTCTTTTTTCAGTATCAGCGTCATCCGGCTCATATTCCCGCATGAAATAATCATAAGTTTCCCTGTCCATGCGCATTAAAACGTCAAACTCTTCCTTGAATTTGAGTTCCTTCTCGTCCGGTTGGTTCGCTTCTCGTTCCGAACCGTTCCCGGGCGTCAGGGTGAATGCGTCAGATTGAATGCCGGCCGGCTGATCAATCCCAAGCACATCGCTCCCCTTCTCTTCCAACACGGGGTTTTGCTCCAATTCTTTTTGAATTAAAGCCCGCAGTTCCAGCACCGGCACCTGGAGCAGTTCCAACGACTGCCGCAATTGCGGCGCCAACGTCTGAATCTGGCGCTGTTCCTGCGTTAAAGCCAATGTCTGGTTGTTCGTCAAAATTTACCTCTTTATATTAAATATAATAACACCATCCGGCGCATTCAAGCTATATTTCAGGCGGTATAAAAACCGACCGCCGATCTTCGCTCAAAATTGAGGAAAAATAATCTTTCGCTTTCCGGATCAGTGCCTTATCATTCGGCCGTTCACCAAAAGGCATCGCGGCATTCGGCCGGCGTGACAAATTCACAAGGCATATCGTTCTCTTTAAACATGAAAACATGCATCCTGGCCAGCGGCAGTTCCGGCAATTGCATCTTTGTCGCCTCGCACCATACGCGGGTTCTCATTGACGCGGGCTTAAGCGCCCGCGAAACCGCCCGGCGCCTTGAACAAATCGGCGTTCCAATTTCAACCGTCTCCGCCGTCTGCCTGACCCACGAACACTCCGACCATATCGCCGGCCTGTCTGTCCTGCACCAGCGGCACGGCATCAAGCTCTTTGCCAATTCGGGCACCATTGAGGCAATCCGCCGCAATGATGAAATGCGGGAATTAAAGTGGAATATATTTTCAACCGGCGCGCCGTTTCAAATCGGCGACCTGAACTTTGATCCGTTCCCGGTATCCCACGACGCCTATGAACCGGTCGGCTTTGTTGTGAAATGCGCGGACACAAGATTGGGAATAGTAACCGATATCGGCGTGCCAACCCATCTTGTCAGGGAACATTTACGGCACTGCCGGGCGCTGATTATAGAGGCCAACCATGATGAAGGCCTTCTCTCAGGCGCCCGGCGGCCATGGGTGCTGAAACAGCGCATTGCCGGCCGCCAGGGGCATCTCTCAAACGCGCATGCGGCCCAAATGATAGCCGAAATAGCCTCGCCCGTTCTTGCGCGTGTTTTTCTATGCCACCTGAGCCTTGAATGCAACCGTCCGGAACTGGCATTAAAAGAAGTTAAAAAAGCCCTTGATAAAGCCGGATGCGGTGACATCCAGGTTAATTTGACTTTTGCCGGACAAATCAGCGAAATCTGGACCGATGAGCAGGAAGAAAAAAAAATATGAAACAAAATCTGGACTAATTCCGCTTTTTTGATAAATTGACCGGAATTGGTTGATAAGCAATCATGGAACAAATGGCAAAAAAACTCGAAAAAAAAACAGCTTTGATCACCGGCGCGGCGCGCGGCATTGGACGGGCAATCGCCGAGAAAATGGCCGATGAAGGGGCCGATCTTGCGTTATGCGATTTAAACCGCGAATGGCTGACCGACAGCCTTAAAGCCTGCACCGCAAAGGGATGCAAAGCGATCGGTTACGCCGTGGATGTAAGCCTGGCGGCCGACGTCCAGAAGACGGTGGATGCGGTTCTTAATGATTTCGGCCGGATTGACATCCTGGTCAACAATGCGGGCATCACCCGCGACGGCTTTCTCATCAGAATGTCCGAGCAGGACTGGGATGCGGTATTAAACGTCAACCTTAAGGGAACTTTTCTTTTTACCAAGACAGTGGCAAAAGCCATGCTCAAGCAGCGTTCCGGGGCAATCGTCAATTTGGCCTCAATTATCGGCTTGATCGGCAACGCCGGACAATGTAATTATGCTGCTTCAAAAGCGGGCGTCATAGCCCTGACAAAGTCAACCGCAAAGGAACTGGCTTCGCGCAATATTCGGGTAAATGCGGTTGCGCCCGGCTTTATAACGACAAAGATGACGGAAAGTCTGCCGGAGGATATCCGGGGAAAAATGTTGGAGGCCATTCCTCTGAAACGTTTTGGCGCGCCTGACGATGTTGCCGATGCGGTATTGTTTCTTGCCGGTGAAGCCGCGGCATACATCACCGGCCAGGTCATAAGCGTTAATGGCGGAATGGTCATGTAGTAAATCGTGTCGAGGCATCCGCCAGCGGCGGACGCCTGCGGCGGAAAGATAGGAGGAAAAGAATGGCGCTTGAAGATAAAGTTCGCGATATTATTGTTGAACAACTTGGGGTAAATGCCGAACAGGTTACCCAGGAAGCCTCGTTTATCGAGGATTTGGGAGCTGATTCGCTGGATACCGTTGAATTGGTCATGGCATTTGAAGAGGAATTCGGTGCCGAAATTCCAGACGAAGAAGCCGAAAAGCTTACCACGGTCGGAGCGGTAATAAGCTATCTCAAAGAAAAAGGCTTCGGCGATTAATCCAGTTGACATATAAAGGGCCGGGGACTGAATGCAGTTCCCCGGCCTTTTTTTAAAATGATCCTCCCGTGCCGCGAGTGGTGTTTCCGCCGCGACCGATCACTCCAAGGAATGTAAAATGCGTAAAGTTGTCATTACCGGAATCGGCCTGGTGACTCCATTCGGCTGTGATGTAAATCAATTCTGGCAAAAAAATGTTGCCGGCGCCAGCGGCATCCACCGGATAAAGCAATTTGACGTTTCCCCCTACCCATCGCAAATCGGCGGCGAAGTCACGGATTTTAATGTTGATTTGTTCATAAACAAGAAAGAACAACGCCGCACCGACCCCTATTGCCAATATGCCGTTGCCGCCGCCAATCTGGCCTTGAAAGACTCGGCGCTGGATTTCAGCAAAATAGACCCGTATCGCGCGGGCGTGATCGTCGGCTCGGGCATCGGCGGCCTGCAGTCGTTCCAGACCCAATATAAAATTCTCCTTGAAAAAGGGCCCAACCGGTGCAGTCCATTTACAATACCGGAACTGATCAGCAATATGGCGGCGGGCCTGATCGCAATTAAATTTCAAATCAAGGGACCGAACTACGCCGTGGTCAGCGCCTGCGCCACCGCCACGCATGCCATCGGCGACGCGCTCCGTATCATTCAGCGCGGCGACGCCGATGTTATGGTGACCGGCGGCTCCGATGCCAGCATTTGCGGCCTTGGATATGCCGGTTTTTGCGCCCTGCGGGCGCTCAGCACCCGCAACGACGAACCGGAAAAGGCCAGCCGGCCTTTTGACGCCAACCGCGACGGCTTTGTCATGTCCGAAGGCTCCGGAATTTTGATCCTGGAAGAGTACGAAGCGGCCCGTAAAAGAGGCGCCAACATTTACTGCGAATTATGCGGTTATGGCGCCACCTGCGACGCTTTCCATGAAACGGCGCCGGCCGCGGACGGCAGCGGGGCCGCGAAAGGAATGCAGCTGGCTCTGAAAGACGCGGGCGAAAACGCGGAATCCCTTGACTACATCAACGCGCATGGAACAAGCACTGAGCTTAATGACAAATGCGAAACACTGGCAATCAAAACGGCCTTGGGCGAAAACAACGCGCGCAAAGTAATGATCAGCTCCACCAAGTCAATGATCGGGCATATGCTCGGCGCGGCCGGCGCAGTGGAAGCCGCCGTTTGCGCTCTGGCCATTAAACACGGCATTGTTCCGCCGACCATCAATTACACAACGCCCGACCCGGCCTGCGACCTGGATTATGTGCCCAATACGGCCCGGGAAAAGAAAATAAGGCTGGCGCTCAGTAATTCGCTTGGCTTTGGGGGCCATAACGCCACAATCGCCTTCCGGGCGGTCTGATTAAAGGATTCAGAATTCAGAATAAAACCAGATTTCATTCTGAATTCTGACTTCTGACTACTGTTTTTATGATGTTCCCAAAACCCCTTAAAATTTTCCTCTATATCTGCTTGACCGTTGTTGTATTTCTCCTGCTGATTTTTCTCTCCGCCGCGGCAACCGTGGCGCTGATCAACCTGGCGCAATATCTGGGCGGCCCGATCGGAACATTCCTGATTGACAAAGGTCCCGCGCGGATCATGCGGCGCGCGCTCCTTGTTGGCGTCATCATCATCTTTATCTTCAGCCTGAAAAAATTCGGCTGGCGCGGATGGCAGGACTGCGGATGGAACCAATGGGATGATAAAATATCAAGCCGCCGGGCACAATTCGGCTGGGGCGCGGCGCTCGGATTCATCTCGCTCGGGAGCATCGCGCTTCTGACGATTTTTACCGGTTTGCATCAATTAAAACCGCTCAAGGAAAATTACCCGGCCATAATCGGAACCGTTCTTTTCTTCTGCCTGTCAGGTCTTTCGGTGGCGTTAATTGAAGAAACGATCTGCCGCGGCATTTTGTTCCGCGTTTTCGCCCGCGCCTGGAACGCCTGGACCGCCGCCCTGGTTGCCAGCATTCCTTTCGCCCTTGCCCACTCCTTTGGCCCGGATAATGCCGCATTCCATGGCAATTCTTTCCTGAGGGTTTCCACCAACGCATCCATCTCAACCTTGACCAACATTATTCCCGCTCCTGATTCCATTCTCCTGGTCGTCAACCTGACCCTGCTCGGCATTGTGCTTTGCGCATTCGTCATGCGTACGAAAACAATCTGGATGAGCGCCGGCGCCCATGCCACCTGGGTCTTTATCATCAAACTCCACTCTTATTTTACCGATTTGAACACTGCGGCCGTGTCCTCCATCTGGCTCGGGAAAAGAAATGATTTCATGGATTCACTTGCGGCCACCTTGTTGTTTGCCATCTTGCTTTTCCTGACGCTTTTTTGGAAAAAAAGGGCCGGCCAGCCCGTAAAAATCGGCGGAGCGGTTTGGCATATCAGGCCGGGCGAAAGCGCCCTGGATAATTTTCTCAAAAAAGGGGAGGATTTATTTGCCGGCGGTAATGTTCTTAAAGCTTATCACGGCTGCCGGATTACAGCTAAAGACGGCTTGGTGCTCAAGAAATATTTCCCTAAAAATTTTCTCAACGGTCTCCGATTCGCTTTCCGGCTCCCGAGAAGCAGGCGCGCATTCCTCCTGGCGGACGCCCTGATCAGGCATGGCCTGCCGACCCCGCCGGTGCTGGCCTGGTCGGCCACGCGCCGGCTTGGACTCCTGACGGCCGAGGCCATGATCGTCAGCGAGGCAACAAATGCAGAACCATTGACTTTATGGCTGGAAAGAAAAACGGCCGACGCTGAAAAACGGTTAAAAGTGATGGAGGCCTATGGAAGCCTTATGGCGGCATTTCACCGGAACCGCTACTCAAATCGTGACTTGAAACATGAAAACGTCATGTGCTCAAAAACCGATCCGGCGCTTCTTCAGGTTGTGGATTTGGATGGAGTTCGAAAAAAAATGTTTATCACCCGCCGCCGGGCCGGAAAGGATTTGATGCGGATCGGCAAGTCATTGGCCTCGCCCGGTTGGACCGGCAAAGCCGAAATTGCGGCATTTTTTGAGGTTTACAATCGTCTCGTTTCACCACGGATGCGTTTCCATTCGTTCCCAGAATGATGACTCCCACGTCAAAATATCATCGCGCGACGGAACACGTAGCATAATTTACCTGTTGAAACAAATTCAGGATCTTTTCCGGCCATGCGCAGAAACGTTATAACGTTTTTAAAAAGATACTTTTCGCTTGATTTATCCCTAAAAAGAAGATAACTTATCTTCAATGAAAACAATTCTGGACAACCTGATTGATGAGTTTCACGAACGCAACCTGCCGCCGCTTGTCCGGCGCGAGACTGGCTGGCCGGTCATGCGCGGCAAAGCCATCGCGGTGGTCGGCATGCGTCGAGCTGGTAAAACATGGTTTTGCTATCAGCACATGCAGTCGCTTCTCGATTCCGGGACAGCTAAAAACAAACTATTATATATCAATTTTGAAGATGATCGGCTTCTCCCTTTTTCTTCATCGGATTTTCAAGTCCTTTTGTATGCCTATTTCCGGAAATATCCCAATCATAAGTCGCAAACCTGTTATTTCTATTTTGACGAAATCCAACGGATCAAAGGTTGGGAAACGTTTGTCCGGCGGGTGCTGGACACGGAAAACGCGGCCATATGCGTCACCGGATCATCTTCGCGTCTGTTGAGTTCGGAAATCGCGACCAGTTTACGCGGCCGGGCATTGACCGTGGAAATATTCCCCTATAGTTTTCGCGAGTACCTGCTGGAACGCGGAATTGCGCCGGACCGGGAAACGATCGGCGCCAAAACACGCGCCATCATCCAACATGAGGCCGAAAATTACTTGCGGTGCGGCGGCTTTCCCGAGGTGATCGGAACGGATGAGGCTTTGCGTCTGCAAATTCTCCGCGGATACGTTGATGTAGTGTTGTTACGGGACGTGGTTGAACGCTACCGTGTTTCCAATTTACCGGCGTTGCGCGCCCTGGTACGCCATTTTATGGCGGCTCCGTCCGCGCGTTTCAGCGTCAATAAATTTTTCTGCGATCTTAAAAGCCAGGGGATACCCTGCGGAAAAAACGATTTGTATGATTTTCTGGCGTATCTCAGCGACGCTTTTCTTATTCATGAGGCGCATATTCATACGCGCTCCGAACGCGCGCGACGGGTGAATCCGCGAAAAATCTACATTATAGATTCCGGACTGCATTATGCCTACGCCTTCAGGAACACTGATAACTGGGGAATGCTTCTTGAAAATATTGTGTTTATGCAATTACGCAGGAACGGAATTCATCCGGCCTATTATTTGACCGAACGGGGGCGGGAAGTTGATTTTATCGTTGAAGGCGGAAGCGCGCCCAAGCCGTCTTTACTGCAGGTTTGCTGGTCGCTTGGCGACCATGAGACGAAAAACCGCGAGACTAACGCCCTGCGGGATGCAATGAACGAATTGAAAATCAAACGGGGGACGATCATAACATGGCTGGATGAAAAATCGCCGGAAAACGGCGTGGAAATCGTCCCAGCCTGGAAATGGCTTCTGCGAAAACCGGGCAACTTGCTCCAATGATGCCGGCAGAAGATGTCCGTAAACAGAGGCCATGTCTCGCAAATGACACAGGCAAATTGATTATTTAAGATTAATCGCGCGTTTCTCCAGTAGCGGCAATGGCTTCAAACCATGATTTATTCCGCGCTGATACCAGAAAGCGACGCTTGAGTAATCATTTGCAAAATTATTAGCATCGGGTTCAATGGTAACACGAATGGACTTCCGGAATCTCAATGGATCCGCAAGGTAGAAGCGATACATTCCGTTAATACCTAACCACTTATGCCCAGCGCGATTTTCAATGCAATGAAACCCGGTGTAAGGGCCTGAATATTCAGTGACCGGACAGGGGCCTCCGCCAAATATTTCTTCCGTACCCGTGCCGTGTATGGAGGGAGGGAAACCTTCTCCATCAATAAAAATCATATCGTCGCCTTCACCCCACCATCCGCTATTGGTGTTGACTACCGTGAGAAAATATCCGGCAAATTGCCCGTCACCAGCCACGTCAAGGATTGTATAATTATCCTTACCGGTAAGATTTTTCCTTTCAGGAAATCGGACTGCCTTGATAGGATTCTCCCTGTTCCACCATGCATGGAGTCGTCCCACATCCTCGGCAAAACCGTGTCCGTCGGGATACAACTCATAGTCAACATGAAACCATATTTTGGCATCTACATCGCCCTGATTTTCAATTTCGAGGCGACCGCCATGCTCAAAAGGCATGGGCAAATAACAATTGAATCCAAAACTCGGATTAGTAACAAATGCCAAGGAACGAATCGGTCTGCATTGTCCGCTGCTCACTCCGAAAAATTCGCCCAAGGGAACCTCGATGCTTGGAGTAACATCACCATCCCAAAAAGCATGCAATACCACGCCGTGAAAGAGGTTGCGCGCTCTGGCCTCGCCAGACCAGATATATGTCCAGTAAAAGTGTTTAATGCAACCCATCCCTTTCTCATCAAATAACACATTGGTCTTGCCGCCGGGAACTATAATCCAGTCGGCATTACCGCCGGTACGATCCCAGCTTGATGCCCTTTTGCTGGTGAAGTCTCTCAGATAGGCGATTTCCGGCGCTTCCACTTTTGTATTAATGCTCGTTTCTTTCGAATTTACACTCGGCGTTTCTCCGGCGATGGCGTACCCCAGCATGATGGTCGCCAACAGACTACTCACAATCAACGCATTTGTTTTCATACCGATTTACCTCCTGCACTTTGTTGTTTCGAACGCTGACCTGATTCCGCGGCGGGGATTTCCAGCCGTCCTGCCCGCCACGTGCCTTTGGCAGAAAGTTCCCCTCCTTCGGAGGGGTGGCCGACTTGTCCGCCATAGCTCCTTGAGCGACGGCGGAAGGCCGGAGTGGGTTCCAAACCGACTTTTACAACTGACTCAATATTTCTTCATAATTAAACTGCCATCAAAATACCTCTTGCGGACTTTTTCGGGAATATATATTCTTATGAAATATTTGTGTAATATTATGGCGTTAAAAGGATTCACCCATTGGTTTGCCCCTCCCCTGGATATTGCCACCGATCTGCGGATCAATGCGCTGGGCGTCAGGGAACTGATGCAGCCATGCCTCGTGGACCGGCCGGCCGGCTTCAATGCCTACCTTTTTATGTTTTTCTATGATTCGGTAAAAATCGAGGACCATGACGGCAAGGATTTTCGCGCACCCGAAACCATAATGATCTGGGAGCCCGGCAAAAAACACTGGTATGGCCATCCGGAACTGCAATGGAACCATTCCTGGATCCTATGCGAAGGCGCTTTTATCCGCCGGGTTCTGAAAAGGGAAAAGATTCCATTGAATGAAGCATTAAGCCTGCCCGACCCGGCCTTGACCGAAAAAGCCCTGCTTGAAATTCACGAGGAATTGACCGGTTTTGCACACCCTCAACCGGTCATCATCAGGCATCTTTTTGAAAACTGGATTTGCCGCATGGCACGTATGTTTTCTCATCGCAGTCAGGGACAAATCATTCCCCAAAAAATGCTGGAGACAAAAAGATTTATTGAAATGCATTTTACCGGGAAATTACGGCTCGGCGACCTGGCCCACCGCGCCTGTCTGTCAACCCCGCACTTTTGCAGTGAATTCAAGAGGTATTTCAAGTCGCCTCCGCTTCATTATGTGATTCAGCTCCGATTACAATGGGCGGCACAGGAACTGCGCAACCAAAACCGCACGATTTCGGAAATTGCCGATTTGGCCGGGTTCTGCGACATATTTTATTTTTCCAGGCTGTTCAAGCAGTATTTCGGCGTCAGCCCGAAAGCGATGCGATGCCGCCGGCTGGGGCCGGCAAAGCCGGACAAAGAACTTTTTAATTAGGCCCCGATCACGCTATACGCATCGGGACGACTTTTCCTATACGTTAAATCAGTCCGGCCTTTCGCGGCTTAATTCATGGATAATATCTTTTTCAACACTTGCCCGGTATAAGAACGCTCACAGGCAGCCACTTCTTCCGGGGCGCCGGCCACAACCACTTCCCCGCCGGCATCGCCGCCCTCGGGGCCAAGATCAATAATATAATCGGCGGTTTTCATCACCTCGGCATTATGCTCAATCACCACAATCGTATTACCCGCATCGCGCAATTTTTCAAGCACGTTGAGGAGTTTCTGAATATCGGCAAAATGAAGACCGGTGGTGGGTTCATCCAGCAGATAAAGAGTTCGGCCGGTGGCCTTCTTGCTTAGTTCCGAGGAAAGTTTCAGGCGCTGGGCTTCACCGCCGGATAAAGTCGTGGCGGCCTGGCCCAACTGGACATAACCGAGGCCGACCTCGGATAATGTCTGCAATTTCTGGCGCAGGGCAGGAATCCGGCTGAAAAAATCAAATGCTTCGTCAATCGTCAGGTTAAGCACCTCAGCAATGTTCCTGCCGTTATAACGTATTTCCAGCGTTTCGGTGTTATACCTGCGTCCGCCGCATTGTTCGCAGGTGACATAAACGTCCGGCAAAAAGTGCATTTCTATCTGCAGGATGCCGTCGCCGCGGCATTTTTCACAGCGGCCGCCCTTGACATTGAAACTGTAACGCCCCTTTTTATAACCCCTCACTTTTGAGGCGGGAAGCTCTGCAAACAACTGCCGGATCAAGTCAAACGCGCCGGTGTAGGTGGCCGGGTTACTGCGCGGCGTCCGGCCGATCGGCGACTGGTCAATCACAACCACTTTATCCACGTGTTCCTTTCCGGTAATGACCCGATGCGCGCCGGGCCGCTCCTTTGAGCCGTAAAAATGACGGAACAGGGCCCGGCGGAGAACCTCGTCAACCAGCGTGCTTTTGCCGCTTCCCGAAACACCGGTAACACAGACAAACAGTCCCAATGGTATGGCAACGGTGATATTTTTAAGATTATTTTCACGCGCTTCGTGGATGGTGAGCTGCGCCGCGCCGGGCCGCTTTCGCTCGCGCGGAACCGGGATGACAAGCATTTTGTTCATATAACGCGCCGTGAGTGATTTTTCATTGAGCAAAAGCTCCTGCGGATTGCCGGCAAATACGACTTCCCCGCCGTGCCGCCCGGCGCCGGGCCCGAGATCAAGGACATAATCGGCCTGACGGATGGTATCTTCATCGTGTTCCACGACAACAACCGTGTTCCCGAGATCGCGAAGGCGTTGCAGAGTCCTGATCAAACGCTGGTTATCGCGATGATGCAGGCCGATGCTCGGCTCATCCAGAACGTAGAGAACGCCGACCAATCCCGAACCGATCTGGGTCGCCAACCGGATGCGCTGGGCTTCGCCGCCGGAAAGCGTGCCGCTTTCCCGGTCAAGCGTCAGATAATCAAGCCCGACATCCATCATAAAAGCCAGCCGCTGGCGTATTTCTTTTATCACTTCCGCGGCAATGCGCTGTTCCTGCTCCGACAGACGCAAGCCGGCAAAAAACTCAGCCGCCGCGCTCACCGCCATCCGGCCCACGTCCATGATTGATTTTCCGCCGACGGTGCAGGAGAGAATTTCAGGTTTCAACCTGCTGCCCCGGCAGGCGCGGCAAAATCTTCTGCTCATGTATTGCTGCAGGCGTTTTTTAGTCGACTCGCTGTCAGTTGATGAATTCAGGCGCTCAAGATTCGGAATGACGCCCTCAAAAGGTTTTTTATACTGATGATAGACCCCATGCCGCCAGAAACCGAACGCAATATTCTCATCCCCGGACCCGTAAAAAATTATTTTCTGGATGCGCGCCGACAGTTGCTTGAAAGGCGCGCTTAAATCAAAATTGTAATGCTTGGCAAGCGCACGCAACAACCCGTTATAATAAATGATCTGGCGGCGCCCGCCGCGCTTCCAGGCGCGGATGGCGCCTTTCTCAATCGAAAGCTCGCCGTTGGGAACAATCAGCTCCTCGTCAAACACCAGTTTCACGCCCAGCCCCGAGCAATCCGGACAGGCGCCATAGGGGCTGTTAAAGGAAAAGTGGCGCGGCGTCAATTTTTCAAAACTTATGCCGCATTCCGGGCAGGCATGTTTTTCGGAATAAATCGTTTCATTCCATTTCCCGTGCGAATCCAGATGGAGCACAATCATCATGCCGCCGCCGTGGCGGAGGGAAAGTTCAACCGAATCCGTGAGGCGTGAACGGATCAGGTTCGTGATCACCAGGCGGTCAACCACAATGTCAATGGAATGCCTGCCCGGGCCAGGCCAGGGCTTTTTCTTGGCGTCCAGGGGCGGAATGCTGTCCAATTCATAAATCACGCCGTCCACACGCGCGCGGACAAACCCCTGCCGGCGGGCATTTTCCAACACCTCGGCATGCACTCCCTTGCGATCGCGAATTTGCGGCGCAAGCAGGGACAACTTTGTCAGGTTGGGCAGCAAAAGCAGGCGCTCCACGATTTCCTCGGCGCTCTGCCTGGCAACCGGCTTGCCACAGCGCGGACAATTCTGATGGCCGACATGGGCAAACAAAAGACGCAGGTAATCGTATATTTCCGTGCTGGTCGCAACGATTGAACGCGGATTTGAGCCGGCCGTCCTCTGCTCAATTGAGATCGCGGGTGACAGCCCCTCAATATAATCAACTTCCGGTTTCTGCATCTGTTCCAGGAACTGGCGCGCGTAAGCCGAAAGGCTTTCAACGTATCGCCGCTGGCCTTCCGCATAAAGGGTATCAAAGGCCAGCGACGATTTACCCGACCCGCTCAAACCGGTTATGACCGTCAGGCGATTCCGGGGCAGCCGGACGGTGATATTCTTCAGATTGTGTTCCCGGGCGCCGGCAATCGTGATCCACTCGCTGTTTTTATTTTCTTCCATATTTGATAAACGGGCATTGAAGAATTAATGCATATTTCGGGTCTGTATCATTTTCATCCTGACTACTGACTTCTGACCACTGACTTCTGTTTCCTGCTTTTCACCACCGCCCCCGGCGCAACTTCAATATCCAGCGGCGAATGTTTGCCGATATAGCCAACCACCGCCGCGCGCGTGTCCTTGTCCGTTTCTTCCAGCCGGGCGCCGGGCCGTTCCATAATTTCCCTCAGGCGCGGGAGCCGGCCGCCGGCCGACGCCAGGTCATAACTGTTCACCGCGCATGAAATTTTTTCATCGTTTTTGATCTTCCTTCCACCGGCCAGGCACAAATTGCTCACCCGTTCCCCGGGCGGCGCGCGCGGATTTAAATCATAGGTAATGCCATAGACCCCGCGAAATTGATCCTTGCCGTAATAACGGCTGTTTTCCTCAAGAATTTCCCGCATTTCGTCCAACGTCAACCAGGCCCGGCTGATCGTGTTTTCGTAAGGCACAATCCGCCAAACATCCCTCATCCGCACGCCGCCGGACGGCAGAACGGCCGACGACAACGTGCCGTGAAAAACAACCTCGGCATTGACCGATTCGGCGATCGCGGCGGAGATCAACGTTTGTACGCCGGATTGGCCGTTTTTTCCTGAATCAGCCGTCAATGCGTGTTCGTTTGCACCGATTTTCCGGCCCAAATACGATTTAGCCGAGCGGATGGAATCCGTCGTCAGCCTTTCCAAATCCGGATCCGGGGAAATATCCGCGCCAATGGCAATCAGCCGCGGCTCAATTTTCGTCAATCTGTGCAATTCATCGTCATATTTTAAACTGACTTTTCCAAGCCAAAATCCATGGTCGCCGGCCTGGGTATAAATAATCCGGTTGACCTCGCGCGCTTCAATCGCCTGATGCGTATGGGCCCCGATAATCAGGTCAAAATCTGGAAATGATTTTGCTATGCTGTTTATGTTGTTGGCAGGATCATCGCCCCATTGCCGCCAACCCTGATGGACCGCCAGGACAAGAATATCCGGCTTGATTTTGCGCGCTTCGGCCAGGACGCCGCGCAAGGCTTCAAGCGATTGAGGAAACGCCAAGCCGCCAAGCAGGCGCGGCCTTTGCCACATCGGAACGAGCGGATTGGCAAGCCCCACGATTACCAGCTTTAAACCTTCAATTTCCTTCACAAGAAACGACCGGCCTCTTAATAAAGACGCACCGGCCGATGGCGCAATCCCGGCCGTCAGCACGGGAATATCCGTCTTGCCATAGAGCGCGGCCAATCGTTCAACACCCCAGTCAAACTCATGGTTGCCGACCACCAAGGCGTCATAACGCAAATACCCGGCCGTTTGCATCATGATCTCGCCGCCGGTCAAATAACTTTCAACCGAGCCCTGGATAAAATCACCGCAATCAACCAGGACAACGTTCGTTTCCCGCGCCCTGATTTTGTTTATCTCGGCCGCGCAACGCAAAAGACCGCCCGCCGGCTTGTCTGATCCCGCGGGCGTAATGGATTCAAGACAGCCGTGAATATCCGCCGTATGCAGGATGGTGATCGCAATTTCACGCGCGCTGGAAACGCCGGCCAAACCAAGACACAACAAATACAGGCAAAACCGCAGGATATTTTTGTTGCGCCGGGATTTTGTTTTAGCTAACATTTCCGCCATGTATTCAGTAATGTTAAAGTCAAAGTTGCACTTGGCAAGGATCACCGAAATCAAACCCGACTACGAGGGCAGCCTGACAATAGACCGCGACCTGATGGACGCGATCAAGCTCCGGCCCTACGAAAAAATTCTTGTCAGCAACATGGAAAATACAAACCGTTTTGAAACTTATGCCATTCCCGCCAAGCCGGGCTCGCGCACGATCTGCCTCAATGGCCCGGCGGCGCGGCTGGGCTCAATCGGCGACCGGCTGGTCATTCTCGCTTTCGGTCTTGTCCCGACCGATGAAGCGCGGAATCATCGGCCGCTTATCCTGGTCCTTGACAAGGATAACAAAGCGGCGCCTACCAGAAGCCAGTAGCCAGAATTCAGGAGCCGGAATTTTAATCTTTATTCTGATTACTGACTTCTGACTACTGTATTTTATCTTTTCAGGCGATATTCTGCGCCGGCTCATCCAAACCGCGCGCATGACCGTCAATGACCGCCTTTGTAATCCGGCATTCCTTAAGATGTTTTTTCGAGGGCGCCTCGTACATGATATCAAGCATCACGTGCTCAAGAATGGCGCGCAGACCGCGGGCGCCTGTTTTTTTCCTTATGGCCAGGCGCGCCAGATGCTTGAGGGCGGACGGCTCAACGATAAGCTTGATGCCCTCCATCGCCATCAGTTTTTCATATTGCCTGATCATACTGTTTCTGGGCTCCACCAGCACGCGCACGAGGTCTTCCTCCGTCAGATCGTTCAAGACCGTCACCACCGGCAGGCGGCCGACAAACTCCGGGATCATGCCGTATTTGACCAGGTCTTCCGGTTCAACCGCCGCCAGGATGGATTCGGCCGGCGCCGGTTTCGCGCGGCCGGCGCCTTCTCTTTCCTCCGCCGAATTAAAACCGATGTTCCGCACGCCGACTCTTCTCCGGACCATCTCATCCAAACCGACAAACGCACCGCCGCAGATAAAAAGAATGCCCTCGGTGTTGATTTTAATGAATTCGGCCTGGGGATGCTTGCGGCCGCCATGCTGGGGCACATTGGCAATGGTCCCCTCCACGATTTTCAGCAGGGCCTGTTGAACGCCCTCGCCGGAAACATCGCGGGTTATGGAAACATTGTCCGCTTTCCGGCCGATCTTATCAATTTCATCAATGTAAATTATTCCCGTCTCGGCGCGCGCCACATCCATGTCGGCCGCCTGGATAAGGCGCAGTAAAATATTTTCAACGTCCTCGCCGACATAACCGGCCTCGGTCAGGGGCGTGGCATCGGAAATACTGAACGGCACATCCAGAATCCGGGCCAGCGTTTGCGCCAGCAGTGTTTTGCCGGTGCCGGTCGGGCCGATAAGCAGGATATTGCTTTTCTGGATTTCAACGGCCGCGAGCGGATCGTCCTGATGAAAGTGCGCCTTTTGCGTCAATCTTTTGTAATGGTTATAAACCGCCACCGAAAGGACTTTCTTGGCGTGTTCCTGGCCGATAACATGGCCGTCCAAGGCGGCCTTGATTTCGTGCGGCTTCGGCAGTTGCAATCTTTTTGTTTTCGCGGGATGCTGTTCGCCCTCTTTGGCCAGTTCGTTGCCAGCCATCGCCAGGCAATCGTCGCAGATATTCACGCCGGGGCCGATGACCAAGCGCTTCACATCGTTCTTGTTCCGTCCGCAAAAAGAACACGCCGTAATTTCTTTCTTAGCCATTTTTTTCCGCCCCCCGGTCCAACTCCCGGCGGCTGACAACAACGGCGTCCACCAGCCCGTATTCCTTGGCTTCTTTGGCCGACATGAAAAAGTTCCGGTCGGTATCATGCGCCACGGTTTCAACCGGCTTACCGGCATGTTTTGAAATAATTCCATTGAGAATATCGCGCAGGCGGAGAATCTCGGTGGCCTGAATGCTGATATCGGAAGCCGCGCCTTCGGCGCCGCCCCAGGGTTGATGGAGCATAATCCGCGAATTCGGCAGGGCAAAGCGCTTGCCCTTCGTGCCGGCCGCCAGAAGCACGGCGCCCATGCTGGCGGCCTGCCCGACGCAATAAGTGGCCACATCACATTTGACGAACTGCATGGTATCATAGATGGCCATACCGGCGGTTACCGAGCCGCCGGGCGAATTTATGTAAAAATTGATTTCCTTTAGCGCATCCTCGGACTGCAAAAAAAGCAGTTGCGCCACGATTAAACTGCTCACCTCGTCCGTCACGGCTGTTCCCAGGAAGATGATCCGGTCTTTCAACAACCGCGAATAAATATCGTAGGCGCGCTCTCCGCGGCCGCTCTGTTCCACCACCATCGGCACCAGCATTTGATTTTTTTCACTCATAATTAATCTCTCCAGAAACTTTCCGTCGTGCGGAAAGGGTTACTTATTTATGGTTAATTGGTTACGCAAAATAATCTAAGACCGGCCATGACAACGCGTGGCCCTCCAATTTTAAACCGTGGAGGGACGCGCTTCGTCGCGGCCGCGGGACTTTTGCAATTAGTTCTACTGACTACTGGCTTCCACGTCGCCGCAAAGCGGCAAGTGGTCACTTGGCCACTGTGGCCGACGTGACTTCCTTCTTGTTGAACAGCCTTGAAATTATCCCCGGCTCCTCAGTCCCCGTATTGGCCAGGAGGAAATCAAGGATTTTACCCATCCGGATTTCATGCTTGAGCGCATCCAGCTCGTTTTTCTCGCCCAGCTCTTTCTTCAGCTCGTCCGGCGCCATGCGGTAACGCTGGGCCATGACCTGAATTTCCCGCTCAACTTCCGCCTCTTCAACGGCAATCTTTTCCTCCTCGCCGATTTTATGCAGGATATAACCAAGCTTAACTTTCTCCCCGGCGGTTTTCGTCGCGGTGGTGAGCAATTCTTCCTTTTGCGCGGCAAGCTGTTCGCGGGTTGATCCGCGCATCAGCTTTTCTTTCATAATACTCACGTACAGATGCCGGGTCTCCTCCTGGACAATGGACTCGGGCAGGTCAACATCAGCGCGTTTGAGAAGATAATCTATTATTTCACCCTTCTGGCGTTCCTTTTCCATCCGCTGCGCTTCTTCCAGGAGCGTGGCCTTCATTTTATCCCGCAGTTCCGTTTCCGACTGGACGCCGATTGATTTAAAGAATTCATCATTCATAACCGGCATTTTGCGCCCGCGAACGGCCTTCAACTTCACATCATAGACAACCTGTTTGCCCGCCAGCTCCGGCATCCTGAAATCGGGCGGCATCTGCAGGGTAACGTCTTTTTGATCGCCGACCGCCAGCCCTTCCAAGGCATCCGCAAATCCCGGCAAAAACGTGTCGGCTTCGCCGATCGCCAGCCAAAAATCGCGGCCGGACGCCAGAGGGTCGGATTGTTTTCCACCGGACGCTTTCGGCACGCCTTCCATGTCTTTCCTGGTATAATCAACCTGGACCAGATCGCCCTTGCGGGCCGGATGGTCCGTCACGACTTCCGTTGTCGCCATGCGTTCCATAAAACGGTTAAAGGCTTTCTGGAGATCTTCATCCGAGACCTCAACCGGTTTTTTGGCAATGGCAATGCCCTTGTATTTCGGCAGTTTAAATTCCGGCGGGATATCCAGGACAACGCGATAAACCAATGGTTTTTTCGGCGCCGCCTCGGCTTTCAGGTCAAGAATCATGACCGGCTTGAGCTGGGCTTGTTTAAGCGCCTCGGGATATGACCGGCCTATCAGGCGGTCTTTGACTTCCTCCCAGATTTCCCTGGCAAGATGACTTTCAACCAGATTGGCCGGCGCGTGGCCCTTTCGAAAACCGGGGATACGGGCTATGCCCGTATAAACGGCCAGAGTTTTCTTGTATTCCGCCTCCACATCTTCAACGGGCAGTTCCACCACCAATGTCTTGCGGCACGGGCCGCCTTTTTCAATCTTTACTTTCATGTTTATTATCCAGGTTTAATGGTTCAGGAGTTCAGGGTTCAGTGTTCAGGGTTATCTAAATCTGAACCTTAAACGGTGAACTTTTATCCCTGAACCGGGCTTTTGCAGGGCTTCTGCAAAAGCCTTACTCATGCATTGTTATCAGAAATTCCGCATTGCTCTTGGTTTTTTTCAATTTATTCACCACCAGCTCCATGGCTTCAACCGGCGGCACACCGCTCAGGGCCTTGCGCAAAATCCATATTCTATTCAATTCGTCCGGATGAAGCAACAATTCTTCCTTGCGCGTCCCTGATTTTTCAACGTTGATCGCCGGGAAAATGCGTTTATCCACGAGATGCCGGTCCAGGCACAGCTCCATGTTACCGGTGCCCTTGAATTCCTCAAATATGACCTCATCCATCCTGCTGCCGGTATCCACGAGCGCCGTGGCAATAATCGTCAGGCTGCCGCCGTCTTCAATGTTCCGCGCGGCGCCGAAAAAGCGTTTCGGCTTATGGAGGGCATTGGAATCAACCCCTCCCGACAGAATCTTGCCGCTATGCGGCTCCATGGTGTTGTAGGCGCGCGCCAGCCGCGTGATGCTGTCAAGGAGAATGACAACATCGCGGCCGCATTCCACCATGCGCTTTGACATTTCAATCACCATTTCCGCCACCTGGATATGCCGCTCCGGCGGTTCGTCAAAGGTTGAACTCAGCACGTGGGCCTTGGTGCTGCGCTCCATATCGGTCACTTCCTCCGGCCGCTCATCAATCAGGAGCACGATCAGGTAAATTTTCGGATGATTCTTGGAAATGCTGTTGGCAATTTTCTGCAGCAACACGGTCTTGCCGGTGCGCGGCGGGGCGACGATCACTCCGCGCTGTCCCATGCCGATGGGCGTAAAGATGTCCATGACGCGCATTGAGATTTCATCATGTTCCCGCTCCAGTATAAAGCGCCGGTTTGGAAAAAGCGGCGTCAGATTTTCAAAAGGCACCTTATTGATGCCTTTTTCAGGATTCTCGCCGTTGACTTCATCCACCCGCAACAGGGCAAAAAAGCGTTCCTTGTCCTTCGGCGACCTGATCTCGCCTTCAACCGCGTCGCCGGTGCGCAGGGCAAAACGCCTGATCTGCGAAGGCGAAACATAGATATCCTCCGGGCAGGGCAGATAATTATAATAAGGCGAACGCAGGAAGCCGAATCCATCCGGGAGTATTTCAAGCACGCCCTTGCCGAAAAGCGCGCCGTTCCGGCGGGCATTGGCCCTGAGAATTTCAAAGATGAGCTCATGCTTGCGCATCGCGCCCCAATCCATCAGGCCGAGCGAAGCGGCCAGCTCATTCAATTCCGGGATCTTTTTTTTCTGCAACTCGGAAAGATGCATCGCTTTCGTTTCCCCCTGCGCCGGCGCGGACACGGCGCGGGCCGACTCTTCCACCGCGCAATTTGTTGGCGCGGCTTCCGCCGCGTTTTCAACGGCGGGCGGCTGGTCCACGACGGCCGAAGCTTTATTCGCTTCCACCCCGCTCCCGTTGCTGCGCGGCGGGATCGGGTCCGAATCAACGTAAATCTTGGACATTACCGACCGGCTTTTGCCGTAACGCTGACTGCGGCCGCGGCGTCTGGTTGTTGCGTCTTCCCTGTTATTTCTTTCTTCCATTGCACTCCTCTGTTTGCTTTTTTATCCGCATATTTCATGCGCGGATTACTGTCTTTAAACATCCGGGTTAATACTCCGGAACACTTTTTCGGCCTGTTGGCGCAATCCGGCAAAAGTCCCGGCGTTAAAAATCACATAGTCGGCCTTGTTCATCTTTTCGGCCACCGGCATCTGGGCCGCGATACGCAATCCGGCTTCCTTCTCCGAAAGACCTTTCCTGACCAAACGCGCAATCTGCGCGGAGAACGGCGCGGCCACGCAAATAATCGCATCCCAGCCGTTTTCCCAGCCGGCTTCATACGCAAGCGGAACAAGCGCCGCGGCGACATTTGCGCCGGGCAGCCTCCGAACGTTTTTCTTTCCGCAATCCGCGGCCTGCAGTCTCAGCCAGCCGTTTATCGCCCGGCGCGCTTCAGGATGCACAATTGTGTTGAGTTTTTCGCGCTTTCCGCCGTCCGTAAAAATAATCCGGCCAAGAGCCCGCCGGTCAATCCCGCCCTCCGGGTTTAAAATTTTTTTTCCAAAAATGGCAGCAATTTTGTCGACCAGCGGCCCTACCCGGCGAAACAGCTCATGACAGACATCGTCGGCGTCAATTATCCTGACCCCTAATTCCCGCAGGACATTGCCGACCGAGCTTTTCCCGCAGGCGATTCCGCCGGTGATGCATATTTTTTTCATTTTGCCTTTTTTTCCAACGCATCAATCTGCAATACCGCCTCCTGGGCGATTTTGTTGCCCGGATCATAAAGGAGGGCATGTTCGGCCTCGGTTTGCGCCTCTTTTAAAAATCCCCTGGCAATCTTTATCCGGGCCGCTTCCGCCTTGACCATGGCGGTTTTTTCATCATTCCGGGTGATAATCCGGAAGACACGGTATTTTGGATTCGCCCATAACAACACAAACCAGCGCGATTTTTCCGGGTTGAATTCAAACATCCTGGCCGGCGCCGACGCCGGCGGGTTAAGGGCGTCCACAAAATATCTCATTTGCGCCTCCGGGCATACGGAAGCAAATTCACCCAGTGAATATATGTAAAACGCCGCCCCGAATTGGTCGGCCCATGAACGGAACCGGCCTTCATCCGACTTGAAAAGCCTTTCACCGTATTCCTGCACGCGCTTTCTTATCTCCGGTGATTCAAATTTTGGATGCAGAACAATCGGGCAGTCGGCATAAGCAAGCACAAAGGCGCTTATTCCGAAATTCGCCAGAACCGGCTGGCCGGGCGCGTTGGCTTTCAGCCACTGAACAAGCTCTAGTCTCTGCCGGAGATAAGGCTGGCCGCTTCCCCAGCGCACCGGGTTCCCAAGGACGCGGGCCCCTTCGGCAACCGCCCCGCCCAGCAGTATAAAAACGATCAGGATCCGCGCCGCCATGCTTCGCTGGCGCACCGTCCAAGCGCCCAAAAGACCGATGCACCCCGCAAAACCAATCGCGGTGAACACATGCAGGCGCACAAACAGGATAAATGCCATCAAGGACATGAAGGTGAAAAAAAACAGCCCTATAATTTCGGGATCAGTCCGCCAACGGGGATTAAATAAAAATATGATTGTTGAAACTAAAAACAGCAAGAGACTAGCGGGGAAAATATTTTTTGTCAACAAAAAATTTGCGGAATTCAGCGCCGGCGTCCAGAGAATCCGCTGGGCAAAGGTAAGCAAGGAAGGATCGGACGGCTTGGCGTTCAAAAAGATTATTTTTGCATAAAGCAATTCGGCAAAATGATCATAGGACTGCAGGTATGTCCGGCAGAAAAAATATCCGGCCGCAAGCGGCAATACGGCCAGGCCAAGACGCAGCAACATGGCAACCCGTTGGTTTGAATCAGGCGACCAAGTCGCAACTTTCAACAATGAACCCGGATCCTTTCGTTTGAAATTGGATGTTGAACGTTGAATGTTCAACGTTTCCGTTGAATTATTCCCGCCCTGATTGTCCATTTGGCCGGCGTATTGCCCCCTGGCTAAACATATGACCAGCAATGTGCCATAGGCCAGGAGCATGGCCGGCGAATAAACAAAGCCGTGGACGCGCAGGTATGGATTCAACCCGCCCGCCAGAACAAGGGCCGCCAGAACAAGCCCCCATTTAATCCGCCGGCGGATTTCCGAAAAATATCCGCCGTTGATCGCGCGGATAAATCCGAGCAAGACCCAGATCATGACATAAAACTGGATCAAATCCCAGATCATGAGCGCACAGGCAAGCAGGATGGCGGAAAGCGCGCTCAGGCAAACAAACATAAAAAAACGCAGGTTTCCCCGGTCCGCCAGGATAGAAACCGCAAAATGGGCGATGAGCAGGGGCAGGGCAAAATTTTCATGCGACAGTTCCTGGCCCGTGGAACGGATGACGCTCGCAAGCGAAAAAGCATAATAGGCGCCGCCCAGCGCCGCGCCCCAGAGCGACCCCTGCCACCACCAGATCCAGAGAATGAGCGCCGGAATTCCCAGGCTGAACCAACCGGCCGAAACCCAGCGGACACGCTCATCCAACGGAACTTTGCGGGGAAAGAACCGCGCAAAAAAGGCGCAAATATATTCCGAACCCGTTTCGTAAGTTTGCCGCACAATCACCCCGCCCGGATATTGCACCTGCTTATCAATGACCGGCAGGGCGCCCGTTTCACAGAGTTGCCGCACGTAGCGGAAATTAAGCGCGCTTTCCAGGTCAAAAGGAAGCGGCCGCCCGTAACGCCCGTATTGCGCCGAAAGAACCGCGCGCCTCACGGCCAAGCCGGAGGCAAAGAGAGTCGCCAGGATGGCAAAAAGTAAAATTGATTTCGTAAAATTCATCGGAATTTTCTCACCCGCTCGCAAGGCTCGCTAGAGCACACAGAGTTCACAGAGAGAATATGGCCGGTAAATTTTTGCGTGAACACAAAAATTTACCGGCCACGTTCGTCGGCTTTCGCCCTTCTCTGTATCTCTGTGAGAGATTCTCTTTTGGCTACAGTCCATTCGCCAGCGAATGGAACTCCATCCGGGCATAAAAAGAACGCAGGCGCTCCGCGTCGGGCGGTTTGACCGTCAAATCTTCCGGGACAAACGGCAATTTAATATTTTTCTCCAACGTTATGAGCTGGACATTCCTGATCACGGCCGGCCGGCTGGTCTCAAGCTGGCCGCGTATTTTTTCGGACTTAATCCGGTCAAGATGATTATAAATTTCATTAATGGAGCCCCATTCGTTGAGAAGTTTGGCGGCCGTTTTTGCGCCGATGCCCGGCACGCCGGGAATATTATCCGCGCTGTCGCCGACCAGCGCCAGCCATTCAACGATTTGCGCGGGCTTAACCCCGGTTTTTCGCAAAATTTCTTCCGGCCCGATTTTGTCCTCAATTTTCCCGGGCGCGATCATGGCGACCTGGCCGCCGATAATTTGCATTAAATCCTTGTCGGAAGTGGCCACCAGGGTTTCCAGGCCGGAGGATTCCGCGCTGGCGGCGGCGGAAGCAAGAACATCATCCGCCTCCTTGCCGGCAATGCGCGCGGTTTTAATCATGGCCGAATCCAGGTATTCCTCTATATCGGGGAGCTGGGCGCGCAATTGATCCGGCATGGGCGGTCTTTGCGCCTTGTACTCAGGCAGTATTTTCGAGCGCTCCTCGGGAATGCCGCCGTCAAAAACAACCAGCTCATGGGTCGGACGCCAGACACGGTTGATCTGCGCGAGCATTTTTACGAAACCAAAAACGGCATTGGTGGGTTTACCGGCGCTGGTGGCAAGCCCGGCGACGGCATAAAATGCCCGGTAAATCATCGCAAGGGCGTCAACAAGGATTATTCGCGAATTCATATGGGAATTGAAGACAGGCACAAAGGCAGAAGGCACATAGGCACAAAGTAATCTGGATTAAGAACAGAGGAATCTATCACAGCAAAATACAAGGCGCCTTAACTTTCTTTCGTTTCTTCCACTTTGTGCCTTCTGCCTTTGTCCCCCTTCTTTACGGGGTTGCCGTGGTAGTCCCGCTTTCGGCCGTCAACGCTGTCCCGGAATCTTTTTTAATCTTGTTGCCGGCGGGATCAACCAAGTTGGCGGTGACGAAAATCAAGAGATTTTTCTTTACGCTTTTGCTGGTTGTGCTCCGAAAGAGGTAGCCGAGCAGGGGAATATCGCCGAGCAGGGGAACCTTATCCTCCGTGTTTATTTGCGCTTCGCTTATCAAACCGCCCATGACAACCGTCTGGCCGTCCCAGATGGAAATACTGGTTGTAATGTCGCGGCAATGAAAGACCGGCTGATTCAGCGGAACGTGCTGGGTGTTGTTCCCGTCGCCGGTCGGGACATCCGAGCCGTAGTCAATCCAGCGCGCCAATTCAACAACCTGCGGAAGCATAACCAGGTCAATCGTTTCATTATCCGGGCCGACGGTCGGGGTAACGTCCAGAATAACCCCCAAATCCCGCGACTCAAAAGCCGAAGGCGTAACAACAATCTTGGTTACAGTCTGATTTCCGGCCGCAACGGTCCCGATGGACTGGATATTCTGCTGGTATTCGGTCGGATAGATCAACTCTTCCACGACCTTTATCTTGGCGTTGGCGCCGCTCTTGGTTGTCACCTTCGGGGCGGACAACAGATTGGCGCCGTCCTTCTGTTGCAAGGCATGGAGAATAACCGTAAGCTCCGGGTTTGTCAGGATGCTTGAAATTGACGCAATACTGCCCATTGTCCCGCCGACGGCGGTGCCGATCTGACCGCCGGACACGTTCAATTCGCGCAATCCTTTGGTAAGGTTGTTCTTGTTCATCTGGATGCGCTCGCCGTTGGGACCCGTGGCGATTTCCCAGTTATCGGTCAGGAGCCATTCCAAGCCGAGTTCTTCAAGATCAGACTGGCCGATTTCAACAAACCGGGCCTCGATCTGCACCTGGGGATTCGACACGTTCAGTTTGTTGAACAGGCGTTCAAAGCTTTCAAGGTTTTCCGACGTATTCTTGACAATGAGCATGGGCGGGGCCGGGATATAAACAATGGATGTGTTCTCCGGGAAGGGAATTCCGGCATTATTAAGGAATTGCTTTATATCCGTTCTTTCCGCTGTTGCCGCGGTCTTCTGGCCGATTTCCATTTTATCGGTCGCAGTTTCCGTGGCTGTAAGCGCGCCCCCGCCGCCGGTCATCTGGTCAATCGTTGACGGCAGGGGGTTATAGAACCGCGTTTCCAATTCCCCCAGGGCGATATCGGAACGGTGAATAATGACCACCCGCTCTTCAATGCGGTATTTCAAGCCGGCAATGTCGGTGATATACTTGATGGCGTCCATCAGGGAAATATCGCGCATGGTCATGGTAATTGCCGGAACAGACCCGCCGCCCGCGCCAACCGCCGGCTTGGCTTCCTCGGCGGCAAAAACATCAGTGGCCGCGGCCGCGGCGGGAGCGGCGGACGACTGGCCGGGCCGATTCAAACGCAGAAGAATATTTACGCCCTTTTCCCCGGGCGCCGAATCCCGGTCACCCGCCAGGCTTTGTTGATGCAGATAAGATATGACGTCCTCTATTTTAGCATCCACAAATTCCACTTTCTGGATCATGATGTTTTTCAGTTTTTCTTCCAAACGTCTCCTGGCCTGGGAGGCGATGATCGTTTCCTGGGCTTCACTCTTCGGGCCGGCGGCGACCCGCTTGACCGGCGGCGTCCAGGTATCGCGGATCTGGGCAAGCATTTCGGCTTTCATGCGTTGAAATTCATCGGTCTCAAGGTTATAACGGGTTTCAGCGATTTTTTTAAGATTGGCGGAAGCTTCCGGGTTGAGCTTTTCATCCGCCAGCACGGTTCTGAATTCATTCTCGGCATTGTTGTATTCCTTGATGGCCATATATTCACGGCCGCGCTGAATCTCACCCTTGATTGTCTTCTGCTTATCCAGGTAGGCGGGGGATTTCTTTGGCGGAACAGGCTCGGCTTCAATCCGCGCGCGGGTTTCCTCATCCTGCTTGATGCGCTCCGACAGGCGCGCGGCTCCGCGATGACCGGGAGAATATTCAAGGGCGCGACGGATATTTTCCCTGGCATCCTTGTTTTTGCCGGACTGATAATTAATCAACGCAAGCCGGTATTCGCATTCCGCCTCGCTCATCATCGCCTTTTGCCTGGTCTCAACGGTATGCGGACGAAGCGGCATTAAGCTTAAACCCTCGCTGAAATGCGCGAGCGCCTTGTCAAATTCCTTCCGGCTCATTTCCTGGTAGGCCTGGTCAAGTTTCTTCAATCCCTCAACCTCCTTTGCCTGCCGGCGCACCTCTTCCTGGACGGCAAGCAATCCTTCCGGAGTCAAGGTCTTGTTGTCAACTCCATCCCCTTCAATGATAACTTTCCCATCTTTCTGTCCGGCTTGGGCTCCCGGGACCTCCGGTTTTTCTTCCTTGCCTGAACCGAACAGTCTCCCGAAAAATCCCTTGCTTTTCTGTTTTTTTTCCACCGACTTTTGCGCGATCGCCTCATTTGTCATTCCCGATCTAATCGGTAATCCAGCCTCGCCTTGCGCAACTGACTTCTCTTCCGCAGCCTGTTCTTTTATTACTTCCGCGGTTTTGCCGGTTGCCGGTGTTTTGGTTTCCTTGACGGATTTTCCACCGCGGTCAATATCAAAACTTGCAGGCTTTTCATCCTTGGAAACTTTTTCGTCCTTCTTGCTTTCTTCCTGCGGCTGGACGGCGGCGGCATTCGTTTCAGCGGAAACAGTTGTTTCCGATGTTTTTTTTGCATCCTTGCTTTCGGCGGAAGATTCTTCCTTTGGCTGATCTGTTTTTGTTTCAGCCGGCGGCTGGGCGACAACCGCATTGGTTTCAGCGGGCATGGATGAGGTCTGCTCGACGGCGGTTTGGTTTTGGTTGGAAGCGGCTTCGGAAACGATTGCCGGCGCGGTTGAAACCGCGCTGTTCGTTTCCGCGGAGACTTCCATCACCGCGTTGGATTGAGACGCCGGCGCTTGCTGGTTATCGTCCGATATCTGGGCATTCAGGACAACAATGCCGGCGATTAGAAGGATCAGGCTAAAAAAATAGATTGCTGTTCTTCTCACTGGTCTGATCTATCGGTTATATTAGGACAACGACAACTGTTTCCTATGGCAGGGCGCAACTACGGCCGGACAGGCCGGCCACTGGCGGAACAGCCTGCGGCTGGCTGCCCGTCCCTACCTTTTAAAATTACAAATCCCAAACGCCTATTTGGCCGGCTCTTCATATTGCTCAATGGTAAATTCCGCCCCAGATTGCATGTCAGCCACGATAACATTCTGATCAATAATGTCAACAACTTTATACTTATAATTTTTCAATGAAATAATATCATCTTTTTTAACCAGCATTTTGGCGTTGTCAATCAAATAAACGAGGGAAGCGGCCCATTCGCCCTGCGCCCCGCTTTTGCCGCCGAGGGGCAGGCTGAACGTTTTTCCATCCTTGCTCACCTTCAGCACGGAAGCATCCTCGTCTATCACAAAAGTTACCTTGTTGACCTTGTTTGTTTTCTGTTCATAGCCCGTGATTTTATAACCTTCGACCACGTCGCCGATCCTGACGTAACTATCCCGCTTGGTGTTTTTGTTTTTGACCAGGAAAAGCGTATCATTCTTGGACTGTTGGGCGCCGCCAAAAACCAGGGGCAAAGAAAGGCGGCCGGCCTTTATTAGCCGCAATTTGGTGACGGGCGGCGGCGCGCTGGCCGCATCCCTGGGATTCGTGCCGGCCAAATATTCTTCCAGGTTTGAAAACCCGTCGCTATCGGCGTCCTGGGCGGCATCGTCAATATTGACGCCCAATTCGTAGCGAATTTCCCATTCATCGGGCATGCCGTCAAAATCCGAGTCCTTCGTCTTGGTGGAAATAATTTTCGGCTGCGGCGCGTTACAGTTGCGGAACGGGCACACTTCGGCGTTAATCGGTATCGGCCGGTTGCATTTGACGCAGTTGACCCGCAGTTCGGCCACGACCATCCGCGTGGTCCAGCCGCCGACCTGGAACGGCGCGCCGATGGTTTCAATCGCGTCGCCCGCCGCGGTCATCTCGCCGCTTTTTTGCCTTGCGGCGGCAAACGGCGGCTGAAGCCATTGATCCTCGGTCAATGATTTTTTTTCGCGGACGGCGGAAAAAATGAGGACCAGCAGGGACACCAGGATCGCACCGAGGACAACGACCAGCAGGAGCTTGTCGTAGACCACCTTCAACCAGGCAATTATTTCATCTTTTCTCATATTAATAAATCAGGCACAAAGAGGCAAAGGCACATAGGCACAAAGTTTTCTGAAAATTCCACATTCTGCATTTCTTTCTCCGTCCCTATGTGCCTTCTGCCTTTGTGCCTTTGCCCCTTCTGCCTTCCTTAAAATCAATCGGCGGCCCAAAATTATAAACGTCTATTTCCAGGCTGACTTCAACTTCTTCACGGCCAAGGATAATGCGTTTATCGCGCGATAATTCGCCGGGTTGTCCCTTGTCGGCGGTTTTGGGCGCATTTTCCCCCGCCGCGGGCTTGGCCGCACCCGAAGCGCCCACGCTGGTTTCCGGGCGCGGATTGGTTATTTCAACCCTGGTGACAACAGTGAACATCGGCAGACGCGCAAGCCGGTTGAGCAGGTCAAACACCGATCCCTCCCGCGCCCGGAATGACAGCTTGAAATGCTGGGACGAATAAAGTTCCCCGGCCGGCCGGGAACTTTCCGCGCCGTCCGCCGGAGGAGGAGGAAGGGCGCGGCCGCGGCCGGACTGGGCGCGGCCCTTATCAACCGCGGTTTCAAATTCTTCGCGCGTGAACGTCAACAATTCATTAATGGCGGCATCCGGCAGAATCCGGCAGATACGCTCGGTGATTTTCAACTGCTGGACCAGGCGCGGCACATCCCCCGGAACGGGCAACGACCCGCCGGCATACTTTTCGAATCCGAATGTGTATTTATCGGGAAAGGCCACGCGCCCGGCCAGCAGCCGGTCGCGGATGCTCCGCAGGGTGTTTTCAAAGAAAGTCATGAATTCGGCCCCTTCCATCTCCTCCGGCAAAACCTGATCTTCCGTGAGCAGTCCGTTAAGCTCATTGTATTCATCCGTGAGATCGGCCAGTTTTTCGCGTTCCCTGGAAATATTCGCGGCGGAAGGAAAGGTTGCGCGCTGATATAATTCATCAAGGCGCGCCTTGGCGCCGTTCAGTTCCTGTTTTTCATTTTGATGCCGTTTCATCACGACAAAAAGGCGGCTGCCGATCGCGGCCAACAAGACAAAAGCCAGTCCCGCGCCGATTGTCAGCCAAATATATTTTTTAAGCAAATTAAGTATATTAAGCATATATTCTTTTCGCAGTAGCCAGTAGACAGTAGCCGGCAGTCAGTAGTTCGGAATTTGAATTCTGATTACTGATTGCTGACTTCTGACTTCTGACTACTATCTTCCGCCTTCTCCATCTCAATTTCCATTTCAAACTGCCGCGCAAAGTCATCCCGGGAGGGCATTGGCGACAGGCGGATCTCCGTGTTCGCGCCGAACATGGGCAATTCCCGCAGGCGGTCCCGGAATTGGGCAATTGATTTATCCGACGCCTTGTCGGCAAAAATCCGGCCTTTAACCGTAATCACGTCAAACCCCGCTTCAGCCTGCGCCGAAGATTGAATACCACGGGACTGTCCGCGCCCCCCCTTCGGACTTTCGGCCGACGGGCCCTTTTTTGAGGGAACGAGCGAAACGAGCCACATGCCATCAGGCATGCAGGCGTGAATGTTATCCAAAATCTCAAGCCAGCGCGTCCTTTGCCGGGCAAAACCGGCCAGTTCCACAATCTGCTGTCTTATGATTTTCTCCTTTTTTTCAATCGGAAGCAGTTTGCCTTCAACCATTTCAAGCTGGCTGACTTTTTCAACGGCCTTCAGCTTTTTCTCGTGCAATATATCGGTTGTGACCGAAAAATAAAGGAGCCAGAGAAAGGCCACCAGCGCGACGCCGAAGGCGGCGCCGACAAGGAAGGGTTGTTTGCGACGGAAAGAACGCTCGGCGATGATCTTCGGCGGAACGAGATTGATTTCCAGCGGACACGACAATGCATGCCGCAGTCCCACCCCGACCACCTCGCCCATCAGGTGGGCGCAGCGGCCGATATCATCCTCCGTGATCGCATCGTTGACAATGACGTTCTTGAAAGGATTGAAATACTCCACCTCAATTTTCATCTTTTCCTTGAAAAACTCATCCGTGCGCGCTATGACCGAGCCGCCGCCGGCCAGCAACAGCCGGGTCGGGCTGTGTCCGCCCTGCTGATGGCGGTATAAGTTGATGGAACGTTCCACCTCAATATGCAGGCGGGTCATCACGCCGCGGACGGTCTTGGAGACTTTTGATATGACCTTGTCCGAATAATCCTCGTAAGCGCCGCCGAAAGCCACGGAGGCGTGGGCAAACTTTAATTCCTCGGCTTCCTTGAAGGGGAGATCAAATTCCTTCATCAACTGCTGGGTGATCATGTTGCCCGAACCCAACAGGGGCAAATTCCTGCTCCAGAACTGGCCGGTCTCCATGAAAACAAGGTTGGTTGACCGCGCGCCGATATCAATCACGAGGGTGCATTCTCCCAATTCGCCGTAATTATAACAGACGGCATTATAAAGCGCCATCGGCGCCACATCCACCAGTTCCACCTCCAGCCCGACCGCCTCAACACAATCCGTGAGGTTCTCAACAATATCCTTCTTGATGACCACCAGCATGACGTTCAGCTCGGTCTCGGAAGCGCCCATAAGCTGGTAATCCCAGACAACCTCTTCCATGGGGAACGGCACGTTCTGCTGGGCTTCATAAAGTATGGTCTGGTGAATCTTGCTGCGCTTGACCGGGGGCAGCTTGACAAGGCGCAGGAAAGCCGACTGCCCCGTGACGGACAATACCACCGGCGCAGGACGGAGATGTTTTGCCTTGATCGTGTCCTGGAGCGCGTTGACAATTGCCAGGGTGGCATCGGTTTCAGAAGTGGAATCAAGCCCGAGCGGAACCTGGTGAATGCTGAGCAGTTCCATACCCGCGCGGCCGAACACGAATTCGCCGAGCTTAAGCTGGCTGGCGCCGATATCAACCGCCAATACTCTTTTTGATCCGAATACTTGCATTCTTATAAACAAGTAGTCAGAAGTCAGGATTCAGCAGTCAGAATGCAGACTCCGAACTACTTACTCCTGACTACCGGCTACTGACTCCTTCTTCTACTTCCCCTTCGGTATTTCATAATTATCCACGGCAATATTGGCAAACATAGTCAGGGAACGATCCAGCACGTAGCCTTCTATCGCGCGCACATTGGCCGTCCGCCACCAGGGCTTGTTGCTTTCCGGAGAACTGCGATAGGCGACCACCTCGCCCTTGGAATATACTTCCACCGCCGCCTGTTCAACCACGTTCCCGTAACGTTCCAGTGTCCGCGGCCGCAGATAGACGGCCACCTGGTGATTGCGGCCCTTGGGAATATCGGAATAAACATACGCGCCGGTGAACATCGTGAAGGCCGAGGTTTTGGAATTCTTGACGACAATGTAAAACCGCATTTCAAGCTGGTCGGTCCATTCGGCATCAGTATCAAACTTGACAAGCAACATGGCCCACTCGCCGACAACGATGTTTGCCTCATGGGTATTACCGCTATATGTGTAATCCGGCGTCCTGATTTTTGTTATTTCCAGCGCCTTTACTCCCACGCCTTCCTTGCCGGCCGGCTGGGTGGCCGCGGCCGTGGCCGCTCCCGCTTTGCGCGCCTGGGCAAAGGCATCGCACACTAACATGACGGAAAACAAGGAACAAATGGTTATAATTGCCGCATTATGGATTAACTTGCCGTTCATTTCATTCCTCCCCGATATAAAATATCAATTAAATAAACAAGGTCATTTTAAATTTATAGCGCACAATGTCAAACATTTTATCCTGATTTCCGGGACCACTCAGTTATGTGGTATCCGTATGGGCCGGGACGACCTCGTCCCGTCTTTCTCGGCCTGGAAATCTCGTACCCGCCTGTGCCCGAGCGCCGGCCAGGGAGCTCGACCAGGGACCAGAGGCCGATAAAATCGGGGTGAAATTATTTTATTTTCCCATCCAACGCCCTGTGTACTCCATGTGATGTTCCAACCGACCGCGCTTTTTTTAATTCTATTTTTCTTGCCGGTTGCGGGACCGGGACAGATTGCGCTGGTTGGACCGACACGGATTGCACTGCTTGCGGGGCTGGAGCAGGCGCGGATTGCGCCTGGGTTTGATTCGTGGCGGTAGCGGCCGTATTTTCCGACTTATTTACATGCACATGGGCCAAAAACCAGACGGCAAATGCCCCCAGCGCCAACCAGATAAGTAATGTTTCTATTTTCATGCCGGTATTGTAAACGGCCATTATGCCAGGTCAACAAAAAATGACATAAAGCTCGTTTTTCCATTCACTCCGCCTTAGTCCGCTGCATTCTGACTTCTTCATTCTGCATTTTGCATTCTTCATTCCCCAGCCTTCAGCCCTCAGCCTTTAGCCTTTCTTTCAGTCCCCTAACCATTTGATATGCCTTACAAACCATGCCTAGCGGCTTGGCAAGCATTTTACCGGATTCCGCTTTTAACCGGCTCCGTACCCTCGCTCAGGATTTTTACATATTGGTCATACGAATAAACCTGCCCGCGACGATGGCCGCTGATCTCCCGAACTATGCCAAGTTTTTGCAGATGGCGAAAAGCGGCGCGGGCGGTCGGCTCGGTAATTCTCACAACTTTTGCCGCCTCCTGAACCGTGGTTACCGGTTTGCTCTCCAAACGCTGAAGCAATTGCAGGGCAGAAGCGGCCGGACGGCCCAATCCCCGGACTTTTTCCCGGTCATAACGAAACAAATCCAACAAACGCCGCGCCGTGTCGGCGGACTGTTCGCCGGTTTCAATGACGCCTTTGAGAAAAAAAATCAGCCAATCCCGCCATTTTCCCTCCGCGCGCACGCCTTGTAAAAGCTCATAGTAGGCGGCGCGATTTTTTTTGAAATAGAGACTGAGATAAAGCAACGGTTCGGACAAGGCATTTTCGGCGCAGAGCAACAGCGTGATCAGCAGACGCCCCAGCCTTCCGTTGCCGTCAAGGAAAGGATGGATGGTTTCAAACTGCACATGCGCCAGCGCGGCTTTAACAAGCGCAGGCGTGGCTACGGGGTCATTATGCAGAAACTTTTCCAAAGCGCCAAGGTTTTCCATCATCTGCGCCGGCGGAGGCGGCACAAAGCCGGCATTACCCGGACGCGTTCCGCCCACCCAATTCTGCGAACGGCGAAATTCACCCGGCGTCTTGTCACTACCTCGCCCCTTTGAAAGCAGAATCTTATGAACCTCGCGAATCAGCCGAAGCGAAACTGGAAGACCTTCCTTCATCCGGCGCAAACCATACTGCATAGCCATGACATAATTTGACACTTCCCGCACGTCATCCAATGGAACGCCGGGAGCATTTTTTGTTTCAAATATTAAAAGATCGGATAACGATGACTGCGTTCCTTCAATTTGTGAAGAAAGCAAAGCCTCCTTGCGGACATACATGTAAAGAAATAAGGATGTTTCCGGCAAAATCGCGCCAAATCCGTCCAATTTCCCCAATGCCCGATTGGCCCTTTCCAGCGGATCCAACAAACCCGCCATGATTATCGTCCAGTCAGGGGGCGGCAACGGATCGGGGATAAAGGCTCGGCAAGTCTCCCCAACCGTTGAAACGGTCATATAATGTCCTGTCATGGCATTTGTCATAAAGAAAAGATTTTTCTTAACAGTTTGTCTTAAGAAAAGATATCCGCCAATCCTTTCTTAAGCAATCATAATCTTTCCTGAAGCGGTAACAGGATAGGCGGTCTTGAATTCCGCCTTCTCGTCGTCCCGATAAATCTGGCAAAGTGGCAGTCTTCTTCTTTTTCCCTGACCTCTGATCTCTGTCCTCTGACTCCCTTTACATCATTCCACATTCCGCGCTACGCGTCATCCATAGCCGCGGCGGATTCATTCTGACTTTAGCTTTTCTTCATTCTGACTCCTGACTTCTGACTACTTCCCTTTAATCCCCTAACCATTTGATATGCCGCACAAACCATGCCTAGCGGCTTGGCAAGCATTTCCCGGTGTAGGACACCCCGCCTACAAACCGCCTGTTACGAGTAGTATAGCGCGCCTCGCTTTTTAATCCCCTAACCATTTGATATGCCTTACAAACATTTCGCCGGTGTAGGGGTCACGCCACACGATCGCCACCGCGCGCTGTTTGGCCGGATTTTTGGGAATGTTGCCGCCGGATGCCGTCTGCGCCTCTATAATTACCATAAACATGTTCTGGCGGAGGTTAAGAAGCCCAACAACACTTCTTAGAACAGATTCTCTTTCTGTTTCTTGGCCGAATACCGAATTATTATAATTAATCAACATCTTGCCAACATCTGAAATATTGGTGGAAGGATACCCGTTGACGATTTGCTGAGCAAAATTATCTGCCTGATCTTTGTTCAGCGTTGCTGAACGTATTCTATGTATTCCAGAACCTGATGAAGATATGTCTATAGGGGTATGATTAGTGGCTTTCAAATAAGAATCAGCCAATTGAATCATATCCGGCGTGTTTTGGTATTGAATTACATAATAATCTCTATTATCAGTAAGTGGATCAGGAAGCTGCACTGTTGAACGTAAACGCACGGCGCTTCCTGTATAATACGCCCTCCGACCTGAAATTCGAAGAGTATCAAAAGTTGTGTCTGCTACTGTAAATATTTCCGAAGCCGTTCCCGGAAACGGTTCAGCTGGAATGTCCTGAAATAGAACGGACAACACATCTAATGGAGAACCCACGTTGGCATTAATCAAACCTGCAGAATAACTATCCGGCAAAATCCGGAATGGATATAAAACATTTGTCCCGTTACCCGCATCCAGTATGTTGACAATAGTTCCACTTGCCGGATCCCTGAGTTGAAATTCCGTCTCTGAAATACAATTTGCCACATGGTATGTATGCTGGACCATTAATGGCAACGGTAATGTGCCGGAAGACGATACCGTAATCGGCATCCCATTCATAAACTTGGTTGTCCGGCGTGCATAAGGATTTATAATTCGTATAGTTTCGCTGACAGAGTCCGCTGTAAAAGGGATTGCCGGCCATAAAAGAAAAGGCTTTATTGTTTCCCGCGCCAGAGTCGTTCCATAAAGTTTTACAGTAGTCCATGGATCAACGGAATATCTCAAACAGCCTAACTCCGCAACCGATTGAAGCGTTGGTTTAATGCAGTAAACACCCGATGGAAAAGTTAGCATTTTAGCGCCATTCATTGCGTCTTGATATGTTCTCGCCAATTCAATTTCTTCCGGATGATCAGGATTATCAATAATGGCATAATAAACATGGGACTGAGCTGGGACGGCGCCGATTGTTACTGCCTGCCCGGTTCGATAGAGCCTATGTCCAGAAACAATCAGATGGTAGTTTGCAACATCAACAGAACATAGTTCGGCGACATCATAATGCATAGCCAAATCTCCATCCGTCAAGGAGGGGTTTAAATAAGCCGCATTTGTGATGGCACCATTCACCTGTCCCAGACTATGCAGATTGGTCAAGTACCATTGTGATCCAACCTTCGAATAGTCAAGCGCATCCCAGTTCGCCCGCGGGTCAAGACATTCCAGGGAATTTGTGGACACCGTCTGTCCCGCTACTGCCACATTGTTGATGTTGGTAACGGTTGGAGATGTATCCAATCTGTCTACATCGGTTGCAGTACCAAACAATCTTACGCTTGCTAATGTGACTGTACCCGTACAAGTAATTGGACCGGTCAGCTGAACGGCTCTGTCAGGTATAGTTATTGATGACGAAAAAACTAATTGAGTAAATGAATTCGGCCTAACATTAATAGGTTGTTGTATTTGGTTAACTATATTCGCCGGCGCCAAAGTATCAGAACCTTCCTTGCCGCTACCGAAGGTCGCACTGACTGCAAGACTGAAGTCCTGGTAATTTGTCAGCGCAAACGGATACCAAAGCTCAAAAATAATTGAATTATTAATCACATAGGTGTAAGTAACGGGAGGGCCGATATTGTCAGTCCGTGTAACTTGGTTGGAAAAAACAATTTCATTAATCATCGGAACCGGCTCTACAGAAACACGCAAATCACGCGGGATGCAGTCCATGTCCACATAATCAAGCAAGTTCGTATATAATATCCCTGCTTCTAACGGAGTATATCCGGCAACACCAAAAGCATTTATAATATCTTCCTGTCGTTGTTCCAAGTCTCCGGACGAGCCGGCTAAATTAACATTTGTCCATACGTTTGTTACGGTCGGAAGATGACGCCAGTAACCTGCCGGCGCATGTGAATACGTAATAAAATTTGAGGGGCACCCGTTGAATTGTGAAAGATTCCGTTGATAGAGCTCTTCCAAAGTCTCGTAGCGTATATCCTGCGTACGTTTTAAAAAGAACTGTTGCGCCCCGCCGCTGGAAAAATCATACATGTTAGAAATCGCAATCTCGGTTGGATCCATACCTACTCCTCTTGCTGTGCCCCCCACATAATTGGCGTCAAGCAGTCCGGAGCAATTGAGAATTAAATAGGCCACCCGCCCCATGAGATTTGATTCGGAAAGACAAGGATTTCCTAAGGGATTATTTGTATAAGCCAAATGCTCAACCGGCAACCAATGATAAGAAGGATTTGAAGTATCCGCATTGGTCACTGCTGTCCAGATAGACCGAGGAATATAATTAGTCGCCTCGTTAGCTCTGTCGGTCGCTAGAAGATAAACATTCGTACCCCAACGTGCTTTGCCAGTAATATCATTTGTATAATACGAATTGGTCACATTCCAATCCGGATACACTTTTCCATCAGGATGAATTAATCCGGTCGGCCCAAGATTGACGGCCAAATCGTTCATTACCCTAACAAGGCCTACTTGGACAAGCTCCCGGGCGCGGACGGTGTCGGCGGCATTGCCGGCGGCGAGGCGCTCGGTGCGCATGGTAATCGCAAAGGTTACCGCCATCAGGACCATGACCGTCAGGAGGCCGAGGACCATGATAAGGGCGACGCCTTTCTCACTATTGGTTCCTTTGCAAGGCTTAAACATATAATTGCGATTTAAGTTCTTCGACATCGTTATTATCCAGGCACAAAGGCACATAGGCAGAAGGCACAAAGTTTATGCATTTTTTGTAATATCTAATTTATGAATTAAACTGCTTAGCATTCGTTCGATTTCTCTGCTCAGTGAATAAAGCTGTTCAATCTCGCTCTTATTCAGATATTCCAGATTCGCGGAAATCTCCAATTGCGTCTGTAATTCATATAAGGAACCAGATGCAATTTGCAGAAAACGAATATAATCACTTGTTGAATTTCTGCCATAGCCTTCTGCGATATTACTTGGAACCGAAACCGCGCTACGCCGTACTTGGGAGGTCAAACCATAAACTTCCTCCCTTGGAAAAGACTTGGTTCTTCGATAGACTTCCGTAACAAACACCATCGCCTTTTGCCAAACCAGCAAATCTCGATATGTTTTCATTTTTATGTCCCTTCGGCTTTATTATTATTTATGTCTGCTTTGTGACTTATTTATCCCCTCTTACTCTGCCACTTTGTGCCTCTGTGCCTTCTGCCTTTGTGCCTTTCTTCAAAGCTCCAGGACAAGACGAATCCCGTTATCCACCTCAGCGAGCGTTTGCTGGTCCAATGCCTTCACCCGTTCCGTCAGAAAACGCTTGTCAATCGTGATCAATTGCGACACATTGACGACCGAATCCTTTGGAAGGCCGGAACGTCCGGCTTTGATGGTAATATTGCCGGGCGCCACGGCCAACGCCAAATTAGATGTGATTACGGCCACAATTACAGTATTGATCCTGCTCCGGTTAAAATCATTTGCCTGCACAACAAGCACGGGCCGACGGTATCCGGGCCCCGATCCTTCCGGTTCGGGGAGATCTGCCCACCAGATATCGCCTTTCCGTATCACCATTTTTCATTCCTGCATGTAATGGCCTGGAGCCTGGCCAACATCGGCTCAACGCCGGAATCCTGTTCCGCATACACGCGGTTCAACTTCTCCGTCACGCCTTCGTGGCGGTGATGCGCAAGAAACTCCGCAACTGCCTCGCTGAACAGGGCGCTCCGGCTCAACTGCCGCTCACGGGCAAACCGTTCCGCCGTTTTGAATATATTATCCGGTATTGAAATAGCTGTTTTCATACCATCATAGTATTACCATAGTTATACCAATGTCAATCATTTTTAGTAGTCAGAAGACAGTAGCCAGTAGGTCGGAGCTTTAATTCTGACTCTTTCTTATTCCATTTTTTTTCTCCTGACTCCTGTGCCTTCTTTATCCATTCTTACTCTTTTACTTTGTGCCTTCTGCCTATGTGCCTTTGTGCCTATCTTCCCCCCCTATTCGGAAAACAGACTCTTGTCGTATAAACCCGCGAATTCGTCATGACAAAATCATCCACTAGTGTAGGCTGAAAAACTTGAAGGCTTTGAACGCGCCGCATATCCCGCTCGTTCAGCATTTCTATGGATATATCAACACAGGCGGGTAATAAATGATTATTTGCCGGAATTTCAGAATCATAAGAAAGAGTATAATTTCCCGTTTTCATATCATCTTCTGTGGCATAAGCAAAAACTTGAAAACGCCAGACGTTGGTGATCAATGGCGCAATACCCGGATAGGAATTCCAATCACTTGTATCATAGGGATCAAAAGTGCCGGTATCATGACAGGCTCTAATTTGATATGGTTCGTATTTGAAGCGAATACCTCGTAACGCGCGTGCATTCCCTGCTCCCGACAATGCCACAAAACTTAATGTATTTGTAACGCCATTCTCGTCTACGCCAATTTTGATTTTTTTTATACTCCTCGATGCTCCCGCCGAATCGGGCATGGACCCGGCCATGGCGCAGGAAAGTTCGCGCGTAATATACTCCATCGCGGCGCGGGCGGCGGTGTTCATTTCGGCGCGCTGGGTGCCCATATCCCAGGCCTCGGAGGCGTTGCGGAACATATTGGTGACCATGACAATAAGGACGATCAGGACCGTCATGGAGACGAGGACTTCGATTAATGAAAATCCGGCAGGATTCCGGCTGGTTCTCACCCGCTTGCAAGGCTCGCTAGAGTTCACAGAGGCCACAGAGAGAGAATATGGCCTGTAAATTTTTGCGTGCCTGCAAAAATTTTCAGGCCACTTCTGCCCGGCTGACGCCCATCGCCATACACTTTTTGCTTTCCATCTTCTCTCTGTGAATTCTGTGTACTCTGTGAGAGACATCTTTTCTTCCTCTTAATTGGCGATTCTGGTCAACCCTTCCTTCAACAACTTCACGTTGAAATTCATGAGAAGTCCAAACTGCTTTCGGGCCAGCTTTAAATATGTCAACAATTGTTTCTTGTGCACGTCGCTAACTGCCTCAACTGACTTCAATTCTACTATTAACTGATCTTCAACCAACAAATCCATACGGAATCCTTCATCCGTAATCTTTTGCCCCGCATATACAATCTCAACCGGTTTTTGTGCATCCACTCTTAAACCCATCGCTTTTAACTCAATCTCCATACATATCTGATAGACGCTTTCTAGCAGGCCCGGTCCCAATTCCGTATGCACTTTGATGCCCGCTTTTATAACAGCCGCGCTGATTTCATTTATATTCATCGCATATTTCTCCCTCGCTCGATGACTCGCTAGAGTTCACAGAGGGCATCGAGAAGAACTGTGGTCGGATTTTTTGCCCGCAAAAAAATCCAACCAAATTCTTTGCTTTTTCTCTTCTCTCTGTGAACTCTGTGCGCTCTGTGAGAGACTTCTTCTCTTCCTTCCGTCATCTATTCATCTTAAAGAACTCCGAATAAAACATGGCCGGATTGTTCGTCGTCCCGAACTCCCCCGGCCAGAAACGCAACGTGGCCGCCTTGATCAGGCCGTTGGTCGTCAGGGTTATCCGGTACCGGAACGCGTGGTCAACAATATTTGAATTGTCAGGATGGCGGTAGGTATTTGTGCGAACCGCATTGTCCAGATAATGTGAGAGCCCGCCAGCAGGTATCCACCAGTTATTTGTGGCGGCGACCGGCAGGCTGATAATGTCATTCCCGATACCCTGCCAGTTGGTTTCGGCATGGACTCGCAAGGAACCGAAAACTTCCTCGGCGAACAGGGCGGCATGGGTATCGCTGATGGAGCGGGCGTTCTGTTCCAGCCCGGAAGGGAACATGCCGAGAATGGCCAGCATTCCGATGCCGACGATCAGGAGGGCGAGGGAAATCTCCACCAAGCTGAAGCCGGCGGCAGAATTGTGAAGCTTCCTCTCCGTTCTCGAATCTTCTGCAGTATATTTTTCTGCGAGCATATATCCTTTATAGAAGTCAGTAGTCAGGAGCCAGTAGTTCTGATTCAGCATTCCCTATTCTGACTACTGTCTCCTGACTTCTTCGTTTTATGGAGAGCGAATCTGAGGAGCCGGTTTTGCCATATCACGGCTCAGCGCAGCTTCGCCCTCCAAGCTAAAATATTTCCGCATTTCAGATCCTTCCACTTTGTGCCTCTCCTACCTATTCCACCCGAATCGCCCCGGTCAGCCCATTGATTAAGATTGTTTTCCCTTTGGTTGCATCGTCAGGAAATTTTCTATCTCTAATATAAATATGTTTTATTGCGGATCCAACCGGTGGTGCCAGTCCACCATCTGTTTTGAAATTTACTTCGTAAGGATTACCGACGCCGTCATCCGGGCCAAACATCACCTCCATTGGCAGTTCATTGGTTTTATCAATCACCGTGCCGGCGGCGTTCGTGGCAAAATAATAAGAGGCATTGGTGGCCTTGCCCGGGTCGCTGCCCTGAAAATAAACGAACGCAACCTCCTCGCGGTGGGTTATGGCCCACTGGCGCAGGAGGGAAAGCGTGGAACAAACCGCGCGTACCGAACCGCGCATGCCCGCCCCGCGCCCCATGCCGACAAAAGCGGGAACGGTCATGCCGATGATGATCGCCATCAGCACCATCACGATCAGGAGTTCGATGAGGGTGAAGCCACTGGAAAAGGCTGAAGGCTGAAGGCTGAAGGCTGAAATTTTAGGTCTTGCTTTTTCGACTTTGTGCCTTTGTGCCTTTGTCACTTTGTGCCTCTCTTAATCACTGCGGATCGCTCCACGTCTCCACCTCAAACACGGCCAGATTGGCGTTTGTCTTATTGGCAAACGAGGCCACGGCCACATCCACGTTGGCCACTGAATAATTGGTGGCCGAATAATATTTAGTCCCGGACGACACAAAAGTATTAACATAGGAAATATTTAAAAGATGAATCAGGCAGTTCGTGCTCATATCCTCGTTGACGCAAATGACGTATGGCACGCCCCAGGGATCAACCAAGTTGGTAATGCTGTCGGTCTGGTTTGTCGCCTGCACAGAAAGAAAAACCTTCCCGCGCGGGTTGTGGCCCATCAACTCCCGGGCAACCAGATAATTATTGGTAAAGTAAGTTGTGTCGTTCGTTGCCTGGACTTGGTTGGGCCATTTCTCAAATTCCATGCGGTAGCCCTTGAGGGCAAGGACGATGTTATGCGCCTCGGTCAGGGCCTGCTTTTTGCGCGCTTTTTCCTTTGCCCCGATGATGACCGGGAACATCATCGCCACCAGGATGACGATCACGCCCATGACGAGCATGAGTTCAACGAGGGTGAAGCCCCTAGAAAAGGCTAAAGGCTGAAGGCTAAAGGCTGAAGTTTTGGGACTTGTTTTCTTCATTTTGTCATTACCTTCACACTCTTTTGCGCCTCTCCTACTTCCAACTTGCCACAACATTCGAGTCTTTATCAAACGTCCAGACCACCACACAACGATACACCTCGCCTCCTCCCACTGAAGCAGGAACTGTGATTTGATTGTCATAATTCTTGTCAAACATAACCTGATATACGTTTAACCAGGGATCATAGGCCTTCGTATCAGTTGAATTAGTGCTTCCAAACTCATAAAACGCAATTTTCTGCGGGTTATAACCGGCTACTGGATCTTCTCCTCGCAGTGTCTTGAAAATATCATCACTTATTTCGCCGTTCGGAAAAGCCGGGTCAGCCGGCCAGACCTTGTAAGTATCAAGGTATGATTTGAAGGCGGTTTCCAAGGCCTTGACTGCGACCTGAGCTTTTGCCTCCCGTGCCCTTTCCTTGGCGGAATAAAACATCGGCAACACCATGCCCGCCAGGATGGCGATGATTGAAATGACGACCAGGAGCTCGATGAGGGTGAAGCCACTGGAAAAGGCTGAAGACTGAAGGCTGAAGGCTGAAATTTTAGGTCTTGCTTTTCCGACTTTGTGCCTTTGTGCCTTTGTCACTTTGTGCCTCTCTTATTAGAACGTATTCGTCGTCAAACTGTAAGTCACGCCGTCTTCCGACGTGTATTTCCACTGACACTGCGAGACCGGGTCAATGGCCTCCGGGCGGTTAACCGGGTTGCCATAAATTCCATGCGTGATTCTTGTAACAATACTGCCGCTTTTGGCTTTGCGATAACGAGTACGGTCAAATGCGCCGGCAGTAACGTCCCTGTAAATCAGGGAAACAACTGTTACTTCCTTGAAATCCATGAACGGGCGTGCGCCCTCGGCAAGTTGCCTGAGCATCAGCGGATAAGTGAGACAATAATCAACGTTTAACGGTGCACTTGCTGACGTAATAACTTCCAACGTGTTTGTCGCCAGGCAAATGTTTGTAAAAGGACTGTTGGAAGTATAAAAACATTTAGTGGCGTATTGCAAGGGATAATGGCGTACGGCATCGGCATAATTCGTCGGCAACAAAGTGGAAGGATCTATTGCCGTCGGCGTGATCGGGTATTCGCCGTAGGCGGCGCGGTAATCCTCAAGCGCGCTTTTGATCTTTTCAATATAAATTCTCTGGTTTGCCTGGCGGGCACGGAGGGTAACGTATTGGGCAATCGGGATGGTGATGCCGACCAGGGCGGAGATGACCACCATGACGATCATGAGTTCGATGAGGGTGAAGCCACTGGAAAAGGCTGAAGGCTGAAGGCTGAAGGCTGAAATTTTAGGTCTTGCTTTTCCGACTTTGTGCCTTTGTGCCTTTGTCACTGTGTGCCTCTCTTCTCTACTTCGGTCCGGTTGATTCAAAATAACTACGACTGATTTCATTGGAACTGACCGAACCCACGTGGCCGTCCATCGCCACGTAATTGGCACAAAGATTGGTATCTTCCTTGTGATGAAAGCCCACTTCCGTCAGCCACCAGATGTTTGACGCCGCGCATTTCGGGGTACCCTGGGTACGAATCGGACTTCTCCCGGACGGGGTATTGAACATCCAGTTGGTATAATTGATAATCGCCCCCCAGCCTTCTTTTGCGTTCCAGTCAATAAAGGCAATGGTACGATTGGAAATTTTTTTTCTATCCGTCCCGGATACACAACCATTTATGGCATAGGTTGTAAAATAGCTTAAAAGGATAAGATTGCCATCAGTATCATTATATTCATCCTCAAAATCGGCCAATTCATAATCCACGGCATCATATGTTACCGTTTGAAATCCCTTGAAATAATTTGACGATCTCGGGTCAAAGTAATTGCCGTTCTTTAATGCCTGTTGGATTGAAGGACAAATCCGCACGGACGACACTCCGCTGAGAAGAGCAGCGCTGTTGGTCGGCATTGCAGGCAAATAACCAATCAAATCATGCCAATTGTGAACGCTTGAAGCGGCAACACCGCCGCGTCCATACATTCCTTCATTAAAATCATCAGGATTAATAGCGGCTCCACTACTGTCCTTATAATACGTCGCACCTCCTTGGTTCTTCGCTTCGCCGGGATAAACGAAATAGCCCTTCCAGTCGCTCATGTAACGGCCCGTGGCGATGCCGTACTGGCGAAGGTTGTTCTGGCAGGCGGTTGAGCGCGCGCGGTCGCGGGCGCGCTGGAGGGGCGGCAAGAGGATCATGATCAAAACCCCCATGACGGCGAGGACGACCATGAGTTCAACGAGGGTGAAGCCAGCTTCGGAAATATAAATTTCCTTCCTTGTTCCCGGCTCTTCTTCAATGTTTTTTTCTACAAGCATATATTCTTATAGGAGTCAGTAGACAGTAGCCAGAAGTCAGTAGCATGGAATCCCTGGCCGGCCCGAGTCCAGCTCCCTGGCCGGCGCTCGGGCATAGGCGGGCAGGCGGAAAGCAGACTCTAAAATTCTGACTACTGACTTCTATCTTCTCACTCCCAAAACGTGATTGCGGAAAAACCTTCGCCGCCGGCCAGAAGAACATCCATCTCGGAATACCCATAGATTGAGAGCCAGAGGCGCCAGATGCCCATGCTTTCCCAATAGACAACCAGGTCCACGCGGCCATCGGCGTCATAATCTCCCGGCACCGCCCTCTGCCCGGAACCGCCATAACCGGCCAGGCTGCTTTCACGATATCCATTACTTGAGGCCCAGACGCGCCATGTGCCTGCTGACTCCTGGTAAACAGCAGGATCAATCAAGCCATCGCCGTCATAATCGGCCGGCACAGGCCGCTGGCCGGAGCCACCCCAGTTAATCACATAAGCCTGCTGATACCCACTGCCGGAAAGCCACACACGCCATGTGCCTTCCTGGTAAACGGCGGGATCGGCATGCCCATCGCCGTCATAATCAGCCGGAACCGCCTGCCAGCCGGAGCCGCCCATGCCCGGGAAATCCACTTCCGCGTAACCCGTCCCCGAAAGCCACATGCGCCATGTGCCGACTGCTTCCTGGTAAACGGCCGGATCAACCTTGCCATCGCCATCATAATCGGCCGGCACGGCGGACTGCCCCGTCCCGCCCCAACCCAGGGCCAAAACAGTCTGGTAACCGGAGGCGGAAATGCAGACTTGCCATACGCCGCCGGCCGGCTGATAAACAGCCGGGTCAAACTTTCCGTCGCCGTCATAATCACGAGGAACGGCGTTATAGCCCGCGCCGCCGAGACCGATCACGGACACTTGCGCATAATCGGAAACGGAAAGCCATGCCTTCCACCAGCCCGCCTGCCCTGAGGTTGCCGAAGGGTTATAAACCGCGAAATCGGTCTTGCCGTCGCCATCATAATCGTTCCAGACCGGCTGGGATGCTGTGAACGACGCAATCCTGATTGAATCCCCGGTCCGGAGCGCAATATTATTTGCCAGGTTCGGATCAAGCCATGCGGACGGCAGGCAGTGATTGACAAAAACAAACACATAATAATTACTGACAGCCCATTCCGGGATGGAAATTACACTCCGCATCGCCGACGACAAGGCAACCCTGGTTGAAGCGCCTGCTTTTAAAGTAACGGCTGAATTTGTGCTGCCGAACCAGCAAGCATCGCTCGCGTTGAAAGTTGCGGTCCTTGCCAGGTAAAAATCATACTGCAACGTGTTATTCGGCTCAACCATGTCACTTGCGCCCAAGTTGGCGATGTTAAAGGAAACCGCCGAAGGATGCGCAAGCGATCCAAGAACGGTCGGCACAAAAACGAAATCCGAGACGCCGATATCCAGCAGGCCGACGGACACATACCCGTAATCGGACAAGCTGAAGGCGCTTGAATAATTGCCGCGTTTTGACTTAACCCAGTAATAATAAACCGTGCCGGGCATCGCGGAAGAATCATTGTAATAAACGCTGGAAACATTATTCACCAATTTTCTCGCGGAGGCAACACTATCGGAAGTTCCCCTCCATATTTCATAGGAGGCCGCGCCGGCATCGCTCCATGCCACCGTCACCTCGCTTGTTGAGGAGCCGTCGGTGGCGCTCACGTTAGCGGGCGGCGTAAGGCCGCGCCAGCCGGAATTAAATGTGCTCAGGTCGCTGATGCCGCTATTATTAGCGGCCTTGACCCAGTAATAATAAAGCGTGCCGGCAACCGCGCTGGTGTCGTCATAAGAGGTGGTTGACGCCGTGCCGATTTGAACGGCCTGGGAGGAATCATACGTTTCATACCGATAAATAATGTAATATGTCGCGCCGGCGGAAGAATTCCATATTACCTGCACCATGTTGCTGTATGTGCCGTCGCTGGCGCTCAAGTCAAGGGGCGTCAAGGGCGCCGTGCCGCCCGGACTGGAAGCCGCCGTCCAGGAACTGGTGCCGTAAAGGTTCATGGCCGCCACCCAGTAATAATAAGAAACACCGCGGGTTATGGCGGTATCGTCATAATTCGTGGCGGTATCATTGTAGGTCACGTCCGCCTGCCGCGCGGCGGTGGAGGGATCGGAATTTTCACTGCGGAAAATCACATGGGCGGTCGCGCTGGTTGAACCGGCAATCCACGAAACCCGGACCAGATTGGGATAGGCGCCGGAACCGGAACTGGCTGAGACCGACACGGGCGGCGCCAGCAGGCTCCAGCCGAGCGCCGCGTCGCCGAAACCGCTCAACCCGAATTCATTGGTCGCCTTGACCCAGTAATAGTATCGCCGTAACGGCGTGGCGGAGTAGTCGTTTGCCGTCAAGCCGGCCGTATTGGTGATAATTCCGGCCGCGGAGGCATTATTTTCCGTATGGCGATATACGACATAAGTATCGCCCGTGGAAGAATTCCAAGTCAAAGCTACAAATGGCTGGGCGCCCTGGCTGGCCGTCAAGCCGGAAGGCGGCAGGCACGGAATCCCGCCATGATCGCCGGCGCTGAAATCGCTCTCGCCCGCCTCTGAATTGCCGGCCTTGACCCAGTAGTAATAACGCAATCCCGGCTGAGCCGCGTAATCGGTGTAATTTGTTGCCGAGGTCGTGCCGATCTCCACGGCCGTATTGGTGGCGTCGCTCTGGCTGCGCCAGACGGCATAAGCCGTGGCATTGCTTGAAGACGACCAGGTTACCAGGACATAATTGGTCGGGATGCCGTCGCTGGCGGCGACATTTGCCGGCGGGGAGGGAGGAACGCCGCCCGAATCGCCGACGCTGAAGGCGCTCAACGTAACCGGTGTTTTTACCTTGAGCCAGTAATAATAAATCCGGCCGGGATCAACGGAAGAATCATTGTAATTGGTCTGGGTCAGCCGGCGGATCCGGGTGGCGCCGACGGTTGAATTGCTGGTATTACGCCAGAGCTCATAGTTGAGGGCGTTTGAAGAAGCGTTCCAGCTCACATGGACATAATTGGTTGCCCCGCCCTTTGAAACGAAGAGCCCGGCCGGGCGCAGGAAAGAGGCGGCGCTCATCCCCTGGTTGCCGGAGCGCAGGGCATCATGCCGGAACATCGGCCAGGCGCTGTCCGCCGGCGGCTGCGGGCCGTATATGGCAAAAACGGTTATGTCATCGCTGACATAAATGGTCCCCTCGCTGTCAATCAAGGGCGATTGGAATTGAAGATAGTCGTCGGTCTCAAAAACCCAGTTGGTCGTGCCGTCGGGATTGCATGAATAAACAAATCCGTTTTTTGAACCGACGATAATTGATCCGTCAGCGGAAATCACCGGCGAAGATTTTACCTCACTGTCAAGATTCCAGGTTTTTGCCGTTGTGCCGTTGGGCCTGAAAGCATGGAGACTATTTCCGCCGCCGACATAAATGTAGCCATTGGCGCCGATGGACGGGGAAGATAAAATATCGCCGTCGGCCGTCCAGGTGAATCCGGTTGAGCCGTCGGGACTGAAGGCATAAAGCTTGGCGCCGATGGCCGCATAGATCGTGCCGTTTGTGTACAGCGCCGGCGAGGAATACATGTCGCCCGCTGATCTCCAGCTCCGGATCGTGGAGCCGGTGGAATTATAAGCGTAAAGCGTCACGGGATTAACACTGTTGCCGGCATATATCATCCCATTGGAATCAATGGCCGGGGCGGAATATGAATAAGACGGCAGTGTTTTGTTCCATAGACTCGCGCCATCCCGGCTGAGGGCATAAAAATCTTCATCCTGGCCCACAAAGAGCTTCCCTTCATCACCAATGGCCATGGAAGACCAAAACGTGGGATCCGCGCCGCTGAAAATCAGGTTATTACTGCCGGAGGAGGAGTCAATGGCATAGACCTTTCCATTACTCGTATTGATATAAACATTATTATTTGTCCCGACCGACGGCACGCCAAGTCCTTCCAAGTTCAGCGACTGATCAGCCACGGACGAAGTTGTAACCGCCTGCCAGCGCTCCGTGCCGGAACGCGTAAATGCAAAAAGGGACGTGGAATTGCCGAGGACCACCGTTCCATCCCAGGTCAGGGCGGGCGAACTGCATATACCGCCGATTTGTTTTTTCCATTTCAGCGTGCCATAGGCGAGGGAAGCGGCGAACCTGGTCACAAAGCCGTCGCTGGCCCCGCCGCGGAAAGCGGTTTCATAGGCGGCGTCGCTCGCGGGAAAATCGCTTGAAGCGGTGATGCCGGCCGTGAAAAGCGTGTTGCTCTCCGGCCCAAGCGCCAGCGCCAGCGCCCGGTCATTGGCGCCCCCGCCAAGATAAGTTGAAGCATACAAATTGGTCAGCGAAACATTCAACCGCAGGGCAAAAGCGTCCTCGCCGCCATTGTAAGACCGGTCATAAGCATTTATGGTCGCCGGGAAATTGGAGGAAGAGGTGTAACCGGCAAGATAGACATAAACCCGGTTCGTATTGCTGTCCACGACAAGACATCTTGCCACATCATCGCCGGTGCCGCCGATATAGGTTGAGGCATAAAGATTCGTCAGCCGGTTGTTTGTAAAGCAGGACACAAATATATCTTGTCCGCCCCGGTAGGCGTTGGTATAGCCGGCAAGATATTCATTCGTAAGGCTATGCGGAAAATTGGTGGAACTTGTGTATCCCGCCACATAGACCTTGTTGCTCAGGTCAAGGCCGACCGCGCAGGCCTGGTCGTCATCCACTCCGCCCAGGAAGGTGGAGGCGGAAATGTTAGTTAAAAGGGCGTCCAGCCGGGAAATAAACGCGTCATTTGTGCCGCCGCCATAAATCCGCTGATAAGCATTGGTGATCGGGAAATTGGTGGAAGAAGTTGAGCCGACAATATACACAAAATTTGTTGAACCCATCCCGGGCGTCAATACCGCGTCGGCGGCCTCGTCGGCATTTGTGCCGCCGATAAAAACACCGCTATCATAAGCCGCGCGGGTCACCTCATTGCTGAACAGCGTCACGAAAGCGTCGCGGGCGCCGTTATAATTCGTGGCATAGCCGAGCGAATTTGTGACGGGAAAATTCTCCGATTCCGTGTAGCCGACAACGTATTGCCGGCGGGACGAATTATCCATGGCAATCGCCGCCGCATAGTCGGTGTTACTGCCGCCAAGATAAGTTCCCAGGAAAGGCGTTCCCAGGCCGGATGACAAAACCGCCACGAAGGCGTCGCGGCCGCCGTTGTTGGTCGCACACATGGGGGACGCGGCGGAAGTCGGGAAGTTGGTTGACTCGGTGTAACCCGCCAGCCAGACGCGCGAATCAGCGTCAAGACCGATGGCCGTGGCCTGTTCGTTGGAACTGCCGCCAAGATAAGTGGAGGCCTTAAGGACGCCGAGATTGGCGTCAAACTTGGCGACAAAAACATCCTGGCCGCCGGCCAATGTTGAGCTGTAGGGCGTGTTGGTGGTCGGGAAATCGGAAGAAGCTGTATAGCCGGCAACGTAAATATTGGTCTGGCTATCCACTACCATGGCCTGGACGGCGTCGGCCCCGCCGCCGCCGATGAAGGTTGAAGCCAGCAGGGGATCAATTACAAGAATGTTATTACGATCGTAAACACCCAGTTCAAACCGGACAGCGCCATCGGCGCCCAAGGCATAATCGGCGGCAACCGGCAGGGATTTTCCCCGGGCGTCAATCTGCCATGCCACCGGACGGGTGAAATAAACCGCCCCCAGGGCGGTCTGGAGTTCCAGTTTTCCATCGGGTGTGATTTCAATATCGGAAGCTCCCTCAAACCCGAAAGCTATTTCCCGCGGATCGGCGCCGGGAGAGAGTACAAAAATCTTTTCAACGTTATTCCCCCGGGCGGAAAGGAGCAAGCTGATGCCTTCATACACCTCGCCAAAGTCCAGCCGGTCAAAAACCGGCAGGTTTAATTTCCATTTTTCGGGCCGGTTGCCGATAAAGGAATTGACCGCCACCGGCGATTTTCCGGCGCCGGCCGGTTCAAGCGGAAAAGCGCCCCGCAGGCTCTCGCCGATAACAACCGATCCGGCCGCCTTCCCGGATTGATATTTCGGCAGGGCATAAATAATTCTTCCGCCGGAGAGCGCATAAACCGTACCGCCGAAAGTTTTGGCGTAATATTTCACGTCCGGATTGGCAACTTGGCCTTCATTGGCGACAAAGGGGACGCGGACCGAGTTGATCATGGCGCTTGGGGAGGGGCCGTTGCCGGCCGACGCGGCCATACCGAATCCGATGCCGGCCAGCAGGCCAAGAAAGACTAAAATGAATATTTTTGTCCGGCGCATCTTAATAATTCCAGCAGTCAGTCTTTAGTGCGGAAAATATTACATCATTACGGTCAATTTGCCAACAATAATATTGGATTTGTTATCCCGCAAGTATGTCATATATCTTAATGTGGAACGATCTGCACTCTGACTACTGGCTCCTGGCTTCCGAGTGTCAGCCCTCAAACACCAGATCCATGTTCCGCGCGGCGGCAACCTCGTCAAGGCGTCCGACGCCGGTCGTAACCGGGGCGGCCTTCAAGGATTCCGGATTTTCATCCGCCGTCCGCGCCAGGGCGCGCATGACGGCGATGAATTCATCAAGCGATTCGCGCGTCTCGGTTTCCGTCGGCTCAATCATCATCGCCTCGTGGACAATGAGCGGGAAATAGATGGTGGGCGGATGAATCCCGCGATCAATGAGGCCCTTGGCAAGATCAAGGGCATGGACTCCCTTTGCGCCGAAGCGCCCGGCGCTCAACACGCACTCGTGCATGCAACGCCGGTCATGGGCGGGCGGAAAAACATCGCGCAATTTTGCCAGGACATAATTGGCGTTGAGCACGGCGCGATCACTTGCCGCGCGCAACCCTTCGCGGCCAAGCATGAGGCAATAGGCATAAGCGCGGATTAACACGGCAAAATTGCCGTAAAACGGCGCCACGTAACCGATGCTTTTGGGATAATCGTAATCCAGGCTGAACATGCCGTCCTTGTTCTTGACCACGCGCGAAATCGGGAGGTATTTGCGCAGTTTTTCAACCACTCCCACCGGTCCGGCGCCGGGCCCGCCGCCGCCGTGCGGCGTGGCAAAAGTCTTGTGCAGGTTCAAGTGGCAGACGTCAAAGCCCATCTCCGCCGGCTTGCACCGGCCGACAACGGCGTTGAAATTGGCGCCGTCGTAATACATCAACCCGTCCACCGCGTGAATTATTTCCGCGATGGTTTTTACGTCCGGCTCAAACAGGCCGAGCGTATTCGGATTGGTCAGCATCATGCCGGCGGTGTCACCGTTGACATTTTCCTTCAGTTTCTCGATATCAACCGTGCCGCGGCTGTTGGAAGGGATCGTCACCACATCAAAACCCGCCAAGGCCGCGCTGGCCGGGTTGGTGCCGTGGGCCGAATCGGGGATGATTATCTTTGTCTTTTTATTGCCGCGGTCGCGGTGATAGGCGGCGATCATCATTGTGCCGGTCAATTCGCCGTGCGCGCCCGCCAGCGGCTGGAGGGTGAACTCGGCCATGCCGGTCATTTCAGCCAGGAGCCTTTCGGTCTCATACAGGAGCCGCAAAGCGCCCTGCGTGAGCTGTCCGCCATGCCGCAACTGGGGCCAAAGCGGATGAATCTGCGCAAACCCCGGCAGGGCGGCGACGACCTCGCACGCTTTCGGGTTGTATTTCATCGTGCAGGAGCCCAGCGGATAAAAATTGGTGTCAACCGAAAAATTGAGCCGGGAAAGATTGGTGAAGTGGCGCACGACCTCAACCTCCGGCAGTTCCGGCAGATCCGCCGGCCGGGCGCGCAGGAACTTTGCGTCAATCAACCGGCCTTCCGGCAGGGCCTGGCGCGGAAACCGGGCGGCGCGACGGCCTTTTGCACTCTTTTCGAATATTAATTTCATTTTAAATCTAGGCACAAAGTGGCAAAGGCACAGAGGCACAAAGTTTTTCAAAAAATTAAGATATTTTTCGTTCTGACTTTGTGCCTACTGCCCATGTGCCTTTGTGCCTTCCTCATTTTAACGCCGCCTCCAGCGCGGCGGCGAACATGTCAATTTCTTCCTTGGTCCTTTTTTCGGTGAAAGCCGCCAGCAACGTTTTTTCCAACCCGGGATAATAACGCCCGACCGGGAACCCGGCCGCGAACCCGCGGTCAATCAGGGCGCTGACGACGTCCGCCGCATTGGCCGGCAGGTTGACGGCGAATTCGTTAAAGAAATATTTATTATTAAACGCCGGCGTCACCCCGGGGATCGCGGTCAGCTTGTTCCAGGCATAGGCGGCGTTCGCCGCGCAGGATTCGGCCAATTCCACCATCCCGCCCTTCCCCAGCAGGCTGACATAAATCAGCGCGCGCAGGGCGCAGAGGGCCTCGTTGCTGCAAATATTGGAAGTGGCTTTTTCGCGGCGGATATGCTGTTCGCGGGCCTGAAGGGTGAGCACGAACCCGCGCCGGCCCTTGCCATCCTGCGTGGCCCCGACAATGCGCCCCGGCATTTTATGCACATGTTTTTTCAGCGTCGTCATGAACCCGAGATAAGGGCCGCCGAACGAAAGCGGCAGGCCGAGGCTCTGCGCCTCGCCGGTGACAATATCCGCCCCCATCGCCCCGGGCGTTTTGACAATACCCAGCGAAACGGGATAAACCGACATGATGCCCAGCGCGCCGGCCGCGTGCGCGGCCGTGATGAGGTCGGAACAATCATCCAGGCAGCCGAAGAAATTGGGGTTTTGCAGAATGACCGCCGCCACGTCCCGGCTCAACAACTCCCTGATTTTTCCCCGGTCGGCGAGCCCGTCGCGCAACGGCACTTCAATGAATTCAAAGGATAAATTGGCCGAATAACATTTGAGCATGGCGCGATAAATGGGATTCACCCCTGTGTCAATCAAGACCTTGCGCCGGCGGGTAATGCGAAAGGCCATCATGATCGCCTCAAAAAGAGCGGTGCCGCCGTCGTAAAGCGAGGCGTTGGAAACCTCCATCTCCGTCAGGCGCGCCAGGGTTGTCTGGTATTCGTAGATCGCCTGGAGCGTGCCCTGTGAAACTTCCGGCTGATAAGGCGTGTAGGCGGTGTAAAACTCGGCGCGGCCGGCCAGCGCGTCAACGGCGGCCGGAATGAAGTGATCATAAAACCCGCCGCCGCAGAAATTGACCAGGTGGGTTGAATTCATACCGGCCAGGTCGCTCAAGCGCCGGGTCATTTCCATCTCGGCCATGCCCGGCGGAAGGTTAAATTCGCCGGCGCGCAGATCAGGCGGGACCCCGGAAAACAGGTCGTCAAAGGATTTCGCCTCCAGCTCCGCGAGCATCGCCCGGTCATCATCCGGACTGCCGCCGTAAAATGTCATTCCGCTCATTTCTCTTCCCTAAATTTTTGATTTCCGATTTTGGATTTTAAATCTAAAATTTCCCGCTCTTTCTTGCCGTTCCCTGTTTATAAAACGGAAGCCGGACAACTTCAACCATAAGTTTCTTCCCGCGCGAAATCACGTTCAGTTTCCGGCCCTCCACGGCGTGCGCACGGTCAACGTAACCGAGCGCCACGGCCACGTTGAGGCTCGGGCTGAAGAGTCCGCTGGTAACTTTTCCGACTTTCCTTTCCCCCTCAAAAATCACGTCTTCCGGGCGCGCCGCCATGCGCCCTTCCAGCCGCAGGCCGACAAGCTGGCCGGCGGATTCATCTTCCAGCGCGCGCAAAACGGCCTCGCGGCCGATGAAAGGCTTGTTCAAGTCAATGAATTTTTTACCGCGCGCGGCCCCGGCCGGGGTGCTTTTATCCGTCAATTCGTGCCCATAAAGGGGGAATCCCATTTCCACGCGCAAGGTGTCGCGCGCTCCCAGCCCGGCAGGCAAAATTTTACCCGGCTCAAGAAGTTTCCTCCAAAAAACCTGCGCCGCGCCGGCCGGCAGATAAAGCTCGTAACCGAACTCGCCCGTGTAACCGGTCCGGCTGAGGATGCATTTGACGCCGTCAAGCTCAATGGGGCAAAAATGATAGTATTCAAGCTCCGGCAGTTTAACCGACAGTGCCGACTCAATTTCCTCCCGCGCGCGCGGCCCCTGGATATCCAGCTTGGCCGTTTCCGCCGACAAATCCCGGAAAATTGTCCGCGGGGAAAGATGTTCCCTGATCCACTGCGCATCGCCGGCGGCGGTGGAAGCGTTGACCACCAGCCAGAATTTTTCCTCACCGAATCGGCCTGCCGTGAGCCCGCCCTGAGCGGAGTCGAAGGGCTTGTCGAACCGGTAACAGATCAGATCATCCTTCACGCCGCCGTCATCAGCCAGGAGATAACCGTAGGCGCACCCGCCGGCGGGGATTCCTTTTACGGACTGCGTAATGAGGCGTTCCAGGTCGGCTTCGGCGGTCGGACCGCTGATTTCAAACTCGCCCATGTGGCAGATATCAAAAATGGAGACCTTTTCGCGGGTATAAAGGTGCTCGGGAATAATTCCGCGATAGAGGAGCGGCATTTCCCAGCCGGCAAAAGGCACCATGTGCGCCTTAAGGGCGACATGTTCCGCATAAAGAGGAGTTCGATTGTTGTCAGTCATAAAATATCCGGCCATCTTGCATCGGTGGCATGAATTACGGTTCCGGAAGCAATTTATGACAGTTTTGAGTTTCATTCAAATAAAAAATACACGAAAACAAAAATATTGACATAATTTCAACAGTTTGATTACAATAAAAATATGTATAAGGATTAAACAATGGCTGCCATGAAAACACTTCGCCTTCCTAAATTTAACGTGCCCGATATCCCTGAAAAGGTCGTGACAACAAAGGTGTATCACCGCTGGCTTATTGAAAACCGGCTGCGCCTGATCAAAAGAGGCTTTTTCAACCCGGCGGCCAAAAAAGACAAGCCCTTGTTCTCCGGTAGTTCTCCATTCAAAATTTCATAACCGACCAGGCGAATAGAAAGGCAATAAATCATGGATGAAAAAAACACCATCTCCCGGCACTTGATTGCCGGCTTGAAAGGCCTCGGCATTAGGCACGCCTTCGGCGTGCCCGGCGATTACGTCCTGGACTTCCTGGACCGGGTAATTGAAAACGGCCTGGAATTCGTCGGAACCTGCAACGAGCTCAACGCCGGCTATGCCGCCGACGGTTATGCGCGCGCCAACGGCGCCGGGGCGGCCATCGTCACTTACGGCGTCGGCGGCTTCAGCATTCTCAACGCCGTGGCCGGCGCTTATGCCGAACAGGTCCCGCTCATTGTCATCAGCGGCGCGCCCCACTCGCGGCAGAAATATTCCAGCGCGCTCGTCCACCACCTGGCCGGCGAATACAGCCTGCAATCCGATATTTTCAAAAAACTGACGGTTGACTCGGCCGTGCTTGATAATCCCGACACGGCCGCGGCGGATATCGGGCGCGTCCTGGCAAATTGTCTTGCCCGCAAAAGGCCGGTTTATTTTGAAATTCCGGTTGATGCCGTTGACCTGGAATGTCACCCCCAGCATGGCGCCGCCGTGGCCGCCGGCCAAGGACGCTCCGAAGCCGAAACCCTGGCGGAAGCGGTCAAGGAAGCGGCGGACATGATAAACGCGGCGAAAAACCCGGTCATCATTGCCGGGGTTGAAATCCTCAGGTTCCAGCTCGCGGCCCAGGCGTTGAAGCTGGTGGAAACCGCGGAACTGCCCTATGCCACCACCATCAGCAGCAAGTCGGTTTTGCCCGAACTGCACCCCCAGTTTATCGGCCTCTATCAGGGGGCTTTCAGCCGGGACTATGTCCGCGAACAAATCGAGGCCTCGGACTGCATGCTTTGTCTCGGGGTCTGGATGAACGACTTCAACACCGGCATGTTCACCTCAAAGCTGGATGAAAGCCGCTTGATCAACGCGCATTCCAACAATTTACAAATCAGGCGCCATTGCTATAACAACATCCGGCTGGACGATTTTATAACGGCGCTCATACCTTTGCTCAACGAGCGCTCATTTTTAAGCTCGCATCCAAAATCTCACTTGCTTCCGCGGCATGATTATAAGCCGCAGGCCGACAGACAAATAACCGTCAAGAGGCTTTTTGAACGAATCAACAATCTCATTGATGATCAAAAGATCCTTGTCTGCGACACCGGCGACTGCATTTGCGCCGCCACTGATTTATATATTGAAGAAGCTGAAAATTTCATCTCACAGGCTTATTATCTTTCCATCGGTTACAGCCTGCCGGCGACTCTCGGCGTGTCCCTGGTCAAGCCGGAAAAAAGAATCATCAACGTGATCGGCGACGGCGCCTTCCAGATGACGGCCCAGGAGCTTTCAACCATCATCGCCAAAAAATGCAATCCGATCATTTTTATCCTGAACAACCGGGGATACGTGATTGAAAGAATGATCCATGACGGACCTTATAACGACATCCAAAACTGGCAATATTCCAAACTGGCCGAGGCGTTCGGGGGCCCCGGGGGATTCCGCGTTCAAACGGAAGGCGAATTGGAAACGGCGCTTGCCGCCGCGCTGGCGGCCAAGGATAAATGCGCCCTGATTGAGGTTATCCTCGGCCCGACCGACTGCTCCGATATCCTCGCCGCGCTTGGCCGCAAGGTGCGCGGCATGAGCAAGGCAACCGGTTAAGGAGTTGTTTTACCGCTCATAAATTCATAAACCTGCCGCGAGAGCCCGCTGATCACCCGGTCCGATTCATCGCGCGTGCTGTTTTTGCTCATCACGCACAGGATATAAGGAGCGCCGGGACAATAAACAATGCCGCAATCATGGAATTCCCCGCAACCGGCGTTAAACCCGACCTTGTGGGCCACCTTTATATCGGGCGGCAATCCCATGCGGATCTGGCTGTCATAAACGGTATTTGCCATCAGGGCCAGCATTAAGTCAGATGATGGTTTTGACAGGTACTTGGCAAAATAAAGGTCACGCAAGGCATTGGCGTACTCCTTGGGGGAGACTGGCGGCAGAAAATTCCTGGGCTTGTCGGCGGGCGCCGGCAATGTGCCCACGGCCAGAAGCGTATCCTGGAATTCGTCCGCATTGAAAAAACGGCTGAGCGCAAATGAGGCGGTATTATCGGAGTACCTGATCAACTGTTCCAGGAGATCCCGCACAGTTGGTTCATCACCCGCATGATTTAATTCCGGGAACAGGGTCGCCGTATCCAGGTCGGCGGGACCAAGTCGGACCCTGTTATCCAGGGCCAATTCCCGGCGCTCAACTTTTTTCAGGACGGTCGCCGCCACCTTCACCTTGAGAAGGCTCCACTGGTTGTACAGACTGTTTTCATCAATGCCGAACCAGGCGCCGGAGTTCAAATCCTCAAAATAAAGGCTGTATTTTCCTCGCACCGAACCATTGGTCAGCAGGTTAACGCATTGGGATTTAAGCTCTTCCGCCGGGATCGGCGGACGCCGATGAGAAAGAAAAAACTCCAGATTGGACCAGGCGTTTGAACAATTGACTGGAGCAATATTTCCCGGCCTTTCATGGCAGGCGCCGATTAAATAGCCCGCCGCCAATAAGAAAGCCCCGGCAAGAAAACAGAAAAAAATCACCGGCTTTTTTTTATTCCCCCAAGGCGCGGTGACGGAAATACGGTCCGGTTTACCAGTTTCGGTCTTATTCATTGCCGGTTATCATGCCAATTGACGATAATATTATCAATGTTAAACACTGGCGTCCCATAGGGACGCCGAGACTGTAGCGGTTTTCCGCCACGGGCGGATCCGCCTTCGGCGGAAGACTGTAGGCTGTAGTGCAAAACACAGAAAACCGCATCTTTAAAAAACCGGAGATGCAGTTTTATAAATCGGCCTGAAAATATTGATTTGCCTAATAGTCTACAGACTATAGCCTACAACCTGAGCATCCTATGGGATGCTACTGAATGTTAAACAGCAATGGGGTTAAAAAAAGACGGTTTTTCATTACGGCCTCGCCACCTGCCGGCTTGCCCGGCAGGAAACGGAGGATTGTTGGGAAGTTCAATTGTTTCCCAACAATCCTGTTCACCCGCGATACAAGCTCGCGGGAGTCTGTCACCATAATGAGAATTACAAAAAAAACGGAAATGATCTTGACATAAATTGTATTTTGTATACAGTATTTACAATTTAAGCTTCCGCTATGATTTGCGAACGGCCGGTAACAACAAGAGGTAAAAAATGAAAAAGTTCAAACTGCTATTGACTATCGGAATGATCACATGCATGCATGCAGTATTCACAAACGCCCAGGATACCAAGGCAACTTGGGCGCGGGAGTTCAAGGTAAAAGACAGCGTCATTTATGCCGACGGCAAGCCGTTTCTGTTCATCATGGATTATCCTTTTTTCGCCGCGCCGACCGATGAATTCTTTCGTTACTGGTCGCGCATGGGCGGGACATGTCATCTTACCCTGGACCCTGCCATCAGTCCTGTTGAGAAACAGGATTTCACAAAAATTGACACGGTAATTGACCGGGCCGCCAAATTTGGAGTTTATTCAACGATTTCTCCCCATGTTGCGCAGGGATTTGGCGCCAGTTATGCGAAGACTCACCCTGATGCGGTTATGAAAGGTCCTGATGGGAGCGACGTGCACAGGCCGTATGCCAGCTTCATGCACGAAGGTTACCGGGCAGCGTTGGCAAAGGCGCTCAAGGAACTGGGCACGCATTGCAAGGATAAGCCGTATTTCCTGGGATATTTTTGGCAGGACGAATTTTCTTATCCAGGATTCGGAGGATACGAGGCGGCTTCCGTAAATGTTTTCCGGGACAAGATGATGACTCAATACGGCACGTTGGATAAACTCAATTCCGCCTGGGGAACAAAATACGTCACCAAGGAGGACATTGTTCCGCCCACGCCCAAAGAGCAAACCGGCCGTCGTTGGGCCGACTGGCAACTGTTCCGGCGCTGGGCCTACACCGACCTGTTACGGGTATGCTACCAGGCGATCAAGGAGGTTGATCCCAACCATCTTGTCATCAATTCCATGGATTTCTGGCCTGGTCAGGATACTGCCTCGTCCTGGTGGGTTGCTCCGCCCTATATGGACGTTCTTCTGCGGCACGGGATCGGCTATTCCCTTGGATATAATTTTATGGTCCTTCGCGACATAGCAGAATGGTCCGGCAAGGCGGGAAATGCCTTGTGCATGCCGCCGGGATGCAGTCCTTCTTTTACCAGTTTTATGCATCTTATGGACGCAGGCAGGAATGGTTTGTCTTATGTCGCGCCAGCGGGAGGCAAAACGAGCGGCGTATATCGCGGTCCGGCCGACAGCGAGGATGGATACCGCCGCCGCGAGCCGCAGTACACTCCGGCCAAGGCCATCATGCAGCTTGAACATTACCTGGGCGACACTTATCTCACCTCAAAACACAGGCCGCCGCAGGTCGGATACCTGGTGGGCGATCACAAGGTTACCATCGCCGGCGGCGGAGGCGGCATAGTCGGGACAATGGAGATTCTCACTGATCTCAACCTGGATTTTGAGGTGGTGTCCGAACATAATTATGCCCCGTTGAAACGTTTCCAGGCCGTCATTATCGGGCCCGAAATGCAACTGGCATCGGATGAAATGGTGACTGCCATCAATAAATATGTCCAGGATGGGGGCGCCATAATTCTTATGCCGGGGGCGTTTGAAAAGAATGAATGGAACGAACCCTCTTCAACAAATATTTTCCCGGCTTCAGGCCGTTTCGGCAAACCGGGTTGGTGTAAAGCAGTGATTGCCGATGGGGTTGAAATTCCGATGTTGGGCGCAAAAGTCTGTCCGATAGAGGTCAAGCCGGACGACAAGGTTCTGGCGCGGCTGCCGGCCGGAACCAATGAGGCGGCCGCGGTGATTTCGGGCGACGGAAAGATTCTTTTCCTGGGATGGGACGTGGGCGCGCCTTATAAGCAGACTTGGTCCGATGATTTTGCCAACGTGGGGAAAGACGATTCCGCCCAAGCGGCGTTGCGTGACAATGCTTTTGGCGCCGACGCGGGCGATCTGTTAAAAGTTGAAACGGCAGTCGGTCTCCAGCCGCAACGCCGGATTACCGGCTGGATCAGGGACTTTCTGGCGGCACAAAAGGCGTCTTCCTATGTCATCGTGCAAGGATATGAAACACCCGGGCTGGTCCATGCCAAATCATTCACGGCCGGTTCTGACATTTGGGTGGGCATCGCCAACCGGGTGGTCAAGCCCGGACAGAATCTTGCTGGATGGCAATGGGATATTGAAAAATATCCCGAGAATGGCGGCGCCTGGCCGGCCGATTTTCATACGCCGATCAACAATGCAAATATATCAGTCAGGTTGCCGGAAAACTTTCCTGACAAGGCAAAATGTTTCCTTATGCCGAACATGAAGGTGACCGGCGAACGGATCGTGGCCGTTCCGGAGGAACTGCCGGTGGAAATCGTAAAAACCGGGACGGAAAAATCGGCCAGGTTTTCATTAAACAGGATTGACGACTGGGCTACGGTGGTGCTGTCGCCGGGATACAGACCGCTTGCCGGGCTTGAGATCGAACGCCGGGAAATAGCCCAGGGAGTGACGGGCGTCAATGTAAAAATGACGCTCCTGAACGCTTCGGACAAGACAATCAAGGGCGAACTGAAACTGAAGGATGAGGATGGGCTCTGCAAGGAGCCTCCCACACCGGTCTCCTATGAACTTCGGCCGGGGGAGACAAAAACTGCCGACCTGACGCTGCCGGTGGCGCCCGATATTAAAATCGGCTATTACAGCCTCAAAGCGGAAGCAATCGGCTCGGACGGAACACTAACGGAATCCATAGGCTTGGAAGTTCGGATAGTTGAGCCGGTTATAATCACGCTGAATCCTGATAACGGCGGATATCTTTATGTCAAACCGGATGGGCCTGCAAACGTGGAGGTAAAGGTTGTCCTGCGCGATGAACAAGCAAAGGGCACGATCAGCGTTGGACTTGAAGGATTTACTAACTTTGTGTTTGAGAAGAACACGGATCAATGGACATTGGACGGCGCGAAAGAGCATGCATTCGTTTTCACCGTCAAGACTCCGCAAACTACGAATATAACCGAATTGGGGAAAGTGATCGTGCGGGAAAATTCCGCGGACGGCATAAAGCGCGAATGGCCGCAACTCTTGCGCATCACAACCGGCATAACGGCTTATCGTGAAACAAGAAAGGGACAACTTACCAATGCTTCGCCTGAAATTTCGGACCTTGAGTTTGCCTGCCTGGAAAACGAGCATCTGATTGCCAGGTTTGTGATTGCCACCGGTGTTCTGCATAACCTGATCGTGCGCAGGACGGGGATGGACCTCCTGAGCCCTGATAAGTATCCATTCGGATTGACCTGGTATAACCGGAGAACCGGCGGGACGCTCAAGAACATGGAAGCGGGACAATTTACGCTTTCAGCCGGGGCGGTCAGCATGACGGCCTCCATTAAAGCCGGGCAGGAATACGTGGACGTGAGCTATGACGCCACGGGGACAAAGTTGACCGGTAAAGATAATTTTTATCTTATGTCGCGGATCACCAAGAATGGAACATTAAACAATAATATTATGCATGTTCCCTTAAAGGACAAAGTGCAGGAGATGAAATGGGGAAGCCGCAGCAAAGAGTACAAGCCGGATGAAATCGCCAAGCCATGGCTGGCGCTTGAGGACAAGACTTCCGGTCATATTCTCGCCACGTTCTTTGATGTGCCGGGCCTGGAAAAAATATCGCTGACACCCGGGACAATGTTCAATTATGAAATCTTTTATTTAAAGGACGGGGTAACCGCCGGAAAGATACATTTCCGCCTGTTCGGCGCCCAGGGCGGGATGGAAAAAATCCCGGAATGGGAAGCGGCATGGAAAAAATGAATCAAAACCATGTGCGTCAAAGGCCTGCGGGCACGAAAAGAATTTCAAGCGGACATTGAAAGGAAATTAACGATGATCTCACGCAACATTTCGCCTAAGACCGTGGCAATTATCGGCGCCGGAGGGCGCGGCGCGCATTTCGGCTCCCTGATCGCGAACACTTTTTCAGAGAAAGTGGTGGCTGTGGCGGAGCCGCGCCCTGAATACCGGCAAGGGCTTGCCGGGCAATTCGGAATTCCGCCCGAACGGCAGTTTGCAACATGGCAGGAATTTACGGCTCAGCCGAAAATGTGTGATGCGGTGGTGATCGCCACCATGGACAAGGATCATGTGGGCCCGGCGGTAAACTGTTTAAAAAAAGGTTATGACCTGCTGTTGGAAAAGCCCATGGCAACCACCCTTGAAGATTGCCGCGCCATTGAAACTGCCCAGCGGCAGTCCAAAGCCATCGTGGCCGTGTGCCATTCCCTGAGATATAACAAGGGATTCCGCAAGGTATTTGATTTGACGGCAGACGGCACGATCGGAAAAATAATAACCATTGATCAACTGGAGGATGTGGCTTTCTGGCACCAGGCGCACAGCTTTGTGCGCGGCAACTGGGGAAACGAGGACCGTTCCGCGTTCATGCTGCTGGCAAAAAGCTGTCATGATATTGATTATATTGCGTTTCTTGCCGGCAAGCCGTGCCTGCGCACAAGCTCATTCGGCTCGCTGGCATATTTTTGCCGCGCAAACGCGCCGCAAGGCAGTCCGGAACGTTGTACGGATGGTTGCCCGGTCGAGGCTTCCTGCCCGTATTCGGCCATAAAAGCATACGTCAATACTGCTGATCGGAATACCTGGCCGGCCAATGTGATAAGTTATGATCACAGCGCCCCGGCGCACTTGGCAGCGATTAAAACCGGCCCGTATGGCCGGTGCGTGTTCAAATGCGACAATGATGTGGTTGACCACCAGGTGGTGACTATGGAATTTGAGGATGATATAACCGCCACATTCACCATGACGGCTTTTGGCTTTGGCGGGCGCCGGTTGCGGGTGCATGGCACGGAAGGCATGCTGTTTTTTCAGGAAGATAAAATCATACTGCATACGTTCCGTGACCGAAACACAACAACGATCGAAGTGGCGCCCGAATCGGGCGGTCATGGCGGCGGCGATGAACGCGTGGTGAAAGAGTGGCTGCAGGCTTTGCATACGGGGAATGATTCCTGCATCGTTACCAACGCCCAGGAATCGTTGTGCACGCATACGATTGTTTTTGCCGCCGAGAAATCACGCCGCGAAAAACGCACCGTAGATATTGCTTCAATATAATATTTTCCATGACGCCACCAACAAATCGCGGGGTGTCATTTTGAAGGCAATAATGCTGTTGACGTGGACGGCGTCCAACGCATCCGTTACGGCATCGTTGACATGGGAGTGTTTGAAGCGGTTTTAAGACAGGGAACTATTTACACCGTGCATTGACGATAACTCTATTAACCCGAATTAAAAGAATTGATTCGAGTTATGAGATGAGTTTTTAAACAACAAAGCAAAGATGGAGGTTATCATGTCTACTCGACGAAAATGGCTGGTTTTCCTGGCATTGGCAATTTTATTCCTGTCAATAGATGGTCAACTGTCAGGAGGAGAAATCTCTCCCGCAATAGTGATTAAAAAGACCAAGACTTCTCCGGTGATAGACGGGAAGTTGGATGAAGAGTGCTGGAAGGACGCGGCTAGGATCGAAGGTTTTACTTTGTTTGAAAGCCAGGCAAAAGCAAGATTAAGGGCAGTAGCCGGGGTAGAGATTGGCAAAGAAGAGATAGAGAAGATACCAATGAAAGAAAAAACCATCTGCCGCGTTACCTACGACAATGAATGCCTCTATTTAGGATTTCATTGTGAGGATCCCCAGGTGTCCAAGACCCTTTCCGTTCTTGCCAGGCCGTTTTTTAATTTTTTTGAGGAAGACATGGAGATTTCCATTGCAAGCCATGATGATAAGACCTGGTTCCAGTTTGTCCTGAATGCGGCCGGCGAAAAGAGACAGTTTCTTACCACCCCGACAAAAACAAATCCCTTGGATTCAAAATGGAACTCAAGGACAACTCATGGCCAGGGATACTGGCAGGTGGAGGCCGCCATACCATTTGAGAGTTTAGATACAACTACACCTTTTCCTGGAACCCGGTGGCGGGTGCTGTTTGCCCGCGCTCATATAAATCTTGCCGGAGAATATGTTCCCTGGTCATCAGGAGAATTCGGGAGTTGGCCGGCCTTGAGCGGGGAGAAAGGTTTTCTTGATCCGGAACATTTCGGCAACCTCTACTTTGAAAAGGAACCGCCTTGTTCCGTTGAATTAATCGGTTTTTTATCTCCTCCTGTTTTAGGATTAAATCAGGCAAAGCTGAAGATAAAGCACACGGAACTTACCCAGGAAGAGTTGCTTGTTCAGACCAAAGTATTCTCCTCCGGCAAATACTTTCCTGCCATTAATCATCCCGTCTCCCTGTCCAAAGGAAAGGAGCAGGAGGTGATAACAAGCTATGAAGTGGGCGAGATCAAGGGGGAACGGGCCGAATTGGTTGTTTCGCTTTTTTCAAAAGACGGAAAAATCTCCTATTTGGAGACCAAGCATCCCCTGCCGCTGCCTGCTTCCCTTTTCGAGATGTCCATGGAGAGCGATATTTATTCACTTGAAAAGAGCCTGCCCATCGCCTTCAAGGTGAACATCCAGAGGGAATTACTCCCGAACTACTTTCTGAATATAACGGTGAAAAAAGAAAACAAGATATGCGCCCGGGAAAAAATAGAACAACTGGATCAAGATCTGAGTTATGATTTAAAAGTTAAAGATTTATCCCTGGGCCGATACATTATCAGGACAGAATTGGTTGACAAGAAAGGGACACTGCTGGCTCACCGGGAGTTATCGTTTCAAAAAAGCAAGGGCCCCTTTGATGACCTGAAAAAGGAGGAATGAAAATGAGAATAAAATGGATTATGGGTTTGGTTTCAGGGATAGCGGTGTTGACCGCTGGAAACAGCTTTGCCGCTCCGAGAGGCTTTGAAGCTTTAGGAAAATCTCTTCCGGAAGACGCCGAGTGGATAACATGGACGGATAAAGAGATTAAGAAAAGAGAGCTAACGGAAGGAGAATCTTCTGTCCTTACCTTCCCCTTTATAGATGTAGAGGGAGATGGGCCTGCCGGTCAGGTGGCGATAGCTGATTTAAACAATGACGGGAGAAATGACTTAATGACCGGTGGTGGACAGATATTTTATCAAAGGGAGGATGGAACTTTCTCTAAAACAGCTGACTTAAGGATATCTATGGCTGCTGGCGGTGGATTTGCGATAGCCGATTTAAATGGGGATAGAAAAAATGACGTGGTTTGTGGGGATAGTAGTACTCCGCAAGGCTTGTTGTATGTTTTCTTCCAAGAAGAAGGCGGCAACCTAAAACCAATGCAGCCAATTAGCATTGGTTCTTGCATAGATGCAGTAGCTACAGGTGATTTAAATGGCGATGGATATTCAGATATAGTCACTTGTAACAGCAAGGACAATACCCTGAGTATATTCTTCCAGAAAAGAGGAGAAAAAGAATCCTTTTCTTTCAAAGAGCGCCTTACCTTAAAGACTGGGAAAGGGCCTTTCAGGGTAATTACCGGGGACCTGAATTCTGATGGAAAGAATGACATCATTGTTACTCATCAGGAATTAGAACAAAACAAGGAGTGGTCCGCACCGGGAAGGGGTAAAACGAGTTCTATCTATTACCAGAAAGAGAAGGGACAATTCTCTACCGAACCCGACCTTATCCTCAAAGATTCTGATGACGGCGCCTACCCCGATGTAGCAATTGGCGATTTAAATGGAGACGGGAAAAATGATATAGCGATTACCAGGTACACTGAGGCGGGCAGATTTAATCTTTTCATCTATCACCAAAAGGGGGACCATGCTTTTCCCTCAATCCCTGATGAATCTAAACGTGTTCTTGGATATGCTTCCAGTGTAGTTATTGCCGACCTGGATGCTGATGGATATAAAGATTTAGCCATAAACACTTACAGTCCCGGTAATGTGCTTATCTTCTTTCAGAGGAAGGGCGTTTTACTTCCTGATCCTGACAGAAATTTACCCATGGGCAAAGCAGGCGGAGGCTGGCGCACCCAGACCATTGCTGTTGGTGACCTGAATTCTGATGGGAAAAATGATATTGCGGCTTCAATTCACCGCCCTGATAACCATCCAGAACCTGGACCGCAGAGAGTACGAATATTCTATCAGAAAACTGGTGCGGCTTTGGAAAAAATAAAGGAGAAACTGCCGGAAATCGGCAAGGAAGCAAAAGAGAGAGGATATCTGGCTTTCAGCAGGAATTATCTTGATCCCATCTATCCCTATACAAAGCCAAAAAAAGACGAAATTACCGATGAGCTTTTTGTTTTTGCCTCCCTGGATGAGTATGAGCCAATCTCCTTCGGTATCTATGCCTTGGAAGAAATAAAGGGACTTAAGGTAGAGGTAACCGATCTTATAAATAAGGATGGGAAAGGATCCATAAACAAGGAGAATATAGATATAAGGGTTGTTCGTCTCCTCAGATTCCTGAAAGGTCCGGAAGCGGCGCCGCTTTGTTATGCATGGCAGCCCAGTGTCCTGGAAAAGAAAGAAACAGTTGATATTCCTGTTGGGAGCGTCAAACAGTTCTGGCTGACGGTTAAGGTCCCGCTAGAGACCAGGCCAGGGTATTATGAGGCGACCATCAACTTAAAGCCTGAAAACAGAAAACCATCTTCTTTAAAACTATATTTAAGAGTATTACCGATAAGACTAAAGGAACCGGACATCCTCCAGGCTATGATTTTTGCGCCTGACATCCAAATGGGTTGGTATCCGGAGACTGCGGAGAAGCAGCTCATTGACATGGCTGAACATGGGATGAACAGCATGCACATCTACCCGGATGCTCCGCTTGAGATAAAAAAAGAGGGTGGCGATGAGAATAAATACTTCTGGGACTTCTCAAAATTTTCAAAGACAACGAGGGGGCCGGGAGGACAAAGTCGCTGGAACAGGTGGGATACCTCAAAATGGGATACAACCGAAGGCTATTCATTGGAGAGGATGGTTCAGCTCTATCAAAAGACGGGCTTTACCAGAACCTGGTTTTGCGACACCCCGGGGGTCATGCGACGGGTAATTGGGGTTACTCCTCCTTATTACAAGCCTTTCACCAAGGATTATGACGCCGCTTTTGTTGCCGGTGTAAAACAACTGCTTCAAAAGGCAAAGGAGAAGAACTGGCCTCCTTTTTCATTATCTGTCTTTGATGAAGGCGCAACCCATCCGGAGGCAAAGTATTATTTTACTCTCCTGAAGAAAGAGTTCCCGGAAGTTAAAACCCATGCCACCTTAAATGGCATGTGGGTGAACAACAATGACGGACAGGCCGCCGACGCCTATATTGACGTCAGGCTTTATAACTTTGTCAATGAACAGGTAATCAGAGAAACCAAAGAGGCGGGAGATGAGTTTTGCGTGTATAACGTGGGCGCGTGCCCCGGCGGAGGACGGCAAGGGCAAGCTCAAAATAGATTTGCGCGCGGACTTTACCTCTGGAAGATAGGAGCAAAGGGCTTTACGCAATGGCACTATGCGTTTCCCGGTACATACAGTTTCATCCATCCATCCCCAAATGGTCCTATTCCCACCATGGACTGGGAGGCGGTCAGGGAGGGAGTGGATGACGGCAAATATATCTTTACTCTTAATACCATGATAGAAAAGGCAAAGAAATCCAAGAAACCCGAATTAATTAAGCAAGCAAAAGAGGCTGAAGATGTATTGGAAGAGATTAAAAATAAGATACCCGTTGATATCAGAAAGGTTCCGGAATTTATAGAAGCCACATCCTTGAAAAGTTATGATGTTTTCCGATGGAAGATTGCCGAACAAATTCTGAAGCTTCAGGAACTTGAGGAACAATAAGAAAAAATAAATAATGAATAATCAGCTTTGGTATAAAACGCCGGCGCGCGAATGGATGGAAGGTTTGCCGATCGGCACCGGACGGCTGGCGGCAATGGTCATGGGAACTTACAAGCGGGAACGGGTCGCCCTGAACCACGAGTGGCTCTGGAAAGGCGTGAACCGGTTCCGTGACAACGCCGTACGCTCCGCTTCGCTGGCGCACGTCAGGGAACTCCTTATGAAGGGCGATTATGCCACCGGCACGCTGGCCGGCAACGAGGCCTTCGCGCCCACCGGCGGGACAAAACAAGGCGTCAATCCCTGCCGGGTGGATCCTTACCAGCCGGCCGGCGACCTGTTTTTTGAGCTTGGGCATGGATTTGCAAGCGACTATCGCCGCAGGCTTGATCTGCGGAACGGATTGGTCACGGTTGAATACCAGGGAGAATACGCCAACAACCTGCTGAAATTCAGGCGGGAATATCTGGCTCATTTGACGCGGGATATTATTTTAATCCGCATCACGGCCGGCGGCGGGAATTTCAACACCGCAGTATGGCTTGACCGGATTCATGACCCCGATTGTGACCTGGAATATACAACCGCACTCGATCTGTTGACGCTTCACGGGAAGATAAAGCACGGGATTGATTTCCGGGTGGAGGCGCAAATCCGGCAGGAAGGCGGCGAGTCCGGTTTGCTGCAAAACAACCGTGTTTTCATAAAAGACGCGCGGGAAGTGCTCATCGCGGTCAATGCCGGCACATCGGCGCAGGGCGGAATGCCGGAAGACGAATGCCTGGAAAAACGGCGGGCATTTTCAGCGCTCCCTCCCTGGCCGGAGCTTCTGCAGGAGCATCTGAAAGAATATCAACGGCATCACGGCGGCCTGGCCATTTCGGTTCCCGCGACCGAATATGATGAACCGACGGATGAGCGCCTCCGGCAAATGCGCGCGGGGCGGAATGATCCCGGATTGCCGCTGTTATATTTTAATTTCGGACGTTACCTGCTCTGCGCCTCGTCGGCCACGGCCCGGCTGCCCGCAAATCTCCAGGGAAAATGGAATGAGGACCTTAATCCACCCTGGGATGCCGACTATCATCAAGACATTAACCTGCAAATGAACTATTGGGTTGCCGAGCCGGCCGGGATGGCCAAATATGCGGAGGCGCTTCTCCAGCACATTGAGCGTTTTACGCCGCACGCAAAAAAAGCGGCGGCTGATCTTTACGGATGCAAAGGCGTCTGGTTCCCGATCCTGACCGACCCGTGGGGCCGTTCAACGCCGGAAGCTTACGGGTGGGCGGTCTGGATCGGCGCCGCCGCCTGGCTCGCGCAACACATGTGGTGGCATTATGAATTCGGCCGTGATTTGAATTTCTTGCGGGACCGGGCCTACCCTTTCCTGAAAGAAACGGCCGCATTCTACGAAAGTTACCTGATTGAAGACAATGATGGCGTCCTGCAAATAGTCCCTTCGCAGTCCCCTGAAAACCGTTTTGAGGGCAGCGGTGATTTGCCGGTGACACTTTGCGTTTCCGCCACGATGGACATTGAACTGGCGTGGGATGTTTTAACGCATGCCGCCAAAGCCGCCGAAATACTTGGGATTGATGCCGACAAGCGAATGCTTTGGCGGAATATGATCAGTAAATTACCGCCCCTTAAAATCGGATCGGAAGGCCAACTCCTGGAATGGAACCGGGAGTTCAAGGAGGTTGAGCCGGGTCACAGGCATATTTCGCACCTGTTTGCGCTCTATCCGGGCGAACAGATAACCCGCGCCGAAACGCCGGAATTGTTCCAGGCCGCCGCCACGACGCTGGAGCGCCGCATCAAGGCATCCGGCGGATATGCCGGCTGGAGCCGGGCCTGGATAAGCTGTTGCTTTGCGCGGCTCGGAAACGGCGATGAGGCTTACCGCCATCTTCAACGCCTCCTTGCGGATTTCACGACGGATACTCTCCTTGATATCTATCCGCCGCACATATTCCAGATTGACGGCAATCTCGGGGGAGCGGCGGCGGTGGTGGAAATGCTCCTGCAGAGCTGTCATGAGGAATTGCATTTCCTGCCGGCGCTGCCATCGGCCTGGCCGGCCGGAAAGGTGGCCGGGCTCCGCGCCAGGGGCGGGTTCACGGTCGGGCTGGAATGGAACAACGGCCGCTTGACCCGGGCGGAGATCACGGCGATTGAGAACAGAAAATGCGTTGTCAGGGAAACGGCGCCGTTGGCGGTAACGGATGCTTCCGGAACCCGCGTCCCGGTCAAAAACGCGAACAACCGGATAATATTTGATGTGCTGGCCGGCGAACGTTATGTGCTGCTTCCATTAAAAGAAAATTGGAGACTTGAACCATGATCCATCATCCGAACATAAGCAACCGAATCTACGATATCATCCTCAAGCAAATAAGCAGCCGGAAGCTCAAGCCCGGCACACGACTTAAAGAAGAACAATTGACCGAGGAGCTGGGGGTAAGCCGGACCCCTTTGCGCGACGCGATCACCCGCATGGTCAAGGATGGATACCTGGAAGCGGAACCGCGCAAGGGGGCCCGGGTCAGAAAAATCCTGCCAAAGGACATCGCGGAGATTTATGACATCCGGATGGCCCTGGAAAGCCTGGCAGTCAGGCTTTCCCTGCCGAAAATTGACCCGGAGGAATTGGTGAAATTGAAAAATATTTTCAATGGAAAAGACGCCTCCGCCCTGCCCGGGGCCGACGCGCGGCTCCATCATCTGATCGTCCATAATTGTGGGAACAAGCGACTGGTGGATATCCTCGCCAATCTTGAGAAACTTGTCAGTGTTTTTCGCCTGGCGGGCTATGACTCGCCAGCCCGGTCCATATCGGCGGTTGCCGATCATCTCCGGATTATTGAGGCGCTTTTGAAAAATGACCCGGACCTGGCCGAAAAGGAAGTGCGCAACCATATTGAAAACACAAAACGGCAGATAATCGCCGAATTTGAAAACAGTCAAACATGAACCGCAGGTCCTGATCACGGAATAAGGAGAGAGGAAAAAATCCATGAAACTGAAAAACAAGGTCGCCATCATCACCGGCTCAAGCAAGGGCATCGGCGAAGGAATCGCGCGCGTATTTATCCGGGAGGGCGCCAGGGTTGTCGTAACCTGCCGGACGGAAAAGGCGGGCAAAAAGATAACCGGGGAACTGCTGGAAGCCGGCGGCACGGCGATTTTCGTCAAGACCGACGTCACCCGCAGCCGGGACATTCAGACCATGATCAACAAGACCCTCCGGACTTTCGGCCGACTGGATATCCTTGTCAATAATGCCGGATATCATCTTTCCAAAAATGTTGAAAAAACATCCGAGCGAGAATGGGAATTCATCATCAACACAAATTTACGCAGCACCTTCTTATGCTCAAAATATGCGCTTCCCCACCTGCGCAGGACGAAAGGCACGATCATCAACATCAGTTCCATGGTGGGACTGGTCGGCCAGCCGAACGCCGGGGCCTATTCCGCGACCAAGGGCGGGCAGATTGCCATGACCAAAAATATGGCCCTTGATTTCGCCCCGGATGGAATCCGGGTCAACGTCATTTGTCCCGGCTGGATTCAAACGCCGCTGGTGGAGGATTGGTTCAACCAGCAGAAGGACCCGGAAGCCGCCAGGAAATACATATTCGGCCGGCATCCTTTGGGCAGGATCGGCACGATTGAAGAATGCGGGCAGGTGGCGGCATTCCTGGCAAGCGACGAGGCGTCATTCATGACCGGTTCGGTCATCACGCTCGATGGCGGCATAACTCTCGGATATTGAAAAAATTTTATCAACGCTCATTGGCTTGACGCGGCCGGCCGGCAAACAGAATCAAACATAAACTGAAAACAAGGCCAGGATAAAATAGAGAACGCATTCGGTTGTTTCCCCCGTAAATCCGATCAGGTCGCCCGTGACGCCGCCAAAAGCATGTTTCATCCATCGGATCGAGATCAAGCCAATCGTCAGCGCGATGGCCGCGGCAACAAGTCCGATCTTCCCGCAATAAAGCGTACAAATCAGAAGCGCAAGAACCAGGGCCAGCCAGAAATGGACCGATTTTGCTTCCGCGACAAATGGCCGCGCCTTGCCGCCCTCGAGGCGGGCGTAAGGCAGGCTTACCGCCGCAAGCACCATGACGGTGCGCGACAAAACAACCGGCAGAATGATCCAATTCCAATGCCCGCTGAAACCCAGTCTTTCCAACGCCGCAAATTTGCATAAAAGCGCCAGGCCAATCGCCGCCGCGCCGAAAGCGCCGATGTGCGGGTCCTTCATGATCTCAAGCCGGCGCTCGCGCGTCGCGCCGCCAAAGAAAGCGTCCACGGCGTCGCCCAGGCCGTCGAGATGCAGGGCGCGCGTCAGCCAGACCAGGACGGCAACCCCGGCAAAGGCCGCGCCAGCCGGCCAGCCGAATAATCCGGCAAAAACCCACACGACAAACTGGATAATCCCGCCAATTATGAACCCCACCAGCGGGAAAAAATACATGGCATCGGCGATGCGCTCGGTTTCCCGGCCAGGAACCGGCAGAATCGTCAGGGATCGTATTGCAGTGATCAAACTTTTCAAGATCATAAATCACTTTTTGGAAGAATTCAGTAGTCAGGAGACAGTAGCCAGAATTTTGGATTCTGTTTTCCGCCTACCCGCCTGTGCCCGCCTATGCCCGAGCGCCGGCCAGGGATTCCGAACTACTGACTACTGGCTACTGACTTCCTTTCCTTCCCATTTCATGCCCCCGGCGCAATTCCCGCCTCGGCAAAAGTCGCCATTTCATTATAAATCGCCAGGGCATCCTCCATGATCTGCATGGCAATCGCCGCGCCGGTTCCCTCCCCGAGCCGCAGGTCAAGATTGACAATCGGCCGTAATTTTTCGCTTTCAAAAAACTTCCGATGGCCGGGTTCGGCGCTGACATGGGCAAAGAAAAGATAATCCTTTACCGCCGGGCAAATACGCATGGCCGCCAGCGCCCCGGCGCCGGAGATAAACCCATCCACCGCAACCGGCCGTGAACGGGCGGCCGCGCCAAGGCAAAGTCCGCAAATGCCGGCAATTTCCAGTCCGCCGAGCGCGGCCAAGGTTTCAAACGGACCGGAACAGAGGGATTTGTTCACTTTAAGCGCAAGATTGACAACCCCGATTTTTTTCCGCACCCCCCCGGCATCCAGGCCGGTGCCGGGTCCGACCAGTTGTTCCACCGGCAAACCAAGGAAAGCGGCATACAGGGCGGCGGCCGGCGTTGTGTTGCCTATGCCCATTTCGCCGGTCGCCAGAAGATTAACATTGCCGGCGGCCGCCTCATTGGCCCGCTCTATGCCGACCGCAATCGCCCGCAGCGCCTCATCGGCGCTCATCGCCGGCCCTTTTGATATGTTGCCGGCGCCGCGGCGGATATTTTGCCGGATAAGACCGGGCAATGCGCCCGGATCATTTTTCATGCCGATATCAATGATTTCTATCCCGGCGCCGGCGCGTTTGGCAAGGACATTGATGGCGGCGCGGCCGGCAATAAAATTTTTTACCATAAGCATTGTCACTTCCTGCGGATAAGCGCTGACGCCCTCCTGGACAACGTCATGATCGCCGGCAAAGACGCAGATTTTTTTCCCGGTTATGCGCGGTTTTGTTATTCCGATAATCGCCGCCAGGCGGGCGGCGATTTCTTCCAGCAAACCAAGACTGCGCCTGGGCTTGGTGAGATTATCCAGACGCTCATAAGCCCCGGCGATTAACTTTGCGTCAACGGGCTTGATATTCCTAATTGTCTGCTCTAATTGATTCATGTTTTTTGTTATTATTCCTTTATCTTCTAATTTTCCGGCAACTTGCCTTTCATCACGACCGGCAATCCGGCCGCAATGAACACAACCGTATCGGCCACGGCCGCCAAATCCTGGTTCAGCCAACCGGCCAGGTCGCGGAACTGTCTTGCGGCCTCATTGTCAGGCACGATGCCCAATCCGACCTCATTGCTGACCATAACCAGGCTTTTTTTACTCGCCTGAACAGCTTTCACCAAGTCCGTTTTCCGGCACTTAAACGATTTCAAACCCTCCTTGCAAATCACATTACTGAGCCAAAGCGTCAGGCAATCAACAAGAAGCACGTCCCTGGCCGGATAAAGTTGGCCGGCATGATTGATCAAACGGGCAATCTCCAACGGTTCTTCCGCACAGGCCCAACGTCGGGAACGGGCTTTTTTATGCGCCGCAATGCGCGCGGCCATTTCCTTGTCAAGCGCCTCGGCCGTGGCCACGTAAAGCGGACGGCGCCAATCGTTTTCGGCAAGTTTCAGGGCAAACCGGCTTTTCCCGCTGCGCGCCCCGCCCAAAACCAGTATCCGTATTGGATTCATAATGGGTGAAGATTGAACAATCCGGTTTATTTGTCAACCCCGAATTATTACGCGCATTGTTATATCGAAATTTGAGCCAAAATGGTGTTGACTTTCAGGATCAAATATTTAAAGTGTTTATTGGTCGAGTGTTAAAACACTATATTGGAGGCTAAACCGCAATGAAACATATCTGGCGTAGAATTCACATCAGCGCATTCACCCTTGTGGAATTGCTGGTGGTTATCGCAATTATCGGCATATTGGCGGCGTTGTTGTTTCCAAAACTCGGGGCGGTCCGGGAAAACGCGCGTCGCATCAACTGCCTTTCAAACATCAATGGTATTTACAAGGCCTGCGCATCCTGGGGCCTTGATCCGCGCGATTCATTCCGGCCGGCGTTTCCTCCGTTACATTTGGTCGGACCGGACGGGGCCCTTACCGCGGCCAAGGCGCTTTCCCCCAATATCTTTGTCTGTCCAACGGCCGCCGGAGATTACCGCACGACATTGATGCACAAGTCCGCAACCAACCTTGCGGCCATGGGCACCAATAACTGCAGTTATCATTATATTTGCGGCCGCACGGACGAGGATGGAAATAATGTTTTGTTATGTGACATCAATGGCGACAGCCCCGTTGATATGACCAGCATGACCACGCTTAAAAACAACTGGGGCGGAAATCATGGAAAAAGGGGCCCAACTGCTCAGGGTGGCAATTTTGTCCGTTGCTCCGGTTCCGGCATGTGGGTGGATTCCACCAATAACCCTGACATGACATCCAATAACATATCCGTTGATTATATTAACAATGCCTTCGTTCTGAGCGTCGGTCAGACAAACCTGCTTTATTAACGAGTCAGTTGCAAAACTCCAGAAAGCTTGCCCGGCGCTAGCCAGGGAATCGGCTCGTCGGTGCGAGCCTCCTACATTTCTTAGGAAAATCACGATTGTAGGAGCGCACTTCGGCAGGCTCAGTGTCCTGAGCAGAGTCGAAGGACCACACCGCTCGCCTCGGCGGAGCCTTTGGCGAAGCCTGGGTTGGCGCGATGAGTTTTGCAATTAGCTCTAACCTTTGCTGATTATTCGGATTCCGGGCCTGTTACGCCGACCTTTTTTTTTCTCACTGTACCCCATGCTTGACGGGCTGATAAAGGTATGATAATAACGCTCGTGTTTAATACGGGTGTAGCTCAATGGCGCGTAACGCGCCATAAATGGTAGAGCCCAGCTGGCGCGCCGCGCGCCACAAGCTTCCAAGTTTACCACGCTTACAGGCGTGGTTTACCACGCGTCCGTAGCGTGGCTGGTGGTACGAAAAGAATAGAGAAATGTTTTGCGGGTGTAGCTCAATGGTAGAGCTCCAGCCTTCCAAGCTGGTGGTGAGGGTTCGATTCCCTTCGCCCGCTTCCCTCCTATAATATTTTCGCCCATTGAAAATAGTCACATTTTTTCTTGCATATTATAAACTACAATGGTAGTTTATTGCGTTATGAGCAAAAAACCGAACATCAACATCTCCGATGCGGAGTGGGAAGTCATGAAAGTGTTGTGGAAAAAATCGCCGCTGACTTCCAATGAAGTGGCCGAACGCCTGCCGGGCAGCGTCAAATGGCACATCAACACCATCAAAACCATGTTGAGCCGGCTGGCTGCCAAGCGCACGCTGGGATATGAAAAACAGGGGCGCGAGCGCCTCTTTTATCCGTTGCGCACCGAGGCCGAATGCGTTCAGGAGGAAAGCGAATCATTTCTGAAACGCATTTTCAACGGCGCCGTGCGCCCCATGGTGGCGTATTTTGTCAAGAACCAGAAATTGACGCCGGATGATATCCGGGAACTGGAACAAATACTCAGGAACAAGGAATGAATCTGGAATACTTACTGAAAGAGAGCATGGACTGGATCGTCTGCACTTCGCTCCATGCATCCTTCCTGATCGTGCTCGTTTTTGCGGTGCAGTTGGTTTTCCGCCGGTTGTTGAATCCGCGCTGGCGTTACATGTTGTGGTTGCTGGTGGCGCTGCGCCTGGCGATGCCTGCTGTGCCTTCCACCAGTTTGAGCGTGTTCAACTTGAATCGCGTGTTTTTGGAACGAACCGAACTTGCCTTTAATTCCGCGCATATGTCTTTCAGAAGCATGGAAGGAAACATGGCCGGTGAAAAATTATCGCCGGCGGTCGCGGCCCGTTTAACGCCGGCAAATCGCGGCCACTGGCAAAAAACGTTTTTGATCGTCTGGCTGGCGGGCGTCGGATTTTTATCCGGCAGCGTGGCCTGGGAACATTACCGGTTTTCCGCGCGGGTAATCCGGCAAAGACCGAGCACTGACCCGGACTTGCTTAATCTGCTGGAGGACTGCAAGGCCGAGTTGAAGATCCATGCGCCCATTAACATCATCATGGCGCCGCAGATCAACGCGCCCATGCTGATGGGGTTCATCCGGCCGCGTTTATTGCTGCCGGAAATCATGGCGCGGACATTTTCCCCCAAGGAATTGCGCTACGTGTTGCTGCATGAACTTGGGCATTTGAAGCGGCATGATATTTCGATCAACTGGCTGACGACCATTTTGCAGATACTGCACTGGTTTAATCCCCTGGTCTGGCTGGCATTTCACCAGATGCGCACGGACCGCGAGCAGGCCTGTGACGCCTTTGTGCTGGCATCCGTGAATAAGGGCATAAATGCAGCGAAAAAAACGGTTGATATTGCCGCAGAAAAAACAACCTATGGCGAAACGATCATCAAATTGCTGAATCTGTTCAACAAACGCATCAGCCTCCTGCCGGGGCTGGTGGGAATAATGGAAGAAAAAAAACAGATGAAAGCGAGAATGCAAATGATCGCGCGTTTCACTTCCGGCTCATACGGTTTGTCCGGCCTGGCCGCGGTGCTCATGGTTCTTATAACGGCCGTGGGATTCACCGGCGCCATGGACAAAGCGCCGTCTGGTGTAGAACTGAAAAACCTGCTTGGCAATTCCGGCTTTGAGACTGTTGTTGATGGACGGACGGCAGAATGGGCTCCATGGGCCGCGTACAACGAACCCATTGCCCCGGCAAAAGTCACTTTCTCAAGCGATACCAACGTTGTTCATGGCGGCAAAGCCAGCCTGTGCATACGGTCCAGCGATGAAAAGATTTGTTATGGTTGCAAACAGGGCATGAATGACAAGGCCCTCGCCATTACGAACGGTGCTACGGTCAGACTGAGCGGATATATCAAGTCTGACTCGGCAAACGCAATGCTGAGTATTGATATTGGAGGCAAAGAAGCAGGGTCCAAGACATCTGAACCAGAAGGCAAAGAGATCAATAAGAACGGTTGGACAAAACACATTCTGGCGTTTGAATTAGCGCCTGGCAGCTATATTGATGCTGTCCATTGTATCGTGCAAAGCCGGGGTACCGCCTGGTTTGACGATGTTTCCCTCACGATCACTTCCAAAGGGCAGGCGGATAAATAAAAACGGAGGAATAACATGATATCGCAATTGAGGATACACAAAATAACTTGTTGGTTTTCTACGGTGTCCGTTCTTTTCACCGGCGGCTTGATTTTTTTGGCCGGCTTTTTTGTAGTCTTGCCGGCCACTGCGGAAACGAGACAGGCAAACATCCTCAACAACCCTGGTTTTGAGGAAAGCGGTTTTTCATCGGAAATCCTGAATTGGCGGCCCTGGGCCATGTACAACGAACCCATTGATCCGGCCAAAGCCTCGATTACGGCGGACAAGGAGACATGTCGCAGCGGAAAGCGCAGCCTGCGCATTGAGGCAAAGGACGACAAGGAATACGGGTGTGAGCAGAGTCTTGACGCCGATGCGCTCTGTAAAAAAAGCAGCCTGAGCACCCTTGATGGAGCGACGTTAAAACTGGCCGGTTTTATCAAGGGCGATGCCAAGGACGCTCATCTTACGGTTGATTTTGACGGCAACAAGGCATCGTACCAGACATCTAAACCGGGCGATACCACAAACGGATGGACCCGGCACACCCTTGAATGGGTCTTGCCAAATGGAACGCGGCCAAGCAGAGTCCATTGCATTCTTAATGGTTCCGGAACATCCTGGTTCGATGATCTCTGCCTGACGATTACAGCTCCGGGCAAGGAATCCGCGGGAACGGACAAAAACCTCCTGGAAAATGCCGGGTTTGAGGAAAGCGTGGAAAAGGAATTTCCGGCCGGATGGAAAATGGAGAATGGCACTGCAAAAATCGGATTGGATAGCCATGTCAGGCACGGCGGCAAGGCCGGCTTGCGCGTTGGCGGCGCCGGTTTTTGCAACGTCATCCATGAGGCGGACGGCAAAGATCTTCCAAAAGGCGAGGAACTCGTGCTCACGGGGTTTGTCAAGATGAACGGCGACCCTTCAAAAAACTTTGCCAGCTTATGGCTCCAGTTTCGTATGCCCGGCAATAAAACGAGCAGGGTGGACTGCGACGGACTCAGCGGCACCATGGATTGGAAGGAAATCAAGACCCACATGGTCGTCCCAAAAGATTGCGAACAGGCCACGGTAGGAGTGTATTACTTCAGCCAGGACGACGCTGCGACAGCATGGTTCGACGACTTTGTGCTGAGGAAGTCGCAGCCGGGCGAAAAGCTGGAACGGACCTTTGCGCGCAAGACCATGGAGGGACCCGGCCTGGCATACGCCGAGGGAGCTTATGAGTTCCCGGAGAAAGCTTCCGCCCAAGGCGCCAAGATCGCTTTTCCGATTCCCCAGATGTATGAGGAACAAGCTCCTTTTTACATCGAGTTCATTACCCGGCCGGAAGGGGCGATTCAAAAGGTCACCATAAAGAAACGTACAGAAGCGTTTCCCAACTGGTTTGCGGAGGTGGAATTTAAACCGCTAAAGGTAAAAAAGATCGAGTTTGACTGGAAAGGATATGTGCTCTTCGGAATTCACGATTATGACTCGCTTCCCAAGGGCGTCAAAATTGCGTCCGAGAAAGACCTGCCGCCGGAAGTCCGGCCGTGGCTGAAGGCGACGAAATCGGTCCAGTCCGGCGATCCGGCCATCAAGAAGAAAGCGCAGGAACTTCGCGCGCCGGATGCCGACTGTATCCAGACGATTTGCAACGTCCTGAAATGCTCCACCGAGATTGTGCAGCAGGAAGGCAAGCCGCACGACACCACTGCCGCCGACACGCTCAAGAATAAGGGCGGCGAATGCACCAGCGCGGCGAACCTGGCCGCGGCGCTCCTGCGCGCGGCCGGCATCCCGGCGCGGGTCCTGGCAAACTATCCCAACTGGAACACGCCGTTCCAGACCCATTATTTCGTGGAAGCGTATGTGCCCGGCTTCGGCTGGGCGCGGGGCGAATCCATCATGAACCGCTTCCCGGTGCAAAGTTACGAGAACGTGATTGTGTCGGTCGTGTATCCAAAGGATGAAGACGAGTCGTTCAGGACTGAAAACCTTGTTGAGGGAAGCGGCGCAATCGGGTGTCCCTGGCTGTCCATGACTGAACCGCTGAACACCAATTCCTCGTTTAGATTACCATGGAATGATTGCGATCACGTAGGCGTGCCCCTGGTTGAGTTCAAGGCCGCCAAAACGGAAATGGACCCGGTCCTGGAACTGACCCGGAAAGTATGGAGCGCTTATCTGGAGCGCGCCGCCAGCGGGACCCCCGTGAAGCAGGCGCTGGAGCTTCAGAAAAAGGCCTGCTCGGCCGGGAGTTTGGAGGAGTTCAAGGATCTCATGCAAAAGGCATATGAAACCTATGCTAAATAGTTTAATTGATGGGACGGCGTTTCGCGATATATGAAATATTTTCCAAACCAGGATGAAGAAAGAAATCGTCCCGTGTGGAGCAATATTGCTGCCGGAAAAAGCATCTTGCTTGTCTTGATCTGTACATTACTGGTTAAAAATGCTGCCGGTGAAGATGATAAACTGAAACTACAATTGGACCCTGCAGGATGGATCGGGGTCAATTCCAGCGAATATAAGGCCGCTGGCGATTGCACCCAGCCGTTGGACAGTAAAAAAGCCGGCTGGATTCAGTCAAAATATCCCCAGCCATTGTCTTTCGCAGTCCTCAAGCAAAAAATCAAGGCGGATTGTTATCGTGGCAAACGGGTGCGCCTGTCGGCCTTCGTCAAAACCGAGAACGTGGAAAACCGGGCTGGATTATGGATGCGGGTTGACGGCCCCGATAACCAATCCCTTCTGGATAACATGGAAAATCGGGCAATCAAGGGCACAACCGAATGGGGAAAATGCGAAATCGTTCTGGATATTCCGGAAAAAAGCATCGGGATTGCCCTGGGCGGCCTTCTAGAGGGAAAAGGACAAATCTGGATTGCCGCCTTGAAATTGGAAGAGGTGAAAAAAGACATTGCAATTACTATTGATAAAATCAATACCGAAAATTTCAACGAGCAGGAAGAAGAGCATGTCATAAACCGGGATGAACATATTGGAAATATCATGGATGAAAGCATACGGCGGGGCGAAAGATATGTGAAACCTGTGCGCGTCAGAATCACCCATTCGATTTCCGTTGCATCCGATGCAACACCGCCTGATGAGATCATCCGGTGCTGGATCCCATTCCCGCGTGATATTCCCGGCCGCCAGACTCATATCGCCATTGTTAAAACGGAGCCGGAAACATACCGGCTTGCGCCCGCCCAGGATTTGCAGCGCGTGATCTATTTTGAAAAAACCGCGCAAAGAGGTGTGCCGGCTTATTTTGCAGTAGAATACGAATGTGAAATTAACGGCGTTTACGTGGATGTGGACCCGGACAAGGTTAAATGCGTTGATCCTGAAGGCCCTTTAAAGCCTTGTTTGCAGGAAGAACCGCCGCATATCGTCTTTACGGACGAACTTAAAGCGCTTTCAAGACGCGTGATTCGAAAAGAGCAGAACCCTTATCGCATTGCGCAGAAGCTGTTTGAATGGGTTGTGAACAATATCACCTGGACTTCTGTTGATTACAGGGGAATTTCCAATCTGTCCATGGATGCATTTTCCAACCGGCGCGGCGATTGCGGCATGATGGCCATGCTGTTTATTACCCTTTCCCGGATGAACGGTATCCCGGCGCAGTGGCAATCGGGCTGGCAAATCAAACCGCCTGGCGGAAACCCGCATGACTGGAACTCGATTTACCTCGAACCCTATGGATGGATGCCAATGGATGTGAACTGCGGCCTGATAAAGACCAGCGACCCAAAATTAAAATGGTTCTATTTGAACGGCGTGGACAGCTACCGCCTGGTTTTCAACGATGCGATTTCACGGCAATTCACGCCGTCAAAAAAATTCGCCCGTTCCGAACCTGTTGATTCCCAACTCGGCGAAGTGGAGTGGCAGGGCGGCAACCTTGATTTTGACCAGTGGGATTACGATATGAAGTGGAAAATTCTGAAAGATTATTCCGATTAATTTTATCCAGGCAATTATTTAACTATCAACGTGTTACTGCAACACTCTTGACATGACATTGATAGTGTATATGATTCTTTCAAAGGGGATTAGTAGATTGCCCCTTCCAAGCCGGCGGTGAGGGTTCGATTCCCTTCGCCCGCTTCCTTCCTTCATCCCGGCCGCGCAATGCCTCGGGATGACGTGGCAACCGTTTGTTGGAACGGCATGGTCTGCGCCATTGCTGGCCGGCGTTGCCAAAGACCTGATTGAATTGATCCACAATGAAAAACCACCCTTTAAATGACAGGAAGAGCGGAAAGATTGAACTGCTGGCGCCGGCCGGAAACATTGAAGCCGGTTATGCCGCCTTGCATTACGGGGCGGATGCCGTTTATCTTGGCCTGGAAAATTTCTCGGCGCGCGCGGCCGCCGTCAATTTTTCGGTTGATGAGCTGGCCGATATCACCGGCTATGCCCATTCACTGCCAAGCCGGCGAAAAATTTTTATCGCGGTCAATACGCTCGTGTTGGAGAAAGAGTTTGAAGACTTAATTGATCTTCTGACACGGATCGCGGATATCGGGGTTGACGCCGTTATTGTCCAGGACCTTGGCGTCCTGAATATCCTGCATCGTTATTTCCCGCGGATTAAAATTCATGCCAGCACCCAGATGGCGATTCATAATCATTATGGAGTTGCGGCCGCCCAAAAACTGGGCATGGCGCGGGTTACCCTCGCCCGTGAACTGACCCTGGCTGAAATTGCCGGCATCACCGCGAGAACCGGGATTGAAACGGAAGTCTTTATCCATGGGGCGCTTTGTTACGCATACAGCGGCCTGTGTTTGTTTTCCTCGCATCTTTACGGCCGCAGCGGCAACCGCGGCAAATGCGCCTATCCCTGCCGCGAATGGTTTAAATTTTTTCTTGCCGAAGATCTTCGCCGGCTTTCTGAACAAAAAGACGGATTTATTTTTTCCATGAAGGACCTGGCATTGCCGAGCTACGTTGCCGGGTTACGGCGGGCCGGCGTAACGGCCTTGAAAATCGAGGGCCGGATGAAAAGTCCGCTCTATGTCGCGGCCGCGGTCAATTATTACCGGCGCCTGATTGACGGGCGCATGAACCCCGAAAAGGAACGGGAACTGGCGTCAGACTTGCAAACTATTTTCAGCCGGCCCTGGACTGACTTGTATCTCAGGACGCGCCTGGCCCGCGATGTAATAGATACAGAAACCCAGGGACACCGCGGTTCGCCGGCGGGCAAGGTTGAAGAAATTGCAAAAAATTCCGGCGGACACTGCCTGCGGTTCAAAACAGCCCGGGCGCTGGAATTGCATGACGGGCTGCAGATTGATATTGCCGGCCTGCAGCGCCCTTTCGGTTTTGCGGTCAAAAATATCAACCTGATTATTGGCGGACGTTTTTCCGAAAAAAACCGCGTTTTCACGGCCCCAGCCGGCGCAAGGGTCGAGATCCAGTTGCCGCACGGCCACCCGGTCATACCGCTGGGGGCGGTAATCTACAGCGCCTCGTCCCAGAAAGTCAAACAACAGTATGACTTTTTCAGGCCGAAGCCCGGCCTGTTTCGCTTCCGGCAAACGGCGGATTTTGATGTCCGCGTGGAAGCAAACGGCCTGGATGTGACGGCTTCCGTCAATGTTGAGCCCGGAATAAAAGTGGGCCAAGGGGGAAAAAACCGCGTGGAAGCAAAAAAACATTATCCCGGCCTTTGTCCTCCGGCAAAAAATATCGGCCAGGTTGACGCGGCCATAACAACGGCTTTTGGCAAACTCGGGGGCACTACGCATTTAAAACCCGGCCGACTCGCCATTAACAACCCGCATGGTTTATTTGTCCCCATTTCCCTGCTTAATTCCATCCGCCGCGATATTACGGCGGCGCTGGAAGAAAAGCTGGCCGCACTGCCGTGGCAATACGCGGCGGAAATTAAAATTGCCCAAAACGCCGTTTTGTCGGGCGCCGGCCGCGCCCAACCGGCGCCCACCAACGGCAATGACAAGCCGGCCGATTTCAAATGGAGTCTTAAGACCGACCAGCCGCATTTATTATCCGCGTTCACTCCGGATGACTGGCGCAGTATTGATGAAGTCATCATTAAATGCATGCCCGAAGCTTCATCGGAATTCATGGCCCAGCTTGACCGGTTGGCCGACAAAGCCGGCAAATCTCATATTCGTTTGGCCCTGCCGGTCATCATGCGGCAATGGGAAACAGAATCGTTCACGAAGACCGTTTCTGATTTGATTACAAAGGGCCGGCGGCACTGGCAGATATCCAACCTGGGCGGCTGGGCATTATTGAACAAAATGACCGGGACCGAATCGCCGTTGAATATTTCAGCCGACTGGCCGGTCTACGCGATGAATTTCTCCGCGGTTCTGCAGCTCAAGGCAATGGGCATAAGCAGGTTCACCCTTTCGCCGGAAGACGGTTTTGAAAACATGCGCCACTTGCTGGATGAATTTTCCTCCGGCGCCGTGGTTATCGTTTATCAGGACACCCCCCTCATGATTTCCGAAACATGCATATTCGCCTCGGAAAAGTGCTCCAAGCAGAACGGATGCAATGGTCGGGAGATGTCGTTCACTTCAGCGCACGGCGACAACATCCGGGTCATAAGCCGCAATTGCCGGTCAACGGTTTTAAACAGCCGGCCATTTTGCCTTGCGGCGCATTTGAAGGAATTGGCCGGGGCCGGAGCGATAAACTTGCGGGCGGATTTTATGCAGCGCGAATATTCGGAAAAGGAAATGCTTGATATCTGGCGAAGACTCCGGTCCGGCGCCCCGATGTCGTTGGGACACGACGCCAATTTTAACCGCGGAATTCGTTGAACTGAAACTGGAGGTGGTATGATAAAACCTTTCTTGGATGACCTCGAGGCGCGCATCAACGCGCAGGAGGAACAGGATCTTTACGGACGATGGAAGGAATTTTATGGCGGAAAAACAAACGGGGATATTTTTACTGCGAAACGCAAGAACAAATATCCGGCCCGAACCGTCTGGCCCGATATTCGCATTAACGATGCGATCAGAAGCAATAATTACGACAAGATGATCATTCGTGAACTTAAAATGGCTTCCGCCGCGCTGGAAAAAGGCGCGGGCAATTTTCTCTGTATCCGCTCAAATTATGGAACCGGCATTCTCCCCTCAGTTTTCGGGGCTGACATATTTTACCTGGATGACGGCGCCGATACCCTGCCCACCTCAAAGCCGGTTGACGGCCAGGATAAAATCAAGGCGATTATTGACCATGGCATTCCCCGCAAAACAGCGGGCTTGATGCAAAAAGTCTTTGAATGCGCGGAATACTACCTTGAAGCAATAAAATCGTATCCCAAAATACGGAAGCATGTTCATTATTATCATGCCGATTTTCAAGGACCGATGGACGTTGTTGAACTGCTCTGGGGCAGCGCCCTTTTCCTGGATATCTGCGATTCGCCCGGGCTGGTGAAGCAGCTGCTTGCGGTCGTGACGGACTCCTATATTCATTTCATGAAACAATGGAACAAGATAATGCCGCCGGTGGAGAAGGAATACAGTGTTCATTGGGACATGCTCATCAAGGGCCAGGTCGCGCTGCGCAATGATTCGGCCATGAACTTTTCGCCCGAAATGTACAATGAATTCATCCGGCCGTATGACCAGAAGATTTTCGACGCCCTGGGAGGCGGCATAATTCATTTCTGCGGAAGGGGATCGCATTATATCGAGCGCATGTCCCGGATGAATGATTTATATGCCATCACCTTGTCCCAGCCCGGCTTGAACGATATGGAAACGATCTACGCCAATACCATAGAAAAGAATATCCGGCTCATAGGTTTTGACCGCGATACCGCCCGGGAAGCGCAGGAACGAGGAAGAAAATTCAACGGAAAAATCCATTGCTGGTAGGTGAGAACGGCACGTGAGTGGCCGGTTCCTGCACCGGCCGGTGGTTTGAACTTTCTTATTGCGCCAGTCCCTTTACCCAATAATAAAGCGTATCGGCCATTTGCTTGTAACCGGAGGAATCCGGATGGACGCCGTTGCATTGGCGCGTAATTTTTTCAGGATTCCGGGCGTTGACGGCCATTGTCTGCCGGGGATAATTGTGGACGGTGTCAATGTTGACATAGGCCGGGATAAGATAAATATTTTCTTTCTCACGCCCGCCGTATTTCATCATCATCCTTTCCACAACCCGGTGCTGGTTGCGGCGGTATTGCCAGTGCTTGATCCCGCAACGATAATTGGCGCCGAAGGCGTCCTGGGAGGCGGCCGGCGGCGGGATGAGGAAAAATCCGATTTTTGTATCGGCGCGCACGGAGTGAAACCCGGTGACGAGCATGTCTAAATTGGTCATCATGGCGTCAATGCTTTTTTCAATTGTTTCGTCCCTGGCCCCGGCTTGATCATTAATTCCCAGGCAAATGGTAACGATGTCCGGCGCCTGCCCGGCATTGTTTTCCGCCAGATATCTCTTGAAATCAAGCCCGGGCTTGCCGTCCGGACCGGGGAACAAGAACGGACTGGAACGCGCGGTAATGGGCTTTATTAAAGCCAAAGGCGGGTTAGTGGGGTTGTAGTATGTGGCAAATTTTCCGGCCGTCCAACCGCCGTAGCCTTCATGCCGGATTTCAGGCTGATTATCCCGCGGCTGATGCGTGCCGACCAGCGTAATTTTCGGATTGCCGTTTGACTGGCAGAGTTTGAAAAATTCATCCGGATACACCGTGGCCTGGGTCAGGCTGTCGCCGATAATCAGGCAGGAAAGAGACTTGTCCGCGCCGGCATCCGGCGGGACGACCCGGATTTTCGTGGAAGCCGCGGCGAGAACGGCATTATCCGCGTCATAAACGGTGATTTGCAGATCATGCGTTCCGACATCATTGGTCGGGTTGGGCACGAATGTCCAACGCTCCGCCTGTTGCGCTCCCCGGGCGCATTTTACGTCAAAAACATAATTGTTAACGTTGGGAGCAAGGACAATGTTGTCAAAATAAATATTAACCTCGTGGCCCGGCACGGCCTGGATTTCGGAGGGCAGGACCAACCGCAACTTTCCCGGAAGATTGGTTATTGCGGTCATTTCCGCGCCCCGGGTTCCGGCAACGGCGCAGGCCATGACCGCCATGACCAGCAACATCCTTGATGTTTTCATGTTTAAAATTTCCCGGTCAATTCGCGGCAGGAACAAAACTCCGCACCCCTTTGTTTCAACAATGAAATCAGTTTGTCCAGTTCCCTGACGGCAACCTTGCCGCAGTTTTTGACGATGAAAGGATCCGGCCTGACCGAACCCTCGCCGAAATGAATCAGTCCCTTGGGCATTTCATAAAATTCCCAAGGATGCATGTAGAAACAAAGGACGGGCGGCAGTTTTTTACGCTCATAAAATTCCAGCATATCGTCAATGTGCTTCATCAATGCCGCGGCGCCTTCGGTCCTGAAAAGCGGCCATTGATCGCGGTCGCGCCCGAACTCATCCTTGCTTTTAATCGCCATGTTGGCGAAATTCGGAATTTCAAGGATTTTCAGGCCGCCTTCCCTGGTCCAGTCTTTTCGGCTGGGATGATAAGGGACCAGGCGTTTTTCATAAAAATACAGGGGGTAAGAAGCGTCGGCGGTGAAGCCGAGGTCCTCAAGGGCATTGACCATGGCGGTGCTGCCCCACAGTCGCGGCGCGCGGAACGAAGTGGTTTTCCTGCCCAAAACCTTCCGAACCATGTCGGCGGCGACTTCAATCCGATGAAAACATTCTTCCGGAAGTATCGGCTTCAGGCCGGGAATGGGGAAAAGCTCATCGCCGACGGTTTCGTGATAAAGCGTATGACAACCCACCTCGTGCCCGGCCTTGTCCACCATTTTAACAACCTGCGGATAGCGGCGGGCGGCGTCACCCACGAAAAAAAACGTGGCGATAATGTTTTGTTTTGCAAGCACCGACAAAATCCGGGGCGTGCCCTTGACCAATCCCTCATAAAATGGCGTCCAACTGCCGATATCGGTTTCCATGTCAAACCCAAACACAACTTGTGGTTTCATTTTATCTCCTTATGTTGTTTCTCTCCGGGCAATGTCAAAAGTTCCTTGTATGTATATTCTATTCCCGTATTTAGTCAATAGCTCACCCCGATCTTGTTCTTCGGCCTTTCCAATTTGCCAGGCGCATGTTTGGTTATGTAAAACTTTGACTTTCCGGATATTTTTTAGTAAGTCATATTCGCTTAAAAAATATTTTGCATCAAAATGAAAGGAAACAATAATGAACAGCGACAGGATTAAAAAGGGACTGGAAAGAGCGCCGCACCGCAGTTTGCTCAGGGCCCTGGGGGTCAAGCCTGAAGATTTTGACAAGCCGTTTATCGGCATTTGCAACTCATTTGCCGAAATCGTCCCGGGGCACATGCACCTGAACCAGGTCGGACGGCTGGTCGCAAAACATATCCGGGCCGCGGGCGGAATCCCCTTTGAATTCAACACCATCGCCATTTGCGACGGCATTGCCATGGGCCATGCCGGCATGAAATATTCCCTCCCGAGCCGGGAATTGATCGCCGACTGCGTGGAATCAATGATAAGGGCCCACTGTTTTGACGCCCTGGTCTGCATTCCCAATTGCGACAAGATCGTGCCGGGCATGCTGATGGCCGCCGTGCGCACGAACATTCCGACCATCATGGTCAGCGGCGGTCCAATGGCCGCCGGCAAGGCGCCGGACGGCAGGACACTTGATTTAATCAAGGTGTTTGAGGGAGTCGCCGCCTGCAAGCAGAAAACAATCAGCGAGGAAGATCTTGCCGTTATTGAGGCAAATGCCTGCCCGGGATGCGGCTCCTGCTCCGGCATGTTCACGGCCAATTCCATGAATTGCCTGTGCGAGGCATTGGGAATGGCCCTGCCGGGCAACGGCACCATTCTGGCCACCGACCCCAAGCGCAAAGCCCTTTACAAAAAAACCGCCCTGCGCGCGGTTGAGCTGGCGCAACAGTTCGGCCCGACGCCGCGCGAAATTGTCACCGTTGACTCGCTGGACAATGCGTTTGCCCTGGATATGGCCATGGGCGGAAGCACCAACACCGTCCTGCATGCCTTGGCCATCGCCAATGAAGCCGGATTGAGTTACGACTTGAACAGGATCAACGCCATTTCAAAAAAATGCCCGAATATCTGCAAGGTCTCTCCTTCCAGCGAATTTCACATGGAGGATGTTGACCGGGCGGGCGGCGTGAGCGCGATTCTTAAAACAATCAGCGCCATCAAGGGATTAATCAACCCCAAGGCGCTTACCGTAACTGGTTATGAACTCGGCAAAAATTTCGCAAAGGCAAAAGTTGCCGACCAAAACGTTATCCGGCCCCTTGATAATCCGTATGCCCGGGAAGGCGGCCTGGCCGTCCTCTGGGGCAATCTGGCCGAAGAAGGCGCCGTGATTAAAACCGCCGGCGTGGCGCCTTCCATGCTGACTTTTGAAGGCCAGGCCGTGATTTTCAACTCCCAGGAAGAAGCCTGCGAGGGGATTTTGGCCGGCAAAGTCAAGGCGGGCAACATTGTTGTTATTCGTTACGAAGGACCGCGCGGCGGTCCGGGCATGCAGGAAATGCTTGGCCCGACGTCATACATCATGGGCCAGGGACTCGGTGAAAAGGTGGCTTTGATCACCGACGGCAGATTTTCAGGCGGCACGCGCGGCGCGTGCATCGGCCATGTGTCGCCGGAAGCGGCCGCCGGCGGCTTGATTGCGTTATTGGAAGAAGGCGACTTGATCCGCATTGATATTCCGAAACACCAGCTTGAAGCCGTACTTGCCGACGACGTTATCCGTCAGCGGCGCACCAGGCTGCCGGCTCATCAGCCGAAAAATCTTTCGGGATACCTGAAACGCTACGCGGCCCAGGTAACCAGCGCCGGAACAGGGGCAATTTTGAAATAAAGCTTCCCCTTTGTCCCGGATATCCGTCGCGGAGAAAAGAAACGGGATATAATATACGGCATGAATCAAAGTTGGGTCCATCAATCCGGCAAGGGCGTAATTATCACTGTCCAGGTCGTGCCGCGCGCGGCAAAGGACGCCGTCCAGGGACTGCACGGCGATGCCCTTAAAATCCGCCTGCATGCCCCGCCGGTGGATGGAAAAGCAAACGAAGCGCTGATTTCGTTTTTGAGCGAAAAATTTAACATCCCCAAAAGCAATATCGCGCTCAAAAGCGGGTTAAACCAAAGACGGAAGATAATCGCGGTTAACGGTATTTCTTTGGCGGAAATTGAAAAGAGACTTTTAAGTGAAGGTGTTTAGCCTGCTTATCTCACAACCTAAATCAGGTTGTGAGATAAGCACCGGTCTGCCAATGCCTTGGGAAGGCATTGGCGCCGGCCGAAGCAGACGGAACGTCGCTTCGGGGCGGCCCCGAAGTGAAGCGCAAAGCGCTTCTACTTCGGCCCTTCGGGCGCATTTCTCACGGGGCGTGTGAGAAATGCGGGTCAGGTTCAAGGTTCCGGGTTCATCGTTGTCTAACCTATGAACCTTGAGCGGTGCCACGTCGGCTCGTAGCGGGCAAAGGGCCGAGAGTTCCGTTAGCGCCAATGCATGCGCAATATCTTTTGCGTGGCTATAGCGATTACAAGGGCTTACCTTGGGTGCCGTCAATCGGCATGCTTGCCGATAAAACGGATCATCCGATCTTTAAGGAGCTTGTACCCGTTAAAGATGAGAATGGAAAATATGTTCTGATAAACTTCGAGCACTATACCAATTTCCCCGCGTTCAGTTCCGGCGGGAAATTATTATTGAGCTAATTTCAGGTACCGCTTTGCGTATTGATAAGCGTTAAAGTCCCTTTGGATTCTCTGTTTTAGAATATAATTCTTACCGGCAAGCAGATTTGCTCTTTCAAACAGTTTATCTATCACGGGAATTATCTCCGCGTCATAAAGTCCCTCTGGAGGCGGGCAGTCATAATTCATTCCATATAATATCTTCTTCTCTTTTACCCTTTCCATCATCATCGTAAAATAGCTCTCCATTGGTTCCGATGCTATTCCATAGTACTTTTCAAAGAAGTCACGGTAGAATTCCTGCTCGTTGGTATGGACGTTCCAGAGCGCCTTAACATAGGCATAGAATAAAAGAGGGTTATCCTCCTGCACCGACCAGGAAAACTGGGTGCGGTAATACTTCACATTTAACTCATCTCTATACAGTCGCAACTTGTGGAACAATGCCTCGGTAAAAAAGAGGGGTGTATGCATACCTGTAGTACGGGGGTGGTTGGTTCTAAGTAAAAAGTAGTCGTAAATGCTAAGCTCTGGTCCTTTTATTGTTGCCCACCCGCGCATTACTTTTAAACAGTCTTCACTCCTCTTAACATTAACAGTGCCGGGTATTTGAGCCGGCTCATCATATTGGCAGATTTCCAGGATTACATTATCCGGCATCTCCTTGATATATAAAGGAGGCTTGTGAAATACGGAGTATCCCCAGGCAAGGACTTTGGCTTCCGGATACTTCTTTTGAACTTCCTGGGCAATCTCTCGCACAAATATTAAATTTCTGTCAGAAACCTCCCTGCCCAATGTCTTACCCCAGAGTATCTCTTTTGGGTTGGGCCCGTCAAGCTTTTGGCAATTTTCACATTGGCACCATTTAACAGCGCCATCATTGGGAGTAACAGAGACAATCTTGCTCGGGGGGTTCGTTGAGAGATAGTCCAATATCTTTTCCTTGAATATCCTTATTACCTCCGGGTTTGAGGTGCATAACTGCTGGGAATCTCCACCAACTCGTTTGCCGTCTATGAGAGGGAAATACTCAGGATGTTCCTTGAAGTAGTCCCTTGTATTCATAAAGTACTGGAAAGAATGCCCATGTGGCCACATCCAGCCGGCATTGGAATAATAGTAGTCTTTGCCGCCAATTTTCTCAATGTCGGCAGCATAAAAGAGGAAATTAGCCGCCCATTTAGCAGAAACACCCATCGTGTTGATTTTGTTACGCACGCACCAGAGTATTTTCTGCGGGTCAAGAAATGCCGATTCAATAAATCCCCGCGCTGAAAATGAGGGTCGTTCGACAATCTCAACTTTTCTAAGAACTTTTACGTCAAAGTTCTCGGAGATATTTTCTCCGTCTTCTCCGGGATAGAACCATCTGACGCCAAGACGTTCTAAAAGCGTATAAACGCCATAAAGGACGGATATACCGGTGTTCCCTGAAATATAAACCTCTTTTCCGTTGTTTTTGATGATATAGCCATCGTTTCCCAAATCCAAGGCGTTTCTATCGGAACGTTTCTTGAGGTAATCCTTTCCTAACCTGAAAATACAATCAGGATACATCTTCGGATCAATGTTTTCATCCTTCTTGATCTTCACCAGATATCCCATCTTGCCCAGATATTCTCTGAGTTCCTCTGCCGCAAATAGGATTGCGGGGCAAGCGTCCGCCGGAGTTACAATTACCGAGCGATCCGTGCTTATCTGTTTAATATCTTCTTTACCCAGGATAAGGCACTCGGCAATGCTCCAGGAAATACCGGCGGAATCGGCCAATGAAATCTTCAAAAAACGGGTTAGGGAAAGCTCCAGGGGAATAGAGACATAAGGAATAAACTCGATGGCGCGGTCTTTCCGGAACACCTGTTTTCCGCCGCAGAGTTTCCACTGTTCGCCGTCCGGGGAAATAAACACATTTACCGCCCGGGGATATCTTCGTGGTTTTTCTCTATCCTCTGCTATCAGTAAAATGCCGTTAACTAAAACCTTCTTTCCAAAATCAATCGTAATATAATCATCCGCCCGCTGTGGTGTTGCTGAATCCCATACAGTTTGCAGTGAACCATCAAAGGCGTATTTAATCTGTGCCGGATTCCTGTTTGAGCGAATATCCCAGCGGTTATTGTTAGTTATCTCTCCGGCAAAAGCTGGCGTTGGTACCAACCCTGCTCCCAGAACAAAACTTATCGCCAATAACAACCCTACGGCTATCTTTATGCTTTTTCCTTTCTTCATGATTTGCTTTCTCCTTTTATTTTAAGTTTACTCTATGCCTTTAACATCATATGCCTGAAACGAACGCATTAGCAGTCTGTTATTTTTCCCTTCAAAAGTGTAGGCGGTCATTCTGAAAGTATCGGTCTTAATCGGATTAACCCCGTATGTGGCAATCTGTCTTGAATTATTGGTTTCGTTAAAGAGCATTTTCCAGATATCACCATCCTTGTACTCAAGCAGGTACTCGCTGCATCGCCTCTCCGTATCATACCATATTATCCGGATTACCGAAACCTGTTCCACCCGCGGTAGTTTAACCACCAGAACCTGCGGCAATGGCTCGCGGCAATCCCAGTAATTTCCACTTTGTGCCCAAGTAGCAGTCTTTTCTAAACTGCCGTCTTCCTGGGTAAAAACTTTACAGGAATGATAGCTACTATTAGGACATTCAAATGTACTCCAGCAGGTGGTTCCTCTCCCGCTAAAGGCAAGATTTTGCATTGTTTCTATTTTTGGAAGTATCTTTTCTGCTTTTTCTTTTTCCCGCTGTTCAGTTTTTCCAGTCTTCTCTATTTCTTTCGCTAATACAGGATTATCCGCTTCTTTACCCCATATTTCCACTTCAGAAAGATAAGTTTTTCCTTCCATCAAAGTAAATCTCAAAACTATCTTGTCTGTGATTTTCTTTACATTAAATTCATTCCAGCCGCTCTTTGGCTTTATTTCCGCCAATGGCCGGGCACCTTCTGCATCCAATATACCTTCTTCTTCCCCGGCAAAGATAGCCACACTTTCTACCCCATGTGGACCGCTTATGAGCAATTTAATCCTTACTTTAGACACGAAATAACTCTTTTTTAAGTTAAAGAGAAGCGTACCATAAGGTTGACTTTCCCAATAAGTATAAGGAGCGGGTCTCCTTCTGTGATCGGTAGTACTATCTCCGTCGGTAAGGATACCTTTAGAAAAAGGGATAGGAGAGGAGATGGAACTTTCTTCTCCCGTCATTTCTGGAGTAGCATAATAGAAACCACCTGTTTTCGGAATAGGTTTATTCTTATACTCGGAATATTCTGGATTGGAAAGGCCATTCTCGGTTAAGAGGGACATTTCCTCTGCCTTTATTCTTCCCACAAAAACAAAACCTACCGCTAAGAGCAAACCAACAACTAACCCGATGCTTTTCTTTCCTCTATTCATAATTTCTTTCCCCTTTTCTTTTTTTATTCTTTCATAATAGTCCTACATTCCGCGCTTTTAAAAGCACGATTTTTTGAATTATCTTGCGGATTATTTACTACGTCGAACGGCGCTTATCCGCTGACGGCTAAAATCCAACTCTCCGCAAAATAATCAAAAATCAAACAGATATATTTTCCGCACTCTTGGATATTTGTCAACAACTCTTTCTTTTGGTTTTTTGTGGCGCCATGAAAAGGTTTCCGCTGGAGGCATATCCGCCTGGGCGGAAAAACATCCGCATAATCACCTGGTAATCTCCGGTTCCGCCGAATAGTGCGTCAATGGAATTTTAAGAAGTGTCAGGACTTCTTTCTGCAGATCGTTAAGAACGTCGATAAATAAAACAGCCGAAATTGAACCATGCTCAAAAATGTGCCAAATCATTTTCCCGAAAGACGAAAGGAAGATAAACGGCGGACAGAGACGTAAAATTATCGCAAACCACTACAGGACAGGCTCTTAATCAAATTCATCATCCGCATCTTGAAAAAGCGCGGATCAGGAAGTCTGAATTTTAAGGTTTGGCATCAGCTAAACGACGTGAAACCATGAACCGGTTTTATGCTTCCAGCTCAGGCTTGCAGAGTTCGTAGAAGTTGCATTTTCGGCAGGTATTGATTTCCGCGCTCAGTTCCCAGTCCTCTTTCGGCAACGGTTCGTTGCGTTTAAAATCACCGTCAACAAGATACTCTATCATCTCGCCGACCGACCCCCTGATCAATTCCTGCGTACGGACAAGGTCTTCCGCCGTCATTTCCGTGCTCTCCGTGACGCCGGAAGCGAGATATTCAAGATGAATGCTGACTTTTTCGGGAGCGAGCTTGTGTTTGAGCGCCGCCCAGAGGCCGTAGATCGCCATCTGGTCCTTATGGGTCAGGCGGACCGCCCCGCTTTTCCAGTCATGGATATGGGCGCGGCCATCCCGGAGATACACATAATCCGGAATGGCATAAACCTTTATCCCTTCAAAGCTGAATGATTCCGGGTCTTTTGTGGCAACGGTGCCGATGAATATTTCCTGGTCCCTTTTTACCGGGGCAAGACCGGGCAGGACTTTCGCGGTAAAATTGGCAAGGCATTTTTTCACCTGGGCGATCATCTCGCCGACCATTTCCTTGTCATCTTTCCGGGCGAACTCGCGGTAATAATGCTCGTGCAGACAGCAATGCTTCTTGGGATTTTCCTTCCACTGTTCCTTTAACGATTCACTCCAACAGCGGTTCAAGAACGGTTTGGCGGCCGCATCGTAGGCTTCATCAACTGACGCGGTTTGCCCGGCCTGTTGCCGGCCGATCAGCCAGTTGACCGCCATTTCAACGGCCTGGCCGACCAGCGAAAAACGGTTTTCCATCTTGCTCAGGCGGTAGGCCGCGCGCTGGATCGGGGAAGAACTTTCGTTCCAGCCGTTCCACATGGCGTATTTCGCCCAGTAACGCCGGCGGCGGCATTCGTTAAAATCCTCCCGCGCCGATATTGACCAGGAAAAAATGTTTTTTAATTCCGCCATGGGGAGAAATTACCAAACCGTCCTGCGATTGGACAGCTTTTCCTGGAATTATCTGCATCATCCAATCTTGTCAAATCCCTTATGTGAAAAAATCCGTTTTTATCGGATTCCCGCTTTTTAGGAACATTGTTTTTCGGACATTTTTGCAACCCGCTATCCGCCATTATTTTTGCCAAAAATTTGCGAATCGTCCTCGATAGCCTGCGCAATTTTCCAGCGGGAGCGGGATGATGGGCTCAAACGGGTCGCCTTTCTTTCCGGGTTGAAAAAAAATATAGAAGAAAACTTGACAATTTCATTCAAAAATCTTATTCATTAATCGTATTACTTAAATAATACGATATAAGGAATACACCCAATGACCGACGATTACATGAAAGATAGCGGAATCTTAAAGGCCCTGGCTCATCCGGTGCGCTTGCGGATAGTCTACGGGCTTGTAAACCACGAGTGCAACGTCGCCAAGATGGTCAAGGCCTTGAAGATACCGCAGTCCACGGTCTCCCAGCATCTGGCCCTGTTGAAAAACAGGGGCATCCTGCAGGTCAGAAAAGAGGGCGTGCGGACCTGTTACCGCGTCATTGACCCGCGCATCGTCAAGCTGCTCGGGGTGTTGAAGGGGAAATCCATTGCGAGGGGCGCCTGTGAAAAAAATAAATCGTAACCTATCAGCCGCCATGGCCGGCTTGTTGATCATTGCGTTTTGCATCATCCCTGCAAACATCGCCTTTGCCGAGGACGCGGCCTCCGGTTCGGCCCCGCTGACATTGGAGGACTTCTGCCGCAGGGTGTTGGCCTACTACCCCAAGTTGAAAGAACAGGGCGTCACGGTCGAGCTGGCCATCGCGCGGAAATTGCAGGCCCAGGCGGGGTTTTGGCCCAAATTGCAGGGATTGGCGGACGCCAGTTACAGCGATGACCCGGTCTATGTCTTCGGCACGCTCCTGCGCCAGCGGGCCTTCACCCAGGATGATTTTGATTTAAACCGGCTTAATAACCCGAATGCCCGCGCTAATTTCGACGTCGGCCTGCATGGCGAGATACCTCTCTTTGACGCGTTTCAAACGATATCCAAGGTGCGGGAGGCCAAGCACATGGTGGAATCGGCAAAACATGGCGAGAAATTTACAAGGATGGAGGCGCTCCTTGTTGCTTCCGACGCCTATCTTAACACGGTGGTGGTGGAAAAGGTGCTGAAGAAGGTTGCTGAGACCTGTAAAAATTCCGAGACGGATATCAAGCAGGCCAAGGAGTTGAAGGATAAGGGCGTGGTGCTCGGCGCTGATTTTTACGCCGCCAAGGTCATCTTCGGCAGCCTGCGGAATATCAACAACAATTTAACGGCCCAAAAAAAGAGCATGCACGCCCTCTTGAATATTCTTATGGGGGAGGACCCGCTTAAGCCGGTGCAGGTCGCTGATGTCTTGCAAGAGGGAAATGGCGCAAGTGTTGACCTGAAAAAATGGTTATCGCAGGCCTATACGCTGCGGCCTGACCTGCTCTCCATCGAAGAGGCCATCCAGGCCCAGGAGGCGCATGTCTCCGGCGAGCGCGCAAGCGCTTGGCCGATCATCAGCGCGTTCGGCGACTTAAGGGAAAACACCGAAGATTTTCGTACCGGCGGCGGAAGCTTTGCGGTGGGACTCAAGGGAAGCGTGGATATATTTGAGCCCGGTTATTCTTCCCGGGTTAAAATGGCGGAAAAATCGTTGCAGAAGCTCAAATACCAAAAAAACATCGCGGCCGACTCGATCACCAAGGATGTAACCTCCGAATATGCCAGGCTTGAATCGCTGAAGGCAAACATTCCGCTCCTGCGCGACATGGCGGACGATTCCGATCAGGCCGTGGATCTGGTGCTCCCGCTTTACAGGGAGGGAAGAAAATCAATAGCGGACCTTCTCGACATGCGGCAGGGTAACATAAGAACATATCAGGCTTATTATGCCGCGCTGGTGAGTTCAAAGAATTCTTCGGTGCGGCTGTTATTTTTGTCTGGCCAGCTGGATGAGTCACAGGCCATTGGCATGATCGCGGCAGGAAAATAGATTATGAAATACCATAATTCACAATTTATCAACAGGGCAGTTGATTACTTCGCCCGGTCGAAGATCACTCCCCTTATTATCGGGTTCTCGATATTTTTGGGCCTGATCGCGGTATTAAATATTCCCCGCGAAGAGGAGCCGCAGATATCCGTGCCGATGTTCGATATCTTTGTATCTTACCCTGGCGCGACGACCGAGGAGGTCGAGCACAGGATAGTGAACCTGGGCGAGCGCAAGCTCTGGGAAATACCCGGCGTGGAGTACATATATTCCACGTCTGAACCGGATGGCGCGCTGATAATCGTGCGTTTCAAAGTGGGGGAAAACGTAGAAAAAAGCCTTATCAAATTATACACCAAGGTCTATTCAAACCTGGATTTTCTGCCCCAGGGCGCAAGCCAACCCCTTATAAAAGTGCGCTCCATAGACGATGTGCCGATCCTGAGCCTGACGTTCAGCGGTTCCTCGCGGGATCCAGTTGAACTTCGCAGAATTGTCGCCGGGGTGCAGATATCCATAAACTCCATCCCGGACGTGTCGGAAACCCGCATCATCGGCGGCCGGAAAAGGCAGTTTCAGATATTTATCGACGAGCAGAAACTCAAAGACAGGATATTAAACCCGAACGAGATCACGGCCCTTGTCCGGAAGGCGAACGTAAAGCTGGATGCCGGGCGCCTGGAGGATGCACCCCAATACATAAATGTGGAGGCGGATGGATTCTTCCGGTCCAGGGAAGACCTTGAGAATCTTGTCGTAAGCACAAGCCAGGGCGGCATAGTATATCTAAAGGACGTGGCCAGGGTCGTGGACGGCCCGGACGAGGATGAAAACTCGGTCTCCATCCGCTTTGCCGATGCCAAGAACAGCGCCCCAAAAGGTCCTTTTGACGCCGTGACACTCTCCATTTCCAAGCGCCAAGGGGCGAACGCTTCGTATCTATGCAAGAAGATAATCAGCCATGTCAAAGAGCTCAAAGGGAGCGCGATACCTGAGGGCGTGGTGGTTACGGTCACGCGCGATTACGGCGCAACCGCCGACGAGAAATCCAATGAACTGCTTTTTCATATGGCGCTCGCCGTATTCGGCGTAAGCATCCTGATCGCGATCGTGCTCGGATGGCGCGAAGCAAGCGTCATCGCCATAGCCATCCCGATGACCCTCGCCTTGACGCTGGCCTCATTTTATTTTATCGGTTTCACACTTAACAGGATCACGCTCTTTGCCCTGATATTTTCCATCGGTATTCTCGTTGATGACCCGATCGTGAACGTGGAGAATATCGTGCGCCACCTGCGCATGCCGAAAAATAAAGGGCGCCCGGTGCTTGACGTGACGATCGAGGCGGTGAACGAAGTCATGAGTCCGCTTATCCTGGCGACGCTGACCGTCATGGCGGCCATCCTCCCCATGGCATTTGTCCGGGGGCTCATGGGACCGTATATGCGGCCCATACCCATCGGCGCAAGCATTGCCATGTTCTTATCCATGACGGTCGCCTTTATCGCGACTCCCTGGGCCGCCCGCCGGATACTCGGCAGCGCGCTCATTAAAGGGAAGTTAAGAGGATACGGCCAGGATGAAGGTGAAGGTTTCTTGACGAAGTGTTACCGGTGGTACATGAGGCCGCTCATCTATAATAGCAAGATACGCCTGACCTTTCTGTGCGTTATGGGAGTCCTGTTGATTGCATCCGTGGTGCTGGTGCCCCTGAAGCTTGTCAAGGTCAAGATGCTGCCGTTTGACAACAAGAACGAGTTCCAAGTAATACTCGATATGCCCGAAGGAACATCAATCGCCGAGACAACCCCGATAATAGAGGAGATCGCCGGGTATTTGATGACGGTGCCGGAAGTAAAGGACATAGAGACGTATGTCGGCACGAGTTCTCCGTATAATTTCAATGGGCTGGTTCGCCATTATTTTTTGCGGTCAAAACCATACCAGGCCGATTTGCAGGTCAATTTGGTAAACAAGCATCAACGCCAGCGGCAGAGCCATGATATCGCCAAGGCGGTGCGCCCCGCTATTCATGCGATCGTCAACCGCCACGGCGGGCACGTCCAGGTCGCGGAAGTCCCGCCCGGACCGCCGGTCCTTTCTACGCTTGTCCTGGAAATATACGGGCCGAGTCTCGATGCGCAGAGAAAACTTGCCAAGAGAATAGAAAGCATCCTGGACAATAATAAGGGCGTGACAGACGTTGACACTTATGTCCAGGCGCAGGAAAAGCTCCTGCGTTTAAGAGTCAACGCGCAGAAAGCCACGCTCAACGGCATCCCGGCGCTAAGCATCGCCCAGACAATAGCCCTTGCGATTCACGGCCAGAACATTGATCTCGCACATCTCTCTGGCGAATATGAGCCCGTTGATATCATCATCAGATTGCCGAAAGAAAAACGCGCCACGCTTGAGTCCGTCCTCAATATAACGCTTCTGTCGCGTTTCGGATCCCGGATACCCGTCAAGGACCTGGTGACCATAACGGATATTGCGAAAGACCAGGCCATATACCATAAGAATCTGATGAGGGTTTCTTACGTGCTTGGGGACGTCGCGGGAAAATTTGAGAGCCCGATCTACGTGATCATGGGACTGAAGGACGAAATTGACAAGCTGCCCGTCGCGGTTCCGGGCACGGCGGCAAAAACGAGCATGGATCAATATTTTACTCATCATCCCGAATCAACGGACGGCTGGTCGCTCAAGTGGGACGGCGAATGGCAGATAACATACGAGGTATTCCGGGATCTGGGATTCGCCTTCGCCGTGGTGTTGATATTGATATATGTCCTTGTCGTGGGATGGTTTCAATCATTCAAGGCGCCGTGGATAATAATGCTTCCCATACCGCTTACCTTGGTGGGCATACTGCCGGCGCACTGGATGACGAACACATTCTTCACGGCCACCTCGATGATCGGAATGATAGCGGGGGCGGGCATCGTGGTGCGCAATTCAATCATCCTGGTGGATTTCATAGAAATCAGACTGATCGAGGGGATGCCGTTTGAAGAGGCGGTTATTGACGCCGGGGTAAAGCGCTTCCGGCCCATGCTGCTCACGGCGGCGGCGGTGGTTGTGGGAGCATCCGTAATACTGTTTGATCCCATATTCCAGGGGCTTGCGCTTTCTTTGATGGCCGGTGAGGTGGCTTCGACCATATTGTCGCGCACCGCCGTGCCCGTTATTTATTATATGGCCATGCGGCATAACAAAAAAATAAAATAACAGAGGTGATGCTATGGAGCGGATATTAAGAGGCATAGCAGGAACGTTTATATTGGCGAGTCTTCTTCTGGCGCATTTTGCAAGCCATTACTGGCTGTGGTTTACCGCTTTTGTGGGAATTAACCTGTTGCAATCGGCTTTTACCAATTGGTGCCCGATGATGTCGCTGCTTAAGAAGTTCGGGATAAAATAGACAAGATCCGTTCCGCCTTGTTTTTATCTTTTGAATAGGAACCTGGTCATCCGCCTTGATTTTGCATAGCAATGCCGCTTGCGTTCAATTTGACATTTGGCGTCCACGTCGCATTGACTTTCTTATTCGTTTTCCGTATCTTAGATTGTGTTGCAATGTTTTTTCATTCCTGCTTCTTATACAATTATGGTTTGAACCAGAATGTAGGAAAAGCATAGGAAAAAAAGTAATTTTTCACTGGCTTTTGTTTATTACTTCCGGAGGGATGGCAGAGTCCGGCTGCCACGTCGGCCAAATGGCCAAGTGGTCACTTATCCCGATGCGCTATGCGATCGGGATGACGTGAATTGCGCGTAAAATTGAATTATGTCTTGGACAGTGTATATAATCAAAAGTGAATTAACGGAAAAATATTATCGAGGTTGCTGCGAGGATTTTGAGAAACGACTGGCCGAACATAATGCAGGTAAAACCAGAAGCACCAAAGCTTATTGTCCTTGGGTTAAACAGTATGCAGAGGAATTTGTTAATAAGACTGATGCTTTGAAACGCGAAAAATTATTTAAAACACGTTCAGGTTATCGATGGCTTAAAAACCAAGCCATCATTTAGCGCCGGAGGGATGGCAGAGTCCGGCTGATTGCGCATGACTCGAAATCATGTGTACTCGCAAGAGTACCGGGGGTTCAAATCCCTCTCCCTCCGCCATTTTTCGCAAAGCGAAAAATGGCGAGACCTCGTCAAAAATTATTTTTGACGGGTCCGCCAGCGAGATCTCGCCCGCCTCGCCAAGCAAAGCTTGGCGGGCGAGGCGGATCCGCCAACCAGCAAAACATATCCACCTGAGGGTAAGACAAAAAACATGTATTATGTTTATATTCTTCTTAACGAAACAAAAACGAGGCCGTATGTCGGAGTTGCTGCTGATGTTGATAAACGTCTGGAAGACCACAATACCGGCAGAGTTGGGTCTTCACGCCCATATCGCCCATATAAGATAATCAATGTTGAATCATTTGCAACGCTAAGCGAGACCAGGCAAAAGGAGAAATTCTATAAATCCACAACGGGGCGGCGAAGATTACGTGAAATGTTTGGATGAAGTATTTATTCGCACCGGCGCTGCCGCATCTGCGTTGTTCCGCGCCAGCATTTTCCATGAACTAACCCGCATTTCTCACACGCCCCGTGAGAAATGCGCCCGAAGGGCCGAAGTAGAAGCGCATTGCGCTTCACTTCGGGGCCGCCCCGAAGCGACGTTCCGTCTGCTTCGGCCGGCGCATACCTTCCCAAGGCATTGGCAGGCCGGTGCTTATCTCACAACCTGATTCAGGTTGTGAGATAAGCAGGCTAAGCCTTACTCCGAAAACTGAATGGACGTTCAAGACCGTGCGCCAGCATCAATTGTTCGTTGTCCAGGATTTCAAGCGCGGGCCCATCCGCCACAACCCGGCCTTCATCCAGCACTATTGCGCGGGAACAAACTTCAACCACCAGTTCAAGATCATGAGTGGCAATAATCCGGGTGTGTTCAAAACTTTTGAGCAGACCGATCAATCGGCGGCGGCCGCGCGGATCCAGGTTGGCGGAAGGCTCATCCATCACGAGAATATCCGGCGCCATGGCCAGGACAGTGGCGATGGTAACCGCCCGCTTCTCGCCCGCCGAAAGCCGGTACGGGGGCCGATCCTTCAAATGGACCATCCCCACCCTTTCCAGCGCCAAAGCAACACATCGTTCAACTTCACCCGCCGGCAAGCCCGCATTTACCGGGCCGAAAGCAACGTCCTCAAACACCGTGGGCATGAAAAGCTGGTCATCCGGATCCTGAAAGACCATGCCCACCGCGCGCCGGGCGGCAACCACCGTTTGGCGCGTCAGAGGCATTTCACCAATGCGCACTTCACCGCGGGTCGGCATCAGGCAACCGTTAAGATGCAGAAGCAGGGTGGATTTGCCGGAACCATTGGCGCCGATGATTGCCACTGATTCGCCGTGCATGATCCGGAAAGAAACCCCCTTCAACGCCTCGGTTTTATCCGGGTAAATGAACCCCATGTCCCTGACCTCGACAATATGATGGCTCACGAGCCGCCTCCCATAACAAGGGATCCCAAGCCGGCGGCAAGGTTCCACCTGCGCGCCGCGACAAAGAAAGCCATCCATCCGAGCAGAAACACCCAATCCGCGGATTGCAATGATGTTTGGCGCATGATCTTGATCTCGCCGGAAAATCCGCGCGCAACCATGGCGCGATATATCCTTTCCGCCCGCGCCATGGAACGCAGGAGCAAATGCCCGACAAGCGAACCGTAGACATGCCGGGTTAGCCCCATTGGACCGCATGTGCGCAGTTCCAGGCTGCACATCATCCGGGAACCCTCATCCGCAATCACAAAAAGATAACGATACAAGAAAAGGAGTTGCACAACGAAAATCCGCGGCAGGCCGATCCGTTCCAATCCTCCGGCCAGGCGATACATCCCCGTGCAGGCCACCAGTGTGAGCGCCGTTCCGACCGTCAACAGAAACCGCAATATGATTGAGGCAAACGAAAGCCATCCTCCGGAAATGACAAAGGAGTTTATAACAACGGCCGGCGCCCGGTCAAAAATAGGGTTAAAAACACCGATTGCCAGCGCGAAGGGAGCGGCCACAAGCATCTTCCGCATAATACAGCCAAGCGGAATACGCCCAAGGAAAACAAGGACAAGCGGATAGAGAAAATAAGGCGTCAGGGCCGATATCTCATAGCGCGGAAACGACATGACGGCGACGATAAAGGCGATGGAGGTAATGATCTTGACCCGCGCATCAATCCGATGCACCGGCGTGTCCAACCGCGCGAGTTCATCCATCCGGCCGATTTCAATCCAGTTTGCCAGTCCCATGAGAATTTTCGATTGCCGATTTTAGCCTGCCCGATCTCGGCCAGGGATTTTAGATTTAAGAAAAGCTTATCTACCTGATCTATGAAACATTATAACTTTGTCCGATGCGCTTTCAAGGCGAAACCGACAAGGCAGGCCAAAACCAAAGTGATCAGTCCACCGACTATGCCCGCTACCGATGTTCCCGCCGTCACCGTCGGCCATTTTTCAGCTTCGGCGGCGCCGTTTTCGACAGGAGCATTTTTAGCTTCCGCTGATTTGAACCCATAATCCGGCAGGAAGGCCGTTTTTTTCTGAACGGCCGCAAGTTTCTGATGTACAGCGTCACTCGAGCCGGAGAATTTCTCCTTGCCCGTTACTTTGGCGATTGACCATTCCAATCCGTCTGGATGAGTGGAGGCAAACCAACTTATGGCCCCGCCGATGACCAGGGCGGCAATCGCAAGTCCGATCAGCACCGGCCTCACATGGGTCTTGTTTTCCATGGCAACCGGCGCGGCATCCACGGCCTCGGGTCGCGCCCGCGCAACAAACGCCACCACGGCGGCCGTCGCCAAACCTTCCACAATGCCGATGGCCAAATGGATGGGCTGCATCAAAAGAACAAAAGTGCCGAAAGGCAGTTCGGAAATTCCGGAAGCCTTGGTCTCAAGCACCACGCTGAAAGCGCCGAGTTGCAGGCCGACGACGGCCGCGACAATCGCGGCAACCCAGGCGCCCCGTCGGTTGCCAAGGGGCCACTTGTCCGGCGTTTGACGGGCGACGTGGCGGACAGTGCCGTACTCGCCGCGGACTATCAGGCGATAAATGAACGGATAGGCAATGAAGGCCGGGAAAAAGCCCAGGTTGAAAATATTGCATCCCAAGGCCAGCAAGCCCCCGTCGGCAAAAAACAAGGCCTGCACGGTCAGGACGGAGGCGATCACCAGGAAAGCCGCGTGGGGTCCGAGTAAAACGCTTAGAATTAGTCCGCCCCCCAAATGCCCGCTTGAGCCCGTGCCGGGGATTGAAAAATTGATCATCTGCGCCGCAAAGATGAACGCGCCGAGCACGCCCATCATGGGAACCAGGTTGTCATTCATGGTCCGTTTCAATTTTCGGGCGCAATAAGCGATCAATCCGGCGGTTACAACCCACATCGTCCCGCCGACGGCGGGAGAAATCAACGCGTCTGCCATGTGCATTTTATATTCCTCTCAACTAATTTTTACTGTTTATTTTCTTCCTTCGTAAAACCAAACTCCCAGGTCAAACCGGCGGTGGCGGTCAGATCCGGGCCGACACTGCTGATATGCGAGCCGGCCGCGACGTCAAACGTCAATCCATTAATCGGGTTCCAACGCAGACCGGTATTGAACATGATGATATGATCCGTCCCGCTCATCAACTCCTTTTCCGCGTATATTTCACCCACCCACTGGAGCGGATCCGTGATTTTGTAATCAAGTGCCACGCCGTAATGGATAATGTCGCCGACGTCTTCGCCCTCCGGTTCACCGATAAAGGAATAACCGACGTTGAGATGGCCGCCTGTTTTTTCGGTAAAGGATTTTGAAGCGATCCAAGTAACATCATAATCAAATTTGCCGCTTCCCAATCCCGTATCCTTATTGGCGGCGGGAAATTTGACGGCCGGAATTATGGCCTGGCGGGGAACCCATTTTGTTTCTTCCAGAAACTGCCACTTGGTGTTCAGAATCAAATCCCCCATTCCGTTCGCGTTACTAGTGCATTCTTGGCCGCTTTTTTCGTCAATTTCGGTCCGCTCCTCAAGCTGACCTCCCAATCCGAGGCCTATTTCCACGCTTGGAATAAGGCCATATCCCAAACCGATAGGCCAATCCCAATGTTTGCAACTGGCTTCTTTTTCATACCATGCACCCCCTTCAATTTTGCACTGACGCAGATCAAGCGGATCGGCGTCGTCAATGATCAATGGACGCGCTGCGAACGAAACGTTTGTCACAGACAATAAACCGGCGATTAGGAGACCGGCTTTTAATCCCTGCTTCACTTGCTGCACTCCTTTCCTGTTGTTACACGCCGGATTTATTTCCGATGGCGTCAATTGAGTAATACGATTTCATAAATCGTAATACTATGCAAGCAAAAAAATGAGGGAAAGAATACAACGGTGATAAAAATCGAAACATGAAAAATATTCCGATCAAACAAGCCGTTTACCGGTGGTGCCGGCGGCGAACGAGACATGCTTCAGACCTTTAACGGTCTTAAGACGCTTGACAACTCCGTCTATTTCAGGCGGCTTACCCTTCACCGCAACAATCTCAAGGCAGTTGTCGTGGTCAAGATGGATATGCTGCGTTGAAATGATCACATCGTGGCTCTCGTGCTGGAGATTTGTCAGCTTGCGGAGCAAGTTCGGCTTATGATGATCATACACCAGCACGATTGCACCGGCCACTTCCCCGCCACCCTTAAGCCATTCTTCTTCGACCAAGCTCTCACGGATGAGATCCCCAACCGCCTTGGAACGCGTTGGGTAGCGCTCCTCTTTAATTTGATGGTCAAAGGCATCAACCAGGCTTTTATCCAGCGAAACACTGAAGCGCGTTAATCCAGTCATGTGAGTCTCCCATATTGTGTCTGTTATTCCCGCGACCAGAATATTGTTTATTTCACGAAACTTGGTCAAGCCGAGTGTTATATTCCTTTATCCATCAAAGTGACTCAAGATAAAAGACAACCAAAAATGGAATATGAAAAGCCATGGGTAGCGCATTGCCATCTCCTCTGATTGCTTGCATCTGCCCGAAATTCTGTTATACACAAGCGCCATCTCATTGACCGAGGGGAATAGCCGGCATTATGTACACCGACAAGATCAGAAATATTGCGATTATTGCGCACGTGGACCACGGCAAGACCACGCTGGTGGACCAGCTTCTGCGCCAGAGCGGATCGTTCCGCGATAACGAGGTGTTGACCGAACGGCTGATGGACAACTCGGATATTGAACGCGAGCGGGGCATCACCATCAGTTCCAAAAACGGCGCATTTCTCTACGCGGACCACATCATCAACATCATTGATACACCCGGCCACGCCGATTTCGGCGGCGAAGTGGAGCGGGTCCTGCAAATGGCCGACGGCGCCCTTTTGCTGGTTGATGCCCAGGAAGGGCCCATGCCCCAGACCTATTTCGTGCTCAAGAAAGCCCTGGCGCGTCATTTGCCGATCGTCCTGGTCGTCAACAAGATTGACAGGCCGGCGTCCCGGGCCCGCTGGGTGGTGGACCAGGTCTTTGATCTCTTTGTCACGCTGGGCGCACCCGACAAGATTCTTGATTTTCATGTGGTCTACGCCTCGGCCCGCGATGGTCACGCCAGCCTGGATCCGGCGCAGTTCGGCACGGACATGCGGCCCCTCTTTGATGCCATCCTGAAATACATTCCGTCCCCCAAGGGTTCTCCCGATGCTCCCCTCCAGCTCCAGGTGGCCAGTATAGATCACTCCTCTTTCCTCGGCCGCCTGGGGATCGGCAAGATCACGGCCGGCCGCCTGGTCCCGAATATGCCCGTGATGCTGGCAACAACCGGTGGCAAATATGAAATGGCCCGGATCACCAAGATCTATCGCTACGAACGCAACCGGAAGGTTGAGACCGCCGCCGCCGAGGCGGGGGATATCGTGGCCGTCGCGGGATTTGAAAGCGTGATGGTCGGCGACACGTACACCGATCCGGAACATCCCTGCCCCCTGCCGCCACTGCCGGTGGATCCGCCCACGGTGAGCATGAATTTTATTCCCAACAACTCCCCGTTCGCCGGCCAGGAAGGCACGTTTTCAACCAGCACTCACCTGGCCGAACGCCTCCGGCGCGAAGCGCTCCGCGATGTCGCCCTGCACGTGGAGGAACTGCCCGAAGGCATCGGCTTCAAGGTCTCCGGGCGCGGCGAACTGCATATTTCCATCAAGGTGGAACAGATGCGGCGCGAGGGATTTGAGTTCCAGGTTTCCAGTCCGCATGTGATCACAAAAGAAGAAAACGGTGAAATCCTGGAACCCTACGAGGACGTGACCATAGATGTGCCCGAAATTTATATGGGCACCGTTATTGAGAAGCTGGGCGGACGCAAGGGCAAGATGCTGGAAATGATCCGGAACGCGGACATGGTGCGCCTGCGCTACAATATCCCGACCCGCGGCCTGTTCGGGTTCAAGGGCGAATTAATGTCCGATACCAAAGGCATGGGCGTGCTGAATTATATCTTCGCCGGCTACGGGCCCCATGCCGGCGAGATGCGCAACCGGCGGAACGGGGTTTTGATCAGCATGCAGGACGGCAGCACCGTGGCGTTTGCCCTCTTCAATCTGCAGGATCGCGGCCGGATTTTCATGGGCCCCGGCGAACGGATCTACCGGGGACAAATCATCGGCGAGCATGCCCGTGACAACGACCTGGTGGTCAATCCGTGCAAGGGCAAAAAGTTCACGAATATCCGGGCCGCCGGCCGCGATGAAAATGTCATCCTCACCCCGCCATCGTCCATGAGCCTGGATGCGTGCATTGCGTACATCAACGATGACGAGCTGGTCGAGGTCACGCCGAAAAGTGTCCGCTTGCGCAAGCGGGATTTCAAGCCGTGACAGAATTCAACCGGATTGGACTTATTCAAAAATGTATTTTGCCGGATAAATACCCTTGGAGGGCGAACCGGTGGTGAGCCGCAAGCGGAAAATGGGCATGACAACTTAAACAATTATGGCCGGCGAATATATATTCACTTTACAGCAGGTTACCAAGCAATACAACCGCGTGTCGGTCCTGGATAACGTGACCCTGGCGTTTTTTTTCGGCGCCAAGATCGGCGTGATCGGCGCCAATGGCTCGGGCAAATCCACCCTGCTCCGGGTGCTGGGCGGATTGGATACGGATGTCATCGGCAACGTCTACGTGGCAAAAAACATCAAGCTCGGGCACTTGCCCCAGGAACCGCAATTGGATCCCGCCAAGACCGTGGCGGAAATTGTCGCGGAGGGGGTTGCCGGAGAGCACGCGATTCTGCGGCGATACGATGAAATCTGCGATCGCCTCGGCGCCAAGCCGTCTCCGGCCGAAGCGGAAAAACTCAACGAAGAACTGGGCCGGCTCCAGGACCTGATTGACCGGCACGATCTCTGGGAACTGGATCACAACGTTGAATTGGCCATGGACGCCCTGCGCCTGCCGCCGGGCGAGGCGGCGGTGACAACGCTGTCCGGCGGCGAGAAGCGCCGGGTGGCCTTGTGTCGCCTGCTGATTTCCAACCCGGACGCCCTGCTGCTTGATGAACCCACAAATCACCTGGATGCCGAATCGGTGGCCTGGCTCGAAGCGTATCTCCAAAAATTCAAGGGCACGGTGGTGGTGGTGACGCATGACCGTTATTTCCTGAACAACGTGACCGGCTGGATCCTGGAACTGGATGAGGGGCAGGCGTATCCCTATAAAGGCAATTACGAGCAATGGCTGGAGCAGAAACAAGCCCTGCTGGAACGCGAAAGCAAACAGGCCACCTCGCGGCATAAATTGCTGGAGCAGGAACTGAACTGGGTCAGGATGAATCCATCCGGCCGGCGGGCGAAGGGCAAGGCCCGTCTCAGGCGTTACGAGGAACTTGCCGGCCAGGAGGTGGATACGCGCGAGGACACCCTTGAGATCCAGATACCGCCCGGGCCCCGGCTCGGCGAACAGGTTGTCCGCGCGGAAAACATGAGCAAGTCATTTGGCGACCGCCTGCTCATGGAGAACGTTGAATTCGATCTACCCCGCGGCGGCATCGTGGGGGTTATCGGCGGCAACGGCGCCGGCAAGACGACCTTGTTCCGCATGATCCTCGGCCATGAGCCGGTGACTTCCGGCCGCCTGACCGTGGGCACATCGGTGGTGCCGGCGTATGTGGACCAGAGCCGCGACGCCCTGAATCCCGGCAATACAATATATGAGGAAATCACCGGCGGACAGGAATTCCTGGACCTGGGCGGCCGGCAGATGAACGGACGCGCTTACTGCAGCCGGTTCAATTTCAGGGGGAGCGACCAGCAGAAACGGGTGGGCCAGATCTCGGGCGGCGAGCGCAACCGGGTGCACCTGGCCAAGCTCCTGCGGGGCGGCGGCAATCTCCTGCTGTTGGACGAGCCGACCAACGACCTTGACGTCAATACCCTGCGCGCGCTCGAAGAAGCGCTGATCAATTTCGGCGGTTGTGCCGTGGTAGTAAGCCACGACCGCTGGTTCCTGGACCGCGTGGCAACCCATATCATGGCGTTTGAGGGTGACAGCCGGGTTACATGGTTTGAGGGCAATTACGAGGCTTACCACGAGCATCGCCGGAATATCCTGGGTGACGCGGCCGATCGGCCTCATCGGGTCCGGTTCCGGCCAGTGTCCCACAATTGATTCCGGGGTTAATCTCAGTTCTTGCGCCGCATTAAAACATCGCGTTCGTATGTTTTAATTTCATTGATCCACTGCTCCCGGCCGGGGACGGCCTGGCGCAGACAATACCAGTCCCATACGCCGCCGGCCGGCATGGTCTTCAGCTCTTCAAGCAACGCGAGGCGGCCGGTATAATCACCGGCCAGTTCACTTTTGCGCAAAATTTTTTCCGGCTCAAGAAGGGCAATCAGGAAAGCCTTTAATACACAGCGCGCGCCGATAATCCAGGCCGCAACCCGGTTGATGCTGGCGTCAAAAAAATCAAGCCCGATATGCACGCGGTTTAAATACCGGCCGCGCACGATTTCCCCGGCCAGTGCCTGCAATTCGTCGCTCAACGTGACCACGTGGTCGCTATCCCACCGCACCCCGCGGCTCACATGCAACAACACCTCGTCCAATTGCCCGAGCACGGCCGAGAGCTTGTCCGCCACTGATTCCGTCGGATGAAAATGGCCGGTGTCCAGGCAGAGAAGTTTCCGGTTGGCGACCGCATAGGCCAGGTAAAAATCATACGAACCCACCACGTAGCATTCCGAACCCACCCCGAACAATTTGCCTTCGATTGCATCAAGGAGATGTTTTGGGTTGAATCGTTCGGCAAAAATTTGATCGAGCGATTTCTTTAATATTTCCCGCGGCGTCTTGCGGTCAACGGGATTATCCTTGAAACCGTCCGGGATCCAGACGTTTGTCACGCAGGGCGTTCCGAGCCTTTTGCCCATTTCAGCGCCGATCCGGCGGCAGGCGACAGCGTGTTTGATCCAGAAACGGCGGACCGCGTTGTCCCGGCTGGCAAGCGTAAAGCCGGCGGATGCCATGGGATGACCGAAAAAAGTTCCGTTGAAATCCAAACCAAGCCTGTTTTGCCGCGCCCATGTGATCCAATTGGAAAAATCCCGCGGTTCAAGCTCATCCCGGCTTGTTGGCCGCCGGCACGGCTCGGCGTAGATGGCATGAAGATTAACCCGGTGTTTTCCCGGAATTAAACTGAGGGCCTTGGCAAGATCGGCGCGCAACTCATCGGCGCTGCGGGCCTTCCCGGGATAAGAACCGGTGCAAACCAGGCCGCCGGGATTGCCGGTTTCGTTTAAAAACCCGGTCACATCATCGCCTTGCCAGCAGTTGAGCGAAACGCTTATTTTCTCCAGCCGGGCAAGAGCCAGCTCGGTGTTCACGCCGAGCCGGGCATATTGTTCGCGCGCCAGCCGATAGGCTTGTTCAATTTGTTTTTCTGTTTTCCTGGACATGTTGTAATGGCACAAGTTTTAATGCGTTTCCGGAATAAATTTTCGCCATGGTTTCCGGGGGCAGTCCGAGGCCGTTTAAAAACTCCTGATGCCGACTGTCAAAATAATCACGGGCATAGAGGATCCGGTCCTGAAATTCCAGCAGAAAACCCCGGGCAAACTCCGGGTCGCGGCTCAAGGCGCTGCATCCCGATCCGGCTGAAATATCGCAATAAAGATTTTGATATTTCCGGAGCATTTCCGGCAATTTTCCCCCGGGCAGGACCTTGCCGGTCGGATACGCGACCTTGTCATGCTGTCCGTCGCCGGATATATGCGCCCAGAACCCGGGCGCATGGCCGCAGAAAATCGTCTCCGGGCAGGCCTGGATTGCCCGTTCAAAAGCTTCAATTCCGCCGCCATACCACCAGTTCGGACGCGGATATTTTACCCCACTGTCAAATTCATAATCAATATGCACCGTAACCGGCACTTTATTTTCCCCGCAGAAACGGTAAAGGCGGAGAGCATCCGGATTATCATACCTCATTCTCAGTTTAAGCTCGCCACAGACCCGCACTCCATAAATGGTCATTGCCGCCTTGAGCTTGTCAATCGCATCGGGGCGGCGCGGGTCGGGAGCATATCCCAGCACAAACTTGCCCGGCGCGCGTTCCGCATAGGAAATACAGCGCGAAAAAGGAATTGGTCCGTTGACTCCGCCCGGATCCGGAACAACATGATTGTAAGAGGGATCATACTCATCAACAGGACATTCCCAGCTCAGGAGCCAGGTGACGTCAATATTGCACTTGGCCATATTGGCAAGAAACTTGTCCAGGTTGTAACCGTGCCAGTCCGGATGATTATGAGCGTCAATAATCATCGGTTTCATTTTGAAAAAGCCTTTTCCAATTTCCTGAATATGGCGATTAAATCATTCGCCTCGCTTTTACCCCAACTCTCATAAATAGTCAGCAGGAAGTGGTCGCGGATTGCCGTCAGGGCATTGGGGCAGGCGAATTGCCGGTCCGGGTCCCCCTTGTAAAGCGGCGAGGACCAGGGCAACTTGCTGGTTCCGAAAACCTGCCTGTTTTTAAACCAGTCAAATGTATGCGGCATGGCATTATAATTTGCGCTTGCGCTCAGTCCTTCGGCGACCAACGCCTTGCAGAAGGCGGCTTTATCGCAGGAGACGGCATCGGGATTAAACCGGAGCCGCAAGAACCAGTAGCTGGGATTTGCGCCGGTGACTGTTGCGGGGAACGAAAAGGCTTTCAGACCGCGCGTCCCCTGGCGGAACCACTGCACGATCCGGCGCCGCCGCTGGACAATACCCGGCAATTTTTTCAACTGCACGCTTCCGATTGTCGCCGAGAGATCATTCAGGTTGTAATTCAACGTTGCGGTGCAATTTGTGGAACCGGCCGGCAAGCCAAACGGCTTGCCGCGGTCGGAACAACGCCGCGCCCATTTATAAGTTTCCTCATTGCGGGTAAAGACAACGCCGCCCTGGCCGCCCGTGCAGAAATGTTTTCCAAACATCGTGGAAAAAGCGGCCACGTCGCCGAAGGTTCCAAGCAGCTGGCCGTCAATGGTTGCGTTATGTGATTGCGCGCAGTCTTCAACCACCGGGATATGGTGTTTCCGGGCAACGCGCATGATACCCTTCATATCGGCCGGCTCGCCCAGCAGGTGCGCAACAACAATGGCGCTGGTCCGCGGCGAAATCATTTTTTCAATCTGTTCCGGACCGACGTTAAAACAACCCGGGGCAGTATCCGCCACGACGGGAATACAATTGAGCATTACAATCGGCATCATCCCGCCCGGATCAGTGATCGGGCTGACAATGACCTCGGTGAACGGTTCAAGATTCAGCGCGCGCAAAGCCACGTAAACGGCGGTTGTGCCGGAATTAACGGCGTCCGCGTATCCGCCGCCCATGAATTTTGCAAACTGCTGGCAAAAAGCCTCTTCTTCGGGACCGTTGTAACCGAAAGCATTGCCGGAAGCGATTGCCTTGTCAAACAAGGCGTCAACGGCTTTCTTCTCTTCTTTGCCAATCAATTTTCTTGCCGGCCATGGTTTTGACCGCACTTTCGGTCCGCCATCCACTGCCAATTTACCGATCATTGTTTTTTTGCTCATCTTTCCTCCATTCCCGGGTAATATAACTAAATTTACCGAACTTATGAAACTGAAAAATGTCTTAAAAATTACCAGCCTAAAATATCATTTACACGTTGAAAGGGAATATCAATTTCCGACTTCGGGGTGATAATATCCGCGATAGGTGGAAGGCGTAACCCCGATGATGTTTTTAAAGGCCCGGTTAAAGACGTTGAAGTGACTGAAGCCGACTGATTCGGCGATACTGTCTATTTTTATCTCAGGCCTGCTTTCCAGGATTTTTTTTGCCTCAACGATCCTGCGCTGTAAAATATAATGCTTGATGCCTATGCCTGACGATTGTTTGAAACACCGGGTCAAGTAATCGGCCGAATAACCGAAATGCGCGGCCATGGCCGCAACGGAAAACGAGTTTAAGAAATGCCCTTCTATCCAGCCCAGCATTTGCGTCACCAGCGGGTTGGTCTTTAACTGCAATTGCGGCCTTTGGCTGGCGCGTTTTATCAGGATAAACAATTCGCCCAGTTTTGCCTGCATGGATTCGGCCCAGAATATCTGCCTTTGTTGTTGCTCTTTCATTATTTTGTTCATCAACATTCGCACGGTAGAGGACTCGTTCTGGTTCAGCTTGATGTAATGGGGCATGTCCTTGAAAAACTTGATTTTACCCAATATTTCCGCGATGTATTTGCGCCGGAAGACCAGCGATATTTTTTCGATCCAGCAATTATGCTCTGATTTGAAAAAATGCGGGTTGTTGGGAAACATAATCAGGAATGAGTCGCGTTCGAATTGATATTCGTGTCCATCAATAAAATAGGCCCCTTTGCCTTGAATGATGAACTGGCATTCCACGTCCGCATGGTATCGAAGCCATAGGCCGGATCTAAACTCCGCCGGGGTAACATGTCGTTTTTCATGGCCAATAGAAACCGGCACCTGATCGTCGAGATAGGTAATGCGGTTTAAGAGAGGAAGTCTCTTTTTTTGAAGCGATATCACTGGTTGCCTGGAATGGTTGGGGTCCCCTCCCATGGCTGGGGAACATTCCAGGGGATATCGGAAGAATCTTTTGTGGAAGAACAGCCCTGAAGTCCGATCAAACTGCAGGCCAAAATGACAACGCCCAGTTTAATATAGAATACCATCGCCATTTTGAGGTACCGTCTGTTGCCATTCCGGCATAATTTCCGCCACGGCCAGGTTGTCAATCACGCTTGCAACGCGGACTTTGCCGACCAGCTTGTCCAACCGGTAGATCATCAACTCCAAATCGGGAGTTGTGCTTTTCATGCTTTCGGGCGACAGCCGGACGATTAAAAAGTTCCAGTCCTGATTAACATAGGCCACAATTCCCTGCTGTCCTTTTGGAATGGATTTTTTGGCGAGCTCGGGGAAAAGCCGGGCTTCATAATTGACAAGTTTTTCTTCCAGTTCGTTGTTCTTGTCCGTTAACTCCTCGTTTTCCACCTCCATTTCCAAAACCTGGCTTTTGATGGCTTCGGCATTGGCGATCAAGTCGCTTTTTTCAGTCTCAAGGGTTCTTATCGCCGTTTCCTTGTCGCTGATGGTTTTGTTCCTTGCCTCAATTATGCCTTCCTGTTCCTTGACTTTTGACTGGGTGGAAGCCAATTCGGTTTTGGTGTTTTTGAGTTCATCCTCGGTTTTGGCCAGAGTCAACTTGGTGTCCGCCAGTTCGGAACGTGTATTGTTCAAACGCACCAGCTGGCTTTGCGCCGCCATGACCATCTGGTTCAGGGGAGCTTCCATGGTCGGCGGTCCGCCCGGTTTTTGCTTGAAAGTCTTGAGCTGGTCGCCGGAGATTTTGAGCATGGCGTTGGTGGCGCCCTCCACCTCAAGCGTGGCGGCGACTTTGTGGATGGTATCCTCAAGTTTCTGGGTGCGGCCCTTGAGGGTTTCGCGCTGTTGGAAAAGAAGCACGGCCATAACCAAGGCGCCGATGCTTAACGCCAGAATCAGGACAATGGCTACTCTTGTGATCAATCTGAGCATTTCCTTGAAGTATTAGTAAAAGAACATGATAAAGTCAAATAATTAATTACAAAAAATATCGGAAGAGGCGCCGGTGATAAATAAGCTGGCAATTTTCCGCCGGGTGTCTAGAATCAGCATTATTTCAGGTAATGGAATCGGGAGGTTTACCCAGATGGCATCAGTCAGCGAATGGATTGCGCGGGAATACTTTGAAATGCTCGGGTTTATGGTCATCCAGCCCTGCAAATATTCCGTCGGCGGACGGCAGAAAAGAATTGAGGAGGAAACAGACCTTATTATCTTTAACCCGCTCGCCGCCAATCATGTTCTGCCGCAATCGCTTTTGTGCACAACCGCCGATTTAAAAAAAATCGCGCGGGCGGTCGTTGGAGTTTACGGCTGGCATTCCGAGCGTTTTTACCCGGCCATGCTTGAAAATCTACCGGAAATCGTCCGCTTTGCCGGGGATGATTCGGTTAAAATAGCGGCCCGCCGGCTGGATAACAATCAAATTGCAAAAATCCTCTGCCTGCCCCAGCTTCCGCTGGCGCAAAAACTCAAAGAGGAGACCCTCTGCATCCTCAAATCAAAGGGGATAGATGGCATCGTTGAGTTTCGGACCATGCTCGCCGGAATAATCAAAGGCGTTGACAAGAACCGGAATTACGAAAAATCGGACGTCCTGCAGATTATCCGCATTTTAAAAAAATATGATCTTTTCAAGGAAGATCAACTTGAACTTTTTACCGGCAAACGGACCGGTCAGCGCAGGAAATCATCGGCTGAGTCTTAGAGCTTATCCGTAAATTAATTTGAACCATGATTACTGTTCAGTTTCGCGCATGGCAAGGCGGCTGCGGAAGTGGCATACCTGAAAGGTATGTCCTTCCGCGGCCAACGCCGCCACGCGCGAAATCTGGCGTAACCCGTTCGGGCATCGTGGCTTTTGATAAATCCACGGCGTTCCTGTCGAGGGGCAAGGCCTTTCAGGCATTGCTCCCTCGCCAGCGCCTTGCGGATTTATCAAAATCCACGATGTCATGGTCAAAGTAATTTACGGATAAGCTCTTAGCCACAAAAAGGCACAGAATTCACAATTCGGATAGCCCGCTATTTGTCCGCCGAAGCCACAAGGAAGGCAAAGGTGGAAATACGCGAAATGGCGCTCCATGTATGAATGCGCGCGAAGCATATATTGCCCTGAACATGATGGAAGAGATCGGGCCGGTCGGAGTACGCGCCCTGGTCTCAAAACTCGGATCACCCCAGGCTATTTTTACGGCTGACCGTGAAAAACTGATTGAAGCCGAAGGTATCGGCCGGGCGGCAGTGGAAAAAATTATTGAACAGCGCCACGCCGTCCGCCCCGACGAGGAACTCCAGCGCGCCGCCGGGCTGGGAGCGGAAATAATCACCCCGGCTGACAGCGGTTATCCAAAAGACCTTGCCCGGATCCATGATCCGCCGCTGGCGCTCTATGTGCTCGGCAAATTATTACCAAATGACCGACACGCCATCGGCGTGGTCGGCTCGCGCCATACCACGTTTTATGGCAGGGAAACGGCGGAATCCATGGCCTATCAGCTGGTCCACGCCGGATTTACCGTCGTCAGCGGTTTGGCGCGCGGGATTGATACCGCCGCCCATAAAGGCGCGCTCAAGGCCAAGGGCAGGACGCTGGCGGTCCTCGGCGGCGGGCTGGACTGCATTTACCCTCCTGAAAACAAGCAATTGGCCGCCGAGATTTCCAAAAGCGGCGCGGTATTGAGCGAATTTCCAATCGGGCGCAAGCCGGATAAGACAACTTTCCCCATCCGCAACCGTATCATCAGCGGTCTTTCCATGGGCGTGGTCGTGGTGGAAGCCGGCCTCGCGAGCGGAGCGCTCATTACCGCCAACCAGGCGCTTGACCAGGGCCGATGCGTCTTCGCCGTTCCCGGCCGGATTGATTCGCCGTCATCCAGGGGCACCCACCTGCTGATTAAAAACGGCGCCCGGCTTGTGGAAAGCGTTGATGATATCCTCCAGGAATTTGAATTTCTTATTCCGCGGCCGAACCCGGCCAAACCCGCATCCGCGGACACGATTTCATTGCCGCCGCTTGACAAGGACGAGGAAACGGTTGTCCAATGTCTCGGGGACGGGGAAAAAAATGCCGACGAAATTATCCGCGCGACCGGCATCGGCGCAAGCCGGCTCGGGTCCATATTGCTCGGCCTTGAAATGAAAAGGGCGGTACGCCTCCAGCCGGGCCGCATGATTCATCTTATCCGCAAAACGGCCCCCAGGGAGCGCTAAAATGCCGGAACCATCCATTCTGAAGCTTCGGAACGAGAAAGGCAGTATTAATGCGATAAAAAGCGACAAGGCCATAAGTCATTTTCTGCGCTATCTTGAAGGCGAACGCAATGCATCGCCGCATACCGCCGGCAATTACCTTTTGGATATCCGGCAGTTCACGGCCATAATCTGGGGCGCCGGCTCAAAACCGCCCTATGCCTGGCCTGCCGTTGACAAATTCGCCGCGCGCAAGTTTGTGGTTCAGCTTCAGAAACAGTCGGCTTGCGCCGCGACCATCGGCCGGAAACTATCCAGTCTCCGTTCGTTTTATAAATTCATGACACGCGAGGATTATGTCGGCAATAATCCCTTTGCCGGCCTGGCGGCGCCGAAACGCAAAAAAAGCCTGCCGAACGTGCTGACCATAGGGGAAGTCACCAGGCTTTTGCTCTCTCCCGCGCAATACGGCGCCGAGGCAATAAAGACCGAGAAGAACGCGGAAAAACGCGCCTGGCTTGAATATGCCGCTTTGCGGGATACCGCCATACTTGAAGTCTTATACAGCGCCGGCATGCGTATCAGCGAGTTGACCAATCTTGGCATGCAAAACATAGATTTACTGGCGGGAGTGATAAAAGTGCTCGGCAAGGGCAACAAGGAACGCTTTTGTCCTCTGGGCCGGCCGGCGGCAAAAGCCCTGTCGGCCGCGCTGGAAAAGAGAAATGAAATTATTCCTTTCATAAAGGGGCGGGGGAAAAAAAACGGCCTGCCCTTGTTCATCAGTCATACGGGCGGAAAACTGACGCCGCGCTCCGTTGAACGGTTGATGAAAAGGTATTTAATCCAGGCAAATCTCAACCCGGCCGTGTCACCGCATGCCCTGCGCCATTCATTTGCCACTCATCTGCTGGATGCGGGCGCCGACCTGCGCAGCGTGCAGGAATTGCTCGGACACGCCAGCCTTTCCACGACCCAGATTTACACCCATGTCAGCGTTGAACATCTCAAAAAAGTCTACGACGAAACCCATCCCCGCGCCTGATTTTTTACCAGATTTCCTGTTCTTGCGCGGAACAGAAGGCTTGTTTTCAGCCGGTCCGCTGAATGGACAGCCGCCAGGCAAGCCGCCGGCCGGCGGCTTTGAAACAGCCGATGCGATAGATTCCATTGCGATTGGGAGCGGGAAAAGACTCAATATACTGTTCCGCCGGAACGGGAGTGACGCATTCCGCCCGCAGGCTGCAACCGGCATAATCAACCACAAACGCGCGGTTTTCCTCGCGGATGCGCGCAACCCGTGCGCCATCTGTCTCCAGCAGCGGAATCTGCGCCAGGATTTGTTCCGCTGTATCCGGCGCCACACTTGTTACTTCCAGCCCCGAACGAGTAATACAATAGCTCTCCCTTATCACCAGCCTGTTTCCCATGTTGATTGTGTAAGCGACCGACCATTGAACTTTTTCCGGACTTTCAGCCAAGTCCGTAACCTCAACGCCGACAATCTCTTCCGATAAGTCAGAAAGCCAGAAAGTTTTTCCTTCCGGTGTCGTCCAGCCCGGCCCCATGGCGGCGTTGCGGATGGAGGCCGGTCCGGTCAGGATATAATTCGGATGGGCCGGGATCGGAATTGACAATCCCAGTTCGGTCGGTATGCCGGCGCGATGAATGCGGCCCAAACCGGTGGCGTCGTAATGCAGATCGGCCCGGGTATCAATTTCAACATGGTAACCGCCGCCGGTCGCAAAAATTTTATGAAACGCATCCGGGAGATTCAGCATAAATCCGCCGGTCTCGCAAAAAGCGGGCGTCTCCGGTATCGTGTCATCGGCCAACCGGTAGGCGACCCCCAATTGACTGGCAATTAAAAGGCTATATACAGCGTAATATCCGTACCCGCTTTCCCGGCCATGTTCGCTCTCCGGCAGAAATTCATTCTTCGTGAAACGGACCGGATTCATCGTGAGCCAGCGCCGGATGGATTGGATGGCCAGATGCGCTGTCCGTTTAAACATGCCGGCCAATTGCCGGTTCCCAAGACGGGCATAGCGCCGCGCCTCATATTCGCAAATCAGCGCCAAAGTGGCTTCGTTGAAATTCTGCTGATTGCTCCGGCCCCCATACGGCGCCTCCCCGGTCGAGGACGTAAAGAGCAAGCCGGTCAGCGCGCCGCGCCGCAGCATTTCATCAACAAAAGCCGCCTGTTTGCCCCGATAACCCCATTCCATCATCAGGGTCAAATTCATGCGCGCCACCCAGTCGTAGGTCATCGGATCATTTGGATCGCGATACATGCCGAATTCGGTGAAATGATTTTTTTGCAGGTCAAGATAACGGTCAATGAAGGCCTCGTTATCAACCAGGCCCTCGTGCGCCTTGAAAGCCTCACCGGCCATGGCAAACGTGCAAAAATTATGGATTTTATCCGCCGCGCATTTTGACAGGACCTGCGCATAGGTCTTTTCCGGATCATAATCGGCAAGACATTGTTTCCAGCGGGAAACCCTTTTCTTGTCCGCCTTGTCCCGCAGGTTTACATAACCCAACATCAGTTCTTTGACATAAAATTCAGGCCCGACCAGATTCGTCAAATGAGCCGTATAAAGGTCTTCGCAGGCCCGATCCATACTGAGCGCGCATGGCTCAACCAGGTCGTCATCCCGGCCGGATTGAATCAACCCCGCGCATGCGCCGACAAACCGGGCGTTTGCGGTGGGCGTCTCTTTCCGTGCAAACGGATCAATAATCCGGCCGGTTTCATCCTGCCAGGCAAGCGCCATCTTGACGATCGGGCGGCTCAATTCCAGATAAAAATCACGCGTTACACCGGAAGGTTTCCAACCTTCCGGCCAATCCTGCTTTTTCAGAAGATTTTGGATCTTTTCGTCCAGCGGATATCTTTTTTTAATAATATCGTTCATATGGTATTCTTTTAATTATCAATATTTATCCGGAATTGCCGCCCAGAAAGGTTCGCCGCCCGCACCGGACAACGTCAGATTGGGAAAATCATCGCGCATGCCCAGCCTGATGCGTAGTTTCCCGTTTATATCATTTAAGGTCAACAGAGGATTGGCGCTCTCTATTTTCAGCTTGATCCTCTCCGTGCCGCCGGCATCGGCCAGAATCAGGCCCGGCTGGTCATCACATATGCCCAGTTGAACGCGTTGTTTGTCGTTTGCGTCGGAAAACACAAGATGAACAATGCCTCCTTGGGCTTTCATTCCAATCTGTTCTTTGCCGTTCGCATCCGAAAGACAGAGCCCCTCGCCCGTATCATCCGTGTAAAGGGCAACGCGCGGATTTCCGTCGGTTCCCAATAATTTTAATTCCGCGCCCTTATCATTCACGGACAACATTCCGCGTTCTTTGCCGGCCGGGTCTTCAAGGATGAATTTTTTGGCCCGGATTTCCGCCGGCTTTTCCGGCTGAGTTGTGGCGCCCACGGTAATGATTGCCAAAAATCCGATCATCAGGGTAAATAGGCAGTGGTTGATTTTCCTTGTTTGTTTCAATTCTTTTTCAATTTTCTCAATGCGGTCCGTATTGTTTATATTTTTCATTTTATCCTCTTCTTTTTCCTTGTTTCGGCCATATAACCACGGATTTTGCGGACATGAACACTATACACCTTGATCCAATAAAATAAACTGCGAATTTATCAATTTTGATTAATATCCATTTTTTAGAAAAAGAAAAAATAGTTGACATTACAATTAAGGTTAATAAGCTATATGGGTGTTTCAACTGCAGCACGTGGTATGCGCGAACGGGCATGACGTTACTTCGCGCCGTAGGCAGGTATACCCCGTAGCAGAATCTATTAGTTAAGAGTCGCTAAAGTTTATAGTTCGGCCGGAGGTTATTATGGCTAAAATATTACTGGTTGATGACGAGGCAAGTATTCTCAGCGTATTAAGCGTATTGCTTAAAGCTGAGGGATATGAGGTTGTTCCGGTTGATAACGGCGAAAAGGCGCTGGAACTTATTAAATCAACGCCGTTTGACCTGATGATTTCAGATATTCGCATGCGTCCGGTAGACGGCATAACTCTTTTAAAATCAGCCCGTGAATTGAGGCCGACCATGTCGGCGCTCATGGTTACGGGTTATGGAACCATTGAAACTGCGGTTGAATCCTTGAAATACGGCGCGTTTGACTATATTACCAAGCCTTTTAAGGTGGACGAACTGTTGATTACTGTTCAACGGGCCATAGAATATAATAAAACAATCAGCGAAAATATTGACCTTAAAGCGCAATTGACCGGGAAATACAGGTTTGAAAATATCATTGCGGAAAGCCACTCAATGCGCAATGTCTGCGAAATGATAGAACGTGTCGCGCCAACCGACGCCGCAGTGCTTATTTACGGAGAGAGCGGGACAGGTAAGGAGCTGGTAGCCAAGGCGATCCATGCTTACAGCACACGCAAAAACAAGAAATTTTTACCCCTGAATTGCGCGGCTTTGCCGGAACCGCTGCTTGAATCAGAACTTTTTGGACATGTAAAAGGAGCTTTTACCGGGGCATCAGCCGACAAAACCGGCCTTTTTGAAGTAGCAAACAACGGCACGCTTTTCCTGGATGAGATAGATTCCATGCCGCTTAGTATTCAGGCAAAATTATTGCGTGTTTTACAGGATAAACAGATTAGAAAAGTAGGCGGAAATGAACCGATAACGGTTGACGTAAGGGTTCTTGCCTCAACCAATACCCGCCTGGAACAATTGATTGCCCAGGGAAGATTCAGGGAGGACCTTTATTATCGTTTGAGCGTTATCCCAATAGAAATTAAGCCGTTACGCGAACGTACCGAAGATATTTTGCCGCTCGTTTATCATATTCTTCATCTGGAATTGGGAGCAAACAAGGAATTACCGCATATAGAACCGGAAGTTCTGGCTATTTTTGAGCAATATGCCTGGCCTGGAAATGTAAGAGAACTTGAAAATGCGCTTAAACATGCAGTCACTTTTGCGAAAAATAATGTGATTACGAAAGATTGTCTGCCGGTAAAGATCACTCAAAGCCCAAATATGAGCGGATCAGATATCAGACATGAAAATTACAAGGGAAAATCATTAAAATCATTTTTGAGAATGAAAGAAAAAGAATACTTGGCTGATGTTTTAAAAGATTCTGATGGTGATAAACAAAAAGCAGCAAAATCATTAAGAATCAGTTTAGCTACTTTATATCGTAAATTACCAGAAACACAGGAATAAATTACATATTTATGTATTATTTTTTAGAAAATGAGAATAATAAAATAAAGCAAACTGAAATTAGAAATTAGAAATTCGTACGGAATCGAACTATCTACCATTAGCGCACAAGTCTGCTCCTACGGCGCAATTTTCTTCCAAATTTCTAATTTAAAATCTCCAATTTCAGCGTTTCGCTACAATAATTAACTTGGCATGAGTTATGCTTTACATTACTATGCTTTTAATAAAAAGCACAAAGGAGGTGAAAGAAAAATAATAAAACGCAGTTTTATGTGAAAATAATCAAACATTAGTTTGTTTAATAATTAAATGGAGACTGAAAATGAAAAAAGGTTTTACATTAGTAGAAATTATGATCGTGGTGGCGATCATCGGCTTGCTGGCCGCGATCGCGATCCCTTCGTTCATGAAGGCGCGTACCACATCGCAGAAGAATGCCTGTATTAACAATCTGCGCCAGATTGAGTCGGCAAAAGACCAGTATTCAATTGAGGCTGGACGCACGAATGGCTATCAATTCGCAGATGCTGGCACTGCATGGAGCAATCTGGTTGGCGCCGCTGCTGGTTATATCAAGGCCCATCCGGCTTGCCCGGCTTCTGATTCCACTGACGCCAAAGGAACAGCGGCGCGTTCGACTCATGATTATACCGTCAACGTTATCGGATCGAATCCGGTATGCGCGGCTGTTGGCGGCGAGCACGTTCTGCCGTAACGCAGCAAGTTAATCCGCCAGTGGCGGGTTAACCGAACAAGTCCATGATAATGGGCTCTACGAATGAAACATGTCGTAGAGCCCATTTTGTTTGCCCTTTTGTCATTCCGAGCATAACGAGGAATCTCCGCCGAGATGTCAATATAGTATAGAGGAGATCCTTCGCTTCGCTCAGGATGACACAGCAGGGGATGCGTGTTGCCTGCTTGCAAAATGTTGTAGCACTGCGGGTGGGTCGCGTCCGAATGACTTTTGCAACTGACTTCGCTTACCCTATCTCATCAATAAATCCGGCATTGCGGAGAATGTCTTCCGTAATTGACTTGGCCGGCTTTTCCCCTGAATTCTGGTTCTGTTCCAGCCAGTGAAACACGTATTTTCCGATTAAATCCGTTTCCAGATTAACGGTTTCCCTTTCGCGCAACTGATGAAGATTGGTGTTCTGCCAGGTATATGGGATAATGTTGACTGCAAATGAAGTCTTTTCTAATGAGGCGATTGTCAAACTGACCCCGTCACAGGCAATAGAACCCTTGGGCACAATCCGGCGCAATAACGACATATCGCAGGAAAATTCCAGCCTCCAGTCCCCGCCGTCGGCCGTGCGCCTTATCAGGGTTCCACGTCCTTCAACATGACCGGTAATCAGATGGCCGCCGAGCGGCTCGCCGGTTCTGATGGCGCGTTCCAGGTTAAGCGCGGCGCCGACTTGTTTTGCGCCCAGATTTGAGCAATTAATCGTTTCCTTGAGCACGCTGCAGGCAAACCCTTTGTCCGTTATTTCTGCCGCAGTAAGGCAGACGCCGTTGACGGAAATGCTTTCTCCTTCGGTCAGCGGCGGATTCCATTGCTGGGTGTTGATGATTAGCCGCAAACAATTGTTTGCGGTCTCTTTGGCGGCTAATTTCCCGACCTGTTGAATCAATCCGGTGAACATGACAAGCAGTAGTCAGAATTCAGAAGTCAGCAATCAGAATATATGAGATATGGTTCTGAAGATTTTTCAGATATTCTGACTTCTGACTACTGGCTTCTGTCTCCTTTTTAATGGTTTTGCACGGACCAGAATATCATTACCGATTATTTTCTGTTCTATAAAGCGTAATTTTGGAGATTCCGACAATTTCCAGCCGTCCCCGCCGACTGCCGCCGGGGCGCATTGGCCGCCGATTATCATGGGGGCAAGGATAAAAACAAACTCATCCACCATCCCGGCCTCAATGAGCGAGGCGGCCGTTTCCGATCCTCCCTCGCACAAAACATGCAACAGGCCGATTCGGCCGATTTTGTTCATTAATGCGGGAATTGATATTTTTCCGTCTGCCCGACGGGAAGGAATTATCCATACTTGCGCCCCGTTCTTAAGCCATTCATTCCGGCGATTTGCCTGGCAAAGACGGGTTGTAACCATGATTGTTTGCTTTGCCGCTGAATCACGCAGGACTTTTGCGGCCGGCGAAACCCGTCCTTTGGCGTCAAGGATGATCCGGTAAGGCCTCCGCCCGGCCGCGGGTTTGGGCGACAGACACGGATTATCGGCCAGGACGGTTCCGGCGCCGACCAAAACCGCGTCAACGCGGCGGCGCATGGCATGGACAAAATAACGCGCTTTTTTGCCGGTGATCCAGCGCGATTTTCCCCGGTAATCGGCGATTTTTCCGTCGTATGACATCGCCATTTTCAATGACAAATACGGCCGGCCGGAAAGAATCCATGTTTTGAAGGGCTCAATCAATTCTTGCCCCTCCTTGCGGCATACGCCTTGAACGACTTTTATCCCGGCTTTTTTGAGAGTAGAAATTCCCCGGCGCCGGTGGCGCGGATTGGGGTCGGAAACAGCCGTGATGACCGTGCGAATGCCGCTTTTAATGATGGCGGCAACGCAAGGCGGGGTTCGGCCGTAAGTGCAACATGGTTCAAGCGTCACATACAGTTGCGCGCCTCTGGCCCGCGCGCCCGCTTTTTTAAGCGCTATAATTTCCGCATGGTCCCTGCCGGCGCAACGGTGAAAACCGGCGCCGATAATCTGTCCGTTTTTTACAACGACGGCGCCGACCGGCGGATTAGGGCGGGTCAAGCCTTCTCCCCGGCGGGCAAGCGCCAGCGCCACGTTCATCCAGCGCTCATGCCTGGTCGGCGTTGTGAGGCGATGGTGGACTGAGAAGGTTTTGCGTGCCGGTTCTATAAAGTGTTCAGTGTTCAGTGTTCGGTTTGCCATACTCCCCGGCGGCATCAGCGACGGCCCAACGGCGTTCCTTCTCAGGAAGACGCCGTTCAAGCGACTTCTCGAGACCATTGAGCATTCGAATGCACTGTTTATAGCGCTCGCGATATTTCGCGTACACGTCGTTCTTGATGTATCCCTTCAATTTGGCCATGAATAGATGATGGATGGTCTCGCCCGCCTCCCCTCGACTGCGATTGACTCCCTCCGACCTTGTTCCTCACGTGGCGGTCGTCATGCCTCTCGGCTAACTGCGCTGGCGAACTGTTGGATGATCTCCGGATCTGCGAGCCGAGTTCATACCGCTCCTCAGCTGGCCATGCATGGCTGAGATCACAAATCTCCAAGTGAAGTTGGCAAAGTTTCTGATAGACTTGTAAATCCTCGACATCCAAATAAGTCTTGCCTGTTGTCTCCTGGTTCATTGGCCATGCTCCTTCGAACACCGAACACTGAACACCAAACAATCACTACCTGAATAGTCACCTACATTCTTTGTTTCCGTGTTGTCCGACCGCTTCGCGGCTTGGCCGCCGCAGATCGCGCAGGGCGCGGTCCAGGATGCCGTTGACGAATTTTCCGGATTCCACTGAGCTGAAAGCCTTGGCAATATCCACCGCCTCGTTGATGGAGACGACCGGCGGAATGTCCGGCCGGAACAGCATTTCAAAAAGCGCCATGCGGATGACATTCCGGTCAACGGCATTCATCCGTTTAATTTCCCAATGTTCGGCGTAAGACTGCATTAGATTGTCAATCTGCTGGAGATTGGCAAGCACGCCGTGGATAAAATCTTCCACGAACAGCTTTGATTTCAAGTCAGGGCTTTTATCCTTCCAGAATTCATGCAAAGCCTGTTCAATATTGCCGGGATTGAAATCATTCTGGAACAGGAACTGAACAACCCATTCTCTTGCTGAGCGTCTTTTGGTCATATGATGGAATTAAGCAGGTTGTTTAGGCTGTAGGCTGCAGGCTGTTAGGTCTGATTTTAGAACAATCCAAAATCCCTACAGTCTAACAGCCTACAGCCTATCCACCTTCAGGCTTTCATATTCTTGAGCAGTGACGCCATTTCAATGGCGGAAAGGGCCGCGCTCCAGCCGCGGTTTCCGGCCTTTGTGCCGGCGCGTTCAATCGCCTGTTCCAGGTTGTCGGCGGCGACGATCCCGTCAATAACGGGAATGTTTTCCTTCAGCGATACCTGGGTTAAAGCCCGGGCCGTCTGTGAATTGATAAGCCCGGCATGCGGGGTGGCGCCCTGGATGACAACGCCCAGGGCGATCAGCGCATCCTGTTTTTTTGCGGCCGCCAGTTGCTGGATCGCGAGCGGAATCTCAAATGCGCCGGGCACCCAGACCACCGTCACGGCATCATCCCGCGCGCCATGCCGCTGCAGGCAATCCAAGGCGCCGCGTAAAAGTTGATTGGTGAACAGGTCATTAAAGCGGCTGATGACGATCCCGAATTTCAATCCCTCGGCATTCAACATGCCGGATATTTCTTTTGTCTTCATTTATTTTTCCTCCTTCATAAGAGATGCCCCATTTTTCTTTTTTTTGTCCGCAAATACCTTTGATTATATCTATTGGCCGGGGATATCATAGCAATTCTTTCAATTATTTCTATGCCATATCCTTCCAGGCCGATTACTTTGCGCGGGTTGTTGGTTATCAGTCTTATTTTTTTCAGGCCGAGATCGGCCAGGATTTGGGCGCCGATGCCATAATCGCGCAAATCGGCGGCGAAACCAAGCTTCTGGTTGGCCTCAACCGTGTCTAGCCCTTTTTCCTGCAGTTCATAAGCATGAATTTTTTTTTCCAATCCAATCCCCCGGCCTTCCTGCCGCATATAGAGCAAAACGCCTGATTTATTATCGGCGATCATTTTCAGGGAGGCGCGCAGTTGCTGGCCGCAGTCGCAGCGGAGGGAGCCGAACACGTCGCCGGTCATGCACTCGCTGTGTACCCTGACCAGGGCGGCCTTGTCATTTTCCGGCTCTCCGATAACCAAGGCAATATGATGATCATTCTCCGGGATGGAGCGGTACAATTTCAGTGTGAACAGGCCGAATTCAGTCGGGAGTGAGACGCAGCGGACGAATTCAACTAATTTTTCACGGCGGCGGCGGAAGGCGATAAGATCGGCAACCGAAGTGATTTTCAATCCATGTTTCCCGGCAAATTTCAGCAGGTCCGGAAGTCTTGCCATCCGGCCGTCATCCCGCATAATTTCGCAAATAACCCCGGCCGGTTTGAGACCGGCCAACCGGGCAAGATCAACGGCCGCCTCGGTGTGGCCCGCCCGTTGCAGAACGCCGCTGGCGCGCGCTTCCAGCGGAAAGACATGGCCCGGGCTGACAATATCCGTCGGCTTGGCATGATCGTCTATGAGCACGCGCACGGTCCGGGTGCGGTCATGGGCGCTGATGCCGGTGGCGATGCCGGTTTTGGCGTCAACCGAATCCGTGAAAGCGGTTCTAAACCGGTCCTGGGAATTTTTCAGCGGAGACTTGTTTATCTTTAATCCGGCCAGCCGGTCGCTTGTCATTGCCACGCAAATCAATCCGCGGCCGAAGCGCGCCATGAAATTTATTGCCTGACTGGTAACCTTCTGGGCCGCGATGATCAGGTCGCCTTCATTTTCGCGGGATTCGTCGTCCACGACGATGATCATTTTCCCGCGGCGGACATCACGGATGATGTTTTCAATTGGTTCAAAAATCGGTTTCATAAGTAATTGCCCGGAGGGAGGCGCAAAGTGACAGAGGGAGATTTATTTTCTATCATTCTGTGTTTTACAGTCTTTATTCTTTTTTTCACTTTGTGCCTTCTGCCTTTGTGCCTTTCCCATACGCCTGTTCATCCTTACGCCCCGACATCCATCACCGTGGGCGTGAAGAGCCATTCCCGTTCCTTGGCCGCCATTTTCAAGTCCTGCTCGCAATAACGGATTAATTCCGCGGTAAACTGCCGGCCTTGCCTTGATTTCCTGGGAAAGCCGAGGACATGGGCGGAAACATAATGCGCATCATTGAGCCCCAGGGTTCCCCGGCCGCGGGAGACATCCCAGAGGACGCCAAGCTGTTTTGTCAGGGCATGCAGGATGCGCCAGATTGTCAACTCCAACCCGGCGTCCAGGAATGAAAAGACCGTGCGCAGGTTGAGAATCCAATACGGGCTGTTCATGCTCCAGGGGGAAGATGCCGGCCGGAGCGCGCGGACCAGAGCGGAGTGCATGCCCAGGCAGGGAAACAATCCTTTGCCAAAGAGCGCGTCAGCGTATGATTCAACGATGTTCAGCTCCGGTCCTTTATTCCGCAATAAAGCCCTGGCCGCATCTTCGCGGCCGACCGCCCAGAGCGCCCGGCAGGTCATGATCAACAGATAATCGGAGGGGATCAGGATGCCGCCGGAACGCCGGGTTCGTTCCGGCTCGTCGCGTTCTGCCCCGTCTCGTTCCGAAGCTTCAGAGCGAGTCCGCAGCCCCAGGGCGGAGAGCGTTTCAGATTGAAAAATAAATTCCGCCACTGAGCCGGCCAGCTCATGGTCATCGGGCATTGCCGGGCTTTGCTGATTTCCCGGGCCGGCCGACCGGATTTCGGCGGCGATATGCGTTGCCAGCATTTCCAAGTCCGGGTTTAAAGCAATACTGGAATCGTTCCAAATCATTCGTGATCTATGATGCCTTTAACTTCGGTTAAAAATTGATTGACGTCCTTGAACCGCCGATAGACGGATGCAAAACGCACATACGCCACTTCGTCGAGTTTTTCCAGCCGTTCCATGACTTTTTCCCCGATAACCATGCTGGAGACTTCCCGGTCATATTCGTTGTCAATCTCGTGCAGGATTGAATCGGCGAGGTTTTCTATTTGTTCCGTGCTGATCGGCCGCTTTTGACAGGCGCGCATTATGCCGCTGACCAGTTTGTTCCGGTCCAGATCCTCGTGCCGGCCGTCGTGCTTGATAATCTTCAGGGCGGCCTTGACTATTTCCTCGTAAGTCGTGAAACGATAACCGCATTGCAGGCAGACCCTTCTCCGCCGGATAACGTTTCCATCCTTGGCCGAGCGGCTGTCAATTACCTTGTCGTGCAAATGGCCGCATTTTAAACAACGCATTATTGCCTGCTAAAAAATATGATTTTATTAACCCTGCCGGTGACCGGCAACGCAATACTAGCAAATCTTTGGAAAAGTCAAAGCCTGATTAAATTTATTCGGGGGTAGCGGGATATTGGCGGAGCCTTGTAAACAACGCTCCGCTTGGAGTGAAATGGCGGCGCAACAATAAACCTCCCCGCCCTTTGGGCGGGAAGGTTTACTTAATTTTTCGCTCAATGACCGCGCTTGCGGTAAATCTGCGGATTTTGGCGGCGGCATTCCTCAATGACGGCAATCTGGCGGCGGATCTGTTCCGGCGTAATTTTCAAAGGCGCGCCGGTTGTGATTGTTTTATGGAGCATGGCGTAAAACATGGCCGTCATGTTGGCGCTGGCCGCCGTCGCCGGCGAATATGCGGCTTTGCCGGCCGCATTTGATTCAACCGTGGCCGGCCATTTTTCCTCGTGCCAGGCGAGCTTTTCAGCGCAGTAATTCGGCAGGCCATCCGGTTTGCGCAGCGGCGCCGCGATCAATTTCTGTTTCGGCGCTTCATTGAGTTTGAAAAACTTCCATTCGGCGGTGTTGCCGGCGGTAGCCTTCATTCCGCCGCGGGTGCCGTAAATATTGTAAGTTGCGGAGGGATACGCGCAGCAGGATGAAATTTCAAGATCAATCAAGGGGCGCCCTTTGCCGCTCAGGATCAGTTTTACGTGATCTTCGGCGTTGCCGAAAGTGTTGACACGGTCCATGAAACAGCGGATCTCCGGCATGCCTTCGCCGAACAGAACCAGGGCTTGGTCGAGAGGATGGGGACCGGTGTTCATCAACGAGCCGCCGTTATAACTTTGCATGGTCTGCCAGTCCCAGCGGCGCGCATAACCATTGAAGGCAATTGAAATCTGGACAATCCGGCCGAGAACTCCCGAGTCAATTATTTCACGGACCTTTGTAAAATACGGGGCAAAACGGGCCTGTTGAAAAATTGCAAAAACTTTTTTGGCTTTTTTTGACGCCGCAATGAGCCGGTCAACGTCCTTGACGCTGGAAGCCAGCGGCTTTTCACAGAGCGCATTGAAACCGGCTTTCAGGATGTCCAGCGTTATGGGGGCGTGCAGGTGGCTGAAAGAGGCATTGATAATCAAATCTATGTCCTTGCGCTTAAACAGCTCGCGATAATCCCGGTAGACCTCGCATTTGTATTCCTGCGCCGCCCGTTCACGCCGCTCCGGCAGCAAATCCGCCGCCGCCACAACCTGGTAATGTTCAGCGTCGGTCAGCAAATATTGCCCGTGAATGTCGCGTCCGCTGCGTCCCTGTCCGATAATGGCCGTCCTGATCACTTTCATGACATCTCCTTTTTTTAACAAAACAAACTTACCTTGTTCAACGCCGGTCAAAATAATATAGGGTGGTTTCCGGATGTAAAGGAACTTGTGCATTTTTGGAACAATTGATATTGTGCGAATTAAAGGCGGACGGAAGAAGTCCGGCGGACGGGGGTGCCGGGCGGCGAGGCAAGGCGCTGCCGCTTTTTATTGCAAAACATGATTCTAAACAATTTGATCAACCTAATAAGACAAACCCATGAAAATTCTTGTGTTCAACGCCGGCAGTTCATCAATTAAATTCACCCTCTTTGAAAGCGACGACGAAAAACAGCTGGCCAAGGGCATTGTGGAGCGGATTAACACGCCGAAAGCTTCCATGCGTTACAGCAACTGCCGGGGCCAGCAATTATCAAAGGATGTTTCCGCCAACTCATACGAAGCGGCCATCTCGGAAATATGCCTGGCGCTTATTGACAAGGATATCGGCGTTATCGGCAATTTAATGGAGATTAACGGCATCGGCCACCGCGTTGTCCACGGCGGCGCGGAAATATCAGGCGCGGTCAGGATTGACGATGCTGTCAAGCGGGTTATCCTTGATTGTTTTTCCTTGGCCCCCCTGCACAATCCGCCCAACTACGAGGGCATCGAAGCCTGCGAGCATCTGCTCCCGCAGATTCCAATGGTGGCCGTGTTTGACACGGCTTTTCACCAGACCATGCCGCCGGCCGCTTATACCTATGCCATTCCGCAGGACATTGCCCGGAAGAACAAAATCCGGCGTTACGGTTTTCACGGAACTTCCCATCATTATGTTGCCATCACCGCGGCATCCATACTCGGGCGGGAAATCAACGAGCTGAAAATAATCACGGCGCACCTCGGCAACGGATGCAGCATTACCGCCGTGCATCGCGGACAGGTGGTTGACACCAGCATGGGCCTTACCCCGCTGGAAGGACTGGTGATGGGAACGCGGTGCGGCGATATTGATCCGGCGGTGGTAATTTTTCTCCGGCGGCTGGGCTTCAGCCTGGACGAGGTTGATAAAATGCTCAATAAATCCAGCGGCCTGCTCGGCCTGGCCGAAATCGGCAGCAACGATATGCGCGACATCATCAAGGCCATTGAATCCGGTTCCGAACAAGCGAGCCTGGCGCTGGACGTGTTCGTGCACCGCCTGGTGAAATATATCGGCGCCTATGCGGCCGTGATGAACGGCCTCGACGCCCTCGTCTTCACGGCCGGCATCGGCGAAAATGTCCCCCTGGTCCGTTCGCGCGTCTGCTCCAAGCTCTCCCATCTCGGCATCAAGTTTGATGAAGACCGCAACAAGTCAAAAGAGCTCGTAATTTCCGCCGAAGATGAAAAACCGGTCGTCATGGTGATCCCCACCAACGAAGAATTGATGATCGCCCGGGAAACAATGCGGATTCTGAACACGTGAAGCGGGATTTGCGCCGGTCGGGAAAGACCAAAATTAATTTTCCCGCGAAACACGCGAAATTAAGCCTGTTTTAAAGGCGAATATTTTCACTTCGGACAGCGCCGGACAATACCGCCGTATAAATCGCAAATCGCATCCAATGCCGGGATAAAGTTTCTTTTTTGTTATATTTTCCAACAATACTTGCCGGCTGGTAACGAAAAAAAGACGGGGGGAAATAGATTGCAATTTTACGAAACGTGGTCTATGATTTGTAATATGAAAAGAAATTTAGTTATAACTAAATCAAACGACTTATTATGAACTCATATAATCATTTGCAGTTACGCGAAGTGTTTCACTTGGAATTTCTGCGTTGGCTTGGCCGAAAGCTTAAGACCGGCGCCTATGCCGTCAAGGGCGGTGTCAACCTGCGTTTCTTCTTTAAAAGTTTCCGGTATTCCGAAGACATGGACCTCGACGCACACGGCATCGGGGTTGCGGAGCTTCAGGAAGCCGTGATGAAAATTCTCGCGGCGAACGCCTTCCAGGATAATCTGAAACCGTTCGGCATAGCAGGCATAATCCCGCCCAATATCGCAAAAGCCAAGCAGACCGAAACCACCCAACGCTTCAAGATTCATCTTGTTTTGCCATCCGGAGAAGACCTTTTTACCAAGGTTGAGTTTTCCCGGCGGGGATTTTCCGGGAACGCGGTCGTTGAGGCCGTTGACAACGCCATTCTTCGCTCATATAAACTGACGCCGGTCTTGGCGCCGCATTATGATATTCATGCCGCCGTTGCCCAGAAAACACGCGCCTTGGCCGACCGGGCGGTAATTCAGGCAAGGGACATATTTGACCTGTATGTTTTGAGTTCTCAATATCCGGCCGGCGCAAAAAAGCTGGATAAAATTGAGACTGGTGTATTTACAAAAGCTTATGAACGCGTTTTCGAAGTTGAGTTCGACCAATTCAAGGATACGGTCGTTTCTTATTTATCCGCCGAGGATCAGACCGTATATGACAAACCCCACACCTGGGAGGAAATCCGGCTGAAAACCGCCCGTTTTATCGAGGAGTTGAAAAAAATCCATGCGTAGAAGATCGGTTCTTTTTACCATCGGAAAACTGGGGAAACGGATATTTACGACGCGCGAAATCGCCATGGTTTCGGGAAAGTCTTCGTCGGCAGTGACCCAGGCGCTCAACAATCTGGCGCGCGAAGGCATCGTGGATAAAATTTACAGGGGCGTATGGACGCGGGAAAACGATGAAGCCATAAGCCCGTTTGCAGTCATGCCACATTTGTTCCCGGGTCATCGCGTCTATGTTTCATTCATCAGCGCGCTTCATCTTCACGGCATAATCGAGCAGATCCCACAGATAACAACGCTCGCCGCGACTTTCCATGCGCGAAAAATAAGCACGAAAATCGGCGTATTCCAAGCGTATCATATCACCCCGTCATTTTTTGCGGGATTCGGCTGGTATAAGGACAATGGCAACTTCCTGGTTGCCGAGCCGGAAAAAGCTTTTGTGGACTGCCTTTATCTTTCGGCGCATAAAGGAAGACGGTTCGGCCATTTCCCGGAACTTCATTTCCCCGCTTCATTCAGTTTCAAGCGCGCCATTGCCTGGGCCGATAAAATTCACGGCAAAACCGCGCGCCTCCATGTCAAAAAAATGATCGCGGCTATACGATCAACATGCAGTCGCCGTAGCTGTAAAAGCGGTATTTTTCCCTGACGGCGGTCTCATAGGCATGCCGGATTAATTCTTTGCCGGCAAAGGCGCTGACCAGCATCAGCAGGGTTGAGCGCGGCAGATGAAAATTGGTCAGGAGCGCGTTGACAATTTTAAACCGATAAGGCGGATGGATAAAAATCTCCGTGCGGCCGCTTTGCGCGGCAACAAGCCCGCCGCTCGTTGCCGCCGACTCAAGCGTGCGCACCACCGTTGTTCCCACGGCAACTATTCTCCGTTTTTCAGCAATGGCATCGTTTATCTTCCGCGCTGATTGCGGCTCAATGATAAAACGCTCCGATTCCATTTTATGATTTTCAATTTTTTCGCAGCGGACGGGAAGAAAAGTTCCGGGCCCCACGTGCAAGGTCACTTCCGTCCGCTGAATGCCCGCCTCGTCAAGCGCAGTCAACAATCCATCTGACAGGTGCAAACCGGCGGTCGGCGCGGCAATGGCCCCGGGAACGCGGGCGTAAACGGTCTGATATCGCTCGGAATCCCGGCCGGAGACCGGCGTTCTCCCGTTTTTCGGTCTTTTTATATATGGCGGCAGGGGGGGCAACCCTTCGGCCTCAAGGATTTTTAAAAAATCACCAGCGCACCGCAGTTGAATAACGGCGCGCCCGCGTTCGCCGATTGAAATTATCCGCGCCTCCGCCTTATCGTCGGCCAACAAAAAAACATCGCCAACCCTGGGCCGGCCCGATGAATGCAGGAAAACCTGCCAGACATTTTTTTCGGCCGCTTCCGCCCGGCAGTCCTGTCCTGATGCGGAATCAGGGCGGGGAACTTCACCTTCTTCAATAAACAGAACTTCCATCCTCCCGCCGGTTTTTTGTTTGCGCCCGAATAGCCGGGCCGGGATCACCCGCGTGTTGTTCAACACCATCAAGTCGCCCTTGCGGAGCAAGGCGGGCAAATCGGCGGCGTGATAATGGCTTATTTCGCCCGTGACGCGGTTCACCAGCATCAAACGCGCCTGGGTGCGCTCCGCGGCCGGTTGCTGGGCAATCAGTTCCTGCGGCAAATTATAATCAAAATCCCCGGTCTGCATTTCGTGACTCAAGAAAAACTTTTAAAAACTCTTGATTTATCGTTAAACATCATTAACATAATGCTTTCTTTTCTTAAAGAAAGATAACCAAAAAAACGGGGAGGATAAAAATGAAAGTTCCATTTTATGGCCATGTGCGGCAGTATAACAACATCAAGGGCGAGATTGACGCCAACATCAAGCGGGTGCTGGAAAGCGGCGAATATGTCATGGGGCCGATGCTCAAGCAGTTTGAAGGCGAGCTTGCCAAATATTCGGGCACAAAATATGCCATCGGCGTGGGCAACGGCACGGACGCCATCTGGCTCTCATTGCTTGCCTTGGGGATCGGCCCGGGCGATGAATGCATCACCCATACCAACACTTTTTTCGCCACCGCCGAGGCCATCTGGTTCACCGGCGCGATGGCCGTGTTTGTGGACTGCGACCCGAAGACCAAGTGCATTGATCCCTCAAAAATTGAAGCCGCCATCACAAAGCGGACCAAGGCCATCGTGCCGGTTCATTTGTACGGCCAGTGCGCGGACATGAAGGCCATCAAGAAAATCGCCGACAAGCATAAATTATTCATCGTTGAAGACAACGCCCAGGCCTTTGGCGCGCGCGGCGATTCTTTCAGGATCGGCGAACTCGGCGACGCCGCCAGCACAAGTTTTATCATCCAGAAAAACCTCGGCACCTTCGGCGACGGCGGCGCGATCATAACCAACAATGCGGAAATTGACCGCATTGTCCGCAAACTGCGCAACCACGGTTCGGACAAACGCTCCTGCCACAGCATGGGTTACAACAGCCGGCTTGATGATTTGCACGCCGGAATCCTGAGCGCCAAGCTTAAACACATTGACGCGGGAAACGATCAGCGCCGTAAATTGGCTGAAAAGTACAACGCGGCATTGAAAAACGCCAAGACCTTTACCCTGCCATATGCGACGCCCGGTTACCGGCACATTTACCATCTCTATGTCATTGAAATGAAAAAGGCCGCCCAACGGGATGTTTTGTTGAAGTTTCTCAATGACAGCGGCATTGACGCCAAATGCCATTATCCCATCGCCATTCACCAGCAGGCCGGGTATCCCTGGGGCAAGCAGGCGCGGATTGTCGGTTCCCTCGCCAATGCGGAATACAACGCCGCGGCATGCGTTTCCCTGCCCATGTTCCCGGAACTGACCACGGCGGAAACGGACTATGTGATTGAAAAGACACTGGAATGGGACAAGACCATGTCGTAGGCAGGCCTGCCTCCGGCGGAAAAATGCATGATTAAATTTGGAACGGAATTTTCCGTCACAAATTAATCAAAAACGTTCTATCCGCTGCGGCGGATTTCGTTACTCGTTCCGCCCGTTCCGACGCCGCAAGATTGTCAGATTAAGACGGCATGGCGTGACGCCATTGCCCTGCCTTTTTGCACATTAATGCATGGTAAAAAAGGGAGGTTGAAAATGACAAAGCGATTCCTGTTTTCAATTTTAAGTTTGCTCACGCTAAGCGTGTCTTTTGTTTCCGCGCTGGAAAGGGACAAGGAATACTTCAAGGCCCCTGATGATTGGGAGCTTTCGATCGGGGACCAGAAGGATTATTTTGAGGCGCGGCTGGAAAAATTTTGTTCCGCCGGCAATATCGCGACTCAATCGCTGGAATATGTCTGCGGCACTGAACTTTCCCTCCAAAAAATATTCAAGGACAAATACTGGTTCAAGGGCAATATCGCCTCCAATGTCTCCCTGGCAATGGCCAAAAATGAAAGGGAATCATTTCAGGTCGCCGTTCTCCCCCTGAAAGACAAACCGCTCTGCGGCATTACGGCTTCAATGGGACCGCTCGTCAATGCCACCGGCCAAAAGTTCCCCGAAGGGGCGATTAAAATATTCAACGTTGAATACGTTGAAACCACCAACGCCTGTTATCCGGTCGCGCACAAGGGCTGGTGGCCCGATCCGCTCGTTCCCATGAAGGCCGTGGATATCCCCCCGGCGGAAACGAGGGTGGTCTGGGTTGAAATCCGTTCGCCGGCGGACGTTCCCGCCGGACATTATCAGGGCATCCTGACGATATCCGGGACCAATGTGGAGCCGTTCAGGATTAATCTGGATGTTGAAGTGTGGGACTTTACCCTGCCGAAGGAACAAGTCGTACAAACCTTCACCTGGCTTTCCGCCGCCAATTGCGGCAAGCGTTACGGCAAGGAGCGGGAAGTGGAGATGTATCGGGCTTATGCCGAGTATTTCCTTGATCATAAAATCAATCCGTTGGATATCGGAAAAGCATATGTCAAATCAAACGATTATTCCGTGGTGACGGAAAACCTTGAAAAAGGATTCCAGCACGGACTGGCCCGGTTTGAAATCCCCCGCCTGAAGGGCGAGGCGTTGAAAAAATATTGCGATTACCTGAGGGAAAAGGGCTGGTTTGACAAGGCCATGATTTACGGTTTCAAGGATGAACCGCACCCGCGGGATTATGCCGCCTTCCGCAATGATTCCGAGACAATCCGCGCAACGGTTCCGGACCTGAAAATTTTCATGGCCGAAAGTCCCCATCCTGATTTGTTCGGCGCCGTGGATATCTGGTGGTCATCCATGCCGGATGATGACCCGGCGGCAATCCGCAATCAATTATCCGCCGGCAAGGAAGTCTGGTGGTACCGCTGCGGCATTCCGATCCGGCTGGAATATTACCGCCCTTTTTATGAATACCCGAGCGACGTCCTCCTGGACCGGCCTTCAATAGATATCCGCATTTTTTATCTCATGATCTGGAAGTTCCAGATGACCCCGGCTACGTTTTTCTACAGCGGCATGCAGTGGCCGAAGGGGTTTGAAAAATGGCCGACGGAACCCTGGATCAGCCCCGGGCCGTGGAACGGAGATGGTTACGTTGTCTATCCCGGCGATAACGGCCCCCTGCCTTCCATCCGTCTGGAATGCATGACGGACGGCATTGAGGATTATGAATATCTTTATCTTCTTAAAACTGCCGTTGAAAAGGCGAAAAATGCGGCGGCCGAGGACGTTGAAGCCGCGAAAAAATTACTGGCGGTGGCGCCGGAATTGATTGTCTTTACCTGGCATTACAACAAAGACCCGAACGCCCTGCTTTCTTTCCGCCGGCAGGTCGCGGAAATGATCATAAAACTATCCAAGTAAAAACACATCAACTGCGCAACCGAAGCTGTATCACAAAATAGAATCTGCTTGCTAAGCCTGTTTTTTCCCTCTATGTTTTCCGCATAACTGGAGGAGCAAAAAACATATGACCAATAAATATCGCGTAATGATCGTCGGAATGGGCAAGCGCGGAATGCACCACGCCCAGACCTTCCTTGCCAATGGCCGGTTTGAAATTGCGGCCATCTGCGACATAGATGAAACCCGCCTGCAGGCCGCCGCGGCCAAGCTGGGCAATCCACCGGCAGGCACAAACGCCGAAGCCATGATCAAAGAGGCCAAGCCGGACGTTTTTTGCTTTTGCACCCTGCCCAAGCTGCGGCTGGACATGATCAAGCTGGGAATAAAGGGCAAGGCAAGATTGATCGCCTTTGAAAAGCCGGTCGCGCTCACCAGCGCCGAGGGAATGAAAATAAAAAAGATGCTGGACAAGAAAGGCGTCAAGGCCGTGGTCAGCCACCAGCACCGCTATGGCGAGCATTATCGCAAAGTGAAGGAAATAATTTCTTCCGGCGCGCTCGGGCGCGTTCATACCGTCTACGGCACGGCCGGCGGCTGGATGATGCACATGCTGAGCCACCTGCTTGACTACATGCGCTGGTTCAACGATCAGGCCGAAGCGGAATGGGTCATGGCCCAGGCCGCCGGCCGCGGCAAGTTAGCCGATCTCCATCCCTCGCCGGACTATATCGCCGGCTTTGTCCAGTTCAAAAACGGCGTGCGCGGCATTGTCGAATGCGGCGCGGGCGCGCCGGATGTGCCCGAAGTTGATTACTGGTGGCGCAAATGCCGCATGGGCGCCATGGGAACCGAGGGATTCGCCGAAGTGCTGACCGGCGGCGGTTGGCGGGCGGTCACAAAGAGCGGCGGCGCCCAAAGCGGCCCCGGCTGCATGAATTACGAACTGGATATGCCCCCCTATATCCAGGAAATCGCCGACTGGCTTGATGACGACAAGAAAATTCATTCGTGTAATTTTGACAGCGCCTACAAGGGCTTTGAAATCATGATGGCGCTTTGCCGATCAGTGATCCTGGGCGGACAGGTGGCTTTGCCGTTGGCCAAGCCCATGGACGAAATCAAGAAACTGGGCAAAAAAATACCGGACGCCAAAATCATGCTGTCGAACCCGCAAAACGCCAAGGAATATCCGGCATAATACCGGCTATAAAGTTCATGGTTCCGTCCGCCGCAAGCGGTCTAAACCCCTGAACGGATAACAATGGAAGCAATCATCAGGCCTGATAAAGACGGCGCGTGTCGCCTGACGGCGCGATTGATCGCCAAGGCGCTCAACGCCAAGCCCAATCTTGTGCTCGGCCTGGCGACCGGCCGGACCATGGAACGCGTGTATGAGATGCTGGCTGAAATGCACCACAAAGACGGGCTTGATTTTTCCGGGTGCCGGACGTTCAACCTTGACGAATATGTCGGACTGGCCGGCGCCGAGGAAACATCATATCGCTTCTATATGAACAAGCATCTCTTCAGCAAAATCAACATTAAGATTGAAAACACGCATCTGCCGGACGGCAAAGCGGCCGATCTCGCCGAAGAATGCGCGCGATACGAGGAAAAGATAACGGCCGCCGGCGGCATTGATTTACAACTGCTGGGAATCGGCCAGGACGGACACATCGGTTTTAACGAACCCCTTTCCGCCCTGCGTTCCCGCACGCGCGTCAAGTCCCTTTCGCCCGATACTGTCCGGCAAAACGCGCAATTTTTCACCAGTCCCGCCGACATGCCGCGCCGCGCAATCACCATGGGCGTGGGAACAATCCTTGACAGCAAACGTTGCGTGCTTTTGGCGACCGGCGAGGCCAAGGCCGCCATCATTGCCAAGGCGGTGGAAGGCCCGATAACCGCCATGATTTCAGCTTCCGCCCTGCAACTGCATCCGCATTGCACGATTATTATTGACGAACAGGCCGCCTTAAAACTTGAAAAAATTGATTATTACCGCTGGGTTTTTGAAAACGAACCGGAATGGCAGGAGTATCAGCAATGACCATGCAAACTGACACGACCAACACCGCCGGCAATCCCGGGATGATTTCCATCGGCGCCGGGGACGTGAACGCCGAACAAATCATGGCCGATATCAGGGCGCGCGTGGCCGCGAAGACGGCGCGCGGCGCCTACCGCGACATGCGCATCGCCCGGGCTGAAAAGGCCAACCTGGTAAATTTAAGCGATGACGAAAGTTTCCTTAAATATTACCTGGAATGCCTGCGGGCCGCGGTTTTCGTGGACATCAATGATTTTGAGATCCGCGAACGCCGCCGGTTCGGGTCCGTTTTTCTTGTCGTCCTTAAAAAGTTCATCTGGAATATCCTGAAATTTTACACTTACCGTTTATGGTCCCAGCAGAATCAAATCAACGGCCTGCTGGTGACGGCCGTTGAAAGCCTGGACGAAAAATACCGCGCGCGCATTGAAAAACTGGAGCGGAAACTGGGCGCGGGGGAAAAGCGAAATTCGAAATTGGAAATTTGAAAGTCGAAAAATTCAAAACAGTCTGAAAATTAAATCTTGTTCCCAATTTCCAATTTCGGGTTAAAAACACAGAATCTTTCAAGAAAATCATGGAACAAGAATTTAGCCGGAAAAGGGGAAATTTGATATTCGTCTGCCCGCGCTTCGCCGAAGGCCCCACGGTCGGCGGAGCCGAAACCCTGCTCAAGGCAATGGCTAAACGGGCGCAGGCCATGGGTTTCAAGGTGACTTTTTTAACCACCTGCGCGCGTAATCATTTTACCTGGCGCAACGAACTTGAACGCGGCGAACGCGTTATTGAAGGATTGCCGGTTCATTTTTTCCCGGTTGACGAGGACCGGAACATTGAGGCTTTCCTGCGCATCCAGGATGCCATCAGCCGCAACGGCAATTACAGCCTGGAAGACGAAAAGACCTGGCTGGCGAACAGCGTCAACAGCCGCGAGTTGTGCGATTATCTGCGCCGGCATTCCGGAGAATGCGACCGGATTATCATGGGCCCCTACCTCTTTGGCCTGACTTATTTTGCCGGTCAAGTCAATCCGGAAAAGACCATCCTGGTTCCCTGTCTTCACGACGAGGGTTTCGCCTATGTGCGCTCGATCAAGGAAATGTTCCGGCAGGCGGCGGGCATTATGTTCAATTCCGTGCCGGAAAAGGAATTTGGCCGGGCGCTTTATGATCTCCCCGATGAAAAATGCGCCGTGGTCGGAATGGGAATGAATCCATTTGAAGTTTCCGCCGGCGCTTTTGCCGGAAAACATGATTTTCACCCGCCGTATGTCATTTATTCCGGCCGGCGCGAAACCGGCAAGGGAACGCCGCTCCTCCTTGATTACATTGCCTTGTTCCGCCAAAGGACAAAAACCGACTTGAAACTGGTGTTCACCGGTTCCGGAACGATGGATGTTCCCGCGGAACTGCTTCCGCATGTTTTGGACCTGGGTTTTGTGTCGGAGGAAGATAAGCATGAAGCCATGGCCGGTGCGGTTGCCTTTTGTCATCCTTCGGTCAATGAAAGTTTCGGCATTGTCCTGCTGGAATCGTGGCTGGCCGGCACGCCGGTCCTTGTTCACGCCCGTTGCGCCGTCAACCGTTATCATTGCCGGCAAAGCAACGGCGGGCTCTGGTTCTCCGCCTATCCCGAATTTGAGGAGGCGCTTCTGTTTTTAACCGAGAACCGCCTCCTGCGCGACAAGATGGGCCGGGCCGGAAAGGAATATGTTTTGCGCGAATATGACTGGAATGCGATAGAGAATAAATTCCGCTCCGCTTTGGGACAGTTTGAAGAACAAAGAAAGTTTCTCACAGAGCGCACAGAGTTCACCGAGAAGAGATAGAAAGCATTCTTCTCTGTGAGCTCTAGCGAGCTTTGCAAGCGGGTGAGAGAAAATCTTAAATTAAAGTCTATGAAAGCGATCCATCAATTCACGGCCGGGTTCACAAAAGGCGACGCCATCAGCAACGAAACCCTTGTCATGCGGGCGCTGTTCCGGTCATGGGGTTACGATGCGCATGTGTTCTGCGAACCGCACCGCGTCCTGCCCCAGCTCCGGGCGCAGACTTGCGACGCCGCGCTTGCGGAAAAAATGATAAGACCCGATGATCTTGCCATTCTGCATCTTTCAATCGGCTCGGCGGTTAACGATATCTTTGCCGCCCTGAACTGCCGCCGGGCAATTATCTATCACAACATGACCCCAGCCGGTTATTTCCGCGGTATCCAGGAACAGATTGCGCGCGACCTGGAATGGGGAAGACAACAGACCGCAAACCTGGCCGGCGCGGCGGAAGTCGTCATGGCCGTCAGCCGATTCAACGCGGAAGAACTTGAAAGCCTGGGCTACCGGAGCGTTCAAGTCCTGCCGCTCCTGCTTGATTTTTCCACGCTTAAATCAAGGCCCGATCGCGCCGTTCTGCGGCGGTTTGCGGACGGCAAAACCAACGTGCTTTTTGTCGGGCGCGGCGTGCCGAACAAACGGATCGAGGATCTTTTATGCGCATTCCACTACTTTCAAAAAACGGTGGAACCAAACTCGCGCTTGATTCACGTTGGTTCTTACACCGGGCTGGAAAGATATCAGGCGCTCGTCCAGGCGCTTGCCCGGCGGCTTGGAATTCAAAATGATGTTTTTGCCGGCAGTGTCAGCCAGTCGGAGTTGAACGCCTTCTATGAAAGCTCTCATCTGTTCCTGTGCATGAGCGAGCATGAGGGATTCTGCATTCCTTTGATTGAGAGCATGGTTCATGACCTTCCCGTCCTGGCTTATGCGGCCGCGGCCGTGCCGGAAACGCTCAATGGCGCCGGAGTTCTCTTCCGGGAAAAACACTGGGATAACATTGCCGAAATGATGGGGGAAACACTGCAAAACACCGGCTTGCGGGCGAAAATCATCGCCGGCCAGCAGGAACGATTACGGCGTTACGAAAGCCGCAATCTCGATAAGGAACTGAAGAGTTTTCTTGCGCCGCTTCTGCCAAACTGATTAGTTTATCTTCTGCGTCTCGTCGGCCTGCGAGCCGGCCAGGGTATCCAGCATGGAAGCAAGGTCATCCAGCGCCTTGTGAAACTCGCCGACCTCCCGGGTTACGGCTTTGATCGTCTTGAGCATATTGGCATGCTGTTGTTCAAGATATTGCCGCTGGGCGCGAAGCGCCTCAAGCTCCGCCATAAGCTTGTTAATCTGCTTGCGATCATCCGGTGACTCGGTCTCCGTATCCACCGGACCCGTTATGGCCTTCAACTCCTCGTCAGACTCGGACTCGGCCGAGGCGGAAATTTCCTTGTCAAGCGCCTCCAGGTCAAACCCCTCGGGAATGGGCACTTCCAGTTCGCTGTCGCACTGCGGACAGCGGATGTTAAGCCCCGCTCCCCGGCAATCAATTGACAGACTCTTGCCGCACTGCCCGCATTCAAAAAGAATGTCATTGCCTGAAAGCGTCGGATTTTTTGATTCAGCATGACTCATATGGGTTCTGCCTATTCCAAAAAAGCAATTTATGCCGCCAAGCTTTGGGATTATATGTATAGCAACTTTTTTGAAAGATCAAGCATTTTATTGAAAATAATTGGCGGAAGTTATATATTCGCATCAGTCGCACATAGATGCTCAGGCTGTAGACTATGAGGAAAAGAAGAGATTTCTGACATGTCAACAAGAATCCACCCGGCGGCTGCAACGGGGACGATCCGCAATGTAACGCGGCCATCCGCCATTCGCCCCGTGTTTGAGCGGGCGGAGATCGTAGAAGTGAAAAAACCTTACGTGATTCCACGGCACCAGCACATGAACTATGAGGTCATTTTCGTGGACCAGGGCCTCTATCGCTGCCGTCAAAACGGGATTGATTTTACGCTGGGCAGGAACGGATTGCTGATCGTCAAGCCCGGCGATTGGCACACTGACATTTTTGATGGGAAACATCTCCGTTACTTCGGGCTGGGATTCAGTCTCAACCCGGTGCCCGGCATGCCACTATCCATTTTTCGCGACGGCACTCCGGTGGATAGACAGCATTTTATCGCCAACCGGGCGGATTTCCTGCCACTGATTGAGAAGATCCGGCAGGAGTCGCGGGTTGGCGATTTTGTCGCGGCGCATATCCAGGACGCACTGGTGCTGGAGTTATTCTATCGCCTGGTCCGGGCGGTTCCCCGCGCCATCCTCGCGGATTGTTACACGGCGACCTCGCGCGAAGCTTCCTTCTCCGCCAGCCTTGTTTCAATCATCAACGAACAACTGACCCGGAAATTGAACGTTGCCGAGCTGGCGGCAACGCTTGGTGTCAGCGAGAGTTCCCTGGCCCACAAGTGCCGGAAAATATTGCATTGCTCGCCGGCGCGCCTCTTCCAGCGGATCAAAATGGACCGGGCCATGCGGATGCTGAAATCCACGGACATGCTGGTCAAGGAAGTGAGCGACTACCTTGGTTTTGAGAGCCAGTTCTATTTTTCCCGGGTTTTCAAGAAAACGTTCGGAAAAGCGCCTTCGGACGTGAAAGACGATAAAAATCCAGCCCCCCTTTAACCCGCAATTTGCAGGTTACGGCAAATTGCCACCACCACCGTAATCCACGGCTCCTCCTTGAAAAACGATTACAAAAATTGCCGGATTCGCGCGTTTCTCCTTCCGTGCCAATCAAATCAATGCTTTAATTCATGCCTTAAACAAAACCTTTTCAATAATTCCGCAATAATTTTATTCCATTTCAGGCTTGACTATTACTTTTATGCGACTAAATTTTAGTCATAAATGGTTGATTTGCGACTTAAAACTTGTATTAAGACAACATCTTGGCGGCCATGATTGAGCAGGAATTACAACGAAAGATGGAAGATTTCAGGGAAATTGGCATTCCGGCCTATATCCCGCGCGAGGGAAAACTACATCTTGTCAACAACATGATCTCAACCGTGATCGGTGCGCGCCGGGCTGGGAAAAGCTTTCGTGTCCTTCAATCCGCAGACGATCTTAAACGGCAAGGCCTGATTCGTTCGCTTGACCAGGTCTGTCATATTGATTTTGATAATCCCATCCTGGCCGGCATGACCGCGCAGAACCTGAAACTGATTCAAGGCGTCTTTCTTAAGATTAATCCGGCTTTTGACCTGAAAACACCGGCAGTCTTTATCCTGGATGAGATTCACAGGATCCGCGGATGGGAAGAATACGTCATTGATCTCTCGCGCAATCCGCGCTGGAAAGTTATTGTTACCGGCTCATCCTCCAAACTGCTCAAGGATGATATTTCCACGTTTCTGCGCGGCAAAGCCGTGTCATCCACTGTCTATCCCCTTTCCTTTTCCGAATATCTTCGATTTAATGATTTCCGGAGCAAGCCGGCCTCAACCAAAGGCCAGGCTGAAATCCGGGCGCGCTTTGCCGAATACCTGAAATGGGGCGGTTATCCCGCCATACCCGGAACCGCCGAATATTCACGCGAGGTGTTACTGCGGGAGTATTTTGACACGATGATTCTAAAGGACATCGTGCAACAATTTAACGCCGGCAAACCTCGGCAATGCATCCAGCTTTATCACTACCTGCTCTCAAATATAGGACGACCTTATACGCTCAAAAGCGCATATGATTTCCTTAAACAGAACGGCCATGCAACCAGCCGTGACGCAGTGCGGGACTACATTAACTGGGCCGAGGACGCATGGTTGCTGTTCAGCCTGCCAATTCACTCCAACTCTCATAAAGAACAAGAACGCAATTATCGGAAAATATATTGCATTGACTGGGCGCTGGCAGTACGAAACAGCATGGTTTGGGACGGTTCGTTTGCGCGGGCGTTTGAAAATATGATTTTCTTGCATCTCTTACGATCTTATTCACGTGTGCGCTATTATTTAACGCGCGGCAAACGCCAGGAAATTGATTTCCTTGTCTCAAACGAACACGGAAAACCTATAATTGCAATCCAAGTATGCATGGACATCAGCTTACCGGACACTCTACGCCGGGAAATTGCCCCTTTGATCTCCACGGCGCGTTATTTCGGCATTCGGGAAAATCTCATTATCACCGCCATGGGGCAGGAACAGCATTTCCGGGAAGACGGCATCGCCGTCCATGTTCTTCCCGCCTGGCAATGGCTACTGAAAAACTGATGGAACAGCAGTCACGGTTTTGTACTGAGTAAAGTGAGCGTCGGCGAACCAGCGAGGCGGAAGGGGATTGCCCCCATTCTTTAGAAGTTGGCGACTACCTTGGTTTTGAGAGCCAGTTCTATTTTTCCCGGGTTTTCAAGAAAACGTTCAGAAAAGCGCCTTCGGACGTGAAGACGATAAAACTCCAGCCCCCCTTTGAGCCGAATTTGCAGGATTTGACAAGCAATTTGCAGGCATTGGTATTCCACTTTTCCACCGATACTATATATTTTTAACACCTGAAATTTAACATTTTAAAAACAAAACGTTTTTTCGTATAATCATTGGAGGCAAAATCATGAATAAAAAAGCAAGCCAGTGTTATGAAATAAACGGGAAGAATCTCAGGGTGGAGGTAAACACCATCGCGGGCGGCGGAATAACCGTGGAGGATAAAAGAAGCGGCTATCGGTGGAAATCCGGGGAGGCGCTCTTCAAGATAAATTGTTTTGATGTCCTATGCCAGCGGAGCGAGCAAATACTTCCGGGGAAGGACGACGTGCGGGTGGTCCGGAAAGAGGCGGATCGGCTGATGCTCCAATTGGCGCATGAGAAAACCGGGTTGCGATTTTGCCTGGAACTGAAGCTGGAGGGGGATCGGTTGCGGGTATGCCTGCCGATTACAGAATTGCATGAGGACAAGGCGAATTTCTATCGGCTGAAAACGGTGGAAATCAATCCGCTGGGTTTTTACGGGAAAAAAGGGGAAGAAGGTTATTTGCTGTTGCCGAATTACAGCGGAATTATCTGCCGGTTCACGAGAGAGGAAGCGTTTCAATACCGGAATCTGCTCTATTTGCCGCAGGAACAGTGGGAAGATTGCGCCGTTCTGCCGGTGTTTGGAACGGTTGTGGAAAAGTCGGGCTGGGTGGGGATTATAGAAAGCGGTGATTATGATACCGAGGTGATTTCAACGGTCGGCTGGGGAGAAAAACGCGTGCATTCCGCGCATGCATGTTTCAATTATCGCTATGAGCGGAACGATCAACTTGATCGGGTTGACCGCACCGTTACCTTTCATTTTTTGAACGGGGAAGATGCCGGCTACGTGGGGATGGCAAAGCGCTACCGGGAATACCTGGTGAAGGTAAAGGGGATAACGCCGTTGAAGGATAAAGCGGAATGGTCGCCCGAGGCGGCTTATATCTACGATGCCTATGGGTTTATCAAAATATTCTGCGCCATGAAAGAAACCCAACCGGATGGATCCCAGCAATTCCATATTTATACGACGTTTGATGAGGCAGGGAAGATCATGGAAAGATTCAAGGCGGAAGGGATAGAAAAGGCGCAGTTTAACCTGGTCGGATGGAATTGGGATGGACATGACGGCCGCTATCCCGCGCGGTTTCCGGTGGACCAGCGGCTGGGGGGCGAGGAAGGGTTAAGACGGCTGGTCAGGCTGGCGGAAAAACTGAATTATCAGGTGACCTTTCATGACAATTACAGCGATGCCTACATGTGTTCCCCGGACTGGGACGAGGAGGAAATGATCAGGGACCGGGATGGAAAAGTTTTTGAAGGCGGCATATGGGCCGGCGGGCCGAGCCGTTTTATTTGTCCCGCCAAGGGAATGAAATATCTGCATCGCGATTTGCCGCGGATCAAGGAACTGGGATTAAAGGGCTGGTATTATCTGGATGGTACTCCGCGCGCTTTGCGGGGCTGTTATGACCGGCGGCATGGGCATGAATTGACGCGCCGGGCGGAAGGCGAAGGGATTGCAGACCAATTTCAGGCTGTCCGGGCGTATTTTGGCGGTTGTGCGGTGGAAATGCCCACGGCATTTGCATTGCCGGCAGTGGACGAAGTCTCGCATATTCCCTGCTGGGGACTATGGCCGTTTGACTCGAAAATCAAAAAATATTGCGACGAGGTCGTCCCGTTTTTCCACATAGCGATCCACGGGTTGATTATTTACCATTTAACGAATTGGCCGGAGTTTCCAAGACTCTTCGGCTCGGTTGAAGCGGGAATATTGAAAGAGATTGAATGGGGGGCGATGCCAAGAACGGAAGTTACTTTCCGCCCGACTTTGCGTCCATCCAACTTTCAGCAATATGAAAACCATATAAAGTGGATGAAGATGGAATACGACTGGATTTGCCGCGACCTGGGACGCGTGCAATTGGAATATATTGAAAACCATCGGAAACTGGGTGACGGCGTGTGGGAGACACTGTATGGCGATGGAACAAGGGTATTAGTGAACTATGGCAAAAAAACGGTGGATGTTGACGGACAAAATATACCTCCCTTGAAATTCAGGTGTTAACAACGAAAAGTTTATCGGAGGGTTTATGAACAATACGATACCGACGCACATTTTCAACCAAAGTTACACCGACAATCATTTGGATCATGTCGCATTCCCGTTGGGCGGGATGGGCGCCGGTATGCTTTGCTTGGAAGGCAATGGCGCACTCTCGCAGGTATCGCTAAAGAATCGGCCGGACCTTTTCAACGAGCCCATGATTTTTGCCGCGCTTTCTGTCCGGGGTTCGCCCCCTGTCGCGAAAGTCCTGCAGGGACCCACGCCATCGTGGAAAATACACGGTCTTCCCAACAGCGGTGACGGACACGCCGATAAGCCCTATGGTCTACCTCATTTTGCGCATGCGGAATTTCTTCCCCGATTCCCTTTTGCCCATATCACACTGCGGGCAGATGATGCGCCCCTTGGCGTTGAGGTTTGTGGCTGGAGCCCTTTTATCCCGGGCGATGCCGATAACTCCAGCCTGCCTGTGGCGGCGCTCGAATACCGTTTTCTCAACAGGTCGGATCGTGCGCTTGACCTGATTTTTTCATTCCATGCCGTCAATTTCATGGCGGTACCGCATCCGTTTGCCTATCGGTCAACGCATTCGGTAAGACCGATCGATGGCGGTTTTGTGCTGGCTGAGGAGGGAACGGTCGATCATCCGTGGACGCAGGGCGCCTTTGCGGCGGCAGTGGATGATTCGCGAACGGTCGTCAATTGCGCGTGGTTTCGTGGCGCGCACCACCTGCAACCGGTATGGGATTCAATCGCCCAGGGCAGAATGATTGCCTCTGCCGGACATCCCGATGGCGGACCGGGAGGTGGTGGCAGTCTGTATGTGCCCCTGATGTTGAAACCCGGCGAGAGGGTAACGCTCCCGCTTCGTTTTTCATGGTATTGCCCGCGCTCAAACGTGCGCATCCCCGATGACGGTCAACCGCTGACGCGAGAGAATAGCTATGTTCCGTGGTACGCCGGGCGTTTTGCGGATGTAGCCGCCATGAACCGCTACTGGCGTGATCACTACAGGGAATTGCGTGACAAAACGCAGTGTTTTTCCGATTGTCTATACGATATGACGCTGCCCAATGAAGTGATTGAGGCGGTAACGGCAAATTTGTGTATCTTTAAGTCCCCAACCGTCTTACGGCAAACCGATGGTCGTTTTTATGCTTTCGAGGGCGCTGGTGACACCGAGGGATCTTGCCCGGGGACTTGTAATCACGTGTGGAACTATGCTCAGGCCATGCCGCATCTCTTTCCCGCGCTTGAACGCGGTCTTCGGGAAATGGAAGCTTTCATCAATCAAGATGAAACCGGACGCCAAGTTTCGCGCGCTTCACTGCCCATCCGTCCGCCAAAGACACCACGCTTCCACGGACGCGGATGCGTGGATGGACAACTCGGCCATATGGTGAAGGTTTACAGGGAGTGGCGCATCAACGGAAATATTGTTTGGCTACGTTCCCTTTGGCCCTGTATGCAAAAATCCATGGACTATTGCATCCGCACGTGGGATCCTCAGCGCCAGGGGTATCTCATTGGATCACAAGCGACCACTTATGATAATACTTTTTGGGGACCCAACAGCATGTGTACTTCTTTTTACTTGGTCGCTCTCTCGGCCATGGTGCATATGGGCGAGGCATTAGGCGCCGATACAACCGGCTACGCTAATCTGCTGGCAAATGGGCGCGCCTACATGGAGAACGAATTGTTCAATGGAGAGTATTTTTTTCAGAAAATCGAATGGCAGGGAATTACGCCGGGGCCCTTAGAGGAAAAAAACGGTACTTCAAGCGCGTACCGTCCCGAAGGCTTGACATTGCTTGAACGCGAAGGGCCCATTTATCAGTACGGGTTCGGATGTTTTGCGGACGGCGTGGTGGGGGAATGGATGGCATTTGTTTGTGGCCTTCCGCCCGTACTCGATCAACAGAAAGTGTCCCATCATCTTACGAGTGTCTTCCGGAACAATTTCTTCCCCGATTTGTCCTTGTCCGGGCACGCCAACCTCGGACGTCACTTCGCCTGTGGAACTGACGGAGGGTTGATCCTTTGTACTTGGCCCCAAGGGGGTGAACTTTCTCAACCCTTCAACTACGCAGGCGAGCAGTGGACGGGCATCGAGTACGCAGTGGCCTCTCATTTGATCAGGCTTGGGCGCTTGGAAGAAGGGCTCCGAATCGTACATGCCGTGCGAAGCCGTCATGATGGGCGTGTGCGCAATCCCTTTGATGAGCATGAAGCGGGTCATTGGTATGCGCGCGCCTTATCCAGTTATGCGTTGTTGCAAGCGCTAACCGGTATTCGTTATGACGCCGTGGAGCAAACGCTTTATATCGCGCCCCGCATTCCCGGCGATTTCCGCGCCTTCTTGGCTACGGCCACCGGATTCGGCACGGCGGGCATCAAGGATGGACAACCGTTCCTGGAGGTTAAAGCGGGGTCAATCCCCGTTGAGCGGATTACCTGTCGGCATCAGGGATAGCCTTTGATGTCAACATCACGGTGGAAAACAAAAAAATCAGGGAGATGAAAATGCAAAGATTGAAATGGATATTGACGGTTGGAATGATTGCAGGCATGCAGATGGCATTTGCGGCTATCTGTGTTTTTGGCGCGGGAACCGGCGACGTTGTCATCGCAACCAATGAGGTTGTTGATTACCAGCTGCAAAAAAATCAGCCATCCGTAACCTTTGTGCTGACCAACCAGACGGACGCTCCGTATTTGTGGATTATGGGTCGATTCTGCGACAAGCGGAAGATGGAGCATGGACCGGGCGGGACCTTGAAAATAGAAGTTAATGGGATGGAAATCGGGAAAGACAGGTCGGTTTTACAAGCGGAAACCGGTCGGCTGCCGGTTCACCCAACCGCGCGGCGGAATGTATACGGAAAATATGATGAAATGAAAGGATGGCTTTTTAAATATGATATTGATTTTGTGATGAATAACCAGTGTGGGAGCGTAAGCAATCGAGGACTCTACACGACGCTGGATCTCAATCACTGGTATGCGTTCAATGTCAAGGGGCTCGCGAGTAATGGCATCAATCAGGTTAAATTAATTGAACAGATCAGGCCCGGCCCATGGAAATGGGGATATTACGATGGGTTTGTGGTGGGAGCGCTTGGATTTGGGAATCTTGAAGACATGAAACAGCGGGTGGCCGCTTATGAAAAGCAACAAATCAAGATGGATCCCGATGAATTGAGTTGGGAAAAAATCATAAAAAAACAATGTAACCTGGAAATTCCCAAAGGCATAGCGCAGAAGTTTTCGGTCAAAAACGGTTTTATCCGCCGGGATGGCAAACCGTTTTTTATGGCCTATGCGAATCCTTTTTCGGTAGGCCGCGACCGTACGCTAAAAATTTATAATTATTACGGATTGATCAACGTGCGAATGTCGGGTGCCGGCGCCGGTCCGTCCCAGGAAATATTCGGTCTGCCGATCTGGCTAAAGGAGGGATGGGATAAATATCATCCCCAGCCGTGGGAAATCGGGACGCTTTTGAATGAGATGCGGTTGAACTACGATCAGGGCATCTTGACCCTGTTGTATTGTTTGGAGCCGTATGGGTTTAATAACTCTTATCTGCCGGATCATTACCCGGAAATAATTGCGCAAACTGCGGCTGGGACAAAGCCAATTGCGGGGAATTCGTTTTTTCCAAACCAAACCGCTCCGCTATATCAAAAATATTTAAGGCAGAGTCATACGGTGCTGGGCCGGGAGTTCAAGGATCATCCGGATGTTTTTGGCGCAAGTTTGTGGGAGGAAATGGGCTGGCGGGTGGATCAGGGCAAGAAAGTTGGATTGGTTCCCCAAAGCCCGGAAGATTTGAAACGATATCGGGAATGGCTGGGAAAGAAATATGGCGCGATCAGGCGCCTCAATGAAGAATGGGGCGTGGACTACAAGCGTATTGAAGACGTTAAATTTCCGGAATATAGAGAACAGACGGCAAACTTCGCTAATTTTCAGTTATGGCGGGGCGAGGCCACGGTGAAATGCGCAAAAATCATGTACGAGGCTTTCAAGGCAGCGACTCCGGACCAGCTTGTGATGGGCCAGAAAACATACGGGGATATCGGGGCGAGTTACGCATATTGGACGCATGATATTGATAATTGGGCCTTGACAGAATGGACGGACGTATCGCGGGAATACAGCGCAGCCACTTCTTATGCGCATCTTGGCCGGGCATCGTGTCAGGCCTATGGGGGTAAGGCGATGGAGGCGGACGTTTGTTTTGTGGCCTGTGAATTCAGGCAATGGGACAAGACAAACGAATGGCATTCTTTGCGGGATCAGAAAGGAAAAGCGGCCTATCCGTATCTTATGCAGATGGTTTTCAATGGCAATAAGGCCATCCATTGGGAGATGTATGACTTGGGCTATACCACCGATTTTCATTTTTTTCATTATAACAAACGCTGGGCGGGAACGCGTGATCGGTTTGGAGAAATTTTAAAGGCCGGAACCGCGGACGTGGTGATTGAGGAACGGACAATGAAGATTGCCCGGGCCCAGCAATGGATGATGCGCAATGCTTCGCTGGTCTTGCCGGCCAGCGTGCCGAAATCGGACGTGGCCGTGTTGACGACGACTGCCTCACGGATGATCGGACATGATCCAAACGAGAAACTAGCGGGAACCAAAAACCTTATCCCGGGATGGGATAATGCGGGACATGATTTTATGTTGATGGGTAGTTTGTTTGATAACCTGCACCTGACCTTTGACTATGTGGAAGAACGGGTTATAGATGAAATATTCAAATACAAGGTATTGATCGTCGGTTACCAGGCCAACGTGATGAGCCGAAAAACGGCGGAAAAGATCAAGGCGTATGTGAAGAAAGGCGGAACGGTCCTGTTCTATCCCGAAGGCGGGACCTGGGACAGTGTTAATTTCCAGAAAGACAAGGCTGTCAATGAAATATCGCCCGGATTCGGACTGAGCGACCTGTGCAGGGCAAAGATTGATAATGATAAAATTGTTGAACATAACGGGATTCGGGTCAAAAAAGAGACAGGCGGATACAAGGCCGGGGAAACCGTGATGACCAACCGTTATTACGGCGTCAAGCTTGAATCAACCGGCGGAGAAGTCGTGGCCGCGACTGAAGACGGCCAGCCGGTATTGGTGAAAAGCGCGAACGGCAAGGCTTGGTATTTTTCCGGGTATCTTGGTTTGGCCTATTATCAAAGTTATGACGAACATGAACGCTTCGCGCAACTGGTTGAGGACATCTTGAAATCAGCCGGGGTTGAGAGACGGGTGGAAATTGAAGGGATGTCGGATCGTCGGAAAGTTATTCCGGGTCTGCTGGAAGGAGACAAATACTGGCTGGTGGGTGTGAACAACTTTGACGATCAGGGGCAAAAACTGAAGATAAGAGTCAATAAAATACCGGACGGGGATTATGAGGTGATGGATATCAGCGGGGAAGGGTTCACGTTTGTGAAGAGTGCGGACGGCAATTGCCACCTGAAACCCGATCCGGAAGGAGCGCGGGTAAAATACGTAACGGAAAAGATCAGTGGGAAAGACTTGGCAAAGACCGGGTTTAAAGGGGATGTGGAAAAATATGCCGGCAAGGTCTGGTTGGTTCGGCCAGCCGGTGTTGATGTTTGGGTGAATGCAACGAAAGAAGCTTTGCGCTCGTACGTGGAATTGAAGAAGCCGCTGAAGATCGTAATCGGTGCCGGCGCCGGTGATGAAATAAAAGGGCTTTCCGTTGAATTGAGCAAGGTATTGGAAGGCAAGGGGATGAAAGTTGAGGTTGTAAGTGACGATGCCATCAAACGGAAAACGATGGAAGGGACTCTGGTTGAAGACGAATATGAACTGGAGAAATATTCTCATAAGGTGATTGACGACGATGCCAACCTGATTGTGATTGGCAATGCTTCTGAAAACAGCGTGGCAAAACATCTGGAGACGGCGGGTAATTACGTGTTCAACAAGGTCCCGGAAATAGTGAGCGAAAAATATCCCGGGAAAGGACGTGGCGTGATTCAACTGGTGGAAAGCATAAATCATCTTTCCTATGATGCCACCGATAAAGGGAGGGATGCCATCCTGGTGGGCGGAAGCGACCCGGAAGGGACGATGAAAGCGCTAAAAGAATTGACAAGGATTGTGAAGTGAATATAAATGGATGATCCCGCCCGGTAGCGGGACGGTTGACCGGGAGGGGGATTCGTGCATCTTGAACGGCATCGTTGACATGGACCGTCGAAGATCGAAGGGCAAAAGTGAGGGTGACGCGGTCTCGCGGGAGCTCGACCCTCCAGGGGAGAGAGAATGGCGTCATATGGTCCGAATATGTTCGCTGGATTTTGCGGGGCAAAGCCTGTTTTTGGCGGGCCCTATTTTGAACTTTTCCGGGGAAAATGACTATTGGTTTGACAATTGATCGGTTACGTTGGCATGACCCTGCAATTTGACATCGTTATGAGGGTACTGTTTTGTCATCCGGCCGGGGCCAAAAGAAAAAGAGTCTAAATGAAACGATGGGTCATCATTATTATTGGGATATGGGTGGCGGTAAAAGGCATGGCCGCCACGCATTACGTGGTAACGAACGGAACGCCCGGCGTAACCTCCACCGATCCATACACCAATTGGGCAACGGCCGGCACCAGCATCCTTGAAGTTGTGAATGCCGCCATGACCAACACCGGAACGAGGGTGGTCTGGGTGACCAACGGAACATATTATTTCACGCGCGGCGTGGACATAACCAATTCGTTAACGATCCAAAGCGTGAACGGCAGATCAAATACGATTATCAACGGGAATCGTCCGGCAATGTCTAATTATGCATTTTATATTAATTGTTCGGCTGGTTCCACGGGTGTGATGGACGGGATCACGATTACCAATTTCGTTTATACCAATTATGCGACCGTTTACATCAATAACAGGGGAACTATCAAAAACTGCCTGATTACCGATAATCTGGGACGGACGCCGAATGGAGCAAGTAGTGGGGGCGGAATTTTCATGAATTACGATGGCGAGGTGACAAATTGCGTGGTAAGAGCAAATAGCGTTAATAGTTATGGCGGCGGCATTGCTGTTGCGGATGCGAACAATACGGTTCGGGATACCCTGATCCAAAGCAATATTGTTGATTCGTGGGGGGGCGGTGGAATAGCCCTTTTCGGAAGCGCTGCTGGAGCCGGACATGGGAATAATTGTGTTATTTCCAATTGTATAATCATTAATAATAGAGCCTGCTCCGGAGGCGGGATAGGTTCCGTAGGTACGGCGACAAATTGGTCCATCATTTCCTGTGTGATTACCGGTAACACTGCCGCTGGCAGAGGGGCCGTCGTGCCCGGTTTGGGAGGCGGCATTAAGATGTTTGGTACCGCGGCATCTTACCCGTTCATAAAGAACTGTACTATCCAAGGCAATTTGGCCCGGGACTTCGGAGGAGGAATCTACGGAATGGATTTTTCACTCAGGAACTCGCTGATTTCCGGCAACACGGCGCAGACAAACGGTGGTGGCGCATGGGTACAGACCGGCCTGGTGGAAAACTGCACCATCGTGAGCAATGTTGCCGGAACTGTCGGCGGAGGACTTTATTTTGATGGTTTAAACGTTACCGGAATAAACAACATCGTTTATTACAACACGGCGGCCAGCGCGAACAATTTTACCAACACGGCGGGAAATACAGGATTGCATTATTCCTGCGTGATTCCAGCCGTGAACGGGACCGGCAACATCACGAATAATCCCGTTTTGAAAGACTTGGCCGGAGGTGATTATCGCCTGCGCATGACTTCTCCATGCGTTAATGCCGGAACAAACCAGGATTGGATGACCGGCGCGGTTGACCTGGACGGCAACGCGCGCATTCTGAAAACCATCGTGGACATGGGCGCGTATGAAACGCGCATATGGCAGGGGACCATTTATCGGATTCCATAATTTTCCGAATCGTTCGATTTTTCGGCGTTGTTGACTTTTCCATACCGTTCAAACGTCTGCCACTGGCGAGGGGATAGTAGTACCTGCCCCATGCAAAAAGGCCGGAAGTTTTCTCTCTGCTTCTTTAAATCAACCTGTTCCCGTTTGCAGGATTTGACAAGCAATTTGCAGGCATTGGTATTCCGTTTTCCCGCTGATAGCGTAGTATCTGGCAAGAGAACATAATAGACTGGATGTGTTTTAAGTCAGGCTGCAACAAATTTAATCGGAGGAACGTTATGCGACAAAAACAAACCGTAACCGTCCACACCATATCCCAGACTCATTGGGACCGCGAGTGGTATCTGCCGTTTCAGCAATACCGGATCAGGCTTGTGCAACTTATGGACCATCTCCTTGATTTTCTCCCGAAAACCGCCGATTACCGGACTTTTCATCTGGACGCGCAGACGGTCGTGCTTGAGGATTACCTGGAAATATGCCCGGAACGCCGCCGGGAACTTGAGGCATTGATCCGCAAACGCCGGATTCTTGTCGGCCCGTGGTATATCCTTCCGGACGAATTCCTCGTCAGCGGGGAAGCCACAATCCGGAACCTCATGCTTGGCCATAAACTGGCGGAAGAATTCGGCCATACCATGAAGGTGGGCTACGTTCCCGATCCATTCGGGCATATTTCCCAAATGCCCCAGATTTTGCGCGGCTTCGGTCTGGACAACTTTATTTTTGCGCGCGGTTACGACAGTGCCGGCGGCCGGAAAGTATCGGAATTTATATGGGAGTCGCCCGATGGAAGCCGGGTGTTTGCCTATTACCTTCCCGCCGGCTATGGGAACGGCGCCTGGCTGAATCTTTTGTTTAATGACCGGCCAAAGTCATCCGACCTCGTAAGCAATACCCTGAAAAAAATCGGTCCGTGGGCATTGACGCCGCATGTGTTGCTGATGAACGGAACCGATCACCTGATACCGGAACCGGAAATACCGCGCCTGTTGCAATATTTCAACAAAGAATTAGCGGGTTACCGGTTTATCCATACCGACATGGAGTCATTTGTCCGGACGGCCAACAAGTATCCATGCCGCCGTCCGCTGGTGCGCGGCGAATTGCGTCAAAACGGCGAGGCGGCGCCGTTGCTCTACGGCGTTCTTTCAGCGCGCAACTATCTGAAACAGCGCAATCATGCCGTTCAAAATCTCCTGGAAAAATGGGCCGAACCGTCCGCCGCCGCTGCATGGCTGACCGGCGTTCCCCATCCCAAAAAACTCCTCTGGCAGGCATGGAAATATCTCCTGCAGAATCATCCGCACGATTCCATCTGCGGCTGCAGTATTGACCCGGTTCACGAACAGATGATGACCCGTTTTGCCTGGGCGGAAGATATCGGCGAATATCTTGCCGATAAGTCCCTGGCTCATATCGCCGGCCGGATCCAGGCCGGCGGAGCGCCGGATGCTGTCCGCAGCGTTGTGGTCTTCAACCCGCTCGCGGGTCAGCGCTCCGGATGCGAGGAAATCACCGTGGATTTGCCGGGCGATTTCAAGGATGAATTCCATCTTGCCGACCGGGAAGGGAACGTTATTCCTTCCGTTCATTTGTCGGCAACGGTTGAAAACAAAACCCATGCTCACGACAGCATGTATCCCTATTGGGAGCCGGTTACCCGCCGGCGTATTCTTATTTATGCGACCGGAGTGCCGGCATTCGGTTATGCCACGTTCCAGGTGCGGCGCGGAAAGGCGCCGAAACTTGCCGCCACGGACAAAAAGGTATCCTGCGGGAAAAATTATGTGGAGAATAAATATCTGCGCCTGCAGTTGGCCGCCGACGGCTCGCTTCAAATTTTTGACAAAAAAACCGGCCGGCGCTGGTCAAACCTGAATACTTTTGAAAACCTGGCGGATATCGGCGATGAATATAATTATGCGCCCCCGGAAAAAGACGCGGTCATTGACAGCGCCAAAACTCATCATACCTGGGAGTGGGTGCGCAAGGACCCGCTTATGGCCGGGTTCAAAATACGCATGGAATTACCGCTGCCCCGCGCAATAAGCGCCGACCGGAAAAGCCGTTCTCCGGAGATTGCCAATTGCCTGCTGGAAACCACCGCCACCCTGGATGCAATATCCCGGCGGGTCAACTTTACCACCCGGTTCATGAATAACGCGCTTGATCATAACCTGCGCGTTCTTTTTCCGAGCGGCGCGCGCCAGGCTTCCTTCTCCGAAGCAATGGGGGCATTTGACGTCGTCCGGCGTCCTATTGCCGTGGGAAGACGCGGACCGAACTCAGTTGAAGATCCGCCGGCCCGGCATCCGATGGACGGATTTGTGGACGTCTCTGACAAGAGCGGCGGCCTGCTCGTGTGCGGCGCCGGACTTAATGAATATGAGGTCAAGGATGATACTGAGCGGACCATTGCCCTGACCCTTCTGCGCGCGGTCGGCTGGCTTTCAAGACCGGACCTTAAAACACGCAACGGCGACGCCGGCCCAAGCCTGCCGACTCCCGGCGCGCAATGTCCCGGCGAACACGTGTTCCGTTACTGCCTTGTTCCCCACGATGGAAACTGGGAAGATTGCCGGGGATGGCGCGAGGTCATGGAGTTTCTCCATCCGGTGCGTTGTATCACCCTGCCGCTCACCGCGCCGTCGTTTGATGGCAACCGGGCAGTTATCCAGCCGCAAAAACCGCCGCTCCCGGAAAGCGCCTCCTTGATCTCAATTGAACCGGCCGCAATGATGCTTTCCGCCGTGAAGAAAGCCGAGAACCGGGATTCATTGATCGTGCGCGCGTGGAATATAGGGACGGAATCGGTTACGGCCAGGTTCGTTTTTGCGCAAAAAGTCAAACAGGCTTACTGCGTCAACCTCGCGGAAAAACGGTTGAAACGGCTTGTCGTCAAAAACAATAACCAAGTGCACATCATTTGCAAACCGAAGCAAATTGTCACCGTGGAATTGATTTGACAATTCAAGGCGGGGCCATTAATCCTGTTTCAGACAAGTGGTTTGTCCAAACGCAAGGAGACGGCGATGACGGCAAAAAAATCCACACACAAAGATCAAAAGTCCATTGTGCCGCCCCGACGGCTGATTTCTTCCTGGTATATTTACGATAAAAACAGCCGGTTTGAGGATATAATGCCGCAAGCGGACATATTGCACTCGCTGAGCCTCTGCGGCACTCGGCCGCCGGCTGGTTTCATGGCGGCCTGCGCAAAACACAATATCAAGACCCGCAAATTGGTTAACGGCAGCGAAAAACAATTTAATACCGATTCTGAAATGCGCGCCACCATAGACGGCTATCTTAAGGATTGCCAGGAGGTTGGTTATGATGGCATTGACCTGGATTATGAAAACCTGGATCCCGCGGTGCAGGATCGTTTTACCCTGTTAATGCGCACCTTGGCGCGCGAATTGCACGCGATGGGCAAGATGATGAGTATTTGCGTGGGATATTATGCGGCAATGTATAAGAAGCCGCCGGCCAAGTATTTTTATGATCCGGGCGTAATAGCTGAAGTCTGCGATGAAATTCGCGTAATGTGTTATGACATGTTTTTTGCCCCGTCACCCGGCATCGGCCCAACCAGCACCAGGCCATGGGCCAAGGATGCCATGCAATTCTGGCTTGAACGTGTGCCGCGGGAAAAAACTTTGATGGGGTTGCCGGCCTATTCCAATGATTTTGACCTACTGATGGGCGGAATAGGCGCCCAGATATATGGAAAACTGGATGCCGTCACCAAGTCCGGCAATGTTGAAAAAAATTGGATGGCCTATGAGGAAATCAACAGTTATCGCTATTTGGCGGCTGATGGTCATCCGCACTTATGCTTTGCCTCTGACGAGACAAGCACGGCGGTGCAATTGAAAACGGTTGACGAGCTGGATATTCCCGGCATTACGTTCTGGCATTATCAATCCGTAACGCCGGAGATGTGGACCGCAGTGCGTCAATGGTTGCGGTGATCTATCCCGCTATGGCATAACCATATCGTTCCACCTTGCTAACGACTTAATTTCCAACAATGATCAAAGTCGAAGGAGTTTGCGCCCATTTTTTCAATACTTATTTTTATTAATTTAACCACTAGAATTTATTTATTCGTTTGTAAAATTGTATTTTAAGAGAATAATTCCCAAGCATTCATAGCCCCGATAACGCGCAATATAACCAAAATCTGGATAGTCGCCCGGAACGTCAATACACCAAGTTGGCCTTGCTACGCCACCAATAACTGACCCAGTCCATGTTGTTCCTGTTTCTTCTCCTGATGTTTCGTGTACGGAAAACGACGAACTTTCGGATATACCGTCTCCATTATCATCATAAACTGGGTCTGGACCTATATATCCCACGGGCAATCTACCTCTTACATATAAAACAACACTATGAGGTATAATTACTGCGCCACAAGTGGGGGTCCCCTTACTTCTAAACATACTATACCCACAGTATGCTTCCCAATCCAATGTTTTCAACGTGCCCGCATAAGGATTAGCGGCGGCGCCAGAAGATACATCAAAAGCTGTTTCCGCAGCGGCTATGGTTGCCGCTTTTTCTTCGGGACCATAGAACCACCGGATACTTGCTGCTCCAGTTTTTGATTCTCCTGGACTAATCCAATTCAACGTTCCCGCCTTCCACTTCAACGCCCCGAACCCCGACTGCAATTCATCAAATACTGTCGGCAAGATTCCGTCATTGCTTTGCGCGATTCCATATCCAATAAAATTTCCATCGCTGTCAAAACGCTGAAAGCCATCTTCATTTAGTTCAGCGGCCTCGCGCCAAGTGGCAAGAGTGAGATATAGAAACGCCGTTCCTTCTGGATTCAATGGCCCATTGACGTGATCAATATACAGTGTTGCAAGATGTTCCTGCAATTCGTGTTGGAGCGATGCAAAATAGGACTGGCCATGCCCGCAATAGGGGAAAAAATTCTGGTTCCGGCTGACCACCGTATCGCGTTCAATCACCGCATTGCCACATACGGTGGCCTGATTCGCTGTCTCGTTCAATCCGGACAATGTAGGACGGTTCTGGAACTCCTCGGCAAATACGAAAGGAACGAACATGAAAATCAAAATCGCTAAGGCGATAGTATGCTTTGCGTTCATTGTTTTATCTATTTGGCAAATTCGTTTTGCCGGTATACGCAAAACTATTTGTTTAATGTTCACCTATTGTTTGTTTTCTTTGGAGAACCAATCTTTTTTAGGCATAGGCACTAACGGCCGGTTATCAGATTTAAGCATTGAAAACATTACTGTATGACCGTCCGTCCACCAAAAAACACAACCCCACCAGATATTACATGTTGGGGGTTTTACATCAGGACTTCCTTTGTATCCACTTTTACCTTTCTTAATATTTTGTAGAGAGATATTTTTTACTCCGTCCGCTTCCCGTAGAAATAAATCCATAGTATTAGCAACAAAATGTTTCGCCCCTTCTTCGTCTAAATCAAGGGATTTCTGGCTGTCATCTTGAATAACCAACGTAAGTCTTGAAAAAGTAGATGCTATTTCAATCACATAATTGTTAACTTTATAACGAAACCTAATGACGTCATGCCCTTGCCCATCGGTATCTTTATCTCCGACAACATCAGCTTTTAATGCCAGCACCTCTATATTTGAGAGATTTTCTGGCACCCATTCTGGCCGGAAAACTTTTTTTAACCAATCATACGTTGACGCAACCGCTCTTTGAACATTATTGTCATTCAAGTCTTTTTTATGTTTACTAATTCTGTCTTTGCTTGGCCACATAAGATGCGATTGGATGAAAGGATGTATATCTGCAACAGTTCCCGTAATGCAAAGATAATCATCAGGCACTTTGCCTATTTTCGTTGCAAAATTGGTATTCTGTCCAATGACTATATGAGTTGAAACACAAAGAAAAATGATTAAATAAAAAAAATGTTTATTCATAATAGATTCTCCTTCATTCATTTTATGGTTCTGGCACAGGATATGGGCCAGGGTCGGTACATACGTGCCATCCGCTCTCGTCTTGGTAACACCAAGCCTGATAATTTCCGCTTTCCTCTAACCAATAACGCAGAATATCAATTGCTGTTCCTTCATATAATTTTATACCATAACATGTATTCTGAACCTTGCAGACAGCCTCCCAGTTGTTCCAGGCACCTCCAGCCGCGGAGTATACTAAAATAATTTCTGTTCCGGGATGATTGGTGTTTGCACATGGCGTTCTGGATTCAAACGCTTCGCTTGAAGTTGAAAAACAATCAGCGTTAGTCGACCCATAAACATAGCCAATCGTTCCTGAACCTCCTATCATTTTTATCGCCAATAACATCAGGTTTGCCAAATCAATACACTGACCTCGATAAGGTGCCCCTTCCATAAGCCGCCATAATGGATTGGGAACGTTGTAGTTTGTAAGTGAAAATATTGGCGGATCCGACGCAAAAGTAGTATAAACTTTTTCCGCAATTCCAGTCGGCGTTGACCCGCCATTACATGCCTCACAAGCCCAACTTAATCGTTTTTCTGTTACTTCGCTTCCGTAAGGAGTGGTATATGTCACATAAATCTTATGCGCACCGGAAGAACCTGCACTGCATTCATTCGTCCCGACTTCAATCTTCCAGTCAATACTCTTGGTTAGTGTACAGACCTGATCCGGCAAATTAGCATCAGCCGTAACGGTAAACTCCTGATCGCTACCCGTTGAATTGTTACCGGTTTTATGGAAGTCAACGTAGTCATCGGAGCCATCGCCGATCAAGTCAAACGTCACGCCGGAAGGTTCCACCTTCACTGTGACTTTCGCTGCCAGCTTGGTATTCATAGTGTGACTAATGGGATTGGTTCGTCCCGGGATCTTCCCCCATTCCGGTTCTACATAGGCCGTGCCATTGTCCGTCCAGTTGCTATTGTTGTCTTTCAACAAATTCGCCCCGCCGGACTCATGATCACTGGTAAACTCAATTGATTTCAACTCGGCTCGAACCACCGTTAATTTCCCATCATCATAATAATCCGGGCAATTGGATGATGCAGCACGAATTTTATAAACCTGCGGCACTGTGCCGGGCGTTACACCAACGCTATAACCGGCAACATTTGTAAGACATGCACCACTCGACACACCGGAGGGAGATATGCTCCATACCACACCGTATTGAATATTTGTTCCTACGGCCGTGAACTGCACAGCACTACAGCCCACCGCCGCCACGGCCTCAGGTGGCGAGACACTAATATCAGGAATCGCCAGTTGAAAATAGGCCGTCAGGTCAACGTTATAAATCTTCTCTTCGCCCTGGTTATCGCCGGGATAATTACTCGTTGCCAGACCTACATCCGGCCAATCGGCGGAGTGGTCCGTCATGGGCGGATAATTTGACAAACCGGCAACTATCACGTTCGTAATCACCACCCAGCCGCTGCCGCAGGTCCACTTATCCGTTTCTGATGACTTGAACTCAAGATGGTTTTTCATTGTCCAGAGAAACGCACTCCATTTGCCCTCGGTCAATTTTGTGCCCCGCGTCCAGCCCACGTTATCAAACACTTTGCCGGAATAATTTGACGACGAACTGCTAAAATTCTTAACCGCGTTCCACGCACTCATTCCATTGGTATATCCCCAGGCAAAGGCGGTTTTCTTTTCAAGGGCATAGCAACTATTGGTTTTGATCGCGCCTTTCACGATATTATTCATTTTTTTCGATTCCGTGTTCAGCACGTCCGCCGGGCGATTTGTCTGATTGCCGAACTCCACTGCCGTAAAGGTCCGGTTTCCGTAATCCGCAGCCCCGGCAGAAGCGACTAAAGCACAAAATAATGCATATAACAAAGGTAACATGCTTCCTTGCAACAAAAAGGCACACGAGAAACATAAAACAGATTTCGATTTTCCATATTTGTGAATTATGTGCATCTTTGTGGCCAAACTATTCCGGTTTATAAAATTTTCCTGATAAGGCGTTCAGCGCGTTATTCAAATCAAGCAAATCCGCCGGCGAGCCGGGTGTGTTGGTGAACGATGGCGCACTTCCATAGAACAACAGCCAATGCTGGATGATCCGCTGGCGCGCTTCTTCCGCTTCGCTTGTCCGATCGGCTTGACTGTAATCGTCCGCATCAAATGGATCCGTACCATGAGCCAGCTCCCATCCATCACCAAGTCCATCGCCGTCCATATCCGAATCATATGGATCATATTCATGTGCCACTTCCCACCAATCGCTAAGTCCATCTCCATCTGAATCCTTGGCTGAATCAAAACTGAACACATATTTTGCCTGGCCAATGTTGACCATGGCATAGTCGTTCGTTTCCGGTCTTCCATCCCAGGGATAATGTCCCGCCATGTTGGCGGGGAAAGTATTGGTCAAATCCAGCTCGTAGAGGCGGTCATAAAATGGGGCGGCAAGATATTTTACCTGCCCAATGTTGACCGGAAAATAATTATTGCTTGGTGAAAATGCATTGACCACTGCCGCAACGTTGGAACCTGCACCAAAGTATTCTTCCATCTCACAGAAGGCGTTTGTCGCCAACCATTTGAGTTGGCCTTGATTGATCGGGGCATAATCATTCGGCGTCAGGTTTTGATCCAACGCCCCTCGTGTGATCCACCATTGCGGTGTTTGGGCGAGCGCATAGTTGGATGCCAGACATAGCCAGATTGCCGCCCAAGCAAGCGGAGCTATCCATTTTTTAAGTGAGGGTTGACAATTCATGGTTATCGTCCGTTTTCTCCGGCTCACTGATTGGTGTAACTACCCATGACCAAATCACCTTTGGGTGGAATGTATTGAATATCCAAACTACCATTGACCACTCCACCGGTCGTGCTTAAAAATGCGCTTGCCTGATTCGTTGCCGCGGATCCAAGTCCAAGATTAGCACGGGCTGTGCCGGCATTATTTAGATCCGAAAGATTGTTCGCGGCTATCAAGGCTCCGGAATTTGTGCTCAAGGCCCCCACTTGGGTGGCCGTGATATTGGTCAATTGGGAGCCATCGCTGGTCGGCGTTAAAAAGACCCCGGCATCATTTGTGGCCGCACTGCCAAGTCCAAGATTGGCGCGGGCTGTGGCCGGATCGGTGACATCGGAAAGATTATTTGAAGCGATTAAAGCTCCGACAGCAACATTGGGCCAGTTGGTTCGTGTTTCGTCACCGAGTTTCAATGACCCATCTACCTGGACATTGCCCGCCACGTGCAGTTTTTCCGCCGGATTATTCGTGCCAATGCCGACTTTGCCCATAAATACGTTGGTGCCGGATGCGTTGGCTTGACTGATTCCATTGGAAGATATTGTCAGGGTGGAATCATTATTACTACTGGCGACAATCGCATATCTAACAATTACGATACCAGAGCCACCTTTTCCGTTTGTTCCCTTACCACCATCACCTCCATTGCCTGTATTAGACGCGCCATCAGACCTAGGATTACACCCTCCAGAACCACCGATTGCATATATTACCGAGGAACCAGAAATGTCATTCGTCATTCCTAGCCCACCGCTGGCTTGACCACCACTCGCATTATTCTGACCATTACCACCCGCGCCACCACCGCCAGAACCATTTGCCACACCAACTAATGATGTTCCACCATCATATCCTTGTCGTGGGGGGCCAGCATAACCAAAACCTTTATAATAAGGAAGATAGGATGAATCACCAGCAGCTCCACCGCCAGATCCTCCATCTTTACCAAATTTAATCCCCTGATATCGTCCGCCGCCACCACCACCGCCATAAGCCAAGAATGCTCCAAAACTGGAATTGCTGCCATTCTGTCCTTGAGTACAAGGGTTTACTGTACCAGCCGCGCCTCCAATACCAACAACAACCTGTATGTTTTCCGAAACAACATTGGTAACATATAAAATACCTCCAGCACCTCCGCCACCAGCACACGCAGACTCATACGAATAATCTGCGCCACCACCACCTCCTCCACCGCCGGCAACGACAAGCACATCGCAAGTCAATGATCCGCTATTAACCGCAAATGTGCCATTGTTGGTAAATGTATGAATCCGGTAATTCCCATTCATTGTGATGGTTCCACCCGTGGCCGCCACACTATTTGTGTCAGCGGTACCGGCACTTGAGTAAAAGTCCAATTTTCCATAGATCGCCGCATTTGTTGAGACCGTCAGGTTGTCAGTTGTCACGTCTCCCGTCCAAGCTAATATGGCCGGCAGGCAAAGGACAGCCGTTGTCATTATTAATTGTTTTATTTTCATCATAGTTCCTTAATCTCCTTGCATTCGCTATTAATAAAATACAAATATCAAATAATTCAAACGAAAGACTGCTCGGCAGAGACTCATTCCGAAGCATCAGAGCGAGCGCCTCGCCCTACATCTTCTCATAAGACCTTTGACTTTCGACATGCGACTTTAGACTTCTACAGTTTGACGTTTCCCTCAATAATCACTTTCACGTCTTTGCCCTGGATATTGAGATTTTCGTTATATGTGCCGGACCGGATGATGATCGTGTCATTTATTTCCGCAATTGAAAGACCGCCATGAACCGTTTTCTTCGGCCCTTTCTTATTCGCGGAAACATCCGGAGCGCGTCCGGTAAGATTATCGTTGCCTTTTGCCTGGTCAACGTAGATTACACCCTTTTTCTTATTTTTCTCATCGCCATCATGATCATCTCCATCCCCGCTATCATCTCCGCCGCCCCCGCCCGGATTGTTGGTTGAACTGCCGGAATTAAAACATTCGTCATAGTCGTTGATGCCATTGTTATTGCTATCAATGGAATAGTCGGAGGTGTTAAGCTGGCGTTCATTGTCGGCGTCAAGCCCGTCTCCGTCTTCATCTATGTACAATAAGCCTTCATACACGGCGAGTTCGCCGGTTTTGCACCGGAGCTGAATGACGGCGGCAGAGGGAAAACCGGCCAGCGGCACATTCAGGATTAAAACCAAATCGTTTGCAGAATCAGCGGACGCGACCCGGTCTTCGCCCGTGGCTTCGCCGAGGCAGGCGGAACGCGTCCCTCCACTGTAGACATTATTAGGACCGGACGCGACGGAGCGCGTCCCTCCACAGTAAGAATTGCTGATGGACAGCAGATTGCCAAAGAGGTTTTCGGCAATCACCATACTGTTGGTATCGAGAAGGTCAACGCATAGTGATGGCAGGGTCGGACATCCTTGTCCGACCGAATCTGAAGGCCACACAGGCTGTGCGGCCCTGCCTAAACGGACCGCATAACGCAGGTTGTTGGTCAAGATTGTCCGGTCCAAGTCAACGCACAAACTATCAACCCCTTTACTCCCATGCCCCGATACATACCAACATGACTGCGTCGTCTCCGGATCGTAAATCCATTCCCCGCCGTTCTTGTATGCGCCCAACAACCAGTCGGGGTGGGCATATTCATATTCATCGCCGGTTGTGAACTGCGGATTTCCAAATTGGAGCCAGGCGCGGCTGACAGCATTGCTGTCGACCAAATCGCTGAAACCGTCACGATCCGTGTCCCGGCAAAATGGGTCGGTCAAGATTTTGCCTTCTTCAATATTCAAAAGCGCATCACCGTCATAATCAAGGCCGGCATCGTTGGAAGCGGGATCCAGGCCGAAAAACAACTCATAGGCATCATCCATGCCGTCAGTATCGGAATCCCTGGCCGAGTTCGGGCAGGCTTGTTCTTGTATTTCCGTTGAATTAATTGATCCGGCGGTAATGAACAAAACAAAAAACAGTCCAACCGATAATCCGAATAGCCACTTTTTTATATTATTCCCACGTTTATAATTCATTATTATTGGGCCGCTTTCCGAGGGGTTTGCTCCTCAAATCATGGCAAACATCGCAATTCACCGTTTATATGTCAAACATTTTTATTTCACGTTTTGTGAAATCAGTTTCAACGCCGCAATCCGCGCATTTTGTATCGCGAAAGAAATGGCAGACGGGAACATCCATATATTCGCTTATCAACCCCAAATAATCGCCCGCGGGAAAACGCCGACCTGTTTCCCATTGACACCACGTGCTGACGGATACCCCGAAGTCGGCGGCCACCTCCTTAATCAGGAGTTTTTTTGACTTTCGCCAGGCGCGCAGGTTCCGGCCAAAAAGAACCTTGATGTTACCGGCTTTATGTTCTCTATATTTTGACGTTTGACCCATCCTCATCTTTTCCGGAATAGCAAAAGGGGCGCGCACTCCAAGCACATGCCCCATAGAGGAACCATCACGTCCCACACATGAACATGCAACAAGAAGCCGCGCCCGATGGGCGCGTCTTCCAGCATCGTTCATGCGTATAAATTTGATGGTTTTCTATGGAACGATTCTGTTTCGACGCTAAATTTTTTAATACTTACCGAATAACACCAATTCTATAAACCTCCCCATGACTTAATATGATCATGTTTCATCATTACATGGTAACTTACCGGATCATAATCAATAATGCAATACCTGGTTTTTTTCTGGTTTTTTTCGTGTCATCGCCGTGCTATCATGCCTGCCGAATTCGGCATGCCTATTGTTATATTGAAAACATTTGACGGCCGGCGGATGTTTTTATATAAATGCTGAAAACACAGTTCGCATCAAAAGGAACTTATAACAACCGGGAGAAAAAAATGATCGTCAGCACCAAAGAGTTGTTCAAACATGCCTACGGCAAATACGCCGTCGGCGCCTATAACATCAACAATCTTGAACAGACCATGGGTTTGTTCAGGGGCAACCTTGACAGCAAGGCGCCCTTTATGATCCAGATTTCAAAAGGCGCCCGGTCCTATACGGATAAAAGCATGCTGGAAGCCATTATCCGCGCCGCGGACAAGCTTTTTTCCCAGGCAATTTTTGCCGTCCATCTTGACCACGGCGACGAGGCAACCGCCATTGACTGCGTCAACAGCGGATTTTACAGCTCCGTCATGATTGACGCCAGCATGCTTCCTTACGAGGAAAACATCGCCGCCACCAAGCGCGTCGTCAAGGCCGCCCATGCAAAAAATATTTCCGTTGAGGCGGAATTGGGCCAGCTCGGCGGCGTGGAGGAACATATTTCCGTCTCCGAAGACCAGGTCCACCTGACCGATCCGGCGCAGGCGGAGGATTTTGTGAAACGCTCCGAATGTGACAGCCTGGCCTGCGCAATCGGCACCAGCCATGGCGCCTACAAGTTTGCCGGCAGTCAGGGCCTCCATTTTGAGATTATCGCCGATATCCAGAAACGCCTGCCCGGTTTCCCCCTGGTAATGCACGGTTCCAGTTCGGTGCCAAAGGACGAGGTTGACCGGATCAACGCCGCCGGCGGACAACTCAAGGGCGCCAAGGGCGTTGACGAGACTCAATTTGTCAAGGCGGCCAAGCTCGGCGTGACCAAGGTCAACATTGACACCGATGGCCGCCTGGTATGGTGCCGCGTTCACCGGGAGCAATTCAAGCAACATCCTGAAAACTTTGATCTCCGGCCCCCGGGCAAAATATTCATGGCCGAATTCGCCAAATATATCGCCCATAAAAGCGACTGCCTGGGAAGCTCCGGCCAGCTTGATTCGGTCCGGGAATTTTTAAAGAAATAGGAATAAAGGCACATAGGCAGAAGGCACAAAGTCAGAAAGATTTCAATGTTTTATTACTTTGTGTCGGCGCCTGCCCGCCATAGTCCGCGTGGCGAGACGACGGCGGGTGCCTTCTTTGTGTAAAAATGAATCCGGCTGACCTGCTCGGGAAAACATTCGCCTGCGACTGCGGGCGAAAACATACTGTTCCGGTCCGTGAAATAATTTATTCCGAATCGGCCGTCAACGACGCCGGCCCGCTTTTTAACCGCCATTTCAAAGGCAAGACGGCAACCCTCATTGCCGATAACCGCACATTGGCCGTGGCCGGCCAAGCCCTTGCCGGCTCGTTGGCAAACGCCGGATTCAAAATTATCACCTTAATTCTGCCCGACGGAAAAAGCGACAAGGGCGGCAAAGAACCGGTCTGTGACGACCTGACCCTTGAATACGTTCTTGCCCGTCTGCCGGAATGCGACTTCCTTATTGCCGTCGGCAGCGGCGTCATCAGTGACCTGACCAAATGGACCGCCTGTAAAACCGGCAAACCATATGCCACGCTTGCCACGGCGGCTTCAATGAACGGCTATTCATCGGCCAATATTGCCCCGACCATCAAGGGGGTAAAACGCCTTATTGACGGCGTTTGTCCATTGGTCATCATGGCCGTTCCTTCAATTATAAATCAGGCGCCTTACAAACTCACCACCGCCGGACTTGGCGATGTCCTCGCCAAACCGGTCAGCATCACCGATTGGCGGATGAGCTTTTCCCTGTTCGGCGAATATTTCTGTCCGCTCTGCGCCCGCCTGATTTCCGACATCGAACCGGCCTATATGAACAATCCGCGCAACATTTTTTTACGGAAACCAGCGGCGATGGGGGCGTTGTTCAATGCGCTTGTTTATTCCGGCCTTTCCATGACCATTGCCGGCACTTCATCGCCCTCCTCGGGCGGCGAACACATGATATCGCATGCCTTGGATTCAACCGCGCTGGCCCGCGGATTATCCCATGATTATCACGGCCGGCAGGTGGGCTTGGGAACGATTTTTGCCTGCGCGTTGTATGAACGCATTCTTGCGCTGGAAAAGCCGCGGTTCCAATTGCAGACCGAGGAAACAAACAAAACTTTCTGGCAGTCCCTGGCGCCGGTTGTTGAAGAGGAACACGCGCGCAAACGAAGCAAGGCGGCCAAGGCGGTTGAACAGTTAAAAAAGAAAAACTGCTGGGATGAATTGCGCGCTCTGGCCCGGAAATCGGTCAAAACTCCCTCTGAAATCCGTGACTGCCTGAAATCAGCCGGCGCGGCGTGCCGTATCGCCGATATTGAATGCCCCCGGGAACGCTTCCTGGAAGCCGCGCTCAACTGCCACCAGATGCGCGAGCGTTATACGGTGATTGACCTCGCCCGCGCCGTCGGAATAATGCCCAAGGCGGCGGATGAAATCATTGAGGAATATCTGGTGTAAGGTTGTTGGGTTCAGGGCGCTCCTGAGTGCCATTCAGGGTTCTGTCGTTCCGATGCGACTAGACCAGTATACCGGACTCTGCCTGCAATGCGCAAATGCAATGATCCAAAGATGATTCTTCCGGAAAAGATACACGACAAAATATGGAAAACGATGCACAAGATACCGACGCGTATTATCCTCGCGAAGAGGCCAACGATCGGGAAATTGTTGCAAGAGGTGGACAGAGTCTTTGATTTCCTTTGCAAAATCAAGACCGAGTCCTGAACTCCTGCTTTCGTAGAATGCAACTGCTTCCCGCAACTCCGCCTCTGCCTCGTGCAGAATAGTTACGGGAATCATCTGTGCTTGGCCTCGATATCGACAAAAACTTGTTCCGCCGGCCGGCCGATGGCCTTGCCTTTTATTACCATTCGAACTCGTCTTCGGATTTCAGTTTCTTGCTGGGGACTCAGTTCGTATCCGGAAGGATCATCCAGGCTGACAATCAAGTCATGGGCGAGCATGGCTCGCTTGTTGGCAGGCAACGTCAACACATTCTTTCGGATCGTTTCCATTGTTTTCATGCGATTAGCTTACCACTCAAATCATATGCCTGTCAACTCGTGTTTATCAATCATAAAACAACCGTTTTTTCCGTTCCGGAATTCATTCGCTTTTATGCCCGGAACCTCTCCTCCGATACTGCCGTGGCCCGACGCCCGTTACTTTCCGGAAACAGGCGCTGAAATATTTCGGGTTCTTGAAACCCAGTTCAATCGCAATCTGTTTAACTGACAAAAAAGACATCCGGAGCATTTGTTTTGCCCGCATGATCCGTTGCTGATTCTGGAATGCGATTGGGCCGATCCCCGCTTGTTTCTTGAAAAGACACGCCAAACGCGCGCGCGACAGATTGCAGTGAACCGCCACTTCCTTCAAACTCAACGGAGAGGATAAATTTTCAGCAAGATACTGAATGGCTCGGCCGACGCGCGGATCATATTCGGAATGGCCGCTTAGTTGATAGTGCCGATTGACCAGCAGAAGGACATTTTCAATTGCGTTATAGACAAAGTCCGTTGCATCCGGCAGTCCGCTCTTTCCCAACCGGTAAGCGCGCATCAGACCATTTCTGACCTCACGCCGCACCTTTGCATCACGCAAGGTCAGCTTCATAAACCCCGGGGCAATCTCCTCCAAATTCAACCAGGAGATCCAAGGCGGCCTCGGATCAAATATGCAGTTAATGATGTGCCAATCCGTTCTGCCGATCACCCGCCAGCGCTGGGGCGTGTTGGCGCGAATGATAAGAAAATCTCCTTTTCCCAGGAGAAAACGTTTGCCGCCGGGTTGTCCATGTTCACATGTGCCGTCAAGCACCAGTCCCAGCGCCCAGTGCGGGAGGGAGCGCTCAGCAGTTTTGGTTCCCGGCGGCATCCTATGGCAAGAGACAACCAAGCCGGGTTTTTCTTTTTTGGCCGCATTTGAATCATTCATAACAAGACTATTTTATACCTTTTCAAGAGTTTTTCAGGATTCATTTTTATTGCTTAAAAACAATAACCTTTATAAATTAACAGGAGTAATGAAAATAAAAAAGCATGAAATAAACTTTAATATGGAAAAAAGAGGAATAACGATAAAAAAACCGGTCAATCCTAACTCCGTTGATTTAACCCGCCGAGAACGGTTTTGCCGTCTATACGATTTTAAAAAAGTGGACCGGCCGGTGCATTGGGAGGCGGTAGCTTTTTGGCAAGAGACTCTGGAGGACTGGAAATCCAAAGGCGGCTTGCCTCCGGACATGGAAATTAATGGTAATTACGGTTATCCAAATTCCGCTGTACGGGAGCATTATCATCTGGAACCTTTCTTTGGAATATCGGGCGGTTTGGGATTCACCATGGCGCTTTCCGGACCGCCCGTCCAAACGCGCGTGCTCAAGGAAGATGGAAATGAGCGCGTTATGGAAAATGATTTAGGGAAAATATGGCGGGTAAGAACCGATGGAGTCAGCATGCCGCAATGGATTCGTTTCCCGGTGGAATCTCCGGCAGACTGGGCGCAAAAAATCAAGCCGCGCCTGAATCCGCGGCGGCATGAATATCCGGGCCTGGAAAATGAACTACTGGCCGGGGCGGGTGGAACCGAACCGATGGGATTATGGCTGGTAGGGTTGTATGCTTTCTGGCGTGGTTTCTGGGGCGAAGTGAACTTGGCCTATGCCTTCTACGATTATCCGGATGTTCTGCATGACATGGCAAAAACGTGGCTGACAATGCATTGTGAATGTGTTCCGTACATTTTCAGTCGGGCGGCCATTGACTACGTGCTATTTCACGAGGATATGGCGTTCAAGAATGGCCCGCTGATCGGCCCGGACTTATTTGATGGGTTCATGGCGCCGTATTACCGGGAACTCTTTGCGCATTTGAAGCAATGCGGCCAGAGCCGGTTTATGCTGGATTCCGACGGCAACAACGGCTTGGTGCTGGAACGCTTTGCCGAATTGGGCATGAACGGTCTTTTTCCGTTCGAGGCGGCGGCCGGATGCGACGCGTTGGAATTCCGCCGCCGGCACCCCCGTTTTTTTGTCTGGGGAACCATTGATAAACGGGTTCTCCTGAGAACGAAGGAGGACGTTCGGCGGGAAATGCTGAAAAAAATTCCACCGCTCTGGGAACAGGGCGGGTTTATTCCCGCCATTGATCATTCGGTGCCGCCCTGCTCGCAGGAAAATTTTGAGTATTTTTTGGAACTGGCGCGGGAATTGTGCCGTTAACGGAGGAGGATAACATGAATAATCAAACAGCTAAATTAGCGCCGGTGCGTGTAAATCCCGTCCTGCTCCATCCTCAGGAGCGGCGGATGAAGCTGGATGGCGAATGGCGTTTTCGGCTGGACGCCGATGATCGTGGGCTAAAAAAACGCTGGTTTGAAAATGGAGACGTCATGACCGACCCCCCCATCCTGGTGCCCGGTTGCTGGCAGGGACAGGGATTCGGCGCCAGTTCAAACGATGAGGTCTGGGATTTCCGGTTGCAAACCCGAACTCTTCGCGCAACCTACAAAGGCACCGGATGGTACGCCAAGTTGTTTCGCATTCCCAATGAATGGCAGGAGAAACGGCTGTGGCTTAACTTCGGCGGGGCGCATCCCAGCGCGGAGGTGTGGCTAAACGGAACGCGACTTGGTGAAAACAATCTGCCGTTTGTTCCGTTCGGTTTTGAAATAACCGGCATCACGCGCATCGGCGGCGACAACAATCTTGTGGTACGCGTGCACGAGCGCCATCGCGAGTTCGGTTTTTCCTATAACTGGCAGGGAAACTGGTCGGGACTTTACCGCGGTGTGGAGATAACCGCCACCGGCGAAAGTTTTTTGGAACGCTTCTCGCTCTATCCCGACGTGGACAAGCAGGAATTGCGTATCGTTGCGAACATCGGCGGGTTTAGGAAGCATCCATTGTCGTTACGAATAGCCATCACGCCGGCCGGTGAGACGACGACTAAGCCCGTGGCCGCGGAGTTTACCATAAATGCTCCTGATTTTACTTCGACGCTGGCGATGCCATCACCACGGCTCTGGAGTCCGGATGCGCCGAACCTGTACCGCGTCGAAGCGGAATTGACCGATGGGAAAGAAATTCATGATGCGCAGAGCGAACGAGCCGGTTTTGTGAAACTTGCTGCCGATGGGCATAGATTCCTCATCAATGACGAACCATACTACATTCGCGGCACGGGTGATTTTATAAGTTGTCCCGAAACAGGATGTCCGGACACCGATCGTGACCGTTGGCGGCACAAGCTTAAAACGTTGCGTGAATACGGCTACAATCAGGTGCGATGCCAGTCGTTTGTATATGGGCCTGAATATTATGATGTTGCGGACGAGGTCGGCTTGCTGGTACAAAGCGAAATGGGCATGCTCGGCGCATGGAGCGGTCATTCTATCTACCATGTGTACCCGTGGCCGCAGCCAATGGCGTCCAACCGCGAGACGCTTCGCAAGCAGTGGAATCACATTGTTCTGCGCGATGTCAACCATCCTTCGGCCAACATATATTGCATGAGCAATGAGTTGGCAAACATGGGAAACACAACCTTCTATCCGCGGACCGCCTGGCAGTGTTACAACGAAACCAAGGCAATCAAGCCGACGGCCTTCGTCATTTGGACGGATGGCGGGTACAACGAAAATCTTCCGGGAGATTTTGTCAACGCCCCGGCACGTGTATCCGAAAAGTGCGACAAGCCGGTTATCCAGCACGAATTTCGCTGGTGGAGTTCCTTCCCGGACGTGCGAATTCGTCAAAAATATTCGGGCGCGGTTCGGCCTTATGCCGCCGAAATTGCCTTGGAAGCCGCCGCGCGCCAGGGGTTGGCCCATCTTCTGCCGGAGTTTGCGGATAAAAGCCAGCGCCTGCAACTGTTGGAGGCAAAGGTCAAAATGGAGAATTGCCGTCGCGATCATCCGCGTTTGGCCGGGATCAGTCACTTTAACGCCATGGATGCAAACCCTTCGCCGCAGGGAATCATTGATGAATTTTATGAGCGCAAGCTGGCCGACGCCTCGACATGGATAAAAACCAACGGGGATACCGTCATTTTGTCGAGTTTGGGGTTCGATGACCGGGTTTTATGCGTCGGAAATGAATTCAAATGCAAATTATTCGTTTCCGATTTCTCCCATCCGCCGATGACAAATCCCGTGCTGGAATGGCGGCTTAAGATCGGAGACGAAATAGTGTCAAGCGGAAAAGTCGGCTATTCACATAAACCTTATTGCACGCATCCGGTCGGTGAAATAAGTTTGCAGATCCCTTTGGTGCCCCATCCGAAAGCCGCGCACCTGGAAGCTTTTCTGCGCAAGGGAAATCGCGTCGTCACCAATTCATGGGATGTCTGGATCTTTCCCCGTGCGAGTCTGCCGAAAAACGTGGTTCGCTATGAGCCGGAACAGAGCTGGATCAGTGTCTGGAACAATATACCCGTGATCACGGCCGAAGAGCTCTCGCGCGACACAACGCGGGTGGTGCTGACCGAAAGGCTCGACGAGTCGCTGGCGGCCTTCATGCGCAACGGCGGACGTGTTATCATGGCGGCGGGAGAAGGATTGGTTCGTCCCCATGGGGGAAATGGTTGCGGGAGTATAGGATATTTTTTCACCCCGGGAGCCAATTATGGGCCGTACGAAGACGGGCAGAACGGCACGATCATCCGCGCTCATCCGATGTTTGGGTGTTTTCCACATGAGGGTTTTGCGGATTTCCAGTTTTTCCGACTCATGAATGAAGCGCCACCCATTGAGTTGAAACCGCTGGATCTGGCAGATGATGAGCCGGCGATACGTGTCATTCATCGTTATCCCGTATGCCATTCGCTTGGCTATTTGCTGGAGCGATCGTTGGGACAGGGAGGTATAATCCTCACGAGCTTGGATTTATCCCCGGCGTTTCCGGAAGCGCGATGGATGCTGGCGAATATCTGTTCGTATGCGGCGGGCGCGGATTTTCATCCCGAACGTCGTTTATCCGACCAAACGATCAGCCAACTCGTGAGCGCCGCCGTGAAACCGGAAGGTTTCAATGTTCTTTTTTCAGGAAACGCAGAGCGGTTTGATCTGCCCGCGCACTGGCGCATCTTCGGCCCGGTGGCAAGAAATCACGCTCCCTTGTCAAAAGAGCAAATGGCCATTTTCACCGAATCGCTGACGATTGATGGGGAACGGTTGAGCGCGTGCGAGGCCGAAGCGGGAGATGGCCGGCTTAATCTGGCGCCATACATCGGTGGAACCGCCGATGGAAAAACCGCCTATGTTTTCATTCCATTCGAGACAAAGCGCGAACTTAAGCTCCGTTTTGGCTTCGGCGCCGACTGGTGGTTCGCGGCCTTCCTAGACGGTGCGCCATTCCTGGACAGTTTAGATGGCGGCAATCAATCCAGCCCGATTCGCGCGACGAATTTTACCAAAATCACAGATCTGGCCAAGGGGCGACATCTGTTGGCCATCCGGTTTATCAGCGGCAGCAGCGGATCAATACTGCATGTCGCCGCATGGCACGCATCCGACGCACCCGAGAGGTAGTAATGCACCCATTCAATGGTCTGTTCACGCAAGGGAAGCATGTGTTTTGATTATATTGACCAGCCGAACTACCAATTTTATGCACCATTGGAGCCGGCCTGGCCAACACCATCGTGGCAGTGACGGTGAAGGGAGCGGAATATTACGACTGCCGTCCTTCCGGGTTCGGCGCCATTGCCATGACGATCACCTCTCTGATTTCACTGATTGTTGCCTGGACTCAGATATTTCTCATGGCACCATGGCACCCGGGGAGACAACTCGGCAATTGATTCCCGTACGGCAAGATAAACGCTCTCCGCACCATCTGGACAATACCGCCTTAAGACCAGTCAACTCATATTTATCCATCATCTTCTTCCCTTTTCCTTGAAAATATTTTCCTGAAGCAGTTGTTCCGATCTCATGACATAAATGACAAACACATAATCTTTTTGTGTCCTGTAAAATATCCTGCAGGGTGGAACGACAATTTGACGATACGGCAAACGGGATATTTCAGGCGGCACATTGCCGGAACGAGGGAATTCTTCCAGCCGCTTGGCGGCATTGAATACCTTTTGGACGTATTGTCGGGCGGCTTCCTGGTTGTCCAGCGCAATATATTCGGCAATTATTTCAAGATCATTAAGCGCCGGTTCGGTCCAGATCAGGCGAGCCATCGCTTCATCCTTTTTTTTGCGCCATTATGGGTCAGGATGCGGCCTTCCATGATCGCCCGTTCTCCGCGGGCAATGCCTTCAAGGATTCCGATTCGCGCCTGTTGATTTTCAAAACTTTCCACGTCAACCAGATAAGCCGCCGGTTTGCCGTGTTCCGTGATAAGGATGGGAACATGCTTTATCCGGATCTCTGAAATCAACCGCATGGCTTGCCGTTTAAGGGTTGTAACCAGCTCGGTTTTCATATAAGTGATACAATAGTATCACAACGGTTTCATGTCAATCGCTATTTTGACGGGGTGCGCAAAGCGACGAATATCCTGCGTGTTCCATTTCTTATGTCCGCGTCCTCTCTCTCCGATATTTCCGGGGATTGACGCCCGTTACTTTCCGGAAACAGGCGCTGAAATACTTCGGGTTCTTGAAACCCAGTTCAATCGCAATCTGTTTAACTGACAAAAAAGACATCCGGAGCATTTGTTTTGCCCGCATGATCCGTTGCTGATTCTGGAATGCGATTGGGCCGATCCCCGCTTGTTTCTTGAAAAGACACGCCAAATGCGCGCGCGACAGATTGCTGTGAGCCGCCACTTCCTTCAAACTCAACGGAGAGGATAGATTTTCAGCAAGATACCGAATGGCTTGGCCGACCCGCGGATCGTATTCGGAATTTTTGCCGTGTTGGTAGTAGCGATTGACCGACAGGATGACGTTTTCAATTGCATTATAGACAAAGTCCGTTGCATCCGGCAGTCCGCTCTTTCCCAGCCGGTAAGCGCGCATCAGACCATTTCTGACCTCGCGCCGCACCTTTGCATCACGCAAGGTCAGCTTCATAAACCCCGGGACAATTTCCTCCCAGTTCAGCCAGGAAACCCAATGCGGCCGCGGATCGAATATGCAGTCAATGATGCGCCAATCCGTCTTGTCGATCACCCGCCAGCACTGGGGCGTGTTGGCGCGAATGACAAGGAAATCGCCTTTTTCCAGGAGAAAACGTTTGCCATCGGGTTCGCCCTGTTCAGCTACGCCAGCAAGCATCAGTCCCAGCACCCAGTGCGGGAGCAATCCTTCATGTTTGGTCCCGGGCGGGACCTTCCGGCAAGAGACAACCAAGCCAGGTTCCACTCTTTTAATTACATCCAAATCACTCATGATCAGACTATTTTATACCTTTTTCAGACTTTTTCAGGATTCAATTTGCTGGCTTTAAAACAACACTACCGATAAATTAGCAGGCGTAATGAAAAGAAAAAAGCATAAAACAAAACTCAGGAGGCGCCTGTGAAACTCAGCAACGGCCTGGTAAAATTTGACTTTAATGACGCAACTGGCAGTCTTTGCCAGATCAAGGATTTGAAGACCGGCCGGGAATATCTCCGGGATCCGCGCGGCTATCGCCTGGTTAAGCTCATTGCGCCGACACCCGAATACAGCACGCGTCCGCTTTATTCGCACCTGTCCGGCGCGCCGCGGATGCAGAAGAATGGCGATACTTTGACAATCAGTTTTCCGCAAGTGAGCGATGGCGGCAAGGCCACGGGCATCAGCATGAAGGTCAAGGTTCGTCTCCCCCCGGGCAGTCCGGAGGCAATCTTTACGCTTGAATTGCATAATGACGGGCCGGATATGGTGCAGGAAGTCTGGTTCCCATGGGTCGGCGGCTACCAAGCAAAGAAAGAGGGGATGCAGGCAAAAGTTACAATGTCCACGCAAGGGCGTTCGGGAAACCCTGTAAATTTTTTTCCCACGGGCTGGGCAGATACTCACACCTTCGGTTGCCATCATCAGCGAGTGGGATTCGAAAATCTTTTTTTGTTGCCTATGATGGATTTATCCGATGCCCGGGGCGGGTTGTCGTATATCCGTTACGAAAATAAGCCGGATTACAATGCCCTGGTATTTGAAAATGAGTCCAACGATTTTGTCAACTTGTGTCTGACCTGGGCATGGGCGAGTCGGCCGTTTTTGAAAACAAACCAATCCTGGACAAGCGCGGAATTCGGCATCGGCGTGCATCAGGGTGATTGGCACGCGACGGCGGACCGTTTGCGCAGGTATACGGAGAAATGGTGGAAACCATCCGGGATGCCGGCTTCCCTGCGCGAAAAGATCGGTCTTTACCATGTTCAATTTCATGGTTTTAATGGCGAACCTTACAATGAATTCGAAGCATTGCCGGATATGGCGCACGATTGCCTGAAGTACGGCGTTTCGGATATCTGCATGTGGGATTTGCCCGCGCAAGGATATTGTCGGCCGGACCGAAGCGGGTTCTGGGAAATGGCGCCGGAGCGATTGGCGTCATTGAAACACGCGATTGCTGAAACCAAGCGGATAGGATGTCAGGTCGGCCCCTGGGTCAATTTCCGTCTGATAACCGAATACGCGCGGCTATGGAAAAAAATGTCAAAATTCGCCATACAATCCGTCTATGGAAAACCAATCATGGATAATTGGCATATCTCCATGAACCATGCCGTCTACTCAAATTCATTAATTGACCAGGCGGGACATTGCCTCTGCCAGGGATCGGACGGGTTCCGCAAGTTTGCAATTGACCTTGTGGAGCAGACGATGGGCTTGGGCTTTTCAACTATTTACATTGACCAGGCGGCTGAATGGAACTCCTGCGCGGCCGAAAACCACGGGCACAAAACGCCGGGCAAAGCGATCAGGAAAGCCTACGACTGGTTCGGCGAAGCCACCCGTCTGATTCGCAAACTATCCCCGAACGCTTACACCTGCGGCGAACTTCCCGATTTATATAATACCCAATCCATTGATCTTTGGTGGGACTGGAATTGGAAAAGAAATCTTCGTTCTGAAGTCTATCGTTATCTGCTGCCGGAAATGATGGTTTGCTGGTGCATTGATGAAAACCAGCGCGACGTGCTGAGCAAGGCGTTTGCCATGGGCCATTTCATGGCGATCGCGACGCGCGACATGACCGGCAAGCTTTCGGATGAACCGGCGCTGGCCCAACACATTGCGCGCCTGGCAAAACTAAGAAAGGCCACCGCCCCGTTCGTCTCGCACGGCCGCTTTCTGGATAACCGCGGGCTCAGCGTTGAAAATGGAAACGCCTATGTCTTTTCATCGGACGCAGGACTTGCGGTTACCATGGCCAACGGCAAGGCAACGCAAAATACGCTGAAAATTACACTGACGCCGGAGGAAGCCGGGTTTGCACCGGCCGGCAATGGATTACTGCACATTGAAGGCGCAGATCCGGTTCCGATTTCCCCAACCCGCCGTGGCGGCAAGTGGAGCGTTGAAGTCAAGGCGCCCGCCTACGGCGCCGCGATTTGGACCATGCCCAAAAAAGAGATCCATGCGGTCAAAACATAAGAAAATTAAAAGTTACACTTTAAATATCCGTCCATTAGCGATAAGTTCAGGAAGGTGAATGAAGACAGGTGATTATATTTCCCCCACCCATCGTTCCGACACGGCGGGGTTCCGCTATATCGGGAGGTGGCATGGCAGGTATCCGGCCGTGACCATCAATACCGGCGCAATGCTGGAGTTTGTCTTTCCGGGGTCATGCTGTGATCTGGTCTTTGACATTGAAGGCATGACACAGTATCCGGATTTGCTGGTTCAGGTTGACGAGGGAACAATCGCCCGGCATCGTCTCAATGCAACAACCTCCACCATCCGTCTCTGCCCCGGGAATATTCCCGAAACCGCAAAGGCACACCAGGCATACTGGCACATGGTCCGCTGTTGGACAATCATCCCAAGTGCGGATCCAGCGCAATGGACTACGCAAAACGGCGGATGTAAATTTCTCGGCGTACGTTGCGCGTTACCGGACGCTGTTTTACCGGCGTTACCTGCCGTAAAATCCACCATTGAATTCCTCGGAGATTCCATTACCGCCTCCCTGCGATTGCTCTATACGGGACATGACGGGTGGGATGACCGGGACCGACAAACGGGCCTTGTGCGGGATTGGCTGACAGGCCAGGACCATCAGCATCCGGTACGTAACTGGACCTGGCAGGCCGCGCGATTGCTTGGACTACAGCCGATCGTAACCGGCTTTGGCGGACAAGGTCTTACCGTAGCCGGCACCAACGGCGCGCCGCCGGCTGAGCAAGCATTCCCCTGCGTCTATGCGGGGGCGCCATGGAACCCGCCGGTGCAACAGCGGATTGTCGTCATCTATCATGGCACGAATGACGCAACGCTCACGGAAAAACAATACCATGGATACCTGCGCGTTGTCCGCGCCGCTTATCCGCGCGCCGATATCTTTGCGATCTGTCCGCATAAGAAAGCGCACTTTGCATCTTTGATCCGCGCGGCGGCGCATCAGGCGGGCGATCATGTCTGGTTTTATGATTACAGCAGTGGAGTGATTGCGTCGGCCGATACCTCTGATGGATGCCATCTCAACCCGAGCGGCGCCATGCGCCTTGCCGTGCAATTGGCAGGTGATATTGCTCGCTGCCTGGCTGAACCCCCATCCGTATTGAACGCTACGCCTTAAGAAAGATTAAATGACCAACATCGGCTTACCTCTTTTGTGCGCCATTGGAGCCGGCCTGGCCAACACCATCGTGGCAGTGACGGTGAAGGGAGCGGAACGTTACGACTGCCATCCTTCCAGGTTTTGCGCCGTTACCATGACGATCGCCTGTATGCTCTCGCTGATCGTTGCCTGGACCCAGCCCGGATCGTGGTTTAATTACCGGCTATGGATACTGGGCATGATAATGGGAGGCTTATATTATGCGGCCATAACGAGCATGGTGCGGGCCAATCGGCTTGGCCCGCCTTCATTGCCATGGACCATGGCCAATCTGGCGCTTGTTGTTCCCGTCATGCTCGCCGCCCTGTTTTTAAAAGAAAAACTGCGATTAATTGATGTCATAAGCCTGATGGCATTTGGAGGAATGTTGCTGGCATTCATGCGTGGTTCCTCCGGGGCGGATGAAGTTGCGGCCGGCAATCGCGCCGCGCTGGTTCTTCTGCTGACGTTGGTATTTTTGACCAATGGTTTCCTGATGTTTGGATTCAAGTTAAATTCATTTTTACCGGAGGGGGTGAACCCATCCGCGCTTCCCGTCATCATGTACGGAACGGGATGTTTATCAGCATGGCTGAATGAATACCGGAAGCCGCATCGTAAGTATCATTTAAAAGAATTATACCTGGGAGGGGGTGCAGGGATTGGGATGGGGGCGTCAATCTTTTTGCTGTTATTGGCGATGAAATTGCCGGCGGTGGTGGCCTTTCCGGTGGTGCAGGGAGTTTCGTTATTGGGCGGCATTTTTATAACCGCATTGATATACCGGGAACACCTGAACCGATGGAAAATCGCGGGTATTATCCTGGGGCTGGCGGTGATCCTGCTCTCGGTATGGCGTTAACCCGGTCACGCACGAGAATAGTGCCTGCTTATCTCACATCATTGACAACGCATCAACGTCAACCGCGATGTGCACATCCGCCGGGCATTTTAATTCGCGCAGGGCTTGTTTAATCGGCGCGGAGATATCCTCCACCGCCGGCGAACGGATGATTATCTGATGCCGGTAACGGCCCTTGGCCATGCTGAGCGGGGCGGGCATCGGACCGGCCAATATTGCCGGGGGCTTTATGAGCAATTTCAGGCCATCGGCGAATTGTTGCGCGGTCAGCGCGACAAGTTTTTCCGGCACGCCTTCCAGGGTGATACAAACCAGATGGCCGAACGGCGGATACATAAGCTCGCGGCGCGATTCTATTTCCTGGTCGCAGAATCCCTGATAGTCCAGCCGGCGCGCCGCCTGGACGGCCGGATGAAAAGGCGTGAAAGTCTGGACGATCACCTCGCCGGGAATATCGCCCCGGCCGGCCCGGCCGGCGACCTGCAGCAGGAGCTGGAAAGTTCTTTCGGAAGCCCTGAAATCCGGAATGTGCAGACTGTGGTCGGCGTAGATCACCCCGACCAGGGTCACGCCGGGAAAATCCAGGCCCTTGGCAATCATCTGCGTGCCGATTAAAATATCAATCTTGCCGGTCTTAAATTCGCCGAGGATATCACGGTGCGAATGTTTTGCCGTGGTGGTGTCGGCATCCATGCGCCGGACCTGGGCGCGCGGGAAGACGGCATGGACGATCGCTTCAATCCGTTGCGTCCCGATCCCCGAAAATTTCAACGCCATGGCGCCGCATTGGGTGCATTTGTCAAAAACTTTCTCGGCCCGGCCGCAAATATGACAACGCAACTCCTCGCCTTCGCGGTGATATGTGAGCGTCACGCTGCACTGCGGGCAAGTCGCCACAAAACCGCAGGCCGGGCACAAAAGGGAGGTGGAAAAACCGCGGCGGTTAAGGAAGAGGATGGTCTGTTCGTGCTGTTCAATGCGCGCGCGGATTGCCTCAACCAGCAGACGCGAGAAAACATTGACGCGACCCTCGCGCTCGGCTTCCAGGCGCATGTCCACGATATTCATCCGGGGCATCTGCCGGTGGTCAACGCGGTTCTGAAGGGTTGCCAGGGCATATTTGCCGGTACGCGCGTTATAAAACGATTCCATCGCCGGCGAAGCCGAGCCGAGCAGGACCGAACAGCGCTCAATCTCGCCGCGTTTGATCGCCACATCCCGGGCATTATAACGGGGGGCTTCCGCCTGCTTGTAACTTGTTTCATGTTCCTCGTCAACCACAATAAGCCCAAGCCGTTCCACCGGCGCAAAGAGCGCCGAGCGGGCGCCGACCACAATCCGCGCCTTGCCTTCAAAAATCCGGTGCCATTCATCATGGCGTTCGCCGTCCGAGAGGTGGCTGTGCAAAATGGCGACCTTGTCGCCGAACCGGCCGCAAAATCTTTCAACGGTCTGCGGTGTGAGCGAAATTTCGGGGACGAGCACAATCGCCCCCTTGCCCTGGCTGAGAACATGGCGGATGGCCTGGAGATAAACTTCCGTCTTGCCGCTGCCGGTAACGCCATGCAAAAGAATCACCGGCGGATTAAGGGTGTCAATTGACTGCTTGGTCAATTCAAGCGCGGCGAGCTGTTCGGGATAAAGCGTGAGCGGCTGGGTTGGAAGGATTATTTGGCCGGCGAGCGGATCGCGGCGCAGGTCCTGCCGGCAAATTTTAACCAAGCCCTTCTTTTCCAGGGTTTTTACGGAGGCGGGACCAATACCCGTTTCATCAACCAAATCGGTCAGGAACATCCCGCCGGTTTCCAGGAGAAGCTCCAGGGCCCGCGCCTGTTTAGGGAAACGTCCGCGCAGTTCGTCCAGGTTTAATCCGCCGATATTTTCAGGAACGGGATTGACCATGTTCTGCTGGCGGAATTTGGCTTTTGCATGGCGCACGGCGCAGGGCAGAAGCGAGCGGATGGCCTGTTCAAAGGCGGCCACATAATACTCGCCGATCCAGCGCGCCAGTTCCAGCATGTTTTCGTTGATCAACGGCTTTGTTCCGATGATGGAAGAAATTGTCTTGAGATTTTTTATCTCCGAGTGTTCGGCCAGGCCGACCACGTAGCCGCGGGTAAAAGTACGGCCGAAAGGCACCAACACCCGCGAGCCGAGCGTGACGGCGGAAGCGAACTCATCGGGAATTTTATAATCAAATTCCCGGTCCAGGGCGATTTCAACGGTAACTTTGGCAATGTTCTGCATTGATTTCTCACCCGCTCGCAAGCTCGTTAGAGCTCACAGAGAGCACGGAGAGAAAAAATCTTTCGCACTTCTCTGTGAACTCTGTGTACTCTGTGAGAGACATCCTTTTTATTCCCCGATAATCTTCACCAATACGCGTTTTTTGCGGCGGCCGTCGAACTCGCCGTAGAATATCTGTTCCCACGGCCCGAAATCAAGCCTGCCCCCGGTCACGGCAACCACCACTTCCCTTCCCATGATGGTACGCTTCAGATGGGCATCGGCATTATCCTCCGCCCCGTTATGGGCATATTGCGAATATGGTTTTTCTGGCGCGAGTTTCTCCAGCCATTTTTCAAAATCCTGGTGCAGGCCGCCCTCGTCATCATTGATGAACACGCTCGCAGTGATATGCATCGCGTTCACCAGGATCAGCCCTTCCTTGATTCCGCTCTCTGCAAGGCATTCCTCCACTCGCGGCGTGATATTGATGAACTCCCGCCGCTGTTTTATATCAAACCATAATTCCTTCCGATAACTTTTCATAATCCATAATCTCCTTTTTTCGCTCCCCCGTCATTTATCCAGCGGACTTTTCACGCCGATCCCGGGCTTATTGATCACGTGCAAATAAATCTGGGTTGTTGAAATATCTGAATGTCCCAGCAAGTCCTGTACTGTGCGAATATCCGTGCCGCCTTCCAGTAGATGGGTCGCGAAGCTGTGCCGCAACGCATGGGGCGACACCCGTTTAGCAAAAAGACAAACTTAGCTTGTCTTTTTCCATTCTGCTGCGCAAGTATAAAAAGACAAACTCGCGCTATTTTTTTACCCAAACAAACCATTCGTAAATTATTCCGTATCAATGCTTGATCTTTCATATCGCCATTGTTTAATATGTTTATAAAACAGGAACAAACTTTCTTCATTGTATGACTTGAGTTTGTTCCAATAAATACTGTTGGAGCAAAGGGACAATATGAAACCATGTCGCACATGCAAACGTGATGTATCAGAACAGGCTTTGGCATGCCCGAGTTGTGGCGCTCCGTACCCGGCTCGGGAGAAATGGGATGGCTGGGGGTTTGAGTACAAATCCGACCTACAGGTATGTGGCCTGCCGTTGGTTCACATCTCATTCAAGTATCGTCCTAACCGCGTCCCCGTTGTGGCACGAGGTGTTATCGCGATTGGTCAGTTTGCCTGCGGCATCCTGACAATTTCGCAATTCGGAATAGGTCTTGTCAGCGTCAGTCAATTCACCATTGCAGGTTTTGCCATCGCGCAATTTGCCGCCGCCTACTCCTTGATTGCGCAGATAGGCGTATTCGTTCATTCGGGACACGGTCAGATTGTAAAAAGCATGGCAGAATTGATAAACATGCTCTAACAACCGGTTTCAGCCTACGCGCCGACGGCACGCGGCTGAACCGTAACGTTCGATAAAAATGAAAATACGGCATATAATTATAGCAATTGTCCTTGCGTCACTGGTCGGATGCACAACACCATATATTGAAGCACAAAGAGCCATATATCTGAAAAACCAGAGAGGTGAAATATCCGAAGAGCAGTGTTTGGCCGACTTAAAAGAATTGCAACAGGAACAACCGTGGGGAGGCGAGAATGGTCAGGCAAACCAAAAGCCACTGCCAAACGTCATCTTTCAATAAGCAAATAGAAAAAGGCGAATCGAACAAAGCGTCGGAGGCTATCGCCCCGCAAGACGGGGCTCAGCCTCAACGCTAACGTTCGAGCACAGATGAAATGCTCAAAAGACTGTTATCTGGAATCCTCGCAATCGTCTACTTGGTTGCATCATACGCTGGTGGTGGCGGGAGCGGCGCAATCAAGTGCGCGCTTTTCCTGCTCCTCCCACTTGCCTGCATTTGGTTCAGTGAGGAGATGGGATCGTTTACTGGAGTCATGCGAGGACAGTACATCAACACCCGGACACCCGGTTGTCTGGTCGCCTTCGGCGGGTGGCTGATTCTCCTGCTTCCTGTAATCGTTGGAATCGTTCAGCAGTTGTCGGGAAAATGAAGACAATGTGTTGACAAACGGCACACCCTGTCGTATATTCCAATCATGAAAACCATCCGGTGGGATGAGCGAAAGAATGAATGGCTCAAGCGGAATCGTGGATTGGGATTTGAACAAGTCGCCGTCCTGATTGAGCAGGGACAAGTTCTGGAAGTCATGGATCACCCTGACCAAAGAAAGTACCCCAGACAAAAAATGGCGATTGTTGAAATAGACGGATACGCCTGTCTTGTTCCTTATGTGGATGATGAAGAGGATGTTTTTCTTAAAACAATTATTCCGAGCCGAAAGGCGACGAATAAATATTTGAGGGGACAAAAATGAAAAAACAGACAATGGATTCGGAAGAAAAAGAAATTCTGGCGTCGTACGAGCGTGACGAATGGCGTCCGGTAAAAACCGGAAGGTCGGAAATCGCCAAATTGCAGAAGTATGCCCGCAATACTCTCCAGAAAAACAAACGGATCAATATCCGGTTGGCAGAACGAGACTTGGTTGGCATCCAAACCAAGGCGATTGAGGAAGGGCTGCCCTATCAAACGCTGATTTCGAGCGTCCTGCATAAATATCTTTCTGGTCGTTTTACAGAAAGAAAAATGGCCTAACAACCGGTTTCAGCCTACGCGCCTACGGCACGCGGCTGAACCGCATCGTTCGGTCAATAGATGAAAAGAAAAATTACAGCGGCAATACTGATACTGGTTCTGTTTTTCGTGATATATTGTATTGCGAAATTCATTCCGGCAGTGAGGAGTACAAAATCATCTTGTCAGACTTTGACCGACTTCACATCAAGTATCCAACGACATGACTGGGATTCCGCACGGCAAATCCTGAATACAGACAACAACTGGATGAGAATCGAGAATGAGAAGATTCTTTATTGGGGACATGATGTGACTCGCATTATCTCATCGGCCACCCCTCTATTCTGGAAAACCCTAGAATATTATCTGACGGATAGATCAATGGGAGATAAAGTCATTTTTAGTGGTTCCAGCGTGGCCGATTACGCCAGATTGAAAGAAGGAAAAATAATCTTTGTGAAACTGCCATGACCGAACCAATCAAATTCAGCCTATCGCCCGCCTGCGGCGGGCTCAGGCTGATTCGTAACGTTCGGGAATGAGAAATATTGAATTGAAAATAATGCCATCATAATGTAGAATGAAAAATAATTGGAGGAGAAACTATGGAAATTGCTTTACCCCTTGGAAGAATGACAACATCGGACAAACTCCGCGCGCTGGAGAAAATCTGGGATAATCTACGGCATACGTCACGAGATATTCCTTCCCCATCTTGGCATGCTGACGTTTTGCATGCCAGAGAACAGCGGATTCGGGCAGGAACATCAAAATTCCAGGATTGGACTGAGGCGAAGGCCAGAATTCGGAAGCGTGTCAGATGAGGATACAGATTCTTGATGAAGCCGAACAAGACTTGATTGATGGCTTTTGCTTCTATGAAGCTCAAGACCAAGGCCTTGGTGATTACTTCCTCGATTCACTTTCCTCAGACATAGATTCTCTCCATATTTACGCTGGTATCCATCCCCGATACTTCGGCTATCACCGCCTCCTTTCCCATCGTTTCCCTTTTGCCAGATATTATCGTATGGCAAATAGAATAGTCCAAGTTCACGCCGTGCTAGACTGTCGGCAAAATCCTGAGAGAATTAAAGACCGCCTAAAATGATCCCCGAACAAAGTTTTGCAGCGTACGTCGCGAAGCCGCGCCGCCGCTGAAAACTAACGTTGGGCCCAGAAATAAAGATTCACTTACCAACACAGTATGGTATACTGAAATTCATTAAGAAGGATTGTATAATTGATTTATCTCAGAAGGAGTAAATATGCATAACGAATTCACTGCTGTTGTTGAGCAAGATGGAGACTGGTTTATCGGGTATTGTCCGGAAATTCCAGGGGCTAATGGTCAAGGAAAGACCAAAAATGAATGTCTTCAAAATTTGGCTGAAGCGATTGACCTGATCCTAGCCGATCGCCGTGAAGATGCTCTGCGAGGTCTTCCCTCGGATGTAACCAAGGAAGTCGTGGCGGTCGGATGAAACGGAATGATCTTCTTAGACACCTCCGGCGTCACGGCTGTTATCTGAAACGAGAAGGAGGCTCGCATTCGCTCTGGACAAATCCACTGACCGGATGGGTGGAAGCCGTGCCCCGCCACACAGAGATTTCCAATCGGCTTGTCCGAAAGATATGCAAATGCCTTACTGTCCCCGAAATCGGATGAAAAGCCGAACAAGACAATGCAGTTTATTGCCGCCAAACGCGGCAAAAACTGATTGTTGACGTTCGGATGGCATTGATAAAGGAGACAAGATAGAGATCCTGAACGAAATTCCATTTTCGCTGGATGCGGTCAAATTGATGAAGCAATTGCATGTTGAACCCGGATCAGACGATGCGGGCGCATTCCAAGGACTGATGGACCTGGCCGTGGCAGTCGGCAAACCAAAGGCTGTCTATGCCGTATCGTTCGTGGATGGAAGAAACGGCGACACGGTGGAAATTGATGGAATCCCATTCACAAGTCGAATGCTGAGCAGGAATCTGGCGTCCAGCGAACGCGTCTTCCCGTTGATTGCGACATGCGGGCGCGAGATGGACGAAGCGTTCCCGGCGAAAGGAGACATGCTGAAGGAGTTTTGGTGGGACTTGATCAAAAATGATTTGCTTGGCGCGGCAAAACGGCACTTGGCTGATGAACTGCACCGCAAGTTTCGCCTTGGTAAGACAGCAACAATGCGACCAGGTTCCGGCGATGCGTCGGTCTGGCCCATTGAACAGCAAAAAGAACTGTTTGCTCTTCTCGGCGATGTTGAGCAAGCCATTGGAGTCAGACTGACTGACTCCTTCCTGATGGTGCCGAACAAGACGACTTCGGGCATCCTGTTCCCCACCGAGGTGGACTTTCGAAGTTGCGAGGTTTGCCACAGGAAAAACTGCCCCTCGCGGCATGCGCCTTTCAACAAGCAACTCTGGGAAGAGATCCAGCATGACTGAGCACTTGATTCAAAACGTTCGGCCAGATGAATGGTCACTCCTCCGACGATCTACATTCGCCCGGGGTTCTCCAATATCCGGGGGCTTGATCTCAATAGTCATCTCCCCGCAAACGCCGATATAAAGCTTCCCGTCAACTCCGCCGATCAGCGACCAGCAGGTGTCATGACAGGGAAGTTCAGAAAAAACAATGGGCTCCAATGACAACATTCGTCATCCTTTCTTGATACATTTTTTCAACTGTTCAAGGTAATATATATAATCGGACAAAGGAATATCGTGCGGCACGGCATGATCAACGGTGGGAATATATCCGCCTTTTTCAAGCATAAACGGAATTTTACCGAAAACTTCCCGGTCTATCTCCTTCCTGCCTTTCGCCAATGCTCTTTTGTCCATGCCGCCGGCCAGCCATATATCCTTCCCGTACTTTTCCCTGATTTTTACCACATCCATGCCGGCCGCGACTTCGCACGGCAGCATCCCGTTTATTCCGGCCTCCAGCCAGATGGGAATGAGTTCGTCAATGTTTCCGTCGCAATCAACGGAAAAGACGTCTATTCCGTATGAGCGGAAAAAGGCCGTCATTTTCTTGTAGCCGGGGAGCATGAATTTTCTCACCATCTCAGGCGAAACAAGGGAGCCGTTTTTATAAGCCATGTCCTCCCAGAAATGAGCGTGGTCAAAAGCAACTTCATCCAATGCTTTCCTGAGACTGGCAATGGAAAAATCGGTCATATAATCGATCATTTCCTGAACAAGCGCCGGATCGTCATAAAACATGACGCTGAAATTTTCAACACCGATCCAGTTTCGCAGAAGACCGAAGAGGCTTCCCGCAAAAAGAGTCAGGGGAAAATCCCTTGTGCCCCAGAACTTTTTCATGTTTTCCCAGTCCCGCGGATATCTCTCCGGGGAAGACGGATCCAGTCTTTTTTTAAAGCCCTCCCAGTCCCGGCGGGATTCAATGGGATATTTCAGGAAAAGCGGCATGGACTTTTCCTTCTTGCTTTTAAACTCCTTTTTGGTGATGCCTTCTTCGTCGGTATATATCCGGTACTCCCCGGTTTCTTCCAAGATTTCCTCGCTGAAAGACGGCAGAGGCTTTAAAATGTTGAAGAAAAATTGTTCCGGGAAATACCTGACCGAATCAAGCCCGAAAAAGTCTCTCAAATCCACGCCGGCGGGGAATCCTTCAGCCTGCCATCTTGCGATGGTGGTATCAAGGTATCCGAATTCCCATAAAGGCAACCGATCGACGGGTTCAAACCTGACGGTTTTTAAAAAGCGCTCTCTCTGAGTGAAATTATTCATATGCTTCTCTCAATCAACCCCCATCATGGCCATGATGGAAGGATGACGGTAAATGGATTTCCACTTTGAGTTCGAGGGAATTTTGTTTTTCTTCAACATGGATTCATAGGGCGGCATGAGCGCATAATCCCGCACCTCATTGATCGGCGCGAGGCAAAAATCATCGGTCAGGAATTTTTTATCGTCCCGCACCACTTTCATTGTCTCTTTTATATAAAAATGCAGCTGCATGGAGTAAACGCACAAGGGACGCAACGCCTTTTCCGGCGCGGCGCCGGTCGGGTCGCCAACGATACCGGCCGGGGTCTTTTTCCATTCCATTCCCTGCGGATAGAACTGGTGCCAGACTGAAATACCGGGCGTCAGCGCGCCGGCCTTGGTGGTGGGGCTGTACTTCAATGAACCGGCCGGTTCCGTTTTCACGGCATATTTCATATTCACGCTGCCGGAAGGACCGGTTGCCATCTGATACGAAGTTTCCGCCTCGTCCGCATGGATGAAAGGTGATTGTAATTTGCAGGATTTATACCGCGGATCAAATCCCTTCATCTGCCAGGTATACCATTCGGTCTCCATGATGATCGCCGGGCATCCAGTCGTTTTCCCGAATTTATGGATGGCATGCTGATTCACGTATTCCTGTCCGTGGTTCTGCAAATTGATGATGCTCCTGAATCCCATATTATAAAGACCAATTATATTCCAGAAGATGGTGTTGATATGGGTTCTTTCGGGAATGATCGTGGTCCCCGGCATATAGCAGTGATGGGCCGGATGCGAGCCGGCCCCGGTCGGAAAGGCGAGCATCACGCCCGTCTTCTGGCGCATGGCATAGGCGATCGCCAGGCACTGGTGCCCGTCCTGGTACAGGTTACTGAGCGCGCCGTGCAGTTCCATGGAGCCGGTGACAAAGATGACGCTCCGTGTTTTCAATATTTCGGGATAAACGTCGCCGAACGGGGCGTGACAGTAAAAGTATTTGGGGTCATGCAAACGGTTGGGCTGGGGATAACCGTAATATGCGGCCACGGCCTTGATGTTATCATCCCCCAACCCATCGTAACCGTGATTCATGATATATTCGTAAGGCGAAAAATATCCCTCCGCCTTGAAGGCCTTTTCCGCCTTTACAAACATCTCGTTGACTATTTTTTCGCCTTGGTCATATGTTTTACTCATTGATAACTCCCTTCTCTTTTTACGTTATGAACATAATTTTTCACATATTCAATGCTCTTCCGGGCCGCTTCATCAGGCGTGGGCCACGGCTCCATTTCCATGGAAATATAACGATTATAACCGAGGCCCTTGAGGACCCCGACAATATCCATGAAATTCAGATGTCCGCACCCGGCCGGCCGCCGGTTGCTGTCTGCAAAATGCACGTGTCCGAGACAAGGAGAAGCCTTCACCAGACTGCCATAAATGGAAGGCTCTTCGATGTTCATATGGAAGGTGTCAACCAGCAGTTTCAGGTTCTTGAATTTCAAGTTGCGGATAAGCGCCATGCCTTCTTCAACCGTATTGACCAGTTTTGTCTCATACCGGTTAAGCGGCTCAATAAACAGTTTCACGCCTTCCTTCGCGGCAAAGGCCGCGCATTCTACCAGGCATTCCGCCAGAAACTCATTCTCGGTCACCCGATTTTTTCCGCCGCGACCCCTTATCAGGCCGATGATCACCGCCGCTTTGAATCCGGCCGCAAAACGGACATGCGCCTTGATCCGGTCAACGGCGTTTCTCCTGATTTCTTTCCGGCCATCGGTAAAACTCAACCCTTCCTCCAGGAACGCCTGGCCGGTGCCGATGGCGGGCACTTCAACCCCGGCCGAACGGATATGTTTTTCCAGCCGGCGGATGTCAAGTAACGCCGGGTCCCGCACGGCCAGTTCCACGCCGTCATAGCCCAACGCGGCCACCCGGGTAATGCCGCGTTCCAAATCATCGCTGTAACTGACGGCGGAAAACCGCGTCGCGTTCGTTGACAAGACCAATCCAAATTTCATGGCTGTATTCCGCAATGATTTCTCCTTAAAACCTCCGCCGCTTTTTCCCTGGCGGCAAGCATTGTTTTTTCCGGCGCCCATTCCCAGTACTCCGGCCGGAACAGTTCCACGGAAACAACACCCGCATACCCGCGGCCGCTCAAAACCGCCATGATTTCATCCAGGGGAATTATCCCGTCTCCCGGAAACAGCCGGTGGCTGTCTTTCAATTCGGCTTTCGGCAGATTTTCGCAATCATTGATATGCACGATAAACACCTTTTCAATGTCCATCGTTTCCAGGAACCGGAGAGCGGAATTGCCGATGAAAAAATGAAATGTGTCCAGGACGATTCCGAGATTGTCCCCGGCGGTTTCTGCAACGATCCGCGCGCACGTTTCCAGATTATTTACGGAACACCTGCTGAATCCGAGGAATTCAAAAGCTATCTTCACGCCGTATTCCGAGGCAATGCCGCAATACTCCTTCAATGTTTCCGAGGTTTGACGGATGACGGCTTCCCCGGCCAAACCCAAGCCTTCCTCCAGAAACGATGGGATCACCACGAGATATGGACAGGCCAGATCCCGCGCTGCCGCGCACATTTCAATAAATTGCCGCCGGGCCGCGGCGCGCGCGCCGGGGTCGTTAAACATAAGACCGCCTTCGCAGGCGTTGATTGATAAAGCCTTGATCCGGTTCCTTTCAAGCAACTCCAGAAGATTGCCGGCGGAATTTGCCCCCAGATAGTCCCGTAATTTGGAATAGGTTATCTCCAGATAACCAAATCCGATCTTGCCGGCGGACACAATATCGGCGGTCAAATCGCTTGTTAACGTCGTTGCGCCGTTGATTCCTAGAAACATCTTATCGCTCCCATCATGGTTTGACGGCCACTTTCATGGAATCGGATTCCATGGACTTCAAGAGGGCTTTTTCAGCGTCTTCCAATCCATAGGTATGCGTGACCAGTTTGTTGAAATCAAAATATTTTGTGTACGCCTTCATCAATCGCAATGACGGCAGGTAACCGACATAAGCCAGGTTCGTCATGCCGATCAACCGGATATTTTTTGAGCAGAGATGCCGGTGAGGATTGATGGAAATTTCGCCCTTGTCAACAAAACTGCCGACCTCGATCAAGGTGCCGCCTTTCCTCAGCATCTCAATTCCCTCCAGGAGCGAATTGGGCATTCCGGTGCAGGTTACAACAACGTCCGCCCCGCGACCGTCGGTCATGGATTTCAAAGCCGCGCTGATTTCCTGCGCCGTGTGGGCGCGCGCGTTAAAGACATGATCCGCCCCGAATTCTCTGGCCATTTTTAAACGATAATCAGACATATCGGTGGCAACTATATTTCCGGCGCCCAGCATTCTCGCCTTGATCAAATGGCACATTCCCAGCGGACCGACACCCAGGACCACGACCGTATCGCCCGCCATGAATCCCTCGTTCGGAAGCGATGAGTGCCCTTTGGCCACGTCCAAACCATAGGTCACACACATGGGCTCGGCCAGGACGGCCATTTCGTCCGACACGTCTTCCCCGATCTTGAACACGTGACTTTTCGGATATACATACATATATTTGCTCCAACCGCCGGTCAGGAACGGCGGTTCGGATGACAAAAGATGGCCGTAACTCCTGATATTGGAACACCACGTATAGCCGAAACCGTTTCGGCAGTAATAACACTCGCCGCAAAGTATATCGGGACTGATGATGACGCGATCGCCGACTTTTAATTCCTTTCCTGAAAATTCCATTCGCCGCACGGCTTCCGGCGTGATCTCAACGATCCGGCCGACGTTTTCGTGTCCAGGAATGGCCGGATAAGGACCGTTAATTTCCCTTTCCGTACCCGCGTACTGGATCGCCTCGCCCTTGTAGCCGTGTTTATCAGTGCCGCAAACGCCGGAAAGCAGGATTTCCACCAGCATCGCACCGTTTTCAAGCCTGGGGATGGTGAATTCCTGAATCTCGATCCGGCCCGGTTTCGTCATCACAACTGCCCTGGTATTTTTTTGCATTTATATTTTCTCCTTAAATTATCGCCGTTACCTTGCATTCCTTCCGATCCGTCTGAAGCGCCATGATATTACTGGGCACCTCATCAATTTTTATTCTTTTCGTGACAATCGGCCGCAGATCCATTCCGGACGCCATCGCCGCGATCACCCGCGGAAAAGTTCCGTGCCCGGAATGACCCTGCGCCCCGATGATCGCGGCTCGCCTGACCTGGAAAACTTCCCCGGTAACGGGGATCTTTGCGTCGGCCCTGGCCACGATGACAACCCGGGCATTCAGCGCCTTCCCTTCCCACAAGGCCCGTTCTATGCCCGGAAACACCTTGGCCGGCAATCCAGTGGCTTCCAGATAAAGACTGGCGCCATAGCCTTCCGTCAGCTCAAGAATCCGTTCTGCAAAGTCTTCCTTTTCAGGATTGATGATATGGGTTACCCCCATCTTCCTTGCCATATCGGCCCTTTCCGCCTGCGGTTCGGAAAGGATCACCTTGGAAGCTCCTGATCTCCTCAAGATGGCCGCCGCCGCCAATCCAATCGGGCCGCCGCCAAGGATCACCACGTTGTCGCCGGCGCGAATCCCGCCGCCCCGCTCAATGACAGCATTGTAGGCGACCGAACAAGGCTCCACCAGACTGCCCGCCACAAAAAGTTCCTCGCCGTCGCCATATGATTCCTTCAGCTCATCCAGGCTCCACAAATAACGCGCGTTGATCGCCACGTACTCGGTGAAAGCGCCGGCCACGCTGAACCCGAGTTCCTGCAGGTTTTCACAGTGGTTCGGATAGCCGTCCGCGCACGGCCGGCAATATGAGCACCAGATCATTTCCTCGGCGCAGACTGCTTCCCCGCCTGCAAACCGCCGGCCAGTGCTTTTGTTGATCGCCTTTTTGCCCGCCCCGGCCACCGTTCCGGCAAATTCGTGCCCCAGGATAACGGGAAAGGCCGTCAAGCCGGGATAAAAAATGTAGCCATCCCGGTCCGCCTGCGCCATGTGCACGTCGCTCCCGCATATGCCGCAGGCTCTTACCCTGACCAGGACCTCGTCATCCTTTATTTCCGGCTTGACGGTTTCCGCAATTGCAACCCGCGGATGACGCCATACCTTGCTTCCCAGATAGGTAAGTTTTCCGTCAATATCCTTTTTCCCGGGAATGAAATCCGCTTTTGGCGACCATTCCGCCGACAATACCACCGCTTTCATTTTGCCTCCCTTGTGTTTTTTTTGTTTACCTGTATCATACCTGTATTATTCATAGAAATAAAAAAAATGCCATCAACTTCCCGAGATCGCGCCGACGGATAAACTCCCGGCGATCCCACGCTTCTGCCGGACAAGCCGGCCGACGGTGTTAATGAAAATTACCGGCGCCGCAGGACTTTCGGATCACCAGCTCGGTTTTCAGCACGACATGTTTGAACGCCCTGGCCGCGCCTTTCTGTCCGGACTGTATTTTTTCAATCAATATTTCCGCGGCCTTTTTGCCGATCTCGCGCTTGGGTTGCCGGACGGTTGTCAAGGGCACTTCCAGCAAGGCGGACATTTTCTGATCATCAAAACCGACCAGCGCCACGTCTTTCGGGACTTTCAATCCCGCTTCCCTGATAGCCTTGAAAGCGCCGATTGCCAGGCCGTCATTGGCGGCAAATATCGCCGAGGGACGCTTGCCCGGCGCCAAAAACTTTTTTGTCTCAACATAACCGCCCACGTCGTCCGGTTCAAACCTGGAACTGCCGGCAATTTGATCTGGGGCGATTTGCCTTACCAAGTCGGGGTCATAGAATATTTTTGCTTTTGCCAAGCCCAGCTTGTAGCCTTCATGGCGGTCCTCATTCGCGGTGCACGGCACGCCGCCGAGGTGGGCGATCCTTTTGTGTCCAAGCTTCACCAGGTGACTCACCGCGTCATAAGCCCCTTTCAGGTTGTCAACCACGACATAGTCAGTATCTATATCGCGAAAATACCGGTCTATCAGGACAAACGGCACATTTTTCTGCTTTAAACTGAAAATGGCGTCAGTATTGAACCTGCCCCAATTCGGGAAAATTATGGCCCCGGCCACCGGCTGATCTTTCAGGCGCATCAGGTACTGGTTTTCCTTCTCGGGCCGGCAGTCGCAACTCTGGACGATCACTTCATACCCCATTTTGCCGCAGGTCTCTTCCACACCGCGATGCAACTCGGAGATGAAAACATCCTCTATGTCCGGGACAATGAAGCTCAGCGTTTTCCTGGCGGTTGAAGTTTTTTCCCCTTCCGGGCCGGCCACAAAAGTTCCCTTGCCCGGCACGCGCCGCAAAAGCCCCTTCTGCGCCAGCCGGGCAATGCCCCGGCGCACCGATACGCGGCTGATAGCATATTTCCGGCTCAGCTCGTTTTCCGAGAGGATGCAGTCCCCCGCGCCGAGCGCGCCGCTCCTGATCTGCCGCACCAGGTCTTCTTCCATGACCGCATACACATAACCGCTGTTTTTCTTCAATATCATCGCCTGGTTTCAACCGGATGATTCTTCGCGCCCGGACGTTTTTAAAAACTTTTTCTGATTTATGCCTGTATACTACAGGTATTATTTTTACATGGCAAGCATTTTTTTTTGTTTTTTTAAAGCCCCGGTCGGCGGGATTAGTCTATTCTTCCGCCGCTGAATGCGCGGGAGGCGATGGAACCATGCCAGATGATTGATGCATCCTTGAGGCTTGAGCATTCTTCTTTTGAAGGCGGCCGGTAAACCAGCCGGTACCTGGCGTTCCAGGTATTGGCCCCTGGATTCGACAGCGACTTCGGCCGTTCACCTTCCTTGACCACAAACCACGCCGGATCACTGAAGTTTATGTGCACCTTGTGAATCTCGCCGGGCTTGAGCACTTTCACGTGTTCATCGGCAATTGCCGGGCGCGGCCTTGCGCCGACCCAGCGCCATTCATTCTGTGACCAGTCCACCGTGAAATCAGGTTCAAGCGTAAACGCCAACGCATCCGGCAAGTCCACAATGGCCAGATCTGTCTTGGAAGCATTCAGAAGTTTAATATCGGCCGAGACGGGAAGCATCGCTCTCGCACGGTTGGTTTCCATATTTAATGTAAGACCGATTCCCAGCGGGCTCCACCGGTATCCTTTCAGCACGGCAAGGCCGCTTCCGGAAACCGCCGTTTTCATTTCCAAGGGCACATTAATGCCGTCCCGGTTCATCCCTTTCTCCAGTTCCTGTCCCTTGTCCTGCTGGACAAAATAAGCTTCGATTCCGTACAGGGCATGCATTGAGATGAACCATGTATTTTGGAGCCGGCCGCGTATGAAGAAATCCTTTTCCGGCTTCCGGTCGGTCACATACTGAAGTTCCGCCACCCCGTCATCGCCGACCTTGAGGACGGTATAAATTCGAACATCACGTCCCCGGCGGCGATACGAGTATTCATCCTGTTTCAAGGTCTTTAGTCCGTCTCGCCAGAGAGGTTTGCCAATGGTTGAAATCTCATAGTTTAAACGCACATAGTCGCCGCGGAAATAGTCCCGCGGATCAACCGGCATGGTGCGCAGGTAGACGGTGCGGCCGGTCCGGTAAACAATTTCCCGCTCGCCCGCCATCCAGGCAAGGACCAGGAACTGGATCAGCACCGCCGCAACAATGAAACGTGTTCTCATTGTTCTTTCTCCATCTTTCTGTTTTTTGCCCGCGAATAGATAATCCCCTGCCCGAAGATCAAGGCGCCGACAACGATAAATACCAGCCCGCGCTCAAGCAGGCTGTGAAACAAATCAAAATACCGTGAAAACCCATAAATCAGGAGAAGGAGTGAGCCAATAACCGTCGGCTTCAGCAGGGCCAGCCGGCAACCCCTTGCCAGCATCGCAATCACAAGCGCCAGGAACACGAGATTGAATGGACCGGACATGGCCCAGCCTGTCGTATGAACATTAAAAAGCATGTAAAAAACACCAAGGATGACGGTCAACGGGAGCAGGTAATCATCCAGGGTTGCCCCAATATTCTTTTTCCTGATCACGGAGGCAAAAGCAATGAACGCCCAAGCGCCCAGACACAAAACACCGGCCCCTGTCCAATATGCCAATGACAAGGCAGACGATTTGTCGTGTTTGAATACGAGCAACTCTTTGGCGGCTTCCGGAAACGTCAGCACGTAAAGAATTATGAAAGAAACGACCCACCCGAAGAAAAGGAATATCGGCGATGATGCGGAAAACCCGCCATGCCGCCGCGCAAGAATGCCCATTGCAACCAGCAAAACTGCCACATTCATTGCCGTGCCGAAAAGTATCCCCGATTCATAATAGAATCCCGACTGCACAAAAAGCAGGGAAGCCAGGAATGCCGGGATCAACACCGCCAGCAGGATGCGGGAACGTTTAACATAAGCCAGCGGGCCAAGGAGCGCGGCAATTATCAGCGGGCCCGCATGCATGGCGTCGTTGAATGCACACGATTCATATCCGCACCACACGGTAACAAGCACCGCGGCCAGGATACCCTGCGCGATTGAAGGCATCGCCCATGCCATTGCCAGCGCGCCGATCGCCCAGATGATGAACGCGTTCGGAAAATGTTCATCTATATGATATATCTGCGCGACGAGAAAGATACCCGCGCCGAAAATCATCGTGCCAAGAAGGCCCAAGGCTTCCCCGAGCGCCTTGAATCTTTCGCTCCGGGCGTGAAGGAGAATGGCGACGGAATGCACGGTCCCCAGAACGCCGAAAATCAACGCCAGTTTCCAGAAGTGCGGAATACTGTCCCAGTTGTACGCAAACAGCAGGATGACGCCAAGCCCAAGGATAACGCCGCCCAGGCTGGAAAATATTATTGTTCCCCAGGGGAGGCCGGGCGTTTCTTCAGGATAGCGTTTGCGGATGGCATCAGCCTGGTCGGACTTGATGATACCCTCGGATACCCAAGTCTCCAATTCCCTCTTCAGCCATAGCAGGTTTTTCTTCATCTCATAAATTAAACCGTTGAAACTGTATTAAAATTACGGGGCGGAATCAATTGTTTTCATATTCGAACTTTTCCCTGACATCGACGCACTCAGTTGCAATGTATTGCAAGCAAATTTATTCCGTTTAACTCACTCTTGCACCAAGAAGCACCCTCAAGCACATAATTGCCTGTTTTTTTGTAGTAAAAGTGAATGAAAAATATTTTGAGCTTTGTATTGCAAAGAACTTTGCGACATGTTAATCTTGTCTCAAAAGGAATTAAAAAATGATAGCGAATCACATACATGATGCATTGGCGCAGGTAAGAAGATTGCAAGAATTCATTTTGGAAAAAAGTAATTTCCGCGGATATTCCGGATCGGCCCGAATAATCGGCGGGCTCGCGGCGCTGGCTGGGGCAATGATTCTTGATTCGGGGAAGATTCCAGACACACCGCAGGCCCATTTAGCGGGATGGGGAATAGTGCTGGCGGTTGGGCTCGCCGTTAATTATACCGGGTTGGCCTTGTGGTTCCTGCGCGATTCGAAGGCAAAGAAGGATATGTCTAATTTGACACCGGCGATTGACGCAATACCGCCCCTGGCAATAGGAGCCGTCTTGAGCTTGGCTGTGATACTTAAACAGCAATACGACTTTCTGTTCGGGATATGGATGTGCCTGTACGGAGTGGCGCATGCCGTTTATCGCAGATCTTTGCCAAAAGAGAACTATTTCATTGGCGTCTTTTACATGATCAGCGGAACGGTCTGCCTCTTCCTTCCCCAAGTGAGCTTCACCCATCCCTGGCCGATGGGATTAGTATTTTTCATCGGCGAAACGTTAGGTGGATTAGTTTTGTATCGGAACAAAGAAACAGGAGCCGGTAATCCAATCGAGAAAGAACGAGAAAGGGAACAAGATGATTAAACAGCAAGATAGTCTGAAGGTCATTGAGAAGATATTTCATGAGCCCAACCGCATGGCGATCATGTCGGTCCTCTGCGCGGCCAAGAAGGGTTTATCTTTCAATGAACTGAAGGCGGCCTGCAAGCTTACAGACGGTAATCTCAATCGGCATCTGAAGGTTCTTCGGAAGGCCGAGGCGATAGATATCCGTAAAAGTTTTGTGGCCGATAAACCCCGGACAACCGTTATACTTTCAAAATCCGGTCTGGATAGTTTCAGTGAATACCTCGGCGCCCTGGCCGAGATCCTGGAGACCGCCCGCAAATCCCTGCCGGCGGAGAAGAAAAAATCAGTTATCTTTCCCTGGGCTAACCCGCATTTCTCACACGCCCCGTGAGAAATGCGCCCGAAGGGCCGAAGTAGAAGTCTCAGAAGTCTTCACTTCGGGGCCGCCCCGAAGCGACGTTCCGTCTGCTTCGGCCGGCGCCAATGCCTTCCCAAGGCATTGGCAGACCGGTGCCTATCTCACAATCTGATTCAGGTTGTGAGATAGGCAGGCTGAGACCGTGAAAGCATAACATGACTTATTCATGAAAAACAGCAACAACGAAGGCCTTTACAACTCGGTTACTTTGCGAAGCAAAGAACTTTTAATAGAAAAGGAACGCAACCATGAAGATTAAGTTGATATGTCCCCGGTCTACAGCCCTTCTAACGCCAACGGAAAGATTAACGGATGAACCAAATGTTCGTCCCAAAACATGAAAGGAGATGGTATGAAATCAAAAGTTATGGTTATAGCACTCGTGGCACTTGGGCTATTTTCTGCCGGAGGGGAAGCTCAGCAAGCTTATATCCCGCCTGCCATAAGCGCCGAAGGCCTCTACCGCGAAGGTAGCAGGTTGCAGAAAGAGGGCAAACCAAAAGACGCCCTAGCCGCTTGGTGTGCATTGATAGATCGCTTTCCTGACAGCAACAGGGCCGGCTGTGCCGCCATTTACATGGGCCAGCTACAGCGTGAGAACAAGGATTATAGCGAAGCAGAAAAGTCCTTTTCGCTCGCGGCGGAGAAGTTCGGCCATAACAAGTATGGCGATGGCGTAGAAGTTGGCGGCTATGCGTATTTCTTCCTGGCCAGTATCTATTGTGATACCGAACAGTATGATAAAGCCGCAGAATCACTCAAAGCCCTTGTTGAGAAATACCCGTATGCTTCAGGTCACCGTTCGGGCGACGCGCTTTTATCGCTTAGGGCGAAAAATTGGTTCTACAACAAGCTGGTTGCGGAGGGGGTTGACCTCGGATTTCTGGACGAGCTCATCGCCCAGCAAAAGGATCCCAAGAATTTCGATCGGCTTAAGGCGCAGCAACTTTATCTCATCGCATGTACGCTCAAGGACGAGAACGATACAGAGAAAGCCGGCGAGGCCTTCAAGAAGCTTGTATGGAAGTTCCCGAACGAGAGCTTCACCCCGCTCGCGTGTCTTTACGCTTTCGAACTTCAAGTCGAGCAGAAGCAGTATGATGCCGCCATGGCGTCAGCCCGTACAATGATAGAACGCTACCCGGAGATGAAGGTCGGCAAGGGAGGCCCACTCGGCGCCATCGGTCACTTCGGAGTCGGCACCGTTCACTTCGCACGACAGGAGTATAAAGAAGCCACGGAAGCGTTTCAGCGAGTCGCACGCGATTACCCCACGGCGACGAGCGAAGAAGGCATATCGCTTCGTTCACTCGTAGCTGAACGGTATCTGGAAAAACTCGGCGAGAAGGGATTCCAGATCAACGGAATCTTCGATTAGAGCGCTCAAATTGATTCAAAGTCGTCGGAGAGAGTGCACAGTAAACGCAGGAGCGTTGTATTGATATAAAAGAAGCCTATGACCTCATACCTAAAAGATATCGCGGATTTTTTCATTGTAAATATTCCCAGCGCAAAGGCTCTCGCGGTGGGCGGGCCGGCGGCATTATTGTGGGCGACGGCTTGCCTGATGTTTGCCGGTTTTCTGAAAACGCGCTGGAATTGGAAGACCGGATACACGCGGAAAGTTTTTCATTTTCTCATCTTTGGCACCGTGGCGATAGTTCACTGGATAGGGGGGACTCCCGACGTGTGCCTGTTTGGGGGCATGACGACTTTGGTGATCGCGCATGCGATTTTCCGGGGACCTGGATACTTCATGTATGAGGCAATGGCCCGTGAAAATGATGAGCCAAGGCGCACGCACTACATTGTCGTGCCCTACTTCGCAACACTGATCGGCGGTTTGATCAGTAATATATTCTTTCCCGACACCGTCGTATTTGGCTATCTTGTGGCCGGGCTCGGGGACGCAATCGCCGAACCAGTGGGAACACGCTTTGGCAAGCATAAGTACAGAGTACCCGCCATCCGCGGAGTGCGTTCGGTCCGGAGCCTGGAAGGTTCAAGCGCCGTATTGATTGTGTCTGCATTGGTTTTGATTGCGTGCCTGGCTTTTTCGCCTCAGTTTGTGCTATCGGGGAGATCCATGCTTATCGTTATTTTGATAGCCGTGATTTCGACCCTGGTTGAGGCCGTATCGCCCCACGGATGGGACAATACCACGATGCAGGTAGTACCGGCCTTGCTGGGAACCATTCTATTGTAGACGCACGGATGGATACATGATTCAGAAATGAGGTAAGATGTTGGAATTCTGTTCACATAGTCTCTTAAGGGAATATGGATGGCAATTCATCAGGCAGATAGCCATGCCGCATCCCGTGAAGACGGCAAGGGCCGTCATTCGCTCCGGCGCTCTCGGCTTTTCGGGTGACATGGCCGCAATATCCAGCGAGGCGCTTGGCCGAAGCCTCGAAGGTGCAAGCTCGATTGTCGGGGTCGGTTTCTGCCTGAAGCCGATGAACCCGCCGTGTCCATCAGGCAGGCCTAACCATGACTGCCATTACTTGGAACATCTGCTCCATTCTAAAGCGTCAGACATTCCCGCGTGCTGTCGGCAATGCACAATCAGAGAGATTGGGCTCATGACCCTGAAAACGGGCGCTGCTTTCTACATCATGACTTCGGCCAGGGATATTCTGTTCGACGTGTTTAAGCCGGCTCTCGATGATGGAAGATTTTCCTCGGGACTTTTTATGCTCTGTCGCTATTCTATGAGACCTTTTGCAGTTGGTCTGCTGGCGTCCGGTATTAGGGGATATCTTTTCCCGTTCGAGAGAGGCGATTGTCAGGATTACAAAACATGGCTTCAGGCGGATCGCGGGATTAAGGAGGAACAGACAGAAATCAACGAACAGAATCAAAGAACAATCAGAGAACTTCTTGGAAACGCGGCGAAAGAGACATCGCCCGATACTCAATTTGAAAGACAAGGCAACGTGTTTTATCCCCGCATAGCAGCTAATAAATAGGGTTTGGTCATCACCCGAATGCTCAGCGCCGATGACGTGTCTAAAAGAAATAGTGTATTCATATTTCTTTGAAAAATGATATTATAAAAGCGGTGATATTATGAAGATCATTTACGATATTCGGGATAAGGTTGATGTTTTGCTTGTACTGCTGGTTCTGCCGCTATTGGGCCTGGTTTTTGCGGGCAGACCAATAATCGCGGACTATATCGAGTTTCCGCCGCTCACTCAGTACGTCAAACATCCGGGATTTTCGTGGTTGGTTTTTGCTGTTCTGGCCGTCATCATTGTAAGCGTCATCATCCCGTTTTTGATTAGAGTCCTTACCGCCCAAAAACGTGTACCAGCCGCCATTCTCATGCCGCACCCGGCTTTCCCGTGGTGGGGTTGGACGGGGCTCGTCTTCCTGATCGGCGCCTGGATTCTGGCATGGAGTCGTTTTTCATGGTTTGAACCGCTGCAGATTTTCACATTCAGTCCGCTATGGTTTGGCTACATCATTATTGTGAACGCCCTGGCCTATCGTCGCCAGGGGTCCTGTATGTTGCTCAACCGGCCATGGACTCTTGCGGCGCTTTTTCTGATCAGCGCCGGTTTCTGGTGGTTTTTTGAATATCTCAACCGTTTTGTCCAGAACTGGTACTACCAGGGGATCAATCAAATCGGCGCGTTTGAGTACGTGGTGTTTGCAACGCTGCCTTTTTCAACGGTTCTGCCGGCCGTCTTAAGCACATATGAACTGTTGGAGACTTTCCCCCGGTTGAGCGCGGGGCTCGACGACTTCATAAGGCTCCGGGTTGGCCACCCCCGGCCGGTCGCCTTCATGGTGTTCATTATTTCGTGCGTTGCGCTGACCGGAATCGGGGTTTGGCCGAATCTGCTCTTTCCAATGCTTTGGCTTTCGCCGCTGTTCATCATTACCTCGTATCAGGCACTGCGCGGACAACCGACGATATTTTCCCGCATTGCCGCGGGCGATTGGCGCCGAATATGGCTGCTTGGTCTGGCGGCGCTTATTTGCGGATTTTTCTGGGAGATGTGGAACTATTACAGCCTGGCCAAATGGCAATATTCCGTGCCGTTTGTGGAGCGATTCCGCATTTTCGAAATGCCCCTTCTTGGCTATGCGGGCTACATACCGTTTGGATTGGAATGTGCCGTTATTGCGGAGTTGATTTTGAAACCAAAAGAGACACCGGAGCCGGTAACGCCTCCATTTCATTCCCGGTTTCTCACACGCCCGGCGTTGATCAACGTTAGTATACATGTAAATGCCTTGATTGTGGCGTGGGTTGCATTATATTTTTTCATCATTCCCGGATGCATTGTCATGCACGATCTGGCGGACAAAGCGTTCCGCGGTCCCGAAATTCCAAAAATCGCCTGGCGGATTCATCGTGATCTGGCGTCACGGTATGAAAAATATGCCCGGGACAGGGTGGCCTCGGGCATCGCGGCCAGGCTCAATCGTTTTGACGTGCCAAGCACGGAATGGCCGATGTTCGGTTCGGTCTACTATCTCTGGGCCACGGAATCTTTGCAGGCGGCGTGGGAGAAGGATCATTTGCTCTCCGTGCAACCGCCCTGCGTCTATGCGCGCGGAAGCATTGAGGCGGCCGTGGACCTCGTGCTCGATCCGGTTCATCATACGTGGGTGAGGGAACATTGGGGCAATGACTATTTGCATACCCAGAACGTTTTTTTTCGGACATTGCTCATTGCGGCAATCACCAGTCACGAAAAACTGATAGGCGACGGCAGACATCGGGCCCTCCTGCGCGACCAAGTGGACACGCTGGCAGCGGAACTGGATGCTTCGCCGTATGGCGTGCTGGAGGACTATCCGGGCGAGTGCTATCCGGTAGATGTCTTTGCCGCGATGGCCTGCATCAAGCGGGCTGACAATGTTCTCGGCACGGATCATAGCGCGTTTCTGGCCAGGGCAGTTCGAGGCTTCCAAGGTAATATGCTTGATGAACGCGGAATAATACCGTGGTTCATTGATAACTACCAAACCGGAAGCCACTCGGCCCCATCCCGTGGCACGGGAAACTCGTATATCCTGATCTTCGCACAAGAACTGTGGCCTGACCTGGCAAAACGGTGGTATGACCTTTACGACAAATATTTCTGGCAGGATCGCGGATGGGCGGCCGGTTTTCGGGAGTTCCCCAAGGACCTGCCGGGTAAGGAATTTACTTATGACGTTGATTCCGGACCGATCGTTTCCGGGTTTAGTCCGGCCGCCAATGCCTTCGGCTTGGCGGCGGCCAAAATTAACGGACGACTGGATCATGTCTATACGCTGGCAAGCCAGGTCTTGGTGGCAAGTTGGCCATTGCCGAACAAGAGCTTGTTGGGTACAAAGATTCTTTCCAATCCGGCGCATGCGCCGTATCTTGGCGAAGCGTGCATGTTGTTTTTGCTTGCACAGCATCCGGCGCCGGGATTGGAGATCAAAACGGGTGGTCATGTGCCGATATTCGTCTATATCGGTTATCTTTTCTACTTCGGGATTGGCGGACTCTTATTGTTTGGCGCGTTGCGGATGGTGTGGATGTGGCGTCGCGACCACGCGAAACGGCTGGTTCCTTTTCAGAACCTCCAGTTTGGCTTATGGGTGGCGCTGCTTGCCGGCGGCTTCGTCCTGTTACTTTACGGCTACACCATCATCGGTATAATTGCCATGCTTGCGTCTCAAGTTCTGCCAAAGGTCAGTCCGGCGCAAAATGAAGGAAGGTTGATTATTTAACAAGACGAAGAAATAGCGTCCGAATAAAAACAGGCAAATATGTATAGACAACCAGCATATTTGCCGTTAAAAATGTTCAAATGAAAACCAATGTTCTTGATGTTCCAGAAGAGTTGGTCATTATCGCCGGCCGCGGCGTTTATCCGCTTTCCCTGGCGGAGTCCGCCCGCAAACAGGGTGTGCGCCGCATATTCGCCGCGGCGTTCAAAGGCGAGACCGAACGGTCAATTGAAAACCTGGCCGATGAAACGCAATGGTTCAATTTCGGCCAATTGGGCGCCGTGCTGGAAGCGGTCAAAGCAAGCGGCATCAAGCATGCCGTCATGGCCGGCCAGATCACGCCGGTCAGCCTGTTCCGCCTGCGGCCGGACGCCAAGGCCCTGGCCTTGCTCGCGAAAATGGGCGCGCGCAATGCGCGGACAATTTTCGGCGCGGTCTGCGACGAGTTTGCCGCCATCGGCGTGCAATTATTGCCGGCCGGGCGGTTCATGGAAAACGCCATGCCCAAAGCCGGTCAACTGACCAAACGTGTCCCGACCGGGCGCGAGACCGGGGATATTGAACTTGGGTTCCGCGCGGTGAAGGCGGTCAGCGCGCTTGAAATCGGCCAGACGGTCGTTGTCAAGGAGGGCACCATCATCGCCGTGGAAGCCTTTGAAGGAACGGATGAAACCATTTTACGCGCCGGCAAGCTGGCCGGGGCGGGCACGGTTGTGGTCAAGGCCGCCCGACAGGACCACGATATGCGTTATGATATCCCGGTGGTGGGCTTGAAAACCATGAAGATTTTACGAAAGATAAACGCGGCGGTCCTGGCAATTGAAGCCGGCCGGACAATCATGCTTGAGCCGGACAAGATTATCACTGAAGCAAACAGAATGAATCTGGCGCTGGTGGCGGTGGCGGCGGGAAAAGAATAGGCACAAAGGCAGCTCGTGCTTCGTAGCGAAGGCTTACTTTGCAGAGTAGCAAAGGCACAAAGTAATGGAAACAAAAAAAATAAAGGTCGGTGTGGTCGGCGTCGGCAGTCTCGGCCAGTGGCACGCCCGCGTTTATTCCGAACTGCCGGGCGCGGAATTGGTCGGGGTGTATGATATCAACACCCGGCGGGCGCAGGATATAGCCGCTAAATATAAAACAAAGCCATTTTCCGATTTCAATGAATTGGCGGCCCAGGTTGAGGCGGCCAGCATTGTTGTTCCCGCGGACAAGCACCACGAAGTTGCCATGCAAATGATCGCGCGGGGCGTCAACTTGCTGGTTGAAAAACCGATTGCGGTTACCACGGCCGAGGCGGAAGCCATGGTAGCCGCCGCAAGGGATAAAAAGCTTGTTCTGCAGGTGGGACATATTGAAAGATTCAACCCCGTCATGAAATCCCTTGAATCAATCCTGATGCGGCCCAGGTTTATTGAAGCCCATCGGCTTGCCCCTTATCCAACGCCGCCGCTTTTCGGCGGCAAACCGCGCGGAACGGAAGTGAGCGTCGTATTGGACCTGATGATTCACGACCTTGAAATTATCCTGCACCTGGTCCGCTCGCCGGTCCGGGAAATCCACGCGGTCGGCGTGCCGGTATTGAGCCCGAGCGAGGACATCGCCAACGTGCGCTTGACCTTCGAAAACGGCTGCGTGGCCAACATCACCACCAGCCGGATCAGCCCGGAAAGCATGCGGAAAATCCGCGTGTTCCAGGAAGACGCCTATATTTCACTGGACTACCAGCGCCAAGCCGGCGAAATATACCGGCGCCGGGACGGGAAAATCGAAAAGGAACGGATACCCATTGAGAAGGGCAATGCGCTTGATATTGAGCTTGCCTCGTTCGTTGATTGCGTGCGCACGAAAAGCAGTCCGGTGGTCAGCGGCGAGCAGGCGGCCGAAGCGCTGAAACTGGCGGCCGATATCCGCCGGCATATTTGCAATCACGCCTCGTAAATGAAAAAAAAATACGTCATGGTCATTGCCGGGGAATTATCCGGTGATCTGCATGCCGCCGCGCTGGCGCGCGCCCTGCGGCGCCGCGACAATGAGGTCGGTTTTTTCGGCATCGGCGGCGATGAACTGGAAAAAACCGGCATGGAAATCAACGTCCCCGCGCGCGATATGGCCGTGCTGGGCTTGAGCGAGGTTTTGCATAAATATTTTTTTTTCAGGAAAACATTTCAGGCCATGCTCGCGCTTTTAAAAGAGCGCAAGCCGGATGCCGTCCTGCTGGTGGATTATCCCGGCTTCAACCTGCCGTTCGCCAAAGAAGCGCGCAAACTCGGCTTCAAGGTCATTTATTATATCTGCCCGCAGGTCTGGGCCTGGAACCGCCGCCGTATTCCCGCGCTGGCTGCCAGCGTGAACCGGCTGATCGCCATTTTTCCCTTTGAACCGGACGTGTTCAAGGACACCGGACTCAGGGTTGATTTTGTGGGCCACCCGCTGGTTGCAATCGCGGAAACCGCGCGCGCCGAACCGATGCCTTCCCTGCCGTGGAACGGATCGCCCCAAATAGCTATTCTGCCCGGCAGCCGGCAACAGGAGGTAAATTTAATCCTGCCGGCAATGGTCAAGGCCGCAATCATTCTGAAAAAAAAATTACCTTCCATCGGCTTCATTATAGCGGCCGCGTCACCGGAAGCCAGGGGATGGATTGAACAGGTTTTAGCGGAAATGAAAATGAACGGACAATTTGCCGTTGTTGAGGGGCAGACCAGGCAAATTTTACGCCAGGCCAAGGCCGCCTGGGTCTGTTCGGGGACCGCAACCATTGAAACGGCCCTGATGCGGTGCCCCATGGTGGTGGTCTACCGGGTGCGCCTGTTGACTTACCTTGCCGGAAGGATGCTGATCCGCGTGCCCTTCCTGGGCATGGTCAATATCATCGCCGGCAAGCAAATCTGCCCGGAATTACTGCAGGGCGACGCCACGCCGGAAAAATTGGCCCGGGCCATTGAACCGCTCTTGTCCGACAATCAAACCCGAAACAATATGATTAATGAACTCGACCGCGTCCGGAACAACCTCGGCATTGCCGGCGCCGAGGAACGCGCGGCAAAAATCCTTTTACAGGAATTGGAATGAAAACCAGCGTGTTAATAACCGTCTACAACCGTCCGGAAATGACCATCGCCGGCCTGCGCGCCCTGGCGCTCAATACGGTCAAAATTGATGAAGCCGTGATTTCTGATGACGGTTCGGAAGAACAATGCGTCCGGAAAATACAGAGTATTTTTAACGAATTGCCGTTTCCGGTCCGCTACGTGCGCCAGGAACACAGCGGTTACCGGCTGGCCGCCGCGCGCAACAACGCCATCCGCGCCGCGACCGGCGACTATCTTGTTTCCATTGATTGCGATATCTTGCTTTTGCCGGATGCGATTGCGGCTCACTTGCAGAATGCAAGGCGGGGCCTCTTTCTGGCCGGCAACCGCGCCATGATTGATGAAGTCAACACGTCTTATGCCGTCAACCAGAAAATAAGCGTGCGCTTTCTTGACTCGCTCTGGGAAGCGGCCGATAAAAAGGACATGATGCGAATGCACTCTCGTTTTCAGAGAAATCTCTGGCTCAGGCGTGTCGGCCTTGCCGCGCCGCACAAGCCGAAAATATTGGGCTGTCATTTTTCGCTTTTCCGGGAGGATATTAAACGCGTCAACGGATTTGACGAAAAATTCACCGGCTGGGGGCTTGAGGACGATGATTTTGCACGGCGTTTGTACAAGGCAGGCATGCGCGGCCGTTCGGTCATTCTTGAGGCGCGCGCGCTTCATCTCTGGCATCCGCCCGTCGGCTCAAAGCCGCAATCCATCTCCGCAAGCCCGAACATGGCTTATTTCAAAAGGGCCGATGTTCCGGCCCGTTGCATTGAAGGGTTGATAAAACCGGCGGAACATCCCAACCAGGATGTTTCACACAAAATATCCGCCTGAAATGGTTCAACCGACGTTCAGCCGAATCCGGTCTTGGCGGGAGAGTGAACTTTACCGGTCGCTTTTTATGAAAAGTTACCCTTCTTCGCCAGAAAGCCCTGTGGCTTGCCACAGGGATGAATGGTCTCCTTGGCTTTGCAGGGTTCCGCAAAGATGCCCCGTCCCGACCTCTTCGAGTCGGGACTGCGAGGTGCTTCACTTTTTTTACGATTGATCAATAGCGCCAGGAACGGTAAATTGTCATCAGTTATATGAAAAACCGGCGGTCGTACTGGCAGGGTGAAAAAACACCGAAGGGGTGAATGGCGCGTGAAAGACAGGCGAATTATAATCAAGGTGGATAATTTGACCAAGGGGTTTTCTTCCGGCACGGCGCTGCACGGAATTTCGTTTGAAGTCCAGCGCGGCGAGATGCTTGGTTTTCTGGGTCCGAATGGCGCGGGTAAATCAACAACCATGCGCATTATGGCCGGTTACCTTGCGGCGACCGAGGGCAGCGTGCAGATTGACGGTCTCTCCGTTCTGGAGCATTCACTTGATGTCCGGAAACGCATCGGATACCTGCCGGAAAATGTCGCCCTGTATCCCGAGATGAGGGTAAATGAATACCTGTATTTCCGCGGCCGGTTGAAGGGGATGGGCGGCCGGCGTCTCCGCGCACGGCTTGGCGAGGTAAAATCGCTTTGCGGACTGCACGAAGTTTCCGGAAGGATCATCGCCCATCTGTCGCGCGGCTATCATCAACGCATCGGCCTTGCGGACGCCCTCATCCACGAGCCGGAACTGCTCCTGCTGGATGAGCCCACGATCGGGCTTGATCCAAACCAACTCAGGGCAATCCGCAGCCTGATAAAAACATTGGGGCAGAGATATACGGTTGTCCTTTCCACTCATTTTCTTTCGGAAGCCGAAATGCTTTGCGAACGGGTGCTGATCCTCAATCACGGCCGGATTGTGGCGTCCGATTCGCCCGCGGTCCTGACCAGTCTTTTGAAAAACAAGACCGTAATCGTGGCCGAGGTCGCCGGCGCTCATTCCGAAGTGGCGGCCGTCCTGCGCGGACTGCCGGGGGTGTCGGGCATGTTCTGGAATCCATGCCGTAATGCGAATGACAATCATCCGGAACAGGAATGGAACCGTTACGTCCTGGAGTGCAACACCGATGATGATATACGCAGCGGCGTTTTCGCCGCCGTGGCCCAGCGCGGGTGGAAAATGAGAGAACTCAAGCTGGAACGCAAAAAACTTGAGGACGCTTTTGCCGAAATCACCGGCAACGTCCGGACGGAATCCAAATGATAAATATATTCACATTGTTGCGCAGGCAGTTTTTGTCTTATTTCCGGGCGCCGCTCGGTTATGCGCTGATTATCGTCTTTTTGATCATTTCCGGCCTCAGTTTTTGCCGGCTGATTTCCCAAAGCGCAACCGAGCCTTTCCAGATCGGCGATATTCTTTTTGGCTCCGCGTATTTCTGGCTGATCCTGCTCGCGACGATTGCCTTGATTACCATGCCGCTTTTTGCCGAGGAACGGCACTCCGGCACAATTGAAACCTTGCTGACCGCGCCGGTGACGGATTTGCAGGTGGTGCTGGCAAAATTCACGGCCGCTTTTGCGTTCATTTTTGTCATGCTTTCCCCGACTTTATGTTACGGTGTGATTCTTTATTTGTTTAACGCCGATGGCGGGGCGCTTGCTTACAAGCCCATCGCCGCCGGATATCTCATCGTGTTCCTGATCAGCGCTTTTTACACGGCTTTCGGCCTCCTGATGTCATCCCTGACAAGGAGCGTGGTTGTTTCGGCCATATTATGCTGTATCGGGATGAGCGTGACTTTTCTGGCCGAAAATCTGCAGTATGCCTTGCACAATGTCTGGCTTGAACGGATACTGGCCCAGATTTCAAGCGTCCAGCATGTGGTTGATTTTTCACGGGGTATTGTTGATTCCCAGCCGGTTTATTTTTATCTGTCGGGCACGGTATTATTTTTATACCTGGCCGTAAAATCAATTGAGTCCCGGTTATGGAGATGAAATGAAACTTCGCTTAAAACGCGCGCTTATCGGGGGCAACGTCTTGTTGGTGGTTGCGCTCGCCGGGTTGTTGACGGTCATGACGAACTATCTGGCGGTCAAGCACAGGATACGCTTTGATTTCAGCCCCGACCGCTATTACACCCTGTCGGGAGTGACGCTCAATATGCTGGGCCGTCTGGACGTCACCGTAAAGGCCACTGTGTTTCTGGACATGGATCATGAACTCTTCAGCGATATCAAGCGGCTTTTGAAGGAATATGAATATGCTTCGGAAAAATTCAAGACCGAGTATGTTGATCCGCACCGTGATGTTGCCCGAGCCAAGGAATTGGCCCTGCAATACGATGTTCCCGGTCCCGGCGTGATTGTTTTTCAAGCCAACGACAAAACCAAGGTGATTGCGGCGAGCGAGCTGGCAACTTATGATTATGCTCCGGTGCTTGCCGGCCATTCGAAAGCCATGATGTCTTTCCGGGGCGAACAGTCTTTTTCCTCCGCCATTTACGGCCTCATGCAGGATAGAAAGCCGGTGGTTTATTTCCTGGCCGGGCACGGGGAACATCGCCTGGACGACTTCAGCCAGTATGCGGGATATTCCATGATCGGGCGGTTGTTGGAAAAAGGAAATATTAACATCAAGACTCTTCAGTTCGCCGACAGCCCTTCTATTCCCAAGGACTGTGATGTCCTTGTTATCAGCGGCCTGAAAAGACCGCTGGCCCATGTTGAAGCCGAGATAATCAAAAAATATCTGGACGATTCCGGCCGGCTCCTGTTTTTGGCGGATACCGGAACGGAAACGGGGCTTGAAAAAAACCTTGAGGCCTGGGGAGTCCGGCTGGGAACAGATCGCGTCGTGGGCAGCACGACCCTTACCGGACGAGAACTCCTGGTCAACAATTACGGCGCTCATCCGATTACCGAGCCGCTTAAAAACATGATCACGATCTTTAATCTTCCCCGCTCCGTCCAGCCGGTGATACCGGTTGGTCAGTCGGCGGACCAGTCGGCCGATAAACCCCGGGTCGTGATTTTGGCCGCAAACTCGGAAGAAGGCTGGGCCGAAATGTCATATTACCAGAACCCGCCCAAATTTGACGCCGGGGTGGACCGCCGGGGACCGATACCGGTGGCGGTCGCGGTTGAAAAAGGCAACCTGCCCGTGAATATTGAAATCAAGCCGACCCGGATTGTCGTTATCGGCGATTCCACTTTTGTATCCAATGGCGCCCTTCTCGCCCGTTATTCACCGGATTTTTTCATCAATGCGCTGAACTGGCTTCTGGAACGCAAGGATGCGCCGACGTTTACCCCGAAGATTCCCTCAAAAATCCGCCTGAATATTGACCGGAAGCGAATGCAGGCGGTCTATATTATGACGGTTGTGATCATGCCGGCCCTGGTCGCCATGATAGGATTGGTTGTCTCCCTTAGAAGGAGAAAATAAGCGATGCATTTGCGGACCACATTTTTTTTATTGGTTTTGACGGCGCTGATCCTCAGTTATGTCCTCATGCATGAAAATCCGGATAACGATGGCAATGAGGATGCCAAAAAAGAGGTTAAATTATTGGATTTGGAGCCGGAACGGGTCGCTTATTGGTCGCTGGCCGGCAATAAAGGTTTTGTGGAATGCGTTAATGAGCACGGCCAATGGATGATTACCAAGCCGTTCAAGACCCGGGCCAAGGACACAAAAATCAACTACATGCTTTCAGTCCTGGCGGCGCTCCCAAAAGGCGAAAGCATCACCGAGGAGCAACGGAAGGCCAGGGCATTGGGCCTTGCCGATTATGGCTTGGAAACTCCAATTTACCGCATCACGGTCGGCAGCCCGGACAAGCGCACGGAAATAAATGTCGGCAATATTTCCCCCCTGAAAGACAGCATTTATGTCCGGATTAACAGCAACGATACGGTTGTGGCCACCAGCACTAATTTACTTGAGATAATTCCGCACGAGCTGGCCGAGATCAGGGATCCCCATCTTCTTCCCGGCGCGCCCGCATATGTGAAAAGGATTGAAATCAAGAGCCGGAAAACACCGCTTATTCTCGTGGTCAAGGAAGGGGCGGAATGGATTTTACGAAAACCCGTGCTGGCCCGGGCCGACTGGCTTAAACTCTCGACTCTGCTGGACTCTCTTTTTAACGCCCAAATTGAACAATATACAACCGACAACATGACCGATCCATCGCTTTATGGCCTGGGCGATGACGAAGCCATCATGCAAATAGGTGTTTGGCAGAATGAAAATGAAAATGGTGAATATCTGCTCTTCGGCAAAAAAGCCGATGAAAAAGGCAACATGATCTATGCCTGCCAGCGCGGGCAGAGTTCGGTTTTTACCGTTAAGGCGGATGTTGCAAATTTACTGTCAATCACCCTCAGGGACATACGCGATTCGCGTCTTTTTTTTATGGCGCCTGATTCATTTTCATCAATCCGCATTGAGGCGGAGAATAATATTCTTCAACTGGTCCGCGACCAAAAGTCCGGATGGCAGATTACAGAACCTAAAAAATGGAAAGCCGACAATAAAATCGTGGAGACCTTGATTTCGCATCTTAATTCCTTGCGCATCGAGATGTTCGGATCCGGCACCAATCTTAACGTCCAGGCGCTGGAAAAGCCCGCCAAGGTGATTTCCGTGGCCGACGTATCTCCCGGCGCCCTTGTTTCCAACCAGCTGCCGCCGAACGCCGCGGCGGTTCCGGCGGTCACAACCCGCACCCTTTTGCTCAGCGCGCCCGTCCAGGGACAGGAAAATGTCCTGGGTCGTTTTACCGATGAAGACGAAACCTACCAGATCTCGGCTTCGGCCGTGACCACCATTTCGCTTAATCCGATGATGTACCGGGACAGCACTATCTTGTCTTTTGATCCGAATGCCGTGACAAAAATTATTTTGCGCAAAAATAATAAGGAGCAAATTGTGGTCAGGGAAAAACCCGGCATCTGGAAAGCAGACGGACAGGCGGCCGCGCAGGTGAATCAGAAAATCATTGATGACCTGCTCGTCAAAACGGCCGGCCTGCGCGCCCTGCGATTTGAAAGTGACAGCGGAACCGCCGGCATGTATGGCCTCCAACCCGCCTCAACAACCCTGACTTTGAGCCTGAGCGGCAAGGAAGGGATCAGCAAAATGCTGTTGCTGGGTGAAAACTCGGAAGATGGCGGCGTCTACGCCATGTTGCAGGGACAGGAAATTATTTTTGTGCTGGATAAAGAACTGGTTAATTCATTGCTTCGCGACTTGCTTCAATGATAAACGGCTTTGAATGGTGATGTAATGGCATTCAGGTTGCTTAGAAAAATAAAATACGCGTTGTTTATTGTTTTTATAATCTGCCTTGTTACGGTGTTTTATCTGACTTCCATGGGACTGCCAAAAGCGGTCGTGCATAAAATAGAACCCTACCTGCAGTTCAGCGGCATGGTGCTTGATCTGGACAGGATTAAATTGAGCATTTTTGAGGGCATTGTCGCCACCAGCGTCAAATATTACAAGAAAGGCGACGTGGGTGAGCCCGTCATTCAAGCCGAGAAATTCGTCCTTAAACTGGAACCCCTGGCCTGGATGCGCGGCGGAAACGGCATATCGGGCGCCATCGTTAAAAACGGCCGGGCGCAGTTCTCGCCGGGCGGCGATGCCGCCGGTAAAATTACGTTTGATAATATTTTTGCCGACGTTCTTTTTGACCAGCCGGCCGCCCGCGGCGCTTCGCGCGGCGATGCGGGCGGGTCGCGCCTGAAAATACTCAGTTTTGCGACCACTTTTTCCGGAGTGAAACTTTCCGGAAAAGGCACCATTCTCATACCCTCGGAAAAATCAACGGCGCTGAAAAGCGACACGGCCGCGCCGGATCTGAAAAACATTTCCAGCCGGCTCAAAGATTTTATCTCCAGCAACGCCGTCAATGTTGAGGTTGATTTTTTTGTCGATCCGGACAACCTGGAAAAATTGTCCGTCAAGGCCGACGTGCACGGACGGAATACCGTCTATGGCGGCGCGGTTATCGGAGGATGGAACGCCAACATATCCGTCAGCGGAAAAAGCGTCAAAGGAAATATTGCGCTGAAAAACATGGAAATTGAGGGGCTTTTTATCCAGTCGGTCAACGGCCTTGTGCAGTATGATGGAAAAGCGCTTGCTTCCGCTTCTTTGAAAAGCGTGGTGGGCGGGCAGGGAACCCGGGCCGGCCCCCTGGCGCTTCAACTCAAGTATGATCTTTCCAGCGACCAATTTGAAGGCCATGCAACCACCGAATGCGATCTGCGCGCCTTCGTGCCGCTGCTGAGAAGTTTTGGGCTGAAACTCGCCGATATATTTGCGGCCTTTGATTTTAAACGCTCCCTGCCTTTGGGCGACATCTCAATCAAAGGCGGACTGAAACCGGGTTTTTCATGCCGGATCAACGGCGAAGTTCTCACCGACACCTTGTCCTTCAAAACCGTGTCATGTTTGCTTATCAAGGTCGGCTTTGACGTTGATCTGAACGAGACGGGTGAAAAAGTTTTAATCCATCCGCTTCTGATCGTGCGCGACGAGGGCCTGGCACGCGGCCAATTGATCTATGATTCGGATGGCGAGATCATATCGTTTTCCATGATGTCCATGGCCGATCCGAAGGCGGTTGCGACGATGATTGATCCGCTCGTCGTCTCGGCCCTGGAGCCTTTTTCGTTTGACGGGCTCTGTTATATCACCGCTTTCGGAAAGGTGGGCTGCACCAACAGCGCCCCCAATGACGCGGAAATCAGTTTCAACGCCAGCGCCGCGCGCTGGAAAATGCTCAGATTTGCGCCGTGCGCCCTGACGTTGCAAATGGAGGAAAGAAGCTATAAAGTTGACGATTTCAACGGCAGTATTTATCACGGTGTTATTAACGGATCGGCATCCTTGGATCCGGTGGCCGATTCAACCAATATGCTTTTTGCTATCTCGGCGAAGGCCGCGAACGTTGATTTCGGCGTTTTAATAAATGCCTTGGCGGGCAAACAGCTTGAAAGCGCTTACGAAGGAACCTGTTCCGGCGCCGTTGATCTTCAAGGGTTGCTTGAAGACGCCGACCGTTCGTCCATAAAAGGCAACGGCTGGATTAAGATTGAGAACGGACGGATATTCACGGTGCCGCTCTTCAGTGGAATGTTTGATATCCTCGGGAAGGTGATCCCCGGCATGGGGACCTTTAACGGGAAAAATAATGCCCAGGCAACATTGACGGTGGCAAACGGCAAAGTGCGCGGCCGCAATATTTATATTGACGGCGACGTCTTCAGCCTGGAGGGTTCCGGCGACGTGTATTTGGACGGCCGGCTTGACTTAAAAGTGCAGATTTCTTTTGGGCGGCGGCATAGCCTTATTGGAAATTTAGTCCAGGTTATAACTATGCCGCTCAGAAAAGCGCTTGAGCTTCACCTTGGCGGCACCCTTTCCAACCCGAAATGGGAATCATCATTCTTGAGGTTTTAATAAGCTCTAAGTATAAAAATCAAATATGAAAAACTTTGTCATTATCTTTATTGTTGCATGTTTTACAGGCGGTTGCTGTCCGGGGTCTGATAAACCGGAACAAAAAAAGCCGGAACAAAAATCAGTTGCCCGGGAAGCAATCGAAGGCTTTACCGGTAAAACCGCGACAGGTAATTTAAAACGCGCAAAACCTAAAATTGACGCCGCCAATGAGACGGGAAAACAAAAGCGGGAAGATCTTGACGAGTTAACCAAGCCATAAGATATAATCTTCTTGCATCCGGCCGTAAAACCGCCACAATAACACCAAGAAACATGCGCTTTTCAATTATATTATTCGCAACCGGACTAATGATCCAGGCAATATTGTTTGCGGGCATATGTTCCGCCCAGGAAGAAACGTCTGAAGTTACCATGCGGCTTGCCAACGGCGCGCCGGTTGAAGGCACGTTTAAGTCGGCCGCCCCCGAAGGGCTTACCGTGCAATCCGCAAAGGGCACAAAAGTCCTGCCGTGGAAATATCTTTCCGCCGGAACACGCTGGCGTTACGAGCGGCCAATGCTGGCGGAGTTGGAAGCCAAGAGAATAAAGGCCGAAAAAGCAGCCAAGGCAAAGGCCGAGGCGGACGCCAAGGCCGCCGCCAAAGCCGCGGCGGCAAAAGCGGCGGCCGCCGCAAATACCAACAAATCGGCCACCACTGCCGCAAACGTCAGCCTACCCAAGATAACAACGTCGCTCCCGGGCATGGTTGCAAGCAATAAACCGCCCGCAGTCCCGGTTGTAAAATAGTTAACTCACCCATCAGCGCGTTGCCGGGCGGCTTCAAAGAGAAGAATGGTCGTTGCCGCGGCAACGTTAAGGGAATCAATCTGACCGCGCATTGGAATGCGCACCTGCAAGTCGGCGGCCTGCATCCATTGTTCACTGAGGCCATATTGTTCTGTTCCAACAACAATTGCGGTGCCATGGCGCAAATCGGCCCGGGTGTAAACTAGCCGGGCATGAGGGCTGGCCGCCAATATCTTAATTTTCTTTTCGTGCAGCCACTTGATTGTCTCGGGTGAGGATGTTTCAACCACCGGGACGGTAAAAACGGCGCCAATGCTGGCGCGGACCACATTGGGATTATTAATGTCGGTGCAACGGTCGCAGACAATGACCGCGTCGGCGCCGGCGGCATCGGCCGAGCGCAGAATTGTCCCCAGATTACCCGGTTTTTCAATCGCTTCGGCAACTATAAGCAAAGGAGCAGGCGAAAGTTTTAAGCCGGACAAATCAAAGGTAGCCTGCGGAATCAAGGCGAGAAGTCCTTCCGGCCTCTCACGATAAGCCATTTTGGCGAAAACCATCCGCGAACAAGATAAAATTTCCGCTCCGGCATCCCGGCATTGGTTGATGAGCGCGGGCTCATTGTCGCCGAGAAAAAAATCCTGACAGTAAAAAAGACTGACCGGCCGGCGATTGTTTTCCAAGGCGCGTTTCAACTCGCGATAACCTTCCACAATCAATATCCCCTGTTCATCGCGGGCCGCACGCTGGCGCAGTTTGACCACGTTTTTTATACGCGGATTTTGCAGACTGGTGATGTCCTGGTCTGGGCCGGAAATTAAGATAGTTGCCTTTGGATTGTTTTGCTTCATCTGCCTCTTTTGATCCATATATCAAGAATTGCAATATCGGCAGGATTAACGCCTGAAATCCTGGAGGCTTGGCCCAAGGTTCTCGGTTTGATTTTTTGAAGCTTTTGCCTTGATTCGTACTTTAGCGTTGTAATCACACCGTAGTCAATCCATGACGGAATTGAAATATCATCAAATTGCGCATATCGTTTTATTTGTTCCAGTTCACGTTTAATATAACCATCATATTTTAATTGAATTTCAACCTGTTTTTTAACTTCATCAGGTAATTCCTTCTTACAATTGGGAATCTGTTCGTATGAAATATTGGGGTTTTTCAGTTTTTGTGATAGTTTAATGGAATCCACAAATATGTTATCAAGCCTATCTATTTCGCCAGCAATGAGTAATAGATTTTGCTCTCTGGTGTTTATTTCTCTTTTACTGCATATTCCTATTTCCTTTGCATGATTAAGCATGCGGAATCCGGCATTATCCTGACGCATTGTTAAACGATACTCAGCACGGGAAGTGAACATTCTGTATGGTTCGTCTATTCCCTTGGTTATCAAATCATCTATAAGGACTCCAATATAACCTTCATTCCTTAAAATTCTAATCTGTTGTTTAACACAAGATTTTCTTGCTGCATTCATTCCAGCCATAAATCCTTGTGCCGCAGCCTCTTCGTATCCTGTTGTTCCATTAATTTGTCCTGCAAAAAATAAATTGTCAATCTTTTTCGATTCAAGCGTATCAGTTAATTGAGTTGGATCAGAATAATCATATTCAATTGCATAACCATACTGAAGTATCTTACAATTTTCAAGTCCTGGAATAGAATGGATTAATTCATCCTGAATATTTTCAGGTAGACTATTTGACAAACCATTTGGATATACTTCCAGCGAAGCTCGTCCCTCTGGTTCAATAAAAACATGATGCTTTCTATTCATTGGAAATTTTACAATTTTATCTTCTATTGATGGACAATATCGAACTCCTGTTCCTGAGATATATCCTCCGTATAATGAACTTAATTTAAGATTGTTATTGACAATTTCATGTGTTTTGTCAGTTGTATGAGTCAAATAACATGGTATTTGAGATATTCCAGGTATCCATGGTCTCATGTTTTTAGACATTTGTTCCACGTGGAACAATTCTTTAAATACATCATTATTCAATAAAATATTAGTTTTTAACCATGATTTATAATCAATATTTCCAGCATATGAAATAAGCGCCGGTGGTTCATTTCCTGGCTGAATACTCATAATACCATAATTAATGCTACCCTTATGAATTCTAGGCGGCGTTCCTGTTTTAAATCGGCGTATATTAAATCCTAATTGTTTTAAATCATCACTTAATCCTGAAACAGTTGTTTCATCGCGCCGACCACCTGGAAATGATTTAGATCCAATATGAATAACTCCATTTAGAAACGTGCCGAGAGCCAATACCACGGTTTTACCTTCAATTTTATCATTACTCTTTGTTATTATTCCCTTGAGTTTTTTATTCTCCATCCATAATCTTATGATGCTAGATTCCAAGATAGTAATGTTTTTACAATTTTCTATAATTTCAGTCATTCTAAGTGAATATATTGTTTTATCACATTGAATTCTTATTGACTGAACTGCCGGTCCCTTGCGCTGATTGAGTATTCTGAACTGAATCCCACTATAGTCTGCATTTCTTGCAATTTCACCGCCAAGAGCATCTATTTCACTTACAAGATGTGATTTCCCTATTCCTCCAATTGATGGATTACATGACATTTTTGCAATACATTTTTTATCAGCTGATACGAGTAATGTATTTGCTCCCATTCTGGCAGCGGCAAGAGCTGCTTCACAACCAGCGTGGCCGGCGCCAACCACAATGACATCATATTTATCAGAATTATTCATTTTCCAATACAAAATCTATTAAAAATTAAATTCAGCAATTCCTGATGATATTTTTTGCCAATCGCCCTGGCTATGTTGTCAAGCACATTTTTTATTTTTGAAATTGACAAAACAATATAAGATTCATCGCATGATTTTAACATGTCTATCGCATTTGTTAGATCAGAGCGCGAGGCAACTAAAATCTGTTTATGTCTTTCAGAAATAACAAATTGATGAACATTATATTTTTGGATACCCAACTTCTTGACAATTAACTCTTTTATATTTGCAACTCCTTTGCCTACAGATACTTGAGTTCTTATCGCTTCATAATTTTTAAATGCAGAGACATTGATATTAAAGCCCAGGTCAATTTTATTGAAAACGATAATTGTTTTTGCCGGATCAAGGAAAGGCATATTTTCATCATTGTTATAATCATCATCGGCTATTTTTGATGAATCAATGACATGCAGATTAATATCAGCTTTTTCAATCTGATTTCTTGCCCGGCGGACACCTTCCTGTTCCAAGCTGCATTCTGACGACCGCAGGCCGGCCGTATCTGCCAATCTAATGGGAATGCCGTCTATAACAAGCTTTTCTTCTATCACATCCCGCGTGGTTCCGGGGATGGGCGAGACGATTACTCTATCTTTTCCCAACAATGCGTTGAGCAATGTTGATTTACCGGCATTCGGCTTTCCGGAAATAACGACCAGGGCGCCTTCTCTTATAATATGGCCTTCGTCCCAGGTGCTTAACAAAAGATCCATCTTATTCAATGCATCCGTCAAACGTTGAATAACGGCCGGCATAAACAAATCGGGAAGTTCGCCTTCAACAAAATCAAGCGCTGTTTCAAGATCAGCGCAGGCAATAAGAATATTATCATAAATCTCTCCAAAAGAATGACTTAGACTGCCTTCCAACTGCTCCATGGCAAGCGCTGCGCTCCGATCAGTTTGCGCGCTGATAAGATCCATGACAGCTTCCGCCTGGAGCAAATCAATTCTACCATTTAAAAAGGCGCGTTTTGTGAACTCGCCCGGTTCGGCTAATCTTACTTTTTCCTGCAATACCGCCCGCAATATTCTTTTGGCCGAAATAGCGCCGCCATGGCATTGGATTTCAATTACATCTTCCCGCGTGTAGCTATGAGGGGCACGCATGATCAGCAAAAGCGCCTCGTCAATGACTTTCTCCTCCGAGACCACGTGTCCATAAATTACGGCCGGTGACTGCCGTTCTGACGGCGGAGGGCGCGAGCACTTGAAAATCTTGTCGGCAACAGCAATGCTTTCCGGCCCGGATATGCGAACAACGGCGATGCCGCCCTCGCCGGGCGCGGTGCTGACGGCGGTTATCGTGTCGGAAATATCGCTCATATTATAATCCAAAACAAGAGAAGTGACGGCATTATAGCAACGTGTTTTTATTTATAAACGAAAATGATCGGCCGGCAATATAAAGGTTTGCACCATGCCTGACGCTCTGCTAAAATGGCCCCGTTAAATACGACTTTAATGTCATTAAAAAATTGCATATTATGGCAATCTGGATAATCTTCCAGGAAACAATAATTATTGAAAGGATATTAATTTATGGCGCGAGTTTTTAATTTTAATGCCGGGCCCGCGGTTTTGCCGGTGGAAGTCTTGGAGGAAGCCCGTGATCAATTTGTTGAATATCAGAAGTCCGGCATGTCGTTGCTGGAAAGCAGCCATCGTGGAAAAGAATACGATGCGGTCCACGCCGAGGCGATTGCCAATTACAAGAAACTGCTTGCTTGTCCGGATGATTATGCAATTTGTTTTATTGCCGGCGGGGCGAGCCTGCAATTTGCGATGATTCCGCTCAACCTTCTGGGCGATGGAACGGCGGATTATGTCAATTCAGGCACATGGGCGGCAAAGGCGGTCAAGGAAGCCCAGTTGGTCGGAAAGGTCAATATTGCCGCAAACACTGCCAAAGACATACCGACCAAAGTGCCGTCAATCGGCGACCTTAAACTGACCAAAGGGGCGGCTTATGTCCATATCACTTCCAACGAAACCATATCGGGAGCGCAATGGAAATCGTTCCCAAACACAGAAAGTCCGCTTGTGGCCGACATGTCATCGGATATTCTTTCGCGTCCGTTTGACATCAAGCAATTCGGACTGGTTTATGCCGGCGCTCAAAAAAATCTCGGCCCCTCCGGCCTGGCCCTGGTGATAATCCGCAAGGACCTCGCCGAGCGCGCGCCGGAAAAACTGTCAACCATGCTCAAATACAAGACATTCATCGAGGAGAATTCGCTTTACAACACGCCGCCCACCTTCAGCATTTACATCATGATGCTTGTTTCACGCTGGATGCTGAAAACCGGCCTTGAAAATTTGTACCGCCGGAATATTGAAAAGGCGGCCAAAATTTATAATGCCATTGACAAGGGCGGTTTTTACAAAGGCACGGCGGTGCGCGAATGCCGGTCCGACATGAACATCACTTTCCGGCTTCCGAGCGAAGCGCTCGAGGAACAATTCATCAAAGAAGCCGCAAAACTGGGGTTGAAAGGATTGAAGGGGCACAGGTCGGTTGGCGGCATCCGGGCATCAATCTACAACGCTTTCCCGCCGGAAGGGGTGGACGCGCTTCTTTCTTTCATGCGCGAGTTTGAAAGCAAAAACGGATGAAATGGCCATTAATAATGTTTTTTGTTTCCGTGGTATTGGCCGGTTGTATCAAGGTTCATCCAAGGCTTAATCCGGCCAAACCGGTTGAATACGCCGTAATTGTCCGCGCCGACCGCGCATGGCAGGACAGTCATATCCGGGTTAAAGCCGGCCAGGTTATTCAATGCACGGCGGAAGGCCAATGGAGCGACCATTTCAACTCCTATGGACCGGAAGGCAATCCGGATATTTATAAAAAACATTTCAGCGTAAATGCCCCGGCCAATTCTCTCATAATGCAGGTCGGCCGTCATACCAACATATCCTACTATATCGGCCAACAGACAAATGTCGTCGCCGAAAGGTCGGGCGAAATCCGTTTCCGTAAAAATTATTCCCTGCCGATCGGAATGGATGGGGAAATCATGGTCAAGGTCAAGGTCTGTTCCGATGCCGACGGCGATGGTCTCGCCGACTATGATGAAATCAATATCTGGAAAACCAATCCGTTAAGCTCCGACTCGGACGGCGACGGCTTCGACGATCTGGCGGAAACCGCCGAACGAAAAAAAACGGGGAATAGCCAATAATACCTTTGGGTAAAACGATAATATCCAAATGAAAGACAAACCGTTCAAACAACCGATTGTTTTCTTTTCGGATTCCGTTCCCGTTTATGTCGCCTGGTTGCGGCAAAAGTTCCCGCCCGGGCACTTCCCCCCGGCCTGGCATGCTGAATATGAATTTCATTTCATCAAGCGCGGCCGGGGCGCATATCAGATTGACGAAAAAAACTGGCCGTTCGGGCCGCACAGCCTGATTATCATCCGGCCCAATCAAGTCCACAGTTTTATTCCTGATCCTGATGTTGTGATTGAAAAGGCGCAGATTTTGTTCATGGGCGAATGGCTGGGGAGTTTCTTGTGGTCACTGAACATTGACAAAAACTTTCCTTCAGTATTTTCCCTGTCCGATTCCTCCGCCATGCATATCGAGACGATCGTGAACCGGATCCTGGATGAAAATTCGCGCCGGCAAAAAGGCTGGGAAGGAATGATCCGCGAATTGCTCCGCGATTTTTTGCTCTGGGTAATAAGACTGAACAATGAACTTGCCGGGGCGCGCAAGGAAAACCCCTTGTTTGTCCAATTGCGCCGATATATGGAATCGCATTTTACCGATCCGCGCTGCAGCGTGACGCTGGTGGCCAAAAAATCCGGGTATTCGCTTAATTATCTCTCGGCGCTTTTCAAGGAAGCTTGCGGCATAGGCATAAAACAATATCTGCTTCAGCGCAGAATCATCGCCGCGCGGAAAATCCTTGATAAAAACCCGGAAATGAAAATTGAGGCGGTCGCGCGACAAACCGGGTTTAACCAGTACCGAAATTTTGCCCGGGCATTTTTCAGGCTGACCGGTTTTTCGTCCGCCGCCTATCGTAAAAAAAGTCATGTCAATCATAAAAAATGACAGGTCATAAAACTTGACCTTGTCCGGCTTTGATATAATTTTTACGCAAACACAAAAAATCGGATTGTCCGAGATTTGAAGCCCTGAAACCGGCTCAACCGCAACAATTAACTGGAGAAAAATCAAAATGATAACGAAAATCAAATTCCTGTCTCTTGGCTGGATAATCGGCGCTCTATTGTGGGCTGGCGCGGCGGGCGCCGGTGAAGCGCAATTACTGACCGACAACGGGCTGTCTAATTCCGCCTCCGGCGAGTACAAGGCCGCCCCGCATCTGCGGACCGGCGGACGTTATGTGGCCGAACCGGCGTTTTCCAATCCGAATGCCGCATCCGAGTCGTTCGCCATTGGAAGGCTGACCGACGGCGACGCATCGTTCCAGGAACGGAAGCCGTTGCCTTATGCCCAATGGACCCAGGTGAAGCTGGCTGACCTGACCGTTGAACTGCTCAAGAACTTCCGTGTCCGCCGGGTGCGGGTGTGCATTAACAATAACGAGCCCAATGGCGTCGCGCGCATTGAATTGTTCAAAGGGGGCGATGTCCTTGAGTTCCCCGAGTTGCTCAAGCTTGCCGTGACTGAGGCAAAGGATGGCTGGAATACGTTTGATGGGCTTGACGTTCTGGCTGACAGCATCCGTTTGCGCTTCACGGCGATGGAAGGCCGCAGTCAGATAACGGTGTCGGAGGTTGAGGTCTGGGGCGTTGAGGCGGCCGAGTCCGCAAAGACCGTAGCGCCCGTCAAATCCGGCGGGAAGGCCATCCATGAGGGTGACATTGAGTGGTATGCATTTGACTTCGGTCCCACCAATTCACCCGTGTTTGCCAACTTCACGGGCGTGTCCAAGGACGTGGTCTACACGTCCGGGCGCGGCTACGGTTTCCAACCCTATCGCGATGGGAAGCCCGTGATGCTGAGTAATTTCGGCCCCGAGAGCGCCGCCGTGCCGGGCTTGGGTGAACGCGACAGATTGAACAAGAAACGCGGTGAGAGTCTTTACCGCGACTTCGTGGCTGCCTCAGCCTCTTACCATACCCAGGTGCGACAGACCTTCCTGTTGGACGTGCCGAACGGCCATTACCGCGTTGTGACTTTCCATGCCGATTATACTTACGGCCGGCCGGGCGAGCAGACCTGGTGGATTGACGCCGAGGGCAAGCGGGTGGTGGAGAAAGTGGTGTTTCCGGATTATCCGCAGCCGACGTTTGATCCAAACGAAACTCCGGCCGACATGTGCCTGAAATCCTATCGCCTGCGAAGCGTGGAAACAAAATTTGAAACAGACGTGACGGACGGACAGCTCACGCTTGATTTTGATTCCAAGTCCGCTGATCCCAAGAAAATAGCCGGCGTCTCAATCAACGGCCTCGTCGTCCTGCCGATCAACACCCCCGCCCAGAAGGAGTTCGCCGAGCGCAAGATTGCATTCATCAATGCCGAGATTGAGCGCGAACGGAAAGAATCTCCCGGAATGGAATTCACCGAGAAGCCCTGGGTGGAAGAAGAGAAAATGCCGTCGATGTCCGACGCCGACCAGGCGCGCGGTTATGTGACGTTCGTGCCGCAGTGGATGACAAACATTTACCCGAGCAGCGTGCCGCGGCCGGCGGACATGAAACGTCCGCTGGGTTGCTTTGCCTGCCCCGGCGAATACGAGCCGATGGTTGTCGCTTTCCGCGCGCTCAAGCCGCTGAAGGCCGTGAAATGTACCGTGAGCGACCTGAAGGGGCCGGGTGCCATCCCTGCCGCGGCCGTTGATGTTCGCATCGTGCGCTGTTGGCCGCAGCGTATCGGGAGCAGTTGGGGCACCGAGTGGCGCGTGATGCCGGAACTGCTTGAAGCGAGGGAGAGCGTGGACGTGGCGGCCGATAAAACCCAGGAGTTCTGGCTCACGATCCGCGTGCCGTCCGACGCGAAGCCAGGCATCTACAATGGCACGGTCACCATCCGCGCGTCCGACGCGGGCGAGGCGTCAATTCCAATGACCGTTGAAGTCCTGCCGTTCACGCTCCAGCCTAACGAACGGCCCGTGGGCATGTACTGGTTTGAAGTAACGGACAACATTCCATTACGTGACGCCCAAATCCGCGACATGGTTGCCCATGGGATGACCACGCTTACGATGGGCAGGATCACCCCCGCGGTGCGCAATGACGGCGGCAAACTGGCACTGGATACAAATGAGCTCTGCCAATATCTCCGCGAACTGAGGAAACTCGGCATTCAGGGGCCGATCCCATTTTGTTGGAGCCCGGTGGCGGACATCAAGCGGGCATTCCCGGGCGCGCCGCAGGACAAACTTGATGAACTCTATGTTGAGGCCATCCGCCGGACGGAAGCGGCCATGTCTCCCGCCGATATGCCGAAGTTGCTTTACTATCCCGTGGATGAAATCGGCGGCGGCAAGGAACGCGGCGAGAAAGCCCAACACGAGTGCGCGCTCATCGCGAAGGTTCCGGGAGCCACAAGCTATATCACCGTGAACGACTACAAGGCGGGCGAAAAATGGGGTGATACGTTTGATATCTGGTGCGGCAACGTCATGTACACGGCCGAACAGGAACAAAAATTGCTGGCGCGCGGCAAACGCTATATGCGTTACAGCTCAGCCTATAATAACGACGCACGGAAGACGCGCGCCTGCAGCGGATTTGGTTTTTACCGCCGGCCGGCCGAGGCCATGTTCTACTGGCACTACCAGTCATGTACGGCCGATCCGTTCAATGACTTTGACGGCGAATCGCGCGAGCATTGCGCCGCGTATCCGGGGCCGAACAACGAGCAGATTCCGACCACGGACTGGGAGGCGATCCGCGAGAGCGTTGATGACATGCGCTATATCGCCACGCTCAAACATTACGCCACGCTGGCCGCCAAGGCTCCGGAGGGCAAGCCCGCCGCCGACCGCGCGCTTGCGGCGCTGGCCGATGTGATGGGCGGCGACGAGAACTTGAAACAGGGCCAGAGCGAATTCCGCGTCAATCTGGGCGATGATGACTATCAGGCTCTGCGCCGCAAGCTCGTTGACGCCATTCTCGCGCTGAAGAAAGTCTTACCGGAACGTTGATTTGACAAGACTGTAAAAGCTTTAATTTTTCCCCATTGACAAACGCATTATTTTGTTTTACATTTAATGTAACGATACATTAAAGAAGTATGGTTATGATTGGAATCAGGGGCAAAAAAGAAAATGCGACGCTTGCGGACGTGGCCGGCTTGGCCGGTGTCTCCATCTCCGCAACCTCCAAAGCCCTGCTCGGGGGCGGAGGAAAGACAACCAAGGTCAGTGAAACCACTGCTTCCAGGATCAGGGAGGCCGCACAAGTCCTTGGTTACCATCCGAATTCAGCGGCGCGGCAGCTCAAGACCGGCAAGAGTAATATCATCGGGGCAATCATCCACAGTGAGGCGCCGCATGTGTATTATGCCCGTTTCGCAAAAATCCAGCAAAGACTCGCAAAAATGGGGTACTGTTTCATGGTAGGACAGTCCGACGGAAGCGTGGAGCTTATTGAGCGTTATCTTGACGAGTTCCGTTCCAGAAAAGCCGATGTCATCATCAGCGCTTTCTTTGATGCTCCCGGAAAAACCAAACGCCTGAAACAAATATATTCGGGTCTACGAAACGTACTTTATATGGGACGTCCGGATTTCAATAATGCGTCCTATGTGGAACCGAACACAAGAGACGGCATTGTTCAGATCGTGAATTACCTTGTCACCAAGGGCATCAAACGTGCGGCGATTGACATTGTGGACAAATTTTACCGGCCGGGGAAAATGAGAGTCGCCGGATATCTGGAAGGCATGCGGAAAAACGGACTTCCCCTGGATGAATCGCTGATCATTAAGCATGATGGCGACCTTCGTTTTGTTTCGGCCACCGTGCGACAAGCGCTGGACCGCGGCGCACGGGCCATCATTGCCAGCAATGACCTGCGGGCGGTCATGATTATCAAGGAATTGAAACGCCTGAAGATCAACGTTCCTGATGAAATGAGAGTTACGGGTTTTGACAACATGGAGTTTGCCGCGTTTTCAAGCCCGGCGCTCACGACCATTGATCCCCGCGACGACGAAATAGCCGCCGCGGCGATCGCAATGATCAAATGTTTCCTGGCTGAGAAACGTTTCCCCGAAAACATCGTTATTAAGCCCGATTTGGTCATCAGGGAATCTGCATGAAAAGAATTAAAAGGAGGGATAAAAAATGTTAAGGGAATTTAAAACTGGTCTGTATATAATCATTATGTTGGCGAACTTAACCGGCGCCGGAACCGTGTGGTTTGGCGCCCTTCTGCTGGCGGCGGAAGCATACGCTTCCGGAGCGGAAACTTCTGCGGGGGCGTGTTCCCTTAAGGAAACGGAAACCGGTTGCGTCCTGGAAAACGATTTCCTCAAAGTGACCATTGATAAATTACATGGGGGCAGGATCACCGGTTTTATTCATAAAGGAAGCGGTAAAGAGTTTACCGACGACATTCCCAAGGGCGGAATTATGAAGGACATGATAAATGAGGCCGGTTTTGGTGAATATTTTGACAAATTTTATAATATAGAGGTAATAGAAAGCGGTCCGGATAAGGTCTCCGTTAAATTGACCGGCAGCGGCAGCAAACTGCCATTTACCAGGATAAACAAGACCTTTACGATTTTTCGCGACCGGAACGATCTGAAGGTTGATTACGATATTCAGAATCTGCCCGAGGCAATGGCCGCAACCATCCTGACATTGCGTCATCATAATGTATTGCATGTTGTCGGCGATAAAAGCAATTACTTTATTCCAACCAGCAAAGGTATCCAGATTATCGCGGAAGGTTCGGGCCAGAATGTCTGGCACAAGGATATTGTCCGGGGATGGGCGGGGTTCATAGGAAAAAAGGATCGGGTCGGCATGGTTTACGAAGTTGATTATCCCATTCTGGATTATTTCTACAATTGGTTCGGGGACGAAACCACCCTGGAACCGTTTTACAAGCCTGTTAAAGTGGCCGAGGGGAAATCACTGACAACAACAGTCTGGATCCGACCTTTCTCGGGTTTGAGCAGGATGGACGGGGCCGGGCAGGGACTGGTCGTCGGATTAACCGGCCTTGATGAAAAGTATGGCAAGACGGAGAAGATGAATTTTACCGTGGAGCTTGCGGCCGCCAGGCCGGCTACGCTGGATGTAGAAACGGATTACCGGGTCCTGCCGGAAGGCGGTTATATTCCCATCGGCCATGGGCAATTCAGCCTGCGGGCCGGAGCAACGGATAAAACTTCGTTTTCTTTTCAGCCGGTATCCGAAGGCACCCTTGAAATCCGGGCTAGGATCCGGGAGGAGTCGCGCGAGATTTTAACGACATCCCGGGGTGTTGTTGTCGGACGGCAGACCGCCGAATTTACTGTTAAACCCAATGAGCAAAAATCGGAACAGGTGGCGGAAGGCGGCGCCTTAAAACCGCAGGAACTGACGCTTGAATATGAAACTCCGCACGTAAAATGGGCCAAACCTTTGCCAGGCGGTGGTATCACCGTTTTAGCGCTTATAAGCGGATATAACGGCCGCGAGGTGGTGGAGCTTGCCCAACGGCTTGACATGAAATTTGACGTTGCCCTCTTTGGCGGAGATCATACCACGGCTCGTCATTTCGGTCATTTTAGCGATACTGACAGTAATGTCTGGCTGGAAAAACTGCTCAAGGACAAAGATTACGATGTCATTCTGATCGGCGGGATAAAATGGTCGGCGATCAGCACCGGCAACCGTGCCGGTATAATCAAAAAACTGAACTCCGGTTCAGGTTTGGTGTATATATGTCCGTATGATCTGGATGCGAATATACAGGCATTTCTTCCGCTCAAAGAACCCGATGATAAAAAATACCATCCATATAGCGGTTCCTGGCACATGGAAACCAATCATTTTATCACCGCCGGCGTTCCTTTCGGGCTATTGCCGGATGTTGCCGGGTTCAAGTTTTCAGCTCCCAATGAAACGTTGATTACCGCTTCCGGCCACCCTGTTCTGGCGGTAAAAGAGGTCGGCGCGAGCCGGATTGCGGCTTTTAGTTATGCGGCCGGTTATCCCTTTGCAAATCTGCCCCTATCGGGCACTTATAAAGCAGGATTGACGCCGACACCCATGCACGGAAAAGAGTTGTCTGCCGGTTTGCATTATCCTTACTGGGAATATTATCACGGGCTCCTTGCCCGGACCGTGATATGGGCGGCGGATCGGCAAGGCCATTTTATTCTTTCCAAAATTTCCGAAAAGGATGGAACGGTTACCGTTGAGGGCGGGAACACGGGCAAAGACAAGGATAATATCGTAATTGAATGGAATTTAAGAGATACATTTTATGATGTGATCAAGAGCGGCAAGGTTGAAACGGAACTGAAAACCGGTCTCAATCATTGGGAAATTAAGCTACCGCCGGATGTTTTACCGGCCAAGCGCATTTTCGATGTTCGGATTATGAAAACTGACGGCGTACTTGAATTTGGAAGCGCAATTATTGAAAAAGAGCCGCCGCTAAGGGTAAAAAAGGTTGAGGCCGGCTTTACCCATACCGGCGATGTGGTTGTATTGAGCGGCAGTATAGGATGGGAAAGCAATGGATCCAACCAATTCCGGTTAAATCTGGAGTTGGTAGATACCTATGAACGCTGTGTGGCAAAGGAACAGTTGGAACTTGACGCCGACGCAAAGGAAATGACCTTTAAACTTTCCTTCCTGACTCCCTTGAGCCGGGCCTATAAACTTTATATCAGACCTTTTTACAAGGACAAGGCCTTGGAGCCGGAATGGCGGGCTTTCTATCTTGCGCTCGGACAAGAAAAATTTGATGACTATCGCGTTACTGTCTGGACCACGGAAGTGCAGTTTTTCACCATGCCGGAATATCTGCGAATCTATCAACACCGCAAATTAAACAATTTCTTTTCAACTATCCAGATATTTAATGCGGGGTGGAACGTCGTCAATGATCTTTATCTATCCAAGGAACTCCAAAACTTTTTGCATCTTTATGGATTTGAAATCGCGGTCAATAACCTCTCGCCAACCCATCTAGATAAGAAATTATTCGAAGAAACCGCCCGCGGTTACGGACAGACGCAAGATAAGAAATATTTGGCGCGACCCCTTTGCTTTCATGATCCCGCTTACATAAAAGAAACGGAAGAACGGGTCAAGAAAATGGTGTCCGCTGTTTCCGGCGCTGAACCGGCGTATTACTGTTTTGGCGACGAAGGCAGTTTGACGCTCTGGGGTACTCCGTTTGATTTTTGCTTCTGCGAACATACCCTGAATGCCTTTCGGCAATGGCTTGCTGAAGAATACGGCACAATTGAAAAACTGAACCAAGCTTATGGGAGCGATTACCGCGATTGCAGCGGGGTGGTCCCCCGGACAACCGAGGAGGCGAAGAAATCCGGCAATTATGCCTCCTGGCTGGATCATCGCCGGTTTATGGACAAGACCATGGTTGATTTTTACTTGCGCATAAAAAAAACGACGTTTGACCTGGACCCGGCCGCACGGTTCAGTCTCTCCGGCACCCCGACGGTCCATAATCCTTACTCGGGTTATGACTGGAACATGCTGCTGAAAATGGTTTACAATAATGCCGTATTATTTCCCTACGGCGGGCTTCAAAACGAATTTCAGCGATCGCTTGTAACCCCTGGAACCCGCTTCCTTCCGCATCGCGGCTACGGCGGGGTCGGCAAGGGGGTTGATTACTCAGTCTGGCACGATGCCTTTTACTTCAAGGGCGCCGGGTTTAATTATTATTGCTCATCTATAGCTTTGAATGAAGATTTCACCGTCAGTCGCGGGCTTTCCGATTTGTGGCAGGCCAGTGCCGACCTCAGGCGAGGAATAGGCAAAATGCTGATGGAATCGGAAATTGTCCATGACGGCGTCGCCATTCTTTATAGTCAGGATAGCATGCGTATGGCAACCATCCTGAATGAAGATAAAAAGTTTGGGCCAAATCTGGAGGGCTGGTGCGGTCTTTTGCATGAAGCCGGAATCCAATATCGTTTTGTGGGCCCCGATGACTTGGGGCAACTGGCGCGCCTTGGGTTCACCACGCTCGTTTTGCCGTATAACCTGCTACTGACCGATCCGGAAATCGGCCGGATTAAAGAATTCATTTCCGGCGGGGGCACCTTGATCGCCGACGTTGGAACCGGACTCTATGATCGGCACGGCAAACCAAGAACTCCGGATGCTATGGCCGAAATATTCGGGATTCAACGGCCGGCCGGCGAGCCGCTATCCGATATGATCGCGCTCCGGAAAGACCTGTTTCCCGACGTTCAACTCCGCGTCCTGTTGCACAATAATAAAATCAGCGCCGCCGGGGCGGAGCCGCTGGGAAAAGCCGGAGACAGCGGCGCGATCTTTAGTCGTCGTATCGGAAAAGGCGGCGTAATATTTCTTAATTTCGCCTTTGATAAATATCCGGTCGTCATGGCCGGCCCCTTGCTGAATCAGCAACACGTTGAATTTATCAACCGATTGCTGGATTATGCCGGCGTGAAACGGAGCGTCATTTCCCGGCTGACCGGCAAAAACGGCAAGCCGGCGCAGGCCGTCCAGGTGTTTACTTATAAAATGGGCGACGACGGCGGGTTCTGTCTTGGACTTTTAAAGCGCATCGGACATCAGTTGAAGGACAGCAACCTGGCGGTTCAGCTTGTGAAAAAGCACCACGTTTATGATATCCGCAAAGGCGCATATCTGGGCTTTAAGGATGTTATTGACGCCGTCCTGCCTGAGGGTGAGGCCGGTTGCTTCGCCCTGCTCCCTTACAAGGTGGCTGAAATCAACTGTCAGGTTGATAAGGATAAAATCAACCCCGGAGAAAAAATAAACTATAAAATCAACCTTTCCGCCGAAAAAGGGAATGTCGGGGAGCATGTGATCGGGATCGAGGTGTTTGATCCCGCCGGACAACTTAAGCCTTGTTATTCCGGTCACTTGGTGATGCAAAGAGGAATAGTTGCCGGGTCTTTCCATACTGCTCTGAACGACGGAACAGGGACTTGGAAGATAAAATGCACGGATGTTGCCAGCGGTATTTCGCAGGTGAGAGAAATTCAGGTTGGCGCAGTCTCCGGCCGGCTGAAAGATTCAGAATAGGCCCGGGCCGTCTTTTAGTGATTGGAAAGGTGACATAACCAATTCCATTTTCAGGCTGAACTATGGGCCCGACTGAAGACAGCGCATAATTACGATTGCCGGATGGAAGACTCAACCGAAGATCAGGTTGAGAGAATCATTGCAGGACACGAATCTTCCGGCTTTTTTGCCCGTTTCAAGCTTTTGATGAGTCCATTTTTGCAGACGGTAGAGAGTGGCAAAAACATAATTCGGCGGCTCCCCCCCCTGACCGCCGACCAATTCCCCGCCCCGGCGCACATTATCCTGCATCCAGGCCGGAAGGCGCAGATGGTAGGGATTACGGCTGACCTCGCCCACATGGAATGAAAGCGCGGTGACAAGATCCGTAAGATCGGCCACGCTGGTCTCTATCATAAGGTTGGGATTGTTCATCGGCGCCCAGAATTCGTTTGCGCAAATCCAGCAGCAGAATGATTCGGGCAGTGTTTGCAGGGCATCCATGACCAAAAAATGCGTTCCGATATGGGTGCTGTTCCAGTCATTTTCATGCGGGATGAAAATAACATTCGGCTTGTTATCCGCAATTATGCCCGCCACAATCTGGACTGACTTTTCCCACAGTTCCGGTTCATGTTCCCGGCTTTTTACATTTATTTTTTCCAGCCCGCATTCGGCGGACTGAATAAGACCAAAACCGAGATAGTCGCAGGCGTTGCGCAATTCATTGAGCCGTTCCATTTGACGGTCTTTGCGGCTGCCTTGCGTCACCGCCACGTTGATTACATTCATTTTCTGTTCGCGCAACAGCCGCAAAGGCAGGGCGCCGACAATACATTCGTCATCGGGATGCGGAGAAAAAACAAGCGCGCGCGGCGCATCCTTGGAAAGGGATGAGCGCGCCACGGGCGGAAAACCGCCCAGTTGACAGCCGGCCCCTTCATTAATAAGGCGGGCATATTCGGAAACAAATTTCAAATACGGGTTGTTCATGTTTTTTTTATCCTAAAGGAAATTAATAATCCAAAGAGAGATAGAAAATATCAACTTGACGGCGGCATGCAAGCATGAAGTTCGCGTATTTAACGGCAGCGACAAACAATCGGCAAATTTTACCAGCTGACCCGCCAGTCATTAATGCTCTTCTGGTAACTCTGGCCGCGATAAGTGAAATTCGTGTCGGCCGTGCGCGTTATGCACCAGATTACAAAGTCGCCGTCGGCCGAGTAATGAAGCGTGGCGGGATCGCAATAACGGTCATGATCGTAATAACCCTGGCGGGGTAAATTGCCCCCGGAGCTTGAGCCGAATGACCTGATGGCGTTGGGGAACATGGTATTGGTCGTGGTGCCGGTTGTGGAATAGAGCATGCTCCAAACATTCGTGGTTTGATTGAATATGCAAATATCCGCAATAGTGTCGCCATCATAGTCGCCGGGCGCCGGAATCCATGCAGAACTGCCGAAATGAACCGACCATTCTTGTCCCAGGACATTACGGATGGTCCATAAGCCCGAATCATAAACGCCAAGATCAGTTATGCCGTCACCATCATAGTCAGCAGAAGCCGGCGTGGCGTCCGGGCTGGCGATCGGGGGAACAACCACAATCCTGTTCAAGGTGGAATACAGAATTGCCCAGTAACCGCGCCAATAAAGCGCTACGTCCGCCTGGCCGTCGCCATCGTAATCTTCGGGAACCGGCGTGGCCTGCGTCTCCTCGGCCAACCCGCCGAACATACTGCCGCTGAGACTGGGACCGGATGGTAAAAAGAGAACATACCACATGCCATGAGCGCTATCGTAAAGTCCCAAATCAAGGATGCCGTCGCCGTTATAATCGCGGGGAACTTCCGTCATGCCGGCTGACCCAAACTGGCCCTCGGCAAATGAATTGGCGGCGAATGAGCCCCGCCACATGCCGGTGGCCGGATCAAAGAACCACAGATCGGTAATGCCATCCCCGCTGAAATCACCGGGAGTCGCCTTTATTCTTGCCGCCGCCACCAGTTCAGAATAAGCCGTTGTTGAAAGCGGCGCTGGATTGGCGTCGGTCGCCGTCACGGCGATGCGCAAATACTTGCCCTTGACGGCGGCGGCCACCACATAATTGCTCGTTGTTTCCCCTGAAAGATTGACCAGCCCGGCCCCGGAGGCATTATTGGCGCACTGCCATTGGTAGGTAAAAGTCAGCCGGTCCATATTCTGCCAGAGCCCGTTCCGGGCGCTCAACGTCTGGCCAATATAGGGTGTGCCGTAAATGCTTGGTTTTTCATAGTTGACCGGAGTGCGGGGAAGCACGGTCATTTGAACATTGATGGTCTTTGGCGCGCCGAGCGCCCGGCTGCCCGTGAGCTCATCCGTGCCATCAACAATGATTGATCCGGAGTATGTGCCCGCGGCCTTATTGCCGCTTGCCCAAACAACCGTAATGGCATTGGTGTTGTTGGTGACAGTTCCGCTCGAAGGGCTGACTGTGAGCCAGGCGACGTCAGGACTTACCGTGTAACGCAAACCATCCCGGGGCACACCGGCTATATTCCAAATATTAAATGCCGCAACATTGGTTGCCCCGTAATTTTCCAGGACAGAATTAGTTAAAAAGTCGGTGTCCGTGGCCAGATAGGCCCGCCCGCGGACCGTCACCACGGCCACCATGGTCAAAGGCGAGTTGGAGGCCGTGGCGCCGGTTGAATCGTCAACAGCCGTCATGGTTACTATGCCGGTATGCACGCCCGGACTTAACCCGGCAACATTATAAGCCACCGATATATTCTGATGGGTTCCGGCGCTTGATCCGCCGGACGGGGACAAAGTCAGCCAGTCAACGTCATCGGACAAGGTAAATCTGAGTGTTCCGGCCGGCGCGGCGCTGTCGTTCCAAACGTCAAAAGTGAAACCGGCAAGCGTCTCGCCCTCGGTTATGCTATTGGTCCAGGTCTTCTGGCCGGCGTCCCAGGCAAGAACCGGAGTGTTGTTCACCCGCATAACCACTTCAACATTCTGCGTTGCGATATCCGCCGCCGCCACAGTTACAACGCCGGTATGCCAGCCCGGAGTCAAATTTTCAGTCAAATAAGTGAAAGCGACCGTATTTGTTTCATCAACAACCGCACCGCTGGCCGGGCTGACTGAAATCCAGTTGGTCTGCGACGTTACAGAATAAGCCATAGAAATCCGCGGGGGTGCGCTGTTATTGGCCACATAAATCTGCTGAACAGGAGCGCGATAACCCGTTGTAACCGCATTTGTCAAACTCAACGGGGACACCTCTAAACCGGGAGGATTATTTACATACACGTACACATGAACTGTCTGCGGCGAATTGACCGCCGGCAGGCCGAAATCATCAGTTGCATTAATCTGCACTGTTGCCTGATACGGCTGACTGCGCTGGGGTAAATTGGTGGTGCTGAAAATCAGCCAGATAGTTTTGAGTTCACCATGGCTGGTGCCGTTGGTGGGCATGACGGAAAGCCAGTTGGTATATATCCCGTCATTTGTGTAAAAGACGGTATTTGTGAAGAAAAGCGCCGAGCTGTTGGATGAGTTCCACACATTAAACGAATTGCTGGCCACATTCTGTCCGGCTACAATTGTCCGTGAAACGTTGGTGGTATCAACGGCCAGGGTCGCAAAATCCGCTTGCGTAAGATAAGTCACGGTCACGTCATCAAGATAATTCGTCTCCTCCGACCCGATATTATAGGCATCAAATCCTGAAAACGAAGCGGCATTGCTGTAGGCAAAGCCAAGGTTCGTGTGCAAGACCTCATAATTGACGAACAGCGCCCATTTGCGGGTGGCATAATTAATGCGCAGATCAATCCGGCTCCAGGCATTGCTGTCAATCGGCGTGGCGGATGAACCGTCATATTTCGTGGAAAGTTCCGTCCAGCCGTTGGTTCCGTTATAAACCATGCAATAGCCGTTGGTATTGACATAGAAAATAGCCGTTGAATTTGTAGCCAAGTAATGATCAGCCACGCGGCTGATATCTTCCAAAGCCGGCCGGATATGCATCCGCACCCAGAGATTACTGTTGGATACTTCAACAAACCGGTTGGAAAGGGTGCAATCGGGCGGAAGCATGGCCGACTTGAGACCGCTATAAACAATGTTTTCCTGGACGATTACGGTGTTTGTGGTCGCATACCAGCCGTTGGTTCCGTTAACCAGGGGCGTGCCATTGGGATAACTTTCAAAATCATCGGAGAAAGGCACAACATTGGTTGTGCCCGCTGAAGCGGCCAAGACCACGGCCCCAAAAATGGCCAGCGCCGCAGAAAAATGTTTTCCTGCCCCGGTTTTAAACATTATTCCCTTTCAAGCTTGAGGAAACGCGCATAACGGCTATATCAGTGACTAGACTACCGCGTTCGGGAAATAATATTAAATGATGGCCTTTTAAACAACGAAAAAATGAAAAAAAATACGGCCGCATCGCCCGCGCGGACGGCTCATTTTGCATCGTTCCGTGCCAGATCCCTGGCCGAGCTCGGGCAGGCATATGCCTGCGTATCGGCCGGGTCATAAGGAAGGGGGGAAAACTCCAGAACCTGGGCGTAAGAAAGCGACTTAAAGGCATGGGCAACATATGGATGCACCGTGACGCAATTTCCGGCTGAGAGCTTGATTTTTTCGGTTTGCGATGATTGCGCGTCCTCCAGGAAAAGTTCAAGCCGGCCGCTGATCACATAATAACGTTCCGTCTTGCAAAGATGATAATGATTTCCCCGCGTTTGCCGGCTCTTGCCGCTGTCCAAATCCCAATACACCAGATGCCGGAAACATTCCCCGGCGCGATTTAAGATTTGCGCCATCTCGCCCTTGGCTGAAATGATTCTGCGTTCCTCCGGATCGGTCCCGCCAAGCGGCAGTTCTTCAACAATCACTTTTCCTGAAATGTAAGTTTTCATCATCCGCCGATCAAAAATTCCGGAATAAAGATAAAAGCTACTACGCCCGCCGAAGGGTAACAAGCAAAAAGTTCACGAACGAATTTTATCCGCCGCCGGGTTGAAATAGCCGAAGCGGATTTTCGGGAACTGACGCCGGATGTGTTCCATCAGAGTCATTATGCCCATCGGTCTTTGGCCCTTGGAAGGACCTGTCCTGAGCGAAGCCGAAGGGCAAGCCCGATCAACCGCATCCAGGTACCAGTCCGGATCAATGTTCAGGTTCCGCCACTGGATCATATGCGGGGTGGTTTTTGCAAGCAGTCCGGATAAAGCCCTGCATTCGGCGGGGTCATCGGTCACGCCGGGGAAGGTTAAATAGTTGATGGAAATCCACAGGCCCGCCCGGCGGGCGACATGGAATGATTTCAGGACATCATCAAAGGAATAAGCGCGGCACCGGTAATATGCGGCATAGAGCGCCGGGCGGGCGCTGTTCAACGAAATACGGATGCTGTCAAGTCCCGCGGCGGCAAGCTGCGCAACAACTTCCGGCAGACTTCCGTTGGTATTGAGATGGATGACGCCGCGTTTTGTTTTTTTGCGGATCGCGCGGATGGCCGCCTCAATCAAACCGCCTTTGAGAAGCGGCTCTCCCTCGCAGCCCTGTCCGAAACTGATCATCGCGCGCGGCGCTTTTTTCAGGTGCGGGACCGCAAGTTCAACTATTTCTTCCACGGTCGGGACAAAACCAATCCGCGCCTGCGGGGCCTGGATGTGAGCGGAGTCCTGTTTGGAAATGCAACCCCGGCACGAGGCGTTACAGCCGCCGGACACGGCAACCGGCGCTTCCCACCGTTGCAGGAAAAGATTGACGGCATTGGGACAGCCGTATTTTTTCACGCAGACAAGGCCATGATGCGCCACCAGCCGGTTCCGGGGAAATTTCCGGATCCAGCGGCGGATCCCACGGTCAACATTTTTCATGTCAATGCGTGAAAGATCATGCTTGGGATCGCGATCCACCCGAAAGGCGGGAACATAAAATCCACCGCGGTGCCAGCAGACGGCGCAATAGCAAAAGAGCGGGAGCCGCGGCGCCGTCTTGCCCGCTTCAAAGGCGGCGAGCGAGAGGGCAACATAGCCGGGGGGCAGAAAGGCGGCAACGGCGACATGGTCATGATCCGCCGGCGTGATGGTTCCCCTGGCATTGAACCCGAGGGCGCGCCGGCCGGGAAGCAGGTAAAGCCGGCTTGCTTCCGGGAGGGGAATGAGCCGCGCAGGGTCAACCGGCAAGACGATTCGTCCGCTCCGGCCCGCCGCGGCCAGTTCCGGACAATCGGTAATCCTTCCCTGGCTGTCGGCAACCACGATTGTGGGAAAAGCTGTCATGGGGTATTGGTGCCGGAGGAGGGAGTTTCCGCCTTCGCACAAGGCTTCGGCGGATCAGCCTGCGGCTGAGAACCCACACTTTTTTACTCTATGGTCTACTGGTGCCGGAGGAGGGAGTTGAACCCACACGGTGTTACCACCACTGGATTTTGAGTCCAGCGCGTCTGCCATTTCGCCACTCCGGCAATCAACGGCGGCAATACTAACGCTTCCGGTAAAATCAGACAAGCAAAAGATATTTCCCGGTCAACCGCCGCCGGCTAACCAAGAGCTTGCGATTCTTTTTTAAGTTCAAATATTTCTCCCGCAAGAAAGAAAGACCCGGCGGCGCAAACAATCCCGTCCTGCCGCAAAGCTTCCCGGGACGCCTCCTGAAGAGCTTGCGGAATGGCTGCCACCGAAAACGTCCAGTTTTTTATACGCGCCTGTTCCGCCAACTTTTCAGGCGGAATACTGCGTTCATTGGAAAAAGAAACGAGCCAGCAATGCCGGATGGGCACGGTGATATTGCGGAAAAATCCCGGCACATCCTTGTCCGAACACATTCCCAGGATAAGAAAAACCGGCCGGGCTTCAAAAAGTTCCTTCAAGGCCGCACTCAACACTCCGGCTGCCTCCGGATTATGGGCGCCGTCAACAATCGTAACGGGATTGTGTGAAATCACCTGGAGCCGCCCCGGCCAGGCCACGGAAGCCAGCCCTTTTTTTACAGCCGATGGAGAAAGATCCATGGCGTTGACCCGGCAGAATTCTTCCAGCGCCGCGATCGCCACGGCCGCGTTGCCCAATTGATGGGCGCCCAGCAGGGGAAGCCGGATTGTTCCGTATGAATCGGCGGAAGATTCAACGCTGATTTTTTGCCCTTCCATATCCTGTTTTTGCCTTCGGATGGTTACGGCCTGATCGGCCCGGATGACCCTTGCCTTTTTCGCCTGCGCCATTTTTCCAATCACCTGCAACGCCTCTTCCGGCAGGGCGCCGATAATTACCGGCGTGTTGGCCTTGATGATGCCGGCTTTCTCGCCGGCGACGGCTTCAAGAGTTGTCCCCAGGTATTTGGTATGCTCCAGACTGATGCTGGTGATGACTGACACCTGCGGCAGAGCGACATTGGTGGCATCCAGCCGGCCGCCCATGCCGGTTTCCAGGACAAGGACGTCAACTTTCTGCCGCCGGAAATATTCAAATGCGAGCGCGGTCAGGAACTCAAAGAAGGTGATTTGCCGGCCATCCCGGCTTTTGGCGTAATCCCCGGCGCATTTATCCACCTGATCAATAAGAACGGCAAGCTCATCGTCCGGGATGCATTCCCCGTTCACCTTGATCCGCTCATTGACGCGCACCAGGTGGGGGGAGGTATAGAGCCCGGTTTTATATCCGGCCGCGCGCAGGATGGAATCAAGCATGGCACAAACCGAGCCCTTGCCGTTTGTTCCGGCAACATGGATGATTTTTTTCAGCTCGCGCTCCGGGTTCCCCAGGCGCTCCAGGAGAGCCGCCTCGGCTTCCAGCCCGAATTTGATGCCGAAGGCATGGAGTTGATAAAGACGTTGCAGGTGGTCGGTTAAATTATGGGATTGCACGGTGGAAGAAGGTCTATTGTGTAAGTGTTCACAAAATACTGAAATTGGAAACTGGAAATTGGCACAGAATCGGACAATTCCCCCCTAATTTCCAATTTCGATTTTCTAATTCCCAATTCAAGCTGTGAACGGCTGATTACATTCTTCATTTGCCGTTATCCGGACGATTGCCGGCCGCCCATATACCCCAATAAAAGGCCGAGAGTTTTTTTCATGTCCTTCCGGTGGGTAATCATATCAATCAATCCGTGACGCAAAACAAATTCCGACCTTTGAAAACCCTTGGGAACGTCCTCGCGCGTGGTTTCCTTGATGACCCGCGGGCCGGCAAAACCGATCAAGGCGAACGGCTCGGCAATGATAATATCGCCCAAAGTTCCGTAACTGGCCATGATACCGGCGGTTGAAGGATGGGTTAAGACGACGATATAAGGCAAGTTCGCTTCCGCATGCCGCGCCACCGCCGCGCTGGTCTTGGCCATTTGCATCAAACTGAACATGCCTTCATACATCCGCGCGCCGCCCGTGGCCACAAAGATAATCACCGGCATTTTTCCCGCGGTCCCGCGTTCCAGCAGGCGCGTGACCTTTTCACCCACCACCGATCCCATGCTGCCGCCCAGAAAGTTGAAATCCATTATACCAAGCGCAACGTCAAGGGAATTTATTTTAGCCTGTCCGCAAACTATAGCTTCCTTCATGCCGCTCTTTTTCCGGCTTTCCTCAAGTTTTGCCAGATAAGAAGCCTGGCCGGTGAAAGAAAGCGGATCGGCGCTGACCAGATCGGCGTCCCACTCGGTGAAAGAACCCTCATCAACGGTAATTTCCAGCCGCACATTCCACCGGATGGGAAAATGATAATTGCAATTCGGGCAAACACCGTGCTGGGAATCAATTTCATCCTTGTAGACTATCTCGGCGCAATGCTGGCACTTCATCCACAATCCGCTCGGCAAATCTTTCTTGCGGACATTGATTGACGTGTATTTTCTGCGACCGAACAGCATTATTTACTCCGTTCATCGAAAGGCAGAATGTCGCCTTTCTGTTACCCACGTGCCGCCGTTAACACAAGCACTTCCCGTGCGCCGCCGTTCTTCAGAACCCTGGCGCACTCATTCACCGTGGCGCCGGTGGTCATGACGTCATCCACCAGTAATATGCGTTGCCCTGCCAAATTATGCTCTTTCTTGACGGCAAACTTGTTCTTTACATTATCCGCTCGTCCAGCGGATGTCAAATGTGTTTGTGAGGTTGTGGCCTGGACCCTTTCCAAATAATCAGACGCCTTGCCATTAAGCCGGCCGGCAATTTCATTTGCCAGCAGGAAGGATTGATTATAAGTCCGCTCTCTTTCCCTTGTCTTGTGCAGGGGAACATACGTGACGCCGTCAATGTCAGGAGCGCTGAAATGCGTCCGCAAGCACGCAAACATCAATTGCCCCAAATCCGGGCTCAGCCATATTGCGCCCCGGTATTTGAAATCAAGAATCATTTCTTTTATCAAGCCGGTATAAACCGCCGCTGACCGGGCGCAGTCAAAAAACGGTTTCTGCTTCCGGCAAGCCTGGCAGAAATACGCATTCGGCAATTCACCATACGCCGGATCGCCGCAAAGCAGGCAATAGGGGGGCATCACAAGCCTGATTTCCGCCATGCAATTCCAGCACAAGTAACGCAATTCATCCCCCGCCCGGCCATGGCAACCGGCGCATGACCGCGGAAACACCAGATCAAGCAGAGATTTCGCGTAAGCATTCATACTAATCCAACATCATTACCACGGCAACCTTTTCTCATTGCATATTCATCCCAATATTATATATTCTCCCTGTCTTGGAGCCGGTTTGGTTAAATCGTTCTATATGGAATTGCCATTATGGTACTTGAACAAAATATAAAAGACAACCTGACTTTGATGGGCAACCGGAACAATTCACGTTATCTGATGCCGTTACTTGTGCTTTTGGCCGGCGCGATCATCGCCTGTGTTATTTTTTACGCTTCTTCCCCCCGCAAACACCGGCCCAGGGCCACGGAAGACAATACCGGCAAAAAACCGGCGGTCACCGCCAAAATGGAACAGCGCCAGCTCAACGCCGTCAAGTCATTGATCGCCAGCAATGAAGTGATTCTGGCGCGCCAGCAATGCTATGCATTGCTGCAGAATACCGCCAGCTCACCGGCCGTAAGCGAGGCGGAAAAAATACTCGGCCAGATTAACGTCAACCTTTTATTGTCGCCCGCGCCGATGCCGGAAAAAATGGAATATGTCATTAAAAGCGGCGACGTCCTTGAAAACCTGGCAAAAAAGAACGGCACGACCGTGGAGTTGATTAAAACCTGCAATTCATTGCAGGGTAAAATGATCCACCCCGGCGACCGGCTGCGGATCTTTAACGCCAAACTCACGATTATCATCAGCAAAAGCCGGAACGACCTCCTGCTCAAGGCCAATAACCTTTTTTTTAAACGCTATCAGGTGGGCACGGGCAAGTTCGGAACCACGCCGGTCGGAACCTTTATCGTCGCGGATAAAATCGCCGAGCCGCCCTGGTGGCGGCCGGACGGAAAGATGATTCCCTTCGGCGACAAGGAAAACGTGCTGGGCACGCGCTGGATGTCGCTGTCCGCCACCGGCGAGACACCCAAGGTGCGCGGCTATGGCATTCATGGAACATGGGAACCGGAGACCATCGGCAAACAGGCCAGCGCCGGATGTGTCCGGATGGTTAATTCGGACGTGGAAGAATTATTCACCATTATCCCGGCCGGAACGCCGGTAACGATCGTGGAATAGAGAATGTTGGCAAGGTAGGGCAAGGCGTCTCTGCCGAGCCTTCTGAGAAAGCGCGCCTCACCCAAAAGGTTCGTCCTGCCTTGTCGGAAACGGAATAAAGGAAATCAAATCATGGTTGAAAAAAAAGCTAAAACGGAAGACACCGGCGAAGTCAAAAAATCATCCGCCATCCTTGAAAATGTATTGGCGGAAATTCAAAAGGAGTTCGGCGACGGCGCCATTATGCGCCTGGGCGACGCTTCCACCAGGGTTTCCGTGCCATGTATTTCCACCGGTTCCTTTTCGCTTGATCTTGCCCTGGGCATCGGCGGACTCCCGCGCGGGCGGGTAACGGAAATATTCGGGCCGGAATCTTCCGGCAAAACCACCCTCACCCTGCACGTCATCGCCAACGCCCAGAAAAACGGCGGCGTGGCCGCCTTCATTGACGCCGAACACGCCATGGACCCGCGTTACGCGAAAAAAATCGGCGTCAATATTGACGACCTCCTCGTTTCCCAGCCGTCCTCGGGCGAAGAAGCCCTGACCATCGCGGAAACACTGATTCGCAGCAATGCCATGGACGTGGTCGTCATTGATTCCGTGGCCGCGCTTACGCCCCGCGCCGAAATTGAAGGCGAGATGGGTGACCCGCAAATGGGACTGCAGGCGCGGCTCATGTCTCAGGCTTTGCGCAAATTAACCGCCGTCATTTCCACCTCAAAAACCTGCTGCATTTTCACCAATCAACTGCGCGAAAAAATCGGCGTGATGTTCGGCAACCCGGAAACAACCCCCGGCGGCAAGGCGCTTAAATTTTACGCTTCCGTCCGCCTGGATATCCGCAAAATAGGATTTCTCAAGGACACGACCGGCAAAATCTTCGGCAACCGCACCAAGGTCAAGGTGGTCAAGAACAAAATGGCGCCGCCGTTCATGGAGGCGGAATTTGACATTCTCTACGCCGCGGGGATCTCATGGGCCGGTTCGGTGGTTGACGCCGCCATCCAGTCCAATGTCCTGGAAAAACGCGGCTCGTGGCTCTCGCTGGCCGGCGAACATCTCGGCCAGGGCCGCGACGCGGTCGTGGAACTGATCAAGACCAAACCCGAGATCGAGAAAAAACTCACCGATTTGATCAAGGAAAAGATGAAAGCGGCGCCTTTATAGAAGACGGCCACGACTAAGCGTGGCCCTCCACTGCCCCTGTTTTGAATAGTGGAGGGACGCGCTCCGTCGCGTCCGCATAAGCGCCTCAATTATTTCAAATCCAGAATTCCAATCCAATAAAATGAATTCTTTAACCGCCCATGAATTAAGACGGCTTTACCTTGATTTTTTCAAGGGCAAGGGCCATACCCTGGTTTCCGGAAGTTCCCTTATCCCGCAGAACGATCCCACCGTCCTTTTCACCACCGCCGGCATGCATCCGCTCGTGCCTTATCTTCTGGGCGAACCCCATCCGGCCGGCAAACGGATTTGTAACGTTCAAAAGTGCATCCGCACCGGAGACATTGATTCGGTCGGCGACGCTTCCCACCTGACTTTTTTTGAGATGCTGGGCAACTGGTCGCTCGGTGATTATTTCAAGGAAGAGGCCATTGCGTGGTCTTTTGAATTCCTCACCGCCGGTCATGGGCTTGGCTTCCTCCCGGACCGGATTTTCATCACCGTTTTTGCCGGCAACGAAGCGGTCGTCCGCGACAATGAATCGGCCGAGATCTGGAAAAAACTGGGGATCGCCGAACAGCACATCTTTTTCCTGCCGATGGAAGACAACTGGTGGGGCCCGGCCGGCAAGATCGGCCCCTGCGGCCCGGACACGGAAATGTTTGTTGATGTCGGCCGGCCGCCCTGCGGCGCCGATTGCCGGCCGGGCTGTAATTGCGGGAAATATTTTGAAATCTGGAATGACGTCTTCATGCAATATGAGAAACAGTCCGACGGAAGTTTCCAGGCGTTAAGACAACGGAATGTTGACACCGGCATGGGAGTTGAGCGGACGATCGCAATGTTGCAGGGCAAAAAATCGGTTTATGAAACCGAATTGTTTGCCACCGCAATTGAGGCCATCAGCGCCGCCTGCGGCCATTTTCCCGGTGAAACCGGTGATATTGGAAAAGCCTTTCGCATCATGGCCGATCATTTGCGCAGCGCCGTGTTCATCATCGGCGATGAGCATGGCATTTCACCCGGCAATCTCGGGCAGGGATATGTTTTGCGCCGGCTTATCCGGAGGGCGGTGCGGCACGCCAAACGCCTCGGGCTCAAGCCCGGGTTTTCCGGCCAGATTGCCGAAAGCATCATCGACACTTACGGGACGGATTATCCTGAATTGCAACACAATCGGGAACGGATTATCCGCGAACTGGGCGCCGAGGAGGAAAAATTTGAGAAAACCCTTGACCAGGGCATGGGTGAGCTTGAAAAAACAATTTCCAAGATGAAGGAACACAACCAGTTGCTGCTTCCCGGCCGGGTTGCCTTCCGGCTTTATGATACTTACGGCTTCCCCGTTGAATTTACCGATGAAATCTGCCGCGAGCAGGGAATGAAAATTGACAAGGATGGTTTTGACAAGGCCTTCGCCAAGCACCAGGAAGTTTCCCGGCAGGGCGCCGACAAGGCCTTCAAGGGCGGCCTGGCGGATAACTCCGAAGCCACAACCCGGCTCCACACCGCCACACATCTTTTGCACCGCGCATTGCAGGTCGTGCTCGGGCCGCATGTAAAGCAGAAGGGGTCAAATATCACCGCCGAGCGGCTCAGGTTTGACTTTGCGCACAACGCCAAGATGACTCCCGAAGAAATCGCCAAGACGGAAGTGATGATCAATGAAATAATCGGTAAAAACCTGCCGGTGAACATGGAAATCATGAGCCTGGAGGAAGCCAAAACAGCCCAGGCCACGGCGCTTTTTGCGGCAAAATACGGCGAGCAGGTAAAAGTGTTTTCCATCGGGGATTTTTCCAAGGAGGTTTGCGGCGGCCCGCACGTTCAAAACACGGGCGAACTCGGCAAATTGAAAATTGTCAAGGAAGAAGCCTCCAGCGCCGGCGTCCGCCGGATCCGCGCCGTTCTTGAAACTCCGCCGGGAAAATAAGCAATTAATTGCTTGACCTTGCGGCCGGATTGATTTCAATTACCGGTAATGAAAAAACACAAATATTTTATCAGACTGTTTCTGATCCCCGGCGCCTGTCTGTCAGCAATCGGGCTGTTGCCGGGATGCGCAACCTACGATAATTCCCGTTCAACCGTTCAGGACAATGAAAACCTCCTGGTTTTGCGCGAGGACGTGAACCGTTGCAAGAGCCGGTTGGAGACAATGGAAATCGAACAGCAGAAAATCTTGAGCGAAATCCAGCAATTGCGTTCAAGAAATTCCGACGAAGCCACCCGGGCCAAGCTGGACGAGCTTGAACGCCGGATTACGGCGCTGGATGCCGCCCGCGCCGCCGACAAGCAGGCCATCGTGGACCAGCTTTCCGGCAATGTCGCCAAGATGATGAGCGGCACGGCCGCCTCGAAAACTGTGACAAAAACAGCGGCGGCTTCCGCTTCCGGCACTGGTTATGAACATGTCGTCAAGGACGGCGAAACACTTTCCGCCATTGCCACCGCCTATAAAGTAAAACCTGCGGCGATTATCGAGGCCAACGACCTTAAAAATCCCAATGCCCTCCGCAAGGGACAGAAGTTGTTTATTCCGCAATAATCAACAGGTTATAGCAGGAATTATCCCGGCCGGTTTCAGGATTATGGTTGTTTGCCGGAAAGTGACTCTTTCTTGATCGGTAAAATTCCGGAAATTCCCGCAAGATCGCCGATAATATTGACCAGTTCGGCATTGGCCGGCACGACTACTTTCGTGTTTTTGGAGAGCGCGGTTTCGACGGTTTCCAGGCGCCTTAACAACTGGGCGTTGCCGACAAAATATTTATTGGCCGCCTCATTGACCAGCCGGATGGCCTCCGCCTCCCCTTCAGCCTGTAAAATCTTCGCCTGCTTGATACCTTCCGCCTTTTTAATCTCCGCCCTTTTCTGGCCGTCGGCAACGGTTTCCGTGGCCGTGGCATAATCTATCGCGGCGATTTTTTCATTCTCCGCTTTGACCACTTTATTCATCGTCTCCTGGACATCCTTGGGCGGGTCAATTTCCTTGAGCTCGGTCCGGACGACGTCAATGCCCCACGTCTCCGTTTCATGGAGCAGGGTCTTGAGCAATTCGCTGTTGATCCGGCCGCGCTCGCTATTGGCGGATTTCAAGGTAAGCGTGCCGATGATATTGCGCAGGGTGGTCCGGGCCAGGTTGACGATCTGATAACTGACGTTATAGACATTGTATTGCGAGTTTTTGACATTTTCCTCGTCGCACTTTATCTTGAAGTAAATTTGCGCGTCAACCTTGGCGTTCAGGTTGTCATTGGTGATGATTTCCTGCGGCTCGGCGTTGACCATCTGCTCGGTGATGTTGATCTGGTACATTTTGTCTATGACCGGGATGATCCAGTTGAAGCCGGCATGGGCAAATTTATGATACTTGCCCAGTCTTTCCACCATGCCCCGGTGCGTTGGCCGGACAATGCGGATGCCCGCCAGGAAAAGAGCCACCATCGCGATAATAACCAATGTCAATAATGCATGCATTTTTGTTTTCTCCTTTCAACATTAGAGCTCACACTCCGAACGCCCCTTGTTTTTTGTGGAAATTATGACACAAAGGCAGGTAGATATGCAATCTTTCTATAATGCAAGTTGTCTGAATGGCGCAAATTCCTGCTTGACCTTGAGACCGGATTGATTTCAATTACCCTAATGAACAAGCCTCAATATTTTATCAGACCGTTTTTGATCTCCGACGCTTATGAATCGCCACATTCTTGAACCAAAGCGGCATACGCCCATTATTGAAGCCTGCGACGTGGCGGTGGTGGGCGGCGGGATTGCCGGCATAGCCGCGGCGTTGGCGGCGGCCCGGCACGGCGCCAGGGTGTGCTTGATTGAAAAGGAAAATGCGCTGGGCGGACTCGCCACCCTCGGGAATATTGTTTATTACCTGCCGCTTTGCGACGGCATGGGCAAGCAGGTAATCGGCGGCATCAGCGAGGAGCTCCTTAAACTTTCCATCGGCGATAATCCGCGCGCCTTTCCTGCCTGCTGGAAAAAAGGCGGAAATATCAAAGCCCGGTTAAGAAACCGTTATCGGGTCACTTTTAATCCGGCTTATTTCATGCTGGAACTGGAACACCTGGTCATTAAAAATAAAATCAAGCTCTGGTACGATACGCGTTTTTGCGCCGTCCACAAGACCGGGCGCATGGTGCAGGCTCTGCTTGTTGAAAATAAAAGCGGCCGGGGCGGGATTGAATGCAAGACCGTCGTGGATGCTTCCGGCGACGCCGATGTCTGCGCCGCCGCCCGGGAACAAACCGTCGCGCTCCGCACCAATGTCAAATCCGGCTGGTTTTATTATTATGACGGCCGGAAAGTGCGGCTCAACCCGCTTTCCGAAATGTATGACGAATCCGGACTGGGTGTGCCCGGGGACCGGCGGGGTTTTGCCGGTGATTGCGCCGAGGATATTACCGCGCAAATCGTTGCAACCCGGCAACTGATCCGTCAATCATGCCGTGTTCTCAGGAATAAATTCGGCCCGGCATCCATCTGCCCGCTCTCTGTGCCCGCCATTCCCGATTTCAGAATGACCCGGCGCTTGCAAGGCGTCATGGAACTGATGGAATCCGATGAAAGAAAATATTTCAGTGACACGGTCGGCATGACCGGCGATTGGCGAAACAACGGGCCTGTTTATTACCTGCCTTTGCGTTCCCTGCTGGCGGTCAAAACCGATAACCTGATTGCCGCCGGGCGTTGTATTTCCGCGGGACCGGGTGCATGGGACATCGTGCGGGCCATTCCGACCTGCGCCGTCACGGGAGAAATCGCCGGGACGGCGGCCGCCCTGGCGGCGCGTAAAACCGGGGGCCGGATTGCCCGGCTTGACCAGGCCAATCTGCAAGCCATTCTTCAACGCCAGGGTGTCATCATTGACCGCCGGATTAAACGATGAAAAATAAATTATTCGTTGTAAGTTTCTTGGTTGTTGCGTTGTCATTACCGGCGAATCCCGGTTTTGCCCAGCAGACCAAGCCGGCGCCCGGCACGGATGGTTTTCAACCAACGCGGCTGTTCCTGGGCGAAAGCCTCGAACGGTATAAAGAATCCGCTGTACGTGCAAAACAATGGCTGGACCGGCTGGCGGTTGACCCAATTGATTTGCGGTCGCACGGGATAAAAGGGAAAAAGAAGCTGGCCGAAATCCTGGACACCTATCTGCGGTTTTACAGCGTGGCCAAACCGGCAGACAAACAAACCATCCTGGCCCGCGTTAAATCGCTTACAAATGTAACCGGTCAGACCAACTATCACGACATGCTTGTCATCGCCGACCTTGAATTCAAGCAGGACGCCACTTCCTATTTGCGCGTGGCCTATCTCATGGAGCGGTTCGATCTTGACACGTCCTTTTACCGGCAACAAATTCAGAAAACGCACCAGCGGCTCAATGACCACATGACCAGCCGCGGCGTTGACCAGCGCATGGCATTTCACTGGTATTACGAACATTTCGGCCTGAAGGAGCCTTTTCCGCTGGAAAGCGCCTTTCAAACCGGCTTGATCAAGGCAAAAAAACCGGCGGAATGGTATAAAGCAAACCAAATGGAAGCGTATAACCTGACCCATGAGATATTCGTGCCTTATAAATTCGGGGAAAATCTTAGCGCCGACTTTTTCTCCGCCGAGGACAAGGCCTATTTGCGCGGAATTTTTGAACAGATCATTCCCTGGTATATCAAGCAACGCGAGATGGACTTGCTGGCCGAATTTATCCTGTGCGCCGCCTATCTGAGAATGACCGATATGCCGGTTTATCGTGACGGCATAAATTTTCTTTTGGAATCGCAAAACCAAAACGGCTCATGGGGTGAATATGAGCAACATCGCCCGGCCATGGGCAATTACGTGGAACAGGGGCTCTACCTGCACACCACCATGGTGGTCGCGGACGCGCTGATCATCGCCTTTGAATTCCGGCAGCCATGATGGTACTGACGAAGGAGGCGATTAAGATTGTGGAGGGATGGAAGCTGACTTTGCTTTCGCGCGTTGATGCAAAAATGGATGACATGTGATGAAAAACCCGATGGACAGACAGCTTGATAAACGGCTTTCGGAGCGTGCGGTTGCCATCGGGCGTGAAGGCGAGACGACGGCGTTCACCGAACTGCTTCAGTTGTTGGGATCGCCATCGGCGAATGTGCGAAGACTGGCGGCTTCGGCGGTTGGTAAACTGGCTTGGATGGGCGTGGATCAGGCGGCCGCAGTTGCCGCGCTTGCACCTGTGGCACGGCACGATCCGCATCCGCAAACCCGGCAATATGCCATCAAGGCGCTTAAAGTTTACGGCAGAGTTGCTCGAGAATACCTCCACGACCTTCAAGACATGGCCTGCAATCCAGCCGAAAAAGATTACATTCAGCGGGATGCCGCTGCTGCCGCGGCGTTTATCGAAGAAGCTGTCCGCATCGCCGCATCGGCCGCCGAGAGGCATTGCCAGCGCTGCAACGCACGAGTTACGGCGGACGAATATGCCCGTTCGCAACAAACTTTTCAGCGTGTTTTCTGCGACCGTTGTTTCGACGAGGTGTTTTTGGAACGGCGCAATTTTGAGACGCAAGTTGAGATCAACAAGACCATTGAAGCGCGGGACGGCACCGTGGTGCAGTCTGAGGGGGAGCGGCGTATTGCCGACTGGCTCACGGCACATGGTATTGCGTATCGTTACGATGCTAAATTTCGCATCATCGCGGAGTTCCAGATACGGCCCGATTTTTATCTGCCCGAACTGGATGTGTATATCGAATACTGGGGGTTAGAAACACCGCAGTATAAGATGAGCATGTATAAAAAGCAGACACTTTATCAACAGGAAGGCAAACGATTAATATCGGTCTATCCTCAAGACTTGCCCGGTCTGGATCGCCTGCTGATGGCCAAATTGCGCCTTTATGGCTTCAGCACATGACATCGGCGCGCGAAGCAAAGTCAGTCAAAAAAAAGACAGTGTAGTCTCTGGCAAACAAGTCGGCTGGATGGACTGGCACCGGGATGCAACAAATGAATAACCGTTTTGCAGCAAAAATCAAGTCGCTCCCGCCGGACATGAAATATTTTATCGCCGCCACGGCCATGTTCGCTTTCGGGGGCGGCATGCTTGATTCCGTGTTCAACAACTTTCTCAATGAAACCTTCGGCCTTTCCAGTTTCCAACGCACCCTGCTTGAGATACCGCGCGAACTACCGGGGTTTCTGGTCGCTTTTGTATCCGCTTTTCTTTTCTTCCTGCCATCGCGCCGCCTGGCGGCCATCGCCGGCGTGTTCAGCTTTGCCGGGCTGCTGCTTTTGGGGGTTGCTGCGCGCAGTTATGCGCTGATGCTGCCGTGGTTGTTCCTATACAGCCTGGGCCAGCATCTTTTTATGCCGCTTTCCGCAAGCATCGGCATGGAACTGGCCCGCGAGGGACATACCGGCCGACGGCTCGGACAGCTCAATTCGGTGCGCAATGCCGCGGTCGTTGCCGGAAGCTTTCTTGTTTTCCTCGGGTTCAGGTTTTGTCATTTTACATTTTCCGTATCATTTGTCCTGGCTTCGCTGAGCCTGATTTTCGCCGCGTTTTTTCTTTGCCGGATGTCACCGGGGTCTTCGCATCCGGCCGGGGTGCATTTAAAATTTTACAAGGAATACCGGCTTTATTACTGGCTTTGCATCCTCTTCGGCACACGCAAGCAGATCTTCATGACCTTTGCGCCCTGGGTGCTTGTGACCGTTTTCCACCAGCCGACCGCCGTCATTGCATGGCTCCTGACCATCGGCGCCATCGTGGGCATTGTCACCCAGCCGGTTATCGGCAGGCTGATTGACCTGCTGGGTGAGCGCACGATGTTGAGCATGGAGGCGGCCTTGCTTGTCATTGTCTGCGCCGGGTATGGTTTTTCAGGATCGCTTTTCAGCGAACATACGGCATTTCTTATTGTCGCCGTGTGTTATGTCGCCGACCAGATGCTGATGTCCATCGGCATCGCCCGCTCAACATATCTCAAAAAAATAGTCACTGATTCGGCCCACATCATGCCGACCTTGTCACTGGCCGTTTCCCTGGATCATGTCTTTTCCATGGCCATCGCGCTCTGCGGCGGAATTATCTGGAATACCATCGGTTACCAGGCGGTGTTTCTGTTCGGCGCCCTGATCGCGGTGATCAACCTGCTGTCAGCACGCTGTATTAAAACACTTCCAGCGTCAGTTAAAATCATTTCGCCGGCAAGCCGACCGGCTGCAACGGAAGATTGACATCGGTCCCCAAAACGGCTAACCTGCTTATCTCCCAACCTAAAACAGGTTGTGAGATAAGCACCGGTCCGCCAATGCCTTGGGAAGGCATTGGCGCCGGCCGAAGCAGACGGAACGTCGCTTCGGGGCGGCCCCGAAGTGAAGCGCAAAGCGCTTCTACTTCGGTCCTTCGGGCGCATTTATCACGGGGCGTGTGAGAAATGCGGGCTAACTATCTGGTAATTTTTTCAATGAATGCACGGAATAAAACCTTCAACGACGAAATAACTTTTCTGAAAAAACACACGGATGTTGTCGTGCTTGCGGATAGCGCCGGCAAGGCCAAAATCGCCGTATCGCCCAAACTGCAAGGCCGGGTATTGACCAGTACCGCCGCGGGTGACAAGGGCTTGAGTTGCGGCTGGATAAACCGTGCCTTGATTTCATCCGGCAAAATTGCATTGCATATTAACGCCTACGGCGGCGAGGACCGCTTCTGGCTCGGTCCGGAAGGCGGCCAATATGCGCTCTTCTTCAAAAAAGACACGCCTTTTGATCTTGAGCATTATTTCACGCCGGCGCCTGTTGACACGGAATCATTTGACCTTGTCAGCCAAACCGGCAGCAGCATTGCAATGCAAAAGGATATGAAACTCGTCAATTATTCCGGAACGTCATTTGAACTGCGCGTGGACCGCGCCATTGCAGTGCTGGAACGCGAGGCCGGGATTCAACTCCTGGGCACACCGGTTCCGGATGACCTTCAATTGGCCGCCTTCCAATCAAAGAACCGGCTTACCAACACCGGCGAAAAAACTTGGGAAAAAGCAACCGGCCTTTTATCAATCTGGACCCTGGGCATGTTCAATGCATCGCCGGCAACAACCATCGTGATTCCCTGCCAGACCGGACCGGAAACGGAGCTGGGTCCAATTGTCAACGATGCCTACTTCGGCAAGGTCCCGTCCGACCGGTTGGTGATAAGGGATAAAAAATTGTTTTTCAAGGGCGACGGACAATACCGCGGCAAAATCGGCCTGTCACCCAGGCGCGCCAAACCCGTGCTGGGCAGTTACGACGCCGCCAACCGGATGCTGACGATTGCGCAATACACTAAGCCCAAAGAAGCCGTTGAATATGTCAATTCAATGTGGGAAATTCAAAAAGAACCGTTCCAGGGCGATGTGGTCAATTCCTATAATGATGGAGCGCACAAGCCGGGCGAGAAAGCCTTGGGAGCTTTTTATGAGCTTGAAACCTCCTCACCCGCCGTTGCGCTGGAACCGGGGAAATCAGCGGAACATGTGCATCGCACGTTCCATTTGCAGGGAGATGAAAAGGATTTGGATCCGATCGCCCGGGCCGTACTCGGAGTCAGTATCGGTGAAACCAAGAAGGCATTCAAGTAAGTCTTTTATATACGATGAATTCAGAATCACTGGCGGAAATATTCCGGGCCACGGCAAGACAGAACGGAAAGGCTGAAGCCATTGTGTTCGCCGGCCGGACGCTCAATTACGCGATGCTTGATTTGCTAAGCGACCGCGCGGCCGGCGTTCTCGCGGAAAGAGGAATAAAAAAAGGCGACCGGATCGGGTTGTATTGCCCCAACTCCAACGCCTTTGCAATCGCTTACCTGGGCATAATCAAGTGCGGCGCCGCCGTCGTGCCGGTCAATTTGCTTTTGAACCCGAAGGAAATCGCCTTTATTTTCAACGACGCTGAAATATCGGCGCTCATTTACCATGAGGCCTTTGCCGCCAACACGGCCCATATCAAACCGCTCGTGCCGAGCCTGAAAGCCAGCATTTTTATCGGCGCTTCGCAACCAGCCCCGGGCGAGCTCTCGTGGGTTGAAATACTCAAGCAGGAAAAAGCGCCGCCGGCAATTATGATTAACCCGGCTGAAGACCTGGCGGCCATTCTTTACACTTCCGGCACGACCGGCCGGCCGAAAGGGGCGATGCTTACGCACCGTAATTTGAGCTCCAATACCCATAGTGTCAAGGAGGCTCTGTGCCTTGAACCCGGCAGCGAACGCATGCTGGTGGTCTTGCCGATGTTTCACGCCTTCGCGGCCACGGCCGGCATGCTTGCCCCGCTCTTGTTCGGCGGCGCCATCATCCCCCTGCCGCGCTTTGAACCAGTATCCGTGGCCGAAATAATTGAAAAAGAGCGTATCACGATCTTCCTCGGCGTGCCGAGCATGTTCATCGCGCTTTTGCATCTGCCGAAACAATATGACGCCAAATTCGCCCCGCTTAAATTCTGCGCCTCGGGCGGGGCGGCGCTCCCCGTGGCGGTGATGGAAGCGTTTGAAAAACGCTTCGGTAAATTAATTTACGAAGGCGATGGGCCGACCGAGTGTTCGCCGGTCACTTGCGTGAACCCGATCGGCGGCAAACGCAAGCCGGGGACCGTGGGTAAAACAGTTCCGGGCGTGGAAATGAAAATCATGGACGAAAACGGAAAGGAACTGCCGCATGGAACAATCGGTGAAATCTGCGTGCGCGGCGCGAACGTCATGAAAGGCTATTGGCGGCTCCCGGCGGAAACGAAGGAATCATTCTTCGGTGAAGGTGAATGGTTCAGGACCGGCGACCTGGGCACGGAGGATGACGAGGGTTACTTCAGCATTCTTGACCGCCGGAAAGATATCATTATCGTCAACGGCATGAACATTTACCCGCGGATGATCGAGGAAATAATAATCCGCGTGCCGGGCGTGCGTGAATGCGCTGTGATTGGCGATCCGCATCCCATGCACGGTGAAATCCCGGTCGCTTATGTCGCGCTCAACGCAGGCCAAGAAGTCACGGCCGAAACAATCCGCGCGGCATGCCGGGACAACCTGGGCCGGCATGAAGTTCCGCGCAAATTCTGTTTCATGCCGGAACTGCCGAAGAATGCCGCCGGCAAAATACTCAAGCGCCAATTGCGCCGGCACGGCGAAGTGGAACGAGGAATTAATATTTTGCCACAAAAAGGCCCAAGAGACACAAAAAATTAAGCAATCATTGCAAGGCCTCAGTCTCGGTGGAGCCGGCCTGCCCCCAGGCCGCTCTGAACGGGACGAGGGCTGCTTGCCCGTCGTAGCCCTTGAGCGAAGTCGGATCCCGTCTCCAAAAATCCACCCGCGAGACTGAGGGAGTTACCAATCATTGGCAAATATGATTTATCAATGGATAAATCTATGCTATGCTTTGTGCTTTTTGTGCATCCTTGTGGCTAATTTTAAAACCAATCCTATTGCCAGAGCGGCGAGGGATACACTTTACGGCTGACCAATTCGCCGACACTGCGCACGACCTCCGGCTTGTCTTCCTTGTAAGTCACCCCGAGCCACTTGGCCGGAGTATCAAGCACTTTCATGGTTATCTTGCCGGCCTTGATAAGTTCGTCGGCAATGGAAGGCATAAGAAATTCCGCCTTGAGATTCCCGCCCGCCTGTTGCAGAAAAGGCGGAAATTTTTGCTCAATATACTTGAACAAAGTCGGCGTAAAACCCCACATGTTCATGGAGGCGATGGCCGCGCCTTGCAAATCAACCCATTGTTCCTTCTCATCCTGGTATCTGGCGCCATTGGGAGTCTTCTCAATTTTAAACCGTTCAACCACGCTCAAGAGCATGCGATTGTCATCCACCTCGCAAATACCCCGCGTGACATGGCCATGATCGGAAAGCGTATGATCAATCCGGAACCCGACCATGGCATAGGTATTGTCGGACGGATCAAGCTTACTTAAATAACCGGCGAGAATTTTATACGACTCCGCGCCGTATAAATCGTCGGCATTGATCACCGCAAACGGCTCCTTGACGGCATTTCTACAGGAACGGACGGCATGGCCCGTTCCCCACGGTTTGGAACGTCCTTCCGGAACGCCAAAGCCGGCCGGCAAGTCGGTCAATTCCTGAAAAACATATTCCACATTGATGCGATCCGCAAAATGGGAACCGATGATCGCCTTAAAGTCCTTTTCAATATCCCGGCGAATGATAAAAACCACCTTGCCGAATCCGGCCCGGAGGGCGTCATAGACCGAATAATCCAATATAATTTCACCGTTAGGACCGACCGGATCAATCTGCTTCAAACCGCCATAGCGACTGCCCACTCCGGCGGCCATTACAACCAGCGTTGGTTTCATTGTGTTGGTTTCCTTTCAATGTTCAGGTTGGTTTTTTGTTTTTTAATCTGCCGATTTAATTTTAATTTGTCAATGGCATTATCCGTGGTTTATGTTATTCTTGAAAATTATGTTGATTTTAAACCAAAACCGGCCGCTGGCGATCATTGACATCGAATCCACCGGCACCAACCCGCGGCAGGACCGGATTATTGACCTGGCGATCATCAGGCTCATGCCGGATGGTGGGCGGGAGACCCATGTCTTTCGCTGTAACCCGGGAATATTCATCCCGCCCGAGGTGGAAGCCATCCATCATATTTCAAACGCCGATATTGCCGACTGTCCTTTATTCGTCCAGATTGCCGGCCGGGTTTTTGAGGTTCTCAAGGATTGCGATCTGGGTGGCTTCGGCATCGCACGGTTTGATATACCCATGTTGACCGAGGAATTTGCCCGCGCCGGGTTTCGTTTTCCCGCCGACGATTGCCGCGTGGTGGATGTCCAGCGCATCTATCATAAAAAAGAGCCGCGTGATTTGACCGCCGCGCTTGCATTTTATTGCGGGGAAAAACATCACGGCGCCCATGGCGCGGAAGCCGACGTCCTGGCCACCATCAAAGTGCTGGAGTCCCAGTTGGTCAAATATCCCGATTTGCCGCAAACGGTTGAAGGCCTGGATGCATTCAGCGCAATTGCGCGCGATCCGGCCTGGGTTGACAAAACCGGCAAGTTGAAATGGGCCAACGGCGAAATCGTCATAAATTTCGGCGTTCAATATACCGGCCAGAAATTGCGCGAGCTGGCGCAGAACAACGCCAAGTTCCTGAAATGGATCCTGAAAAGCGATTTTCCCGGCGACACAAAGAAAATTGTCGCCGACGCTCTGGAAGGAAAGTTTCCTGACAAGCCGCAAATCCCGGCCAAGATTGAATCCTGAATGTTGGGCCATTGGCCGAACTTCTTGGCAAAGTCATGGGAAAATATCATTTTTTTGATGGACACGCGCCGGTCATTGATGTTAATTTAAAAATCATGGAAAGCACTGCCACATTGATCATTGACGGCAAGCAACACGTTCTGCCGGTTATTTCCGGCACGCATGGTGAAAAGGCCATTGATATTTCCGGGTTGCGCGAAAAAGCCGGGGTCATCACTTTTGACAACGGTTTTGTCAACACCGGAAGCTGTCAGAGCAAAATAACCTATATTAACGGTGAAAAAGGAGTTCTGGTCCACCGCGGTTACCGGATTGAAGACCTGGCCGAGAAATCAACTTTTGTGGAAACCGCTTACCTGCTGATCCACGGCGAATTGCCGACCAAGCAGGAACTGGCGGTTTTTTCGAACCGGCTCAATGAGTCCTCGCTCATTCATGAGGATATGCGCCATTATTATGTCGCCTTTCCCCACCACGCCCATCCCATGGGCATTTTGACAACCATGGTGGCGTCCCTGGCAACGTTTTATCCCGTGCCGGATGTTCTTGACCCGGATGCCGAGGAACAATTCATGGCGAACCTGATTTCACAGGTGCGCACCCTGGCCGCTTTTTCGTATAAAAAGTCAATCGGCGAGCCGGTGGTGTATCCCTCTTTCAAACTGCGTTACGTGGAAAATTTTCTTAACATGCTGTTTTCTTCGCCGGTCAAGGATTACAAACAAGACCCGGAAATTGTGCGGGCGGTTGAACTTTTCCTGATTCTGCATGCCGACCATGAACAAAACTGCAGCACTTCCACGGTTCGCATCGCCGGTTCCAGCCTGGCAAATATTTATTCGGTCATTTCCGCCGGTATTTCCGCCTTGTGGGGCCCCCAGCATGGCGGCGCCAACCAGGAGGCCATTCTCATGCTGGAGAATATTCTCGCCACCGGCACAAATCCAAAGGACTTTATTGACCGCGCCAAAAGTAAAAACCGGAAAGAGCGCCTGATGGGTTTTGGGCACCGTATTTATAAAAATTATGATCCGCGGGCCACAATTCTTAAAAAGGCATGTCATAAGCTGCTCAATAAGCCCGGCATGTCAAACCCTCTGTTTGATATTGCCCTGAAAATTGAAGAACTGGCGCTTAAGGACGATTATTTTGTTTCGCGCAATCTTTATCCGAACGTTGATTTCTATTCCGGCCTCATTTTGAAAGCCGTGGGCATCCCCTATAACATGTTCACCGTTCTTTTCACCATCGGCCGCGTACCCGGCTGGATTGCCCAATGGCGGGAAATGGTACACGACAAGTATTTTAAAATTGCCCGCCCGCGCCAGATTTACATCGGCGAAAAAAACAGAACCTATATTCCCATTGAAAAGCGGCCAGGCAAAGGCTGAGAAGCAACGGCCAAGTGAAATTATTTTGCGCCTGATGGTTTCCCTGCCGGCTCCCGGCATATAGCCATATAAAAAACATGTTTTGCCATGCGCAGGGAACGCCGTTTTTCGTCATTATCCCGGTTTGTTCATATAAAAAGAAGTGGAGATCGTATTTTCCGCGGAAGCCAATAAAAATAATCTTGAGGCTTGTTGCCTGTTCCGCATGTTCACGATCTGAATAAACATCCCAATGATATGTTGTCCATAACATCCACAATATATGGTGTAGATTAAATTTTGATTTCTAAAAAACATTTATATTGCACTATGAATAACGCTTTACTATTGTCGTGGCCGATGTAACGAGAGATTCAATAACAGGCTGTTTATAACTTGTTAATAAGTGCGGGCGTATATTTTAAACAATGAATGCGATGATGTTTTTTGACCAAGCGCTTGGTGCCGTTAAAATTCTTCTATTTTTATCAGGACAGGAGGCACACTTTGACAATGCAGGCTGATATTATTTGGGATAAGGTTAGTCGTTTATTAAAACAGCAATTAAACAGCGATGTTTTTGCACGCTGGATAGCTGTCATCAAGCCAAACAGGATGATTGAAAACTCCCTGATTCTGAATGTCAGCAATAATTTTTATCAATCCTGGTTGGAAGAAAATTATTTGCCGTTAATCAAGGAAAACGTCAATGCGATCTGTGAACAGGATATAAAAGTGGTCTTTGAAGTGATTTCGGACCACGGTCCGATTCAGCCGCTCAATGCCACGCCCGACGTGGAGATCAAGGTCGTCGCGCAAAAAAAGATTTCCAGGAACGCGGCAACCGGAAACTCCTTGAATCCCAAATATGTTTTCGCCGCTTTCGTTGTGGGCTCTTCCAACAATTTCGCCCATGCTTCGTCCCTGGCCGTCGCGCAATCGCCCGGAAAAGCGTACAACCCGCTTTTTATTTACGGCGGAGTCGGGCTGGGGAAGACCCACCTGATGCAGGCCATCGGCCACTACGCCCTTGAGCAGTCCAAACTGCGCGTCAATTATCTTTCATGTGAAGCGCTGATGAATGATTTCATTGATGCCCTCAGCGCCAAGCGTCTCAAACAATTTCGTGACAAATACCGGGGTACGGATTTGCTCCTGATTGACGATATTCACTTCCTTTCCAAAACCGACAAGCTGCAGGAAGAATTTTTTCATACTTTCAACGTCCTTTATAATGCCAACAAACAGATTGTCATGACCAGCGACCGTCCCGCGGGGGAAATCGCGGGCTTGGAACAAAGGCTGGTGTCGCGCTTTGAGTGGGGACTGGTGACCGAGCTGACCCAGCCTGATTTTGAAACCAGGATGGCCATTCTCCGGTGCAAGCAACAATCCATGAATATTACTCTCAATGAGGATGTTTTAAATTTTATCGCCTCCAGCATAAAATCAAATATCCGCCGCCTGGAAGGCGCATTAATCCGGATTGTCTCTTACGCCTCGTTATATAACAAACCCATTAACATCGCCTTGGCCGAACAATTACTGCAAGCCAGCATTGACCAGGAAACAAGACCGCCGGTCAGCATTGCCGCAATTCAAAAAAATACCGCTGATTTCTTTGATATCCGGCTGGCGGACATGACCAGCACGCATCGCGCCCAAAACATAGCTTTGCCGAGGCAAATTGCAATGTATCTGTGCCGCAAACTGACCAACGCCTCGTTTCCCGAAATCGGGACTGCTTTTGGCAAGACTCACGCCACGGTCCTGCATGCCTGCCGCAAGATAGACAAGATAACTCACCGTGATAAACAGTTAAAACAGAGTATTGCCAAGCTTTCCAAAAGCATGGAAAATAATGTTAATAACAATGGTGATAAACTATAAATTAACTGAACATACAAGTTGATATCTTATAAAAGACGCATGCTGATAAAACTTATCAACACACTTATCATCTCTTTATCACAGGTTGTTAAGTGATTTATTTACTTTTATTTTTAACATAACTCATTTACTATTCACGCATTGCTTGCTTATGTTCAATATGAACAGACATAATAAGAATAATAATATTCTTATTCTTATCTAAGTTAAGAATATAATATAAGATATAAGAAAGAAGTTACCATGAAATTTACAATTCAAAAAGATGAGTTAATAAAAGGATTGCAACTTACCCAATCAATCATCATATCCCACACAACCCTGCCAATCCTCTATAATGTGCTGGTTACGGCTGAAAAAGACAAAATAACCCTGTTTGCGACTGATTTATCCGTCAGTATCAGATGTTCGTTGCCGGCAACGGTTAATAAAACAGGCTCCAGCAGTTTTAACGCAAAAATGCTGTTTAATATTGCGCGCGAGCTTCCCCAGGACAGCGCTGAGTTTCAATTGGAAGATAAAAACAGGGCCATTATCCAGTGCGGCCAATCATCGTATAAATTGCTGGGAATCTCAGCGGAAGATTTTCCCACCGTGCCGCCGTTTAAGACAACAAATTCGTTTACCATAGATCAGGCATTGTTGAAAGATATGCTCCAAAAAACGACTTATGCGGCCTCAAATGATGAAAGCCGATTGATCCTTAACGGTGTCTTTATGAGCATTAAAGGACACAAAATCATCATCGTTGCAACAGACGGACGAAGATTGGCGCTTGTGGAAAAGGAAGTTGAATTACCGGATGACCAAAAGATAGATTTTGTCATCCCGGCCAAGACCATTAATGAATTGATCAAGACGCTTAAGGACGAAGGCCAGGTTAAAATATCACTTACCCAGAATATGGCTTTGTTTGAAATGGACAACTGCACGATTATTTCAAAACTCATCGAAGGCGTATATCCAAACTACCAGCAGGTAATACCCGGTCAATGTGATGAAAGAATAACAATAGAACGCGAATCTTTGCTTGGCGCCCTGCGCCGGACGGCCATAATTTCCAATGACCGGAATCCTTCCGTCAGGCTTAATATTTCCAAAAATCAGATTCAAATTGTAACTTCCAACAATGATGTCGGTGAAGCTAACGAGCAAATCCCCGTCAAATATTCGGGAAAATCAATTTCAATGACGTTTAACCCTAATTATCTGATGGATCCGCTCAAGTTCCTCAGCAGTGATGATATTGCCATTGAGTTTACGGACGAGCTTAGTCCGGCTGTGGTTAAAAGCAATATTCCTTTCATTTACGTGTTAATGCCCCTGCGGATTGGGTGAAAAAAATACCGGAATGCATGATAGTTTGCATCGGTAACACAAGATAACAGATTGTGTACGAATAGTTTATAAGTAATGACACCCCTTTCGTGCCCGGTCAAAATTTCCATAAAATAGTTATTGACAAACATGAATTGATATTGTTTAATCTAATTAGTTATTATTATTAACTAACATATAACCGATGAAATCATTTATAAAATCTATTCCGCAGGTAATGGGACGGTTTAACAAAATCGGCGTGTTGAACATCATCCGCCAAAAAGGTTCCATTTCAAGAGCGGAACTTTCCAGGGTCACACAGTTAAAGAAACCCAGCATTTCCATCATTGTCAACAATCTGATCCAGGAAGGATTTATTAAGGAAACCGGAATTGGCGCGGATAACAATGTGTTGGGTAGAAAACCGATCATGTTGGAGTTGAATCCTGATAAAGGTTACGTGATTGGCCTGGAAATCGGATTTCAAGGACTCATCGGTCTTTTGGTTGATCTGCGGAATAACATCTTGCACCGGATAACCCGTCCGGCCATGGAAGGAGTAAGTCAATCCGAATTGATTCTGGCGATGGAAACGATGATTTCCGAGCTGATTGTCCGGTCAGGACATGGAACTGATAAAATTCTGGGGATCGGCATCGGAATATCCGGCCGGGTGGATTATCAACGGGGCCTTGTCCGGTTTTCCAATGTTTTCCAGGGAGAGAATCTCCCGCTCAAGGAGAGGATCGAAAAGGACACGGGAATAACCGTGTTCCTTGACAGCAATGACAACGTGGGCGCACTGGCGGAGAAGTGGCTTGGCAAAGGGCAACATGTTCAAGACATGTTTTACCTGAGCAAGCGCCGTTCGTTAGGAAGTGCTATATTTGTCAACGGTAATTTATATCGCGGGTTAAAGAACTATGCCGGGGAACTGACTTTTCTGGTTGAACCGGCGGAAGGGATCAACACCTGGCCGCGGCAAGCGTATGGCGCCTACCTTTCCTTGAGTGCGCTCGCGGTAGCGGACCTGGAGAAAGGGGAGAATTCATGGATCCGGGAAAGCATCGGCGGTGATTTTTCCAAGGTGACCGATGAATTGGTCTTTGAGGCGGCCCGCCAAAACGATCCGTTGGCGCTCCGGCTGGTTCGGTGGTATGGCAAACATTTTGGCGTTTTGCTGGCGCACGTCGCGGATTTGTTGAGTCCTGAGCTGATGATCTTGGGCGGTGATTTTTTTCTTGGCGGCGATCTGCTCCTTGACACGGTCCGGGACGCATTCCGGCGAAACGCCAGTCAAGGAATCAACGAGGACGTTCGCGTGGAACTGAGCGCTCTTGGCACGGATGCCATTGCCTTGGGCGGCACGGCACTCGTCATGGAAAATATTTTTACGACCAAGGAGAGGGCGGGTTAGCCTGCTTATCTCACAACCTTAATCAGGTTGTGAGATAAGCACCGGTCTGCCAATGCATTGGGAAGGCATTGGCGCCGGCCGAAGCAGACGGAACGTCGCTTCGGGGCGGCCCCGAAGTGAAGCGCAAAGCGCTTCTACTTCGGCCCTTCGGGCGCATTTCTCACGGGGCGGGTGAGAAATGTGGGTTAGAATTATGCTTGGTGTGTGAAATCAGCTCAAGCCGCCAAAAACAAACAGAGGAGGAATACGCAATGATGAAGCCAGGAAAGATATATTTATCGGTCGTTGTCGGCGCGCTGGTGGCACTGGCCGGCGTTGGGTTAAAGGCCGCGAATAATCCGGATGCGGTGGAAGTCTATGAGGAAGCGATCACCCGAGACACGACATTGCCCGGCAGCGCGAAACTAGGGGCCAACATATTCTTTAATCCGGGCAATGTCGCATTCGATCCGAATTTCGACAAATACCTGGCGGCTCTGTCGGCAAATGGGATTACGGAAGTAATCTATAGCGGGGGGCTGCAGTCTTTTAACCACAAGATGCTAGTTGAAAAGCCAAATCTTGATTCTATGGACACTTTTATGGAGGCCGCCAAACGGCAGAACATCAAAGTGTGGGTGATGTTTAACTGGAATATGGGAAACTCGAAAGCTAAAGTGCCCGATCTAATGAGCAAGGCCTATCTGGAGGGTCAATGTCGGCTGATTGATGCGATTGCCGAGAAGAACCAAAAATACGGGAACATTGTCGGCTTCTTCTGGGACGAAATGTGGTGTTCGGAAAGTCAACATCTTTATCCGGATTACGTGAATTCGTTCAAGGCTTTTTGCCGGACGGAATACGGGGAAGAATATTCCGAGGATGCCATGCCGGTCCAACAGGATCCGGCGAACAAATGGTGGCGCCGCTTTGTCGTATTCAAGAATTGCGTCTACGAAAATTTCTCCAAGAAACTTTGGGACTATGGCAAGCAGCATGGATTCAAAGTCATGACCCGCACCGTTCCTTCCCAGGCCTACGGCAACAGCGCCTGGAAATGGGGGCTGGATTCTTACCGGATATCCAAGATCGGCGATTGCGATTGGATCGTGTATTCCCGGAGTTACGAGGGTAATATGTATGAGAATACAGTCATGGGCCCCTACATGGATCTAACGCCGCTGGACTTCGCCTGGATGATCCGGGGTTATCCGGTAAACTATCTTGCGCATGTAAACTACCTGTTTGACCCCGAAATCCGCGCAAAATACAACGAGTTAGTCAAGCTGGCCAAAGAATGGAAGGGGGCGCAACGATTGGCGGAGGTGGGCATCTTAAGCTATCCGGTCAATCTGATCGGCAGCTTCAAAGACCCGACATCGCCGTTCAGCGACAACGAAGTCCTGCTGACCGGCCGGTTATCGCAATATTTTGAAACCGACATGCTGGATATTCGCGACACGCGGTTTTACGGCAAATATAAAGTGCTTATAGCTCCGCAATATTGCGGCTATTCCATTCCGGAGTATGCTTGGGATGATTTGGTGAAGTGGGTGAAGCAAGGCGGCATTTTGATCGCACTAAATACGGTCTTTGCCGTGGGCAAGCGGGATTTGACGGATCCGCGCGATGTGACCGAAGAGCTCTGCGGCGTGAAGCCCGGGAAAGAGAAGCAGATGATCGGCTCGGTCAAGTTTGCCGAAGGGATCATGAACGGGGCCGAGCTTGCCGGAGAACCCATGGAAAAGCAAATACTGGAAGTAAAGGACAGCCAGAAAGTTAAAGTGCTGGCTGCTTCCGCCAATAATGCGGTGATCACTGAAACGAGCCTGGGCCAGGGCAAGGTCATTTATGTCAATCTAGGTCTGGCTGAGCGGATTAAAAAGGATAACAAATGGCTGCGCGCGCTGGCCGGATTGGAAAGCCATTATCATACGCCGGCCATTACATCGGAGGGGGACCTCAATATCGAGTCGGCAATCCGGAAAGATGGCCGACTCATGATATCGTTGTATCCTGCCACGGAAGGCGATGAAAGAATATCCTCGGATGAATTAAGACCGGATGATCAGCCCGGCGATAAGGCCAGCATGGAAAGGCGGACTGGCCGCCTGAGCGGCGTACTCAAGATCAATCCAGCGGCATTAGGGCTGAAGGAGAAAGAATATCAACTGTTCCGCATGTCGGAATATAAACTGTTGCCGAAGGCGGAAGGGGAGAAATACTGGACCGCCCAGGACCTGCAGGCGGGAGTGCCGGTGAACATTTCCGAGGAAGCAGGCTACGAAAACCTCGTGATTGAAGCGCCGGGCACGGAGCATAAAGGCGAAAGTATCCTGGCGCAATTGCGGGTGGTCAAGGAGGAGGATGCCAGAAGGGTCAAGGCTGCCAAGGAGCATCCGATGGGCTTGCGCAAGGACCCGTTTAAGGATCGCGTCCGGGTCCAGCAATCCGACGTTTTGTCCAAAGCGGGTTGGCGCGCGGATTTGCCGCACCGGATTGCGGTGAGCGTGGAAAATCAGTTGGGGATGGCAAGGCCGGGCGAGCCGGTCATTATTTCAGGCGCGGAAATAATCAAGGCGGCCAGGACCGGGAACATCCGGGCCGGTTCGCTGCGGGTTTATGAAAACAAGGATGGGGAGCAGAAAGAAGTTCCCAGTCAGGTTGATGGCTCCGGTGGCGATGTCTTGAAGGATGGTGCGGAAGTCGTCTTTGTGACTGATCTTCCGGCAACGGGAAAGAAAGATTTTCTGATCTACTTCGGTGATCGGGAATCGACGCTGGCGAAGTATGAAGGGATAACCATTGCGGACGGCAAGGATGCGAAAGGGAAAGCGGTGGAGCTTATTACGACCGGCCTGATCCGGGGGGAATTAAAACCCAACGGCGAAGTGGGTCTTTATGATGAGCCAACCGGCAAACCCGTTGTGAATTTAGGGGGACAAGTTATTTTGGGGTTGGCAGGACAAGGGGCGGGGATAAGCTCCGCTAACGGGAAAGGGAAATGCCAATGGGCGATAAAAGGGCCCGTGCACAGCCGGGTTATTGTGGATGCGGAAAAGAACGGCATCAAGATGCAGAACGCTTATGATTTTTATCATGGTTCCCCTTTTGTCCTGATCCGGTATCTGAGCGACGCCCAAGGCAAAGGCCGGTGTATTTATTGGCCGGTCGGAAGTTTGCTTGGGGAAAGCGCGGGTGCCAGCGCTCTGACCGAGAAGGGCTGGTGGAATCTTCATAGTACCGACAGTGGGGAATGGCTGGGTCTCAAGCCATTCAAGGCAAACACCCGGATCATTGTGAAACAGGAAGGAACGTCCCCTTTTGGCTGGCTTCTGGCGTATTCGGATATAGCCAGTCCGCCCTATCTTATTCTCTCAAAAAACAAAGGAGGAGGGTATTTTTATATTGAATTTGCCAAACATCATGCTGAATACACGCCGGTGGATCATCCGGAGGTGGAATGGGTGTATGTGCATAATGTTGGCGATGAACGGCAGTTGGACAACTATGCCCGGAGCATCAAGGAACCGCTGGTGGTCATGATAGGGGAAGAAGAAAAGAGACCCTGATGATCTTTCGGCATCTGCTTGGTGAAATCAGATTGCATCTTTCACCCAGTTGTATATATTTTCCACCGTATTCGTATAAGCCTGCAAGCTGTATTTTTCCTCCGCTAATTTAGCGGCGCGTTCGGCCAGTTGGCGGCCCAACCCGGGGTTTTCCAGCAGGCTCAGCATCGCGGCGGCAAATTTATCGGGCATTGGATCCGCCAGCATGGCCGTTGTGCGGTCAAGCGCCTGGGTATGGGTCGGCAGGTCCGTGGCCAAAACCGGCTTGCCCGACTGCAGATATGAATAAATCTTCATGGGCGTATTTACGCCCTTAATGCGCGGTGAAACCAGCACGTCGGCCTGCGCAACAAGCTGGGCCATGCTGGATAACGGCCGGGGACCGTAGAATCGGACCCGGTCCGCGATACCGAGCGCCGCGCATTTATCCCGGTAGCGTTGAATGGCGCGGTCGTTGCCGCCGATTAGCGCGAGAAACATCTTCGGCATGGATTGCCGGGCCAGTGCAAAACTTTCAAGCAGAAGATCAATTCCCTGATAGGGTTCAAGATTGCCGATATACATCAGGCACGGCTTTTCAACATCCAACAGTCCGGCCGGCGTGGCTGTTGCGGAGGAGAATTCCGTGGCAAGCAGGGAGATATCGCGCAATACAAAAACTTTCCGGGCTCCGGCTTGGCGCGCGATTTCCGCGAGGGCATCGCAAACCGCCACGACCGCCACCGCTTTACGCGCGGCCTGCGCCTCAAAAAACCTGAAAAAAGGAGCGATAATTCCCAGAGCGGGCGTCTTTTCAACCAACTGCATCGGCATGGAAGAATCCATGTCGAAAATATAAGGTATCCGGTAAAAAACACGGATCAGCATGGCCATGAAAGCCGCTTCTTCCACGGCATGGACAAGATCATATTTTTTGCGCGCCGCCAGACGGAGGGCCTTGAACGTTAAAAAAATGTCGCAGACAACTTTTTTCCATGAAAAGCCCGGCCGGACATTTTGCGCCCATGCCAGGCGCGGAATGCGGTGGATGACAACCCCGGCATAGGTCCTTTCTTCCCCCTCGTGAAAGGTGATCACATCCACCTGGTCGCCCCGCCGGGATAGCGCGCGCAAAAGCAAATCAACCGCGATCGGCGTGCCGCGTTCCTGGTAAAAAGGATGAGGCGCAAGTAAAAGAATGTTCATGCGAATCAGTTCCGCTCGTGGGTTCCCAGCATTTTGCGCAGTTTTCCGTAGCCAAGCAAGTGGTCAATCAGGAAGGTTGCCATGTATTGGAGCGGCAGGCCGCCGACCGTTTTCCGGCACAGCCGGTCGCATTTCCGGCAGAGAGGGAGCGCGGTCAAGTCGGATGCCAGATTGCTCCGCAGGGCCTGATAGGCCGGCCCGTTCCAGATTTCCGATAACGACACCTCTGCGACATTGCCCAGCTTAATGGCGGCAAAAAAATCCTGGGGACACGGCGTGACCGTGCCGTCGGCGCAAATCACCATGGCATACCAGGGAAAAGTGCAGACGGCGCCGGGGCGTGGTTTGTTTTGTTCCGGTCCGGAGGCTTCCGCCCAGGTATATTCCTCTTTTTCAATGATTTCATCCACGCCCGCCTCAAGCAGTTGCCGTGCCGTTTCGGCGGCCCGTGTTTGGTCGGTCGGCGAGAGGGGATCATTAAACCTGATTTTTTCAATGACGATATAGGGCTTTTTTAACTTTCGTTCGCCGCGCAGTTTTGCGAAACGGATGATGTTCGCAAGGGTTTTTTCAAAGACGGCGCCGACGCGGATTTTTTCATAGGATTCACTTGTGAAACCGTCAAAAGAAAACGATACCAAGTCCGGGCCGGCCTCGAGCAGGCGGATGGCCTTGTCTTCATCCAGCAGTGCGCCGTTGGTATGGAAGCGCGTTTTTAATCCGGCTTGGCGGGCGTAAGCGATCATGGCAAACAAAGCCGGGTTCAGGAGCGGTTCGCCACGGTGATGGAGGTAGACGTCGCTGACGAACGACCGGCATTCATCAATGATTTTTTTAAAAAGGTCCAGGGACATTAATCCCTTCTTGTCGGCCGCCAGTTCCTTGTTGGGGCACATCACGCAACGCAGGTTACAGGCGCTGGCCGTTTCAATCCACAGGCGGAAAGGTTTCCCCCGCACCCGCCGGCGCCGGCGGATGAAATCAAGGAACAAAAATCCAAGGCGTTTTGTTTTGGCCGGTAAATGCATGCTGATTTCCTCGTTATCTAAATACAATAAAAGCCATTGCCAAAAATGGCAATCATTAATATGCTTTGACAAATCACTGTTTCATAATGGCCATAAATATGCAAAACTCAAAAATATGCCTTTTTTTCCTTTGTGTAATATGTGCCGGGGCGTTTTTAATCCGCGCCGACGGCATTAAATGGCCGAAACTGCATCCCGATGAGCCGGTTATCGGCGCCTGGATTGAACAATCGGCGCAGCATATTTATATCAAGGACCGTGTTTATCCAAACGGATTTTTTATGCTGGCGCGTCCATTTGTATTGGCCGGCAGGGCGCTCACCCGGTTAAACGAGAGGTTTGATTATAATTGCGGGATGGTAGACCATGTCCGTGACATTAAACCCGACGGGATTTATTTCGGCCGGTGGTTCAATGCCTGGGCTGGCACGTTTCTTTGTGTGATCATGTTTTTGTTTGTCGCAAGGATGACGCGTTCACAATGGGCGGGCCTTTTTGCGGCGTGTTTAACCGGTTTTTCCCAGTATGCGGTTGAGCACAGTCATTATGCTGAAACGGACGTGGTTGCGCTTGTATGTCTTGTGATTGCATTGTGGCTTTGGGTGATCGCGCATGATTCGGCCAATGCCCGCTGGTTTGGCGTCGCCGCGTTTGTAAGCGGGTTTGCGGCAGGGACAAAATTTACCCTGGCGGCGCTCGGAGTGCTTGTCATTGTTGAATCGTTTTTATTTGCGAGACGTCGGTTGGCGGCCGGCCGGTGGACGCAGGCGGTTGGAACGGTATGCCTTGGGTTCCTGTTCTTTGGGGTGGGGTTTGTTTGCGCCAATCCGGCCGTGGTGCTGGATTTCAAATGGTTCTGGGCCGGAATGGCGGCGGAACAAGGGAGGGTATTTGCAGAGACAATGTTGAACTTGGGGCCTTTGGGCGCCCAGCCGGGCGTGAAGTATTTGCACCATCTTTGGTGTTTCTGCAGTAATGCAAGCACCTTGGGGTTGCCGTGGCTTGCATTGATTTTGGTTGGTCTGTTTTGCGTAATGCTGGGCGAAGCGCGCCGTCATTGGCCGGCCTTGATTCTATTTCCGGCCATGTTTGCTTTTTACTGGATATTTACGGCGCCTTGGGTGCGCTCCCAGGAATTTCTTTTTTTCCTGCCGTCATTTGCCGCTCTTGGCGTCCTGCCGTTGGTTGTGTTATGGCGTTCAAAATATGTTGCGAACCGCGCGCTGGTCATAATCTTTGCGGTTATGGCGCTGACAGCGAATGGCAGGAACGGACTGCGTGTCGCCGGACTCTTTGGCTGGAAGGACACGCGCATTCAGGCGATGGAATGGCTGCAAGTCGGCTTGCCGCTGGAGAGCAGAATAGTCGCTGAATCATATGCCGAGGCCGGTTGCCCCGCGACCTTGAACCTGCCTTTGGCCATAAAAAAAATAGAGCGGGAAGGCATAAAGTCATTGACTGACCGCGGCGCCGATTATTTGTTGCGGGCGGCCGGCGTCACTGGACGGGGGCTTCGCCATCCCCTGACCGGCGAGTTGTATCCCGGGCCGGCCGATAATCTCAGGCAGTTTATGGCCGGCAGCACTTTGCTTTGTTCCTGGGCGCCGTTGCCGCCGCAGGGAGCGGCAACCTTTGTTTCGCCGATGATTGAATTGTATGGAATGAAACATTTTGCGCCGGCAGTATCGTTGCGGGCGGAACTGCCGCAACCCGCGTTAATCGTCAACGGCGACCAGAATCCGGTCGGCCGGCAAACTTTTTCCCCGGTCGGGCATGAGCTCGGTTGCGCACGCGCTCTCCTGATAGACCGTCGGCCGCAGACAATCGCGGTCGGCGGCCCGGATCAATTAAGCAAGCCCGTATATCTGGTGTTGAATACCGCGGAAAGGCCGGCCGTTATTAATATTCGCGGTTTTGGCGCCCGCCATAAGATTGCCCTTGAACCTTATGATATCGCGGTTGTTCCGTTGCAACGTTCGGCGTGGCGGCCGGGTGCGGAGCCGTTTGAAAAAATTATCATGAGCGCCGAACCGTTTGAAAACGTCGTTTATATTCCTTGTTTTGCCAGGATAGCCTTCACGGTTTCCGAGGCGGCGCGGATTTGCCTGGATACCGGGCGGGAGGACAAAATTGCCGGATATTTTCCGGAAGACCTGCTGGAACGGGAGCTAAGCCCGGATTTGAAATATATCATCGGCGCCAGGCTTGGATTGGGGGCGATGGCCGCGCGCAACAAGCCATCAGCCGATTCATTACGGAACGCAATGGAACAACGGCCTGCCGCCACAAATTCATCAATTTCCATCAACGGTGTTAACGGTTATTATTACGAGCAGTTTGCCAGGGCCCGCCTGCAACAACCTTATGAGCTGGCCTGCCGGCCGCAACGGGAGGAATATGCCCGGGCGCCGTTGCAAAATACGGTTAAAATTATGGATCTTCTGCCGGATGAAAGGCAAGGCGGGAGAATAAATAAGGATCCGAAGAACCCCGAATATTATCAAACCTTAACGCTCCCCGTTCTCCTGGCCCGCGGCAAATATGAATTGCGCGGAGAAGTGATGCTGAGATTAAAAGAAACTAAATCCGATACGGTGGTGCCCCTGACAGTGTTTGTGACAGGTGAAACAGATGTGGCGGATAAAATCGAACTTCAGCCGGGACAGTGGAGCGATTTTTCCATGATTCTTCAGCCGGGCCGGGAAATTCAACCCCGTCTTGAATTGCGCGCGCCCGTTGCCGTTCAGGTGCATTTAAGAAACATGGAAATAGTCTGGAGTTTGGATTCCGCGCTTGACTCGGTCCATAAGGGTCTTGTCGCGGCCGGGCAACCAAATGCCAAACCGGCCGGGAAACCGCCGCCGGAAGCAGGATGCGGTCTGAAAAATCAGCCGGTATTTACTCCATGGCTGGCGCTGGTTGGCTTTAATTTTGATCCCGGGACAAGGGAAGCAAAATGTGTGTTTGCGGCTTTGCGCGACAATACTCCCAAATTGGCGGTTACTTTCTGGCTTCAGCGGCATGGTGAGTGGCGGAGGAAACAGGTGCAGGCGATCAGCGCGAAACAATGGCTAAGCAATGGCGAGCGGGAAGTTGTGATCGTCCGTCTTGACGAAGCGCTTGGTGAGTCGCCGGATATCAACAAACTTGGATTGGGCGTGGAGACCGACGTGTTATGGCATCCGGGCGCCATTCCATTGGCGACCGGCGGCCACATTGTGCCATTTGCAAGCATTATGGAGCCAACCAGACAGGATCAAACCGGTAAATAATCTTATTGGTTGATTGTTGCCAGTTTAAACAAGCGGTGTTTATCCCATATTTCAAGTGATTTGCCCTCATCATCCATGGTGTTGTCCGGAGACGTAAATCGCAGTTCAAATTCTCCCTGTGAAACTTCGCGCGCCGGAAGCCATATGTTTTTTCCATCGCCGCTTGCGTGCAGGCTGGCGCTGATCTCCAACGGAATGCCGGTATGCAAGACGCGGTAAACCAGGGATTTTGTTTTTACATCGGCCTCTTTCTTCAAGAGTTTGAAATCATGCTTGCCGCCCATGACGGATACGCGCGGAAGGGCAAATAAATTTGTGGCCGGACCAATGGATGCCGCGACATCTTCACAAACAACCGCTGTCTGGAACCCGGCCTCCTGGACGGCCTTAATAGTATCAGGTTTATATTGGCCGAACGGGTAGCAGAAGGCATATGGCCGGTGGATGCCATGTTGTTTTAATTGTCTCAGGCATTCCGCAATGTCAGGCAATGGTTCTCCGGATGCCGCCAGGTTGCCATGGCTGTGCGAATGGCCGCCGAAGGCGAAAGTTCGCCTTTTTTGCATGGCCAATACCTCGGGCCAGACAAGGCATTTTTTCCCCTCGTATTCACGCCGTGCCGCCGCCGTTTCCGCGACTTGCCCGGTAATCAGATAGATCATGGCCTGTAAGCCGTTTTCTTTCAGGATCGGCTCAATGACGGTTAAATTGCCGAGATAGCCGTCATCAAAGGTAATGATTATCGGCTTACGCGGCAAAGGCTTGCCCCATTTGAAATGGGCCGGGATGTCGGAGGGCAGAATGGTCTTGTATCCCTGGGCGCGCAAGGAAGTCATTTGTGAACGGAATGTTTGTTCCGGCACGCACCACGGGCTGTCGGCTGTTGCACCCACGTCATGATACATCAGGATGGGCACGAAACAGGACCGTTGTGATTCAGCGTGAAGGTTTACGAATGTCAATGCTAACACGCCGGCCATCGCACAACCGGCAATGACCATATAACTTAATTGTTTTCGGCTCATAACGTTGTGCGCGGTGTATAAGTTAGACGCCCATGACGTACCGGCGGACAAATGTTTTCAGCGGCGACAAAAATCTGATCATCGCCTCGCCCAATGGGGAATAATAAATCCGATAAAAAGCGGCCTTGAAAGGCGCGTTCTGCCGGTAGACCTTGTAAGCAAATGTCCGGAAGCAGTGCAGTATTTCCCGGCGTGAAAATTGAGGCATATTTAGCGCGGTGTCCCTTCGTCCGATAAAGCACGCCTCAGACGCATCGGCGCTGATGAAGCCCTGCTTCAGGCATACCTCGGCCAGCTTGGTGCCGGGATAAGGTTCAAATACGCCGATGATAACGCTGTCCGGTTGGATGCGCCGGTTCAAGTTCACCGTTTCTTGAAAAATAGCAGGGGTTTCATGGGGGAACCCGACAATGTTGAACGATTTAGTTTTCAAGCCCGCCCTGCGGCAGGCCGCAAAGGCTTCGGCGATCCGGTCATTTGATTGCCGTCGGCCGAGTATTTCGCGGCGGAACACCTCGCTCCCGTTTTCAATGCCGATGCTCACGCGGCGGCAACCGGCCTCCTTTAACCGGCGGCAGATATCATCGGTTAAAGTTTCCGGCCGGGCATTAATATCAAAAGGAAATTTAAACTCGGCGGGATAGCGCGCGCAAAATTCTTCCAGGAATGATTTTTGGGCGGTGAAGCAGTCATCGTTGAAATATAAAGTTTGCATGCGGTAACGGCTCGTAACCTGCCGGATTTCTTCCAGGGCGCTTGCCACGGAGCGGAATCTTACGTAACGTCCGGGTTGTTTTGATCTCAACGCATGATTACTGCAGAAAGTGCAGTCGTAGGGACAACCGCGCGAAAACATAAAGAGCGCCGTGCTGAAATCAGAATCAATGCTTTGCTGGTAATTGAAAAGCTCGCGGTCGGGAAAGGACAGGGAGTCAAGATTTTCAATGAAAGGCCGGGTTTCGTTACGGATTATTTTACCGCCTGTTTTAAACCATATATTTTTAATGGTATAATCAATTTTGCCGGCGGCGAGTGATTCAACCAGTTCCAGCAGGGGATATTCGCCTTCCCCGATGCAAATGGCGTTCAGGCCTTCAATTGTTTCCAGGCATTCCGGCGCCAAGGTGGCGTGCTGGCCGCCGAGGATGGTAAAAGCCTGGAAAGGTTGAAGATCGCGGAACAGCCGGTGAACATATTGGTATTGGGGCGAGACCGCCGAAAAGGCGATTAAATCCGGCCGCCAGCCGGCGATTGCCCGGCCGAGCGCGGAAGAATCATATTTGCCGAAGGTATAATGAAGCCTTGTTTGGTGACCATGCGCTTTCAGGAGGGCGCTCAGCATGCCGATGCCGAACTGATAGCTCATGGCGCCGCCGCGGACGTTAATATCGGGATAGACAAAAAGAATTTTCATCGGGTGTTTGGCTGCCATTAAAAATAAAAAACAAACTCAATGCAATCAGAATCGTAACCCCTGAAACGCGGATTAAATCTTTCCCGCCGGCAGGCGGCCGAAATACTGTTTGAAACACTGGGTGAAATGACTTTGACTTCTAAAGCCGGATGCAAACGCCGCTTCTTTAATTTTCATGGCCGGCGATGATTTCAACATCTTGTCGGCGCGCTCAAGCCTTGTGCGAAGCAGAAGATTATGCGGGGTATCATGCAAAAACAATTCGAAGAGCCGGTCCAGGTGGCGGGTTGTAATGCCGATATGGCCGGCCGCATCGCTAATTTTTATCGGCCGGTTAAAATTTGACATGATAAACCGGACAACTTCCTCGCATAATTTTCTGGAGGGATCAGTCTGCTTTTTGTTGCGGTAAGGAACCGGTATTTTCAATGGCCGCAAATCAAGGGCTGCATGAAGCATCCGTGCCAGCCAGAGCGCGAGCTCGCAGCCGGTCATTTCACGGCGCCAGTGAAAAGGCGCCGGTTTCAGCGCAATTTCAATAATCCGCGCAAGTCCCTTGAGCAGTTCCTGGTTGGAGCCGAAAAGAAACGAACCGGCGGCCTGGCGTTTCACATAATCGGTGAAAATACTGGCGGCTTGCCCGGTAATGCCAACGCTTGCGCCGAACAACACGCCGGTGCGTTCGCATGCCCAGCCGTGGACTTGTCCGGCGGGAATGATAATCCCCTTGCCGGGTTGCAACAACTCCGAATGTTTGCCGGTTTTAAAACGGAAGACACCCTTCATGACACATTGCAGATGGATGACATCGTGAAGATGGTCGCCGGCTTTGTATCCTTTTGACACAATCCCCGGCAGAAAGTGGGCCATCAGGAGACGGATTTCCGTCCCGTCCAAAGGCAGGATGGGAACATGTTCCAGCGACGTAAGCAGAATATCGTCAACGATACGCCAATTTGTCCTTTTCCCATCCAAACGTCCTCTTTTTGATACAAATGTCCGATTCATGATCTATATTCTGATGGATTTTAGGGTATATTTCCAGTTTAAATATATACAAAGCCAAAATTAGAGGTGCAAGATGAATTTGAAGTTGAAAGTCGGCGGGACATTTACCCGGGAGATTAATACTAAGATTGTTGACGAAGCGGATGTGATTGTCGCCGGCGGCGGGACAGCCGGAGTCGTGGCCGCCCTTGCCGCCGCGCGCAACGGGGCCAAGACGCTTCTGGTTGAACGTTACGGCTTTCTCGGCGGAATGATGACGGCCGGCAATGCCGGATTGACCAAATATGTCGTCCATTCCACGGAACATGCGGATTATGGGAAAGTGTTGAAAAAGCTGGCCGACAGGCCTGCCGAAGTCCAGATTGTCGGCGGGATTCCCATGGAAATTACCAGTGAATTGATGAAGATGGGGGCGGGCATTGGAACGGATGGAACAGCCGGAAGTTATGTTTTTACCAATTCGGAAGATTTTAAATATCTGCTTTTAACCATGCTGAAAAAAGCTGGCGTCAGACTGCTCCTTCATTCCTGGATAGTTGATGTAGTAAAGGAAAAAGATATAATCAAAGGGATTGTTGTTGAGAATAAATCCGGCCGGCAGGCGATTATGGGGAAGATCGTCATTGATGCAACCGGCGACGGGGATGTGGCCGCCAGGGCCGGGGCGTCGTTTGAAATATGCAAGGTTGCAAAAATAGCCAACGGCAAGTCAAGTTCGCTCTCGGCCATGGGGGTAATGTTCAAGGTCGGGAATGTCAACCTGCCGAACCTCTTTGAACATCTGCAGGACAATCCGCAAACATTTGAAATCCAGCGCTGCGCGCTTTTAAGCATGGCAGATGCCTTGAAGAAGCTGAAAAAACATGAAATGATGACGATTAATGTTAAAACCGATTTCAGCCCGCATGTTATTCAGGTCTACAACCTTCCCATGGAAGGAGTGGTTACCCTGTGCTGTCCGTGCTGTCATGGGGACGGCACTTCAGTGACGGATCTTACCCGGGCGGAAATAATGGTCAGGAAAATGGTTCACGCCTGGTGTGAAAAAATAAGAAAAATTCCGGGGTTTGAAAAAATGTATTTGTTGGATTGTCCGCAGATTGGCGTCAGGGAAACGAGGCTCATTCGCGGCGAATATGTCCTGACCATAGACGATATCTTCAAGATGCGGGAATTTGAGGACAGCATCGGCCGGGGGTCGCACCCGGTGGATGCGCCGGTGTCCAAGTCACTCAAAGAGCATCCGCTCCGGCGCTGGTCGTTTTCCATCCCTTACAGAAGCCTGGTCGTCAAGGGTGTTGATAATCTTCTGGTGGCGGGCCGGTGCATATCGGTAACCCATGAGGCTTTCGGTTGCACCCGCGGCACGGTGCAATGCATGATAACCGGCGAGGCGGCGGGAACGGCGGCGGCATTGTGCGTTGAAGACCATGTGGCTCCAGGAAATTTGCACATTAAAAAATTACAAAAAACGCTTGTCGGGCAAAAAGTTGTTTTATAAACGAATCATTTGGAGCATAGGAAAGTGAAAAACATACTTATCACCACGGAAGAGTTCATGATTAATAATTTCCCCGGGGATTTCAAGATCCTGAAAAATCCCCACCGCCGGAAACTTGCCGAGGAGGAAGCGGATGATTTGATCCAAAGGCATAAGCCCATCGGCATGATCGCCGGAATTGAGCCGCTGACAAGAAAGATCATGGAGCATGCGCCTTTCCTGAAGGTCATATCAAGATGCGGCATCGGGCTTGATTCCGTGGATTTAAAGGCCGCGTCGGAACTGGGCATCAAGGTCATGAACACGCCCGACGCGCCGACCCCCGCCGTGGCGGAGCTCGCAATTGCCTTGATGTTGGCAGTCCTCAGAAAAATCTGCCTGATGGATGGAAAAATCAGGGGCGGAGAATGGCCCCGTCCGATGGGGTCGCTCCTGGCCGGAAAGACGGTGGGTGTAATCGGGTGCGGACGAATAGGCTCTTATGTGGCCAAGCTTGCTCATGCGTTCGGATGCAAAGTGATCGGCCATACCCATCACCCGGAGAATCATGCGTTTTGCGCGTTGTGTGGTCTTGACGTTCTCTTGCGTGAATCAGACATAATCACCTTGCATATACCCTACAAACTGGAAAATCATCATCTCATCAGCCGGGAAAAGATATTTGCAATGAAGAAGGGCGCCGTGCTGATAAATACCGCCCGGGGCGGATTGATTGATGAAGAAGCGCTTTATGATGCATTGATAAAAGAACATCTTTCCGGAGCGGCCCTTGACTGCTTTGAAAACGAGCCCTATTCAGGACCGCTGGCGAAGCTGGCCAACGTGGTGTTGACGCCCCATGTGGGTTCAAATGCAAAAGAAGCACGATTGGTAATGGAACAACAGGCGCTGGAGAATCTGGTCAGGGGACTGGAAGCATTTTAGACTGTAGGCTGAAGGCTGTTAGTATGATGAAAAAATGATTTGGATAGGCCAGTTGCAAAACTATGAAAAAACGTCCAAAATACAAATCTCGGCTCGGCAGGGACGCCTCGCCCTACCGAAGAATGCTGAAAAGGGGTAGGGCGAAGCCTCTGGCTGAGCCGTCTTTGGTTGCGGCCAAAGCTCGCCTTGGGGAATAAGCATGAATAATAACAACAACAATAAAATAATCAGCAATCCTGTAAAAAAAGCATTGCTTGAGAGAAAATTAACTTTCGGTTCGTGGATCCAGATCGGACATCCGGCCGTTGCCGAAATCCTTTCCCGGACCGGCTTTGAATGGCTTGCGATTGATATGGAACATACGGATATAGGCGTGGAATCTTTTTCCGCGGTGATCAGGGGAATGCATGGCCGGGACGCCATTCCGCTGGCGCGGGTCAGGGAAAATGATGTTCTTGCCATAAGACAGGTGCTGGATGCCGGCGCGCAGGGCGTAATTGTGCCGTTAGTTAATTCGGCAGAAGAAGCGGAAATGGCAGTCAAGGCGGCAAAATATCCGCCGCAGGGCGCTAGGGGATTCGCGTTTTGCCGGGCAAACAATTTTGGAATTGATTTTGATAAATATGCAATTGAAGCAAATAGGAATATTGCCGTAATCGTCATGATTGAATCCCGGCCGGCGGTGGAAAACATAAACGAGATTCTTGCCGTTGAGGGAGTGGATGGCGTATTTATCGGTCCTTATGACATGAGCGGTTCCTACGGGGTAACGGGGCAAATTTCGCATTCTGATATTATCAAAGCCTGCCGGACTGTTTCCATCGCATGTGAAAAATGCGGCAAATCCGCCGGCATTCATATTGTCCGCCCGGACGAAACACAAATCAAGAACGCTGTTGACAACGGCTTCACGTTTATCGCGCTTGGCATGGATACTGTTTTCCTGGCTGAAAAGGCCGTCGGTGAACTGATGAAAGTGCGCGGAAAATAAAAAACGAAAGGCAAAGTCATCCAAAAAATTACATATAAGCGATGGGTTATCTGTGGAATTTTTATGGCATTTGCCGTCAGCTGTGTGTTTGGCAAGGGCAGCAATGCTGTTATTGCAACCAATGAAGTGCAGAATTATTATTTGCGACATAATCAACCGTCCGTGACCTTTGTGCTGACAAACAATGCGGACAATTCGTATTTATGGATCATGGCAAGGGCTTGTGACAACCGAAAGATGGAACATGGCGGCGGGCGGTTGAAGATTGAAGTCAATGGCGTGGAAATCGGGCCGGAACGGTCGGTATTACAGAGGGAAACTTTCCGGATGCCGGTCCATACAAGCCGGGCGACTCGGGAGAGGATGAACAGGAAATATGGCGCCGACACGGATGAAAAACTCAAGGGTTGGCGTTTTAAATATGACGTTGACTTTGTGATGAATAATCAATGCGGGAGCCAGAGCAACTGGGGAATTTATACTACGCTTGATCTCAATCACTGGTATGCGTTTGACGTCAAGGGGATTGCGACTAACGGCGAAAATCGGGTGACGCTGACCGAACGAGTCCGGCCCGATTCATGGAAATCGGACTATTACGACGGATTCATGGTGGGGACGCTTGGATTTGGGAATCTGGCAGACATAAAGACACGCGCGGCGGCTTATGAAAAGCAACAGATCAAGATTGATCCCAAAGAATTGATATGGAAGGAAAAGGAAAAGCACTATAATCTGGAAATCCCCACAGGTCTGCCGCAGAAGTTTGAGGCCAAGAACGGTTTTATTCAACGGGATGGAAAGCCGTTTTTTATGGCCTATGCGCAGTCAACCTGGGCTGACAATAGAGAGAGCACGCTGAAACTTTACAACTATTATGGATTGGTTAATGTGCGAAAGTCCGGCAGTTCCAATACGGCTACCCGGGATTTATTTGACTTGCCGATCTGGTTGAAGGACGGTTGGGATAAATATCAGATTCAACCACTGGAAATCGGACATATGTTAAACGAAATACATCTCGACTATGATCAGGGCTTGTTGACAATGTTGTATTGCCTGGAAGCGCATGAACTTGCCAACCCTTATCTAGTGAATAATTATCCGGAGATGGTTGCGCAAACCGCGGATGGGACAAAGCCGATAAATGACAGAAATCAAGTCATCGCCGACCATACCTCCCCTCTGTTCCAGGAATATTTAAGGCAGAGTCATACAGTGTTTGGCAGGGAATTCAGGAATCATCCGGGGGCGTGGGGGGTGAGTTTATGGGAGGAACTGGCCTGGCGCGCGCCGCAAAGCGATGGGAAATTGATTCCGCAGAGCGCGGAAGATTTAAAGCGATATCGTGAATGGCTGGAAAAAAAGTACGGCATGATAGGCAAGCTCAACGCGGCCTGGGAAACGGACCATAAGACATTCAATGAGATAAATTTTCCGGCAGGAAAAGAACAAACGGCCAATTTTGCCAATTTTCAGCTTTGGCGCGCCGAGGCGACACTGAAATGCGCAAAGGTCATGTACGAGGCATTCAAGGGCGTGGCGCCGGACCAGCTTGTGCTGGGACAGAAAACGTATGGGGATATCGGGGCGAGTTCCGCATATTGGAAGAACGATATAGATAACTGGGCCTTGACGGAATGGACGGACGTGTCGCGGGAATACAGCACGGGAACGGCAATGGCACATCTGGGCCGGGGATCGTGCCAGGCATACGGGAACAAGGTAATGCAGGCGGATATTTGTTTTTCAAGCTGTGAGTTCAGACAATGGAACAAGACCAACGCATGGCATAATCTGCTGGATTTACAAGGCCGCGCGGCGCATCCCTATGTCATGCAAACATTTTTCAACGGCAATAAATCCATATATTGGGAGGTGTATGACCTGCAAATATGGAGGCTCTATCATCTTTTCCATTACAACAAACGCTGGACAGGAACGCGTGATCGGCTCGGAGAAATGATAAAGGCCGGAACCGCGGATGTGGTAATTGAGGAACGGACCATGAAATTTGCCCGCGCCCAGCAATGGGTTATGAGAAATGCATCCCTGGTTCTGCCGGCAAATGTGCCAAAATCGGACGTGGCAGTGTTGATGACAACCGCCTCGCGGATGATCGGACACGATCCGCAAGGCAAACTGGCCGGAACTAAAAAAATTATCCAGTCATGGGTGAACAATGCCGGCCATGATTTTTACATACTGGGCGATTTATTTGACAACCTGCACCTGAAATTTGACTGCGTTGAGGAACGGATCATAGACGAGATCTTCAAATACAAGGTGTTGATCGTCGGGTACCAGGCGAACGTGATGAGCCGGAAGACGGCGGAAAAAATCAAAGACTATGTAAAGAAAGGCGGGACAGTCCTGTTTTATCCCGAAGCCGGAACATGGGACAGTGTTAATTTCCAGAAGGATAAGGCAAATAATGACATATCGCCCGGATTCGGACTGAGCGACCTGTGTGGGGCCAGGATAGATAATGAGAAAATAATTGAACAAAACGGCATAGTGGTCAAAAAAGAAACAGGTGAATACAAAGCCGGAACGGTTATGACCAACCAGTATTACGGGGTAAAACTGGAATCAACCGGAGGGGAAGTTGTTGCGGAGGGCGTAGACGGTCAACCGGTATTGGTAAAAGGGGCGAACGGGAAGGCCTGGTATTTTGCCGGATATCTTGGTCTAACCTATTTCCAGAGTTTTCCCACGCATGAACGCTTTGCCCAATTGGTTGAAGGCATATTGAAGTCCGCCGGGGTGGAAAAGCGGGTGGAGATAGAAGGCATGGCAGACAGACGGAAGATTATTCCCGGTCTACTGGAAGGAGAGGGAAAGAGATACTGGCTGGTCGGGGTGAATAATTTTGATGATCGGGAACAGAAACTGAAGATAAAAGTAAACGGGATACCAAGCGGGAAATATGAAGTGGTGGATATCAGCGGGGAAGGATTCACGTTTGAGCAGGGAAAAGATGGCAATTGCCATATGAAACCCGATCCGGAAGGCGCGAGGGTAAGATATGTGACGGAGAAGATCAGCGGGAAGGATTTGGGCAAGAGTGGATTTGAAGGGGCTGTGGGAAAATATATGGGCAAGGTCTGGCTGATCCGTCCGGCGGGAGTTGACGTTTGGGTAAATGCGACAAAAGACGCTTTGCGCTCATATGTGGAATTGAAGAAACCGTTAAAAATGGTGATTGGCGCCGGCGCAGATGATGAAATAAAAGAGCTTTCCGCTGAATTGAGAAAAATATTGGAAAACAAGGGGATGAAAGTGGAAGTGGTTAAAGACGATGCCATCAAGCGAAAAGTGGTGGAAGGGAAACTTATAGAAGACGGATATGAAGTGGAGAAATACCGGCATGAGGTGATTGATGATGACGCCAATTTGATCCTGATCGGCAATGCCTCGGAAAATAGCGTAGTAAAACATCTGGAAACGGCGGGGAATTATGTGTTCAGCAAGGTGCCGGAAATAGTGGGTGAAAAATATCCCGGGAAAGGGCGCGGCATAATTCAACTGGTGGAAAGTATCAATCATTATTCCTATGACGCCACCGACAAGAGCCGGGATGCAATCCTGGTTGGTGGGAGCGACCGGGAAGGAACAATCAAGGCCATAAAAGAATTGATGTTGATTTTATGAAAGTTTTTTTCATCGGCACGTCAACCGGAGCTCCGGAAATCGGCAGGAAATCGTCGTCATTTGTCATCAACGACAGAATCTTGTGGATATCGGAGATATTTCCTTTCATGAGCCGATTACCGGCTTCGCCAAAAAAACGCCTCTGCTTATTCATGACGCCGCTCACACTGTCCCGGAGGATGCCGCCCGTATCGCCAAAATGGCGGATGCCGGGAAATGATGCTTGATTCATTGCCAGGAGCGGGGAGAAATGATAAACAATGTTCGCCGCGTATTTCCCGAAACTTTTATGGCAAAAGAAGGGATGGCAATGGAGGTATGAAAATAAAAATACATTTATTGGGAACGGCCTCCGGCATACCGACCTGGAACCGTTACACGGAATCGGTGGCCGTTGAAGCCGGGGAAAATATTTATCTTATGGATGCCGGCGAACCATGCAGTTCATCCATGATCCGGATGGGAATAGACTACAATAAAATCCGGGCCGTATTTATTTCACATATGGATCCGGACCATTTTGCCGGCTTACCCATGCTCATCCAGACCATGGAGCTTTCGGGAAAGCGGGCGAAATTGCCATTGAAAATATTTCTTCCAGCCCAGGCCTGCGACCAGGTCCGGGGATATCTGCGGATGATGTACCTGATGCCCGAAACGTTGTCGTTTGCCCTTGAGTTTTATCCGCTGGCGCCTGGCTTGGTTTCCGAACATGCGGGGACGTCTTTTCAAGCCTATCCGAACAATCATCTTGTCCATCGCTTTTCTTCAAAAAAAGAACTATCGGTTTCCACGGAAAGTTTTTCATTCGTCATGACGTTGCCGGACAAGAGAAAAATAGTCTATACCGGCGATATCGGGGGTGTGCATGATCTGGATGCTTTTATTAATGGAACCGGTCTCTTGCTTGTTGAGTTGGCGCATATTGCGCCGAGGGATTTATTTGCATACCTTGCCGGCAAGGATGTTGCAAAAATTGTCTGTCTCCACATTCATCCGGCCTGGAATGACCGGGAAGCCGACATTCTGGCCTTTGGACGGGAATGTCTGGGCAAGGAAGTCATTGCCGGCACAGACGGCATGAAAATGGATTTCTAACCATAAACGCTTTTTTAAACAAAAAATGAAAAACAGAATTATGCCGGCCGGGGCCAAAGCTTTATTGCCGGTTATTTTATTGGCAGTTTCGCAATTAACCGTAATGGCCGTTTATGCAAAATCAGCGGGAGAACAGATGAAAGCAAACATACAAAAAAATGCAGAAGGCAAAAAACCGGGATGGACACGCATTGATTATAAGGGTTGGTCAAACGCGTATTGTTTTCAGTCCACATCCGTGACCATGGTGGTTGTGGCGGATATCGGCGCGCGGGTCATGGAATATGGCCCGGCCAATCGGAACATTTTATGGCAGGATCCGGCCTTTTGGGGCGCCGCTTTGCGGGAAAAAGGGTTTTTTCATCCGGGCGGAAGCCAATTTGACCTGTTGGATGGACAAGGCAAGGACATCAGCGCCAGGGAACCGTCTTTATGGGTCGGGGAATACAGCGTGGAGATCAAATCGCCGACTCATTTAACTGCAATCAGTCCCGTGGGAACCAATACCGGCCTTCAGATTGTGCGCGACATTGACATTGATCCCCTGACCGGCAAAGCGGTCATTGCCCAGACCGTATTCAACAGGTCAAACAAAGAAACGCGGATCAGTATTTGGGATAGAACATGGACGATTGGATCCTGCATTTTGGCCGTACCGGTTGAAACCGATCCGCAATTGCCGGAAGGCTGGGGATTTATAGTATCAAAAGGGGGGAAATGGCGCGCTTTGCCTGGATCAACCAACCCGGCGGCCGCTGAACAGTTTAAAGTTGCGGATGGAATGCTGATAATCAAGCCGGCGGGCAAATCGTGTCAGATAATAATGAACAGCAAAGCCGGCTGGTATGCATATATCCAGGACAAATTGTTGTATGTAAAACGGTACAGCCTGGAAAAGGGCGTATATCCATGGGACAATTATCCGGTAAGCGTATGGCTCAGCGAGCTGAAATTCAAAAAGAACGGGCTTATGGCGGAGATGGAACCCATGAGTCCTTTATATGATGTCACGCCCGGGGGGAAATGCAGTTTTCAGGAGGAATGGCAACTTTATTTTCTTGATGCTCCGTTGACAAAACCGGAAGAGTTGAGAAAAGAACTTAAAACCCGGATGGCGCAATGACGTTCATCCAACGGATGAACAAAAAAACAGCCGATACGGACAATTGGCTACGCCCGCGCGGAGTTGGAGAGGCTGACGATTGCGGCAAATCCCTTCGGATCATGGATTGCGATTTCCGAAAGCATCTTGCGGTTCAAGGTTATCTTGGCCTTGGTTAAACCTTCTATGAACCGGCTGTAGGTTATGCCCTGTAGACGGCAGGCGGCGTTCAGGCGCGCAATCCACAAATCGCGATAATCACGTTTCTTCTGCTTGCGGTGGATCGTGGCAAGCTTCATGGCGCGGTCCACCGCCACGGTTGCCTGGCGGAACAATTTACTGCGCGATCCGTAAAAACCCCTGGCTAATGCCAAGCGGCGGCTTCTTCTCTTGCGTGATGCTGGCGCGTTTGTGGCTCTGGGCATGTTTTTTCCCTTCTACCGTATAAAGTTAAATCAAGTTGATCAGTCGTTTTGTCTCATTCGGGGGCAGTATTGATCCGCGGCGCAGATGACGTTTGCGCTTGGACGATTTGGATGTGAATATGTGCCCGCGCGAAGCGCCTTTATGCCGGAGTTTGCCGGATGCGGTTTTGCGGAAACGTTTTGCAACCGCCTTTTTTGTCTTCATTTTCGGCATAATCTGATTCCCTTCTTTCCTTACAGTTAATAGCCATGCTTTATATATGGAACCGGCGGGGATGTCCAGCAGTATTTTATGGAAAATTCAATTTTGTTCCTGCACGACCTTTAGCAGGTATTGGCCATATTTATTCTTTAACATGGGTTTGGCCAGTTTTATGAGCTGTTTTCCGGAAATATATCCGAGCCGGTAGGCAATCTCTTCCAGGCAGGCGATAATCAGTCCCTGCCGGTCCTGGACGGTCTGCACGAAATTGGCGGCCTGCATGAACGATTCATGCGTGCCGGTGTCCAGCCAGGCGAAACCCCGTCCGAGCGCTTCCACCCGCAGATCGCCGCGCTGCAAATAAGCCAGATTGACATCGGTGATTTCCAGTTCCCCGCGGGCGGAGGGTTTCATTTTTCGGGCAATTTCCACGACGCCATGATCATAAAAATAAAGCCCCGGCACGGCATAATGCGACTTGGGCCGCTTGGGCTTTTCTTCAATGCTAACGGCTTTTCCGTTTTTATTAAACGCAACCACCCCGTACCGTTCCGGGTCATTGACCGGATAAGCGAAAACCAGGCCGCCGTTCTTCAATTTGCCGGCCTTGTGCAGAATTTCGGAGAGACCATGCCCGAAAAAGATGTTATCGCCGAGGATCAGGGCCACCGGTTCCTGCGCGATAAAGTCGGCCCCGATAATAAAAGCCTGCGCCAATCCTTCAGGCCGCGGTTGTTCGGCGTAAGAAAATTTCAGGCCGAGTTGTTGGCCGTTGCCCAGCAGAGTCCGGTAACGGGGCAGGTCTTCCGGCGTGGAAATGATTAAAATTTCGCGGATGCCGGCCAGCATCAGGATTGACAGGGGATAATAAATCATCGGCTTGTCATAAACCGGCAACAACTGCTTGCTGACCACCTTGGTAATCGGATAAAGCCTTGTTCCCGCTCCGCCGGCCAAAATAATTCCCTTCATAAAATATTTTTCCTCCTATCTCCTCATGTCAGGTTCATTGATATAACCCCGGCGATATTACTCAAAGAACCGGAAGAATCAATCAATTGATGATGAAATGAAATTCCATGAATGACAAAAGAGTGACTTCCCGGGCGGCGGCTATTTAATTTCTTTCCATGAAATCATGTTTATCTGTGCCGGCACTTGCAGGTTTGCCAGGTTGGCCAGGGCTTGCGTGCTGTACTTGATATCGGCGCTTCCTGTGGCCGAAAGATCCAACGCGCCGCCCACGCAAATCATGGCGCCGAATATCCTGGCCGTGCCGATGTCAACGAATTCACTGTCGGCGTCAATCACGCCGTTGCCTACGAGAATAACCAATCCTTCAAAGTGGAACGTGCCTTTGATGCTAAGACTCGCATCGCCCGGTATAATGAGAATACCCGCGCCAGACACCTTGTCGCTGTTATTGATCGTAGTGATGCCTGTCGGCAACATCGTTACAGTGGGAGCGGTGCGGGTTCCCAGGTTGCCGCCCGTGTAGAGCGTTGCTACCGCAAGCATTCTATCCAGGAATTGATACCAATATGTCTCGGTATACAGGCCGACTCCATTGGTTGTGGGCGGATTGCCATTGAGTTCACCACTGCCAGACACGCTGATGACGGTGCTGGTTGAAGTATAAAAAACGCCCGGATTCGTCGGGTTGCCGGACAAGGTTCCGTCAGCATTGTGGCCGGTAGCGGTGAAGTCGGCGGGCACGTTCCAGTCATGGCCGTCAATCTTGCCGTTGCCGCTGACGGTCAGGTCGGTGTTGGTGCCGTAGATGCCAAGCGCGCCGTCAGCCTGCGCCGGTGTGAACGGGGTCAACTGCACCTCCACCTCAATGGCCCGTGTGGCAGTTTCCACGATACCCGTGGAGCGGATGATAAAGCGATTGGTGCCGGAAGCACTGTTCTGGGCGTTGACCTGGAATCTGCCTTCGCCGTAGCTCGTTAAGCCTCCAAAGAGCACGCCGGTGGTACGGTTGGTTCGCAAGGTGGCCTTGGCGCGTTCGATGCCGGCTTCGGCCACAAAAAATGCCTTGTCAAAGCGCATTTCCTGCCGGACCTGGGTGATCCGCGAACCGCTGGCAAAATGCAAGCCAGTCGCGAGAATGCCGGCCACCGCCGCCATGATGACGACCACGACCAATACCATGCCGGCGGAATTTGATGTGAGATGGTCCGGCGATTGAACCCGGTCCTTGTCCCTTGCCGCGTAGTTATTGTAAGTCATAGGCCTCCTTGTCGGGTTTGCCTCAGTTTGTATTGCATATGGTTATGTAATTGGTTAACGCCTGGTGCAATGAAGAAGCCGGGGCTGTCCATTCAACAACGATCGTGATGTCTTTGTAGGTGTTGAGGGCATTTGTTGCAACGGAACGACTCATCCGGCATTCAGCGAGCGTATTGATTAAGGTTGTATTAGTGGGCCCGATGCTGGCATATGAATTTGTCTGAAGTTGCTCGGCTTCGCTGCCGGCAATTTTCAGGGCGGTAAGATAATTTTGTGTTATGGCGACACTGCGCCTGGAGCTGACAAAGGTGGAAAGTAACAGGCCCAGGGAGAGCAGCATCAGCATCGCGGCGACCACGACTTCCGCCAGGGTAAATGCCGCGTCGGACTGCCTTTGGTCCGCATCACCTGTTTTATGCTTTGTCATGATGACTCCTTATCGGGTTGGTTCGCCCTGGTTTTCCCGTTTTTTGATTTGTTTTTCGATGTCCTGGTTGTCGCGGTTGGGATTGTCTTTGATGTACTGTTTCATTCGTTCGATGATTCGCTGGTTAACTTTTGTCTTTGCTTTCTGCAGTATGACTTTGTCGTTATTCTGGTTTGTCGGGACGACTGCCGGTTGTGCGGCGACGGGCGCCTGGATCACCGGCGCCGTCCGTTGTTCTTCCATGTTGTGTTGTCTGTCAATCTCTTCCTGTGACAACCTGGTATTCATCGTGGCGGCTTCGTTGGCGGGGGCAACGGAGTCGTGCGGCGATGAATTATCCGCCGTTTCAACGGAGAAATTGTTCAACGCGCGGGACAGGGACCAGATTGAGGCGATGAACAGCGCGGCGCCCACGACAGATCCCATAATGAGAATCCATTTTCCCCATGCCGATCCCTTGTCTGTTTGCATTGCGCCCATCTTTGTTGTTCTCCTTCACTAAAAATTATTTCGCATTTTAACAAACGTGCTTGCCTGATTGCTGGAAACAAACATGCCGTCCTTTTTCCATACCGTCAGTTCAATGATAATCCCGTCCAGGGTGTTGGACACCGTGCTGTTGATCACATAATTACAAACGGACGCGCGGCTGGCCGCCTGGTTGGTGTCCTGCCATAACACAATACTGCGCTGTAGTTTTATATAATCAATGTATTTCACCCCCTCAAAAGCATTTGAATATGTAATTCGCCAACTGCCGTCAGAAGGATGAGACCAGGGATATAAGCACAAATCGTTGGCCGAACTGTTGGCGGCCGGCGGCGCATTAGTGAGCGCATCCCAGTAATTTATGCATGGCCTGTATTCTTCTTTATGTCTATTCGTGCATACCGAAATGCTGGCCGCGGACCGCAAGCCATAATTGGTCCCAATCCCATAAACCATGCGCTGGATCGCCAGGCTGGCCAGGCGCGACGTCTCCATGCTCAGCGAGGTGGCATGCCAGAGCTTATTGCACATAATATATACCTCGATTGTCCCCGCCATAACCAATCCGAACAGCGCTATGGCAATCATGACCTCCAGGAGAGTGAAGGCGGAACGGGAAGAAGGCACAGAGGCACAAAGGTACAAAGGCACAGAGTTTTCTGGACATTCTGAATTCTGAATTCTGAATTCATGCCTTTGACTTGATAAATCTAAATTTTTCATTTCAAATTTCACCACTTTGTTCCTTTGCTACTCTGCGAAGTAAGCCTTCGCTACGAAGCACGAGCTGCCTATGTGCCTTTGTGCCTGCTGAATAGTTTTTACTGGTGCAATGCCACGCTTTGAAACACACCTTTACATAAAAGAAGCTCCGGAATCCTCAATTTTTTTCAGCTTCTTTTCCTCTTGCATAATGATGTTTGAATCTGTGTTTTCCGATCTGATTGTTTTGCGCATGTTTTCAATTGTTGCGCGGCGTTCTTTCTCCCGCTCCTGGATGGTCTTGAAATCGGTGTTAAATTCCGTGCTTTGCGGCGACGCGGGTTGAAGCTGGGGCGGGGAGGCCGGTCCGGAAACCGGGGGAACAAATGGATGATCGCCGGCAACTGATGATGATTGTCCTTTTTCCTGCCCGGCCGCCGTTTCGCCGGTTTTGGCGGTAACGGCGCTTTTCTCAACCTTGGTCTCTGACGGAGGGTTAAAACAATGAATCAGCGATTGAATGATCATTGCCATCAAAGCAATCACGCAGACAATCCCGATGATACTCAGCAGAGGCCATTTTTTTTCGGAGGCATCAGTTTGCATTTTTTTATTTCTCCCGCCAGCCGGTCCATGTGTATTCATTTGTCAACGTCGGATAGTCGGGCGGGGGCCTTGTTGCAAACCGCGCGTCAAAGGTATAATTCTTGGCAAAGCCGTTTGCCGTCTGCATGGTGGATGAATTAAATGTGCCGACCGCTCCGCGATAATACTGGACTATGCCGCCATAGACATTCAGCAGGCCGGACGGATCGCGGTCGTCGTAGTCTTCAACCTTAAAACTGCCGTCTGTGCTGGAGGTTGTTTTTGATCCCACCGCCATGATGTGCGCGAATATATTAAGATCATCCGGCGCCTGGGTGGTGACGATGACGTCACGCTCGGCAATCAGGCCCAAGGCATCATCGGAATTATTGGTCGGATGGACGGCGTAGGTCAGGTGATTGGTAATCTGAATATCGGTTTCCGCGATGATGGTCAGCCGGCCGTCGGTCATGCCGCCGACTTTTACGGTGCCGGCTTTATCTGCACCGGAACTGTCATCCCTGGCGAAAACAACATAGTTGGAAAGCAGGGGCATGCTGTTGTTTGCCCAGTTCCGGCGCGAATTGGAAACAAACATGTTCGTGCCGGACAGGTTTATGCGGGTCACACCGGTAACAACCAAGTCGGCTTTTATCAATAAATCACCAAAATTAACCGAAGCCATGGACTGCTGGGCTGCATTGAGCTCAAACCCCTGATTGAAACTGACGGCGGAAGTAACGCTGTTTGGACCCCATGTGCTTTCCGTTGATGAAATAAGGGCGTTAAAAATCGGGTTTCCCTGAAGATAGATGTAAGTGTTGGCGTGAACCGGACCGTTAAAAACTTCGCCGGATTTTATCCAAATTGCGCCCGGTCCCGAGTTATACCACATGGCATATTGCGCCCAACTCGCCTGGTGCACACCGTCCAGAAACACCGTTCTTTTTGTTCCTTCAACCGTTCCAATGGAGTAAATGGAATAAAAACTGACAGCTCCGCTGGCCTGGTCGGGGTCGTCGCCAAAACTGATACCGGGTCCATTTATGTTAATCAACCATTGTCCCATGGCCAAGCCGTTTGTACTCCGGCTGTCGTTGGTGAGCACAATCGGGAAGGAATCACCGACAAAGTTATAGGTTGTATTGCGTTCGAGGGTATAGGTGGCGCCGTCAACGGTGATCGTCTGATCTGAATTTCCCTTCGGTTTAACCCGGACGAGAGTGGCATTGCCGGAATAATCCTGGAGAGATAAATTTTGCAAGTCATCACGGTCATATGACTGGCCGTCGGTGGTCATAAGCAAAAATTCGCTTTGCGGAGAGTTATTCGGATTGATGTTAATCTGTCCGGAGACGGTATGTGTTCCGCCGCTTCCGGTAGTGTCCGGGGTGGCCAAAATATGAGCGGAATACGTTCCCTTGCCGATTGTTCCGGTGAGGTGGGAGGGCACAACCCCGCCATTGCGGAGATAAGAAACGGCCCGTTCGGCCCCGCCTTCAGCCGCGTAAAATGCCTGTTCAAAATTAACATTTTTTTGAGCAATTTTAAGCTGAGAACTGCTTTCACTCATGAGCCCTATCGCAAGGATGGCGGCGATCGCGGTGAAACAAGTAACGATAATCAGCACCACACCCGATTCGTTTTTTTCATATTTCCGATCCGTTTTCATAGATAACGCCCTCCTACAGTCTAAATGCCTACAGCCTATCTACCTGATCTGTTATGGTTGATTCCTCATTTTAACCGATGTGCTTACGGTATTGCTGGAAATAAACGAGCCGTCGTGTTTTTCAACCGTCAATTGCATGTGGATCGTTCCATTGGCGTTGTTCGTGATGCTGGCGGCTGAAACATCATTGCATATTATGGAATTGGCGTTCGATAAGATTTTTGCCGGGCTGTTATAGTAAATACATTGGACTTCTCCAGATAAATTAGAGACACTTATGTGCCAGCTGCCGCCGCCGGCGGTTGCAAGCGTAACCATGCTTGCCGCCCGCAGTCCGTTGTTTGTTCCCGTCCCGTAAATCATGCGTGACAATGCCAGACTGCTTTCCCGAACGGTCTGCATGTTAAGCGCGGTTCTGTGCCAGAGCTTATTGCACATTATATACACCTCGATTGTTCCCGCAACCACCAACCCGAACAACGCCGCGGCAATCATGACCTCCAGGAGGGTGAAGGCGGAACGGGAAGAAGGCACAGAGGCACAAAGGTACAAAGGCACAGAGTTTTCTGGACATTCTGAATTCTGAATTCTGAATTCATGCCTTTGACTTGATAAATCTAAATTTTTCATTTCAGATTTCCCCACTTTGTTCCTTCTGCCTATGTGCCTTTGTGCCTGCTGAATAGTTTTCATTGGTGCAACTCCGAACTTACCGACCCGGCCAATGATACTGTTGATGTTATCTTGCCCAGCGGATTAATCCAGTTTATCGTCACCACAATATCTTTTACCCTGGCGGACGTGTTATTGCTGACCATATAAAATCCGTTTGAAAAATTATGCGTTCCGGCGCTTAATTCCGACGCGGCATAGGGATATGAACCGAGAGTTTCCATCTTGTCACGCGCGGTGTGAATTGCATCCAGCCTGTTGTCCGAAATGGCGACGGAACGCCTTGATTGAACGAATGAAACGGTAAATGCGGCCAAGGATAATATTAGCAAGGCCGCCGCCACAAGCACTTCCACCAGCGTAAACCCCGGCGTCGGAGGGATCAATTCCATGGTATTATCTGGTTTCATTTTTTTCACTCCGTGCATATATTAGTTAAAAAGCATTTATTATGCCATATTTAAACAATATGGTAAAAAATGCAATATTTCTGAAAATAGATAACCAACATGCTCATATGTGACTCAAAAGTTATTTTACACTACCATAAAAACCATATTATATCCATTATTTCTCATAAATGAGAATATGATTAGTTCATTCCTATCGCGTTTTCCAAAAAAGTCATTATCAATGCAATGTATTTGTATTTTTATGCATAATATAGTACCCTATGAACAATGCAATAAATTAAGAGCAAATGAACTCTATATTATTACATCATCTCAAAAAGATACTGGTTCTGATTATCGGTGGAACTGTTTTGCTTATCGGGATTATTTTAATTTTCCTGCCGGGACCGTCTTTTATCGTGATCCCGGCCGGTCTTGCGATCCTGGCGATAGAATTTACCTGGGCGCAAACGCTTTTAAAGCGCGCCCGGAATATGGCCAACTCCAAAATCTTCTCGTTTTTTTCCTGGCGGCCGAAAACAAAAAAGATGGACAGGCTGTAAGCTGTTAGATTAGTTGGAAAAAGGCTTGATTAGTCTGCGGGGATAAATAAATGTATAGGAATTGCAAATTTACCACAATTTACATATGCATACAGCACCGGTCATAGAAGGCTATAAAATTCTCTCAAAAATCGGCGAAGGGGCAACCTCCGTGGTCTGGAAAGCCCACCAGGTCTCGCTTGATCGTCCGGTGGTCATCAAAGTTCTTTCCGATAAATTGTCCAAGGAACCCGAGGACGTCAAAATGTTCGTGGCGGAAGCGCACACCACCGCCCGGCTCAGGCATAACGGCATTGTTCAAGTCTACGATTTCGGGCAGACCAAAAATGACGGGTGCTATTTTTTTGTGATGGAATATGTATCCGGTTATACCGTTGGCGAATGGGTGCGGCGGCGCGGACGCTTAAAAGAGGCGGATGCGATCGTCATTGTTCATCATGTCAGCGAAGCTCTTCAATATGCCTGGGACCAGGCGCATGTGATTCATTGCGATATCAAACCCGACAATCTGATGGTGGATGGCGACGGAACAATCAAAGTCATGGATCTTGGCCTGGCCCATATTGTTTTTTCAAAAGGCATATCTGCCGGCGGTACGGATGAAGGCATGGTGATGGGAACTCCGAATTATATGTCTCCCGAGCAGGCGGAGGGCAACAGCGACTTGGACTGCCGGACTGATATTTATGCCCTTGGCATGACGCTTTATCATATCCTGACCGGGATTTTGCCTTACGACAGCAATGATACACTTGCCGTTCTTGACAAGCAGATAAAAGTGCAGTTGGAAAGTCCCCGGGTAATCAATCCGGATTTATCCGCGGACATCACCGGAATGATCCTGAAAATGATGGCCAAAAACAGGACCGATCGTTTCCAGAACTGGTCGGAGGTTTTAACCGCCAACGTCGCTTTATTGCATCGGCAGCATGCCGCGTCTGCAGCCGGGGCCGCGAAACATGAAGGCGACGGTCGGCATGGCGGACATGCGGGGAAAGATGAAAAAACGGAAAAGAATGACGGCCCAGATCATACCGGTGAGTTTAAGGAATGTCCCTATTGCGCCGAACCCATCCGGAAAAAAGCCGTTTATTGCCGGTATTGCGGAAAAGATCTGGGGAAAACTTCAGTGAAACTGCGTTTAAAACCGGTTGCCATGCCGGTGCCGGCGTCAGCGGCGGTGCCGCCGGCCGGCGATGCCCATCTGCCCAAGGCGAAAGCCCATAAAAAACGGCGCGCTGGTTGGGGCGGCAATTTACGAATGATTCTTTCTTTAATGTTATTGGGGTTTCTGGGATATTACTGGTATCAGCGCACGGTGAATGAGCTCGATGTTCTCACGCCTTGGAAGATAAAATTCATGCGCCAGGTCGGCGAGCCGGCGCAAACTGCCGTTTCAAAAATCATTCAACAAATCCGGAATTTTTTAGGCGAAGATGTTGATGAGGACGTCAAGGAGCAGAATTTATCAGGGCAGAAGAAAATTGTTTCCCCGGATTAACGGCGCTGTTCCAAACCAGGCGGCCAGCGATTGGGCAACATCATAAAATCCTTGCCGGATGCCGATCGAACCGCCGTATTGGCGGGGGCGGTAAACCAGCAAGGGCACATATTCACGGGTATGATCCGTTCCCCGGAATGTAGGGTCGTTGCCATGATCGGCGGTGATGAGCAGCAGATCGTCTTCCTGCAAATCAGTGATCATTCCCGCCAGGAAAACATCCGTCTGTTCAAGGGCTTTTGCATATCCTGCCGCATCGCGCCGGTGGCCGTAAAGCATGTCAAAATCAATCAGGTTGGCGATGATCAACCCCGGTGACTTCCGTTTGATCAATTCATTTATCTTTGCCTGGGAATCCGCGTTGTTACCGGTATGGAATGACCGCGTGATTCCCCGCCGGTCATAAATATCTTCAATTTTACCCACGGCCGCGACATCTATGCCGGCCTCGGTCAGATGTTCAAGGATGGAAGGTTCCGGCATCGGAAAAGAATAATCGCGGCGGGCTGTCGTGCGTTGGAAATGACCCGGCTTGCCAATATATGGCCGGGCAATTATTCTGCCGATCCGGTATTGATTGGCCAGCCGCCGGGCGGTCTCACAGCCGCGATATAGTTCCTCGAGCGGGATGACATTTTCATGGGCCGCGATTTGCAATACCGAATCAGCGCTGGTGTAGACTATCCATGCGCCTGTTTCCATCTGCCGTGGACCGAGTTCCTCGATGATCACCGTTCCGCTCGCGGCCTTGTTGCCGATGACTTTTCTTCCGGTCTCGGTCTCAAACGCGGCGATTAATTCCGGCGGAAACGAAGGATATTCCTTGGGAAACAACCGGAATCCCTCCTGCAGTTCAAGGCCGGCCATTTCCCAATGGCCGGTCGTGGTGTCCTTGCCCCTGGATACTTCCCGCATGGCGCCGTAAGAAGCCAGGGGATTTGCTGCGGGTGGAACGCCTTTGATAACAAGGCCGGGAGCGATAAGAGCCGGAATATTCCCCAGCCCCATTTTTTGCAGGCACGGCAGATTAAGCCCGCCGGCCGCCTCGGCGGTATGGACAAGCGTATTGGCGCCGGCGTCACCGTAATCAGCGGCATCCGGCGCCGCCCCGATTCCGACCGAATCAAGAATGATTAAAATGGCGCGTTTCATGAAATGTCAAAGCCGTAATTGTAAATTTGCAGGAAAATTATACCATAAAAGTATCCAACGGACACATTTCCGGTTCCCCGTTCTGTGCCAATTTAGAATTGCCAGTTTCTAATTGTCCGGAATATGATATAGTATTTGTCATAGACGAACAATTTATTTTGAAGACATTTTTTATGAAAGAAGCATTATTCTGGCATGCGATTGACGGCGGCAGAATTGAGTGCGAGCTTTGTCCGCATCAATGCCGGCTGGCGGAAGGTAAATACGGCATCTGCGGCATAAGAACCGCCCGCGGCGGCAAATTGCTCGCCGCCGGTTACGGCCTGATTTCATCGGCGCATAATGACCCGATTGAAAAGAAGCCGCTTTATCATTTTTATCCGGGAAAAAACATTTTCAGCGTCGGCGGCTGGGGGTGCAATTTCAAATGCAGCTTTTGCCAGAACTGGACCATATCCCAGCAGGTCAACCATGATTCTTCCCCGGTTGAACCGGCTGAAATTGTGGCGGCGGCCCGGGCGGAAAAATCCATCGGCATTGCCTACACTTATAATGAGCCGCTGATCAACATTGAATTTGTTTCCGAATGCGCCCGGCTGGCGCGTGCTGGAAAACTCTTAAACGTATTGGTTACCAACGGGTATGTTCAATCCAAGCCGGCCGAATCAATATTGCCTTTGATTGATGCGCTCAATATTGACATCAAGGGCATGCGCGAGGATTTCTACCGGAAGCAATGCGGCGGAAAACTCCAACCCGTGCTTGATTTTTCAAAACAGGCGGTTACCGCCGGGTGTCATGTGGAAATCACCAATTTGATAATACCCGGGCTTAATGACACGGACGATGAATTCAGGCAATTGGCCGGATGGATTAAATCCAATCTCGGCGACAGGACGCCGCTCCATTTGAGCGCTTATCATCCGGAATTTAAAATGGACCGGCCGCCAACCCCGCCGGCAACCTTGGAGCGCGCTTATCGCTTGTGCAAAGAAAAACTGCCTTATGTTTATATCGGCAATGCTTTCTCGGATTCAGGCCAGAACACGCTTTGTCCGCAATGCGGGCATGAATTGATTATCCGCCGCGGCTACAGTATCCGGTTGGCCGGCTTGCAAGGCAACAATTGCGCCAAATGCGGACGCAGGGCGGATATAATCTTATCGCGTGAAGCGTAGTTTACGGAAAATAAAAAACGCGCCACGTAAGCCATGGCGCGTTTTTTATTAACTATAACTACGCTTTTATTCGCTCAATCAGCCAACCAATTTCTTGGCCAGGTCCGCGGCGGAGGCGGCATCCGGGGCGTAACCATCGGCGCCGATTTCGTCCGCAAAGGCCTGGGTGACGGGCGCGCCGCCGATCATCACTTTCACCTTGCCGGCAAGTCCGTTTGCCTTGACCGAGTCAACGACCATCTTCATGTTGGTCATGGTGGTTGTCAGGAGGGCCGAGGCGCCGATCACGTTGGCGTTGTTTTCCTTGGCCAACTGGACCATTTTATCCGGCTCAACGTTGATTCCGGCGTCAACAACCTTGAATCCGGCGCCTTCCAGCATCATGCAGACCAGGTTTTTGCCGATGTCATGCAGGTCGCCCTTGACTGTTCCCACGACAACCGTGCCGACCGGCTTCACACCAGCCTTGGCGAGCAGGGGCTTGAGAACTTCCATTCCGGATTTCATGGCCCGGGCGGCGATAAGAACTTCCGGCACGTAAACTTCGTTTTTCTTGAAACGTTCGCCGATGTTGCTCATGCCCGCCAGCAATCCCTTGTTGAGAATGTCGGCTACGTTTACTTTTTCTTTAACCGCCTTTTCAACGAGTTCTTTCACTTCCTTGGCCTTGCCCTTGATGAGATTTTCGCTGATCTGCTCGAGAATAGCCATATCATCCTCCTTATTGTTTGTTTGGCGCCGGATAGACCCCGCCTTGTTTGTGACGAAGAATATATATTGGCCGTTTTAGTTCTAGACAAATAATGCTTTATTTATAACAATATTGCTGTATTCTTTTCACGGGATGTCAATATTTAGGTTATTTTTACCTTTTGACGGATAATTTTATGACAATACTATCACAGAAAGTTGTTCAAGCCGTTAACGCGCAGTATTACAAGGCCTTTAAATTGTATCCCGAATTTATTGACGTGAACGGGGATATTATCCTTGGAGGCTGGGGACAAAAATCGCCGGTCAGGCCCGCCTGCAACGTTATACGCCCGCCTGCAGCGCTTCGCGCGGCGATGTGGGCAGGTAGCATTGCGGGCAGGTTGCCGACTTTTGTCCAGACAAACGCTTTCAGTCTGCAGGAAGCCATCCGCTGGGGTGAGCCGTTTGTATTTTATCCTTCCCGGGGAATTGTCAGCTGGATTGTCGCCCTGGTTGACCAGCGCCGGGTTCATGGCGGCCTCGTCGGAGGGGAAGTATTGGCGGCCGATATTGACGGAGAGGAAATTGTCAGCCATCTGATTGAGCAAGGGGTTGAACAGGGATTGGCAAAAACAATAACGGCGAATCTGCCGGCCTGGCCGGCGGCCCGGATCAAACAGGCCGCCATTTTTCTGCAGGAAACTTTTTACCGGGTCAGCGGCTGGAAACCGGTCCTGCTGGAGGAAAACCGGATCAAGGCCGTCCAGCAGCGTCATATCTCGGAGGCAATTGACGAGCATAAGAAAAGCGGCCAGACCGGCTATTCAATTGACAAGGAACGCATGTTGCTTTCGCTTATCAGGGCCGGGGACCAGAATGGCGCCCGCAAGGTGTTGAATGAAATGCTGGGCGCCATGTATTTGCTCTCGCCGAAACTGGCCGTCTTGCGCGCCCGCGCGATCGAGCTGATGGGTTATCTCACCCGCGCGGCCGTTGAGGACAGCCCCATTCTTGAGCCGCTTATTGAGCGCAATCATCAGTGGATGCGGAAATTAATCGTGGCGCCTGATTTTGAAACGCTTTCGCATGTTCTTATGCAAGCCCTGGACGATTTTATGCGCAGTATTTATGCGCGCGGTTTCAACTGCTATCATCCGCACGTCGGCCGCATCCTTGATTATGTGGCCTTGCATTCCGGCGAACAACTGACCTTGCGACAAATCGCCGGCAAGGTCGGGATAAGCGTTTCCCGCGTCGCGCACCTGGTGAAACAGCACACCGGCAAAACAGTCTGGCAACATCTGATGCGGATCAGGATCGCAAAAGCCCGCCAGTTGCTTGAAAATACCGATGAGCAATGCGGTCAAATTGCGCTGACAGTCGGATTTTGCGACCAAAGCTACTTTACCAAGCATTTCCGGCGTTTGATGGGCACTTCGCCCGCCCATTACCGCCGCTCATTTTCCGGCGCGCCGCCGCATGGGCGATAAAGGAGTCAGTAGTCAGAAGCCGTAAGCAAAAATAAAGAACTTTAACCGATCCGTTTTATATTAAATTTTATCTTCTTTCTGATTACTGACTTCTGACTACTGATTTTAATGCATCTCCGTCGAGCAGGTTCCGATTGCCGGCCGATAGAAGTTGAACTGGACGTTGGGATGGTCGGCGAGGAGCGATATTGGAACAGCGGAATCCGGCAGGCGCTTGGAGATCATGAGCGTTGTCAGGCGGATGCCGAATTTATTGTCATGATGTCCCGGGTGCCAGATGGATATTTTTCCCGCCTTCCATGTTTCCTGCGGGCCGACCGAAAGCGCCTGACTGGGCACCAGGAAAACCTGTCCCCCGCCCGAGGTGCGGGCGTTCTGGATTACGGTCATCGGATGCAAATCAACCACGCGCGTCGCCAGTTTCCGGTATTCGGCGGGCGAGGGAGGATTGTTGATATATTTGCCTTTGCGTTGGGGCGGATCATTGAACGCCCAGTGTTTTACCTCGCCTTGGCCGCCCTGCATGACAAGGCACCGGGCCTGGTCGTAAGTTTTGCTGTAAGCTTTGACATCGGCCGTGGGAAAATGCAGGTTTTCGGGGCGCGGCCGCAATTCCTTGCGGATGCGGTTGAAGCAGAGTTCCAGGTCGGCCCGTTTGAATGACAACGGATGGGAGGCCGGCGTTTCCCTGCCGTTCAGATACCATTCGTCCATTCCCCAGAAAACCGCTTCTTTTAAATTCAGGTTAAGATCATTCACAATCCGGGCGACAAGCGGCAGCTGTTCTGTCGGGCCGATCGGTCCGCAGATGCCGGCGGGATTGTCGGCGGTGGATTCTTTCCAGGCGTTGATATATTCCAGCGCTTCCGCCAGATAAAATTCCTCAAGGGTGTCATACATGGCGACCTTGAAACCCGGCCGCGCCAGCCGGCAAATATCTTTTTCGGTCAGCTTGGCGGCGTCGCGCAGCAGTTCTTCGTCAAGGGTTGTATAGTCCCACCAAACGGGCGAAATTTTACTAATCGGTCTGCTCATGCTTGTTCCCTTCTTTTGTTGTCCAATATTGTTTAATAATGACGGTGGCCATTATATTTATCTGAATCCCATGGTCAACCAGGAATAATTATTATTGCCGGCCGGAACCCGTCCGCGCAAAAAATAATATGGAAAAATATCAGCAAAACGAGTAATCTAGTTCCGTAATTAACAGCCGGGGTGTTGAAGTAGACAATCATAATAGGAGATTCATATTATGCGTTCCTTAATCATGGCGGTGTTGTGCGGGTTTGTGATGACATTAATGCCGGTGCGCGCGGAACAGTTTAACGAATGGCAACAGCGTCTCCCTGATATCCCGGTGGCTGATATTACCGGCGCGGCCTATAATGGTTCAATTTACGTGACGGTCGGGCAGTATGGACTGGCCTTGCGTTCCACGAACGGTGTTGATTGGCAGGAATGCGATTCCGGTGTTACAAACGATCTTTGCGGGGTGGAGTGGGGTAATAGCCGTTTCGTGGCGGTCGGGGCAAATGGCAGCGCGGTTACTTCAACGGATGGAATTCAATGGACCGTGCAGACAACCGGTATCACCCGCGATTTCAACAATGTCCGTTATGTTAACAGTCAGTTTGTGGCCGTGGGTGATGATAGCCTTGTGGCCGTTTCAACGGATGGGGTAACATGGGTTGAACACAACGCGGGGACTATCCTGACCACGAGTTCCGAGGTAACTTTGGAAGATGTTGCGTATGGTAATGACACATTTGTTGCGGTCGGCTGGCCAAACGGCGTAATTGTAACTTCCACGGACACCGTCCACTGGAGCCAGTCATCGGGCGGTTCAAATTCCTATCTTTCCGGCGTGACTTACGGCGGCGGAAAATTTGTGGCATGCGGTTCCGGCGGGACGGTCTTAACTTCCACCAACGGCACGGATTGGAATTCAATGGTGACCGGCATATCCTACACCTTTTCCTGTGTTACCTATGCCGATAACACCTATGTTGCGGCAGGCTCATCCGGCAAGACGATTTATTCCGGCGATGGCGTGAACTGGACCCTGCTTTATACCGGCATGGGCACCTGGTATGCCGATATTCTTTACGCGAACGGCAAATTTGTCGCGGTCGGTTCCGACGGATACATCGTTGATTCGCCCGATCATCTCGCCTGGACCAGGCGCCTGCCGGAGTACACCGAGACCTTGAGCGCCGTCACTTATGGCAACGGCCGTTTTGTGACGGTCGGCGGACCGAGCGCGGTCATCATGACTTCTGATGACGGAACAACCTGGAGTAACCGCAGTTACACGGCCTCGCTTGTCGCCAAGCCGTGCTTGCCTTCCTTGTCGGGCGTGGCCTGGGGGACGGATATGTTTGCGGCCTGCGGCTCCAGCGGCGCCATCCTGACTTCGGAGGACGGCGAAACTTGGACCAACCGCGCATCGAACACAACGCGTTCCCTGTCCTGTCTTGTGTGGGGGACCAACTGTTTCGTGGCCGCCGGCGCCGAGGGTAAAAGCGTGACTTCTGAAAACGGCGTTGATTGGACTGAAATTGATACCGGATGCGGTAAAACGCTCAACGGGATCACATTTGCATTGAACCAGTTTCTCGCGGTGGGCGATTATGGCACGGTGGCCGCTTCGCCCGACGGCCTGACTTGGACCAACCGGCAAGTAACCTATGGCATGGCCAAGCCCTATACTTCGCATTTGCGGGCCGTGGCTTTCGGCAATGATTTGTTCGTTGCGGTGGGTGATAACGGCAAGGCCTGGCAGTCGCCGGATGGAATTACCTGGACCAATGTCAGCACGGGCATCTCGGCATCCTTGTACGGCATCAGGTTTGAGCACGGTTACTTTGTCGCCGCCGGTTCCGGCGGCGCCCTGATAACTTCAACCAACGGGCTCAACTGGACCAATAATTCATTCCAGACCAGCGCGGAATTGAAAGCGGCGGCCTATGGCAATGATACTTTCGTGGTCGTGGGACAGAACCGGTTGATTTATCAGTCGGTGCCGGATACGCCGCCGGTCAGCGATTACGATGGTGACGGCTTGTCCGATCCGGCGCAGTTTGAAGCAAACGCAGGATGGTATGTGTGGCTATCCTCCGCCGGTTATCAAAAGTTTGGTCCTTTTGCCATGCTCTCCGCCGGGGGCATCCCCGCGCCGGCCGATTATGATGGTGATGGATTATGCGATCCGGCCCAGTATCAACCGACCAGCGGGATGCTTGAAGTCTGGCCTTCATCGGCCGGCTATGTCTCTATCGGGCAAGTAGGGGCGTTTGCCGTTGAAGGTTTGGGCGGCACGTTTGTGCCGGCGGATTATGACGGCGATCGCAAGGCCGATCCTGCGCTTTATAACGCGGCGGCGGGAATGATTTATGTGTGGCTCTCATCGGCCCAGTATGCCGCGGCCGGACCGGTCGGTCCTTTCGTCCTCGCCGGCGGGACGCTGGCGGTGGCTGATTACGATGGTGACGGCAAGGCCGATCCGGCTTTGTGCCGGCCTGATACGGGTCTCTGGCAGGTATGGCTTTCTTCCGCCAACTATGCCGGTATTGGACCGGTGGGACCGTTTGTTTTCACGGGCGCCACGGCGGCTTCCGCCGATTATGACGGTGATCGCAAGGCCGACCCGGCTTTGTACCAACCTTCCACCGGTTATATGAAAATCTGGTTCAGCGGCTCAGGGTACGCGCCCTCCGGCCTGCTCGGGCCTTTCAAGGCCCAGTAGATATGCTGCAAAGGCAAACCCGCCGTCAGAAAAGATTTGTGAAAGCAACTGTCCTTTTTTTAAATTGACAATATACAAATATTGTATATATGGTATTTTAAGTCAGGAGAAAATTATGAGCACGACAACGGTAAATATCTCGTTCCAGGGAAATTTTTTGGCCGATATAGACAAGATTGCCAAAAGCGAATCACGATCGCGGTCAGAATTGTTGCGGGAGGCGGTCCGGCTTTATATTGTCCGTAAACGGCGCTGGGAACGGATATTCGCGTATGGAAAAATGATCGCTGCTCGCGGCAAACTGACGGAATCTGATGTTGTTGCCGAAATCAATGCCTGCCGCAAACAAAAGGCCGGAAGCCGATGAAGCGGCATCGTATCGTGTTGGATACGAACGTCCTCATATCGGCCGTGCTTTTCGGGGGTCCGCCCCGGCAGGTGTTTGAATTTGTTATCAGCGGCGCGGTTGACTGTTCATTATCCGTCGCCATTCTTGACGAGACCCGGCATGTGCTTTGCCGTCCCAAGTTTGGGTTCTCGGCGGAACAAGCGGTTGAAATTCTTGAGGAATTACATGCGGTTTGTGATGTGATTAATCCGGCGGTCCAGCTCCATGTTGTGACTTCTGACCCGGGCGATAATATGATTATGGAATGCGCCTTGGAAGCCAAGGCCGATTTTATCGTTTCCGGGGATAGACACCTGCTTGATCTTATCAAATTCCGCGGCATTCAAATTGTCTCGCCGTCTGATTATCTCAATCGAAAACGAAGAATAGTGCCGTAAACATTCGAAACCATGAAAGAAAATATATGGAACACCCGATACCGACGGCATGGGACGACCTGTTAAAAGATATTAATTCGCCGGAAGATTGGCAAAAAAAGAATATTGAAATCAAAAAGCGGTTCAATAAGCTTTTGCGGATGGAAGCCGCGCCGGAAATCCCTGCTGACTTGCAGATAAAAATTGAAAATGAATGGCTGACGGATGGGTTCCGGGTTAAATATGTCAGTTATAATGTTGAAGAAGATGAACGCGCTCATGCCTACCTTGCCATTCCCGATCTGGTCGTGCCGGCCGGAGGATTTCCCGGAGTGGTTTGTATCCATGGAACTACCAATTGGGGGGCCCGGCGCACGCTCGGAATTCCGCCTGATCCGAATGACCCGCAGAAGCATAAATCAATGACGGGACTTGATTGTGCCCGCAACCTGGTCCGGAAAGGTTTTGTTACCATATCGCCGGAACATTTCTGCTGTGCATCCAGAACGCCCGCAGAGGGCCCTTTTGATACGGCCGCTTTTTACCGCAAACACCCGAATTGGTCGGCGGTCGGTAAGGCGACTTATGAAAACAGCCTTGCCTTGTCGGTGCTTGCCTCCCAACCGGAAGTTAATGCCGGCCGGGTAGGCGCAACCGGTAACTCTCTTGGCGGCCATGGATCAATCTGGCTGGGAGCTTATGATGAGCGGGTAAAATGCGTCGTGGCCAGTTGTCCCGGGGGAACATTCCGGGAGAATAACCAGGTGTTGGAGTGGTCGAGAACCAAGTCATATATATATTTGCCGCAATTGCGCGAGCAACTGTTGGCGGGGAAAGAAGTTGAATGCGATTTCCACGAGATGATGGCGTTGATCGCCCCAAGGCCCTGTCTGGAAATGTTTGCCTTGAACGACACGATGTGCGGCAGTACTTTCTTGATGAACGAACACAAGGTAATGCTGCACCTTAGATTGGCCGAACTTTATCATTTATTGGGCCAGGATGGCGCCCACGCTTTCCTGGTGTTTGGGGATGGACATCAGGTGCCGGATCTTTCAAGGGCTGCTACATTGAGTTTCATGGAACGGTGGTTGAAATATGACGGCAATCCTTTCGGCGGATGGGACAGCCGTCTGCATAAGCCGGGTTAAATTTTTCCCAGCAAAACATCATCTTCGACGCGTTCGCACAGGAAAGAAACTATTTGCCTGGGCTTGAGATCATTTGACCGGACGCGCGCCCGCAGGTATTCGCCCGTCCAGCCTTCCGCCCAGCCGTTCGTTGCCTTTTCCACCACAAAACAAGGCTGTTTGCCGATAAATGCCTGCGCGAACGTTTTTCTTTTTTCCAGGCCGAGTTCAATCAACCTGGCCACGCGCTTTTCCTTTTCTTTTTTGGGCACGGCCGCGTCCATTAAGGCGGCGGGTGTTCCGGGGCGGGGACTGTAACCGAAAACATGCAACTGGGTAAATGGCAATTGCTTTATCAGTCTTTCGTTTTCCATGAAGTCGTCATTTGTTTCCCCGGGGAAACCGACGATCAGATCCGTGCCCAGTCCGAACAATCCAAGCCTGGAGCGGGCATATTCTACCGTGGCACAATATTTTTCAGCCGTATAACGCCGGCCCATGGCCTGCAGGATCCGGTTGCTTCCGTTCTGGAGCGGCAAATGAAGGTGAGAGCACATTTTTTTTGATGAGGCCATGAAATCTATGACCTCGCGTTCAGCCGTCGCCGGTTCAAGCGAGCTGATCCGGAAACGCTTCAAGCCGGGGATGGCTTCCACTTTTTCCAGGAGTTGCGCCAGCCTGAGCCCATCTTGGTCGTAACAGCCGATATTCACCCCGGTTAACACGATCTCCGGAAAACCGCACAGGGTCAGCCTGGTAATTTCTTCTATAATTTCCGTGCCCGGTCTGCTTCGGCTTTTGCCCCGCACGCCGGGCACGATGCAATAGGAACAGCGAAAGTCACAGCCGTCCTGGATTTTGACGATGGCCCGCTTGGTGCTGAAACGCGGCGTCATGACGTTTTGCGCAGGAATTTCCTTTTGTGATCTGTCCGGCGCAAGAAGCGCCGGAAGATTGAATTTATCCGCCTGGTTCGCCAGTAAATCGGCGTCGGTTTTCCCGTCTTTCCGAAGTTCAGCCGCGCACCCTGCCAGCACCACGAAAGCATTCGGGCACCGGCGTTTGATGGAACGGACCAGGCGTGTGCTGTCTTCCTCGGCCCGGGCGGTGACCACGCAACCGTGAATCACGCAGATATCGCATGGCGCGCCGAAAGGGACGGTCTCAAAGCCAGCCTCCTCGAAGGAAGCCCGGATCACGGCGGTTTCCGCCTGATTAAGGCGGCATCCCACGGTCTTGAAAGATACGGTTGCGCGACGTGTTTGCATGTGGCAATCAATTTACCTTGGAATATTTTTATTGCAACTTTTGCCTGCTCTTGATATCTTGATGCCAATTAAACATCATTTGATGTATATTTTACATCATATGATGACTGCGAAGGAGGAAACAAATGCTGGAAACATTACTCGGCTCGGTCAGTTGCGAACAAGTTTTGCTTTTCATTTTTGCCCGTGCAGAAGGGTATCCACGCGAGATTGCCCGCTTTTTCAAGGTTGATTACCGGCCCATTCGCAATCAATTGTGTAAACTGGAATCAGGCGGCGTCCTCCGCAGCCGCTCTGCAGGAAAGACGCGTCTCTACTCATTCAACCCCCGTTGTCCATTCCTGAATGAACTAAAGATGATTCTCAATAAAGTTATGACGTTTTGTCCTGACGATCTGAAAGAAGGACTTTTTATGAACAGAAGGAGGCCAAGGCGGAGCGGCAAGCCATTATGAAACCTATGCGTGACATGACCAGGGCAGAATTCGCGGCATTCATTCAGGAGCATTTGCGCGCCAGGGGTATTGACGTTGTGCTTTGCGGCGGAGCTTGCGTATCCATTTATAGCCGCGGTAAATACGTTTCAATGGATTTGGATATGGTGAATACCCGTCTCATCGCTCCCCGGCGCAGGTTATACCGCGCAGCAATGCACGAGCTCGGCTTCGCCGAAAAAGGCCGGTATTTTGTGCATGCGGAAACAGAATTATTTGTAGAATTTCCCCCGGGACCGCCCGCCGTTGGCGAGGAACCTGTCAAAGAAATCTGCGAACGACGGGAATCAACCGGTATGCTCAAAATCATATCCCCGACCGATTGTATTAAGGACAGATTGACCTGGGTATATCATGATAATGATCGCCAGTGCCTGGAACAGGCCATACTGGTAGCCAAAAATAACAAAATTAATCTTGATGAAATTAAGCGGTGGTCGGCAGGGGAGGGCAAAAGTGATAGGTTCCGGCAGATAAGAAAGTTGCTTGAAAACTGAATTTAATGCATTTGGTCTTGAATATTTTGCGAAATTTAAATAAAAGTTCTCAAGGCATAAGACAATCACTGGTTAATCTGATGAAAACAATTTATCTTTGCGGTCCGATAATGGATGAGGAAGCGGGCGGGGCGCGCGAATGGCGGAAAGTGGCCGTCCGGAAACTTGCCAGGACTTTTGCGCTCTTGGACCCCATGCGGCGCAATTTCAAGGACCGCGAGGTTGACAGCGCCAACGAAATTGTTGAATTTGACCTGCAGGATATCCGCAAGGCCGATATACTCCTTGTCAATTACAGCAAGCCTTCCATTGGAACCGCGATGGAGGTTTTCTATGCCGCCAATAACCTCGAGAAATTCGTGGTGGCGTTTTCGCCGTTTGATTTCAAGAACAGCAGCCCGTGGATGGTGCGCTATTGCACAAAAATCCTGCCGTCCCTGGATTCCGCGGTCGCCTACATCAAGACCCATTTTCGCTGATCAAGAATTCCCCGCCATCGCTATGATAGGATTTGCTTTATAACCGGTTTACCTCTCCGACGTTAATGATGTACACCTGCCGTTGTCCGCCCTCATGAATGGAATCAATGGCCGCTTGGGTTCCGTCGCGGTTCCAGCTCGGATGCAGGTCGCAGCGCAATTCGCCTTTAAGCTCGGGCGGAGCGTGGAATTTGCCCAGCACTATCTCCCGGTGTTGTTCCGTGTTGTAGAGCATTAACGTCCGCATGTAATCATGATCGGGATAGGTGTCTGTCAGAAACCATTTGCCGTTCGGATGATAACTCATGTGTCCGTCTTCCGTCAGGGAGTTTTTCCCGATGATCTCATAAGCCCCGTTGCGCACGTCAAAAACCTGGTAGGCCGGCGGCAGATCATAGTGGGCATTGGCCCAGGCAATGATATGATCCGGGTCCCGCCAGTCCGCATGGGATACCAACCCGTCGTTGACCACAATGTTCAGTTCGGAACCATCCGTGCGAATGGACCACATGCAATGCCGCCGCTCCGGTACCGCGCCGTCTATGTTGAGCTTGTCGCGATAGACGTTATGGGCCAGTTCCGGGCACCACCAGCGCATCAATCCGACCAGGCGCGAGCCATCCGTGTTGAACATCAGGTGGCAAAAATGCATCGGCGCCTTGCGCCGGCCATCGTGGTCCGAAGTCAATCCCGCGATATCTTTCATGGTCACGAGCGGGCGGCAGTTCCCGGTCTGGAGGTCCATGATATACACGGAATCTTCGGCGGGTTGGGCCTGGCCCTGAAATGGGTCCGTTATGCCCGCATATCCGTAACCGGGCCGCCATTCACCCCAGCGCGCATAATTGAGTGAAGCGCCGAACCGGCCGTCAGGCGAGACGGACTGAATCGGCATCGGCAGAATGCGTCGTTGGCCGGTATGGATATTAAGAACAACCGAACGGAACGCGCCGTCAATCCGATCGTTGAATATTATTTCGTCCGGGGCGCTTGGCATCCAATGCGGCATGCACCCCTGCTGGAAATTCCAGGCGTGTGTCCGGGCCAGGGGAATGAACTCCCGTTTTTCAAGGGCGATCATGCCCAGGGTAAGCAAGTCATCCGGGCCGGGCGGCCTGTCCTGGAAATCGCTTTCCATGCACAAAAAATATCGTCCCGTTGAATCCCAGGGTTGAATATCGTAATATGCCTTGAAATGAAACCGGGGGCCATTGGTGATTTTAATCACTTTAAAATTATGATTATCGGCGTTTGTTTTCTTTTGTTTGTCCGGCATTTTATTTCCTCCTCTTAATATTTTTCTGCCTGCGAAACACCCATCTTCGCTACAGCTACGCCGGGCAGGCGCCAAATTACGCTAAATTTTTCCGCCTTTGGCGGATCCGCCCGTGGCGGAAAAGCTTCGATTGCGTTGCGCATTAAATTCCTTTTAAGCGTCTTTCGCGGGCTATTTTTGCTCTGCGGCCTGTCGCTCGTGAAAAGCTTCCTTGATTTCTTTTACTATTATATTTTCCTTCTTTATTTTCTTAAGGAGAACGGATACGGCCTTGGTTTCTTCTTTCAACAGACGGGGGTAGTCCCGGTCAATGTCCTTGACCGAATATGGCCACTTGTTTTTCTTCCACTGAGCCAACTGTTGCAAAACCCCGCCATAGCCGCGGACTTTTATCCAGTGCGCATATAAGTTCGCCGTGTCTTTATCTGTTTTCCGCAGGGTCATCCGGGTATAAAGTCTGGCATAATCCTCGATGCTCAGTTCCGGATTCCAGGTAAATTCCCCAAAGGCAAAATGATCGTTTGTCCGCGGTTTGTACGCCACGGTCCTTTTTATTACGGCTTCAAGGCCGGAACGCCCGAGAAACCGCCCGATATTTTGCCAATTGAATTCAGTCCATTTGGAGCCGAAGTAATGGAACAGATACCATTCCCCGCGCGGCAAGGCGCGCCCGCGGGTATAGGGCAGGAACGGCGTCCCCCAGTCTAAGTGTATAAAATTCTTGATTTCATTCCTGTGCCGCAGAATTTCCACGTCCCCGGGCGAGGCGCAGTTGATGATCAGCCTGTTCGGGCGGTCTTTCTGGACAATTTCCGCCATGCGCTTGAAATATTTCCACTGCAATCCCAGAAAGTTTTTCCGGCAATTGGCGCAGTGACAGATCTCATTAAACCGCTCCTTGCCGAATTGATCCTCGGCAAATTGCCCCGTAATCCCGTCCAGGCCGGGATATCTGGCAAAGACTTCTTCGAGATATTCCTCCCAAAAAGTCATTACTTTCGGATTGGATGCGCAAGCTGTCCCGAACTTGCTTCGAAAATCATGCTTGTTCGGGTTCTCGCCGGTTTTCTGAAATAAATTCCAATCCTCTTCGGACGGAAGTTGTGTCTTGGCAAATTGTTTTGCGCCCAGTTCGGGATGTTTGCGCAATATCCCGCTGAACATGTCCGGGAAATCGGTAAACATGGTGACTTTCATGTGCTTGCTGTGCGCATAGTCAATCATGTCACCGACAAATTCGTGCTTCACGTTCGGATGATATGGATTCACACATTCCGGAAACTTCCCGGAGGGATAGGCAATGCCGAAGCCAAACTCAAACAGCCAGATATCAATATGATTGATCTTGTATTGCGCCAGCCAGTCAATAAATCCCTTATAATCATATTTTTCATCCTTACCCCATTCCTCTTCCCATTGGTTGTGGCTGAGATGATCAGGACCGCCGATATTGGTGCAAATCCCGCGGATAGGAACCGTCGGCCGGCTGAAGATGGGAAGCCGGCCGGTATGCAGATCATCCAGTTTAACTTTGTCGCCTTCGCAATACAGATGATTAAGCAATGTCTGGACGGCATAAAACACGCCTTGCGGCGTGCCGCCGCACAGGAGCAGGTTTTGTTCATCCGGACTATAAACAATGAAATCCTGCGCGCCCAGATCGTCCAGGACAATGAAATCCCTGCGCAGCCTGCTGGACATGACCATTGCGACTCTGTTATCCAACAATGAGCCGGACGTCTTGTCAAAGACACATTCACCGGCTGTGGGATTATTGGTCCCAAGCAAAACATCGTCTTTTTCCAGAATGTTCCGGATATGAGCGCTTTTCGGAATGGCTCCGATCCATATTTTTTTAAGTTTTCCGCCTGTTTTGTTCTTTTTGCCCTTCTTCGCCAGAAAGCCCTGTGGCTCTTGACCTCCATAGCCTTGGCGACGGAGGTTGCCACATATCTTGGCTTCCGTCTTCGCCAAGGCTTCGCCGGACAGGTCGCAGGGTTCCGCAAAGATGCCCCGTCCCGACCTCTTCGAGTCGGGACCGCGGGGTGCTTCACTTACGTTGATTTCCACCCCGAAAATTTCCCTGATTCTCCTGCCCAGAAATTCACCCGACTCAAGATCCTCTTTTAAGCCGGAATCCACGATTATTTCAGCCGTTGCCTTTTGTTTTTCCGCCAGAACGAATTCCTTTCCTTGGAACTTCATCTTTCACAGCTCCTTTCAATTTATTGAGAGAATTTTTATATCCTGAAAATTGCACGAAAACGTGCAATTTTCGGGTTATATATTTGCTGCCCCCCCTGTTTTTATTTATTTGGACTGGCTTCATTCTTCATTTTGGCAACCATGTCCTGAAACTGCGAAATAATACTTCTATCATAAGTTTTGTAGTAATCTCCACCATTCCACTGAAATGCCAGAAGTTCCATTTTCTGTGCATAGTTTTTTCGCACCAAGTCAAACTTGGCGGCGGCTTGGAAGTGTTCGCTTGCTATATCAAGTTGTTTCCGGCAGGCAGTCGGATCGCTAGAGACAAAGGCGCGCCCTTTCTCCATGGCAGCAACTCCCAGGCAAATCTCATGTTCGGCGCTCACTTCCTGCAGGCTGTAATCAAAAACGATCTCAAGACGATCCATCCGCGATGAATACACGGGATTAACACTTCGTTCCTGCAATTTACGCACTCGCTGTAAGGCTTGCTCCAATCGTTCTCTCGCGCGTTCTGCAAAAGGAAGCGTTATAGAAATCACATTTGCAACCTTCGCAGAATCATTTGTAAGACTCGCCGGAACGCCAAATAACCATTTATTTCCCCCATACTTATAGTCCATGGCGGATTCCACCAAAGCGTAGCTTTCCGCCATCTCCTTCGCATACGATCCATAGAACTGCGCGAAAAAGTCATCGGTCAGCGCCTGAGCATTTTCATCGGAGTTCCACATTAGATGCGAAAGAACATAACAATTGGGCGACTTTATCCACCAGCCCGCGTGCTCGGTTGCCTGTTCAAACCCAACGGCTCCTTCCTTTCGATAGAATTTCATATCTTGCTGCAAGGTAGGCATAGGCATTATATGTAATCCCATATATTCCTGCCTAATATATTTTTCGTGGAGTATCAGGCCTGTGCCGGATTGGCGGCAATAATCCCGCCATTTGATAAAACGATCGTGAAATCTTTTACTATCCTCGATAGGCACGGAATAGTCACGTCCCCATGGCGCATAATTCACCATCATGCCCGGGAACGGTTTTTCATTAGTTGGCAAACCGGCGGTGCTGCCATAGGCAAAATAACTGAGCCGCATATCAGGCGTTTCATTATGGATGCGTTGCGCGAGAAGGTTATATAACTGCATGTTGCGATCCATGGCGCGAGTGCCCGCGCATAAGGGACATTCGCACCATCCGCCCCTGTCGTTGGGGTACAAGCCAAGATAGGTAATTTCCGGGTTAGCTTTCAAAAACGCCATGATGCCTTTGAGGTAATGCTCCCTGGCGTCGGGATTGCAGGTGCAAAATTGACCGCTGTTTTGGCGTTCCCCTTTGTAAAAAGGACGCCAATCCGGATGATCTTTGAAATCCTGCCTGGTCATAAACAGCAGGTTGGGCATATGACCGCCGGCGCCTAATTCTATGCCGCGTCGGCGCAACTCTACAATCGCGTTTGATGACCGAAATGATTCCCAAAGACCTATGCAATTTACCGTGTGACTAAAGTCAAATTGAAAGATATTGAGACGCAGTTTCGCCATCCATTGGATCAGTTGCGGCCAGCTTTTGACGATCTCGTTAGCCAGTGGCGTTCCCTGTGGCCCGATTTCGTACGTATAATACTGCATCATGCGCACGGCAAAATGAGGTTCCTCAAAGTCTTTGATACCATTTTTGATGAGCGTTTTTATTTCCGCCATGCTTTTTTGCGGCACGATCTCCTCCGCCGGATCATAAGTGAACCACCTGCATCCAATATGCTTTTCAAGGAGATGATAAACTGCATAGACTACGGCTCTTGGGCTGTTCCCAATCAGCAATAAGCGATCGCCATTGCTTTCCACGACAAACGCTTCGGCGCCGTGTCCTTTCAACCGTTCCCGAATACCTGCGGGCACGCTTTCGTCCGTGGAAACTGCAACCAGAAACAATCCCTTCCCGCTTTCTGCGACAGAGGGTTGACCCTTCTTCGCCAGCAAGATGGGATCCTTGGCTACGCAGGGTGCTTCACTGCCCGTGATTCGGATAAGATAGCCGGACAACTCACTTGCCGCGAACTTGACCGGTTCCTGCGCTTTCGCGGATATAACAATGTCAATTGTCATATCCTTATCCTTTTCACCATGTTCTGAGGCAAGAACCTGCTGGTTACAAATCGCCATTGTAAAAATAATCCACAGCATCATGTTTTTCATTTGCAGACCTCCATCGCCCGGTTATAAACACTTTGCACGGCATCATTACCCAGGGCCTTGTTATAAAGCCGCACTTCCCGGATTTTCCCGGAAAAATAATTCAGTTCGCCGAAGCCGATCTTCAATGGCTCGTTGTTGGAAACATCGTAATCCCCGGCATGGAACGAGGTTGAAAATTCCTTCACCAATTTTTTAAAATTCCTATACAAAAACTCACTAGGTTGAATGCCGGGCGATAATTTCGGGCTGAATCACGACCCGGCTGTTCTTTTTCACGCCGGAAGTTCTTAAATACTGCATGATATATTCAACGGTGCGATGCGCCATTTCGTTCTCGTTCAATCCCAGGGTGGTTAGACCGGGCGTCAGCGAATTGGCCACATCCGTCTCGCCGATGCTTACCACTCCGACTTGGGAAGGTATTTGCAACTCCAGGGCAGCAGCCGCCTGGTAAACCGCCATGGCCAGGACATTATTGGCCGTGATTATCCCGGCCGATTTGCCCAGTTTTTCGATGATTTTCATTGCCGCGCCGTATCCCTCCTCAATCGTGCTGTGCGCAATGACATAATCACCGGGGCGCAATTTCCGGTCATGAACGTATCTTTCAAAACTTGCCAACATCTTTTTATGAATCCATAAATCCCGGACGCCGTTCAGAAGCGCCACTTTTTTCCTGCCGTCCAGGCAATGCAAAATCCGGTTGCATCCCGCTTCAATGTCCGCGCAAACAACGCTGTGATAAGGATTCGGCGGGGAATACCCATACAGGATGAAATGCGGCGCGGACTTGCCGGGATCCGAAAAGATAAAGTCGTCCATGATATCGCCCGCCACCAGCGCAAAGAGCGTCTTGCCCGGCACAAAATAATCCATGAGCTGGGCGACGTTCCTTAAGGGAGCGCTGATCGTGCGGGGGAAAAAAACCATCCCTTTTTCCTGGAACGCGGTTTCCAGCGACATCATGGCCGTGAGACAGCGCGGATCGCTCCATTGCCGGTTGCATAAGATAAAAGGGATGAACGTGTTGCGCAACAACCCGCGGCTGTTTATTTTTTTGTTCTGTATATAAAGGCCGCTGCCTTTCCGGGAGGATAACAGGCCCCGCGCCTTCAGTTGTTGCACGGCCTTGCGCACGGTGGTGCGGCTGACCCCGAATTCGCGGCATAACCCCAGCTCGGTGAGCTTTACGTCGTCAAATCCGCTCTCCACGCAAAGGGCGATTTTGCTTTCCAGCTTTGTAATGACGTTATTTGTTTTCATACATTATTAAGACATAACATGTTCTTTAGTTGTATCTAATCAGATGATACAATTTTGTCAACGATTAAATTTAAAAAAATGAAAAAAATCCGCCTCCGCCGGAGGGCTGCCATTATTTTATCCCACGTTCTGGGATATTCGCATTCCAGGAAACACCATTTACATGCTTGACCTTTGAGGCGGCGTTGCTTTAAGTTGCCGCTCAAGGCGCTCATTGTGGCGCAGAAAAAACAGGAGGTTCAACAAATGCAAGGCAGGGAATTGATTCAGGCGGTTATGCGCGGGCAAAAAGCTGACCGGATACCGTGGGTGCCGTTCACCGGGTGTCATGCCGGGGCGCTGGTCGGGGCTTCGGCCATGGATTATCTGCGTTCGGCGGATTTGATCGTGCAGGGCTTGTCCGAGGCCGTCCGCCGTTACCGGCCGGACGGCATTCCGGTTGTTTTTGACCTGCAGATTGAAGCGGAGGTCCTGGGTTGCGAGCTGGTCTGGGCCGCTGAAAACCCGCCTTCTGTTTCCACCCATCCACTGGCGTCCGGAATGAGTATTGAACAATTAAAAATTCCGCGCGCCGACCAGGGCCGCATCCCGGTGGCGCTGGAAGCCTGCCGCCGGATGCGCAAGGCCTTCCCGGAACTGGCGCTTTACGGGCTCATAACCGGTCCTTTCACCCTGGCCCTGCATCTGCTCGGCACCGACCTTTTCATGAAAATGTATGATGATCACGCATTTGTTTTCAAGCTCATGGAGTTCTGCCGCGATGCCTGCGTCGCCATGGCGCAATATTATATTGAGGCGGGTTGCGACGTTGTCGCCGTGGTTGACCCCATGACGAGCCAGATCGGCGCCGACCAGTTCCGGCAGTTTGTCCTGCCTTATGCCGCGCCGGTGTTTGCATCCATCCGCAACCGCGGCGCGCTCAGTTCGTTTTTTGTCTGCGGCCAGGCCCAGCAGAACGTCGGGGTGATGTGCGACTGCGGTCCGGACAACATTTCCGTGGATGAAAATATTCCCCTTGATTTTGTCCGGGACACATGCCTTCCGCGCGGACTGAGCTTTGGCGGCAATCTGCAGTTGACGGTCGTCCTGCTCCTGGGGAAACCGGATGATTGCCGGCGCAACGCGGTTGAGTGCATGGAAACCGGCGGCGGGCGCGGTTATATCCTGGCGCCGGGCTGTGATCTGCCCTATGCCGTTCCCCCGGCCAACCTTGAAGCGGTGGCCGAAGTGGTGCATGACAAATACCAGCGCGATATCGTCAAGACCATGTCGTTTGCCGCCCAGGACCAGGACACGCTTAATCTGAGCGAATATGGCCAGACGGACAAGGTGATCGTTGACATCATCACCTTGGATTCGGAAGCCTGCGCGCCCTGCCAGTATATGGTGGAGGCGGTGCGCAAGGTGGCGCCGGAATTCGAGGGCATCGTCATCTGGCGCGAGCATAAAATCAAACACAAGGACGCCATTGTTTTTATGACTTCCCTCATGGTCAAAAACGTGCCGACCATCTGCATTGACGGCCGGATCACGTTCGTATCCCGGATACCGCCCAAGGAAGATTTGATCGCCGCCATTCAAAAACGCATCAACGAGAAGCTGAAGATCAAGATCAACCGGCGCCGCGCCGCGCTTTATGTCCTTGGTAAAAACAAAAAGGAATGCCTTGAAACGGAAAGCCGGATCAAGCAGGCCATCCGCGAACTGGGCGCGGAAGTCAGCGTGCAGATCGTCACCGACAGCCGCGAAATCCAGTCCTATGGCGTGGTCCGGACCCCGGCCGTCGCCATTGCCAAATACCAGGTCAAGGCGGAAGGAACCGTCCCGGAAGTTTCGATCATCAAGGAATGGCTGAAGGATATTTGATGCCGCAAATACCGCTATTCCTGATAACCGGTTATCTTGGCGCCGGTAAAACCACGCTCTTGAAGAACATCATTAATCGCCAAGCCGATAACCGGAAAATCGCGGTGGTCCAGAATGAATTCGCGCCGTCTGGCGTTGACGGAATGGAGCTGAAGCGAACCGGGAAACCGTTTAAAATCCTGGAGTTGAACCGCGGGTCTGTTTTCTGCATTTGTCTCTTTGCGGACTTCTACCGTTTGTTGAGCGCGCTGATTGATGAATACAAGCCGGACGTGGTCATCGTGGAGGTCACGGGCCTGGCCGATCCGATTGCCGTCGCGCAGCTGCTGGAAACGCCCGAATTAAAAGCGCGCGTTTATTTGAAACATGTCTGGTGCGTGGTGGACGTCGCCGCTTATTCGCGGTATGCCCGCAAAATCAAACAGGTCATTCATCAAATCCTCGTTGCCGACACAATCTTGCTCAATAAATGCGACCGGGCCGCTCCGGATGAAATTGAACTGGTAAAAAAAGAAACAATTGCTTTGAATCCCTTTGCCGCGGTGGAAACGGTTTCCTTTGCCGGGACAAATCCGGACAATATCTTTGACGCGCAATTTTCAGCATCCGTCGCCGGACGGGTTGGGCAGGAAACGCCTTGTCCGCGTCCGCCGGTGGAAACGGCCGTTTTGCGCCAGGCGGGCGCAACGACGCGCCAAGCCCTGGAAACGTTCATCGGCAAATATGCCGCAACGGTCTGGCGGTTGAAGGGATTTGTCAGATGCCGGGAAGGAAATGTTTCCGTGCAACTGGTTTTTGGCGATTTGAAAATTACCGGCGCCGGCGATTATGACGGGCCGACGGAAATCGTGGCGCTGGGCGATGAATTCGACGCCAAAACGATGCATGAAGATTTTGCGCGTCTGTTTCCGCCTTTTTTGGCAACATGTATTGAAATATGAAAGGAAAGAAAGGAAAAAAGGAGAATAACAATGATTACCCATGATGGTCCCTGGCTCAATGCGGGCGAGAAGTTGATTTGTTTCGGCGACAGCATAACTGCCGACCAGAAAGGATATGTCGGGATGCTTCGGGAAAAACTCTCCGCGCAACAGATTGCGGTTGTCAATGCCGGGCGCGGCGGCGACAAGACGCCCTGGGCGCTGACGCGCCTGGAGCAGGATGTTATTGCCCAAAAGCCGCAGGCCGTCTCGATATTCCTCGGCACCAATGACAGCGCCATTGGCCGCGGCCGCTGGGCCGACGAGCCGACCGTTCCGCCCGAAGCCTATAAGACGAATTTGAAATGGATTGTTTATCTTTGCCGGCAGGCGGGTATCCGTAAATTCAGCATAACGCCTCCCCTGTGCCGGTTTGAAGGAGAAGCCTGGCTTGAATATGGCGACATCATGGCGCCCTACCGCCTGGCGGCGCGGGAAGCGGCCGACGAAATGCGAACAAGATTTGTCGCCGCGGACTCGGTTTTTGCCGATGAATGGGCCCGGCATCCGGGGCATACCGGGCTGTTGCTTACCACCGACGGCGTGCACCTTGCCCGAAAAGGCAACGACCTGCTGGTGGAAGCGATGTTAAAGGCATGGGGCATGGCGTTATAGAACCTGGGAATTGCACGGAAACGCGCAATTTCCAGGCAGAAAAATATTTTAAAATAATTGTTGACATTTTGCCGCTATGTTTCTATACATAGAAACACTTTCATCATGGAAACGACGCTTGACAATTATTTGCGGTATGCGAAGGAATGCAACCTGATCCCGGTTACCAGGGAAATTCTCTGCGACATGGAGACCCCGGTGGCCGTCCTGGCCCGGTTTTGCTCCCGGCCGAACGCTTTCCTCCTGGAAAGCGTGGAGGGCGGCGAGCAGTGGGGCAGGTATTCCTTTATCGGCGTTGATCCGGAACTTTTATTGGAAATTGATTACAGTGAAGCATCCCGCGTCTTGGCGGAACCCTCCGTAGCTACGAGCGAAGCAAGAGCGAAGGAGGGCCGGCCGAATCAGGCGGAATTGCTGGCCGGGTTGCGCTCCGTATATCAGGGCGTAAAACCCGCGCCGGCGCCCGGCCTGCCGCGTTTTATTGGCGGCGGAGTCGGGTTCATCAGTTACGAGGCGTCCGGCGAGTTTGAGCGTCTCCCGCCGCCGAAATCATCCGGCCGGAATATCACGCCGGTCAGCCGCTTTCTGCGCGTTGACAAGCTGATCGTCTTTGACAACCTGCGCCACACCATTCAGATTGTCGTCTGCTCCCGGCCGGACAAGGAAAAATCACCGGAATCCGCTTTCGCCGCGGCCTGCGCTGAAATAGACAAGATTGAGACAATCTTGCGCCAGCCGTCCGTTCAGCGAAAGGAAGATAAATACCCGGTGCCGGAATTTGCCGCCAACATGAAGCCGGAGGAATATTGCGCCATGGTGAAAAAGGCCAAGGAATATATTGTTGCGGGCGACATTATCCAGGCGGTGTTGAGCCAGCGGTTCAGCGCCCGGACCGCCATCCCGCCCCTGGAAATCTATCGCGCCTTGCGGCTCTTGAACCCCTCGCCTTACATGTATTTTTTGAAAACCGGCGGACAGGTTCTCGTGGGTTCATCCCCGGAAACAATGGTGCGCCTGACCGGCAACCGCATTGAACTCAGGCCCATTGCCGGCACAAGGCCGCGCGGCGCGAGCGAACAGGAAGACCGGCGCCTCGCCGATGAACTCCTTTCCGATGAAAAGGAGAAAGCGGAGCATGTCATGCTGGTTGATCTGGGCCGTAACGACGTCGGCCGCGTTGCGGAAACGGGCAGTGTCCAGGTGCGGGATTATATGACCATTGAGAAATACAGCCATGTGATGCATATCGTGTCCCACGTGGAGGGTGTTTTAAGGAAAGACTGCGATGCGGCCGATGTTTTGAAGGCGACCTTCCCGGCCGGAACGCTTTCCGGCGCCCCGAAAATCCGCGCGATGGAAATTATCCGGGAGCTTGAGCCGGGTCCGCGCGGGGCTTACGGCGGGGCGGTCGGCTATATCGGCTACGACGGCAGCATGGATTTTGCCATAACAATAAGAACGATTGAGGCCGTAAACGGCGGTGTCGCAATTCAAGCGGGGGCGGGGATTGTTTATAATTCCGAGCCGCAGCGCGAATTTGAGGAAACCTGCCACAAAGCCCAGGCGATGAAAGCGGCGGTTGCGTTGGCGGCAAGCGGCTTTAAACTTTAGCGGAGCAATTTGTCATGATAGTAATGATTGATAACTACGATTCATTTACCTACAACCTCGTGCATGCGTTCGGTTCGCTTGGGGCCGAGATCAGGGTGTTTCGCAACGATGCCGTTGCCGCGGATGAAGTTATTGGCATGAAGCCGGAGGCAATTGTTATTTCGCCCGGTCCCTGCACGCCGAAGGAAGCCGGCATTTCAGTTGAGCTTATCCGGAAAACATCCGGCCGGACGCCGATTCTCGGCGTGTGTCTTGGACATCAGTCAATTGGCGAGGCCTTTGGCGCCAAAATAATCGGCGCGAAGGCGATTATGCACGGGAAAACCTCCATGGTTACGCATAACGGGCAGGGGCTTTACGCCGGGCTTAAAAATCCGTTCATTGCCGGCCGTTATCATTCACTGGCAATCGCCCGCGACAACCTGCCGGCGGAACTGCTTGTTGAAGCCGAGAGCGAGGACGGCGAGATCATGGGCATCAAGCACCGGACTCACCCGACTTATGGCATCCAGTTTCACCCGGAATCGGTCCTGACGCCTTCCGGCAAGCGTTTGTTGCGCAATTTCCTTGATTTGACGGCCGCCCCCAACGCGGGCTGTGTCCGCTAACCTGCTTATCTCACAACCTAAAACAGGTTGTGAGATAAGCACCGGTCTGCCAATGCCTTGGGAAGGCATTGGCGCCGGCCGAAGCAGACGAAACGTCGCTTCGGGGCGGCCCCGAAGTGAAGCGCAAAGCGCTTCTACTTCGGCCCTTCGGGCGCATTTCTCACGGGGCGTGTGAGAAATGCGGGCTAATGCTTCAGAGAAATCCAATTGACTCCGCCCGCCTTTTTTGAGACATTTCAAACATGACAATATCGTGTAAAAACATTGAGACATTGCCTCTGCCAGAGAGAATCCTGATGGTCGAAGATATCTGGGACAGCATTGCCAAGAACAATGCCGACATACCCGTTCTTGAATGGCAAAAAAAAGAATTGTCCCGTCGGAAGCGGAGTTTCCGGAAGAACCCGGATTCAGTCATGACTTTCAATATGATAGCTTATCATAGGTTTTTTTTACCCATAGCATAGGCAGGAAAATTATGACAAGGAAGATGAAGGCGTGTCCGATAAAAGTGAAATATGATGTTACCGAGGAACACATTGCCCGCAGCATTCAGCATCATATTAAGTACACCCGCTGCAAGAACTGGAATTCGGCGACGCTTTTCGACAAATATGAAAGTGTGGCCCTGGCGATTCGCGACCTGGCCGTGGAAAGGATGATTGCCACCCAGGGCGCTTATTATGACCACGATGTCAAGCGGGTTTATTATCTTTCCATGGAATTCCTGATGGGCCGGCTTTTGTTCAATAATATCGTGGCCTTGAAAGCCGATGCGGTGGCGCGGAAGGCGATAGAAAGCCTGGAAATAGATTTTGAATCATTGTGCCGGCTTGAGGCGGATGCCGGCCTGGGCAATGGCGGCCTGGGAAGGCTGGCGGCCTGCTTTTTGGATTCAATGGCCACCATGGAATTGCCGGCTTACGGTTATGGAATCCGTTATGAACACGGCATGTTCCGCCAGGAAATTGAAGACGGCTGGCAAAGAGAGCGCCCGGACGACTGGTTGAAATACGGCTATCCATGGGAAATGATCCGGCCGGAGTACACCATTCCGATTCTCGTCTACGGCCGGATTGAAGAAGTGAAAAAGCCGGACGGCACCAAGAAACAGCTCTGGGTTGACTGGCAGATGTTTGAGGGCGTGCCCTACGATGTTCCCATTATCGGCTACAACGTCAATACGGTCAACTTCCTGCGGCTCTGGAGTTCGCGCGCCAGCGAGGACTTCCGGCTGGACGTGTTTAACCAGGGCGATTATATCAATGCCATGCAGGAAAAAAACTGGGCCGAGACCGTGACCAGGGTTTTGTATCCCTCCGACAACACGACCATCGGCAAGGAACTGCGCCTTATTCAGGAATATTTCCTGGTAACCTGTTCGATTCGCGACATTCTCCGCCGGTTCCAGAAAAAAAATGATCATCACTGGGATGATTTTCCCAAGAAAACCGCCATCCAATTAAATGATACCCATCCCGCCCTGGCCATCGCCGAATTGATGCGGTTTTTTGTTGACGAAAATGAGATGCCCTGGGAAAAGGCGTGGGATCTGACCACGAACACGTTCGCCTATACGAACCATACCATCATGCCGGAAGCGCTTGAAAAGTGGCAGGTTCCCCTTATGGAAAAGGTCCTGCCGCGTCATCTGCAAATCATCTATGAAATTAATTATCGTTTTCTCCAGCGGGTAAGCGTCCGTTTTCCCCACGACCTGGATCGTCTCCGCGACGTGTCGCTGATCGAGGAAAGCGAGCCGAAACACGTGCGCATGGCCAACCTGGCGATTGTCGGCAGCCATTCGGTCAACGGCGTTTCCGAGCTCCATTCCCAACTGCTCAAGAAGAAAGTCTTTCGTAATTTCGCGGAATTATGGCCGAAAAAGTTCAGCAATAAAACGAACGGCATCACGCAGCGCCGCTGGCTGTTGGCTTGTAACCCGGAACTGGCCGGTTTGGTCAGCGGCGTTATCGGCGACGGCTGGATAAAGGACCTTGATCAACTGCGGCGGCTTGAACCCTGCGCTGGCGACAAGGAATTTCGCAAGGCCTTCCTTGGCGTCAAGCTTCAAAACAAAATACGGCTGGCCAAATATATTTACAAAACCACCGGTATTCACGTGGAGCCTTCCTCGCTTTTTGACGTTCAAATCAAGCGCTTGCACGAATACAAGCGCCAGCTGCTGAACGCCCTGCACATCATCACGCTTTATCATCGCATCAAGGCTGATCCGGCGGTTAAAATGGTGCCGCGGACATTCATTTTCGGCGCCAAGGCCGCCCCGAGTTACAGCATGGCCAAGCACATCATCAAGCTGATAACCAGTCTCGGCGAGCGGATCAATAACGACGTTGACGTGCGCGGCCGACTGAAGGTCGTTTTTCTGCCCGACTATGAGGTGTCATTGGCGGAACTCATCGTGCCGGCCGCCGATTTGTCGGAACAGATATCAACCGCCGGCACGGAAGCTTCCGGGACGGGCAACATGAAATTGGCGCTCAACGGCGCCCTGACGATCGGAACCTGGGATGGGGCCAATATTGAAATAGCCCGGGAGGTGGGAATAGAAAACTTCTTTATTTTCGGCTATCGGACGGAACAACTGGCGCAATTAAGGGCAAGCTATAACCCCTTGAATTTTTACGAGGCCGATGCCGAATTAAGGCAGGCGGTGGACGCGCTTGCCAGCGGCGAATTTTCATCCGGCAAGCCTTCGATTTTTGAAAATATGCATGATTCATTAATGTGTCATGGCGACCACTATTTTATCCTTGCGGATTATCGTCCGTATGTTCGATGCCAGAACAAGGTGGCCGCAACCTTCGGGAACCCGGACGAGTGGGCGCGGAAGTCCATCCTGACCGTGGCCAGAATGGGGAAATTTTCCAGCGACCGGACGATCCGGGAATATACCCGTGACATTTGGCAGGTAAAGCCCTTGCCAATAAAACCCGAATTTGTTAATGATTTATATTACTGAATATAAACATGGAAAGGATGCATAAATGAAAAAGATTTTATTTCTGTCCGTTATTTTGACTTGGGCTGTGGTTTTTGCCGAGGGGCAGGCGTACGAGACGATCCAAACTTCCGCCGCGGAAAACAACACCAATGCCATTGCCCGGCTTGTGGTTGACGGCATTGATGTCAACAACGCGGAACAAAGCAAGGGGTGTTCCGCCCTGCATGGGGCCGCCTGCTTTAACCGGCAGGAGGCGGCCCGGTTTTTGATTGAACGCGGAGCGGATGTGAATGCGCGCAATAATATCGGCATGACCCCGTTGCATTATGCCGCGCTTTGCGGGCATAAGGACATGGTTGAAATGCTCCTGGAACAAAAGGCCGAAGTCAACGTGCTGGATAACCAGGGCCTTACTCCCCTGCATCTTGCCGCGCAATACGGTCATGCGGAGATTATTGAAATTTTACTGGACTACGGCGCCGACATTGCCGCCAAAACCAATTACCGCGGCCTGACACCGCTTCACTGGGCGGCTTTCTGGGGGCATACCGAGGCGGTAAATGTCCTTTTAAAAAACGGCGCCGATATCAACGCGCGCGACCATAACGGCTATACGCCGCTGACCTGGGCGGAACAGTATAACCAAGATGACATGGCCCGCCTGCTGGCGCGGAAGGGCGGCAAAAGACATCCGCATAATTAGATAACGTAGAGCGGATAGAAAAGATAGCTGATAACGTTTATCCGTCTGGGGGCGGACTATCCGTTCCACGCTGTCCGCTAATTTTATTATTTACGAGACACAAAAAAAATAAAAAAATGATTCCTGATTATCACATGCACACCCCGTTCTGCAAGCACGCCGAAGGCGCGATGGAAGAATTCCTGGAAGCCGCCCGGCAAAAAAAATTGCCGGAAATCTGCTTTACCGACCATGCCCCGAATCCTGACAATTATGATCAGAAACATCGGATGAAGGCGGAAGAGTTTGAGTTGTACAAGGAAAAAGTTTTTTCCCTCGCGTCTTCTTCCGCTGCGCCTTCAGTTCTGTTCGGCGTTGAGGCGGATTATTACAATGGTTGTGAAAAGTTCCTGAGAAAATGGCTGCCGCACCATAAATTTGACCTTGTTATCGGGTCAATTCATTATATCAACGACTGGGGGTTTGATAATCCGGATGAAAGGGAAGTCTGGGATAATGTTGATGTCGCCGGCACCTGGCGCGAGTATTTTGGATTAGTCGGCCGGCTGGCCGACACGCACCTTTTTGACGTTGTCGGCCATTTTGACCTGCCCAAAAAATTCGGCTACCGGCCCGCTGAACCGGCTATCCGCGAAATGGTCGAGCCGACCCTGGAAAAAATTGCCCGGGCGCAGATGGCCATTGAAATCAACACCTCGGGATTGCGCCGGCCGGTCAAGGAAATATATCCCTCCGTCCTGCTGCTTGGCATGGCGCGCAGTCATGGCATCCCGATCTGTTTCGGATCAGATGCCCATAAACCGGAAGAAATCGGCCATGAATTTGCGTTCGGGCTTGAATGGGCCAGGAAAGCCGGTTATTCCGAGGCGGTGCGATTTTCCGCCCGGCATAAGAAAAGTTATGCCCTGCCGGCAAAATACTCCCCCGGACAGGACATAAACCATTGATCAGTCCTGAAAAAGTGCGCGAGCCAGGCAGCGGTTGAAAGATGAGATTCGGATGACCGGCAACCCTCAAAAGCAAAGCGGCTTGATTTTGGCGCTGGATAGCGGCGGCACCAAGTGCCAGGCAATGTTGTTTGATGAAACGGGTAAAATTATCGGCATGGGAGTCGGGCAGGGACCGGAAATCAGCGGTCGAAGCCCGCGCGCCGTGCAGATGGCCATTGAAATGGTCACCCGCGGCCTGCCGGCAATTGAAAGTTTGATTATCGTACACAACTTGCGTCTTCCTTGTCTGAGAAAATTATCGTTTTCAAATAAAAAATTGTTTTCCGTCGCCGAACATACCAGCTCCCTGGCGCTGGTTGGGGAAACCTGCGGCATTGTGGTCCTTTCCGGAACCGGTTCATTTGTTTACGGTCAAAACCGCGCGGGGCGCGAACTGTCCCTTGACGGGTTCGGGCCGGTATTGGGCGATTCAGGCGGCGGATATTCAATCGGTCTGCACGCGCTCCGCGCCGCCGCCAAGTCCGATTGGCACACCCGCTATCAGACTTCCCTGCGCCGCCGTGTTTTTGAGTATTGCGGTGTTGAAAATATCACGGATTTGATTGAGTTCAGTCTGAAGGCGCACGACCGTTCCGTAATCGCCGGCCTGGCAAAAATTGTTGACGATGAAGCAAAAAACGGCGATGCGGTTGCAATTTCAATATTGCGGTCGGCCGCCGATGATATCGCCGATATCCTCAGGACAGTGCTTGAGATTTTAAAAATGGAACAGGAACAATACAAGATGATCGGGACAGGGAGCGTCGTAAAATCTGATATTTATTGGGACCATCTCTGCCAGAAGGCGCGCGTTTTTGCGCCGGCGCTTGAACCGGTGCGGCCGGCCTTGCCCCAGGTGATGGGGGTTGCTTTTGCCGGCTTGCGGCATTTTCAGCCGGAACATTACGGCATGATATCAACAAAACTTACGGAACAATATGCGGAATATATCAAGAAAGGAAAATTGGAATGACACCGAAAAAATATCTGGAACAGGTCAGGATAATCCTTGATCACCTTGAACAGACGCAATTACCCGCGGTTGAAAAGGCCGCGGATTTGATCATGCAGGCCTTAACCGGCAAAGGCTGTGTGTTTTGCGCCGAAATCGGCCATGGCATTCAGGGTGATTTTCTCGGCCGCGCCGGCGGCCTGCTGGCGGTCCAGAAGTTTTCTTTCAATTTGGATATTGCCGACAAAGTCCCGCAATGTTACACACCGCGGCCGCGCGCCGACAAGTTTGAACGTGATCTGGAAACAATCCGGTTCGCGGTCAAAGCCTCAAATTTGCGCGCCGGCGACGTAATCCTGGTCGGCTCGGTATCCGGCCGCAATCGCGGTCCGATTGAACTGGCCCTGGCCTGCCGCAACCTGGGCGTGAGAACTATCGGGTTCACCGCGATGAAATATTCCGCCTCGGCGGTGTCACTGCACCCGTCCGGTAAAAAATTATATGAGGTAGTTGACGTTGTCGTTGATATCGGCGCTCCCCTCGGAGATGCGGCCGTTGATATTCCGGGTTTTGACATCAAATTAATGCCCGTTTCCGGAGTGGCCATGGATGTGGCCGGCTGGCTGATATTCGGCCGGGCCATGGAAAAAATGGCCGCGGCCGGAATTCCGCCCACGGTCTATATGAGCGTGAACCGTCCGGGCGGCGAGGATGATGGCCGCAAAAAGGCGGCGCAATATGAAGAAAGGGGATTCTGAGCATGATGGCTTCAGCGTATTTTGAACAGGCCTTGAATGTCATTAAGGAAGTGGCCCGGACCCAGACCGCGGTGATAAGATCAACGGCGGAAATGATTGTGGCCGGGATTATTGCGGAGAAGAGCATATTTTCATTCGGCGCATCGCATTCCTTCATCCTGACCGAAGAAATGGTATACCGCTCGGGCGGATTGATGCTGATTAATCCGATTTATCCTCATGGGATGAATTTTTCCGTGCATCCTTTGCCGGCCACGTCGCGGATGGAGCGCGTTTTGGGACTGGGGCGCGAGTTGTTGGATGCTTCCCCCGCCCGGCCCGGCGATATTCTCCTGATAACTTCCAATTCAGGGCGTAATCACGTGGTGATTGACATGGCGCTGCGCGCAAAGGAAATGGGGCTCCAAACAGTGGCGATTACCTCGCTGGCCTATTCGCGGGCCGTCAACAGCCGGCACCCTTGCGGTAAAAAACTTCACGAGTTGTGCGATTTTGTGATTGATAACTGCACCCCTTGCGGCGATGCGGCGGTCCAGATTCCGGGTTTGGCCCAGAAGGTGGGGCCGCTTTCAACCATAGCCGGCTGTGCGATCGTCAACGCCCTGGTAACGGAAATTGTTTCCATCATGGCCGAAAAAGGCCTGACGCCCCCCGTATTCTTGAGCGCCAACCTGAACGGCGGCGATGAACACAACGCAAAATGCATGGCGGCCAACCGGCACCGGATTTTTTACATGTGATTGGTGGGAAGTTAAATTATGAACATCCGTAATCTCAGTCCGCAGGCAATGTTTGAAAAAATGGCCCTGGAACACAATCCGCTTTGCCGTTTTGGGGCGAAAAAACAGAATTTTACGGCATGGAAAAAAAATACCTGGCCGAAAGTCCTGGCAACGCTGGGCGATTTCCCCGAAAAAGTTCAGCTTAATCCGCAACTGCTGGCCGAATGGGAAGAGGATGGCCTGCGCAAACAGCGCTGGATCATTGACGTCGGCCGCCATATTTCAGCCGTTTTTCAGATTAATATTTCCGCGGATGTGAAGCATGGCGAGCGTCGCCCGGCAATTCTTTGCTGGCACGGCCATGGCCCTTTCGGCAAACAACCTGTTATGGGCGATGAATCGTCCCCGGAAAAACGTGAAGTAATCAAACGGCATAATTACAATTACGGCCATCAGATGGCCAAGGCCGGTTTCGTAACCTACGCCATTGACTGGATTGGCTGCGGTGACCGCAACGACAACGTAAAACCGAACTGGCGCGGACAAAACCAGGGCGGCCGGGACTCGTGTAATTTATATTATCTCCATGCCACCATGTTCGGCATGACGTCGCTTTCCATTAATCTTGCCCATGGCATGGCGGCGACCGATTTTGCCTGCACTTTTCCGGTTGTGGATAAAAACAAGCTGGGGGTCATGGGATTGAGCGGCGGCGGCACAATGACGACCTGGACGGCATTGTGCGACAAGCGGATGAAAGCCGCCGAAATAATCTGTTATAGCGATTTGTGGGCTTATTTCGGCATCCGTGATGTCAATTATTGCGGCATGCAGGTTGCCCCGGGATTATATAAACTGGTTGACTTGCCGGATTTGCAGGGACTCATCGCCCCGAAGCCGCTTTTGATTGATATCGGGATCTATGACACATGCTTCCTGGTTGACGGGGCCATGCTGTGTTTCCGGCAGCTGGAGAAAATATACAAGGCGGCCGGCGCCGGCAATAATCTTGAATTGGACCTCTTTCCGGGCGAGCACGCCTGGGGCGGCAACAAATCGGTGGAATTTTTCCGCCGGCATCTGGGCTGATATCTTGATAATCTTTGACCGGACACTGGCGTCCCATAGGAACGCCGAGACTGTAGCGGTTTTCCGCCACGGGCGGATCCGCCTTCGGCGGAAGACTGTAGGCTGTAGTGCAAAACACAGAAACCGCATCTTTAAAAAACCGGAGATGCAGTTTTATAAATCGGCCTGAAAAATATTGATTTGCCTAATAGTCTACAGCCTATAGCCTACAACCTGAGCATCCTATGGGATGCTACTGTTGACCGGGGATAATTAAAAGTGTATCATTATGCCATGAGGACACTCAACATCCGGTTCAGTTTGGCCGTTTTGACTCTTTTAAGCCTTGCGGCGGCTGGTCAGGATTTGAATCCTGAACCTTATGATATCGGCAGTCCGACCCTGACGGAGCTTTGGATTGATCCCGTGCATGGCGACGATGCCCGGGGCGGTTTGTCGGCGGCGGATGCCCTCCGGACCATTAATGCGGCCTGGAACCTGATCCCCGTTGTCCCGACCAGCACGGGTTTCCGCATCAATATTCTTCCCGGTACGCTTCCCTTTGATGAGGCATGCTTCAATTATTTTGATAACCGCAATGGTTCCTGGAATTATCCCGTCATTATTTCATCCTTTAATGGTTCCGGGACGGTTATCATTGAAGGGGGGCTGAACATCGCCAATTGCCGGTCGGTTTACCTGGTTGATCTGGCTTTGACCGCGGGCGGTTCTTTGCCGACTTTTGGCAACAACGTCCTGCATTTTGAGGGGTGCACCAACGTGCTTTTGCGCCGTTTAACCGTGGCCGGCCCCGATCCCATCCTATGCCCGGATAACTACGACATTCAGGAAGTCATCAAGGCCAATCAATGCGGTGATATTTATCTTGAGGATTGCGATGTCAGCGGAACCTACCAGACCGCGGTGGATTTTTTTTCTGTCCAGGGCGGCCATGCCATCAATTCCCATGTGCATGGGGCCGCGGAATGGGCCATGTACCTGAAAGGCGGTTCGGCCTATTTCCTGATTCACGGCAATGAATTTTATGATTGCGGTTTGGGATTTCGCGCGGGGGAGGGGAGCAATCTGGAGGTTATGCGCGCGCCCTGGTTCCATTATGAGTGTTATGATCTTAAGTTTGTGAACAACATCGTCCATGATATCCGGGGCGTCGGGTTAAGCGTCTGCGGCACCTATAATTTTTCGGCGGCCTATAATACTTTTGTCCGGGTGGCCACCAACACGATGGACGACCGTGATTATCCGCTCCTTGAACTTACGCATGGATCGCGTAGCTGCGTGGATACATCTGAAAACGGCGCGGGAAATGCCGAGGAAATTTGCCGCGCGTTTCTTGACCAGGGCGCCTGGGGCACCGCCGTCCTGGACGAGGAGGGGGAATGGATCCCGAACAAAAACGTTTTTATCTATAATAATATTTTCTACAACCCGGCTCCTTGCCAGACCATGCGCGCCCAATTCGGGGTACAGGCGGCAATTACGCCGCCGGCCATCACGCGTAATATCCCGTCCCCCTCGCGTTGCGACGCCAACGCGGTCATTCGCGGCAACCTGATTTGGAACGGTCCAGGCGATCATCCGCTCGGGATTGATAATTCCACCGAGCTGGATGCGGTCACGCTCCGGTCCGAAAATTCCATCAACACGATTGAGCCGGAACTTGTTGATCCCGCGCATGATAATTTCCGGCCTTTGGCCGGGGGAACGGTTTTCAGCAACCGGGTGTATGCGATTCCCGCCTTTGCCGGCGGTGATTCTCCTTATCCCCCGGCCGTCCCGCCGGGTAATTTAACCAACGACATCTTGGTTGATTATGACGGACAATTGCGGACCGGGCCGTCGTTTGCCGGCGCTTTGGCGCCGGTCTTAATCCTGACCGCCTCCGCCTTGGCGGCTGATTTTGACGGCGACGGCAAGGCCGATCCGGCCGTTTACGACGAGACGGATGGAACATGGCGGATAAAAATGTCGGGATCTGGTTATTCCCCGCTGGACACAACTTTTAACGGGCTTGGCGGCGCCGGGTTTGTTTCCGTTGCGGTGGATTATGACGGCGACCGGAAAGCCGATCCGGCCGTTTATCAGGAATTGACGGGGATTTGGACTATTCGGCCCTCATCCTTGAATTGTACCACGATGATTGTGTTGGCGCAGCCGCTTGGCGGGGAAGGATACAGCGGCATGCCGGCGGATTATGATGGCGACGCCAAGGCTGATCCGGGGGTATATCAACGCGCGCGGGGTGATTGGAAAGTTTTACTGTCTTCGGCAAATTATGGCGCGATTGAACTGGCCGGTTTTTTGGGTGGAACAGGATATTTGCCGGCGGCGGCTGATTATGACGGCGACCACAAGGCTGATCCGGCCATTTACGGTGAAAGCACGGGGTTATGGACAATTCTGCTTTCCGGCGCAAATTATCTTTCCATTGTGATGGCGCAATCATTGGGCGGAACCGGATATGATCCCGTGCCGGCCGATTATGATGGCGACAGTCTGGCCGATCCGGCGGTCAAGAGCGCGGCCGGCAATGAGTGGATCGTGATGTTTTCTTCAAACGGTTACACGCCCGCGCAAATAACTCTTCTGTTTGACTGATTCCGTGACGGGAAACAATCAGGGAGAGTATATTTTCTCTTCTGCTATTTTTATTTGTCGGTCGGTTTTTTTACCGGCACGGCCTTGAAGCGTCCGATTTTCGGCAGATCGCCGACCAGCGGGCGGGCATAGGCAAGGAATTTATCGGTCACATTATTGCCGGCGCTGTTGATGAATTCCTCGGGCATATGGCGCGTGTTATGGGCCACGCTTTGCAGCGGGACATGCTCAAAATATGCCTGGTATTTTTTGCCCGGCTTGCGGCGGATGGCGATTGATCCCTGGGGTTCGCCGCTGGCCGCCATTTTGACCGCCTCAGTGCCCACGGCCCGCGCCTCTTTGGCGTCGGTTGGGGACACGCTGCCGGGGAAAGAACGCTGTAAATATCCGAAGGTATCGGAACGGACGCGGCTGATCTGCAATTTGGTCTTGATTTCATTGGAAAGCAAATCGCCCAGGGCGCCCGTGCCGCTGAGCTGGACATTGCCGTGCGAGTCGGTTTCCTTGATGAACTTGGTGGCGATGGCAATGCCGTATTCATCCGAGATCCCTTCCGATACCGCCACCACGCACCGGCCGAGCCGGTCATAAACGTTTTTGACGTCTTCGCAGAATTTTTCCATGGAAAAAGGGTGTTCCGGAACATAAATCAGGTGCGGCCCGTCGTCGGGGTAAACTTTTGCCAAGGCCGAGGACGCGGTCAGAAAGCCGGCATGCCGCCCCATGATGACGTCAATCTTGACGCCTTTCAGGGCAAGGTTGTCAAGGTTATCGCCCATGACGGCGCAGGCCACGAACCTGGCGGCGCTGGCGAATCCGGGAGTATGGTCGTTCTCCAGCAGATCGTTGTCAATGGTCTTGGGAATATGGAAGCAATGCAGGTCATAATTTTCTTTCCGGCTTTCCTCGGAAATAATGTTGACCGTCTCGGCCGAGTCGTTGCCGCCGATATAGAAGAAATAACGGATGTTGTATTTCTGCAGGATCGCGAAGATCTTGACGCATTCCTCGGGAGTCGGTTTTTTGCGGACACTGCCCAGGGCGGAGGATGAGGTCTGCGCCACCGCTTCCAGCGTGGCATGGCTTTCCTTGCGCAGATCAATCATTTTTTCTTCCAGGATGCCCTTGATGCCGTGCAAGGCGCCGTAAATATTTTTTATCTGTTTATGTTTCTTGGCCTCAATTACGGCGCCGACCAGGCTTTGATTGATAACCATTGAGGGCCCGCCGCTCTGGGCAATCAGCATGTTTCCTTTGAATGAACCGGCCATATTTTTCTCCTTTTGTTGAATAGTTGAGTGGAAAATTTAACAAAAACGCCGCAGAATGCAAAAGATTATTTTTTTGTTGAGGCAAAGCGAAAGTTGACATTGGTGAAGCATGAATATAGATTCCGGGTAAAGCAATGCCGAGGAAATAGCATATCTGCCGCCGTCCAAGGTAGATTGATCAATATGTTTGAATAGTTAAATTTTAAGGGATAATGCCAATGACGACAAAAAAAATTCTGGTGTTCAGCGCCCATCCTGATGATGCCGAGTCCTCCATGGGCGGGACGATCCTCGGTTATACGGAAGGGAAAAACGAGGTCTTGATTGTGAACGTCACTTCCAACGCCGTGCGGGAAAAAGAGGGGAAGAAAGCGGCCAGGGCCTTGAAGGCCAAGGTTGATTTTTTGAGATATCCTGACTGCAAAATACCGGTTGACGCGGATTCGGTGCGAAAGTTTGAGGATATAATCCTGGATTTTTCACCCGCATTAATATACAGCCATTGGCCCGTGGACTATCATATTGATCACCAGGCGGTGGGGGTTTGCACGCTCCGGGCCTTGAATAACCTTGAAAACAAATTGAGACCTGAACTTTATTTTTTCGAGCCATGCGCGGGTTATCAAGATTACCATTTTATCCCGAATACGTACGTTGATATCAGCCGTTATGTCAAAGGAAAAAAACGGGCGACTTTCTGTCATCGCAGTCAAAAACCTTTTAATTTTTATCCCATCAATGAAACCATGATGAAATTCCGGGGGTATGAATCGGGCTATTTCTATGCGGAAGCGTTTATCAGGATTTACCTTCGTTATCCGCCAATGCGTGATTATCTCATCGGGGAGGGTAAAGACAGGAAGCCAAAGCCAGATTCAGTTTAACGGATTCTCCCATCCGGCTGGATTCAAAACCATGAAAATTGAAGATGTTTTGAACGATTTACAGGCCTCGGATCTATTGACGATTGTTGGACCGCATTGGCAGGAATCAATGGCGAGTTTTCCGGACGGCGTTCCCGATTTCCTCCGTCCGGAACAGATCAGGACCAACCTGCAATGGTGCGGATTTGAGGCTGAATTTGAGCCGGCGCTTATCGGCGCGGCCGGCAAGATTGCCGCCAACCGTTCCTTGCTGTGCCTTGCGTGGCACTATTACCGGATGATTTTTGAATATGAAGCCGGCAAATCTCCATTGCGGTTCGTGCCGCTGGAAAAGACCCTGGGCGATGACGCCGCCATATTTTACCTGCTGATTGCACTGGCGATTGTTCCCCGCATGCGAACTTTTCACCGAAGACTCGGTGTTCCGGAACAGGTGACAAGGGATACCTGCCTGCAGGTTAAATGTTATTGCGATAATTATCGCCGCGGTCACGCCGGTCGGCTCGGCATATGTGTTGAACAGATAGGCTGGTTGAATAATTATGTCAATGGATCGCTGTTTTTTCGCCTGGGCCGGTTTGAATATTGCAGTCACCCGTTTCCTTATGAATATAAAGTTTACCGTCACCGTGAAAAAGGAAGGATGATTGCCTTGGCCGGGCCGGCCTGGAAAATAAATTCTTCCGGATTGATTGAAGGAATTGGCGCGGACACGGAAGCCGGTTCAGGTTGGCAGACCACCTTGAAACAAATCGGCGCCGACACTTGCGGCTTTCCGATCAATCCAAAGGGATTTGTTGAGCCCAACCTGGTGCGTCTGCCGGGCGTTGAATGGGAATGCGTCCTGGAAAAAGGCGTGCAGGTTCTCGTGATGCATATTCCCGCCGGAGGGGGGATGAGTCTTGAAAAATGTTCCGAATCATTGCAGGAAGCCCGGCGCTTTTTCCGGGAGTATTTTCCATCCACGGCGCCGCGGGCGATAGTTACCATGTCATGGATGTTCAGTCCGATCCTTGAACAGATTCTGCCGGCCGATTCCAATCTGGTAAAATTTATGCGTGAGCTTTATCTTTGCCCGTTCAATTCCCGCGGCCCGGATTCCCTGTGGTTTGTTTTTCTGCAAAGGCCGCTTGATCTCGCCACGGCGCCGGACGAAACCAGCCTGCAGAAGGCAATCCTGAATTATTTGCGCGCCGGAAAAACATGGCATGACGGCAGTATGTTTTTGATGCTGGACGATATTGACCGCTTTGGCGGCCAATGGTATCGGGCGTCCTATTCAACCGGCGATTTATCCTGTCCCCCTGAACACTGCCAAAAATGCCCAAAAAATAACGAATGACAAAAAATAAACCATATGCGGCGAATTCACTTGTACGGACCGCGAGGAAACAGAAATCATGAAAAATAATTACGCTCAAAATCCGCAAAATGAAGCGCAGGATGGAAACCAAAAACATCACCGGCGGGTCCAGGCGGCTTTTTCGGGCCGGTGGCCGGATCGCATGCCGATTTGCGAGCAGGCGTTTGCCTCTTCCGTGGCCGGCGCCATCATGGGCCGACCCATGCATACCGGTTCCACCGAATTGCATTACGAGGAAGCCCTTGCCTGGTTGAAAGGCGAGGCGGCCCACGAGGATTTCGTGGAGCAGGTTTATCAGGATATGGTGGCGCTCCATCGGTATTTTGATTTTGATATTTTTTTTCTGCCGTGGAGAATGAGCGCGCGCCCCGCGCGGCAGGTTGATGAATACACTTTTCTTTACGGCAATCCGGAAGGAGATTATAACCTGTATCAATATGATCCGGGTTCCAGGACTTATGGGGTGGTAAAATCCGGTCAATCCTGGGAGAGTTGTGATGAAGTGGGTGAATATATCCGCCGGGCATTGAAGGAAACTTTCCCCGCTCCTGTTCTGGACCCGTTTTTGGAGCGGGCGCAACGTGAGCTGGGAAATGAATTTGTGGTGGCGGGCGGGGCCGGGATGGGCATACCCATGCATGCCGGGTGGCTCGAAGCCACCGTCTTGGAACCGGAACTGGTCGGCGAGTGGCTTGATTTTAATCTTCAAAACACCCTGGCGCATCTTGCGGCCCAGAAAAAGGCCGGAATTGTGCTGGTCAACGGCGGCGGTGATTTCGCGTTTAATACCGGGCCGATTTATTCGCCGGTTTTTTTCAAGAATATCATGGCGCCGCGCTGGAAGAAGATTTTTGATAAATGCCGGGAACTCGGATTATATTATATCATGCGTTCCGACGGCAACTTATGGCCGGTGGCCGATTCCCTCTTCGGCTGGGCCAAGCCCCATGCCTATTATGAATGTGATTATGACGCCGGCATGCGTTTCGGCGAACTGCGTTCCCGTTTTCCGGATTTGGTCCTGATGGGGAATGTAAGTTGTGATTTGATGATGCGGGGGACGCCGCAACAGATCAGGGATCGGATTGTTGAATGTATTCAGGCCGCCGCGCCCCGGATGGTGGCCGCCACCGCCAATTCAATTTTACACGGCACGCCCCCGGAAAATGTCCTGGCGCTCTATGACGCCGTCAAGGCTTATCACTGCCGGCCGGCGTGAATATGTAATTTTTGGCGACGAAAGCAATTTCCCGTGGACGGAGATGATGCGGGCTAAATTTTCCGTTTGTGTTCCCGGCTGAGTTTTAAAAACTCATCACACATTGCCTTGATTGCTTCCGGGCTGTGTCCCACGGCGGCCGGATCAGGATACCATTTGGCGATGAATCCGCCTTCCGGCCGGCCCAGTGCCGCAACCATCCTGCGGCAGTAGTCGCGGATTTCCTGTGCGGAACCGCGCACCATTATATTTTGAATATCCACCGGACACCAGAAAGTTATGCGTCCTCCGAATTTGCCGCCGAGGAAATCCAGCCCCATGTTTTCCTGCTGGTCCATCTGGATGACGTCCAGCCCTATCTCAATCAAATCATCCAGGATATCGGCGATATATCCGCAACTGTGCAAGAAAGTAAGCAACCCGGCCTTATGGGCCGCCTTATAAACGCGGGCATATCCTGATTTCCAGATTGACCGCCATGATCCCGGCGAGATCATGAGCCGGTTCTGCAGTCCCCAGTCATCACAGAACATGTAACCATCCGCGCCGGCTTTGGCATAGCGGTCTATGGCATACAGGTTCATGTCCACCAGTTTGTCAATCAGCCGCCCGAGTTCCTCGGGGGCGGACAGCGTGTCCGCCCAGGTGTTCTCCAAACCACGGACGAAGTGCACCCGCTCATACAATGAAATTCCACCGGCCAGGAGAAACTTATCCCCGCAGCGTTCCCGCGCTCCTTCAATATCCTTCCATCGGATTGAATCGCGGATATCCGGTATTTTCAGCCTGTCCCAGTCGGCCCAATCCTTCAAAGGCGATTCCTTCACTTCGCCAAGATTGGAAACCCCGATATTGTCCCAGACACATCCCCATTCATCCACGCCTTTTTTCGGTCTTGCATCGGGGGACGGATTCATTCCAACCCAGGCAAAATCAGAGCCATAATCCGGGGGGAGATCATAAGGCAGGCGGTCGGCGCCCTTAAAGCGCACGGTGTTTTGAACCACTTCTCTTGGAGTCATGTTTTTCCCTTTCTGATTCGCAAGCTGAATTTTCAATGACAAAGCCAATAATTTAATGAAATCGCCGTGGAATGCAAAAGAAATCCGAGCTAATTACAGGCTAACCCGCAATTTCTCACTCCCCGTGAGAAATGCGCCCGAAGGGCCGAAGTAGAAGCGCATTATGCTTCACTTCGGGGCCGCCCCGAAGCGACGTTCACGTCTGCTTCGGCCGGCGCCAATACCTTCCCAAGGCATTGGCAGACCGGTGCTTATCTCACGACCTAAATCAGGTTGTGAGATAAGCAGGCTAAATATCATCGGAGGAATATTGCATCTTGACTATGATAAAAAAAGCGTCAAACTACGTATAAAGATGCTCGTTTAATGTATCCGAAAACGGCGCCAGCGCATGAAGCATAAGCAATCGCCAAAATCCGACGACAGGAGATCCTTTGCAATAATGATATTCATGCTTGTTATCACGGCGTTGCTGATTGCCGTTATATCTTTCAATAAAGCATTGCAGTTTATCTGTGACAGTCGGTTTACAACAATCTTGTACAAAGCCACCGATATTTTTGAACAGTATCCCATCCTGCACAACTCATTTCCACCGATGGCGACCCCGGGCGTCATGCCCCCGGGCACCGAAGACCTGTTTGGCCGGGTCCCTTGGACAAACAACACCCCTTTGGGCGGTCAATGGGACTGGGTAACAAATGCGCCAAAGCTGGGGCGGGGCATTCGCATTTATATGCCGACCGCATCTGAAAAACGGATGAAAAACATTGATGAACATATTGATGATGGTAACCTGCATTCAGGCAGATTTCAATTGCTTGAAGATGACACGGGATATTTATATACAATTGAATGATGAATTCGGAAACAGCGCCGGACATGACCGTCCGACAAAAATGGAACATGACCGTGGAATATTATTGATGCAAATGGAGGTTCAAGATGAAGGTTAAACAGCGTATGCAAATCATGGCGATATTGCCCATTGTGCTTGCCCTGGTCACCAGCATGATCCTGGCATGGATGACAACCAACACGCACGGTATCGTGCTGCGCCTGAGGGCAACCAATTCCATCACGCGGGATGTATTCTTGCTGGACATGGTTACCCATGAATATATCAAAACACTAGCGCCGGAATCTCAATCAAGATGGCAAACAATCCATGCCCGTCTTGTCAAAACGATCCAACGTGAAATCGCCGCCAGTCCGCGTGATCAACGTATTTTTAAAGATATTAATCAATCGTTAAACAGCGCGAAATCCGCTTTTATGGATCTATCAGCGCATCTTGCCGGGGGAGCTTCACCCTCTTCAAAAATCGCGCTTAACCTTCTAAGTCTTCTCAGGGTATCTTCCCAATCCATAGTAGATGAAGCGCTTTTCCTGGCCACCAACGCCCATGATCAGACCATCGCCATCCAAATGGCATCGTTTTTTATGATCATTGGAACCAGTTCCGTGCTGGCCATTCTCCTGGTGGTTATTGCCGTCCTGGTGAGCCGCAGCATTGATAACGGACTGACTGCCCTTGGCGATGGAACCCGCCAGATAGCGCAGGGCAAACTGGGGTACCAAGTCCACTTGGACAATAAGGATGAGTTGGGCGAGCTGGCCGCGGCTTTTAATGCCATGTCCCGTGAGCTGAAAAAAGACCAGGAGACAATCCAGGCCGAAATGACGGCGCGTGAAAAAATCACCGAATCGCTTGCCAAGAGCAACATCCAATTGTCAGACGCCTTTACCAGGTTGAAACGCGCCCAGGAGGAAGTCATTCAGCAGGAACGGCTCAAGGTGTTGAAACAGTTCGCGGATGGCATGCTGCATGACATCTATGACGCCATGATGCCCATTTTGGGATTCAGCGAACTTATCCTCCGCTTTCCCAATGAAATAAAAAACACCCGGAATGTCTATGAACATATACAGATTATTCATGACGCGGTCACCAAGTCCATATCAATGGCCAAACACTTGTCCGAATATTTCTACCCGACGCAAAAGAATAATGCCGGGCCGATTAATCTCAAGGCCTTGCTGGAAAATGTACTGTCCCGCGTTTTACCCTCTTGGGAAGAAGGAGGCCACAGGATTGCCGTCAAGACCGAATCGGGTGAAATACCGGCTTTCAACTCCATTGAATTGGATATAAACGAGGCGCTGGTTAATATCATCACCAATGCCGTTGAAGCAATGGAAGAAACCGGCACGCTGACCGTCCGCACGCGAGCGGAAGCCGGCACAATCGTGATTGAAGTCAGCGATACCGGACCGGGTATGACTCCGGAAACATGCCGGCGATGCCTGGAACCATTTTTCTCAACGAAAGGGCATGGTCATTCCGGCATGGGCTTGACAATTGCCCAGGGAGCCATCGCCCGTTGTCAAGGCACACTGGCCATTGAAAGCCTGCCCGATAAAGGCACAACCGCAATAATCCGAATACCGACCATGTCCGCGCCCGCCGTGGTCGCAAGCGCGGTTGCGCAACTGCCATTGCTTGACCGCAAGCTGCGCATCCTCGTGATTGACGATGAAGACTGCATCCGCACGTTGCTCATGAAGGTCTTGGGTGCAATGGGATACGAAGCGGCAACCGCGGCCGATGGTCCGGCCGCAATTGAAATGTTCCGCTCGAGCTCATTCGACGTTGTGATTGTGGACATGGCCATGCCCGTGATGAGCGGCAATGAAGTGGCGGCCGCGATCAAACAGATTCAACCCCGCACCCCGGTTATCATGCTTACCGGGTTTGGTGATGTATTAAAGGAACGCGGCGAGAAAATGGCCGGCGTTGATTTTCTGCTGAGCAAGCCGATGCCCCTTGGCGAACTTCAAAATGCCATTATCCGCGCGATGATTCAATCTGAGGGGAAATCAATTTCTGAAAGTTAACCCGCATGTTTTAGATCGTTTCGTAAAACATATGACATATTATAGAGCTAATTGCAAAAGTCCTGCGGACGCGACAGCCTGCCCGAGCGTTGGCCAGGGAGCGCGTCCCTCCACTTCTGAAAATAGGCTGTTTTCCGAGGCGGTGGAGGGCCACGTTTCATCGTGGCCGTCTTTTCTGGGAATTTTGCAACTGACTCTATAGAGAAATTGGAGGGCGAGGCTGAGCCGAGCCTTTTTGAAATCGGCTCATCCTTTCAGCTCAAACATATTCCCCGGGTTTATTCTGCCTTCCGGGTCAAAGACGTGTTTGACCCGGCGCATCTCTTCAACGCCGGCTGCGCCGAACATCAGGGCAAGAAATGTCCGCTTGAGCTTGCCGATGCCGTGTTCACCGGAGACCGTACCGCCCCATTTTACGATTATCTGCGCCAATTGCAGGTATATTTCTTTGCCGCGTTTGTATTCCTCCATGTTTTTCGGAAGGATATTCACGTGAACATGGTTGTTGCCGATATGGCCGAAAATCACGTACTCAAGATTTGTCCCGTCCAATGTCAGGCGGTAAAGCCGGAACATTTCCTCAAGGAATTTATCCGGCACGGCAAAATCGGTGCCCAGTTTTGTCAGGCCGGGGGAGGCGGCGGCGCGTTCGCCGATCCGCTGGTTGATGGCCTCGGGCAGGGCATGGCGGAATTTTTTGAGGCGCTCGGTTTCCTCCGGGGAGATAGCCGTCCAGGCCGTGTCCGCGCTGCTGCCGGAAGCCTCCAGGAGCGCCAGCAGATTTTCAGCGTCTTTTTCCATGTCCGTTTCCGTGGTCGGCAGTTCAAGGTAGACGGCCGTGTGCGCTGTCTCCGGCAGGGCCGGGATTTCAGCCGAAGGACCGAGTTTAATTTTCTGCTCGCGTAATAAATTGAGGGCGCGGTAATCAAAATATTCAATGGCCAGCGGTTTTTTTCCCAATGGCGGTAAATCTTCATTTGCCTTCTCGCCGCGCGCCGCCCGGACAAAATTAAGGGCGTTATCTTCTGAACCGAAAAATCCTATCACTCCCAGAATTTGTTCCGGCGGGCGGACGAGCATGAGCTCGGCTTCCGTGATTATGCCCAGCGTGCCTTCCGAGCCGACAAACAAGTCCAGAAGATCCATCCCGGGTTTTGCAAAATAACCGGCCGCGTTCTTTACCGCGGGCATTTGGTAGTCCGGTATTTTCCCTTCCCGTTTGCTTCCGTCCGGCAGGATCAATTGAAATGCACCATTGGCGCATGTGCCACTGGCGCCCGCAAAACTTTCGCCGCGTTTTATATCCAGAACGGAGCCGTCGGCCAGGACCAGACGCAAGGCGGAGACATGGTTGCGGGTGGCGCCGTAATGGAAGGTGCGCGCGCCGGAAGCGTTACAGGCGATCATGCCGCCGATCGTGGCCGAGCCCTCGGTCGGGTCCGGGGCAAAGCGCCACTCCCCGGACTTCATGAAAAGGTCGAAACTCGACTTGTCTTTCATTGTCCAATCTGACGTTGTCAAAAAATCTTTCCTGGCAATCATTTTATTCAGGGTTTCAAGCGTTATACCGGGCTGGCAGCGCAGAAAGAAAACATCGCGTTCCGGATCATATCTGAGGCCAAGGGAAAGATTCATTTTTTCGGCGCTTATGAGCCAACCGCCGTCGGGGACGGCTCCGCCAGTAATGCCGGTGCGGCCGCCTGAGACGGTGATGGTTTTCCCCTCGGTTTTGGCCGCCTGTAAAATGGCGACAAGGTCGCCTTCCGACTGCGGAAAGAATATTTTTTCCGCGCGGCCCTGCAGGCGTGATTCATCGGAAAGATAAGTCGCCGCATCGGCGGGATCTTTGCCCTGTTTGGCGCCGTTTCCGGCGTCAACCGTGTAATTTTTTGTCAAAAGTCGGTTATTCATTGGAATATTGCAAATCGCGAAGAGGATTAATGAAACCGGTAGATATTTCCCTGCCGCAAAAACGTTTCATACGCGCCCAGGTCAACGATGCCGTAACGAATGCGCACATTTCCATCCAGATCAACCGCGCCGGTCATCCAGGGCTGATTGGTTCCGGCATTAACGCAGGGCGAATTTATGCGCAGGCGATAATCGCCTCCGGCAAAGTTTTTAAAAACAGGGTCATTGGTGATGTTGCCGTTCCCGCCCACCGCCGGAATCACACAGGAATAACTCAATCCCGTGTTTCCCGCCGTGTTGGTGAAATTAGCCGCTGCCGGCGCCGTATTGAAATAAATGATGTTATTTGTGCCGCTGCTTGCCGGGCCGTCAACATAGAGCCCTCCACCGGATATTCCCGCTTGGTTGCTTATGATCGTGCAGTTTTCCACCGTGCTGTTGGTCATCCATATCCCGCCGCCGTCCTTTACCGCGCTGTTTGAAGCGATCAGGCAGTTAATTATCCTTGAATTTGTGCCGCTGTTTCCTTCCATATGGATCCCGCCTCCGTAACCTTTGGTACCAAAAGTTCTATTTTCGGTAATAATGCAGTTTTTAACAACCGCTTCCCCAAAAACTTCAATCCCGCCGCTACTTACATATGTCCCATCTGAAATATTTTTAGAAACCACGCAATTGACGATTAGATTATTGGTTCCCGCCCCATTAAGATGAAAACCACCGCTGTAATAGGATCCATCATTGTTGATTGCGGTGCAATTTGAAATGACAGCGTTATTACATGAATAAAACGCACAGACACCATAGTTGCCGGTGTTTCCTTCAAACCAGCACCCAAGAAGCGTCAATCCGTTACAAGGATTAATGTAGATTGCGCCGCCAATGCTGTTCATCACATTGTTTTTGAAGATACAGTTGGTGATAACGGCCCCGGAATTTGCCAGAAGAGTCCCCCTGAGTGTGTTAAAATTACGCTCAAACCTGCAGTTGCGGATATAGGTTGGCACCCGAACCACCCCATCAAGACCGACAGTATGATAATTCGTTACCGTGAAGCCGTCCAAGGCCGACGATGCGGATGTAAAATACACACATCGGCTGTCGCCCGCGTTAGCTCCGTCCAAGATCGTCACATCGCGCCCGTTGACGCTCCGGAGCGTAATTGCGTTGCGCCAACTATAAATATGGTTGGTCGTATAATACACGCCGTTTGACACCAGCACCGTATCGCCGTCGGTCGTTGCCGCGTCCATTGCCCAGATGATGTTCGTGGCGGCATCCGCCCAACTCGTGAAAGGCGAATTATTCGTGCCGGACAGAGAGACATAATGGGTATCGGCCGGGCATTCCCGGCCCGCAACAAGCGCCAGAATCATCAGAATGAATGATAATCGTTGCTGCCTGAATCTCATCAAGATAACAAACTCCCTCTTACATTTGATTCGGCATTCATTTTAGGTGTAATGAAATGGAACGCAATAAGAATCTCAAGGAAACTATAAACAGGGCGCCGGACCGCGCCGCCATTAATTTTTGTTTATGTATTGTTCAATTTTCTGTACGGCAAGCAGGTAGTTCAATTCTGAAAGATAAGCTTCCAGCTTGTTTTGTTCTTCGCCGTACAGCCTTTTCAGCATCTCATCAACCTCCGATTCCATGATGTCACGAGAATATAAGTCCTTGAATTCTTTCTTTAAAGGTTCCAGTGCGTTCCGAATATCTCTCAACCCGGCAACCATCTTTTCGAGCGAGTTCCTTGAAAAACTCTTTTCTCCGCTTCCTGGGCAACGATAACTCAAGCTTCCGCGATTCCCGATTTGCTTGTCTTTGTCCCAGTGTTTATAATCCAAATAACGAATAATTTTGTCCTCCACTTCGCCGGAAATCTCCAGGAAATCCGCCTGATGCAATCGCATCCGGGCGGTTAAATCCAGACAATGAACCGTTGTTTGGCTCATCCTTGCCTTGGCCTTCAAGACTTTAAGCAACGCTTGGGCTTCCTGCGCCCGTTTTCGCATGGGGCCGGTATTTTGCATATGAATATTTCCCCCAAGCAGATAAAAGACCTTCATCCAGCCGGTGTTTTTAGCTCCAAAAAATCGCTCTGCAAATTTTGTGTCAAAGGAATCTGTTGTTTCATCCGGATACCAGGAAAACCCGCCGGTCGCGACCAAGCCATGCCAAAGACCGGGCAAGGGCCCCCCGCAGGTCGGCCAATAGGTGGAGACAATTCCTTGTCCTTTGTGTTCGGCGATTTTCCTGCAAAATCCCCTGATGTTGGGCAGGTGCAGCCGATCATCGCTGTTGATCAAACCGGTCCCACCGGACTTGACCGATGGCGCGCCGATGACTTGCAGGCCATGATCTTTGTAATAACGCAAATATGGAAAGGACCGGTTGGATTGCGGGAACCTTCCCGCATCCCAATATTTCCTGAATCGCTTGATGGTTTCGGCTGGTATGCGTTCAAAAACCTCTTCACCAAACCATGTCCGGTTATCCCATTTGATAAAAGGCGCTTCGTCTTGATCTCCCGTAGTATAATCCCAGTACATAACCTGAATGTCCTTCGGGAATGAATCAATCCCTTCCGGATGCCAGATAAGTTGATCATCCCAGATAATCGGCGTCTTGCCGGCGGCTCTGATCATTTTTGCTCTTTGGGCGATATGGTTGATGAAAAAACGCGATTTTCCGATCCGCCCAAACTCCCTGGCACAAGCCGGGCATTCGCCCAAATATAATGTTTCATCTCCGCCCAAATGAAAATACCGTCCTTCTTTATGTACGGCAAGGATTTCAGACGCCATTTCCTCAAAAACCCGCAACGATTCCCGTTTGCCGACACAATACTGGTAGGGATCATCCTTTCTTTCCCGCAAATGCGAAAATTGCGGATGTTTCAGGATGTATCCGACGTGGCCAAAACATTGGAGAAGCGGAATGACTTCAATAAAATGTTCCTTGGCCGATTTCAGCAGGGCCCTGATCTGCTCTTTGTTCAAAGCAAGCGGGTGACGAAGGAAGGAATACTTCTCATAAGGAAATTTATCCTCATATTCCAGTAACAGCGTGTTGATTTTATATCGGCTGATCTGCCTGATGAGCGCTTGCATGCACTCAAAGGTCGGCATTTCCTGCGCCAGCATCAAATGCACGCCTCGCAAGCCGAGGGTTGGCCAGTCCTGGATTTGCAGGCATGGAAGCCGCGGGCCGTTTTCAAGCAATTGCAGCAGGGTTTGGGTTCCATTGAACAGGCCATGCGGATTGCCGGAAACAATTTGAATCCCTTTTTTAAATATGTCCAATACATATCCTTCCTTGCCTAATTTTTCCAATTCCGGCCGCGGCCGGGAAAGCGTTTCGGCGGAATCGCCAAGTTGAATTGCGCAATATGCGGCGCGGGTTTTTTGCATTTTTATTTTCACCGAAATGCCGCAAATTGCTTTTAAGCCGGCTTGAACCTGTTCTCCAACCAGTTGAACGCCGTCGGAAAACACCAGGTTCGTTTCCAAGCCCAACTTGCAAAACCCGCCCCGTATTTTAATTTGCCGCGGTTGGGGGATCAGATTTAAATTATTAAAGCCTTGCATAAAAAGAGTTGTTTCCCTTCCTGGTTTTGAAAATCATCCCGTAAGCATGTAAAACCATCAGGCATCATTCTGTCTTTTTCCATATCGCTTCCCATTCCGGTATTTTTTCAATTCCACCCTGCGCGCCGAACAATCGGAAGCGGATCTTTCCGGCCGACACCCCGTCCTTTAAATAAAAGAATTCATAATTGCGTCCATTCAGTCCCGGCGCCACCGATACTTTTTGCAGGTCCGGAATATCAAAGAACGTGGCGAGAATATGGCGGGAAGCCTTGTCCTCAACCGCCAGCCAGGGCTTGGCAATTTCCTCCGGCCGGTAATCTTTGCCACCGCTCTGCCATTTCAACTCCTGCACATTATTTGTCAAGGGTACCCGCATGACATTATTCCTGCTTATTCCATCCCTTGTTATCTGCGACAGCAGATAGAAAAGATCCTTCGTCAGTCTTGTGCCGGTTGTATCATAGCTCACATCAATGAATTCCTGTCCGCGCTTGAGAGTTGCCGTCATGGTGACCGGTCCGGATGAAAGCGCAATTTGATCCGTTTCAATATTTTTAAGCTTCCATCCGTCTTTCCTGTTAACCCAGACAAGTCCGAACAAATACCGATCCGGACTCAGCAGTTCCATTCCCGTCCGGCGCACGATCAAGTTATGCAGAACGCCGTTGGCAATACTGAACCTGGCGACCAGATGCTCGTTTTCCAGGCAGGCAAACTCAATAACCGAGTTCGGGTCGGCGCTGTTAATGATCCGGTCATAAGGAGAGATTTGCCCCTTTCTGGCTTCACGATAGGTTACCGTGCCGGTTGTGACGCGCAATGGCAGGGACCATTCGCGTTTCAGCCCCCCGTCAAAAATTCCCCGCACGATCACTTTTCCCAATTCGGTCATATTCTGTGTTTGCGAAGTTTTGACGGTGAACGCAAACGAATGCTCTTTTGCGCCGTCCAATGTCCATTCTTCCATGTTCTTTCCAAACACAAAGTTAGTAAATCCTTCAAGCTCAACGCTGATCATGCCCTTTGCTTTTTCATCGCGCAGGACAGTCTTTATCTCCACTTTTTCCGGTGCATCCGGTTTGACGTAAAAATACCCGTTTTCAGGCTTCATCGTGATTGTGACCGGGTCAAGAATCCGAACCTCCAACCCCATGGATTCCGCGACTGTCCCGTCTGAGCCAAGCGCAGTTGCCTTCAAATTGTAATAGCCGGTCTTGACGTCTTGAGCAACGGCAAGATTAAGGTCGGCAGTTTTGGTCTCTCCCGGACGGAGTTCATAGGAGCCCGGCGCGGGACGCTCCTTGCATAGGCCGTCCTCATCCTTCAGGCTTAATTCGCCCTTGATTGTCTTGTCCGAAGCGTTCAGAAGCGTCATTTTTACCTTGACGTCCGTCACTCCCTGGGCTATTTCCCGGCGTTCGATCTCAAGCCCGGCAAGCGGTCTGTATCCCGGCGACAGCACCACCGCGGCCCAATCGTCAATTCTGTTTATTGTAAACCGGGCTTGTTTCTCATTCCCCGTTTTCACGATTTCCATCGGCAATTCTTCTGGCACGGCTGTAATCCGTTCTCCGGCCGTTTTCATGTTCGGTATGAGGAAACATTTTATCCCCTCAGGAAAGTTTTCCGGCAACCTGACGAATACATCGGCATTTGTTATCGGCACTTGAAAATCGGCGGGCCAGGCGCCGCCATTTTCAGGATATTTTTCAATATCCCATTCAAATCCTTTCAGATTTTGGCCCTGTTTTACCATCCGATTGGCGATGCCCACCCAAATATCAGATCCGGCCGTAAAAGATTTTGCATGAACCAATCCGGGTGTTTCGTGTCCCTTCACAATGACATAGGGCTCCGCTTGCTGCGTTGCCAGAAAGTCCTTTATCCAGGAGGCAATCCGGCGTTGCGGCTGGAGGGCGACGGTTGTATCAGCTTTTTTAACTTTCAACGAATCGGCCGTGCCGGCCATGGCATTGTCAAGTAATGCGGATTGAGCATCATCATCTTTTCCCACATTGGCAAAATCCTCGGACCAAGTCTGCTGGTAAGGGATGCCGACATCCCATCCCAGGAAAAGAGTTTTTCCGTCTCCCGAAATTACCGCGGCTGCCTCATTAGTCTGCCCGGTCACTACTCGCGCCAAAACCTTGTCATCCGGCTTGACTTCCACCGGACAGATGCCCCTGCCGTTTATCCCGGGGATTTCAACCCCGTCGGCAATCACAGCTTTACAGGAAACCGGTTTGCCGAAACGCTTTGAAAGCGGGAAAAGATTTGTTGAGGATGGTTCGTTCCACTCATTCTTTTCAAACGCCCCGGGCATAAGGATTACCGCGCCCCCGTCCTGGACATATTTATTGATGGCCGTCACCATTTCATTCGATGCCAGCTTCATTTCTGGCCCGACAACGACGGCTTGGAAACGTTTTAGCGGGGCATAATTATGTTCTGACACAACCTCAAAATCCAGACTGAGATCAGTGAAAATTTCCATCATTCCTGCTATACCGTTTGCATTCCCGCCGGCGATGGTAACCTTTTGGTCGCCGACAAGATATCCCACCTGCGGCGGCCTGCGTTTTGAGGTGAGATAGGTGTCGCCCAGATAACGTTGAAGCTGAATGATAGATTTGGCCGGAGTGTATTGCGGTTCGCGCCGACGGAATCCATCATCACTGTCGGCTGCGCCGCGATAGTGAAGGCCCAGTCCGCCTAGTTTAGGTCCCGCCGCGGAGACATAGGAAAGGCCCGTGCGGCTTGCGTCAAGAAGGCGCATGAAATCAGTGAAGGAGGGACTGGATCCCGGCGGCATGCACAGGGCGCTGCCGGCCTTTCCGGACCATTCCGCAATCTCCCGGAGAACCATAAGATTAAATCCAAGAGCATGACCAGCCCCATGGCGCTGTAAAACATCCACATAAGGCGGCGCAATCCACCACGAAGCGGCGGCAGGCTGAAATGGCCAGAAATCCATGGAGTTGATGACAAGATGGTTAGGATCAACTTCCTTGATTGCCTGATAACATACGCGCAACAGGTCGGCGTAGGCCCAGCGCCGGAACAACTGCCAGTCGGCCCAACGCCGTCCGTCTTGTTCTTTGGGCGTAGGCGGAAGAATATCTTCTTTCTTATCATATTTCGTCCCCCAGGCCGCGTTAAGTTTATCCAACGCGCCGTATTGGACCATCATTTTATCCCGAAAAACATTCACGGCAACCGCCTCATATCCTCCCCATGACCATGGATAAGAAAACTCGTCCTGCAACCAATATCCCAGGAAATACGGCTTGTCCTTGCAATGCGCGGCCAAATCCTTGAGCGCCTTCACAATCGCCGCCCGGCAACCCTCATGCATAAAACTGGAATTTAGGCCCATACCGCCTTTGACAACGCTTCCGTCAGGACCTTTCATTGCCGCATCGGGATTAGTCTTGGCATATTCCCTTGCAAACGCCATAATTTCGCATTGGACGATCCAGTACAGGCCGAATTTGGCGGACTGTTCGGCCTCTTGATCCATCGCATTATAATTCTGTTTTTCAACGTAATGCAAATGCGATGAAAAATCAATATAATGGACGTTTCCGCCCATCTGCGCCCAGAACCGGAATAAGGAATCCTCTCTCAGGCTTTGAGGTATCACAAAAGCATAGGCATAATGTCCGATCATTGGAAACGGTTTTCCGTCGGCGTAAATGACGCTGTCCTTCACCTTGAATTCCCGCGCCCAATTCGTCTGGGTATTTTGGGCGTTGGTGAATACTGCATGCATGCCGGCAATCATTCCGACCGTCAAGGCCAGTTTCAACAGTTTCATTTTACCTTGCCTCATGTTTTATTGTTGGCGTCCGCAAACCAGGCGAGGGGTTAAATTGCCCCCCTTAATTTATGGGACTATTGTTGTCCATCATGAAATTAAAAGCAACGTGAAAGTGGTGGCAAAAGGTGGACTTTTGTGATTAACAGGCATTGGATCGGCCGCCCTGCGGAGGTGTTCCGAAGCTATAAAATTATGCCGGGTCAATCTGCCAAGGCGGCTTAAATCTCAAGGAAACAGCAAGCATTTATTGGGATATTGCAAATCGTGGAGAGGATTAATGAACCTTGTAAATATTCCCTTGCCGCAAAAACGTTTCATACGCGCCCATGTCAACGATGCCGTAACGAATGCGCACATTTCCATCCAGATCAACCGCACCGGTCATCCAGGACTGGTTTATTCCCTTGTTTATACAGGGTGAACTCTTTTGCAGACGATAATCACCTCCGGCAAAGTTTTTAAAAAACGGGTCATTGGTGATGTTGCCGTTCCCGCCCACCGCCGGAATCACGCAGGAATAATTCAAACCCGCGTTTCCCGCCGTGTTGGTGAAGTTGGCCGCATTGGCCGCCGTGTTGAAATAAATGATATTGTTTGTGCCACTGCCAACACCGTCAAGATAAAGCCCGCCACCGGATGTTCCTGCTTGGTTGCTCACTATTGTGCAGTTTTCCACCGTGCAGTTGGTCATCCATATCCCGCCGCCGTTCTTTACCGCGCTGTTTGAAGCGATCAGGCAGTTAATTATCCTTGAATTTGTATTATTATTTCCCAACACGTAAATCCCGCCGCCAATACCATTGGCGGTAAGAACTCTATTTTCAGTGATAATGCAGTTTTTTACAACCGCTTCCCCATAAACGTCAATTCCCCCACCTTGTGCATTGGATGTGTTTTTGCTTGCCACACAGTTGACGATAAGATTATTAGTGCATACCACGCCCCCGTTCATATGAAATCCACCACTATAAAGGTTCCCGCTATTATTGATTGCCACACAGTTTGAAATAACAGTGTTCCGGCATGAATATAACGCACACATACCATAACCAGAACTATTTCCTTCAAACCAGCATCCGAGAAGTGTCAATCCATTACAAGGAGTTGCATAAATTGCGCCGCCAATGGATGTAGTAATATTATTTTTAAAGATACAATTGGTAATAACACCTCCAGAACCTGTCAAAATCGTTCCTCGGCCACCGGAGTTGAAAGGAATAGTCGAGCAATAATTACTTACAAATAAACAATTATAAAATTGATAACCATAAAGCACTCCGTCGCTACCTCTTGTGCTGTAATTTGTTACCGTGAAGCCGTTAAACACCGCCGATGCGGAGGTAAAATTCACACATCGGTTTGTGGTCGCATTATCTCCGTTCAAAATCGTCACAGCGCGTCCGTTAACGCTCCGGAGCGTAATCGCGGCGGTGGAGTAAATATGGTTGGTCGTATAATATACGCCGTTTGAGACCAGCACCGTATCGTTTACCCCCGCCGCATTCACCGCCCATATAATATTCGTGGAGGCGTCCGGCCAGTTCGTGAAGGGGGAATTGTTCGTGCCTGACAGCGAAACATAATGCGTGTCGGCCGGGCATTCCCTGCCCGCGATAAGCGCCATAATCACCAGAATGAATGATAATCGTTGCTGCCTGAATCTCATCAAGATAACAAACTCCCTCTTACATTTGATTCGGCATACATTTTAGGTGTAATGAAATGGAACACAATAAAAATATCAAAGAAACTGGTCATTCCGTTTAACGGATAAAGCCGGATTCCGAGGTAAAAATTGATTTTGGGTGCGAGCCGCTAGTGTAATGTTTCAATTAGCCTGAAAGAATGTTTGTCCCGAACTTTTTCCGGAAGGTTTTCGGCGTTTCGCCCGAAAGCCGCTTGAACAAACGGGTGAAATAACCCTGGTCGGCGAACCCGCAGGACCAGGCGATTTCCTTGACATTCAAAGCCGGATTCTGAAGGTGGCGTTTGGCCAGCGCGATCCGTTCCTGATGGATGAAATCAGTGAGGCGCCCGCCGGTTTCCGTCACGAAAAGATGGGAGAGATAGTCCGGGGCGCAATGGATTTGTTCGGCCAGCTTTTTGACCGAGAGCGACGACTCGTAAATGTGGCTGAGGATGAATTTCCGGCATTCGCTGATTTTCACATGTTCGGTTGTCCGGGCTGGTATTTTAACTTCTTTGATTACCAGCAGAAGACCTGCCAGCGCGGCCTGGAAGAGACCTTGGATGGCTTTTTCGGTTTCCGGAACTTTGATAACATTGCTGTTGGCCTGGTAATCCGCAATATCATCAAAATATTGTTCGATCTGCCGCCGCTTCTCCGTCTTGAAATATTCCAGACCAAAGCCCATTGCCGTTGGTCTTCCCTTGTCATCTTTGACGGCCGCGTGAAAGCTGATGCCCTCGCGCGGGAACATTACGACAATATTTAAAAAATCATTCTTGAAATTTCGCGCAATCTCGCCGTGGGGCAACCCCCTCGGGACGAGCAGGGATTCTCCCGCCAAAAGCCGGATTTTTTCCTTTGGAAAAGTGAAGTCGGTCAATCCGCCGATCTGGATGAAAAGTTCGGGATCAAAATGAAAATGGGTTCCCGCCACCCGCCGCATTTTTCCCAAAGGCCGGGGGATATGGAGCTTGAATTGTCCCTGCTGTAAATGGTGGAGTTGTGTCTCCAGGGTTTTCCGGTAGAAACGGAGATGGTCAAAATCCGGCATGGCTCCTCAAATCTAAGATTTATCCTATTTATATAAGTTTTAGACCATAATTGTCGTTTGAATTCAAGCAAATATGTCCTATATTAATTGCAAAACAAAATTGGATACGGCAACAAAATATTAAAGGGAGAAAAACCATGGCCGATAAAATCAAGGTAACCGTCTGGAACGAGGGTGTTCATGAAAAGACCCATGAAGCTGTCAGAAAAATATATCCGCTGGGAATGCACGGCGCGATTGCGCAACATCTCTCCAAGCAGCCCGGCTTGGAAGCTCGCACCGCCACGCTGGATGAACCGGAACACGGTTTGCCTGAAAACATTCTGGCCAAGACCGATGTCTTGACCTGGTGGGGGCATGTTGCCCATGATAAAGTTGATGACAAGGTGGTGGCCCGCGTCCAGAAACGCGTCCTGGAGGGGATGGGATTGATCGTCCTGCATTCCGGTCATTTCTCCAAAATATTCAGGGCGCTTATGGGAACGACCGGTTCGCTCAAATGGCGCGAAGCCGATGAAAAAGAACGGCTCTGGAACATCGAGCCCGGTCATCCCATCACCGCCGGCATCGGCGAATACATAGAATTGCCCTATGAGGAAATGTACGGCGAACGTTTTGACATTCCCACGCCGGACAAGCTTGTTTTCATTTCCTGGTTTGAAGGCGGCGAGGTGTTCCGCAGCGGTTGTTGCTGGGAGCGCGGCCACGGCCGTATCTTTTATTTCCAGCCCGGCCACGAGACTTATCCGACCTTCCATAATCCCGAGATCCTGCGGGTGATCACGAACGCTGTCCGCTGGGCGGCGCCGCGGGTAAATAGCCAAATGGTCTGCCCAAATGCCACACCACTCGAGAAAATCTCACCCAAAGACGTCAAATTTTCCCGCGCCGGTGTGCTACAAAACGTTGAAAGTACGAAAGAGATGAGCCAATTTCAAAACTCATCGCGCTAACGGGGTAGCGCTCCTACAGCCAGCGGTTTTCCTGGGAAATTGTAGGAGACTCGCCCCGTCGAGTCGATTCTTTCGGAGTTTTGAAATTACCTCAGATATATAAGGAAAATATGAAACAATTACGCGTTGGAGTGATCGGCCTTGGGATGGGCAAAGGTCATATCGTCGGGTATCAAAGCCATCCCGGGGCGGAAGTGGTTGCCGTGGCCGATCCGGACAAGGAGCGCCTGGCTAAAGTCGGCGATGAATATAAAATTGCCGGCCGATATGAATCGGCGGAAACGATGCTGAAAAAGGAACATTTGGATGTCGTCAGCATTGCGACCCCGAACAAATTTCACAAGCCGCTGGCGCTGGCCGCGTTCAAGGCCGGTTGCCACGTTCTTTGTGAAAAGCCCATGGCGATGAACGCCGCCGAGGGGCGGGAAATGATCGCTGCCGCAAAAAAGTCCGGGAAACGCCTGATGATCAATTTTTCCTACCGGTTTACGGAGCAATCATGGGCTTTGAAAAGGCAGATGGAAGGCGGTATTCTGGGTGACGTTTATTTTGCGCGCACGGTCTGGCACCGGCGCCGGGGTATGCCCGGGTTCGGCGGCTGGTTCGGACAAAAAGCGCTTGCGGGCGGCGGCCCGTTGATTGATCTCGGCGTCCATCGGCTTGATCTGGCGCTCTGGTTGATGAACTATCCCAAGCCGGAATGGGTGATGGGCGGCGCCTATAATAAAATCGCGGCGCCGCTGGCGAAAAAATCTGGTAAAGCCTTTGATGTTGAGGACCTTGCCGCGGGTTTTGTTAAGTTCAAAAACGGCGCAAGCCTTGAAGTAGAGGCAAGCTGGGCGGCGAATATTGCCGAGCAGGAGTTCATGGAAACCCGTTTGTACGGAACCAGGGGCGGATTGGTCCAGCGCAACGTCGGCGAAGGCTACAATTTTGAGGCGGAAATTTATGTTGAGCGGGAGGGATGCCAGTTTGACATGAAACTCCATCCGCCCGTTCCGGCCGTGAAAAGCAGCATGAACCATTTCATTGACTGCATCCACAACAACACTCCTCACATTGCAACCGGTGCGGAAGGCTTGATCGTCATGGAACTCCTGGATGCGATCTATCTGAGCGCAAAAACCGGCAAGCCGGTAAGAATTAATTAGCGCTTATTTCTTGAGGGAAGCAAGTCTTAACTGGCCGCAGGCGGCGTTGATATTGCCGCCCTTGGATACCCGGAGCGTGGCGTTGATGCGGGCGTGATCAAGGACTTCCATGAACATTTTGGCCGTTTCCGGCGGGGGAGTGGCGCCGGCAAACTCGGCCACCGGGCTCAAGAGCAGTAAATTAACGCGGCTGTGAATTTTTTCCAGAATCCGCGTCAACTGCCCGGCCTGCGCTTTTGAATCATTGACGCCTTTTATCAGCGTGTATTCAAATGTTATCAGCCGTCCCGTTTGTTCGGCATATTGACGGCAAGCCGCCAGCAAATTTTCCAGCGGATAGATTTTATTGACCGGCATCAGTTTTGACCGGAGCGCGTCGTCGGGCGCATGGAGGGAAACGGATAATTCAAATTGCAGTCCTTCCCGGGCGAGGCGCTCAATGCCGGGAATGATCCCGCAGGTGCTGATCGTTATTTTGCGCGCCCCGATGCCCAGGCCCCCGGCGTCATTTATGATCCGGACGGCTTTCAGGACGTTCTCGTAATTATCAAGCGGCTCGCCCATGCCCATGAAAACCACGTGGGCCGGCGCGCCGCCGAGGCGCCGCGCCGCGAAGAGAACCTCGCCGATGATTTCGCCGGCGGATAAATTTCTTTTGAAACCTCCAAGGCCGCTGGCGCAAAAAACGCATTTATATTTGCACCCGGCCTGGCTGGACACGCACAGGGTGGTTTTGCCCCTGGCGGGGATGAAGACGATTTCAACGCATTCATCGTCCGGTAATTTCAGGAGAAACTTGGAGGTTGATCCGGCGCCGGCCTCGGTCTGTTCCTTGACGGCCGGAAGTGGTTCGATTGAAAAACGCCCGGCCAGCTCGCCGCGTAATTGGTCCGGCACGTTTTTCATGGCGCTCCAGTTTTCCGCGTATTGCTGGTACAGCCAGCGCCAGACCTGTTGCGCGCGGTAGGAGGGCTGGCCCAGATCGGCGCAAAGCCGCGCGATTTCTTCGCGGCTCAGGTCGTGAATTAAATCTTTCATAATGTCCTTCTGTCATATATGTATGACCAGATGGTAAGAAAAAGTCCCTCCGCTGTCATTCCCGCGGACGCGGGAATCCAGAAAAGGAAAAGACCAAACATGCTGGATTCCCATTTTCATGGGAATGACAAACCGTAATAACTTACGACAGGTGATTTTTTACTCGGTCGCAACCTGAAATTCAAGTTTGCGCAACGTATCGGCAAGAACGGCCGGCGCATTCCGCAGAATGACCCGGGTATAACGGAATTCGCGGCGCATATGGTAATTTTTGCGCATTTTTTCAAAGTTTCCGCCTCGTGTTGCGGCGTCATTACAGGCCGATTTGCGCAGGAGGTGGTCATCGGCAGCGATGGCATAAACCTGGCCGGTAATTTCCGCGAGCGCTTCCTCGTCGGTTTTGTCCGTGGCATCATAGTTTATCTCCGGCACCGGCGGCGGGGGCATCATGGCCTCGTGGTTAAAAGTCGGCGTGATGTTGAGAAATTGGCAGAGCCGGCGATAGGCGAGCACGGTCCCCATGACCCGGCCCTCGAACGAGTAGCCGGCGATATGCGGAGTGGCAAGGTCGGCGGCTTTCATCACATCGGGCCGGAAGGCCGGTTCGCCTTCCCAGCAGTCAATGACCGCATATTTAATAATTCCTTTTGAACGGGCGCTTAGAAAAGATTCCGAGTCCATGACGGCGCCCCGGGCGGCGTTGATGAAAATACATCCGGGCCTGGCCCGGGTTAAAAATTGCCGATCGGCAAGATGGAAAGTGGGATATTTGCCGGTTTTCGTGAGGGGCACGTGCACCGTGAGAATATCCGCCTCGGCGAGGACTTCTTCCAGCGGTTGGTAGCGGGAATCCTTAATTTTATCAAGAAGCGGGGGATCGTTCAACAGGACGCGCATGCCCAAGGCAGAAGCTTTTTTTACCACCAGACTGCCGACATTGCCGACGCCGATGACGCCGATTGTTTTGTCCCGCAGGCGGAAACGATGCCGCCGGGCCAGCGCGAGCAGGGCGCAGGTCAAATATTCGGCCACGCTGTTGGCGTTGCATCCGGCGGCCGTGAAATGGGTAATGCCCTTTTGTTCAAGATAAGCGAGGTCCATGTGATCGTTGCCGATGGTACAGGTGGCCGCAAATTTCAGGGAACTGCCTTCAAGCAACGCCTTGTTGACTTTCAAGGTTGAACGGCAGATTAAAACCTCCGCATCCTTGACGGCGGCCGGCGTTATATTGCGCGGGTCAAGAACCTGAAGCTCGCCCAGCGGGCCGAAAGCTTCCGTGGCGAAAGGGATGCTGGTTGCACAGATTATTTTCATAATTTTCAGAGAGGCGCAGAGTGGCAAAGGCACACAGGCACAAAGCAGGATGAAATATCAGATTTTTTCTTCACTTTGTGCCTTCCGCCTTCGCCACAACTGGCTTCGGCGGACAAGTCTGCCTATGCTTGCCCGCCAAAGCTTCTGAGCGACGGCGGGTGCCTTTGTGCCTCTGTATCTTTTCCAATTCCTTGATCAGCGCCTGGGTGCCGAAGCGCGCGCCGCCTTCATTTTTAAGCCGGTTATACAATTTTTCCGCCAGCGCCAGGGCGGGTAAATCCAGCTTCATGCGTCTGGCCTCGCTCAACGCGATTTGCAAATCCTTGACAAAATGCTCAACGTAAAATCCGGGCTTGAAATCGGCCTTGAGAATGCGCGGATAAAGGTTCGCAAGGCTCCAGGAAGCCGCCGCGCCGCTGCCAACACTCTTTAACACGGTGTCCGGATCAAGATTTGCCTTTCTGGCATAAAGCAATCCTTCGCACATCCCCATCATGGTCCCGGCAATCATTATCTGGTTTACCATCTTGGCATGCTGGCCTGAGCCGGGCCGGCCTTGGAAAACAATCGTTTTGCCGAGATGTTTAAAAATCGGCCGGGCGCGGTTAAAAGAAGAAAATTCACCGCCGACCATGATTGAGAGTTTTCCCTCGCGCGCGCCGCTGTCGCCGCCGGAAACCGGCGCATCAAGGGCGGCAATGCCGCTCTTTTTTGCCGCTTTAAATATTTTCAGCGCCAGGCTGGGACTGCTCGTCGTAAAATCAATCCAGAGCGTTTTTGGCGGCATGCTTTGCAGGACGCCGTCCGGTCCCAGAAAAACATCTTCAACGTCGGCCGGATAACCGACCATTGCGCAGACAATTTTCGCTCCCACCGCCGCTTCCTTGGGACTGGCCGCCCATTTGGCGCCCCGGGCGACCAGGGCGGACGCCTTGTTTTTTGTCCTTGAGAAAACGGTCAAATCATAACCGGCTGATAAAAGACGACCGGCCATGGACTGTCCCATCACGCCCGTGCCGATCCATGTGATTTTCATTATTATTCCTTCTCCACAAAACAGGAATATAGCAACTGTGAAAGAAAAAGAAATTTTTTTCTGGTTATTTATGAAAGACCGGCGTAGAATCCTCATAAGTAAGGGGGTGAAATTATGTGTAAAACATGTGGATGCAAACCTGTTAAAAAGAGCGCCAAGAAAAAAGCCAAATCCAAGAGCAAGGGCAAAAAAAATAATCCGAACATCAGTGAAACACCCCGCGGCTTGCCGCGGGGGCGTTTCACCCTTCACTGCATTAAACGGACCAGAGTTTCAGCAAATTCCCGCGCCGCCTGCGGACCGGAGGCGGTCACGATTTTCCCGTCAACAACCACATTTTGCTTGACCAGTTTTGCGCCTTGATTAGCAAGCTGATCTTCCTCTGACGGAAAGACGGTGGCCTTTTTATTCTTCAACAAGCCCGCGTTGGCGAGGATTACCGGCGCGATACAGATGGCTCCTAGAATTTTTCCTTTGGATACGGTGTCGCGCGCAAGAGCGAGGGCGCCGGGATCATTGAAATATTCTGTTGCGCCCGGCCCGCCGATGAAAACAACGGCGTCATAATCATCAGCCTTGCATTCGGCCAGGATGAAATCCGGGGTCACCTGCCGGCCGAACTTGCCCTGGGCCTTGTCCTTCCGCGAACAGGCGATTTTAACGGACACGCCAAGTTTGCTTAACAGATTGTAAGGTTGAGAAAATTCCTCATCCTGGAATCCGTTGGCCGCTATTATCAGCAATACTTTCTTTCCATTGAGCGTTGTGGTCATGGTTTTTACCTCCCCATAAACGGATGTTCCAGTTATAACGGCAAGCAAGACGGCGGCAATAACCGAGCGCATGGCTGTTTATCTCCTTGCCGGCCAGCGGCCGGTTGTTTCTTGACTTGAGGCATACCCGTTATATTATTCGGATACGTAGTTTTGGCAATGATTTAATTTTTGAGGAGAGAAAGAAAAAATGCAAAGACGGAAACGATATGTTCAGGTTGGATTGGGTGCGCGTTCCTTGTGTTACACTGAAACGCTGGTTAAAACCATGCGGGCTGAATGCGAACTGGTGGGGATATGCGATAATAATCAAGGCCGGCTTGAATTGCGCAACCGCCATATAGTTGAAAAGCTGAAAGGCCGGCCGGTTCCCGCTTATCCTGACACGCAGTTTGACCGGATGATCAGGGAGCAGAAACCGGACGTGGTTGTGGTTACTTCCAAGGATTCAACCCATGACAAATACATTGTCCGCGCGATGCAGCTCGGCTGCGATGTCGTCAGTGAAAAGCCGATGACCATTGACGAAAAAAAATGCCAGCGGATTGTGGATGCGGCGAATAAAACCAAGCGGCGAATCACGGTGACTTTCAACTGCCGTTATATGCCGCCGATGATGCAGGTCAAAAAACTGCTGATGAGCGGGGTCATCGGCAAAATCCTTTCCGTTGATCTGCGCTGGATGCTTGATGTTCACCACGGCGCCTCTTATTTCCGCCGTTGGCACGCGGAGAAAAAATCTTCCGGCGGTTTGCTGATTCATAAAGCCACGCATCATTTTGATCTGGTCAACTGGTTCCTTTCCGCCAACCCGGTGGAAGTGTTCGCCATGGGCGCGCGCCGGTTCTACGGCGCCCAAAGCGACATGCCCGGCCGGCTCGGATTAAAGGGGCACGCCCAGCGCTGCCTTGATTGCCGCTTGCGGAAAAAATGCAGGTTTTTCTTTGATCTTAAAAATGACAAGCCCTGCAATGAACTTTATCTGGCCTGCGAGAAGTATGATGGTTATGTCTACGACCGTTGCGTTTTCGGCAAGGGCATTGATATCGAAGACACCATGAATCTTGTTGTCCGTTACGATTCGGGCGCTTTTCTTTCTTATTCCCTCAATGCCTTCACCCCGTGGGAAGGTTATCAGTTCGCCTTCAACGGCAGCAAGGGCCGGATTGAGTTTGATCATATCGGCGGCGCTATCGGCGGCGGCAAAATGCCCGGTTCCATCCCGCAAGGCGATCATATCCGTGTCTATCCGCATTTCAAGCCGGCAATAAATATTCCGACAAAGTTCGGCAAGGGCGGGCATGGCGGCGGTGATGACGCCTTTATGAAGGATATCTTTTCTTTGCATCCCCCGAAGGATGCTCTTATGCGGGCGGCAAACTATGCCGGCGGCGCGATGAGCGTCCTGATCGGGACCGCCGCCAATATCAGCATGCGGACGAACAAGGCCGTAAGGCTTGACCGGCTGGTGCGCGGCCTGCCGAAGCCGAAATTGCCGCCGATGCCGGGGTAAGAAAAGGCAGACAATGTTGGCAATTATTTTTATCATCGCGATTGTCCTGTTCATGGCGGCTTATTTTTTCTACGGCCGGTTTTTGGAAAAACGCCTGGGTGTGGATAACAAGCGGCCGACCCCGAGCCATGCCGACTATGACGGCATAGACTGGGTTCCGACGCGGCCGGTCGTATTGTTCGGGCATCACTTTTCCTCCATTGCCGGCGCCGGTCCGATTGTCGGGCCCATTATTGCCTCGCTGGCCTTCGGCTGGCTGCCGACGCTTTTGTGGGTGTTGATCGGGGCGGTTTTCATCGGCGGTGTGCAGGATTTTTCGGTCCTCCTCGCCTCCATAAGACACGGCGGCCGGTCGCTGGCCCAGATTGCGCGCGACTCAATGTCGCCGCTGGCCTTCCGGCTTTTATTGTTGTTTACCTGGCTGGCGCTTATTTATGTGCTGATTGTTTTCACCGATTTGACGGCGGAAACTTTTGTCGGCGACGGGGGGGTTGCGTTCTCTTCCATCGGTTTCATGGTGCTGGCGCTGGGCTTTGGGATTGCGGTCTATCGCCTGAAGATGCCGGTTTCTTTCGCCTCGCTGATTTTTGTGCCGCTGGTTTTTCTGTTTGTGTGGCTGGGCCAGTTATTGCCGATTCCGGCGACCTTGTTCAGCGGGCAATTGGGCTGTGATCCCAAAAAAGCATGGAGTGTTATTCTTATTGTTTATTGCTTTATCGCTTCAACGGCTCCGGTCTGGATCCTGCTTCAGCCGCGCGATTATCTTTCCTCGTTCTTGCTCTATGCCTCCGTGCTGGGCGGATTTTTCGGCATTCTCCTGGGCGGGTTTGCGGTGCAATATCCGGCGATTAAATCCTGGCACGACCAGCAACTCGGCCCGCTCGCCCCGATTCTGTTCATTACCATCGCCTGCGGAGCATGTTCCGGATTTCATGCCCTGGTGGCCTCCGGCACCACGGCCAAGCAGATTGACAAGGAAAAAGACGCCTTGAAAATAGGTTATGGCGGCATGCTGGTGGAAGGCATTGTGGCCGTGATGGCCCTGTTGGTGGTTGCCATGCTGCCGCTGGATGGCGAGTTGGTAAAAAAAGCGCCGCTGACAATTTACGGCAACGGCATGGCAAAGTTTTTGGGCGTGTTCGGCATTCCGGCCGAAATCGGTTTTTCTTTCGGGTTGCTGGCGCTTTCTACTTTTATTTTAACCACGCTTGACACGGCCACCCGGCTGGGACGCTATATCTTTGAGGAATTTTTTAATCTGCGCGGCGGCTGGGTGCGGTATTTTTCAACAACAGTCACGCTTGCTTTGCCGCTCGTATTCGTGTTGATAACCCTCAAGGATGTCCAAGGCAATCCCATTCCCGCCTGGAAAGCCATCTGGCCGGTTTTCGGGGCGACCAATCAGCTCCTGGCCGGGCTGGCCCTGCTGGTGATCATGATCTGGCTGAAGCAGAACGGCAAAAGGACAACGTTTGTTGTCCTGCCCATGCTTTTTATGGTTATCATGACGGTCTGGGCGCTTTGCCTTTTAATCGGCCAATATAAATTTTCGCTGATTGGCATTATTGCCGCCGTTCTGCTCCTGCTGGCATTTTTGCTTGTTATTGAATCAGCGCGGGCCTGGAAAGGCAAGGCCGCCGTCTCCGCCGGTTCACCAGCATAATTTTTGCAAAAAAATTTGTAATGCCTCAATCTTCAGTGGAGCCGGCCTGCCTGCCCAAGCTAGGCCAGGGCCCCCAGGCCGCTCTGAACGGGACGAGGGCTGCTTGCCCGTCGTAGCCCTTGGGCGAAGTCGGGTCCCGTCTCCAAAAATCCACCCGCGAGACTGAGGGGATACACAAAATTTGCATTAAACAATAGACTTGAGGTCACAATAATTTATGATATCATCAACACGATATTGGTTTTAACTTATATAATCTGACCCGAATGAGAAAACCTTTTAAACAACGATTGCTTTTTTTCCTCCCCCCGTCCGTTCCGGTATATGTCGATTGGTTGTCTAAAAAGTTTCCCGGCAGTTTGCTTTTGGCCTATCATCCTGAATATGAATTCCAATTCATTAAACGCGGACGAGGCGCGTACTATATTGATGGAAAAACATGGTCTTTCGGAGCGCGCGACTTGATTATCATTCGGCCCAACCAAATCCACAGCTTTATTCCTGATACTGATGTTGTGATAGAAAAGGCACGAATTATGTTCCAGGGTGAATGGCTGGGGGAGCGTTTGCGTTCATTGAAAATTGACAAAACGTTTCCTTCATTGATTCATCTGCCGGATTTACCGGCTACCAATATAGAAATGATCTTAAACCGTATTCTGGATGAAAACGCGCGCCGGGAAAAAGGCTGGGAAGGAATGATCCGCGACCTGCTCCATGAGTTTTTGTTATGGGTAATAAGAGAAAAAGATCAACCCGTACGGCCGTGGAAGGAAAATGTTTTATTTACCCAGTTGCGTCAATATATAGAATCGCATTATGCCGATCCTGATTGCAATGTGACGCTGATCGCCAAAACATTCGGTTATTCGCCGAATTATCTATCGGCGCTTTTCAAAGAAGCATGCGGCATAGGCATGAAACAATATTTGCTCCACCATAGAATTATCGCCGCGCGGCAAATTCTTGATAAAAATCCGGAACTGAAAACGGAAGCGATCGCGCGGCAAGCCGGGTTTGACCGGTACAGGAATTTTGCCCGCGCATTTTTCAGACTGACCGGAATTTCGTCCGCCGCCTACCGTAGAAAAAGACTAGTCCATCGTTGAAAATGACTAGTCATACAACTTGGCCTTCCAGATTTGTTTGTCAATATGTTACCAGAAAGCGGTAGCTATTGTAAGAACACTTGCAAGGAGATAAACATGCAAAGGAAAGCCATAACAATCAGGGCGGTCGGATTTATTGCGGGCATACTTTTTTATGCTGTTTTTCTTGCCGGAACAATAAACGGCGCTGAATTCACGGTAACCAACAGTGTTATCTATAAAGACGGGAAGCCGTTTTTCTTTAATATGGATTTAAACTGGAACAACACAAATCCGTCGTTTTACAACATAAATCCGTCATTGGGTTATTCATCATACTGGAAGCAATTTGGCGGAACAGTTGGTTTTTTTAACGTGCGGGCCAGCCAGGATATCACGGAACTTGATAATGAAATAGAAAGAGCCGGTAGCGCAGGACTGTATTCTGTTGTAAATCTGAATATTATTGGTAGCTTTGCAAGTAATTATCTAATAACGCACCCGCAAGCCGCAATGCTGGGACCAACAGGCAGTCCTCTCAGCAGGTATGGCACTTATCCTTGTTTTCTGGACGAAGGTTTTCGGGCCTATCTTACCGATAAACTTCGTTCCATAGCCGGTCATTTCAAAGATAATCCCTGGTTCTGCGGTTATTTTCTGCAGGATGAATTTTCCTGTCTTCCCACGGGAGATTACAATTCTAAAGCAATTGACGTCTTTCGCGATAAGATGATGGAGCAATATGGGACAATTCAAGCATTAAACCAGGCTTGGGCGACAAATTGTCTGACCCGAGCCCAGATACAACCGCCACTGCCAAGCTCGTACACAACGCCTCCGGGGATGCCGCGGATGGTAACTCCAGGGAGGCGCATGGCGGACTGGCAGTGGTTCAGGCGCTGGGCTTATCTGGATTTTCTCAGGGTGGTTTCGCAAGCCATAAAGGAAGTTGACCCGAACCATCTGGTAATAAATTCCATGGATTGGTGGGCTAATGGTACCTTAAATCCAACAGCGTGGTGGGATGTGCCGAATTATGTTGATGTATTGATGCGTCACGGTATCAGCTATACTATGCCTCATAATTTTTTATTAATCCGCCAGATTGCCGAATCGTCTGGAAAGGCAGGCGCAGCTCTGTGCATGCCGCCGGGCTATAACGTGCCCTTTAATGAGTTTAGAATATTATTTGATAGTGCGCGGCCAGGCCTCTCCTATGTATGCCCGGCTGGTCCTGAAGCATCTGTAAACTACAAGGGGCCGGCAGATTTGGATGATAATTTCCGGCGCCGGGATCCTCAATATACAACGGCCAAAGGCGTTATACAATTGGGGAAAGTATTAGAGGATAATTATCTTATGTCCAGAAGGAGACCGGCCCGGGTGGGTTTTTTTCTCGGCGAGCGGGCGGCGTGTATTATAGGCAATATTAACTATGTAGCGGCAGGGATTCTTAATTTACTGGAAGATATAAACGTTGATTATGATATTTTGTCGGAATATAATTATGAACCGCTGAGCCGCTATGACGCCTTGATTATAGGCCCGGGACTGGAGTTGGCGTCAAATGACCTGGTTAATAAGGTAAAGGATTTTAAATCCGCGGGAAAATCCCTGATTTTAATGCCATACGCCTTTAGCCGTAATGAATCAAACGAAATCGTTTCTGTAAGCCGATTCCCGCTTAACCAGAGATATACCAATACGATAAACGCTTTAAAAACTAACTATATAAAAGTAAATGAAAGAATTACTCCATTATATCCATTATCTTCTTATACGTACGACACTCTAAGCTATGTATCTGTTAATACAGGAGATACTGTCGTAGCCCGGACAACAAATGGAATACCCTGCGGTGTAATAACCGAAAACGGCAAGGTTTTAATCCTGGGTTGGGAGTTAGGCTGGAATTACGCCGGAGGATCAACCTATAAAAATATGACAGACGATTATGGCGGGGCAGCGGACACGGGGACAAGAGGGAATCTTTTCAAGAGCATCTACGCAACCAATCTGAATTCATTATTGACGCATGATACCTGTGTTGCGCTCACGCCGCAAAAGGAAGTGGCCTACCTTGTCAGGGACTTCCTGGCGTCAATAAACATTAGTCCTTGTGTCAGGGTGAATGGCTATGAAGCGCCCGGCGCAATAGATGCCGAGTCTTTCATTATCACCAACTCCACGGCAAGCAATATACTGATAGGAATTGCCAACCGCCTGGTAAAACCGGGACAGAGTATAATTACTACTGGATGGGACATGGACAAGTATCAAACCGGCACCTGGCCGCAGGATTATCATATCCCTATTACAAATGCCGTTGTGGCGGTCGCAATCCCGGGAAATTTTTCCGGCCAGTTATGGGCCTATCAGATGCCGAATACGGAAGTGAACGGAAATTCAATCAGTGCCGTGCCGAAAAGATATGCGGTCAATGTTGTCACCAACGGCGGACAAAGAGAGGCGCAATTTACCATTCCCGTAATCTATGACTGGCGGGCTCTTCTGTTGACCCGGGCGCTCAACCGGCCATTGATGGGAATACAATTAAGCGACCGAAGGGTTTTCGGCGGGCAATCCTGCACAGCGACCGTTTCCATCCTTAACAGCACCGACCATCCTTTGACCGGGAATTTATACCTGAAAGATGTTCATGGCCTGGGCGCTCCGACAAATACTTTCTCCTTTAACCAACTGGCGCCGGGCGCCGCGACCAATGCGGCGCTTTCCATTACGGTCAATCCGTCTGCCAAAAGCGGTTATTACAGTCTGCAGGCGGCCGCTGATTTTGAAGGCACCAACGCGAGTTCGGTAGATATTGAACTGTATGTGCCCTGTGACAGCACCGTCGTTAACTGGCCGTTGAACGAGGGAAGCAATTGCATCATATCGGACTTATCCGGCAATCTCAATCATGGCACATTGCGATTAGGCACGGGCGGCAATACCGATCCTGTAAACGCATGGGTGGACGGCCGGATTAAAACCGGGATTCATTTTGACGGGGTGGACGATTTTATTGAGCATAACGGCGACAATATTGTCGGGGGATTAAATTCAATAAGCGTTGAAGCTTGGATTTATCCGGAAAAGGATAACCTGAATATTATCAAAGCCGATGGAGACGCAATCCTCCTGCATGCGCATACAACCGCCGGCGCAGGTTTTTGCCTGAAAGGCGCCGATGGGACCGCCAGCGGGTATATTAATTACAAACCGGGCGCAATTAAGCTTGGAAAGTGGAATTATATCGTCGGCACGTGGGATGGAAATAAAATGAGATTATATGTCAACTGCGAATTGCAGGGGGAAAGGAGTTTTAACGGCGGCGCAAGCGGCAAATTGAAAGGCAGCGCATATTTTCAGGCGGGGAGCAGTTATGGTTCGGAACAGGCATTTCAGGGTAAAATTGATGAGGTCAAGGTCCATGCAAAAGCGTTGAGTGCGGATGCCATTCGGAAGAATTACGATACAGCCAATAAGGTGGGTGAATGGAGATTTGACGAAGGGTCGGGCAGAATAGCCAAGGACACATCCGTCAACGGTTTTGACGGAACTCTGACTAATATGAACACAAATACCTGCTGGACGAACGGCGTTTCCCTGACGGCGTTAAAATTCAACGGGGTGACGAATGGTTATGTGAATTGCGGCGACAACCCGAAAATGAAGGGCATGCAGGAACTAACGGTTGAAGCCTGGGTAAAAGGGAACAGCTATAAGCCTTATGCCGGTATTTTATCGAAGTATACGTGGCATATTCAGCAACATTATCTGCTTGGTTATTTTCAGGGCGGGTCGTCAACCAAGCTGGGAAAATTCAGCTTTTTCGTAGCACAAAACCTGACGAATGGAGATGACAGAATTCAATCACAAGCCAATCTGGATTTGAACACGTGGTATCATATTGCGGGGGTATTCAAGGGCGGCCAATATCTGAAATTATACGTGAACGGGGTCTTGAACGCGAATAAATCCACGACAGTGGCCCAAATTGCCAACGGCAATTTGCCGACCTGGATCGGGCAATATGCCTCTTATCCATTTGACGGTCTGATTGATGAAGTCAAGGTCTATGCAAAAGCATTAAGCGACGAAGAAATTCAAAATGACTATCTTGCGGGTCACAAAGTGGGTGAATGGAGATTTAATGAAGGGTCGGGCGGAACAGCCAAAGACACGTCCGGCAACGGCTTTGACGGAACTCTGTCTAATATGAACACAAATACCTGCTGGACGAATGGCGTTTCCGGGACTGCGTTAAAATTTAATGGGACGACGAATGGTTGTGTGGATTGCGGCGACGATCCGAAATCCACGGGGATGTCGGAATTGACGGTTGAAGCCTGGGTAAAAGGGAACAGCTATAAGTCTTATGCCGGTATTTTATCGAAGTATACGTGGCATATTCAGCAACATTACATGCTTGGTTTTTTTGAGAACGGGTCGTCAATCAAGCTGGGAAAATTCAGCTTTTTCGTAGCACAAAACCTGACGAATGGAGATGACAGAATTCAATCACAAGCCAATCTGGATTTGAATAAATGGTATCATATCGTGGGCGTATTCAAGGGCGGCCAATATCTGAAGTTATACGTGAACGGGGTTTTGAACACGAACAAATCCACGACTGTGTCCCAAATTGCCAGCGGTGCCTTGCCGACCATGATCGGGCAATATGCCTCTTATCCATTTGACGGTCTGATTGATGAAGTCAAGGTCTATTCAAAAGCATTAAGCGACGAAGAGATTCGGCAGGATTATCTTGCGGGCGACAAAGTGGGTGAATGGAAGTTTGATGAAGGGTCGGGCAGAATAGTCAAGGACACATCCGGCAACGGCTTTGACGGAACGCTCTTGAATATGGATACGAATAAGTGCTGGACGAACGGCGCTTCCGGGACTGCATTAAAATTTGACGGGGCAACGAATGGTTATGTGAATTGCGGCGACAACCCGAAAATGAAAGGCATGCCGGAACTGACGGTCGAGGCCTGGGTAAAAGGAAACTCCTATAAGCCTTATGCCGGTGTTTTATCAAAGTATGTGTGGCGTTCTCAGCAACATTACATGCTTGGTTATTTTCAGGGCGGGTCGTCAAACAAGCTGGGAAAATTTAAATTTTGGGTATCACACCAGTTGACGACGAACGATGAAGACATGATTCAATCACAAGCCAATCTGGATTTGAACACATGGTATCATATCGCGGGCGTATTCAAGGGCGGCGATTATCTGAAATTATACGTGAATGGGGTCTTGGACACGAATAAATCCACGACTGTGTCCCAAATTGCCAGCGGTGCCTTGCCGACCATGATCGGGCAATATGCGCGTTATCCATTTGACGGCTTGATTGATGAAGTGAAGGTCCATGCAAAAGCATTAAGCGATGAAGAGATTCGGCGGGAATATCTTGCGGGTGTCAAAGTGGGTGAATGGAGATTTGACGAAGGGTCGGGCAGAATAGCCAAGGACACATCCGGCAACGGCTTTGACGGAACGCTCTTGAATATGGATACGAATAACTGCTGGACGGACGGCGCTTCCGGGACTGCATTAAAATTTGACGGGGCAACGAATGGTTATGTGAATTGCGGCGACAACCCGAAAATGAAAGGCATGTCGGAACTGACGGTTGAGGCCTGGGTAAAGGGAAACACCTATAAGCCTTATGCCGGTGTTTTATCAAAGTATGTGTGGCGTTCTCAGCAACATTACATGCTTGGTTATTTTCAGGGCGGGTCGTCAAACAAGCTGGGAAAATTTAAATTTTGGGTATCACACCAGTTGACGACGAACGATGAAGACATGATTCAATCACAAGCCAATCTGGATTTGAACACATGGTATCATATCGCGGGCGTATTCAAGGGCGGCGATTATCTGAAATTATACGTGAATGGGGTCTTGGACACGAATAAATCCACGACTGTGTCCCAAATTGCCACCGGCGCCTTGCCGACCTGGATCGGGCAATATGCGCGTTATCCATTTGACGGCTTGATTGATGAAGTCAAGGTCTATGCAAAAGCATTAAGCGCTGAAGAAATTTGGCAGGATTTTAGCGCCGGAACGAATTCCGATGGCGGTAATTCCACCAACACCCCACCCCCACCACCCCCACCACCGCCACCGGGAGGAACAACCAATATTTATTCGGTTTTTGCCGCGGATTTCGACGGCGATGCGAAAGCCGATCCGGTGATCTATTGCCAGACCAACGGCGATTGGGCGATAAAATTATCGGCGAGCGATTATGCGTTGACCAATCTTAACGCATATCTGGGCGGCCCCGGTTATACGGCACTGGCGGCTGATTTTGACGGCGATGCTTTGGCTGATCCGTGTGTGTACAAGGCGGCTGCCAGCAATTGGCTGGTCAGGCTTTCCAGCGCCGGTTATACCATCACCAATCTGGCTGATGTTTTGGGTGGTTCGAATCCTGGTGGCACGAATTACGTGGCGCTGGCCGGCGATTTTGACGGCGACGCGAAAGCAGATCCGTGTGTGTATCGGGCCGCGACCGGAACTTGGATCACAAGGCTTTCCGCTTTCGATTATATTACGGTAGCGCAATATAATTATCTTGGCGGTAACGGCTACACGGCGATGGCAATTGATTTTGATGGCGATGGTCTGGCAGATCCTGCGGTCTATTATGATTCCATGGGGTACTGGGCGGTGTTGCTGTCTGCGGGCGAATACATTCCGGCGCTTCTTGATCCGACATTTGGCAGCGCCGGCTGGATCGCAGTGCCGGCTGATTTTGACGGCGATCATTATGCCGATCCGGCCATCTTCCAGCTTTCAACCGGCGCATGGCTGATAAAGCTTTCCAGTGTTGATTATATCATAGTGGATCCCTTCTTTTAGCCTGACTTATTCATGAACGATTATGAATAAGTCACCCCTTGGGCTTCGACTACGGCCTGCGGACGGCCTCCGCTCAGGGCTAACCTTGAGCAAGGCGTGAAGCGCCGCGTCGAAACCTGAAAGAAAGCAACATGCTTTCTTTCAGATGATTATGAATGAAAACGAAGTTTTAATGAATAGATCAGGTTAGCGGTCCACCTTTATTTTGGTAGTGTCAATATTTTTGCACATTTTAACTGATTCATTGGAAGCTGTGCTGAGCCACGGGAACGGTTCGCCGTATGCTCGCCCTCCATTGCCATTGCCGCATTTCAAATGCACATAATGTGCCAAATCATTTTCCGGACTTTATGCGAAAAACTCTTTAATACTCACACGATGTCAGGAAGTCTGAAATTTTCCATCATGCCACTTGGTATCAAGGCCTTTTCTGCCGGTTCACTCCCCGTTCTTGTGTTGATCCTTGACTTATAAAAACAGGGTGATAAGAATAACTTAATGATTGAGCTGGGCATTGGCCCTGTGATGCGTAACAGATAAGCGCCTGGTTTAAAACGATGAGCATGAAAAAAGCATCGAAAGTGAATTTTGGATTGCCGGATACTGAGCGTTTAAGAAAATACTTTTTGCGGTTTTTTAAGGGAACGTTCTATCAAAAGGTTCTTACAGGGAACTCGCATCTACAGTTTGAGTATGGTTATCATTCTGCTCCCAAGCCCTATCCGCCCACTTTTCATGAAGAGCTCGAGTTATTCTATGTCCGGCAAGGCCGGGGCACTTATTACTTAGCAGGCAAGATATATTCTTTTCAGAAACGACTCCTGTTGATCGCCAAGCCCAATGAGATCCATGCGATGATGAGAGTGCCGCCGAAAGAAAAGGCGGAATGGGGGTGTTTGGTGTTTCCGCTGGGCTGGCTGGGGATGGAATTTGATGTCAAATCCTGGCCGCGCGAGGTATTGCTGAGTGAAGAGGAAGCAGCGCGGTTGGAGCTGATATTTGGGCAAGTCAGCGAGGAAGTAAAAAACCGGGAATTCGGCCATGAGGACATGATCAGGGCAAAATTTCAGGAAGTTTGTTGCCTGGTCAGGCGCATCGTCAGTCAACCGAAGAAAGAACGCGTGAATCCGCTGGTTGATCAATTGAGAGAATATATAAATCAGCATTTTATTGAAAGAACAAGTGTTTTGGATATCAGCAAGGGCTTTGGTTATACAGAGCAATACCTTGATCGGGTATTCAAAAAATCCATGGGTTTGTCATTGAAGCGTTATATTTTACAGCGGCGGGTAATGGAGGCGCAGATATTGCTGGCGACCAAGCCGGAATTAAAGCTGACCGCGATTGCCGGGCAGGTGGGCTTTGAAAATTACAAAATGTTTCATCGGATATTCAAGATATTGGCCGGGGTAAAGCCGGAGGCGTATAGGCATGTCATTCAAAAGGCGGTCGCAAAGAAAGACGCCGCAGACTAGCCTTAATTTGAAAATGGTCTGCACCTCGTTTTGTAACGGAAGCTCCATTTATTCGCCGCCATGCCCCGCGTATCGTCCTCCTTCAGTATCAAATTCTGCCATGGCAGGCGCTTTTTCCATGTTTCAAAAATGGGATATGGAATTTCAGAAATGGGATATGCGTTTTGATCGGACCGGGGTAGTATATAATCTGAAAAGTGGTAGCTGTAATGTAAGAACATTCGCTTCCTAGGAGATAAAAATGCAAACGAAAGCCATAACAATCAGGGCAGTCAGATTTATTGCGGCCATACTTTTTTATGCTGTTTTTCTTGCCGGAACAATAAAAGGCGCTTCATTCACGGTAAGCAACAGTGTTATCTATAAAGACGGGAAACCGTTTCCTATTATTGCGGACGCTAACTTTGGGGAAGCATTACAAGGGTCATCAAATTATTTATCATACTGGAAGCAGACTGGCGGAACAGTTCATATGACGACCCTAAATGATAATGAAATAGAAACAGCCGGTAGAGCAGGACTGTATTCTATTGTAAATTTGGGTATTTTTTCTTACATGACAGGTGAATATCTAAGAATGCACCCGCAAGCGGCAATGCTTGGACCAACAGGCAGTCCTCTTACCTATTATCCTTGTTTTCTGGACGAAGGCCTTCGGACATATCTTACCGATGAACTTCATTCCATAGCCGGTCATTTCAAAGATAATCCCTGGTTCTGCGGTTATTTTCTGCAGGATGAATTTTCCTATCCCGCCGGGGGAGATTACAATTCTAAAGCGATTGACGTCTTTCGTGACAAGATGATGGAGCAATATGGCACAATTCAAGCATTAAACGCGGCCTGGGCGACAAATTACCTGACCCGAGCCCAGATACAACCGCCGCCAGCGTCCCCGTACACATATCCTCCGGGAATGCCGTCAATAGTAACGCCGGGGAGACAAGTGGCGGACTGGCAATGGTTCAGGCGCTGGGCTTATCTGGATTTTCTCAGGGTGGTTTCGCAAGCCATAAAGGAAGTTGATCCGAATCATCTGGTAATACATTCCATGGATTGGTGGTCTGGGAACTTAAATCCAACAGCGTGGTGGGATGTGCCGAATTATGTTGATGTATTGTGCCGTCACGGTATCGGCTATACATTGCCTTATAATTTTTTATTAATCCGCCAGATTGCCGAATGGTCCGGAAAGGCAGGCATGGCTTTATGCATGCCGCCGGGGTTCTGCTCTTCCTTTAATGAGTTTAGAACTTTGTTTGATAGCGCACGGTCAGGCCAATCCTATGTATGTCCGGCTGGTCCTGGAGCATCTGTATCTTACAAGGGGTCGGCAGATTCTGATGATAATTACCGGCGACGGGACCCTGAATATACAACGGCCAAAGGTATTATCCAATTGGGAAAAGTATTAGACGATAATTATCTCACGTCCAAAAGGAGATCGGCAAAGGTGGGCTTTTTTCTCGGCGAGCGGACTGCGTGCATTATAGGCTCCATTAACTACGTAGCGACAGGGATTCTTAATTTACTGGAAGATATAAATGTTGATTATGATATTCTGTCGGAATATAATTGTGAACCGCTGGGCCGCTATGACGCATTAATTATAGGCCCGGGAATTGAACTGGCGTCAAATGACCTGGTTAATAAGATAAATAATTTTAAAGCCGCGGGAAAATCCTTAATTTTACTGCCATACGCTTTTAGACGTAATGAATCAAACGAAATAGTTTCTGTAAGCCGATTCCCGCTTAACCAGAGATATACCAATATTGTAAATGGTTACTATATTAATAATATAACCGTGAACGGAAGAGTTACTCCATTATATCCATATTACTATTATACATACGACACTCTAAGCTATGTATCTGTTAATACAGGAGATACAGTCGTAGCCCGGACAACAACCGGAATACCCTGCGGAGTTATAACCGAAAACGGCAAGGTTTTAATCCTGGGCTGGGAGATAGGCTGGGCTTACGCCGGAGGATCATCATTTGTAGGCATGACAGATGATTATGGCGGGACAGCAGACACGGGAACAAAAGGGAATCTTTTTAAGAGCATCTATGCAACCAACCTTAATTCATTATTGACGCATGATACCTGTGTTGCTCTCACGCCGCAAAAGGAAGTGGCCTATCTTATCAGGGACTTTCTGGCGTCAGCAAACATTGCTCCTTGTGTTAGGGTGAATGGCTATGAAGCGCCCGGCGCAATAGATGCCGAGTCCTTCATTATCACCAACTCCACGGCAAGCAATATACTGATAGGAATTGCCAACCGTCTGGTAAAACCGGGACAAAGCATTCAGACTTTGGGATGGGACATGGACAAGAAGCAAACCGGCGTCTGGCCGCAGGATTATCATATCCCTATTACAAATGCCGGCGTTGCGGTCGTAATTCCGGGAGATTTTTCCGGCCAGTTATGGGCTTATCAAATGCCGAATACGGAAGTGAACGGGATATCAATCAGCGCCATGCCGAAAAGATATGCGGTCAATGTTGTTACCAACAACGGCCAAAGAGAGTCGCAATTTACCATCCCCGTAATCTATGACTGGCGGGCTCTACTGTTGACTCGTTCGCTCAATCAGCCATTAATGGGAATACAATTAAGCGACCGAAGGATTTTCGGCGGTCAATCCTGCACGGCAACCGTTTCCATCCTCAACAGCACCGACCATCCTTTGACCGGGAATTTATCCCTGAAAGACGTGCATGGCCTGGGCACTCCGACCAATACGTTCTCCTTTAACCAACTGGCGCCGGGCGCCGAGACCAATGCGGTAATTTCCATTACGGTCAATCCGTCTGCCAGAAGCGGTTATTACAGTCTACAGGCAGTTGCTGATTTTGCAGGCACCAACGCGAGTTCCGTGGATGTTGAGCTGTATGTGTCCTACGACAGCACTGTTGTTAATTGGCCGTTGAACGAGGGAAGCAATTGCATCATATCGGACTTATCCGGCAATCTTAATCATGGCGCATTGCATTTGGGCGCGGGCGGCAATACCAATCCGGTGAACGCATGGGTTGACGGCTGGATTAAAAAAGCGGTTCATTTTGACGGTGCGGACGATTTTATTGAGCATAGCGGCGATAATATTGCCGGGGGATTAAGCTCAATCAGCATTGAGGCATGGATTTATCCGGAAAAGGATAACTTGAATATTATCAAGACCGATGGAGACGCAATCCTCCTGCATGCGCATACAACCGCCGGCGCGGGTTTTTGCCTGAAAGGCGCCGATGGAACCGCCAGCGGGTATATTAATTACAAACCGGGCGCAATTAAGCTTGGAAAGTGGAATTATATCGTCGGCACGTGGGATGGAAATAAAACGAGATTATATGTCAACTGCGAATTGCAGGGGGAAAGGGATTTTAACGGCGGCGCAAGCGGCAAATTGAAAGGCGGCGCCTATTTCCAGGCGGGGAGCAGTTATGGTTCGGAACAGGCGTTCCAGGGGAACATTGACGAAATCAAGGTTTATGCAAAAGCATTAAGCGCGGATGCCATCCGGAAGAATTACGATACAGCCAATATGGTGGGTGTATGGAGCTTTGACGAAGGGTCGGGAGGAATAGCCAAGGACACATCCGGCAACGGCTTTGACGGGACGCTTTTGAATATGAACACAAATACCTGCTGGACGAACGGCGTGACCGGGACTGCGAGGGCTGCGTTAAGGTTTAACGGGACAACGAATAATTGTGTGGATTGCGGCGACAACCCGAAAATGAAAGGCATGCCGGAGCTGACGGTTGAGGCCTGGGTAAAGGGAAACACATATAAGCCTTATGCCGGTATTTTGTCAAAGTGGGCATATAATTATCAGCAGCATTACAATCTTTATTTTCAGGGCGGATCGTCAACCAAGCTGGGGAAATTCAGCTTTTGCGTATCACAACAGCTGACGAACGGAGCGAGCGACACAATCCAGTCGCAAGCCAACCTGGATTTGAATAAATGGTATCATATCGCGGGGGTATTCAAGGGCGGCCAATATCTGAAATTATACGTGAACGGGGTTTTGAACACGAACAAATCCACGACAATCGCCGGAATTGCCAGCGGCGCCTTGCCGACCTGGATCGGGCAATATGCTTGTTATCCATTCGACGGATTGATTGATGAAGTCAAGGTTTATTCAAAAGCGCTAAGCGACGAAGAAATTCAAAATGATTATCTTGCGGGCAACAAAGTGGGTGAATGGAAATTTAATGAAGGGTCGGGGACGACAGCCAAGGACACATCCGGCTACGGCTTTGACGGAACGCTGAATAATATGAACACAGATACCTGCTGGACAAATGGCGTTTCCGGAACTGCGTTAAAATTTAACGGGGTGGACGATTATGTGAATTGCGGCGACGATCCGAAATCCACGGGAATGTCGGAATTGACGGTAGAAGCCTGGATAAAAGGGAACAGCTATAAGCCTTATGCCGGCATTTTGTCGAAGTATGTGTGGCATAGTCAGCAATATTACAGTCTTGGTTATTTTCAGGGCGGGTCGTCAACCAAGCTGGGTAATTTTCAGTTTGTCGTATCACAACAACTGACGAGCGGAGACGACATAATTCAATCACAAGCCAATCTGGATTTGAATAAATGGTATCATATCGTAGGCGTATTTAAGGGCGGCGAATATCTGAAGTTATATGTGAACGGAGTCTTGAATACGACTAAATCCACAACTGTAACCAGAATTCCCAAAGGTACTTGGCCGACTTCTATAGGACGTTATGCTTGTTATCCATTTGACGGTTTGATTGATGAAGTCAAGGTCTATTCAAAAGCATTAAGCGATGATGAGATTCGGCAGGATTATCTTGCGGGTGACAAAGTGGGTGAATGGAAATTTAATGAAGGGTCGGGAGGAACAGCCAAGGACACATCCGGCTACGGCTTTAACGGAACGCTGAATAATATGAACACAGATACCTGCTGGACAAATGGCGTTTCCGGAACTGCGTTAAAATTTAACGGGGTGGACGATTATGTGAATTGCGGCGACAACCCGAAAATGAAAGGCATGCCGGAACTGACGGTTGAGGCCTGGGTCAAGGGAAACACCTATAAGCCTTATGCCGGCATTTTGTCAAAGTGGTTGTATAATTCTCAGAATCATTACCTGCTTGGTTATTTTGAGAACGGATCGTCAACCAAGTTGGGAAAATTCAGCTTTTTCGTATCGCAACAACTGACGAACGGAGCGAGTGACGGAATCCAGTCGCAAACCAGTTTGGATCTGAACATGTGGTATCATATTGCGGGCGTATTCAAGGGCGGCCAATATCTGAAATTATACGTGAACGGGGTTTTGAACACGAATAAATCCACGACTGTGTCCCAAATCGCCAACGGCGCCTTGCCGACCTGGATCGGGCAATATGGTAATTATCCATTCGACGGTTTGATTGATGAAGTCAAGGTTTATTCAAAAGCATTTAGCGATGAAGATATTCGGCGGGATTATCTTGCGGGGGTCAAGGTGGGTGAATGGAAATTTGACGAAAGGTCAGGAGGAATAGCCAAAGACACATCCGGCTATGGCTATGACGGAACGCTCTTGAATATGGATACGAATAAGTGCTGGACGGACGGCGCTTCCGGGACGGCCTTAAAATTTGACGGAACGAATGACTACGTAAATTGCGGCGACAATCCGAAAATGAAAGGCATGCCGGAATTGACGATTGAGGCCTGGGTAAAAGGGAACAGCTATAAGCAGTATGCCGGCATTTTGTCAAAGTGGGACTGGAATTCTCAGCAACATTACGCTCTTGGTTATTTTCTGAACGGGTCGTCAACCAAGCTGGGGAATTTTACGTTTTGCGTATCACAAAAGCTGACGAACGGAGCGAGCGACACAATCCAGTCACAAGCCAACCTGGATTTGAATAAATGGTATCATATCGCGGGTGTATTCAAGGGCGGCCAATATCTGAAATTATACGTGAACGGGGTTTTGAACACGAATAAATCCACGACTGTGTCCCAAATTGCCAACGGCGCCTTGCCGACCTGGATCGGGCAATATGCTTGTTATCCATTTGACGGTTTGATTGATGAAGTCAAGGTTTATTCAAAAGCATTAAGCGACGAAGAAATTCGGCAGGATTTCAACGAGGGCGGCGGAACGAATGTTTCCGATGGCGGTAATTCCACCAACACCCCGCCCTCGCCCCCATCGCCGGGAGGGGGAGGAACAACCAATATTTATTCGGTTTTTGCCGCGGACTTTGACGGCGATGCGAAAGCCGATCCGGTGCTCTATAACCAGACCAACGGCGATTGGGCGGTAAAATTATCGGCAAGCGATTATGCGTTGACCAATCTTAGCGCATATCTGGGTGGCCCCGGTTACACGGCCCTGGCGGCTGATTTTGACGGCGATGCTTTGGCTGATCCATGCGTGTATAAGGCGGCAACCAGCAATTGGCTGGTCAGGCTTTCCAGCGCCGGCTATGGCATCACCAATCTGGCTGATGTTTTGGGTGGTTCGAATCCCGGCGGCACGAATTACGTGGCGCTGGCCGGCGATTTTGACGGCGACGCGAAAGCAGATCCGGGTGTATATCAGGCCGCGACCGGAACTTGGATCATGAGACTTTCAGCTTTTGATTATCTTACGGTAGCGCAATATAATTATCTTGGAGGGAAAGGCTACACGGCGATGGTAGTTGATTTTGACGGCGATGGCCTGGTAGATCCTGCGGTCTATTATGATTACACGGGGTACTGGGCGATGTTGCTGTCCGCGGGCGAATACATACCGGCGCTTCTTGATTCAACATTTGGCGGCGCCGGCTGGATCGCATTGGCGGCTGATTTTGACGGCGATCATTATGCCGACCCGGCCATCTTCCAGCTTTCAACCGGGGCATGGCTGATAAAGCTTTCCAGTGTTGATTATATCATAGTGGATCCATTCTTTTAGCCTGACTTATTCATGAACGATTATGAATAAGTCACCCCTTGGGCTTCGACTACGGCCTGCGGACAGGCCTCCGTTTAGGGCTAACCTTGAGCAAGGCGTGAAGCGCCGCGTCGAAACCTGAAAGAAAGCAACATGCTTTCTTTCAGATGATTATGAATGAAAACGAAGTTTTAATGAATAGATCAGGTTAGCGGTCCACCTTTATTTTGGTAGTGTCAATATTTTTGCACATTTTAACTGATTCACTGGAAGCTGTGCTGAGCCGCGGGAACGGCTCGCCGTATGCTCGCCCTCCATTGCCATTGCCGCATTTCAGATGCACATAATGTGCCAAATCATTTTCCGGACTTTATGCGAAAAACTCTTTAATACTCACACGATGTCAGGAAGTCTGAAATTTTCCATCATGCCACTTGGTATCAAGGCCTTTTCTGCCGGATTTTCTGCAAACATTACCCGCCGATACTTGACTATCAAACTTTCTTATGCAAACATCACGTCCTGAGGAAAACAAACAATGAAAACAATCAAACGTGCCCGCGAAATTATCGGCATTGAGATCAATGAGCTCTCCCGGGTCCGGCGCAGTCTTGACGGGCGGTTCAGCCGCTCCGCGCGGATGATCCTGGCGAGCCTGAAGCAGGGCGGCAAAATCGTCGTAACCGGCGTGGGGAAAAATTATTATATCGGCCAGAAAATTTCGGCCACATTGTCCAGCACCGGCTCGCCCAGCGTTGTTCTTCACCCCTCGCAGGCCATGCACGGCGATCTTGGAATCATCGGCAAGCAGGATATACTTTTGGCTTTGAGTTACAGCGGCGAGTCGGGCGAACTGCTTGAAATTATTCCGGCGGTGAGACGGCAGGGAGTAAAAATTGTCGCTTTGACCGGCGCGGCCGACAGCGCCGTCGCCAAGGCCAGCGATGAAATCATCCTCACGCCGATCGCACGCGAGGCTTGTCCATTTAACCTGGCGCCGACGGCCAGCACCACTGCCGCGCTTGCCGTGGGCGACGCCCTTGCGATCGTGCTCCTTGAGGCGCGCGGCTTCAGAAAAGAGGATTATGCAAAGCTCCATCCCGGCGGGGCAATCGGCCGCACTCTTTTGCTCAGGGTGGGGGACATCATGCGCAAGGACGACCGGCTGGCGCGGGTTACGGTTAATGCCAAAGTCAAGGACGCCATCCTGGCGATGACCAGCGCGCGGTCCGGCTCGGTGGCCATTGTCAATAAAAACGGGAAAGTCGCCGGCATATTCACTGACGGCGATTTGCGCCGGATGATTGCGAAGAAACGCAATATTCCCGAATGCCCCGTCCGGGAAGTGATGACTTTTGCGCCGGTTACCATCCGGGATAATGCCCTTGCCGTTGATGCCCTCAAGATTTATGAAGAGCGCGCCATTGACGACCTGCTCGTCGTTGACCGTTCCGGTCGGCTCGTCGGCATGGTTGACATTCAGGACCTGCCGAAATTCAAGATATTATAATTATAAGGTGGAGGAGAATATATGGCGGTTAATATTGTTAAAATGATTGATGACGGGGTCAGGATAAAAAACGTGCTGGTCAGCGTTTCCGATAAAAACGGGTTGAACAATTTCATTCCCGAATTATTGAAGATTGATAACGGCATAAAAATATATTCCACGGGCGGAACTTATCAGGCCCTGAAGGATTTGCTCGGCCCCGATTTGACGGAAAGAAATCTTTTTCAGGTTGCGTCTTTCACCGGCCAGCCCGAAATGCAGGGCGGCCTGGTCAAGACGCTTGATTTCAAGATCTACATGGGATTGTTGAGCGAAACCTATAACCCGGCCCATGCAAACGACTTGCAGCGGACCAAGGGCGTGTTTTTTGACATGGTCGTGGTCAACCTCTATCCGTTTGTCAAGACGGTCTCGGCCGGATCATCGCCGGAGGCGGCCCGGGCCAACATTGATATCGGCGGCCCCTGCATGGTGCGCGCCGCCGCAAAAAACTTTTTGCGCGTGGCTTCCGTCACAGATCCCGCGGATTATGTGCCTATTTTGGAAGAACTGAAAAAATCCGGCGGTGTGTTGTCGTTGCGCGCCAGGTTTGAGCTGGCCAAAAAAGCCTTTGCCCACACGTCCGCTTATGACACCGCCATTGCCGGCTATTGGGGTAAAACCAGTTTTGAGTCGGTACAGTCATGTTATGAGATTAAAAGCTGAAGCCAGTAGTCAGGAGCCAGAATCCAGAATAAAAACCGAGGTATAAGGCCGTATACTAGAGTTGATTTTATTCTGACTACTGACTTCTGACTCCTGAATTCTATTAAAAAGGAGAAAAAAATGGCAATCAAGGATTTCAAATCGGCTTACAAGACCATCATGGACGACCATTTTCCGCCGGCAATGGAGATCAGCTTCATTGATGGTCAGCGGCGCCAGACTCTTTGTTATGAAAAAGAAAGCTGGCTGATTGACGGCGTCAACAAGGGGCTGCGCTACGGCGAAAATCCCGGCCAGGAGGCCGCGCTTTACAAATTAACGAACGGCAATCTGTTGCTGGGCGAGGTAAAAAGCGTCCTGCCCGGCCGTTATCTGGCCTCGGACATTGAATTATTGCAGTCCGGCAAGCACCCGGGCAAAACCAACATTACCGACGTTGACAACGCGCTTAATATCATGCGTTACCTCATGGATACCCCCTGCGCGATCATCGTCAAGCACAACAATCCATGCGGTGTCGCCAAGTCTTCCACGCTGGCCGAGGCTTATGAACGCGCCAATATTGCCGACCGGGTGGCGGCTTTCGGCGGGGCGATTGTCCTCAACCGGGAAGTTGACCGCGCCACGGCCGAGTTGATCCTGCAACAGTACGCCGAGGTTGTCGCCGCGCCTGATTTTGCCGCCGGTGTACTGGACATGTTTGCCGGCAAGAAAAACCTGCGCGTCATGCGGATTGCCAACATGAGCCGGCTGGAAGAATATGCGGTCACAAGGTTTGTTGACTTCAAGTCGCTGATTGACGGCGGACTGGTCGCGCAATGGTCTTTTCTGCCGGAGACCCGCTCGCGCGAAAAACTGCTTCCGGCCCAAACGCTTTATAAAGGCAAGGAATACAAGATCAACCGCCTGCCCACCGGGCGGGAATACGACGACCTGCTTTTCGGCTGGCTGGTGGAATGCGGCGTAACCAGCAATTCGGTCATTTTTGTCAAGGATGGCGTGACGGTCGGCATCGGCACGGGCGAGCAGGACCGCGTGGGCGTGGCGGAAATTGCCCGCGACAAGGCCTACCGTAAACTGGCCGACCGGTTTGCATGGGAGCGGCACCATATTCCTTACAACAACCTCAAGGATGACTCGGTCAAAAAAGAAATTGACCGGGAAGTTGCCGAAAAAAAAGGCGGCTTGATCGGTTCCTGCATGGTTTCCGACGCTTTTTTCCCGTTCCGGGACGGGGTTGACGCGGGGATCAAGGAAGGGATTACGGCCGTGATTCAACCGGGCGGATCGGAAAGGGATTTTGAAAGCATCGAAGCCTGCAACGAGGCCGACGTGGCCATGGTGTTCACGGGACAACGGTGCTTTAAGCATTGAAGAAAGGCACAAAGGCAGAAGGCGCACAGGCACAAAGTGACAAAAGAAGAGAGGAATAAATTGTTTTGAACATTATGTCTTTTTTTTATTCCAACTTTGTCCCTTCTGCCTCTGTGCCTTTGTGCCTATCTTAAATGAAAATTGCCGTCATAGGTCCGGGTGGAATCGGGTGTCTCTTTTCAGGACTCCTGGCCGAGGCGGGGCACGACGTCTCCCTTATTGACCGGCGGCCCGACCGGGCGGCGCTCATTTCACGGGAGGGACTGATCATTGAAAGCCGGGGAAAGTTACGGATAGTACCCCTGGGCGCGTATGCTTTCCCGGCCGATCTTGAACCGGTTGAGCTGATTATTCTTTGTGTGAAGGCGCATGAAACGGCCGGCACAATGCCGAGCGTCATGGCCCTTTCCGTCCCGCAAACAAAAGTTCTCTCGCTGCAAAATGGACTCGGGAACATGGAAGCCATCAAGCGGGTTGTCGCCGACGGCAATCTTTTTGCGGGCGTAACAACACATGGCGCAACCGTCATCGGCTTGAACCATGTCCGGCATGCCGGCGCAGGCTCAACGATCATCGGCCCGCTCAACCACAATAATGAAGGCGCCGAGAGTCTGGCAAAAATGTTTTCAAAGGCCGGCATTGAATCCACGGCGGAAAAAAATACCGCCGGCCTGTTGTGGAGCAAGCTGGTGATCAATGCGGCGATCTGTCCTGTTTCGGCGCTTTCCGGGCTTGCCAATGGGCAGATTATTGAAAACGACAAATGGCGTTCATTGCTGTGCCAAGCGGCGGAGGAAAGCGGTAAAATCGCCGCCGCCAAGGGGATCAAGCTCTCCTTTGCCGACCCGGTCAAGGCCGTCCTGGAAGTGTGCGAAAAAACAGCCGCAAATATTTCTTCCATGCTTCAGGATATCAGGCGGGGCCGGCCGACGGAAATCATGGAAATCAACGGCGCTGTTCTCCGCACCGCCGCCGAAACGGGGCTTGATGCGCCGACCAATACGATGCTTTATCAATCGGTTATTGACTTGGAAAAACGTAATGAATATAAAGGCCGGTAGTTTGCCACTAATTAAAAAGGAGAATAAATAATGCACGTATCAATCAGGGACGATGTTTTAAGACAGGCCGGTTATGGAAGCATCGCGGCGGGGCTGGCTGATTTGCAACTTGACAGCGTTGAGGTGGAATTTTTCCATGACTACAGCGTCTGGGACACGGCCGGATGGAACAAGGTTTCCTTCGCTCCCAAGGACGCCGTCAAGACAATCAAGAGTTTGTACGGGAAGAAAAAGATTAAAATCTGCGCCTTTCTCCTGCATAACAATTTCAACTGCCCCGAACCGCAAAAAGAGGTGCAATGGGTTGTTGACGTGATTAAGACGGCCGAAAAATTGAAAATTCCGGCCATCCGGATTGACGCCATCACCAAGGGCGAGAAGGAGGAACCCTTTGAGGTCCGGGTAACCCGTTTCGTTGACTGCATGCGCCAGGCGCTTTCCGCAACGAGCGCAAGCAAGGTTGCCCTCGGCATTGAAAACCACGGCATCCAGGGCAATGATCCGGCGTTTCTGAAACAGGTCATTGAGCGGGTCGGCAACGAGCGGCTCGGCGTCAATATGGATACGGGCAACTTTTACTGGAATGGGTTCCCGCTGAATGAAGTTTATGATATTTTACGTTCGGTGGCCCCGCATACCAAGCATACGCACGTCAAAAACATCCGCTATCCTGAAGAAACCCGCCAGCAGAAACGGGAAAACGGATGGGAATATATGAAATATGTCTCGCCGATTTACGAGGGTGATATTGACCACAAGCAGGTGGTGGCAATTTTAAAACAAGCCGGTTACAACGGCCCGTTGACGATCGAGGATGAATGCCTGGGCAAACTTGACGCCGGCCAGAAGAAAGAAGTCCTGCGCAAAGACGCGGCTTATCTGAAAGGTCTGCTGGACTGACGAATGATTTATGCCGGGAAACAAATATCAGGACCTCTTGGCTCTTAAGCGGGAAAAAGCCCTTCGCTTTCAGGCCGATTCGGCGCAGTGCCTCCTGTGCCCCGATATGGGCGGGCGGATTTTCGGCGAATGCTGCGGGAAAAACCTGCATCGCATTGATCTTGAATGCGCGCGGCAGCCATCGGCCTCCTTTAATAATTACGGCGGAAATAATTTCTGGCCGGCGCCGGAGGGCGGAAAATTCGGCTGCAACTACCGGGGCAATGAATGGTATGTGCAAAAGAGCATCAATGAACAGCCGTTCCAGGTGGTAAGCGCCGGTAAGCGCGCGGCGGTTGTCGGCAAGGAAATTAAGATCGTCAACCGGGCGGGAACGCTGCTGGCGGCAACCATGCGGCGCGAATTTACGCTCCTCGCCAAGCCGCCGGAATGTTTTAATAAGCAACCATTAAAGGGCTTTCTCTCTTATTCCACTGTTGATTCGTTCAAGGTGCACGATGCCGTTTCCGCCGAACAGGCGCTTGTTGCCTCATGGACATTGGAACAGTTTGAAGCCACTAATGACACGCTTTCATTTTGCGTCGTTCCAAATTCGAAATCGTCAATTAACTTTGATTTTTATGAACATCCGGGTGATAAGATCAGGTATTATGAGAAAGGATTCACCTACCGCACCGATGGGCGGCGCAAAGGCCAGATCGGCATAAAAGCGCGTTCAAAAGCGCTCTTCATCGGGTTTATTGACCGGGGCCGGAACCTGGTTTGCCTGCGGCAAAATCTCGGCCCGAAGGACGGAACGTTTTTCAACATTGCCGATAACGATCAGCCGCGCGGGCCTTATTCCGCCGCCGATGAATACAGCATTTTTAATTCGGATGAGACCATGCAGGCGTTTGAACTGGAAACGGTCGGGAGCGCGCAAATCCAGGACAATGTTTTAAAAGGCTCCACGATGACTTCCGCAACTTCATTTGCGGTCTTTGAGAATCCGAAGCACATTGATGATTTTCTTGACGAATATCTGGGAACTATCTTTACTCCGTCTGTCTGGCATAAAGCCGGGAGTAAAAACCATCGCGCGCGATGAGTTCGGCATGCGTGCCGGAATCAGCCACCAATCCGTTTTCAATGACGCATATCTTCTGGCAGAGCCTGGCCATTGAAATGCGCTGGGACACGATCACCGCCGTCTTGCCCGTCATGATCCTGGAAAGCGTTGCCTGGATTTTCTTTTCGGTTTCCGCGTCAAGGGCCGAGGTGCAGTCATCCAGCAGGAGCACGTCCGGATTGGTTATCAGCGCCCGCGCCAGCGACAGGCGTTGTTTTTGGCCCCCGGAAAGGGTTGTTCCCTTTTCGCCGAGCACGGTTTCGTATTTTGCCGGCAGGGTCATGATAAATTCATGCAATTCCGCCGCCTTGGCCGCGGCAATGATCTGCGCCGGGCCGGCATCGGGCCAGCCGTAACAGACGTTTTCCCTGACGGTCCCGCTGATGATCTGGGCTTCCTGCGGCACGAGGGACATTTGTCGCCGCAGGGAAGAAAGTCTTATTTTTTGAAGCGGGGTGTCGTCAAATAAAATTGACCCGGAATTTTGTTCAAACAGGCGGTCAATCAGGTGGAGCAGGGTTGTTTTGCCGCACCCGCTGGCGCCGACAATGCAAAGCCAGGAACCCGCCGGGACCGTCAGGGAAATATCCTTCAAGACTTCTTCACCGTCCGGATCGTAACTGAAATGCACATGATTCAAAACAATCCCGTGCCGCAGGGGAAGCGGAAGATCAACCGCGTCCGGAGCGTCGGCAATTTTAACCGGTTCATCCAGCACATCGGAGAGCCGGCGCAGATAGACGAGCAGATTAGCGAAGGTCGTATTTAAATTGCTGATCTCCAAAATCGGTCCGAAAAGGGCGCAGGCCGTTCCCCAGGCATACATCATCTGACCCAGGCTCAGGTTGTTGTTGAGCACCTGGTGAATTCCATAGAGAAATATGGCGACGCCGCTGGTCAATCCGCTGAGACTTGCGCCCAGGGTATTGGCGGCGGCGCCGACCCGGTTTTGGGTCAGCGAGTCCCGCAGATAGGAGGCCGCCAGGCGGTGGAAATACAATTGTTCCTTCTTTTCCCGATTGCAGGCTTGAATCATGCGGATTGCGTCCAGCTTCTGGGAGACCAGTCCCCAGAGACAGCTATTGGTATGGCTCATTTCCCGTTGGATTTTCATCAAAATCGGATTGGCTATTTTATAAATCAGGACATAAAACGGCAGGGAAAGGGCGACGATGGCCATCATCTGCCAGTTGATGATCAGTAATATCGCCGATCCGATCAGAACAATCACCACCTGCGAAACGCCGGTGACGAATATGCTCATCACCTGGTCCTGCACGGCCCCGGTATCGGAGATGACCCGCGCGAGCAGGCGGCCCGGAGTATGGATTGCGTAATAGGCCAGCGAGAGGCGCATGACCTGCGCGTGCATGTCTTCGCGCAATTTTCTTGTCAATTGCTGGCCGATCCTGAGCCGCAGGCGCCCGGCCGACCGGGTAAGCAGATTGCCGCCGACGAGGGTCAGGATATACAGCAGGAAAATGCCCCATAATTTCTGCCTGGCCCCCGGCGGCCGCGCCGAGAAGTATTCCTTGATCTCCGTTTTATGGCTGATTTGTTCATCTATTTTCCGGACACGTATTTTTTCACGTTCCAGTCCGATAATGCTTTTTTCCATCCTGTTTTCTTTTGGAGCATCAGCCGGCGGCGGGCTGACCACGAGGATGGAATCAATCACAACTTTGCTGTAATATGCCAGGAGGTAAAACGATCCGCAGTAGTCCAGCAATGCCATCAAGATGCAGGCAATGAGCAGTTTTTTGAACGGCGCCACGTACGCGCGGATGAACCTGAAAAAAAGACTTAATGGCCCTTTTTCCCGTTCTTTGTCGCGGTAAGGCGGCCGAAAAGTATAATTGCGGTGATGAATTTTCACAGTTTATCGTCTTCAATAAATTCCTTGCCCATGTGCTGGTCATACAGCGCCCGGTAGCGGCCGCCGGAAAGATCCATCAATTCGGCATGCGTCCCCATTTCCAGTATTTTCCCGTCCTTGAGCAGGACAATCCTGCTGGCGTTGCGGATGGTGCTCAAGCGGTGGGCAACGACAAACGAAGTGCGGTTCCGCAAGACTCTTTCCATGGCAATTTGAATCGCCCGCTCGGATTCGCTGTCCAGGGCGCTGGTTGCCTCGTCCATGATCATGATGGCCGGTTTGCCGATCAGCGCCCGGGCGATGGTCAGCCGCTGTTTCTGGCCGGTTGAAATCTGCAGTCCCTCCTGCCCGAGCTCCGTCTGGTACTTGTTCGGGAGCGTCATGATAAAGTCATGAATTTCGGCTGTCCGGGCGGCTTCCTCAATCTCGGCTTCCGAGGCATGCGGCCGGGCATAACGGATATTGTCGGCAATTGAAATGTTAAACAGCATCGGATCCTGGAGCACGACCCCGAATTCGCGCCGCAGGGCATAGAGGTCAAACTCTCGCACGTCCGTTCCATCAATAAGCAGACTGCCGCCGGTCACATCATAGAAGCGCATCAGCAAAAGCAGGAGCGTGCTTTTGCCGCATCCGGTCGGCCCGACCAGCGCCACGGTCTCGCCCGGGTTGATATGCAAATCAAAATCACGGATAACCGGATGACTGTTGTCGTACTCAAAAATTACCCGCTGAAAATCTATCCGGCCGCGCAAGGCGGAGACGTCCGCGCCTTGCGGCGTATTGACGACTTCCTGCTTTTCGCGGCTTACTTCAAAAACCCGCCCGAGCGCGACGCGCACATCCTGCAACTGCAGGGTGAGTTCGGAAAAACGGACGGCCGGCCATAACAGCTGCATGGCGTAGGCCACGAACGCGGTAACATCGCCGTAAGTCATGTCGCCGGCCAGCACCATGTCGCATCCCAGAAAAAAAAGCAGCGCCCGCCCCATGTTTTGAATGAGCGATGTATTCAGCCAGAACGCCTGCCCGGCGACGCCGAGCGTCTCGCGCAAATTCATATTGATCCCCACCTGGTCCTGGAATATTCCCTGTTCCCGGATCTCCGTGCCGAACGACTTGACCGCCACGTTTGCAACCAGGCGGTTCTGCACCGCGCCCGAAAGGCGGTCGTATGACCACCAGTAGTTTTCCGAAAGGCTTCTCAGCTTTTTAATGTTGAGCAGGTAATTGAAAAGAAATACGGCGACGATCAGGGTGATCAGCAGGGCCATCCGCCAGTTCAGGGCAAAGGTGGCCGTAACCGCAAAAGCACAGCAGACCACATCGGAGACAACGCTGAAGGTTTGCGCGGAAAGGATGCGCGCCACGGTGCCGGTATCGCCCATGACCCTGTTGACCAGTTTACCCGTGCTGTTTTTGCCGAAAAAGCGGAGCGAGAGCCCGAGAATGTGCCCATAGAGAAATTCCCGGAGGTCAAAGACAAACCGCTGGGCAACATAAGTCATCATGATATTCTGCAGAAAGCCGGCCAGCGGAATAAACACCACCAGAAAGACCTGGACGAAACTCAACGGGACAAAAAGGTCGCGCCGGCCGAGACTGATGACTTTGTCAATGAAAGCGCGGGACACGAGCGGCGCGCACATATTCAGGAGCGAAAGCAGGATGGTCAGCGCCAGCAGGCCGGCTATCTGCCAGCGGTAGGGCACGAGGAAAGACGCCATCTGTTTTTGGGACAATAAGTGTCGGTCAGTCATTGGAAGATAGGGGCACAGGCACAAAGGCAGAAGGGACAAAGGGAAGAAATTTGGAGAAAAATAAATAAACTTTTAGTCTCTGTCCCTTCGTCAGGCCTTCTTCCTGCTTTCTTTATGTTTTCACCACTTTGTGCCTATGTGCCTTCTGCCTTTGTGCCTTCTTTTTAATGCACGCCGAGCAGAAAAAACCAGATGCATGTTTTGCCGCAGTAAATCTTGGCCTCGGCCGTGGTTCCGGGCGGAACGTTATAATTCCGGGGATCAAAACTGCAGAAAACAACCCGATAGGTCTGTTGACCCTCCGATTGGATCACGTTCCGCAGGCGTTCCACCGTGCCTTCAAAATAGATGCCTTTCAAGCCGCGGTACGAACCGAGCATGGCCGAATACCGGTTGCCCACCGCGACGCGCGTTGCATGCTCTTCCGGAATGCGCAATTTTAAAATCAGCCGGTCTCCGCCGAAAATTTCAAACAAGACCGTTTCCGGCCTTACCATCTCGCCGATTACAAATTCATAACGCAGGACCTGCCCTGAGATCGGCGCCCTGATTTCCTTGGAGCGGGCGTTGACTTCCGCGCCTTCCATGGCGTCATGGCGCGCCTCCAGCTCCTGCCGCAGGACATGGATCTGCTTATCGTAGACGCTTAAATCCTGGTTGGTAAGCGTTCCCAGTTCGGCCCTGGCCAATTGCTCCTTTAATTGGTCCTCCTCCAGGGCCGCCGCCGTGACGAATTGTTTCGTGAAAAGTTCCCGTGAGCGCTCAAGCCGGTTCACGACATTGGACAACCGCATAATGGCGACGGCAATATCTTCGGTCAGTCTCCTTTTTTCCTCCATGATTTCGGCCTCGCGGCGCACGAGCTCGGCTTCCGCCTTTTCCGCCCGGCTTTTGGCTTCTTCCAGGACGGCTTGTTCCTCGGAGCTATCAAGCTGTAACAGCAAGTCCCCCACCTTGACGCGCGCGCCGGACTGCGCGCAAATTTTTTCAACGCGCCCGGCCCGCGACGGCCTTATTTCCGCATATTGATCGGAAGTCACATAGCCCATGGCGCGGACATATTGATTGACTGGAATGACAAAACCGGCCAGGAGGATCAAAAAAAAAGCAACGCTGACTATGGTAATCACGCGCTTTCGCCGCAGACGGCTTTCTTTTGGAGTCACCGGCATGTTGCCGACGGATGTTACGCGGAAATCGCCCATATCTTGTCCTTATTCCGGATCACGCGATAGCAAAGGCACATAGGGACAAAGATAGCGAACATTCTGGCTTCTTAATTCTTACTTTGTGCCTTATGCCTCTGTGCCTTCTCTAAGCTTGCGCTCTTCGTGAAATCTCGAGGTTTTTTACCTTTATAAAATCCTTGGCAATCATTCTGATTCCCTCAGACTCATCATCATAACGCTTGGTGCATAGATCACAATCGGCGCATTTGCGCTCATAACAGTTGCGATGAACCCGGGAAGGATACATTTTCCGGAAGGCTTCATAGCATTCCTGCGAGCAAAAAATATAGCGTTCCTGGCATGAGCCGAATGCCGCTTGAACAAGGGCAAAACCTTCCTTGTTGGGGTCGGCTTCCTTTTCACACCAACTGCATTTTATTTTCAGGCGGTCCATTACCTGCCGGTAACGCTGGGTAATTTCTTCCTCGGTCCAGACATATTCAATCCAATTAATCGCGTTTTTGTTGATTTTGGCGGTAACCACGTCGTTTTTCAGCAGAAACACGTCGCCGGTCACCGTAACGTAACAACGATCGCCTTCAATCGGCGTCTGGCTGGAGCAAAGGTGGATGCGGACCGGTCCATTTGCCGGAACTTCGTAGGTGTTCCATCCGCAGGCCTCGCAGACCGTCGCAAAGAGATTCTCGTTCAAATGCTCGCTGCAGCGCGGGCACAGTCCCATTTGGATCACATGCAGTTGTTTCAGGGAGTCTTCGGCGGCGAATTGAACCTGTTTTTCGGCTTCTTTGTGCAGTCGTTTTTCTTTCAGGCCGAATTCATCATCCAGGATGAGAATGTCCTTTTCCAGCTTGTCCCGCTGCTGATCCGGCAAAACAATGTTTTGCAAGGGTGATTGCAGGGCATCCCGGCCCGATTCCTTCCCGAGACCAAGCAACTCAAAGAAATTACGCATTGTTGTTTCCTAATAGTTCCCGCAACGACAAACGTTTAAAAAACTAAGTTTGATTATAACATTTGCCTGCCCCAAATCAAGTCTTTTTTGGATGGCGACCATTCAAAGCGTAAATGTTTTATTGCCGTCTTCCTGCCGCGGAAGACCGGGCGGCTTATCATCCGATGACTGTCTTTTCCCGGTCCGTTTCCCGGGATGTTTTAGAAGCATGTTCATGGCCGCGTTTACCACCGATTCCGGGGTGATCGTCTGCATGCATGAGCTGTCGCGGAAACGGCAAACCCGGGAAAAACATGGCTGGCACTTGAGTTTGCCCCGGAGCACGCAGTTCCGTGAGCCGGGCGGCGGTCCGGTGCGGACCGGATCGCTCGGGCCATACATCGCCAGGACCGGCGTGCCCAGCGCGGCGGCCAGATGCATCGGGCCGGAGTCGTTGGCAATCACCAGGTCCATCTCGCGCAATAATCCGGCCATTTGCGGTAAAGTGGTTTTGCCCACCAGGTTGATCATCCGGCCGGCCGATGCTTTTTCCATTTCCGCGCCGAGCGAACGATCCTCGGGCGAGCCCATGACATATATTGAAGCGCCCAAATTTTCGTGAAGTTCGTTTCCAACACGGGCAAACGACATGAGCGGCCAATTTTTGCTCGGCCAGCGTGAAAAAGGCAGGAGGGCTATCCGCGGCGAAGGCTCGCTGACCAGTTGCAGGGCGATGGACATGGGGTAGACCGGCGGAAGCGGCGGCAAACCGAGATAGCGCATCAGATCCATGCTTTCATCAACCGCATGGCGGTTTTTGTTTCTTGATCCGGCCACGCCATTATAAAACAAAAACGAGCCTTCGCGATGAAATGAAGGCCCGATCCGTCTTGTTCCGCGCGCCAGGCGGCAGACGAGCGCGCTTTTCAGAATCCCCTGCAGGTCAACAATCATGTCATATTGTTCCGCGCGGAGAAGCCGGATTTGCCTGATAAATTCAGACGGCGCGGCATGGCGCGGGAACACAAGAACCCGGCTGATGTCGGAAAAGCACCTGGCCAATCCGGCATAAGCGGGATGGACAATCCAGTCAATTTGCGCATTCAAGCCGGCCTTCAGGCAATGCACGGTCGGCAGGGCATGAAGCAGATCGCCCATGGAACTCAGTTTCACTATCAAAATGCGCTTAATATCATCAGTCATGACAATTTCTTTCCAGCCGCGAGCACTATATAACTTATTGTCGTAATGCGCAAGCCTGCCCTGCCGAGACGTTGGCCATGCCCGCGGTTTGCCAAAAATGTTTATTGTCAATATTTGGCAAATCAAGTATACAATGGACATAAAGCGAAAAAGCGAAAAACGGAGCGGGACGAAATGGCAATTAAAAGGTTTTGGAAATTGAATCGCATCCTGGTTTATACGGCATTGATTTTGTTGCTTGGCGGGTGCTCCGGCAATCCGGGCCATCAGGCGCTCAAACGTGGAATGCGGGCGCTGGAAAAAGGCAGGTATGCGGAAAGCATATCCTGGTTCCAGCGCAGTTTATCCAATATTTCATCCGATGATCAGCGTTCAATTGTCTTCAACTGCATTGGAATCGCCTATTACAAGCTCGGTCAGACGGAAAATGCGCTGAATTCCTTTGAAGACGCGGTGGAAACGAATCGCGGGGCGGTGGAGCCGGTCTATAACATGGGCATCGTCTTGTTTGAGACGGAGAACGCGGATAAGGCGATTCTCTGTTTTGAAAAAGCCGCGCTTCTGGATGAACAGGCTGGCCTGTCAACACCCGCTTCTTCGGGCGTCGGCCAGGAAGCCCGGCCGGGGAGCCCGGTCACGGATACCCGCGCGCTTGAATTTCTGGCCGTTATCTACAGCCGGCGCCAGCAATGGGATGATGCCCGGCGTGTTTTAAACGAAGCATTGCAGCGCACTCATCATTCGCCGCGGATACTCACCGCTCTCGCCCTGGTGGAACTGAAGGCAAATAATTCCGCGCAGGCTGTGGAACTTTTACAGGAAGCCCTGGAACAGGATGCTCATTACGCTCCGGCAATTTATAATCTTGCCGTTGTCAATCAGGAATTTATGCACAAACAGGATCAGGCCTTGCCGCTCTTTGCCGAGTACACAACGCTCGTGTCGTCAGGGCCCCAGGCCGAGCAGGCCCGTTCAATGATAAAAGAAATGAAACGCCTCCCGGAGCCGGAGCCCGCCCCCGCCAAGGCAACAAGCGCGGAACCGGTCGTCGTCCCGGGAACAACTCAACCGCCGGCGGTTGTCCAGCCGGTGATTTACCCATCGTTGGAAGAATTGATGCAGGTAGCCGGAAAACTTGAAGACCAGGGAAGAAGAGAAGCGGCTTTTAACAATTATTTGCGCATAGCGCGCGCGGCCGAGCAGGCCGGCAATATCACCGTCAGGAACCAGGCGGTAAAACATGCCGTCTCCCTGGCCGAAGGCAATTCGCGGCTATCCTGCGATCTTGGCATTTATTTCCTGGAAAGAAACCGGAAAGATGAGGCTTTCATATATTTAAAATCAGCCGTGGATCAGGAGGCAAACGCTCAACCCGCGGCCTTGGCCCTGGCCCGGCTCGCCATTGAAAAAAGCGACTATGATACCGCCCTTGTGTCCCTTAAAAAAGCCGACCAGATCAAACCCGATGATCCCGAAGCGCTCTGGCTCCTGGCCGACCTTTATGACCGGTCTCTTTTCCTGACCAACTCCGCGGCGTCGGCCTATAGTCAGTTTACCGCGCGTTTTCCGAAGGACCGCCGGGCGGCCGACGCCAGGAACCGTTTGAAAATAATTAATCCCGAAAACAAGCCGGTTGGAGGATCCGCAACCGGCAGGAGCGGCAATTCAAAATCATTCTGGCAGAGAATGTTCAAGACCTCGGCGGCTAATCAATGAAGAATCATTAGCCAAGGTAGATAGAGCTTACTCGAAAAGGTATTGCGTCATGTAAAAAGCCCAAAACGCCATGGAGGGCGAGGCTGTGCCGAGCCGCGAGCGGGAAGTGAGCATGAATTGAGGAAGAATCAGGCAAAGTAATAATCTTTCACTCATCGTGCCCCTTGACTTGCCCTCGGCTCACCGCAGGTTCGCCCTCCAAAAACCTTTTCGAATGGGGTCTAGATAGACAGTAGGCTGTTAGATCAGGATAAAAAAGACATGAAAGTGAATATTGTTGATTTGGCTGTTCCGGTCATCATCCTCTGGGAATTGCTGATGGGGTTGCGCCGCGGTCTCTCGGGTGAATTATTCCGACTGATCGGCACGTGCCTGGTGTTTGCCGCCGGCCTGCGTTTTTATGAGGACTTCGGTTTGATGATCGCCAGTCATTCCCGCCTTGCCCAGAACCAGGAAATGGCCGTGGCCCTGGCGTTTTTGCTCATCCTGGTCGGCATGGGCGTCTGTTTTTTTGTCCTGCGCATTGTCCTGGCCCTCCTGGTCAACGTCAAATTCAACGACGCCATTGACCGGCCGGCCGGCGGATTGGCGGGCACACTGAACGGCTGCTTGATTGCGGCATTGATTGTCTTTGCCGCCGGTCTCTGGCCGAACGCGGAACTGCGTCCCTTGATTACGGTTGATTCGTACGTCGGTAAAGCGGTTTTTAAGGTCGTTCCGGTCGTGAAGGAAAAAATCCGTTCTTTGTCAGTCCGGCTTCAGCCGGCTCCCTCCCAGCCTGAACCAGAACCTGATAAAAACAGCCGCCATTCCGCCGGCAGGCAAATACCGCGCCAAAACGGCGACGAAGCGCCCCGCGCAGGCGGGAATCAGGAAGCCGAGAGCAAGGTTTCAGAATAGAATCAGAAAAGACGGCCACGACAAAGCGTGGTCCTCCAATATCCAGGGGAAACGGCCTGTTTTGACAATGGAGGGACGCGCTTCGTCGCGTCCATAGTGAGTTTTGTAATTGACTCAATAGATAAATAACAATGTCACCGCTCCTGTCCCATGCCGTGCTCGACGAAATCCGGCTGGCGAATGATATCGTCAGCGTGATCGGCTCCTATTTTCAGCTTCAACGCAGCGGTTCGGCTTTCAAGGCCCTCTGTCCTTTTCACAAGGAAAAAACCCCTTCCTTCCTGGTCAATCCCCAGCGGCAGATATTTCACTGCTTCGGCTGCGGCGCCGGCGGCGACGTCTTCCGGTTCGTGATGAATTACGAAAAGGTTGACTTCATGACCGCGGTCAAAATGCTGGCCGGCAAGGCAAATATCCGGCTGGCGTTTGAAACCGGCACGGAGGAAAATAAACTGGCCAAGGATGTTCTTTATGAAATAACGGCCGGCGCGGCGCGGCTTTATCAGAAAATTCTCCTGCATAATCCGGAGGCGCAAGGGGCGCGCGATTACCTTGTGACCCGCGCCCTTGACCAAAAAACAGTCGAGGAATTCCTGATCGGCTACGCTCCGGACCGGTTTGATACCATTATTCAGTGGGCCGGCAAAAAATACCAGCATGCCCAGCTTGAGGCGACCGGCCTGATTTTATCATCCGCCCCCGTTCCGAAGCCTCAGGGTGAAGGCTTTCAGAACGAAAAAAGCGGTGGCGGCGGCCCGGCTCGCTGGTATGACCGTTTCCGCAACAGGTTGATGTTCCCGATCCGCGACGAACAGGGCCGGGTGGTGGGATTCAGCGGAAGAATCATGAAAGATGATCCGCAGGCCGCCAAATACATCAACACGCCCGAAACGCCGCTCTTTCACAAGGGCCGCCTGCTTTACGCGCTGGACAAGGCGCGCCGCGCCATTACTGAACAGCATGAGGCCATCGTCTGCGAGGGCCAGATTGACGTCATCCGCTGTCATCTGGCGGGGTTCAACGCGGCGGTTGCCGCCCAGGGAACGGCCTTCACCGACGATCATGCGCGTATTTTAAAGCGCTATGCCGACGGCGTTATCCTTGCCTTTGACGCCGATTCCGCCGGTCAAAGGGCGGCCATGCGCGCCACGGAAATTTTTCTGCGCTCGGACCTGGCCGTGCGCGTGGCTGCCCTTCCGAAGGGAACCGATCCGGATTCGCTTTTAAGGCAAAACGAAGGAGCTTCCAAATTCAGGGATATCCTGGACAAGGCAAAATCGGTGATTGATTTTCAAATTGATGTTTTAAGCGCCGAGACAAAACCTGACACCGAGGCGGCCCTGATGCGGATCAGCGCCGCGGTGATTAACATGATTGCGCAGACCAATAATCCCGTCCTGCGGTCGGGGTTGTTGCGGAACGCGGCCGAACGGCTTGGCATTCCCGAAAATACCCTGGTCGCGGAGTTAAACCGCGCCGGAAGCCGCAAACGGGTTTTGCCCGCGCCGGAAACCGCGCCGACCGGCGATAAATTGCCGCCAAAGGAAATAGCGCTGGTTCAGCATCTGCTTTACGAACAGAAACTTTCCGCGCTCATTAAAAAATATCTGCCGCTCAACCTGGTTCTGAATGATTCCTGCCGGCAGATTATAACATTTTGCCTGGAAGCGGAAGAAGCCGGCCGGGAAGTGATGGGTATTATTGCCGAAAAGGACGACCAGGAACGCAGTTTTTCAAGCCTGGCGGCGGCCGCCCTGGGCGCGCCCCAAAAGATCAGGAGTGATTTTGCCACCCATGAGGAATCGGTCAAGTCATTGATCCTGTCCCTGCGCCGCGAAGCGCTCCAGAAACAGCGCAAGGAAATTGAAGTAAAACTGCAGACCGTGCGCCTGAACAACCCCGGCAACACCGCTGATGCGGAACGCAAAAGGCTGGAAACCGATTACAGCCAGATTGCCTATGACCTTGACAAACTCAAGCGATGGGATACCGCCCTGCCGATCTTGGAGCTTTTATAATTCAGATCTGTTCAAACCTTATATTGTCCGTACCGGCGGATCGTGTCGCGAATGGCCAGGACATTTTCGGGTTTCATGTTGTCCGTTAAACTGTTGGATGAGGAAAGAATATAACCTCCGTCCCGGCCGATGGTCTCAATCCGTTCCCGCGTCTGGGCGGTGATGTCCGCCGGTTGCTTGTTTACCAGGTCAGCCATGCTGATATTGCCGACCAGGCAGACCCGGCCGCCGTATTGCGCTTTGACCGCGTGAATATCCATCACATCCGGCTGAAGCGGATGAATGGCCTGCTGGCCGATTTCAAGCCAGGCATCCAGGAGCGGCAGCATGTTGCCGTCGCTGTGCGTAATGAGCGGTTTGGAAAAAGTTTTCACGACCGCGCGTTCTTTGGGCAGAATATGCCGGCGGTAAAAATCCGGATTGAATACCGGTCCGGAATTGAATGCCACGTCATCAAACGCCCAAACGGCGTCAAAACCAAGGCCGGCGAGGATCGGCACAACCTTGGCGGTCCAATCCGCGTAGGCATCATGCACATCAACGATCAATTGCGGGTCATCGGCCATGGCATAGGAGAAGGCCTCGATGCCCATGCTTAACAGGGTGGCGCCGATGCCCAGGCGCACGCAGGCCATGGCGCAATATTCATCCTTGCGGGCAATAAAGGATTCGGCGTTCCGGATGAAATCCGCCGTTTCGGGCGGCGGCAATTTAAACAGAGTTTCAAAATCGCGGCGGGTACGGATCATGCCGTCGCCCACCATGACCGGGCTGCCATCATCGGCCGGGATCATCTTGTGGGCGAAAATGGGGGCAAACGCGCAAAAATTGATATTGTCCTTGCCAAGCGCGCGGTTGACTTTTTTCTGCTCTTCCGCCAGGACGTCGCCCGGCATTTTTGAAAATCCATCCGGCGCGACCGACCAGTCCACGTGAATTGGTTCTTGGCACACCGCGGAAGCGATTTCGTTGCCGACAATACCCTCAATCCACGGCACACGATCCGGTTTTTCCCGGCGCAGTGCGGTTAATACGCGTTCCCGTGAAGTCATCATTTAAAACCCCCTGATTATATGCGATTATTCCCGGCAATTTGCCGAATGTTTTTCATCATGAATAGTTTTACGGGCATTATACCAATAACGCCATGGTTGCACAAAATGCCGACACGGGAGTCCGGCGCATGCATACGTTTGTATAAAAATTATGCGGTAAATTCAAGGGAATTATAAACGGTTTCGACCCGTGCGCAGCGCATTAAAATACTGTTTTTTTTATAGACACTGGTGGAAATTCAATTATCATAAAATTTGAAAGGATAAGAACTATGAATAAAATAAACGAATCTTCTGCGGAATCAATCCTTACGAGAGAACAGATGTTAGCCAAGGATATCATTTCCAAGTCAACGGTGGCGGCCGGATTGTTTAACCAATACACTCAAGAGCAAACTGACCGCATTGTGGAAAATGTGGCAAGAGTTGGTTTTAACAACCGGGTTCGCCTGGCCAGAATGGCGCGCGAGGAGACCGGTCTCGGCGTCTGGGAGCATAAAGTCCTGAAAAATGTCCTGGCTACCCAGTTGGTCTTTGATAATATCAAGAATGAAAAAACAGTCGGTATTCTTTCCCGCGATGAACAATCCGGAATCACGGAAATTGCCCAGCCGCTCGGGCCAATTTTTGCGATAATTCCGATGACCAATCCGACTTCAACGGTCATGTTTAAAATATTGATTGCCCTGAAATCCCGCAATCCCATTATTATCAGTCCGCCCCGCAAGGCCATGAAATGCAGCATTGAGGCCGCGCGCTTATGCTATGAGGCGGCCTTGGAAGCCGACGCGCCGGAAGATTGCATTCAATGGCTTCCGGAAAGCAGCCGCGAATGGACTCATGCCATAATGACTCAACCGGGCATCGCGCTTATTCTCGCCACCGGCGGAACCGGCATGGTTAAGGCCGCCTACAGTTCAGGCACTCCTGCCATAGGCGTCGGTCCCGGCAATGTGCCCGTGTTCATTGATAAGAGCGCCGACCTGTCTTTTGCGGTCAGCAGTGTCATATCGTCCAAAACATTTGATAACGGCACGGTCTGCGCCAGCGAACAGGCAATTGTCGTTGAACAGGCGTTCGCGTCAATGGTGCGGGATGAATTCATCAGGCAAAAATGTTATTTTTTAAATGCCGACGAGAATAGAAAAATCCAGGCCGTCGCCGTTGACTCGGAATCCGGCGGCATGAACCCGGCCATTGTCGGCCAGCCGGTTGATGTTATCGCCAAAATGGCGGGAATCAATCCGCCGGAAGGAACAAAAATTTTATTGGCAGAATTAGAAGGTGTCGGCAAGGATTATCCGCTCTCCGGGGAAGTATTGGCGCCGATCCTGGCGTTTTATTCGTGCCCCAACTTGGACGAAGCGCTCAAGACCTGCATTGATCTTAATTATTTTGCCGGTGTCGGACATACCGCCAGCATCTATGCCAACGACGAAAAGGTAGTTGAAACCTTCGGCAGCCTGATGAACGCCGGCCGGGTCCTGGTCAATACGCCGTCTTCGCAGGGCGCGGTCGGCGGCATATTCAACACCCTTTTAACCTCTTTCACGCTCGGGTGCGGGGCGGGCGGAAAGAACATCACCACGGAGAACATATCGGCCAAGCACCTTCTTAATATCAAGCGCGTCTGCCGGCGCCGCGTCAATGAACGCTGGCACAGGTTTGACCCGGCTAAATATCTTGATGAAAAACTGGAATGGAACACGGCCATGTCGGAATTTAATAAAAATTATTAAAGTTGGGAGGGAGAAAACATGTTTGAGAGTAAATATGACCAGGATGCAAATACCTTGACCTTCATTTTTTCGGGGCACATGGATTCGGCCCGCTGTATGCCCATGGCGCAGGTGGTTGAAAGCAAAGTGGTTGAACACGCCGGCAACTCCGCGCCAATAAACAAGCCGCTTAAGGTGGCTTTTGATCTTAAAGGGGTGGATTTTATCAGCTCGGCGTTTATCCGCATCTGCATGATGGTTCTCGCGAAGGTTAAAACCGGCAACCTGATTGTCCAGAATGCCGGTCCCTTCATAAAAAAAACCATCAAGATCAGCGGCCTGGAAAATCAGTTGATGGTTTTGTAAGCGCTGAAAAGCTGCAGGTTGGCTTCCAGCCGTTCGGTGTTGCCCGTGGCCGTGATCGGCCAAATGCCTTGATCGGCAATTTGCTTCAGCACATAGGCCGAGGGTGAAACACCCAATTCCCCGGCCTTAAGCTGAATCTCTCCGACTTTTTCCCGGTTTTGAATTGAGTCATATTCTGAAGGCCATTTGTCCTTTGATGTTTTTTCAAACACATTCCCGCCCAACAGGGGTGAGTAGGCAAATATCACGGCCTTGGGGAGAAGTCGCGCCAATGTTTCTCGCATCTCAGGATTAAGGAGCATCAATGTGCCCAAACCAGAGTCTTTTACCGGATCAATGAGCGAGTATTTCAGTTGCACAAAATCAACCGGCGCCAGGGAATATTCAAGAGCGATGTGCGCCAGCTCCGTCAGCCGTTGCGGAGAATAATTTGAGATCCCGACCTTTTTGACTTTGCCGGCAGCTACCAAGTCGCTGAAGGATTTCCAAGTGTCCAGGAGCGGCGTATTCCTGTCATCATGGTGCGCCAGCAATATGTCAATATAATCGGTTTTGAGCCGGGCCAATGACTTGTTCACGGCGTCATGCACGGCCGCGGGCGAAAGTCCCTCCAACTTGGGCGAGCCTTCTTTCGTGGTAATTAACTGGGATCCGATCTTGGTCATAATCGTAAAAAGCGAGCGATCTCCACGCTCAAGCCAGTTCCCGATTGCCGACTCACTGTCCCCGCCTTTTCCCTTTGGATGCCAATAAGCATAGTTATTGGCGGTGTCAATAATCCTGCCTCCCAGGGACGCATATTTGTCCAGAACCTTATATGAATCTTCCGGGGATATTGATGTGCCGAAGGAGGCCGTGCCCAATCCTGCCTGTATGCCATTCATCATAATGACCTGATCACGTTACGCCATTTTCAAAGAGAGTTCCACGGGGTTTTACGAGAATTAGAATTTGTTGGTATGTCTTGTTCTTCGGCATATCTCCTGGTTCATGAAGAATCCAAAGTTCCTTAATGTCACTCATGTATTGCCGGGATCATTTGCTGCCATATGTTCCCAACACCTCGGCAAAAAAAATCGTGTGCTGTTCCTCAATCGGATATTGGCGATGCTCAGGTGTAAGGAGCATATGCGGGGGAGCAACGGTGGTGTAGATCCGACACTCCACATTAATGGGGCACTCGGCGATTGAAGGCGGTTGAACGTGCATGCTGGGCACCGGTGTTAGACCAGCAGCTTTGAACTTGTTCAGGTCGCGGCCGGATTGTGTGCCGCAAAGATAAGCTGCTGATTTAAGAGCATCATTGGGAACTGCTATCACGAATTCCGGCACTTCTTTCAAAAATTGCCAGGAATAGCGCCGGGCAGATACAGCAATGATAAAGACAGGATGTTCATGATAGAAAGGACCTATTTGCCCCCAGCTCAGAGTGAGCAGGTTCTGTCTGCCTGCCTTATCTGCAACCGTACAAAGCACGCCATCAAGCCGCATTTGACTGAGTATTTCACCCGCGCACGCCCAGAAATCAAGTTCTTGCTGCTTCAACATGATAAACCCCTGTCTCTCACCGGAATTTGCCTGCCCGACATGCTGCACATAACGCTGCAGGCGGGCAAGTGCGTGGCCCTTCCGGTAAGGCTTTGCCACGGCGGAGCAATTTGCTCCATGGCTCTCGGCCTTCCGTAGGCGGGGGCTATTTTCCCCTTTCAATATCGGCGCCGAGGGCGCGCAGTCTTTCTTCCACGCGCTCGTAACCGCGGTCAATCATTTCCGCGTTGTGAATCACGCTGGCGCCCTTCGCGCAGAGCGCGGCGATCAGCATCGCCATGCCCGCGCGGATATCGGGGCTGGAAAGCGGGATGGCATGCAAGCGCGCCGGCCCGATCACCACCACGCGGTGCGGGTCGCATTGCACAATTTTTGCCCCCATGTCAATCAGGCGGTCCACAAAGTACATCCGGCTTTCAAACATTTTTTCAAAAAAGAGCGCGGTGCCGGTTGTCTGCGTTCCCAGCACAATCGCAATGCTCATGAGGTCGGATGGAAAACTCGGCCAGGTTCCATCCTCGATTTTCGGCATGGCCAGGCCGTGTTCCGCGCGCAATTTTAACCTTTTCCGCGGAATGATTTTCAAAGTTTCATTCTCCATCCGCAGGTCGGCGCCCAGGGTGTGGAAAGTCCTGAGAATCGGGGCGATGTGGCTCTCCTCAACGCCTTGGATGGTTAATTCGCCGCCGGTTACCACCGCGGCGGCCAGGAAACTTCCGATTTCAATATGGTCCTGGCTGACCAGATGTTCAGTTCCGTGCAAGGCGGCCACTCCTTCAATACTCAGCCGGTTTGTCCCCAACCCCGATATTCTTGCCCCCATTTTGTTCAGGAACAAACCAAGGTCCTGGACATGGGGTTCGCAGGCCGCGTTAAAAACGGTTGTTTTTCCATCGGCCAGCACGGCGGCCATCATCACGTTTTCCGTGGCCGTGACGCTGGCTTCATCCAGCAGGATTTGGGCGCCGCGCAGATTCTTGGCGCGGAAGGTGAAATGATCGCTTCCGGTAATTTCAATTCCCAAGGCGCGCAATCCGATAAAATGGCTGTCCAGCCGGCGGCGCCCGATAACGTCGCCGCCGGGCGGGTAAATGGTGACGCTCCCGTGGCGCGCCGCCATCGGCCCGGCAAAAAGGATTGAGGAACGCACCCGCGCGCAAAGCTCCTTTTGCAGTCTTTTTTTCCGGACGCCGGCGGCGCAGAGCGCAACGGTATTGCCGCGCTGGTCAACGCTCACGCCCAGATCTTCAAGGATGGCGAGCATGGTCAGCACGTCCTGGATGACGGGCACATTATGGAGGACGATTTTTTCTTCCGTGAGCAGGCTGGCGGAGAGCATCGGCAAAACGGCGTTCTTGTTGCCGGCCGGACAAAACGTTCCTGCAATTCGTTGCCTGCCGTTTATGATGAATCGCGCCATCTTTTTCTCGTATTTCGCTCGTCTGGGCGTGGCACTCCGGCGAAGCCTGATGATGCGGCTCAAGGTTCACCGTTCAGGGTTAAGATCAGGCAAGATATCTCATATAACCCTGAACCGTGAACCTGAACGGCATAACATGCTTCACGCGCTTAACATTTCTTTGACTATCCGGACGATATTCTCGGTCGTGAATCCATACTCCTTGGCCAGCACTTTATAGGGCGCGGAAGAGCCGAAATGATCAAGACCGAAGATGCGTCCCTTGGCGCCGGCATATTTCTCCCATCCGGCGGTGCGGCCGGCTTCAATCACCAGGCGCATTTTACACGCAGGCGGCAGGACTTTCCGCCGGTATTTTTCCGGCTGGCGTTCAAACAATTCCCAGGAAGGCATGCTCACCACGCGGATTCGCAAGCTGTCATTTTTTTCCTTTACGAGCTCGCGCGCCGCATCCAGCGCAAGCTGAACTTCAGAGCCGGTGGCGATGATGATGAAATGCGGTCTTCCTTTCTCGTTTTGCCACAAAATATAGGCGCCCTGTTCAAGTTTGCTTGCCGCCGGCAGTTGCGCGCGGTCCAGCACGGGCACGTTCTGCCGGGTAAGGAGGAGAGCGGTCGGGCCATTCGTGTTCTTCAACGCCGCAACCCAGGCCGCGCCGGTTTCCGTCGGATCCGCCGGGCGAATCACGGTCATGCCGGGTAAAAGCCGCAAAGCCATAGTGTGTTCAACCGGCTCGTGCGAGGGCCCGTCCTCGCCGACGTAAAAACTGTCGTGGGTGAGCACGTAAATTACCGGCAGTTTCATGATGCAGGCCATGCGGATTGAAGGACGGAAATAATCCGAGAATACAAAGAAAGTCGCGCCATAAGCGCGGAATCCCTTGTGCAGGGCGATGCCGTTCAGGATGGCGCCCATCGCGTGTTCGCGGATGCCGAAGTGGAAATTGCGGCCGGCAAACGCATTTTTACCGATATCGCCGCCGCCGTCAATGATGGTGCGAGTGCTGGGCGCGAGGTCGGCCGAGCCGCCCACCAAATAGGGCAAGGCCTTGGCAAGGCTTTGGATAATCTTGTGGGAAGCGCTGCGGGTGGCAACCGGCTTGGCCGGATCAAATACCGGCAGGCATTTTTCAATTTTTTCCGGAAGCTTCAGGTCATGGGCGTCATCCCAGGTTTTTGCCTGCCCGGGATTGTTCCGCCGGTAATTTTCAAAATCATCCTGCCATTTCCGGTGGATGTTTTTCATCTCTTCCAATCGCGCGGCAAAGGCGGCGCGGACTTCATCGGGTACGACGAAGTCCTGGTCGCCCGCAAACCCGAGATTGATCTTGGTGGCCTTGACTTCATCGGCCCCCAGCGGGGCGCCGTGGGCCTCGGCGTTGCCGGCCATGTGCGGACTGCCTTTTGCGATCTTGGTGTGGCCGATGATCATTGTCGGCCGGCCCTTTTCCTGCCGGGCCTGCGTCAGGGCCTGATCAATGGCGGCGTAATCATGCCCATCCACTTCAAGCACGTTCCAGTGATAACCTTCAAAACGTTTGCGGACATCATCGCTGTAGGCCAGGTCGGTTGAGCCCTCAATCGTGATGTGGTTGCAATCATAAAAAAATATCAATTTGTTCAACCCGAGATGACCGGCCAGGGAGAAGGCCTCGTGCGAAATGCCCTCCATGAGGTCGCCGTCACTGCAGATGCCATAGGTGTAATGATCCACGATTTTGTCGGCGCCGCTGTTGAAGCGTTCGGCCAGCATGGCCTCGGCGATGGCCATGCCCACGGCATTGCCGCAACCCTGGCCGAGCGGACCGGTGCTGGTTTCAACGCCCGGGGTCAGCCCGTGTTCCGGATGACCGGGAGTTTTGCTGTTCCACTGGCGGAATAATTTTAATTCATCCAGCGCAAGATCATATCCGGAAAGATGCAGAAGGCCGTAGAGCAGCATGCAACCGTGCCCCGGCGAAAGGATAAAACGGTCGCGGTTGGGCCAAGCCGGGTCTTTTGGAAAATGCCTTAGATATTTTAAAAAAAGCACCGCCGCAAAATCGGCCGTTCCCATCGGCATGCCCGGATGGCCGGAATTCGCCTTTTGAACGGCATCAACCGTCAAGGCGCGGATTGTATTGGCAACAAGTTCAAGATTCATTAAACTCCTTCCTTTGATAATGTGAATTGTGAGATTGCCATAATAAATAAGAATCCAAGGCGTGCAAGACAAAACTTGTCATCCTAAGGCGGCATTTTGCCGCAACCAAATTTCCTTATCGCCTGTCATCGTTAATCACGCTTTAAGGCGTGATTATAATAGCAGTGCGAATTTCGTTGGGAAAAGGCGGCGGCGATTCCGGCTCATCTGCCGGTTTGCCTCGCTCACGCATACACAAGTATAGCGCTTTGCTCGGCGCACCGCCATCTGAACCGGTCTGGCCTTGCTTTTCCCAATCCGCCTTCCGGCGGAAGCGAAATTCGCACTGCGTCCATGCCGTCCAACCGTGGCGGTTGGACGGGGTTAACATTATTGCTACTTGATCCGTTGCATCTTCTCCGCCAATATGTCGTATGTTTTAACGGAACGATCTAGACTTGTCACGTTCTGATACAGGAAGTAAATTACACTCGCACTCGTGTGAAAATGAAAAAAGCCATAAATAATATTAAAAAAATCATATCAATTTTACGCCGGCATTATAAAAAATGCCGCGCCCCGGTTACAATCTTGAGCAGCTGCCGCGGAAATGCGCCCTTTGAAACGCTGGTCTCAACTATTTTGAGTTCAAGGACGCTTGACCAGACGACCACGGCGGTTTGCCGAAAACTTTTCCGGGTCGTGCGAGGACCGCGCGATCTCAAGCGCATTTCCCTGCCGCGGCTTGAAAAACTGGTCTATCCGGCCGGCTTTTACCGGGTGAAAGCGCGGCAATTGAAGGAATTGCCCGGGACGCTTGACCGTCTTTTTGGCGGTCGCATTCCCGGCACAGCGGAGAATCTCATGCGTTTGCCGGGCGTCGGCCGCAAAACCGCCAACCTTGTGGCGGCGCAGGCATTCAACCGGGCCGAAATATGCGTGGATGTTCATGTGCAACGCATCAGTAACCGGTTGGGACTCGTGCGCACAAAAACGCCCCGGGAAACGGAGGAGGCGCTTAAGCGCGTTGTCCCGAAAAGATATTGGCGGGACTTGAATCATCTGCTGGTGGCTTTTGGCCAGACTGTGTGCCGTCCGCGCCATCCGAAATGCGGCGAATGCCCGATAAAAATATATTGTCAGTTTGCGAATAAATGGTGAATAACTGGCCCGTCGGTCTGTCATCAGGGTTGTTTTTCATTGACAGTCGTCTTGTGTATGTTATTGTTACCGGCAAGTAAATTGGATATGGGTCTGTATAATAAAATTCCGTAGAAAGGATCAATTCATGAAATTGAACATTAGTTTCCTTGCGGTCAAAATTCTGGCGGTGTGCGCGGTGTTTGTTTCCGCGCTTTCAATAGTTAATGCGCAAACCCTGCAACAGGCTCCGGATAATCCAGCGTTTATTCAGTATCAGCAGGAGCGCGCCCAAAAAACAGCCGTTGCGAAAAACATTTCCGGATATGGTCGCGGCTATGTGCCGCCGCCGGTTGATTTTTCCTACCTGAAAGGCCGGATCCCGGCCAGTCTGCGTACGCTCCAGGCCTTGCCTTCAACCTACGACCTGCGGACACTGGGCAGGCTGACGCCCGTTAAAAATCAGAATCCCTACGGAACCTGCTGGGCGTTTGCCACTTATGGCTCGCTGGAATCCGCCCTGCTGACCGGCGAAACCAACAATTTTTCAGAAAACAACCTTGCGAACAAGCATGGGTTTGACTACGGATATGATGACGGCGGTCAGTTCTTGATGTCCACGGCCTACCTGACGCGCTGGTCCGGCCCGATTAATGCCACGGATGATCCCTACACCAATGGCCCGGGACACAGTCCCTCCGGCCTGACCGCGCAGAAGCACGTGCAGGAAGTTTTGTATCTTCCCGGAAGAACCAGCCAGCTGGACAACGCCACCATCAAACAGGCGGTTGTGGATTATGGCGCCGTGTATGTGAGCATGTACAGCGATTTCAATACCAATTACTACTACAATCCCGCCAATTTCTCGTTCTATTATAACGGTGACTCAAACACCGATCATGCCGTGACAATTGTCGGCTGGGATGATAATTATTCTGCCGCAAACTTCCTCCAGCCTCCGGCCGGGAACGGCGCTTTCATCGTCCGGAACAGCTGGGGCACGAACTGGGGCAGCGCGGGTTATTTCTACTGTTCCTATTATGATTCCAAAATGGCTGTGAACGAAAGCGCGGTGTTTAACAACGCGGAATCCGTCACCAAATACGTTTCGATTTATCAATATGACCCGCTGGGCAGGGTAAGCGACTATGGCTATAGCTCCACGAATGCATGGGGCGCCAATATTTTCACGGCCACGAACAGCGAACCCCTGCGCGCCGTGGGCTTTTATGCGACGGATATTGATGTGAATTATAAAATCCTTATTTACCGGAACATTACGGCCGGAAGCCCCCGAAGCGGAACCCTGGAGTTGACGCAAACCGGCGTTTTCTCGCGTTCCGGCTATCATACCGTTCTCTTGAACGCGCCGATGTCATTATCATCAGGCCAAATGTTTTCCGTGGTGATACAATTTGTGAACTCCTCCTATACGTATCCGCTGGCGATTGAATACGCAAAGGCGGGATACAGCAGCGGCGCGACATCCTCGCCCGGTCAAAGCTATATCAGCGCCGATGGAACCGATTGGCAGGATATCACGACGGCGTACACATCAACCGCCAATAACTGCATCAAAGCCTACTGCGGCACGGGAAGTTTTCCCGTCGTGGCGGCGTCCGCCGTGGCCGATTACGATGGCGACCGCAAATCCGATCCGGCCCTTTACGACGAAACCACCGGACTGTGGAAGATTAAAAAGTCGGCGTCGAATTATGCCCTGACAAGCACAAGTTTCAGCGGCCTCGGCGGGGAAGGACGCGACTCGGTCAGCGCGGATTACGACGGCGACCGATTGGCCGATCCGGCGGTTTATCTGGAAGAGTCCGCCCGCTGGATTATTCTGCCGTCCACCGCCGGTTATGCCGTGGAAATTGCCCTGGTGCAGACATTGGGCGGGACGGGATACGACGGGGTGCCGGCCGATTATGATGGCGACAAGTTTGCTGATCCTGCCGTGTATGAGAGCGAGCATGGCACTTGGAAAGTTCTGCTTTCATCGGCGGGTTATGCTTTGATTGAAAAACCCGGACTGCTGGGCGGGGAAGGATACTCTGCCGTGCCGGCTGATTATGACGGCGACGGATTGGCCGATCCGGCAATCTACGGCGAGAGCACCGGTTATTGGATAATTAAATTATCAAGCATCGGCTATGTTAGTATCGCGTTGACGCAGACCCTGGGCGGGAGTGGATATATACCGTGCCCGGCTGACTATGACGGTGATCACTTGGCTGATCCGGCGGTCAAGAACGCAACCGGCAATGAATGGATCGTGATGTTCTCAACCGGAGGTTATGCGCCGACGCCTTTGACGCTGCTGTTTGAATAAATAGTTGTTTCCCAGTTGCGGTATTTTTTTGCAAGCATAAGGCGCGGCCGAACATGTTGAAACAATATCAGATTATTGACGCCAAAGTTGTTGAATCGGAAGCTTCAGAGGCCCGCATCCACGTTTATATCAACCCGGATGATGAGGAAAAAAGACACCTTCTGGAAGCTTTCGGCATTGACGAGCATACGCTTAATTCGGCGCTTGACCCCGACGAGGTTTCACGGCTTGAGTTTGAGCCGAACCACGTTGCGATGATTTTCAAGCGCCCGAAAAATTATTCTTCCAAGGACCATTTTCTCTTCAAAGTGGCTTCAGTCGGACTTTTTCTTTTCAAGGATCATCTGATTGTGGTCATGACCGATGATATCCAGATTTTCAGCGGCAAATTGTTTGCCCGGGTAACTTCGCTCCTTGATGTGGTTCTGCGCCTGATAGGACGCACCATCACGCATTTTATGGAGCATTTGAAGGTAATCAACATGATTACCGACTCGCTGGAGCAGAAAATCAACACCTCCATGGAGAACAAATATCTGCTCAATCTTTTCACCCTTGAAAAAAGCCTGGTTTATTACCTGAGCGCCATTCATTCCAATGCCATGCTCATTGAAAAACTGAAAATCAACTCAGCTAAATTGTTGATGACGCAGGAGAATGCGGAGCTCCTTGACGATATCATCGTTGAAAACTTCCAGTGCATCAAACAGGCCGAAATTTATTCCAACATCCTGGCCGGCCTGATGGATGCCCGGGCCTCAATCGTCAGCAATAATATAAACGTGTTGATGAAGACCCTTAATATCATCACCATCGGCATCATGGTGCCCACCCTGGTCGTGAGTATTTTCTCCATGAACGTTGCCATGCCTTTCAGTCAGCAACACCCGGCGCCCTTCTGGGGGATCGTGTTCTTGGCCGTGTTTTCCATCATTACTTTCCTTTGGATCTGGCGCAAGAAAATTGAGCGGCATGTAACCGACAAGCAATAATATTTTCGTTTTATCGGTCATACTATGGAATCAGGTCTCCCGGTTGAAACTTGGTTGTTCCGTATTCTGCTGGCTGTCGTGCTCGGCGGCCTGGTCGGCTTTGAGCGCCAGTACCACGGCCGGCCGGCCGGACTCCGCACCCATATTCTCGTCTGCCTCGGTTCCGCGCTTATTACGCTCGCCAGCATCGGATTGCTTGCCGCCGAAACAACGGCCGGAAGCGCCATTCGAAGCGATCCGGCGCGGGTCGCCGCGGGCGTCATCACCGGCATTGGCTTCCTAGGCGGCGGCGTCATTATGCGCACTCGCGACCACGTCAGGGGACTTACCACCGCCGCCTCAATCTGGTTCACGGCCGGCCTGGGAGTCATCATCGGCCTTGGATTTACAACCATTGCCGTGACAACGACAATTATTGAACAGATTACGCTGATCAGTCTGGCCTATTTTGAGGGATTTATTCCGTCGTTTTATTACCGCGATCTTCTGGTGACGACCTCTGGAAATAATATTGAAACGATTGAAAAATCATGCCGCGAAGTGCTGAAAGAATTTAAAATCAAAATCCATGATGTTGAATGCGAACTCACTCCCGCAAATAATCAGTTGAAATTGGTTTTTCACCTGCAAATGCGGGGGAGGGGAACTCATTCCGGAATCATTCGCCAACTCAGCGCGCTGGATGGAGTCAATCAGATTGCCTGGAAACTTAACATTCAACAGGCCTGAAAGTGATTCAAAATATTCCAGACTGGCTTAATCCCAAGCCGTGGGTTGAAAAATGCCGGCGCGCAACAATCAGTGATGTTTTAAACGCCCTTGCCGCCGGTTCACCCGGCGTGGATGAACTGGCCGCGCTCCTTTCCCCGGCGGCATCCGCCATGGTTGAACCGATGGCGCAAAAGGCGCTCAACCTTACCCGGCGTCATTTCGGACGGACCATCGCGCTTTATGTGCCCCTTTATCTTTCAAATTACTGCTCCAGTGGATGCGTCTACTGCGGTTTTGCCTCCGATCGCCGGCATCCTCGCCAACGGTTGGAACCGGACATGATTGCCGAAGAAATGGAAGCTCTGCGTAAGATGGGTTTTGAGGAAATACTGCTCCTGACCGGCGAACGCGCTCTCCAGGCCGATTTCAACTACCTCCGTTCGGCGGTCGCCGTTGCCGCTGAAAAATTCCAGATGGTCACGATTGAATCATTTCCAATGACCGTTGAGGAATACGGGGAATTGACCGAAGCCGGATGCTCCGGGATGACCATTTACCAGGAAACGTATGATCCCGGAGTTTACGCCAAGGTGCACCGCTGGGGCCCCAAAAAAAATTTCGTCAACCGGCTTGAAACGCCGGCCCGCGCGCTTTCGGCCGGAATGCGCTTTGTCGGCCTGGGCGCGTTGCTTGGCCTGGCCGACCCGGTTGCGGAAGCCGTCGGCCTTTTTCAGCACATTGAACACCTGCGCCGTGAATATTGGGCGGGCGGATTTTCAGTTTCATTCCCGCGCGTGCGTCCCCAGGCCGGCGGGTTTACGCCGGCCAATCCGGTCAGCGATTCTTTCCTGGCCCAAATGATTTTTGCATTGCGGATCTGCCTGCCGGAAATTCATCTCACGCTTTCAACGCGCGAAAGCCCGGAATTCCGCGACGGCATTGCCGGCATCGGCATATCAAAAATGAGCATTGCCAGCAGGACAACCGTCGGCGGTTATCATGCCGGCCACCATGCCGAGCCGGGACAATTTAACGTGGCCGACACGCGCACTCTGGGATCGTTCCGCAAGGTATTGAACGCAAAAGGACTTCAGGCGGTGTTTAAGAACTGGGATGCCGCGTTCACCCGCCCATAACGCTGCGAACAACAATTCTCTTCCACAGTTTCCTGCATAAAAATTTTTTAAAATAGGTCTTGACGTGTACTAGTATTCGTAGTACAGTCACCACAGTTTAAACAAATCAGGCGTAATTATGATTCCTTTCCAAATTGAACTTAAAGCCGGCGTGCCCGTATACGAACAGATCATTTACGCCGTCAAAAAGGCGATCGCCTTCGGCCGGCTCGTGCCCGGCGACCGCCTGCCTTCCGTAAGAAACTTAAGCCAGGAACTTAAAATCAACCCCAATACCGCGCAAAAGGCGATGGCACGCCTGATCCAGGAAAAAATCATTGAAGTCCGGCCGGGGATCGGATGCGCGGTGGCTTCCGTCTCCCCTGCCACGGAGGAACAGCGCGCTGAGATTTTGGAAACTAAAATTGAAGAACTGGTCGTGGAAGCAAAGCGGCTGGGATTGAACGAGCGGGAATTAGCCCAGGCAGTTCATAAACGATGGGCGAAATTAACCTGATAGGAATAAGAATGTCTCTCACAGAGATCACAGAGATCACAGAGATCACAGAGATCACAGAGATCACAGAGATCACAGAGTCTACAGAGCGAAAAAGGGCGAAAGCCGAACGGATGTGAACTCTGTGCACTCTAGCGAGCTTTGAGAGCGAGTGAGATAAATCTGAAAATCAGAAAATACTTCCGGCTTTGCCGGGTTATAAGGAGGTAAAAATAATGATTGATATCATCAAAACACAAACCCTGACAAAAAGATTCGGCAAACTGGCGGCGGTGGATAATCTTTCGCTTGCCGTTCCGGAGGGAAGCATCTTTGCCTTTCTCGGCCCGAACGGCGCGGGCAAAACCACCACCATCAAACTGCTCTTGAATCTTATCACGCCGGACAGCGGCGCATCCGAAATATTTTCCGTAAAGTCCGGCGCCCTTGGCCCGGAAGAATTTTCGCAGATCGGCTATGTCTCGGAAAATCAGAAACTATATGACTGGATGAGCGTCAAGCAATTGATCGCCTTTTGCAAGCCGCTTTACCCGGCCTGGGACGACGCTTTTTGCGAGAGATTAATCAGGCAGTTTGAACTGCCGCTTGACCGCGCGATAAGCGGTTTTTCGCGCGGGATGAAAATCAAATCCGCTTTTCTCGTTTCCCTTGCCTACCGGCCGCGCCTGCTGGTTCTGGACGAGCCATTTACCGGGCTTGACCCGCTGGTGCGGGATGAATTGATCAACGGAATTCTGGAGCTGACCGAATCCGAACACTGGACGGTTTTTATCTCCTCGCATGATATTCACGAGGTGGAAACACTGGCCGACATGGTCGGGTTTCTGGACCACGGCCGGCTAAAAATCTCCGAATCGCTTGAGTCCTTGCAGGTGCGTTTCAGGAAAGTGACGGTTACGCTCGCAGCTCCGCTAACATCTCTGCCGGTAAATTTGCCGCCGGCCTGGTTGGAGGCCGGGCATGAAAACCGCGCCGTGGCGTTCATTGACAGCGCATATGATGAAAAACCCACAAACGACTCCATCCGCTGGATTTTCCCGGATTGCGCAAATATTGAGACGTCCGGCATGACCTTGCGGGAAATATTTGTCGCGCTGGCGAAGAGTTACAAAATTGAGGGATAAAACATATTCACCACCCGCTTCCACGTCGCCCCGATAAATCGGGGCAAGTGGCCACTTGTTTGACGACGTGGCGCTGGAGGCGCGGAGTACGCGGAGTACGCGGAGGCGGAAAAGAGAAGGGGTTTAATAAAATAAGTTTTTCTTAAAAGGTGTGATTTAATGATTACATGCCTTTATAAGACGGCCCACCCCGGCTACGTCACCCCTCCATTGGAGGGAATCTGTAGATTGATGCCAATCAGTAATATTGATCCCCTCCTGGGAGGGGCAGGGGTGGGTTGAATGAAATAGCCGTCAGAGTTTTTAAGAACGATCGAAAATAAGAAAAGGTTTTACCTCTGCGCCTCAGCGGTAAAAGTTGTCTAACACGAAAGGAAAAACAAACGATGAATATGGTTTGGCATTTGTTATGGAAAGACATTCGGCGGTTTAAATGGTGGCTGGTTGCGTGGTTCGGATTTATCGGGATTATCTCGTGGTTGACAACGGTCGCCGGCACGTCGTTATTTTTACGCTTCTTATTCGTAGGCATACCATCGGCGTTATTCAGCGTTTTCGGATATATATTCATCATCCGGGTGGTTCAGGAGGACCCGCCAACCGGCCAGACGGCTTTCTGGCTGACCCGCCCGATACCGGGCTGGGCGCTTTTGCTGGCAAAGGCCTGTTTTATTTTCCTGTTGGTGGGACTGCCTGCAGTTTTTGAGTCAGTTGCCACAACGCCCATAAAATTGACTCCTTTTTGGGACATTTTTAACGGTCTTTACGTAATGACATTTCTATTTTTTCTTTGGATTACCACGCTCTGTACCTCGCGCTTTTTCACAGCCCTGTTGGTATCGCTTGCCGTTTCCTGGATATATACGGGCTTTTCATCGTCATTGAGTGGCATATCTCTGGTGCCAATGGGAATACGTGGAGTAATGCATGGATCCAGTATGGAGGAAGTATCAAACATATTGATTGGAATTGTAACCTCAAAGATATTGATTCAAAATGCAGCCGTCACTCTTCTGGGGGCCGGCATCATTACATATCATTATCTGACCCGCCGGACCAAACACGTCATGATCATGAGCGGAATTGCCTTGATTTTCACCTTGGCATTGGGCGCTTTCTGGCATAAAAACATTATTCCGCCGGCGGCCATTTCCGACCTCTCTTCTCAAAGCGCTGAAATTAGAAAAAGAGTTGAAACGTTTATGGATTCATTGCCGTTTTTTAAAGAATCGCACAAAATGCTTCGTGATACCCAGAAATTGATTGATGAATCACAAAAACTGCTCAACGTGGAAAAACCAGATCCAAAAATCATGGCGCAGGAACAGGCCGAAGTTGACACACGCTTGGCCGAATTTGATTGGGACACAATGGCGGAAGTCAATTTTGACGACGGCAAGGATCAAAGCTTGAAGGTAAAATTATCCGATCCGGGATTAATATGGTCGGTGAGCAATCAATGCGGGCGCATTGCCGGAACGTCAACCCTCGGCAAATGGACCGGAGGTAAAATTGAAAGTAAAATCACCAACGATACCTGTGCCTTGATTGAAGTATCCGGCGATTTCAGGATAGCAAAATCAAGCGGCTATCAACTGGTCGCCCTGGGATGCACAACAAAAGCCGGCAGCATCTGCATGTTTTTTGAGGGCGATAAAGGGACCGGTTGCTTGTATTACAAGGATAAAATCATGAGCAGATGCGGTTACACGATTCAGCGAAGATTCATCAAAATTCCCGTTGTGATGGAAAAAGAACTCAATGGATTTGAATTCGGGGATGAGACACGGGCGTTTCGTAAAATGCGGATTACGCTGGATCGCGCCGAATTGCGCATATACTACCACGTGGATGATCAGCTCCTGGGAATTCTCAAATATACCGGTGATATCGGAACAGTCACCTCCATCTGGATGGACCTGGAGGCGCGTGAAAAAAACACTGAATTGGACGTATTGTATGATAATCTGCGCGTGCGGGCTGCCGGCGATACATATCAACATCTTATAGAAAGAAAATCTTCTTCCGTAAAAAAATAATTGGTCGGAATATTATGAAGGCATTTCTTCAAAAATGCTGGTTAATCCATTGAGAAGGTGTGATTATTTTTACTCCGCGGCTATGGCTGTTTGGAAAATGTTTTGCATTTCCCGTTACCAGATCAACGTTCGCCTTCCTGGCCAGTTCCAGGAAAGGAGCATCGTCCGGGTCCGGCAAATCATTAATTATGTCATCTGGCCCCAAGTTCAGCCAAAGTGCGTTTCCTTGAATTAAATCAAGGACCATGGCAATATCTTTTTTTTCCAGACCCAATTCCGGCCGACAGAGCACTTCCGTGTATTCTTCAAAAACCCTGCCGTCGAGGACGGCGCAGATTGATCCCTGCCGGAGCCATTCCACGATAAGTCCCGGCGGCCTGTGGGGGGAAAGAAAACCGGACACAATCACGTTCGTATCAAACACCGCCGTTTTCACGGATGCGACCTTCTTGCTTTTCTCGTTTTTTCAATCAGGAGATTGACGTTGTCAAGTTTCAATTGTGAAGCGCCCGTATCACGGGCCGTTTTCCAGATTTGCTGGAGAGCCATGCGGCTGCGCGTATCGCGTATCGCTTTAAGAATTGTCTCAGGATCTTCATCGTTATTGACGTTCAGCATGATGGCCATGGGTTTGCCGTTGTTGGTCAATAAAACGGTTTGTTCCTTTTGCAGGCGTTGGCGCAGAAGCCGGGGTGTTTTCAAGTCTTTTACCGCGATAAAGTTCATTATTATCTCCTTCTTATGACCTATTAAATATTATTTTAATCTCCTTGTCAATGCAATTGATATCAAAGCCCGGGGCATTGGTTGTCAGTGTCTGACGTGTGACAACACTTTATGAAGCTTGGTCTAATCCAAGCTTTCGGCAGGTATTGGCCACGTGGCTTCCCTTCCAGAATGATCAACCATGAAACGGGTTTCCGTCATGGCAGAGCTTCGTTTCAATTTATTGTTTGACGACGAACTTTTTTAATTGACTGTCAAATGTCAGCTTGGCCTTGTTTTCATTAAACCACTTTTCAATATCGGCCGGACTTCCCTTGGCGTCGGTGAACTTTTCAATGTCCTTCCGACACTTGTCAATGCGGGAGGCATGCGTGTCGTCAACCTTTCCGGTGATAACCTTCACGCCCATTTCAAGCGCGTCCAAACAGCCGTTTTCCATTGCGATGGGGATCATATCGCATAATTGGTAAATGCCACCATACTTTGAATTATGCCAGGCATTCTGGACGGCATTAGTCAGATTGAATCCGGGCAATTTTTTGATAATTTGATAACAACGGTCCTTATTCCACCACGTTACCGCAAAATATTGCGCCAGGTCTTCGTAAGTGGAAGGGTCGTTGAAGGATGCGACGGCCTGAAACCATTCGTATGACGGCTTATTCTCTCTTGAACGTTCTTGCAGTCCTTTACTCAAAGTTTCGCGGGCGTCATTCTGCCATCCTTCCCGCTGGACAATGGTCACCAGCGCCGGATATTTTTCGAGCCATTTCAGAATAAGCTCCTTGTGTTTGGGGCGCGCCAGTAGTTTGGCCGTCTCCTGAATATAACAGGAGCGCACTGATTCGTCGTGCGTATCGCCTTCAACAAGAAGCAGTTCCAGATTATCTTCGCCGATTTTTGCAAGCATGGAAACCTGTGGATCCTTATCACTAAATGAATTCTGGGAGTCGGAAACGTTGAGAATATCCCGCACATAGGTTTTAACCTGGTCCCGGGTGGGGTTTTCAGGCAGCTTGATCTTTGCAAGGTCATTTGTGACATTGCCTTTTTTCTTGTTTCCGTAACTTTGACGGGTACCGCTTGCCAGGGAAAAGTTTTCTATGTTAATCGGCCTGGAAAATTCGCCCAGTTGGACTGTTTTTAATATTACAAGGGCAGCATCCGCAAGCCAGGCGTCGTTGATTTCCGGCAAAGAACGGTTTTCCTTAATGCAGGAAAATATGATCTCATCCATGTTTGCCTGTAGTCTTTTTGAATGACTTTGAAAAATTCTTCCGATTTGCATCCTGTTGCGGTCCGGCAAAAATGCCTCGCCCCGTTTCCTGTTTACCAAAACATAAACTGTATCAACGGAAAGCAAATATGGGCTTACAACATCATTTTTGCCGTCAAACAGCAAAGACACCTCAATATTTCTTAGAATGATGTTGCATCCTCCGGTTTCACGCAGGATATCGTTAATGACAATATGCTCGGAGCCTTTATCATACCGCGCTCCCTTTTTGAGGGGCAGTTCAGCCGCCTTGTCATAGCGGTAAGCGGCCAAAACTGCCTCGGCCGAATATGTTCCGGAAGCAGATAAATACTTCAAATATTCATCATTGTTTATTTGAAGCAATTTTGTAAATGCGTTTCCATAGTTATCCTTGTTAACAAGGGGCGTTCCGATCGTCTGTTCAATGGCATCCAACTTGTCTTTGTTTTCCAGCAATTCATACGTAGAATGAGAGGAAAGACTTGAAGCCAGTCCGGGAATGTCAGAATTGTCTATTTTCAATTTAATCGCCCGCAATTTATTCAAGTTGACGGCAACTCCCTGAGGCAGGCCGGTAATCTTAAGTCCGCGACTGATGATCTTCCGCTGTTTTCTGTTTCCAAACAGCTGAGAACTGTAATCATCACTTGCATATGTGTTTGAATCAGCTTGAATGCCGACATTGTCGGGGTTGACTATTGCTTTATCAACCGGGGCGATTTTGCTTTTCAGGAAATCCCACTTCCAGCCGTAAGTAATGGCGGGGATTGAAATGAGCAGAATAAGGGCAAAAACGACTGAATAACGCGTTTTACGGGTGAGGTATTGATGGATAATAATGCCTATGCCCGCCACGGCAATGAGCAGGGAAAGAACAACACCGGCACATTGATATAACGCAATGTCTTCAATATCAAATGTTTTAAATGCGACCAATTTTAACATGCTGACAATAGAAGAAATTATTACGTTAAAGGCCAGGGCGCCGATGCCGGCGAGAACAAAAAAGGCGAACCTTGAGGTTACGGCCGCCAATATCCAGCATGACACAATTATGGAAAACTGTCCCAGGATGATTTCAGGAACGGCCAGGATTATATGGCCAAGCGCCGCGCCATGGCATGTCAACAACAGAAGTTCAACCAGCAAAATCGGAAACAGGAAAAAGACGCACATGAACAAGGCCTTGGCGCTGGCCAATTCCAACCGGGATATTGGCCTGGTAAACCAGAACGCGGTTGACCCGACCAGCGGCTCATCCTGGATAAGCAGGCAAACAAAAATGGCCAGAAATATTGTTTGCATGAGCGGCGCCAACGGGATGAACACCATGGAAACGACCTTGTAAACAAGGTAATTGTTGATCCATAAATCCATGGTTCCGGCGGCAAGTTGGAGAACCATAAGTCCCGCCCATCCCATGAGCAGCCAGTGGAAATGACGGATATCTTTCCTTATTTGCAGTAAAATAATATTTGTATTCACTTGCGCCTCCTTTATTTCGATGGAATGTTAAATGATTTCGCCAATGTGATGAACATGTCTTTTAATGACAGTGTCTCGGTTTTTATATTGGCGCAGTCTGAAAACAAGTTCCTTATTTGTTTTTCAGTTTTATCCCGCTCAAATGCGCTGTCCGTGAAAACAAATGTGCGTCCCTGGTATTCCGGCAGGAGCCAGTGCGGCGGCAAGGGCGGGAGGGCGGTAATTTGCGATTCCAACACGACTTCGACTTTCCGCAAACGCTGTTGCAATGTTTCAATCCTTTCGGCAAGTTTTAAGGCTCCTTTATCGATAATTCCAACCCAGTCGGCCAGCCGTTCCACTTCGTCAATATCATGCGACGATATAAATATGGTCCATTCTTCCGACGCGGTCAATTCCAGCACCCCCTTGATAAATTCATTTCGGACCATTGGATCAAGCCCGCTGAACGGCTCATCGAGCACGAGCAGTTTTGGGCGGTAGGATAAAGATGAAAGCAACGCCGTTTTGACTTTCATGCCGCGTGAAAACGATTTGATTTTTTGGCTCAAGGGCAGATCAAACTCTTTCAATAATTTTTGGAAAAAATCGTTATCCCAGGTGGGATACATCAGGCGGCAATAATCCATCAATTCCTGAACAGTCATCCACTCCGGTAGTTGCTGGTTTTCCGACACGTATCCGACTTGGCGTAATTCCGCCGGACTAAGCCGCAGGGAATTTGCGCCTAGAATCGTTGCCGTTCCCGAGGATGGCCGGATGATATTCATCAGCATTTTAATGGTCGTTGTCTTGCCGGCGCCATTGGGGCCGAGAAATGCGTATATGCTGCCGCGGGGGACGGAAAGGTAAAGCCGGTTGACGGCGGGAACATGCCCAAATGTTTTGGTCAGGTTTTCTGTTTCAATGATATTGCTCATTTATTTCTCCTTATTTAAAGTTTTTCCAATGTTGCTGGACGGCGTTAATTATCTCTTTTTCGCCTAAACGCAGTTGTTTGGCCTCAACGACCAAATGTTCGATTTCCGCCCCTAAAATTTCATGGCGCTGTTCTTCGGTTGCTTTCCTGCCAGCGGCGACAATACATCCGATGCCTGGCCTGACTTCCAGCAAATTTTCGTTCACCAGCTTGGTTACGGCCTTTTGAATGGTGTTGGGATTTATTTTGAGTTCCACGCTAAGCGTCCGGACTGAAGGGAATCTGTCGCCCGTATTAAGCTGGCCTGAGACGATGGCCTTCTTGACCGCGTAAATCAATTGTTCATAAGTGGGGATGCCCGGTTCAAATTTTATGCTTAAAGGTATCATTGATAAAGGCTCATGTTTTTTTAAGTGGCGGAATTAACTGGTCAATGGTGTACTATATGTCATACGACACCTATGTCAATGGGAAAGTGAAACTTTTTTTGGTGGGTCAATTTTGCGGAGTAAGAACAGGTGTGAATCGGCTGGAAAAATTGAAGAGGAATGTTTAAAAAAAACTCCAATCGTTCTTTATATTATCATGATGTTGTGCAATTATTCATGACATACCTGATGGAGGATATTAAAAATGATAACACCGCAAGACACCATTATCACGGTTTTGGGAGAGTCAAAACATCAATCATCCTTGCGCGAAAAGATATGGGGCAGGGAAAAAGTGCCTTTTGTCACCGATAAGGCCAAGGTGCGTTACCAGATTGAAACCGGCGTGGCGCACGAACGGCCGGCGGATGTTTTTTTTGAACTGGCCGGGCCGCGCGAAAAGATTTTTTTCAACCCGAAGGAGACTCGGGCCGCAATTGTGACCTGCGGCGGCGTATCGCCGGGACTCAACAACGTCATCCGTTCGGCGGTGCATGAATTGGCCGTGAACTACGGCATTCGGGAAGTTTGGGGCATTCGCTACGGTTATCAGGGACTTAATCCGGCCATTGGCGAACCGCCCATGCTGCTTGATATTGACAAGGTTACCGGCATTCACGAAGACGGAGGCACAATCCTCGGCACATCCCGCGGCGCGGTCGCCCCGGAAGTCATGGTTGATTTTCTGCTGGAAAAAAAGATTAATATTCTGCTCTGTATCGGCGGCGACGGCACCCAGCGCGGCGCGCATGAAATTTTTCTCGAAGCCCAGAAAAGAAAAGCGCCATTGGCCGTTATTGGAATTCCCAAGACCATTGACAATGACATACCTTTTGTTTCAAGGACATTCGGCTTTGTCACGGCCATTGAAAAGGCGAAGGAAATCCTGGATTGTGCCCATGTTGAAGCCTCCAGCGCCATGAACGGCATCGGCCTGGTCAAATTAATGGGACGGTTTGCCGGCTTTATCGCCTGCGGCGCGACGCTCGCCAGCCAGAACGTTAATTTTACGCTTATCCCCGAGGTGTCTTTCAAGCTGGAAGGTGAAAACGGTTTTCTGAATGCGCTTCGCAAGCGGCTCCTGGCGAGGCGGCATGCCGTGGTGGTCGTGGCGGAAGGCGCGGGCCAAGACCTCTTGGGCGGGCTTGGCGATAAAAAAGACGCCTCCGGTAATTTACTTTTCAATAATATCGGCGAATACCTTAAACAGAGAATAGAAAAGTATTTCAAGGAACAGAACATGCCGATTGGCATGAAATATTTTGATCCTTCATATTTTATCCGCAGTGTGCCGGCGGTTTGCGCCGACAGCGTGCTTTGCGACCAGCTTGCCCGGCTTGCGGTTCACGCCGGCATGGCGGGAAAAACAGGCATGCTTATCGGACTCACAAATAATGCTCATATTCATGTCCCCATTGCAACCGTTGTCAGGGAAAAGAAACGCGTCTATCCCGATGGCGAATTATGGGTAAGCGTCCTGGCCGCCACAAACCAGCCGCCAGTATTTGCTTGAGCAAACCTCCGATTTTTTTTTACCGCAGGAGATTGCCGGTTCGTGGAACATCGGGACAAACAACATCGTTTATTTGCCTTCGCCAGCCTGCCAGAGCTCGGCCAGGGAATACCTCGCGACTTACCATGGGAAGCTTCATTTTAACCCGGCGGCCGGTGCGGTCAATTTTAACCTTCCTTCGAGAAAGCCATGTGGCAACCTGCCCGCAATGCTACGCATAGAGTTGCAGGCGGGGCCACAGTGCTTTCTGGCTTCTCCGGGTTAGATATTTAAAGAAATCCTGTCACGTTTTTCTTGTTTTTGTTAATATATAGTAGAATCTTAAAGATGAATGAAGGCGGTTTTATGAATCAGGACAAGGTTAAAATGTTTGAGGAACTGTTGCTTGCACATCATAAAATGGCCTTGGCTTACGCCTATTCTCTGGCTGAGAATTATCATCTGGCGCAAGATATTGCGCAGGAATCGCTTGTGGAATCGTTTAAAAATTTTGATAAATTTAATTCCGCGCTTGGCAGTTTTGGGGGCTGGGTAAGAGGGATCATCAGGAATAAATACCTGGAAAAAATCAGGAAAAACAGGGAAATACCGCTTGGGCAGGAGATAATTGACTTGATAGAACAGGAATACGCGAATTGGGATGTGTTCAGTAATAAGACCGGGAATGACATTTTTATCCTTCTTAAGAAATGCCTTGAGACCTTGTCTTTGGTCCATAGAAGGATTGTGGAACTTTTCTATTACGAAAAGAAAAAGTGCGTGGAAATAGCGGAAAGCGAAAATTTGAGTGAACTGACGGTCCGCAAAAGGCTTGAAAGAATACGCGGCGGGTTAAAAGAATGCCTTGACGGCAAAATAACGGGAGTTGAGACCGGAGAATCGGAAATATGAATACCGGGAATAAAAGCGATATTAAAAATGAGGCTGTTAAAAGGACGATGGCCGGCCTGCTTTTTGCTCATTTCCAGGCCGAGGAGGCGAGCGCAACCGGTATTATGAAACAAATTATCGCTGACGCGGCCGGCAACGAATCAAAACACAGGGCCATGGCGGGTATTCTTGCGGTGAGCGCGGAATTGGGGAACGATGCCGCAAAAAGCGAATATTTTATAAATAATGTCATGAAAGAAATCAACAAGACCGACCTGAAATCCGGCGAAACATTGCCGGCCGGGGCCAGGAATGTTTTTGCGTCCGGAATTTTATCCCTGGCGGCAGGTTTGATGATATTGCTTGGCATTGGCGGCATTTGCATCATGGCGCATTATAGCGGTGGAGTGAATGGCAAACCGGCATCGCGCGCGTGTCTGCTGACGTCAACTCCCGGGGGACTGCTTGAAAGGGACTCGATACAATCGGCCATTAACAACGGCATGCAGATTGAAGACAGGGACATAATCAAGACTTATGCCGGAAGCGCTTCTTTTCTTCTGTATTCGGATTTGAGCCGGATAGAAATCGGCGGCGGCAGTACGGTTAAATTTTCGGAAGTTCCCGGGGGGAATAATGGTAAATCGCGGGGAAGCGACAGAAAGCTGTATTTGTGTGAAGGCGTCATAGAGGCCGATATCCTGAAATCCAAGGATAACGGAACGTTCAAGGTGGATTTGCCGCGGGCCGAGCTGACCGCCAGGGACGCCAGATTCATAGCGGCAGCTTCGGACGGCGTTATTTTTGTGGAAGTAACCTGCGGATCTGTTTCTTTGAAACCGGCGGATCAGGAGAAGCCGTTGATAATCGAAGCCGGGCATCGCCTGATGGTGTCAAAAGAGGGAAATTCAAAACTGTTGACGACGGAACCGCAGTCGGAAGAGGGCAAAGCCGACTCCCGGTTTGCGGCGCTTAAAAACCGGCTTTCATTGAGCGAATCAAAATTTGAGGAACTGCTTGTCAATCTTCAGAAGCGAAAAAACGCGGATATATGTCTCAAGAACACCATCAACAGCATCAAAAGGAGAGGCGCGAATTATTCCTGATTCAAAAGCAACAAGGGAAGGTGTGTAAAAGATGAAAAGATTGGTGAATTTAACGTTGTTGTTCCTGGTGTCGGTTTTAATGGCCCCGGCCGGCTTTTGCGGGCCGGAAGAAAATATCGTTGCGGGCGTTGATTGGAACGCAGGGGTGGAAGCTTCGAATATGGAAAAATACACCTGTCTTACTGGAGAACTTGCGGATAGTTTCTGGGAATATCCGGCGAACGGGCTTGAATTCATAAGATGGCATTCGGGAATTGTTCCGGAAAGCCTCAGGGACAAAAAGGTAACGTTCATAATGGCGTCGGGAATGGGGTGTAATTTCGGCGACCGGGGTTTTCACGAGCTTTTTATGAACGGCAGAAAGATCCTGGAAATCAACACGCCTTACGAAACGGTCATCAATTGGAAATCGGAACTGGCCGCCGGCCGATTTGAAACGGTGTTCATTGACGGCAATAACGATCTTTTCGGAATATTCAGCGTCACGGTGAATCCGGAGGCAGTAGAATTCGGAAAGAAACAAGTGTTTGAGATGAAAGGGAAAAAATGTCTTTGCAAGTCATGGTTTTCCATCTCAAGAGCGGAGAACTTGGGCAACCTGAATATCAAGGAACTTCAGTCAAAAAGAAACATCGCCATCCGGATTGCCGGGCTTAAAGCGGCCGGCAAAGCTGTCTCCGGCCCGGAAGACATGTTGGCCGATGGAATATGCACCTGGTATTGGGATAAGGCTTGCGCGGTGACGATAACTAATGAAAAGGCAATCATGCCGAAGGTGGACAATCTTCTTGTTTTCAAAGCTGAAGGGAAAAAACTGCCGGATGATGCAAACGCCATGGCGGATAAGGCCGTGAATGAGAAGAAATGGTTGATTGAGATTTACTCGGAAGCGACGTTGAAGGCCTCAGAAACGGGCTATAAAAAGCATCTTGAATACTTGGAAAAGTTGGATCGGGTAATATGGAAGGATTCTGTTGAGAAAATCGGCGGGTACATAAAGCTGATGAAATCCGCGAAGGTTGTCAAGGATGACGCCGGAAAAGGCCGCATGAAAGTGTCGTTGATCGGTTTTCCGGAAGGATTCAAATCGGAACAGCAACTCACGGCGGTCATAACCTTGCCGCCCCAGGCACGGGAGGCAAAGGTTTCCTGCGGCGGAAAGGGAATCCGCTATGAACAGGTCGCCTTCAAGGAAATGCGCGGGATAAAGTTTGATATATTGCCCGGCAGTAAACCGGTGGATATTTATTATGGAAAATAACGGGGGATGCGACGATAAATTATGAAAACTATTGAAAAATTAAATGGTATTTTCCAGACCGTCTTTGAAAACGATGAGATCAATATTCGTCCCGAGATGACTGCCAACGACATTGACGGCTGGGATTCCTTGTCGCACGTGAACCTGATCCTTGCCGTTGAAGAAGGTTTTGGCATCCGGTTTACCGCAAAAGAGCTGTTGACTTTCAAAAATATCGGCGACCTGTTGCATGGTATTGAAAATAAACCGGGCCGGATTGGCGCATAACGCCGCTGAATATCCGGGCGGAATGTTTTTTTATAATGATCAAATAACCTTGTGAGGCTAAAAAAATGCTGTTTTGTTCCTGGCCATTCCTCTTCTTTATGTTGATCGTGCTGCCGGTGTTTTTTATGCTGCGGCAAACCAAGTTCTGGCTCCTGTGGCTTGGCGCGGCCTCCTGCTTCTTTTATGGGTGGTGGAATCCATATTATCTCGTCCTTATTTTCTATATCGCCGTGGTTGTTTTCCTTTTAATCGCCTTGATGGATCACTGCCCCGCCGAAAGCCAGAAGATAAATATTCGCGCGCGCTTGCTGCGACTTCAATTTGATGACCGGCTGGTAAAAATCGCCTTTATTTTCTTTGCCCTGGCGAGTCTTGTTTTTTTTGGCATGGCTTTGGCCGGACCAAAAACCATGGGGCCATTCATGGGTGGACTCGGATTGATTATGCTGCTCATGGCCTTGGGCGCACTTTACAGCAGTCGTGAAATCTGGCTTGTGGTTGGATTGTTCAACGCCGTCGTGCCCCTGCTGTTCTTCAAATATGCCCGGTTCATCAGTGAAAATATTAATGCGGTACTATCCTGGCTGCATATTCCGGCAAGGCTGCCCGATGCCTCCGCGCTCATGCCGTTCGGCCTTGATTATCTGCTGCCGATCGGTATTTCGTTCTTTACCTTCCAGTCCATGGGTTATCTCATTGATTTCTACCTTGGGAAGGCTGAGCGGGAGCGAAACTTTCTCCGCTTTGCAAACTTTGTCTGTTTCTTTCCCATCCTGATGGCCGGCCCGATTGAACGGGCGGGGCATTTGTTGCCGCAGTTCAGGCAATTCCCGGCAATTCGCCTGCAAAATTTCTCCGATGGTTTGTCGCTTTTTATTGTCGGGCTTTTCAAGAAGGTAACATTGGCCGGCTATCTTGCCCTGTATGTTGACCGCGTTTATGAGGCTCCCGGGGATTTCAGCGCCTCGGCCCTGGTCCTTGCCAGCGTTGCCTATGCGTGGCAGATTTTCTTTGATTTTGGCGGCTATACGGATATGGCGCGGGGCGTGGCCAAACTGATGGGGTTCAATTTGGTTTTGAACTTTAACCATCCGTATCTGGCAACCGGCCTGGGCGATTTTTGGCGGCGCTGGCACATTTCTTTTTCGCGGTGGATTTTGGATTATATTTTTATGCCGTTGCAAATGCGGTGGCGGGAGTGGCGGAGCGTGGGCACCGGCCTGGCGCTGGTGGTGACATTCCTCGTTTCCGGGATTTGGCATGGTGCGGCCTGGACGTTTGTGGCCTGGGGAGCGCTGCATGGTCTCGGCCTGGCCGGCACCTACGGCTTGGAACGATCGGCCTTTTATCGCAAGCGGGTTCCGAAAATTGTCAAGCAGGTCTTGGTTTTTGCTTTCGTGACTTTCACCTGGATATTTTTCCGCGCCCAATCACTGCCGGATGCATTATTGATTGTTAAACGGATATTGACCGCGGCGTGGCAGGATCCGCAAATTCCGGCGCTGATGCTGGCGCTGGTGGCATTGGTGTGGATATACGAATTTTTGTGCGAATCGCGCTGGCGGAACTTGCTGGAAACAGGTTTGGTGCGGGTGGGCCTCGCGGTTTTAATGGTGCTCGGTCTCTTTTTCAGTTCATCCGGGGGAACGGCCTTCATTTATTTTCAGTTTTGACATGAAAAAAATACCAACGCTATTCATAGTGAAAGGAAGCTTGTCATGAATGCGAATCCATCTTTTATCCGGAATGGCCAATACAATATCGGCCATATATGTACCCGTCTGCAATGTGAGCGCGGTCTTTCCAATAAGACCGCCTTTCACTGGCGCGGAGCGCACGGCGAACGAGGCGCATGGACTTTTGGGGATTTGGAAGAAAAAAGCTCGCGGTTTGCCAATGTCCTGCAAAAAACAGGTTTTTCCGCAGGAGAAGTATTTTTCATTTTCCTGCCTAAAATCCCGGAGGTTTTCTTCTCGTTCCTGGGCGCGCTGAAAGCCCGGATGATTGTTGGAACCTTGTTTTCCAACTTTGGCGACGAAGCGTTGTTGGATCGCCTGGGTGATGCGGGCGCGAAGGGGATATTGACCCGCAAAAGTTATCTCAAGAAATTGCTCCGGATACGCGGGAAGCTTCCCAATTTAAAGTTAATCATGCTGGTGGACGCCGACGAACATCAAGCGGATGATATCCTGAGCTTGCCGTTGCTGATGCGGCAGGCTCCCGTGGAATTTGAAACTCCATTGACAACCTCGGATACCCCTTCGGTTTTGCATTATACATCGGGCTCAACCGGCAAACCGAAAGGCGTATTGCATTGCCACCGCAGTGTTCTTTTGCAAAATCGGACCGCAAAGGAGGCGCTCCATCTTCAGCCGGATGATATTTTCTGGTGCACGGCTGATCACGGATGGGTGACCGGCACCTCTTATGGGATCATCGCTCCCTGGAGTCTTGGCATCACGCAGGTGCATTTTGGCGGCGCATATGATGTGGGCGAATGGTTTAAAATTCTGGAGGAATTGCCCGTGACGGTCTGGTATACCGCCCCGACGGCCTTGCGCATGTTGATGCGGGAAGACCCGGCGATCTTTCAACGGTTCAACCTCGCAAAGCTTCGTCACATTTTCAGCGTGGGCGAACCTTTGAATCCCGAAGTCATCAATTGGGGCAAAAAAGTACTGGGGCAGGATATCTACGACACATGGTTTCAAACTGAAACGGGCGCCATTATGATCACTAATCGTCCCGGTTTGCCGATCAAGCCTGGTTCAATGGGCAAGCCCCTGGCGGATATTGAGGCGGCCATTGTGTCGGACAAAGGGGAGGTTCTTGCGGACAATCAGCAGGGCAACCTCTGCCTGCGGCCCGGATGGGATTCAATGTTTATATCCTATTTGTATCACGAAGACGTCTATCGCCAGAAATTCCGGCACGGGTGGTATATGACCGGGGACACGGCGTATCGGGACGGTGAAGGGCATTATTGGTTTAAAGGACGGAGCGATGATGTAATTAATACTGCCGGTCATCTGGTCAGCCCGTTTGAAGTGGAGAGCGCCCTTTTGGAGGTGGAGGGAATAGCCGAGTCGGGAGTGATCGGCGCTCCGGATGATTTGCTTTGGGAGAAAGTGGTGGCGTTCGTTGCTTTGCGAAAAGGATGCGAATGGAACAGCGGTTTGGAGCTTAAAGCGCGTTTGCACGTTTCAAACCGGGTTTCAACCATGGCCACGCCACAGGAGTTCAAGGTGTTGGAAAACATTCCCAAGAACAAAAGCGGCAAAATTATGCGACGGGTTCTGAAAGCCAGGTATCAGGGATTGGATGAAGGCGATTTGAGCACATTGGATGGCGTTGAGGCCGAAATCAGTCATGGCGGAACAACCGGTGGAAAATAATGAATAACGATGAAATTCCATTTGCATCGAACGTGGAGCGGCTGAACTTCAGGCAGTGGTCAATGGTTATTTTGATAATCGGGGCGATTATCTGGGGGGTGCCGCGGTTATGGCCCATGCTGGAAGGGTTCACACCGTTGCCAGCTTATCGTCTTCCTTATGCGTTGAGCAGTGATTACTGGATGTTCAAGCGCTGGTGCGATTATGCAGTGAAGAGCTACCCATGCATAGTGTTGGGTGATTCCGTGGTCTGGGGGCCATATGTCAAAAAGGAAGAAACACTGACGCAGGCCTTAAACAAGACGGCCGGTCGTGAAATATTTGCCAACCTGGGAGTGGACGGCCTGCATCCCGCCGCCATGGTCGGTCTGGTTAAATATTACGCCCCAGCCATTCGCAATACAAAAGTGATAATCAACCTGAATCCCCTGTGGCTCACTTCCACCAAGCTGGATTTACAGGAAGATGAAGAAACCCAGTTCAATCACACGGGATTGGTGCCGCAGTTTTTTTCAAAACCACGGTGTTATCGGGCGGAATTTTCAGAACAGGCTCGCAACGAGTTGAACCGCTATGTCCCCTTTTGGAGCTGGATGAATCACATCAATGCGGCATATTTTAATAATATGAGCCTTTTGCAATGGACAATGGATAATCCCCGTAAAAATCTCCTGGATATCTTCGGTAAAGGACCGCAATTTGAAGACAATCAAGCGCATAATCCCCCGGTGCCATGGATCACAAAGGGGATTGGCGAACAGGATTATTCATGGGTTGACTTGGACAAATCCTATCAGTGGAGTTCTTTCAAGGAGGTAATACGCATTTTAAAATCCAGGAATAATGAGGTTTTTGTCGTCGTCGGGCCGTTTAACGGATACATGATGACAAAAGAATGCTTTGCGCGTTATGCTGGAGTAAAATCCAGGATAGAATCCTGGTTGAAACAGAATAATGTAAGCTATTACACGGCTTTGGAATTACCCAGCAAGCTTTACGCCGATGCCAGCCATCCCGTGGCGGAAGGATACCGGCTGATCGCGGCAGAACTGCTCAAATCCGATTTTAAGTTTTATTGAAGAACCGGGCGCGAAAAAAAATCATTAAAAGGGAGAATCAATATGCACAAGATAATGGGCATTGTAATAATTGGATGGATCTTGTCAGGCCATGCGCATGCCCAGGGCGGCAATCCGGTCGCAAAGGAAATAAAAACGAAGACCGGCGTGGAAATGATACTCGTTGAAGGCGGCTCATTTGTCATGGGAAATGAAAAGGGAAAGATCAGCGAAAAGCCGGAGCATAAGGTATGCGTCAGTCCGTTCTATATGGATAAGTATGAGGTTAAGCAGGGCGATTTTGAGAAAATGACGGGGCAAAACCCTTCAAAATTCGGCGGAAAAGATAATCCGGTTGACCGGGTGCGCTGGTACGAGGCGGCGTTGTATTGCAACGAACGTTCCAAAAGGGAGGGATTATCCCCCTGTTATGACGAGAACACGTGGGCCTGTGATTTTTCCGCCGGCGGTTATCGCCTGCCGACCGAGGCGGAATGGGAATATGCCTGCCGGGGCGGGACGCAATCGCAATATTATTTTGGCGATAATGACGGCCGGTTGGGCGAATATGCCTGGTACAAGAAAAACTCGGACAAAAAAACGCATCAAGGCGGCAAAAAGAAACCCAATCCTTTCGGCCTGTATGACCTGACCGGCAATTTGTGCGAATGGTGCAACGATAATTACCAGGAAAACTATTACAGCGCTAGTTCGGAGAAGGACCCGCGCGGCCCGGCCGCCGGCAAGAAAAAAGTTCTGCGGGGTGGGGCATGGGCAACAGGCGAAGACGCCTGCCGTTCGGCCTATCGTCTCGCCGATGATCCCGCCAATGCGGATATTTGCCAGGGCTATGACACCTACGGTTTCAGATGTGTGCGAAAACCATAAATCAGGAGATCAATCATGAAATTCAGTGCGGCCCGGTTGTTGATTGTTTTCATTGTATGCTGTTTGTTGGATGTAAAATCGTCTTTCGCGGAAAATGTTTTATCCAACGCCGTGGAATTCCTGGATATCAAAACCACTCCGGCCGGCGATATTTCAGCTTCCGGGAAAAAACTTGCCTGCAAACTGCAGAAAGGGGCGGCGGGTATTGAGATGTTTTACACGCTGGAAGGTCAAAGTCTGAAAGGCCCGGTTATCATGCCGGGAAAAAGCTCCGGTAAGCCGCCATATAAAATCGTCCGGTCGGAAGTTGTTCGCCGCGATCAGGCAATCGCCGTGATCCGGGCTGATTTTGCCGGCGCCGATGGCTCAAATATCAGCATGGATATCAGTTTAAGGAATGATGAATCATATGTTGAAATCCTGCCGGGGCCGGATATTCAAACATTAGTGGTTAAAAATGAATGTTCTTGTCTGGTGATTCCGGACTTGTTTGCGGATGACCTGGTGCTGGAGGCGGACCAGACGGCGGGCGCGGAATTACCCCTGCCGGACTGTAATTGGATCATGCAATTGACCGGCGACCAAAATCTTATTGTCATGTATAACTGGGCAGACATGGCGCCAAAAGCGCGCGTAACCGTGGCTAACTGCGGCAAAAGGCTGTTTGATGCCGTTGAAATAAAATGTACCGGTTCAGATAAAGTTTGGATTTCCATGCTGGGTGCAAAAGGAATCTGGCATCAGAACCCGGCGGCGGATTTTTCGGTTTATGAAGACAAGCCGTTATCATGGCAGGTTCCATTTAACGCCGCCTGGCGGGTTAATTTCAGAAAGTCCGGCGGTATCTGGGAAGATCTCAGCGAATGCTGGTGGATGGCGTACAAAGCCACTAATGGCATCTACAGCACCCATACGGCCTGGAGCAGAGGCTGTGGCGTGATCGAGCACGCCACGCGCGGTTCATGGTTGCCTGGTTTGGGCAATTTCATTTATCCGTGTTATATTGAAACCAACGCCGCGGGGTTTATCCGTTTGCCAAAGTCTTCGCACGCATCAAGTCCGGTTTTCAGGCAATCTCCATTTGGCAAATATTTTGACTATGCCGGCCGTGTTTTTGTTTATCCTCTGGATGACTGGCAGAACACGACCAACGGCGCACCCGCTCCGCTAACCATCATGCGGAGAATATACAGCGCGCCAAATCTGACCGAACATTTTAATGGACTGCTGCCTGTCTGGTCGCCAAACGACATATATCCGGCAACTTGCGGCATAACCCATGCGGTGGAAGGCATATTTGACGATAAGCGCGAGCAGAAAGCGCGGCAAGACATAAGCGCTAAATTCGGGAAGATGAACATGTTCGTCAGCGTTATGTTTGATCGGGTGGAGGATTATATCAAATGGGAATCGGAACTGAGGGATTGGTATGCGTCCGAATTGCGGAAAAACGATGAATTGGCGCCGGCAATATATGAACTTGAAGATATCCTTGACGTTCTAAGGCTGGAATATAATGAATTTAAAGCCACGATCAAGTCCCCCGAATACGTCAAATCCCTCTCAGATAAAGTTATCGCCCTCATTGATTCCAACCAGAAAAACAAAGCCGAAATGGTGAAGGAATATGGGCGGGAAATCCGGACGAATGGCGGCGGGGCGGACGCGCGGATCGGCCATTTCAGGGTTATTGTGAAGGCTTTACGGCAGAAAGCCGCGCGGCTTTATATCTCCGAATCTGATCCTGATATTCAGGCGTTTTTGCTGGATTATCATCGGAGAACACTAAATATGCTGCGCATAAAATTCGGCATGGATGGAAAATAGCCGCTCTCTGGATATGTTTAACAACAGCGTCTTGAATCAAAATGCCGGGTATTGAAATATAGAAAAACGCCGATGAGCGAACAAGAGCCGGTTTTCAAAATCGCCAGCAGATAACAGGTGCCGGCAAACCCGAACAATGGCAGGAAGATAATGCCGATGCTTATCCCGCCCAGAGCCGCACCCGCCAGATCAGCGGCATTTAAAAGCGCGGCATGGCTGGCCATAGACCCGGCAACTTTGGAATTTATCTCCATCAAATTGTTTGCCAGGATGAATTGCACGCCACCCGCCCAGCCGGTCAACAAGGTCAGCATATAAATTGCGCCGGCCAGGGGCCAGGTTGCCGAAAAATCCCAGTTGCCTTTCATCAGGACAGGAAGGCCAAGGGCGATGAAAAGCAGGAGCGCATCAAGCTCAAGCAAAAGCCGCCAGCTTTTTTTGCGCCCGGATTCTTCTCCTCCTGAATATTTTCTAACGACCCAGGCGCCCAGGGTCATTCCCAGCATGTACATCGCGATAATAAGGCCGATACTGGCGTAAATATATCCCAGGAAAGTTTGAAATATAAAAATCAGGATCAATTCCAATGCCATTCCCGAAAAACCGGTTGCGGTAATCACGGTCACAAGCGCCAACCGCGCCGGCCATTCATGTCCTCGCGCGGTTCTTTTCCCGAACACTGCGCCCATAAACAGGATCGCCAAAAAGCATATTGTTCCAAGCCCGCCCGCAATCCATCCAAATTTCAGCCCTTTCAGCCAATTCAGGAAAGGTTCAAGATGCGAAGAACTGTACCTGCTCCAGAGGAACAGATTGTAAAACGCCGAAACCGGCTTGAGCGCCGTGTTGGCCGGCGCCGGAAGGGATGAAATCCTCCGCCGGACAAAATCCGTTTTTTCGGCGCTGATTTCATCGGCATTGAGAAAATATTCCGGCCGGAAATATTTTGTTTTCACTCCCGCGCAGGGAGAAGAACGCCAGCGTTCATAAAGAATATTCCCGTCAAATGTCAGCGGCGCGTTCTTTTGTCCGGCAAAAAACTGATTGCGCGGTCCGGCCGTCACCAGGACTTGCGGGAAAACGGTTTGCAGGGCCTTGTAAATGGAAGCGGCCAGGGTGGCCGCCTCATCCTGCAGAAGCTCGGAAGATTCCACGGCCGTGTAAAAAAAACCGTCCGGGGCAAGAAGGTTGCTGATCGCGCGGTAAAATTCAACCGTGTACAGCCGGTTCAGGACAATCGTGGTCGGCGCCAGCCCCTCCGCTATCACAACGTCAAACTTTTCCTTTTTTCCATCTTTTCCCTTTTTCACCTCTACCTGTTTGACGAAGCGCGGGGCGTCCATCAGGCATTGTTCCAGGCGCGGATCGCGCCCGGCCTGCTGATAGTCGGCGCCGGCGTTTTTTGCGAGCATCCGGTTAATAAGCGGATCCAGTTCCACGTGAACAAGCTTTTCCAGCGGATATTTTAAAAGTTCCGGGATATCGCCGACCGGGTTGCCGCCGATGAGCAGGACTTTCCGGGCGGAAGGTTTTTGGGCCATGATAAAATTTATTTTCTGTTCGGTAAAAATTTCATCGGGGAAAACAAACATCACCTGCCCGTTACCGTAAATTGTTTTTTGACCTTCCGCCTCAATCAGAGCCAGGTTCTGATAGCGACTGTCGCACGACTCAATTAATTTTGCCTTGCCGCCGGACTGCTGGCCGCCGCGGGACAGAACGCCGAATGATTCCCACCGCAGTCGCAGTCCCCTGTTCTCCAGCGCTTTGACCGGTCCGGGGAAAATCAAGAGGGCGGTCATAAAAATTGCCGCCAGTGCGCATATGCCGCGCGCCAACGCGCGCGGCGCAATCAGGGCCGCTCCGCAAACGGCGCAGATTGAGGCAAGAAGGGCAAGCCCCGTCGGGGGCAGCAGAAAAACAAATATGAAGGAAAAGGCCATGCCGGCAATCATGCTGCCGGCTGATTCGGCGGCATATATTCCGGCAACGTTTTTTCTTCCAAGCGCCGGCAGGCGGCAGGCGCCTGGAAACACGATCCCGATGATGAGACAGATCGGCGCCAGTACCAGGAAGGCTCCGGCGACCATTGGTCCGAACGGCACATATTCGCCCGGCGGCACGCCGAAGAATATTCTCAGCGCGCGTGCCGCAAATATGAGCAGGGGAAGGATAATCGCCAGCCCAGCCAGCAAGGCCGCTATCAGGGTGCGAACATCGTTTTCGTTTAAGCGGGACAAAAAAGGCCGGATGACCAGCGAACCGGCGCTTACCATCAGGAGCCAGGCCGCAAAAATAATTCCAATCGCAAGCTCATTGCCGTAAAAAGCCACCATCAGTTCGCGCGTCATGATGATCTGCGCGAGCATGGCGCTCATCCCGAGGCAAAAAATCATTGCCGCGGCATTTCCATGCAAGGCGCGAAAAAACGAAAGCCCGAATGATAATATTTTCTTCACGCGCGGGTTACAGACATATATTCCGGCATTCTTACGGTCTTTTTCCTCCCGGGTACCATTCATAAGCGCGCAAGTCAACCCGTCGTCCGGCTTTGGCCCAGGAAATTCCACGCTCCGCCGGCAATTGCCATGATTCGTGGCAGGCCTGAAGCGCCTCATCCAAACCGGGTACCGCCACATATTCGTCAGTTTTACCGGTTTGATCAGGGGGTGTCTGCCGGCGCTTGATCATCTCGCGCGGAAAAACCGTTATCCCCGTCACGGATTCCTGGGCGCCGTTCATGCAGAGGGTCTGGGACAGCGCGGCTTCCAGCCCGCAGGCCGGCCGGCCGCCATTACGGACAGCGTCAATACACTGCCAGAGTTTGTTGAATTGCTGGTCATGACCGGGAACGGCATATTCCCTGGTCCGGCCCCCATGAAAGACAGCCCGGGGCGCCGAACCGGCTTGGAATTCAACCTTGGCCTGCTCAAAAACAAACTCGCACCTGATGGGCAGGGACTGATTCGTAGCATGGGAAGTGGTAAACAGAATATCAACACCGCTGTTTGTTTTTGCCCGCAGACAGGCCGTGTCGTAATTTTCAATATCATTGGCGCGGTAAAGTTCGGCGACAACCTCCGCCGGCCTGGCGTCGGCGTCGGGGCCGAGAATATAGAACATGTTATGGAGATAATGGGCGGTGGCGTTGTTGACGGGGCTGTCAAGAATCCAGTCGCCGTCCGGTGAACGCAATTTGCCGGCCCAGTTATTGCGGTGATAATAGCTCAGGGACCGGGGTGATAAAACAATGGTTTTCAAGCGCATCGGCCGGCCGAGCAGGCCGGCCATAATATCACGCTTGAGCGCCTGGATTTCGTCGCTGAACGACCAATTGTAGCCGATGCCGACAAATTTTCCGGCCTGATCGCGCGCCGCGATCATCCGGTAGACTTCCTGGATGGTTCCGGCAATTGGTTTTTCACAGAGCACGGGAAGACCGGCTTGCAGGGCGGAGCAAGTCTGGGGACAATGCAAATGGATGGGTGAGGCAATGACCGCCAAGTCGGCCTGGTGACCGGCAAAGAATTCCGGCAGAGTGTCGTAACGCGGGATCTGGTGTTCCCTGACTGTCGGCCAATAAGGATTTTTTCCGGCATAGGGATCAACCACCCCGGCGAGGCGCGCGTCATGGATCTGCCCCTGTTCAATCAACAAACGGGCATATCCGGCGCCATAATTGCTCAATCCGATGAGGACCACGGAAATATTGTTCACGTTAAACGCCCTTTCCTGTCTGATGATTTAAATTGGATTTAAGCTTTCCTATATGAAAAGTGGTAATTAGTCCAGAAAATAGCAATGCCGCTTTCCCGGCAAATTCTTGCAAATAATGTTTGATTTATTGGTAAATTTTGATTTTAATCCTTCCGGAACACAATTTGATGAATGGGTTGAAATTGAAAGAAAACATAATGAATATTTTCCCGCGTTTTTTATGCGGACTTTGCCTGATTTTTGCCGTGGCGTTCCTGCCGGCTTGCCAAACGACGCGGCCTTCCGCCGGATCAAAGGCGAAAGATCTCGTGGTTGGCGTCTGCCCGGATTATCCCCCGCTCATGTTCCGGCAGAATGATCGGATATTGGGCGCGGAAGTTGACTTGGCCGCGGGACTCGGCAAGGCGCTCGGCCGGAATGTGTGTTTTGTTGAAATCCGCTGGGAAGACCAGATTGACGCTCTCCTGCAGGGCCGGACGGATATCATCATGTCCGGCATGACAATCACCGATGCGCGCCGGGTGCGGGTTGCATTCAGCGACCCTTATCTGCAACTGGGAATCATGCCGCTCGTGCGCACGCGGGACGCAAAAAAATATACTTCGGCCGAAAGCATCTTCAACGGCGACGCCAGGATTGGGGTAAAAAAAGGCTCCACGGCCGATGTTTTCGCCAACCGCAATTGCCGGTCAAATTCCATCACTTATGTTTTACCCACCGATGCCTATTTTTTCCTTGTCAACCGCCGGATTGACGTTTATCTGCATGACGGGCCCGGCGTGATTTGGCTTGCCGCGGAACACGAGGCCGATCTGCAAGCCATCCGCAAGCCGCTTACCAAGGACGAAATTGCATGGGGCTTGCGCAAGGATGATGCGGAATTGCTTGATTCCGTGAACCGCATTCTTGCCGGATGGAAAAGCGACGGCACGCTGCAAAGAATTCTTGACAAATGGCTGCCGACCGGACACAGTGAAATAGACTCAAATTAAATAAATCATGGAGCGGGCAACAACCTGGTTCCATACTTGAAAGGATGCAAAAAATGAAAGCAATGCATGTTTTGGCGGTTCTTTCGGCGGCGACAATCATGATGTGGGTGACCGGTTGTCAGTCAACCTCCCCCATGCCGACCACCACTTTGAAAGGCGATATGGAGTTCACGGAAGAAATTACCGCCACTGTTACGGCGGACCAGAAGCTTATGATGGACGGTAAAAAATTCACAGTTGCCCAGATCCCCGCGCAACTGGTGAAAATGAAAACCAGCAAATTGATCACCATCATTGTCTATCCCGAATCAAAAATGACGCGGGAAACGATGGTGGATTTGGTCAACACCCTGGTGCAGAACAAGTATACTGTCATTGTTGACCCCACGTCCAAATATCCCGACGTGCCCGTTCCCAGTTTATAGCCGTTAAAAGAAGCGCCGGAAGTGTTCGCGGGTATTAGGCCGGAGATAACTCCGAAGGCGAGGAGCAGGTGTGATTTTATGGCCAGTGAAAACACCAGGTTCCGGTTCAGCCGTCTTGAAATCCTGCTGATGGTCATTATGCTGTCTGTCATTGGCGCAAGTGTTTTCCTGGTCAACCATTCCCGCCGGCAGTTATTAAAGCAGTCATCTGTTTCCGTGCCGGCTGGGTCAGATTCCGGCGATTTATTAACCGGTGCTGATTCTCAACCTGCAAACGGCGGTTCAGAGAATAGCGGTGATGACCGCGGCGCCGGCGGAACAAACGCGGGAGCTGATTCGTCCGGGTTCAGTGAAAAATCACTCGCCATTGCCCTCCCTGTCCCCGGAAACACAACTAACAACCCGGAAGTATTGCCGGATGGCGCCGGCCTTGGCCGGGCAAGCGATAAGAAACCGGTGAACGCGTTGCCCGCCTCGCTCAGTGACATTGAGGCCGAGCTCCGGCGTATTGCCGAACTGCCGTGGGGACCTGAAACCGAGAAACAACTTCAAAATGTCCTGGCACAATGGGCCGCGAGCGATCCATCTTCGGCCCTGGCGTACGCGATGAAACTTGAAGGACTGCGGGCCGGCACCACGGCGGTCGGCAATATTCTGGCGCAATGGGCCGCGAGCGACCCGGCGGCCGCATTCAACTGGTTCAATAATAACCTCGCAAACAATCCCCAACTGTTGAAGGGTGCGGCGGGCAGCCTGTTTGCCAAAATGGCCGAAGCCAATCCCATCCTTGCCATGAATAATGCCTGGCAACTGGGACAGAAAGATATTTGCGATACTGCTCTCCATGCCATTGTCAACCAGATGATGGCGGCCGGCCAGAAGGACCAGCTATTGCAATATTTCAATGCCATGAACGATACGACCTCGCAAAGCATGCTCGCCAGGGCAATGGTTGACCAGTGGGCCACTTATTACCCGGAGATGACGGCCGAATGGATTGCCGGCCTGAGCGATTCCGCGGTACGCAACAGCACAGCGATGGCGCTCATAGCCAAATGGGGCTATGACAACCCGGCCCGGGCCGCTCAATGGGTGGCCAGCCTGCCGAAGGACGAGAATTGGAGCGCCGAAGTCAGCCGCATGGTCAAGGTTTGGGCCAGGGAATCTCCGGATCAAGCCGCGACCTGGCTCTTGACGCTTTCCCCGCCCGCGGCCCAGTTGGATTCGTCCGTCCGTCAGCTGGTTCATACCGTCATGTATGCCAATCCCGAGGGCGCAATGGACTGGGCCGCCAACGCCATCTCCTCCACGGACCAGCGGTATCGGCTTATGCAGCAGGTCGGAACCATCTGGATGCACAAAGACACAGCCAAGGCCTCGGCCTATATTATGAACTCAGACCTCCCTGAATGGATGAAGAAAAGACTTTTAAAAACACATTAACTAGCATATTTGTCCATGCAAACTATTTCTTTATCCGGCCTGATCGCCATCTTGCTCGGCGCTTTGTCAGCCGCCTGCGCGGAAACCGCCACGGGAAATGTCCGCGTGTTTGCAACCGAGCCCGCCTGTTTTGAATTCCTGTTCACCGGCGTGTCCGCCAGCGCGGATGGAAAGCCGGTGCTCTCTTTCAACTACCGTAACGACCGGACTTATTTTATCAGGCCAGGCGAACAACTGGGCCCTTACCGGATTACGGGGTTTGAAGCAAAAAGCAACAGTGTCTTTTATCCCTCGCTCAATGCCTGCCTGGATAAGCCCTTTGGATGCGTCACCCTGGCTGGGCCCGGGAACACCACCATCATCCTAGAACAGAACCGGCCTTTGCCGTCGCCGGGACGCACGGCTTGGCTGGTCAAGCTGGATAACGGTGCCTGGTGGAATATCAATGAGCAGGATATTTTTTCCATAAGCAACAACCTGATTTTTGTTGAAGAAATTGATGAAGACGGTGTGGTGGTTACCGCGGGCCAGGACCTGGCGTTCATCCGGCGGATTACCCCCGGTGAAAAAGACGAGTTGCAAAAGCTCTGGGCGGACCTGAAACACGATGAGGAATCGAAGGAAACAATTGCCATGCTGCGCCGGGAAGACGCCGCCCGGGCCAAAGCGCAAGAGAAAGAATCCGCCGCCCGAACTACTTATCTGACCTATAATAAACCGGGGCCGCAGGTGGAGATCAGGGGGCCGCCGCGATTCTTTTACGGAACCGAATATCGCTTTCCCACATCGTTCAAGGTATGCCCGGGCACTTACACCGTGGACGGCCGTTTTATCTCCGTGCCCTGCGTGATCCCGGCCAGCTTTGGAACCCGCTATTCCGGAATATCCATAACCGCGCCATGAAGTCACAAAGGCTAAGTTAAAAAAACGGCTTGACCGTTACCTAGTTGATTAAATATTACAAATAATCCGCATGAATATTTCTTCTAAAAACCTGAAGGAAATTCGCCTGGTCATTGTCTTTGTGCTGATCAGCATCGTATTGGGCAGCGCCTTGTCCTTGTTGAATGCCGGACATGTTTCTCTGAAATCTATTGTTACCGGCGGGATTATGGGGTTTTGCATATCCTCCATTTGTGCCGTTGGCAATTATGCTTTCATTTATCGGCTTCGGCATCTTCCGTTTACCACCCATCTGCTGCTCAGCACCGCCTATTACACGTTCGTGGCATCAGCGGTTATGGCGGCTAAATTTATTATTTTTGATCATACCCATGACATGGCCAAATGGACCCCAAATCTCGTTTCCGCCACCCTCCTGACCCTCGGGATCAGTTTTATCGCCGCTTTTGTTTTAATGCTTCGTCGCATGCTGGGACCCAACGTGTTGCTGAATTTTTTCACCGGCCGTTACCATACGCCGGTGGAAGAAGAACGCATCTTCATGTTTTTGGATATCGTCTCATCCACAATGATCGCCGAAAAGATCGGCCATTTGAAATTTCATGTTTTCCTGAATGATTATTTTTATGACATTACCGATGCCATCCTGTCGGCCGAAGGTGAAATCTACAAGTATGTCGGCGATGAAATCATTGTCAGCTGGAGGCTTTCCGACAGCATCATCAATATCCGGTGTATTCAATCTTTTTTTGAAATCCAGAAGAGTATTGAAGAAAAAAAACAAATATACCTGAATAAATTCGGTTTCTTTCCCTATTGCCGGGCCGGCCTGCACTGCGGTCCTGTCATTGTCGGTGAAATGGGGGATTTCAAGCAGGAAATTGCTTTTCTGGGAGATACGGTGAATACCACGGCCAGGATTCAGGAAGCCTGCAAGACATACGGAGCCGATTTGCTGGTGTCATCGGCATTGCTTGGCAAGCTCCAGTTACCCGGTGATTATAAAGTAACAAGCCTGGGGGAAATTCAGCTCAAGGGCAAAGATAAACCGATGGAATTATTCGGTATTGCAAAAACCAGGGTCAAACCTAACTTTAATACTTAACGAACAAGGCCGGTTAGTGTTTGATTATTAATTGGAATTGGAGGCGCGAAGCGGAATTGAACCGCTGTAACAGGTTTTGCAGACCCGTGCCTAACCACTTGGCTATCGCGCCATGTCAAAGAGGTAAAACAATTTCGTATGTTACCAGCCGGCATTCGGCCGTCAAGCTGATTCCATTCCCTATTTGTCGGGCGATACAAAATTGCGGGAATTCGGCGCTGTAATGAAAATTGCCGTGCTTATGGTTCCATGCCCGGTCCGGTATTCTGCCGGCAATGGGTTTTGAATAATTATGGTTGCGGCGACAATAAACTCTCCGTGAATGTTTTCACCTCGCTGACATTCACCCCTTGGATCAGACCACGGACATCCTCGTGAAGCAATTTACCTGCAATCTCGCAAAATTCAGCGCTTCCCGCCAGGGTGTTTTTCTTCATGCATGCCGACTTCATCGCTTCCAGAGTTTTCCGAATCCATTCCTCGCCATGTTTCGACGCAAGCCGGGCAAAAACATAATGAGCCGCGGCATAGGCATAATTGGCGTCTCCGGGATCATTGTATCCGGGTGGAAACCAGGTGGCGGTTTCTTCGAGGTTCAACGTCGGCGTGGTCACTTTTTGAAGACTTTTCAGTTCATCCCCTGCCGCGAAACGAATGGCGCCGTATTGTCCGAATTTCTGACATGCCTTGTTGGCGCAATAATTGGCGAGTCCTTCCACGATCCAGCGGATGTCATCTTTCATCAACGACCCCATTTTTCCTTGTTGCCCAAACTCCTCCTTGATCCCGATATCCACGCTTTCGTGCAATAAAAGTTCGAAAATCATGTACTGGTTGAAATCACTTTGAAGAGGAAGGCTATCCTCGGCGAGTTCCTGAACCAGACACGGCACGCGATCCACATTGAGCCAATGTGCATCGCGTACTTTTGCGGGAAGCTCCCCGCGATTCCCCACCACAATCAGCCCGTGAATCCGGACACATGCGCCGGCCACATTCCGCGCCATCAGGTGCATCGCCTCAAGCATCGTCTGGATTTGTCCGGCCAGGCGTTTCTTGCCTTTACTGCAATAAACCAATGACGCCTTGCCCGCCTGTTTTTCGAGGCCAAGATCGGCTTGGTTGATGGCTGGGAAGTCTTCATACATGTGCGCATAAGGAATGCCGTCGGCACCACCTTTTCCGGTGGTTTTCGCCGGTTTCCCGGCGTCCTTGGAATTGTCTTTCTGAACCTTGCCGCTGTTTTCCAATATGATATTTTTTTGCGCCGCCAACACCTTGATTTTAGGTTCACATCCTGTTTTTTGCCGTGTTTTCTTCGATGTAAACGCGGTCAGATCGTCCGGCGTAACGGATAGTATCTGCGCGGATTCAACGCTGGTATATTTACCCGTGTCAATCAGCGTTTCAAATTCCCAGAATAAATACGGTATTTTTTGCGACTGGACCATTTTGTGAAATTGCGCAAAAACGGCGGGAGAAATCCGATGCTCTTCTTCCCAGGTTACCTTGGCCAGTGCCGCCCGCATTTTCTTTCCCAGTATGTTCCGCACGGCATGGAACGTGTTTAATTGATCCTGCAAATTATCGTCATTGCGCACGCACAAAAAAGGGTAGGCCGAGTCAATCAGATCAACGCCGCGTTTCCAGAAATCAGCATCCTGCATGGCCGTTACTCCGATGTGCACTCCGGCTTTTTGCGCCGACCATGCCTGACGCGCCTCGCACACGAACTGCCAGATTGAATCATTACGCGCATGGGGATTTCGTTTCTCAAGTTCAAGCGTCTTGGAACTCCTGTCGAGGTTACGGGGATTATAAATGATGATTTCGTCAAAGCCCGGGCACTTTTTCAGGATTTTATTGCCCCATTCGGTCCCCCATTTCCGTGCTTCAGGGCTGGAGTAATTGATTTCAAAACCATGTTGAAAATCATTTCTTCCTTTTTCGTCTATCTGTGTGGGGACGGTCGGATCCGAAAGAAACCGAGGGCGATACATGGCGGCCACGGTTATTCCGGCCTGTTTGGCGCTTTCAACCAGGCGGTTGACTTCGTCGAATTTGGTCTGATCCCAGTGATAAGTGATCCAGGCCCAATCAATGACCAGCGGCGAAAACTTTCCTTTTTCCAGCAACCGGGTCAAATCCTCAACTTGATAGTCCGTGCCGATGGAAGAAGAAATGATCGCGATTCCGCGCTGAGGATTATCCGCGCTCGCCGTGAACTCTGACGGCGCAATGACCGGATTTCCCTTTTCCTCATCCTTCGTCCTCTCGGAATATGCCGATGGAAGCGGGTGGGATGCCGTGGTTTTGTCAAAGAAAATCAGGGCATCGTAAAGTTGGGGAGCAGTAATGGTGCTAAATTCTTCCGTTTCAACGGCGCCGATTTCGCGTTTGGCAACAGGTTTGGTCAGCCATTCCGATAATGGCGATTTTTCCGAAGCCTCGCGCAAATCAAGAATGAAGCGCGGTAGGCCGGTTGAATGAAAATTCCAGTCCAGACTGCCGGGCGCGGAAGGCTTGGCTTCATAAGCGCTCAACCCCTGTTTGCCAATGGCCGTATAGGTTCCCTCATGAAAGGCGAAGCCCAGCACACGGTAATCATTGCCGAAACGTTTGGACAAATGCGTTCCCATCATTGCCCCCATCTCTCCGGTCTCCCTGGCGACATGTAAATTATGAGCCCACAAGACGATCTTTGTCCCGGCCGGTGCCTGTTTTAATATCCACGCCACGTTTTCCGCCATGGAAGCGTCGCGCGAACCGATCTCCGTCATGCTAAGCATGGCCTGCAGGACAATTCTTGCATTTTGAATGGCCCATTCCACTTCGTCTTTATTTTGCGTTTTAAGATAGCGTGCGCGCCGTGATTCCATATGCTTCCAAATATCTTCGACTTTTGGAACGTCATTGCCGGCAAGCGATTTTATGGAGGCCGGATCAATCATGCTTTCCCATTTTTTTATATCCGCATATGCCTCATCCAGTTTGTTCAGGTAATCCGGCTCAGATTTTTCAACGAACTGGCGCACAATTTGCGCGGCAACCACCGGGTACTGAGGGTCAAATCCCAGGAATTGGATTTTTCCTTTGCCGGAAGCGTTGAATTCCCGCATCCAGAGGATCATATCCAGAACTTCCTGGGTGTTCCATGTCCAGAAATACATGCCTTTCAAAAGTTCCTTTGGATCTCCCTTGCCGGTCAGAACATAGTCGTTCATGCGATAGGCTTCCGGCATATTGGCCTCAATGGCAAAGATGGTAAATCCCATTTCCTGCGCCAGAAACCTGGTAATCCGGTCCTTCATTTTAAAAAATTCGCTGGTTCCATGCGTGGCTTCTCCCAGGGCAACTATATGCGCATTGCCGATCAATTTCTTAAGCGGCATAAGATCTTTATAATCCGCGGCCGGTTCGGCCGTTTCAAAGGGCAGGGCTTTCAGTTTAAGCCATTCTGTCTGCTCTTTTGACAATGGTACGGGCGGGGGTATTTCTGGCTTGTCAAATTGGCGGTCGTCTATGTCCGTGTTATGTTTAATTTCCGATATTTCCAACACGCATTCCATGGAAAAATAACATTCACGTATTTTGAATGGGCATTTGATTCCATCCACCTCGCGGTAATCTTCAAAATAAATTTCACTGATACCGCCTATCTCTTCATTAACCGCATCCATCCGCAATAACAGACCGGTTTGTGTGTCGAAATACCAGCGTTCCGGCATGCCTTCAGCCGGCGTTGCTTCTATGACATAAACGTTCCGTTTGCCGATTTTTCCCTTGCCTTTCAACTCTAGGCCGGAATAAAGCTCTTTCAACTTGATTTCTCGGTTGAATACTGATTCCAGTTTAAACTTGTCCAGTTCGCTTCCGGTTTTTTCGGTCAAAACGCCTGATTGGAAAGTCCAGCCTGTTTTACCGTTATAACCTTCCTTGCCCACTCCCTTACTTCCGAAATCGTATATGCTTAAAATTTTATCAGGGGACTTGGCATATCGCTGAATTTTACCTTTAACTCCATTTGCTCCACCCATTTGAACAGAACCTTGTAACATCATATTATTGATCTTTTCGAACGCGTTCCTTCCGCCCAAATCCGCGACATATTTGACCAGAATTTCATCCGAGCTGGGCAGGCCAGCGGTTGATGCGGAATAATCGGGCAAATCTTGAAATACAGACTGGTTTTTCGTCAACCTGTCAGTTGTTAATGACACATTGTTGCCAACCGTTTCAAACTTCAGATCGCCGGCCCAAACCTGTCCTTTTCCCTCCATGAGAACGCCATAACAAATCCCGATGCTGTCCTCCGGAACATCCAGCACAACCTCGTATTTTTTCCAATCGGATGTGCCCTTGATGGCGCTTTGATGCATATTATCAAAGGCCAGACATTTATCGTTCGGCCCATCAACCCGCATCCATAGTCCGGCCCATCCCTGCACGTTCTCGGATTTTACAAAGGCGGACATTCGGACACGCTTGCCGCGATAATCGTCAGCCTTCATACTGCCGGTCAGACTGGTAAATTTTGCCGGATTTGGCACGATGGACTTGATATATCCAACCCCTTCACCCGTATGCGGCTTGGTAAAATCCCCGCCTTGCTCGTAATCTTGGCTAAAGGCATTTGTCGCTATCAGGACGCCGAATGCCGCCGACATTGCTATTCCTTGAATCAATCTCTTTTTTGATTGCATTAGTTTTCCTTTCTTGGTTTAAAAAGCTTTTCCTCTTGAAAAATGCCTTTGTTTATTTGTGCCTTTCATCGGCAAAAGGTTCAAAAATACTTAAAGAAAAAATGACTTGCTATCGTGCGATAGTCGTATACACTCTTGAGTGACGATAGAGGTATGACAATGAAATTCTTAAGTGTTCGTGATTTACGGGGCAATTCGGCTCGCGTCTGGAGGGAATTGCCAAACGAAAGCGAAATGGTGGTCACCAGCAACGGGAGACCTGTTGCGCTGCTTGTGACGGTTGATCAAAATACTGTCGAACAGTCGTTGGCGACATGGAGACGCGTCAGAACCACCCAGGCTATCTCCGATATCCAACGGGAATCCGCACGCAACGGTACTGATCGGTTGTCGCTGGCCGACATAGATGCCGAGATTACGAGAGTCAGGCAAGCACGACGGAAATCAGCGACGTGAAAATCGTACTTGATACGAATGTGTTGGTCTCAGGGTTGCTCACGCCATTTGGGAATTGCGGAGAAATCGTCCGCATGCTGACTTCGGACGAGATTACGCTGTGCGTGGACTCTCGAATCCTGATCGAATACGGCGAGGTGCTGAACCGCCCTCAGTTCAATATCAACCGACAGAAGGCCACCGTTGTAATCGAATACATTCAGAATTCGGCCGAAACGCAGTTGACTGTTCCTCTCAACAGAGCCTTGCCGGACAATAGCGACAATCCATTCATGGAGGTTGCGCTCTCTGCTGACGCTGAGTGTCTCGTTACCGGAAATCTCAAGCACTTTCCAGAGCGCTGCCGAGCAGGCGTCAGAGTACTGGCGCCCAAGGAATTCTTGGAATTTTTCAGGAAGCGCAGAACAAACCGCTGAACGGGCAGGTCTTGTCTAGTTCTTTCCCGGCGACAGGGAAATATCATCGAACCAGACCGTACCTTTGCCGGCCAGAACAAGCCGCACATAAATGGTTTTGGTGTCCTTGGGAACAAAGACCTCAGTATGAACCTGGGTCCAGTCCATGGTCCCTTCAAAAACATAATTTTCCTGCGTTGTGCCGAACCCGATCATTTGGTCGTCCTTATCCCAGCATTGAATGCAAATTACCACCTCATCTTTTTGGACATCCTGGGTTTTAACCCAGCCGGCAAGGTGCAAGCGCGCGCCTTTGGGCAAATCAGCAATCTTTTGCGCCCAGTTGTTACAAACCAGCTCCTTCAGGCCGGCACAAGATATTTTTGCGCTGCTTGTCCCGGTATGAGCGCAGGTCTTGTCTATTTCAATCATTAAATTGGTCGCCAAATCCGGGCGCCAGGCGCGGAACCAATGCATGGGATTTCCTTTGCCGTCAAGTTTTTCAAAGCCGCCATTGTCAAGATAGTTTGTGGTTAGATCGCCATCCGGTTGCTTAGTCTCGCGGGTGCATGCAAAAAAAGCAAATGGCAGAAGGCAAATCAGCATTAACATCTTGTTAATTTTCATGGTATTCTTTCCTCACTGCATAAGTTGTAATTCCGGACGGTTTAAAAAGTAACAGGTGCGCGAGGAAACAAGAATATAGCGCCAGTCGGTTTCCTTTTCCAGTCTTGCCCGACTCTCATCCTCTCTTTGTTGCCATACAACATTTCCCATATAAAAACCCGCCAGCAGGATTGTGATGGCCGCCGCAATTTTTATAAGTTCCCGCGGTGGCCGATTGAATATGGGGATTAATGAGAAATGCCGGCGAATTTCAGAAATTTGATTTTCTTGTGGCAGTTCTTTCAGACGGGCCATTACGTTTTGGCTGATTTGGGGCGCAATGTGCAAATTTCGCGTTTGCTGTTCAAACAGGCCGGTCATGGACTTTGAAAATTGCCGTTCCTGTTCAAATACGGCGTGACACGCCGGACATTGCGCCAGATGTTCCTGGACCGTCTGGCGCCTGGACGGCGTCAATGTTCCGTCAAAATACTCATATAACTGATCCTGGCATTTATTACATCTCATAACTACCCTGCCTCTCTATTAATATGTGCTTTAAGAACGAAAAAGGTTCAAATTTTCCGGCATTAAATTACGCAGGCATTGCGTGGCATAATGCAGGCGCGATTTAGCCGTACCCATGGATATACGCAAATGCCGTGCAATTTCTTCAATTTTCATGGCTTCAAAGTAGCGTAAAACAATAATTTCACGGTGCGGCGGGGAAAGGGCCTGCAAGGCCTTTCTCATTGCGGAGGAGGCTTTTTCCAAGTCCAGGCGTTCTGTTTCCATGGGGGGCGGCGCTTCCATCTGATCCGGCAGATCGTTATTATACTCCAAACGACTCTGTTGGCGCAGACGGCGCCGGATCAGATTGAGCAGAATGCCGTGCATCCACGTATATAGCAATGATTCGCCGCGGAAGCTTTGGATGGATTGCATGACCTGGACCAAGGTGTCCTGCACCAAGTCCTGAGCATCCGTTTGATTGCCGCTCAAAAGACAGGCGGAGCGCAGGAGGCGGTCGCCGTAAATGCGGATTATTTCATCAATTGCGGAAACTTTGCCCTGCTTAAGGGCGACGATGATATCCGGATCATTCATTAACTCCCACGGCGGCTTTTTATCCGCAACCAAATTTTCCTATCACTTGTCATCGTTAATCACGCTTTAAGGCGTGATTAATAGCAGTGCGAATTTCGTTGGGAAAAGGCAGTGGCGATCCCGGATCATCTGCGAACTTCCCGCGCTCGCATAGACACGAGTCTAATGCTTCGCGCGGCGCGTCCGCATCTGATCCGGCCTAGCCTTGCTTTTCCCAACCCCGACGCTGTCGGTCGGGGAGCAAAATTCGCCCTGCGATTCATTCCGCGCAACCGCAACGGCTGCGCGGATCAGAAAATTATGCCATTTGCCGTGTTATATCTTTTCCGCAGAAATTTTAGTTAGGTTGCGGGCATAGCCCGCGTTGGTAAGGAGTTGCGCGCCGGCCGATGGTTTTATTACCCGTACCTGGCAAGGCCTTCCAAAACGTCCGGCATAGGCGGATGAAATTTTTTCCCCGACCATGGCCGCATCCCCGGGATGGATAAGCAAAACCGCGCTTCCGCCAAACCCGCCGCCCGAAAGCCGCGCGCCGAGGACCTCTTTCAAACCGGAGGCAATATCCACAATAAAATCAAGTTCAGCGCATGAGTTTTCAAAATTCAGCCGCGAGCTTTCATGCGACTCAAACATGAGCCTGCCGAATTCTTTCATATGGCCGGCTTTCAGAAGACGCCGGGCTTCAAGCACGCGCGCGTTTTCGCCGATGACATGCGCCGCCCTTTTGAACACAATTTTGTCCATGCCGGTGGAATGTTTTTTTAATTCCTCCGGCGACACGTCGCGCAGGGCTTTCACCGGATGCGTCAGGATGGAGGCAAAGAATTGCGCCGCCTGTTCACAGGATGCGCGCCGTTCGTTATAGGCTGATTCAACAAGGTTGTGCTTAACCCCGGTGTTGGCCAGGAGGAAACACACGTCCGGCCCGATTTTTTTCGTGTCCACCGCCAACGACCTGAAATCAGTGAAGATCAAAGCCTCCCCGGCGCCGAACAAGCTGGAAATCTGGTCAAGAAGACCGCAGCGCGCGCCGGTGAATTCATTTTCGGCCCGCTGGCACAGCTTGGCAATCTGTATTTTCGGCAGTTCCAGTCCGTAGAACGAACTTAACGCCAGCATCGCGGCCACTTCCAGCGCCGCCGAGCTGGAAAGTCCGGCGCCGGGCGGCACATCGCCGGCAAAGGTCAGATTAAATCCCCGTTCAATTTTTCCCTCTGCGCCGAGTTGATTAACCACGCCGATAAGATAATTTGCCCAATGCGGACTCTTTACCGGTTTTTCCGCCGGCAGATCAAATTCGGCGCTTTCATCAAGGTCAAGGGCCGACAAGACACAGTGTTTGCCTTTGCCGTCCGAGACGGCGACGCAAATGCCGGCATCAATCGCGGCGGAAAGGACATAACCCTCGTTATAATCCGTATGGTTGCCCAACACCTCAATGCGGCCGGGAGCATAGGCGTTGGCCTGGGGCGGACAGCCAAAACGGAGTTTATGGCCGGAAATTATGCGATTGATCAGGGCAGGATTCATCTGATTATACACGGCTTACGATTAGTTTTGAGCGTACAATTTATTCAAAAAACACTCAACGTTCAACATCCAACTTTCAAATTATGAATTTTTGGAGTTTACACTTGGATATTAATTCGATGTTGAGAGTTCAATGTTGAATGTTGAAAGTTTCCGGATGCGCCAGGCACATATTCTGCGGAAGTCACCTTTAAAGTTGATTAGCCACGAATAATTTTCAATAGTTCCGCTTGCCGCTCGCAGAGCAACTGTTGACTGCGGGCCTCAAGGTTCAGGCGCACAAGCGGTTCGGTGTTTGAAGCGCGCACATTGAACCACCAGTCGGAAAATTCAACGCTGAGACCGTCCAGCTCAAATATTTTGCCGCCGCTGTACGTCCGGCGCAGACGATTGAAAACCGCGGATGAATCCTTCACTTCCGAATTGATTTCCGGGCTCTTGAAATAACGCTTAAGCGGCGCGACCAGGCCGGAAAGCGGTTGATCGTTCTGGCTGAGCAAGTTGGCGACAAAGAGCACGGCCATGGCCGAGCTCTCGGTGTAGTAATTGTCGCGGAAATAATAGTGGCCTGAAAGCTCGCCGGCAAAAACCGCCTTGGCCGCGCGCATTTCCTGCTTGATAAAAGCATGGCCGACCCGGCACATCTGCGGCGTGCCGCCGTTTTCCTCTATCACTTCTTTGACCGTCCAACTACTCCGCAGATCATAGAGAATTGTTCCTTTTTCTCCCTTCAATATGCTTTGGGCAATGAGGGCGGTAATCATGTCCATGGGGACGATATCGCCCTTTTCATCCACAAACCCCACGCGATCGGCGTCGCCGTCAAACGCGGCGCCAAAATCGTATTTTCCGGACCTGATTTTCAGTTGGAGCGCGGCCAATGTTTCTGTTTTTAAGGGATTGGCCTCGTGATTCGGGAAAGATCCGTCCAGCTCGGCATAGAGGGGGTCAATATCAACAAGACCTTCCAGCGTTTTGGCTTCAATGACGCCGACGGAATTGGCGAAGTCGGCGGCGATTTTTACCGGCCGGTTCAGCTTGGCGTGTTCTTTAATATGGGCAATGTATTCCGGCAGAATATCGTATTTGGTGACCAAGCCCGGTTTTTGAGCGGGCGGATTGAACTGCGAATTTAAAACCATTTTTTCAATGTCGCCGATCCCGGTCTGGCCGCTGATGGGCACAGCTTGCGCGCGGCAGAGCTTGAATCCGTTCCATTCGGCCGGATTATGCGAGGCCGTGATCATGATGCTCGCGTCCGCGCCGAGCCGGCCGTTGGCAAAATAGGACATTGGCGTGGAACAAAGCCCGAGGGAGATGACGTCGGCGCCCTGCATGGTCAAGCCCCGGACAAGGGCGGCAAAAAGCGACTTGGAATGCGGCCGCATATCCTGGCCGACGACGACCTTGCGGCAATTGAGGAAACTTGCAAATGCCCGGCCGATTTTAAAGGCAACATCCTCGGTCAGGTCTTTGCCGATAATTCCCCGGATATCGTATGCTTTGAATATTCCTGACATATTATTATTTATATTGCTTTGGATTGATTGGGGTGCAGTTTAACCAACTGTTTCTGCAAAGTCAAATGGATGTTCTTTAGTCAGTTTGAGGTTATATCTGAAAAATATTGCCGAGTTTGCGGCCGATCAGGCGGTTGATGCCCAGGATGGTGACAAACAGGAACGCCATGGCCCAGACGCCGAAGGCCGCCGCCAGGTAACGGCCGTCGCCCAGGAGTTGAAACAGTTCATAAAGGGCCTTGGTGATCGGGTAATGAACCTGCTTCTGGGCCAGCATGAGAGAATCGGATACTTCCAGCATGGCAAAACTGAATGCCAGCAGACCTCCCGCCAGAAGATTGGCGCCGATCAGCGGAAGCGTAATTTTCCAGGTTACGCGGGCCGGCGAGGCGCCGACACTGGCGCCCGCCTCCTCGAACGCGGCCGGCATCTGTTGCAGACCGGCGGATGCCGCGCGTACAACGTAAGGCAGGCGGCGGACGGAATAGGCGATGATCAGCAATAGCGTTGGATTATTGGCGGGATTCAGTGCCGCAAATATTGCGCCGGGCTGGCTCATTCCAATATAACCAAAGGCAATGACAATGCCGGGAACGGCCAGGGGCAGCATGGCGGTGGCGTCCAGCCAGCCCCGCCAGCGCAGTTTTGTCCGCTCAACCACAATGGCAATCATGAAGCCGAGCGCCACATCAATGACCGCGGCCAGCGATGAATAAAAAAGACTGTTGCGGATGCTGGGAACGATTAGGTTGTGGCCCAGGGCGTTAAGATAATGATCAAAGGTGATTTTTGACGGCAAAATGGTCTTGTACCAGGCAAGTGTAACGCTGGTGAGAATGACGCCGATGTGGGGCAGCACCGCCAGCGCAAAAATAAAAGTAAAGACCAACAAAGCGGCAACAAGCGGAATGCCTCTCAACGGCGTGAGCGTCCGCGCCTGCGTTCCTTTCTGGATCACGGCGTATTGCCAGCGGCTGAAAAGCAGTTTGCCGGCGCCATAGATGAGCGCCACCACAATCAGCATAATGGCCACCAGCGCATAGGGCAGGGGATTTGATCCGATATCCTTTAATCCGTCAAAAATCTGCACGGCGGTCAAACGGTTATAATCAAAAATTAACGGCGTGCCGAGCTCGGTGAAAGACCAGATAAAAACCAGCGCGCCTCCCGCGAATATGCCCGGGGCAATGAGCGGGATGGTTATGCGCCGGAAACGGCCGAAAGCCGAAAGTCCCATGCTGGCCGCCGCCTCTTCCATGGAGGGGTCAACATTGGAAAGGGCCGCCGCCGCATTCAGGTAGAAAATGGGATAAAGATGCAATGCTTCCGTCAGCGCCACGGCGAAGAAACGTCCCGAACCGAGCCAGTCAAAAACATTGGCCCAGTCGCAGAGGCCGACCCTGACCAGGATGGCATTCAGCATCCCATATTGGCCGAGAATCTGCCGGATGCCGATCGCGCCGACAAAAGGCGGCAGGATCAGGGGGACGAGAATGAGCGAGCTGAAAAGGTGTTTCCCGGGGAACGTGCAGCGCGCGGAGAGCGCCGCCAACGGCAAGCCGATAATTATGACAATAACGGTGGTTGCGGAGGCCATGGCCAGGCTGTTCAGCAAACCTTCCGCGTAGACCGGATTAAGCAGCGCCGCGCGCAAAATGGAAAATGTAAAATGTCCGTCCAGCACAACGGCGCCGCGGAGCACCCAGAGCAAGGGCCAGAAAAAAAAGAAAACAAAAAAAACCGCCGTTAAAAGCGCGATTATAATGGCTTGATATTGTTTCATGATATTAAGATAGGCACAAAGGCACATAGTTCCAAAGGCACAAAGTTAAAACAGGAACAATGTGGCAAAAAAACAAAACAGACCAGTTATCTCTTGCTTTTTTCATCACTTTGTGCCTCTGTGCCTTCTGCCTGCTTTCTTCCCGCGCCAGTTCCGCCGCTTTCCGGTATTGGTTCCTGAAAAATATCGTCCACGCGCGCATCAACTCGGCTTCTTCAAGCTTGTTGGCGGTTGCCGCGGCGCTTTGCCCAAGCGCCGGGCCGTATTCGGCGCCCGGCGGGAGGGCTGAAAAAACCACCATGGCCTGCGGACAAGCCGCCGGTCCGCCGGCATCGTTGATCGCCTTCCATGCATGTTGCAGTTCGTCATGCGGATCAATGCACATTGTTTTGATCAGGGCGCGGATGACGTTGAAAAACGGGCTCGTCCAGCCGGCCTGGTAGGTGAACCGGCCGGTATTCTGATAAGGCAGGGCTTGAGGGTCAGACATGTTTTCCAGATATTTTGCAGTGTACAAATCGCGCCGGACGGGCAGGCGGCGCAGGCTGTAGCGGATTGGTCCGCCGGGCTGGCCGACGCGCGTGTTCCAAATCAACTGGCCGTCCACGCTCAGGCAAAAATCAATGAACCGTTCCGCTTGTTTGCGGTTGGGCGCTCCGCGCAACATGCTGATCGGATCAACTGAAATTGAAGACCCGTTTTCCGGCATGACATATTTCATCCTCGCGGATGATTCGTTGCGTTCAACCGTTTCGCTTTCAAAACGCCCGTAAAAGTCAATGCACATGCCGGCGGCGGCATTACCCTGGGCCACGTCAACCGTAACCTTGCCGGCCGAATCGGTGAAATATTTTGCATTTGCGCCGATCCGTCGAATCAGGTCAATGGCGCGCCGCCAGCCTTCCGCCAGGTCGGCCGGTTGCGCGTTTTCGGCTGTTTTCCCGCGGGCATTGAGTTGGGCAAAAATCTGCTGTTGAATCAGCATTTCAAAGGCTTTGTTGATGGAACCGCTCTTGGTCGGATCGGCCAGGGCAATATGTTCAAAAAACCGGTAGTCGGCCAGGTCCTGCCATTGATGCGGCGGGGAAGAAATTCCGCGGTACTTGAGGGAGTCCTCGTTATAACAGATGCCGAATCCGCTCAGGCAACAACCATACCAACGGTCATCGCGGTCATAGAATGTTTCTCCCGAAAAGCGGCTTGGGATGATGTCGGGGACCAGCCATTCCGGATGCCGTTCGCGCAGTCCGCAGGGCGTGGTATGGTTTTTTTTGGCCTGCAGGGCGTGGTCATATTCTCCGCCGCCGAAAAAAAGGTCAATGCCGATTCCGGGCAGTCCCGCTTTTTCGGCCGCCTGGAAAGAGCTGTCAAGATAACGAGCTATTTCGCTTGTGCCGCCGATATTCCGCCAGTCAATATCAATGTCCTGGCCGAAATTAGCCGCGTGCCAGCGCCGAAAAGCCCGTTCAAATTCATACTGCACGGCTTCATTGTGCGGGCTGACGATCACAAGCGGGAGCCGCGCGCCGCTTTTCGCCTCCTTGCCCGGCCTGAGTAGAAAAGGAACGGCCAAGAGCAGGAGCAAAACGAGAATATAAATGGAATCAGAAGGTTTTATCGTTCTCATTTATTCTTTGGCGTGATGCCGCGTGGAAGCCAACAGGAGCATTGGCCCCACAAAAAAAGCCTTGCCGATAAAATAAAGGCCGATGCCGGCCGAGATAACATCATTTCCGCGGTCCAGGCCGGTTTTGGTCAGAATCCATAATCCGGCGCCGAGGCATAAAACAAACGATGCCATCGCTGCCACAAAACCAATTTTTTGAATGATGGAAGACATGTTTTACCCCCGCCAGTTTTTGATGATACTGTCGCTTTGCCGGGAAATATTAAAATTTTTCTTTTCATCTTTCAATAACAAAGACTGGACAACAGCGCCAGAGTAAATAGAATCAGTCGGATTACACAGAAACAGATATTTGCAGGAAACACAAGATAATGAAAATTGAACTGCTGGCCATTACGCCGCGCGCCGAGGAAGTGATTGAGTTCGCCGGCCGCGTTTGTTACCGGAGCGCGGATAAGCGCACGGCCGGCAGCGCGGCAAAATTAATCGCCCGGCTGGTCGCCCTGGGGCATGAGTCGCCGCTGGAGCACGCCAGCGCCACTTTTTTTATCAGCGGCTGTTCGCGGGCCATGACGCATCAGTTGGTCCGGCACCGGCTCATGTCGGTTTCCCAGCAGAGCCAGCGTTATGTTGATGAAAAATCATTTGAATATGTCATCCCGCCTTCCGTTCCGGATGAGCGCCGGGAAGAGTTCCGGCGGGACATGGAATCAATCCGCGCCATGTATGCCCGGTGGCAGAGCCGCGGCTTGAAAAAGGAAGACGCGCGGTTTGTTTTGCCGAACGCCTGCACGAGCGAAATTGTCATCAGCGCCAACTTCCGGGAGTTTCGCCATGTTTTTGCGGTGCGTTGCGCCCCCCAGGCCCAGTGGGAAATAAGGCAGGCCTGCTCCGCCATGTTGCGCGAGCTGTCGGCCCGCGCGCCGAGCGTTTTCCAGGATCAGATGAGTCTGCTGGATGATAATAAAATTGCCGGCAAGAAAACAAAATAAAAGAATAAAAATCTTCTTAAGAAAGGAAATTTATCATGCCAGTCAAACCGGAAATTGTCATCGTCGGATCGCTTGCTTACGATAATGTTGCCACGCCGTATGCGGCGCGCAAAAACGCGCTGGGCGGCTCAGTCAGCTATGCCTGTGCGGCGACGTCTTTTTTCACGAAGTGCGGAATGGTGGCGGTGGCGGGCAATGACTTCGCGCGCGCTTCGTTTGCCAGTCTCCGCAAATTCGGAATTGATTTGCGCGGACTGCAAATCATGAAAGGCAAGACTTTCCGCTGGTCGGGGGTGTACGAAAAGGATTTTAACAACCGCCGCACATTGTGCACAAAACTGAACGTGTTCCAGTCTTTCATGCCGGAGTTGCCGGGCGAATACCGCAAAAGCCGGTTCTTGTTTCTGGCCAATATTGCCCCGGAACTTCAGGCGCACGTCATGGACCAGGTTGACAACCCAAGTTTTGTCATGGTGGACACCATGGACTTATGGATCAACACCGCGCGTCCGGTCCTGCTGAAGTTGATAAAAAAGGTTGATCTTTTATTGCTTAACGATTCCGAGGCCCGGCATCTTTCGGGTGAAAATCATCTTGTCACCGCCGCGCAAAAGCTTTTAAAACTTGGCCCGCGCCATTTAATCATCAAAAAAGGCGAGCACGGAAGTATGCTGATTTCCAAGAATGATATATTTTTACTGCCGGCTTTCCCGGTGGACAAGGTGATTGACCCGACCGGCGCGGGCGATTCCTTTGCCGGCGGGTTCATCGGCTGCCTGGCGACCCAGAAAAATATTTCCCATTCGGCCATGCGCAAGGCGATGATTTACGGAACAATCACGGCCTCGTTTGCCGTTGAAGCATTCAGCATTGACAAGCTTTCCTCGATTACGCGCCGGGCTGTCAACCAGCGCGCCGCTGAATTTTTAAGAATGGTTAAAAACCGGTAATTTTAACTGCTCGTCCACAACCATCATGACGTCGTCCACCGTGCGCAGGGTTTGCAATTTCCGCTTCAATTCATTGCATTTTTCAAAACCGCGGAAATAACCGACCAAATGGGCCCGGAAATGGAGCACCGCGTCCATTTCGGCGTTATAACGCGGGCGGCGTTTGATTTTCCTGGCTTTTTCCTTGTGGGTGACGAGCAGGCGCAAATGATCTTCAATAACCGCCCGGTGTTCCCTGGGCGAATGCGGCGGGAGAAGTTTGCCGCGCAGCGCCGACCAGACCTCGTGAAATATCCAGGGATTCCCGACCGCGGCTTTGCCGATCATTATCCCGTCCACCCCCGTTTCGGCGATCATTCGCAGCGCGTCCCCGGCCGACGCCACTCCGCCGTTGCCGATCACCGGGATGGCGCGCTCCGACTTGATCTTTGCCAGCATGGACCAGTCGGCCGGACCGGTATGGCGGGCGGTGGCAAAGCGGGCATGAATTGTGATCGCATCTCCTCCGCTTTCTTCCACCGCCTGGGCAATTTCCGAGATGTTCATGCGGTCGGGGGTAAATCCCAGGCGTGTTTTTACGGTGACCGGCAACGACACGGTTTGTTTTAACGTCCGCACGATGTGCGCGATTTTATCCGGGTGTTTCATCATTGCCGCGCCGGCGCCCTTGGCCACGATCTTGGTCACCGGACATCCGCAGTTCAGGTCAATCGTCTGGAAGCGCCCCGTCTTTTCAAGAATCAGCGCGGCCTGGGCGAGGGTGTCCGCGTTTGATCCGTAAATATGCGCGGCGACCGGCCGTTCCAGGGGCAGGGTGTCAAGAATATAAAAGGATTGCTTGGAGCCGCGGACGATGCCTTCAACGCTCGTGACCTCGGTGAATGCCATTCCGCAATGATGGCGCCAGGCCATGGCGCGCATGACCGAGTCGGTATAGCCGGCCATCGGGGCAAGCATGACCGGAAAATCCACTATCATGGCGCCGATCCGGAGCGGTTTAAGAATAGGAATTTTTTTTTGCATAGACAAAAAAGCAGACATATATGAATAAGGCCCGTAAAACAAGTCTTTTCAACAAAAATGGATAATGCACGCAATCCGTTTCATGGTTGATCATGGGGCAAGCACCGCGGATACTCGGCCCGGCTATGTCAGGCCGATAAGGCGGATAAAATCATCATTAACCGGCGAGGGCGGCGGCTTGTAAAAGAGTATATTCCGGTCCCTTGGCCGTAAGCTGGCTTTGCATCAGAACAATCCGTTGAACGGAAAGCTTGCCAAATGATTTATTCTTATTTTCTTCCAGGGCGCCGATAAGGTCGGCGGCATTTCGGTTTGACCGGACACGGCCGATGGTCAAATGCGGCTGGAATGGTTTTAAATCGGGTTTTAATCCGGCCGCCAATGCGGCAGCGACAAGGTCGTTCTGAAGTTTAACAAGCGGTGTTACCGCACCGGCAACGCCGGTGCTGGCGATGCCAGACCAGATTATCCGCGGTGAACGCGGCGAACCGAAATAGCCGACGCCTGAAATTTCAATTTCAAACGGCTTGCCGGCGGCGGCCGCCTTGGCAAGCGCGCCGGCGGCGGCGGAAACAGAATCGGAAAAAAGATCGCCCAGGAAAAGAAGCGTGCTGTGAATGTTTTGCGGCTTCACCCAGCTCACATGGCCGCCCGCCGTCCTAAGTTTATATTGGACATCGGCCAGTTTTCCGCGGACGGCCTCATTAATTTCAATGGCAATGAATGCACGTATGTAACTTTGCATGTTTACAAGACTTATTCTGACTCCTGACTGCTGGCTCCTGACTTCTGGCTTCTAATTGCCACCAGCGCGGCAGGAATGAGCCAGATTTGGGCAATTTGGACAATATTGTCGGGGTAATCGCCCAAGCCATAGAGATGGATAAACAATAACATCAAGGCAATTATACCCGGCAAAAGGCGCTCATCCAATGTCCGCGCCGTAAATATCCTGCGCAGAAGTCCAATGGCAAGGATAAGCCAGGCCGCCGCGTAGAGCGCACAACCTGTCCAACCGTATTCAAAAAGCAGTTTGAGCCAGTACTGATGGCAGTGCGGGAAATGATAGCTGGCCCGCGGCGGCTGGGAGGCATAATAGTTCATTTCAAAATTACGCTTGCCATAACCGTAACCGAACCATTTTTTCTCGCTGACAAGATGCCAGGTGTGCTTCCAGACCTTGTCCCGCTCGCTGAAGCCGGTCATGGTTTTCTTTTCCGCAAAGCGCGGGTTGACGTGATTGAAATTAATTAAAAGGCCGCCGCCCAATGCAATAACCGCCGCCAGCCAGACAAGCTTGCGTTTCCATCCGGGCAAAATCAAGCCGCTACAGGCAAACGCCAGCGCAAATGCAAGCTGCGGACCGCGCGAGGCGGCAACAATCAAATAGGCCAGGCAGATAATGCTTCCCGTCAGACATGCCAGGACCGGCCATGAAGCCTTGCGTTGTTCCCAAATAAAATACAAAAACACAAAGAAGGAAAGCCCGGCCATCATGCTGGCAACATTGGAGTGATTCAGGATAAAAGGCTGAAAGGCATGCGCCTTTGAAAAAATATCGGGGCCGAGATAACAGGCCATCCGGACAAGGTCGTAACCCAAAATCAATGCCATGCCGGCGGCGCTGTAAAAAAGAGCCCGCGCGATCCTGCGGTCGGAATTGAAAATTACCGGTATGGCAAAAGCGCCCGCCAGAATTTTAATTATGTCCTCGGTGTCATGGATGGACATCTCCGGCGAAACGGAAAACGGAAGCATCACAAAATGATGGACGAGGAGAATAATAAACGCAATGCCCGCCGGCTGTTTCCAGGCCGGCCAGCCGCGCCCGGCGTGAAAAAGGGCGTAAACAAACGCGCCAAAAACCAGAATATCGCTCAGGGCATTGGATGAAAATTTCCAGGCAATAATGCCCAGCACCGTCCCGAGAATAAATCGCACTTTCTTGTTGGCCAATAATCCGGCAATAGTTTGTTTCATTCTTGCAATCATTATTTTTTCCTGGCGACAATATATTCCACGATCGCCCTCAACGGCTCGCTGTTTCCCTTCAAAGGCGCCAATGCTTTCACCGCCTCCGCCGCCAGCCGCGCCGCCGCCCGCTTCGCCCCCTCAAGACCATGTACGGCCACATAAGTCATCTTGCCGCGTTCCCGGTCACTGCCGGCGGCCTTGCCGAGCGCCTCCGGCGTCGAAGTCTCATTAAGAATATCATCGGCAATTTGAAACGCCAAGCCCGCCTTTTCGCCATAAACGCTCAAGGCGTTCAAGTCCGCCTCGCCCGCGCCCGCGCAAATGCCGCCGATGCGCACCGCGGCCTTGATCAGGGCGCCGGTCTTATGAACATGGATAAATTCAACCATGTCGGCATCGGGCGTTTTTTCTTCGGACGCCAAATCTGCGACCTGCCCGCCGATAACACCGAGGCTGCCGGCCGCCCGGGCAAGTTCCAGGATTAAACTATTGGGCGCATAAGGCGCGGGCGGGGTTGCCGCCGCAAGCCACTCAAAGGCAAGCGTCAACAGGGCATCGCCGGCCAGGACGGCGTTGGCCTCGCCGAACGCCACGTGACAGGTCGGCTTGCCCCGGCGCAAGTCATCGTTATCCATGCAGGGAAGATCGTCGTGGATAAGGGTATAAGTGTGCAGGATTTCAATCGCGAGCGCGGCCGGCATTGCTGGTTTATCGTTGCCGCCGGCCGCTTCGGCGGAGGCCAGGCAAAGAACCGGCCGGAGCCGCTTGCCGCCGGCCAGGACGCTGTAACGCATGGCCTTATGAAGGCCGGCCGGCCGGGTTGTCTCCGCCGGCAGGGAACGATCCAAGGCCTCATTAATCAGCCTGATTTTTGTGTTTAAATAGTCTTGAAGATCAAACATGATTTTCCAGGCACTGATTCGGTCCTTGCTGTTTTCCCGGTAGATTCCGTTTGTACGCCGTCTAACATGTGCTTAAAGCTTGCCAGCTTGCATAATCAATATATAACCTGCCGGACAGAAGTCAACGTCATTTGGGATTTGAGGTTGCACAACCGCAAATTTCTTGTATAAATAACCTACGATTTCGCGTTGACCTTTCTTTGGCCGGGCATGAATATAACCGATTTTTGTGGAGGACATGACAAGCAATGCCGACTTACGAATACGAATGTAAAAAATGCAAGCGCACTTTTGACTTGTTTCAGAGCATAACCGCCAAACCCCTGCAAAAGTGTCCGACATGCAAGGGAAGCGTCCGCCGGCTGATCGGCCGCGGCGCCGGCATTATTTTCAAGGGAAGCGGTTTTTATCAGACTGATTACAGAAGCGAGAATTATAAAAAACGGGCGGCGGAAGACAGGAAAAGCGCGGAATCTCACACCAGCCCGGAACCCAAAAAAGGCGCCGCCAAGAAAGAAAAAAGCACAACCCAGGAAAAACATGCCAAATAACGCGATGATCCGATGCGCCCAGTGCGGTTTTGATAACGAGCCCGGGCACCTTTATTGTTCCAAGTGCAAGACGCGGCTGAACTTGGAACAAATTACCAGGGAATCTTTTTCTAACTCCGGCCGCCACGGCGATTTTCACCTGCGAATATTACAATACACGCTCCTGGCATTCATCGTCTGTTTTGCCCTGGCCTTGTGGCCGGTTCAAATTGACGCCATAAAAATATCGGGCGCCGAATTTGGAAATGCGCGGGGCAAACTGAACCAACTGCAACAAGGGGTGGCCGCAAGTCCAATTGAGTTTTCCGAAAAGGAAGTAAATATGCTTTTCAGCCATCTTCTCCGGGAAAACCGCCGCCGGCCGGACTTTGAGGCGGAATTTATCTCCATTTACGACAGCCAGATGATAATCAATCCGAAAACATTGACCATTTACCTGGATTACCAGGTCGGGCCATGGGTGCTGGATCCGATTATTATCGGCCCGTTCCGGCTGACGTATAAAGTGACCGGTCGGCCGGAAATGGGTCCGGACGGCCTGCGTTTTGCCGCGCGCAGCGGCGCCATCGGCCATCTGCCCCTGCCATTCCTGGGCGGCAAGATTGGCGCAATGCGCTTAAAACAGCTTTTTATCCCGTTTAAAAATGCGCGTTTATTTCTCAACCGGCTTGAGATAACGGAAATGCAAAAAGGCAGCATTACGGTTGCCGACGCCAAGTAAAAAATCAGGAAAGGACGGGGAACAACTTGAAGCAGACGCATAAAACAACCGTGGGACTGATCAATACCGGCACCCTGGCGTTCACGGCCGGCAAGGATCATTGCCTGGACCGGCGTTTGATCGTCGCCGACTGCATCGGGTCCGCCGCGCACGCCGCAATGCTGGCCGGCATGCCCCTCAGGCCGAAGGTGATCACCCCGGCCGAAAAAAAACGCCTGATAACCGAACTGGTCAATATAATCCGCCGGGCTCAGAAAGGGATTTTTAAAATATCCCTTCAAGACCAGGACGTGCATCTTGCCATTGAAAGAACCCTGACTGAAAAACTCGGGAATATCGGCAAGAAGATTCACACCGGCCGCAGTCGCAACGATCAGGTCGCCACGGCCCTGCGCCTTTACGGCAAGGAACAACTGCATGCCACGGCGGAAGAAACATTCCGCCTTTGCGGCGCGCTCCTGCGGCTGGCAAGCCGCCAGCAAATGACGCCCATGGTCGGTCGCACCCACATGCAGCCGGCCATGCCAAGCAGCGTGGGATTGTGGGCTTCGGCCTATGCGGAAGGACTCCTGGAGGACGCCGAATTGTTGAAAATCGCCTACTTGCTGAACGACCGTTGTCCGCTCGGTTCGGCCGCCGGATACGGCGTGCCGCTTCCGATTGACCGCCAGCAGACGGCCGACCTGCTGGGGTTCAGCCGGCCCATCCATAATGTGATCCATGCGGGCAACACCCGCGGCAAGATGGAAAGCATTATTCTCTCCGCGGCCGGACAGGTGATGGTTACCCTTTCGCGCCTGGCCCAGGATTTGATTGTTTTCACCATGCCGGAATTCAATTATTTCGTCCTGCCGGAAGAAATGCGCACCGGCAGCAGCATTATGCCGCAGAAAAAAAATCCGGACATTCTTGAACTGATCCGCGCCAAAACCGCGCGGGTTTTTGCCCATGCCTTCAGCACGCTTGAAATTATCCGGGGCTTGCCATCCGGTTACAGCCGGGATTTGCAGGAAATAAAGGAACCGTTCATTGAAGGATTGGATACGACCCTGGCGAGTCTGCGCGTCATGATCCCGCTGATTGAAAATATCAAGGTCAACCGGGAAGCGCTCTCGGCCGCTTTCAAGCCGGAAGTTTTTGCCGCTGATTATGCGCTGGCGCTGGCGGGCAAGGGCATGCCTTTCCGCGACGCTTACCGTTATACAAAAGAACATTTGAACGAGCTTGCGGATATGGATCCCCTGAAAGCAATCCGCCGGAAGCGGCATTTGGGGGCAACGGGCGGTTTGCATCTCAATATTCTCAGGGACCGGATGAACAAAGAGCGAAAATTTTTTGTTAACGAAAAAAATCGCCATTACCGGGCAGTCTCACGCCTGCTGGGGATAAAGTATCCGGTGGAGTAGCGCGGACTACAAACAAGCATCGCCCAATTTAGGCCAACAATGCCAGCAGCCATAGAAATAAATGACCTGACGGTTGACTTCAGGGCAGGCCAAAAAAACATTTCCGCCCTGCAAAAACTGAACTTGAGCGTGGCGCAGGGCGAAGTGTATGGATTCATCGGACCAAACGGCGCCGGAAAAACCACCACGATGCATGTTTTGCTTGGCTTCATTGAAGCCACTTCGGGCACGGCGGCGATTTTCGGCGAGGATGTTCGCCGCTCAATTGCCCGCCGGCTGATCGGTTACATGCCGGAGAATCCGCAAATGTACCGCTTCCTGACCGGCCGCGAACTTTTGATCATGGCGGGGCAATTGTTCGGAATGCGCGGCCGCCGCCTGGCCGCAAAAGCCGCTGAACTTATTGACCTGACCGGACTCTCCGGCGCGGCCGACCGGAGAATTGCCGGGTATTCCCGGGGCATGATGCAGAGGATCGCGCTGGCGCAAGCGCTGATTAATGACCCCGATTTGGTCATCCTGGACGAACCGACCAGCGGGTTTGATCCCATCGGGCGGATTGAGATCCGCAAGATAATTGCCGGCTTGCGCTCCGCGGGCAAGACGGTTTTTTTCTCCTCCCATGAGCTTTCGGAAGTTGAACGGGTTTGCGACCGGGTCGGCATAATCGCCAAGGGCCGTCTTATTGCCGCCGGCCGGATTGCCCAGCTTGTAAAAGCGGGGGAAACCCTGGAACAATACTTTGTGAGGCTCCTGACATGATCCGTATTCTTATCATTGCCCGGACAGTCTGGATTGAAACTATCCGCAGAAAAGACCTTTATGTCTTGGCCATCATGCTGCTCGCCTTCCTGCTGACTCTCATGACGCTGAACATATTCGGGCTCAGGAACCTGGTCGGCTATATCAAGGAGGCGGGCCTGCTCCTGGCCTGGGTCTTCGCCTGGGTCCTGACGATCGGAGTGAGCGTCCGCCAGCTGCCGCAGGAGGAAAAAACCGGCACAATCTTTCCCCTGCTGGCAAAGCCGGTAAAACGCTCCGAACTGATCATCGGCAAATGGCTCGGATCGTGGGGAATTGCCGGAGCTTCCACGGTTCTTTTTTATGTCCTGCTGGCCGTCATCGTGCGGGCGCGCGGCGGAAATTTTAACCCGGCGCTGGCGATTGAGGCCTGGATCTTGCATTTCGGTTTTATGGGAATACTTGCGGCCATGGGAATTCTTTTTACAACAAGAATGAACAGCGATGCCGCCGCAACGTTGACCGGCGTCCTGAGCGTTGCGGCTTTTCTGCTCCTGCCGCAGGCGCCGCAGTTAGCCGCCGATTTGAGCGGCTGGAGAAGGGAAGGGCTCTTCATCGTTTATTATGCCTTGCCTCACCTTGAACTCTTTGACTTGCGCCAGCGCCTTGTTCATGACTGGGAAACAATGAATTGGGAACCGTTGGTAATGATTATTTGTTACGGGCTGTTGATGACCGCCGCGTTCCTGTTGCTTGGCTGGCTGGCTTACCGCAAAAAACAGTTCAAACGGGATGTTTTTTGAGAAAATGCAAAATTGGCAGCCGTTCGCTGCTTGTCGTGCCACAGATCCGGCAAGGTGGAAAATTAGAAATTGGAAATTGGTATAGAACTTGTCTGGCAAGTTCACCGGACGAGATTGGAATCTTCAAATCTGCCCATGACATGATTTGTTCCACAATATCAAGCTTCAATCCGGAAGATATTACAGCACAAAAACATGAAGGTCCAGTTTCCAGTTTCAAATTTCCAAATCCTGCCCGCAAAGCTACGCATAGCGTTGCCAGCGGGTCGGCGTTCTGTAAACGCCTGTCTTCTTGTTTTTGTGCTCTGGGGTTTTGCTTTTGCGCTCGCCTGCCGCCTGTTGAGCCTTCCGGACCAGCAGGGAAAAAACAACGCCGGTTTTGCCGATAAAATACTCGGCGGCATCCGCTACGAAATCGGCGGCGGGCTTTATGAACATGCTGACTCCGTTTTTCACAAGGGGGTCGGTCATGCTCCCAGGGAAAATGTTCCGGACTGGTTCGCCAAAATGAGACGGCAAGTGGCGCCGCGCGGCCATGTCCACCTGCACGAGGAGGGAATCCTGGAAATTATCCCCTGGCTTTATTTTGCCACCCGCGCCGATCCCGGCAATGTCACCGCTTACACGGTGGCCGCCTATTGGCTTGCCGGAGAAGCCGGCCGGCCCGACCTGGCGGAAGAAGTCCTGAACGAGGCCCTGCGTAATAATCCTTCCGACTACCGTGTCTACATGGAAAAAGGGCGCCTGGCAATGAAGGAAGGCAAATATAAGAAGGCGGCGCGTTTCCTGGATGCGGCCTGCTCACGTCTGCCGGACGCAAACAATATGGATAAAGATCAGGTGCGGGCTGATCACGCCGAGATCCTGGTCTATCGCGGGCTTTTGTACGAGATTCAAGGCAATCCGGAAAACGCGTTGCACTGTTACCGGGAAACCGTACAAATATTTCCCGGACGCTTGAATTTGAAGGAAAGAATGGTAGAGTTGGAGAAAAACGGGCGGGCGCCGATTCCGCCGGAAAAGCTTGCGGAGACTCTTCTCTTCCAGCGCCGTTACGCGTGCGCTGAAGATGAAGACCGATGATTTTAACGAAGGTGCCGGAAGAAAACAAATGTATCTTGAATATTACGGACTGAGAGAGGCGCCATTCAACCTGACGCCGGATCCCAAATTTCTTTTCTTTACTCATAACCACCGCGAGGCCTTTGACCACGTGATTTATGGCATAGAAAACCGGAAAGGTTTTGTGGAGTTGACCGGCGAAGTCGGAGCAGGCAAAACCACCATTTGCCGCGCGGTACTGGCCGGATTGGCGCGCACCGTGAAAACCTCGCTCATCTTTAATCCGTTTCTGACCGAGAACCAGTTGTTGCGGTCAATATTGAATGATTTCGGCATCACGGTGAAAGGCCGGGACCGCCTGGCGCACATTGAGACCCTGAACGCTTTTTTACTGGACAATTTGAATTCCGGCAATAATGTTGCCTTGATCATTGACGAAGCCCAGAATCTGAGTCCGGCCGTATTGGAGCAGGTGCGTTTGCTTTCGAACCTGGAAACGGACCAGCACAAGTTGTTGCAGATTGTTCTTTGCGGGCAGCCGGAATTGAGGCAGCGGCTGGCTTCGCCCGATTTGCGCCAACTGCGCCAGCGGATAAGCGTTCGGTATCATCTTTTGCCTTTGAATGAGAAGGAAACCTGTCAGTATATCGAACATCGCCTGAGAATGGCGGGCTGGGAGAACGGGCAACTGTTCGCGGCCGATGCCGTGCGCCGGATTCATCATTATGCGCGCGGCATACCGCGGTTGATAAATTCCGTTTGTGATATTTCCCTGCTTGCCGGATACGTGGCAAGCGCCGCAATAATTAACGCCGATTGCATACACAAAGCAATTAAGCAATTGGAAGGTCAGCCATGAGTCTTCTTCAGGAAGCCTTAAAAAGAAAAGAACAGGATGCATCGCAGGGCAAGCCGGAGGCGGTGAACGCGGAAATTATCCCCCCCGTTTTGCCGGCTGAAAATGTGAATTCCACCGCCGGCCGGCAGACGGCGGAAGGCACCGGCAATTTGCCGGGTTCCCCCCCTCAATCAATGCCGGTGGCAGGGCAAACCCAGGCCGCCGTGGGTCAAAACGTTCTCGCCTCGGCGGAGCCTTTGGCGAAGCCTGGGCCTCGTAAGGCGTCTTTTTTGTGGGTGATCGTGGCGGTTATTGCCATTTTTGCCGGGCTGACGATTACGGCCGGAATGGCATTTCTCTTCTATCGCGTCTCGTCGCCGGCGAAAGCAAAAACAGTCCAACAAGCCGGGCATATTGATAACCCGGCCGCCATGGCCGCCGCCGGTTCAAACATATCCGCCGCCCAGCTTGTGCTCGCGCCCCATCCCAAGCCGGAATCCGCCGGCGCGGCGGAAATAACGGCGTCTCAATCCATTGCCCGGAATATGAACAAAGAGACAACTTCTGCGATTGTTCAAAACGCGGAAACAAAATCCGTCCAACTGCAATCCGCCGAAACTTCCCAAAGAAAACCAACCCCGGCCAAGCAGTCTTTCTTCAAACCAAAATCGCCGCCGGCGGTTCCGCCGGCCGCCAAATGGCCGGCGCTTAAACTGACGGGCATCCTGCGCGGCACCGGAAAAACAGAAAGCACGGCCTTCATCAACGGCAAAATGGTCAGCGCCGGCCAGGCAATTGCGGATGTAACCGTCGTTGAAATTCAGGCCGACGGCGTGATCCTGAAATACGGCGATGAAAATAAATTCCTGAGGGTCGGCGCGGTTTCGTATTAAGGGTCTGTAAAGAAATTAAATTGTTCATTTAATTTCTAGGTCCTAAGGACGTGAAGCGGCTTGTAGAATAGTCCGCAGTCCATAGTCTCCGCAGAATGCGGGCCGTGGACTGATTTCATTCGGCTACGCCGTGGTTTCGCTGGGCTTTGCCATAAGGAGCTTCACTTTGCCAAGCGCATTGTCGAAATCCTCCGGCGCCACAAGAAAATAATGGCAATCCTTGCCGGTCAGCCCGGTTACATCCATCTTCAGCTGATTATCATACGGATTAAGCAGCGCCACCAAGGCATCGTTTCCGATCATTTCAAAAACAATTGCCCCCCGATTGGTCATAAATTCCGGCGAAAGGAGACAACAAACGTCTTTCTGGAGTTCAAAATTGGCCAGGCAGATCATGGGGGTATTACAAGCCGTCGCCACAAAAGCCATGATATCATTTATTCCCGCGTAATGGCGGTCGTGCAAGGCATGCAGGGTTGAGACGGGAACTTCATTGATGCGGCCGGAATTTTCCGACAAGTCATGCACAATCAACGAATATTCTTCCTGGCTGAGCTTCTTGGCCTGAAGGAGATTCCAAGCCATGGAAATTTCGGCGGCAACATGGCCCTGACGGCTGGCGGGAGTCTGGCCGCTGTCAATGACGACCGCCATCACTTTTTTTGATTGCAGGTTTTCCAGGCGGGCGATCGCATCCTTGACGTTCTGTTCCGGCTTGTCAAGCTGTTTAAGCTTGAGCAAAATTTCATGCGCCGCGTCTTCGTCGCCCTCATCGGCCAGCACATTGGCCAGGCGGATCAGGTAATCATTGGCGCGGGTATGATCGCCTATTTTTTCATAAGCATCGGCCAGCGTTTCCAGCGAAAACCGGTCATTGGGCATCACTTCCAGGATTTTTTCAAACTGCCCGATCGCATTCCAGACTTCCGATTCGGTATGACTCAATTCTCCGGATGGTTTTTTGCTCATTTGGCGCTTCTATGTATTGTATGTGCCGCGCTTCCGGCACAGGCGAGATAAAGTTGTTTTTTTTCTTCTTTTTTATATTGTTTGAAGTATAATACTGTTGTTTTTACAAATTGGCAATACATAAAATAGCCTTGAAGAATGGGAATAAACCTGATTTGTTGCCCATTGGCAGCAGGAAATAAACATGGATCGCGACTCATTCAGCGGACAAATCGGCGCAATCCTGACGCGCCGGAACCTGATTGACCAAAACCAGCTTCAACAGACCTTTGATTCCGCGAAAACGGACGGCAAAAGATTTGAAGAATATCTTATTGAGAAAAAGATAATATCGGATACCGAACTCACGCTCGTTATTTCAGAATACCTGGGCATGGCGCCGGTGAGCCTGGCGCATTTTACGCCCGACGCTCAATTGCTTGCGCTGATCCCGGCCGAAAAAATGAGGAACGCCATGGCGGTTCCCATGGCGCGCATCGGCAAGACACTGACGGTCGCCTTCGGCGATCCCTTTAACACGGCCAATATAGACGAAATGCAAACCTTAACCGGCTTGAAGATTGAACCATTGGCCGCGTCCGAACGCGAGGTAAAGGAAGTCCTGCAGAAGTTTCTTGAACAGTTTGCTCCCGGTCTGGAGGATATGTTCAAAAACATGGAGGAAAGCGATGAGGTTGAGGTCGGCCATGAAAAACAGGAAGAAATAAGCCTTGACGAAATGCTGGAGAGCGCCGAGGGCGCGCCGGTAATCCGCATCGTGAATTCAATCCTGGTTGAGGCATTGCGCCGCCGCGCAAGCGATATTCATATTGAGCCGCTGGAAAAAACCCTGCGTCTGCGTTACCGGATTGACGGCGATTTATATGAGGTGCCGAGTCCGCCGAAAAACCTGCAATCGGCCATTATCTCCCGCATAAAAATCATGTCGGATATGAACATCGCCGAAAGGCGGGTTCCGCAGGACGGCCGGTTTAAAATACGCGCGCTGGGCAAGGAAGTTGACGTGCGCGTGAATCTTCTGCCGCTTATTTTCGGCGAGAAAATCGTCATGCGTATCCTGGATAAGGCCAGCCTTGCCCCAAATCTCGCCGCGCTGGGGCTTGATAAAAAGGCTTATGAATCCCTGCTTTACGCCATTTCCCAGCCGCACGGCATTATCCTTGTAACCGGGCCGACCGGGAGCGGCAAGACGACAACCCTTTATTCCTGCCTGCAGGATTTGAACAAGGCCGATGTTAATATTGTCACCACCGAAGACCCGGTTGAATATCAGCTTTCGGGCGTCAATCAGGTCCAAATCAACGAGGACGTCGGCTTGACTTTTGCCAACGCCCTGCGCGCCATTCTCCGCCAGGACCCGGACATCGTCATGATCGGCGAAATTCGCGACCAGGAAACGGCGGCCATTGCCGTCAAGGCCGCCCTGACCGGTCACCTGGTCTTGAGCACCCTGCACACAAATGACGCCGCCGGCGCGATAACCCGGATGCGCGACATGGGAATTGAGGCCTTCCTGCTTTCGTCGTCAATCATCATGGCCCAGGCCCAGCGGCTTTACAAGAAACTGTGCCCGGCCTGCAAAAAAATCGGCAAGGTGCCGGAAGAATATCTGCGCATCAACAATATTGATCCGAAGATTTTCGGCGACGCCCCGCTTTACCAGCCGGCCGGCTGTCCCAAGTGCCTGAATACCGGTTTTAAGGGACGCGGCTCGCTGATGGAAATCCTGATGGTTGATGACAATATCCGCCAATTGATTTTACAGAATGTCAACGCCAAGGCCATGGCGGATAAAGCCATTGAAAAAGGAATGATGACTTTGCGCATGGCCGGATTGGAAAAAATCAAGGAAGGAATTTCAAGCCTGGAGGAAGTCCTGAGCGTTACCGGAGGAGAGTAAATTACACAATATGGCCGTATTTAAATCAACCGTCCAAGCACAGGCGTCATCTGAGCCGGTTCGGCCGGCAGCGCCCCAGCCATCGGAGCAGAAAATGCCGCCCCCCCCCAAGGCAACCGCCGAGAAGGCCGGCCGGGAACGCAAAGTCAGCCCTTCCGACCGGGTGGTCGGCGCCAAAAAGATCAGGCAGAAGGAACTGCCGCCGTTTTCGCGCCAGATTTCCGCCATGTTGCTGGCCGGCATGCCGCTCATCCAGACGCTTGACGCCCTGCAGGACCAGACCAGCGATAAAAATTTCCAGGCGGTCATTCTCGGGTTGAAAAATTACCTGCAGGCGGGAGCTTCTTTTTCCGAGTCGCTCCAGCATTACCCGGCTGTTTTTGACTCGCTTTACATCAACATGATAAAGGCGGGCGAGACGGGCGGCCAGCTGGGGGAAACGGCGGGTCGTCTGGCCACTTTCCTTGAAAGCTCGGCGCGATTGAGCCGCAAAGTCAAATCAGCCATGAGTTATCCGGTTGCCGTCCTTTGCATTGCGCTCTCCATTGCCGTCGCCATGATTCTTTTCATCGTCCCCGTCTTTTCCGGCATGTTTGCCGATTTCGGCGCCAAACTGCCGGGGCCCACCCAGTTTCTCGTTGACCTGAGCGGCATGCTCAGGAAATACGGCATTTTTGTGCTGGCCATATTGATTATCGCCGTTATTGCCTTCAATAAATGGAAAAAAACTCCGGCCGGCGCTTATCAATTTGCCTCGGCTTTGCTTAAGTTTCCGGTTATCGGCGATCTCAACCGGAAAGTGGCCACCAGCCGATTCGCCAGGACTTTTGCCCAACTGCTGAAAAGCGGCGTGCCGATTCTGCAGGCCATGGAGATTGTTTCGCGCGCCACGGGCAACAGTGTTTTTGAAGCCGTGATTATGCGCGCGCGCACCACGGTGGAACAAGGCGACCCCCTCTCCAGCGCCCTGGTCAAATATCCGTGTTTTCCAAAACTACTGGTGCACATGATGGCGGCCGGGGAAAAAACCGGAAAGATTGACGAGATGATGCAAAACATCGCTGATTTTTATGATGAGGAAGTTGAGGCAATGCTTGACGGCCTGACCGCCTTGATGGAACCGCTCCTGATGATTTTCCTGGGCGTCATCATCGGGGGCATTGTGGTTTCAATGTTCCTGCCCATATTCAAAATGGGCGAGATTGTCGGCGGCGGTTAATAAACTCGCCGGAATCCGGTTCATCGGATGTTCGGTTGATGGCGTCCTGCGCGGCATTCTGTTCGGCATCGCGTTTGCAGGGACCGTGACCGCTGCCCACGGTCGCGCCGTTGATTTCAACCTGGATAAAGAAAATCCGCGCGTGGGCCGGGCCGCTTTGCTTGACGACCCGGTAATGAGGATTGGTTTTCCATTTTCGCTGGACTATTTCCTGGAGGCGGCCCTTGGGATTATCCTCATAGTGACCGGCGGATTCAACGCCGTCCATCAGGGAAAGAAACAGCCGGTTAAAAATGCGGGTAACGGCCCGGACGCCGCCATCCAGATATGCGGCCCCGATGACGGCTTCAAACGCGTCAGTGATATTGGACGGCCGGTTGTGCCCGCCGCTCTTCTGCTCGCCCTTGCCAAGCTGGAGCCAATCGCCCAGCTGGATGCCTTGGCCGATGAGCGCCAGGGCTTTGCCGCTGGTAAGCCGGCTGCGGAGCATGGTCATTTCGCCTTCGCGTAATTCCGGGAAGTTCCTGAAAAGATAGTCGCCCGCGACCAGCGACAGGGCGGCGTCACCCAGGAATTCAAGGCGCTGATTATCCTCCATTTTTCCGCCGCGTTCAAAACGCAGGGAACGATGAAGCAACGCCGTCGCCAGGAATGATTTCTTCCCGAATGAGTAGCCGATTGCTTTTTCAAGCTTGCGATAGGGATTATGGAAGAGATGTTTTATCATCGGGCGCGCGGATGGAATTGTTCATGGATTGATTTCAGACGCGACTGGTCAACATGGGTGTAAATCTGGGTCGTGGTGATATCGGCGTGCCCCAGCATTTCTTGGATCACCCGCAAGGGTGCGTTGTTCGCCAGGAGATGGCTGGCAAATGAATGCCGGAGCGTGTGCGGGCTGATTTTCTTCTGAATGCCAAGCTTGCGCGCATACTGCTTGATCATTTTCCAGACCGTCTTGCGGCTGATTTTCGCGCCGCGGCGCGATAAAAAAACAAACCGGTTTTGGGGATCATCGGTAAATCTGCCGCGGGCGCCGTCAATGTATTTTTTCAAGACCGCGGCGGCTTTTTCAGAAAACGGCACCACGCGCTCTTTCTGCCCCTTGCCGGTGCACCGCAGATAACCGGCGTCAAAATAAATATTGTCCAGCGTCAGCCCGCATAATTCCGAGACGCGCAGGCCGGTGGCATAAAGCAGTTCAATCAGCGCGCGGTCGCGCATGGCGCCGGGCTTGTCGCCCTCGGGGGCCGCCAGCAAACGTTCCACTTCCTTGACCGACAACGTCGCCGGAAGGGCTTTCCACAATTTCGGCGAGTCCATCGCCTCGGTAATATTGCCGGTCAGAAGCCCTTCCCGCTGAAGAAAGCGGAAAAAAACTTTTACGGCCACAAAAAGACGCGAAATAGAATTGACCCCCAAGCCGTGATCCTTTTCAAAAAGCAGAAAATCAAGGATGTCCTTGCGGGTGACGGCGTTAATCGTGGCGATTTTTTGCCGTTCAAGAAACTGGATGAATTTGAGCAAATCGGACTGGTAGGCCGAACGGGTATTGGCGCTCAGGCCGCGCTCAAGGGAAATATAATCAACAAACTGGTCAACCAGATACTTCATGGGAAACAGGCACAAAGGGGCAAAGGGGCAAAGGCACAAAGCAAGATTGTTTCTGCCTTATTCATTTCATCACTTTGTTCCTTCTGCCTATGTGCCTTCTTTTTCTTCACCGGCATTCCGGCGGCAGGGCGGCGACCGCATTGGTCTGGGCCTGCGTGTCGTTGGCGTCAAATCCAGCCCCGGCAATGGTGAATTCAATGTTTTTAAGGGCAATCACCATGGAATTATATTTCACAATGATTTCACGTTTTATAAAATCGGGGCGGACGGAAACAATGCCCGCCTGGCGCATAAAAGCGTCCTGAATGACTTTGGCGCAGGCCTGGTTCTTAAGTCCCGGCGTCTTGACGACGACTTCCCGGATATCCTGCTGGCGGCAGGACAGGAGCAAAAGGCATGCCAGCATGACAAACACCGCCGTACCGGCCATTCTTTCAGCCGGAAGGATTAATTTGCTTGTTACGTTCATGTCCGGAAAAATATAGTTTTTGCCGCGGCATGTAAAGTTCTTTCTGTTGTTCGGGATCGCGATTTTTGATGCTATTCCCACACGCCGGGGATGGGTTTTTTGCATTTTTTGCAGAGCCCGCCGCTGATATTGTTTTCCAGGATGCTGGATTCGTAACGGCGGATAAGCATCGCCTTGCAGAAAGGGCAAATCGTGTTCTGGTTTTCTTCTCCCGGCATATTGCCGATATAAACAAAATGCACTCCTTCGTCCACGGCCGTTTGCCGGGCTTTTTTCAAGGTCTCCAGGGGGGTGGGGGCAATATTGCGTATTTTATACATCGGATGAAATCGCGAAAAATGAACCGGAACATTTTGCCCAAGTTCCTTCACGATCCAGGCGCTCATCCTTTTTATTTCATCCGGGCTGTCATTCAGGGTTGGAACCAGCAGCACAACGATTTCATACCAGACCCCGGACCCGGAGAGGCGTTTCAGCGTGTCGAGTACCGGCTGTAATTGTCCCTCGCAGATATCGGCGTAAAACGACTGGCTGAAAGATTTCAAATCAATCTTGACGGCTTTAAGAACCGGCAAAACTGATTTTAAAGCATCACTGGTGATAAATCCGTTGCTGACCATGACGCTTTCAATGCCGGCTTTTTTCCCGGCAACGGCGCAATCATGCACGTATTCATTGAAAACAACCGGTTCGGTGTAAGTATAAGCAATGGTGCGCGCGTTTGACTTGATCGCGGCCGAGGCGATATCCTCCGGGCTTTTATAAGCGGGCTTCACATTTTCGGGACTAGCCTGGGAAATGTCCCAGTTCTGGCAGAACTTACAGCAAAAGTTGCAGCCGACGGTCGCGATTGAATATGATTTACTCCCCGGATAAACGTGAAAAAACGGTTTTTTTTCAATCGGGTCAAGATGCACGGCGGCGGGATATCCGTAAACAAGCGTATAATATTTTCCACCGCGGTTTTCGCGCACCCGGCAGTATCCGCGCCCCTTATCAGGCACAATACAGCCGTGCGGGCATAATGTGCAACGCACCCTTCCCCCGCCCAGCGGTTCATAAAACCTGGCTTCATGCAACTCGCCGTCAGATAGATTGGCCGCAATTGACGGCGCGCCAAGACAACAGGCCGCTACGCCCGCCCCGACTGAGGCCAGGAATTTCCGCCGCGTGATATCGCTGGATTCCTGCTTAAACATAAACGCAAAAATGGTAGTGGGGGATGGATTCTCCACCGGCGGATCAGCTTGTGGCTGAGAACCATCGAAGTCGTAAGACAACGGATTTACAGATGTTGTCCCACCCAATCAATCAGGCACAATATGCAATCTTGATTGCTGTGTCTGCGTTTTACCCGCTTATTTAGCGCCGATAAAGGCCAATTAAAGCAAATTAAGGCAACCACGACAAGAAAATAAATTGAGGAAGCCGTTCCTCGAAAGAAGGGGGGCCGTATCGAGTAGGAGGCCGATTACGACGAGCGGGCTGGAGGATTAAGCCGTATTTGCACAGATCGACTTTTTTTTGAATAACGATTTCTCAGAAGGGCGGCGGCAAAAATCAGTGGAATCACACCCGCCGCTAGCAAGGTGTATTTAACTCCGATCAGCGGAAGAACAAGCGCCGAAAAAACCATCGCCACCAATTCGCACCCCTTCGCCATCGACTCAAGGAGCGAGAAAACACCCGCCATCATATCAGGTCTTGCCTCCCTGTGAATCACCGTTATCGTGGAAACTTCGAATAAACCTTCGCCAGCCCCTGCCATAAAAATCAACATGCCCGCAACGCATACGTTCGTATTAAGGCAAAAGACGATAGTCGCGCACGAAAAGAAGAGCAGACCAGACTGGAATGTCTGAAAAGGGCTCCATTTCCAATAACGCCGTCCGAAAAAGAACGATCCCAGGAACACGCCGATCCCCGAGATTGAAACGAAAACACCATAGTTTCCACTCTTGACTCCTAATATCTGAGTGAAAAATGAGATATCGACGGAGTGAATGACGCCCAGCGCAAGACTTGCCGAACCATATGCAAAAAAAGTTGAGAGGAGTATTTTATTCGTAGCGATAACGCGCAGCACCTCTTTGCTGCTCAACAAAATGACTCGAACTTCCCAAGGCGTCCCCATCTTCTTTGTCTCGTCCGTCCGTCGAATCTCCTGTTTTTTCGGGATCGACACCCCCAGGATCATTATCGACAAAATAAAGAAAAGCCCAGAGCCAACCATAAATGACATCTCCGCCCCCAACACTGAAATCAGCAATGCGCTGATCATGGGTGCCGCCACATATCCCACCACGGAGTACACCATCCCGAACATGGAATTAAGATTGGCCAGGTTTTCTTTGGCGGTGGTTGTTGGCATGACCGCCTTGATCAATGGCACCACAAAAACATTCAGGGACGCCAACACAAATGTCACAGCGTACGTGGTGACCAACCCTTGCACCAAGCAAAGCAGCAGGACGACACAGGCTTGAATAATATTCAACAGGAATAAGAGCGACTTCTTGTCGGCGCGGTCAATTAATCCCGCGATGATGGGACCGAGCAAAACGGCGGGGGAGGTGGCTACCGCCATCAGGATGGCGACCCGCACGGGATCGTAACGCTCGATGAAGACCGACATCAGGGCCAGAGTGTACAGCCAATTGGCCGCCAGCGAGATTCCGGCCCCACCCAGCAAAATCAGCTTGTTGGCATTGTAGGGCGACATTTGAATAGCGTCGCTATCGGAGCGATGCTACGCCCTCCATCACCGAGGGATCGAAGAAGGTCTTTCGCAGGTCAACCTTATCACCACATGTCTCGGTGTAGAAGTCGACGATTTCCCTCATTCTTTCCTTAGGGCCTATGCTGAAAGCATCTTTCCTGTAAACACTTTCAAGGCTTTCCTGGAAATTGTAGAAGTCGACACCATCTCGGATCAACTGTTTGGTGGCCTCATATATCCCAGTTCCAGGTATGGGCGTAAGAAACTGCACGGAGATCATCTTTGGCTCAGAGGCGGCGATCATTCGTTTCGTCAAATCGATGTCTTCCTGGGTCTCCCCCGGTATTCCAACGATCAAGAACATACCGGCCTCAATTCCCACTTCTTTGGTCCACTGGAAGGTTTGTATGAGCTGCTCCACTTTGAACCCCTTCCCCAAAAAATCCAGAAGCCGTTGACTTCCACTCTCGGCGCCGAGCATGAGTTCATCGCAGCCCGCGCGCTTCATCCGCCGCAACGTTTCGAGATCGACAGCCCCCGCTCTTGCGTGCCCTCCCCATTTTTTCCCGGGAAGCTCTCTCTCCATAGCGTCGCAAAAATCCAGAACGCGCTTCTTGTTCAGCGTGAAAAGATCCTCTTCGAAGAAAACCATCTCCACCTTATACTTGTCGTAGAGCAGTCTCATTTCCTCGATTATTCTGGCCGCGGACATAAGCGTGCTTTTTCGCCCGTACACGCTCCGGTCGCAGAATTTGCATGAGAACGGGCATCCCCGCGATGACACCACCGTACTGACGGCGATACCCATTTTCTCTTTCCAAACCTTGATGTACCGCTCCATATCCATCAGTTCCCGGGCAGGAAACGGAATCTCGTCAAGATTCTCGATTCGATCTCTTGGCGGCGTGACAATCTTCTCATCCCGCTCCAGGAAAGAGATGCCTTTCACGTCCCTCAGGCGACGTTTATTCTCGAATGCCTGGAGCAACTCAACGATAGTCCTTTCCCCTTCGCCGTAACAGATAATAGAGTAGCCGGCTTCATAGAGTCTACGACTGGGAAGGCACTCGACCCCCGCGCCCCCGATGATGAAACTGGTATTTTTATCCCTATGCTTCACGCGGCGGGGAATTGTCATCGCCTCATTCAGCAGAGGAAGCATGGCTGTGACTCCGACAATATCCGCTCTTAGGTCCGCGATTCGTTCTTGATATTCGCTTTCGGCCAAAATGAGCCCATCGATAATCTCAACTTCAAGATCTTTCTTATATTCCAACAAGGACGACGCCAAATATCCCAAACCCAAAGGCGGTTCCGGAGTGACATCAAAAATTGTTCTACCTTTCGGCTGTATAAAAGTGATTTTCATGGCATTCCCAGTTGACTTGAGAATCGCCCTTCAGTTGCCCTGCGGTATCCCAAGTTTTTTTAGCTTTGACTCAATAATCATAATTTTTTCACCGTGCCACTTTTTTGTCAAGGCCTTTTTTGCTGCCTATTTTTTTTGCCTATTCCGCGAGCATTTTATTTTTGGCGAATTAAGTGCGTTATCCAGTCTTTTCCGAAAGCCGCTAAATTATTTTCTAGAGTTTGGGCTAAAGCCATGCGCGTTACGAACTCTGAGGGGGTTTGGGAACTGACGGTTCTGAGATAAAAAGCTACGGAATATCATTGAAAAAATGACCGACCTGAATATGCTCTTACTGAAAAAGAATGACACGGTTCCGCTGTTAAATGGCCGAAAACTTTTGGCTCCGAGGTAATTGAAATATATTACCTGAAAATTGCACGAAGACGTGCAATTTTCACCCTTCGGGCCGTCGTCAACCAGCATAAATGCTGGTTGACAAGGGGTTAACCACTTGCGTTAAACGGATAACCAGTTGGGTTATCCGTTTAACGCGACGTCTTTTCGACAATGCCTTTCCATCATTGGCGAAAAGTGAATATTGTGCGAAAAGCGCGCAATATTCAGGTATTACAATATCCATCAGTTAGGACACAGGAGAAAACTCTGAATTTCCCTGTTCCGGCTGCTGGACATCACCGTTGACAGGATGTACATTTCCGCCCGCAGGAGGACTTTAAGCGCAATCTCCCGGAAAATCAGGTATGTCCCGATATTGAATGTGATTTACAACATAAAGACAAAGCGTCCAACTCGCTTCACGGAATCAGGAAAAGGAAATGATGAAACACAACAGCAAGATGAGTTGTCCGGGGAAGGCAAAGTATCTTTCGGGGAAGAGGATTTTGCCGGAGCCGATTTCCAAAAAGACGGATATAGCAAAGTTGATTGACAGCATGGATGCCTACAACGGCGGGCGGCTCAGAGCAGCCTGTCATTTGCTGCGGGACAAATATTCGCGGGAAGATGTCACCGTTGGATTGAGCTTGGCGGGCGCGCTAACACCGGCCGGGCTGGGGCCATCCACCATTATTCCCATGATGAATCACGGTTTTGTCGATTGGCTGACTGCCACCGGTGCCAACATGTATCACGATATCCATTACGCGTTCAATCTGCCGATGTTCAGAGGCAGTCACAATGTCAATGATGCCGACTTGCGCGACAAGGGGGTGACCAGAATCTATGATATTCTGTTCGATTATGAAGATGTCCTTATGGAGACCGACCGGAGGCTGCGCGGGATTTTGATACGGCCGGAATTCCAGAAGGAGATGGGGACACGAGAGTTCTACTATCTGCTCGGCAAAATCCTCAGCGAACATGAGGCAAAGAACAAGCTGGGCCAGGTAAGCGTTCTGGCTGCGGCGTACCGCAACGGTATTCCTGTTTTCACCTCGTCGCCCGGTGATTCGACGATTGGAATGAATGTGGCCGGTTTGGAGCTTTTGGCGGAGGCATCCGGACTGCTGGATAAGTTTAAGCTCAAAATCAATTCGAGCATCGACGTCAACGACTCAACGGCCATCATACTCAACGCCAAGAATTATGAAAAAGGCAAAACGGGCGTCATACTCATCGGCGGCGGCAGTCCAAAGAATTTCATGCTTCAGACTGAGCCGCAGATACAGGAAATATTAATGATACCAGAGGTCGGACAGGATTACGATATCAACATAACCGACGCTAGGCCGGACACCGGCGGACTTTCCGGCGCGCCGCCGTCAGAAGCGGCAAGCTGGGGTAAGATCGACCCGACAAAACTCGAAGATGCCGTGACGGCTTATCTCGATGTGACGGTGGCGTTCCCGATTATGGCGGCCTACACGATACAGACGACAAAGCCCAAGAAGCTAAAGAGATTGTATGACAGAGGACAGGAACTGCGCGAGAAATTGATAAGCTCGTATCTCGCAAACAACAAAGAGGTTGAAAAACTCAGAAGCCTCATTAAGAAGCTGTCTTCTTAATGACGAGGGCCCTGGCAACGCTCCAAAGGGATCGGCCCGGTAGACATGTCGTTATAATTCCAAGGAACTTGTGCCCTTTTTCGGAACTGGAAGCAACAAGATTTTCTATGCATCATATTGAATAACCGCAAGGCCGGCATTTCCAGCCGGCAGGCCGGCAAATTATTGGATCGGACTTGCGGTCACGTTATTTGTTGATAAGAAGTTAAAAGTCGACAGTTGATAATAATTTCCGGAGAGCCGCATGGTCAGCGTGGAGTTTGCAGAATTAAGCACGGCCGGATCGGCAAAGCCGTCACCATCATAGTCAGCCAGCGCCAGAATGCCTCCCGGTACACCAAGATATCCTTCCTCCGTCTCATAACGCGCATAAAAAAGACGGGACAACAACACTTTGCATTGCCCGGTCTTCATGTTGCACACGTAAGGATCGGCAAAGCCGTCTCCATCCATGTCCGCTGCGCCGGCCACAAACCCGGGGCCGCCCAGCAGATTAGGGAGCGTGACCGTCTGATAGTCGTTGGACGAGAAGTTGACTTGCCAATCGGCAGTGACCGGATTATACACAGCCGGATCAGCCTTGTGGTCACCATCAAAGTCGGCCGCCAGACCGGTGTAAAAGATATTCCCAAGCAGGGGCGTCATGTCACACGTTGTATAATTCGCCGTTGAAAGCATGGCAGACCATTTGCCGGTGGCCGCCTTATAGAATCCAAGGTCGGGTTTACCGTCACCGTCAAAATCAGCCGCAATCGGCGTATAGTCAGAGGGGTTGTATTCTGGTCCAAAGCCTCCTGCCGCATAGGGCGTGGCTGGATAATTGTCAGTTGAAGGATATACAACCTTCTCCCATATTATGACTATTTTCAGTATATTCATCGTTAAGAAATATGCTGGATCGGCCTTTTTATCGCCGTCATAATCAGCACAGATCGGCTTCACATACATGTAGCTCCCGTGAGCACCTGCATAGGTATAGGCGCCCTGCACGACCGTGATCTGGTTCGGACTGATCGTAACAACCTGGTCGGCGGAAGTATCATAGTAGGTCACACCGCTGAAATTCACCGTATGCGCCCCGGCACTCAGTCCGGTCATAATCGTCCCGCTCTCCTGCCAGGCACCGCCGTCAACCCGCCATTGCGCGCCGGCGGACACAACGTCACCCGGCACAATGGTAACCCAGAGCCAGCCAATTCCTAACGGCAGGACATTAAACGTGTTGGTCACATTTGGAGCAGCAGCCCTGTTCGCGTCCCCGGCCTGCGAGGCAATAATGCTTACCCGGCCTGTGGCGCTGAACGTGGCCACATTGCCGCTGATCGTGGCCGGCCCGGAACCCACCGCAAAACTTACCGCCAATCCGGAACTGGCCGTGGCAGAAAGCGTCAGGCTGTTCGTCACGTCCTGGTCTGAAATTGCAGGGAATGTGATCGTCTGGGTTGCCTTGCTCACCATAAAAGTATTGGTCACGTCAGGCGCGGCGGTATACGTGGCATCGCCGGCCTGGCTGGCCTTGATGCTGACCTGGCCCACGTCAGTGAAGCTCAAGTTGGTGTTGCCGCTGATCACCGCCTGACCTGAAACAACCGCAAAACTTACCGCCAATCCGGAACTGGCCGTGGCACGCAACCCAACAATGTTGGATACGACCTGATCAGATATTGTTGAGAACGTGATTGTCTGGCTCTGCTTGACGCATGTGCCAGCCAGATAAACGATGTAAGACGTGGTCGTGGAATTATTGGCTACGCTGACCGCTGCCGTGTGCGTCCCTACCGCACCAGGAACATAAATAACATTGAAATTGCTTTTTGCCCCGCCAGCAACCGCGGCGGGCATCCCGGAGATCCGGAAATACGCGGCGCTGGAACCGTTCGTTGTCACACCGCTGATGGACAGTGTTGTGCTGCTGGAATTGGTGATGGAAAGCGTGTTGGTCAGGACCGAGCCCCAGGAGAGACTGCCGAAATCCGTGCCTTTGGCCGCGCTGGCCGCTTCGCCGCTGGCTATTGCCGCGCCGTTTATGCCCAGCACAGAACAATTCGGCGTTGGTAGTGAATTGGTAAAAACGTATGCTGCGCCGGCGTCGTTCGTGCCGCCAGGAGAGGAAGCATATGCCCCTGCGGCGCAAATCCCGCCATTCGCGCTCAACGCCACGGCATAGCCCAGATAATCGTTTGTCTGCCTGTCAGAGGCAAAGAACTTGGCTGTCTCATTGGACACGCCCGCCCAACTGCCTGCCGCATCCGTGAACATATACACCGCCCCGACATTAGTCGTAGAACCATACGCCCCCGCGGCGCAAATCCCGCCATCTGCGCTCAACGCCACTGAATAGCCCAAATAATCGCCCCCCTGCCCGTCGGAGGCAAAGAGCTTGGCTGTCTCATTGGACACGCCCGCCCAACTGCCTGCCGCATCCGTGAATATATACACTTTTCCGACAAATTGCGGGCCGCCCGCGTCATTAGGCACCCCCGCGGCGCAAATCCCGCCATCTGCGTTCAACGCCACGGAACGGCCAAAATAATCGCTCAACTGCCCGTCGGAGGCAAAGAGCTTGGCTGTCTCATTGGACACGCCCGCCCAACTGCCCGCCGCATTCGTGAATATATATACCGCGCCGACACCAAGACCAAACGGTTTTTCGCCCAGATAGGAATTATAGGCTCCCGCGGCGCAAATCCCGCCATTCGCGCTCAGCGCCACGGAACAGCCCAGATAATCATTCTCCTGCCTGTCAGAGGCAAAGAGCTTGGCTGTCTCATTGGACACGCCCGCCCAACTCCCCGCCGCGTTCGTAAAAATATACACCGCTCCGGCAGCGTTCGTTCCACCCGGAGCGGCATTAGTCGTCCCCGCGGCGCAAATCCCGCCATTCGCGCTCAGCGCCACGGAACAGCCCAGATAATCATTCTCCTGCCTGTCAGAGGCAAAGAGCTTGGCTGTCTCATTGGACACGCCCGCCCAACTGCCCGCCGCATTCGTAAAAATATACACCGCTCCGGCTTGGTTCGTGCCGCCAGGAGAGGAAGCATATGCCCCTGCGGCGCAAATCCTGCCATCTGCGCTCAGCGCCACGGAACAGCCCAGATAATCATTCTCCTGCCTGTCAGAGGCAAAGAGCTTGGCTGTCTCATTGGACACGCCCGCCCAACTGCCCGCTGCATTCGTAAAAATATACACCGCTCCGGCTTGGTTCGTGCCGCCCGGAGATGAACCATACGCTCCCACGGCGCAAATCAGGCCATTTGAGCTCAGCGCCACGGAACAGCCCAGATAATCGTTGGTCTGCCTGTCGGAGGCAAAGAGCTTGGCGCTTTCCACCCATGGGTCTATCGTGATCGGATAGGCCGCACCAGTGTCCGTGACTTTTATCCAAAGCGCGCCGTCGCCAGGCCGCGTTTCAAAACGCGCCGGCAACTCGCGCCCCGCGGCGTCCGTAACATGCAATCCGGCATAGCGCAATATATCCCGACCTTGCGCGTTACGCACGCATATTACCCTTCCGTCGGCTTGCGCCGCCACGGCCCGCAGATTGCCATCCTGTTCAAGAGGAATCAGCAATTCGCCATCTTCCGTTGCCCAGGCCGGACGTTTCGGAATGTCCCATCCCTGTTCCAGGCCGGACGGTCCGTTGACCACCCATTCGATCGCCCACCCACGATCCACTTCTACACGGTTCGGCGCGGTTTGACGTGGCAATCCAAGCGCCGGCGCATTACCAGACAGCGCGGGAGCGGATGCGCCAAGCGTCCAGGCGCCGGCGCCGGTCCGCAGTGTCATGCCTCTCGTCCCTACCAGCACATCCGCGTCCAGCGCGGCATAACGCGTCTCAAAACAACCGGATCCGGACTCCCTGAAATGATATGCGGCCTGATCGCGTCCCATCGTCCGGTTGATTGCCAGGCGCAAGCCCGGCGACACGTCCCTTGCCGGCGCCGAGTCAGCCGAAAGCGTTTGCGCCGGCAGGACCGCAAGCCCCATCACCAGAATCGAGACTTCCAAAAACCTATATAAATGTTTTTTATCTGAATGCATGTGTTTGTCTCCAATGTAACTATTTGGTTATTTGCAAAGGAATTTTTTGAAGGAAAAAAACCAATGAATTTATTTTAAAATAGCCTGTTTTGCGTCCGGTTGTCAATGAAAAATATAAACCTAATTGGGCAGGGGCAGTAAAGACGTTTGCATATATGGTGGACAAGTGCCGCGGCGGGTTTCGACGTGTCGAAGGACAAGGCATATTATACGCCGTGCTAAGGATTGGACCGAATGAGTTGGCAAGTCCTGCCTGACGATCAAAATCACGGCAAAAAAAGGGGCGTTTTGCGGCGTGATTGCCGGGAAGCTTCATCATGTGGGGGGACTTTTCTTATGTGTCAAAACATCTCTGCTTTAAGTAATAGATGTTTTGCCAACCATCAATCTCATTCAAACAGAAGCGTTATATGCACAGGAGCATAACCAGCTGTTGATAACATCATGATCCATTCATTGCTGGTTTGGCTCATGACGGCCGGATCGGCTTTGCCATCGCCGTCATAATCCGCCGGAACGGGGACCCAGCCGGTCCCGCCTAATGTTTGAGCCAGCGCAAATTCAACATAGCCGATGCTGGAGAGTTTGAATATCCAATAGCCGGTGTCTTCTCCGTAAATGGCCGGATCGGCCTTGGCATCGCCGTCATAATCCGCAGCCACAGGCCTAAAGCCGCTCCCGCCCAGCAAGTTCGATAATTCGATTGCGGTATAATTTGCCGATGAAAGCATTACCTGCCAATTTCCGCTTGAGCGTTGATATACGCAGGGATCGGCCTTGCCGTCGCCGTCGTAATCCGCCGGCATGGCGCTGTATCCAAGGCCGCCCAAAAATTGCAGTTGCATTATCACCGTGTAATTGGCCGAGGAAAGCAAAGCTTTCCATATTCCCGTTTCTTCCTGATATACGGCCGGATCGGCCTTGGCATCGCCATCGTAATCTGCGGAAACCGAGGCATAACCCGGCCCGCCAAGTCCGTCAAGCGTGGTCGTTATCATAAAATATCCCGCCGAGGAAAGTTTTACTTTCCACGTCCCGCTGGCCTCGTCATACACCGCTGGATCGGCCTTCCGGTCGCCGTCATAATCGGCGCAGACGCCGGACGATGTAAAATAATATTGGTTCAGGAATATTTGCACTCGTTCGGCGGCATTCGATCTGAGATTGTAGTAATAAAACGGATAATCGAAGATATGGAACACTCCGATGGCTGCGAGGCTGTTTATGCGGCCTAAGGCATTCGTATCGGCAGTGCTGCAAATCAACACGCCGTTGGTTATATCCACCCTGGCATCGGCATACTGCGGCACGCGTTCATATACGCCGTTTGTGTCCGGCATGAATGACCCGAAGCCCTGGTTCGTGGTGGCCAGGGTCGTGTCCCGCGTCCAAAGGATTGGATTTATGACAAGGCCCGTCATGCCCCATAAAACCGGATTATCTGCCGATGGGAAATTGGGGGCCTGGGTGTTATACGAAATTATCACCCCGGTGTCATTGGATCCTTCGGCAAATTTCAAATGCGGATTATTCGAAAGGTATGCGGCGGTAACTGGAAAGCCGATGACGTACGCCGCAATCATTCTGGCACACAACACGGAATTCGTCTTCAAATATCCGGACAGCAGATAACTCAGCGTATTCGCGCCCTGCGAATGCCCGGCCAATATAAATGGACGCCCATTATTATAGTTTTTGATATAGTAATCGAAGGCCGCGGTCGCATCCGTTGTGGGTATGCCGGCGACATATACCGGATCGTTTGGCGTCAAGTTAGCTTGTCGATAGAATGGCGCGTAAAGGTTAGCCATGGGTTCAAAGACAGTGGCTTGGTGCGCAAAATAAACAGGCGCATTGCTCAGCATTTGAGGGTCGTCAATAGCGCAAAATTCAGGAACGGGACCGCTGTTCGTCCAGGACGTCGGATAAAGATAGAAGACGTCCACGGCCTTGTTGGTCGCAGGCAAAGACATCCAGTGCGCGGTCACTGAATAATCGGTCGCGTTTGATGACTCGGCTGCCTTTCCTTTTTCACCGGAAAGCAAAACTGCCAGGACAGCTAAACCCGTGCATAATCTCAACCCGATCAATATCTTGTTTGTTTTCATGGTCTCCTTTCAAGGGTAATCTCCGCTTACATTCAGCTCGTGCTACGTAGCGAAGCTACTTTGCAGAGTAGCAACGGAAATAATTCTGAGCTATAGCACTCTTATTGTTATATGCTGCGTCCTCGTTTTTGCTTTCTGAAAAGCCTATATTTGCCTTACTCACATGTCAATATTTTTGCCGCTGATTATTAATGCGCTCGCAGAGGACAATTAAGGATTGGACCGAATGAGTTGGCAAATCCTGCCTGACGATCAAATCACGGCAAGAAGAAGGGGCGTTTTGCGGCGTGATTGCCGGGAAGCTTCATCATGCGGGGGGACTTTTTTTAGGTGTCAGAACGTCGTTGAGAATTGGATATCTTCCAGCGATGAGAATCACGCTAAAGGCGTAACAAGTCTGATCAGCCCGGTTGCCGATTATTCCATCACCGGTTGATATTCTGGTCCGCCGAAGCCGCCCCAGACTAACTGATAACCATTAGCCGACAGGAATAATTCCCAGATGCCGGTGTTCTGATGATATGCGGCCAAATCCGCTTTCCCATCCCCGTCATAATCAGCCGGAACAGGTATGCCATTTATGCTTCCAGCAACACCGCCCCACCAAGTATATTGACCTGTCGTCTCCAGCGAGCCCGACAGCAATACCTGCCAATAAGCTGTGTCGGGAGCATATATTGCCGGATCGGCTAACCCATCACCGTCATAATCCGCGCTGGCCGGCAGATAACCAATTCCTCCGAATAATCCGGTCATAAGTTGATATCCGACGCTGGATAAGCCAATTGCCCAGAATCCTGTTATCCGGTTATATACCGCCGGGTCTGCTAACCCGTCACCGTCGTAATCCGCTACCACCGACTGGTATCCAGTCTCACCAAGAGATGTATAACAAGAAACATACCCTCTTGACGATGCCGCTCCCGCCCAGTATCCATCCGCTTCGCGATAAATGACCGGATCAGTCTTTGCATCCCCGTCAAAATCACAGGGCACCGCTGTGAACTCCGGTCCACCTAATTGTCCGCTTATGGTTTGTTCAGTGGATGATAAAAGCGCCGTCCACCAGCCGTTCAAACGATTATACGTCGCCATATCCGTAATCCCGTCCCCATCGTAATCGCCCGGCACGGGCGTCAAGCCGGCCAGGCCCGCTTCCGCAACCAACCACACTTGATAACGATACGCCGAGAGATCCACGGCCCACCTGCCGTCTGAACCGCAATAGATGGCTCCATCCGCCTTGCCGTCGCCATCGTAATCATTGAACGACCGGCCGATTGAGTTGACGCCGCTGGTCTTGATCCTGACCGACCCGGCGGCATTGGTTGTATTGTTCGCAAGATTCGGATCGTACAACGCGCTCAAGTGTCTTACGACCACTTTCACCTGCTGAACCCCGCTCAAATCTCCGCGCACCGTCAGGTTGCGCTTTGCAGAAAGAGTCAGTATTATCAATTCCTCTCTGTTTGCACTCAGCGTCATGTTGCTCTGCGCCGATCCGATCCAGACCATATTGGCCGTATTTGTTCCCATGTGGAAATCAAATGCCACGCCGGACGCGTTCAATGCGTCTGGGCCCAGGTTCGCCAGCCGGCACGAGACTGTCCCGGCATGGGACATATTTGTTGCGTTCACCGGTAAATATACCAGATCGCTCACGCCAATATCCGCCGTCCCGCTTGCACCGTGCGGGTTTATGGCCGCATATCCCATTCCGACATAACTCATTGGACTGATCAATGCCGCGGTTTTGGCCCGAACCCAGTAGTAGTAAGCATAGATCGGGTTGATGTTGTAGTCGTCGTAGTAATAAGAAAGGCTGAGGGCTGAAGGCTGTAGGTGCAAATCGGATGATGCCGGAATATCCGCAATTCGTCCAGCGGTATTAGCGTCATTGGTCTGACTCCGCCAGATTTCATATCTGGTTGCCCCTTCCACGCCGTTCCAGACAACGCGTATCTTGTTCGTGTAGGTCCCTTCCGTGGCCGACACCCCAGAGGGTGTGCCAATGTCCGGAGAGATTTGCAAATACACCGCTGCGATGAGCGTTGTGTTTCCTCCGGTCACAAAGCCGGTTTGATTGCTCGGCGCCACATAACCAGCCAACGCGCCATAGGTAATGCCATAGGCGCCCGTGACGGCGCTCACCGCCGCCAAGTTGCCCGTGCCGGAAGCAGGGCCGGCATAACCGACGGGCGCGGTTAATTGCCAGACGCCACTTGCCGGCATCACTTGAATCGCCAGCCAGCCGTTTGCCGTCGGCTCCATAATCATGCAAACGTTATACGCCGGGGAGGCGTTTTTGAAGTGAATCCATCCGCTGAACTCGCTCCAGGCGTAGCCGTCGAAGGAACCTGTGGTCAAATTGATGGTCACCTGGCTGTCGGTCGGATGAAAATTGATCCAGCCGCCGACCTCGCTCCAAGCATAGCCGGAGAGGTTGCCGGCGGCATCCAGATTGACGCCGTAGTTGTTGGCTGCCGTGTTCGCGTAGGGACCCATGCCGGCGCCGAGCTTGATCCAGCCAATGCTCTCCGCCCAAACATACCCCGACAAATAACCGTTCGTCCCGTTCGGATGCACAGTCACGCCGCCATGCGTCGGCGCATAGTTATGCCATCCGGCGTTCTCGGCCCAGGCATACTTGTTGGTCGGGTCAATGTTGCCGGCAGCAAAAACTATTCCTGCGGCAAAAGCCGTAAATAAAAATAAACCTATTTTACGGGCGCGCGCTGAATATATATTCTTGTTTCTCATTATCTTCATTATGGCCCGCGGACGGGCCACACATAGCAGCCCCCCAAAATACTGGTGCGGCTCACTTCGCCATCGCTCAGTCTCACTGACCACCTATTGTTCAAATCGTACGAGTACGCAGACGACGTCCAGTATTCACTCGACTGGACGTCTGTAAATGGATTGCCTTCCGTCCACTGTGCGGTCCCTTCCGTATCGCAAAGAGCAGGACTGTTGGTGCCGAAGTGAATCAGACTGAATAATTCCCGCAAGTTCGGCAACCGCCAGTCGTTGGTGCCGCCATAGAATGGTTCAGATACGTTTATCGTATAAGTGATATAGTCAAGCGCACCCTGCCAGTCCATCGTCCAACCCGCAAGGTCCGCGTTCCGCGCCCAGATCAGCCCGGTCAAGTTGTCCCTGATCTGGTTCGTCTCCTCTCCCGATGCTCCAACTGGACTGAATCGCGGATTAGGCCACGCTGCGCCCTTATTCGTGCTATACCACCCGTCGTCGTAGTTCGCATACGAGTTCGTCTGCCCCGTTTTTGGCACCGGCGCATTGGTGACGCTAACGCCACTACCCTCATACGTGCCTACCACGCCGAAGATATTCATATCCTTCTTGATGTTCCCCACCGCCAGGTTCGTCGCCACCAGCGCCAGGTTCGTCGCCGCATAGTAACCTGCCGCCATGTTCGTCGTTGTGCCCGACAGCGTCACCGTTTCAATCGTGCCGGTCACTGCCGCGCCCTGCACCCAGGCAACCTGGCCCGAATTCACGTCGCCCGCCACTGCGTTGCCGCTTGTGGTGTCCACTACCTCGGTCTTGCCCGTCACGCCAAAGATCGTCATCCCGGCCTTGATGTTAGCCGTGGCCAGGTTCGTCGCCACCTGCGCCAGGTTCGTCGCCGCATAGTAACCTGCCGCCATATTCGTCGTCGTGCCTGACAGCGTCACCGTCGCAATCGTGCCGGTCACTGCCGCGCCCTGCACCCAGGCAACCTGGCCTGACCTCACGTCGCCCGCCACCGCATTGCCGCTTGACGTATTCACCACGTTGCTGTCGCCAGCAAACCCAAAAATCGTCACTCCGGAACGGATGTTATTCGTCGCCAGGTCCGGATCCACCGCGTGCAGGGTTGTCGCCAAGTAGTAACCGTTCGACACCGTGTCATTGGCCGGAGAGAGCGTCGCTGTCGCGATTGTGCCGGTACGCATGCCCCAGGCGCCCTGCGTCAGTCCCCAGAACGTTTTCCCGGACAACACCGCGCCGTCCACCGCGCCGGACACGTTCGTCGCGGGCGCCTTGGCCATGATGTCGTCCGTTGTAGGCATCGTGCCGGCCGTTGGCCCCGCCGTCGGCTCCGTGAACGCGCCCGCGCGTTTCGGGGCATTGGTGCCGAATGCCAGCCGATTATAAAGGTCCTTTGCCGTATACATCGCGCTGACCGGATCGGTCGGCGCCCCGGTATCATCCAGGCTCCCGCCGCGGGCGGACGTCACCATCAATCCCAGGCACATCGCCGCCACAAAGATAAATCCATTACGGCATGTCGTTCTACTCATCTCTTTATTCCATTCAGCCGTTTTCTGTTCCCTTTTCACTCGTTCCGAAGCATCAGTTCTCTTCGTTCTCATGGCCCGCGGACGGGCCACACATAGTACATGGCCAAAGCAATATGGCTCACTGCGCCATCGCTCAGTCTCACATACCACTTATCGTCCACATAGGGCGAGTACGCAGACGACGTCCAGTATTCACTGTATGCAATATCCGCCTGGACGTCTGTAAATGGATTGCCTTCCGTCCACTGTGCGGTCCCTTCCGTATCACAAAGAGCAGGACTGTTGGTGCCGAAGTGAATCAGACTGAATAATTCCCGCAAGTTCGGCAACCGCCAGTCGTTGGTGCCGCCATAGGGGGTTGCAGATGCGTTTGCCGCAGTGATATAGTCAAGCGCACCCTGCCAAGTCTTTGGCTCACCCGCAAAGTTCGCGTTCCGCGCCCAGATCAGCCCGGTCAAGTTGTCTCTGATCTGGTTCGTCTCCTCTCCCGATGCTCCAACTGGACTGAATCGCGGATTAGGCCACGCTACGCCCTTGTTCGTGCTATACCACCCATCGTCGTAATTCGCATACGAGTTCGTCTGCCCCGTCTTCGGCACCGGCGCATTGGTGCCACTGCCATCATACGTGCCTACCACGCCGAAGATATTCATATCCTTCTTGATGTTCCCCGCCGCCATGTTCGTTGCCACCTGCGCCAGGTTCGTCGCCGCATAGTAACCTGCCGCCATGTTCGTCGTTGTGCCCGACAGCGTCACCGTTTCAATCGTGCCGGTCACTGCCGCGCCCTGCACCCAGGCAACCTGGCCTGACCTCACGTCGCCTGCCACCGCATTGCCGGTTGACGTATCAACCACGTTCGTGTTGCCCGCCACGCCAAAGATCGTTATCCCGGCCTTGATGTTAGCCGTGGCCAGGTTCGTCGCCACCTGCGCCAGGTTCGTCGCCGCATAGTAACCTGCCGCCATATTCGTCGTCGTGCCTGACAGCGTCACCGTCGCAATCGTGCCGGTCACTGCCGCGCCCTGCACCCAGGCAACCTGGCCTGACCTCACGTCGCCCGCCACCGCATTGCCGCTTGACGTATTCACCACGTTGCTGTCGCCAGCAAACCCAAAAATCGTCACTCCGGAACGGATGTTATTCGTCGCCAGGTCCGGATCCACCGCGTGCAGGGTTGTCGCCAAGTAGTAACCGTTCGACACCGTGTCATTGGCCGGAGAGAGCGTCGCTGTCGCGATTGTGCCGGTACGCATGCCCCAGGCGCCCTGCGTCAGTCCCCAGAACGTTTTCCCGGACAACACCGCGCCGTCCACCGCGCCGGACACGTTCGTCGCGGGCGCCTTGGCCATGATGTCGTCCGTTGTAGGCATCGTGCCGGCCGTTGGCCCCGCCGTCGGCTCCGTGAACGCGCCCGCGCGTTTCGGGGCATTGGTGCCGAATGCCAGCCGATTATAAAGGTCCTTTGCCGTATACATCGCGCTGACCGGATCGGTCGGCGCCCCGGTATCATCCAGGCTCCCGCCGCGGGCGGACGTCACCATCAATCCCAGGCACATCGCCGCCACAAAGATAAATCCATTACGGCATGTCGTTCTACTCATCTCTTTATTCCATTCAGCCGTTTTCTGTTCCCTTTTCACTCGTTCCGAAGCATCAGAGTGAAAAACATAACACTCCTTGAAACGTATCTTAGTTAAGATAGTTTTTTTTGGTGTCTGATGTCAACAAAATTCTTGACAGTCAAAACCACACTTTTTATATTCCATACAATAAAAAGGAACACAAGCCATCATAGACACACCGGACACGAGCCCAACACGGGAACCAATCGACGCCGTCTACACGTGGGTGAACGGAGATGACTCGGAGCTGCGGGCAGCTCTGCAGCGCTGGCGGCAAGGTCCTGTCGACGTTCACAGCTCGGGCGTTCGCCGCTTCCGGGACAACGGGGAGCTCAGGTATTCCCTGCGCTCCCTGGAACAACACGTCCCTTGGGTCCGCAACGTCGTCATCGTCCATGCCGGAGCTCCGCCCGCATGGCTGGACACGACCTGTGCTGGTCTGCGCACGGTGCGCCACGAGGAGATCTTTCCCGACCCAACAGTGCTGCCGACGTTCAATGCGTGGGCCATCGAACTGAACCTGCACCTCATTCCCGGCCTCTCACGGCGCTTCCTCTACCTGAACGACGACTTCTTTCTGGCCCGCGATACGCCCCGATCATGGTTCCTGCCCCCGGATGGCTCCCCGCGATTCTTCTTCGAGGACAATGCCATTCCGGTCCGCGGGGCCTCCCGGAACGTGACCGACAAGGCCTGCGCCTATACTCTCCGGTACCAGTCCTGGAAGGGATCGCGTCGCAGCCCTGCACTGGCCCGCTCCCGCACTAACTGGCGCAGGCTATTGGGCCTAGCCCCAAATCGCAACAAGACAGCCCATGTCCCCCAACTCTACGACCGGGATGCGATCTACAATCTGGAGGCTCGCTTCCCTGCGGAATTCCAAGCCACCCGCCGTCACCGCTTCCGGGCGCCGGACGACCTGGCCCTGCAAATCCTGTACGCTTACACAGGATTGGCGTGCGGCCAGTTGCAGGCGGTCCGCCTGGACTGGAATTCGCCGGACTACCTTTTTGTCCGCCTGAGGGATGACCCCGAGCAAAGCAGGGGGGGCTTGGATCGTCTTGAGCAAGAGCGGCCGAGATTCGTTTGCGCCAACGACGACGGGGTCTCAGAGGCCTCTAACCCGCCGGCCTTTATCTACTGGAAAGCGGTCATGGCCCGGTGCTGGCCTCGGCCCTCCAGGTTCGAGCGGGGTCCGACCCCATGACCAGTGGAAATCGCCGGCGACTGCGCACCATTTCCATCCTGTTGGGCAGGAGGGGCTGGATCTGGATGGTCATTTCCCTGAGCGCCACTGTGGTGCAGGCGTTCATGGAGAACTTGATGGTAGTGGCGCTCATCCTTCTGGCCTATGCGCTCGGAATCCTGGATGAAACGCGCCTTCCAACTTGGCTGCCGCATCGCCTGGCGGATTGGGGAACGTCCATGACGCTTGTGAGCCTGGTGCTCTTGGGGCTGGTGCGTTCCGGAACCCAGGCCACCGCTGCCTGTACCCAGCACGCCGTGCTGGAATGGGTACGGGCACGCATCCAGCACCTGCAGGGCTACCGCATGTTGATGCTGTCAACCCTGCCCCCTGTAGCGCTCAGCGAGGCCCATCTCATGATGGGGGACCATCTGAACAAGGCCACGAACTGGTGCTTCCACGGCGCGCAACTGGTTTCCTCTGCGCTGATGGCCGCCTCATTCCTGTTTGCACTGTTCTTGCTGGCCTGGAAGGACGCACTGCTGGCCTTAGCCTGCCTGGCCATGCTGGGCCTGCTGGTCATGGGGCTCAACCGCGCCATCCTGGCCCTAGCCACCCACATCCCCCGGCACCGGGCCGGCCTCGAGCAGGCCTTGGTGCGCATCAGCCGGAACCGGGTCCTCATTCGGGTCATGAACCTTCAGGAGGCAGAGCGTAGGCATTTCGACGATTACGTCTCGGACTACTTCCGTTCCAGTTGCCGGACCTTCTGGCTGCGGGACATCGCGGTCGCCCTGTTGCCCTTTCTGGGCATCCTTGCCATCGCACTCATGGTGGGGATCAACGTCACATTCATCCACACTCCGCCCGTAACGCTTATGGGCTCCATCTACCTGTTCCTGGCCCTCACACGCCGGATGGCCAGCGTTATCGACAATGCCGGGGGGATGATGCAGGCGCAGATGCCCTTCGACCGGGCGGCGGACCTGGTTCTTTCCATAGACGGATCGCATCGAGCACGGGCATTCCGGGAAGTGCCGACGGATATCCGGAAACATCACAAGCTGTCCCGGTCATCCGCGCCGCCCCCGGCGATCACTCTTCGCGGAGTATGCTTTCGCTGGCCTGGAGCCCGGAGTCCCATCTTTGAGGGACTGGACCTGCATATCCCCGCTGGAAGCCGGTTCGGCATCGTTGGTCCCAACGGTAGCGGCAAGACCACTCTGCTCCACCTGATCCTTGGTCTGGAGGAACCCCAAGCCGGAGAGATCATGGTGGGCGGGATCCCCGCCCGCGACTACGCAACCCTTGGTGGTCCCGTGTCCTATGTGGGGACTGAAAACCTGCTTATCCTGGGCAGCGTAAGGGAGAATCTCGTATACGGCGTAGCCGAGTACTTGGAGGACGTCGACCTTCGCCGGGCTCTGGATCAGGTTGGCCTGGGTCCATGGATAGACGGCTTGGCCAATGGCCTGGACCACCGCATCGGAGAGAACGAAGAAGGCCTCTCGGCGGGCCAGAAGCAGCGCCTCTCCCTGGCCCGGGCCCTCCTGCGAAATCCATCGCTGTTGGTGCTGGATGAAGCGTCCGCCAATATCGACTCTCGCTCGGAACTGGAGGTAACCTCCCTGCTGGACACCATCGCCCAGACTTGTACCATCCTCATCGTCTCCCATAAGCAGGGAATCCTGTCCGGCATCAGCCACCGTCTCGAACTACCGGAGCCACTGCATGATTAAAGGACTTCACTACGTCTCCTTGGGGGGAACTACTGGATATTTCACCGCTGCCCGCCGCCTCATGCTGGCCCTAACTAAAGCGGGTGTGAACCTTACCTGGACGCCCGTCTCCAGCAATTCTTCCCGGCCGGGGCCCGATTCTTCCCCCGTCGCCGCCGACGGGGACCCGGTCCTGGCCTCCCTTTATCATCGGGATCTGGACTGCGACACTATCCTGCTACACACCCTGCCCGAGAATATGCCCTACTGGCTGGACCGGAAGGGTGATAAACGCATCGTGGGCTACACGGTCTGGGAAACCGATGTCTTACAGGCCCACTGGGCCCCAATCCTGAACCGCCTGGATCACCTACTGGTGCCCTGCACCTGGAACCGGGATCTGTTCCGGAGCCAGGGTGTGCAAATTCCAATCAGCGTGTTGCCCCACCTGCCCGGTCCGGCACGCCCTGCGCCTCATCCTCGATGGGCCACCATCCCGGACGGGGACCTGGTCTTCTACTGCATCGAGACGTGGGCGATCCGCAAAAACCTGGACCAGGCCATAGCTCTCTTCCGCCAGTGCTTCACTGCCACCGACGGCGTCCGCTTTGTCGTGAAAACCACTTCTTCGCCAGAGGGAAGGATCCTGGATCGCCCCGCATTTCTCCCCCTGCGCCCATTTCGGCCCATCTTGCGCCCATTAAGGCACCTGCTACCGAAGCGGGCCACCAGGCTGCTGCAAGAGGCATCCAGAGAACGCCTGCGGCGCATCGAGGCCCTCACACCCGGGGGTGCTCCCGTGGACCTGGTCACGGAAGAGCTGACCTTGGCTGAACTGGAGGGTCTGCATCAACGGGGAGATTGCTACTTTTCTCTGACTCACGGCGAGGGCTTTGGGTTGAGCCCCTTCGACGCAGCCGCTGCCGGCAAGCCGGTGATCGTCACGGGCTGGGGAGGCGTGCTGGACTACCTGGATCCGACTCAGGGGGGACTGGTGGACTGGGATCCCGCTCCGGCGTGGAACCGCGCGGAGAGTGGCTCATGGGCCGAACCCAGACTCTCCCACGCCGCTGCCCTCCTGCGCGCCTTTCGAGCTGATCCGGAAACGGCGCGTCGCAGGGCCGTGGAGACCCAGTCTGGATTGCATGACCGCTTCGGAGCGGCTGCACTCATCCCCTTCGTAAAGGAGATACTCACTCATGATTGAGCTTCTCATCCCCAACCAATATTTGTTCGTCTTCGGCCTGCGACGCCAGGACGAACCCTTCCATATCTCTCATTACCTCTGCATCGAGTCCTGCTTCCGGGTGAACCGGCCCGACCGCATCCTGTTCTTCTATGAGCACGAGCCCTGGGGCCCCTGGTGGGAGTTAGTCAAGCCCCGGCTCAGCTTGGTACGCATCGCCCCAAATCCCCGTAGCTACGGGATCCGCTACGGGTGGCGTAACCGCGGCTGCCGCCGATACCGGTACGCCCATGTGGCAGACTTCGTCCGCCTGGAGAAGTTGCAGGAGTTCGGGGGAATATACGCGGACATTGACACCTTGTTTATCCATCCACCGCCCCTGGAATTGCGGACCAAGCTGTTCGTGCTGGGACGGGAGAACAACATTGTGTGCCAGACGAAGGGCAGTATACTGCCCTCCCTCTGCAATGCGCTAATCATGTCCCGCCCCCACGCTGAATTCGGTTGGCGCTGGTTGGAGGCCATGCCCCAGGCATTCGACGGCTCCTGGAGTAACCACTCGACCATACTGCCCCAGCGTCTCAGTCTGGAGATACCCCATGCGATCCACATCGAGCCCCCACGCACCTTCTATCCCTACATGTGGACCCGGGAGGACCTGTACACCCTTCTGGAGGGTTGCCAGCGGGATACCACCGGCATCTCCAGCATCCACCTATGGAGTCACCTCTGGTGGGCCAGCGACCGTCGCGACTTCTCCAGCTTCCACCAGGGCCTCATGACCGAATCCCACATTCGGCAGGTGAATACCACCTTCAACCTGCTGGCCCGCCCCTTCCTCCCGTAAAAGACTGTCCAGTGTCTCGGGGGTAAAGCCGGTGCGCACCAGTTCGGCGGCCCGAGCCGCCAGGGCCCTGCCCAGGGCGGGCTCTCGTTCCAAACGGGCGCAGGCTTGGGCGAAGGCAGAGGGGGCATCCGCTACCAGGCAATGAGTGCCGTGTTCTACGGGCAATCCCTCCAGGGCCATGGAGGTGGCCACAACCGGGACCTGATAGGCGAAGGCTTCCAGCACCTTGATCCGGGTCCCGCCCCCGCAGCGGATGGGGGCCACCACCACATCCGCTGCTGCGTACTCCGGCCCCAAGTCTTTCACCCATCCTGCCCATGTCCAGCGGTTGTCGCCTCGTGCAGGCCGTCTCCAAGGAAGCCGCGGTGGTGGCGCGCCCACCACCCGCAGTTGCCAGGCCACGCCTAGCGCGTCTAGAGCTGGAGCGAGGTCTTCGGCAAAATGTCTCATGGCGTCCACATTGGGGAAGTAGCGCAGGGAGCCCACGAACAGCATAGAAAGGTCGAGCCTTGGTTCAGCCACAGGCCGAGCCGGGCGCCGAGCCAACCTGGAGGGTAGAAGCACTACGTTGGGCAGGACCATCACCGGCGTGCCGGGAAAGCGCCGTGCAAGGGTCGCCTGGTCCAGGGCGGAGGCGGCAAAGATCTTCTGCACCCGCGGAAGGAAGTTGTCCTCCAGGCGCTGGTAGAGCCTGGCTTCCCGCAGGCAGAAGAAAGCCATCTGTCGCTCTCCCCGGTGATGGTGCACGGCGGCCATGGACAGGCGAGTTTTGGATTCAATGTCGTCCATATCCAGACTGGTGGGCGCCAAGGGAAAGCGGCGCATGAGGGCCTGCGCCAGAGGGGACAAATAAAGGCGAAAAACGTGGATGCGCCGGAAGGATTCGGAGCGGCCCCATGCGCGGGTCTTTCGAAGAAATTCCGGGCAGGCCAGTTCCCCGGCGAGGACATCCCCGCGCCCGCGCCGCCAACGCCACCACAAACGGTAGCTCCAGCCCGTGTGCCGCGTGCGTGGTATGATCTCGATGTCCTGGCAAAGACCCCGCAGGGAGGTGGGAATCTTGGCCTCTCCCGGATCGCTCAGGACCAGGAGCAGATGCACAGAGTAAGTCCGTGCCAGAGCCGTCAATTGGTGGTAAGGCCGCATGCATACACCGGTCCCGGAGGGGGAGGGCACAACGCCGCAGATGAAGAGAAGGGAGGGCCGGGAGCTCTGCACTCCGACTGGCAGGGGGGACGCGACACGGGTCGGGCGCCACCAAGGCCAGACTCCCGCCCGAGCCAAGCGCCTTTCCGCCAGGTTACAAACGATACGGACGGCGAAATCTGGCCGCCCCACCAGGAGGCGAAGGAGTTCGAAGTCGTGCCACGTGCGCTCGCCGCGGTACAGGGCTAAGACGCGCACCCAGAAGGTGAGCCAAGGATCTGCCCGCTCTAGCACTTTCAGGACCAAGGGAATGATGGGCGTAATGGAAAGTTTTGGCGTGCCATCCGCCTGCAGCTTTGTGGCGGTGGTCTGTTCCGGATGCTGGCGGATCGCCACGAAAGCGTGTGCGGCGAGCGCTGGAGGGCCCGCGGCGCGGAGGAAGACATCCAGCCAGAAGAGCATGTCCTCACCCAAACAGAGGAGGGTAGAAAACCGGCATGCGCCGATGGCCTTCCGGCTTACAAGGCAGGACCCCACTGCAACGCCCTGAGTCAGCCGGGCGGAAACGGGATCCTTCTGGAAGGCCCGGAGGTTGAAACCGGTGATCAGGTCCCTTGGACAGGTGGTGCTCTGGCCGTCCTGGAAGCGCAGAGCGCGGCCCACGGCCATCTGGGCACCGTCCTCGCGGGCGCGGGCCTCGAAGCAGCGCTCCAGAAAATCCGAGAACAGGATGTCATCGTCGTCGAGGAAGAGGATCCAATCACCCCGAGCGGCCTCCAGCCCGACGTTCCGGGCATGGCCTGCTCCGTGATTCCGGCTCAGTGCGATGAAGCGCACGCGGTCGTACAGCGACACGAGGCGTACAATGGCCTCCCGGATGTCGGGATCAGAGCCGTTATCAACCACCAGAATCTCCATAGGCGGCAAAGTCTGGTTGATGGCTGACAGGATAGCCTCACGCAGGAAGGCAGGCCGGTTCCGGCCGGGGATGATGACTGAGACCGTGGGAAGAGCCATTGGGCAGCGTCCATCGCCTAGCGATTGAGTGTCACGAGACAACATGGACACTCAATCGCTCAGCGTGATTTGTACTGGAATTCCTCAACTTTATTTTGTTCAGGAGAGGTTTCAGTTTTTTGACATCGATAGTTTCCACGACATATTCATTGATAAAATCGCTTTTCAGGCGGCAAAGGCATCCTTCTTCGCTCAGAAGTCTTCGCAGGGCAGGCACACCAGCTAACACCGGTATGAAGACGCGCTTTTATGATGGAAAATGTGCCAAGACGTGATAGGAATGTCAAGTTTGGACTGAAAAATAGTTTCAGGCGCATCCGTTTTTGACGCTGAACATCAAAACAGGACAATGGTTGGCTTTTCCGCGCCATATTAAGACAGACATATCCTATCGCGATCGTTCATCCGTTCACATACATTACCGGTTCGGTGTCGTAATCAGGAAAGGCTATCCAAGGCACAGCCTGCCCGCCATATCGTTTGTTTTTTAAAAACGATACTCTTACCCCGCCTCACTTTTCAAAAACGAACTCCCCAGCCCAGTTGTCTTTGCAATCGCCATTTCTGCCAATGGGTATCCGTTCAACGTCAGCAACCAATTGATAAGAAATCGCTTTTTTGGCGATGCCACGCTCTACGTTCCGTCATTCTCGCCGAAGGTCCACAATCTTGACAGCAGGAATCTTTCCATCTATCGTGGCGCGTATGACCATAATCAATACGACTGCCGCCCCTGGACGTGTACAAGAAACCCCGGCTTGGTTCTATAAATTCGGGCGTTTTTTGATAGCCTTGTTTGTATTGGCGGTGTCGGTATCCTATGACATTTCCGTTGCCGAGGCTTCCGGCGACTCCCGCTGGTTCCTGACCCACTGGACCGCCTTGATCCTGATGGCGGCCTATTTTCTTTCCTGCCTGAACCAGCGCCGGAATGTGATCGCGTTGCGTGCGCCAGCTATCATATGGCTGGTGGTCTTTTTGGTCGTTTTATCCTCTCTATCTATGTTGTGGACTATAAACCCCTATCATAGCTGGTGGTCTTTAAAGCATTTTTTGGGATATGCCGCTATGTTTGGGTTCATTTATCTGCTACGCCATGAAAAATGGTATGCAAACCTGTTGTGGATTGTGGCTATTGGGGTGGGCTTTAACTGCCTGATCGGCATTGCCCAGTTCCATAACATTACCGATGCTCAACTGGCGGCTGTTTTCCCGCCATGGAATTATGTTGCCGCCGGATTTGCCGCCCTGTTGCGCGCCGTTCATTTTACGGATGGGATGGATAAGTCCATTGCCGGCGCATTGCCTTTTTTCCAGCAGAATTTATTTTTGGACTATTTTCGACAGGTCGCCCCGCCGGCCGGCACCCTGGCCAGTAAAAATTTACTTGGTTCTTACCTGGTGTTGACCCTGCCCGCCATTTTTTACCTGTTGCTGTCCAGCCGTCAAAGGCTGGCCCGGCTCGCCGCGACCGTGTTATTGGCCATGGGTGTGATTACCTTGTTTTATACCCGTAGCCGCGCCAGCTGGGTTTCCGCCCTGTGCGCGGCAATCTTTTTCGTAAATTGGCTGTTATTGCATCAACAATATCGGCCGATCATTAAAACTTTCTTCACCAAAACAGTTTTGATCCTGCTGGCCATGGTTTGTATTGTGGCCATTGGCGGCACCAGCCTGCGGGGCGCGCTCGGGATGCGCAGCGTAATTGAGCAGGTTCGCAGTTTTGTCCGGATGCCCGTACAGGACGATCGCCATACTCTTGGCACACGTATGGCCTATGACCTGAACGGACTTGCCATGATCAAGGACCGTCCTTTTCATGGTGTGGGCCTTGGGGCTTTTCATACGGCTTACCCCGCCTACTACCAAGCCGTCTGCCTGACACCTCTCCGCGGTTTTTCAATGTCCGCGCGCCCCAGCCGGATGCATAACGACCTTGAACAAGCCTTTGTGGAACTGGGAATTTTTGGCGGCCTGGCGTATCTTGGCGTTTTTCTGGCCCTTCTGATGATGACTTGGCGCATCGGGAACAACGCCAAAATCAACGAACCCCGGCTGCTGTCTCTGTGTCTGATGACCGGAATTGTAGGGCTGGGTGTCAATGCGCTGATGGATTTTCCTTTACAGCTTCCTCTGGCGCCCACCCTGCTATGGAGCTTTGCTGGCATGCTGACTGGCCTATATGTCATGCACGTTGAAAAACCAGGCGTGGGACTCCAGACAAAATTGACTATGCCCCGCTTTGTTTACATACTGCTGACCATTGTCGCCATTGCGGGCGGCTGGGCCATATTCCGCGACGACTGGTCCCGTCGAAAGGGAGACCAGTACCTGAAAGGAGCCGCCACGCTGGCCTCTTCCGGACGATTTGACGAATTAACCCTTTTATATCTGCGCAAATCCATGGCCTACTACACATGGAACGTCCGCCTGCAGGAATACCGCGCATTGATTTACCCCAACTATACGGGCCAGAATATTCCCGTGACGCTGGATGATAAGATTCGCGAGGTTGAAGCGGCCATAAAATACGATCCTTATTCTCCCCACAAGCTGATCAACCTTGGCGGGCTTTACATTGTCAAGTCTCAAGAACTGGCGGCTAAAAACCGCGTTGCAGAAGCTTTTGCATACGCCTGCCAAGCGGAAGACTTGTTCAAAACCATGCTAAAATATCCCGGTTTCTTTTCAGATCGGACTTACACTATTGGCGGCATGTCACACATGCTCCAAGGCAGCCTGCAAGCCTCCGGCGCGCGCTCCCATCTGGACCAGGCATGTGTTCTGCTGGAAAAGGCGCTGGAGTTTAACCCCAAAAACGACATCGCCC